>Ga0210409_10000009_pt1 | contig 754662 bp, 660 predicted proteins | sample IncBWH17MmetaG_FD_161649 | JGI IMG/M metagenome (GOLD analysis project Ga0210409, IMG submission 161649) | Forest soil microbial communities from Barre Woods Harvard Forest LTER site, Petersham, Massachusetts, United States - Inc-BW-H-17-M | ecosystem: Environmental > Terrestrial > Soil >...
GGTGGCGCCACCGAAGAAACCTTCGTTTTCGCTGTCTTCGTAGACCATCACGCCCATGCTGTCGGACATGCCGAAGCGGGTCACCATGGAACGGGCCAGCTTGGTGGCACGCGAGAAGTCGTTCGATGCACCGGTGGACATTTGTCCCACGAAAATCTCTTCGGCGATACGGCCACCGAACAGGATGGAAATTTCTTCCAGCATCTTGTCCTTGTAGGCGGACAAGTTGTCGTGTTCCGGCAACTGCCAGGTCAGGCCCAGGGCCCAGCCGCGCGGCATGATCGTCACTTTGTGCACGGGATCGGCCTTCGGCAGCAGCTTGGCGACGACGGCGTGACCGGACTCATGGTAAGCCGTATTGCGACGCTCTTCCTCCCGGATGATCATCGATTTACGCTCAGGACCCATGTAGATCTTGTCTTTCGCATCTTCGAAGTCAGCCATTTCCACCAGGCGCTTGCTACGGCGGGCGGCGAACAGGGCTGCCTCGTTGACCAGGTTGGCCAGGTCCGCGCCCGAGAAACCGGGGGTGCCGCGGGCCAGGATATCGGCTTTCACGTCGGTACCGATAGGCACTTTGCGCATGTGCACGTTCAAGATCTGCTCGCGGCCGCGGATATCGGGCAAGCCAACGGACACCTGGCGGTCGAAACGGCCTGGACGCAGCAGAGCTTTGTCGAGCACGTCGGCGCGGTTGGTGGCGGCCACGACGATCACGCCGGAGTTCGCTTCAAAACCATCCATCTCGACCAGCAACTGGTTCAAGGTCTGTTCGCGCTCGTCATTGCCGCCGCCCATGCCGGCGCCGCGGTGACGGCCGACAGCGTCGATCTCATCGATGAAGATGATGCACGGCGAGTGTTTCTTGGCGTTTTCAAACATGTCGCGCACGCGGCTAGCGCCGACGCCGACGAACATTTCCACGAAGTCGGAACCGGAAATCGAGAAGAACGGCACCTTGGCTTCGCCGGCGATGGCGCGCGCCAGCAGGGTTTTACCCGTGCCCGGAGGACCGACCATCAGCACGCCGCGGGGAATGCGGCCGCCCAGTTTCTGGAATTTGCTCGGATCCTTGAGGAAGTCGACCACTTCGTTGACTTCTTCTTTCGCTTCGTCGCAACCGGCGACATCGGCGAAGGTGACGGTGTTGCTGGCTTCATCCATCATGCGCGCCTTCGACTTGCCGAACGAGAATGCCCCGCCCTTGCCGCCACCTTGCATCTGGCGCATGAAGAAGACCCACACTCCGATCAACAGCAGCATGGGGAACCAGGAAACAAAAATAGTTTGCAGGAAAGACGCTTCCTCAGGCGGACGCACATCGAAATGCACGCCATTGTCGCGCAGGTCGCCGATCAGGCCCTTGTCGAGGCTGGTGGCGGTGGTACGCACCTTGGTGTCGTCCATCAGCTTGGCGGTGATCGACGAACCTTCGATCACGACATCCTTGACGCGCTTGGCTTTGACTTCATCCAGCAAATCGGAATAAGCGATGGCCTTGCTGCCGCCTGTGGCGCCATGACTGTCGAATTGCTTGAACAGCATGAACAACAGCAGCAATACGACTACCCAGATGGCAGATTTGGAAAACATGTTATTCACGAAGACTCCTTGGATGCAGTGCGCATCTCTTTACCTATAGCTAGAAACACGATTTTACTCGCAATAAGCGGGCCGTGCCAAAGCCCGCCGATCCGTGCGCGCGAAAAAATCGCGTTCACGCAAAAAAATGCAGTATAAACAATTTAGGCTTTTATGCCATCAGACGCTACTGCACTTCTCGTTCCCATGTGCGGATTCCCGCTTAAATATCAAGGGTGGAATCATCGTCTTCCACGGCATTTTTCAGCGGATTCTTGATTCCACGGCCCATCAGGAAGATTTCCGACGATTTATCGCGGCTGGCCTTGGGCTTTTTCTGCACCACGACCTTGAATTCGGCGCGGAATTTCTCCACGATCTGGCTGAAACCCATATCTTTAAAGCATTTCACCAGCAGCACGCCTGATGGCTTCAAATGCAATTGCGAGAATTCGATGGCCAGGTCGATCAAATGCTCCATGCGCGCGGCGTCCGCCGTGGCGATGCCCGACAGGTTGGGCGCCATGTCCGACAGGACCAGGTCGACCTTGCGGCCCTGCAACACCACTTCCAGCTGGCGCAGCACGCGCGCTTCGCGGAAATCGCCCTGGATGAAGTGGAAATCGGCGATGGGCTCCATTTCCAGCATGTCCAGGCCAATCAGGGTACCATTGACCCCGCCGCCGTCCTTGCCGGCCAGCTTGCGCCGCGTGTACTGGGCCCAGCTGCCAGGAGTGCAACCAAGGTCGACAATCACCTGGCCAGGTTTGATCAGTTTCTCGTCTTCATCGATTTCTTTGAGCTTGTATGCTGCCCGGGCGCGGTAGCCCTCTTTTTGCGCCAACTTCACATAAGGATCATTTATGTGGTCGTGCAACCAGTTTTTGTTTAATTTCTTCTTTGCCATTCGCGTAGAATACTGCTTTTAAGGGAATTACTAAATATTATTATGCTAAAACTTACACCCGTAGAGCGCAGCGCACTGCGCGCCGAAGCACACGCGCTGAAGCCTATCGTCATCATTGGCGAAGCGGGCTTGACACCTGCTGTCCTCAAAGAGATCGACCTTGGCCTGGATTCGCACGGCCTGATTAAAGTCCGCGTGTTCGGCGACGACCGCGAAGCCCGCGTCGGAATGTACGATACGATTTGCGGCAATCTCGGCGCCGCCCCGGTACAACATATTGGCAAACTGCTGGTAATCTACCGTCCGAAAAAAGAAGTGGTTAAGGAGAAGGTCAGCGCCGGCAAAGGCATGCGCGAAGTGACCATCGTCAAGGCCAGCGCCAGCGGCACCAAGCGCCCGAGCGTGACGAAAGTCATGATCAAGGGCAATGAGCGCGTTACCGAAGGCGGTTCCATCAAGCGTGCCAAGCCACGTCAGAAAAGCGCCAAGAAAAGCGCACTGGGCAGCAAGTAAGCCCGTTCACCCGGCAGCCGCAAGGCGGCCGGGCTTGAAACAGGAAGCGGAGCACGGGATATTCCCTGCTCCGCTTTTTTATTGCTATTACGGCATTGTCGGATTACGCGCTGCGCGCTAATCCGAACTACGACTGCCCCCAACAGCAAAGGCTGGGGTCGGACCCTGAGGGTCCGACCCCGGATGTTTCTGCTTCTGGGGTTAATAGAACTATTGCTGCCTCCAGATCAGCACGCCCGCCAGCACGCTCTGCACGGCAAAGATCAGGGTCGACACGCCATGCAGCATGCCGAAGCGGCTGCGCATGGCCTCGTCCATGATACCCGACGGCGCCTGCGCCTTGAGTTCGGCCATCAGGGGCGAAATGCCGAAATGGCTGAGCAACGCGCACACCAGCATCGACAGCACCAGCGCGCCCAGCAGGCGCCGGCGCTTGAGCTCCAGCGCGCCGGGAGCCCATTGCAGCAAGGCCAGCAGCACCAGCGCACAGGCGATGGACAGCCAGGCCTCGGCGCGGAACATGCTGCCGGCAATATTGCCCGCCAGCACGCGGTCGCTCAGGGTGCCGAACAGGGTCGGCGCCACGATGAAGCCGATGGTCCACAGGCTGCCGGCCCACAGGGTGGCAACGAGGATGCGCACGCGGCCCAGCATCAGATGTACAGTACTTCCAGGATTTCGTATTCGCGCGGGCCGGACGGCGCCTGCACTTCCACCACGTCGCCGGCGTACTTGCCGATCAGCGCGCGGGCGATCGGGGACGTCACGGAAACCTTGTTCATTTTCAAGTCGGCTTCATCGAGACCGACGATCTGGTACGTGACTTTCTGGCCCGATTCCAGGTCTTCCAGGTTCACGGTCGAGGCAAACACCACGCGGCCTTCCGCGTCGAGCGCGGTCGGGTCGATGATTTGCGCTGCACCCAGCTTGCCTTCGAGTTCGGCGATGCGGCCTTCGACGAACGCCTGGCGTTCCTTGGCGGCATCGTACTCGGCGTTTTCCGACAGGTCGCCGTGCGAACGCGCTTCGGCGATCGCATCGATGACGATGCGGCGTTCCTTGGTCTTCAAATGATGCAGCTCTTCCTTCAAGAGTTCTGCGCCGTATTTGGTCAATGGGACTGAGGTCATGTTATCTCTACTATCTGCTAGTTATCGGCGCCGTTGTCCGTGTTTTGCCACGGTTAACGGACTTACCAAGTGAAAACCACAGAGGCCGCGCGCTGCTCTGCACGGAACTCTGTGGTTGATAAGCATGCAGTGTACCGCCTAACGGCGGCCACTGCAAACGCACTTAGTTCAAGGTCTTGTGCAGGCCTTGCAAATCGTACACACGCAGCTCATCCAGGTGACGGATGCCTTCGACGGCCGCTTCCGCGCCGGCGATGGTGGTGTAGGTCGTCACGCGCGATGCCAGGGCCGAGGTGCGGATGGCCCGCGAATCGACGATGGCGCTGCGCTTTTCTTCCACGGTGTTGATCACCAGCACGATTTCATGGTTCTTGATCATGTCGACCACGTGCGGACGGCCTTCGATCACCTTGTTCACTGGCGTGACGGCGATGCCGGCAGCAGCGATCACGGCGGCGGTACCCTTGGTGGCGACCACGGTGAAACCGGACTCGACCAGGTCACGCGCCACTTGCACGGCGCGCGGCTTGTCCGACGCTTTCACGCTGATGAAGACCTTGCCCGATTTTGGCAGGTTCACGCCGGCGCCCAGTTGCGATTTCACAAACGCTTCGCCGAACGTCAGGCCCACGCCCATGACTTCGCCCGTCGATTTCATTTCAGGGCCCAGGATGGTGTCCACGCCCGGGAACTTAACGAACGGGAACACGGCTTCCTTGACGCTGAAGTATGGCGGCACGACTTCCTGCGTGATGCCTTGCGATGCCAGCGACTGGCCCACCATGCAGCGCGCGGCGATCTTCGCCAGTTGCAAGCCGGTGGCTTTCGAGACGAAAGGCACGGTGCGCGAAGCGCGCGGGTTCACTTCCAGCACGAAGACGACGTCTTTCATTTCGCCGTCGATCTCTTGCTTCTGGATCGCGAACTGCACGTTCATCAGGCCGACCACGTTCAAGCCCTTGGCCATCAGCGCCGTCTGGCGTTTCAGTTCTTCAATGGTTTCCGGTGCCAACGAGTATGGCGGCAGCGAGCAAGCCGAGTCGCCCGAGTGGACGCCAGCCTGTTCGATGTGTTCCATCACGCCGCCGATGAACGTCGTTTCGCCGTCGGAGATGCAATCGACATCGCACTCGATGGCGTCGTTCAGGAAGCGGTCCAGCAACACTGGCGAATCATGCGAGACCTTGACGGCTTCGCGCATGTAGCGCTCGAGGTCGCGTTGCTCGTGGACGATTTCCATGGCGCGGCCGCCCAGCACGTACGATGGACGCACGACCAGCGGGTAACCGATTTCCTGCGCCAGCGCCAGGGCGTCGGCTTCCGTACGCGCGGTGCGGTTAGGCGGCTGGCGCAGTTCCAGCTTGTGCAGCATTTGCTGGAAACGCTCGCGGTCTTCGGCCGCATCGATCATGTCGGGCGAGGTGCCGATGATCGGTACGCCGTTCGCTTCCAGGTCCAGCGCCAGTTTCAATGGCGTCTGGCCGCCGTACTGCACGATCACGCCCACCGGTTTTTCGATGGCGACGATTTCCAGCACATCTTCCAGCGTCAGCGATTCGAAATACAGGCGGTCCGAGGTATCGTAGTCGGTCGAAACGGTTTCTGGGTTGCAATTGACCATGATGGTTTCGTAGCCGTCTTCGCGCATGGCGAGGGCCGCGTGGACGCAGCAATAGTCAAACTCGATACCCTGGCCGATACGGTTCGGGCCACCGCCCAGCACCATGATCTTTTTCTTGTCGGTCGGGTTCGATTCGCACTCTTCGTCGTACGTGGAATACATGTACGCCGTGTCGGTCGAGAATTCCGCCGCGCACGTGTCGACGCGCTTGTAGACGGGACGGATGTTCAGCGCATGGCGCTGCTGGCGCACGGCCGTGTCGGTCGTCTGCAGCAGGAAGCCCAGGCGGCGGTCCGAGAAGCCCTTCTGTTTCAACTTGTACAGGGTGTTCTTGTCCAGGTTTTCCAGCTTCTGCGTGTCGAGCCACAGTTCCAGGTCGACGATTTCCTTGATCTGGATCAGGAACCATGGGTCGATCTTCGTCAGGTTGTGCACTTCTTCCAAAGTAAAACCCTGGGCAAACGCATCGCCCACGTACCAGATACGCTCAGGACCAGGCTCGCCCAGTTCTTCTTCGATCTTTTCGCGGTCCTTGGTCTTTTCATTCATGCCGTCCACGCCCACTTCCAGGCCGCGCAAGGCTTTCTGGAACGATTCCTGGAAGGTACGGCCGATGGCCATCACTTCGCCGACGGATTTCATCTGCGTCGTCAGGTGGTGGTCGGCGGTCGGGAATTTCTCGAACGTGAAACGGGGGATCTTCGTGACGACGTAATCGATCGACGGCTCGAACGATGCCGGCGTGGCGCCGCCCGTGATTTCATTGCGCAGCTCGTCCAGGGTGAAACCGACGGCCAGCTTGGCGGCGATCTTGGCGATCGGGAAACCCGTCGCTTTCGATGCCAGGGCCGACGAACGCGATACGCGCGGGTTCATCTCGATGACGATCATGCGGCCATCGACGGGGTTGATCGAGAATTGCACGTTCGAACCACCGGTGTCGACGCCGATCTCGCGCAGCACTGCCAGACTGGCATTGCGCATGATCTGGTATTCCTTGTCCGTCAGGGTTTGCGCTGGCGCAACCGTGATGGAGTCGCCCGTGTGCACGCCCATCGGGTCCAGGTTTTCGATCGAGCAGATGATGATGCAGTTGTCCGCCTTGTCGCGCACCACTTCCATCTCGTACTCTTTCCAGCCCAGCAACGATTCTTCGATCAGCAGCTCTTTCGTCGGCGACGCTTCCAGGCCGCGCTTGCAGATGGTTTCGAATTCTTCTTCGTTGTAGGCGATGCCGCCGCCGGAACCGCCCATGGTGAACGATGGACGGATGATGGTCGGGAAACCCAGGGTGCGCTGCACGGCCCACGACTCTTCCATCGAGTGCGCCACGCCGGAGCGGGCCGAACCGAGGCCGATCTTGGTCATCGCGTCCTTGAACTTGGAACGGTCTTCGGCCTTGTCGATGGCTTCCGGCGACGCGCCGATCAGCTCGACGTTGTATTTTGCCAGCACGCCATTGTTGAACAGGTCCAGCGCGCAGTTCAGCGCCGTCTGGCCGCCCATCGTCGGCAGGATGGCGTCAGGACGCTCCTTGGCGATGATGCGTTCAACGACCGACCAGGTGATCGGTTCGATATAGGTCACGTCGGCCATTTCCGGATCCGTCATGATGGTCGCAGGATTGCTGTTGACCAAAATGACTTTGTAGCCCTCTTCGCGCAGGGCCTTGCACGCTTGCGCGCCGGAATAATCGAATTCGCAGGCCTGGCCGATCACGATCGGGCCAGCGCCAATAATCAGAATACTTTTGATATCTAAACGTTTAGGCATTTTTCTTTTTCTCCTCCGCAGCCATCAGGTTGATGAAGCGGTCAAACAGGTAAGCAACATCCATCGGGCCCGGCGACGCTTCAGGGTGGCCCTGGAAGCAGAAGGCCGGCTTGTCCGTGCGGGCAAAGCCCTGCAGGGAGCCGTCGAACAGCGATTCATGGGTCACGCGGCAATTCGCGGGCAGAGTTGCCGCGTCGACTGCGAAACCGTGGTTTTGCGAGGTGATCAGGACCTGCTTCGTTTCCAGGTCTTGCACCGGGTGGTTGGCGCCGTGGTGGCCGAACTTCATCTTCAAGGTTTTTGCGCCGGAAGCGATCGCCATGATCTGGTGGCCGAGGCAGATGCCGAAGGTCGGGATGCCCTTCTCGATCAGCTCTTTCGTCGCGGCAATCGCGTAGTCGCATGGTTCCGGATCGCCGGGACCGTTCGACAGGAAGATGCCGTCCGGGTTCAACGCCAGGGCGTCGGCAGCCGTCGCTTGCGCCGGCAATACGGTGACTTTGCAGCCGCGTGCCGTCAGCATGCGCAGGATGTTGCGCTTGACGCCGTAGTCGAAGGCGACCACGTGGTATTTCGCGTCGGCGTCGGCCAGCTGGCCGTAGCCTTCACCGAGGGTCCATTCCGTTTCGCGGTACTCGTAGGCTGTCTTGCTTGATACTACCTTGGCCAGGTCCATGCCGGCCAGGCCGGGGAAGGAGCGGGCCAGTTCCAGCGCTTGGGCGGCGGATGGCTCGTTGCCTTGCGTACCGACGAGGATGGCGCCGCCCTGCGCACCTTTTTCACGCAGGATGCGCGTGAGCTTGCGTGTATCGATGCCGGCGATGGCGACGATATTTTCAGCTTTCAGGTAGTCGGACAGGGAAAGGGTGGAACGGAAATTGGATGCCAGCAATGGCAGATCGCGGATGATGAGGCCAGCGGCGTGAACCCTGGAAGATTCGACGTCTTCCGGATTGACGCCCGTATTGCCGATATGCGGATAGGTCAGGGTGACCATCTGGCGGCAATAGCTTGGGTCGGTAAGGATTTCCTGATACCCGGTCATCGAGGTGTTGAAAACAACCTCGCCCGTGGTATGACCGGCGGCACCGATCGAAAAACCTTTAAAGATCGTTCCATCAGCAAGCGCTAATATGGCTGGAACGGCAGGGCCAGAAAAAAATGGCGGCAAGGGCAACTCCTGATAAAGTTACCGTAGCTGCGCCACGTCAGACCGACCGCCTAGATACCCGAGCCAGATGCACTCAGGGTGTTTCAACGGTCATTTTGAATGAGGGGATGGGTAGTCGCTACGGTATATGTGTGATTGGCTAAACCTTTGAATTATAACCAAAAGGAAGCTTTTCCACAAGGAAGAAAATTCGGAAGGCCCGGCATTTTTTTGCGCAGCAGCATAAATCCTGCGCCCCATGAAAAAAGCCGCCCGGCGTGTGCGGGGCGGCTGGTTCTGCAATTGCGACTACTACTTAGGCGGTGAGCGCAGCAATGCCTGCTTTCGCGATTTGCGCATCTTCCGCCGACTTCACGCCCGAGACGCCGACGGCGCCCACGTAGTGACCGTCAAACACGATGGGCACGCCGCCTTCGAGCAAGCCGTCGATTTCCGGCGCGCTCAGGAACGAGACGCGGCCGCCATTGATCATCTCTTCATAGATGCGCGATTCGCGGCGGCCCAGCGCGGCCGTCTTGGCTTTCGATGGGGCGATGTGCGACGAGATCGGCGCCACGCCATCCATGCGCTGCAGCCACAGCAGGTGGCCGCCGTCGTCGACGATGGCGATGGTGACAGCCCAGTTATTCTTGACCGCTTCCGCTTCGGCGGCGGCAGCGATTTTCTTTACGTCGTCCAGGGTCAAAATCGGTTTCGATTGCATGGTGCATCCTTGTTATGTTGAATCAAAATTGTATACGAAATGCGCGGCGGCGCTACCCCCTACTGCTCGCGCTTGGCTTTCAGCTTTTGCTTGAGCTGCGCCATGACGGCAAAGGTCGCCTGCTCGCCCGCCAGGATCGCCTGGTTGCGGCTGTTGAAATCGTTGCCCTTCATGGTGCCCAGGCTGGGCTGGATCACCACGTCCGCATCCTTGAGTTCGAACTGGTTGATGCGCTGGCCCATGATGGCGAACGTCTGCATGATCACTTCCATCGAGCTGATGGCCTTTTGCGTATCCGTTTGCGACGAAATATTCACGGCGATGATGAAATCGGCACCCATGTCGCGCGCAAAGCGCACGGGCACGGGAGCGACGAGGCCGCCATCGACATAGGTGTGGCCGGCAATCGTCACGGGCTGGAACACGCCGGGCACGGCCGACGAGGCGCGCACGGCCATGCCGGTGTTACCGCGCTGGAACAGGATCGGCTGGCCATTTTTCAAATCGGTCGCCACCACGCCGAATGGAATCTTGAGTTTTTCCAGCGGCACGCCGCCCACGGCCTTGTTGACGTAGCTTTGCAGCGCCTCGCCTTTCAGCACGCCGGACGACTTGCCGAACAGGGGCAAGGCCCAGTCGGAAATGGCTGCCTCGTCCATGTCGAAGGCCATCTTTTGCAGGGCAAAGCCGGAATTGCCCGCCGCATACATGGCGCCCACCACGCTGCCGGCGCTGGTGCCGGTGACGATGTCCGCGTTGATGCCCTGCGATTCGAGCGCCTTGATCACGCCGATATGCGCGAAACCGCGCGCCGCGCCGCCGCCCAGCGCCAGGCCGATCTTGATCTTGCGCGGCGTGACGACGATGGGTTCGGGTGGCGTCAACACCTGGACGGGTTTCGGGGCGGTGGTATCGCAGCCGGCCAGCGCGAAGGCGGCCAGGGCAAGCAGGGTCAGACGTTTAGGGAACATGGTGGCAGAAGAGAACCGCGCGCGGCAGTGGCATTAAAGGAGAGCCGATTGTAGCGCAAGCAGGCACGCCCGCACTGAAGGCCGTCTTAAATGTTTATAAATGACAAGATTTCAAATCGTGCGCGCCACTGCGGCTGCTAGACTGGCGCCTCGCTTACCGCATCATTAATGTTATTTTTAATACAATAAATTGCACGCCAACCTGGCGCCGCAAGCCAACCTGTATTGATCGGCTTATGAAAACAGACCTGTTCCGCCTCATCGCACATCCATGCCTGCTCGCTGCCGCCCTGCTGGCTGCGGCCGGCGCCAACGCCGTCGCGGCGACGCAGGGCCCAAATAACATCGCGGCGAAAATGGCGGGCTTTAGCTGTACGGGAAATCTGCAGATGCCCATGGATCAGGAAAAGCACACGATAGCGCTCAGCTTTGACGCCCCCGACCAGCACGGGGCGCAAGGCACCATCCTGATTGACGAGCGCGGCAAGGCGAGCAATTTCTACGACTGCCGGCATAGCGGCGACAGTCTCGCCTGCTCGTATGACGCGGGGCCGGCCAGCGGCCCGCTGACCATGCGCTTTAGCGGCACATTGAAGGAGGTTAAGGGCGAAATCGATTCCCCGTTTGAAAACAGCGCCACCATGCACTTTTCCGCACGCTGCCAAAAAACGGCGCAGTAGCGGCCAACCCTCCGGCGTCGCAGCGTCCGATGTATTGCTCAACCCTGCTTGCTCAACCCCGCCCCTGGCCTGCCAGGCAGTCAACTGATAATCTCTTCTCACACGCCGAATCACAGAACATGTCCGACGACTACCAATTTTCCGACAGCCGCGCCCTGAGCGAACCATTTGCGCAACAGCTGTCGCAGCAGCAGCCCGACGGCGCCCTCGCCTGGCTGACGGCCATCCTCGCCACGCAGGCGCCCGCGCTACGCTCGTCGAACGCCACCTTGCTGGCCTACACGGGCAACCCGGCCGCCACCGACTGGATCGACGCCAATGTCGGCTCGCCCGTGGCGGGACAATGGGGCGTGGCGGCGGCCCTGCTGGACACGCCCTGGCCCCGCATCGCCGGCTGGCTCGGGCAAGGCGGCGCGCACCGGTTGATGGCGCTCGATACCTTGCTCGCGTACCGCAAGCCGGCCGTCAACATGTCGCCGCTGGAACAGATCGCCGCTCCCGTGCTGCCGCAGGCGCCCGCGCGCGCGGAGCTCGATGCGGCGCTGGCCGCCTGCCTGGCCGCCTCCCCCACGCCGCGCATCCAGGCGGCCGTCAACTCGATCCAGCAGCATGCGGACGACATCCTGCGCGGCGGCCCGCGCGGCGTGGCCGTGGCCGACTTGCCGCGCCTATACCTCGATCCGGCACCATTCAAGGATGCTTGCTCCATCCTGGAACGCCACGAGACGGTGGTGGGCGGCATGCGGCAAAACCTGCAGAACTTGCTCAAGGGAATACTGTGAGCAGGCAAGCCCTTGTCACGATCGACGTGCGCGATATCCATTCGCCGCACCAGCTGCAGGCGGCCCTGGCCGCCGCGCTGGGATTCCCTGCGTTCTATGGCATGAACTGGGATGCCTGCTGGGATGCCATCACGGGCCTGGTGGACATGCCGCAACAGCTGGAACTGGCCGGCTGGCAAGGACTGGAAGCGCGGCTGCCCCGCGACGCGGCCATCCTGCGGCGCATCCTGGCGCGCATGGCGCAGGAAATGCCGGACCTGGCCGCGCAAGTGCATTACGCTTGACGCAAGGTGACGCCAGGAAACGCTTGACAGTCCGCCCCAACCTCCCTTACATTAAGTGCATGTCCTCCTTCAAACATTCCTCCCCTTCCCTGCTGTCGCTATCGCGACTACACCTAGCACGCGCATAAGTTTGCCGCATTGCTTCGCCTGGCCACACGCCGGCGTGTTTCAAAAACCCTGGAAGGTTTGATGATGTTTGCACCATCCCCATTCGTACACGTAATCCCCACTGCGACCGCCCCCGCTGGCATCATCGCTGCACTGCTATCGCTACCGATCGCTTGCCTGGCCTAGTGTTGCGTGGCCGCCCGGCAAGCTTGCGCCACAACCATTGATTTCCCCCTATCTTCAGGAGTACCCGATCATGATGTTGCAAAACCCAGCTTCCAAATACCGCGCCTTTCCTCCAGTTAAATTGACCGACCGTCAATGGCCGAACCAGATCATCAGCAAACCGCCTATCTGGATGAGCACCGACTTGCGCGATGGTAACCAATCCTTGATCGAGCCGATGAGCGCGGAAAAGAAGCTGCGGTTCTTCGACATGCTGATCGCCATCGGCCTGAAGGAAATCGAAGTGGGTTTCCCATCGGCATCGCAAACGGATTTCGATTTCGTCCGCAAGCTCGTCGATGAAGGCCGCATCCCGGACGACGTCACCATCATCGTGCTGACCCAGTCGCGCGAAGAGCTGATCCGCCGCACGGTGGAATCCGTCGTCGGCGCCAAGCGCGCCATCGTCCACCTGTACAACTCCGTGGCGCCCGTGTTCCGCAAGGTCGTGTTCGGCATGTCGCGCGAGGAAATCACGAATATCGCCACCACCGGCACCACCCTCGTGAAGCAATTGGTGGCGCAGCATCCGGAAACGGAATGGGGTTTCGAATACACGCCGGAATCGTTTTCCACCACGGAACTCGATTTCTCCAAGCATATCTGCGACGCCGTCAGCGCCATCTGGAAGCCGACGCCGGCCAACAAGATGATCATCAACCTGCCGTCGACCGTGGAATGCAGCACGCCCAACGTGTATGCGGACCAGATCGAATGGATGTCGCGCAAGCTGGCGCGCCGCGATTCCATCATCATCAGCGTGCATCCGCATAACGACCGCGGCACGGCCGTCGCGTCGGCCGAACTGGCCGTCATGGCGGGCGCCGACCGCGTGGAAGGCTGCCTGTTCGGCAATGGTGAGCGCACCGGCAACGTCGACCTGGTGACCTTGGCGATGAACTTGTACACGCAAGGCGTGCACCCGGGCCTGGATTTCTCCGACATCGACAGCGTGCGCAAGTGCGTGGAAGAATGCAACCAGCTGCCCGTCCACCCGCGCCACCCGTACGCGGGCGACCTGGTATTTACGGCATTCTCCGGTTCGCACCAGGATGCGATCAAGAAAGGTTTCGCCAAGCAACAACCGGACAGCATCTGGGAAGTGCCGTATTTGCCGATCGACCCGGCTGACCTGGGCCGCAGCTACGACGCCGTGATCCGCGTCAACAGCCAGTCCGGCAAGGGCGGCATGGCGTACTTGCTGGAACAGGAATACGGCCTGGTCTTGCCGCGCCGCCTGCAGATCGAATTCTCGCGCGCCGTGCAAGCCGTGGCCGACGCCACGGGCCGCGAAATCGCCGCGCAGGATATCCACGACATCTTCCAGAAGGAATACCTGGAGCAGACGGCGCCGTACGCCTACGCTTCGCACCGCATGGTGGAAGACACCAGCAGCGACGAATCCGTGCAGATCGACATCAGCCTGTCGCACCGCCAGACGCCATTGGCCCTGCAGGGCGGCGGCAACGGTCCCATCGACGCCTTCGTCAATGCGCTGGGCCTGGACATCAAGCTGATGGATTACCATGAGCACTCGATCGGCTCGGGCGCCAACGCGCAAGCGGCTTGCTACGTGGAATTGCGCCTCGACAATGGCCCGACCCTGTTCGGCGCCGCCATCGACAGCAATATCGTCACCGCCTCGTTCAAGGCCGTGCTGTCGGCCGTGAACCGTCGCATCGGGCAGACGGAAGCCGAAAAAACAACAGCGGCCGACGTGGCTGCCAGCGCCGCCTGAGCACGGCCCGGGCATCCCTCATAGGGAAAAAAAGCGGTACGGCTTGATCGCCGTGCCGCTTTTTCATTTCTACTGGGCAATTAGTAGTGCAAATCAGGTATCGCCAACCGTATAATCGTTACATAACAAGACCACCGGAGACAGATCATTAGCTACCGAGGGAATCAGTATGAAATTGACGGATATGAAGATAGGCGCGCGCCTGGGCGCCGGTTTTGGCGTGGTGCTGCTGCTGATGGCAGTGCTGGTGGGCACGGGACTGCTGCGCCTGGACAAGATCGGTGCGCTCAGCGAAGCCATCATCGAGAAAGACTGGGCCAAGGCCGACGCCATCGCCACCATCCGCAGCACCACGCGTTCGAACGCGGCCCTGGTGCTGGAACTGTTCATCCATGAAGATCCGGCCCGCGCCAACGCCATCCACGGCGAAATCGATGCCAACAAGGCCACCATCACCGATGCGCTGGCCATCCTCGACCGCCTGATCGTGCTGCCTGAAGGCAAGGAACTGCTGGCCACCCTGAAGCAGCAGCGCAAGGCCTATGTCGTCTCGTTCAGCCAGGCGGACAAGCTGCTGGTGGCGGGACAGCGCGCGGAAGCGGCCTTGCACGTGCGCGACGATACCCTGCCCGCCCTGAATCAATTGCAAAAGACGGTGAACCACCTGAACGAAATCCAGCGTGGCGTGGTCGTGCATGGCGGCCAGCAAATCAAGCAGAATATTTCCGCGGCCAATCTGCTGATGGCCAGCCTGGGCACGGCCGCGCTGCTGCTGGGCGTGCTGTTTGCCTGGTGGGTCACGCGCTCGATCACCACGCCGATCGCGTATGCCTTGCGCGTGGCGCAAGCCGTGGCCGCAGGCGACCTGAGCAGCAAAATCGTGGCCGACGGCAAGGATGAAACGGGCCAGCTGCTGCAGGCCCTGCGCGACATGAATACCAACCTGGCCACCCTGGTGGGGCAAGTACGCGGCGGCACGGGCACCATCGCCGTGGCGTCGAGCCAGATCGCCAGCGGCAATGCCGACCTGTCCGCCCGCACGGAAGCGCAAGCGAGCGCGCTGGAAGAGACGGCCTCGTCGATGATCGAACTGACGGGCACCGTGCGCAGCAACAGCGACAATGCGCGCCAGGCCGACAGCCTGGCCCGCTCCGCTTCCGCCATCGCCCAGCGCGGCGGCACGGCCATGGCGGAAGTCATCGACACCATGGATGCCATCAATGCATCGTCGCGCAAGATCGTCGACATCATCGCCGTCATCGACGGCATCGCCTTCCAGACGAATATCCTGGCCCTGAACGCGGCTGTGGAAGCGGCCCGTGCCGGCGAGCAAGGCCGTGGCTTTGCCGTCGTGGCGTCCGAAGTGCGCAACCTGGCGCAACGCTCGGCCGCGGCGGCGAAGGAAATCAAGGAACTCATTGCCGACTCCGTCAACAGGGTCGGCCAGGGCGCGCAGCTGGTCAGCCAGGCGGGCGCCACGATGGATGAAGTGGTGGCCAGCGTGGGCCGGGTCAGCGCCATCGTCGGTGAAATCAGCGTCGCCAACCACGAACAGAGCGAAGGCATCGAGCAGATCAATGCCGCCATCATGCAGATGGACCAGACGACGCAGCAAAACGCGGCCCTGGTCGAGGAAGCGGCCGCGGCGGCGGCGGCCATGCATGAACAGGCGGGCGAACTGGAAACCCTCGTCAGCCAGTTCAAGCTGGAATCCGGCGCCGGCGCCAAGGCGCCAGGCCGCCCTGCCCCGTCCATCCCGCGCCTGCACTAGCTTGCTTATTCCACCTGGCGCGCCAGGCGGATGCCGGAAAACTGCCAGCGCGCGCCGGCCGGGAAGAAATTGCGGTAGCTGGCGCGCGCATGGCCGGCCGGCGTGGCGCACGACGAGCCGCGCAGCACATATTGATTCAGCATGAACTTGCCGTTGTATTCACCGAGCGCGCCAGGCGCCGTGCGGTAGCCCGGATACGGCGCGTAGCTGCTGCTGGTCCACTGCCAGCAGTGGCCGAACATTTGCCGCAAGCTAGTTCCTGAAGTGGCTGGGCCAGGATGCAGCTGGCCAACTTCCACCGCCACGCCCTGCGCCGCCACTTCCCACTCCGCTTCCGTCGGCAGGCGCGCGCCAGCCCAGTGCGCATAGGCGTCCGCCTCGAACAGGGACAGGTGCGTGGCCGGCGCCTGCGGATCGAGCGGACGCAAGCCGAACAGGGTGAATTCCTGCCATTGCCCGGCGTCACCGCGCTGCCAGTACAGCGGGCAATCCAGTTGCTGGCTGCGCACCCAGTCCCAGCCTTCGGCCAGCCACAGGTGCGCCGTGCGGTAGCCGCCCGCCTCGATGAAGGCAAGGTATTCGCCATTCGTCACCAGGGCGCTGGCCAGTTCGAACGGCGCCACGTATTGCGGATGGCGCGGCAATTCATTGTCGAAGCAAAAACCGTCGCCCGCGTGGCCGATCTGCGCCAGGCCGCCGTCGAAGGCGAGCCAGGCCGCGGGCGGCGCGTGGTCTTGCGCTGGCGCAAGCACGCTGCCCCCGCGCTCCAGGTAGGCGGGAAACAGGGCGCTTTGCGCCAGCAGGTGCTTGACGTCCGTCAACAGCAATTCCTGGTGCTGCTGCTCGTGTTCGAGGCCCAGCGCCAGCAGCATGGTCAGCCGTTCGCGCTCGGGGCGCGCCAGTTCGCTGGCCAGCAGGCGGCCGATGCGCGCATCGACATCCATCCGGTAGGCGCGCACGACGTCCATGCCGGGGCGCGTCAGCAAGCCCCGCTGGGCGCGCGGGTGTTTCTCGCCCACGCCGTTGTAATAGGAATTGAACAGCACGCGGAAGGCCGGGTGGAAGGGCGCGAACGCCGCTTCCATGCTTTCCAAGATAAACGTTTCGAAAAACCAGGTGGTATGCGCCAGATGCCATTTCACGGGACTGGCGTCCGGCATCGATTGCGCGCCGCAATCCTCGTCGGACAGGGGTTCGGCCAGCCGCAGAGAATGGCGGCGCACTTGATGGTAATGATCGATCAGCATCTGTTCCCTTCTTAGTCCCGGATGACGCGCGCGTAAATCACGGCAAACCATTGCTGCGGATCCGTCCAGACTTGCACGGTGGAAAACCCTGCCTGCTCCAGCAAGCCGACGAAGGTGGCGCGCGTGTATTTATAGCTGTCTTCCGTATGGATGCGTTCGCCTTTCGCGAAACGCCGCTGGCCACCTTTCCAATGCACAAACTGCTCGCTGCGCGCTTCCAGGTGCATTTCCACGCGGCTCTCCTCGGCGTTAAAAAATCCATGGTGCTGCCACGCACGCACGTCGAAGTCGGCGCCGATCAGGCCGTTCACGTGGCGCAGCATGTTCAGGTTGAAGGCGGCAGTCACGCCCAGCGCATCGTCATAGGCCGCGTCGAGGATGGCGTCGTCCTTGATCAGGTCGACGCCGATCAGCAGGCCGCCATCGCCGTCCGCATTCGCGCGCAGGCGGCGCAGGAAGGCGGTCGCTTGCTCTGGAGCAAAATTGCCGATCGACGAGCCGGGATAGAAGAACAGACGCCGCGCCTCGCGCACGCTGCCGGGCAAGTCCAGGCGGCTGGAGAAATCCAGGCCCAGGCCCGTCATCTCGATGTGCGGAAAGCGCTGCTGCAGCCGGCCCAGCGATTCACTGAGGAAGTCGTAGGAAATATCCACGGCCACATACTGGGCCGGGTGCAGCAGGGGAAACAGGCTGGCGGCCTTGGCGCAATTGCCCGCGCCCAGGTCGATCAGGGTGCTGCCCGGCCCCACGGCGTGCGCGATCTCGGCGCCGTGGCGGGCGAAGATGGCCGCTTCCGTGCGCGTCGGATAATACTCGGGCAAGGCACAGATGGCTTCGAACAGTTTCGAACCGAGCGCGTCGTACAGGTATTTGGGCGACGTCCACGCAGCGCGCGCCAGCAAGCCGCCGCTGATCTCGGCTATCGTGGCAGGAGTGGCGCTGGCCGCTGGGGCATGGCTGGCGGGACGGAGATCGGACTGCTGTTGCGCAAGTGGCATGGTCATGGGCTGGCGTCGTCAATGTTAGGTTCACGAAGGGCTTGCACGGTCAGCCACCGGGCGCGCCGCCCCTGCCATAGCGGTTTGCGGGCGCCTTGCCGATGACTTTTTCTCATCATAGCGGAATCCGCGCAAGCCAGCCGTGCGGCAGGTAACTTAAGGTCAAACAAGCGGCGTGCACACAAAATTGGTATTGCCAAGCAAAAAGGACAAGCCTGTCGTATACTACACATTGCCGGCCAAACAATCCGCGCGCCATTGCAGTTCCCAGGCCCCCCTCTCCCCCGCGTGCCTCCCTTTACGATAGCCGTTAACACCATGCTCGAATTGCGCCATCTGTCGAAGTCCTATGCCAATGCCCGTCCCGTGCTGGCCAACATTTCCTGCCGTTTCAAGGCGGGGGAATTCATCGCCATCATGGGCGACTCGGGCGTGGGCAAGTCGACCCTGCTGAACCTGATCGCCGGCCTCGATACGCCCGATGCGGGTGCCGAAGCGCATCCTATCCTGGTGGACGGCATAGCCATGTCCAGCCTCGATGACGCCGCCGCGACCCGGCTGCGTCGCGCCCGCATGGGCTTTATCTTCCAGGCCTTCCACGTCTTGCCGCACCTGACCCTGCTGCAAAACGTGGCCCTGCCGCTGCTGCTCAACGGGCTGCCCCAGGAGCGTGCCGCCAGCATGCTCGAGGCGGTCGGGCTGGGCGGGCGCGGCGGCGACTTTCCGCAGCAATTGTCGGGCGGCGAAATGCAGCGCGTGGCCATTGCCCGCGCGCTCGTGCACAAGCCGGCGCTGGTGCTGGCCGACGAGCCTACCGGCAACCTCGACCCCGACACGGCACACAGCATCCTGCAATTGCTGCGCGCCGAAATCAAGGCCAACGGCAGTTGCGCGATCATGGTCACGCATTCGCTGGCCGCCGCCGAAATGGCGGACAAAACCATGATCCTGACGAAAAGTGGATTACAAAATACAACAATCGTCAACCAAATTGATCAAACAATCAGTTAATTTAACTGACCATCTGTCACAAGTTTTGTTATCGTAGTATTATTGAAAACACTTGCCTGGTTATCAATGTTGTAACGCGAATGTTGTACTACGTCACCCAGACAGCCGTACTGCGATGACGAACTATAGCCGGGACCGCATAAGTGGTCTCGTCCCTTGCATAACCTGAAGGAGGAGTAAATGAACGTTCGGCAAAAGAAGCTGGAAATGATTGAGGCGATGAACCGGGCGCGCGCGCTCGAACCATCGAGTTTTGTGCCCAACAAGCTACTCGATACCCTGATCGAGAAGATGAACCTGAAAAATGATGCGGAACTGTGCCGTGTACTGGAAGTCCAGCCCCCCATCATCAGCAAGATTCGTCACGGCAAACTGTCGGTCGGTGCAACGATTTTATTGCGTATGCATGAAAAATCGGACATCGCCATCCGCGAACTGAAGGAACTATCCGCCACGCCAGTCCACTGACAGACACGCTGTTGTAATGCCATGCCAGGCACCCAGGTCCCCGGCGCCATGAACTTTTGCCATGAAATTCGCGTAGTTCGCTCACCGCACAACATCCGAGCACGATAGCGAAGAGACCCAGCCCAAACCATGCTGACCGTTTCTCTGCCCTAGCGCTGCCGCACCACCCCCTCCCCGCTTTCACCCTGCATTACCGTCCCGCCAGCCAGCATTTCCACGCAAACTTGATCTGACACAACACGCATAGTCCGCACAGGCATCAAGGTCAGCTTTTAACCAGCGATGCCACCGCATGTCCAGCGATCCTCCTGCGCCGCCCGTGCGCCTGACGCTCACGCGCGATCCCCTCGCCAGCGCCGGCGACTGCCCCGCCGCACCCGGCTGGCATGCCGAAACGCACGTGCTGTCCGGCGCGCGCGGCATCGGCAGCTGCCGCATCGCCCTCGAAATCGGCCCGGCCGACGTGGTGCAACTGCTGCTGTGCGACGGCAGTTCGCTGCTGGCGGGCAGCCTGGACCTGCCGCGCTACCTGGGGCCGGCCACGGCGGCGCGCGATGGCGCGCCCGCCAGCATCGAAGTGGGGCTGGCCTTGCGCCCGCAGGCGGCGCGCCAGCCGCCCGGCGCCAGCCGCGACGGCCTGGGCACCTGGATGCTGCGGGCCGTGCGCGTGTACCGCTGCGGCGCCGCCGCCATGACGGCGCTGGCGGCGGCCGGCGCCTTCCAGGACCGCCAGCTGGAACAGCGCCTGGGCCTGTACCGCTGCGGCATCGAGGCGGGCAGCATGACGGCCGTCGCCAGCCTGCCCGCCGGGCCGGAACCGGTGCTGCTGCTGTTGCACGGCACCGCCTCGTCGACCCAGCACAGCTTTGGCGGCCTGTGGCGCAACGGCCTGGTGCCGCAACTGGCGGCGCAATACGGCAATCGCATCTATGGCTACGAGCACCGCAGCCTCAGCGACAGTCCCATCGAGAACGCGCTGGCCCTCGTGCGCCAGCTGCCGCACGGCGCCGTGCTGCACCTGCTGGCCCATTCGCGCGGCGGCCTGGTGGGCGAATTGCTGGCGCGGGCGCAGCGCATCGACAGCCGCGGCGCCGTCGACCTGGCCGGCGACGGCCTGGAGCGCCTGAGCGAAAACACGGTGGGCGGCGAAGCGTTCAACAGCCACGATATCGAGCATTTCACGGCGCAGGCGCGGCTGGGAGGGCGCAGCGGCTACGATACGGATGCGGCGCGCCTGCGCGCACTGAGCGTGGAGCTGAAGACGCGCGCCATCCGCATCGCCCGCTTCGTGCGCGTGGCCTGCCCGGCGCGCGGCACCACCCTGATGTCGGGCCGGCTCGACCGCTGGGCCAGCGTGATGTTCAACCTGCTGCTGCACGGCGCGGTGCCCGATGGCGCCGTAGCCTTCCTGCTGGCCGTGGTGCAGCAGCGCTGCGACGCGCGCATCCTGCCGGGCCTGGAAGCGATGATGCCCGATTCGCCCCTGGTGGCGCTGCTCAACGCGCCCGACGTGCGCGTGGCCAGCCCGCTGCACGTGCTGGCCGGCGCGTGCAGCGGCGATGGCCTGCTGGGCTGGCTGGGCGACTGCCTCGACGACCAGCTGTACGGCGGGCAGAACGACCTGGTGGTCAATTGCGCCTCGATGGCCGGCGGCGCCACGCGCAGCACGCCGGTGCGGCAACTGCTGCTGCGCGGACCGCATACGCACCACCTGAACTACTTCGGGCGCGCGCCGTCCAGCCAGGCCGCCGTGCAGGCGCTCACGGGCAACGAGTCAGCCTACCAGCCGCTGACCGGCATCGAGCACGGCCCGCTGGCGCGCGGCGGCGAAGTGCCGAAACGGCGTGCGCACGCGCCCATCGTGCTGCTGCTGCCCGACATCATGGGCAGCCACCTGCAAGTGGGCAGCAACCGCATCTGGTTCGACCCCGTCAACCTGGTTGAAGGGCGCATCGAACGCCTGGCCGTGGGCCAGCCGCACATCGTCAGCGCCGGCTGGGTCGAATCCTGCTATGAACCGTTTGCCCGCTTCCTCGCGCAAAGCCAGGAAGTGCGGCCCTTTACCTATGACTGGCGCCTCTCGCTGCAGCACTCCGGCAGCGCCTTCCTGCCCGTGCTCGACGAAGCCATGCACGACGCCGAACAGCGCGGACTACCGTTGCGCATCGTTGCCCACGGCATGGGCGGGCTGGTGGCGCGCCTGGCCCTGAAGGACCGCTGGCAGCGCTTTGGCGCCCTGCCCGGCAGCCGCCTGCTGCAGGTGGGCACGGCCAACCGCGGCACGCAGGCGATGGTGCAAGTGCTGCTGGGGCGCGACCGGCTGGTGCAGATGCTGGCCTGCTGGATAGGCTGGAAGCACACGCGGCGCCAGTTTCTCGGCTTCGTGCGCGCCTTTCCCGGCGTGCTGGACATGCTGCCGTGGCCGCAGGCGGCGGGCGGCATCGATTATTTCGACGCCGCCGCCTGGGCGCGGCTGGCAGACGGCGACGGGCAAGCGGGCCTGCCCGGCGGCTGGCAGGCGCCCGAGGCCCAGGCGCTGGCCGCGGCGCGCGCCACCGTGGCCCTGCTGGAAGCGGCCCCGCTCGACGCCCGCCATTGCAGCTACCTGGCCGGCTGTGCCGACACGCCGGTGGCGCTGCGCCTGCGCGACGGCGGCATCGAGACGGCCTGGTCGCCGGACGGCGATGGCCGCACGGCCTGGCAAGGCGCGGTGCCGGACGGCGTGGCGGCCTGCTACCTGCCGGTGCCGCACGGCGACCTGCTGCTGCAAAAGGAAGCCTACCCGGCCATCGCGCAGCTGCTCGACAGCGGCCAGGCCGCAGCCCTGCCGCGGCACCCGCCGCATGCGCCGGGCGGCGTACCGCCCCGCTTCCATCCATATGCCCCCGACGCCACGCCGCTGTACCCGCAGCCACAGGAATTGCTCGACGCCGCACTCGGCGCCGCCGGCCCCGCCAGCGCGCCGGAGCCCCGCGCGCCGCAGCTGAGCCTATCCCTCATCCACGGCAGCATGGCTTCGGCCGACGCGCCCGTCATGAGCGGCTGCTACGCCTCCGAATCGCTGCGCGGCAGCATGAGCTTCCTGGACCGCCTGCTGGCGGGCAAGCTGCAGGAAATCCACGCGCTGGGACGCTTTCCGCAGCGTCCCGACTCCGCCCTCGTGGTGCTGCAGCCCGATGCGGCGCGCCGGCCCGGCGGCGCCATCGTCATCGGCCTGGGCGCGCTGGGCGAGCTGACGCCGGGCGAACTGGCGCGCGCCTTTGCCGGCGGCCTGCTCGAATACGCGTGCGTCTGCCTGCAGGTGCGCGCCGCCGGCCACGTGGCCGCGCCGCCGATGGGCGCACACGGCTTGCGCGTGGCCAGCCTGCTGTCCGGTTCCGGCTATGGCGGCTTGAGCATCGCCCTGTGCGCGCGCGCCCTGATCGACGGCGCGCGCAGCGCCAACCGGCGCCTGGAAGACGCGGGCATGGCTTGCCGCATCGGCCACATCGCCATCTACGAACAATCCGAGGCGCGCGCCATCGCCGCCGCCGTCGCCATCGAACAGATCATGGCGGAGGCGCGCTACCAGGGCAGCTTCACGTTCGAGCGGCGCATCCGCCACAGCCCCGGCGGCTACCGGCGCATCCTGCCCAGCCTGAGCGGCGACAATGGCTGGCGCCGCGTGCAGATCGTCGCCGCCGATCTCTCCGGCGCCCTGCGCTTCACCGTGCTGACGGACCGCGCCCACAACAGCGTCGACGAGGAGCCGAACCAGCGCCAGGCCGTCGATGGCCTGATCATGGACGCCACCGACAACACCACCGACCAGCCGGGCCTGTCGCGCGCCCTGTACGAACTGATGCTGCCCAATGGCCTGAAGGCGGCCATCCCCGAGATGCGCGGCCTGATCCTGGCCGTCGACCAGAGCGCCGCCATCTATCCGTGGGAGCTGATGCGCGACGAGGCGGGCAGCGAAGAAAGCCCGCTGTCGACGCGCATCGGCATGGTGCGCCAGCTGGCCAGCCTGCGCGAGCAGCCGCCCGCCGTCAGCCCGCCCAGCAACAGCGTGCTGGTGATCGGCGACACCGATTCCGGCCTGCCCGAGCTGCCCGCCGCGCAGGCCGAGGCGCAGGACGTGGCGCGCATGTTCGGCGCGTACGGCTACCAGGTGCGCGAGCTGCTGCGCCCGCAGGCCCAGCGCGTGCTGGTGCATCTGTTCGACGAGCGCTATTTCGCCATCCACCTGGCCGGCCACGGCGAAGTGGCCGGCCCCGGCATCGCCCATACGGGCCTGGTGCTGGGACCGAAGACGCGCCTGACGGCGGCGCAGGTGGGCAAGCTGAAACGCGTGCCGCAATTCGTCTTCATCAATTGCTGCCACCTGGGCGACATGCGCCCGGACGCCATCGCGCCATGGTCGAAACTGGCCGCCAGCCTGGCCACGGCCTTCATTGAAATGGGCTCGCAGGCCGTGATCGCGGCCGGCTGGCGCATCGACGACCAGGCGGCCAGCATCTTCGCGCACAGCTTTTATCACGCCATGCTGAGCGGCGAATACTTCGGCGACGCCGTGCGCCTGGCGCGCGAAGCAGCATACCTGCAGTTCCCGGCCTCGAACACCTGGGGCGCCTACCAGGCGTATGGCGACGACCGCTACCGCTTTCCGAACACGCAGAGCCGGCCCTGGCAAGCGCCCGACTACCACTACCACGGCCACCTGCTGGCCGACCTGGAAACCCTGCACGCGCGCCTGGCAGGCGCCGACCCTGCGCGCCGCGCGGCCATCGAGGAAAAGCTGGGCAGCATCGAGGAAGCCGTGCGCGCGCGCTTCTTCGGCTGCGCCGACATCCGCGAAAACATGGCCGCCACGCGGGCCGGCCTCGGCGGCCTGGAAAACACCCTGCGCGCCATCGAACACTACCGGGCGGCGCACAGCGCGGCCGACGGCAAGGTGGGCTTGCGCGCGCTGGCGCACTGGGCGGAACTGGAGATACGCCAGGGCGCGGCCCTGTGCGGCCTCGACGCGGGCGCCGGCATCGAGGTGCCGGTCGTGCCCGACCCGGCGCAGGGGCGGCAGTTGCTACAGGATGGAAAACAGCATATCGACCTGCTGGTGGCGCTGGCGCCCACGGCGCAGCGCCTGGCGCTGCTGGGACGCTACTGGGCCTTGCAGGCGCGCCTGGCCTGCGGCGAAGGAAGCTCCGGCGCGCCGGCCCTGCGCGCCATGACGGATGCCTGCCTGGCCGCGCTGGAGGAAGCGCGGCGGCGCAGCGGCGTGGCCGACTGCGACCTGATTTTCCAGGTGCTGGCGGGCGCACTGCTGCTGAAAGCCCATGGCGACGACGGCGCCTGGCGCGCGCTCGATCCGCAACTGGGCGACTTGCTGCACGACGCCATCGCCTATGCGCGCCAGCGCCACGCGGACGAACACCGCGCCATCGACGCCGGCGCCCCCGTGCGCGCCGCCCTGCTGGCGGCCCTGTGGCAGGTGCCGGACGGCCGGGCTGTCGACGCAGCCGCGCGCGCCGCATTCCTGGCCCTGTACCACGACGCCGTGCGGCGCCACGGCAGCATCGGCGAACCCGAAGCGGTCATGCTGCCGTTGCGCTTCCTGCTCGAACTGCTGCCGCCCGACGGCGCGGAGACCGGCTTGCGCAGCGCCGTGCAGGCGCTGGCCAGCCAGCTGCAGTCCTCACTTCCCGCCCTTAGCCAGGCACCACGCCATAATGGCGCGCATAGCGCTCATCCAGATTCGCCAGCGGCATCATCATGAACATGTCGGCGCTTTCGAAATCGGGATCCCAGGCCGGTTCGCCGCAAATCCATGCGCCCGAACGCAGATAGCCCTTGATCAGCGGCGGCACTTGCGGCTTGTGCGCCGCTTCCACCTTGTGGATGGGGAAAGGCAGGTGCGGCGTGACGCGGTATTCGCTAGGCGCCATGTGCTTTTCGGCCAGCGCCTGGTACACGGCGACGGCATTATGGCCGCCATCGGCCAGGCTGATGCTGGCGCAGCCGACCAGATAGTCGCAGCGCTCGCGGCGCATGTACTCGGCCAGGCCCGACCACAGCAGCATGATCACGCTGCCGCCCCGGTATTTCGGGTGGATGCAGGCGCGGCCCGCTTCGACCATGCGGCCGCGCAGGTTCTTCAGGCGGCTCAGGTCGAACTCGTTTTCCGAATACAGGCGGCCGATCTTGGCCGCCTTGGCCGCGCTCAGCACGCGGTAGGTGCCGACCACTTTCAGGGTATCGGCGTCGCGCACGATCAGGTGGTCGCAATGCGCGTCGAATTCATCGCTGTCGAGGCCATCGGCATTGGCCAGCGAGCTCAATCCCATGGTCTCGATAAACACCTTGTAGCGCAAACGCTGGACTTCGCGCAATTCCGCCGCTGTAGTGGCCTGGCTCAGCACCAGTTGGACCGGCCGGGCCTTGGCTTCGGTCGCCGCGATTATGTTTTGCATGGTTTCATCCCCCTGTGATCAAGACGACTCCAGCGTACTTGTCTAATATGTCAGGAAAATGACAGCCAAATGTCATTTCCATGACGCAAGTCAATGTCATTCGGAGATCGTGCATAATTACCACACTCGCCCCGCCGAAAGACATGATGAAAGACCAGGACGCACCGCACATCACGCCCTATACCAAGCCGGCAGCCGGCTGGGATGCCTTGAAACACGTGGCCATCAGCCTGCGCCAGGAACGGGTCGCACCCGGCAACCTGAAAGCGCTGCTGGCGCAAAACCAGCCCGACGGCTTCGATTGCCCCGGCTGCGCCTGGCCCGACCGCGACCACGCTTCCACGTTTGCCTTTTGCGAAAACGGCGCCAAGGCCGTCGCCGCCGAAGCGACCAGCCGCCGCGCCGGCCCGGAACTGTTTGCCGGCCATACCGTCGCACAGCTGCTGCAACAGTCGGACTACGCGCTCGAGCAGCACGGCCGCCTGACCGAACCGATGGTGTACGACGCTGCCAGCGACCGCTATGTGCCGATCGCCTGGGAAGACGCGTATGCCCTCGTGGGCCGCCACCTGCGCGCCCTGCCCGATCCGGACCAGGCCGCGTTCTACACGTCGGGGCGCGCCAGCAACGAGGCGGCCTTTCTGTACCAGCTGATGGCGCGCCTGTACGGCACCAACAACTTCCCCGACTGCTCCAACATGTGCCACGAGGCGACCAGCCGCGGCTTGCCGGCCACGGTGGGCATCGGCAAGGGCACGGTAACCCTGGCCGACTTCGAACTGGCCGACACCATCCTCATCTTCGGCCAGAATCCCGCCACCAACCACCCGCGCATGCTGGGCGAACTGCGCGAATGCGCGCGCCGCGGCGGCAGCATCGTTTCCATCAATCCCCTGCGCGAACGGGGCTTGCAGCGCTTCATGGACCCGCAAAGCGCGCTGGAAATGGCGACCCTGGGCAGCACGCGCCTGGCCGGCCTGTTCGTGCAGCCGACCTTGGGCGGCGACTTCGCCCTGATCAAGGCCGTCGCCAAGCGCGTCGTCGAGCATGACGACGCGGCGCAGGCGGCGGGCGCGCCCGCCGTCATCGACCACGCCTTCATCCTGGAACACTGCAGCGGCTTCGACGCGTTTTGCGACGACCTGCGCGCAGAAAGCTGGGAACTGCTGGAGCGGGAATCGGGCGTGGCGCGCGCGCAGATCGAGGCATTGACGGACATCTTCGTCCAGGGCCAGCGCATCATCGCCACCTGGGGCATGGGGCTGACGCAGCACAAGCACAGCGTGGCGGCCATCCGCATGCTGTCGAACCTGATGCTGCTGCGCGGGCAGATCGGCAAGCCGGGTGCCGGGCTATGTCCCGTGCGCGGCCACTCGAACGTGCAGGGCGACCGCACGGTGGGCATCGAGGAAAAGCCCACCAGCGCCTTCCTCGATCGCCTGGGCCAGGTGTATGGATTCGCACCGCCGCGCGCGCATGGCCACGACGTGGTGGCCACCATCGAAGCGATGCAGCGCGGCGACGTCAAGGTGTTCATCGCGCTGGGCGGCAATTTCGCGGCCGCCACGCCCGATACGCCGCTGACCTTTGCCGCCTTGCGCCAGTGCGCGCTGACGGTGCAGGTGGCCACCAAGCTCAATCGCAGCCACCTGGTCATCGGCAAGGAAGCCTTGCTGCTGCCCACCCTGGGGCGCACGGAAATCGACCTGCAGGGCGGCGTGGCGCAGGGCGTGACGGTGGAAGACTCGATGAGCATGGTGCACATCTCGTACGGCCGCAATGCGCCCGCCTCGGCGCAGCTGCGCTCGGAAGTGGCCATCGTGGCCGGCATGGCCGAAGCGACCGTGGGCAGCACGCAGGTCGACTGGCGCGCGTATGCGGCAGACTATGCGCGCATCCGCGACGAAATCGAGAAGGTGTTTGACGACTTTTACGACTACAACGCCAGGGTGGCGCAGCCGGGCGGCTTTCACCTGACGGTAGCCTCGCGCGAGCGCGTGTGGAAGACGGCCAGCGGCAAGGCCAGCTTCCTCGTCGCCCCGCTGGACCTCGACACGCCGCTGCACCGCGCCCGCAAGCGCCATGGCGCGCGCCTGATGGTCTTGATGAGCACGCGCTCGCACGACCAGTACAACACCACCATCTACGGCATGGATGACCGCTACCGCGGCGTGTACGGCACGCGCAAGGTCGTCTTCGCCAATGCAGCCGATATCGCCATGCTGGGCTTTGCCGATGGCGACCTGGTGGACCTGATCGGCGCCTGGGACGATGGCGTGGCGCGCCGCGCCGACGCTTTCCGCCTGGTGGCCTACGACATCCCGCGCGGCTGCCTGGGTGCGTACTACCCGGAGACGAACGCGCTGGTGCCGCTGGCCAGCACGGCCGACGGCGCCGGCACGCCGACGTCGAAATCCGTGCCGGTGCTGCTCGAACGCAGCGGAACTTACAAGGTGATGCCGGGCGTGTAATCGACGTACGCATCCTGGCGGCAGAAACCCACCAGCTTCATGCCCGCCTGCGTGGCGATGGAAATGGCCAGCGAACTGGGGGCGGAAATCGTCGCCAGCAACGGTATCTGCATGCGCGCCGCCTTGCGCGCCAGCTCGTAGCTGCCGCGGCTGGACAGGAAGACGAAACCGCGCCGCATGTCGATATCGCGCAGCGCCAAATGGCCGATCAACTTGTCCAGGCCATTATGGCGGCCGACATCCTCGAACACGTGCACGATACCGCCGTCGGGCGCGCACCACGCGGCCGCGTGCACGCCGCCCGTTTCCCGCATCAGCGCCTGGTGTTCGCGCAGGCCGCTTGATGCGCGCGCCAGCGCGGCCGGCAGGTCGACGCGGATCAGCGACGGCGGCAGCGCCGCGGGCCGCAAATCGAGCATGTCGATGCTGTCGATGCCGCACACGCCGCAGCCCGTGCGGCCCGTCAGCTGGCGGCGCCGGTCCTTCAGGCGCACGAAATCTTCCTGGGCGATGCTCAAAGCCACTTCTGCGGAATCAGGGCGCAGGAACACTTCGCAGTCGAAGATGGCGTCGGCGGATGCGACCACGCCTTCCGTCAGCGCGAAGCCATACGCGAACGCTTCCAGGTCGCGCGGGGTGGCCATCATGACGACGTGGGAAATGCCATTGAAGACCAGCGCGACGGGGATTTCCTCGGCGACGTGGTCGATGGCTGGCGTAGAGATGCCCGCCTGGTGGCGGACAATGGCGCGCTCGACGAAGCCGGCGCGTTCGATATCGGTATCTTCAGACATGGCAACCATGGGGGAACTATCACAGGCCCCATGGTAAACCAGAACGGGCAGACAGGGGGCGGCCCCTGCCCGCGCCATCAATCCTTCTTCGGACGGCCCGTTTTCAGCTGCGGCAGGCTGGCCAGCACGTTTTGCAGGGTGGCCAGGTCGATCTGGCTGATCAGCGCCACGCCAATGCGCAGCAATTCGCTTTTCTTGATCTCGAAACCGGCCTTCAGGCAGGCTTTTTTCACCTGCCCCAGGACTTCGTATTCCGCTTCCGGCATAGTGAAGCTGTCGCGCACCAGTTTCGGCTTGCGGGCTTTTTCCTTGACGGCGGCGACCTTGGCAAGCGGCGCTTTTTTCGCTGGCGCAGGCTTGGCGGCGGCCTTGGCGACAGGTTTCACGGCGGCTTTCGCTGCCGGCTTGGCGACGGTTTTCACCGCAGGTTTGGCCGCCGGCTTGGCGACAGCTTTCACGACTGGCTTGGCTGCCGGTTTGACGGCGGCTTTGACGATGGCTTTGGCCGCAGGCTTGGCAACGGCGGCCTTCGCTGCCGGTTTGGCGGCTGGCGCCTTGGCCACGGCTGGCTTGACCGCCGCCGGCTTGGCGGCGGCTTTTGCCACTGTCTTGACGGCTGGTTTAGCAGCTGGTTTAGCGGCAGGCTTGGCCGCCGGTGCGGCCTTGGCCGCTGCCGCGTTGATCGAAGCGCTGGTGGGGAACATCGAGGCGGGCGCGCTGTCGGCTTTTTTCACTGGGACGGTTTTGGTCATGGATTCTCCAATCTAACAAATAATATAAACAATATATACTGTTTTTTGAAACCTTGCTTGCTGCACATCAAGTCATGCGCACGGCATGACCAATCAGGCACTGGCGCGGATGGTGAAATCGACTCCGACCTCATCCCAGAATTCCTGTTCCTTCTCGATCCAGAACGACACGGTGGGATGGTGCGCCACCCAGCCGCGCTTGATATCGAGCTCGATGCGGCTCTTCATGCGCAGACGCAGTTCGCTGAAATCGGCTTCGATGCGCGCATGCATGAGCAAAATCGACAGGCGCAGCGCCAGCACGGCCTTGGCGAAATCGGGGTCGGACAGCACTTCGCCGATCTTGCGCAAGTTGCCCTTCTGCGCCAGGATTAGCCGGCTCATGGTCTTCTGCTCGCGCGTGGTAAAGCCGGGCAAATCCGCGTTTTCCACGATGTAGGATGCGTGCTTGTGGTAGCCCGTCTGCGACACGGCCAGGCCCACTTCGTGCAGCAGGCTGCTCCAGCGCAGGCATTTCACCAGGGCGTCGGACGTGGGCTTGAGCTGCGCGTACATGGCCAGCGCCTGCTGCGCCACCCGGCCGGCGCGCTGCTGGTCGATATGGAATTTCTCCATGCAGCCCTGCACCGACTGTTCGCGGCGGTCGCGCTTGGTCGAGCGCAGGTACAAATCCCACATCACGCCCATGCGCAGGCCCGCCTCGATCGGCGTCATGGCGGGAATCGCCAGTTCGCGGAACAGGCCGATCAAAATGGCCAGGCCGCCGACGATGGTGCTGGCGCGGTCGGGGCGCAGGCCGGGCATGTCGATGCGGCTGGTGTGGCCCAGTTCGATGAAGCGGCGCGCCAGCGCATCGAGGCTGGCGCCCGTCAGCAGGCCGTCGCCCAGCTTGTTGCGGGCGATGATGTCGGCAATCGTGCGGATGGTGCCGGAAGAGCCGTAGGCCGTCTTCCAGTGCTGCGGGCGGTACGGCGGCGCCGCATCCTCGAAATGGCTGCGCGCCGACAGGATGGCCGCCTCGAACGACGGCGCGTCGATGCGCCCGCCGATGAAGAACGACAGGCTTTGCTTGACGGTGCCCAGGCTGAAGGACTCGACGCGCTCGATATCGTTGCCGCGCCCGAGTATCAGTTCGGTCGAGCCGCCGCCGATATCCATCACCAGCCGGCGTTCGCCGGGAATGGCCAGCGCATTGGCCACGCCCATGTAGATCAGGCGTCCCTCTTCCTCGCCCGAGATGATCTCGATCGGATGGCCGATGGCCTGTTCGGCCAGCGGCAAGAAGACGGCGCCGTTGCGCGCCACGCGCATGGCCGACGTGGCCACCACGCGCACGGCATCGAGTTCGAAGCCGGCGAGGATGGCGCGAAAGCGCTGCAAACAGGCCAGCGCGCCCTGCATGGCCGCCTCGGTCAGGTCGCCATTGGCGTCCAGTCCGGCGGCCAGGCGTATCGGGTCGCGCACGCTCTTGACCACGCGGATCGTGTCGCCATCATGCTTGCCGACGTGTAAACGAAAACTGTTGGACCCCAGGTCCACCGCTGCATACATACTGGCCTCTTGTCTTGTCATTGCAATGCCAACTGAAAAAGTTGGCAAACTCAGTTGCTAAACTATATAAATCATTTAAACGATTTAAAAATCCTACCACACTACCCCCATCGTATGACAGCGGCGTGACAGGATTGTGACAAAACGGCGGCCAGCCGTGGCGCTTAGGGCACGATGGTGGTAAACAGATAGACCGCGAAAATCACCAGGTGCACCGTGCCCTGCATGACCGTGGTGCGGCCCGTGCCCAGCGACAGGGTGGCCACCATCAGCGACAGCAACAGCAGCACCGTCGACTTGATGTCGAGTCCCAGGGTAATCGTCAGGCCCGTGGCCAGCGACACCACCACCACGGCGGGAATCGTCAGGCCGATGCTGGCCAGCGCAGAACCGAGCGCCAGGTTCAAGCTCGTTTGCAGGCGGTTGGCGCGCGCGGCGCGCACGGCGGCCAGACCTTCGGGCAGCAGCACGATGGCGGCGATGACGATGCCGACCAGGGTTTTCGGCGCGCCCATGGCGGCAATCGCCGTCTCCAGCGCGGGCGCCAGCGACTTCGCCAGCAGCACCACGGCGCCCAGGCACACGAGCAGCGCGCCGGCGCTGATCCAGGCGACGGTGGCCGTCGGCGGCGCCGCATGCACTTCCTCGTCGCCGACTGCTTCCTTGGGCAGGAAGTAATCGCGGTGGCGCACCGTCTGCACCAGCACGAAGGTGCCGTACAGGACCAGCGAGATAACGGCGATGAAGATCAGCTGGCTCGAGTTGTAGTACGGGCCGGCGGCGCTCGAAGTGTAGTTCGGCAGCACCAGGGTCAGGATCGCGATGGCCGCCAGGGTGGCCAGCGAGGCGCTCACGCCCAGCAGGCCGAAAGTCTGCTCCTTGTGGCGCCCGGCGCCCAGCAGCAGGCAGATGCCGACGATGCCGTTCAAAATGATCATGATGGCGGCAAACACGGTGTCGCGCGCCAGTCCCGTCGTTTCCGGCCCGCCGGCCAGCATCAGCGAGACGATCAATGCCACCTCGATCAGGGTCACGGCCAGCGCCAGCACCAGGGTGCCGTACGGTTCGCCGATGCGGTGCGCCACCACTTCCGCGTGGTACACGGCGGCCAGCACGCTGCCGATCAGGCCCGCCACCAGTAAAATCTGGTAGGCGCCGCCGACGTTGAAGGTGGAACCGAACAGGAACAGCCAGCCGGCAACGGGGGCGGCAAGCGGCCATACAGGCAGGGATTTAAGAATTTTCATTATGGGCCTGGCAAGAGTAAAAAAGGGGAATTGCGGTGCGGACGGCAAGGGGAAGCATGACGCGCGCCCCACAGCATAACTTGCTTAGCTTAAATGAAAGTTAGGGAAAGCACACGTTCGGGTAGCGGCGCCCCGCGCCTTGCTCACCGTTCGAGCGCCTTGCTGTGATGCACCTGCTTGCTACCATTAACTATAGTCCCTTTGGTAACATGCCGTTGCAATTTCCTTGTCTTTTTGCTTGCGGCTGCCGTCATACTGGAGGGCCAGCCATCGCGGCACCGACCAAGGACAGACCATGATTTCCGTAAACAGCGCTGCCATGCGTGCGTTCATCCTCGCCGGCAGCGTATTTTGCGCCGCCGCACACGCGGACACGCCGCCAGCGCACACGGCGCAGGTAGACGCGAACTGGGCCACCGCGCCCGCGCCCGCTGCCGAGTCACGGTGGCAAGACAGCCTGCCGCCCGCGCCGCCCGTGGCGCCACGCGAAGAAAAGATCCTGCCCAGGAGCGAGTGGCTCACCGCCGAGCCGATGAAGGCGCCCGACCATCGCTGCGATCCCGGCCTCGATGCCCTGTTCCTGCCCAAGGAGTGCGGCAAGGAACCGAGTTGGCTGGGTTCGCGCAAAAAGTAAAAGCCGCTTAGATATCCAGGGTGCTGGCGCCCTGCGCTTCCACCACCCGGTTGCGGCCGCCCTGCTTGGCCGCCTGCAGCGCCTCGTCGGCCCGCTTGAACAGGCTGACGGTGCTGTCTTCGGCGCGAATGGTCGTCACGCCCAGGCTGGCCGTCAGTTGCAGCACGGCGCGCTCCGTCTTGACGGGCAGTACTTCGACGGCGGCGCGGATGCGCTCGGCCACCATCAGCGCATCGGCCAGGGTCGTGCGCGGCAGCTGGATGGCGAATTCGGCGCCGCCCAGGCGGCCCATCAGGTCGCTGTCGCGCAGTTGCTGGCGGCAGGTGTCGACGATGGTTTTCAGCACCGCATCGCCCACCGGATGGCCATAGCTGTCGTTGACTCGTTTAAAGTGGTCGATATTGAGCACCACCAGCGCCGTCGGCAAGCCGGGCCGGCGCGCCAATGCCATCCACGGCGCCAGCGCCTGGTAAAAGCCGCGCCGGTTCGGCACGCCCGTGGCCGTGTCGAGTACTTCCAGGCGCGCCAGCTCGCCGCCCAGTTTTTCGCGCGACAGCAGCAGGTAGCCGAAAGCGTTCGTCAGCATCATCAGGTACAGGGCGCCAAAACCGGCCAGCTGCAGCAGTTCCGCGTCAAATTCGGGCACGGCGGCGGCCAGCACGCCGCGCGCGGCGATCAGCAGCGACAGCAGGCCCATGCTGACGACGAGGAAACGGCGCAGCATGCTCGCCTCGCGCCATTTCAGGCACAGGGCGGCCACGCCGGCGAGGAAGAAGCCGGCCACGATCAGCGAACCGCCGGCGCTGCGCAGCAGCGGCGCCACGTCGAACAGGTAGCAGGCGGCAAACAGGGTCACCGACAGGCCCAGCGCCGGCAAGACATAACGACGCCAGCCGCTGCGCCCGGCCGCCTGCCACAGCGCGCCCGCATCGAGCGCCATGCCGGCAAACAGCAGGCTGTTGCCGAGCAAGATGGAGAGGAAATCGGGCAGCACGCCACGGAAATACAGCAGGCACCAGGCCACGGCCTGGCATTGCTTGGCTACCGCCCAGGTGGACATGCTGAGCGACTTCTTGCGCTCGTATTCGAAGAAGAACAGGGCCGCGCACAGGCTCAGGTTGCCGAGCGCCAGGGCCAGTACCAGGGTCTTGATATCCATGGGCTACAGTATCGCCGCACTGGCGCGGCGTGTCAGGTCAGATTTCGTGTTCGACATTGGTGCTGCCGTCGCCGACCTTGCTGGCCCACGCCTGCACGAAATACTGCTTTTCCACCTCGCTGGGCGCCTCGTGCCAGAACACGATGAGGGTACCCTTGTGGTCGTGGATTTGTGCCACTTTTTCAATGAAGCCGACATTGGCGGCCTGGTCGGCCAGCGCCGCCGCGTAGCCATACACGCGCGTCAGCCGCTCGATGCGGTCAGGCTCCGTAAAACTGTTCGTCGCCGTAATAATGGGGTGATCCAAAAACATGCTTGTCTCCATGGTGCCCGACTGCGCGGCCGTGCCGCCGCCCGCCATATACATATACGCACCTATACGCATGCTCGGCGCGGGTTAATCGGGTATGCTCACGGGAGCTTATCAGATTTCTCTGAATGCAACAAAGCATCTCCCCCAGTCCACTCAGCGAAGTCGTGCCATGCCGGAAAACAGAAGCACCACCCCACTTGCCCCGCAGGTGCATACCTGTGGCGACCGGCGCCGCCTGGAATTCCAGCCCGGCATGATCCAGAGCGAAATGCTGCTGTCGCGCCCCGACCATCTGCTGCTGCGCTATGCGCGCGCCATGATGTGCTTTACCCTGTTCGTGCCGCGTCCGCGGCACATCCTGATGGTGGGCCTGGGCGGCGGCTCGCTGCTGAAATTCTGCCACCGCCACCTGCCCGACACGCGCATCACGGTGCTGGAATTGCGCGCCGACGTGATCGCCCTGCGCGAGCAGTTCATGCTGCCGCCCGACGACGCGCGCCTGCGCATCATCGAGACGGACGCCGTCAGCTACATCCGCCAGCATCCGGGCTGCGCCGACGTGCTGCTGCTCGATGGCTACGACGAAACGGGCTTGCCGCCCGCCCTCGGCAGCGCGCGCTTCTACGCGGACTGCCTGCGCGCCCTGCTGCCCGGCGGCGTACTGGTGGCCAACCTGTTCAGCTATGACGAGCACTACCCCGCCATGCTGGCGCGCCTGATGCTGACCTTCCGCGGCGCCGTATGCCACTTCGACGGCATCGCCGGCAATAACCGCATCATCTTCGCCGCCAAGCCGGAGCAGGGCCAAGGGGCCGACGGCCGTGCCGTGCGCATGGTGCGCCTGGCGCGATGGCGGCGGATGGCCGGCCTGGCGTTCCTGAACCGCTGGCTGCCGGCATGGCAGTTATGGCGTGTGCGGCGCCAGTCAGGCATGGGCAACGACTGAAAGTCTCCATCTCCGGCCATAGATGTTGTTGCTTAATAGCAGTGATTTGGTGCAAAATCAGCATGATGGATGTGGTTTATGACAAACTACGGCCTGCGTGGGGCCGGCAGGCGCCGCCGAACCCATGTGTCCATGAAGTGAAATAGGAAAAACCATGCTGCGTGGCCGCCTGCCATTGTCGATTTCTGCTGCGGCTGCGCTGACCTTCGCCTGCGGCGTCAGCGTGACGGCCGTGCTGTTTGCCGCCATCAGCCAGCTCGAATACGACAAGATGAGCCTGAGCCTGCAGCAGCGCGCCGGCGCCAGGGTGGCCGCCATCGAGCAGGGACTCGACGACGCGGTCGAAGTGCTGACCACGACGAACCAGCTGTTTGCCGCCGTCGTGCCCGTTACGCGCGAGCAGTTCCACGACTTCACCACGCCGCTGCTGCAACGCCACCCCTTCATCCAGGCCTTCAATTTCCACCGCATCGTGCCGCATGCGCAGCGCGCGGCGTTCGAGACGGAGCTGCGGCGCATCGTGCCCGACTACGCCATGACGGAAATGCGCGATGGCGTCGTCGTGCCCGCCACGACGCGCGCCAGCTACCTGGTGGTGGACTACCTCGTTCCCTTGCAGGGCAACCGCCCCGCCTTCGGCCTGAACGTCAGCCCGAACGGCGTGCTGGCGCGCGCACTGGAACAGGCGATCATCAGCGGCCAGACCACCGCCACCGGCCTGCTGGCCCTGGCGCAGGGACCGCAACAGGGCTTCGTCATCGTGCGCCCCGTGTACCGCCACGGCGTGCCCCTGCAGACGGTGCAGCAGCGCCGCGCGGCATTGGTCGGCGATACGGCGGTCATCGTGCGCGCCGGGGAACTGGTGCAGAAAATCCTCGCCGGTGCCGACCTGCTGGGCGACTCGCAGCTTGAACTGAGCGTCTACGCGGACGCCGGCGCCGACCCGCGCCAATTGATCTTCCGGCATGGCCAGGCGCCTGCCGACGAAGCGGGCGGCGCCTGGGATTCGCTGCCCCGCTGGCTGCACTTTGCCTACCACAACCATTACGACCGGGCCTTCGCTTCCGCCGGCCGGCCCTGGCACGTGCGCGTGGTGGCCCATCCGCGCCCCTTCCTGGCCGACCATCTGGGCTCCCTGCTCACCCTGATCACGGGTTTGCTGTTCAGCGTATTGACGGCCGCCTTCGTGCAGTCGCTGACGCAGCGCTCGCGCCGCGTGCAACTGCTGGTGGAGCAGCGCACGGCCGACCTCAAGCGCAGCAACGAGCTGCTCAGCGCCGACGTGCGGGCGCGCCAGCGCACGGAGCGCGCCCTGCAGGAAAGCGAAAAGCGCTTCCGCCGCCTGCTGGCCCTGTCCTCGGACTGGTACTGGGAACAGGATGCCAACTTCTGCTTCACCCACATCACCAGCGGTTTCACGGACAAGTCGAACATGCCGCTGGAACGCTTCATCGGCATGACGCGCTGGGACAACAACCCGGAGATGCGCAATTCGCGCTGGGGCAAGCAGCATATCGCCAACCTGGAAGCGCACCTGCCCTTTTCCAACCTTGAATATGCGATGCCGGACCGCGATGGCCAGCTGCGCTGGTTCAGCATCAATGGCGAACCGCTGTTCAACGAGCTGGGCGAATTTCGCGGCTACCGGGGCACGGGTTCCGAAATCACGGAACGCAAACTGGCCGAGCAGCAAATCCAGCACATCGCCCACCACGACGTGCTGACAGGCTTGCCCAACCGCGCCCTGCTGCGCGACCGCCTGGCGCAGGCGATGGCGCTGTCGCGCCGCAAGAACCGCGCATTGTGGGTGCTGTTGATCGACCTCGACCGATTCAAGTTCGTCAACGACAGCCTCGGTCACAAGGCGGGCGACCTGCTGCTGAAGACCATCGCCACGCGCCTGCAATCGAGCCTGCGCGAAAGCGATACGGTGGCGCGCCTGTCGGGCGACGAATTCGTCGCCATCCTGTGCGAACAGGCGGACGAAGTGCTCAGCGGCGCCATCGTGCAGCGCGTGATGGATGCCGTGGCGCAGCCGGTGCTATTGGATGGCAAGGAATTTTTCGTCACCTGCAGCATCGGCGTGGCCGTCTACGACATCTCGCGCTACGACGCGCCCGGCGACGTGACGCTGAATGGCGAGACGCAGAACCTGATCGAGCAGGCCGACATCGCCATGTACTGCGCCAAGAAACAGGGCCGCAACAACATCAAGTTCTACACGACGGCCATGAACCAGGCCACCCTGGAGCGCCTGCGCATCGAGACGGCGCTGCGCAACGCGCTGGAACGCGAGCAGTTCGTGCTGCATTACCAGCCGCAGGTGGACCTGGCCAGCGGCCGCATCGTCGGCGTGGAAGCGCTGCTGCGCTGGCAGCACCCGGACCTGGGCATGGTGGCGCCGCAGCGCTTCATCGCGCTGGCGGAAGATACGGGCCTGATCGTGCCGATCGGCGCCTGGGTCATGCGCGAAGCGTGCGCGCAGGTAAAACGCTGGCATGCGGCGGGACTGGACACCTTGCGCCTGGCCGTGAACCTGTCGGCGCGCCAGTTCAACGAGCCTAACCTGGTGGCGTCGATTGCCGACGTGCTGCTGGAAACGGGCCTGCCGCCCGCCTGCCTGGAGCTGGAACTGACGGAAAGCCTGTTCATGCACGACGTGGCGCTGGCCGTCAGCCAGTTGCACGACATGAAGGCGCTGGGGGTGCAGCTGTCGATCGACGACTTCGGCACCGGCTATTCCAGCTTCGCCTACCTGCGCACCTTCCCCATCGACGTGCTGAAGATCGACCGCAGTTTTGTCGGCGACGTGGCGCGCGACGCGGACGATGCGGCCATCGTCGTCTCCATCATCGCCCTGGCGCACAATTTGAAGCTGCGCGTGGTGGCCGAGGGCGTGGAAACGGCCGAGCAGCTCGATTACCTGCGCCGCCATGGCTGCGACGAAGCGCAAGGCTTTTACTTCAGCCGGGCGCTGCCCGCACACGAGGTGGAAGCGCTGCTGCGGGCCGAAACGAAGGAAGTGAACGCCATGGCCTGACGCGGCGTCCGCGCCGGCTAGCGCGCCGGCAGCCTGGCGAGCAGCTGCAGTTCCTCCCAGTCGTCAGCGAGGCCGGCAGCCGCCAGGAACTCCGCCACGCCCTCGCTGGCGTCGACGTCGGGCGCGCTGCCCGGCTCGGCCCACAGGTTGTCGCATTCGGTGCAAGCGACCACCTCCTGCCCCGTCTTTCTGACTTTCGCAAGAATCAGGTCGCCGTATTCGCCGCAGGTGGGACACTGCATGATTATCTCCTTCGCCGGAACAGGCATGGGGCCGCCTACAGCTTCTGCTGCAGGAATTCCAGGAAGCAGCTGATGCGCTGCGCCAGCTGCGTATTGCGGTAGTACACGGCGTGGATCTGCTGGCGGTAGCCCGTATAGAACGGCTGCAGCACCTGCACCAGGCGGCCCGCCGCGATGTCGTCCTTCGTCATGAAGTCGGACAGGCAGACGATGCCCTGGTCGTGCAGGGCCAGCTGGCGCAGGGTTTCGCCGCTCGACGCGGCCAGCGCCGGCACGATCTGCAGACTGTTGCCGGCGGCGTGGCGCAAGGGCCAGTTATTGCCCAATTCATATTGCGCAAAACCCAGCAGCGCATGGCCGGACAGCGCTTCCGGCGTGGCCGGGGTGCCGTGGCGCGCCAGGTAGGCAGGCGTGGCCAGCACGTGCAGCGGGCTGGCACTCAGGGGACGCGCATGCAGGGTCGAATCGACCAGGGCGCCGATGCGGATGGCGATATCGGTACGGTGCTCGAGCAGGTCGGCGATCTGGTCGTTGCTGGTCAGTTCCAGGCGGATGTCCGGGTACATGGCGCGAAATTCCGCCACGTGGGGCACCACGCAATGGAGCATGAAGGGCGAGGCGGCATCGACGGACAGGCGTCCGGCCGGCTTCTGGCGGCGGATGCGGATCGATTCTTCCACGTCTTCCATCGAGGCGAGGATGGCGCGCGCCTTGTCCAGGAACAGCTGCCCCTCTTCCGTCAGCTCCATGCGCCGCGTGGTGCGCGTCAGCAGCGACGTGGCCAGCTTGTCTTCCAGACGCGACAGGGCGCGGCTGACGCCCGAGGTGGTTTGTCCCAGGTGCACGGCGGCCGCGCTCAGGGTGCCGCTGTCGATGACGGTGACGAAGATTTTCAGGTCGTCCGAATTGATATCCATTGTTGCCTTATTATTGCCGTATTGTTGCGCTATTTTCACATATCGCGCCATTATAATGGAATCATGGCAACAGTGAAGGCAGCAGGCAACGTCAGGCAACGTAGAACAAAATGGCGATAAAATGACAGCTACTGCCGGCCAGCACGAACAGGTGCCAGATGCCGTGGCCATGGCGCAGCTTGTGGTCGGTGGCATAGAAAGCGATGCCGCCCGTATAGCATAGCCCGCCTGCCACCAGCCACAGGAAGCCGTTCCACTCGAGCGCCGCCAGCAGCGGCTTGATGCCGATGACGATGAGCCAGCCCATGGCCACGTAAATCACCAGCGACAGGATGCGCGCGCCTTTCGCGTACACATATTCCTGCACGATGCCCAGCAAGGCCAGGCCCCAGACGACGCCGAACAGCGACCAGCCCCACGGCCCGCGCAGGGTCACCAGCATGAAGGGCGTGTAAGTTCCCGCGATGAGCAGGTAGATGGCGCAGTGGTCGAGCCGCTGCAGCACTGCCTTGGCCTTGCCGCGCACGCTGTGGTACAGGGTGGACGTCAGGTACAAGGTCAGCAGCATGGCCGCATACACGCTGCAGCTGACGATTTTCCAGGCGTCGCCCGTGCGGGCCGCCACGACGATCAGGATGACGCCGCCGATGGCCGCCAGCGCGGCGCCCACCGTATGGGAAATGCTGTTGAACCGCTCACCGTAATACATGCATCACCGCCCGCCGCGTTAAAGACAGGCTCATCGTACACGTTTGGGGGCCAGGTGAAGCAACTTCACCCCAATAGAAAGGCCGGGGTCGGACCCTGAGGGTCCGACCCCAGTACCTGCTTTGGGGGTGTCAATCAAGCTTCTTCCGCCTTCTTGCGCGCGGGACGGCGCGCCGGCGTCTTGCGTGGCGCCTTGGCCGGCTTGTCTTCCGCCACGACGACCACTTCCACCGGCGCCGCTTCGACGACAGGTGCAACCTCCGCCACGGCGTCAGCCGCCTTCTTGGCCGGTTTCTTTGCCGCTGCCGCCTTGCGGGCCGGCGTGCGCGGCTTGGCTTTCGGCTTCGCCTCGGCGACGGCTTCCACGATCGCTTCAACGACCGGTTCCGGCATGGCTTCCAGCACCGGCGCTGCCTCGACGGCGACGACTTCGGCGCGCGCTTCGCGGGCACCGTCGCCATTCTTGCGGCCGCCACGGCCATTGCGGCGCGAACCGCGCTTGGCGTTGCCGTCTTCTGCCACCACCTCGGCCACCGGTTCCACCACCTCGGCTACCTCGTGCGGCGCTTGCGGCTGCGGCGCCGGCGCATACTGCTCGACGACGACCGTTTCCGCGTCGGCCACCGGCACGAAAGCCTGTGGCGCGGACTCGCCGCGGCGTTGCTCGTTCTGCTTGCGGCCGCCACGGCCATTGCGGCGCGAATCGCGGCGGCTGCCGCCTTCGCGCTGATTGCCCTCTTCCGCCGTCACGCCCGTCTCGCCGGCGGAGATGGCTTCGCTGGCCGCTTCCCCGTTCACGGGCGCCGCAACAGGCACCAGGCCGCTGCTGCGGTAGACATAGGCGCCCGATTTTTCATCGCGGCCAAATTCCAGCAAGCCGCGCGTTTGCGCTTCTTCCAGCAAGTTGCCGAAGGTGCGGAAGCCGTAATACGACTCGCTGAAATCGGGCTTGCGGCGCTTGATCGCTTCCTTCAGCATGGAGGCCCAGATCTTGCCGCTGTCGCCACGCTCGGACACCAGCGCGTCGAAGGTCTCGACGGCCATCTCGATCGCTTCCGTCTTGCGCGATTCGTACTTTTCCTTGCGGCGCACTTCCTCGTCGGGTGAACGCTTGGCGGCCGGGGTCTCGCGCGCGTCGCGCTTGGCGGCCGTGCGGCGGCTTTCGCGCACCAGGTCATCGTAGAAAATGAATTCGTCGCAGTTGGCCACCAGCAGGTCGGAAGTCGACTGCTTGACGCCCACGCCGATCACCTGCTTGGCGTTTTCGCGCAGTTTCGACACGAGCGGCGAAAAGTCGGAATCGCCGCTGATGATGACGAAGGTGTTCACGTGGGCCTTGGTGTAGCACAGGTCCAGCGCATCGACCACCAGGCGGATATCGGCCGAATTCTTGCCGGACTGGCGCACATGGGGAATTTCGATCAGCTCGAAGTTCGCCTCATGCATGGTGCCCTTGAAGCTTTTATAACGGTCCCAGTCGCAATATGCCTTCTTGACAACGATGCTGCCCTTCAGCAGCAAGCGTTCGAGGATGGGCTTGATATCGAATTTTTCGTAATTTGCATCTCGCACGCCGAGCGCGACGTTCTCGAAGTCGCAAAACACGGCCATGCTGAGGTTTTCTGGGGATGACGCCATAAGGGTGAATTCTCGCTGATGATAAGGGCGGACGGGAAGCGCAACGCCTCCCTTTTCGCCTAGTATATTCGCCCGCCCCCCGTTTCGGCGACAACTATCGTGCGCGGCCGCCTATTGTGCGCCGCCGGCGGCGCTCGCGTTGGCGCCGGCGACCGGCCAAACGACGCTTTCATCGACCGAATACAGCTGGCACGGCAGGTTGCTGCGCCGCTGGCACGAGGCCAGCGCGCGCACGTCGGGGCTTTCGCCCTCCTCGGCCCAGCCCCAGGCGCCGCTGGCCGACAGGGCAAAGGCGCGCGGCGCGGTTTTTTCCAGGAAGACGCGGTAGGCGGCACGCCCCTGCTCTTCCAGGTAGGGCACGGCGGCGATATCGTCCTGCGGCGCGAAATGCGTGGCGGGCGGCGACGGCGCATCGGCCACGCGGTAGACCTGGCGCACCGGCATGCCGATTTTCTGCAGGAAGCGCTCGGTGGCGGGCAGCCACACGGCCACGCCGTCGCGGCTGCCCAGGGTCAGGTGGGCGTCGCGCTTGAACGGGCCATAGGCGACCAGTTGCGCCCGGCCGCCGGAACCGGTAAAGGAATTGAACAGCCGCCGCGCCAGCGCCGGCGAAAAATACGAGTCGTTGGCGCCATACAGCCACAGGCTGGGAATGTGGTTGTAGGCGCCCAGGGTGGCGAAGGACTTGGCCAGCGCCCCTTGCCAGTCGCAGCCGGGCATGTCGACGCGCAGGCCGCCGGAAAAATTGAGCACGCCGCGCACGCCGGGCAGCACCCGGGTGGCCAGCGCCAGCGCCGCCATGCCGCCATATGACTGCCCCGCGACGACGATGCGCTCCGGGTCGACCCAGCTCTGGCGGCGCGCATAGGCCAGCGCGACGAGCAGGTCGCGCGCCTGGCCCTGGGCGTTGCCCAGCATGTCGCAGCCGAAATCGCGGTAGGCGCCCGTGGAACGGGCAAAGCCGGCGCGCATGGGCAGCATCACCGCATAGCCGCGGCGCACGAATTCGGTCGCCATATAGATGAAGCGCTCGCGCTGCTGCAGCCGGGCCGGGCCGGCCTGCTTGCCGTGATTCATCAGCAACAGGGGAAACGGGCCGGGGCCGGCGGGACGGAACACCGTCGTCTCCAATGTCTCGCGCAAGCCGTCGCCGGCCGGCACCATGATGACCTGCTCGTTCAGGCGCGCATCGAGCGGCAGTGACGAAGGGGCAAGCTCCGCTTTCAAGGGCAGGCAAGGCAGACTGAGCAGCAAACCGGGGAAAACAGCGCGAAACAGGGGAGAGATGGCGGACTCCGTGGATGATGTCCCTGCCAGTCTAGACAGTGAAATACCACAGAACAATATAAAAAAATTACGTGATGTACATATTTTTGCGGCAGGCACCCGCGTGAAAAAATGTTGCCTTGCACCAACCACTTTTCCCGCTGGCGGGAGTAAACTGGGTGCATTCTGAAGGAGTTGCCATGTCCATATCCGCCCTCACCACCGGCGCCTCGGGGCTGACCGCCAACCAGCGCGCGCTGGATGTGGCTGCCAACAATATCGCCAATGCGAATACCCAGGGCTTCCAGCCGCAGCAAGCCGAGTTCCAGGAAGCCAGCCCGGCCGGCACGGGGGTCACCCTCTCCGTCGAAGGGCGCAAGCTGGCCGCCAGCGAAAGCGTCAGCGGCGCCAATGCGAATGCGGCCAAGGCGGCAGAAAGCCGGCCGAACGGCGTGGGCCTCGCTTCCGAGCTGACGGATAACCTCGTCTACAAGGCCGGTTTCAACCTGTCGGCAAACGTCGTCAAGGCGGCCGACCAGGCCCTGGGCAGCCTGATCGACGTCAAGACTTAAGTACGGCGACTATCGACACGCTAGTCTGGTTTTTGCATTGCCAGCACCAAAGGCGCCATCGCCGGTTGAATCAGCGCCAGCAGCCGTTCGGCCGGAATGCCGTCGCGCGCCTGCACCGACAGGCCATGCAGCAGCGCCGCATAATAGTCGCCCAGCGCCTGCACGTCCGCCTCCCCTGTTAATTCTCCCGCCAGCTGCGCCGCGCGCAAGCGCTCGATGACGGCTTGCGTGCGCGCGCGGCGGTGCTGCGCCAGCCAGTCGGCGATGCCGGCGTTGTCCGCGCTCGTGTTCGTGGCGGCCGTGACCACCATGCAGCCTTGCGGCTGGCCGCTGCGCGTGTACAGCAGCACGGCTTCTTCCAGCATGCGCGCCACGGCGTCGCGCACATTCAGGCTGGCCGCCAGCGCGTGCACGGCAAACGCGCCCTCGCCCGTTTCATACAGTTCCACGGCTTCGCGGAACAGCTGCTCCTTCGAGCCGAACGCCGCATAGATGCGCGCCGAGGCGATGCCCAGCGCCGCCACCAGGTCGGCCATCGATACACCTTCATAGCCGCGCGTCCAGAACGCGTCGCGCGCTTTTGCCAGCGCCAGCGCGCGGTCAAATTCCCTCGGTCTTCCTGCCATTGTCATCCTCTGCTTGCAAACTGGCGGCCAGTATAACGCTTGCAAGCCACACCGATTCCGCATTTATTTTGCATCACGGCCTTGACCGCGCCGAAAATTTCGCCTATTCTTTGTCGATCGACAAACAATAGGAGCCGATATGAAAACCATCCAAGGACCAAGCCTGCACCTGGCACAATTCGCAGCCGATACGGCGCCCTTCAACACCCTGCCCGCCATCGCCGAGTGGGCGGCCGGCATGGGCTTCAAGGCCCTGCAGATCCCCGCCTGGGATGCGCGCCTGTTCGACGTGGCGCAAGCGGCGCACAGCCAGCAATACTGCGACGACCTCGTCGCCATGCTGGCCAGCCATGGCCTGGTCATCAGCGAACTGACGACGCACATCCTCGGCCAGCTGGTGGCCGTGCACCCGGCCTACGACGCGCTGTGCGACAGCTTTGCGCCGGCACACCTGCACGGCCAGCCGGCGGCGCGCACCGAGTGGGCCATCGAACAGGTCAAGCTGGCGGCCATGGCCTCGAAGCGCCTTGGCCTGACCGACATGGGCACGTTCTCCGGCTCATTCGCCTGGCCATATTTATTCCCGTTCCCGCAGCGCCCGCCTGGCCTGATCGAAGCGGCCTTCGACGAACTGGCGCGCCGCTGGCTGCCCATCCTCGACGTGTGCGAAGAACAGGGCATTAACCTGTGCTACGAAATCCACCCGAGCGAAGACCTGCATGACGGCATCAGCTTCGAGATGTTCTACGAGCGCGTGGGCCGCCACCCGCGCTGCAAGATGCTGTTCGATCCGAGCCACTTCGTGCTGCAGCAATTGAACTACCTGGAATTCATCGACATCTACAAGGACCATATCCGCATGTTCCATGTGAAGGATGCGGAATTCAATCCGACGGGACGGCAAGGCATCTACGGCGGCTACCAGTCGTGGGAAAACCGCGCGGGACGCTTCCGCTCGCTGGGCGACGGCCAGGTCGATTTCAAGGCGATCTTCTCGAAGATGGCGCAGAACGACTACGCGGGCTGGGCCACGCTGGAATGGGAATGCTGCCTGAAGGATCAGGAAGTGGGTGCGCGCGAAGGCGTGGCGTTCATCAATGCCCACATCATTCCCGTGACCGACAAGATCTTCGACGACTTCGCCGGCGCCCCCGTCAGCGCGCAGCAGATCAATACCCTGCTCGGCATCACGCACAACTAATCAACTAATTAACTAAATAACTGAATCAATACAAGGACTTGCCATGCATCAGAATGAAGACAGCTACACCCACGACTACGTGCGCATCGACGGCCAGCGCCTGCATTGCGTCATCGCCGGCGAAGGCAAACCCGTGCTGCTGATCCCCGGCTGGCCGCAAACCTGGTTCGCCTGGCGCCACGTGATGGCGGCGCTGTCGGCCCAGGGCTACCAGGCGATCGCCATCGATCCGCCCGGCAGCGGCCACTCGGAACGCCCAGCCGGCGGCTACGACACGGGCGCCGTTGCCGCGACCCTGCACCGCGCCATGCTGGCCCTGGGCCACGCGCAGTACGACGTCGTCGGCCACGACATCGGCATGTGGGTCGGCTATGCGCTGGCCAGCGATTTCCCGCAGGCCGTGACGAAACTGGCGCTGACGGAAGCCGTGATTCCCGGCCTGGCGCCGGCGCCGCCCATCTTCGTCGCGCCATCGGACAACATCTTCCTGTGGCACTTCATGTTCAACCAGGTGCTCGATTTGCCGGAGATGCTCACGGCCGGCAAGGAACGCGAATACATCCGCTTCATCCTGGACCGCTGGTCGTACCGCCGCGACAAGGTGGCCGTCGACGTGTATGCGGACGCCTATGCCACGCCGGGCGCCCTGCGCGCCGGCTTCGCCTACTACCGCGCCATTCCGGAAACCATCCGGCAAAACCTGGAGCGGGCAAAGACAAGCCTGGCCATGCCCGTGCTGGCCATCGGCGCCGACCATGCGACGAATGACGCGCCATTGCTGACCATGCAGGGCAAGGCGGACAATCTGCAAGGCGCCATCGTCGCCGAATGCGGCCACTTCATCATGGAAGAACAGCCGGAAGCGTTCATCGCCCACCTGCTGCCCTTCCTGGCCGGAGCACCCGCATGAGCCTCGACCCGCTGATCGCCTCCTGGCTGGACGAGGGCAAGGATGCGCCGCAGCCCGCCTCGCTGGCGGACTTGCGCGCCGCCACGGAAACGGGCTTGCGCCAGCTGCATGGTCCGCTGGAGGATGTGAGTTCGATCAAGGACTATGTGCTGCCCGGCGAGCATGCGTTGGCCGTGCGCGCCTACGTGCCGGCCGGCGCGGATACGACCAGGAAGCTGCCAGCCATCGTCTTTGCGCATGGCGGGGGATGGTGTCTGTGCTCGCTGGACCTGTACGACAACCCGTGCCGCGCGCTGGCCAACGCCACCGGCTGCGTGGTCTTTTCCGTCGACTACCGGCTGGCGCCCGAGCACAAGTTCCCCGTGCCGCTGGAGGACTTTTACTCGGCACTGTGCTGGGTCGCGGATCACGCCGATGCGCTGGGCATCGATGCGCAGCGCCTGGCCGTGGGCGGCGACAGCGCCGGCGGCAACCTGGCGGCGGCGGCGGCCCTGATGGCGCGCGACCAGGCCGGCCCCGCGCTGGCGCACCAGCTGCTGCTGTACCCGGCGCTCGATTTCGCCTTCGACACGCCGTCCTACCAGCGCTATGCGGAAGGCCATTCGCTGACGCGGGAAGCCATGCGCTTTTGCTGGTCGGCCTACCTGAACGAGCCGGCTGACGGCGCGCAGCCCTACGCGGCGCCGCTGCGGGCCGCCTCGCTGAAGGACTTGCCGCCGGCGACCGTGCTGGTGTGCGAGTACGATCCGCTGCATGACGAAGGCGAAGCCTATGCGCGGTATTTGCGCGACGACGGCGTGGCGGCGCAATGCGTGCAGCTCGACGGCATGATCCATGCGTCGATGCACATGCTGGGCCTGACGCCAGCGGCGCGCGGCCTGTTCGACGTGGCGGGCAAGGCCATGCGGCAAGCGCTGGCGGCATAAAAAAACGCGCCGGGGATGGCTCCACGGCGCGTTTTTTCCATCAGCTGCACATCATTCCACCAGCTTGCGCACTTCGATGCCGTTCAGCCACTTCACGTGGCGCGGACCCGTGCGGATGTCCTTTGCCGAAATGAGGGCGATTTCGCCATCGTTGTCGTCGAGGGCCTTGCCGTTTTTTTCGTAGTAGACGATCACGCCCTCGCCGGCCGGCGCGTTATACAGCTCGCCCCAGGAAAACACCACGGCATAGCCGTCGGTGGCCGTGGCGATGATGGCGAGCTTCTTGACGTCGTTGTGGCCCGGTGCATCGAGCACCGCCTTGTCGAGGATGTCGCGCAGGCGCACGCCCTTGTAACTGGTGATGATTTCGGCCTTGTCGCCGTTATGCCGCGTGACGGCGAGCTCGCCGCCATTGGCCGGCGGCAGCTGGCGCAGGTCGGCCACCTTCAAGGTCAATGGCGTTTCCACCATGCCCGTCACGGCCAGGCTGTGGCTCATGTTGTCGCGCGCCGGCGCAGGCGCGGCGGACCACGCGGGTGCCGCCGCCAGCAGCGACGCCGCGGTACAGGCAGCGAATATTTTCTTGAACATGCTGTGTCCTTTCATTGAACAGTCAAAAAATCAGAACTGGACCTGCGCATTGGCCAGCCACGTGCGGCCCGCGCTGGGGAAACCGTCGGCCAGCGCGTAATTGCGGTCGCCCAGGTTCGCCACGCCCGCTTCCAGGGTCAAGGCCGACAAGGGGCGGTACACGGCCTTCAGGTTCAGCGTCGTAAAACCACCGAGTTCCAGCGTGTTCGAGACCCAGCGGCCGCTGTTCGATTCCGCGATGGCCACCACGTCGACCTGGCGCGCCGCGTGCAGCACGGCGTGCGCCGTCAGCTTGTGGCGCGGCACGTCCGTCAAGCGCGTGGCGCGATCGCTGACGTTCTTCATTTCCATGTACGTGTAGTTGCCGCCGAAGTCCAGCCACGCGCCGGCGCTGCCGCGCAAGCCCAGTTCCACGCCGCTGATGTGCGCCCTGCCCGCGTTCTGCATCTGCGCGCGCACGCCCGCCACATTCGCCACGCTCTGGATCTTGTCCTTCACGTCGCTGTAGAACAGGGCGGCGTCCAGCGCCACCCCGCGCACGCTGGCCTGGTAACCCAGCTCGTAATTCAGCGCTTCCTCGGCGCGCAGGGACGGGTTTTCAATATACGTGCCCAGGCGCTGCGAGTAGCGGTCCTTCAGGGTCGGCAGGCGCGACTTGCGCGCCACGGTGGCGTACACCTTCGCCTCGGGACCCATTTTGTGGAACAGGCCCGCCTGCAGGTCGGTGGCCGCCTGATTGCCTGGCAAGGTATATGCGTTGCCGGCGCTGTAGACGGTGTCGGGGCGCAGTGCATTGCGCGAGACGCCCAGCGACAGTTCCGTCGCCCCGTTCAGGGCGATGCTGTCTTCCGCGCCCAGGGTCCACAGGGCATCCTTGTACCAGGTGGTGCGCACGCCCTTGGCATCGAGTTCCTGGTGTTCGTCGGCCTTGTAGCTGGCCACAAAACGCAGGCTGTGCGCGGCCACGCGGAACGATTCGAGTTCCACCGCGCCGCCGTTCGTGCGGTCGTTGTAGATGCTGCGCCCGCCGCTGACGCTGCCCTGGCCGCTGGTCTTCAGGGTCGTGTAGCTGCCGTTCGTGTAGGAGGTGATTTCATTGTCATAACTGTCGTGGTACAGGCGCAATTTGAGGCGCTCGGCGTCGCCCAGGCGCGTCTGCGAAACGAAATACACGCTTTCCTTGTTCCAGTACGGCCACTGCCAGTAGCGCGCGCCGACGGGATTGACCGATGGCGGCTGGCCTTTTTCGCCATGCTGCTTGTAGTAGCTGAGCGCATATTCGTCGCCCGCCTGCGCGCCATCGGGCGTGTAGCCCACCTTGAACGACAGTTTATGATCCTTGCGATACGCGTTGTTGCGCGTGCCGCCGTCTTCCGTGGCCGTCGGGCGGAAGTCCGAGGACAGGGGAAAACCGTCGCTGTCGATGTACGAGACGCCCGCCTGCAGATACCACAGGCCCTGGTTCGTGCCCACGTTGGCCGACGTCTGGCGCTCGCTGCCCGAGCCGAAACCGATGGAGGCGTCGCCTTCCAGCCGCGCCGTCGGTTTGCGCGAGACCAGGTTGATGGCGCCGCCCAGGGTATTGGCGCCATAGGCCACGGAACTGAAGCCCTTGGCCACCTGGATGGCGGCCAGGTCGCTGGTGGTGAAGCGGTTGAAATCGACATAGCCGTCATACGGCACGTAGACGGGAATGCCGTCGATGTACAGCGGCACCTGGCGCGCGTCGAAGCCGCGGATGGCGACGGTTTTTTCATTGCGCGAGTTGGTCGACAGCGACACGCCGGACAGTAAGTTCAAGGCGTCGCCCACGTTGTCGCGGTTAAAGCGGCGCATCTCGGCGCGGCTCACCTGCGCGCCCACCTGCTGTTCCATTTGACCTGCCTGCTCGCGCTGGCCGATCACCGTCACCGTGCCCAGCACGAACGGCGCCGCCTCGTCCTTGCCGGCGGTTTGCTGCGCCTGCGCCGTCTGTGCCATGTGCGCCAGCGCCAGCATCACTGCGCCTGCCATTACCTGTTTCAACATCGTTTCGATCTTTCCACTCTCGTTATATATCGTCTTATATAGCGATACTCAAAAAAGCGGCCACGCATGCGGCGGCCGTCACCCAACAGCGCAATATACAGACGTATATAGCGATGCTCAAGCGACAAGACCGAAAGCACGCGCGCAAGTCAATTTTTCACGCTTTTTTCATGCACCGCAGCATTTCGCTGTGCGAACGAATGTTTCACAAAACGGTTGACACGTCCAATTTGGCTAGGCAAACTGATTTCCAGGGAGCCTGAAAATGAATGCCAATATGACAAATATTCAAGCCGCCACGGATCCAGAACTCATCGTCTTCAGCGATGACGAGGAAGGCAAGGACCGCCAGTTCGTCAACGCGCTGGCGCGCGGGCTGGAAGTGCTGCGCTGCTTCCGCCCCGGCGAAGTCTTCCTGTCGAACGCGGACATGGCCAAGCGCACGGGCATCCCGAAACCGACGATTTCGCGCCTCACCTACACCCTCACCAAACTCGGCTACCTGAATTATTCGGACAGCCTGGGCAAGTACCAGCTGGGCGCCGGCGTGCTGGCCCTCGGTTACCGCATGCTGTCGAACCTCGACGTGCGCAAGATGGCGCGCCCACTGATGGAAGAACTGGCCGAACATGCGCAAGCCTCCGTTTCGCTGGGCACGCGCGACCGCCTCAGCATGGTGTACGTGGAAACCTGTCGCAGCAGCGCCAACGTCACCCTGCGCCTCGACGTCGGCTCGCGCATCCCCCTGATGACGACGGCCATGGGCAAGGCACTGCTGTGCATCCTGCCGCAGGCCGAGCGCGACTACCTGATGGACCACGCCAGGGTGCACGAAACGGAGCGCTGGCCGCGCATCAAGGCCGGCATCGAGCAAGGCTTCAAGGATTACCAGGACCGGGGCTTTTGCATCTCGGCCGGCGAGTGGCAGAACGACGTGCATGCCGTGGGCGTGCCCATGCTGGGAGCCGATGGCGAACAGGTGATGGCCTTCAATTGCGGCGGCCCCGCCTTCCTGCTGTCGCGTGAAAAGCTCGAATCGGACCTGGGACCGCGCCTGGTGGCCCTGGTCAAGACAGTGGAAAAAAACCTGGGCCGCGGTTAGACTGCGCGCCCCCTCTCAACATCGCCTCCGAGGACCCTGATGATACGCGACGAAGAAACCCTGAACATCCTGCTCGACAGCATCGCCCGTTTCGTGCGCGAAGTGCTGGTGCCGAACGAGGCGCTGGTAGCTGAAACGGACACCATCCCGCCCGCCATCGTGGCGCAGATGCGCGAACTGGGCCTGTTCGGCCTGTCCATTCCGGAAGCCTACGGCGGCCTGGAATTGAGCATGGAAGAGGAAGTGCGGGTCGCGTTTGAAATCGCCCGCACCTCGCCCGCCTTCCGCTCGCTGATCGGCACGAACAACGGCATCGGCTCGCAAGGCATCGTTATCGACGGCACGGAAGCGCAAAAACAATACTATCTGCCCAAGCTGGCGGCCGGCGAGATCATCGGCTCGTTCGCCCTGACGGAAGCGGGATCGGGGTCGGATGCGGCATCCCTGCGCACGACGGCCGTGCGCGATGGCGACTTCTATATCCTCAACGGCAGCAAGCGCTATATCACCAACGCGCCCGAAGCGAGCATCTTTACCGTCATGGCCCGTACGGACCCCGTCAAGCGGGGCGCCTCGGCCATCTCCGCCTTCATCGTGGAAAAGGACACGCCAGGCCTCTCGCTGGGGAAAATCGACAAGAAGATGGGCCAGCAAGGCGCGCATACCTGCGACGTCATCTTTGAAAACTGCCGCGTGCCGGCCGCGAACATCATCGGCGGCAAGGAAGGCGTGGGTTTCAAGACGGCCATGAAGGTGCTCGACAAGGGCCGGCTGCACATCGCCGCCGTTTGCGTGGGCGCGGCCGAACGCATGCTGGCCGATGCGCTGGCGTATGCCATGGAACGCCAGCAGTTTGGCCAGCCCATCGCCGAATTCCAGCTGATCCAGGCCATGCTGGCCGACAGCAAGGCGGAAATCTACGCCGCGCGCAGCATGGTGCTCGACGCCGCGCGCCGGCGCGACAACAAGGAAGACATTTCGACGGAAGCGTCGTGCTGCAAGCTGTTCGCCTCCGAAATGTGCGGCCGCGTGGCCGACCGTTCCGTGCAGATCCATGGCGGCGCCGGCTACATCAGCGAATACGCGGCCGAACGCTTCTACCGCGACGTGCGCCTGTTCCGCATCTATGAAGGCACGACGCAGATCCAGCAGATCGTCATCGCCCGCAACATGATCAAGGCAGCGCAAAAGTGAAGGAGGCCGCGATGGATATTCCCGCCCTGCTGGCCGGCTTGCCGGCGCGCCTGTCGGCCATTCCCGCCTACTGGGCGGCGCGCGCGCCGGACGCGCCGGCGCTGCATGAAGGTGGCCGCAGCTGGACCTACGCTCAGCTGCAGCAGAGCGTGGAAAGTGCAGCGCAGCTGCTGCGCCAACTCGATGTGCGCGCCGGCGACCGCCTGATGGTGGTGGGAGAAAATGGCGCGCTGCAGGTGGCGCTGATCTTTGCCGCCGCCAGCATCGACGCGTGGATCGTCAACGTCAATGCGCGGCTGTCGGCGCGCGAGATCGATACCATCGCCGCGCACAGTTCCGCGCGGCGCGTGCTGTTCCTGGCCGGCGCATCGCCGGAAGCGGCCGCGCATGCCGCACGTCTGGGCGCGGCCAGCGCCGTCAGCGTCGACGGCATGGGCGAGCTGCTGGCGGGCGACCTGAACGACGCCGCCATCGCGGAAGACACGGTCCCCGGCAACGAACAGGTGGCCGCGCTGATCTACACGACGGGCACCACGGGCCAGTCGAAAGGCGTGATGCTCACGCACCGCAACCTGCTGTTCATCGCCGCCGTCTCCAGCACATTGCGGGGCTTGACGCGCAGCGACCGCGCCTACGGCGTGCTGCCGATTTCGCACGTGTATGGCCTGGCCTCCGTGGCCTTGGGCACCCTGTATGCGGGCGCCGCGCTGTACCTGGTGCCGCGCTTTTCCGTCGACGGCCTGCTGTCGGCCTTGAAGGACGACGGCTTGACCATCGTGCAGGGCGTGCCCGCCATGTACGCCAAGCTGCTGCAAACCCTGGGCGGCGCGCAGACGCCGTTGCCCACGCGGCTGCGCTTTGCGTATGCGGGCGGCTCGCCGCTGGCGCCATCGCTCAAGCGCGACGTGGAAAAGCTGCTGGGCACTGCGCTGCACAATGGCTACGGCATGACGGAAAGCGCTCCCACCATCAGCCAGACGCGCCTGGAAACGCCGCGCCGCGACGATTCCGTCGGCACGCCGATCCCGGGCGTGGCAGTGCGCGTGGTGGACGTGGCGGGCATGGACGTGGCACCGGGCGAAGCGGGAGAACTGTGGATACGCGGGCCGAACGTCATGGCCGGCTACTACCGCGAGCCGGCCATGACGGCGGCCACCATGCGCGACGGCGGCTGGCTGAACACGGGCGACATGGCGCGCCAGGATCCCGACGGCGCACTGTTCATCGTGGGACGCACCAAGGAATTGATCATCCGCTCCGGCTTCAATGTGTATCCGCTGGAGGTGGAAACGGCGCTGAACGCCCACCCGTCCGTGGTGCAGTCGGCCGTGGTGGGCCGCACGCAGGACGATGGCAACGAGGACGTCATCGCCTACGTGGAGCTGGACCCGCGCCAGCCCGCCAGCGTGGCAGAATTGCAGGCCTGGCTGGCGCAGACCCTGTCGCCGTACAAGTGCCCGTCCGCCATCATCGTCATGGATGCGCTGCCGGCGGCGGCCACGGGCAAGATTTTAAAGGGGCAGCTGCGGCAGATGGCGCAGAATGCACGATAAATTGAGCATGTTGTAGCAGATCCGACAATAAAACCAAGCCACATCACCGGAGGAGACACGATGAAACGCACCTACACACGCATCGCCATGGCAGCGCTGGTCGCCAGCGCCTGGATGACGCACGCCAGCGCCGACGAATTCCTGGTCGGCGCTGAAATCCCGCTGACGGGCAACCTGGCCCGGGTCGGCGCCGGCATGCAGGAAGGCATCATGGTCGCGGCCGAAGTCTTCAACAAGACCAACGGCAAACACACCGTCAAGATCGTCACCGTCGACGACGAATCGGCACCGGCCAAGGCCATCGCCGCCGTGGAAAAACTGGCCAGCCAGGGCGTGGTGGCCATCACGGGCGGCTATGGCTCGAACAATATCTCGCCCGCCTCGGACACGGCCAACAAGCTGGGCCTCGTCTACATCACCTCGGGCGGCGTGGACGACAGCCTGGTGGCCAGCGGGCGCAAGAATTTTTTCCGCATCAATAACACGGCCGGCTACGAAAAAGCCATGCTGGGACTGCTTGCCGACGTGGGCGCCAAATCCGTCTCCATCGTGTACTCGACCAAGGATGCCACCACGGGCCTGGCCAAAGACGTGGAAAAGGCCCTGGCCGCCAAGGGCGTGAAGGTGACGACGCACTCGTTCGACCCGGCCATTACGGACTTCAAGCCCATCATCAACAAGATCAAGCTGCAGGACAAATCGGAAGTGGTGGCCATGGTCGGCTACGAAAACGATTACGTGGGCATCATCCGCGCCGCCCGCGTCTTGAAGCCGAAGATCAAGGCCATGGTGGGCGTCTGGTCGCTGGCCACGCCGAAAATGGCGGCCGACTTCCCCGACCTGATGCCGAACGTGTTCGGCACGGCCCTGCTGCCCTTCCCCACGGAATTCAAGACGGCCGACGGCAAGGCCTTCAGCGACGCCTACAAGCAGTTGTACAAGAAGGAGCCGGACTACCTGGGCCAGTTCGGCTATGTGCAGTCGATGCTGCTGTTCGAAGCGATCGCGCGGGCGGCCGACAAGGGCACGCTCAAGAAAGGCGGCGTAGCCGAGGAAATGCGCAAGACGGACCGCGAAACCCTGATCGGCCGGGTGCAGTTTGCCGCCAATGGCGACAACCAGAATTTCGTGCACCGCATGGCGCAGCACCAGGACAAGAAAGTGGTGATCGTCTGGCCGAAGGAACACGCCACGGGCAAGCTGGCCTATCCGGCCCTGCCCTGGTAGGCAGCCTCCCGCTGCACACGCGCGCGTCCGCCCGGGCGCGCACCGATGAACGGCCTCCCCGGCGCATCTTCGCGAGGCGCCAGGGAAGCCTGACGGGATGACCACATGACAGAATTAATCTTGCAAGCCCTGTATTCAGGCTTGCTGCAGGGCGGCTCCTACGCCCTGATCGCACTGGGACTGGCGCTGGTGTTCGGCACCATGAAAGTGATCAACCTGGCGCACGGCGAACTGGTGCTGCTGGCCGCCTACATCGCCTACAGCGTGGAGTCGGGCCTGGGCCTGGGGCCCATGTTCGCCATTCCCATCGCGCTGGTGATCGTCAGCCTCACGTCCGTGGGCGTGTACCTGATCGTCAGCCGCATCAAGAAAGACCGCGAAATCAATTCGCTGATCCTCACCTACGGCATCGGCGTGATCCTCACCAATTTCATCCTGCTCGTGTGGAAAGCCGACATCCGCTCGACCTCATCGAGCTGGCTGCAGGAAGGTGTTGAAATCGGCCCCTTCTTCAGCATGCGCAGCGAAGTGATCTTCTTTGGCGTCAGCCTGGTGCTGATGGCGGCGCTGTGGCGCTGGCTGTCCACCAGCTGGTATGGCCGCGCCGTGCGCGCCGTGTCCAGCAACCGCGACGCGGCCAAGCTGATGGGCATCGATCCGGGCCGCACGGAACTGGTGTCGTTTCTCGTCGCCGGCATCCTGGCCGCCTTTGCCGGCGTGGCCCTGTTCAGCTATGGCGTGATCCAGCCTGCCTACGGCGGCGCGCTGACGGTGAAAGCCTTCATCATCACGGTATTGGCCGGCATCGGCTCCATCCCCGGCGTCCTGCTGGCCGCCGTGCTGCTGGGCGTGGCCGAAGCGCTGACCGTCACCCTGGCCAGCTCCGCGCTGCAGGAATTGTCCGGCATGGTGCTGTTCCTGCTGGTGCTGTTCATCATGCCGAACGGCTTGTTCGGCGCACAACGGAGGCGCGGATGAAGCGCTCGACACTGATATCCACGGCGGGCCTGCTGCTGGCCGCCTATGTCGCCGTGCCGCTGGCCCTGGGCGGCAACCAGTATGTGATGAGCATGGTGGTGGCGGCCCTGATCATCGGCGGCGTGGCCATGTCCTGGGCCCTGCTGGGCAACCTGGGCGGCATGGTCAGCTTCGGCCATGCGGCGTTCTTCGGCGTGGGCGCGTACGTCTCCGCCCTCACGACCGTGAAACTGGGCCTGCCCGTGTTTGCCGCCATGCTGCTGGGCGGTGCCGGCGCGGCCATCGCCGCCGTCATCATGCTGCCCGTGCTGCGCCTGCGCGGGCCGTATTTTGCGCTGGCCATCCTCGCCTACGCCCACATCTTCCGCATCCTGGCCACGGAATGGAGTTCCGTCACGGGCGGCGCCGGCGGCATCAACAATATCCCGACGCTACCCACCGTCTTCGGTGTTGATCTGGCCAGCAAGACGGGCGCCTACCTGGTGGTGCTGACCCTGGTGGTGGCGTGCGCGCTGGCCTATAGCCGCATCCGCGCCAGCCATTACGGCATCGCCCTGCGCGCCATGCACGACAGCGAAGACGCCACGCGCGTCGTCGGCGTCAACAGCACCTTGCTGAAGGGCGCCATGCTGCTCGTGTCGGCCTTCATGGCGGGCCTGTTCGGCGCCTTCAACGCCCATTACATCAACTTCCTGGAACCGGACTACGCCTTCAACAGCCTGTGGGTGACGTTGCCGATCGTGGCGGCCATCTTCGGCGGCTACCGCACGATACTCGGCCCCGTGCTGGGCGCCGTGGTGGTCTACCTGGTCGACCAGCTGATTTTCAAGTCGCTGATTCCTACCGGCCACCAGCTGGTGCTGGGCGTGCTGCTGGTGGCGATGATCGTCTTCAGTCCGAACGGCCTGCTGCCGCTGCTGCAAAAATGGCTGAAGAAAACGGTGGCTAAGGAGAAAACACATGCTTGAACTCGATAATGTGTCCGTGCGCTTCGGCGGCCTGACGGCCGTCGACAGCGTCACGCTGAAGGTGGGCAGCCACGACGTGATCGGCCTGGTGGGCGCGAACGGCGCCGGCAAGACCACCCTGTTCAATGCCATTTCCGGCCTGGTGCGCCCCACCAGCGGCAGCATCCGCTTCGAGGGGCGCGACATCATGGCCACGCCCATGTACCAGCGCGCGCGCCTGGGGCTGGGCCGCACCTTCCAGATCCCGCAGCCCATGCATGAATTGACGGTGCGCGAAAACCTCGTCGTGGCGCAGCGCTTCGGCACGGGCAAGGTAGACATGCGCAAGATCGATGAAATCCTCGATTTCACGAGCCTGGCGGACAAGGCGCAGCGCGACGCGGCCAGCGAACTGGCGCTGACGGAACTCAAGGCGCTGGAAGTGGCCAAGGCGCTGGCGACCAACCCAAAACTGCTGCTGCTGGACGAAGTGCTGGCCGGCCTGGAAACGAACGGCAAGCGACGCTTCATGGGCATGCTGAAGGACTTGCATGCGGCCTTTGGCGTGGGCATCGTCATGATCGAGCACGACATCGAAACCATCAGCAATCTGTGCCAGCGCGTGGCCGTGCTCAATTTTGGCCGGCTGATCGCCGACGGCACGCCCGATGCCGTGTTCCGCGATCCGGCCGTCATCGAAAGCTACACGGGAGCCGCGCATGCTTAACATAGAGAATCTGCGCGCCGGCTATGGCGCCATCAACGTGCTGTGGGATGTGTCGCTGTCGATCCAGAAGGGCAAGCTGACCACCATCATCGGCCCGAACGGCGCCGGCAAGACGACCCTGCTGCGCGCCATCATGGGCTTGCTACCCGTGGGCGCGGGCAGCATCGCGCTCGATGGCGTTGCCCTCAACGGCACGCCGACGTGGAAGATGAGCGACGCCAGGGTCACCATGATCCCAGAGGGGCGCATGACGTTCCGCGACATGAGCGTGGAAGAAAACCTGATCATGGGCGCGTTTCCGAAGGAGCACCGCAGCCACATGCCGGCGCGCCTGGCCGAAGCCTACGCCATGTTCCCGCGCCTGCACGAGCGTCGCAAGCAACTGGCCGGATCGCTGTCCGGCGGCGAGGCGCAGATGCTGGCGATGGCGCGCGGACTGATGTCCGACCCGTCGCTGCTGATCATCGACGAGCCGTCGCTGGGCCTGGCCCCACTGGTGGTCAACGAACTGTTCGAGATCCTCGCGCGCCTGAACGATGGCAAGCGCACCATCATTCTCGTCGAGCAGAACACGGCGCGCGCCGTGGGCGTGGCCGACCACGTCTACCTGATGCAAAGCGGCAAGGTGGCGCTGTCGCAGGCGGCTTCCGAAGTCGATCTGGAACACCTGCATGCGCTCTACTTTGCGCGCTAGTCGCCGGAAAACACCAGCCCCGGCATCTTCGCCACGCAGTCCAGGTTCAGGGGGGCGCGCGGGTCGCGCAGGAAGGCCAGCGTCAGCTGTCCGCCGCAGCGGTTGAACATGGCGCCGTGCGCCTGTCCCGGGATCTGCACGAAGCGCGCATTGGGCATCGTGCGCAGCAGGCGCCGGCCCCACGCGGGCGGCGTCACGGGATCGGCTTCGCCGGCCAGGATCAGCACGGGCACCTCGCTTTTCACGGCATCGTTGGCCTGCGCCGCGGCCGCTGCGACGCGCCAGGCGCCGCACATCTCGGGCGTCGCCGTGCGGTTATCCGCGCCGCCCAGTCCCAGGGCCGGCGACACTTGCGCGGCCATGCGCCCGGGCTGCTCAAATGGCATCTCTTCGCCGCACCAGATCGACAGGCGCAGTCCCCAGTTGAAGCTGGAAGGCGCGCCGCGCAGCAATGGCAGCAGGCCTTGCGGGCGGCCCTGCCCCGCTTCGCTGATCAGACGGGGCAAGGTGGGGATCAGCGCGGGCTGCTGCAAGGCCTCGGCCAGCGCGTTGACGATGTCGCGGCGGCGCAGCACGCGCCCGGGCGCCGCGATGCCGTCGCGGTCGGCGCGCGCAAGCAGTTCCATCAAAACGCCGCGCAGGTCCGGGTAGCGCAAGTCGCATGCGGGTTCCGTCGCGCAGCCGTCGAGGACCAGGTCGATGGCGCGCCGCAACGGCGCCGCAGCCATCTCGTCATAGTTGATGTCGACCGGCAGCACGGAGTCGAGCACCACGCTGCGCACGCCCGCGGGATGCCGTGCCAGCACCGTCTGGGCCAGGCGCGTACCGTACGAAAAGCCGATCAGGTTCCACTGCGCGATGCCGAGCAGGCGGCGCAGGTCGTCGAGGTCGTCCGCCGATTCCGCCGACGTGTAGCCGTCCAGATCGATGCCGGAGGCCGCCAGTGCGGCGCGGCAGCGCGCAACGGCCTCGTTCTGCACGGCCGGCGTGGCGTCCGCCGCCCGCAGCGCGTTCAGTTCCGGGCAAGCCAGTGAAGGCTGCGCGAACTTGTTGCCGCGTCCTTCGAGCAGTATCTGGTCGCGTTCCAGCAGAAACGGATTGCCTTTCCCGCTCGTGCGCCCGTCGATGCTGCTCAGGCCCGGCCCGCCGGGAAGATACACGACGGGATCGGCTGCAGGAGCGGCCGCACTGCTGCGGAAAATCATGACCGGCAAGGCGATGGCGCGGCTATCGGCCTTGCCACGGTGTTCGGCTACCGTCAGCATGCCGCACTCTATTTTTTCGCCCGGCGGCACAGGCACCGCACAGGCGGAGGGCGTAAAGGCCGGTGGGACGGGCAATTTGTCCGGCGCGGCGGCGCGGAGCTGTGTCGCAGTCAGAAAACACGCGGCGGCAAGCATGGCATGGCGAGACTGGAGCAAGGTATCTCCTCGGTAGCACGGGCATACGGTTGGCTTCAAAGCGGCTTGAGGACGCTTGAAGCCATTCAGTTAGTTGCCACTTTACTACACAATCCCCGTCCGCAGCCATCAATCCTCGTCGTCGGCCAGTTTGTCGAACACCTGCAGCTCACTCTTGCCGAGCCCGGTTGTCACGAAAGGATCGTCGGCAGGAAGGCGGCCAGTATCGACCAGCATGCGCAGCTTGCTCAAGCGATCGCCCAGCGCCAGCGCTTGCGCCTGCGGATCCGCATCGGCATCGACGCCGGCCTGCCCGATCGCGCGGGTCACGGACTCGGGAAACTCCCATAATTCGGCGATCCGCACCGACAGGATGCGCGCTTGCGCAAACACCTGGGCAATGAAGGCGTCCGATTGCGGAAAAGCATCAGGCGCATGCATCTGGTCGATCAGCCGGAACGCCACCACCAGGCCGACATTGGCCATCAGTCCCGCCAGATAGGCGTCGAAGGCGCTGGCCTGCATGGCAGGCGCGACCAGGTTGGCCGCCAGCGCGCATTTCTCGGACTGGCGCCAGATCAGCGGCGCCGTGCGTATGGTCAGCCCGCCGCTTTGCATGCTGACGATGGGACGGAAGGCGACGCGAGCAAGCAGCATGCGCATGCCGTTTTGCCCCAGCAGCATGATGGCGCCTTCCATGTTGTTGATCGACGGGCTGGCGTTGTAGCGCGAATGGTAGCAGGGCCGGTTTGCTTCGCGGTAGACCTCGGCGACCAGCAGCACGTCCTGGGCCAGCTGGCGCGACAGCTCTGCCGCGCTCATGTTTTCATTTTGCAAGGTACGCATCAACTGCGGAATGATGGCCGGAATGCGCGGCACCAGCGCCGCGCCGGCGACCGGTTCACGGGCCAGGCGCGTCAATTCATCGAGAATCTGCTGTTCCGCCTGCGTGGACGCCTGCGTCGCACCGGCGGCGGCCAGCCAGCGGTAGTAGATGGCATCGATTTCGCTGATGCTGGCCGGCTGCCGTGCCATCTCGGGCGCCGCCGCTGCCGTGACCGGCGCAAGCTTGTTTTTTTCGCCGCCGTTCAGTAACTTTCCTATCCAACCCATTGCTTTTCTAGCCCTATATGCATCACTATCGCGACATCCGCTGCGCGATTTTACTTGATGACAGCCGTGCCGGTGCGGCGGGCGTGGCCGCCTTGGTTCACCTGCCGCAAGCTGCTACAGTGGCGCTCCCGCAAATCCCCCTCTTTGCAAGGTACATCATGAACAATCCGCTGGCCCAGTACGTCACCACCCAGACGTATAACAACGCCTGGGCCAACCACCGCCTGCTGAAAGCCTGCGGCGAACTGAGCCAGGCCGAATTCCAGGCCACGCGCGTCAGTTTTTTCCCCACCATCCAGTTCACCCTGAACCACATCCTCACATGCGACTGGTTTTATCTCGACGCGCTCGAGCGCGAGCTGCGCGGCGAAGCGCCGCATGCCGACTGCTATGTCTTCTTTGAGCAGGACGAGCCGTTTACCGATTGCGCCACGCTGCAGGCGGCACAGCATGCATCCGACGCGCGCCTGATCGCCCACTGCCGCAGCCTGTGCGACGCGGACCTGGCGCGGCCCGTGACGATCCTGCGCGACACGCCGCAAGTCGACACGCGCCAGCGCCTGCTGGCACATCTGTTCCAGCACCAGATCCATCACCGTGGCCAAGTGCACGCCATGCTGGCCGGCACGCGCATCGCGCCACCGCAGCTCGACGAATTCTATTGCGCCGGCGAAGCGGATGAGCGGGCGCAGGATTTCCTGGAACTGGGCTGGACGGAAGCCGACGTGTGGGGACCGCGTTGATGCCTGCCTCGCTCAGACTCCCACACGATCCCATGCCAGACCTCGACCGCCTTCAGTTGTTCGCTCCCTCCAGCGCCGACCTTCCCGCCTTGCTGGCCTTCGAACTGGAAAACCGCGCATATTTTGAAAGCTGGGTCACGGCGCGCGCGCCGTCCTACTACAGGCAGGAAGCCATCGCCGCCGCCATCGAGCAGGCGCAGCGCGAGCGCCAGCAAGACCTCGCTTACCAGTACCTGGCAAAACTGGATGGGCAGATCATCGGCAGGGTCAACCTGACGGGCGTCACGCGCCCCTATTTCAACAAGGCTGTACTCGGTTATCGCATCGGCGAACGGTTTGGCGGACGCGGCTACGCCACGCGCGTGGTCGCCCTGTTGCTGGAAGAAGCGTTTGGCGCGCTGGAACTGTGGCGGCTGGAGGCCACGGCGCGGCCGCAAAACCTGGGTTCGATCGCCGTCATGCAGCGCAACGGTTTTCACCAATATGGCCGCTCGGAAAAAGCCATGCGCTTCCAGGATGCCTGGTCGGACTTGCTGTATTTTGAACGGCGCAAGGAACACGCCGAAGCCTGAAAAAGCCGAGCATTTGCTCTATTTATCAGGCAAAGCTCCCCTGGCGTTATAAAATAGGCAAATATGGCCGGGCATCGGCCATGCCGCCTGCCGGCCTTTCGCGCACGCGGATGCACTCATACCCAGGAAAAAACATGCGCAATACAGACAAAAAAGCCTATCTCGTGGGCGGCGGCATCGGCTCGCTGGCCGCAGCCGCCTTCATGATACGCGACGGCGGCATGCAAGGCAGCAACATCACCATCTTCGAAGCGTCGCCCGTAACCGGCGGCAGCCTCGATGGCGGCGGCAATGCCGACGATGGCTATACCCTGCGCGGCGGGCGCATGCTGACCACCGACAACTACGAGTGCACCTGGGACTTGTTCAAGAGTATCCCCTCGCTCGAGCATGCGGGCCAGAGCGTCTACGACGAAACCATCGCCTTCAATGCACGGCACACTCCCCACTCGCGCGCGCGCCTGGTCGACCGCAACCGTTTCAAGGTCGACGTCAGCAGCATGGGCTTTTCCATGCAGGACAGGCTGGAACTGCTGAAGCTGACGGAAGCCGACGAAGACACCCTGGGCAGCAGCGCCATCACGGACTGGCTCTCGCCCGCATTCTTCGACACCAAGTTCTGGACCATGTGGGCCACCACGTTCGCCTTCCAGCCCTGGCATAGCGCCGTCGAGTTCAAGCGTTACCTGCACCGCTTCATGATGGAGTTTTCGCGCATCGAAACCCTGGCCGGCGTCAAGCGCACCGTCTACAACCAGTACGATTCGCTGGTACGCCCGCTGGTCGCGTGGCTGCAGGCGCAAGGCGTGATCATCATCATGGATTGCACGGTAAGCGATATCGAGGTGCAAGAATCCGGCGGCCGCCTGAGCGCCACCGCCATCGCCTGCCAGCGCCGCGGCCTGGCCGACGTGATCCCCGTCGCCGCCGGCGACCTGGTATTTTTCCAGAATGCCTCGATGACGGATGCCTCGAGCTATGGCAGCATGCACAGCGCGCCGGCCAGACGCACGAAGCACGACAGCCATGGCTGGCGCCTGTGGGAAAAGCTGGCCGAGGGACGCCCGCAACTGGGACGCCCCGCCGCCTTCAACAGCAGCATCCCCGAATCGTACTGGGCCTCGTACACGGTCACCTTGAAAGACAGCGCCTTCTTTGACAGGATGGAACAATTCACGGGCAACAGCGCGGGCACGGGCGGCCTCGTCACCTTCAAGGACAGCAACTGGCTCATGTCCATCGTGCTGGCGCACCAGCCCCATTTCGCCGGCCAGCCCGCAGGCGTGCAAGTGTTCTGGGGCTATGCGCTGCACCCTGACCGCATCGGCAACTTCGTCGCCAAGCCGATGTCCGACTGCAGCGGCGAGGAAATCCTGCGCGAACTGTGCGGCCACCTGAATTTCGACCTCGACAGCATGGCCACGGCCAACTGCATTCCCTGCCGCATGCCTTACATCACCAGCATGTTCATGCCCCGCGCGAAGAGCGACCGGCCGTTGCCCGTGCCGGACAACTCCGTCAACCTGGCCTTCGTCAGCCAGTTCGTGGAAATCGCCGATGATGTCGTATTTACCGTGGAATACTCGGTGCGCGCGGCGCAGATGGCCGTCTACCAGCTGCTCGGCGTGCAGCGCGAGGTACCGGCCATCCATGCGCACGACAAGTCGCTGAAGGTCAAGCTGGACGCCGTCATCAAGGCGTTCAAATAAGCACATTTCCTGGCCCCAGCGCAGTTTTCTGCCTGTCGGCCGTGCCTTTGTCATAGCGCAAAGCATGGCGATATCGGAATGATAACGTCAAGGTTCGGGAATTTCCCCTCTCTTGCCAAGTCCAACATGAAGCTGCGGCTACGCCTGTTCGAACATGTGCTGCTGGTGCTGGCATTGGCCGTCGTCATCTTTGCCGCCGCCATCGTACTGGCACGCATGACACAGTGGGCGGAAGCGCGGGAACTGCCCGCCTACCTCATACAGGGCATGCACCTGGTTGGCCAGGTGCTGTTTTTCCTGGATGGCTGCATCGTCATCGCCGTCAGCAGCATCCTGGCCGCCCGGCTGTTCCGCATGCTCACCAAGGAGGATTTATGAACCACCTTCACTACCTGCTGACCCTGCGCCATCCGCGCCGCTTCTGGTGCAGCGCCATCGTCATCGCCGTGGCCTCGGCCATCGTGCTGGGCCCCTGGCTCGACAGCATTCCATGGCTGGTGGCCATCCCCTTCGTGGCCGGCGGCTTGCTGGTGGCGCTCAGCGAGCTGTGGGACGACCTGCACGGCAAGCGCCTGCGGAATGGCGACGACGACGCGCAGGCGCCCTGCCGGCATCCCTGAAACCGGGGTAGTGATGCATGCACGCAACAGCGCTACGTCATCGCGCATGCCATGCCGGCCACTTTTACAGGCCATTTACCTGCGCGGCTGCCGCCTTTAAGACTGGCTTCAGCCTCGCCGTGCATCGTGATATGGCGCCAGCAGCAATGGCGCTTCCCTTCACCATCACGGGCATAGCCCAGCGAAAGAGCCGACATGAGCACATGGATGCGCGCCAACAAAGGTTTTTTGATGTTTCTCCTGCTGTTCGGCGTGTTCCGCACGGCCGTGGCGGACTGGAATCCGATACCGTCGGCATCCATGCGCCCCAACCTGCTCGAAGGCGACGTGGTCTTCGTCAACCGCCTGGCCTTCAACCTGAAAGTGCCGCTCACCGATATCGTGCTGCAGCGCCTGGGCGAACCGCAGCGGGGCGACATCGTCACCTTTTCCTCGCCGAAAGACGGCACGCGCTTGATCAAGCGCATCATCGCCCTGCCCGGCGACACGGTGGAAATGCGCGACGAGCAACTGGTCATCAATGGCCAGCCCGCCCAGTACACGGCGCTCGACACGGCGCCGGAAACCATTGCCCACGTGGGCCAACTGACGGCCCAGCGCATCCGCGAACGCAACCAGACGGAGCAGCACCGCATCCAGGTCTTGCCGCAAATTACGGGCGCGGCACGCAATTTTGCCCCCGTGACGGTGCCGGCCGACCACTTCATGATGCTGGGCGATAACCGCGACAACAGCGCCGACTCGCGCTACTTCGGCTTCGTGCCGCGTGCGTTGCTCATTGGCAAGGCCGAGCGCATCCTCGTCTCGGCCAATATCGAGGAGCATTGGCAGCCGCGGCTGCAGCGTTTCGGCATGAAACTGGAGTAAACCTCGTCCTTGCAACGGCGCCCTGCTTTTCGGTTAGCATGGCGCATCATGCAAAATTTTCCCTCAGCCAGCCAGCGTTCCGCCAGCGACGATCTTGCCCTGGAGCAGTTGGCGCAGTTCCTGCAGCGCCATCCCGACGTGCTGCTGCTGACGGGCGCCGGCATCAGCACGGCGTCCGGCATACCCGATTACCGCGATACGGAAGGCGTGCGGCGCGGCAACGCCCCCGTGCAAGGCCCCGATTTTCGCCGCCAGGAAGCCGTGCGCCGCCGCTACTGGGCGCGCAGCATGGTGGGCTGGCCGACCCTGGCGCGCGCGACGCCAAATCCCGGTCACCTGGCCATCGCGCAACTGGCCCGGCGCCAGAGAATAGGCGGCCTGGTCACGCAAAACGTGGATGGCCTGCATCAGCAAGCGGGCAGTACCGCCGTCACCGAGCTGCACGGCAGCATACATGGCGTGGTCTGCCTCGATTGCCATACCCGCCACACGCGCCGCCTGATCCAGGATCAGCTCGAACACGACAATCCCCAGCTGCTGGGCGCCACGGCCACGCCGGCGCCCGATGGCGATGCCTTGCTGGAGCCGTCGCAGCTGGCCACCTTCCACGTGCCCGCGTGTCCCCGCTGCGGCGGCACCCTGCAGCCGGACGTGGTGTTTTTCGGCGATGGAGTGCCCGCCGCCTGCGCGGCCGAAGCCGAAAGCAAGATGCACACGGCCAGCGCACTGCTGGTGGTGGGCTCGTCCGTCATGGTGTATTCCAGCTTTCGCCTGTGCCGCATGGCGGCCGAAACGGGCAAGCCCGTGGCCGCCATCAACCTGGGCAAGACGCGCGCCGACCATTTGCTCGCCTTCAAGACCGAAGCGCCGGCGCAAGATACCCTGCCGCGCGTCGCGGCCATGCTGGATTGATGCGGCCCCTGCCGCTACCTGGGGAATCGGCACGCATGCTGGCCGGTGCCGGCATCGCCGTGCTGCTGCATGTGCTGCTGTGGCAAGTACTGCGTTCAAACAAGCTGCCGGCCCCACCGTTGCTGCCGCAGCGCAGCACGCAACTGCTGTTGCTGGCCCCCGTAGCGCGGCCCGCGCCCCCGCTGCCGCCAGCAATTTCAAAAAGCCTCGCGCGGCCACGGCATGCCATGGCCATCACGACCGCGCCAGCGCCCGTGGCATTGCCCGCGTCAGTTGCCGCTGCCGACCTGCCGGCAGCATTGCCGGCCCCGGCTGCGCTCGACCTTGACGCATTGAAACGCCAGGCCAGGGAAGCGGCGCGCCAGGCTGCGCCATCCATCGCCGGGCCAGCTCTGACGGCCAGCGACCGGACGGCGCAAGCCATCGCCAGCGCCGCGCGGCCCAAATGCGACAACGATTACAAGCCACGGCTGGGCAATGTGGAATTCGCCGGGCTGGCCAAGCTGCCCTTCCTGCTGAAAGGCGCGACGGGCGACAGCGGCTGCAAGTGGTGACGCGCTTGCCGCATGGCTATTCCAGCCACCTGCCACTCTGGCTATACTGTGAGATTAACGAGGAGAATTCATGCTGGAACTGTTGAGTGAACACGCCTGTTTTGGCGGCGTACAACGTTTTTATCGCCACGACGCGCAAGCCATCGGCTTGCCCATGCGTTTCTCGGCCTTCATTCCCGACACGGCGCCGGGCGCCACGGTCAGCACCAGACGCCCCGCCCTGTTTTACCTGGCGGGCCTGACCTGCACGGAAGAAACGTTCATGATCAAGGGCGGCGCGCAGCGCGTGGCGGCCGAAGAAGGCTTGATCCTGATCGCGCCCGATACCAGCCCGCGCGGCGCGAACATCGCGGGCGAGAGCGAATCCTGGGATTTCGGCGTGGGCGCCGGCTTTTATGTCGATGCCACCGAGGCGCCGTGGAGCCGCCATTACCGCATGTACAGCTACATCCTGGAATTGCGCGCCCTGCTGGAGCAGGAACTGGCCATCGATGCGCAACGCACGGGCATTTTCGGCCACTCGATGGGCGGCCACGGCGCGCTGGTGCTGGCCTTGCGCAACCCGGAACTGTTCCGTTCCGTCTCCGCCTTCGCCCCCATCGCCGCACCGAGCCAATGTCCATGGGGCAAGAAGGCGTTTACGGGCTACCTGGGCAGCGATGCAGCCAGCTGGCAACCGTACGACGCCAGCGCGCTGATGCGCGGCCAGCAAGGCAAGCCAGCCCTGTTTCCTGAGGGTATCTTGATCGACCAGGGCCTGGCCGACAAATTCCTGCCCGAGCAACTGTTCCCCGACGTCTTCGAAGCGGCGTGCCGCGACGCCGGCCAGCCATTGCAGCTGCGCCGCCATGCCGGCTATGACCACGGCTATTACTTCATCGCCAGCTTCATGGAAGAGCATCTGCGCTTCCATGCGAAGAACTTGCGCGCAGCCTGATCTGCTGCACTACTGCACCGTGCTGGTATGCCCGTTGAAATGGCGCGTGTACCAGTCCGTGGCCAGCAGCGCGGCCTGGTGGCGCGTGTCGGGGCCGCCCGGCGCGGCGATCTGTTCCAGTTGTTTGTCGCAGCGCAAGGTGGCAAAGGCCATGCGGTTCAGGCCAGCCACGTCCGGGTCGCGCCCGCCCACGATCAGCAACGATGGCACGCGCACGTTTTCCAGTGCCGCCTTGCCCGCCATTTCCACCTGGCCATCGCACACGGCCAGCGCGGCGATTTCCCCGCTGCGCCAGGCCGCCAGCTGCATCACGACGGCCGCGCTGGTGCCATAGCCATACAGGCCGCAGGGCAAGCGCCGCGTGGACGCATCCATCTGCAGCCAGCCCAGGGCTTTTTCCAGCTGGCGCGCCAGCAGCACGATGTCGCTGCGCACGAAATACGCATGGCCATTGCTGCCGCCGCCAGGCGCGACACCGCCCTGGTCGAAACGCAGGGTGGCGATGCCCGCTCGCAAAAAATCCTGGGAAGTGGCGTGGCTGGATGCGCCCAGATAATCGCTGTCGGCGCCCGCGCCGTGGGCAAACAGGACGATGCCGACCGGGCGCTCGGGCATTTCAAGCACGCCATCCATTTGAAGTTCATCGGCCGTAATGCTGACAAATTGTTCTTGCATGGTTGCCTCCGCAATCGAGCTGGGATCAAGCTAATGCTGAAGTCGAGCTGTGCGCTGATTTTACGCTGATCTTGCCGCGCCGGGCACAGCCTGCATGCCCGGCGCGGCTAACCTCAGTGTAGCAGCCTGCGGCCATTCCTGCGCAGCCATCCGCGCACGGCCGCCAAGAAGACAAGGCTACACGGCGCCGTGCCGGTCCAGTCCCTTCAGCACGGCTTCCGGGCGGATCGGCAAATGCCGCACGCGCGACGCCACGGCGGCAAAGATGGCGTTGCCGATCGCCGGCGCCACGGCCGTCGTGGGCGGCTCGCCCATGCCCGTCGCCGTTTGCGTGCTGGCAACGAATTCGATGTCGAGCTCGGGCACGTCGGCCATGCGCAGGGGCGTGTAGGTATTCAGGTTGGTATCCTTCACTTCGCCGTTCAGGAAGGCCGTGCCTTCATGCAAGGCCATGCTCACGCCCCACAGGGCGCCCCCTTCCGCCTGCGCCAGCGCGCCATCGGGGTCGACGATACTGCCCGCATCGATCACCATGAACAGCTTTTCGACTTTCACCATGCAAGTGCTGCGGTCCACCTTGACCCGCGCGACGCAGGCCGTCCAGGTGGGCATGTCGCGTTCCTGGCCGAACGTGGCGGCGATGCCCAGGCCCGTGTCGGGCGGCATGGCCTTGCCCCAGCCGGCCTTGTCCGCCACCCGCTGCAGCACGTGCGCCAGGCGCGCGGCGCCGCCGACGGCATTTGGCGCGCTGCCCGCGTTGCGCCCCGCCGCCTGCAGCAAGGACAGGCGGAAGGCCAGCGGATCAACCTTGGCTGCCTGCGCGGCCTCGTCCATGAAACTTTCCACGGCCCAATTCGTCCAGCCGGGGCCCACGGAGCGCAGCCAGCCGGGGCGGAAACTGCTGTTGGCCAGGTCGTTCGACACGGCCCGCACGCGCTGCGCGCCCACCGTGTACCAGTGGTCTGCGCCGGCGATGGCGAACGGGTCATACGGATGGCCCTGCTTATCCTTGGCCAGGAAGGCGGGGATCATGGCTTGCGTGGGCCAGCCGGCGCTGGCCTCGTGCACCATCGCCGACACCTTGCCGGCCTCGTCGAAGGCCATGCGCACATGCTGCACGGATGGCGAACGGGGCGAATCGAAACGGGCATCGTCGGCCCGCGTGCAGATCATCTTCACGGGGCGCCCCACGGCTTGCGCCGCCAGCGCGGCCGGCACGCAATAATCGCCATTCAGGCGCCGCCCGAAACCGCCGCCCAGCAGATAGGTATGCAGCATGACCTTGCTTTCCGGCACCTTCAACGCTTGCGCCAGCACCGGCAGGATCAGCGATTGCCATTGATTACCCGCATGAATGTGCCAGACGCCGTCGATTTCCTGCGCCAGGGCGTTTACCGGTTCCAACTGGAAATGCAGCACGGTGCTGGTCGTGTAATGGCGTTCCAGTTGCAGGCTGGCATCCTTGAACGCTTGCTCCACGCCATCATCATCGACCACGCGGGCGCCCAGGCTGGCGTCGGCCAGCTGCTTGGTGGCGTAGTTGAGGATATCCTGCTCCGCCACGTGGGCCGCCGCGCCGGCCCGCCATTTCACCTGCACCAGGTCGGCCGCGCGCATGGCGGCCGCATACGTCTCAGCCACCACCATGACCCAGCCGGGCACCGTGCCGCTGGGATCCTGCAAGGCAAACGAGCGCAGGTAGCCCTTGACCTTTTTCGCGGCCGTATCATCGATGGACACCACTTTCGAGCCGTAGCGCGTGGGCGGGATCTTCGGACGCGCATACAGCATGCCATCGACCTGCGCATCGATGCCGTACACGGCCGTGCCATTGATTTTCGCGGGAATATCCAGCGCCTGCACCTGCTGGCCGATCAGGCTGCGCTGCGGCGGCGTTTTCAGCACGATGGCCTTCAATTGCTCGGGCGTGTACTGGCGCGCCAGCTTGCCACGGCGCACGATTTCACCATAGCTAATCGACCTTCCCCGGCCATGCACGACGCCCAGTCTGGCGTGGCAGGCGGACACGGGCACGCGCAGCAGGCGCGCGCCCTCCTCGACCAGCGCGAGGCGCCCGGCCGCGCCGGCACGGCTGAGCGGGTCGAAATTCTGCCAGACGGACCAGCTGCCGCCCGTCACCATCAAGCCCCATTTCGGGTCCGTGTCCACGTAGTGCAGGCGCACCTTGTCCCAGTCCGCTTCCAGCTCCTCGGCCACGATGCGCGCCAGCGCCGTGCCGATGTGCTGGCCCATTTCCGCCTTGGCGATGTTGACGGTGACGATGCCGTCGCGGCCGATCTGGAACCAGATGCTGGGATCGAACACGGGCGCGGCGGTTTGTTTTGGCGGCACGGGCGCAATCTTGCCGGCGGCCAAGGAGCTGTCGGCCCGCAGGAAGGCCAGCGTAAAACCCGTGCCGGCGGCGGCGATCAGGAAACCGCGCCGTCCCAGCGCGCCGGGACGGCCAGCGGAATTTTCTTTCGGCAACTTAAACACCGGGCGCCTCCTGCATGCCGGCCGCCAGCTTGATGGCCTTGCGGATGCGCACATACGCCATGCAGCGGCACAGGTTGCCGCTCATGACGGCATCGATATTCGCATCCGTCGGCTGGGGATAATCTTTCAACAGGGTGGCGGCCTGCATGATCTGTCCAGACTGGCAATAGCCGCACTGCGGTGCCTGCGTGGCAAGCCACGCCCGCTGCAACGGATGCGTGCCATCGGGCGACAGGCCTTCGATGGTGGTGATGGCGCAGCCGGCCACGGCGGCAATCGGCGTGATGCACGAGCGCATGGCGCGGCCGTCCACGTGCACGGTGCAGGCGCCGCACATGCCGATGCCGCAGCCAAACTTCGTGCCTTTCAAATGGGCTTCGTCGCGCAGCACCCACAGCAGCGGCGTTTCAGCCTCGGCCTCGGTGCCGAAGGGCTGGCCATTCACGGTAATGTTATACATAAGCGTTATACATGAGCATTGCACATAAGAAATTTCAATAATTACTTGCCCGCGCGCGCGCGTGTCACGGCCGCTTCCAGGTTCGTCCAGGCCGGCTGATGGCTGCGGCTGCGGCGCAAATAGGCGGCCAGTTGGGCAACATCGTTGTCCGTCAGCGAGGCGGCAAAACCGGGCATCAGCACGCCGGGCATGGCGTCATCCTTGCTGATGCCGTGCAAGATCACCTGGATCAGGTTGGCGGGATCGGGGGCACTGACGGCGCTGTTCAGGCTCAGTTCCGGGCGCAGGGCCGCGGGCCGGCCGTCGCTGTTCGAATGGCACGACGCGCAGGCGGCCACGTACAGGCTGGCGCCACGGTCGTTGTCGACCAGGCTGACCCTCTGCGAGCGGGCGATGCCGGCCTTGACCACGGTATCGGTATTCACCTGGCGTTGTTCTGCCCCGGCCACGCCGGCAAAATACGTTGCCAGCGCGCGGATATCGCTATCGGGCGAAGCGCCCATGCCTTCGTGCACGACGGCCGACATGGGTCCGGCCGCCACGCCGTGCAGGGCCGTCGCTCCCGTGCGCAGGAAAGCGTACAGCTCGTCCTGCGTCCACGGCAAGGGCGCCGTGTTGGCGCTGGTCAAGGCCGGCGCATACCAGTGGTCGATGGCTGCGCCCAGATACGACGACCCGGCAAGCTCGGCGCCCAGCGCATTGCGCGGCGTGTGGCAGGCGGCGCAATGGGCCAGGCCTTCGGCCAGGTAGCGGCCCCGGTTCCAGTCCAGGCCTTGCGCAGGATCAAGCTGGAAAGTCGCTGGCTTGAAAAACAGCAGCTTCCAGCCTGCCTGCAAGGGGCGCAGGTTCAGGGGGAAAGGCACGCTGTTGACGGGCGCCACCGCATACACGGGCGCGCGCGTCATGAAATACGCGTACAAGGCCGTCAGGTCAGCCTCCGAGACGAGGTTGAAATGCGTGTACGGAAAGACGGGATACAAATGGGCGCCATCGCGGCCCACGCCTTCGCGCATGGCCCGCTGGAAGGCGGCCAGCGACCAGCGGCCGATGCCCGTTTGCCTGTCGGGCGTGATATTCGTCGCGTAGATCGTGCCGAACGGCGTGGCCAGGCCGTGTCCGCCAGCGTACTCGGCGCCGCCCCTGGCCGTGTGGCAGGCGGCGCAATTGCCCATGCCGGCCAGGACGCGGCCCTTCTCCACCACTTGCGGGGAAAATGCCGTGGCGGCAGGCGGATCGATGGGCGCCAGCGCGGGGCGCCAGTAATACAGATATGCGGCCAGGGCCGCCACGATGAGCAATGCCAGCGACAGCAGCAGGCCCGTGAAGATTTTCTTGAGCAAAACAGGAACCAGTGAAAAGTAAAGGCCAAGGTGAAAGCAAGGAAATAGAGCCAGGCGGGCCGGCCGCCGGCCAACGGCGGCGGCAACACGGCCACAGTGACAATCTTACCGCGATTGTGACTTGTTGTATGTACGCAATGACACGCAGACAACGCCGCGGGCGGGCTGCGCCTTATAATCAGCGTTTCAGCACGCCGCCGCTCTCTTCATGCATACCGTTACCATCATCCTCATCCTCGTCCTGACCGTCGTCCTGTGCGGCTTTCTCGCCCGCTCGCGCTGGGTCAAGCTGCCGCTGCCCCTGATCCAGATCGCCGGCGGCACGGGATTGGCCGTGTTTGGCGTGCAAGTGCCGCTCGATCCCGACATTTTCTTCCTGCTCTTCATCCCGCCGCTGCTGTTTCTCGATGGCTGGCGCATTCCCAAGGGCGCCTTCTTTTCCGACGCCCGCTCGATCCTGATGCTGGCCATCGGCCTGGTACTGTTTACCGTGCTGGGCATGGGCTTTTTCATCGACTGGCTGATCCCCAGCGTGCCGCTGGCCGTCGCCTTCGCGCTGGGCGCCATCCTGTCGCCGACGGATCCCGTGGCCGTGTCGGCGATTGCCGCCGGCAACCCGATCCCGCCGCGCCTGATGCATATCCTCGAGGGCGAATCCTTGCTCAACGACGCGTCGGGCCTGGTCTGCTTCACGTTTGCCGTGGGCGCCATGATGACGGGCGGCTTTTCCATCGGCGCCGCCTCGCTCAGTTTCCTGCAGGAAGCGGGTGGCGGCATCATCATCGGCCTGGCCATCTCGTGGGGCGTGGGCCTGGCAAATAAATGGCTGGTGAGCAAGGTGGGGGAAGAACCGGGCCTGCAAATCCTCATCAGCATCCTGATCCCGTTCGCCGCCTACCTGGGCGCCGAGCAAATCCACGGCTCCGGCATCCTGGCCGCCGCCACGGCGGGCGTGTCCATGCATTATGCCGACCTGATCGGCCGCCCGCTGGCCGCCACGCGCACCCAGCGCAAGGCCGTGTGGGATACCGTGCAACTGGTCTTGAATGGCGTGATCTTCGTCATGCTGGGCGCGCAACTGCCCACCACCGTCGCCGGCTTGCCGGCCGCTTCCGCCGAAATCGGTGCCGGCAGCGCCTGGAAACTGCCGCTGTTCGTCATCGCCATCACGGTGGGGCTGACCTTCATGCGCTTCCTCTGGGTCTTCATTTCCATGAAACTGACCCTGTTCAAGCACCACAAGAAGGTGGCCGGCGAATCGAAGGACGCGGCGCTGCTGGCCCGCCCCAGCCTGCGCCTGCTGCTGGTGGCCTCGTTCGCGGGCGTGCGCGGCGCGCTGACCCTGGCCGGCATCCTGACCCTGCCCCTGTTCTTGCCTGACGGCACACGCTTTCCCGCGCGCGACCTCGTCATCTTCCTGGCCATGGGCGTGATTCTGCTGTCGCTGCTGCTGGCCAGCGTCACCCTGCCCCTGCTGACCAAGGGCCTGGTGTTCGCGCCGCCGGCGCGCCGTTCGACGGAAGAGCGCAATGCCCGCGCCGCTGCCGCCGAAGCGGCCATCGCGCGGCTGGAAAAAGTGTGCGAAGGCATCGACAAGAATGACAAGCAGCAAGTCGTCACGGAGGCGGCCAACCGCCTGATCGAAGCCTACCGGCGCCGCCTCGCGTATGGCGAAAGCAGCAATGACGAAGCGATGCGGCTGCAGGAACTGGCCAGGGCCGAGCGCGCACTGCGCCTGGAAGCGCTGAATGCGGAACGGGACGAACTGTTCCGCCGCCGCATCTCGGGCGAACTGGACGACACCATCCATCTGCGCCTGCTGCGCGAAATCGACTTGCTGGAAGCAACACTGGAAGAATAGCAACACTCTGGCGCGCCACGGCAGTGTTGACAGGTAATTCTCATGGTAAAGAATGCAAGTTTTAACATTCGTGTTTATAATGCAAGGTTTAGGGCGTAGCGCCGTGATTTACTTTCAACATGGACTTCCGTAGAGTCTGTGTTGCTGAGTAACCATTTGAATAGCCCCCCGACCTGCATAAAGACACCGACGTGCCCTCCTTCCATCGCCACCGGCAGCGCTTCGCGCCGCCCGTCCTGCTCGCCATCGTGCTGCTGGCCTCGCTGCTCGCCTGCACGGCGCTGGCGCCGTGTGCGGCGTGGGCGCAAACGGGCGCGGCGGCCGATGCCAGGCGTCCCGCCGAGGTGGCCCAGGTCCTGTTCGGCATCATCAGCTATGTGCGCTGGCCCGTGGCGCGCCAGGAAGTGCGCGTCTGCATGCTCGGCGCGCCCCGCTACGGCGCGGCCATCGTCGACACGCCCGCCTCCAGCCTGGGCCAGCGCATCCGCGTGAAAATCCCGGCCGTGGCCGGCGCGGCCAGCGAATGCGACGTCGTCTACATGGGCAGCCTGCCCGAGGGCGAACGCGAGCATCTGCTGGCGCAGATCATCGGCAAGCCGATTTTATCGGTCGCCGAGCCCGGCACGTCCTGCACCGTCGGCACCATGTTCTGCCTGCGCCTGAACGAGGCGCAGATCGGTTTTGACGTCAACCTCGATGCCATCGCCCGCAGCGGCCTGCGCGTGCATCCGAACGCCTTGCAAATTGCACGTCGCAAGGGACCGCCGCCATGAGCGCCCGCCTGCGCAACAAGCTTGCCCGCCAGCCCCGCCCCACGCTCGACAGCGTGCTGCGGCGCGCCCACCTGAGCGTGTCGCTGATCGCCGTGCTGGCGGCAGGCCTGACCCTGACGGCCGTGGCGCTGCTGGCCCTGCGCGTGTATTCGGACCAGAACCTGCGCCTGGTGGCCCGTTCGATGAGCTACACGGTGGAAGGGGCCGTCGTCTTTGGCGACTCCCAGGCCGCCAGGGAAGCGCTGGCCCTGATCGGCGTGAATGAAGATATCGACCGGGCGCAGGTGAGCAACCAGGCCGGCAAGGTGCTGGCCCGCTGGGAACGGGGCGAGCATGGCACCCGCTACTACATCGAACGCGCGCTGACGGGCTGGATGCTGCCCGATTCGCTGACCTTCCCCATCATGCGCAATGAACAGGCCATCGGCAACATCACCCTGGTGCCGCACAGCCGCAGCCTGCTGCCCTTCCTGCTCAGCGGCCTGACCTGCCTGCTCGCGTGTCTATTGCTGAGCCTGGTTGTCGCCGTGCGCCTGTCGCGCCGCATGGAAACGGAAATCACGTCGCCCCTGCGCCATCTGGCGGAAACGGCCCACCGCGTGCGGCGCGACCGCTCGTTCGAACTGCGCGTGCCGCCGGCCAATATTGCCGAACTGAACCAGATCAATGACGACTTCAACGCCCTGCTCGACGAACTGGAAGCGTGGCAAAGCCATCTGCAGAAGGAAAACGCCTCGCTGTCGCACCGCGCCAACCACGACAGCCTGACGGGCCTGTCGAACCGCGCCTTCATGGAAGCGGAGCTCGAGCGCGCCATCCTCGAAGCGCGGGTCGGCAACGGCAAGGTGGCCGTGCTGTTCCTCGACAGCGACCGTTTCAAATACATCAACGACACCTTCGGCCATGCCTCGGGCGACCGGGTGCTGGTGACGATCGCCGCGCGCATCAAGCAGCAATTGCGCGAAGGCGACCTGGTGGCGCGCCTGGGCGGCGACGAATTCGCCATCCTGCTCAAGCCGCTGCGCAACAGCAGCGACGCCATGCACATCGCCGACAACATCATCGCCGCCATGGCGCAAGCCATTGAACTGCCTACCGGCAACAGCATCGTCAGCTCGCTGACCATCGGCGTGGCCGTTTTCCCCGATCACGCCATCGACGCCGTGTCGCTGGTCGGCGCGGCGGACGAAGCCATGTACCGCGCCAAGCAGGCGCAGCGCGGCACGCGCCAGGTGGCGCGCCTGCCGCAACCGCACATCCACCCCTGAACCAAGGAGCAACACCATGCAATTCATCTACAAGCAATTACGCCGCGGCTTCCTCGGCCTGCTCATGCTGGGCCTGCTGGCCGCCTGCCAGAGCACGCCAGAAACAAAACCGCTGTTCAATGCCGAACAAGTCGCCACCTTGAAGGAACAAGGCTTCAACCAGACCGACGAAGGCTGGGAACTGAGCTTTACCGACAAGCTGCTGTTCGAATTCGACGCCGCCAAGCTGATCCCGCCGAGCCGCAACGCCATCCAGAAAATCAGCGCCGCCCTGCTGAAAGTGGGCATTACCCACATGCGCGTGGAAGGCCACACGGATAACGAAGGCACGGAAGCGTACAACAACAAGCTGTCGCTGGCACGCGCCAACGTGGTGGCCGACGCCATGAGCGCCTCGGGCATTCCACGCAACAACATCACCGTCAAGGGCATGGGCATGAGCAAACCCGTGGCCTCGAACGCCAGCAAGACGGGCAAGGCGGAAAACCGCCGCGTCACCGTCATCGTTTCGGCGCCCTGAACATGGGCGTGCCCGCCGTGCGCTGGGTCGTGATGGGCGTGTCCGGCTGCGGCAAGAGCGCCGTCGGCAGCCTGCTGGCCGACGCGCTGGGCGTGCCCTACGTGGAGGGCGACGACGTGCACTCCCAGGAAAACGTGGCCAAGATGGCGGCCGGCATCCCGCTCGACGATGCCGACCGGGCCGGCTGGCTGGCCGCCCTGCGCGAGCGCATCGCCGCGGCCCGCGTGCAAGACGGCGGCCTCGTCGTCTCCTGCTCGGCCCTGAAACGCGCCTACCGCGACGTGCTGCGCCAGGGTGACCCGGCCCTGCGTTTCGTGCATCTGGACGGTCCGCGCGCCGTGCTGGCAAGCCGCTTGCAGCGCCCCGGCCATTTCATGCCGGCCAGCCTGCTCGACAGCCAGCTGGCCACCCTGCAGCCCTTGCAGGCGGACGAAGCCGGCATGCTGCTCGACATCCGCCAGCCGCTGGCGCTGCTGGTCGAACAGATCCTGCAAGCGCCCTGACTGGCAGCCGTGCGGCTGGACAGCCCGCGGCCCCCTGTGTAGACTGGCGCGCACTTTCATGAGGGATTTTTATGAGCACACCAACGACAAAACCAGCACCGGGCCCGGAATTCTGGGAACGCGCCGACCAGGTCATCGCCCTGGCCAATGAACAATGCATGCACAGCGGCGGCAATGAAGTGGCCACCTCGCTGCTGTACGCGGCCGCCCGCTTCAACGCCTTCCTCGTCGCCAGCAAGAGCAACGACGTGGCCAAGATGCAGGAAGAGAAGGAAGGCGCCGTGGCGTTCTTCACGGAACAGTACAAGCGCATGCTGACCGACAACTTCAACGACTACATCACCAACTTCGACAAGTACACGCAACCGTCGTCGGCCCCCAAGGGTTGATGACAGTAGCCAGCCTGGACAGCCACCGCGTCCGCGCCAGCCACGCTGGCGAAGTGCTGGACGGCGCGGTGCGCTACGCGCCATTGACCTCGCTGTGGCTGGCGGCCATGCTGGCCGGCGCCGTGACGGGCGCCCTGTTCTTCTTCAGCTGGACGGGCCTGCTGCTGTTTGTGGCGGGCACGGCCATCGTCCTGCTGTTCGGCCACTCGCTGGGCAGCCACCGCAAACTGATCCACGACAGCTATCAATGCCCGCAATGGCTGGAATATGTGCTCGTGTACCTGGGCGTGCTGGTGGGCCTGAGCGGCCCGCTGGGCCTGCTGCGCCAGCACGAACTGCGCGACTATGCGCAGCGCCTGCCCGACTGCCACCCGTATCTGCGCCACGGCGCCGGCTTCTGGCGCGATGCCTGGTGGCAACTGCATTGCCGCCTCGACCTCAGCCACCCGCCGCGCATCGCCATCGAGCCGCGCATCGCGCACGACCGCTTTTACCGTTTTCTGGAAAGAACCTGGATGCTGCAGCAATTGCCGTGGGCCGTGCTGTTCTACGCCTGGGGCGGCTGGGGCTTCGTCTGCTGGGGCATCTGCGCGCGCGTCAGCGCCGGCGTGCTCGGTCACTGGCTGATCGGCTACTTTGCCCACAACCATGGCCAGATGCATTTTCATGTCGACGGCGCCGCCGTGCAGGGAAGAAATATCCGCCTGGCGTCGCTGCTGACCATGGGCGAATGCTGGCACAACAACCATCACGCGTATCCGGGCTCGGCAAGGCTGGGCCTGTTGCCGGGTGAATGGGACCCGGGCTGGTGGATGCTGCTGCTCTTGCGGCGCCTGGGTCTCGTGACCGGCCTGCGCCTGCCGCACGACCTGGCGCCACGGCCGGAACTGCGCTGCCTCGACGGCGCTAGCGCTCAGGCGTCGTCGCCACCGGCCAGGTAATTGTTCTTCACGCGCACGTAATGCTCGGCCGAATAGCGCAGGTAGGCGATCTCCGCGTCCGTCAGCGCGCGCACCTTGGCCGCAGGCCGGCCCACGTACAGATGGCCGCTTTCCAGCACCTTGCCCGGCGACACCAGGCTGCCTGCGCCCAGCATCACGTGCTTTTCCACCACCACGTCATCCATGACGATGCTGCCCATGCCGATCAGGCATTCGTCGCCGATGGTGCAGCCGTGCAAGATCACGGAATGGCCGATGGTCACGTACTTGCCGATGGTCAAGGGTGAACCGTCAGGCTTGGCCGCATTCCTGTGCGACACATGGCCCATGGAAAAGTCCTGGATATTGCTGCCTTCGCCGATGACGATGCGGTTGACGTCGCCGCGCAGCACGCTGTTGCACCAGATGGAGCAGTCGTCGCCGATCTGCACGTCGCCAATCACTTGCGCCGTGTCATGCAGATAGACGCGCTCGCCCAGCACGGGGCGGGTATTCAGGTAAGAACTTACAGGCATTGTCTTCTCGTTTCTTTGATATTAAACAACAGGTTTCACACCCAGCCGGCCGCCAGCGCAAAAATGGCCAGGCCATGGGCCAGGGATGCGCCCAGCAAGCCGGCACGACAATATACCAGCCCCACCACCACGCCTTCGATCACGGTAAACACGAGGATGGGCGCGCCCACTTGCGTGACGGTGGTGGCGAGAAAGGCGTGGCACAGGCCAAACAGCAGGCCCGACACGAGCGCAGCGCGCCAGGCCGGCAGCCAGGCGCGCAATTGCTGCTGCAGCAAGCCGCGAAACAGCAATTCTTCATAACAATTGGCCGCCAGCGCAAAACCCAGCAGCAAGGGCAGCGCAGATGGCGCGACGGGCGCCAGCGAGGGCAAATCGAACAGGGCTTTCAAGCCCGTCGCCAGCGCAACGATCAGGCACGCGCCCGCCACGCCCAGCAGCACGGACAGGGCTGGCCGCATGCCGCACCAGCGGATCTGGCGGCGCGCCTCGCGTTCCAGCCAGCACGTACTCGCCACCAGCCCCAGCGACATGGCGCCCAGCGCCAGCAAGACCAGCGGCGGCGCCGTGAAGCGCAGGCCGCCCGCCGCCACCTGCCAGTAGCCGTGCGCCGTCATCGCGTCGCGCGCCAGCACGAAGAACAGCATGTGCACGAACACGCGCAGCAGTGGCACCGTCCGGGGCACAGTACGTGGCAACACCAGCAGCAAGGCGGCACAGACGAGGAAGGCGGGCGTGATCGCCAGCAGATACTGCGCCAGGGAAATGATCTCGGGCATCGTTCGGCTCAAGTCGGATTACGGTGCCAACGGGCACGGGCGCAGCAATTGTATGCGGCGGCCGGCAAAACGGGCAACCTATCTTGCTATGCCGCCTTGCGCCAGCCATGCATCAGCGCATGCGCCGCCAGGCCGGCCGCCAGTCCCCACAGGGCGCCGCCCACGCCCAGCAGGGTCACGTTCGCGGCCGTCGCCAGGAAAGTAATCAAGGCCGTTTCGCGCATGCGCACGTCCGCCATCGCCTGCGCCAGGCTGTTGCCGATAGCGCCCAGCAGCGCCAGGCCCGCCAGCGCCGTGATGAAGGTGCGCGGCAAGACCATGAACAGGCTGGCCAGGGTCACGCCGAAGATGCCCACCAGAATGTACAGCACGCCGCACGCCAGCCCGGCGACATAGCGCTTCGACGGGTCCGCATGCGCATCCTTGCCCGTGCAGATGGCGGCCGTGATGGCAGCCACGTTGAAGGCATGCGCACCGAACGGCGCCATGAGCAGCGAACCGAGCCCCGTCACCGTCAAAATCGGATTGGCGCTGACCTGGTAACCGTCATTGCGCAGCACCAGCATGCCGGGCATGTATTGCCCCGTCAGGGTGATCAGGAACAGGGGCAGCGCCACGCCCAGCAGGGACGCCACGGAAAAGCGCGGCATCTCGAACACGGGCGCGGCCAGGGACAGTGCGATGCCTTGCGCATCGATGCGCCCTTGCGCCAGCAGCAGCGCCAGGCCGATCAGCATGATGCCCACCACTGCAAAGCGCGCCGTGAAGCGGCGCAGCACGGCGTACGACAGCAGCAGTGCCGCCACCAGCAGCGGGTCGGCGCTGGCGCCGCCGAACGCGTTCACGCCAAACTGCAGCAGGATACCGGCCAGCAAGCCGGCGGCTATACCGCCAGGAATCAGCCGCACCAGGCGTTCGAAGGCGCCGGACATGCCCAGCACAATGAAGGCGATGGCGGAGATCATATAGGCGCCGATCACCTCGGCATACGGTGTGTGCGGCATGACGGTGGACAGGAAGGCCACGCCGGGCGTGGACCAGGCCGTGATGACGGGTGCGCGGTAGCGGTAGCTGAGCCAGATGCCCGTCACGCCCACGCCGATGCTCAGCGACCAGACCCAGGATGCCGTCTGCGCGGCGCTCAGCTGGGCCAGCTGGGCCGCCTGGAATACCAGCACGAAGGTGCCGCCATAGTTGACCAGGACGGAGATGAAGGCCGCCATGGCGGGGGACGCCAGGTCGCGCCAGCGCGCCTGGCGCCTGTTCTCGGTTGACGCCGAGGATGTGGAACTGGTCTGCATGCGTGTGCCCTTCCCTGATAGTCGAAAGGGGGCATCTTAGTCTTCATATGGACTGTTCAGGCAGGCCAATTAGCACACACTCAACAGACCACTTGAGCGTTCAACCCAGCGCGCCGGCCAGGCGGATGATGCCGCTGTCGATCTCGTGCGGCGTGAGCGCCGCAAAGCCCAGCAGCCAACCGCCACGGGCGGGCGGCGTCGCATACAGCCGGCTCAGACCAGGCAGCACGATGCCTGCCTGGGCCGCCAGGCGTATCGTGTCCAGCTCGTCCCTGCCCTCGTGCAGCAGACACGGCATCTGCAAGCCGCCCGGCGGCAGCTGCGCCGTGACGACGTGCGGCAAGTGCTGGCGCACGGCCTGCGCCATCGCATTGCGGCGCACGGCGTAGACCTTGCGCATGGCGCGCACATGGGCCGCGAAATGGCCATCGGCGATGAAACGGGCCAGCGTCAGCTGGTCCAGCTGCGGCGTGTGACCATCGAGGATGCTGCGCGCATACGTCATCGGCTTGACCAGCGCGGGTGGCAGCACCATGTAGCCGATGCGCAGCCCCGGATACAGCGACTTGGCGAAGGTGCCCAGGTAAATCGTGCGCTGCTGCGTGTCGAGCCCCTGCACGCACGCCGTCGGCAAGCCCGCGTAGTGAAACTGGCTGTCGTAATCGTCTTCGATGATCCAGCCCTGGCGTTCGGCAGCCCAGGCAGTCAGGGCCAGGCGGCGCTCGAGCGCCAGGGTGGCGCCCGTCGGGTACTGATGCGACGGCGTGACGTAAATCGTGTTGGCCCCGCTGCGGTCCGCGCGCAGGTGGTCGATGGACAAGCCATCGGCATCGACAGGCACGGGCACGACGCGCAATTGCGCCATCTCGAAAGCCTTGCGCGCGCCGAAATAGCCGGGGTCTTCCATCAGGATGGGACCATGCGCGTCGGCCAGCACCTGCGCGCACAGGTACAGGGCCTGGCGCGTACTGCTCAGTACCAGCACCTGGCCGGCCGTGGCACGCGCGCCCCGCTCCAGGTTGACATAGTCGGCGATGGCTTGCCGCAAAGGCCCGGCCCCTTGCGGGTCGCCGTGCAGCAGCATGCCGGCCTGGTGTTCGCCGGCAGCCTGGCGCCGCAAGCGCTCCCACGCGTCGAGCGGAAAGGCCCGCGTTTCCGGCAAGCCCGTGGCGAATGCCTTCACGCTTTGCCGGTCGGCCACGCCGCCGCTGGCGAGAATCTGCGCGCCGCGCGCGCTCAGGGCCACCGGCTGCGCCGACAAGGGCGGCAGCGCAGTCGCTGGCTTGCCCAGCAGGCTCGCGCCTATGGTCGGCGAGACGAAACTGCCCGATCCCGCCTGCCGCCGCAGATAGCCGTCCAGGCGCAGCTGCGCATACGCCATTTCCACCGTATCGCGCGACACGCCCAGCGATTGCGCCAGCGCGCGCGTGGCCGGCAGGCGCAGGCCGGGCGCCAGCACGCCATCGAGTATCAGCTGGCGCAGCGCGCGCTGCACCCGCACGCGCAGGTCGAGCGCCGCCAGTTCGGGAGCGGCGATGCGGATTTTCAGGGTGTCGAGTTCGAACTGCGGCGTCATATGGCCTTGGCGCGGGCCGCAGCCACGGCAGCCATGCTGCTGGCCAGCGAAAAGCCATGCTGCTGCAGCACCGCCACCAGCTGCTCGCCGGCGCAGCCGAGGCGCAGGTTTTCCGCCACCCAGTCATGCCAGGCGGCGCCGATCTCCGGCATCGGTTCATCTTCCAGCGTGAGACCGAGTATGCATGCGGCCAGCAAGCCGTTGATGCGCTTCGTGTCGATCAGGTGCTGCACCACCGCGTGGCCCGACTGCGGGAACGGGTGCAGGGTGCAGCGGCCGAAGGCGGCCAGGCGCTGCGCGTGCATGGCGTCGAGATTCACCGACTCGCTGGCGCTGGCGCCAGCATGTGCCGCGTCGGGCCGCGTGCCGAACACCAGATGCAGCTGCGTATCGTCCGTCGCCCTGGCGCGGCACAGGGCCGCCAGGTCGTAATAGCCCGAGGCTGGCGGGTCTTGCGCCAGCGATTCCATCACGGGCAGCCAGCGCAGCTCGTGATACAGGCGCGCCTGCTGCACGTCGAGAAAAGACAGCGGCCCGAAGGCGACGATCTGCTGCGCCTCGAGCAGCAAGCCATACATGACGGCCGCGTACGCGCCCATGGACTGGCCAAGGGTGGTGACCTGGCTCGGGGCGATGCTGCGCACCAGCTCGCGCAAGGACTGCGCCGTCTCGTCGACATGGCTGCCCAGGCCCGCGATGCGGCGGTGGTACCAGGCATTGCCCGAGTCGCGCACGAGAATCTTGTTCAGGTGCTGGCCGCTGGCCTGTTCCAGCTTGCGCAGGCGCCCGTAAAAATCGAAGGCGGGACGCGTGGTCCACGACACGAAACCGAAGGCGATGACCAGCGGCGCGCCAGGCACGATGCGGTCGACCAGCACGTCGTCGGCACTGGTGGCGACCAGTCGATTATCCAGCGCTTGCGCTTGCAGCATCGGCCCGGCTCCCCGATCAAGGTTGAAACAGCAGAAAGCATGAGTGTAATGCCAGTACTGGCAAAATGGAAACATTCACCGCTGCGGTACGCCGGCCGGCGCGAAAAATCTGCTAGTGTGCAGGCATTTCCCCCTCACAGGAGCGCCCCATGCCGCATCGCCTGACGCATCGCCTGAAATACCTGTCCCTCGCCGCCGCCATCGCCATGGCCGGCGGTTGCGCCGTCACGCCCGACAGCGCCAGCCCGGACACGGGCCTGACGCCCAGCTACAGCCTGACGAATACCTACTGGAAGCTGACGCAGCTCGATGGCGCCGACGTGACGATGGCACCGGAGCAGGAGCGCGAAGTGCGCATCACCCTCACCGACGATGGCAAGGTCCATGGTTTCACGGGCTGCAACCAGGTCATGGGCGGCTATACCCTGGCCGGCAATGCCCTGCGCTTCACGCAGCTGGCCGGCACGCGCATGGCTTGCCCGCCGCCCCTGATGCGGCTGGAAAGCGCCGTGCTGGCCAATCTGAACAGCGTGACGGGCTACCGCTTCGATGGCGAATACCTGATCCTGCTCAAGGATGGCGCGCCCGTGGCCCGCTTTGAATCGGTCTACCTGTGAAATAAAAATCGACTGCCGTTACAATGGCTTCCAGCCCATCATCTGGAAGGAAGCCATGTCCGCCCTGCCCTCGCCGTCCGCAGTCCCCCCGCCATCGGCCGCCGGCCGCTACCGGGCTTTTCTTTTCGATATGGACGGCACCGTCATCAATTCCATCGCCGCCGCCGAACGCATCTGGGGCACGTGGGCGCAGCGCCAGGGCCTCGACGTGGCGGCCTTTCTGCCCACCATCCACGGCGCGCGCTCGGTCGACACCATCGCCAAGCTGCGCCTGCCCGGCGTCGACGCGCAGCGCGAGTCGCAGGGCATCACGGATGCGGAAATCATCGATGTGGAAGGAATTATTGAAATCGCGGGCGCGCTGCACTTCTTGCTGTCGCTGCCGCCCGCGCAATGGGCCATCGTCACCTCGGCGCCAAGGACGCTGGCCACGGCGCGCCTGAAGGCGGCCGGCATGCCCATTCCCGCCATCATGGTGACGGCGGAAGACGTCAAGGCAGGCAAGCCGAAACCCGATTGCTATTTGCTGGCGGCTGAAAAACTGGGCGTGGCGCCTGCCGATTGCCTGGTCTTCGAAGATGCCTCCGTCGGCATCGAGGCCGGCGAAGCGGCTGGCGCGAAAGTCATCGTCGTCACCGCTACACACGCGCACCCGCTGGCCACGCGCCACCCGTCCATCGCCAGCTACGAGCGCATCGTGGCAACCATCGATGGCGACGGCTTCATCGTGTTGTCGGAGTCGGCTGCAGCACCCGCGACAAGATAGCCTGCTCCAGCGCGGCGAACGCCGCATGGCCGCGCTGGCGCGGGCGCGGCAAGTCCACCTGCACGTCCAGGGTGATCTGCCCATCCTCGATCAGCAGCACCCGGTCGGCCAGGGCCACGGCTTCGGCCACGTCATGCGTCACCAGCACGGCCGTGAAGCCGCGCGCCAGCCACAGCGACTCAATCAGCTGCTGCATCTCGATGCGCGTCAGGGCGTCGAGCGCCCCCAAAGGCTCGTCGAGCAGCAGCAGTTGCGGCTCGTGCACGAGGGCGCGCGCCAGCGCCACCCGCTGTTTCTGCCCGCCCGACAGGGCTGACGGCCAGTCGTCCGCCCGTTCGGCCAGCCCCACCGTCCACAGCGAGGCCGCCGCCGCGCCAACGGAGCGGGGCAAGCCCAGGGCCACGTTATCGAGCACCGTTTTCCACGGCAGCAAGCGCGACTCCTGGAACATGATGCGGATGTCGGGCGCGCCCACGCCGCTGCCGATGGCGACCTTCCCCTCGTCGACGCTTTCCAGTCCCGCGATCGAACGCAGCAAGGTACTCTTGCCGCAGCCGCTGCGCCCCACGATGGCGACGAATTCGCCCGCTTCCAGCTGCAGGTCGACGTTTTTCAGCACCGGGCGTTCGCCATAGGCCTTGCTCAATTGCGTCAATGCCAAGGGCACGCCGCGCCGCTGCAAGGGAACGGACGGTGCCGCCTTGGCCAGCGGTGGCGCACTGGCCGGGTCGTACTGCACGAAGTGCGACAGGAAATCCGTTTCGATCTGGATGGGGGCGAGCAGCATGGTGTTCTTTCCTCATTTCGTCACTATCGGTAGGCGGGATTCCAGCGCAGGCAGTGGCGTTCCAGCCGGCGCGAGAACAGGTCGGCCAGCTTGCCCAGCAAGGCATACAGCAGTATCCCCACCAGCACCACGTCCGTTTGCAGGAATTCGCGCGCATTCATGGTCATGTAGCCGATGCCGGCCTGCGCCGAGATGGTTTCGGCGACGATCAGCAGCACCCACACGAGACCGAGAGAAAAGCGCACGCCCACCAGGATGGACGGCATGGCGGCCGGCAGGATCACGTCGCGGTACAGGGGCCAGCCGGACAGGCCATAGCTTTTCGCCATTTCGATCAAGCCCTGGTCGGCCGAACGGATGCCATGGAAGGTGTTCAGGTAGACGGGAAAGAACACGCCGACGGCCAGCAAAAACAGTTTCGCCGTCTCGTCGATGCCGAACCACAGGATCACCAGCGGGATCAGGGCCAGGGCCGGAATGTTGCGCACCATTTGCAATGTCGTGTCGAGCAGGGTTTCCGCGTGGCGGAAGCTGCCCGTCAACAGGCCCAGCAGCAAGCCCAGGCCCGCGCCGACGGCGAAACCGACCGTCGCGCGCCACAAGCTCGTTTTCAGGTGCAGCCACAATTCGCCCGACGCGGCCAGGTGCCAGAAGGCTTTCGCCACGGCCCACGGCTCGGGCAGGATGCGGCTCGACAGCCAGCCCCATTGCGCCGCCAGTTGCCAGGCCAGCAGCAGCGCCACGGGCAAGGCCCACGGCGCCAACGCATTGCGCCACGGCGTGCCGGGCAGGCGCTTGATGGTGGCCGCCACCATCTCAGGCCGCCTTTTTCTGCGGCGCGGCCGGCACGATATTGCTGGCCATGACTTCGCCGAAAGGCCCCGTCAGTGACTGCTCACCCACGGCCTTGCCCTTGCCCAGCAGCGGAAACACCAGTTCGGCGAAGCGGTACGATTCTTCCAAGTGCGGATAACCGGAGAAAATGAAGGTGTCGATGCCCAGGTCCGCGTATTCCTGCATGCGCGCCACCACGGTCGGGCCATCGCCGACGAGGGCCGTGCCCGCGCCGCCGCGCACCAGGCCCACGCCGGCCCACAGGTTGGGCGACACTTCGAGCTTGTCGCGCCGCCCGCCATGCAGGGCCGCCATGCGCTGCTGGCCCACGGAATCCATCTTGCCGAAGGCCGCCTGCGCCTTGGCGATGATGTCGTCGTCCAGGTGGCTGATCAGTTCATCGGCCGCGCGCCAGGCCGCCTCGTTGGTTTCGCGCACGATCACGTGCAGGCGGATGCCAAAGCGCACCGTGCGGCCTCTTTTCGCTGCGCGCGCGCGGATGTCGGCGATTTTCTCGGCGACTGCGGCGGGCGGCTCGCCCCACGTCAGGTACACGTCCATCTGTTCTGCCGCCAGTTCATGCGCCGGTTCCGACGAGCCGCCGAAATACAGGGGCGGATACGGTTTCTGCACGGGCGGGTACAGGGTTTTCGCGCCCTTCACCTGGATATGCTTGCCCTCGAAATCGTAGCCGGCCGCACCGCCCTCGCCCGCCAGCGTGGCGCGCCACACCTTGATGAATTCATCGGAAATTTCATAGCGCTTGGCGTGGTCGGCAAACAGGCCGTCCGCTTCCAGCTCGCCCTGGTCGCCGCCCGTGACGACGTTGATCAGGAGGCGCCCGTTCGACAGGCGGTCGAACGTGGACGCCATGCGCACGGCCAGTCCGGGCGTGGACAGGCCGGGGCGGATGGCCACTAGGAATTTGAGCTTTTGCGTCACGCTGATCAGCGACGAAGCCACCACCCACGCATCTTCGCAGGAGCGGCCCGTCGGCAGCAGCACGCCGTCGTAGCCGAGCGTGTCGGCGGCAACTGCCACCTGACGCAGATAATCGGCATCGACGGGGCGCGCGCCCTGCGACGTGCCCAGGTAGCGGCTGTCGCCGTGGGTAGGGATGAACCAGAAGACATTCAATGACATGGTGCGCTTTCCTTTGCTTGTTTCTTTGCTTGTTTATTTGGCACTGGTGGCCAGCTGGCGCGCCGGCAGCAGCGCATCCTTGACGACGATCGGTTTCGGTATCAGCTTCAGGCTGGAAAAGGCATCGGCCACCCTTTGCTGCGAGGCGATGACGTCGACCGACACGGGTTTCACGCCATACGCATAGCGCGAGGCGGCCAGCGCCACGACATCCTTGCCCAGCCCCGTCTGTGCCGACAGAATCGTCGCCACTTCGTCCGGGTTGTTGCGGCCCCAGTCATCGACCTTGGCCACTTCATCGAGCACGATGCGCAGGATTTCGGGATTTTTTTCCGCATACGTGCGCGACGCGAGATAAAACTGGTAGTTCGCCACCAGGCCCTTGCCATCGGCCAGCACGCGGGCGCCCAGCTGCTTTTCGGCGGCCGCCAGGAACGGGTCCCAGATGGCCCAGGCATCCACGCTGCCCCGTTCAAAAGCGGCGCGCGCATCGGCCGGCGGCAGGAACACGGGCTGGATGTCGGCATATGCGACACCGGCCTTTTCCAGCGCCTTCAACAGCAGGTAATGCACGTTCGAGCCCTTGTTCAGGGCGACCTTCTTGCCCTTCAGGTCGGCCAGGGTGCGCAGGCCGGAGCCCTTGGGCACGACGATGGCTTCGCTGGCCGGCGACGCCGGCTCATTGCCGACATACACCAGGTTGGCGCCGGCCGCCTGCGCAAAGATGGGCGGTGCCTCGCCCACGGTGCCGAAATCGATGCTGCCCACGTTGAGGCCTTCCAGCAGCACGGGACCGGCCGGAAACTCCGTCCATTTCACGCCCACACCCTGCTCTGCCAGGCGCTTTTCCAGCGTGCCGCGCCCTTTGAGCAGGGTCAACGTGCCGTATTTCTGGTAACCGATGCGGACCTCCCCTTTGGCCTGCGCCTGCGCCGCGACCGGCATGCCGGCTGCCATCACGCCGGCGGCGGCAAACAGCAAGCCCAGGGTGGTACGGCGCGAGAGCCGTTGTGCGTGGCGGTGTGTCATGGCAGTTCCTTGGTCGGTGAATAATCAAGCGGCTTGATAGTGGGCTGCGTAAGGCTGGTCCTGCAGCGAACGCACGGGGTGCGGGACCTCCGCCGACGCGGGCGGGCGCTGTCCCTGCAGCACGAACAGGCCGCTGGAGAGTTCCTCGATGCCAGCCTGCACCCGCTCGGCGATCGGCGCATCCAGGCTCAGGCCCCGCTCTTCGTGCCATGCCAGCTGCTGCGCATTGGCATAGATGCTGGTGAAGACTTGCTTGGCGCCCAGCGCATGCAGCACGGGACGCAGCGCATAGTCGAGCGCCAGGGTATGGGCATGGCCACCGCCCGTGGCCAGCGGCAGCACCAGCTTGCCGGCCAGGCCATCTTGCGGCAGCAGGTCGAGGAAGGCTTTCAGCAGCCCTGTATACGAGGCCTTGTAGATGGGCGTGGCGATCACGATGGCGTCGGCGTCGGCCACGGCGCGCACGGCGCGGGCAATCGCCGCGTCGTCGTAATCGGCCAGCAGCAAGGCGCGCGCCGGCAAGTCGCGCACATGCAGCTTGGCGTAGCTGTGGCCCTGCAGCGCCAGCTGTTCGCCGATATGCAGCAGCAGGCGGCTGGAACTCGATGGGAGTTGCGGGCTACCGCCCAGTAACAAGATGCTCATGTGATGCCCGTCCCTGTAGGTTGTCGAAAGTGGCGTTGCTTGGATGCTTGCAGCCTATCGCCATCAGCCGCCCGGCAAAACGAATGCTTTCGCGCTTCGATATGCGTTTTTTGACTATCCCGGCCTGACGCCCCGCAAGCGAAGGCGCCGCTCCCCGCGCGGCTTTTTTCGCATATCCATGCGCGGTTTTCTTCGTGTACGGCGCGTGCCTGGCGGTGCAATATCGGCGTCATCGTCTTTCTGGAATATCACCCATGTCTAGCGCTTTTCTTCATGCCGCCCGTCCCCAGCCGCCGGTGCCGGAACCCCTGCAGGACGCCATCCGCATCGCCACATCGCTGGCCGCGCGCCTGGCTGAAACGGCCAATGCCCGCGACCAGGCCGGCGGCCATGCGGCGCAGGAGCGCGAATGGCTGCGCGAGTCGGGCCTGCTGACCTTGTCGATCCCCGTGGAATTCGGCGGCCAGGGCGCATCCTGGCCCCTCGTGTATCAGGTGATCCGCATCCTGGCGCGCGCCGACAGCGCACTGGCGCATGTCTTCGGCTTCCACCATCTGCAGCTGGCGGGCCTGCAGCTGTATGGCAGCGCACAGCAGCAGCGCCGCCTGCTCGCCTTGACCGTCGACGAGCGCCTGTTCTGGGGCAATGCCTTGAATCCCATCGACAAACGGGTTGCTGCCACCGACAGCGACGATGGCTACCTCCTCGACGGCATCAAGAGCTTTTCTTCCGGTTCGGTCGGTTCCGACTGGCTGACCGTCTCCGCCTGGCACGCGCCCACGCAGACGGCGCTGATCGCCGCCCTGCCCACGCGCCAGGATGGCGTGAGCGTGCAGGCGGACTGGGACGCCTTCGGCCAGCGCCAGACGGACAGCGGCAATGTGCACTTCCACGGCGTCGCCCTGCCGCGCGAACTGGTGCTGCAGGCGCCCGAGCAAGCCGCCACGCCGCAAGCCACCGTGCGCTCGCAGATCGCGCAACTGATCATGACCAATCTGTATCTGGGCATCGCCGAAGGCGCGTTCGAGGCGGCGCGCCGCTACACGGACGAACAGGCAAAAGCCTGGTTTGCCTCGGGCGTGGCCAAGGCAACGGACGATCCTTTGGTACAGCACCGCTACGGCCAGCTGTGGCTCTTGCTGCGCCCCGCGCAAGTACTGGCCGACGCGGCGGCGCAGGAACTGGAAAAGGTGTTCCGCAGGGGCGCGCTGGTGACGGCGCGCGAACGGGGCTTGCTGGCCGTCGCCGTGGCCGAAGCCAAATGCCTGGCGCACAAGGCGGGACTCGAGATCAGCAGCCAGATGTTCGAACTGACGGGCGCCCGCTCCACCTCGGCCCAGTATGGCTACGACCGCTACTGGCGCAACGTGCGCGTGCATACCCTGCACGACCCCATCGACTACAAGCTGCGCGACCTGGGACGCTTTGCCTTGAATGGCACGGTGCCCGAGCCGACGGCTTACTCGTAAAACCACGGCCTGGGCGAATCGATACATTTACGCCACAGGCAATTTAGCGGACTTCCGGGGTCAGACCCGGCGGGTCTGACCCCAGTTCTTCACTAAGCAGGAGTTAACATGACCATCGCCCGTCGCACCGTACTGCTCACCGCCCTGACCCTCGCCCTGGCCAGCGGTTTCGCCCTCGCCAAGGATCCCAAGGACATCACCATCGGCACCAGCGCCGGACCGTACGCGGACCAGATCAAGCTGGGCATCAAGCCCATCCTGGAAAAGCAGGGCTACAAGGTCAAGCTGGTGGAATTCAACGACTATATCCAGCCGAACTTCGCGCTGGCCGAAGGTTCGCTCGACGCCAACGTCTTCCAGCACATCGTCTACCTGAAGAAATTCGCGCAGGAGCACAAGCTGGCCCTGACGGACCTGATCACGATACCCACGGCGCCGATTGCCATCTACAGCAAGAAGCACAAGACCCTGGACGACGTGAAGGAAGGCACGACGGTGGGCTTGCCGAACGATCCGACCAACCAGGCGCGCGCGCTGGTGCTGCTCGACCAGCTGGGATGGATCAAGCTGCGCGCCAGCTTCGACCCCGTGCGCGCATCGGAAAAGGATATCGCCGTCAACACGAAGAAAATCAAGCTGCTGCCGCTGGAAGCGGCGCAGCTGCCACGCTCGCTGGGCGACACCGACTACTCTTTCATCAACGGCAATTACGCGCTGGCGTCGGGGCTGAAACTGACGGATGCGCTGGTGGCCGAAAAAATCTCGCCCAACTACATCAACCTGGTGGCCGTGCGCACGGCGGACAAGGACAAGCAGTTCGCGAAGGACCTGGCGGCCGCCTACCGCTCGCGCGAATTCCTCGATATCACCAATAAACACTTTGCCGGCTATTCGAAACCCGACTACCAGCAAGCATTGCAAACGGCGGCAAAGTAAGCCATGGCAAAGACGATACGCTTCAACGCCTTCCAGATGAATACCATCGGCCACCAGTCGCCGGGCCTGTGGACGCATGCGCGCGACCGCAGCCACCGCTATACCGATCCGCAGCACTGGACGGAACTGGCGCGGCTGCTGGAAGCGGGGCTGTTCGACGCGGTTTTCCTGGCCGACGTGCTGGGCGTGTATGACGTGTACCGGGGCAGCCTCGATGCGGCCCTGGAGCACGGCGTGCAGGTGCCGCTGAACGATCCGCTGGCCCTCGTGCCCATCATGGCGCAGGCGACCACGCACCTGGGCTTCGGCGTGACCTGCGCCCTGACCTATGAGCACCCGTACACGTTCGCGCGGCGCATGTCCACGCTGGACCATCTGACGAAAGGGCGCATCGGCTGGAATATCGTCACCGGCTACCTCGATAGCGCGGCGCGCAACCTGGGTCTGAACCAGCAACTGGGCCACGACGAACGCTACGACCTGGCCGACGAATACCTCGACGTCGTCTACAAGCTGTGGGAAAAGAGCTGGGACGACGACGCCGTCGTCAACGACAAGGAGCGCGGCATCTACGCCGATCCGGCAAGAGTCCATCCGATCAACCATGCCGGGCGCCACTACCAGGTGCCCGGCATCCATTTGTGCGAGCCGTCGCCGCAGCGCACTCCCCTGCTGTACCAGGCGGGCACCTCGCCGCGCGGCACGCGCTTCGCGGCGCGCCATGCGGAAGCGACCTTTGTCAGTGGTCCCAGCAAGACGGTGGTCAAGCGCTACGCCGACGACTTGCGCGCCGCCGTGCGGCAAAGCGGGCGCGATGGGGATGCGCTGCTGATCTACGCGCAGGCGCTGGTCATCACGGGCGCCACGGAGGAAGAAGCGCGCGCCAAGCATGCCGGCTACCTGCGCCACGTGAACATCGAGGCGGCGCTGGTGCTGCTGTCCGGCTGGACCGGCGTCGATTTCAGCCGCTACCCGCTCGACGCCACCATCGATTACATCGACTCCCCGGCCGGCCGCTCGGCACTGGCCTCGTTCAGCCAGGCCGACCCGGACCGCACGTGGACGGTGCGCGAGGCTGCCGAATACATCGGCCTGGGCGGCCGCGGCCCCGTGCTGGTGGGCGATGCGCGCCAGGTGGCCGACCAGCTGGAAAGCTGGATGGACGAGACGGGCATCGACGGCTTTAACCTTGCTTTCGCCGTGGCCCACGACAGCATGGAAGACGTGGTGGCCCACATCGTGCCGGAACTGCAGCGGCGCGGCCGCTACCGCACGCATTACGAGGAAGGCAGCCTGCGCCACAAGGTGTTCGGCCAGGGACCGCGCCTGCCCGCCGGCCACGCGGGCCGCCAGGTCAGCATCGCACCGGGCGGGGTCGCGTTGGCTGCGGCCTGACGGCGCCAGTGACAAGCCCTGTCATTCATGTTAGCTTGCCGTGTTAAAAACAGACAGGCGGCTACGTGCACCTTCCTTTCCTTCCCGTCCTCGCCATCCTGGCCGCCAGCCACCTCGCGGCGCACGCCGGCACGCAGGCTGACGCAGCTCCAGAGGCGCCGGCCGACACCAGCCAGTCCGTCCACGTCAGCAGCATCCGCAATCCGGAATTGAAATCGTACCGCGTGATGGCGGCCGGCCTCGATGCCTTTGACGACCACCATGCACTGGCGCCCAGGGCACGCGAAGTGCGCTTCCAGCTGATTCCCGGCCCCGGCGTCGCGGCCGATGCCCTGCGGGACGCAAGCTTGCGCATCGTCGGCAACGAGACGGCGATCAGCGTGCCCCTGTCTGCCGATGGCAGCTTTGTGCTGCCCCGCAGCGCGCAAGCCGACAGCGACGACGCGGACCTGGTCACCAACCAGAAAAAAGACCGGTTCCGCTGGCAGGCCAGCGTGCGCAGCGACGACGTACCGCCCGGCATGCGCCGCCTGGGCGACCTGCGCCTGCAATGCCAGGTCGGCATCGCCATTGCCAAGAAAGAGACGCCCTTCTTGCTACGCACCCTCATCGCCACCAAGCTGCGCACCACCGACTGGTGCTCCGCCATTGAACTCAAGATGAGCACGTACAGCGATCCGGCCATCGCCAGCGCCACCCTGCTCGATGGCGGACGCCGCATCGCGCTGCAGGTGAAAAATGGCGGCACGTCCTTCCTGGCCCCCTTGGGCGACAGCCGCTATGCGGATGATACCTTGATCGAACTGGTGTACCAGCAGGATGCCGCCGGCGCGCCGTCCGCCACCCCTTAACGTTTGCGTCGCGCCCTGTTCCGTGTCAGCATACGCCACCTTGGCAACACGGATAAGGACTGCAATGCCCCTCACATCTCCACGCGCGCTGGCCGGCCACTGCTCTCTCGCCCTGGCCCTGCTGCTGGCCGGCCAGGCCTCCCTGGCGCTGGCGCAGGCTCCCGCCACAGCGGCCACGCCCGGCTGCGAAGTCTGCACCGCCTGGAACGCGGACCAGGCGCCGTTCCGCATCTTCGGCAATACGTATTATGTGGGCGTGAAGGGCCTCAGTTCGGTGCTCATCACCTCGCCGCAAGGCCATGTGCTGATCGATGGCGGCTTGCCGGAATCGGCGCCCAAGATCATCGCCAATATCGCCGCGCTGGGCTTTCGCATCGAGGATGTGAAGCTGATCCTCAATTCGCACGGCCATATCGACCACGCGGGCGGACTGGCCGAACTGCAGCGGCGCAGCAATGCGCTGGTGGCCGCCAGCCCGTCGGCCGCGCTGGACCTGGCGTCGGGCGAAGTGGGACCGGATGATCCGCAATACCACGCGCTGCCCAAATACCCGCCCGTCAAGGACATGCGCCTGGCGCGCGACGGCGGCCAGTTCAACGTCGGCCCCGTCAACCTGACGGCGCACGCCACGCCGGGCCACACGCCCGGAGGCGTGAGCTGGACCTGGCAATCGTGCGACGGCCCCCGCTGCCTGAACATGGTCTACGCGGACAGCATCAACGCCGTCTCGCGTCCCGGTTTCAAGTTCAGCGCCAGCAGCGAATATCCGAACGCGGTGGACGACCTGCGCCACAGCTTCGAGCGCCTGGAAAAACTGCCGTGCGACGTGCTCATTTCCGCCCACCCGGAGGCGTCGCAGCTGTGGGAACGGCTGGAAGCGAGCGCCACGGCCGGCAGCGAAGCGTTTGTCGACCCGCAGGCCTGCCGCGCCTACGTGGCGGCCGCGCGCACCGTGCTCGAGGCGCGCCTGGAGCAGGAACGGTAGGCTTGTCAACCGTGCACGCTGGCGTGGCACCGATCTGCTACGCTGGCGCCATTCATTTGAAGAAGGAAATGCCATGTTCACACTCGCCAGATTGATTCCCCTCGCCGCCATCGTCGCCATCACCGCCGGCTGCGCGCAGACGCCCGTGCGCAGCGACGCTGCCGCCGCCGCGCCAGGCGCCACCTCGCCGGCCAAGCCGGCACCGAAGCTGACGGGCACGCAGTGGAAGCTGAAGGAATTGAAGGGCAAGCCAGTGCTGCGCAAGGCGCCCGAGCAGCGCGACGTGACGCTGCTGCTGGCCGAAGGGCGCGCCAGCGGCCACAGCGGCTGCAACCAGATGATGGGCGGCTACACCAGCGATGGCGTCAGCACCTTGAACTTTGGACAGCTGGCCGGCACCATGATGATGTGCCAGCCGCAGGATATGGACCTCGAACGCCTGCTGCTGACCACCCTGGGCGAAGTCAATGGCTACCGTTACGCCGACCAGGAATTGCTGCTGCTGAAGGATGGCGTGCCCGTGGCGCGCTATGAAGCGCTGACGTTGAAGTAAAACTGCTGCCTTCCCCCAAAGGCAAAGACTGGGGTCGTACCCTCAGGGTACGACCCCGGCATCTGTCAGGGGCTTGCTCCACCTCCACCGCACCTAATCATTGCGCATTTGCGCCTGCGATACATTGCTGTTCGCTGGCACGCTCTGCGTCAGCCACACATTCCCCCCGATGGTCGATCCCGCGCCGATGGTGATGCGCCCGAGCACGGTCGCGCCCGCGTAAATCACCACGTCGTCCTCGACGATGGGGTGGCGCGGCGTGCCCTTGATCAGCGCGCCGGAAGCGTCTGCGGGAAAACGCTTGGCGCCCAGGGTGACGGCCTGGTACAGGCGCACGCGCTGGCCGATGATGGCCGTCTCGCCGATCACGACGCCCGTGCCGTGGTCGATGAAGAAGGAGGCGCCGATGTGCGCGCCCGGGTGGATGTCGATGCCCGTCAGGGTATGCGCGATGTCGGCGATCAGGCGCGCCAGGAACGGCGCACCCAGCGCATGCAGGCGGTGCGCGAGGCGGTGGTACAGGATGGCGATGGTGCCCGGGTAGCACAGCATGATCTCGGCCACCGAGGTGGCGGCCGGGTCGCCCGCATACGCGGCCTGCACGTCCGACACCAGCAGGGCGCGGATGTCGGGCAGGCTGGCGGCAAAGGCGCGCGTGATGTCGCGCGCCTGCTGCGCCAGCGCCGCATCGTCGCCCGCGCCCTCGCCTTCATCGCCGGCCGGAACGGAGAACAGCAAGCCGCGCCGCACCTGCTCGCTGAGGCGGTTCAGGGTGGTATTCAGGGTATCGCCGACAAAATAATCGATGCTTTCATCCGTCAGGTTGGGACGCCCGTAATGCGTGGGAAACAGGGCGGCCGACAAGCCGTTGACGATGGTGGTGAGGGCTTCGCGCGACGGCAGTTCGCGCACCCTGCCGTTATGGCGGATCTTGTGCTTGTCTTCGCGCGAGCTGCGCAAGGCCTGGATCACGGGCCCCAGGTTCCACTGGGCCGTGTCGTCGGCGGGCGCCGCGGGATAAATGCTGTGCATGGCGTATCACTTCCAGAAAAATGGCAAACAGGCCGGGTCGCCCCAGCTTAGCGGTGGCGACAAGCGATGCAAACGAAGAATTCCAAGGTTACATATGCGAAAAACGCATATGGAAGGTAAGCAAGGACGGCGCCAAACCCGATTGCGTCCACTAGCGTAAAATGACGGGCTAACAAAAACACTCTTCAACATGACTAAATTATTAACATGGATTTTGGCGGGCCTGGCGATGGTCGGACCGCTTGCAATTGACACCTATCTGCCGTCTTTCCCCGCCATCGCGCATGATTTCAATGCCAGCCCCCTGCTGGTGCAGCAAACCCTGAGCTTTTTCCTGTTCACGTTCGCCTTCATGATGCTGTTTTACGGCACCCTGTCCGACTCGTTCGGCCGCCGTCCCGTGATTCTCGTCTCGCTGGTGCTGTATGTGATCGCCTCCGTGGGCGCCGCGCTGGCGCCGTCGCTGGGCTGGCTGCTGGCCTGGCGCGTGCTGCAGGGACTCTCGGCGGGCGCCGGTTCCGTGATCGGCCGCGCCATCGTGCAAGACCGCTATTCGGGCGCCGCCGCGCAAAAAATCCTCTCGCACATCATGATGGTGTTCGCGCTGGCGCCGGCCATCGCGCCCGTGCTGGGCGGCTGGCTGCAGGTGGGCCTGGGCTGGCGCTGGATCTTCTGGTTCCTGACGGCCTTCGGCGTGCTGATGTTCGTCGTCGTCTGGCGCGCGCTGCCGGAAAGCCTGCCGAAGGAGCAGCGCCATGCCTTCCACCTGGGCGACATCGCCGTCAACTACTGGAAAGTGCTGTGCCACCGCCAGTTCCTGCTGCTGTCGACGGCCATCGGCGCCGCCTTCGGCGGCTTCGCGCTGTACATCGGTTCGGCCGCCTACTTCATCATCAACATCCTGCACCTGCCGGAAACGGCGTTTGCCTGGCTGTTCATCCCTCTGATCAGCGGCATGGTGATCGGCTCGGCCCTGTCGGCCAAGATCGCGCACCGCTACAGCCAGCGCCAGATGATCTGGGCCGGCTTCCTATTGATGCTGCTGGCCGCGCTGGCCAACATCGGCTATAACTATTTCTTTGCCGCCGAAGTGCCATGGGCCGTGCTGCCCCTGTTCTTCTACTCGTTCGCCCTGTCGATCGCCATGCCGCCGATGACCCTGATGGCCCTGAACCACTTCCCCAACAACAGCGGCCTGGCATCGTCGATGCAGTCGTTCATCCAGATGCTGCTGTTCGCGCTGGTGTCGGGCCTGGTGGCGCCGCTGCTGTTCGACAGCGCCCTGAATCTGGCGTATGGGGTGATGGCGGGATTGCTGGTGAGTTTGGTTTGCTGGATGTTTGCGCAGGGCGGGACGGCGGAAACGGCGACAAATCAACGATAAACCCCGCAACAAAGACCGGGGTCGGTCACTTCGTGATCGGAGTGCATCCCATTGGGATACACTCCCCCTGAGGGTCCGACCCCAGCCCTTCGTTCAGGGTTCCATCAAGGCCAGGGCGCGGGCGTCACATCCACATACTGCGCGCCGCCCTGCTCTGGTTCCGCTTCATTCCGCTGCACAGGCTGGTTCAGGGAACCGGCCGGCGAACGCAAGCTGAGAATCTCCTTGCGCGCCTCGACGAAGTCGGCGGAACTCAAGGGGTTGTGCTGGTCCGGCCAGTGGCTGACGGCCCATTCCTGCAAGGCTTCAAAGCGCCGCCACAGTTCGGCGACGAATTCGCGGCGCGCCTCTTCCAGCTGTTCCGGAGTCTTTTCAATTGCTTCGCTAATATGGACTTCCATGGCCGTTCCCTCGCTGACAAGTTATTTTGCCAGCCTACCCAGGGACCAGCCAGGCGTCTGTTCGCGAACGAACACAGGATTTATTCGGGCATCTTGCGGAAGCCCACAGCCAGGCGGTTCCACGTATTGATGGAGCCGATGGCCAGGGTCACGTTGACCATTTCCGCCGGCGTCAACTGTTCCGCCAGCGCCGCGTAGTCCCCGTCGGACGCATGGTTCTGCGGCAGCAGGGTCAGCGCTTCCGTCCAGGCCAGCACGGCCCGCTCGCGCGGCGTGAAGAACGGCGTTTCGCGCCAGACGGACACGGCATACAAACGGCGCTCCGTTTCGCCCGCCTTGCGCGCGTCGCTCGTGTGCATGTCCACGCAATAGGCGCAGCCGTTGATTTGCGAGGCGCGCAAGCGGATCAGCTCGAGCAGCGAGTGTTCCACGCCCAGCCTGGCAATCGCCGCTTCCAGCGCGTACATGGCCTTGACGGCGTCCGGCGAAGCTTGTGTGAAGTCGAGTCGTTGCTGTGTCATGATGCATTCCTTGAGAGAGTAAAGATGCACTATTGTAGAAGCGCAAGGAGCGCGCGCGGCAGGCCAATCCCCCCGAAAAACAGCAGACCACCAGCAGACACACCATGGAATTACATATCCTGATCGACGGCACGCGCGACCTGGGCGGCCAGCTGTACCGCCAGCTCAGCGAAGCCATCCGCTCGGGCCGCCTGACGGACGGCCAGCAATTGCCGCCCTCGCGCCTGCTGGCCAGCCAGCTGGGGCTGTCGCGCAAGACGGTGTCCGACGTGTATGACAAGCTTGGCTATGAAAAATTGCTGGTCGGCAAGGTGGGCGTGGGCAGCTTCGTGCAGACGCCGCGCGCCTCGCCGCAGCGCCGCCACGCCAGCACGCCGCTGGCCAGCGCGCAGCGCATCGCCCGCTGGGAAGCGACGCCCACGCCCCTGCGCCGCGCCAGCCAGGAAGAGCCGGCGCGCTACGCCTTCATCGGCGGGCGCGCCACGCCCGCGCACTTCCCGCAGGATGAATGGCGCGCCTGCATGCTGCACGCGCTGCGCCAGGGTGGCCAGGCGCGCGGCCGCTATGGCCCCGTCGCCGGCTTGCCGTCCTTGCGCGCGGCGATCGCCGGCCATGCCGCCTTCAGCCGCGGCATCCATTGCACCGAGGAACAAGTGCTCGTCACCAGCGGGGCGCAGCAAGCCTTGCACCTGCTGGCGCTGACCTTGCTGGAACCAGGCGACACAGTTGCCGTGGAAGAACCCGGCTACCCGGTGGCGCGCGCCGTGTTCGCCAGCCTGGGCGCCCGCGTGGTGGGCGTCGACGTGGACGAGGATGGCCTCATCGTGGAGCAAATCCCGGATGGCACGCGGTTGATCTATGTCACGCCCGCGCATCAATTTCCGCTGGGCATGCCGATGAGCATGGCGCGCCGCCACGCCTTGCTGGAGCGCGCGCACCAGCTGGGCGCCATCATCATCGAGGACGACTATGACAGCGCCTTCCGCTACGAAGGCCGGCCCGAGGATTCCCTGCAAAGCATGGACCGCTATGGCGTCGTGGCCCATGTGGGCAGCTTTTCCAAGATCATGCTGCCGGAATTGCGGCTCGGCTATGCGGTATTGCCACAAGCCATCGTGGCCGCCGTGGAAACGGTGAAATACCTGAGCGATTGCCACACGGCCAGCCTGGGCCAGCATGCGCTGGCCAAGTTCATCCTGGACGGCCATCTGCTGCGCCACATCCGCCGCTGCCACGATATCTATGCGGGACGGCGCGAGCGGCTGCAGCACTGGTTCAACGGCCCGCTGGCGCCGTGGTTCCGCCTGGTGCCGGCCAGCGCCGGCTTCCACCTGGCGGCCCTGGCGCAGGCGCCGCTCGACATCGCCGAACTGCTGCGCCGCGCGCGCCTGGCCGACATCAGCCTGTATGCGCTATCGGGTTTTTACCACGGCGTGGCACGCCACGCAGGCCTGTTCCTCGGCTATGGCGCCATCGACAAGCTCGACATCGACACGGCATTGGCCCAGGTGCTGGCGATCCTGCAAGAGATCGCTCCCCTGCCCCTCAGTGGGGTTGCCAGCGATAGTGTCCCGTGATCGGATAGCTGAACAGAATATTTTCCTCGCGCGCGCCCTCGCCGATGTTGTGGATGATGAGCGGCACGCCGCTCCACGACTGCTTGTCGCTGACGATGCCGATGTGCGTGAGGTTGCCCGGCAGGCGCCAGGTGACGATGTCGCCCGCGCGGTAAGCGTTCGCTTCCTTGCTTGGCGGCAAGCTGGTGCCATGGCGGGCAAAGTAGGTGCCCAGGTTCGGCACGCGGCGGTGGTCGATATTGCGGTCCGGCCCCTTCATCTGCCAGCGCCCCTGTTGCTGGTACACCTGCCACGCCTTGCGCATGTCTTCGTGCACCAGCACCTGCAAATCCTGCCCCAGCTGGCGGTAGGCGCGCACCACCACGTCCGTGCACACGCCCCGTTCGAGCGGCACGTCGCCGCCCGGATAGGCGAGCCGTTCGTAGCGCGGATCGTACTGCAGGGTCACGCCCACCTGCTTGCGGGCGGCGGCGGCGAGGGCTTGCGGGGTGGCAGGGATGGCCGAGGCCAGCATGGGCGCCAGGGCAAGCATCAGAATGGACAGCAGTTTGATTGGCATCAACGTCAATGGTCGGATGGAAATGCCAACTTTACCGCAGCGGCAAGGAAAACGGCGGACGGCTAGACGCCCGCCAGCTGCGCCAGGTGGGCAGGAAAATCCACGGCCGGACCGGCCGCGTTGATGGTCTCGAAGTAATCATGCCAGCCCGTGGCGGCGATGCCGGCCAGCAAGGCGTCCAGTGCCTCCTCGTCCGGGAAGCGCCAGACGGCATAGAATTGCTGGGCAGCCGCATGCAGCTTGCCGCCGTCGAGCGCGCCCATGGCCAGCGCTTCGGCACCCATGCCGGACAAGGCCGCCATGCCAGCGCCTACCCTATCGAAATACGCCTGGCGCGCGGCGCCATCGAGGGTCAGCCAGGCCGGTTTCGGACTGTACAGTTCCAACAGGTAATGCATGTTTTCTCCTTCAGTGATCCATCGTCAGGCCAGCGAGCGCTGGGCCCGCTTGCAGATGCGTTGCGTGGCGGCATTGGCACTTTCCAGCAGCCATTGCGCACACAGGCTGCGCACCCAGTCCGGCCGGCTCTTGGCCGCATCGTTGAGCCAATTGGCCACGGCATCCTGCACGTAGACGGCAGGATCGGCGCGCAAGGCGTGCAACACGGGCAAGGCCAGCTGCGGCTGTTCCTTTAGCTGGGCGATATGCGCGCACCACACGCCGCGCGGGCGCAGCGCTTCGCAGGCGAAACGACGGACTCTTTCCGACGGGTCCGCCGTCCACGGCGCCAGCAGCGCGATGGCGTCCTTGATTTCGGCGGCCAGCCGGGGGCGTAGCGCCAGCCAGGCCCATTCGCGCACGCCGAAGTGGCCATCGTCGGCCAGCGGCCGCATGGCGGTCAGCTGCTGCGGCAAGGTCAGGCCGGCTTGGGCGGCGATGGCAAAGCAGGCCCAGCCCCGTACCGTGTCGGATGCGTGCGCTTTCAGCACAGCCAGGTCGGCGTTGCCCTCCAGCAGCAAATGCCCCGCCAGCGCCATGCGTTTGGTGATGCCGGCGCCGGCTTGCGCGCGCATCTGCTCCAGCCGGGCGGCGCCAATAGCGGGCACGGCCGCGGCCAGCAGCTGGGCAAAATCGATGGCCAGCCCTTCCGTCAGGGTGGCGCTCGCCACACTTCCCCCGTTCAGCAGGGCCAGGCGCGCGGGAGCGATGTCGGCGATGCCACGGCTCATGCGGCACCCCGGTCCGTCTTGCGCCAGACTTTTTCCAGCAGCGTACTCAGCAACTGCATTTCTTGCTGCGTGAAGTCGGCAAACAGGCTGGCGATCCATTGCGCGTGCTCATCGACCAGGGTGGCAGCGGCCGCTTCTCCCTTGGCACTCAGGCGCACCAGCAGCTTGCGCCGGTCGACCTGGTCCGCGTGGCGCGCCAGGAAACCATCGCGCTCCAGGCCGTCGAGCAAGCCCGTGATGGTGCCGCGCGTCACGCCGGCCCGCTCGGCCAGTTCGTGCGGCGAGAGTCCGCCGGGCACGTCGCGCAGCAGGGCCAGCAGCACAAACTTGCCTTCCGACAAGCCATGCGAGCCCAGGCGCGCGGCGCAATCGCCATCGATGGCGGACGCCAGGCCCAGCACTTCAAAGCACAGGCGCAACTGTCCGATGGACCGTGTCATGTCGGGACCGCTGGCGCGGCGCTGCACGTCGCCCAGCAGGGCCGTGTATTTTTGTTCGAGCTTTATCATATGGCGCAATATAATATGGCGCCATATTAAATGTCAAATGGAAAACCGTGATGGTCTTCCATCCGGCTCAAAGACGGGCTTTATCCCTTGCCCAGGCAATGATGGCTTGCGCATCGATGGCACCCGGCTGGCGCGCCACTTCCACGCCGCGCAAAAACAGGGCCAGGGTGGGAATGCTGCGGATATTGAAACGGCTGCCCAGGTCCGGCGACGCTTCCGTATTCACCTTGACGACGCGAAACGCCGGCTCCAGGGTCTTGGCGGCTTGCACGTAGAATGGCGCCATGCTGCGGCAGGGACCGCACCACGGCGCCCAGAAATCGACCAGCACGGGAATGTCGCTGCGTTCGATATGCTTGAGGAAACGGGCGCTGGCCAGATCCACGGGCTGGCCCGTAAATAAATCCTTCTGGCACTTGCCGCACGTGGGCTGTTCAATCAGGCGGGCTGCCGGCAGGCGGTTGACGGCGTCGCAATGGGGGCACACGATGTGCAGGGAGTCTGGCGTGGTCGAGGTCATGGCATTCCTGGAAAGGGTAGCGTACAGTTGCCGGACATTTTACGGCGTATCGTGCAACGCCGTCGGCACGCTGGCGGCACGTATCCGCAGACTCCACTATAGTGTGCTGGAACGGCGCGCACATTGCCGGGCCGGCCAAGGAAAACAATGCCTGATGTCGCAGAAAACATGGAATTGAGCACCGAACTGACTGCCGCCCTGCGCTTGCAGCGCGCCGCCTGCCTGGCCCACCCCGTGCCGACCCTGGCCGAGCGCAAACGCGACCTGCAGACTCTGCAGCGCTTCATCCGCGAGCATAAAGACGCGCTGTGCGAAGCGATCAGCAGCGACTACGGCAACCGTTCCCGGCACGAAACCTTGCTGGCGGAAATCTTTCCCGCCATCGACGGCATAGCCCACGTCCTGAAACATTTGAAAAAATGGATGCGGCCGCAGCGCCGCGGCGTGGACTGGCGCAGCTTTCCTGGCGCCCGCAACCGCGTGATGCCGCAGCCGCTGGGCGTGGTGGGCGTGATCGTGCCGTGGAATTTTCCCGTGAACCTGAGCCTGGTGCCCTTGACCTACATCTTCGCCGCCGGCAACCGCGCCATGGTCAAGATGAGCGAAAATTCGCGCCACCTGGCGCGGCTGCTGATCGACACCATGCCCGCCTACTTTCCGCCGGAAAAACTGCAGTTTTTTGACGAGACGGGTGGCGTGGGCATGGAATTTTCGCAATTGCCGTTCGACCACCTGCTGTTTACGGGTTCCGGCCAGACGGGCCGCGCCGTCATGGCGGCAGCCGCGCGCAATCTGTGCCCCGTCACCCTGGAGCTGGGCGGCAAGGCGCCGGCCATCGTCTGCGCCGATTTCGACGTGCGCACGGCAGCCGAACGCATCCTGTTCGTCAAATGCCTGAACGCGGGGCAAATCTGCACCAGCGTCGACCACGCCTGGCTGCCCGAGGCCAGCATCGCCGCCTTCGTCGCGCATGCGCGCGACATCGTGCCCACGCGCTACCCGCGGCTGGACACGCCCGACTACACGTCCATCATCGACGAGGCCGCCTTTGAGCGCCTGCTGCTGGCGCTCGACGAGGCGCGGGAACGGGGCGCGCAAGTGATTTCGCTGTTGCCGGGCCCGGCGTACGACCGGGCCACGCGCAAGATCGCGCCGCACATCGTCCTCGATGCGCCCGAGGACAGCCTGCTGCTGACGCGGGAAATCTTCGGTCCCATCCTGCCGCTGCGCGGCTATGCGCAGCTTGACACCGTGATCGACAGCATCAATGCGGGGCCGCGCCCCCTGGCCATCTATCCGTTCAGCAAGCAGGCAGACACGGTGCAGCGGCTGATCGACCGCGTGATGTCGGGTGGCGTATCCGTCAACGACGCCCTGTACCACGTGGGCCAGCACGACCTGCCCTTCGGCGGCGTGGGCGAATCGGGCATGGGCCACTACCACGGCGTCGAAGGCTTCCACACCTTCAGCAAGCTGCGCCCCGTGTTTTACCAGGCCCGCTACAGCGCTTTAACACTGCTGTGGCCGCCGTATGGCAAGCTGGCCAGCCGCGTGCTGGCCTTCCTGACCCGCTGATTACAGGAACAGCGAGGCGGCGATGGCCCACATGACAAGGGCGATGATGCCGTCAAGCACGCGCCAGGCCATGGGCTTGGCAAACACGGGCGCCAGGTAGCGGGCGCCAAAGCCCAGCAGGAAGAACCACAGGGCCGAAGCCATGATGGCGCCGCCGGCAAAGTAAAAGCGTCCCACGCCTTCATGCTGGCCGCCGATCGAGCCGAGCAGGATGACCGTATCGAGGAAGGCGTGCGGGTTCAGCAGGCTAAACGCCAGTGCGGCGCCGATCACGGCCCAATAGCCTTCGGGCGACTTGGCCGCCGACACCGTCAGGGCCGTTGGGCGCCAGGCGGACTTGGCGGCGCGCAAGCCGTAGGCGATCAGGAACGTGGCGCCGCCGGCCTTGGCCCACAGCAGGAAATTGGGATTGTCGGCAATGAAGGTGCCCATGCCGGCCACGCCGGCCGTGATCAGGATGGCGTCGCACACCAGGCAGACCAGGATGCAGGTGAGCACGTAATGGCGCTTCAAGCCCTGCTTGAGCAAGAATGCGTTTTGCGTGCCGATGGCCACGATCAGGCTCGCTCCGAGCCCCATGCCTTTCAAGAAAATTGCGCTGTCCATATCGATTCCTTTCCATTGCTTTCCATCACGCGCACGGCCGCCCACGCTCTGCCGGCAACGGCAAAGTCATCAAAGGTAGGTGGAGGGTGTAGCGGTACCAGCAGGACCGCGCGGGAGAGTGGAGTTGTTACCCTATTTCAACAGTGTAAAGAAAAAGTAAATATAAGTATAATGAATGATTCTAACTATATATAAAAGTTTCTTATGCGCGTCGTCGATTACCGTGGATTGGCCGCCCTCGACGCCGTGATCGGCCTGGGCAGCTTTGAAAAGGCCGCGCAGGCGCTGGCCATCAGCCAGCCGGCCGTGTCGCAGCGCATCCGCACCCTGGAAAACCTGGAAGGCACTTTATTGATCATCCGCAGCCACCCGCCCCTGCCCACGGAAGCGGGCCAGCGCCTGATCGCCCATTACCGGCAAGTCAAACTGCTCGAAGCGGCGCTCGACGCCCAGCCCGGCCCCACCACGCAATTGCCGGCGCTGGCCATTGCCGTCAACGCCGACAGCGCCGCCACCTGGATCCCGGAAGCGCTGGGGCCTCTGCTGACGCCGCCGTCCTGCCTGCTCGATATCCGCCTCGACGACCAGGACCACACCCTGAGCCAGCTGCGCGAAGGGCGCGTGTTTGCCTGCGTCACCAGCGCCAATGACCTGGTGGCCGGCACCACGGCCACGCCGCTGGGCGGCATGCGCTACCTGTGCGTGGCCTCGCCCGCGTTCGCGCAGCAATGGTTTCCCCATGGTTTTACGGTGGAGGCCGTCAGCCAGGCGCCGGCCATCACGTTCGGCAGCAAGGATGCCCTGCACGAACGCTATCTGCAGCACCGCCTCGGCTACACGGGCCGCTATCCGCACCATGTGCTCGGCTCGGCGCGCGACTTCGTGCGCTTCATCGAAGCGGGCTATGCGTATGGCATGGTGCCTTTGCTGCAGGCAGAAACGGCGCTGGCCGCCGGCAGGCTGGTCGACGTGGCAGCGGGGCAAGCGCTCGACGTGCCCCTGACCTGGCATGCCTGGGATATCCAGACCCCGCTCACGCGCACCCTGTCGGACGCCGTCATCGCCACGGCGCGCAAATGGCTGCTGCAAGACCAGGATGCAACATGAAACTGTTATCTATGCCAGACTGCAACTTCCCCGTGTGCGCCCTGCCCTGCCTGGCCTACACTGCAAGCATCACCCTTAACCATCAGGAGCTGGCATGACGATCCTGCGCACCACCCTGCTCGGTTTGCTGGCGGCCATCCCGCTGGCTGCCGGCCTGGCCGCCTGCTCGCCCTTGATGGCCATCAATGCCTTGTCGTCCGGCAGCGCCTCGCAAGTGACGCGCGACCTGGCCTACGGCCCCCTGCCACGCCAAAAACTCGATGTCTACGCCCCCAAAATCCGCACCGGGCCCGTGCCCGTGGTGGTGTTCTTTTATGGCGGCAACTGGACGACGGGCGAGCGTGCCGACTATGCCTTCGTCGGCCACGCGCTCGCTGCACGCGGCTACCTGGCCGTGATCGCCGACTACCGGCTGTATCCGGAGGTGCACTACCCCGAGATCCTGCAAGATGCGGCCCGCGCCGTGGCCTGGGCCGCGATGGAGTCGAGCCGCCATGGCGGCGACCCCGCGCGCCTGTTCGTCATGGGCCATAGCGCCGGCGCCTACAATGCGGCGATGGTGGCGCTCGATGCCAGTTTGCTGGCGCGCCACGGCATGCGCCCACACGACTTGCGCGGCTGGATAGGCCTGGCCGGTCCTTACGATTTCCTGCCCATCGAAAACACCACCACCCGGCCCGTCTTCTTTTACCCGGACACGCCCGCCGCATCGCAGCCCATCCATCACGTGACTGCCGAGGCACCACCCGCCCTGCTGATCGCCCCCCTGCCCGGACAGGATAAACTGGTCAATCCGCAACGCAACACGGGCGGACTGGCCAAGGCCTTGCGGGCACTTGACAGGCCCGTGACGGAAACGTATTTCGATAAAGTCAGCCATACCACCCTGGTCGCCTCGCTGGCCAGCCCCTTGCGCATGCTGGCCCCCACGCTCGACGCCGTGAGCGCCTTTATCGACGCCAACAGCAAGCCAGCCAACGCGGCGCCCAACGCGGCAGGCAACACGGCAGGCAACGCGATACAGAACGCGGCAGACACCGCAGCAGACAACGCGGGCATGCCGCAAGACACGGCCATGCCAGCACCGCCGGCCATGCCGCCGCACCCGGCAATGGCGCAGGATGCCGCCAAACAGACTGCCGTAACGCGCCTCCACGACAAAACGCCCGCCCCCTGAGGGACGGGCGCTCTGCCAGACCAGTACACGCGACGCTGCGTGTCAACCCCAGCCGCATCTCAAGGCTCGGCCCCTGAATACGGATTCAGCTGTCAGCAGCGGCCCGCTTACTCTTTACGGCTGGCGCTGCTGCTGCTTTTGCTTTGAGCGGAGCCCGCTTGCGATACGCTGCCGCTGGCCGAGCTTTCGCTGCCGGCCGACTGCTGGCTGCCCTGGTGGCTGCCGCTTTGCAGGCTTTGGCCGTCACGGCTTTGCGCGCCGCGTTGCTGCTCGCGGTTGGCGCCGTTCTGATGATAGGCCTGGAACGGTTCGGCGATGCGCTGCATGGCTTCCTGCTGTTTGCGCACGTTTTTCTCCGTTTCTTCCGACGCCGTGCGGGCTACTTCTTCGGCCAGTGCCTTGGCGGTACGGCTCGTTTCATTCACATGGCGCTCTGCCACGTTGGCCAGTTCGACCTGCGTATCGGCTGCCAGACGCGATACCTGTTGCTGGTACTTGCGCAGTTGCTCGGCGGCAGGCTGGCCCGAGGCGGCAGCCACCTGGAACACATCTTCTGCGCGCTCGACCGTCAGCAGGTTCTGGCTGGTGACCGTGCCTTCTTCCAGCAAGCCTTGCGCCAGCTGCATGTTCAGGTCACTGAAGTGCTGCACCGACTGGAACAGCGACTTCGACAGTCCATTGAAAAAAGCCAGTTGAGCTTCCAGGTGGTTTTTGGCGGCGGGGGTAACACTACGGGAATATGGATACATGGAGTTCCTCATTAAATAGCGGTTGGGTGGACACAAACAGATGGCGACACCACCGGCTGTCGAACGGTGAGGCAGACGGCCGGGCTACGCCACGAAACGCGAAAAAACATATCCGATTGGTGGGACGATGCTTTGCAACGCGAGTCCCAAGGCTACGTGAGCACCGCAGATGAGGGATGATCTGGATCAAAGGTGCGCTAGGCTGCGCAGAAAGTTTTGGCTGGACGGCTTGCCTTTGGCAAACGTCAGTGACGTGATGGGAAATCTGTGCCAGGCATATTCAGCAAGCGGCACCCGCGCCCGGCACGACGGGCTTGTAGCCATGGCTGCGCAGCGAGGCTTCCAGCCAGCGGTTGCCATACCAGCCACGCGCCAGCAGGTAACTGAGCTCCGCTGCGCCCATCAGCAGCATCATCGGGCCGATGCGCAGTTCGGTGGCCAGATGGCTGCCAAACCACAGGCACGCATCCATCGCCAGCATGAGCAGCAACAGCCACCAGCGGCGCTTGGCGACGGCCCAGAACGAACCCAGGAACAGGGCCGGCCAGGAAAAACCCGCTTTCACGTAGGCATAGCGGCCGGCATCGTCGGCAAACAGGGTGGCGCTGTGCTTCATGCTGCTCTCTTCAGGTAATGACCGGTGTCAGGGTTCGGGATGGTGACAGACGGCTTCGACATTGTGGCCATCGGGCCCCAGCACGAAAGCGCCATAGTAATGCGGGTGATAGATGGCACGGATGCCGGGGGCGCCGTTATCCTTGCCGCCCGCGGCCAGCGCGGCCGCGTAAAACGCATCCACCTGGGCACGGTTGTCCGCCGCGAAGGCGAGGTGCATGCCGGCATGCGGCGCAGCACCGACGCCGAACCAGAAATCGGGCTTGCCATCCTTGCCCAAGCCGACCCAGCCCTGCACTTCCATCACCACCGACACGCCCAGCGGCGCCAGGGCGGCCGAAAAGAAGGCCTTGCTGGCCTGTGCATCGCTGACATTCAAACCGATGTGATCAAGAATCATGAGGGCGCTCCCTGGAGGTAGTGAAATAGGAACTACAGTATGCGCCAACATTGCCTTTTAGGCAACCGCAACTGCAACTCCGGCGCAACTGCCCCAGGAAGCGCCATGCGCCTGCCTAGCGCAGGTTGCCCGTATGGCCGAGCGAATAACGGCCCGGCTGCGGCCACACGGTCAGGCCGTGCGGTTCCTGGCCGACTTTTACCTTGGATACGTCACCGCTGTTCGTGTCGATGCGGTAGACCACGTCGTCGAAACGGCCGGACAGCCACAGGTACTTGCCATCGGCGCTGACATTGCCCATGTCGGGGCTACCGCCCCCAGGAATCGGCCAGTTCGCCACGACTTTTTCCGTCGCGAAATCGATCACGCTGACACTGCCCTTGCCCTTCGGCTTGCCGTGGATGCGGTGCGTGCCGCGGTTGGCCACGTATAATTTTTTACCATCACGGCTCGGGTACAAGCCATGCGCGCCCACGCCCGTCTGGATGAAGCCGATTTCCTTCAGGGTGGCGCCATCGACGATGTGCACGCCGTCGGCGTCCATGTCGGCGATAAAGAATTTCTTGCCGTCCGGCGAGATGCGTATGTCTTGCGGCATGCCTTTCTTGACGCTGCAGATTTCATTTGCCGGGCCGCCCACGGGACCGGACTCGGCAAAACGCTTGGCCGGCATCTGCAGTTTCAGGTAGCCGTCGACCTTGCGCCCCACCAGATCGATCTTGGCAATGGTGCCGTCGAACTCGCAGGTGAACATGGCGTAGCGGCCGTCATTGGAGAAGTCGGCATGGTTGATGCCGCCGCACTGGGGCGTGTCGATCGAATACTGCACCGCCATGGTCTTCGGATCGCGGAAATCGAGGCGGTGGCGCGCTTCGGCCACGACGATGGCCGATTTTCCATCCGGCGTGTAGTACATATTGTAGGGATCATCCACGGGCACTTCCTTGCCCGGCTTGCCGCTCAAAGGATCGATTGGCGTGAGGCTGCCCTTGTCCGTGCGCTCGGCATTGTTTGCCACCCACAAGGTGCGCAAGTCCCACGACGGCACCACGTGCTGCGGGCCGCTGCCGACCTTGAACTTGTCGACCACCTTCAGGCTGTCCTGGTCGATCACGTAGACGTCGTTCGAGCGCAGGTTCGGCACGTAGACGCGGCGCAAGTGATCCTTGACGACAGGGCTCATATTGCTGCTGGCAATGCTGCCATACACGTTTTTCGGATCCACCAGCGGAGGCATGCCGGGCAGTGGCGAATACGCGGCAGCCGGTGCGGCCGCGGCTGGCGCCGCCGTGCTGGCGCCGGTGACCTGGCTGGCCACGCCCAGGCCGGCCAGTGCGGCAGCCAGGGCAGACAAGGTGACGATGGTGCGTCGTTGAGATTTTTTCATGTGATTTCGCGTCGTTTCGTTGCAAAAGCCGGAAGTTCAGCACTTCCAGCGGAATTATTTATGACGTTGCAGCAGCTGCTTGATGGCCGCCACCGAGGTGTCCACCTGCAACTTGATACCGATCTGGCCCAGTTCCGCCGTGGCACGCGTCGCGTCGCCGCGCACGCCTTCCGCCACACCAGGCTTGGGTCCGTAGGCCATGGCGTCGCTGCGCACCAGCGACGGGTCCGTCGCCAGCATCAGCGCCGCGTCCGCCAAACCCGCGTGCAGGCCGATCTCGGCGCTGCTGTGGCCGCGTTTCTGCAGTTCGGCAATATAGGCCGATTGCGTGATGTCATAGTAGTCGAGCAAGGCGTAAGCGCGCGCCTCCTTGCCGGCGGAAGCCTTGTCCCAGGCGCGGTTGAGCTTGTTGGCCACGTTCTGCTCGTTTTTTTGATAGCCGCCATGGTCGCCGAGAAAGATGATGTCGCGGAAACCATGCTGGCGCAGGCTCGCGGCCGCCCCTTCCAGCACGGCTTCGAAGGCGGCTGGCGGTATCGAGATCGTGCCGGCAAAGCGCATGTGGCCGGCCGGCGGCGTAATACTGCCTTCCGGCACGTAGGAAACGACGGGCGCGACGATGGTATTGCCCAGCTTTTGCGCAATCTGCCGCGCCAGCAGGCCGGCGCGCACATTGTGCTTGCCCAGCGCGATATACGGCCCGCTCTGCTCGACGCCGCCAATCGGCACGAGCACGGTGGTGGCGCCGTGCTCGATACGGCTGCGCAACTCCGTGCTGGTCAGTTCTTCCAGCATGACGCTGCTGCCGGCCGGGCTGGCCGCCATGGCGGAAGCCGCCGGAATCAGGCAGAACAGGGTCAGGGCAAACAGGGAGCCGAGTGGCTTGGACAGACTGGAAGGTGCGCGAGGCACCCGTGGCAGGCGAAACTGCAAAGTCATAAGCAAACATCTTTCCGAAGTCAAAACGTGACGCCGTGCCCGGCCTTGCCAGGCAAGCTGGCTGCCACGCAGGAATTGTATTCCATCAGGACGGGAACGGCACGTTAATTTGACGCGGCGGTTTGCAAGGAATTGACGAGGGGAAACTATCTATCAGGCTGTTGTTGCGCCAGCCCCGCCGCCTCGCCATCATGCAGAGTCTCGTTGCGCTTCTCGGCATAGGCCTTGAGCGAGCGCATCGTCCGGGGAAGCCCGTCCCGAACCTGCCTGGCTACGCCGGGCCCGAACAGAAAGGCAAGGGCTCCGGTGAACCACACGCGGTGAACGACTGCCGATCCGCCATCCGCGGCAACCACCGTGTGCTCGAAATGGATACGGAACAAAGGGATGTAGCCCTCGACGGTGAATGAGCGGCCTGCGGTGCGCTCCGTGACCAGCAGCGGAATGCCCATCCCCTTGCCGGGAACGATACGGCCATGCGTTCCCACGGCGAATGGTCCATTGAGCCGGGCTTGCTTTGTATCCGGATCCCACTGATGCCATCGGTCGACCTCGCTCCAAATCTGGTCGACGACCGTGGGCGGGACTGCAATATGGATGCTTTCTTCGATTTGCATCAATTGGGAATCTCCCTATTAATATCAATATAATTAGATTCTGACTATACTAGCCGCCGACAGCGCCGGGCCATAACGACTGCCTAGTCTGAAGCCATACTTTGAAAACATACTCTGGAGCCATACTTAAGCGGTGTGCCAGTGAGCGGGCGCGCGCCTGATAAAACAATTGACAAGCATCTATTCACACCTGGACCCGATGCTACCCTGGAAACGCTGGCCAAGAGCAGCTTGGATTTTGATCGATGATGAATGCAACACATTGGAGGGTTCAGGAGCTGAAGCATCACTCAGCGGATATCGTTTGGCTTGATGCCGAGGATGCTCGCCGTGCCTATGATTTAATGGGCCTTCATGACTCGAAGACGCATCTCGGCCTGAACATTAACACCGTTGACTCAATCGAGCGCTGCGCATTCGGAAATGATGCGACCGTCGCAACCAGGTGGTTACGTGCGCGTATGCCGGAAAACCAGCAGGTCATCGTCGTGTTTGGAGACGACGAATGCTTCGTCTGCAGCAGTGCGTTCCTGGCAGAGAATTGGTCGGATATTTTTGTCCCTTCGCGCGACGACGCGATGATCTATTCGGACGACACGCCGTTCATCCTGTTTTATTGCCATGAGAATGCATTCGAGGTGGGACAGCGGATGGTCTTTGATTAAAGGCCGATTCCGGCCTGGAACAGCCGCTCGGCACCGGGTTTGATTATAAAATTTATGTAATAGATGTAGTTACCATTGTAATATTCAACGTGCGACAGGCTGCTTTGGCGGATGAATTCAATCTTCGGCAGCCCGCAGTCGGTGATGTCACCGCCATCATTAAAATTTGCCCATCACCTCCGGCTTACCAGTGGAATGCAGTGACGCAAAAGGTATTACACAATGGCTAGTTACGTTTCAAGCTGAAGATATCGTGCCAGATGCAGGTAGTGAATTCGGCCGAGATCGGCAAGAAGCGGCCATTGGATAGTACTGATAGCAATGAATGGAAAGAATTAATGGTTCGACTGAATTGTTCTGGCATCACGTTTGGCTCGCAACTCGATGAACGGCATCTTTTCGAGTGGGGCATGCAGATTCCGGGCTCGCTTCGATGGGAACAAGATACTCTTGTGATGAAATCATCGAACCTCAGTCAAGCGTCCTTACGAGACTTGCTGGCGCTTTTTGTCCGGTATCAAATACCCATGCAGCAGCTGGCGCAGTTTAGAAATGCCAGGAACGAAGCTTGGTTTGCTTCGCCGAAAATGGATTGGCACACACAGGTTTTCGGCTAGGCGGCAATCGGCCAATGGCGGACGGTCGGTAAGGTCCGTAAATTTCCCACGCCCACAGGCCGCAGTTCTGGCCCAACCATTTTTTAAAAGAGTTATGCAAGATCGATTTCTAGCCGATGTGAGGAGCAACAATAACAATCGGGTGATTCTTGACCGCTGGAATGCATTGGCCCTTCCTGACGGCTGGCTGGTTGCAGGCTGCTTGTTCCAGACGGTATGGAATCTTCAGGCTGGACACGCGCCGGAGGCAAACATCAAGGATTACGATCTGTTTTATTTCGATAGCAACGATCCAAGCGAGAAGGGTGAGCAGTATTTACAGGCACACGTCGATGAAGTACTCGCTGATCTGGGTATTTCTATTGAGGTGTCAAATCAAGCACGAGTCCACACCTGGTATGAGGCATTTTTCGGTCATCCCTATCCAGAGTTGCTGAGCGCATGCGACGGGATTGACCGTTTCCTCATTCCAGCCACCTGTGTTGGTATTCGGCCAAATTCAATCTACGCACCAAACGGACTTGAAATGTTGTATGAGGGTGTACTCACTACCAATCCGATGACGCCTTACCTCGATCTTTTCGAACAAAAGGCTGCATCGTATTGCGCGCGCTGGCCGTCGCTTCGGATCGTGCGGACGGAGATTTAACATTGCTGACTGCAGGGGTAAAAACGCTTGAATGCGGCTGTCTTGGGGCGAAAGCGGACTATCGCACCCGAAGATCAGGATGGCACCCTGACTGCCGCGGAACCGGGCTGTGCCTCCCAGCGTTCGTTTCGCCCTGGCGTCCCGGGCAACCTTGCTTGCTCTCGTCACCGGTGCAAAACGTCAACGCTGCCCCATTGGTCAGCGCCACCCCCAAAGAAAAACCCCGGCGTACCGGGGCAATTTCCAAGTTTAAGCGCGGGCGCTGCGGCCGGGCAACGCCAGGCGCCGGCTGGCGGCTGTAGCCGGGGCCGGCAAGCCGCCCGCCACCGTCAACGGTTTTGCCTGGCCATCGCCACGCAGGCGGAACACGGCCACCACGTCGACCAGCTCGACGGCGCGGTCTTGCAGCGAGGATGCGGCCGCGGCGGCCTCTTCCACCAGGGCTGCGTTTTGCTGGGTAACCTGGTCCATTTGCGAAATGGCCTGGTTCACCTGCTCGATGCCGGCGCTTTGCTCGTGGCTGGCGTTGGCGATGTCGCCCATGATGTCCGTCACGCGGCGGATGCTGGCGACGATTTCTTCCATCGTCGCGCCGGCCTGGTCGACCAGCGCGCTGCCTGTGTTGACTTTATCCACGGAATCCTCGATCAAGCCCTTGATTTCCTTGGCGGCCGCTGCCGAACGCTGCGCCAGGTTGCGCACTTCCGTGGCCACCACGGCGAAGCCACGCCCCTGCTCGCCCGCGCGCGCCGCTTCCACGGCCGCATTCAGCGCCAGAATGTTGGTTTGGAAGGCAATGCCGTCGATCACGCCGATAATGTCGGCGATCTTCTTCGCCGATTCGTTGATCGAGCCCATCGTGCCCACCACCTGCGCCACCACGGCGCCGCCCTTGCGCGCCACGTCCGAGGCGGACACGGCCAGCGAGTTGGCCTGGCGCGCATTGTCCGTATTCTGGCGCACGGCCGAGGTCAGTTCTTCCAGGCTGGACGCTGTTTCTTCCAGGGAAGATGCCTGCTGTTCGGTGCGCACGGACAAGTCCGCGTTGCCGGCGGAAATCTGCGCGGCCGCCACGCTGACCGTATCGGCCGAGGCGCGCACGGTGGCGATCACGCCGACGATGCGTTCCAGAAACTTGTTGAAAGCGGTAGCCGTGCGGCCCACTTCATCCATGCGTTCGACGGGCATGGCGGCGGACAGGTCCAGCGAGGCGCTGACGCGCTCCAGCGTGTGTTCGATATTGCCCAGTCCACCGCTGATGGTGCGGTAGATATGCCAGGCCAGCGCGCCCGTCAACAGCACGGCCACGCCCAGCACGGCCAGCATGGTGTTGAACGCCGTGTCGTAGGCGGCCAGGCTTTCCGCCTTCACGTCGTCGACCAGCTTGTTGTTGTAGGCGATATGATCATCCATGCTCTTCTTCGCGGCGGCGGCCGTGATAGCCAGCGGCGTGCCGGCCAGCAAGGTCGCGCGCACGCCATCCATGTCGCCCGCGTAGGCAGCGGCAAAGAATGGCGCCAGCGCGCGGCGGTAGGCTTCCATGGCGGCCTGGTCGGCGTCGAGCATCTTGCTGTCCGTCGCGTCATACAGGCGCTCGGCGCGGTAGGTGGCGATGACCTTGTCGAAATTCGTGTTGGCATCGGCTACGGCCTTGTCCAGCGCCGTCTTGTCGGCCAGGTTCGAGAATACGGACAGGCGGTAGCCGGCCAGGCGCGAATCGGCCAGGAAACCCTTGGCCGCATTCAAGCCCTGGATACTGGGAATGATGCGGTTTTGCACGGTATCAAAACGCTCCTGGGCGCGCTGCAGCTGGATGGCGCCGCCGGCGCCCAGCAATAGCAGGGCCAGCAAGGCGATGGTGAGGGTCAGAATTAATTGCTTGGTGATATTCATGGTGTGTCACAGTAAAAAGGTGGCCTGGCAAGGCCAGGCAGGATAAATAGCTGCCGATCAGGTGGCCGGGATCGGTTGCTAGGCCGCCAGCGGGGAGGCGTCAGGCGGGCGGCGCAGCAAGTCGCCATGCTGGCGGCAAAACGCCAGGCCCGCCTTGTGGCCCACGTCGAACAACAGTTGCATGTTCGAGCTGGACCAGTCCAGGGTGTCGGGCCAGTGCTGCTCCGGGATGCCGCCCATCAGGTCGAGCTTGAGCAAACGCCGCTTGGGCTGGCCCGTGCGCGCATCCGTGTTGTGCTCGAGTTCGAACAGGCGCAGTTCGCTCTTGGAAATTTTCACCAGCGGCGTGATGATGGAGCGCACCCAGGCGTCGTACAGGTTGCGCGGTTTGCGCAGCAGACGCTCGTCACCGAGGATGTCGAGGATGACCAGGGTGTCGGCGTCAGCATGTTCCCCCTTGCCTTCGATGAACGGGTCGAAGTTCAGCGTATCGAGCGCCGCGCCCTCGATGTAATCGTCGCCGGCAATGGTGGTGGGCGCGTACAGGAACGGGAACGACAACGCGGCGCGCACGTGGATCGGCTCGATCTCGTGCTTGCCCCAGATTTGCATGCGGTGCTCGCTGAGGTTGTAGGCATTGATGTAGAAATCGGGACGCATGCGGGCCACGCCCGAGAAATCCACGGCTTTTTCCAGGAAGGGCAAGTGCGCGCACAGGCCCAGGCTTTTCGCCGACAGGTCCGATGGCGACAGCGACGACACCATCAGCTTGCCCCAGTCCGACCAGGCCGAGGGCACGCCCGCAAACGTTTGCTGGAACGCCTGAAAAAAAGGATTGTTGGCTGGCGGCTGGAAGGCGTCGCGGAAGGTGCTCGCATGCATGCCTGGCTTCTGGAACACCTTGTAGTTGATCGGGATCATCTTGTAGATACTGTCGGCCACGCCCGTGTCGGCCCAGCTTTGCAAGGCCTGGCGCGGCGTGGCCTCGTGCGGCGTCGTGTAAAGCAAGCCCATCAACACGCCAGCGCCCGAGGCGGAAATGACGTCGAACTCGATGCCCTCGTCAAGGAAAGCGGCCAGGGCACCGGCGATCAAGGTGGAATTTGGTGCGCCGCCACCAAGCAGCAAACCCGTTTTGCGGGCCGGTTTTGCTGGCGCGGCTGGCGCCGGATCCGGCGGTGTCATCGTGACTGTCTTCATGCACACTCCCTGAACGGAACGGGGTTACCATCCCTTAATTGTTGGTTACTACACGCTTATGGCGCCTAATCCTGCGCATGTCCCCGCAAGCGGCTGAGCGATGCAATGTTGCAGAAACAGATATGAAATTAACATAAATAAATTCCTTATGGCAATTTCTATAACGAATGACTGGTATTCAGGAAGGGCATAAGTTGATGCTGTGCGGCATGGCGTGATGCGGCGCAGCAAATATAAATGCGGCGGCGTTAGGAATAATCTCTGTGGGGTAGGAATATTCCCCAAGCAGCCACCAGTGCGGCGGCCAGAGGCATCAACGGCAGGAAGCAGGGTCGGGAGGGGGTGAGGAAAAATGCAGGTGGGTACACAAATGGTCAACAAAGACGCGAATTTTGGGTGACAGGTGGCGGCTCGATGGCCACAGTACCCAGAACTTGCTTGAGTGCAGCAGATACTCGGCCAGCACGGCTTGCAATTCGCCGCGCGCGATGGCGTCGCGCACGATAAAGTCAGGCAGGTAAGCCAGGCCTACGCCCTGCGTGGCGGCACCGATCAAGGCTTCGATATTGTTGCAGGTCAAGGCAGTGGGCAAGCGCAGCTCGCCGCCATTGTCGCCCTCGGCGCGCTGCAATGCCCATTCCTGCAGCTTGCCCGTGGTGGGGAATTTATAGCGCACGCAGGCGTGCCCCTCCAGCGCGCGGGGCGTGGCCGGCATGCCGTGACGGGCGAAATACGCGGGAGAGCCGACGATGGCAAAGGCAAACGGCCCCAGTTCGCGCGCCATCAGCCGCGAATCGGTCAGGGTGCCGCTGCGCACGGCCACGTCGATGCCTTCGGCCACCACGTCGACCAGGCGGTCGTTGAAATCGAGGTCGAGCTCGATCTCCGGGTAGCAGCGCGTAAAGTCCGCCAGCAGGGGCAGGATGATGCGGTAGCCGATCACGGGCAGGCTGACGCGCAGCTTGCCGCGCGGCGCCTCGGCCAGGTGCGACAGTTCCGCCTCGGCATCGCCCAGGTCGGCCAGGATGCGCTGGCAGCGCTCGTAAAACAGCGCGCCTTCGTTGCTCAGGCTGATGCGCCGCGTGCTGCGGTTGAGCAGGCGCACGCCCAGCTTTTCTTCCAGCCGCGCCACGCTCTTGCCTACGGCCGAGGCCGACACTCCGAGCAGGCGCCCGGCCGCCACATAACTGGAAGTTTCCGCCGCGCGCACGAAGGCGGCAATGCCGTTCAGATTATCCATGCCATCTCGCCATCTCAATTAGGGAATATTTGTCCGTTATGAGTGGATTTTCAGCCACTTTTTCATGAATTGCGTCCATATTATCATCGGATTCCCTCTTTCTGGAATCATTCCCATGGATACGAATCACCGTATGAAGCCGGCCTCCCCGACCCGGCGCGCCTTCGTGCTGGCGGCCGTCTGCCTGGCCGCCCTGTGCATGCCGCTCAGTTTTACGGGACCGGCCATCGCCATTCCCGCCATCGCCGCCGACCTGCACGGCACGCCGCTGGCGCTGGCGTGGATCACGAATGCCTTCATGCTCAGCTTTGGCGGCTGCCTGATGGTGGCCGGCGCGCTGGCCGACCGCTATGGCCGCAAGCGCGTGTTCTTGCTGGGCATGGGCGTGTTTTCCGCCGCCGCGCTGGCGTTGGCGGCCGCGCCCGGCATCCTGTGGCTCGACGTGCTGCGCGCCGTCCAGGGCCTGGGTTGCGCCATGGCCCTGTCGAGCGGACTGGCGGCCCTGGCGCAGGAATTCGACGGCCCCGCCCGCGCGCGCGCCTTCAGCCTGATCGGCACGGCCTTCGGCGTAGGCCTGGCCTTCGGTCCCTTCCTGGCCGGCACCTTGATCACGCACACGGGCTGGCGCGCCATTTTTGTCGCCACGGCCGCGGCCGGCCTGGCCGCCCTGCTGGCCGCCGCGCGCGCCATGCGCGAGTCGCGCGACCCGCAGGCGCAGGGCGTCGACTGGCCCGGCGCCCTGACGTTTACGGGGGCGCTGTCCTTGTTTACCTACGGCTTGCTGCAGGCGCCCGACAGTGGCTGGGGCAGCGCCGCCAGCCTGGGGCTGCTCGGCGGCGCGGCCTTGCTGCTGGCCGTCTTTATCCGCGTGGAGCGGCGCGCGGCGCGGCCCATGCTGGACTTGACGCTGTTCCGCCTGCCAGCCTTTGCCGGTGTGCAACTGCTGGCCGCCGCGCCCGCGTTTTCCTTCGTCGTGCTGCTGGTGTTGCTGCCGGCCCGCTTCATCGGCATCGAAGGCTACAGCGCGCTGGAGGCGGGACGCATGATGATCGCCCTGTCGGCGCCCATGCTGGTGCTGCCGATCCTGGCCGGCATGGCGGCGCAGCGCCTCGCCGCCGCCCACATCTGCGCCAGCGGCCTGCTGCTGGCGGCGGGCGGCTTGCTGTGGCTGTCCACCTGTGCGCCGGGACAGGCGCCCGCTACCTTGCTGGGGCCGTTGCTGCTGATCGGCTGCGGCATCAGCCTTCCTTGGGGCTTGATGGATGGCCTGGCCATCAGCGTCGTGCCCGTCGAGCGGGCCGGCATGGCAGCGGGCATCTTCAACACGACGCGCGTGGCGGGCGAAGGCCTGGCGCTGGCCATCGTCAGCGCGCTGCTGGGCACGCTCACCGTCGCGGCGCTGGGCGGTACCGGCAGCGGCGCGCAACAGGCAGCGCACGCCGGCCCCTTCCTGGCGCTGGGCGAGCTGCGCCATGCAGCTACCCTGCTGCCGCAGGCGGGCGCCGCCGACCTGGCGCAAGCCTATGGCAAGGCCTTCCGCCACTTGCTGTATGTGCTGGCCAGCATCACCACGGCATCGGCCCTGCTGATCCTGGCCTTTTTGCGCCATCCGGCCGCAGCGGCCACGGACACGGCCGCCCTGCCCGCCTGCAAGACACAGCAATAATTCACGAGCACCATAATTCCTCCCGCCGTACACGGCGGCGCCCACGCGCCGCCGCCCGCCCTGATGTTTCTCCGCAACACCCGAAAATCCCCGGAAGGATTCAAAAGACAAAACGAGTTTACTTATCAAAGCGCTTTGAACTATACTCAAAGCGCTTTGAAACATAGTTAAAGCGCTTTGGTTGTGCAAATTGATGCGCGCCGATCCCACACCTATAAAAACACTGGAGACACAATGAACAAATTTTTCTTGAAAGCGTTGCCAGCGGCAGTGCTCATGGCCTTGAGCGCGTCGGCCCAGGCCGCCCTGCCGATCGACTTCGGCGGTTACATCCGCTCGGGCTTCGGCACCAGCAGCGAAGGCGGCAAGGAAGCGTGTTTCGGCCTGGCCGGCGCCTCGTCCAAATATCGTCTGGGCAATGAGTGCGAAACCTATGGCGAGCTGAAATTCGGCGGCGAAGCCTTCAAGGCAGCCAACGGCACCACCTTCCGCATCAATACCCTGGTGGCGTTTTCCGTCAACCAGAACCAGGACTGGGAGCAATCGGACCCGTCGTGGCGCGAAATGAACGTCGTCGCCGACAAGATCGGCACGGGCGCCTTCGCCGAAGCGCGCGCCTGGGTCGGCAAGCGCTACTACGACCGCCAGGACGTGCACATCACCGATTACTACTTCTGGAATAACAGCGGCCCGGGCGCCGGCCTGGAAAACATCGACCTGGGCGCCGCCAAGCTGGCCTACGCCGTCGTGCGCACGGCCGACGACGGCGACAGCAAGCGCATGGGCCTGTCCCACGACGTGCGCTTCTCCGGCATCAAGGTCAATCCCGATGGCGAACTGACCTTGGGCTTGCAATTCAACCAGAAACGCAATGCGCAAGGCGCGGTCCCCATCGCCAGCGGCCATTTGCTGACCATCATGCATACGCAAGGCAACCTGCTGGGCGGCTTCAACAAGGTGGCATTGCAGTACGGCAAAGGCAGCGCCGCCAACACGGGCGGCTTCAGCCTGGGCGCCAGCAAGGATGACAAGGTCGTGCGCCTGACGGAACAGATCATGATCCAGCCCAAAGGCGCCTGGTCGGGCATGGGCACCTTCGTCTACGAAGACAAGGAAACGGCAGGCGTGAGCAGCAAGTGGACGTCGATCGGCGCGCGTCCCGTCTACCACTTCACGGACAACTACAGCCTGGCCGTGGAACTGGGCCACGACATCGTCAAGCCGGAAGGCGGCGAAAGCCGCAACCTGACCAAGCTGACCTTCGCGCCGCAACTGTCGGCCGGCAACAGCTTCTGGTCGCGCCCCGTGCTGCGCGCCTTCTACACCTACGCCAAATGGAACAAGGCAGCCCAGTCGGCCGCCGCCGCGGAATCGGCGCTGTCGTCGACGGGCGTGTTCGGTGGCAAGACCAACGGCAGCTCCGTCGGTTTCCAGGTGGAATCCTGGTGGTAATCGCAGGCCGCTAGAACGTTGGCAAGCGTCCCCGGACGCTTGCCGGTGGCAGCAACACCGCCCGCTTATCCAGGGGCAAGTAATATCCGGACCCACCATTTCGCCGCTGCACGCGATGGCCGGCAGCTACACTGTAGTGTTTCAGCAGTATCCTCTTTTAGCGCGGGCGCCCCTGGGTTTGCCCGCGTATTTTTTTGCGCGCTGCCGCCGCTTGTCATGACCCTGATGATTCCGGCATTTATCAGATAAACTACCCGTCATCGCACCGCATCGCTCCCGATCCACCCTGGATAGACCCCAACTGCAGCATCCATGAACCTCAAAAATCTCGCCAAAACGCTAGGAATATCCGAAACCACCGTCAGCCGCGCCTTGAATGGCTATCCGGAAGTGAGCGAACGCACGCGCGAGCGGGTGCTGGCCGCCGCGCAGGCGGCCGGCTACCGTCCCAACCCCATGGCCCGCAGCCTGGCCGTGGGACGCACGAACATCGTCGGCATCATCTACCCGCTGATGCCGAACGACCTGGCCGACCCCATGTTCATCGACATCGTGGGCGGCATGTCGGAAGCGCTGGAAGCGCAGCAGATGGACATGATGATCGCGCCCGCCTCGGCCACCAACGAATTCCACACCTATGAACGCATGGTCAAGGGCCGCCGCATCGATGGCCTGGTTGTCGGGCGCACGAAACCGTTCGACGAGCGCATCGCCTACCTGGCGCAGCAGGGCATGCCGTTTGTCGCGCATGGCCGCACGCAGCTGAACCAGCCGCACGCGTGGTTCGACTACGACAACGAGGCGGGCATGCGCCTGGCCGTCGAGCGCCTGGCGCAGCTGGGCCACCAGCGCATCGGCCTGATCAGCGCCACGCCGGACTTGAACTTCGTGCGCCAGCGCGTCGAAAGTTTCCAGCACGCCATGCAGGCGGGCGGCCTGCCCGTCGACCCGGACAACCTGGTCGACAACGCGCACGACCGCCGCGCCGGCTACCAGGCCATGCAGCGCCTGCTGGCCCGCTCGCCCCGCCCCACGGCCGTCATCGTCGACAACCACATGTCGGGCGTGGGCGCCGTGCGCGCCCTGCTCGACGCGGGCATCGCCATCGGCCGCGAGATGTCGCTGATCGTCTGGGGCGTGATGGAAGATTCCCTGGCCGGGCACAACGTCACCACCGTCGTCCAGCCCGATCCGCGCGGCGCCGGCGCGAAGATGATCCACATGCTGCTGGCCCTGATGGACGGCACGCCCGTCACCGACTTGCAGGAACTGTGGCCGTGCGAACTGCTGCCGGGCGAGTCGGCCGGGCCGGTAATTATGTAGCTAAATATGGCATTGGCCCGCAGCAGAAAGCTGGGGTCAGTCACTGCGTGATCGGAATGCATCCCACTGGGACGCATTCCCCCGGCGGGTCTCACCCCGGCCCTCCCATCTTGTTGTCCTGAATCACCCTCATAAAAAAATCGTATGTCTGGCGCGTGTATCGCTTTACTTTTCAAAGCGCTTTGAACTATACTCATTTCATACCCAAAGCGCTTTGAATTTTAAAATAAGACGTTCGCCTACCAACCAGCAGCGCTGCCCTGATAGCCACGGCTACAGGCAACTTTTTAAGAAATCATTCATGCCGACCATCCAGAACAATCTCGCCCACCTGCCCGCCGACTGGTGGCGCAGCGCCGTCATCTACCAGGTTTATCCACGCAGCTTCCTCGACAGCAATGGCGACGGCATCGGCGACTTGCCCGGCATTACTTCCAAGCTCGATTACATCGCCGCCCTGGGCGCCGACATCGTCTGGATCTCGCCCTTCTTCACGTCGCCGATGAAAGACTTCGGCTACGACGTGGCCGATTTCTGCGACGTCGATCCCATGTTTGGCACCCTGGCCGATTTCGACCGCCTGGTGGCGCGCGCCCATGAACTGGGCTTGAAAGTGATGATCGACCAGGTGTTGTCGCACTCGTCCGACAACCATCCGTGGTTCGTGGAAAGCCGCTCCAGCCGCGACAATGCCAAGGCCGACTGGTATGTGTGGGCCGACCAGAAACCGGACGGCACGGCGCCGAACAACTGGCTGTCCGTGTTCGGCGGTTCCGCCTGGCAATGGGAGCCGCGCCGCGGCCAGTATTACCTGCATGATTTCCTGGCCAGCCAGCCCGACCTGAATTTCCACAATCCCGCCGTGCAGCAGGCCCAGCTGGACAACCTGCGTTTCTGGCTCGAGCGCGGCGTCGATGGCTTCCGCTTCGATTCCTGCAACTTCCCGTATCACGACCAGTTGCTGCGCGACAATCCACCCGCCGCGCAGCGCGACGCGAGCAGCGTGTCGGCCATCAACCCGTACGGCATGCAGGCGCACGTGTACGACAAGACGCAGCCGGAAAACATCGCCTACCTGCAGCGCGTGCGCGCCATACTTGACGAATATCAAGCCATTTCCATCGGCGAAGTGGGCGACGACAATGCGCTGGCCACCATGGCTGCCTACACGGGCGCCGACAAGCTGCACATGGCCTACAGTTTCAACCTGCTGACGGCGGAGTTTTCGGCCGCGCATATCTGCACGCAGGTGGAAGAGTTCGAAGCCCAGGTGGCCGACGGCTGGGCATCCTGGTCCGTGGGCAACCACGACAGCGTGCGCGTCATGACGCGCTGGGGCGGCGAGAACCCGTCGCCATCGCTGGCCAAGGTGGTACTGGCCGTGCAGGCGGCGCTGAAAGGCACGCCGTGCCTGTACCAGGGCGACGAGCTGGCCCTGACGGAAGCGGACATTCCTTTCGAGGCGCTGCAAGACCCGTACGGCATCCCGTTCTGGCCCCAGTTCAAGGGCCGCGATGGCTGCCGCACGCCGATGCCGTGGGTGGCCGATGCGCCGCATGGCGGCTTCAGCACGACAAAACCCTGGCTGCCCGTGCCGCCCGAGCATCTGGCGCGCGCCGTCGATGTGGAAGAGCGCGATAGCGCCTCGCCGCTGCAGTTTGCGCAGAACATCCTCGCCTGGCGCCGCACCCTGCCGCAATTGCTGCGCGGCGACATCGTCTTCTTCGATGCGCCGGAACCCGTGCTGGCCCTGCGCCGCGACTTGCCCGGCCAACCGCCCGTGCTGGCCGCCTTCAACCTGGGCACGCAAGCCGTCACCTTCGCCTGGCCGGACGCGGCGCCAGCGGCCGACCTGGCCGGTCACGGCTTGCCAGGTAGCAAAGATGGCCAGCAGCTCAGCCTGCCCCCGCATGGCGGCTGGTTCGGCACTCTGGCGTAAATCGCAGGCTTTGGCGGCCATGCCGCCAATTACAATAACGAGCCCCGCGCATCAGCGGGGCCGAACAACAGAGTATCAGTGCTTGGCAAAATCGTAGCGAGCGGATGAAAGTTGTGGCTGAGAAGCGCAGCTGTGCGAATGCACAGTGAGCATCGCCAGCCGCAAGTTCGACGCGCAGTCGATTTGGCCAGGCACATTCAGTGAGAATGAGGACGACATGGCTGGACTGAAGTTAACAGGCCTGAAGAAGGCATATGGCGACGTGCAAACCCTGCACGGCATCGACCTGGAGATCGCCGATGGCGAATTCATGGTCTTCGTGGGCCCGTCGGGTTGCGGCAAGTCCACCTTGCTGCGCAGCATCTGCGGCCTGGAAGAGATCAGCGGCGGCGATTTATTCATCGGCAAGACCCGCATGAACGACGTGCCGCCCGCCAAGCGCGGCATCGCCATGGTATTTCAGAGCTACGCCCTGTACCCGCACATGAGCGTGGCGCAGAACATGGCGTTCGGCCTGAAACTGGCCGGACAGAGCCGCGTGCAGATCGCCGACGCCGTGCAGCGCGCCGCGCAGATCCTGCGCATCGAACCCTTGCTGGAACGCAAACCGAAAGATTTGTCGGGCGGCCAGCGCCAGCGCGTGGCCATCGGCCGCGCCATCGTGCGCAAGCCCGACGTGTTCCTGTTCGACGAACCGCTGTCGAATCTCGACGCTTCCCTGCGCGTGCAGATGCGCATCGAACTGGCGAATCTGCACCGCGAATTGCGCTCGACCATGATTTACGTCACGCATGACCAGGTCGAAGCGATGACCCTGGCCGACCGCATCGTCGTACTCAACGCGGGCCGCATCGAACAGGTAGGCGCGCCACTCGAGCTGTACCACCATCCCGCCAACCTGTTCGTGGCCGGCTTCCTCGGCTCGCCCCGCATGAATTTCCTCAAAGGCAAGATCCACAGCCATGCCGATGGCGTGGCCACCATCGCCACCAACGCGGGCGGCATGCTGCAAGCCGTCCTGACGCAGCCGCTGGCCAGCGGCACCCCCGTCACCATCGGCGCGCGTCCCGAACACGTGCAAGCGTGCGCGCCCGGCGCCACTGCCGCCCTCACGGCCACCGTGCAGGCGGTGGAAAAGCTGGGCGACATCAGCTATCTGTATGTGCACGTACCGGGCGGCGACGAGCCGCTGGTGGTGCGCGCCGATGCGGAAACGGACTGGGCCATTGGCCAATCCGTGGCGCTGCAGGTGGCGCCCGCCCGCGTCCATGTGTTCGACGAACACGGCCAGACGCGTACCTGATCTGGAATTTAAGGGACCAGGCGCTACAGGCGCCGCCTGGCCTGGTTGCATCGTTTCAGCCTTGATATTTCACATAAAAAAAGACACTGGAGATTGACATGTCCTTCACGCACCCGAAACGCAGCTTCATCAAAACCACGCTGATCGCCGCCGCCCTGGCCGGCATCGGCAACCTGGCCGCCGTCAGCATGGCGAACGCGGCCGAAGCAGGCACCCTCTTGATCTGGATCAATGGCGACAAGGGCTACAAGGGCCTGGCCAAGGTCGGCGAGGAATTCACCAAGAAAACGGGCATCAAGGTCGTCGTCGAGCATCCGGAAGATGCGCCGAACAAATTCCAGCAAGCGGCAGCCGCCGGCAAGGGTCCGGACATCTGGATCTGGCCGCATGACCGCATCGGCACCTGGATCGACGCCGGCTTGCTGCAACCATTGACGCCAAGCAAGGAAGCACGCGCCGCCATCCTGCCGCTGGCCTGGAACGCCTTCACCGTGGGCGGCAAGACCTGGGGCTACCCGATCTCCATCGAAGCCGTCGCCCTCGTCTACAACAAGGACCTGGTGCCGACCCCGCCCAAGACCTTCGAGGAAATCGCCGCACTCGACAAGAAACTCTCGGGCCAGGGCAAGAAAGCCATCCTGTGGGATTACACGAATACCTACTTCACATGGCCTTTGCTGGGCGCGGGCGGCGGCTTCCCGTTTGAAGTCAAGTCCGACGGCCGCTACGATGCAGCAAAAACGGGCGTGAATAATGCCGGTTCGCAGGCAGGCGTGAATGCGCTGATGACCCTGATCAACAGCGGCGCCATGCCGAAGGGCGCCGGCTACGCGGAGATGGAAGCGGGTTTCAACCAGGGCAAGATCGCCATGATGATCAACGGCCCATGGTCGTGGGACAACGCGCGCAAGTCGAAGATCAATTTTGGCGTGGCAACAATTCCTACCGTGGCAGGCAAGACGGCCACGCCGTTCGTGGGCGTGCTGGGCGCGATGATTTCCAAGGCCAGCCCGAACAAGGACCTGGCGACGGAATTCTTGGAAAACCAGATGCTGCAGATCAATGGCCTGAAAACCATCAACGCCGACGTCCCGCTGGGCACGCCTGCTAATAAAATGCTGTTTGCGGAATTGAAAGCCAATCCGAACATCCAGGCGACGATGGAAAGCGCGCAAGCGGGCCGCCCGATGCCGAACAACCCGGAAATGGGCCGCTTCTGGTCGTCGATGCAATCGGCGCTGGAAAACATCACGCAAGGCCGCCAGACGACCAAGGATGGCCTGGACGCGGCGGCGAAGCGGATTACGACCGCCAATTAAGCAGGTCAAGGCGTAGGTCGGATTAGGCCCGAAGGGCCGTAATCCGACACCAGCAGCCAACAATGTTGTCGGATTACGCGGCATAGCCGCTAATCCGACCTACGCCATCTCGTATCATTCCATCTTCACAGGTATCCCATCGTGCGCAAGTTTATCGGCCCTACGGTATTGACCATCAGCATGGCGCTGGGTCTGTATCTGCTCTTCATGTTGTACATTTCCGGCCAGACCATGCTGGCCGCCGTTTTCCTCGGCCTGCTGACCCTGACGACGTTTGTCTTCACGTCGCCGCGCGCCTATGCCTACCGTTATCTGTTTCCCGGCATCACGGCGGTGATCGTCTTCGTGCTGCTGCCGATGGTGTACACGGTGTCGATCGGCTTTACCAATTTCAGTTCGCGCAACCTGCTCACCTATGAACGTGCCACGCAATACCTGCTCGACGAGACGCAGCGCGTGGAAAGCACGGGCTATGCGCTCACCGTGCACCCGGATAACAAGGAATACCGCTTGCGCTTGGAAAGCCCGGACACGGGCGAAGTGCTCTTGACGCAGCCGCTGGCCCTCAAGCGCGCCGTGCCCCTGAACGTGGAAGTGGCGCCGCTCGACCCCGTGCAGGCGCCCGTGCTGGCCCCGCCGCTGCCCATCAAGGACATCATCGCCCTGCAAAAGGACTTGAAGCTGCTCACCCTGGTCATGCCGAACAAAATCGAGCTGCGCATGGTGGGCTTGCGCGAATTCGGCCCCGTCGCGCACGTCTACAAGCAACTCCCCGACAAAACGCTCAAGAAAATCGCCACGGGCGAACTCGTGACACCGAACTTCAAGACGGGCTTTTATGAAATGCCGGACGGCACGAAACTGGAGCCGGGCTTCAAGGTCAACGTCGGCTTCGCCAACTTCGTGAAGATTTTCTCCGATGAAGCGTTCCGCGGCCCCTTCCTGCGCATTTTCGTCTGGACCATCGTTTTCGCCCTGATCAGCGTGGCCACCACGACGGGCCTGGGCATGGTGCTGGCCGTGCTCTTGAACTGGGATGCGCTGCGCTTCCGCGGCCTGTACCGCACCCTGCTGTTCCTGCCGTACGCCGTACCGGGCTTCATTTCCATCCTGGTCTTCAAGGGCTTGTTCAACAATAACTTTGGCGAAATCAACCTCGTGCTCGACGCCCTGTTCGGCATCAAGCCCGCCTGGTTCTCGGATACCACCCTGGCCAAGGCCATGATTTTGATCGTCAACACCTGGCTCGGCTACCCCTACATGATGGTCGTGTGCATGGGCTTGATCAAGGCGATTCCGTCCGACCTGTACGAAGCGTCGGCCCTGGCCGGTGCGGGACCGCTGACGAATTTCTTCAAGATCACCCTGCCCCTGATCATCAAGCCGCTGACGCCGCTGATGGTGGCCAGCCTGGGCTTCAATTTCAACAACTTTGTACTGATCAGCTTGCTGACGGGCGGGCGTCCCGATTTCCTCGACACAACGTTACCGGCAGGCACGACCGACTTGCTCGTGTCCTACACCTACCGCATCGCGTTCGAGGATTCCGGCCAGAACTTTGGCCTGGCCGCCGCCATCTCGACCCTGATCTTCTTCCTCGTGGCCGCGATTTCGCTGGTCAACATGCGCCTGACGCGCATGAACAAAGCATAAAGGACCGACCATGGCTATCGTTGTCGACCGTTCCAACCGCTGGCGCATCCTGGCGGCCCACGTCGCCGTGATCGCGCTGATCGCGCTGGTGATGTTTCCCTTCCTGATGATACTCTCGATTTCATTACGCCCCGGCAACTTCGCCTCGGGCAGCCTGATACCGCCCGAGATCAGCTTCGAGCACTGGCGCCTGGCGCTGGGCATGTCCTACCAGGCGCCCAACGGCACCCTGGTCGAGCCGGACTTCCCCGTACTGCTGTGGCTATGGAATTCCATCAAGGTGGCCAGCATGAGCGCCACCGTTACCGTGCTGCTGTCGACCACTTGCGCGTATGCGTTCGCGCGCATGCAGTTCCGCTTCAAGTCGCAAACCCTGTCCGCGCTGATGCTGCTGCAGATGTTCCCCGCCGTGCTGGCCCTGGTGGCCATCTACGCCATCTTCGATGTGCTGGGCAGCTACGTGCCGTGGCTGGGCATCGACCACCACGGCAGCCTGGTGTTGGCCTACACGGGCGGCATCGCGCTGCACATCTGGACCATCAAGGGCTACTATCAAACCATCCCCGTCGAGATCGAGGAAGCGGCCAAGGTCGACGGCGCCACGCAGTGGCAGGCGTTCGTGTATGTGCTGCTGCCGATGACGGTGCCCATCCTGATGGTGGTATTCCTGCTGTCGTTCATCGGCGCCATCATCGAATACCCGATCGCGTCCGTGCTGCTGCATGAACAGAACAACCTGACCCTGGCCGTCGGCTCGAAACTGTTCCTGTACGAGCAAAAATACCTGTGGGGCGACTTCGCCGCGGCAGCCATCCTGTCCGGCTTGCCCATCACGGCCGTGTTCCTGCTGGCGCAGAAGTGGATGATCTCCGGCCTGACGGCTGGCGGCGTGAAAGGCTGACCATGCGACGCTCCCTGACTGCGCTGGCCGCCCTGCTCCTGTGCGCATCGGCGCAGGCAGGGAACTTCGCGGACAACCCCATCGTCTACTTCGCCGTGACGGACCGCTTCGCCAACGGCAATCCCGGCAACGACCACAGTTATGGCCGCGCCGCCGACCCGGCAGGCGGTGATGCCGGCAGCTTTCACGGCGGCGACATCGCCGGCATCACGCAGCAGCTCAAAGCCGGCTATTTCCGCGACTTGGGCGTCAACGCCCTGTGGATCACGGCACCGTACGAGCAGATCCACGGCTGGGTGGTGGGCGGCAAGCAGCAATTCCAGCACTACGCCTACCACGGCTACTGGGCGCTCGATTACACCACCATGGATGCCAACATGGGCACGCGCGACGAACTGCGCGAAATGATCGATACGGCCCACGCGCAAGGCATCCGCGTGCTGTTCGACGTGGTGCTGAACCACCCCGGCTACGCGGACTTGCGCACCCTGTCCGAATACAAGGTGCCGGTGCTGTGGCCCGGCCACGAAAAGGCGGGCTTGCGCGACTATCACAGCTTCATCGACTACAACAACTTTGATTTCGCACAATGGTGGGGCCCGGACTGGGTGCGCGCCGGCCTGCCCGGCTACCCGGACGGCGGCCAGGACGACTACACCATGCAGCTGGCCTATCTGCCCGACTTCCGCACGGAGAGCGGCAAGGCCGTGGGCTTGCCGCCCATCCTGCAGCGTAAAAGCGACACGCGGGCCGTGGCCCTGCCCGATACGACCGTGCGCGGCTACCTCGTGCACTGGCTGGCCGACTGGGTGCGCGAATTCGGCGTCGACGGTTTCAGGGCCGACACCGTCAAGCACGTGGAGCCGGCCAGCTGGCTGGCCCTGCGCGCGGCGGCCACCGATGCGCTGCAAGACTGGAAAACCCGCCACCCGCAGCAAAAGATCGACGACTCTCCGTTCTGGATGACGGGCGAAGCGTGGGGCCATGGCCCCGGGCGCAGCAGCTGGCATGACGCGGGTTTCGACTCGATGATCAATTTCGATTTCCAGAATCGCGCTGGCGGCGACTGGAAAAGCATCGACGGCGTCTACCGCCAGTATGCGGGCTTGCTGGGCAAGCGCATTGGCAATGCACCCCGCTACGACATCCTGTCGTACATCTCGTCGCACGACACCAGCCTGTTCCCGCGCGACCGGTTGAAACATGGCTTGTCCGCCCTGCTGCTGGCGCCGGGCGGCGTGCAGCTGTTCTATGGCGATGAAAGCGCGCGCCAGCCCGGCGCGGCGCCCGTCGGCGACGAACAGCAGGCCACGCGGTCAAGCATGAACTGGGCCTCGCTCGATGCGGCCATGCTGGCGCATGCGCGCAAGCTGGGCCAGTTCCGTCTGCGCCACCCCGCCCTGGCGCGCGGCGAACATCGCTTCATCGATGAAAAACCGTACGCATTCGCCCGCGTGATGGATGGCGACGCCGTCATCGCCGTGCCCGAGGCGCAAGGCGCGCTCGAACTGAAAGTGCACGGCGTGTTCGCCGCCGGCACCAGTCTGCGCGACGCTTACACCAATCAAACCTATATCGTAAAAAACGGCACCGTCGCGGTGAACGCGGCCGGCACCGTCCTGCTGGAGAAAGCTGCACCATGAGTACCTATGACATTTTAGTGGTCGGCGGCGCCGGCATCGACACCATCGTGCGCGTCCCCGACCTGCAATTGCCCGTGGCCGACTCGCTGCACGTGCCGCCCATCCACGACTACGTGGCGCACACGGGCAATGGCGTGGCGCTGGGTTGCCATGCGCTGGGCTTGCGCTGCAAGTTCATCGACTTCATCGGCGACGATGCGCAGGGCGCGGCCATCCTGCAGCGCTACAAGGAAGCCAGGCTCGACTTTTCACACCTTGTCGAACCCTCGGGCACGCGGCGCAGCGTCAACCTGGTCGACCCGCAAGGGCGCAGGCTGTCGCTGTACGACGGCCGCCATCCGGAAGACCTGCGCATGCCCGCCGCGTTTTATCTTCCCTACCTGGGGCCGGCGCGCCACGCGCACTTTTCCATCATGGGCTGGGTGGCCGCGCTGTTTGATGATGCGCAAACGTGCGGCACCACCGTGTCGACTGACCTGCACGACTGGGATGGCGTCAATCCGCACCACAGGACTTTCGCGCTGCGCGCCGACCTGGTCTTCCTCAGCACGGCCGCGCTGGGCGAGCGCACGCAGTCCGTCATGCGGGCCATCGTGGCTGAAGGGCGCGCGCAAGCCGTTATCGCCATGGCGGGCGTGCAGGGCGCCTACCTGCTGGAGCGCGGTAGCGACGAGGTCCGCCACTTCCCGTGCGCGCAGCTGGACTTGCCCGTGGTCGACACGAACGGCGCCGGCGACTCGTTCGTCGCCGCCTTCCTGCACGCCTGGCTGGGCGGTGCCGGCCTGGACGCCGCCATGCGCCGCGGCGCCATCGCCGGCGCGTTTGCCTGCGCCCAGCATGGCACGCATGAACGGTTTATCGGTCAGGCAGAGCTGCATGACTTATATCAAGACAGCACTAGCTTATGACTTAATATTCTATCAAGCGTGATAACTTGGTAACGGGTGCATGGCACAATGGCTGCGGATTTCACCACCGCATACCATTCGAACCGGAGACCACATGAGAATCGAAACCCTGGCCGTGCACGCCGGCTACACCCCCGACCCGACCACCAAGGCGGCCGCCGTCCCCATCTACCAGACGGTGGCCTACGCCTTCGACAATGCCCAGCATGGCGCCGACCTGTTCGACCTGAAAGTGGCCGGCAATATCTACACGCGCATCATGAACCCCACGCAGGACGTGCTGGAAAAGCGGGTCGCGGCGCTGGAAGGCGGCGTGGCCGCGCTGGCCGTGGCGTCGGGCATGGCGGCCATCACCTACGCGATCCAGACGATTGCCGAAGCGGGCGACAATTTCATCTCCGCCAGCCAGCTGTATGGCGGCACCTACAACCTGTTTGCCCACACCCTGCCGCAGATCGGCATCGAAGTGCGTTTCGCCGACGCGCGCCAGCCCGAGACCTTCGCCGCGCTGATCGACGCGCGCACCAAGGCCATCTTCTGCGAATCGATCGGCAACCCGCTGGGTAATGTGACGGACGTGGCGAAACTGGCCGAAATCGCGCACGCGCACGGCATCCCGCTGATCGTCGATAACACGGTGCCCAGCCCCTATTTGTTCCGTCCCATCGAGCATGGCGCCGACATCGTCGTCCATTCGCTGACAAAATACCTGGGCGGCCACGGCACCACCGTGGGCGGCGCCATCGTCGACAGCGGCAAATTCCCGTGGGCCGAACACAAGGAACGCTTCAAGCGCCTGAACGAACCAGACGTGTCGTACCACGGCGTCGTCTACACGGAAGCGTTCGGACCCGCCGCCTTCATCGGCCGCGCGCGCGTCGTCCCGCTGCGCAACATGGGCGCGGCGATTTCGCCCTTGAGCGCCTTTCAGCTGATCCAGGGCATCGAGACGCTGGCCCTGCGCATGGACCGCATTTGCGACAACACCCTGGCCCTGGCCAAGCACCTGAAGCAGCATCCGAAGGTCGCGTGGGTCAATTACGCGGGACTGGAAGACCACCCGGACCACGCCCTGGTGCGCAAGTACATGAACGGCCGCGCCTCGGGCATCCTGTCCTTCGGCCTGAAGCTGGCCAGCGGTGAAGATCCGCGCGCGGCCGGCGCCCGCGTGCTCGACGCCCTGCAACTGTTCACGCGCCTGGTCAACATCGGCGACGCCAAGTCGCTGGCCACCCACCCCGCCTCCACCACGCACCGCCAGCTCAATCCCGAAGAACTGGCCAAGGCCGGCGTGTCCGAAGACATGCTGCGCCTGTCCGTCGGCATCGAGCACATCGACGACTTGCGCGAGGACCTGGAGCAGGCCTTGAACGCGGCGTAAGCCTCTTTTCCACGCCGCCCGGAGGGGAGTTCATGCCATAATCGGCGGCATGTCTTCTCCTCCTACTCCCCCTGAAGAGCCGGCGTCCGGCCAGTTCCGCGCCGAATATGCGCGGCGCATGAATGCCGTGCTCGATCATATCGACCGCCACCTCGACACGCCGCTGGAGCTGGCGCAGCTGGCCGACGTGGCGCATTTTTCCCGCTTCCATTTCCACCGCGTGTTCGCCGCCTGGATGGGCGAGACGCTGGGCGACTATGCACGCCGCCGGCGCCTGGAAACGGCCGCCCTGCGGCTGGCCTGCCGCCCCGACGAAACGATACTGGACATCGCGCTGGCGACGGGCTTCGGCTCAGGCGAAGCGTTTGCGCGCGCCTTCAAGCTGAAATTCGGCTGCACGCCGACGGCCTGGCGCGCCGGCGTGGCCGCGAAAAACGCTGCCATGCTCGCAGCCATGCGCCTGCGCCGGCAAGAGAGCAATCCGGATCAGGCCATGCGCAATCCCGGTCAGGAAAACGGGCCGAACTTCCAGCAACATGGGCACTCCAATCCACTTCATAGAGAGAGTCCCATGCAAGTCACCATCCTCGACCTGCCGCCCGCCACGGTGGCGTGCCAGCGCCATATCGGCCCCTACGGTCCCGCCATCGGCGCCTTCTGGCGCAGCACCGTCGCGCCATGGATGCAGTCGCACGGCCTGGGCGACGCGACGTGCTACGGCATCGGCCATGACGATCCCGGCATCACGCCGCCGGACAAATGCCGCTACGATGCCTGCGTCGCCGTGCCCGATGGCTTCCAGCCAGGCGGCCGGGCCAGCATCACCACCCTGCCCGGCGGGCGCTATGCCGTGGCGCAGTTCGAGGGGCCGTCCAGCGCCATCGCCGATGCGTGGACGCGCATGACGCGAGAATGGCTGCCGGCCAGCGGCATGCAATGGGATGAACGCCCGTGCTTCGAGCGCTTTTCCGCCGCCACGGCGCTGGACCCGGCCACCGGCGAATTCTCTTGCGACATCTGCATCCCCGTGCGGCCGCTGTAACTTCGGCGCGCGGCGCTGGCCGCCCGTCTGTCAGCCTGTCTGTCATCCATTGATGCCATAGCGCGATGCCGGCGTGCCGCGCATCGCGCCCGCAAACAGGGCCAGGCGGGCAGAGTCAAAGCGCTCCCATAATTCCTTGTCTTCGACGGAGGGCAAGGTCACCAGTTCGCCCTGGTCCAGGCCAGCCAGGGCAGCGTCGACACAGTCTTCGGCGCGCATGATGGTGGCCTGGTCCAGCTGCGCCAGCGGCACGCCGCTCAATTCCCAGATTTCCGTCGCCGTCGACGCGGGCAGCACCAGCTGCACCACGATGCCGGTGCCGGCCAGCTCCTGCTGCAAGCCGCGCGTGAAATTCATCACATAGCCCTTGGTGGCGCTGTAGACCGTGCTGACGGGCAGGATGTGGAAGGACAGCACGGAACCGATGTTGATGATGGTGCCGCTATTGCGCTGCTTGAATTGCGGCAGCACGGCGTAGGTCAGCTGCGCCAGCGCCGCCACGTTGACCTTGTCCATGGTGCCGATGCCGGCCTTGGGCGTATCGACGACGGGCGCCAGCGTCGACGCGCCCGCGTTATTGACCAGCATGGTGATGGCCGGGTTGCTGGCCAGTTCATCGGCCACGCGCTGCAGGTCGGCCGGCGCGGACAGGTCGGCCGCCATGGCGCGCACGGCCACGCCATATTTTTCCGCCAGCGACTTGGCCAGCACGCCCAGGCGCTCGACCCGGCGCGCCACCAGGATCAGATCGAAGCCGCGCGCGGCCAGGCGGTCCGCATACACGGCGCCCAGGCCCGACGATGCACCGGTGACGAGGGCCGTGCCTGGTGTATTGACTGTACTCATGATGATTCCTTTGCAATTGGTAGATTCGAATGAATGGGTTTCAGCAAGACGGATCAAACATGACACTCATCATGCTTTGATGCGACATTAAACATGACGATCATCATGATTAATGTCGCATCAAAGCATGACGTACGTAATGTATGATGTCAACAGAAATTATTTACCGACCGGGAAAACACCATGCGATATCCAGCGGCCGAAACGGCAGAAAAGCACCAGCGCATCCTGCAGGAAGCGGCGCGGCTGTTCCGTGAACAGGGCTACGACGGCGTCAGCGTGGGGCAGATCATGCAGGCCACGGGGCTGACCCACGGCCCGTTTTACAACCACTTCGCCTCGAAGGAAGCGCTGATGGCGGAAAGCACCCTGCACGGCTCGGAACATTCGCGTGCGGCGCTCGATGCGGCAACGACCAGCCCGGAAGCGATGCGCCAGTATGTGCGCGATTACGTGAGCGCGGCCCACCGCGACGCGCCTGGCCATGGCTGTCTGCTGGCGGCCCTGGCCGGCGACGCGCGCAAGCAGCCGGCCGTGCTGCCCGCCTTCACCTTCCACCTGAAAGCCATCATCGGCAAGCTGTCCACGCATTTTCCGTGGCAGAAAAAGCGCAACCCGCGGCAGGAAGCCATCGTCATGCTGTCGGCCATGGTGGGTGCCGTGGCGCTGGCGCGCGCCGTCGACGATGCCGCGTTTTCCGATGAAATCCTGGCGGCGGTCAGCGCCACGTTTGCGCCGCCAAGCTCTGCACCACCTGGCTGACCCTGTCGGCGACCGCGCCGGACACATTGATAAAGGCGATTCCCCGCCGCGCCAGCTCCGCCTGGTACCACGCATGCTGGCGCGCGCGGAAATCCTCGTCGCGGCGCGTGCCATCCTGGATGAAGGGGAAATCGGGCGCGCACAGCACGACCAGATCATACGCATGGCCTGCCATGTCCAGCAGTTCTGCCTCCGCCTTGCCAAACATCTCGACGCAGTAGAAATACGTCGTCATGGGCGAAGTATCGCAAAATAGCCAGCGCCGCGCAGCCATTAGCGCCTGCGCTTCGCGGCGCAGCTGTTCCCGGCCGATCTTGAGCAGATCGTCATAGTTCAATATGCCATCCTGGCTTTCCCACAGCTCGCGGCCATATTCGGCCACCCAGGCCGTTTCGAAATGCGCCGCCAGCGCGGCCGCCAAGGTCGTCTTGCCGCTCGATTCGCCACCGAGCACGCACACGCGCGTGACGAAATCGGCGCGCACAATCGGCGACAGGAAAGCGCTGTGCGCATGCGGATCTTGCCGCACCCTGGTGCCGGACACGGGCACCGCGGTTCTCGCCTGATCCACGCTCACATGCGCCACCGCTTCGCTTGCGTAATCGCGTGCCAGCACCCGCGCAAAGCCGGGGCCATAGTCTTCGCTGGTGAACACGGCATCGACGGGTAAGTCCAGCACCGTCCAGCACAGCCAGCCCATGAAGTGGCGATGCAGCTCGCCATCGTCGTCGTTGTGCGGCAAGATCCGCGCCGGCACGCCGCGCGCGGCGCACAGGGCGGCCAGTCGCGCATTGTCCAGCACCACGATGTGCGCCTGGGGGAATTGCGCGCGCAGCCACCGTTCCCGGCGCGCCGGCTCGTAGCCGGGAAATTCGGGCCTGGTGTAGCTGACCACCAGCAGTTCTTCACAGGCGTCCTGCGCACGATGGAGCAACAGTTCGTGGCCCTGGTGCAGCGGGCAGAATTTGCCGACCACGAGGCCGCGCTTGTAAAGGTTCATGCTGCCGCTTCCTGCAAATCCGAGGTGTATTGAATGATCTTGTCTTCCGCCAGCAAGGCCTCGACCGTGATGGCGCCGAAAAAAGGCGCGAGCAAGGCGCGGGCCCGGTCAGCCTGCGGCATGGCGTTCGGCGCCAGGCGCAGCGCGATGGCGCCGTCGCCATGCTGGTGCACGCCGAACAGGGCGATGGCCAGCGGTTTCAGGGCATGCGTGATGTCGATATTATTGATCCATTCGCCGTTGACCGTCCTGTAGCGCAGGGGGCTGCGGCCGGCCAGGCCCACCAGCACGGGACCGTGCGGGCCATGCGCCAGCGAAGCGTAATCACCCGTGCGGTAGCGCACGAGAGGCAGGCAGAAATTGAAGCCGCCCGTCACGGTGATTTCGCCGCGTGCGCCATCCGGCACGGGCTGGCCCGCACTATCGAGGATTTCCACGTACAGCCGGTGCTGCAGCAGCACGTGGCCGCCCGCCTGCTCGTCATAGACGGCCACGGGCCCCACTTCATTGAGCGAATAGATGTCCAGCACGGGGCAGCCGAACGCCGCTTCGAGGCGCGCGCGCATGCCCGGCAACAGCATCATCGAGACGGACAGCAGCGCGGCCGGCTTGTGCGCCATGGGCAGGGTCAGGAGTTCAGCAAACGAGATGGGGTCGCCCGCGATCAGCTCGGGCGCCATGGCGTCCAGGTAGCGCGCGCGGTCGTCCGGGTCGCGCCAGTCATCCGGGTGCAGGTTGATCTTCGCCAGGCCCGATTCGTTCATCGTCGGCGTGACGGAGACATAGGTAAAGCAGCGGCGCTGGTGCCCCAGCAGCATCACGCCCACCTGCCCCGCGCCATGGCGCAGGGTGACGCCGAAGCGGCGCAGCGCGCGCTTGTGGAAGGCCAGGTAGCGGCCCGCCACCAGCGGGTGCGAAGCGATCAGCAGCGGGTGGCCCGTGGTGCCCGTCGTCTGGAAATTGATCATGCGCGCCAGGTCCGCGTCGTCGGGCACGAAGGCGGCGATGTCGTGCGCCAGTTCGGCGCGGCTGATGGGCGCCACGTCCGCAAGGCGCGCGGGTGGCGAGCCGCAGGCGCGGTAATGCGGCACGGTGGCGTAGACCGTCCTGAGAAAATCCACCAGCCAGGACGGCGGCGCGGCATCGCTCCAGCCTATCTCCGCCTGCATGACTTCCTGCTCATAGGCGCGCAGCGCTTCGACCTCCGCGGCCAGCAGCTTGTTGCCGCTGCGGTTGCGGTACCGGGGCGCCGCGGGATGGCTGCGCAGTTTGTCCAGCATGCGCGCGCCCGCCGGCGTCAGGGTGGGACAGTAGTCGCAGTCCGATTCCCAGGCGCCTCCCGGCAGATTGACGTCCACGCTCATTCGCGCGACCACTTGTCGGCCGATTCCTCGGCCGCCTTCTTCGCCAGCGCCTCGCGGATTTCCCGCGCGCGCTGCTCGGCCAGCCGGCTCGCTTCGAGCAGGCGGCGGCGCTCCGTGCCGCTGATGGCGGACAACCTGTCCGTAGCCTGCGCCACGCTTTCGTCGCGGGGCCGAAATCCCAGGCGCGCCAGCACGATGCGCGCCAGTTCCTCGCGCCGCTCGGGGTCTTGCGTGAACTGGTGGGCCGGCGTGGCGCCAGCCAGTTCGCGCGCCGCCTCGCCCAGCACCTGCAACAAATCATGCTGCGGCAACTGCTGCCCGATGAACCAGTCGTCGGCCAGCAGCCAGCACACGATCATGGCCAGCGCCAGCCGGTTGCGGTCCGCCTTCACCTGCGCGCCGATAAAACCCTGCAGGGATGCGGCCGGCGCACGCGCGCCATGCAACAGCAAGATATCGTTGACCAGTGCGGCAACCGCCACCGCCTGCGCATTGGCGACGCCGGCGATGCGCGGCTCGGCGAGGAATTCGACGGGCGTGTCGGCCAGGCGGTGGGTCAGGGTTTCGAGGTGGGGACCGATTTGCATCATGATGTCGTTACCTCAACCCAACGGCAAATGCTGGGGTCAGACCCGTCGGGTCTGACCCCGGAATTTTACTGCGCATATTCATCTTATTTAGCTCTTCACATAATGCCTGCGGCTGAACGCCCGCGCAAAGTCCAGCAGGTCCTCGTAGCGCTCGACGGCGTGGATATCCCAGCCCTGCTCGCGGCGCGCGCGTTTCAAGTCGTCATAGGTTTTTTGCAGCCACGTGTGGCTGGCCGCCCCCTCCCAGTCGCGCTCCAGGTTAAGGGCCATGGTGCCGCCCGCGCCGCCCTGCGCCAGCGCTTTCGCCGAGACATCCCAGCCGCTGTTGCCCAGTTCATCCTGGTCGAACATGGTGGTGATGCCGTCGTCGGAAATCATCAGGATGTGCGTGGGCCGTTCGCGCCTGGCCGCATACGTCTGGCGCAGGCGGTGGATGGGGAAACAGGTGCCGCCGCCAAAAAATTCCGTCAGCACGCCCAGGATCATGTCTTCATCGCGCACGAAACCTGGCGTCTGCATCACCTCGTTCTTGCCGCTCCACAGGGTCACCTGCACTTTCGCGCCCGCGCGCAGGGCGGACAAGGCGATGACGGCGCCAGCCAGTGTCAGGAACGAGGTGTGCGCCTGCGGGTTCGGCATGGAACCGGAACTGTCCACGTACATGTCCAGGTCGACGGGCACGGCGTCGATGGCGCGCGCCGGTTCGCGGCCATACACGCGGCGCACGGTGGTCACGCCGGGCACGGGGCGCGGCGATTGCATCACGGATTGCAGCCAGTCGATGTCTTCCAGCGGGTCGCCGATCTCCCACGGCTCCAGTCCCTCCATCTGCGGCTCCTGCGATTCGGGCGCGGGGCGGCTGGGAAACGCGACCAGGTGCGGCAAGGCCCGTTCGCGGTAGTAGCGGATGGCGATTTCATGGTCGCTCAGGTTCACGCCCGACGCCTTTAAAATGTCGCCCAGCTCGAACGGTTCGCGCAACTGGCCACCGCCCGGCCTGGCCGGCGCCTCGGATGCAGGTTCGGCGGCAGGCTCCTCGCCATCAAGGCCCGAGATGCGCTTGTCGTGCACCGGATGGATGGCGCCGTCCGCCTCGTCATCCTCGATCTGCTGCGCCCCATACGTCTGGCAGCCACGGGCCGCGTCGCGCGTGTCGAGCAGATAGCGGCTCGGGCTCAAGGCATCCGTGTCTTCCACCAGGTATGGCAGCAGCAAGGTGGCGAAGCGGCCCGCCGCCAGCATCCAGTCATTCGCGTAGACGCGGATCAGGCGCGCGCCCAGCCAGGCGTCCGTGTCCAGGCGTTCGTCCGCACTACCGCCTCCGAGTTCGCCCTTTTGCAGCTGCCACAGGTTTTCATAGATGCGCATGTACAGGGTCCACACGCCTCCGCTGCCCTTGGCATCGGCTTGCGCAGAGCGCCCCTGCTGCAGCTTGCGGTAGATGTCGGCCATGCGCAGATTCGCCTGGCGCTGCAAGCGGTCGTTGATGAACAGGTCCGTGTACAGGTTGGCCACCATGGGTGCGTGCTGTTCCAGGGTCGGCAAGGCGCGGCGCATGCGCGCCAGCAGGCGGAACTGGTCGCTCGCGCTGCCCGGCGCGAGGATGTGGTGGCCGATTTCATGGGCGAGCACCTCCAGCGCATAGTCGTCCAGGCCCAGCTCCGTCACCAGCGGCAAGTCCACCACCACGCTCTGGTCGAGCAAGCGGATCATGGCGAAACTGCCGGACAAGCCCTCCTTGCTGGCCTCGACGTGGCTGGCGCACAGGCTCGGGTCGCGCAGGCGCGTAAATTTGCTCCACACGGCCAGGGCCTCGGGCCAGGCGGCGCGCCAGGCGTCGATCAGGACAGTGTCGGCGGCCGTCTTCATGCGAGCGGCAGCAGACGGATCGCGTGCGTCCACGGCGACGTGATGGCGAGCGTATGCGCATTGGCGGCGATGGCGATGTCGCCGGCCGGCAGGTCAAGCGCGATGCTGCGCGCGCCGACGTGCACGGTCGCCCCATCGAGGCGCACGGACGACGGCATGGCACTTGGCGCCTGCTCGAACTCCTGTGCCGTGGCGCTGTGCAGCACGGCGCCATAGGCGTCGGCCACCAGCAGGTAATGGCGCTCGGCGCTGCGCACAGCGAAGCCAAAGCCGTCCGGCATGGCGCGCACTTGCGGCGGCGCGCCGAAGTCGCCACCGAGGCCACTGAAGCGGCCGAACTCCCTGCCCTCGGCATTGCCGCGCCAGGGATTGGCCATGAGCTGCGCATGCACCTGCGGCCAGTGCGCGCCCGGTTCGCCAAAGGCGGCCAGCGCCAGCGCGGGCGGCAAGGTGTCGGCGGCGGCCAGCGCGCCCAGGCGGAAATGCGCGACGCCGGCGCGCCATGCCAGCACCTGGCCGACGGCGCGCAGCTGCGCGACGCTGCCGACTTGCGGCGCCACGGCAGCCATCCCGGCCTGCCACTGCGCGGGCCGCGCGCCCGCCACGGCGCCAATGTGGATGGCGGCGTTGCTGAGCATGCCCAGTACCTCGACGGGCGCCGTCGCCAGCAGCGGCGCAAACGATGGCGCCAGTTCGCGCCAGACGGTATTCAGGAAGGAAGTCTTCGCGGCCGGACCCGCCAGGCCGTGGCCCACCAGTTCCAGGGCCATGTCATAGGCGGCCAGGGTCGCGCCACCCACGCGCTCTGGGGCGGCGGCGGCCACGGCCACCACCAGCGGATCGACGCCGTCGTGCAGAAAGGCGCCAAAGGCGGCCATGTCGAGCGCGGGAAAGCGCCGGCGCGCTTCCACGGCGCGCGCATTGAACTGGGCGCGGCCGCCGGCAAGTATCGCGGCAAAGGCAGGAGAAATCATCGCCGTCCCTCAATCACTGTGCGAAAAGTGCAGCAGATAGCGTTCGCCATCGCGTTCGAAGGCGATCTCGCCCCAGTGGATCGCGTACCATATTGGCGGCGTCATCGTCACGGCGTGCGCGGTGAATCCGGCCAGCGACATGTCCAGCGCTTCGAGGAATGCGTTGACGAGGCAAGCGCGAAAATGGCCCGGCGGCGCCGTGCGCATGTGCTCCGACGAGAAGAACCAGCGCTGGCATACCTGCTCCAGGTGCGCGCGCCCGCACGGCACCGCCGCGATGTGCCACAAGGCCGCCGGCAAGACGCGCGCGGGTTCGATGACGTTCAAGGCATAATCTTCGACGCGCAAGCCCAGCGCCGTGAACAGATCCGGCGCGTCGGGCAGGCGCTGCAGCTCGTAGCTTGCGCACAGGTCGCTGGCCTCGCCGTTCAAGCTCTCCAGCGCGCAGAGAAATCCCCGGCAGTGATCCATATTCAAGGTGTAATTCATTGCGAACGCAGCCAGCTGCGGTAATTCGTATAGCGCTGGTGCAGGTATTTGAGTTTCAACAGGTCGTCGTACAGGGGACCGTACAGTTTTCGCCCCTTCGTGCGCTCGCCGATCAGCTTTTCGATGCGGTTCAGGCGCGCCAGGGTCTCGCGTTCGCTGACGCCATCGAGGCCCAGGTCAAATTCGGCCGACAGGACGCCAACGGGATCGTCGCGGTCCAGGTCCAGGCGGTTGAATTCATCGTTCGACAAGTCGAACAAACGGCGCAGCCAGCCCAGCCTGTCGCTGCGGTAGGCGGCATTTTCCGGCAGCGCGAAAAATGGCGCGTCCGGGTCCGGCTGCAGCTTGTTATGCAGGACGAATGGCAGCACCTGGCGCAAGTCTTCCAGCGCCACCTCGCCATTGCCGCGGAAATAAGCCATGGCCTTGGCGTAGATCATCAGTGCCATCAGGGTGCGCACGGAGATCCCGTTGAGGGTCTGGCAGCCGAGGTCCTTCAGGCGGTCGCGCCCATTGTCGGCCGCCTGCGCGGCGCCCCGGTCGGCGCCGGCCAGGCGGGCCGTATCCTTGGTCATGTATTCGAACTGGCCACCGGCCGTCTCGAACAGCTCGAACTGGCTGGCGAAGAATTCCAGGCGCCGCCGCACGGCGTCGGGTATGCCCACCTGGCGGATTGCCTCGCCAATTTGGTCCACTTCCGCTTCCGTGAAGATGATATCGGGCGGCACCAGCTCTTCAGGCCGCACATTTTCTTCCACGCGCAGCAGCAGTTCGTTCAGGAAGCGCGGGTTGAAGGCGAGCGCCTGCACCGTCACGTCGACCCGGTCGCGCAGCGCTTCGATGACCTGGTAGGTGCCGCCGCCCTGGTCGTCGTTGGCCGTCAGATACCAGGCCGCTTCCGGACATTCGTAAATATGGTTCAGCACTTCCGCGTAATTGTCGCCCATGACGGTGAGCAGCGCGCTTTGCGTGCGCGTGGGGATGCGATTGTATTCATCGACGATTTTCACGCGCATGCCCAGCCAGGCGCGCCAGGCGATGCGGATATCGTCCATGCTTTGCGCGTTCACCAGGTCCGCCGGCAGCGGATTGCCGAGCAAGTCGGCCACCGTCATCTGCGGATGGCCATGCTGCATGGCACGCTTGACTTCCTTGACGGTGGAACCGGCCAGCACGCCCATCAGCAGGGCGCTGGCCGTCTTGCCCCGCCCCGGGCCGCCGACGAACAGGCATTTGCGGCGCGTGGCAAAGGTCAGCAGGGGCAGCAAAATGAAGCTGGAATAGCTTTGCGCCGATGGCAGATTCAGGGTGCGGCGGCTGTCGCCCACGGAATACGTCTGCGACGGGCCATCGTTGTATTCGATGTCGTAATGGGGGCTGATGATGGCGTGGTTGACGATCCAGAAATACGCCTGGCGCAGCTTTTCATCGAACGGCCGCGCTTGCGCCTCGCCCTCGCCGCCCAGCGCGATAGGACCCTGGTACAGGTCCGCCACATCGAACTGCCGCGCAACGGGCGCGGACTTGGGTTTGGTGGGGGCCTGGGACAGGCGCTGGAACAGATTAAAAGACGGCATGGCAATACTCTTCCATTAAGGAAATGAAATTATTGCACAAGCCACCTGCAAGCACCGGTTCGGATGAAAAGCAGCTCAGCCCGCCATCGGCGTGGCCAAAAACACCGGCTGCCGCTCGGCCAGCGCCGTCAAAGCGGCCACGGCCGGATAATCGCCGGCCGCCATCACGTCGGGCACCATCTGCTGAGCAAAACTCCAGGCCACCGCCATGGTGATGCCGGCAATACTCAAGCAGTCTGGCGCCTCGTCGCGCAATGACGCCTCCAGCTGCGCCCAAGCCCCATGCAATTGCAGCTGGACGCGGTCCAGCCAGGGCTGGTGCTGCTTTTCCTGCGGGCGCAAGCGCCGTTCATAGACGATCTGCACGGCTTTGTCGCAGGCTGCCAAAGCATAGCTGGTTTGGCACAGCGCGCGCAGGCGTGCCGGCCCCGGCTCCGGCCTGCTGCGGGGAGCATGCGCGGCCAGTTCCTCCAGATACGCCAGGATCAAGGTCGAGTCCATCAGCACCTGGCCGTCGTCCGTGACCAGGGTCGGCACTTTGACGGCCGGGTTGATGCTCCGTACCTGGTCGAAATCGGAAAACACCGACAGGGGCCGGTGTTCGTGCTCCAGGCCCAGCACTTTCATACCGATGGCAACGCGCCTGACGTAGGGCGAATCGAGCATTCCGATCAATATCATGGCCTTCTCCTCTCCATCTGCTGAATAAACGCGATGACTTGCGCCGCGACGGGCAAGGGCGCGTCTTCCATCAGGAAGTGCCCGGCCTCGTCAAACAGGTGCAAGGTGGCGCCGGGAATATCGCGCTGCAGGCGATGGCCGTAAGCTACCGGCTGCCACTCGTCCTGCTGGCCCCATAATAGCTGTACCGGCACTGTCAACTGCGGCAGTCTTTCGGCAAAGTCCATCGTATAGCAGGCGTTATAGTGCGCCACCTGGTGCTGGTAAAACGAGGGCTGGCCCACCACGCCGCACAGCGGCTCCAGGTAGCACCGCAGAAGCTCGCCCTGCATCCTGTCCTTGTGAAAAACGGCCATGCCCAGCTGGCGCGCCATCGTGCCGCGATGCTCGCCGGCCGGCGTCAAGGCACGCCGGGCGAAATCATCGCGCAGATGCTTCCAGGTGGGCGATGGCCAGGAATCGTAGCTGGGCGCGTCGGCGATGCTCAGGCTGCGCAGGCGCGACGCGTGCTCGAACGCCAGGCGCAGCGCAATGGCGCCGCCGATATCGTGGCCGAACAAATGGGTGGTCGGCAGTTGCCAGTGGTCGAGCAGGGCCGCCAGCAAGGTCACCTGCGCCGCTACCGAGGTATCGGCATCGACGGGCCGCTCCGACCGTCCAAAGCCCAGCAAGTCATACAGGTGCACCTGGAAACCGGCATCGACGAACAGCGGTACCAGTTCGTGCCAGATAATGCTGTGCGCCGGCGTGCCATGCACCAGCACCAGCGGCGTGCCTGCGCCATGGATGCCGGTAGCGATACGGTGGCCGTGGATCAGGGCGTGGCCATTCAACAGCGGTTCTTGACTCGTCATCAGATGTCCTTTTGTTTGCGGAACCTGCAGGCTAAGGCTTGACTGGACATGACGCCAGTGACATTCTTTTGATCTTCAATCCAATTTTTGTCATAACTTATGAATTTGCGCCTATCCGTCGATGCCCTGCGCGTGTTCAGGGCAGTGGTACAAACCGGCAGCATGAGCCAGGCCGCCAGCCTGCTCCATCTGAGCCAGTCGGCCATCAGCTGGAAAATCAAGCGACTGGAGCAGCAGCTCGATTGCCAGCTGCTGGCGCGCAGCGGCGGGCTGTTTGGCACGACCGACCAGGGAGCCGTGCTGCTGCGGCATGCCGTCAACATACTCGATGCCCACGATGACGCCGTCGCCCATTTTTCGCCGTCGGCGATGCATGGCCGGCTGCGCATCGGCGTGACGGAGCAGATTTCATTGACGGACGTGTGTGCGGTGCTGTCGCAGTTCTCGCATCACCACCCCAAGGTGGACGTGCAACTGGTGGTGGAGCAAAGCCAGGTATTGCGCGAACGCTTTGCCGACGGCGTGTTCGATGTGATTTTGCACCAAGATTTTGCCGGCATGGCGGCACCGGCCGACACGCTGTTATGGACAGAAACGCTGCATTGGTGCGCTGCCACGGCAGAGCAGCCTTTGCCGGGCGAGAGCGTCAAGCTGATCACCTACGGGCCGCACTGCTTTTACCGCCGGCTGGCCGAGGAAAAGCTGGGCCAGGCCGGCATGGCCTGGAGCATGGGTCTGGAATGCCCGTCGGTGGCGGGCGTGCTGACCGCGATCGCCGCCGGCCTGGGCATGGCGGTGGTCAATGAACGCAACCTGGGCCAGGGCGTGCACCGGCATGCGGCGCTGGAACGGCTGGCGCCGCTGCCCCGTGTCGCCAGCCTGCTGCGGGCCAATGACAACCTGCCCGACCCCGTGCGTGACGGTTTTTGCCAGCTGCTGCTGGCAGCATTGCAGAACAGGAGGCACGATGGATCCCGTCGCTAGCGATGCGGCCAGAGCAGGTCAACCTTCTCGTCGTCGCTCAGCCACCAGCGCTTTCCGTCCTTGTCCTTGTGCACACCAAATATTTTCTGGTAGTTGTAGGTCTTGCAGTGCAGCTTCAGCCAGGCGTGGTAGTAGTCATCAAGAAAAGCGCTGAATATCTGCTGGAAGCGTGGTTCGCTGGCGTCTTTTTCGGGCAGTTCGAAGGTGCCTAACCTGGCAACGATGTGCGCGATGTCCGTCCTGCTGACGCCGTCGAGTTTCACGGGATCGGGCAAGGCGATCCTGAACGCCAGCACTTCCGCGCCCTCCTCTTCCCACCATTCGCGCAAATTAAAACGGGAAATATCTTTTCCGCTTAGTGCCTGCAATTGATCCGCGAGTCTGTCGTATTCGGCGTTGTCGTCGTCGCCATGTTCATCACAGAACTGCGTATAAGCCAGTATCGATGCCAAAATCGTGGCATACCTTTCTTCCGCCACAGCCATTGAGGGCTCCAGCGCTTGCTCTGATTTCATGCTCATCCTTGTTTGATGACGGGTGCCGGCGCCTCGGCGCGCCAGCGCCACCAGCCCAGCGCCACGCAGGCCAGCAGCAAGGCCAGCAGCCCCGCTACTTCATGGCGGATTTCATACAGCGAAGCGCCCATCTGGTTGAGCGCGACAAAGCCCTGGATGCCGGCCGTCGATGGCAGCAGCCAGCGCAGCCATTGCAGCACGACGGGCATGGACGACACGGGCCAGGTCAGTCCAGCGAGGAACAGCACCGGCATCGAGGTAGCGATCATCAGCTGCGTGCCCCGCTCGCGCGTGCGGAACAGCATGCCCAGCAGCATGCCGAAGGCCGCTTCCGCCAGCGAAAACAGCACCAGCAGCAAGAGCATGCCGCCAAAGTTGCCGCCACGGGGGTAATCCTGGAACCAGAAGACGAAACCGAAGAAATAGCAGCAGTTGAGGAACGCCACGCAGGCAAACGCCAGCAGCATGCCCGCATAGCCGCCCGCCGTGCGCTTGCCGGCCACGGGGAAACTATTGCGCTGATACCAGGTGCCAAACAGCATGGTCATGCCGATCAGCAAGGTCTGCTGCACGATCAAGGTCGCCACGCCGGGCACCACATACGCGCCATAGCCTTCCTTGACGTTAAACAGGGGCACGGCGTCGAAGGCGATGGGCGAGCGCTGCTGGCTGGCCTGGATGGCGGACGGCGTGCCCGCACCCAGACGCTTGAGCTCAATACCGGCCGACACCGTGCCCACCACTTCGGCCAGGCCATTCAGGGCCACCTTGTTCAACATCAGATACAAGCCATTGCCCGCCACCTGCGCGTGGGCGGCGCGGCCGGCCAGCACGTCCGTCTGCAAGCCATCGGGAAGGATCAATACGCCCATGACCTGGTCGCGCCATAACAAATCCTGCGCGACGGGCAAGTCCGGCGTGACGGCGATCACGTGCAGCGACGGATGGGCCATGGCAAAGCGCGTCAGCTGGCGCGACATGGCGCTGCGGTCCTGGTCGACGACCGCCACGGGCACGCGCTGGACGATTTCCGTCGAGTACGGCAGCGGATAGAAGAAGGAATAGATGATGCCGCCGATGAACAGCAAGGTCAGCGCGCCCTTGTCCGTCAGCATGGCGCGCCAGGTGGCGAGAAAGGCTGGCCACATCATGTGCGTCCCCAGGAGGCAGGCGCATTCGCGCGGCGCGCCAGCAGGAATACGCCCACGGCGCCGCAGCCGATGGCAAAGCCGGCCAGTATCAGCATTTCCTGCACGCCATAGCGCCACGGCGCGCCGGCCAGCCAGTATTTCGTTTGCAGCTGCAGATAATGCGTGAGCGGCAAGGCTTCCGCCCAGGCGCGGGCCGGCGCCGGCATAGCCATCAAGGGAAATGCCTGGCCCGCAAAGGCGAAGGCTGGCGCCGTGATGAAGGCGGCACCCGACAGCGCCAGGCGCAGGGACAGGGTGGCGGCGATCAGCAAGGTGGCCAGGCCGCAATACGCGAGCACCAGCAACAGCATACTCAGCAGCAAGGCCGGCAAGCTGCCCGCCACGGCCCAATCCCGCGCCAGACTGAAGAACAGCAAGTACAGCAATGCCAGCGCGCAATAGGCGACGAGGGGAAACAGCAGCTTGGCGCCGATGGCGCGCAGCCAGCTGCCACGGGCCGAAGCCAGCCATTGCGGCACCGTGCCATCGCGCAACTCGCGTCCAATACTGGTGACGACGGCAACGACGATGAAAATCTGCAACATGGCCGGCATCAGGGCCAGGGTCAAAAATGCTTCATAGCTGATGTTTTCATTGTACAAACTGTTCAAGGTCGTGCGGATCGGCTCGAACTGGGCCGCAGCCTGCACGCCCGACACGCCTTTCTTTACCCGCGCCGTCATCTCGATGCCGGCCGACAAGGTCGTGCTGACCGTGCGCACGTCGCGCAGCAAGGCGCCCGCGTGCGAGGAAAACTGCGCGTTGTACAGCCATTGCACGGTAGCCTGGCGTCCACCCAGCAGTTTCTGTTCGAAATCGTTCGGGATCAGCAGATAGCCAAACGCCGTGCGTTCGCGCAGCCGGTGCAGGGCTTCGTCGCTGGACGCCACTTTCGCCGCCACCTCGATGCCGGGCGAGGCGTCGAGCCAGCGCGTGAGCTGGCGCGACAGGGTGGAATTGTCGTTATCGATGACGACGATGGGCAAGTCGCGCGCGATGCCGGCGGAAAACACCAGCCACAACATGCCGCACAGCACCACGGGAATCCAGCTGAGCATGCCGATATCCCAGAAGTCGCCACGCAAGCGCCGCCACTCGCGTGCCAGCGCCGAAACCGGCTCTTTATCCGCTTCGTTCATCGCTTATCAGAGCGGTGGGAACACAACCGACATGCCCGGGCGCAAGCCCTCGACCTTGATGGCGGGACGCAAGCGGATTTCAAACGTGCGCAAATCCGTGCCGCCCGGACGGGCCGCGCGCCACGTGGCGAAGTCCGGCAGCACGGCCACGGAGCTGACCTTGAAACTCAGTTGCTGTTTCAGCGCCGGCACATTCGCCGTATGTGTGCTGCCCATGCCAAACGCTGCCATTTCATCTTCGCGCACTTGCAGCACGGCCCAGGCGTCGTCGAGGTTCACCAGGGTGATTACGGGAAAGCCCTGTGGCGCCAGTTCGCCCGGCTGTATCTGGATCTTGCTGACCTGGCCCGCCACGGGCGCGGCGATCTTCGTCTCGGCCAGGGCGATCTGCGCTTCCGTCAGCACGGCGCCCACCTGGCGCGCCTGGGCGGCGGCGGCCGTCTTGTCTTCCGGACGGGCACCCTTTTGCGCCATGTCATATTGCGCGCGGGCAGCTTGCGCCAGCTGGTCGGCGGCGCGCCACTGGGCTTGCGCCTCGTCGCGTTTCTGCTGGGCGATCACGCCTTGCTCGAACATATTGTTGACGCGGGTATACGTGGTCTTGGCGATGGTCGCCCCTGTCTGCGCCCGCTCCCAGTTCGCCTTGGCGGCGGCGATTTCCTCCGGCCGCGCCCCCGCTTGCGCCTTTTGCGCCACGGCATCTGCCGCCTGCGTGGCGGCCGTCGCCTGCGCGATCTTCGCATCCACTTCCGGGCTCGTCAGCTGGAACAGCAGCTCCCCTTTCGGCACCGTCTGGCCCAGCTTGACGTACAGCTCGCCCACCCGGCCCGGCACTTTCGACGAGACATTGACTTCCTGCGCATCCATCTGCCCCTGCAAAGGCAGGCGCTGCGGCTGGAAGGCCTGGTACAAGCCCCAGCCCACGAAGGCCAGAACGATGACGGCGGCGACTATGGCCAAGGTTTTTTTGGAGGTACTCATTATTATTTGTCCACAGGTAATTGGATATCGGCCGCGGCCGCCAGGCTGCCCAGGCGCTGCGTTTCGCCCGTCGCTTCCAGCAATTGCGCCAGCCCCATCACATAGTTATAGGCCGTCTGCGCGCGCTGCGTCTCGACCTTGGCCAGGTTCAGGCGCGCGTCGACCACTTCCAGCGAAGTCACTTGTCCTTGCTGGAAAGCCACTGTTTGCAGGCGGATATTTTCGCGCGCCAGCTCCACCGACGACGCCGTGGACAGGTACTGGATGCGGGCGTTTTCCAGCGCGCGCCAGTTCTTCTCGATCAGGGTGGGAATGTCGCGCTCGGCCTGGCGCGCCACCACTTCCACCCGCTCCTGGTCCAGCTTGGCGGCGGCGATCATCTTGCCCGTATTGATGCGGTGCACGAGCGGTACGGACACGACCAGGCCGATGGCCCAGTTCGAACGTACGAGCTTTTCATTGCCGCGGTTCAAATTGTAATTACCGATGGCAAAGACGGTGGGCGCGTATTCCTTGCCATGCAGCTTCAAGGCTTGCTCGGCCTGCACGCGCTTGCTGTCGATCTTTTTCCAGTTCGCATTTTCCCGCATGCCCGTGCTGATGAACGATTGCAAGGTACCCACCGGCAAACTGTTGACGAACAGCGGCGTGCTGGGAAGCACTTGCGTGTTGACGGCGAGCAAGCGGTCGAGTGCCACTTGCGCGATTTCCTCGTCGCTGCGCGCCTGCGCTTCCTCGCTGCGGGCGCTATCGAGGGCCACGTCGGCACGCAGGCGTTCCGCGCGCGAAATCAGGCCGCCCTTTTCCAGCTTGGCCGCGTCGCGCTGGTGCTGCGTCACGCCAGCCGTCACTTCAGCCCGCACGGCCACGACCCGCTTGGCCAGCAGCAGCTGGAAATAACGCTGCGCCACCAGGGTGGCCAGCTGCTCTTCCGCTTCCGTGCGCTCGGCCTGCGCGGCCAGGGTCAGGCTGGACGCAAGACCCTTGACGGCGTCCAGGCGCCCCCCCGTATAGATGGGCCACATGCCCAGCAAGCCGAACGAGGTCAGGTCCGTCACCACTTCGCGGCTCAGGGAATTGGGAATGTGTGGCGTCGGCAAGCCGGGAATCGGCGGCAGCACGGATTCGATGCCGCCCACCACGCCGGACAGGCCGCTCGTATCGATATTCAAGTCCGTCGACAAACGGCCGCGAAACGCCGTCAAGTCCACGGAAGGACCGTCGATATTCGACAGCGCTTCCGCCTTCAGTGTTTTGGCGCGCACGTCGAGCGCGGCGCCCTGCACGGCGCCCGAAGCCTTGGCCGCTTGCTGCAGCGCTTCGTTGAATGTCAGCGGTTCCGCCAGGGCGGGCATGGCCGCGCCCAAGGCGCTGGCCAGCAATAATGATAAGTGTCCTTGCAATCTGCCCATGTAGCGTCCAGTCAATGAATGAGGGGAAAGCACGGGGTTGCCATGTTTATACTTTCACAATAGCAATTATATCCACGGATGTCCATTCCACCCTGCACTATTGGGTACCGGGGCTGGCACATGAAAACGGGCGCCTCATGCGGGGCGCCCGTTGATGTCATTCAATGCATGTCAGCCTGCTGTCTATTTTTTCGCCTTCTTGACGCTTTTGCCAGCCTTTTCCTTTTCAAACACGGCAAAGAACTCGGACGCCATGCCACGGATGGCGCGGCCGATATTCGCATAGTCATATTCGTTCAGGTTGGCCAGCGACACGCGGCCGGACGGATGCGTGGTGCCGAAACCGCGGCCCGGCAGCAGGATGACGCCCGTTTCCTCGGCCAGGCGGAACAGCGCTTCGTTGGGTTTGAGCTTTTTCAGCAGCCACTGCGAAAATTCCACGCCATGCATCTGCGCCGCCAGCGATTCCATGTCCAGCAGGTGGTAATAGCGCACGGAATTGGCGTCGTGCACCATCGGCAAGCCCAGTTCGCGGTACAGCGCTTCCTTGCGGCGCAGCACGATGCGCTTCATCGACTGCTTGTACTTTTGCTCTTCATCCATCAGCGAGAACAGGGAGAACAGGGTCATCTGCGCCTGCACGGGCGTGGACAGGCCGGCCGTGTGGTTCAACGCCACCGTGCGGCTGTCGGCCACCAGGCGGTCGATGAATTTCAGTTCGCGCGGCTCCGTCGTGATGGAGTGGTAGCGCGCGTCGAGCTGCTTCTTGATGGTTTCCGGCAACTTGGCAATCTTGTCGTCGAGCACATTGTTTTCATGCGTGGCTACCACGCCCATGCGCCAGCCCGTCGCACCGAAATATTTCGAGAACGAATACACGAGGATGGTGTTGAACGGGCAAATGGCGAACAGCGACACGAAATTGTCGGCAAAGGTGCCGTACACGTCATCGGTCAGGATGATCAGGTCCGGGCGCTTCTTGATGATCTTGGCGATGTATTCCAGCGTTTCGTCATCGATCTTGACGGAAGGTGGATTGCTGGGGTTGACGAGGAAGAAAGCTTTCACTTTCGGGTCCAGCAGCTTGTCCAGCTCTTTCTTTGTGAATTGCCAATTGTTCGATTGCGGTGCATCAATATGCACGGTATTCAGCTTGTAATCATTGAGCTGGGGGATCTCGATGTACGGCGTAAAGATCGGCATGCCCAGGGCGATCGTGTCGCCTTCCTGGATGATGTGGTTCGATTTCAGGCTGGCGAACAGATAGGTCATGGCCGCCGTGCCCCCTTCGACGGCGTACATGTCGAAATTGCCGACGAATGGATGGTCGCCGATCATTTCGCGGTGGATATACTGGCCGACGATTTTCTCGGACAGGCGCAGCATGCGGTCCGGCACGGGATAGTTGCAGCCGAGGATGGCTTCGCACATCTCATAGATGAAGTCGCCCGCGCTCAGGCCCAGCTGGTCGCGCACATACGACACGGCCGCCTCGATGAAATGCACGCCCGGCGTAGCCGCATGCTGGCGCACGAAGATTTCAAAGCGCGCCTCGATGCCTTCGCGCGTGGGGAAGCCGCCCACGTCGTCCATGTAGACATAGGAACGTTCCGCTTCCGTCATGGCGAACTGGCCGAACTGGAAGAAACCGTGGCGCGGCGTAGTCGCCAGGAAATTCGGGTTGCCGCGGCCCGCATTGAGCATCAGACGGTTGCTTTGCTTGGCCGTCTGGATCAGCGCATCCTTCAATTCGAATGGGCTCAACAGGGCGAGTTTGCTTGGGTTACTGAAATCCATTTTTGCTACTCCTTATAAACTGACAATGTTCAGGGTTCGTGCACATACAGGCAGACTCAGACGAAGGCCACAATCAGCGGCCCCAGCAAGGTCAGGAAAACGTTGGCCAAGGCATACGTGATGGCAAACGGTACGGTAGGAATCGAGTTTTGCGCCGCGTTCAACACTTCGCCGAAGGCGGGATTGGCGCTGCGCGAGCCGGACAAGGCGCCCGCGAACACGGCCACGTTGTCATAGCGCAAGATGTAGCGGCCGATCAGCATGGTCAAAATCATCGGCAGGATGGTGACCACCACGCCCACGCCAAACAGGGTCAGGCCATGTTCGCGCACGGTTTGCACGGCTTGCAGTCCCGACGTGAGGCCGACGACGGCAACGAAGCCGGCCAGGCCCAGGTCTTTCAGGATTTGCACGGCGCCGCTGGGCATGTAGCCAAACGTCTGGCGCTTGGCGCGGAACCAGCCGAATACCAGGCCCGACAGCAGAACGCCGCCGCCGCTGCCCAGGGTCAGCGGAATCGAGCCGATGCGCGCCACCAGCAAGCCCACCAGCAAACCGACGACGAGGCCGGCGCCCATGTAGACGAAGTCCGTCTTGGCGCTCGGCACGATCATGTAACCCACTTCGGCCGCCACGCGCTTGACGTCCTGCTCGGCGCCATAGATGGTCACCACGTCGCCCGTCTGCACCACGGTTTCCGCCTGCATGGGGAGAATCTTGCCCATGCGGCTCAGCTGCACGACAAAGATGCCGTGACGCACGCCCGGCGCCGTGGCGCTGCGGATTTCGCCCACCGTCTTGTTGTGATAAGCCTTGTTGGTCAGCACCATGTCGCGGCGCTGCATCACCAGTTCCATGCCTTCGACGGCCAGCAATTCCTTGCCCAGCTGGGAAGAGACGCTGAGCATGGCTTCGCGGCGCCCCACCAGCAGCACGATGTCGTCGGCCGCCAGCACCAGGTCCGGACTGACGTCGATGATCTGGCCATTGCGTTTCACGCGCTCGATGGTGATGGCCGTGCTCGGATGGGCGCTTTCGATGTCCGCCACGGAACGCCCGGCACCGGGGCCCACGTCGTAGATGCGGCCGATCAGGTCGGGCGCGGCCGGCGTCTGGCCCGGCCCCAGCACTTGCACGCCCGCCTGCAGCGCCGTTTCCGCCTTGATCGCATCTTCGCGGATGGTGCGGCCCATGAGCTTGGGCAAGATATTGACGCAGACAATGATGGCGCCAAACGAGCCGAACACATATGTGACGGCATAGCCGACGGCCACGTTGCCCTGCAGGCGCGCCACCTCGTCGGCCGCCAGGCCCAGCTTGGTGATCGCGTCGCCGGCCGTGCCGATGATGGCCGACTGCGTCAAGCCGCCCGCCGCCACGCCGGCCGCCAGGCCCTTGTCCAGGCCAAAGACCTTGGCCAGGATGACCACCGTCAGCAGCGCCGTCACGGCCAGCACGACGGCCAGGATGATTTCGCGCACGGACTGGCGTCCCAGCGAATTGAAGAATTGCGGCCCGCTTTCATAGCCGACGGCGTAGATGAACAGGGCAAACAGCACCGACTTGACGCCGGGATCGATGGCAACGCCCACCTGGCTGACGAGTACCGCCACCAGCAGTGAACCGGCTACCCCGCCCAGCTGAAACGAGCCGAACTTGATCTTGCCGATGTAGTAACCCACTGCCAGGGAGAGAAACAAGGCAATTTCAGGCGACTTCTTGAATAACTCATGCAACCATTCCATGCGGACCGCCTTTCGTGTTGAAGGAATTCTTTACTGCGTGTGCCCTTGCCGGCTGCTCATGCGTGCACCGACCCGGCCAAGGCCACGATGAGCGGCCCCAGCAGGGGCAGCACCACGTTCGAGATGGCATACGTGATCGTGTAGCCCAGCAAGGGCGTGGAATTGCCGGCCGCGTTCTGCACGGCCGACAGGGCTGGCGTGCTGCACTGCTGGCCAGCGATAGCGCCCAACAGCACGGGCGCTTCCAGCTTGAGGAAAAAGTGTCCAACCAGCAAGGACAGCGAGGCGGGGATGACGGCGATCAAGACCCCCATCAGCGGCAAGGACAAGCCGTACTGGCGGATCAGGTCGATCGCCTGCGGCCCCGAGGCCAGGCCCACGCAGGCGATGAAGGTGGCCAGGCCGATATCCTTCATCATGTCGAGCGCGCTGGGCGGGATGCCCTGCATGCCCGGCTTGCGCGCCTGGTACCAGCCGAACACGAGGCCCGTCAGCAAGGCGCCGCCGCCCGTGCCCAGCGAAAACGGGATGCCGCCCAGCTTGGCGGAGAAGCCGCCGATATACACGCCCAGCACGATGCCGATGCTGGCATACACGATATTGCTGCGGTCGCCCGTGGGCACGCGCTTGCCGATGGCGGCCAGCGCCGTGTTCAGCTCGCGCCCTTCCGTCGTGCCATACAGGCGCAGCATGTCGTCGCGCTGCAGGGCCAGGTCGGGCAAGGGCGGCATGCTGTGTTCGCCACGGACGACGGCCGCCACGTGCACGCCGGACGGCAAGGCCAGCTGGCGCAAGGGCTGGCCCACCAGCGATGCTTGCTGCAGCACCACTTCCACGGCCGAGACGGCCATGTTCAAGCCCGTCGTATCGGCAAATTCCTCGCCCAGGATGGCTTCGGCCGCCACCAGCGCGGGACGGTGGCCGATCACCAGCACTTCATCGTTGTTGCGCAGGCGCAATGCGGGCTCCAAGGGCAATACCTTGCCATGCCGGCGCACGCGCGTGATGCTGGCGCGGCCCGCAAAAATATGCTGCAAGGCATCGAGACGGCGTCCCGCGCCACGGCTGATGCGGTAGGCGCGGCCCACCATCTCCGGCGTGGCCTGCACGCCATCGTCATCGGTCTGCGCGCCGCCCATCTTTTCCCACAATTTATCCGCTTCCTCGCGCAGGTTGACGCGCAACAACAGCGGAAATATCTGGCTGGTGACGATGACGATGGCGATCAGGCCGAAGATATACGTGATGGAATACGCGGTGACCACGTTGGCCTGCAACTCGGCGATGCGGGCCGCCGGCAGCGCCAGCTTCGAGATGGCGTCCGTGGCCGTGCCGACGACGGCCGATTCCGTCGCCGCGCCCGCCATCATGCCCGCTGCCGTGCCCTGGTCCAGGCCCAGGAAACGCGTGGCCAGCAGCACCAGTGCCAGCACCACCACCACTTCGATCAGGCACAGCAGGCCCAGGCGCAAGCCCTTGGCGTTGAGGTTGGCAAAGAACTGGGGACCGCCCGCATAGCCGAGGGCAAAGATGAACAGCATGAAGAAGACATTCTTGACGCTGGCGTCCAGGGTGATGCCCAGTTGGCCGATCAGCAACGCGGCGATCAGGGTGCCGCACACGCCGCCCAGCTGGATGGGGCCGAAGCGTATCTGCCCTACCGCATAACCGAGCGCCAGCGCCAGGAACAGGGCCAGTTCCGGCACCTGGTGCAATACGGACGTGATCGAATCGAGCATGGACAAACCTTCGAAAAGATAACGGATGGTGACAAGTTCGGCGGCTGACGGCAGCTGGCTATTGAACGGGCGCACGTATCCTGCACGGCACCTGCGATAAACGCTTGCGCCGGAGAAATGTTGTTACGAGGAATCATGTTCGGTGAAAATTTTATAAGTGTCAACAGGTGTTCTGTTGAACTTGCCTTGCGTTTCATCAAACCTCCTGCGCACGATTGAAGCACTTGTTTGACATCGATCAACAAAACTATTAGTAATGTTTTGGGTGATACCAAAGTGCCTTGCGCGCCAAAGGCGTCTCTTCCGGCAAGTCGGGATTGGCCAGCTCCAGCACGTGGCGCCGGGACAGATTCAGGCCCTGCGCGAGGCGGCCGAAATGGCGCTGGAACATTTGCGCGAAACTGCCGTCGGCAAGCATGGTTTCCAGTCCGATTTCAATATGCCGCGCCAGTTCCGGCCGGTGCCTGCCGACAAAAAAGTACAGCGCGGCCGGGTAGCGGATGACCAGGTGGGTATCGAGCGCCAGCGGCAAGTGCGCATGGCTGGCCAGCTCGCTTTGCGCCTCGATCACGGAACGGGGAAAGTAGTCGATGCGCCCTGCCGCCAGTTGCTGGAACAAGCCTTCATAGGTACTCGAGGTGTCGAGACGCAAGCCGTTCGCCTGCAGGATGGCGGAGTCGGGCCAGTCGCCCATCTGGCCGGCCGACAGCCGCGCCAGGGCGGCAATGCTGCGCACACCGCGCAGCAGCTGCGGCTGGCGCGCCTGGATCAGGGCCACGCGCCAGCCGATCAACCCACGGTCGATGGGGATGCGCACCGGCAGCAATTGCATTTCGCGCGCGCGGCTCGTCATGGCCCAGACGACATCGACGCTGCCCGATGCCATGGCGATTTCCTGCATGGCGCGCGTCTGCACCATGCGCAGTTCGGAGCGGCGCAAGGCATACGCCTGACCCGAACGGGCCAGCGCCTGTTGCAGCAAGGCCGTCACATAGCCTTGCTGCGGATCGTCGCGCGCCTGGTGGCGCGGATACACGAGCGGCAGCGGCGGCGGCACCGCGCCGATGGCCGCGCCTAACGGCCACAGGCCGGCAAGCATGAGCAGGGGGCGGCGCTGCATGGCCCCTCCTTTCCAGCGCTTTCATAGCGTTCTTATCAGAATGACAGTATCGCGCAGCAGGCTACGCTTGTCGACTGGAATACGGCAACTGTGTACAAAAAAACAGCAGTTTCAGACTGAAGCAGAGAGGCTGGAGTTAATCCAGATCAACAAAACCGCAAATACAAAATAAATCTTGCGTGCTGCTCTGGACGGCATGCGCGCCGCTCGCCTACGCTGTTTTTTTATTTGAAAAACAAGAGGAACCCATGCAGACAGCACGCTTGAATATCATCGGGATGGATCACGAAGGCTGCGCCGACAGGCTGACGGGGGCGCTGGAAGCCGTCACGGGCGTGGCCACCGTGTGCGTCTCGCTGGCGCGCCACGGCGCCACGGTGCAATTCGACGAACGCCTGGCCACGCAGGAGCGCCTGCTGGCCGCCGTCAACGACGCCGGCTTCATGGGCGAAGCCTCCAACGAAGAACAGCTGCCGTCATGCAGCGGCGCCTGCGGCCACTGCCGCCACTGAACGCCCGCTGCCGCCAGCTCCCCGCTCAGCCTTCCCGCGCGCCCCGGTCGCGCAGATGCGCCAGCACGCGGCGCGGTCCCAGCGCCTGCAAGTCGAATGGCGGCAATTCGATGGCGTCGAGCGTATTCTTGAACAGCAGACCCAGTTCCGTATCGCCTTCCAGGCTCAGACGGCGGCTGAAGAACAAGGTATCCGGATCTTCCTGGCGCCGCGCCAGCAGCATCAAGTCATGCACGCTGGCCGCGATGCACAGGTCGGGCACGTCGACATAGCGCTCGGCCACGAACACCGTGCCCTGCCACTCGAAATCGAAGGCGATGCCCGCGTCCAGCAGCCGCAAGCGCAGGCTGCGCCCTTCCAGGCTGCGCCGCACGTCGTCGGGCAATTGCGGCGCCAGCAGGCGGTTCAAGCCTTGCACGAACAGCCAGGAGGCGGGATACGGCGGCAGCTTGGACAGCAATTCGGCCAGCGGTTCGGGCAGCCGGTACGACACGACGGGCTTGCTCATGCCCGGCCTGGCGGGGACCGGGGCCGGGACGGGCAATCTTTCCAGTTGATCTTGCATGGTGCTTCCTTTCGAGGCGTTCAATGGGCGGCGCGCTGTTCCATGCCGGGCTGGCCATGCCAGTAGCCGTCGCAGGCGCCGGCTGGCTGGCAGGCCGCCAGCTGGGCCTGGGCGCCGATGCCACTGACCTGGCCGCGGCGGGCGCGGTCGAAGATGGCGATGACCTGTTCCGTATGCATGGCCTGGGGGCTGATGCGCGCCACCGCCACGCCCATGTCGCGCATGGCGTCCAGCTCGCGCACCAGGTTGTAGACCAGCGCCGACTGCGTCTGCGTGCCATTCAACACGAGGAACGGCACTTCGTCGCGCGTGCGCAGCAGCAGGCCGTCCGGCTCTTCCAGGCAGCTGTAGCCGCAATCGTCCTTCGGCAGGTTGCGGTTGCGCGCCGTGAAGCAGCGGGCGGAAAACGCCAGCGGCATGCGGCCGTAGGCGAATACTTCCGTCTCCAGCCCTTCCGGTTTCTGGCGCTGCATCTCGGCCAGCGCCGTCTGCCCCATTTCCAGCGGCATCACCCAGCGCCGCGCGCCCAGGCGTGCCAGCAGTTGCAGGCTGGGGCCATTGAACAGGTTCAGATGGGGGCCGGCGACGAAGGGCGTGCTCTTTTCCATGCAGTGCACGGCGCCCATGTCGTTGGCCTCGACGCCGTAGCGGCCATTGCCCGTGATGCGGCGCAGGGTCGCCAGTTCGGCGCCCGCCTCGATCAGCGCCTGCGTCGACAGCACCACTTCCTTGCCGGCGGCGGCCAGCATGTCGGCGATATCGAGCCAGTCGGCCAGGCGCACCTCATGCCGTCGCGAGCAGACGGTTTCGCCCAGGTACACGATATCGACGGCCGTGCCGGCGATCTGCTGGTAAAACTCGAAAACGGTGGCGCGCGGCCAGTAGTACAGCAAGGGGCCCAAAGATAGTTTTAGCATGCCTTTTCCAATATTTTTAAGTTACAAAACCGTAGCGAGCGGCGCGCGGCGAGGTCGGGAAGCGCAGCTGTGCTGGAGCACGGGGCCGCCGAGGCAGCGGGCAACGCAGGCCGCGCCCCGGGACGCGCAGCAGGTTTTGCTATTTCCAGGAGCGATGGTAGGCACCCAAGGTGTGCTGTTGCCCTTCGGCCAGCTTGTCCATGGCCGCCATCCAGCCCGGCTTGACGGCGTAGCGCGCATTGCCTTCGCGGCAGGCATCGATCGCTTCGCGCCACACGCGCGTCACCTGCGCTACATAGGCGGGGCTGCGCTGGCGCCCTTCGATCTTCACGGCGCGCACGCCCATGGCGATCAGCTGCGGCAGCAGCGCCAGGGTATTCAGGCTGGCCGGTTCCTCGATGGCGTAATACTCTTCGTCATTGACTTCGAAGCGCCCCTTGCACAGGGTCGGATAGCTGGCGTTCTCGCCAGGCGCGTAGCGGTCGATCAGCACGCCGTTCAGGCGCGATTCGAGCCCGTTCGGCGTTTCCAGCCAGCGCACGGATTTCGCCGGCGAGCACACGCCATGGGTATTCGGCGCCTCGCCCGTCGCATACGACGACAGCGCGCAGCGTCCTTCGACCATCACGCACAGGCTGCCGAAGCCGAAGACTTCGATCTCGACTTCCGTCTTGCTGATCAATTGCTCCACCTGCGCCATCGACAGCACGCGCGGCAGCACGGCGCGGGCGATGCCGAAGTGTTCATGGTAAAAATTGATGGCTTCGTAGTTGGTGGCCGAGCCCTGCACGGACAGGTGCAGGCGCAGCTGCGGGTGGTGCTGGGCCGCATAGGCCATCAGGCCAGGATCGGCCACGATCATGGCGTCGATGCCGGCCTGCGCGGCGCGGTCGATGGCGCTGCGCCACACGGCCCAGTTGTGCGGCTGCGGATAGGTATTCAGCGCCAGCAGCACCTTGCGTCCATATAGATGGGCGTAGCGCACGCCCTCGGCGATGGCCTTCTCGTCGAAATTGAGGCCGGCGAAATTGCGCGCATTGGTGGCGTCGCGAAAGCCCAGGTAAACGGTGTCGGCGCCATTGTCGACGGCCGCTTTCAAGGCCGGCAGGCTGCCGGCGGGACAGACCAGTTCCAGCGGTCCGGCCACGCGGGTGGCGGTGGTTGATTCAAGCATCATGATGTTCACAGTCCTGTATCGGCTCAGGGTGCAGACTATAGCCCCGCCGATACTGCCCAGTCCTTGACGCAGGTGAAGGAATGCATGCATGGCTGGCGCGCGTTCAACTTGCTTGACCTGGCTGTAAAATGCCCCCCTTTTCTCCCTCTCCGATTGTCCGCCATGCCCCGCAAACCGCTGCTGATCTTTTTGCTTATCCTGTTCCTCACCGTGCTGCAGGTGCAGTGGGCCGCGCCGGCCGACGGCTATGTCGACGAGACGCTGTCCATCCTGTCGCCCGAAGTGCTGGGCGCGTATCCGGGCGTGCTGCTGCTGTTCCTGCAAGCCGTCTTCGCGCGCCGCGCCATGCCGGTGCCGCGCCAGGCCGCCATCTGCACGGGCTTGCTGGCCGCCTACTGGCTGCTGGCGAACTACGTCACGTTCGACGCGCGCGTGGCCAGCTGGAGCACCTTCTCGGCGCAGGAAATCTGGGCGCACGTGCTGCCCGCCTCCGTCATCAGCATCGCCGTCTGCGGCGCCGCGTACTTTGGCCTGAGCTGCTTCATCCTGCGCGCGGGCGGCGCGAAAAAGTAAACACGGGCGCTTTTTTCACCTGCGTCAAGGATTCGTCACGCCACTGCACGCGCCCTTTGACGCCACTATATTTAGTGATTAATCTCCATAAAAACACCGCATGTTGTGTTTATTGGAGGTTTCATGACGACGAATGCAGTTTCCCCCACACGCGGCCAGGTCGATGTCGCCGCGTCCATCAATGAATACCTGGAGCGGCGCGACTGGCGCGTCAACGCCAACGCCAACCAGGGCTACTCGCTGGGCGGCCTGATACTCAATGTATCGGGCAAGGTCATCGCCAACTACTGGCTGGACCAGGTGTATCCGCCCGAAGTGGGCGCGGCGCACCGCGAGGCGGCGCTGCACATCCACGACCTCGACATGCTGGCCGGCTATTGCGCCGGCTGGTCGCTGCGCACGCTGCTGCACGAAGGCTTGAATGGCGTGCCGGGCAAGATCGAATCGGGCCCGCCGAAACACATGTCGAGCGCCATCGGCCAGATCGTCAATTTTCTCGGCACCCTGCAAAACGAGTGGGCCGGCGCGCAGGCGTTCAGCTCCTTCGACACCTACATGGCACCCTACATCCGCAAGGACAGCCTGCGCTACGAAGACGTGCGCCAGTACATGCAGGAGCTGATCTTCAACCTCAACGTGCCATCGCGCTGGGGCACGCAGACGCCGTTCACCAACCTCACCTTCGACTGGGTTTGCCCGGACGACCTGCGCGAACAGATTCCCGTCATCGCCGGCCAGGAGATGGACTTCAGCTATGGCGAGCTGCAGGCGGAAATGGACATGATCAACCGCGCCTACATCGAGATCATGATGGCGGGCGACGCCAAGGGACGCGTGTTCACCTTCCCCATACCCACCTACAACATCACCGAGGATTTCGACTGGCACAGCGAAAATGCGGAACGCCTGTTCGAGATGACGGCCCGCTACGGCCTGCCCTACTTCCAGAATTTCATCAATTCGGAACTCAAGCCGAACATGATCCGCTCCATGTGCTGCCGCCTGCAGCTGGACTTGCGCGAACTGCTCAAACGCGGCAATGGCCTGTTCGGTTCCGCCGAGCAGACGGGTTCCCTGGGCGTGGTCACCATCAACTGCGCGCGCCTGGGCCACCTGTGGCGCGGCGACGAGCCAGCCTTGATGGCGGACCTGGACCGCCTGCTGGAACTGGGCAAGACCAGCCTGGAAATCAAGCGCCGCACCATCGAGGAACTGATGCAGCAAGGCCTGTTCCCCTACACGAAGCGCTACCTTGGTACCCTGCGCAACCACTTTTCCACCCTGGGCGTGAACGGCATCAACGAGATGATCCGCAATTTCAGCGGCGACGCCTGGGACATCACGGCACCCGAAGGCCACGCGCTGGCCGTGCGCCTGCTCGACCACGTGCGTGCGCGCATGCTGCAATTCCAGGAAGAGACGGGCCATATGTACAACCTGGAAGCGACGCCGGCCGAAGGCACGACGTACCGCTTCGCGCGCGAAGACCGCAAGCGCTATCCCGCCATCCTGCAGGCGGGAACCGTCGACAATCCCTACTACACGAATTCGTCGCAGCTGCCCGTGGGCCACACGGACGACCCGTTCGAGGCGCTGGAATTGCAGGACGCGCTGCAGCGCAAGTACACGGGCGGCACGGTGCTGCACCTGTACATGACGGAAGCGCTGTCGGACGCGAATGCCTGCCGCGAACTGGTAAGACGCGCCCTGAGCCGCTTTTCGCTGCCCTACATCACCGTCACGCCCACCTTTTCCATCTGCCCGCGCCACGGCTACCTGGCCGGCAAACATGAATTCTGTCCCACCTGCGACGCGGAACTGATCGCCCGCAAGCAGGCCCACCCTGCTCCATCACTTGAGGAAACGCCATGAACGCACGTCCCGACTTCACTCCCGCCATCACCCTGCTCGACACCGAACGCCAGCGCTGCGAAATCTGGACCCGCGTGATGGGCTATCACCGCCCAGTCGCCTTGTTCAACATCGGCAAGCAGGGCGAATTCCACGAGCGCCAGTATTTTACGGAAGCGAGCGCCCTGGCCGGCCGGCCCGCCTGCCATGGCGCTTGAACTGAAAGTGGGCGGCCTGACGCCCTTTTCCGCCACCGACTATCCAGACAAGCTGGCGGCCGTGGTGTTCGTGCAGGGCTGCCCCTGGCGTTGTGGCTATTGCCACAATCCGCACTTGCAGGCCCGCACGCCGGAAGGCGCCATGCCCTGGCAGGACGTCCTGACCTGGCTGCGCCGGCGCATCGGCCTGATCGACGCCGTCGTCTTCAGCGGCGGCGAAGCGTGCATGGACCCGGCACTGGGGCGCGCCATGCAGGACGTCAGGGCGCTGGGTTTCGGCATCGGCCTGCACACCGCCTGCATCTATCCGCAGCGCCTGCGGGAAGTGCTGCCCCTGGTCGACTGGGTCGGCTTCGACATCAAGGCGCCGTTCAGCGACTATCGTCTTGTGACCCGCGTCGCCGGCAGCGGCGACCCGGCGCGCGCCTGCCTGGACGCCATTCTCGCCAGCGGCGTCGCCTACGAATGCCGTACCACCACCCACCCGGACCTGCTGCCGGACGGACAATTGCTGGCCCTCGCCGCCACCCTGGCCGCCAAAGGCGTCGACAACTACGTGCTGCAGCAATTCCGCGCCGAAGGCTGCGCGGATGCGGCCCTGGCCGGCCGCCCCCTGCACGGCTATCCGGCGGCGCACACGCTGGCGCAAATCGGCGCCATGTTTCCCCGTTTTACATTCCGTAATCATGGCAATTGAGCCCGCAGCCACATAATTGCTGAAAGCCCCGTAAAATTCCCCGTTCTGCAACGCTGAAATGTCTTGCGTGCTGTAATGTATCAACTGTGCCGCGCACCCCGCGCGGCCCGTTTGCTCCCTCATACAGCATTACAGATAAGCGTCATCCATGAACGATTTCACCGCAGTCAGCCCAGGCACTCCTTCCACCCACGCCGACATCCTGTACGGCCCGCCGCGACCGGATCTGCTGCGCGAGGAAGTGCTGGCCGACCTGCTTGAGGCAACGGCGCGCCGCTGCCCGGAACAGACCGCCCTGATCGACGGCGCGCGCCGCATCACGTATGCGGAACTCGATGCGCAGGCAGGACTGGCCGCGTCGCGCCTGGTGGCGGCCGGCGTCAAGCCCGGCGACATCGTCGGCCTGTGGCTGCCACGGGGCGCCCATCTGCTGCTGATGCAGGCAGCCATCGCCAAGGCGGGCGCCGCCTGGCTGCCCGTCGATGAAGACACGCCCGTCGAGCGCCTGCAGGTGTGCCTCGATGACGCCAATGGTGCCGGCGTCGTCAGCTGCGCCCAGTTCGCGCCGCGCCTGGCGGAGGCCGGCGTGGGGCGCCCCGTGTGGACGGCGGAAAGCCTGCTGGCCCCCGCCGCGCCGGGCGAACTGCTGCCCGCGCGCGGCGCCGTGCTGCCCGAACACCCGGCCTATGTGATCTACACGTCCGGCTCCACGGGCAAACCGAAGGGCATCCTGATCAATCAACGCAGCATCTGCCACTTCCTGCGCAGCGAAAACGCCGTGCTGGAAGTGAACCAGTCCGACACCGTCTACCAGGGCTTTTCCGTCGCCTTCGACATGTCGTTCGAGGAAATCTGGATCGCCTACCTGGTGGGCGCCACCCTGTGGCTGGGGCCCAAGGATATCTCGGGCGACCCGGAAGCCTTGCCGCGCGCCTTGGCCGGCAACAAGGTCACCGTTCTGCACGCCGTGCCGACCCTGCTGGCCCTGTTCGCGGAAGACGTGCCCAGTCTGCGCCTGATCAACCTGGGCGGCGAGATGTGCCCCGAGTCCCTGGTCGAGCGCTGGTCGCGCCCGGACCGCGCCATGTTCAACACCTATGGCCCCACGGAAGCGACCGTCTCGTGCAGCCTGGCGCGTTTGCGGCCCGGCGAACCCGTCACCATCGGCACGCCGCTGCCCAACTATGGCTTGCTGGTGCTGCAGGTGGCCGCGCAGGGAGAAAACCGTCCCTTGACTTTGCTGCCGCGCGGCGAGACGGGCGAATTGTGCATCATCGGCCCCGGCCTGGCCGAGGGTTACCTGGGCCGGCCGGACCTGACGCTGGAAAAATTCCTGCCCAATCCCTGGAGCACGGGCCCCGACGATGCGCGCCTGTACCGCACGGGCGACCTGGCCCGCATCGATGCCGACGGACAGGTGCTGTGCCTGGGCCGCGCCGACGACCAGGTAAAAATTCGCGGTTTCCGCGTGGAGCTGGGCGAAATCGAAGCCGTGCTGGCGCAGCAGGCGGGCGTGGGCACGGTGGCCGTCCTGCTGCGCAAGGATGACGGCATCGACCAGCTGGTGGCGTATATCGTCGGCAGCGACGATGCGCCCGACGACGCCCTGGCGGCGAAAACCCTGCGCGCGGCCCTGAACCTGCACTTGCCGCCGTATATGGTACCGGGCCGTTTTGAATTGCTGCCGCTGATGCCGCGCCTCACTTCCGGCAAGATCGACAGGAAGGCCCTGAAAGCCATGCCCCTGTCGGCACCGCCGGCTGGCGAGGCGGGTGAATCGGACGCGCCGGAAACGCCGGCCGAAGCGGCCCTGTTCGCTGCCTTGGCCAAGCTGTTCCCCGGCCAGGCGATCTTGCGCCAGCTGGACTTTTTCAGCGACCTCGGTGGCCATTCCTTCCTGGCAGCGCGCCTGGCGTCGAGCCTGCGCGCCGATCCCGCCTACGCCCACATGACGGTGCGCGACATTTACCAGAACCGGCAGATCGGCAGGATCGCTGCCGTCTTGAACGAAGCGCCCGCGCTGGCCACCCCGGAAGCGCAATGGACGCCGCCGTCGACCTGGAAGCGCTGGATCTGCGGTGCGGCGCAGGCGGCGGCCGTGCCGGGACTCGTCACCCTGCGCATGGCGCAGTGGATGGCGCCCTTTTTCACCTACCACTTCTTCACGGGCGACACGGGCGATACGGTGCCGCGCGCCATCGCCGCCTCGATCGGCGTGTTCCTGCTGGCGACCCTGGCCGAATTTGCCATTGCGATTGCCGGCAAGTGGCTGATCGCCGGGCGCTTGAAGCCGGGCAGCTATCCGCTGTGGGGTATTACCTATTACCGCTGGTGGCTGGCCGACCGCCTGGTGGAATCGGCGCCCGCCTATCTGCTCAGCGGCTCGTCGCTGAACAGCTGGTGGCTGCGCGCGCTGGGCGCGAAAGTGGGCAAGGAAGTGGTGATCGGCTCGATGACCCTGCGCGCGCCCGACTTGCTGGCCATCGGCGACAACGTCAGCGTGGGCAACGCCGTCAACTTTGAAAACGCCAGGGTGGAACGGGGCCGTTTGCTGCTGGGCCGGATCAGCATCGGCGACGATGCCTGCATCAGCTCTTACGCAATTTTGGAAGGCAATACCAAGGTGGGCGCGTTTGGCCACCTGGAGGGGCAGTCGGCGCTGGCCGATGGCGCGGCGGTACCCGCCGGACGCGTGTACACGGGTTCCCCCGCGCGCGACATCGGCGCGTTTGACGTGGCCAGCCAGCCGCCGCGCCCCGCCGTCTCGCGCCTGCGCCTGACGGGCGAAACCGTGTTCTTCTGCTTCGGCATGATCTTGATCGCCGTGCTGTTCTTCATGCCCGTCTTCCCCAGCTTCGTGCTGATCGACTGGTTCGACGAGCGCGAAATGATGCCATGGCTGCAGGGACGCGACGTGACGACCCAGCTGGCCCGCTACTTCCTGCTGGCCTTCCCCGCCAGCGCCGTGCTGATCGTGCTGACGGCCCTGCTGTCGGCCGCCATCCGCTGGGGCGCGCTGCCGCGCCTGAAGCCAGGCAGCTCGCCCGTGCACAGCAATATCTATTGCGCCAAGTGGCTGGTCAGCCATATCCAGGAATCGAGCCTGAACGTCCTGCACGGCATTTATGCCACCGTCTACGCGCCGTACTGGTACCGCCTGCTGGGCGCCAAGGTGGGCAAGGGCGCCGAGATTTCCACGGCGCTGGGCGTAGTGCCCGACATGCTGACCCTGGGCGACGACACCTTCATCGCGGACGCCGTCATGCTGGGCGACGAGCAGATCGACGGCGGCTGGATGACCATGCGCCCCACCGTCATCTCGCACCGCAGCTTCGTCGGCAATGGCAGCTATATCCCGGACGGCACGACGCTGCCCGAACACGTGCTGATCGGCGTGCACACGCATGCGCCGCGCAATGAACAGATGCACAGCGGCGACACCTGGCTGGGCTCACCGCCCATGCACCTGCCCGCGCGCGAACAGGTCAGCGGCTTTGCCGAACACCTGACGTTCAAGCCGTCGCTGTTGCGCCGCCTGGGCCGCAGCCTGATCGAAGCGTTCCGCATCGTCGCCCCGCACGCGGTGGTGATCGCCGTCGGCTATACCCTGGTACTGGACGTGATGCCGATCGCGGGCGCCGGGCGCTGGGGCGAAGTGGTGAGCGACCTGGCCATTGCCGGCCTGGCCTACGGCATCGGCAATTTTTTAGTGGTGGTGCTGTTCAAATGGCTGCTGCTGGGACGCTACCGCAAGCATGCGGCCCCCATGTGGACGCCATTCGTGTGGATTTCGGAAGGCGTGACCAATCTGTACGAAGGCATCGCCGTGCCCAACTTCATGCGCTACCTGCGCGGCACGCCGTGGCTGCCGCTGGCCTTCCGCCTGTTGGGCTGCAAGATCGGCCGCGGCGTCTACATGGACACCACGGACATCACGGAATTCGACTGCGTGCACATCGGCGACTACAGCGAATTGAACGCCCTCACCTGCCCGCAAACGCATTTGTTCGAAGACCGCGTGATGAAGATCGACCACGTGGACATCGGCCAGCGCGTCTACATGGGCCCGCGCAGCTCCGTACTGTACAGCGCCAAGGTGGGCGACAATGCGCGCCTGGGCCCCCTGACCCTGGTGATGAAGGGCGAGCACATCCCCGCCGGCAGCAACTGGGCGGGCTGCCCGGCCGCGCCGCTGCGCAGCTGATGCAGGTCCAGGTGCTCTGGTCGGGCGATGGCGTGCTGGTGATCGGCATCGCCGCCGTCCTGCCGCGCGCCAAAGCGCGCCTGCGCATCCGTGCCGCCGTGCGCGAGGCGGCGGCGCGCTGGCTGGATGCCAGTATCGAGGCGATTTCCGTGGAATCGGCGCCGGGCTCCCCTCCCCGCTTGCTGCTGGCTGGCCGCGCGGCGGGCCTGTCGTTCAGCCATGACGCGGGGATTTCGCTGGCCGCCGTCCACCTGCATGGGGCCATCGGCATCGACGTGATGCGGGCGCAGGACATTCCTGACTGGTTCACGCTGGCCCACGATTACCTGGGGCCGCAGGTGGCCGATGCACTGGCGGCTTGCCCTGCCGAGCAGCGCCCCCTGGCCCTGGCCCGCGCGTGGACGGCGCGCGAGGCGGCGCTCAAGTGCGCGGGCAGGCAGCTGGCGGAATGGGATGACATGCCACTGAATTGCAATGTACTGCACATCGCCTTGGAGGACGGACTTGTCGCGATGCTGGCAACCCCACGGAAAACAACTGGGGTCGGACCCTGAGGGTCCGACCCCGGCATCTTTGCCGTTGGGTTTATGCGAAACACTCTTTAATCCTCACTCTGGGTCCCGGTACGACCGACACCTATCTGGACGAAAATCAGTTTTACGATAATACTGACGAGCAATCCCAGCACCCCGATCAATTCCAGCATGGTCTTTCCTTTGCAGTGACAGCAGACCAATCCACTGTAGCGCGCTTGCGGGGTCCAGGCTAATATCAAATCAGGCAGTCAACGATCTCGAAAAGGCATACGATTGATTTCTCTCAAACAGTTCAAGTACTTTGTCGAGATTGTCGATGCGGGCAGCTACTCGCGCGCGGCGGAAAAGCTGTACATCGCGCAGTCGGCCCTGAGCCGGCAAATCAAGGAGCTGGAAACCGAGGTACAGGCCCTGCTGCTGACGCGCGACGCGCGCCATATCGAACTGACGCCCGCCGGACAGGTCTTTTATGATCGGGCCAGGCGCATCCTGGAAGACATCGAGGAAACCGTGCGCCAGACGCGCCACGTGGGACAAGGCGCGCAAGGCATCATCCGCCTGCTGCATTCGAGTTCCGTCACCCTCACGCCCGCCATCGGCGCGGTGCTGAACAAGCTGCTGGCGCAATTCCCCGGCGTCTCGCTGGATATCTCCAAAGGCTCGTCGGAAAACCAGGCGGCCGATATCGAGGAAGGCCGTGCGGACCTGGGCCTGGTGCGCCTGCCCACCCTGCGCAAGCATGCCAATATCGTCGTGCGCGAACTGTTTGCGGAAAAGCTGGTGGTGGCCGTGTCGGCGATGTCGCCGCTGGCCGCGCTGGAGCGCACGACGATCGCTGCCCTGCGCGACGCAGCCTTCGTCTCGATCCCGCACAAGGACCGGGGTGGGCTGAGCTACCTGGTGGCGGGCCTGTGTCTGGCACAGGGCTTCTTTCCAAAGGCGGCGCGCGCCCTGTCGCGCAAGACCTCGCAGCTGAACCTGATCGAAGCCAACATGGGCATCGCCATCGTGCCGGACAGCATGCGCCTGGTGGCGCCGCCCGGCGTGCGTTTTATTGCGCTGCCGGAGGAAGAGTCGCATTCCGTCGTCGGCCTGATCTCGCCGCGCGCGGCCAGCGGCATGGTGGCCGCATTCACGGAAGCGTTCGTGCGCGAGATGTCCAAGCTGCCGGCCGACTAGCCTTCCGCGTACAGCGCCGCATCCGCGTCGCGCACGGCCGACATCAGCAAGGCCAGTTTCATGACATCGAGCTTGCCGTCCGTGCGCACGCGCGAGCACAGGTCGATGCCGTACGGGCGCACCTGGCGCAGTGCATCGGCCACGTTGGTATCGTCCAGCCCGCCGGCTAGGAAGACGGGACGGGGACTGGCGCGCACGAAGCGCGCGCTGACGGACCAGTCATGCGTGCGGCCCGTGCCGCCCAGCTCCGGAACCAACGCGCCCGGGCGGCCCGAATCGAGCAAAAAGGCATGCACGTGGGGCGCGTAGGCGGGAATCAGTTCCAGCACCTGCGGCCCTTCCACGTGGATCACCTGCACGCGCCGCACATGGGGCAGCAGGCGCGCCAGTTCCTCGACTTCACGCGGGTCGACATGCCCGACGATCTGCACCGTGGATGGCTGCGTGGCGCGTACGTGTTCGGCGATGCGCTGCGCCGTCGTCTCGGACGTCAGCAGGAACGTGGCCACGGGCGGCGGCGTCCAGGCGGCAATCTGCGCGATGCGCGCGTCGGGAATCGGGCCGGGGCCGGACGGCATGGCCGCCACCAGGCCCAGCGCGTCGGCGCCGGCGGCAATGGCCAGTTGCGCTTCGTCGATGGAAGCGATGCAGCAGATCTTGATGCGGGTTCTCATGGCCTTGCGCGTTCACTATGGATGATCAACATTACAACACAGGGCGGCGCGCACGCCAAGGCACGCGGTCAAGGCCGCGCACGATTATGTGCCAGAATGGGCCATTGTCCACTTCCCGAGGAATCCATGGCCGACTACAAGAACCCCAGCTACGTGGCCCGCTCCATGCACCCGCGCTTCGATGAGCTGACCTCGCCCGGCGAAGCCGTGCCGTATTCGGGCATCTACCGCTGCGATGGCTGCGCGCACGAGATCGTGTCGACGGAAGGCCACGTCATGCCGCCGCAAAACCACCACCAGCACAGCAGCGAGCAGGGGCCGATACGCTGGCGCCTGATCGTCAGTCCGCGCTGATTGGGCATGACGCGGGGCGATGCTGCGGCGCAGATTGACAGGCGCCGGGCGCCGGCCGATACTTGATTTTTCCGCAGCCGCCACTGGAACGCCAGCATGCGCATCGTCGATTTTGAAGTCCGCAAGGAGTGTCCGCCGCAGCTGTGCGACTGCGAGCGCGAGCGGCTGCTGCACGATCCGCAGGCGGACGTTTCCATCCTGCGCCTGAACCTGACGGAAGAAAAGCGCCTGCTGGCGCACATCGACGGCATCGCCACCCATGCGCAGTTACGGAAGCTGCAGCAGCGCCTGCGCGACAATCTGGGCGTGGAATTGCAGATTACACCGGGCAGCGGCGAAGTGCGCACCGTGCGCGGCTTCCAGATCCGCCTGCTGGAGCGGCCCGGCCTGTGCCGCAAGACGCGCGCCGCCATTCCGGCCGCCGTGCGGCGCTGCCTGGCAGCGCATCCCGAGATCGCGTTTGCGATATTGAATGAAAACGATTTGCTGGGCGGTGTCTAGACGCTGGCGCGGATGGGAATGACCCTGCCCTTCGCTTCGCGCGCCCGCAACTGCCCGCAGCCCCCTTCCACGTCCTGTCCGGCCGAATCGCGCAATTTGGTCAGCACGCCGCGCGCGTGCAGGGCGGCGGCAATCGCGCGCGCCCTTTCCCAGCTGGGACGCTTGAACGGCAAGTCGTCGATGGTGTTGTACGGGATCATGTTCAGCACCGCATATTTCCCCTTCAGGAGTTCCACGATGCCATCCATCTCGTCCTCGCCATCGTTGACCCCTTCCATCAGCGTCCATTGGTACTGCACCGGGTAGCCAGTCAGGCGCGCATACGATTCGCCGAAGTCCACCAGTTCACTTGGGCTGAGCCTGGGGGCGCGCGGCAGCAGCTGTTCGCGCAGCTCCGGCCTGGTCGTGTGCAGGGACAGGGCCAGCGCCGGCTTGACGCGACCTTGCGGCAGGCGCTCGAAGGCGCGCGGATCGCCCACGGTGGAAAACACGAGGTTCTTGTGGCCGATATTGCCTTCGGTGCCCAGCAGCTCGATCGCTTCCATCACATTGTTCAGGTTATGCGCCGGTTCGCCCATGCCCATGAAGACGACTTTTTTCACGGGGCGCAGGGTGCGCGCCAGCACCACCTGCGCGACGATCTCGCCGCTGGTGACTTGCCGGATCAAGCCGTCGCGGCCCGTCATGCAGAATTGGCAGCCGACGGCGCAACCGACCTGGCTGGACACGCACAGGCCATCGCGCGGCAGCAGCACGCTTTCCACCGTCTGGCCATCGTGCAGCCCCACCAGCAGGCGCGCCGAACCGTCCGCGCCCGGGTGCGTGCTGAGCAGTTTCAGCATGCCCTGCAATTCGAGGTCGAGCGCGGGCAAGGCTTCGCGCACGGGCAGCGGCAAAAAATCTTCGGCGCGGCGCCGGCCCTGGTCGTGCGGCTGTCCCTGGATCCAGTCGCGCAGCACGCGCTGTTCGTGCAGGGGCTTGGCGCCCAGGGCGCGCAGGCGCTGGCGGAGATGATCGATTTGCATGGCGTCTGAAATAAAAAACGGCGCGCCGGCAGGAATGCGAGGCGCGCCGCGAATGGCAAGGAAAAGTTTAGACTTTTTTCACAAACTCGGTTTTCAGGCTCATGGAACCGAAGCCGTCGATCTTGCAGTCGATATCGTGGTCGCTGTCGACCAGGCGGATGTTCTTGACCTTGGTGCCCATCTTGACGACACCGCCGCCGCCCTTCAATTTCAAGTCCTTGATGACGCTGACCGTATCGCCGTCCTGCAGGATATTGCCGGCCGCATCGCGGTACACCCGCGCGCCCTCTTCCGCCGCTTCGCCAGCCGTGGCCGACCATTCATGCGCGCATTCAGGGCAGATCAACTGGCTGCCGTCCTCGTACGTGAATTCGGATTGGCATTGCGGGCATGGTGGTAATGTGCTCATTTTCTTCTCTGTCTGGTGAACAGCGCGTGCTGTAAAAGCCGACAGTATAGTGCCTACGCCCCGCATCAGCGCGCTTTTTTCGCCATCATTGTCAAGGACGGCGAATAATCTCGATTGTGCTGTGGACAATTTCCTCGTGGATGCCGATGCGCGCGCGCAGCCCGGCGCTTGTCAGGGAAGGATCGCGGCTGACGACGGACAGGGCGCACGAATACAGCTGCTTGCCGACCCGCCACACGTGCAGGTCGACGATGCGCGGCGTGTCGCCGGCACTTTCCACTTCCACCGCCTCGCGGATTTCGTCCACCACGGGGTGGTCCATCTCGCGGTCCAGCAAGACCTTGCCCGTCTCCTGCATCAGCTTTTTCGCCCACAGGGCCACCAGCACGGCACCAAGCATGCCCATCACGGGATCGAGCCAGCGCCAACCGTAAGCCCACGCGCCGCCCAGCGCAAGGATGGCCAGCACGGACGTGGCGGCGTCGGCCACCACGTGGATGTACGCGGCCTTCATGTTCAGGTCTTCGCCATGGTCGTGATGGTCGTGGTGTTCATGGCCATGCTGATGCCCGTGGTCGTGGTGCCCGCCGAGGATCAGCGCGCACACGAGGTTGACCACCAGGCCAAAGGCCGCCACCGCCATCGCCTGCGGATAGTGGATGGGCTGCGGCGAGAACAGGCGCTCGAGCGAGGCCACCACCATCAGCACGGCCACGCCCAGCAGCAGGATGGCACTGGTGTAGCCGGCCAGCACCTCGATCTTCCACGTGCCGAAGGCAAAGCGGGGGTCGCGCGCATAGCGGCGCGCCGCCGCATATGCAAACGCGGCCAGGCCGATGGCCAGCGCGTGCGAACTCATATGCCAGCCATCGGCCAGCAGGGCCATGGAGTTGTACCACCAGCCGGCGGCGATTTCCAGCACCATGGTGGCCAGGGTGATCCACATGACGATGCGCGCGCGGCGTTCCGCCTTGTCGCTGGCGCCGCCAAAGACGTGGTCGTGCTGCCAGGCGGAGAGGTCTTCGCCGAGGGATGGCGTTTTCATGGCGTGCTCCTTATTTCAGGTAGGTGCGCAGGATGCCCGCGATGTCGTCGGCGCCCCTGGCACGCTCTGCATCGGCCAGGTCGGGGCTGGCCACGTGCTCGCGCAAGTGTTCTTCGATGACTTCGGCCATCAGGCCGTTCACGGCGCCGCGCACGGCGGCGATCAGCTGCAGCACTTCGCCGCAGTCGCGCCCCTCTTCCAGGCCCCGCTCCAGGCCTTCCACCTGGCCGCGGATGCGCTTCACGCGATTGAGCAGCTTGGTCTTGTTGTGTGCCGTGTGTCCCATGGTTTCATCCCGATAAATACTATAGGGGGGTATACTATCAGAAAGCGCACGACGTGCGGCAAGGCGTAAAAAAAGCCGCGCATCCTCGCGGATGGGCGGCATATCAGACAGGAACAGGCGCTATGGCGCCGGCGCGATCTTCTGCAATTTGCTGGCCAGCGAGGCGTCGGACAATTCGCCCAGGTGCGTATCGACCAGGCGCCCTTGCGCGTCATAGAACAGGGTGGTGGGCAGGGCCGAGGAGCCGGCCGCCTTGCCCAGCGCCGCCTCGCCATCGAGCACCACATTGCGTAGCGCCACGCCGCTCCTGTCGAGGAAAGCGCTGGCGGCCGCCGCATCCTCGCGCTGGTTCGCATACACGAAAACGATGTCGGCGCGCGCCTGCTGCGCGGCAGCCAGCACGGGCATCTCGCGCCGGCATGGCGGGCACCAGCTGGCCCACAGGTTGACCACCATGGGCTTGCCGCCGGCCAGCGCCGCCAGAGTCACCGGCGCGCCATCGATAGCCTGCAGCGCCACGGCCGGCAAGGCCGCCGGCTTGCCGTACGCCAGATACAGTCCCGCGCTCAGCACGCCCCATGCCAGTGCGCCGGACGCGACGCTGATGGCCAGCGGTCGGCGCATGGCCGCCATGGCGGGACGCCGGCAGCGCCATGCGGCGATGGCCAGCGCGGCGGCGATGCCCGCCGGCGCCATAAAGCCGCCGTCACGGATATTGACGATGGACCAGGGCGCGGTCAGGTACTGTTCGTGCCAGCGCAAGACGAATGCCAGACGCGCCGCCAGCAGCCCGGCGATCAGCATGTCGGAAACCAGAGGGCCGGCATCCGGCAGTTGGCGATGGCGCCGCAGCCAGCCCGCCGCGCCATAGGCGATGCACACGGAGGCGAACAGCAGGACCAGGCCCGTAGGCAGGGCCAGGGGGCCGATTTGCAGGGACAGCATGGGCGCTTTCAGGAACGTCGAGGGACGGCCATTGTGGCCCGGGCACATTAAGCAGGCGTTAAGACGCGGCCAGCGCTTCCTTGCGCACGAAATGCATGGCTTGCGGCTGGTCCACCAGCACGCACTGCTTGCCCGTGCGCTTGCAATGGTCATGCACGCGCCAGTAGGCATCGTGGCTGACGCAGCCCGTCTGGCAAATCACCAGGTCGGCCGCCACCAGGCCCGCTTCCAGCGCCGCCACGTCGTCGTCGCCATCATCGCCGCCCGCATGATGCAGGAAGCGCCCGCCGGCCTGCTCGATGGCCTGCTGCGCCACATTGGCGCCGGCGGCCTGCAGGCCCGCATTCTGCTCCAGATAGCTCCCCACATACAGCACGGCTTTTTCGCGCACGTCGGCCTGCAAGGCTGGCGCGGGCAACCACTGCAGGCGCAGCAACTCGCGCATCAGGTCCTGCACCCGCTCGCTGAGCCACTCAACCTTGCGCGCCAGCCTGGCGCGCGTCGGCAAGCCAGGCACGCTGGCCGCCAGATCCGCCAGTTCGTCGCGCGCCAGCGCCAGCTTCGTATCGCGGATCACAACTTGCGCCCGCGCGCGCATCAATTCCGACTCCAGCTGCGCGATGCGGGCCGCCTGCGCAGCCAGCTGCGCACTGCAGCGCGCCTGCGCGCGGCCATACTCTCCCATCAGCACGCGATGCTCATGCGCGATCAAATCCTCGTTGCCATACACACTGCCCATCATGCCCTCCTTCACCGCCCGTGGCGCCATGGCGCCAGCCCACGCTACCCCATTGCCCGCATTATAAATGAGAATCATTATTATTTGTCTATGCGCGTGCGCGCAGTAGGGGTATGCGGCCGCCGCCGGCGTCACGCAGCCGGCGGGCAGGACAGCAGGCGCTGCCAGACGTCGTCCTGCACTTCTCGCACATGCCGCAGGCCGTCGGGACCGCGATAGATGTCCAGCGTGTTCGGCCACGCCATACCGATGAACAACAGCCGTACCGGATCGATCAGCAGCGACTGCCCAACATAGTTGCCCTTGATCTCGCCCTTGTTGACGGTCAGAATGCGCGCGCCGCCCGCAAGCGGCCGCTCGTCCAGCGCCACGCCGCTGCGCTCGGCCACATCGCGTAGCCAGCGCTCGCGCCAGCGCGCCTGCTCTTCGAACTGTCCCTTGGGTGGCCGCTCCAGCTTGACGACGGCCGCCACGGGACCGTCAATGCCCGCCTGCAGCGAAAAGCCCATGCGCTCCTGCAATTCGACCGTGTAAGCCTCGCCCTTGACGCCGATCTGATAGCGCCCCGTCCCGTCCTGCAGCAACAGGTCAGCCTGATGGTAGGCCGGTTTGACGCAATTGGCGTACTGATAGACGAGCACGTCAAGGAACGGCGGTGCGGTCGGGGGCGACGCCGCCATGGCGGGCGACAGGGCGGCACACAGGGCCGCGGCGGCCGCGCATTTCATCGTATTCATTCTTGCTCCGGTTCGTATGGAAAGACAATGGCCGCCAAAAACAGGCACGGCATGCCATCAGACATGCCCATGTTAGCTATTTTGCGCATTTCTTTCTGGCACACGATTCAATTGAATCCCCGCAAGCGCGTCTTCGTCACCATCGCGACACTAAAAATGCGCTGGCACGACGCGTACCTGCATGCCAGCGAAGAAGGTCATGCCGGCCATCCTGGCTACCGGGCGCATACGACAGTTGCGCCTGCTGGCCTTCTACGTCCCTGGCAGGACGCTCCGAATCTTTTCCACCGAAAAAGATGCCCGGCCAGCACTGATGCAGGAATACCTGCAGCAATGGCATGCCCCCAGCCGCCGCGAAGCATATTACGGCAGCCACCAGCGCGGTATCTCACTCTGGGCTTACTGCTCATGGCAGGCGGCTGCCATCAGCTGCATGCTGGACATCGACGATGGCAGTTACCGGGGAGCCACATTCTATCCGGCCGATCTGGCGGCGTCTGGCAAATCTCTGCGCACGGCGCGCTGACGGCGGCGCCAGCCTGTCTCAGAACGCCGCCTGCGCGCCGGCGTGAAACTGGCGCCAGAACGGCGCGGCGGGCCAGCGTTGCTCCCAGCCGTAGTACTGCTGCCGCTGCGCCAGGTACTGCGCATGGCGCAACGCCACCGTGTGCGCCACCGCGTCCAGGGTGGCGTGGCCGGCGATGGCGCCAGCGGCCGCCATGCCGTTGGCCAGCGCCTTGACGATGCCTTGCGAAGTGACGGGGTCGTAGGCCGATGCCGCGTCGCCGATGGCCAGCCAGCCTTCGCCATGCAGTTGGTCGAGGCAGTAGGACGGCGCTGGGAAACTCTGCACGCCGCCTGCCGGCGGCGCCGCGCCGCGGGCCAGCGCGGCCGTGTTGGGCGCGGCAGCCAGCCATGCCAGCCACTGTTCGGCATGCTGCAGGCGCCGCGCCTTGACGGTGGCCGCATCGCTGTAGAACGCCAGCAGCAGGGTGGCGTCGGGCAGATGGGCGCCATACCACCAGCCATGTTCGACGGCTTCCAGGTGCGTGAGGCCGGAACGGGGGCCGTCCGGCGCGGCGAAGCGCATGGCCAGGCAGACCAGCGGCAGCGTTTCGACCTTGCGGCTGCCGCGCTGGCGCGCGAAGACGGCGCGCGTGCCGCTGGCGTCGACCACCAGGTCGGCGTGGATGCTGGCCGGGCGCGGGTGCGCCGGATCGCCCAGCATCAATTCCAGGGCAAAACCGCCGCCTTGCGCCGGGGCCGACGCGGCCAGGCTGGCACGCAGCAGCACTTCCGCCCCGCGCAAGCGCGCCTGCTGCGCCAGGAAGCGATTGAAACGGGACCGCTCCAGATGCCAACCGTGGCCCAGCGGATGCAGCAGCGCGTCGTTGTAGCCGCGCTTGTCGCTGCCCCACCAGGAACAGCTGCCATGGCAAGGCGCGTGCGCCTCGGCGAAAAATTCCTGCGCAATGCCCAGCGCGTGGAACAGGCGGTTGGCTTCGGGCGGAATGCTCTCGCCGATGTGAAATTGCGCGTAGTCGCCCGCCTCGATCACGAGCACGTCGTGCACGCCATGCTGGGCCAGCGCCAGCGCACAGGCGCAGCCAGCCGGGCCGCCGCCGATGATGGCGACCCGGTAGCGCTGCCGCGATGGCCCTGCCGCAGCGGAGCTTTCTGCCGCCGCCATCAGGGCTTCGGTTTCGGCTGCGGCTTCGGCCGGTACACCTTGTCGATGGCCGTGTTGCGCCAATACTCGACCAGGTTGCTTTCATCGCTGTCGAACAGGCTTTCGACTTCCAGGTAGTAATCCTTGCAGATGGCCTTCTCGCCAGCCTTGCGCGCAATCGCCGTGCTTTGCACGACCACGCCGATGCGGTGCCAGTTCAGCAGGAACTGCGCGCGGTCCTGGTAGCGGCCCACATGCATGGCGGGCCGGTCGATTTCCGCATTTTCCGGAGTGGCCGATGGCACCCCATCTGCCCGCGTGCCCTTGCCGCGCACGGAATAGCGCGGCGTCGTCAATTCGCCGCCGTTGGCGACGACATCGTCGTAGGTGTACACGGCCACGGGCCGCTGCGCCGGCCACGATGAATACAGCAAGGTATTGTAGCCATTGCCCTTGAGCGCCGTGGCCGCATCGATGGCCTGCTGGTTGTTCAGCACCGTGCCGCCGGGATTCGGATCGGGCAGATGCGTGGCGCACGAGTTGTAATCGGTATGCCACGGCAAGGCCATGAACTTCGACACGTCGCCGGGCTGCACCGCGCCGCCGCGCAGCGGCATGTAGCCGGCGCCAAGGAAGGGCTGGTCCCTGACGGCGGCCAGGTAATCGAGATGCTGCGCATTGATGCGGAACGGGCCGCCAGCATCATGGCGCCGCCATGCCTGCCGGTACAGGCCGGGGTCGCGCACGATAAAACCCATCTCGATGCCGGGGCTGTAGCGCCCCCCCAGGCAGTTGAACAGGACGGTACGGTCGAGCGCTTCGCCCGCTCCCAGCAGGAAAGTGCCGCTGCCGGCCACATACTGGCCATGCGCCCACTGATCCATGAAAAAATACTGGGCACGGGTCAGGGTCAGCAGGCTGCTGCCCGCATCGCCCAGCGACAGCGGCATTTGCGGCCGCAGCGACGGCGCCCCCGTCTGGTCGGGATGGCGGATGAAATTCATGATCGGGTAGGTCAGGCCTTCCGCCTTCATCTTGCCCAGCAAGTCGTGCTCCTTGATCGCCCTGGGCGGCAAGCTGGTCGTCCAGCGCTGCAGCGAGGCCGCGCGCAGGATGGGCTGCACATCGGTGCTGAAATTGCTCCGGTAGCCCGTTTGATAGCTGCCATCCGCATACACAGCGGGCCGCAGCGCCATCTTTTCCAGCCAGGTGCAATACAGGTCGTCCCACAGCGACACGACGTTCGCCGTTTGCGGCGCGTACGACGGGTCGGTGGACACGACCCAGGCGCTGCCCTCGACGCTGCGCGCCGTGCCGTCGGCAAAGAGCAGCATGGCCGTGACGGGGCCGTCGGCCACGTCATCGAACCAGTTGTCGTTGTTGACATTGTCGTCCAGGACGGCGGTCGCCGAATAATTGCCTTGCGCGTCAAAGCCGCACGCCTTGCCATAGCCGCCCAGCACCAGCAATCGGCCATTCGTCTCCGTCGTGATGGCGCCCAGCGACGCGATGACGGCGCCCGGGTCCTGCGCCGGCGCGCCAGACGGCCCGCCGCGCGGGAACGATACGGGGTAATCGGGCAGGCTGCGCACGGCGCCGCTGGCCGCCTCCGCGCACGATGGCGGCGTGGCGGCGTCGAACTGCTGCACCGACTGGCGCGAAGCCTGCACGGTGCGCGGTCCGGCGTCGATGACCAGCAGCTTCAGGCGCAGCGGGTCGGCCGGCGTGGCGAAGTGCGGCGAGCCGGGCTCGCCAAAGTGCGGATTGCGCAGGGCCGGCGCGCGCTGGTTTTCAAACGGCGCCACGCCGTCCCCGCCCTCCCAGCTATTGGCTTTCTTGTTGGCCAGATGGACGGTCCAGACGATGTCCTTGACGACCTTGCCATCGACCATGCTGCCGATGGCCACTTCGGCCGCCGCGCCCCGCCGGCCCAGCGGATAGCTTTCCACGCCATCGGCTGCGTCGAACGCATACTGGTAAATGCGGAAGCGGGCCGCCTGCCGCTTGAGCTTTCCGCTGGCGTCGCGCAACTCGGTGCTGGCGATGGCCGTGCCCTCCGTGCCGGGCCGGATCGGCAAGCCTCCCGTGCCATCCTGGCCATCGAGCGGCATGCCGGCCAGGCTTTCCGGGCCCAGATAGTATTCTTCGCTGTTGCCGACGCGGGCGATGCCGATGGCCGGGTGTATCCTCAAACCTGTGTATGCCATGCTGAACTCCTGATCATCAAGGGTGTCTGTGCCGGTGGGTCAACGCATCACGGCTGCATGCCGTCCCGTATCCACTGGTCGAAGATATCGATGCCCTCCTGCGGCATCGGCCCGTCGGGCGGCATCGGATGCGGCGCGGACTGGACATACTCGCCTTCCCGCCCGCCCGGTGCGCGCAGGCGTTGCCCGGCCGCCACCAGCCATTTTTCGTTGCGGCTGTCATAGTCGTAACCGTGGATGGCCACCTGGATCTGCCAGGCAAACGCCTTTACGCTCGCATAGTCGTTCAGGTAAAGCCGCTGCACGCCCGTCGAATCGGGATTCGACAGCTTGACCTTGTTCATGTCGGTCACATAGCGCGAAAACAGGCCTTGCACATCGCGCTTGAAGCTGGTCCGTTCGCTCATGGCTTGCTCTCCTCATAGGTGGGTTCGGCAGGTTTGCGGCGGTCGACGACCTGGATCACGGGCGTGGAAAAATCGCCTTGCCGTATCAGGCCGCGGCCCTTCTCATTGGTGGTGATGGCCGCCGTGATGCGCCAGGCCTGGTTGCGCTTTTTGGGAACCAGGCTGTCGACGATGCCGGTGATATCCGTTTCGATGACATACTTGTCGTGCTGGTGATGGCCGGACAAGGCCCAGTGGCTGGTGCTGGTCACCAGGTAGCGGTCGCGGAACGACTTGTCACCGATGCGCGCGGCCACGCTGGCCGGATACAGGTAGATATCGGCCTGAAAACTGTAGTCTTCCTGCGCATGCGCGCGGTCCAGCACCATGTTGGCCCGCTTGTCGCTGGCCACGCGCCGCGCCGGGATCTTGTAGGCCCCCGTCACGGTGAGGTCGGGCCTGGCGGCCGCGCCATCGGCCGCATCGTCGCTGAGCAAGGCGGCGAACAGGCTTTTCTGGTTGTCGCCAAACACAAAGCCCGCCTGCTGGTGCCGGTCGATCAAGGCCTGGATATCCTTCTTGCGGGCAAACTCGCCGCCATAGCGCGGCTGGAAGCCATAGCCCTGCCGGATGGTGTCGAAGTACAGGTCCGCCTGGCCCATGTTGGCCGCGTAGTCGCCCGAATCGCTGCGCTGGGCATCGCCACTGCCGGCGCTCCAGCCGGCTGGCCGGGGCAGGCTGGCATCCTGCTCGCTGCGCATGAACGCCGTGCGCCCGCTGCCGCGTATGCCGGCATCACCATGCTCGTCCAGCCATTTCTCGAAACTGTAATCGAGAAAATTATGGAAGGCATAAAACAGCGGATCGAGGCCGGCCGTGACGTTGTCGCCCATATTGCCGCCCATGTAGGTGGCGTGCATGCGATTGTGGATCTTCGTTTCCAGGTTGCCGCCACCCAGGCTGCCGTATTCGTCGCCGCCGAAATCGGCCCAGTCCATGTAGTAGATCTGGTAGGCCAGCAAGTTGGGCGACGCCGTGGCCAGCGAGCTGTCGAGCCCCTCCTTGTTGCGCGTGGCGTCGTACAGCGGCGAATCGACGTCCTCGAAGGCTTTCGGATAGCGCACGCCGGTAGGCTTGCGGGTGAAGTTCCAGTACGGCAGCGCGACATTGCGCGTGCTGGGTCCCCGCTCGCCGTTCGGGTCCGCCGCCTGCAAGGCTTGCTCATAAAAGTACAGCTGGGCCCGGTGCCATTGCAAAAAAGTGTTCTTCTGGTGCTCGCATTCGCCGGGGAATTCCTCGTGGGCATTGTCCTCGGTCGCCACCTTGTCGAGAAAATAGGCAATGTCGCAGCTGTTGCGCGTCGGATCGCCCAGCAGCTGCTTCAGCCTGTCGCCGGGCAAGGCCGCCTGGCGGTCATTGAAGACGTCGACGGAGGTGCAGTTATGCACCCACGCCTGCCACAGGAAGCCGCGCCGGTCGTACACGTTTTCCTGGCTCTTGCGTTTCATTTCGCTCACCGCATGCTTGAATGCGTCAAGCTCGGCCGGGGTCAGTTCATCGATATTCTTGCGGTAGCGCACGACGCGCGCGCCGCCCGGCTCCGCCGGGGCCAGCAGTTCCGGGCGGCACGATACGGCCGCCTGCGCTTGCGCCCCGCTACAGACGCCTGCACAGAGCAGGCCGGCCAGGATGGGAAAGAGTGAATTTTTCATGCGTAACATGGGCAGTTGCTCCAGAAGCAGGTTGGGAGAGGCGGAAGCGCGCCGGGCGCACTCCCGCCAGGAACGGTCAGTGTCCGTGTCCATGTCCGCCCATGTCGCCGCCCCCCTTGCCATCCGGCAGAACCACCTTGACGTTCTGCATCATGCCCTGGTCTTCATGCTCGAGGATGTGGCAATGCAGCACGTACTCGCCGATGTAGCGCTGGTAACGCGTGGCGATCTCGATCTTGTGCTCCGGTATCACCAGCAAGGTGTCTTTCCAGGTGCCGATCAGATCCTTGTATTGCGCATCGACCGCGCCGCCGTCGGCGCGGGTAATGCCGATGATCTGGAAGGGATTGACGTGGATATGGAAGGGGTGGCTGCCATTCTTCGACGCCAGCTCCCAGATCTGCTCGGTGCCCAGCACCAGCGTGTGGTCGACGCGGTGCGGATCATAAACATACTTCAGCTCGGGGACCGGCGAGTCTTCCGGCTTGCCTTCCACCATGAAGCGGACCTTGCCGTCCAACTTGGCAATATTGAAGGTCACATACTCCTTCTTCTTGCCGCGCATCGCGTCCTTTGCTTCTGCGCTGAAGCCCGCATGCGGGACGAACTTGGCAAGCTTGAGACCATTCTCCAGATCGCCGAGGATGGTGCCCTTGACGCTGTCGGGCAACTGCGCAACGGGCAGGCGCTTGACGGCATTGCGCAACTCGGCCAGCAGGAAATCGCGCGGCGACTCGCCCGCCCTGGCGCGCGCGGCAGCCTTGGCGCTGGTCTTGGCCGTGATCACGCTGATCAGGCGCGTGTTGTTGACGTCATGCATCGTCGTCATGTTATTGAGGTTCGTTTCCGCATACACGCAATACGCGCCGGCCTTCGGCAGCGAAAACAGGATGTCGCTGCGGTAGCCCGGCTGCAGGTAATTGAGGTTCTTGGGGATGATCCTGTCGTGCGTCAGGCCGTCGCTGGCCACTTCGAATTGCGTGACGTCCTCGCCATCGCACAATTCCATCACGTCCTTGTCCTGGTTGGCCACGCTGAGCGCCTGCAACAGCTTTTGCGGATCGTTGGCACGGCGGATGCGCAGCACCACGGACGCCTGGAAGCCCGTGTCGATCAGGCGCCAGCGGTACAGGCGCTGCGTGTCCATCTTCATCACCGGCTGCACCTTGCCGTTGACGGAGGTATAGCGGCCCGACATCAGCCAGGCATCGGGATCCTTGACCTGCTTGAAATCCTCCAGCATGCCCACCGCCTCCTTGTCGCACGCCTTCAGCGGCGTCAGGCTGTTGCTGGGGCAGTCATAGGGAATTTGCTGCAGCAGCATCACTTCGCCGGCGCTGCCGCTGCCATCGTCGGGCTGGAACTGCTTCAGCACGACGTCGAGGTCGCCATTTGCCTTGTCGGTCGGATAGCGGTCGCCTTCGACCACCAGCGCGCCGGCCATGCCGCTGGCGACCTGCATCGCCGTCGCGCCATGCTGGTGCGGGTGATACCAGAACGTGCCGGCCGGATGGTCGATGGGAATATTGTATTCGTACTCGAAATCCACCCCAGGCTTGATCGATATCAGCACATTGTCGCTATTGCCCGAAGGCGAGACCCACAGGCCATGCGAGTGCAGATTGGTATCGTTGAAGCAGCCAGGCGGACGCGGCGCATTGATATTGTCCGTCGCGCACTGCTCGGCCGGCAGCGCCGGCAACTGGTTGTACAGCCTGAAGCGCACGGTTTGCCCCGGCGCCATCACGACGGTGGGCGCCATGAAGGTGGCCGCATTCTCGTCGCGGCCATCGAGCGCCAGGCCGCTCGTCTGCTGGTAGGAGCGCAGGCGCACCTTGTCATGCTTGGCCGTGGTCGGGTTATAGATGGTGCCGTTGGCGTAGCGGATGTACAGGTCGTACGCTTTCTCGTACTCGTCGCGCTTGCTCGCCGCCCGGTTGGCGGGCCTGGCGCGCGCCTTCAGCTTCGGCGGCTCCTGCAACAGGCGCAGCTCGACGTTGGGCAGGGATTTCAGGTTCAGGTCGAGATTGAGATTGACGCTGGTTTCCGCAGCGAAGGCGGCAGCGCAGGCGAACGGCATGGCGGCCAGGCACAGCGACACGTAGCTGCGGGGAAGGCGATGGGACATGACAACTCCTCGATTGGACTGGACTGGACAATGGAAGCATGGCTGGGCATGCGTATTTTTATTAATAACATTGCTATTATCCATAATGACAAAGAGTCAATACTCACACTAAGTCACTTGTTGTATTTATTGCTGAGGGAATGGCGCCGGTGGGGGAGCTGGCTGCTGGAGCCTGAGATGGGGGGACGGCGTTGGCCGCTGCGCGGCCAACGGCCCGCGCGCAGCGCGGTGGTTGGGCGATTCGGAGAGGGCTGGGCCGGCACGGCCCGGCCCGGCCCTTCGAATTCCACCGTTCCGTCCAGACAAATAAAAAAGCCTCCCGCAGGGGAGGCTTTTTTATTTGATTCTGGCGGAGACGGTGTCCGTAGAACATCCCTATGAAAAACGACGCATACTTCGGCGCTACCCCCCTGCCTACCCCCCTACAACGACTGGGGTGGAAAGGTTGTTAGTCAATGGCAAAGTGAATCGCCAGGAGTCTGCCAGACAACCGCGAACCGTTCAAAATTGCTTCGTTAAAGCTCTGCTAGCGAGAGCCAGTCATCAGAACCGTGGCGGCAAATGGGATGTAGCACATTTCGATTTAGTCGACGATATCCAGCCTGGCGTCCTTCCTGTTTGGAGAGGTCTTCTGCGCGAAGGTTCTGTCTCACTGACCGAACGGCAGGCTGCTCGTGACGATCAGGCGGCTACGTTCGTACAGCGTCGCGATCACCGGGAAAAACAAGTTCGCCTGCAGGAGGTTCATCTGCAGATACCGACTGGATCGGAAGTCACGCGTTTCCTAATGTGGTATGCCAATTTGTGTGCAAGATGCGCAGTAGCAGGCTCCCCGTTCGGGACGCAGAGGCCGGAGGTTCGAATCCTCTCACCCCGACAAAAAAAACCTTTATAAATCAAGGAAATTTCAATTTTCGGCGCCTATGGTTTGACATTTTTTGCCGCATTAGTGGCAAATTAGTGGCAAAGCTTGCGGTTTGACCGCAAAAAATATAAGCCGAAGTCATTAGACCTTGCTCCATAACTTAGGAGCATAGCCTCATGGCATCTATTGAAAGCCGCTCCCGCTTCATCGTCACTGTGATTTGCCACGGGAGCTGGTGGTCAAGAGTTCCATCAAACACTATCGCGATTCGGACTAGAAAACCTGAAGGATGCTCCTGCCACCAAGCCATAGCTGACGTGGTGACGACTAAAGATTATTGAGGAGGCGCCTAAGGTCTTGGTTAGAGCCGAAATCAGATAATGCTTCGGTAACGAGACTCCGAATGGAGATGTCGGCCCCACCACCACCTTGGCTCAATAGGCGCAGAGCAGAATGCCAGGCCGCGCGGCCATTACTACCAAGTTTTAAGGTAGCAACGTTACCACCTGCCCGAGACCATATTTCCTGCTCCAAAGGTCCCTGCGGATACAGCGAAGCTAACAAGTCTTCGAGTTCACGTGGATTTGTCGAGATGGCAGGCGAAGATTCTGGTAATGGGTTTTCCGCAGACTTCAGCAGACCACCTTTGCGCAGCGAGACAGGAAAATTATCGTGCGTTCGCGTCGTCAATATAGGGTTCTGCTTAGGGTAAGCAGCAGGAACAGTTTCTGATAAATAGTGAAATAGGTCCAAGACTCGAATTAGCCCATCAGAACGGTCATCCACGGCTCCTTGAAGACCTTTGAGAAGGACTTCCGTAAAAAGGCTATTGCGATGATTTTGAAGGATAACGGAGCTTTCCTCAGATGCGCTAGCTGAGATGATGACTCTGCCTTTCCCTTGCGCCAGAGCGTCCAACCTTGGTCCGCCGAAGGCCCACTTAGTGATGTTTTCGGTGTCACCCTTGAGTCGCGCTGCGGCTCCCGAGTGGCAGGCGTCAACCAGGACCAAAAGGCGCTCTGCAGGAATTTGGTTCAGCAGCTCGGAAAGTTCCTCAGCTTCTATGCCGGTCTCGCGTGGCCGAAAAATGTCGAACTCAGGAGGGCACAGATACGTTCCTGGGTCTGCTCCAGTCGTCCATTGCGCGCCGTGACCGGAGAAGTAGACGACAACTGTGTCACCAACCTGTGAACTTGCTGCTAGTTGTTTGAGTCCATCTAGGATGGCCGTACGAGTTGCTTCAGCGTTGCGAAGAACTTGCACGTTAGCGACCGGATAGCCGCAGTGCCTAGGACTATTCAGTAATTTCGCAACATCGTCTGCGTCAGATACAGGGGCAGAACCGAGCGGAGAAAGCAAGTCGTATTTACCAACCCCGATAACGAGGGCTCTACCATATTGAAATGTTTTGTTCATGATTTTATTCTAGCACGCAACTAACTTGCAGCATTTTCAGAACAAGGTTTCCACTGAAGTCCCGCAGGGCTGTACGCAGGAGGTCAGATGCTGACGGACCGAATCCCGCACGTACTTGCTTAATGCAGCGATGCCACTGTGCGAGTCCATTGCCTTCTGTAATTAGCTGATTATCTCTGCCTCCGCTGCGACTCCAAAATTCTTGGTCAGTGGGGCCATGGGGGTAAAGCTCTGCCAAGGAGTCTTCAAACATTTTCCAGGCATCGTCTGTGGGAATTTTAGCCGGCCGGCCGGTTCGAAAACGCACCGCCCAACTGTCCAAGACACCCATAACACCCACGCACTCTTTAGCGATTATTAAGAAGTCGTCGCGGAAGGAGCTATGGGTAGCCGCTCGCGATGCCGCCGATGTCCACTTCCTGGACTGAATCAGCTGTCCTATGGCAGCAGCAGGAGCTGATGGCAATCTATACGCGGGTGTATTCGCGAGTGAGTCCAGAAGGTTGGCGCATTCATTGTCATTTGCAGGATAAAGCGTATCGATGATTTTAATGAAATTTAAATGCGCATTTTTCGCAAGAGACGCCATGAAAGGCCCCGCCTTAAGAGCGGACCTGACTTCGCTGTGCAGTGGCTCCTCGATGGCCGCTGTGCTGACTTGGCCGTCTAACACTGCTGCAAGCCAAGCTTTGGCGGTTTGACCGACAACTTTTGCAACCAGCGAGTCGGGTATTAGCGTCCAGGCATGCTCTCTGTTGGGAACAATCAACAGGTCCGCAAGTGCAGCTCTAACTAATGGCCCCCAGATTCGTGCCGACCGCTCGCCGCGCTGGATGATGGTTTGAAGGCCCTGTGTTCTGTTTTCTATCTCGTTACCTGCATTCACGTTACTCGCAACTACTTTGTCCAAGATGTCAAACCACACCGGAGAATTCCATTTAAAGTTACGCAGAAGTCTCGGTTCGTTTTTTACGACGTCCGCTGCGAGGCTTGTAACCTCTTCAATATCTTCACGGATTGCAATTTCTATGCGCTCACTCGGCGCAGCCCTTGAGAGGGCGGACTCTACAGCGGTATGCCGAGCTGCCTTGGGTGGGCAGTATTTCAATACATCTAGCAGAGCCCGAGAAGCGTCGTAGCGGGTGGCTAACGCAGTTCCACATAGCTGCCACGCTCCACGCTTCGCGCTTTCTTCAGCGACCGCGTCTATTGTGACGGTGGATAGGCCTAAGAAAACAGTATTCGTCAATCCATTGAGATACCCTCTGGCATCAAAGAGATTTAGCACTGGCAAAAGGCTCTCTGGGTGCTTCTCGATAGTCTCCCATGCCAGACAGCCGATGCCTAAACTATCGGGTTTAATCGTGTCGGTGTAGGCGGCAAGTACGTCGGTACTCCACCACGCTTGTTGCGCTGCTCCGCGGACTGCCTGGTCAAAGAGCTTGCAATCGTCCTCAGTAACACTCACTTCGTCAACGCGGTTACGAATCCAGTCTTTCACGGTATTGCTCAGGCTATTTGCGTCAAAGCGCTCTAACTGTAAGTTACGCATTGAGAGGATGTCGGTCGGCTGCCATTTGAAAGACGTATTAATGAGCCTTTCTAAAGCAGACTGGCGCACTTCACTCGCTTGTTGCGAATCGCCCGACTTGGCAGCTAATAGACGGACCAGGCCTATAGCATCACTGACTCCGGACGGATTTTCCCAGAGGCGAAAGGCTTGCTCCAGCAAGATAAGGGAGGACGAAGACGGTAAATCGAAGGCAGCCGCTTCACCGAAGTCCAACAATGGGCGGCCTTCAGGCATATTTAAAAGCGCAGCAACGCCGGTGCTTAGAGGGTTGTCTGACGCTGAAAGTAACTGATTTTGAGGGTATCGCGAGACCAGCTCTGTCGGAATGGCGACTGCGGCACATGCCACCGAGTCTTCTACGGTGAAGCTCAAACTGAAAAGAATTTCGCGTCGCAGCAGACGAGGAACAACCTGCAGCAAGCTGAGCATGATGTCGTCGAACCCCGACTGCCCGACATGGATGGCTGGCCGTGACCTACTGGAGATTAGCGCACCTGCCAATTCTAGCAACAGCGGCTTCTTTATGTTCACTGGCGGCTCGGAAGCTTCGGCAGTTGCCACAAAGGGTGTACGCTCGACAGAATCCTGGGATTCACGCAGATTGTTAGCCAACGCGGCAAAGTCAGGCAAAAGCGGCAGCTCGCTTAAAAGGATAAATGCAGCGACCGAATCGACCATCCCGGCTCTTGTCGTGTCGCGGCTGCTCCTGGTATGAATAAGGACAAAGTAACCCTCATGGATGGCTGTGCGAAAGTAAGGCTGCCATTGCAAACCTGTCGGAACAGTGCCAGGGAGGTCTGTGAGCCAAGCTGCTTGTCGAAAGACGGTTTGCAAACCAGGGGCCGTTGAGGAGAGGAGTGAGTGTCCGCCTTTGGGGCCATACCAAGCTTTATGGATAAGCATTAGTTGTGCACAGCATTTGCAAGTTCGGCGATAGGCATAGTGAGGTCTGTCGTTTGTGTTCCCTCATTAGAAATTGCCCACCCCATATGTTCCGCCCCCTTGTAAATGAAGTCTTTGTTTGGAGATTCTTTGGTAAGGGCAACTCCCGTTGCGGAGAGACCGAAGATTAGAATGTCGCTTTTCTCCCAATTGTTTTCCAAAAAACTTGCAAAGAGCGGTAGTTTTTCGCGTAGCACTTCTGCAGGCTTTGTTCCTTCTGGGAGTTTGAGCTCATCCCAGCACGTCAGAAGCACCGCAAGTGCTGGTTTCTCTTTGCCTGTCCGTGAGCGGCGTGTGTAAAGCAGCATTTGCAGCAGTTCGACAAGACGCGCTTGCGAAGAACGTTCAATCGAAAACCCTTCTGGACGAGAAGATTTCAGGTCACCGAGCGGTCTCGAGAATATGTCATCTGCTAACGGCGCACTCTTGGGCCGAACCAGCAATACCCATCCATCTGCAGCCTCGACGCGCTGATGCCATGAGGCCGGAACAAGCCGTTCGTCCAGGAGTGAGCTTACCTGCTCGCCTGCATAGTCTGGCCAGCTCAAGTCGATCGCCACATGCGCTTCGGTTACTACAGGCAGAATGGTTTCAGTGTAGCTTCCTGCCGCTGTGTGCGCTCCCGGAACTCCTCCGCTGAGTGACTGAACAACATCATCAAACGCTGTCAAATCAAGCGCTGCACCGCGCATCCGTAACATCCCTGTTTCGGCGTTCAAACGACCTATAAGTTGTGCCCCGTAGTGGCTCTTGCCAACATTGGATTCGCCAAAAACGGCAATGTTAAGTGGGTTATCAGGCATAGACTCCTCCCAGTTGACGTAACATATCCCGTTCGGGCTGTGCGCCGGACGCGCTTCGGAAACGCGCGTCCGGGACTGTCAGCATCCATTCGAAAAGCTCAACCAATCCCTGCCCGTTGTTGTAGGAGGCCTGTCCAGGAGCGGAATGCATGCTTACCCTGAACGTCTGATAGCTACCGAGGACCAAGTCCGCCGCTTGAGTCACTGCCTGCTGCATTTCTGGTTCGACGTCGACGTCTCCCTTTGTCCATACTAAAGCAACAGGTCGGCCGCGCCGCTCAGCAGCTACACGCCGAAGTAGCGAAACCAAGTTAGACCTTGCAACACCTAACTTGGGCCCGGCAAGCGCCAGGGAATCCGCCACAACAATAAGGACATCTGATGCGTCGGAAAGCCAAAGTGCGCCAGTTGCATCATCCGCATCGCGTCGCACTGCCCAACGGCTGAACCATTCGCCAGGCGTGTCAGCGAAGAGGATATCGCGTCGGGTGCCATGAAGGTTCAAGTCCAGATGTAGGAGACCTGGATGCCGGCCCGCTCCACTCGATGTATGCGGTGGAAACGCAGGGCCGTGCGCTGAGTTCCAACGAAGGCTCCCTGCAATATTCTCCCAACCCTCCAAGGTTAATGAGCCGGCGAACGAGATGCCATCAGGGCAGATGCCACGCCCGACTAGCAGATACCAAGCTCCTAGCAGGGAAGTTTTCCCGCTATCAGAGGCACCAAATATACCTACAAGCCGTGTTCTGGCTCTACCTGCCAAGAACGCGGTGTCCATAGAGCCTAAAGCGTTACCAGTCCACGGCAACCTTGCTCCATCCTCCACCGCACCGGATGCTTCGCGCACTTCTGCGTCACTTTTCTTCTGCCAGTGCTTGCAAAGGTGAGGCGCGGATTCACCCTCGAGGCATCCAACCTCGTCTGGAGCGATACAGGCTAATTGAGCACAGAGCCCGTTCACGCTTCCTCCGAGGTTTCAGAAATCTCGTCTGGTATATTCAAAGACTCCAATACTTTGACTTCCCGTAAGAGCCAGATTGACCACTCAGCGAGTGTCATGCTCATTTCCGGTGCGACGCTCATCTGGGATAGCTCTGCTCTCCCAGATAGAGATGAGTTCGCTAGCGCTTGAATGAACAGACTTCTGGTCCCCAAAGGGATGCGCTGTTCTTGAAGCCATTCATGTCCAGGAACGGCTGTAGACCTCATCATAGCTTCCAGCAAGTCCTTAGTATTGATTTGTTCTTCGTTTTTGCTGCCAGCAACTGCGAGCACTGCTTCTGTGACAAGCGATTCGACTGCCGGCGGATAGACCTCCGGCAGCAGGTCCGCAACGTCAAATGCCGCATAAAGTGCAACAAGCGGCAACTGCAATTGGCGATACGGTGTATCTGCGGTCTCAGAGTAAAGCGCCTGCCGCCACCATAGCAGCTTGTTTGAAATGTTCAGTTGATTGCTGCGGGATTGTTCCGAGCGGACGAACTCGTTTAGTTTCGCGACGACTGCTTCACCGAGAGCCTTAAATGCTTGGGCACTTGCCTTCAGCGCAGCGTTGGCTGCCTTATCATGGACATCGACAAGAATTGGGGCCATCCGGTCCGCGAAATCATACGACCAATTCGCCGGCTGATTAGTCCAGTGAGGATTAGGGTTTTGAAGAGATGTGCCGTCTCTCTGCTGTGGCCCGGCTGAAGCGGCCACTTCTTTGTGCCAGGCGGTGGAGTCCGTAGCTTTTATAGCAGGGATTGTCGGCGCCTTCAAGGCAGCGCTGGGTGCAGAGGTTGACTGCGTTGGCCACACGCGCGCTAAGCGTTCCGTTTTGATTTGACGCGCGCGGTCCAAAATCTTAGACAAAATCTTCTCTTCCAGACCCACATTCAAGTACGGTAACACGTTGGCGCCAATTAAGTCCACAGCAACCGCCAATGTACCTTGCTGCTCCATGGCTCCCTTAACCGCTTCGAGAATAATGGCGCGGTACAGAGTAAGTGGTTCGTCTTGGAACGCCGCCCGAAAAGTAGGCCAGTGTTTTTGCAGGAGCTCACCTATATCGAGAAGAGATTGATGGGAGCCCGCAGCGGGGTCCCACGCGGCAAGGAGTGATGCTACGGCGGCTTTAGGATTTCGCGCATACTGTTGAGCCAGTTCATGGGCTGCGTCAACCAATTTTTCAAGGCGAGAGTCTTCTGCTCCGATATTCAATAATCGCAGGGTTAGAAAGTCCTGCAGTATGCTTATTTGCATTTTTTGCTCCGAGTTCATAGCCGGCAATGTCATTGGTTTAGTATCATACAGGCAACTTCAATTTCTGTACGAGTTTTAGCACCGTTTCCCCTTGTTGTCGAAGGGCGTAATATGCTTTGCATAGCGTCTGTTGGGGGCAACCGCCACAAGTGGTGTATTTTCCGCCTATCAAGGTGTTCTCGACGATTAGACCCCAGCACCCAACCGCTGTCGGGATTGTGTCCCTTCAGGCATCCTTCACACGTTGAGCACGAAGTGCGAATAAGCAGGTGTGAAGTTAGCTAACCGGCCCGCCGGTTAGCTAACTTCACCTATCCTGCCCCGCTTCGCGCAGCGACTGAACCACTAAAATCGTCGGACGCAACGTCGACCAAACCCCTTTTTTGGCACGGCTGAAAGCAAATAAGGCCTTATAAGGCCTTATTTGTGCCATATCTGCTTCAACCGTGGCATTTCAGGCTTCAACCGTGTCAGATTTGTGGTTCAACCGTGGCAGATTTGTGGTTTAACCGTGCAAGTTCCGCACGACATGAGGGCGATTAAATACCATGAAGAATCCTGTGCTGAACAACTGCGTGCCTGGCTCAAACGCCACCACCAGCGAAGCGCGGCCAGGAGTTCGTCGCATTTCTGGCCTTCAGCGACGATACCCGCAGCAACAATCAACTGGCTATGCAAGGATGGCGATCCGGTCTGCGCCATTGCCGTCGTGCTGGCACCGATCCCGCATCACCGCTGAAGAGAAGGGCCTCCCAAGTGACACCGCCCTCCACGCCACAGTACCTTGGCGCGCCAACGCTCAACGAGGCGCGCTTCAGCCGCCTGCCTGAAGTGTCGGCAAGCAGCGGAAAATGGCGTAGCAGGATTTAAGCAAGCGCCAAGGAAGCTACCGTCCTGGCCTCCGTAAGACTCCAGGGCCGCTTGCCGGCCCGGTTCAGGAGCGCATGCCGGCAAGGGATGCGGACAGTGGCTGCAAGGCGCATGAACACGCATGCCAGTCCTCAGCCCGCGCAAGGATACTCCATGGGGCAAGCCATCACACGACAGACGGTGCGGGATTGCTGCAAAAGTCAGACCATGCCTGCATCAGCACGATACGCTTGTCGAACAAGTCGCCGCGCCGATAGGCGGCTTCCACCCTGTCCGGCAAGCGGTGCGCCAGCGCATGCTCGCATACCTCACGTGAAAAGGCATTGGCCGCCGCCTCGGCGCACCAGTCACGGAAGGAAGAACGGAAACCGTGCACGGTGATGTCGTCAAACTGCATGCGGCGCAAGACTGCCGTCAAACTCATGTCCGACAACTGCGTGCCACGCTTGCGGCCTGAAAAGATGATGTCCCCCTGACGCGGCACTGCGCGCAGCAGCGCAAGCACCCCACCAGAGAGCGGCACGCGATGCTCCTTGCCTGCCTTCATGCGCTGCGCTGGAATCGTCCACAGGGCCGCCTCCAGGTCAATCTCCGGCCACCGCGCACCCCTGACCTCTCCTGAGCGCGCAGCCGTCAGGATGGCAAACGCCAGCGCCCTGGCAGCGATCCCTTCCTGACCCGATAAGGCGGCCATGAATCTGCCGATCTCTTGCCACGGCAGGGCCGGCCTGTTTTTCACCGGAGAAACCTTGTTCGGATTGGCCAGCAGATTTTCCAGATGGCCTTTCCAGCGCGCCGGATTTTCTCCCTGACGAAAGCCGCTGACCGTTGCCCAGTCGAGTATGCATTCGATTCTGCCGCGTATGCGCGTTGCCGTCTCCGTCTTTGACAACCAGATTGCATCGAGCACCTTGACGACCAGATCGGTGTCGATCGCCGCGACAGGCAGCGCCCCCACCAATGGGAACACATAGGCGGCCAGGGTGTTTTCCCACTGCGCCACATGTTTGGCATTTCTCCAGCCATGCCGGTGCGCCGCGATATAGGACGCCGCACACTGTTCAAAGGTCATTTGACGCGCACGCGCCAGCATCCCGGCCTGTTTTTCCTGGCGGCGCATTGCCAGCGGATCGCGCCCTTCACTCAGCAGCAAACGGCATTGCCGCGCCTTTTTGCGCGCCTCGACCAGATCGACTGCCAGACAAGAACCCAGCCCCATTTCGTGACGCCTGCCAGCTACGCTGTAACGAAACAGCCAGCTCCTGGCGCCAGCGCCGGATACTTGCAGCACCAGTCCGCCGCCATCCCCGTAATACCCTGGCTCCCTGGCGCGACCGACGACCAGCGCCGACAGCTTGTTCATCCTGATTGTCATTACCCCACTCCCGCATTGCGAGAACCGGTACTAATTTTAGCGCGCGATCAAGCGCGTGCTGGCAACGACACTTGATCCTGCACAAGGTCAGTTGCGGCAACAGGCGGGACATAACAGGACCGGTGACGTACGCTTGAAGGCAGCGCACACAGCCATTGCTACCCCCCAGCCTACCCCCCAGCAGATGCTGGATTGACGCGGCAGGCAGCGGACGCTGGCGGATGGATTTACGTGGTTTCTCCTATGAGGAGCGGAAATGAAAAAACCCGCCGAAGCGGGTTTTTAGAAATACTGGCGGAGACGGTGGGATTCGAACCCACGATACAGGTATAAGCCGTATGCATCCTTAGCAGGGATGTGCCTTCGGCCACTCGGCCACGTCTCCTAGCTGATTACTCAACTATGTCTCTGTAGCTAACTGCGCTGCAGCGACGAACGTCATAATATCGATTGCCCCCCCTTTGGTCAAGGGCGTGGGGCAATATTTTTGGATATTTAAGCTTTTTCCAGCTCGAACGCTTTATGCAGCGCGCGCACGGCCAGTTCCATGTACTTTTCATCGATCAGCACGGAGATCTTGATCTCGGAAGTGGAGATCATCATGATGTTGATGCCCTCTTCCGACAAGGTGCGGAACATTTGCGATGCGACGCCAACATGGCTGCGCATGCCCACGCCGACGACGGACAGTTTCGACACTTTCGCGTCGCCCGTGATGCTGGCCGCGCCCAGCGATTCGCGGTTCGCTTCCAGCACGGCCAGCGCGCGCGCGTATTCGCCGCGCGAGACGGTGAAGGTGAAGTCCGTTTTACCGTCGACCGACTGATTCTGTATGATCATGTCGACTTCGATGTTCGCGTCCGCCACCGGTCCCAGGATGTGGTACGCCACGCCTGGGCGGTCGGGCACGCCGAGCACGGTGATTTTGGCTTCATCGCGGTTGAAGGCGATGCCGGAGATGACTGCTTGTTCCATGTTTGTATCTTCCTCAAACGAAATCAGGGTGCCTGAATTGGCTTCTATTTCCAGCGGCAACATCGGGTCGGTCAGCGACGACAGCACGCGCGTGGGAACGCGGTAGTTGCCGGCAAATTCTACCGAACGCGTTTGCAGCACCTTGGAACCCAGCGAAGCCAGTTCCAGCATTTCTTCAAAGGTGATGGTCTTCAGGCGGCGCGCCTCGGAGACCACGCGCGGGTCGGTCGTGTAGACGCCGTCGACGTCCGTGAAGATCAGGCATTCGGCCGCCTTCATGGCGGCGGCGATCGCCACGGCCGAAGTGTCGGAACCGCCGCGGCCCAGGGTCGCGATGTTGTCGTGTTCGTCGACGCCCTGGAAACCGGTAATGATGACAATCTTGCCCGCATCGAGGTCGCGTTTGACTTTTTCGTCATCGATCGACTGGATGCGTGCCTTGGTAAAGGCGGAATCGGTCTTGATCGCGACTTGCCAGCCAGCATAGGATACGGCTTGTTTGCCGATCGCCAGCAGTGCCATCGACAATAGGCCGACGGACACTTGTTCGCCTGTCGAGGCGATCATGTCAAGTTCACGGGGATCGGGTTGATCCATGATTTCCTTGGCCAGTCCAATCAGGCGGTTGGTTTCGCCCGACATGGCGGATGGCACCACCACGATTTGATGCCCAGCGTCGTGCCACTTGGCAACGCGCTTGGCGACATTCTTGATACGGTCAGTCGAGCCCATCGACGTACCGCCATATTTGTGGACGATTAAAGCCATAAGAGTGAAGTTTCCGCTCAAGAAGAATAAAAAAGGAGGGCTTTACTCTACATGCCGCAATGCAAAATAACAAGCTAAAAAGCGCATTAGCTCATACCGATTGCGCATATGGAAATAACCAATCCATGCAGTCCAGCTGGCTTGAACAGCCGCTTGGCGGCTACCCCGGGAGTGGCCGTGGCGGCTGTCCTTACGCTCAGCAGGAGAGCCAGCGCAAGGCGACGCGGGGACGATCCAGCAGGCTCAGGCAATGGCAGTCGAGGCCAATACCAGCCGCGTACAGCAATTGTTGCGCCGCACAGACAAGGGGCAGGCGTTCGCGCTCCCAGGCGGGCACATCAAACGCCTGGTAATGGTATTTCAGGCTCTTGGTGGGACGGTTCAAGGCCAGTTTCAGGCGCTCGCCGCCCTGGCGGAAATCGATGGTCAAGGTCTGTGCTTGCAGCCAAGCAATATCGATGCCCTGGCCGCCCTCTTCCACCGCATCGAAATGCAGCACGCCGCCATACGCGGGAAAGGCCAGGCTGGCCTCGCCTTTCCATGCAAACTCCTGGCTGGCTTTTTCCAGGCCGGGAATGCCCGCATCGTCACGCTCGCGCATGCCGGCCAGGTCATTGAGCTTCGGCGTCAGGTACAGACGGTCGCGGTGGCGCCGCACATGGCATTCGGGATGCGTGACCAGCAATTGCGCATCGGGCCGCGCCTCCAGCAGCTGCGCCAGCATTTCCGCCAGCCACGCCGTCGACGGCATGCGCAGGCCGCGCGTGCCGAACCAGTGGCGCAGCAGGTTGTAGCAGCGGTCCGCGCTCAGCGCGCGCAATTTCGCCAGTTCGATGCAATCGCCATCGAGGCACGCTGCCAAATCCTGGATCGCCAGTTCCGTCAACAGGCGCTGCGCCGATTGCGCGTGCTGGGCGCTGCGCGCAAAACGCTCCTGGAAGCCGGGAAAGGCCTGCGCCAGCACAGGCATCACCTGGTGCCGCAAGGCATTGCGGGCAAAGCGGGGGTCGTCGTTCGACTCGTCGTGGATGTGCGCGATCGCATGTTTCGCCACATAGGCCTCGAGCTGCCTGCGCGACACGGGCAACAGCGGGCGCGCCATCACCAGGTCCGGGTTGCCCAGCAGCTCGGGCGCGCTGTTGGCGCCATCCATGCCGGACAAGCCCGCCGTGCCGGAGCCGCGCAGCAATTGCAGCAGCACCGTTTCAGCCTGGTCATCCTGGTGGTGGGCCGTCAGCAGCAGGCGCACGCCGTGCGTGGCGCACAACTGGCCCAGGGCCGCATACCGGCGCTTGCGGGCTGCCTCTTCCGTGCCCGTCTTCGCATTCTTTTCCAGGGTGACCTTGCGCGCCTCGAAGGCGATGCCCATGCCGGCGCACAACTGCTCGCAGTGGGCCAGCCAGGCATCCGCATTCGGGCTCAGGCCGTGGTGCACGTGGAACGCGTGCAAGGCCACGCCATGCGCTTGCGCCCAGGCATGCGCCAGGTGCAGCAGGGCCGAGGAATCGAGGCCGCCGCTCAGGGCAATGCCGATGGCGCTGTCTGCCGGCGGCGCGCAGGCGTCCAGCGCGCTGGCAAAGATATCGGCGACGGTGGCGGTTTGTTGCTTTTTCAATGTGGACTCCGGGAATGCAAAGAGGGACAGGTGGATAGCCGAATGTGTTCGGCTATCCACCTGTCCCTGGTGTTTGATGCTTGCTTTAACCCAAGACCTTAACTGCCGGGGTCGGACCCTAAGGGTCTGACCCCAGACTCTGCCGTTGGGTTTCAACAAATTACTCGCTCGGCGTGGTTTCCTTGAACTTGCCGTAGCTCAGCAGTTTTTCATGGCGCGCGGCCAGCAAGTCCTTGGTTTTCATGCCGTGGAACTGGCGCAGGGTATCGGCCAGTGCGCGTTTCAGCAAGGTGGCCATCTGTTTCGGATCGCGGTGGGCGCCGCCCAGCGGTTCGTTGATGATCTTGTCGATCAGGCCCATGGCTTTCAGGCGGTGCGCCGTCAGGCCCAGCGCTTCGGCCGCGTCGGAGGCGCGCTCGGCGCTCTTCCACAGGATCGAGGCGCAGCCTTCCGGCGAGATCACGGCATAGGTCGAGTATTGCAGCATCAGCACGGCATCGCCCACGGCAATGGCCAGCGCGCCGCCGGAACCGCCTTCACCGATGATGGTGGCGATCAGCGGCACTTTCAGCTCGGCCATCACGTACAGGTTGTGGCCGATGGCTTCCGACTGGCCGCGCTCTTCCGCATCGATGCCGGGGAAGGCGCCCGGCGTGTCGACGAAGGTGAAGATGGGCAAGTTGAACTTTTCCGCCACTTTCATCAGGCGCATGGCCTTGCGGTAGCCTTCCGGTTTCGGCATGCCGAAATTGCGCATGGCGCGCTCTTTCGTGTCGCGGCCCTTCTGGTGGCCGATGACCATGCACGGCTGGCCGTTGAAGCGGGCCAGGCCGCCGACGACGGACAGATCGTCCGCGTAGCTGCGGTCGCCATGCAATTCGTGGAAATCAGTAAAGATTTCATTCACGTAATCCATGGTGTAGGGGCGCTGCGGGTGGCGCGCGATCTGCGCCACTTGCCAAGGCGTCAGCTTGGCGTAGATATCCTTGGTCAGTTGCTGGCTCTTCTTGGCCAGGCGGTCGATCTCTTCCGAGATGTCGACGGCCGAATCGTCTTGCACGAAGCGCAACTCTTCGATCTTGGAATCGAGTTCCGCGATCGGCTGTTCAAAATTGAGGAAAGTCGTTTTAGTCATTGTACCTCCAGGTTTTACCGGCCACGGCGCCAGGGCGCGCGGCGTCATCTATGTTTATTTTACCGTACCGGCTGGTGCGCCGGGGGCTGCATCGGGTGCGGCAGGGGCGGCTGCAGGGTCGAGACTGCGCCACAAATACCACGTCGCCACGGTGCGCCACGGTTCCCAATTGGCGGAAACCTCGCGCGCATCGCTGCGGGAAACTGGTTCGCCGGAGAAGTAATTGACGCTGATGCCCTGGATCAAACCGGGGTCGTCGAGCGGCAAGACATTCGGCCGGAGCAGATTAAATATCAGAAACATCTCGGCTGTCCAGCGGCCGATGCCGCGGATCTGCACCAGTTCGGCGATGACGGCTTCGTCATCCATCTGGTCCCACTGGCTCGCGTGCACGCGTTTGGCCTTGAAATGGTCGGCCAGGTCGAGGATGTATTCGGTCTTGCGTTTGGACAAGCCACAGGCGGACAGCTGCTCGGCGCCCGCCTTCAACACTTGCGAGGGCGTGCATTTCGGGCAAGCCAGCAGCAGTTTTTTCCAGGCGGCATCCGCTGCCTTGGGCGTGATCTGCTGCCCCACCAGCGAACGGGCCAGGGTGGTGAACGGGTCGCTATGGCCGACCAGGTGCAGGTCGCCAAATTGCGGGATGAGCTTTTTCATGATGCGGTCGCGCTTCATCAGCTCGATCTTCGCCTCTTCCCAGTAGTGCGGCACCTGGATCACTTGCGCCAAGTCCGTCACCTTGGGCGCTTCCCCGTTTTCCCTGGACGTTGGCATCATGCGCGGCGCCAGTTGGTCGAGCCGTCAGGCTTGTCTTCAAGAATGATGCCCGCCGCCAACAATTCGGCGCGGATCTTGTCGGACTGGGCAAAGTCGCGTGCCTTTTTCGCCGCGCTGCGCGCCGCGATGGCCGCTTCGATGCCGGCCGCCTCATCCTGGCCACCGGCGGCAGCGCCGACGGTCGCCTGCAGGAATTGCTGCGGCGTACGCTCGAGCAAGCCGAATACGCCCGCCAGGCCCTTCAATTGACGCGCCAGCGCCGGCGACTTGCTCTTGTTGACTTCCGTCGCCAGGTCGAACAGGGCGGCCACGGCCAGCGGCGTGTTGAAATCGTCGTCCATCGCTTCGCGCACGCGCACGGCATGCGCTTCGCTCCAGTCGATGGCACCCTCTTCCACCGCCACCTCGGCCAGCGCCGTGTACAGACGCGTCAGGGACAGGCGCGCATCATCGAGGTGCACGTCCGAGTAATTCAGGGGGCTGCGGTAGTGCGCGCGCAGGATGAAGAAGCGGATCACCTCGGCATCGAACTTTTGCAGCACTTCGCGGATGGTAAAGAAGTTGCCGAGCGACTTGGACATTTTTTCATTGTCCAGGCGCACGAAACCGTTATGTATCCAGTAATTCACGCTGGTATGGCCGAACGCGCCTTCGGATTGGGCGATCTCGTTTTCGTGGTGCGGGAATTGCAAGTCCGCGCCGCCGCCATGGATGTCGAATTGTTCACCAAGCAAGGCGCAGGACATGGCCGAGCACTCGATATGCCAGCCCGGGCGGCCCTTGCCCCACTTCGAATCCCATTTGACTTCTTCCGGCTCCGACTCCTTCGACGACTTCCACAGGACGAAGTCGAGCGGATCGCGCTTGCCCGTGTTCACGTCGACGCGCTCGCCCGCGCGCAGATCGTCGAGCGACTTGCCCGACAGCTTGCCGTAGTGGGGGAAGTTGCGCACGGCATAGTTTACGTCGCCATCCGCGCCCTGGTAGGCCAGATCCTTGGCTTCCAGCTGTTCGATCAGGCGCAGCATCTGCGGCACGTATTCGGTGGCGCGCGGCGTGTGGTCGGGCGTCAAGATGCCCAGCGCGGCCGTGTCTTCATCCATGTAGCGGGTGAAACGCGTCGTCAGCTGGGAAATCGTCTCGCCGTTTTCTACGGCGCGGCGGATGATCTTGTCGTCGATGTCCGTAATGTTGCGCACATAGGTGACGTCGAAACCGGACGCCTTCAGCCAGCGGTAGATGACGTCGAACGCCATCATCATGCGCGCATGGCCGATATGGCAATAATCGTAGATGGTCATGCCGCAAACGTACATGCGTACCTTGCCCGCTTCCATCGGGACGAATACCTGCTTTTCGCGAGCCAGGGTGTTGTAAATCTTTAGATTGCTCATCGTGCTTTGCAAGTGGAGCGGCCGCCAGCCTGGCAAAACGACAGACAGGCGCGGACACCAGGGGTGCCGCGCCACTGAACTGCCGTGTGCGCCGAGACTGTACGACCCGCTATATTGTTGTTCTTGTTTGTTAGAATTAGGGCGTTAGCGGTCAAGTATAACATTGATAAAAACCATACTGGCCCGATATGAATCAGGTTTTTACGATGTTCAACCGAAACTCACTTCTTTTGGCAACAACGCAAGTTTAAAGAAAAATAACGATCAAGGACGCCTTCATGCAAGAAATCAAATCGAAACGCCTGTCTTTCCTGGCCCGCTTTTGCACCCTGTTTGCCGGCCTGACCCTGGGCAGCGCCGTCGTGGCAGCCGCTCCGGCGACCGCCCTCGACCCGACGCCGCACGTGGCCCTGAAAACCAGCATGGGAGAAATCGTGCTGGAACTGGACCAGGAAAAAGCGCCGAAAAGCGTGGCCAACTTCCTGCAGTACGTCAACAGCGGTTACTACAAGGGCACCGTGTTTCACCGCGTCATCGACGGCTTCATGATACAGGGCGGCGGCTTCGACAAGAACATGAAGCAGAAAGCCACCAAGGCGCCGATCAAGAATGAAGCGCAGAACGGCTTGCAAAACGTTACCTACAGCATCGCCATGGCGCGCACGGGCGACCCGCATTCGGCAACCGCGCAATTTTTCATCAACGTGAACAACAACGGCCCGCTCGACTATCCTGGCCGCGACGGCTTCGGCTACACGGTGTTCGGCAAAGTCGTCAGTGGCATGGACGTGGTCGACAAGATCAAGGCCGTGCCCGTCGCCGACAAGGGCCCGCACCAGAACGTGCCAGTCACCCCCGTGGTGATCGAATCGGCGACTTTACTCAAGACAGCGCCCGCAAAACTGTAAAATAGCGTTTTTGCGGCGCCTGCCTGCCTGGCGCCGCTGAATCAATTATTCATCCAATTTATTAAGGATCATCATGACCTCCGTCATCATCACCACCAATCTGGGCAAGATCACCGCTGAACTGGACGCCGAAAAAGCGCCGAAAACGGTTGCCAACTTCCTGGCCTACATGCAAGCCGGTCACTACGACAACACGATTTTCCACCGCGTCATCGACGGCTTCATGATCCAGGGCGGCGGTTTCGAGCCAGGCATGAAACAAAAGCCTGCCGACACCACCGTGGAAAACGAAGCCAAGAACGGCCTGAAAAACGATACCTACACGCTGGCCATGGCCCGCACGTCGGATCCGCATTCGGCATCGGCCCAGTTCTTCATCAACATCAAGAACAACAGCTTCCTCGACTACCCAGGCCAGGACGGCTGGGGCTACGCCGTGTTCGGCAAAGTCACCGACGGCAAGGAAGTCGTTGACGCGATCCGCGCCGTGAAAACCTCGCGCGCCGGCATGTTCGCCGATGTGCCAGTAACCGACGTCATCATCGAAAAAGTCGAAGCAGTTTAATTCGGCTACTGCATCATGAATAACAGGCATTGCAGCGTTTTCGCCTCTCCATGCACTTCACTTTTTGGGAGCGTTGAACGATGACAATGCCTGCCGCACTCTTTATTTCCGACCTGCATCTGCAGAGCTCGCACCCGCGCACCAGCGCGGCGTTTCTTTCTTTCCTGGAACATCATGCGCAATATGCGCAAGCGCTGTATCTATTAGGCGACCTGTTCGAATACTGGGCCGGCGACGATGACCTGGAAGACCCGTTCAATGCGCGCATGACGGCCGCCATCCGCGCCGTCAGCGATGCGGGCGTGCATGTCTACTGGATAGCCGGCAACCGCGACTTTCTCGTCGGCTCCGGCTTTGCCGCCGCCGCCGGCGCCACCCTGCTCAGCGAACCGCACGTGGCCACGATTGCCGGCCAGCGCATCGTATTGCTGCATGGCGACGCCGAATGCACGAAAGACGTCAGCTACATGGAGTTTCGCGCCATGGTACGCCAGCCCGCCTGGCAAAAACAGTTCCTCTCCATGCCGCTGGCACAGCGCAAGGCCATCATCGACGGTTTGCGTCAGAGCAGCCGCCAGCACAATGGCGAAAAATCCATGGACATCATGGATGTCACGCCCGATGCGGTAGCGCAAGTATTTGCCGAACACGCGAGCACCGTCATGATCCACGGCCACACGCACCGCCCTGCCCTGCATAAAGTCGACGCTACCTTGCGCTATGTCTTGCCCGACTGGGAATGCGACGTGACGCCGCCGCAACAGCCGCGCGGCGGCTGGATCGCCATCGATGCGCGCGGCAACATCACGCGCCACGACCTAAACGGCGACATCATCGACTAGGCTTGCGCCGACTGCCGCACGGGCGTTTGTCCGATAGCCGCGCCCGCCTGGCCCTGCTGTAATGGCGCCATGCACACTGTTTACATCGGCACGGCCGGCTGGAGCCTGTCCAGCGCCGCCGCCAGCCACTTCCCCCTCGATGGCAGCCATCTGCTGCGCTATGCCCAGGTCTTGCCCTGCGTGGAAATCAACAGCTCGTTCTACCGCCCGCACCAGAGCGCCACTTACGCGCGCTGGGCCGACAGCGTGCCCGCCCATTTCCGCTTCAGCGTGAAATTACCACGCAGCATCACGCACGAGCGGCGCTTGCGCGACTGTGCAGCCGAACTGAAACGCTTTGCGGGAGAAGTCATGCAACTGGGGAATAAACTGGGCTGCGTGCTGGTGCAGCTGCCGCCCAGCCTGCGTTTCGAGGCGGACGTGGCCGCCGCATTTTTCCTTGCGCTGCGCCAGCGCTTCGACGGCATGCTCGCGTGCGAAGCGCGCCATCCCAGCTGGTTCGAGGCAGGCGCAACCGAGCTGTTAACGATGCAGCGCATCACGCGCGTGCGCGCCGATCCGCCTGCAGGACAGCCGGGGCCGCACGTACCTACCACGAACGTGGCCTACCTGCGCCTGCACGGCAGCCCAACAATCTATTACTCGGACTACCCGGCCGACTACCTCACGGCGCTGGCCGCTGAATTGCACACACCAGCGCATGTGGACAGCTGGTGCATCTTCGACAACACGGCGGCCGGGGCCGCCCTGTTCAATGCGCTGGACTTGCAGGCGCGGCTGAGGGGGGCGCCAGCCGTGCAATTGCTTCCTTAGGGCAAGGGCGCCTGGATTAGGGCCTGGGCGGTAAAGCCATACAGCACGCCATTGCCAATGGCGAAAGTGCTCAGTACAGGAGATCCCCAGCCTAGTTGCGGCGTAGAAATTACCCCTGCACTGTCGATTCTGCGTATGCCGTCTTGACCACCCGTGTACAGATTGTCGTTGGCATCTATTGCCAATGGAAAATAGTCACTCGCCATCAGACTTCCGGTTCCCGGCGGACCATCTTTTCCATCGCTCAGCAAGGAAGTGCCGGCAAAATGGCTGACATCCCCATTCTGTGCCACCTTGAAGATCACATGATGCTGGACATCTTCAAAGTAGAGTGCTCCGCTGCGGTCGACGGTCAGGCTGGCGGCTGAAATATAGTCACGCGTGCCAATCTTTCCATTCAATACCTTCATGGCATTCTCGTACGGCACAAACAAGGAAAACTCGCCGCCCGGTGGACGCCGATAGATACCATTGCCTGCATTGTGCACCCAATAAATATTGTTTTGCTGGTCGATCGCCAGCGCGAAGCGCGTGCCATGCGAAGTTGGCAAATAATCAATACTGGATACCTCGCCCTGCTTGTTAATCTTGCGTAACACGAGCCGAGGCTGCCCATGGAACTGGTCAGCAAAATACAGGTTGCCTTCCATGTCGAACGCCATGGCCACCGGCCCCTCCAGGGTCGCAGTGCCACGCCCGCCATCGACCCCGCCGTCTTTTCCCGCAATACCCGCAAAGATACTGACCAGACCATCTGGCGTCACGCGACGGATGACCTTGTTGACATCATCGGCCAGATAAACATTTCCCGCCACATCCGCCACGACGGCTCTCGCGTAGCCCAACGTCAGGCGCGCCGCAGCGCCAACGCCATCGACGAGGCCGATATGTCCCGGCAAGGCCGACAGAGTCGACAGCTTTCCATCCTGGTCCAGCCTGCGCAGCATATGCCGGCCCAGGTCATACACGACCATGGCACCGGAAGGCTCCAGCACCATTTCATTGAGCTGTTTGAAGCCTGGTGCCTGACCGTTCGCATCAAGCATGCCAGCACCGAGCAAGGTCGTCACCTTGCCGCCTGCCTGCACTTTCCGAATGCTGCCGCCGTCGGCCAGCAATAACTCGTCATCATGAGTGAAGCGCATGCCGCGAATGCGGAAAAAGCTGGCAGCGCCACCGATACCATCGATAGAAGAATTCTGCGAGCGGTTCCCCGCCACCTTGACCGCCATGCCATTTTGGATGCGGAATAGATAAGAACCCGTGGCATCCGCAAAATAAACGCTGCCAGCGGAATCAAGCGCAAGTCGGCCCACTTGTTGAAAATTGCTGCTGACTTCAGGCATGGGAGCAAATGTCCACGCCAGGGTGCTGACCACGCCGTTCACGGTGACGCGGCGTATGGCATTTTTATGCATATCGACCAGCAGCACATCGCCATTCACATCGATGGCCAGGCTGCCCGGCAAACCTAAGCGGGCTTGCTCTTTCTGCCCATCTATATACGCAGACGCCGGCTCAAGATCATCAAGCTCACAACTGCTGCGCCGCTGGCCAGCAACTGTACTCACCATGCCTGCTGGCGTGATCTTGCGCAGCACGGCGTGGCAGTAGTCACTCACATAGAGATTCTCCTGGCGATCAATTGCCAGACGGGAACCCTCGACAAAGGAAAACGTGGCGCTCGACACCGGGCCGTCTTCGACGCCGCGCTTGCCCATCACGCCCGCATACACGCTCAAGCTGCCGTCAATTCCCATTTTGTGGATGACGTGATTGCCCGCATCGGCGATATAGTAGTTACCAGCGGCATCGCGGACCAACCCTGCCACCTTTTGGATTTTCTCCTGCACCCCTGCCAGCAAGACCGGCAGGCAACGCACGGCCAAGGTATCGACATCCGCGTTGCCCATGGTCGCCGTGCCTTGCGCGATGCTGCAGCCGAGGCCAGCGGAGGCGCTGTCGACCTTGCCCTGATATGCCGTGCCCGCCGCCAGCTTGCCGGCAAAGCTGAAGGGACCGTTGACCGTGACGGTCAGCTTGTCCGTACCGTTCGTCAGCACGACGCTGGCGCCAGGCAGCAAGCCGCTGACCGTGCCGCCCAGCAGATAGCGCGGCGTCTCGACCGGCGCCACGGGCGTCGGTGGCGGCGTGGCCGTGCCGCCGCCGGAACCGCCGCCACAGGCGCTCAGTCCGGCCAGGAGGGCGATGCCACAACCGGCGCGTCTGAACAGGTTGGACAACTCGTCATATCGATTGATCATTGCTGCTTTCATGTGACTGGCGATGATTTCCGCCAGAAGCTATCAAGTAATTTTTTCAAACACGCAACATTATAGTTTCAACATGACCAGGAAAGCATCGAACTGTTGACATTTACATTTTCACTGTTATAGTTAACTACAACACCAACTCAATACATCACGGAGCTTCGATGCCTACAGCACTTTTTATGCGCCGCGCCGTCCCGCCCTTGTGGGAGCGCATCCCATGAGCGCGGAATGGAACGACAATAGCCCCATCTACCGCCAGCTCAAGGCCAGGGTGGTGGGCATGATGCTCGATGGCGTGCTGCAGTCCGGCGACGCCTTGCCTTCGGTGCGCCAGGTGGCGGCCGATTATCAATTGAATCCCATCACGGTCTCGCGCGCCTATCAGGAACTGGTCGACGATGCCCTGGTGGAAAAACGCAGAGGACTCGGCATGTATGTCCTGGAAGGTGCCCGCGAGAAATTGCTGGCCAGTGAACGCGAGCGCTTCCTGCGCGAGGAATGGCCAGCCTTGCTGGAACACATCACCCGCCTGGGCCTTGATCTCGATCAACTACTGCAAGCGAGCCGCGACGGCGGCGCACACGGAGAACACGCATGAATGCATTGAACAAGGACAGCGTCATCAGCGCGCGCGGCCTGAGCAAGCAATATGGCAAGCAGATGGCCATCGACGGCATCAGCTTCGATATCGCGCCAGGGCGCATCGTCGGCTTGATCGGGCCTAACGGTTCCGGCAAGACCACCACCCTGAAAGCCATCCTGGGCCTGACGGGCTTCGATGGCGACTTGTCGGTACTGGGGCGCGATCCCCGCGTGCAGCGCGATGCGCTGATGGAAGACGTCTGCTTCATCGCCGACGTGGCCATCCTGCCGGGCTGGCTGCGCGTGGCCGACGCCATCGATTTCGTTGCCGGTGTGCATCCACGTTTCGACCGCAGCAAGGCCGAACGCTACCTGGCCCACACCAAGCTGTCGCCGAAGATGAAGGTCAAGGCCATGTCGAAGGGCATGGTGGTACAGCTGCACCTGGCGCTGGTGATGGCCATCGACGCCAGACTGCTGGTGCTCGACGAGCCGACCCTGGGCCTCGACATCCTGTACCGCAAGCAGTTCTACCAGAACCTGCTGGAAGACTATTTCGATGAAAACAAGACCATCGTCATCACCACGCACCAGATCGAGGAAGTGGAACACATCCTCAGCGACCTGATGTTCATTCGCGACGGCAAGATCGTGCTGGCGTCGAGCATGGAAGAGGTGGGCGAGCGCTATATCGAGGTGATGGTGGGCCCGCAGCACGTCAATCCGGCGCGCGCCCTGCAGCCGATCAGCGAACGCAGCGTGTTCGGCAAGTCGGTGATGCTGTTCGACGGCGTCGCCCGCACCCAGCTGGCCGTCCTGGGCGAAGTGCGCACGCCCAGCCTGGCTGACCTGTTTGTCGCGACCATGAAAGGATCGTACCAATGAGTATTTCCCCTGCAAACAAGATGCAATGGCTGATCCGGCGTGAATTGTGGGAGCACAAGGGCATGCTGCTGTGGACGCCTATCGTGATCGGCGTGGTCATGACGGTGCTGGGCACCCTGATGGCGGCCGCAGCCGTCGCAAAGAGCAAAATGCACACGGCGCTCATCATCAATGGCGAGGAGATTTCCTGGAGCACCATCTTCAATACCCGTACCTTCGGTCCGCGCCGCACGGAAATCATCGATGCCGTCGCCAGCAACTATACGTATGCGGCCGCGCCGCTGTTCCTGGCACTGGGCTTCCTCGTGTTTTTCTATTGCCTGAGCGCCCTGCATGACGACCGCCGCGACCGCAGCGTGCTGTTCTGGAAATCGCTGCCCATCTCGGATGCGCAGACGGTGCTGTCGAAAGCGGCCATCGCCCTGCTGGTCGCGCCGCTGATCGTGGCCGCTGCCGCCAGCCTGACGTCGCTGGCCCTGATCCTGATCCTGAGCGGCGTGCTGGCGGCCAACGGCATCCACGTGTTTGCCGAGCTGCTCGCGTCCCCTGGCCTGTACCTGGGACCGCTGCGCGTGTTCGGCTTGCTGCCCGTATATTGCCTGTGGGCCTTGCCGACGGTGGGCTGGCTGCTGATGGTATCGAGCTGGGCCAAGTCGAAAGTCTTCCTGTGGGCCGTCGGCGTGCCGCTGCTGCTGCTCATCCTGACAGTCTGGGCCGGCAAGCTGACGCAGACGGAAAGCGATGTCAGCTGGATACAGATGAATGTCATCGGACGCGCCCTGCTGGGCACTCTCCCCGGCAGCTGGTATCTGTTCGAACCGGATCTGCTACCACGCATGCACGCCCTGGCAGAAGGCGGATCGCACATGGCACGCATCGATGTGTTCAGCAATTCCTGGTCCAGCCTGGCCTTGCCGGCCGTCTGGCTGGGTGCCGCGGCAGGCGCGGCGCTGATTTACGCCGCCATCCGCCTGCGAAGCTGGCGCGAGGAAGGCTGACGGCGCCATATCGCCGCCCCCAAAGAAACGCCCCGCCCGCCGGGGCGTTTTCATTTCTCCCCCGTTACGCCGCCGACAATAATCACTACCGTGCTGATAGTGATTATTAACACATCCCCACGCCAAATAAAGACTATTCATTCGATAGTATTAATTAGATATAAAAATTACAAATAATTATTCCTATCGTATTTTATTACCAATCAAATTTGATAATCACCGGACAAAAAAGCAACAACTAGCAAATCGATAGCGAGACGATTTTTGAGATGAAAGGCGCAGAAATGCTGGTGCATGAGAGCAGATTCATCCGGAATGCCCTGTTTCGTGACAATCCGTGATTATTCACTTGCGCAAAGCTTGACAGAATAGAGTCATGGAAAATGATCAAAATGAAATTGAAAGTTTCAAAATTGAAACTACCATCAGAGTGAGGACAGGCGCAGACATGCCGTAAATATGCCGTCCCGCCAGTCTGTATCGCAAAGCAAGCCAGTTACGGGCGAAACAAAATACGAGAAATAAGCGCCATGCAAAACAAATGCAAAATTAGCATTTTTAATATCAAGGATGATGCGCTATTTTGCTCCAGCGATTTTTTTCCAATTATGTTTTACTTGCCACTATCAACATCGGCAACACCAGAGTTCGACCACGGCCCAAGCCACGCCGGAGTAACAAAGGAAACGAAATACATTATTGATTTTTTAATATCTTAAAAAATTGAACGAATATCCAACCTCTTCCGGAGACTTTAAAATGGCCACCACCCCAAATCCAGCACAAGTTCCCGTCAATGCCGAAGGCGTTGGCGCCAAGATCGCGACGCCCGCAAAAAAAGTCGCCAACCCGAAAAACGGCGACCGCAAGCAGTATGACGAAGATGAACTGGTACAAGGGGCCGATGCCAGCCAAAGCATGCCGCCTGAAAATGTCGTCGAAGTCACGGGAAGCGCCGATACGGGCAATGCTGGCGCCCTGGGCGCCGCGGCCGCAGTAGCGGCAGCCGCCGCGGCAGCCGGTGGCGGTGGCAGCGGCGCCGCAGCAGGCCAGGCCGGCAACGGCACGCCGCAAAGCGACAACAATGGCGGCGCTGCGGGCGCGGCAGGCACGGGGGCTGGCGCCGCCGGCATCCCCAGCGGCAGTGTCGTGGATGTCGCTGGCGCCTCGGCCGGCGCGGGGGCAGGCGCCGGAGCGGGCGCAGGTGCCGTAGGCGGGCTGGGCGGACTTGGCGTGCTGGGCGCGCTCGGCGGCCTTGGCCTGGTCGCCGCCGCAGCCGGCGGTGGCGGCGGAGGCGGTGCCGCGGCCGGCGGTGCCGGCACGGGCGGCACGGGAACGGGGGGAACGGGCACCGGTGGCACCGGCGGTACGGGAACGGGTGGCACAGGCGGCACGGGAACGGGCGGCACGGGTGGTACAGGCGGTACGGGCGGGACCGGTGGTTCCACCGGCGGCCAGGGTGGCACGGGCAATCAATCCACTACCACCACCATCACCGACGCGGCCGTGCTGGCCGCCGCCGCGGCTGTCGCCGCCGCCAACAACGCCCTGGCCGATGACGCCGCCGCCGCCGCGGCAGCGGCCACGGCAGCTGCCGCTCTGGCAGCGGCGAATGCGGCCACCCTCGCCGACCAGCTGGCGGCGCAGGCGGCCGCCGCGGCCGCCGCAGCCTTGCTCGCCGCCAATAGCGCCACCACCGACGATGCGCTGGCAGCCAGTACGGCCGCCGTCGTGCCCGGTGCGCAGGCCGCTGCTGGCGCCGCCACGAACGACGACAACGCAGCCGCAGCCGCAGCCGCCGCAGCCGCCATTTCGCTGGCCGCCGCCACCTCGGCCCAAAATGCCGATGCGGCCGCCGCCACGGCCGCCGCCAACGCCGCCGCCGCGCACGCCGCTGCCGATGCGGCGCAAACGCAAGCGGACCAGACCAACGCCCCGGCACTGCAAGCCATCGCCGATGCGGCCGATGTGGTTTCCGCCGCCGCCAACACCCAGGCCGCGCTGACCGATGCCGCGGCGCTGGCCGTCATCTCGGCCAATGATGCCGCCGCCGCCGCCGCCGCCACGGCGCTGGCCAATGCCACGGACGCCGCCGCGCTGGACCTGGCGGCCACCGCCGCCGCCAACGCGGCAGTCACGGCCGGCATACAGGCCAGCCTGACGGATGCCGCCGCCCTGACGCTCATCTCCGATGCCGATGCGGCAACCGCCGCCGCGGCCGCCAGCGTGGCCGCCGCCACCGATGCCGCCGCCCTGACGGCCGCCTCGAATGCGGCCGCCGCCGCGGCAGCGAATGCGGCCGCCAACGCCAATGCCAGCGACGCCGCGGCACTGGGCATCGCCGCCACGGCCGCAGCGAACGCCGCCGCAGCAGCCAGCACGCAGGCAGGACTCACCGACGCCGTGACGCTGACCATGGCAGCGGACGCCGCCGCCGGCGTCGCCGCCTGGGATGCCTCGATCGCCAACGCCACCGATGCCGTGGCCCTGCAGGCCGCCGCCGATGCCGCCGCCACGAACGCCGCAAATGCCCAGACACAAGCCAACATGACGGACGCGCCCACGCTGGGGCTGATCGCCGATGCGGCGACCCTGGCAGCGGATGCGGCGCAGGCGCAAGCGGACCTGACCGACGCCGCCGCGCTGGCCGTCATTTCCAACGCCGACGCTGCCGCGGCAGCGGCGGCCGCCACCCTGGCCGGCAACACGGATGCCGCCGCGCTCGACGCCGCTGCCGCCGCTGCCGCCACCGCGGCCGCCAATGCCGTGGTGACAGCCAACCTGAGCGACGCGGCCGCCCTGCAGATCACGGCCGATGCCGCTGCCAGCACGTCAGCCGCCGCCGCCACGCAAGCGGCACTGACCGATGCGGCCGCGCTGCAAATCGTCTCCGATAATGACGCCGCCGCCGCGCTGGCAGCGCAAACCATCGCCGACCAAACAGACGCTGCGGCCCTGGCCGCTGCCGACGCGGCGGCCGCCAGCGATGCCGCGAATGCCCAGGCAGTGGCCGATCAGACCGATGTCGTGGCGCTGCAGCAAGCTGCCGACCAGGCCGATGCGGATGCGCAAGCTGCCAATGCGCAAGCCAACCTGCTGGACGTCAACGTCGCCCTGAATGCCTTCAACCTGGCCAACCTGGCCGCCCTGGCCGCCAACGTCACGGCCGGACAAACCAGCGTGGTCGACCTGACGGCGACCGTCAATGCCTTGCAGCTCGATTCCGACAATGCCGACATCACTGCCAACCTGACGGATGCCGTCACCCTTGCCGCCACCGCCGCTGCCGATGCGCTGACGGCCGCCGGCTTGCAGACCGCGGCCAACCTGACCGACGCCGTGGCGCTCGCCAACACCGCCGCCGCCGCCGTTTCGGCAGCGGAAACGGCTGCCCTGCTGGGCGGGATCGACATCTCGGCCGTCAGCGCCGCGGCGGCGGCCCAAGCTGCCGCCACGGCAGCGGCCGCCACTGCCGCGCTGACCGATGCGGGCGCGCTGGGCGTGATTTCCACCGCTGACGCCGCTGCCCAACTGGCGGCCCAGACGGCGGTCACCACCTTGACCGCCGCCAATACGCTGGCGCAAAACGCCCTGGCCACGGCGCAATTGCTGGCCGGCCAGACCGATGCCGCGGCCCTGGCCGTGGTGTCGTCAACCGCCGATGCGGCCGCCGCCGCCGCCGTCACGACGGCTGGCCAGACGGATGCCATCGCGCTAAGCCTCATTTCCACCGCCGATGGCCTGGCTGCCGCCTCGGCCGCCAGCCTGGCGGCGCTGACGGATGCCGCCGCGCTGAGCATCACTTCCACGGCCGACGCAGCCACGGCTGCCGCCTTGCAGACAACGGCCAACCTGACGGATGCGGCCGCCCTGGGCCTGATCGCCACTGCCGCCGCTGCCGCCGCCAACACGGCGACGAATGTTGCCAACCTGACCGATGCGGTTGCCCTGGGCACCGCCTCGGCAGCGGCCACCGCCGCCGCCAATGCGGCTGCCAGCACCGCCGCGCTGACGGACGCCACGGCCCTCGGCCTCGTCGCCACGGCCGATGCGGCGCTCGCCGCCACGGCGCAGACGACGGCCAACCTCACCGATGCCGTGGCGCTGGGCCTCGTCTCGACCGCCGCCAACACGGCCGCCAGCCTGGCCGCCACGACGGCCAACCTGACGGACGCCGTTGCCCTGGGCACCGTCTCGACGGCCGCCACGGCCGCCGCCAACACGGCAGCGGCCACGGCAGCCCTGACCGACGCCGTGGCGCTGGGCCTGACGGCCACCGTTGACGCAGCCGCCGCCACCGCCGCGCAAACGACGGCCAACCTGACGGACGCCGTTGCGCTCGGGCTGGTCGCCACCGTGAATGCCACGGCCGCCACGGCCGCCGCCACCGTCGCCGGCCTGACCGACGCCGTCGTGCTGGGCACGCAGCACACGCTCGACGTCACGGCCGCCACCGTGGCCGCCACCAAGGCGGCGCTGACGGACGCGGCCGCGCTCACCACCATCGCCAACAACGATGCCGCCAGCGCCGCTGCGGCGGCCGCCTATTCGGCTGCGCATCCGCTCGACCTGGTGGCCGCGCTGGCCGCCACCGTCGCCGCCACGACGGCAAACCTGTCGCACGCCGCCGCCGTATCGGCGCAGGCGGACGATGCGGCCGCCGCATCGACGGCCGCCACGGCGGCGGCCTCCCTGACGGCGCTGAACAATGCGATTGCCGCCGACAATGCCGCTACCACGGCAGCCACGCTGGCCCTGACTTCGCAGGCGGCAGCCACGGCGGCGGCGCTGGACGACACGCTCGCGGCCACCGCCGCCGGCGTGGCAGCGACCTCGCTGGCAGCGGCCCAGGCTGCGCAAGCAGCCGATGCCGCCGCCGCCGCGACGGCAGCAACGGCAGCCAATGCCCTGGCCGCCTTGAATGCGGCCCTGGCCGCCGACGCGAATGCGGCAGCGACCGCAGCGGCTGCCATCACGGCCAATGCAGCCACGGCCGCCGCCGTCGCCGACGATCTGGCCGCCGCGACGGCCGCCACCGTCGCCAACGTCTCGCAAGCGGCGGCGCAAGCGGCGCAGCTGGCCGACAATGCGGCCGCCAGCGCCGCCACCATCGCCGCCAACGCGCTGGCCGCCCTGAATGCGGCCCTGGCCGACGATGCGGCCGCCGCTGCGGCTGTGCTGAACTCCACCAATGCAACGGCCGCAGCGGTTGCCGCCACCGCCGCCGATACGGCTGCAGCAGCAGCCGCCGCCGTCGCCGCCATCTCGGCCGCCGCCACGCAGCATGCGCAAGCGGACGATATCGCCGCCGCAGCGGCCGCTCTCACGGCGTCGGTCTCGCTGGCCGCCACCCAGGCCGCCCAGGCCGCCGATCTCGCCGTCGGCACCACTGCGGCCACGGCAGCGGCCGCACTGGCCGCCCTGAATCAGGCCCTGGCCGATGACAATGCCGCCGCGGCAGCCAGCACGGCGGCCGCCAACGCGCAAGCGGCCCTGAATAGCGCCACGACGACACTCAATGCGGCAATACTGGCGGCCAGCAACTCGCTCGCCGCCACCAATGCCGCCCTGGGCGCCGACGCCACGGCCGCGAGTACGGCGGCAGCTGCCGCCGCTGCCCAGGTCATTGCGGACGCCGCACTGCTCGCCGACGCCGCCCTGGCGGCCCTGGCGACGGCTGCCAACAATGCGCTGGCTGCGGCCGCCGCCGCGCTGGCTGCCGACGATGCCGCCAACAACGCAGCGCACACGGCGGCGCTTTCGGCGGCCGCCACGCTGGCCGCGCAACTGGCCGACACGGCAGCCCTGAACGCCCATGCGGCGCTCAACGCAGCCATCGCCAACCTGAACGCGGCGGTCACGGCCGATACCAACGCCCTGGACGCCGACAATGACAAGACGCTCAAGCTGAACCTCCTCATCTCCGCCCAGAATGCGTCCGATGCGGCAGCGCAGGCCAATGCCAATGCGGCAGCGGCCCACGCGGCGCTGGCGTCGGCCCAGGCCGACGATGCGGCAGCCGCCACCGCTGCCGCGAATGCGGCGTCGGCACATGCGGCGGCCGTCGCGGCGCAAAATGCCGATGCCGTCGCGGCAGCGGCAGCGGCGCAGGCAGCCATCTCGCTGGCCGCCACGCTCAATGCCCAGGCGGACGATGCCACGGCGGCGGCAGCCGCCACGGCAGCGGCAAATGCACAGCTGGCGCTGAACGCGGCCCTCGCCGCCGACGCCGACGTCGCCGCCACCGCCGCCGCGGCCGCAGCCGCCCAGCTGGCGGCGCAAAACGCGCACGACGCCGATGTCGCCGCTGCGGCAGCGGCCGTCGCGGCTGCCATTACACTGGCAGCCACGCAGGCAGCCCAGGCCGATGACGCGGCGGCAGCGCTGGCCGCGGCCAACGCCGCCAACGCCCAGGCAGCGCACAACGCCGCCGTCGCCGACGATCAGGCCGCAGCGGATGCCGCAGCCACGGCAGCGCTGGCGCAAGCGGCTGCCACGGCAGCGGCAACGGCCGATGCCACGGCCTCCGCCAGCGCCGCAGCCGCGGCAGCATCACTGCTCGCCGCCCAGGCAGCACAAGCCGACGACACGGCCGCCAACCAGGCTGCGGCAAACGCCGCCGCCGCCACCGCCGCCCACACGGCAGCCATCGCCGCCGACGCCCTGGCCGTCAGCACGGCGGCAACGGCTGCCAGCGCACTGGCAGCGGCCACCGCGGCGCAGAACGACGATGACGCCGCGGCAGCAGCAGCAGCCCAGGCCGCCATTTCGCTGGCCATCACGCAGCAGGCACAGGCCGACGATGCGGCAGCGGCAGCGGCCACCGTCAACGCCAACAACGCGGCGGCAGCGGCGCTGGCCGCCCATGCTGCCGATGCGGCAGCGCCGCTGGCACAGGCGCAGGCCGCCGCTTCCCTGCTGGCCTTCCAGGCGGCGCAAGCGGACGATGCCGCCGCCGCCAACGCGGCGGCAGCAGCGGCGCAGGCGCATGCCAATGCGAACGCGGCCTACGCGGACGATGCGGCAGCGGCCCAGGCCAACGCCGACGCGCAGGCAGCCGATGCGGCCCTGGTCCAGGCCAATGCCATCGCCGCGCAGACCGATGCCAACGCCCTGGCAGTGATATCGGCTGCGGATGCCGCCCACGCCGCCGCCGTGCAGGCGATCGCCGACCAGACGGACGCCGTGGCCCTCACCCAGGCGGCCGATGCGGCAGCGGCAGCCGCGCTGGCAGCGGCGCAGACGGCCGCCCTGACGGACGCCAACGCCCTGCACCTGGCAGCCGATGCCGCAGCGGCAGCCGCCCTGCAGGCGCAGGCGCAGGCGGACCTGACGGACGCCAGCTCGCTGACGGTGGCGGCGAATGCCGATGCCGCAGCGGCAGCGGCAGCCCAGGCCCATGCCGACCTGACGGACGCGAGCCAGCTGTTCGTGCTGAGCCAGAACGCCCTGCACAGCCCGCTGACGGTGGCCGACTTCAGCACCGGCCTGCCGGCCGCCGGCGGCGACGTGATCGACATGTCGGCCATCGCCGACCTGACGGCCTCGGTGGCCGTGGGCGTCAACCTGAGCACGGACTTCAGCAACAACAACCTGTTCATCTTCGACGGCACGTCCGTGTCGATCGGCGCGGCGGCCGGCGCCATCGCGGCCGACAGCAGCGTCCTGTCGGGCCAGGGCTACATCGTCATCGCCGATGCGCAAAACAGCGGCGCCGTGACGGTGTACCACTCGAGCGATCTGAGCAACGCCAACGCCATCGACACGGCGCTGGTGCTGCTGAGCGGGGTGAACATCACGCAACTGACGGCAGCCAACTTCGTCGTCTGAAGCGGGGCATCCACGCCAGGCGCCGCGCCTGGCACGGCGGCGGGAGCGCAGCACAACGGGCGCTCCCGCCACACCTTGAAATGCGTCAGGCCTCGGGCCGGAAAAATACGGGATGAGATTACGCGGTTTCCCAGCACTATCCTCACTGCCACGCATCGCGGCCTTGCTGGCGGCCGCGGCCATGGCATCGGTATCGTCCTTTGCCGGCGCCCAGGGCGCCACGGCCTGGAGCTTCGACCAGGTCTTGCAGCAGGCGCTGCAAAGCCATCCAGCCGTGCAGGGCAAGCGTTCGGCGCAGGCGGCCGCGCGGGCCGAACTCGATGGCGCGCAATGGCAGCGCTTTCCCAGCCTGTCGGCCGAAGTCCCCACAGGTTCGCAGGAGACGGGCGGCGTGGTGCGCATCGAGCAGCCGCTGTGGAGCGGCGGACGCATCGACGCCGGCATCGATGCCGCCGGCAGCCGGGTCGATGCGGCCGGCGCCGCCATCGAGGAAGAACGCCTGACCCTCTCCCTGCGCGTGATCGCCGCCTACACGGAAGCGCTGCGCCAGACGGCGCGCGTGCGCTCCGCCGAGGCAGGCCTGGCCGAGCACCAGCGCCTGCTGGACATGATCAAGCGCCGCGTGGTGCAGTCGGTCAGCTCGCAAACGGACCAGCGCCTGGCCGAGTCGCGCGCCTACCAGGCGGCCAACGACGTCTCGAATGCGCGCCAGGCGCTGGAAAACGCGCTGGCACAGCTGTCGCAACTGGCCGGCAAGCCCGTGCGCCTCGTCAGCGCCACCGGCATCGGCGTGGGCGAACCGCTGCCCGACGCCAGCCTCGAGCGGGTCATGCGCCAGGCCATCGACTATTCCCCCACCCTGCACCGCCTCGATTTCGAGGCGCAGGCCGCCGATTCCGAAATCACCCTGCAGCGCTCGGCCTACATGCCGAAGGTGGTGCTGCGCATGGAAAAGCCCACGGGCGGCATCAATGCCGACAACCGCACGCGCGCCATGCTGGTGCTGCAGGCGCAGCCGGGCGCGGGCTTGTCCGCCAAGGCGGGCGTGGACGCCGCCGTGGCCCGGCGCGAAGGCGCGCGCGCCGCGCACGACGTGGCAGAACGCGAAGTGCGCGAGCGTTTCACGCTGGACTGGAACGAGGCCGAAGCGAGCCGCCAGCGCCTGGGCAACGCGGGCGAGGCCAGCACCACCTCGACGCAGGTATTCGAATCGTATGCGCGCCAGTACGTCATCGGCCGCAAGAGCTGGAACGACGTGCTCAATGCCGTGCGCGAAGCGACCCAGGCGCAGTTTTCGCTGGAAGACACGCGCGCGCAGGCGATTGCCGCCAGCCTGCGCCTGGCCGCGCAAACGGGCACCCTGGCCGGGCGCACTGCGCCGGCAGGCATGGCGCGCACGAATTGACACCGACATGATGCACACAGGAGACAGCGTGGATACCTCCATCAAACATGGCTTGCTGACACTCATAGAGCGCGCCGCCCGCCTGACGGGCCAGCACGTGCCCGCCGCCCGCCTGGCCGACCTGCAGCGCCAGCTCGATGACGTCGACGACAACGGCGCACCCGGCGTGGTACTGACCACCATCTGGCAAGCGGCCGGGCTGGAAGGCACGGCGCGCCTGCTGCACGAACCAACGCCGGGCGAGCTGCCGTTCGCCGTCTACAGCGCCAGCACGGGCTGGGGCTTGCTGCAGTCGCGCGGCGCCGACGGCGCCTGGCGCGGCGAAGGCGTCGACGGGCGTGCCTTGCAACTGGCCTCGCTGACAGGCCTGGCTTGCGTAGGCCTGCCGCGCCGCAGCGAAAAAAGCGGCGCCCGCCCCGGCGCCCTGGGCCTGGTGCGCAACGCCCTGTGGCTGAAGAAAGGCGTGTTTGTCGACGCCGTGCTGGCCACCGCGCTGGTGACCCTGCTGACCATGGCCACCTCGCTGTTTTCCATGCAGGTGTACGACCGCGTGATCCCGAACCAGAGCTTCAGCACCCTGTGGGTGCTGGTGGTGGGCGTGGCCCTGTCGATCGGCCTGGAATTCATCCTCAAGCAGGTGCGCAGCCGCATCGTCGACCATTCGTGCAATGACGTCGACCATGAACTGTCCGAGTGGTTTTTCCAGCGCATGCTGGGCATCCGCATGGAGTCGCGCCCCGCGTCCGTCGGCACCCTGGCGGCGCAAGTGAAAGGCTTTGAAATGGTGCGCGGCGTGCTGACGTCGACATCGCTGTTCGTGCTCACGGACGTGCCCTTCGCCCTGATTTTTCTCGCCATGATCACCATCATCGGCGGCTGGCTGGTGGTGGTGCCGCTGGTGGCCCTGCCGCTGGCCCTCGCATGCGGGCTGATGTTCCAGCGCGCCATCGAGAGCCATACGCGCAAGAACCTCAACGCCAGCAACCGCAAGGCGGGCTTGCTGGTGGAAGCCGTCGATGGCGTGGAAACGCTCAAGGGCAGCAGCGCCGAATGGATGATGCAGGCGCGCTGGGCCGAACTGGTGGCCGAAAGCAGCCACGCGGAGCAGAATATCCGCGACTATGCGGCCCTGTCGCAAAACATCACGGCCGCCTTCCAGCAGCTGACCAACGTCGCGCTGATCTCCATGGGCGCATGGTTCGTGGCGGAAAACCAGATGACCATGGGCGCCCTGATGGCCTGCACCATCATCAGCAACCGCGCCCTGATGCCCATCGTGCAGCTGCCGGCAGTGATGGTGCAGTGGGCGCATGCGCGCGCCTCGATCGACGGCCTGGAACAGGTCATCAGCCTGCCCAACGAGGCGGACAACGCGCAGTTCGCGCTGACGCCGCGCAGCCTCGATACGGGCCTGCGCTTCGAACGCATCCGTTTTACGTATGGCGGCGCGCAAAAGGTGGCGCTGGAAGTGGAAAGCCTGGCCATCCGCCCCGGCGAACGGGTCGGCCTGGTGGGCGCCATCGGCTCGGGCAAGAGCACCCTGCTGAAACTGGCCTCGGGCCTGTACCAGCCGGCCGAGGGCAAAGCCTATCTGGGCGACGTCGACATGGCCTTGCTGGCGCCGGCCGTGGTGCGCGAGATGGTCGGCTACCTGCCGCAGGAAACGCGGCTGTTCAGCGGCACCCTGCGCGACAACCTGCTGCTGGGACTGGCCGACCCGGGCGAGGAAGCGATCCTGGCGGCCGCCAAACGCACGGGCCTGATCGAACTGATACTGGGCCAGCCACGGGGACTGGCGCTGGGCATCACCGAAGGCGGACGCGGCGTGTCGGGCGGCCAGCGGCAATTGATCGCCGTCACGCGTTTGCTGCTGGCCAAGCCGCGCATCTGGCTGCTTGATGAACCGACGGGCGCCATGGATGCGAAAACGGAAGCGCGCATCGTCGGGCTGTTGGGCGAACTGGCGGCCGAAGGCGTGACCATGGTCGCCACCACGCACAAGAACGCCCTCCTGCCCCTGCTCGACCGCCTGGTGGTGCTGCAGGCGGGACGGGTGCTGCTGGACGGCCCGCGCGACGTCGTGCTGGCCAAGCTGTCGGGCAAGCCGCAAGCCGTTCCCGCTGCCCCGCCTGCGCCCGCGCCGGTGGTCCAGGCAGCGGCAGCGCAAGGAGCCGTCGCATGAAGCTGGCCAAGGTCGAAACGCGGGAAGAAGCCAAACGGGGCCGGGTGCTGATCTGGAGCTGCACGGCGGCGCTGGCAGGCGTCATCGCCTGGGCGTCGTGGGCGGAGCTGGACCAGGTCACGCGCGCCAACGGCCAGGTGATCGCCAGCTCGCGCAACCAGATCATCCAGGTGGCCGACGGCGGCGTGCTGGCCGAGCTGCGCGTGCATGAAGGCAGCGTGGTGAAAAAGGGAGCATTGCTGGCGCGCTTCGACCGCACGCGGGCCGAGACGAGCTACCTGGAAAGCACGGCCAAGGCGGCCGGGCTGAAGGCGGCCGTGGCGCGCCTGCAGGCGGAAGTGTTTGGCGGCGCGCCGAAGTTCCCGCCCGAACTGCAGGCGTTCCCGGAATTTCGCGCCAACCAGCTGGCCCTGTTCAGCAAGCGCCAGGGCGCCGTGCAGGCGGAAGTGAGTTCGCTGGAAAGCGCCATGCGGCTGATCAAGGAAGAGCTGGAAATGAATTTGCCGCTGCTGGAAACGGGCGACGTGAGCCGCGCCGAGGTGCTCAAACTGCGGCGGCAGGTGGTCGACATCCAGGCGCAGATCACCAATCGGCGCAACAAATACCTGCAAGACAGCCAGACGGACCTGGTGAAAGCCCAGGAAGACCTGGCCGGCGTGCTGCAGACCGTGACCCAGCGCAAGGAGCAGCTGGGCTCGACGGACATCTACGCGCCCACCGACGGCATCGTGCGCAATGTGCGCCTGACGACCTTGGGCGGCGTGGCCAAGCCGGGCGAGGAAATCCTGCAGATCGTGCCCACGGACGATGACCTGATCATCGAGGCGAAAGTCAAACCGGCCGACATCGCCTTCATCAAGCCCGGCCTGCCCACGGCCGTGAAACTGGACGCCTACGACTACGGCATCTACGGGCGCCTGCGCGGCACCGTCAGCTACATCAGCGCGGACACCTTAAGTGAAGACAACAAGGGCAACGAGCAGCCGTACTACCGGGTGCAGATCAAGACCAGCGGGCGCAACCTGATGGGCAAGAATGGCGAGCCGATCCTGATCCAGCCCGGCATGACGGCCACCGTGGAAATCAACACGGGGCGCAAGACGGTATTGCGCTACCTGACGAAACCGATCACCAAGACGTTCTCGGAATCGATGGGGGAACGCTGACGCAGCGGGCCGCGTCAGCCTGCTTCAGCCGGCAGGCTTCAGACGGCCGGTTTCAATCGACCAATGACGCTGGCCACCTTGGCCGTGATCATGTCGACCGCGGGGCCATTGGCGCCATGCGGCAGGATGACATCGGCATTGCGCTTGGTCGGCTCGATGAATTGCTTGTGCATCGGACGTACCGTTTCCAGGTACTGCTCGATGACGCTTTCCACCGAGCGGCCGCGTTCCGTGATATCGCGTTGCATGCGGCGGATGAAGCGCACGTCGGAGGCCGTGTCGACAAAGATCTTCAGCGACATCATGTTGCGCAAGTCTTCGTCATACAGGGCAAACAGGCCTTCGATGACGATCACCGGCGCCGGCTTGACGGGAATGGTCCTGTCGGAGCGGTTGTGCAGCGTGAAGTCGTATTCCGGCATCTCGATCGCTTCGCCATTGCGCAAGGCCTGGATATGCTGCACCAGCAATGGCCACTCGAACGCCTGCGGATGGTCGTAATTCTGCTGGCGCCGGACTTCAGGGGAGAGATGGGTTTGGTCGCAGTAGTAGTCGTCCTGCATCACGACCGAGACCATGTCGGCGCCAAAGGACGCGAGCACCTGCTGTGATACGGTTGACTTGCCACTGCCGCTTCCGCCAGCGACACCAATAACAAACGGTTGGAAGGAAATATTATTCATGCCGAATGATACCGGAAACGTGCGCGGACCGACAGGGAGCGGCTGAAAAGCCGGGCCTGTCACGCGCCATGCATCAGCCGCGCATACAGCTCGGCCACCCGCTCTGCCGTGATGCCATCGCGCTGTTCCACCGCCAGCGGATGGTCCGTCGGCTCCAGTTCGATTGCCGGACGCATGCCGTCGTCGCGCAGGTGCACACGGGTTTTCAGGTTCAGGGTGTCCGGATACGTGGGCAACTGCGTGCTGAGCCAGCCGAAGAAGGGGCCGACGTGCGCCCGTTTGGAGTCGTTGAAGCAGGCGTCCCAGGCGTCGAAGCTGTCGCCGCTCAAGGACACCCACACGCCCCAGCTGAACGGCTCGTCCGCGCCATGCACGGGGATGTCGAGGGTGGCGCGCACGAAGCAGTGCGCTTCATCGACGACGCAGGCGTCGCTGTCGAGCTGGCAGCGCGCGGTCCGCTCGGCAGGCGCCATCTGTTGGTACAGCCACGGCGCATCGGCGCCGAAGCTGGGCATGCCCGTATGGGTCTCGCCGCAGGAACGGCACAGGAAGGAAAAAGTCATGTGGGAAGGACGCCTGGTCGAATTGGTTGTGGTGTTGCATGCAAAGAGTTACTTGGGGAAACTGTGCGCTTGGCATTCGGGCAAGATGATATTCTAAACAAGCCCAAGATGCACAGACGGGACGCATGGCGCCGCCGGCATTGCATGCCTGGCCCTTTCAGTATCGATGGACTGTTTACCTGGAAATAACAATGAACGAAGAAAAATTTTGGCAGCTGATAGGGCAAATCGACCGTGAAGCCCTGGAAGACGGCGACGCCGATGCCGCGGTGGAGCCATTGACCGAAGCGCTTGCCGAGTTGCCGGTCAAGGACATCAAGGGCTTCGAGGAATGCCTGGCGCAGGCACTGTACCAGCTCGATGGCAAGGTGTTTGCGGACCATGCCGGTGACTCGGGAAAGTCGGATGACGGTTTCCTGTATGCGCGCTGTTTCGTCGTCGGCTCGGGCAAGGCCACGTATGACAGCGTGCTGGCCGACCCCACGCTGATGCCCGCCCGAACGGACGAGTGGCTGGAAGAACTGCTGAGCGTCGCTCCCGAAGCGTGGTCCGGGAAGACCGGACGTGACACCGACGACTGGAACTTTACCGCCAGCGTCGATTATGAAACCGGAAGCAATGCCGCCGCCTGGCCTGGCTAAGGCGGCAATGGACGCCATCGCCGCGGGCAAGGCGCATATCAGGCTGGCCGAAGGCGATGCCGGGCAATGGGAGGCGCACATGGCGGCAGCCGAGGCCGTGTTGCGCAGCGCCTCGCAAGCGGCCCGGCAAGACACGGCCCTGATCACTTGCCTGGGCGCCGTGCTGTGCGACCAGGGCAAGTACAGGGAAGCCGTCGACGTACTGGAAACGGCGCTCAAGCTGGGCTCGACGGACAGCCATACCCATTACAACCTGGGAGTGGCCCTGGCGGGACTGGCAAAACCGCGCAAGGCCATGGCGCAATTTGGCAAGGCGCAGGGCCTGGCCGCTTCCAGCCTGACGTGGAGCGCCTATTTCGACCCGCAGGCGCAATAGGAGCGGCCCGGAAAATTATTCGAACTGCTTGCGGAACGCCTCGAACTGCGCCGCCAGGCCATCGAAGTCGCTGCGCAATTGCAGCACTTCCTGTTCCAGCTGCGCGACGCGGCTGCCCTGCTGCGGCGCGCTGACAGTCCCCGCAAAACCGGCCGCCGTCTCGCTCTGCGCCAGCGCTTCTTCGCCGCCCAGCAGGTGGCCGTAGCGCGGTTCCTTGGCGCCCGGGGCGACGGCCAGCCTGGCCACCAGCGGCGGGTATTTATCGATCAGGAACTGCAGACCGGATTCCACCTCCGCCACGGATTTGAATTCATGCACGCGGCCGCTGCGGCTGCGGATCTCGCCCGCCGTCTGCAAGCCGCGCAGCATCAGGATCGTCAGGATGGCCAGCTTGTCCTGTTCCAGCGACCACTTGATGCGCATGCGGTGTTCGTACTTGGCGACGCGCGCTCCAGCCTGCGTGATGCCGTTGACGAACTTGCGCTGCATCAAACGCTGCAGCACGTCGTACACGGTTTCCTCGGAGAGCGCCATCACGGGATCGCGGCTGGACAACTGGTTGCAGCCGTTCGTCAGCGCGTTGAGCGAGAGCGGATAGCTGTCCGGCGTCAGCGCTTCCTTTTCGGCCAGCACGGCCAACACGCGGATCTCGAAGGGGTCGAGCAGATTGGGATTGTCGGTATTTTTTTCGCCTGCCGTCACATCAGTGTTCATGCCTGTATCCTTAATCAACCAGCTTGTTCATTTGCTCGGAATCGAATTTATCACACTCGGGCACGCCCTGGCAGCAGATGCCCGCCGCCTTCAGCGTGGCGAGGATGGTTTCGATGCGCTGTTCCTGTGCCACGGCGTGCGTGATCAGGCCTTGCAGGGCTTTCGACAGCGGATCGTCGCCGTTGGGCGTGACGCCATACGCGGCGAACAGGTGCGCCGTGCTGCCCTCGCGCAGGGCGCTGACATCCTTTTGCACGATGTGCGCCGGGTTGCCGACGGCCGTGGCGCCGGACGGCACGGGTTTCAATAGCACGGCGTTCGAGCCCACCTTGGCGTACTCGCCCACCGTGAAACTGCCCAGCACCTGCGCGCCGGCGCCGACGATGACGCCCCGTTCCAGCGTCGGATGGCGCTTGGCGCCGCTGTGCAGCGAGGTGCCGCCCAGGGTCACGCCCTGGTAGATGGTGCAGTCGTCGCCGACGACGGCCGTCTCGCCGATCACCACGCCGAAGCCATGATCGATGAAGACGCGCCGGCCGATGACCGCGCCCGGGTGGATTTCAATGCCCGTGATGATGCGGGCGATATACGAAATGAAGCGCCCCACCCACTTCATGTGCCGCGTCCAGCACCAGTGCGCCCAGCCATGCATGACGATGGCGTGCAAGCCAGGATAACAGGTCAGCACCTCCCAGCCGTTGCGGGCGGCGGGGTCACGTTCGATGATGCTGTTGATGTCTTCGCGCAAGTGGTGGAACATAAGACGGATTTCTGAATGGGTAAGAGACAAGACGCAAATGGTAGCGTATTCGGCGGCGTGCTGCCGGAGAGGCAGATAAACAACCGCCGCCTCGAGGGCGGCGGCATATCCAGTGGACTCAACCCAACGGCGAAAGTGCCGGGGTCGTACCCTGAGGGTACGACCCCAGTATTTGCTTTTGGGGTAAAAATAGATCAAGCAAACGGCACGCTGAGTAGTTGCCCGCCTGTTAAGGCTCCAGCGCGATGCGCTGGCGGCGGGCTTCGTACAGACAGACACCGGAAGCGACCGACACGTTCAAACTCTCGACGGAGCCAAACATCGGAATGCTGACGAGGATGTCGCAGGTGTCGCGCGTCAGACGGCGCATGCCTTCGCCTTCGGAACCCATGACGAGGGCCGTCGGGCCCGTGAAATCGGCTTCGTACAAGCCTTTTTCGCCGTCGTCCGAGGTGCCGATCAGCCAGATGCCGCGCTCTTTCAGTTCGCGCATGGTGCGCGCCAGGTTCGTCACGGTGATGTACGGCACGGTTTCGGCGGCGCCGCTGGCGACCTTGGCAGCCGTGGCGTTGAGGCCCACGGCACGGTCCTTCGGCACGATGACGGCATGTGCGCCGACGCCGTCGGCCACGCGCAGGCAGGCGCCCAGGTTGTGCGGGTCGGTGATGCCGTCGAGAATCAACAGCAGCGGCGGGCCATCGATGGCGTCCAGCAGCTCATCGAGATTGCGCGCCAGCGACAGTTGCGAGGCAAACGCGATCACGCCCTGGTGGCGGCGCGTGCCGACGATCTTGTCCAGACGCGACGAGTCGACGGGCATGACGCGCACGTTGGCAGCCTTGGCGGCGGCGATCATGTCCTTCATGCGGCCGTCGACACGGCTGGCATCGACGAAAATTTCTTCCACGGACGACGCTTCATGACGCAGACGCGAGGTGACGGCGTGGAAGCCGAAAATCATTTTATTCTTCATTATCTATCTATCGCTTATCGCTTGTTCTTGCTTGATTTTGATACAGTTTTTGCTGCTCGTGGTGCCGCCGCGGCGGGTGCCGCGGCTGGTTTCTTGCTGCGCTTCGGCGCGGCGGCCTTGGGGGCTGCCGCCTTGGGGGCTTCATTCCGGGCTGCCTTGGCTGCAGGCTTGGCGCCATTGGAACGGCCGCCGGAACCATTGCCGGTTTTGCCACCGTTGCTGACGCTGGTTTTGATCTCGTGGCGCTGCTCGGTCGCAGGACCGGGCTTGACCATCGATTTCTTTTCGCCCTTGCGCTTGCCGGCGCCGTTCGGCTTGGCTGGCGCATCTTCGCCCGCCAGTTCCGCATCGGTGACCAGGCGCAGGTCGATCTTGCGCGTTTCCAGGTCGACACGTGCCACTTGCACCGTCAGACGGTCGGTCAGCTGGTAGCGCTTGCCCGTGCGTTCGCCGCGCAATTCGTGGCGCGCATCGTCGTACTGGAAGTAGTCGGTGCCCAGCTCGGTGACGTGCACCAGGCCTTCGACAAACAGGGTATCGAGCTGCACGAACACACCGAACGTGGTCACGCCCGTGATGGTGCCGGTGAACTCCTCGCCCAATTTGTCTTGCATGAAGTAGCACTTCAGCCAGGCTTCCACGTCGCGCGACGCTTCGTCGGCGCGGCGCTCATTGGCCGAGCAATGCACGCCCAGCGCGTCCCAGATGGTCAGGTCCGTCTTCTTCGGCTTGCCTTCTGCCTTGTCCTTGGCCTGCTGCTTGCGCGTGGCATTCGACACGTTCGTGTTCAGCACGGTCTTCTCGGACAGCTTTGGCTCGTACTTCTTGCCTTGCAGAATGGCCTTGATGGCGCGGTGCGTCAGCAGGTCGGGATAGCGGCGGATCGGGCTGGTGAAGTGGGCATACGCCTCGTAGGCCAGGCCGAAGTGGCCGATATTATCCGGGCTGTAGACGGCTTGCTGCATCGAGCGCAGCAGCATCGTCTGCAGCAGGGCCGCGTCGGGACGCGCCTTGATCTGCTGCATCAGGGTCTGGTAATCGGAGGCCGATGGCGTGTCGCCGCCCGTCAGGTTCAGGCCGACCTGCTTGAGGAAGGTGCGCACTTGCGTGAGCTTTTCCTTGGTCGGGCTGGCGTGGATGCGGTAGGTGCCGGGATGCTTGTTACGCAGCAACAAATCGGCCGCGCAGACGTTGGCCGCCAGCATGCACTCTTCGATGATCTTGTGCGCTTCGTTGCGCGTGCGCGGGATGATCTTTTCGATCTTGCCGGCGCTATTGCAGACGATATACGTTTCCGTCGTCTCGAAATCGATGGCGCCCCGCTCCGTGCGGGCCTTCAGCAAGGCGCGGTAGACGGCTTCCAGGTTTTGCAGGTGCGGCAGGATGTCCGCGCGGCGTGCCGCCTCGGGTCCCTTGGTGTTGCCCAGCACGGCAGCGACTTCGTCATACGTGAGGCGCGCGGCCGAATGGATGACGGCCGGGTAGAACTGGTAAGCCTTCAGCTCGCCCTTGTCGCTGACGACGGCGTCGCAGACGAGGGTCAAGCGGTCGACGGCAGGGTTCAGCGAGCACAGGCCGTTCGACAGTTTTTCCGGCAGCATCGGGATCACGCGGCGCGGGAAGTAGACGGACGTGCTGCGTTCGAGCGCATCGATATCGAGCGCGTCGTTCGGCTTCACGTAATGGCTGACGTCGGCAATCGCCACGATCAGGCGGAAGCAGTTGGCGCGGCCGATCTTGACGGGCTCGCAATACACGGCATCGTCGAAATCGCGCGCGTCTTCGCCATCGATCGTCACCAATGGCACGTCGCGCAGGTCGACGCGGTCTTTCAGGTCGGCGGCGCGCACTTCGAACGGCAGTTTTTCAGCCTGCTTGAGGGCGGCGGCGGAAAAGATGTGCGGCACGTTGAATTTGCGCACGGCAATTTCAATTTCCATGCCGGGATCATCGAGGGCACCGAGCACTTCGACGATCTTGCCGACCGGCTGCTTGAAGCGCATCGGTTGCTCGGTCAGCTCGACGCTGACGATCTGGCCGGCCTTCGCCTTGCCCACCGAACCGGTGACCAAAATGTCCTGGCCGATGCGCTGGTCTTCCGGCGCCACCACCCAGGTGCCGTTTTCCTGGATCAGGCGGCCGATGACGTGGGTATTGGCGCGGTAGGTGACTTCGACGATCGTGCCTTCTGGGCGGCCGCGGCGATCCGTGCCGACGATGCGGGCCATGACCTTGTCGCCATGCAGTACTTTCTGCATTTCTTTCTCGGGCAGGAACAGGTCGGCGCTGGCGTCGTCGGGAATGACGAAGCCGAAGCCATCGCGGTGGCTGGTGACGCGACCGGCGACAAGCGCGCTCTGGTCGGCCAGGCTGAAAACACCGGTGGCGTCAGACTTGAGCTGGCCGTCGCGCTCCATCGCCTTCAGGCGACGGACCAGGACATCCATGGAATCGGCATGCACTTGCAGCGTTTTCCCGAGAGACTGCGGGTCGAGAGGCGCGTTGACGCTGCGGAATATGCCGAGAATGTCCTCCCGGCTGGGGATGGTGTGGGTATTTTGGCTCAAAAGTATTTCTATAGTTGTTATTGACAGTGATCAAACGGAAGACAAAGACCGATGACATCACCGTCAATATTGACACGGTGATGTCCGGTAGTGTACCGGAGGACGCCTTGGTTTGCCTAACGGACAGCGTAGCGGAAACCGAACAAGTGCCCCGCCGATGAAAAAAAGGAGAAAAGCTGCGCAATGCATTTGACTTCGGCAAATATTGCTCTATAATCTCGGTCTCTTGCAGCGACAAACCTTCACGGGAATGCAGTTGCAGGAAAGCGGTACAGGGTTGATGTGCAGTATGGAGCGAAAGCTCATCTGGCGCAAAACTCTTCAAGTCGCTATAATAGCAGAATTGTTGTGAAGTTATTTTTCAACAAGTACTCGAGCAGCAAATGTAGTAAGTCACAGTAGCATCAGTGCCCACGTGGCGGAATTGGTAGACGCGCATGGTTCAGGTCCATGTGCCTTCGGGTGTAGGGGTTCGAGTCCCTTCGTGGGCACCATTACCTAATTCGCAAAAAGGCCGCAAACTTTCACGAGTTTGCGGCTTTTTTCATTTCCGCAGCACGGCACCCACCCGCCTCGAGCAATTGCCAAAAAGAACATTTTTACTCCATTCAATAGTATATTGACACCTCCCCATGCCACGCATCGCGCGTGACTGGCAACAGCATTACGGAGAGAAGTCATGACATGCAGTCCAGGCAAACACCAACGGATTCTTTTCAACAGCTTCATGGCATTGAGCCTCGGCGTTGGCGCCAGCCAGGCGGCAGACTGGGTAAGCACCCGCTCCAGCAGCCCTGAAATCGTCAAACCGGCACCGGAACAAGTAAAATTACAGGTGCAAAATCCGCCGTCCTTTGCCTGGCCGCGCCATGCCAGCTATCCGGCACAATATGTCGTGGAGATTTTGCCGGTTGGCGGCACCGCGAGCAGCCACACCGTCTCGCGCAATTTCCTGCTGCCATCGGGCGCACTGCCGCCCGGCGAGTATGAATGGCGCGTAAGCCCGCTTTCCACGTCCCGCGACTGGTCCGACAAGCGTCCGTTTACCATCGACACCAATTCACGCAATTTTGTCGTTCCCGAATCGCCCGATATGGCGGCGACCGTGCGGGCCCACCCGCGCCCGCGCCAGTTGCCAGCCTCCTTCACGCAAGCGAGCGCCTGGGATGCCGCCATGGAGAGCAAACGGCGCCCCTTCCTGAGCCGCCTCGTCAGCGAAGTCAATCTGAATACCACGGCCGTGGCCAGCGTCAACGATGGCATGTGGACCACGCCCAACGATGGCGGCCAGTACAACCGCATCGCCAATGCCGCCGGCGCCGTGATCCGGCAAATGGAAGCGGCCGCCTTGCTATTTCGCCTGACACAGGAACGCAGGTATCTGGATGAAGCCATACTGCGCGGCGACCAGCTGGCTGCGCTGAGCCCGGATGGACCCACCAGTTATAAAGCGCAGGACCAGGTGGCGCGCATGATTGCCCTGGTACTTGCCAAGGGGGCCGACTTCCTGTGGCTGGATCTGGATGCGCCCCGCCGCGCGCACTGGCTGTCGGTCGCTGCGCAGCGGCTGACGCCCATTTACGCGGATCTGTCCATCGCCGGCGGACGCCTGGACCAGTCCCCCATGGACTCGCACGGCGTCGAGGCGCTCGGCTACCTTGCCGCCGCCTCAACCCTGCTGCTCGACGCCAGGCCGGAAGCGCAAGCCTGGTTCGACTTCGCCGTGCGCTCGTACATGCACATCGTCCACGTCTGGAGCAGCCCGGAAGGCGGCTTTGCCAACGGCTCGGCATATGGCCAGTACACCACCGATATACAGTTGCAGCTATGGCAGCCGCTGGCCGAAGCCACCGGCGTCAACCTGTTCAACAAACCCTGGGCAGCGGGATTTTCCAGCTATTTCATGCAGTTCATCCCACCGAACGCACCCCGCCACGTCTTCGGCGATGTCCACGAAAGCAAGCCGGATCCGGCACTCCTGAAGGCGTATGTGGCACGGCAAGCCACGCCAGCGGCCGCCTGGTACAGCAGCCAGCCAGGCACGCAGGAAAATCCCATCACCCTGCTGCAGGCGCCCTACCCGCTGCCTGCCGACACGGTCGCGCCCGAAGCACCGCCCAACGCCATGCTCTTTCCCAGCATTGGCTGGGCAGCCATGCACAGCGACATGAGCAACGCTGCCCGCACTTCCGTCTACTTTAAATCGAGTCCGTTCGGCGCCTTCAATCACAGCCACGGGGATCAAAACAGCCTGGTCATCAACAGCGGCGGCAAACCACTGCTGATCGAAGCCGGCTACCAGGATTACTACGCATCGCCGCTGTCGCAAAGCTGGTACCGCCAGTCGCGCGCCCACAACGCCATCACCTTTGATGACGGGAAAGGCCAATTCATCGCCGGCCACTACGAGATGCGCTACAAAAACGGCAAGATCACGGCATTCATGCATGGCACGGACCTCGACTACGTGGAAGGCGATGCCAGTGCCGCCTACAGCAACGACTTGAGCCTGGCCAAGCGCCAAATATGGTATTCGCGCTCGAACGACGTGGCGGTGGTGCTCGACAAGCTGAACTCCGCAACGCCCCGCACTTTCGAATGGAACATGCATGCGCTCAACACCCTGTACCTGTACCCGAATGGCCGGGCCAGCATAGAAAATGGCACGGCTTCGCTTTGCCTGCAATCATTACGGCCAGACGAGGAACAATTGTCCAGCTTTAGCGCCCCCAATCCGCCCCAGGAGGCAAGCCAGCAGCACGCCGCCTACGTCAAGACCACCCCGGCCATGGCGGCGGAGTTCCTGATCGTGCTCGATATCGGCTGCAAATCGGTGCCAACCTCCCTGCAGACAGTGCCTGGCGGACGCTTGCTGCAGATAGGCACGCAAACCATCACCCTGCCGCAATAAGCGCCACTGCCTGTTTTTGCTGAAAAAACAGGCAGATTTATCTTCCCTTTCATAGGGAAATGGCTTTTTTCGGGTGAAAAGGGTGTTTCTTGAAGAAAAGTGCAAAATGTTGATTGACCGAATGCACGCCAGCCCTTATGATTTTGTCCTCGCTGCAGAACACGCAGCGACAAGCAGCAAGCAGTAACAATGCCCACGTGGCGGAATTGGTAGACGCGCATGGTTCAGGTCCATGTGCCTTCGGGTGTAGGGGTTCGAGTCCCTTCGTGGGCACCACCAGCAACGGTTTGTATGACGTTGTGGTCCGCAGTAAAGCAGTACAGTAGTAAGATAGCAGCAACACGCAGCACAATGCCCACGTGGCGGAATTGGTAGACGCGCATGGTTCAGGTCCATGTGCCTTCGGGTGTAGGGGTTCGAGTCCCTTCGTGGGCACCACCAGCAACGAGTTGTTGATCGTTGTAGTCCGCAGTACAGTAGTGAGATATAGCAGTAAGCAGCATCAGTGCCCACGTGGCGGAATTGGTAGACGCGCATGGTTCAGGTCCATGTGCCTTCGGGTGTAGGGGTTCGAGTCCCTTCGTGGGCACCATTACCTAATTCGCAAAAAAGCCGCAAACTTTCACGAGTTTGCGGCTTTTTTCATTTCCGGGCGCCGTGTTGCCACGGCGCCCTCCCCTTATTTGGCCAGCGCCGCCTTGACGGCTTCAAACAGGCTCGTCGTCGGACGGCCAATCAGCGCGCTCAATTGCTTGCCATTGTCTTCCAGGCCGCCCTTGGCCGCGCCCGCGTCGGAATCGGCCAGCAGGTCGGCAAAGCCGTCCGGCACGCCCACACTCACCAGCGCCGCCTTGAAGTCCGCCTGCGACATATCCTTGTAGACGATCGCCTTGCCCGACTGGCGCGCCACTTCGGCCGCGTATTCGGCCAGGGTAAAGCCGTGGTCGCCAGCGAGTTCATAAATGGCTTGCGGCTGGGCAGCCGTCAGCACGGCGGCGGCGGCGGCAGCGTAGTCAAGGCGCGCAGCGGACGAAAAGCGACCGTTTTGCGCGGCACCGAGCACGACGCCATGCTCGAGCACGGGCGCCAGGTGCTCCGTATGGTTTTCCAGGTACCAGCCGTTGCGCAGGAAACTGTACGGCAGACCGGATGCGCGGATGGCCGCTTCCGTAATGACGTGCTCGGCGGCCAGGCCCAGCGGCGACGTGTCGGCGCGCAAGACGCTGGTGTAGGCCAGCAAGGCCACGCCGGCGCGCCTGGCGGCATCGATGACGTTCTGGTGCTGCTGCGCGCGCTGGCCCACTTCGCTCGACGAGATCAGCAAAATCTTCGTTGCGCCCTTGAATGCCGCATCGAGGCTGGCGCCATCGTTGTAATCGGCCTGGCGCACTTGCACGCCCTGCGCGGCCAGGTTGGCGGCCTTGGCCGGATTGCGCACGGCGGCGATGATGTTGGCTGCGGGTACGGATGCGAGCAGGCTGGCGATGACGTGCTGGCCCAGGTTGCCTGTGGCGCCGGTAATGACGATCATGATTTCTCCTTGGAAGACAGGTGGTAAAACCCTATAATAGGACTATTACTTACTTATTGTAAGTACGTACCTTTTGGTAAGTATGTACACCTCTTAAATATCAAGGCTGACTATCATGTCCACAGACACTCCCGGCGCCAGCCTGCGCGCCGCCCTCGTCCGGCAAAACCAGACGGCCCACCTTCTGGCGGCCGCCTGTCCGTCGCGCGCCGTGCTCAGCCACCTGACCAGCCGCTGGGCCGTGCTGGTGCTGGTGCTGCTGCTGAGCGGTACGCGGCGCTTCAGCGAACTGCGCCGCGAAGTGGGCGGCGTCAGCGAAAAAATGCTGGCGCAAACGCTGGACGCGCTGGCGGGCGACGGCTTCGTGCTGCGCCAGGCGTATCTGGTGATACCGCCCAAGGTGGAATACAGCCTGACGCCGCTGGGACGCGAGGCGGCCGAACGCCTGGGCGTGCTGGTCGACTGGATCGAGGATAATTATCCACGCATCGAACTGGCCCGCGCCGAACTGTCCACGGCGCCGGAAGCGCAAAACGCCGCGTAAAACGGGCAAGGCAGACTGCAGTGGGGCGCTGCAGCCATTGCTTTTGGTCATCAAGAATTATCGTTTACTCCTACTTGCCTTGATGTAATACTAGCCCCATGAACCGCGTAAGGGCGCGACACCATGAACCAGTTGATTTCCTCCATCGCCGACCGGGCCAATGTGCTACTGGTCAGCAATTCGCCTAACGATGTGCGCGAACTGCTGTATGTGCTGGATCGGCATAACCTGGGCACGGGACTGGCGGGCGATATCGACGAAGGCGTGGAACTGGCGGCCGGCGGCACGGACCTGATCCTGCTCGACGCGGCCCTGGCGGGCACGAATATCGGCGCCACCTGCATGCGCCTGCGCAATGCGGGCGGACGCCACAGCGTGCCCCTGCTGCTGATGTCGGCCACCCCCAGCGCCGAGGAGCAGGGCCGCAGCGTAGGCGCCGGCGCCTCCGACTACATCAAGATGCCCTTCAATGCGCGCGACGTGGCGGAAAAAATCCTCATGGAACTGGCGCTGCACAAGGCCGAGGCGCCCGCCGCCCGCCCCTTGGCCATTCCCGCCACGCCGCCGCGCCCCCTGCATCCGCAAACGCTGGAAGTCAATTACCACTCCATCCTGGCCGGTTCGCCCGACGCCGTGCTGCTGTTCGATATCGACAACCGCCTGCTGATCGATGCCAACCACCTGGCCGAAGAGCTGTTCGGCATGCCGCTGGCCGAACTGCTGCAAGGCGGCATGGAGCCCCTGTTCCCCAAACATCAGGGCGATGGCCGCGCCTCGCCGCAACTGCTGGAAGAAAAGATCCGCGATACCTTGCAAGGCAAGATCGTCGTCTTCCGCGCCAGCTGCTGCCACCGCGACAGCCACCCGATCGCCTGCGAAATCCGCCTGATGCGCCTGTCCGTGCCGGGCCGCCAGCTGGTGCATGCGCGCATCATCGACTTGACCGAACGCAACCTCGCCGAAGCGATGCGCTCGGGCCAGAGCGCCCTGCTGGAAATGGTGGCCAAGGGCGCGCCGCTGATTCCCACCCTGAACCACCTGCTGCTGTTGATCGAAGGCCAGTCGCGCGGCGTGCTCTGCTCCATCATGCTGCTCGACGACGATGGCGTCCACATGCACAGCGCGGCCGGTCCCAGCCTGCCGCCCGAATACATGGCCCTGCTTGAAGGCGTGGCCATCGGCCCTGGCGTGGGGTCTTGCGGCACGGCCATGTTCCTGCGCGAACCGGTGGTGGTCACCGACATCATGCGCGATCCGCTGTGGGCGCCCTACCGCGAGCTGGCCGCGCCGTTCGGCTTGCGCGCCTGCTGGTCGCGCCCCATCTTCGGCCAGGATGGCAGCGTGCTCGGCTCCTTCGCCATGTACTACCGCGAAGTGCGCCAGCCTGACGCGCGCGACCTGGAGCTGATCGACACGGCGACCGACCTGGCCGGCATCGCCATCGGCCGCATGCGCCACGAGCGCGAGCTGCAGCGCCACCGCGCCCACCTGGAAGAGCTGGTGGCCGAACGCACTGCCGCCTTGACGCAGGCCAAGGAACACTCGGAGCAAACGAACCTCGAATTGGCCGCCGCGCTGGAAAACCTGTCCATCACGCAAGAAGAACTGGTGCGCCGCGACAAGCTGGCCGCGCTCGGCGCACTGGTGGCCGGCATCGCGCATGAACTCAATACGCCGATCGGCAACGGCCTCGTGGTGGCCACCACCATGGCCGAGCGCACGCGCGAAATCCAGGCCAGCTTCCTCGACGGCTTGCGCCGCTCCGAACTGGGCGCCTACCTGACCCAGGCCAGCGAGGCGGACGCCATCATGCTGCGCAACCTGCAGCGCGCGGCCGACCTGGTATCGAGCTTCAAGCAGATCGCCGTCGACCGCGCCAGTTCGCAGCGCCGCCACTTCCTGCTGCGCCAGTTCATCGCCGAACTGATGCTGCCCATGTCCACGCCGCTCAAGGCCGCCGGCTTGAGCCTGACGCAGGACGTGCCGGACGGCCTGGCCATGGACAGCTATCCCGGCCCGCTGGGCCAGGTGCTGAGCAATCTGCTGGAAAACTGCCTGCGCCACGCCTTCGAAGGCCGCAGCGGCGGCAACATCGCCATCACCGCGCACGGCAGCGACGACGGGCAGACGATCACCCTGTCCATCGCCGACACGGGCGTGGGCATCGCCGCCGACGACCTCGCGCACGTCTACGATCCCTTCTTCACGACCAAGCTCGGTTCCGGCGGCTCGGGCCTGGGCCTGCACGTGGCGCACAACATCGTCACGGGCGTGCTGGGCGGCCATATCGATGCCACCAGCAGCACCGGTGACGGCAGCGGCACCACCTTCACCCTGCAGCTGCCCGCCGCGGCGCCGCAATCGCCCGCGCCCTGAATGGCAGGCGCGCTACAATGCCGGCAAGCTATTCTTTCGGAGCACCCATGAAATACCTGACCGCCACGGCCCTGCTGGCAGTGTGCGCCTGCGCAATGGCTGGACCCGCCCCCTGGTACAAGTGGCGCAGCAAGATCGACGGCACCCTGTCGTGCGCCCAATCGACCCTGGGATTTGGCTGGGAACTGGCCTCGGGACCGTACAAAGATAGCCGTTGCGAAAAACCGGCGCTTGTTAAATAATGGGGCCATGACCACACGGGGCACCGGCTTGAGATCAAGCGATGGCATTGCGGCGTCGAAAGAGTATGGAACGATAAGAACGTATCTATTCAAACCGAGGAGACCACATGTTTACGAATCCCGAACAATTCGCATCGGCCACCAAGGCCCTGTTTGAATTCCAGCTGATGACCTTCAACACCCTCACCTCCAAGGCCGTGCAAGGCGTGGAACAGGTATTGGCGCTGAACATGGCCACCGCCAGGTCCGGCATCGCGGATGGCCTTGCCGCCGGCAAGGAAATCAGCCAGGCCAAGGATCCGAAGGCCGCCATGGCCGCCGCCGCCGCCCAGCTGCAACCGGGCGTGGCCGGCGCGAAAGCGTATAAACAGCAACTCGACGACATCATCAAGGAAATCCACACGGAATTCACCACGGCCGCCGAAGCCCACGTGGCCGAAGCGAAAAGCAATCTGAGCGCCCTGATCTACGACGTCACGAAAAACGTGCCGCCAGGCTCGGAGAACGCCGTCGCCATCGTCAAGGCCGCCATCGACAATGCCTTCCTCGGCTACGAGCAGGTGACCAAGGCCACCAGGCAAGCCGTGAAGACCGTGGAAGAGCAGATCGCCAAGGCCAGCGCGCAAGTGGCGCAGGCAACGGAAAAAGCGACGAGCGGCGCCGCCGCCGCGGCTGAAAAGGCGGCGCCTGCCGCCAAGCCGAAGGCTGCTAAAAAATAACTAGCCCCAAGGGTAAGTACCGGGGTCGTACCCTCAGGGTACGACCCCAGCCTTTACTTGGGTTCAACAAGTTTGGCCCTCACCCCACCGGCACGATCCGGTACACGCAGCGCCGCCCCCCCTCCAGCAGATACTCATTGCGCGCCACCGTGCAATCGTTTCCCAACACCCGCTGAAAGATGGCCAGCTCCGAGCGGCAGAAATTCTGGCACGCCGTGGCCGCCGCGCAAATCGGGCAATGGTTTTCCACCAGCAAGACACTGCCATCGTCCTGCGGCTCGGCATGGGCCATGTACCCCTCGCTATCGCGCGCCCGCGCCAGGCTGTCCACTCTTTGCGCCAGCGCAAGCTGCGGGTCGACCAGCTTGCCATAAGCCGCTTCGCTGCTGCGTTCGCGCGCGCCGATCAGTTTATCCAGGCCTTCGTCGCCGAACAGGGCTTGCACTTGCGCGATCAATTCCAGGGTCAGGTCGGCATGGCGGTCGGGATAGCGCGCATGGCCCTCCCGCGTCAGCGCCCAGCGCCGCGACGGGCGCCCCACCTTGTCGGCCACGTCCTCGAAAGCCACCAGGCCCCTGTCCTGCGCCGCTTCCAGCTGGCGCCGCGCGCCCATGGACGTGATATCGAGCAAAGCCGCCAGCTGCTGCGCCGTCTGCGGGCCGCGCATCTTCAGCAGGAACAGCGTCTGCTCCGACGTGTTCATGCTCGCGCTCATGCCACGGCTTTCGTATCGCCCACGCCGGCCAGCTGGCGGCGCCAGGCGGCCATGCGCCATGCCGCCCAGGCGGCGGACACGGCGCCCGCGACGAGGATCAGCCGCGTGTCGATCAGGGTCAGCACGGAGCCGCTGAGGGCCACGACGATGTTGGCGATGCAAAAGGTGGTGGCCAGCAAGCCCATCACGGCACCCTGCCCGTGCGCGCTGAAGCGCTCCGCGCACCAGCCCTGGATCACCGTGTTGTACAGGGCATTCGGGATGCCGAACAGCACGATGGCGGCGATGCCCACCCAGATATTACCCAGCGCCAAGATCCCGACGGCCAGCGCCACGCCGCAGGCATACCAGCTGGCCCGCAGCAGCGGCGCATGGCGGCTGGGACCTCCCGCCAGCAAGGACGTGATGGTCATCGTGCCGCACAGGCCCACATTCACCCAGGCAATCTCCTGTGCATGGTAATTCGCCGTTTCGACCAGCCACAGCGGATAGAACTCGTAAAAGCTGGCCACGCCGCAGGTCAGCGCCAGCTGCACGATGAACAGGGTGCGCAATTCCTTATGGCGCAGCAGGTTCAGCGAATGGCGGTCGCGCGCCACTTGCCACCACGACGTCGTCAATAGCGAGGGTGCTTCGCGCGGCAAGCCCACGGCCACCAGCACGGCCACCAGCATCAGGGCGGCGGCGGCGATCCAGAACGGCACCGTCACGCCCCAGCCCAGGGTGGCGCCCGCCAGGATCGGGCCCACCAGCCAGCCCAGGTAAAAGGCGCCATTCAGCCACGACATGGCGCGCAGGCGCAGCGGCCCCGTCAGCTGGTCGGCCAGCATGGCGCGCGCCACGGCGCCATTTCCCTCCAGCAAACCGGTGATGAACCGGGCGACGATGAACAGCGGGTAAGACTGGATCACCAGCGCCCAGGCCGTGATGGCGTGGCCGATGGCGGCGCCCACGGCCGTGCGCATCAGCAAGGGACGGCGGCCATAGCGGTCGGACAAGGGCCCCAGCACGGCCGAACCGATCAGCAAGCCCAACGGATTAATGGTCAGCGCCAGGCCGAACAGCAATTTCGACGGCAAGCCGAGGAAATTGTTGAAGGCATTCGGCGCTTCGGCCGCGAACAGGGGCGGCAGGATAGGATACGGCAGGGAGGCGCCGATGGTCGACAGCAGCGCCAGCAAACAGGCGGCGGAAATCAGGATGATGTTTTTCATGCGGGCTCGATGGATATTGTCTGGCAAGGCTACGTGAGCACGCCACATAAGTAAACCAAAATGTTTATTAATTATGCGAAACGTGGCAGCAGTGACGCATGCGCGCCATCGCCTCGGCTATCATTTAGCCATGACTCACGTTTAACAGGGCAAACATGACACTGGCAGAAATGGAACAGCAACACGGTTTCTCCTATCCCCCGCTGTATCGGCAGCTGGAGCGCGACGGCATGCTGGCCGTGGGCGAATACGGCCCCGACTGGTACAGGCTGGTGTTTCCCACATTAAAAGACCGCCCCACCCTGCTGCTGCATGCGGACGATTTCGAATTGCTCAGCATCCAGGCCGCTGCCGCAGCAGTGGAAACTCTGCAGGACGCGGACGATTACCGGAAAATCGACCCCGCCTTCCAGTTCATCCCCTTCGCGCAAACGGGCGCGGGCGACCACTACTGCTTTTTCGCATCAGGCCAGTACGATGGCGAGATGCCCATCGTGCTGCTGTGGCACGACCAGAATGAAGCCCAGTACCTGGCGAAGAACCTGCAGGACTTCCTGTTTCACATGTTGTTGAAAAGCATGGCGGAGCAGGATACGTACAACGACGTCGGCGACGAGGAATTCAAGGATCAACTGGCAAAAACCCTGGGGACCCATGCGCGCTACCTGACGGCGCGGCAAGCCGAGGTGCTGCAAGCCTTGCTGGCCAGGGACATCATCGATTACGACGTAGCGCTGCCGAAAGGACGCACGGAAGCGCACCGTGGCTTGCTGACCGATGTCGAACTGGCCAGCCTGCGCGCCGAACTGATTCCCTACGAACGGTTCGACAGCTGTTTTGCCTACAGCACGGCTGGCTGAACATAAAATCGCTGGGCAAGCGGCGGCTGAAGGTTTAAACTGTATATAAACACAGTAAAACCGTTCACCTTGCCTATTGCCCCCATGTTGAGAGTCCTGGAAAATCCCCTGTACTATCTGGATAATTTCCAGGACGTGCTGAGCTGGATCAGCGCGCGCTACGCCGATCTGCTGAGTGCTGAAGAAACGCAGTTCATCGCCGCATTCGGCGCACTGCCGCTGCCGTCGCGCGCCCTGTTCGTGCGCCTCGTCATGCGCAAGGGCTGCCTGTTTCGCGCCAGCAAGCTCAATTACCCGGAAATCGGCGACACGCGCGCCGCCGCCCTGCCCCTGCTGGCCACCGGCTGGGTGGTGGCCGATCCCGCCATTTCGCTCGATGAACTGTTCGACCTGCTGCTGAAAGCGGAAATCGCCCAGGCCTTCAACCTCGACGCACCGCTGAAGGCGGCGCGCAAAGGGGAACAACTGGACGCCTTGCGCGAACTGCATGCGGAAAGTCAACCGTTCTCCGCCTGGCATCCGGCCTGCACCGACGTGCTGTACCGCATCGGCCTGCAAGCGCTGTGCGACCGCCTGCGCCTGATTTATTTTGGCAACTATCACCAGGACTGGTCGGAATTCGTGCTGTCCGACCTCGGCGTGTACCAATATGAAAAAGTGGAATTTTCGCCGCAATCGCGCGGTTTTCGCACGCGCCAGGATATCGAGCACTATGAAGTGCTGCACCAGTGCCGCGAACGCTACAACGACAGCGCGCCGGCGGACGAGGTGCTGCAGGAACTGGCTGCGCTCCCCTTGTCCGAAGACAATACCTGGCTGGCCAGCCGGCGCGACAAGCTGCGCTTCCAGATCGCCCAGCACCTGGAGAAATGCCAGGACTGGCCTGCCGCCTACCGCGCCTACGCCGATTGCCGCTACCCGGGTGCGCGGGGCCGCGCCATCCGCGTGCTGGAAAAAGATGCACAGCCGCAAGCGGCCTACGCACGCCTGCTGATCGCCCTGGCGGCGCCGGAAAGCGAAGCGGAACAGCAATTGCTGCAGCGCATGGCGCCCCGTTTGCGGCGCAAACTGGGCCATGCGAAACAGGCGGCCAACGCAGCGGCCGCCGTGGAGCGCATCGACCTGCTGCTGCCCTGCCCCGAACAGGCGTGCTACGTGGAAGGAGTGGTGCAGCAACACCTGATGCAGGACGGCGCGCCCGTGTATTACGTGGAAAACACCCTGATCAACTCGCTGTTCGGCCTGCTGTGCTGGCCCGCCATCTTCAAGGCCATGCCGGGCGCCTTCTTCCACCCGTTCCACCGTGGCCCGGCCGACTTGCACAGCGCCGATTTTTACCTGCGCCGCAGCAGCGACTTTGCCGCCTGCCTGGCGCAGCTGGACGACGGCAGTTACCAGGCCACCATCCGCGCCACGCTTGCCGCCAAGCACGGCATCGTCTCGCCCTTCGTCAGCTGGGACGTGCTGGACGACGGCTTGCTGGACCTGGCGCTGGCCTGCATTCCGGCAGCGCATCTGAAGAAGGCATTCGAGCGCATCTTGCTCGACATCAAAAGCAACCGCAGCGGCTTTCCCGACCTGATCCAGTTCTGGCCGGCCGAACAGCGCTACCGCATGATCGAAGTCAAGGGTCCAGGCGACCGCCTGCAAGACAACCAGCTGCGCTGGATCGCGTATTGCGCCGAGCACGCCATGCCCGTCAGTGTGTGCTACCTGCAATGGCAGGTGGCTGCATGAGCGCCAGGAGGTACACGATCGCCGTGCGCGCCCTGTGCGAATTCACGGCCAAAGTGGGCGACCTGGACTTGCGTTTCACGCCCTCGCCCACGGCGCAGGAAGGTATGGCCGGCCACGCCACCGTGACAAGCCGGCGCGACGACGATTACCAGCGCGAAATCAGCCTGTCCGGCGACTTCGGCCCCCTGCACGTGCGCGGGCGCGCCGATGGCTACGACCCGGCGCGCCGCCAGCTGGAAGAAATCAAGACCTACCGGGGCGAGCTCGACAAGATGCCTGCCAACCACCGCCAGCTGCACTGGGCGCAGGCGCGCATCTACGGCCATCTGCTGTGCCAGCAACTGAACTTGCCCATGCTGCGCGTGGCGCTCGTGTATTTCGATATCGTGAGCCAGAAGGAAACCACCATGCACGAGGAATGCACGGCCGAGGCGCTGCGTATTTTCTTCGAACAGCATTGCGCCCTCTTCCTCGACTGGGCCGAACAGGAAATGGCGCACCGCGCCAGCCGCGACGCGCAACTGAGCAGCATGGCCTTTCCCCACGCGGACTTCCGTCCGGGCCAGCGCCAGCTGGCCGAAGCCATGTACAAGGCCAGCAGCCGCGGTTGCGGCTTGCTGGCGCAGGCGCCTACCGGTATCGGCAAGACGGTGGGCAGCCTGTTTCCCATGCTCAAAGCGACGGCCGCGCATGGCCTGGATAAATTGTTTTTCCTGGCCGCCAAGGTGCCGGGCCGCCAGATGGCGCTCGACGCCTGCGCCATCCTGAAAGACAGCGCGCCCCTGCTGCCCTTGCGCGTGCTGGAACTGAGCGCCAAGAGCAGCGCCTGCGAACATCCGGACAAGGCATGCCACGGCGAATCGTGCCCGCTGGCCAAGGGTTTTTACGACCGCTTGCCGCTGGCACGCGAAGTGGCGCTGGCCAGCGGCTTGATCCTCGACAAGGAAGCCGTGCGCGCCATCGCCTTGCAGCAGGGTATTTGCCCGTACTACCTGGGCATGGAGCTGGCGCGCTGGAGCGACGTCGTCATCGGCGACTACAATTATTATTTCGATCTCAGCGCGATGCTGTACGGCATGACCCTGGCCCACGACTGGAAGGTCAACGTGCTGGTCGACGAAGCGCACAATATGGTGTCGCGCGCGCGCAGCATGTATTCGGCCGAGCTGGCTCAGATCGACCTGAAGATGCTGCGCAAGTTCGCGCCCGAGGGACTGAAAAAACCGCTGGACCGCCTCTCGCGCCAGTGGACGGCCTTGCTCAAGGAACAGGATGGCGATTACCGCGTGCATCCAGCCTTGCCCGACAAATTCTTTGGCGCCCTGCAAGGCGTGGCCACGGCCATCGGCGACTACATGGCAGAACACGCGGCGGCGCTGGACGAGGACTTGCAGCGCTTTTATTTCGACGTGCTGCTGATCAACCGCCTGGCAGAGAGTTTTGGCGAGCATTCGCTGTTCGACGTCAGCAAGACGGATACGGGGACCACCGTGTGCATCCGCAACATCGTGCCCGCCCCATTCCTCAAGGAACGCTTCGCGGCCAGCCACAGCACGGCCCTGTTTTCCGCCACCCTGAGCCCGTGGAATTATTACAGCGATACCCTCGGCATGCCGGCCGACACGGCCTGGGTCGACGTGGAATCGCCATTCCAGGCGGAACAACTGTCCGTGCGCGTGGCCGACGGCATTTCCACGCGCTACCAGCATCGGGCCGCTTCCCTGCTGCCCATCGCCCAGCTGATGGCGAAGCAATACGCAGAAACGCCGGGCAACTACCTGGCCTTCTTCAGCAGCTTCGACTACATGGAAAAGACGGCCCACTTGTTCGCCCAGCATTATCCCGACGTCCCCATCTGGCAGCAGCCGCGCCGCATGGACGATACTGCCCGCGCGCAATTTTTGGGCCGCTTCGGCCTGGAGACGCGCGGCATCGGCTTTGCCGTGCTCGGTGGCGCGTTTGGCGAAGGCATCGACTTGCCCGGCGCGCGCCTGATCGGCGCCTTCATCGCCACCCTGGGTTTGCCGCAGATCAATCCCGTCAACGAGCAGATCCGCCAGCGCATGGGCGACATCTTCGGCGCCGGCTACGACTACACGTACCTGTATCCGGGCATGCAAAAGGTGGTGCAGGCGGCCGGCAGGGTCATCCGCACGCAATCGGACAAGGGCGTCGTCTACCTGATCGACGACCGTTTTTCACGGCCGGAAATCCGCCAGCTGCTACCCGCGTGGTGGGATGTGCAGCTAGCCAACCAGTAACTTGAGCTTTTGGTAGCCCGCCTTGCTCACGGGTATCCTCGTATCGTCGCGCAGGATGGCCACGTGGCTGTCTTTCGTGGCCGCCTCGATGCGGCGGATGCCGTCGATATTCAGCAGGTAAGACCTGTGCACGCGCAGGAATTTGGCGGGATCGAGCTGGGTTTCCAGTTCCGCCAAGGTCTGGCTTTTCAGGTAGGACTTGCCCTCGGAGCGGATGCTGATGTAATCGTCCTGCGCCTCGATATAGTCGATGCGCGCGCTGGCGATCACATGGACCTTGGCGCCGTCGCGTATCAGCACGCGGTCCAGTGGCGCGGCCCGCGTGGCCGCCTCGCGCGCCAGCGTCAGCACGGTCGCGGGCATGCTGACGCTGGCGCGCGCATGGGCCAGCGCCTGGTCGAAGCGCTGTTCGCTGAACGGTTTCAGCAGATAGTCCAGGGCATGGCATTCGAACGCCTTCAAAGCGTACTGGTCGTAGGCCGTGACAAAGATCAGCTTTGTCTTCGCGCCGATCAGTTCCGCCACTTCGAAGCCGTCCAGGCGCGGCATCTGGATGTCGAGAAACACCAGTTCCGGCTCCAGGTCCGCGATGGCCTTGACCGCCTCGAAGCCGTTGGCGCACTCGGCGACGATGTCGATATCTTCATGGCGCGCCAGGTATTCGCGCAACACGCTGCGCGCCAGCAATTCATCATCGACGATGGCCACCCGCATTCTTGCCTGCATCATGCTTCCTCCGTGTCGCCGGTCTGCGCCGGCATGGAAATCATCACCTCGAAATGGCCATCGCGCCGGCCCCAGTGCACGCTGGCCTCGTGGCCATACGCGCCGGCCAGGCGCTGGCGCACATTCTCCAGGCCGACGCCATTGCCGCGCTCTGGCCCTTGATCCGCGTCAACCGGGTTGCGCACGGCGATCTGCAGCAGGCTGCCCGCCCTCCTGGCCTCAATGCTGATCAAGCCGCCTTCCGTCATGCCGCAGATGCCATGTTTGACGGCATTTTCCACCAGCGGCTGTATCAGCATGGGCGGCAGCAGACACGCCAGCGCGGCGGCATCGATGCTTTCCGCCACTTGCAGGCGCGCGCCGAAGCGCACTTGCTCGATGGCCAGGAAATGGCGGATCAGCACCAGCTCCTGTTCCACGGTAATGTGTTTGTGCGCTTCCAGGCTCAGGCTCTGGCGAAAGAAACTGGCCAGCTGCACCGTCATCTGGCGCGCGCCCGCCGCATTGATGGACGTCAAGGCGCTGATGGAGTTCAGGCTGTTGAACAGGAAATGCGGATCGATCTGCGTGCGCAGCATGCGCAATTGGGCTTCCTGCGCCGTCAGTTGCGCTTCCAGGCCCCGCTGCTCGGCCATCCTGGCGCGCACGAATTCGAGCAACAGATAATGCACGGCGGCAGCGAGGCAATACAGCAGCACGCCGAGGCCAAAGAACAGGGCCAGCAGCGATTGCGTCAGGTTCACGCCCAGCCAGCGCAGCTCCAGCAACAGGCTGACGCTGTTCAAAAATTGCAGCAGGGTCGCCCACAGCAAGCCCGCGAACAGGGCTGCCACGCCCATCACGCCGGCGATGGCGAGCGGATGGCGCGCGTGCAGGGGATAGGCGCGGCACAGGTAAAACGCGGAAAAGCCCGAACCGATCGCGTACACGAGCGTGGCGGGCACCACCAGCACGACGGCATTGAGCCAGGGCGCGTGGGCCACCCTGGCCAGGATGAAGGCCAGGGCCAGGCCCAGCGCGAGGCAGACCAGGAACACCACCACGGCGCCGCGCCGCTTCGACAAGGGCCCCGACATGCGCGCCTAGTTGCGGATTTCCAGGCCGCCCATGATGGCGTAGCCCGTCACGTACAGGCGCTTGGCCTGGTTCGGCGGCACGATGGTCTTTTCTTCGAAACCGCCGAGGATGGGCGTGCCCTGCAGCACGACGCTCCAGTCGGGTGGAATCTTGATGGTGACGCCGCCGCACAGGGCAAATACGTTGAGCACGGCTTCGCCTTCGATCGATGCCTGGCGCAAGTCGATTTCGCAGCCGGCCATGATGACGTTGATATCGCCGCCCTTGAAGCGCTGCGACGACACGCGCCGCACATAGCCGCCGAGGATGGCCGTCACTTCGATGATGCTGTCATCGTCCGCCTGCCCGCTGGCGCCGGGCGCCGCAGTGGCATCCTTGTCGAGCGACACGGCGCCATTCCGCGCCTGGCCGAACGAGTCGGGCGCTGCAGTGCCATCCTGCTGCGCGCCAAAGCGCCGGCGGCGCTGGCGCTGCTGCGCGCCGGGCAGGGATTTCGACACCACGGCCACGCCCAGGCCGATGATCAGCAAGGGCCACAGCAAGTCCCAGTTCATGTAGAAGATGCCCATGTGCTTGAGGGTCCAGGCCACGCCCAGCAGCACCAGCATGCCGCCCACCAGATAACCGTTCGCGCTGCGGCTTTGCGACAGCTTCAGCAGGCCAAACACGATCAGCGCCGTGGGCCAGAAGCGGAAGGTGTAGCGCACGTTGATGAAACCGAGGTTATCGAGCAGGAACAGCAGCCCCAGGCCGATGACGATGACGCCCAGCACGATCTGCGATGGCGAGTGCAGCGGCGGTTTATTTTTCATGCTCGGACTCCCGGTAGGCAATAAAATGTTTGTTCAACAGCGGTTCCAGCACGAGGCCCACGCCCCAGGCGATCAGCAAGGCGGGCCAGCTGTTATAAAAGCTCAGGTTCCACAGTTCTTCATACGACACATACCACCAGGCGGCAAAAAAGATCAGCCATAAACCGCTCAGTACCTGCTTGGCGGACACGGGCGTGAGCAGCTTGTTCAGGCCGAAGACGACCAGTATCACCGGCCAATAATGCCATAGTGAATAGTAATCGTGGAGATAGATCACATCGAGCCGGTCCAGCAGGATGATGGCGCCGATGGCGATCAGCAGCACGCCCCACAACAGCTGGGTGCGGCGGCAATAAGCTGGTTCAGGTTTCACGGTCACCCCTTGAAGTTGGTTGATCGTAAAGATACGCGGATTTCGGGCAGGGAGAAACACCGCTTCGGCGAATGGCGGACTAGCAGCGGTGAATGGCGCGGCGGCGGAAACAACAGGCAAAAAAAAGACCGGCTAGGCCGGCCTTGAAGGGGTTCGCAGTACACACCACGACCTGGAGTTGCAGTGTACAGCCGCACGGCGCAAGCGCGCCGGCAGCGGAAATCTGGTGCCGATCCTTGAGGCGACCGGCTGACCTGCTGGAAGATCGAACATGCCGCCAACTTCACGGCAGTGCGTCTCAACCAAGCAAAGCCATCATACTCCCGATCGCCATACAGCACCGTTCGCTAGCGCACACTGATGCTGTTTTGCTGAGCTACATCAAACGACGATGGCGTGCGGCGGATGGAGCATGTCGTTCTTGATCCATGCCAGCACGGACGGTCCGCGCGGCTGCCAGCCCAGCAGCTTGCGCGCCCGCTCGCCGCGCACGCGGCTGTTGGAGCCGAGGCCGTAGGACGCCATCTCGTAACCCCATTCGGCTATCGCCTCGGGCAGCGGCCAATCCTGCGCGGGACCGAAGTCCAGCGCCTGCGCGATGGCGGCCGTCATGTCGCGGAAGGCCGCTTCGCCCGATTCGACAAAGTAAAAGGTGCCGGCAGGCGACTTTTCCAGCGCCAGCAAATACAGGCTGACGACATCGTCGATATGCACGTTGGACCAGATGTTGCGGCCCGGCCCCACGTGGCGCACGATGCCGCTCTTGCGTGCCTGTTTCAGCAGGCGCGGCAGCTGCACGCTGTCGCGCGGCAAGGCGCCGTGGCCGTAGATCAGGGTGTTGCACAGCACGCTGGCGCGCACGCCTTGCGCGGCGCTGGCCAGTATCAGGTCATCGATGGCGACGCGGGCCGCCTTGTCGGCCGTGGGTGCCGGCAGCTTGTCTTCGTAATAGATCTGTTCCGTGCCCTCGCCGCCCGACGCGTCGCCCACGATGGACGAGCCGCTGGTGTGGAGGAACGGCTTGTTGCTGCCAGCCAGCGCTTCGAGGATCGCTTCGACGGCGCCGCGGTGGTCGCTGCTGGCCGCATTGATGACGGCATCGGCCGCCTTCGCCTGCTCGATGAGCAGTTCGCGGTCGTTCAAGGTGCCGACGATGCCGTGCACGCCGATGGTGGCCAGCTCGGCCACCTGCTCCGGTTTGCGCACGAGTCCCGTCACCTGATGGCCGGCGCGCACGAGGCCCGCCGCGATGGAACTGCCGATGAAACCCGCCGCACCTGTCAAAAACACGTTCATATCTTGCTCCCTGTCTGGTTAGATTGCTGTCAATCACACCAGGCCAGTATGCCCGCTTTCGTCTTTCGCAAAAAGCAGCCGCACGGCAAAAGATCTATGATTTGGGCGCAACAATCTTCTGCTTGAGCTGCAGGGCGGCGATGTAGCGGCTCTGATAGGCGGGGTCTTCCGGCGTCAGCAGGGTGAGCCTGTCGCGCGCGCGGGTGGCAGCCACATAGAAGCGGTTTTCCTCTTCCAGCGGGTCGGTCTTGCTACGCGGGAATTCATCGACGGCCAGGTAAGGCAGAATCACGTGGTTGTATTCGAGACCCTTGATCTGGTCGATGCAGGCGATGACGAGTTTGGCCGTGCCGGTCGAGACCGTCACGGCTTCTTCCATCTCGCCCAGCCAGCCGGCAAAGCCGCCCAGCGCCACGCCCGCTTCGCGGCACACGGCAATAAAACCATGCAGGGAGCGGGCGACGACCCGCGCCTGGGCCGGGTCGACATAGATGCGGCGCGCCGTCTGTTCCAGCTGCATCAGGCCAAAGATGTGCTGCAGCGCATCGCCCGCCAGGGCGTCGGGGGGCAGCGCGCGCAGGTAATCGACGGCGGCCAGGGTCAGCGCCGCCTTGTCCTGGTTCTGCGACTTGGCCAGCTGGTTCGTCAGGAAGCCTTCCAGCAAGTCGGGATAGTTGGCCACGTCGGCCTTGGCTTGCTGGAGCTCACCGCGCGTAAACGGGATTTCCGCAAACGCCACCAGGGCTTCGAGGATTTCGCCGCGGCGCGGACCGCTCTTGATCGCGTGCAAATCCTTGCGGGCGATGGCCACCATGCCGCGCAGCATCAGCACTTCCAGGCTCAGCAGATAGCTGTTCATGTCCACCAGGCCATACGCGATGCCGCTCTGGAACAGCGCCGTTTCCACGCGGATGGCCTGGTCGCGGTCGCGCAGCAAGATCGCCGTCGTGCCCGCATGCGCGTGTTCGAGCGCGGCGATCAGCTGGGCGCTGCAGGCCTGCGGCTGCGCATGCTCGTATTGCAGCACTTCGATGTGGGTGGCGCGCGACAGGGCCGACACGCTGGCCTTGTTTTTCAGCACGCCCACGGCATGCGCCAATTGCGGACCGTAACGGTAGGACGCCGTCAGCGGCAGGCGCTGCAAGGCAGGGAATTCCTGCTCGAAGCGCTGGCGCAGGAAGCGGTGGTCGGCGCCCGACCACGTATAGATCACTTGGTCCTTGTCGCCGGCGCCGCAGAAAAACGCGTTGCCACGGCGTATCAGCATGGTCAGCAGGCGGAACGACGCTTCGTTCAAATCGTGCAATTCATCGGCCACGATGATCTGATAGGCCGGCAATTGCTGGCGCAGCGGCTCGTCGCCGTCGAGCATGCGCACGAGGTCGTAAGTGGCGTCGAATGGCGCGCGGAACTGGATGTCGCCCGTGTCGGCACCGCGCAAGCCTTCGTATTCGCGCAGCCACAGATAATGCGTGCGCGACATGCCCAGCATTTCCAGGTTGTCGTCCAGGGAATTGCTCTCGAAGTCAGGATTCTGAAAATCCAGGCGCGCCTTGGTGCGCAATTGCAACTTCAGGAATTCGGCAATCGCCCCATTCGTCGTATTGATTTCCAGCGGGTAACGGTGAGCATACTTTTCTGACACGACTTCCAGCGCTTCCCAGGCCACCGGACGCAGCTCTTCATCGCTGCGCATGGATGCTATCTGCATGTTTTCCAGCTGCAACAGCACCTTGGCGGCAAAGGCATCGAAAGTGTCGACGGTCAGGCGCTTGACGACGCCGAGCGGCACGCCCACTTCCAGCAGGCGCTGGCGCAGGGCCACGCGCGCCGCTTCCGTGAACACGAGGGCCAGCATGCGTTCGGGGGCGCGGCCCCGGTGCAGCGCTTCGGCCAGGCGCAGGGCCAGGGTCGTCGTCTTGGCCGCGCCGGCATTGGCGTCGATCAACACCACTTTCTTTTGCGCCGTCTGGATGGCCACCTGTTCCGGCGTGGGTGTGATGCGTTTGGGAATGAACTGCGGGGCGTTATCTGTACTCAAGGGTATCCTGAAATGATGTCTGTTCTCGGCGCGCTACCAGGCGCACGTGCGCAGGCCGGCAAAGATGTCGCCCCGCTCAGGCGCGTGGAAGGCGCGCATGCGGGCCGAATGCAGGCGCGGCGGCGTGGCGAAGGCGGCGCCGCGCAGCACCTGGTGCCGCATGAAATATGGCGCGGAATATTCTCGCCAGGCATCCACCGCAAAGCCAGGATACGCTTCGAACGGCGTCGCCGTCCACTCCCACACCTGGCCCCAGTGAAAGCGCGGGTGGCCGGACAGCGCAGCATACTCCCATTCCGCCTCGGTCGCCAGCCGGCGCCCCGCCCAGGCGCAGTACGCCTGCGCCTCATACAGATTGATGTGGCGCACGGCTTCATTCGGCGGCAAGGTCGTGCGCTGGCCGAAACGCATGGTGCGCCACTGCGTTGCTTCGCGCAGCCAGTACAGGGGCGACGAACGTTCCTGCTGCATCAGCCAGGCACTGCCGGCCGCGCTCCAGAACTGGCGGTTCTGGTAGCCGCCGTCGGCGACAAAATCGGCAAACTGGGCGTTGGATACGGCGCAGGCATCGATGGAAAATGGCGCCACGTAGCAGGCATGGGGCGGCGATTCATTGTCGAAGGCAAACCCGGTCCCGCGCGGCGAACCCAGTTCGATGGTCCCGCCAGGAAAAGCGATCGCGCCCGCGCCTGGCGGCAAGACCGGGCCGGCCGCCAGGGATTCCGGTGCTTCCAGCCCCAGCCATTGCAAGCCAGCCAGCATTTCTTCGCCACACATGTCTTCATGCGCCAGCACTAGCCGGTACGGCGCCAGGGCGCTGTCGACATTGGCTTCGCGCGAGAGTTTATCCAGCACCCGGTCGAGTACTTCGCGGCAATACGTCTTCACGGCGCCAGGGCTCGGCAATTCCAGCTTCCAGCGCATGCGATGCTCCACCATGTTGGCATCGAACAAGTCGTCGCCGCGCGTCAGCAGGGAATTGTAGATGGCGTCTGCCGGATGGCTGGTAGCGGCTTCGCGCAAGATGAACCACTCGGCAAACCAGGCGACGTGCGCGAGTTGCCACAGCGGTGGATTGAGCCGCGGATGACGTGGCAAGCCGGCTACCACGTCGAGGCCGGCGCTGACGTAACAGTCGAACAGGGAAAGAGTATCCTGGCGCGCAGCCTGCAGCGACTGGGCCAGTTGCTGCGCGCCGGCATGGCGAAAAGAGGCGTTGATTAAAGTCATGGCCTGATTGTAACGACTTATGCCAACCTTGCACTAGTCGCACAGGAAACAAGGGGCACCTGCCCCCTCTCCTACTTGACCAGCAGCTCGCCCTGTAGCGGCGTGACGACGGATTTGGGCATGCTGACGATGAAGCTGCTGCCCTTGTCGGCCACGGACTGGATGGCCAACGTACCGCCATGGCGCAGCAGCACGTGCTTGACGATGGCCAGGCCCAGGCCCGTGCCCTGGGTTTCGCGCGACCGGCTCTTGTCGACGCGGTAGAAACGTTCCGTCAGACGCGAAATGTGTTCCTGGCTGATGCCGATGCCCGTATCTTGCGCGATGAATTGCGGTCCGGCCGGGCCATCCTGCCAGCGCAGGGTGATGGTGCCGCCGGCCGGCGTGTAGCGCACGGCATTCGACGCCAGGTTGCCGAACGCGCTGTACAGCTCGTCATAACTGCCCAGCACGTCGGGACCGTTGCATTCCATGGTCACTTCATGCTTGCCGGCAGACAAACCCTTGGCGTCGCGCAAGACTTGCTGCATGAGCTTTTTGACGTCCACGGGCTCTGGGCGCAGCGGGTAGTCGACCGATTCCAGGCGCGACAGGGTCAGCATGTCCTCGATCAGATGCTGCATGCGGTGGCCCTGCTCCGTCATCAGCTTGAGGTGGGCGGCGCGCGTGGCGGCGTCCAGGTCCAGCTCGGCGGAAGCGATTTCCAGGAAGCCCACGATGACCGTCAGCGGCGTGCGCAATTCGTGCGACGCGTTGGCGATGAAGTCGCGGCGCATCATTTCGATGCGTTCCGTTTCCGTCACATCGTGCGTGACGAGGATCTGGCGGCGGTTTTCAAACGGAATGATCTGCACGATCAGCTTGCGGTTGCGGAAGGTGATCGTCAGCGGCTGGTCGTAGCGGCCCAGGATGATGTAATCCATGAACTCGGGGCTGCGGATCAGGTTGGTGACGCGCATGCCCTTGTCGCGTTCATGCGTGAGGCCCAGGTGTTTCTCGGCTGCCGGGTTGCACCATTCGAGGAACAGCACGTCATCCATGATGACGACGCCGTCCGGCAACAGGTGCATGGCCTGGCGGAAACGCGCCAGCCATTCCGTCAGCTCGGCCTGGTTTTTCTCGTCGTCGCGGCGCATGCGGTACAGGCGCGCGAAGATGCTGGTCCAGGCGCCCCAGCCGTCGGGCAGCTTGGCGCTTTGCGGATTGTCCAGCCAGTTACTCAGCTGAAACAGATACGACAGCTGCACGAACACCATCATGGCCATCAGCACGAAGGCGATGCCCAGCGCATACGTGGCGCCAAACAGATACCAGACGACGGCCACGCCCAGCAGCGCCAGCACCATGCGCAGGGCGGCCGGTACCCAGAACAGCAATTTCGGATTCATAGAGGCCAGCTTTACTTTTCAGACAACATGTAGCCGACGCTGCGCACCGTCTTGATCAGGCTTTCCGCCTCCTTCAAGGCTTTGCGCAAGCGCAATACGTGGACATCGACCGTGCGTTCCTCGATCACCACATGGTCGCCCCACACCTTGTCGAGCAGCTGGCTGCGCGAAAACACGCGTTCCGGATGGGCCAGCAGGAATTTCAGCAGCTTGTATTCGGCGTGGCCGATATCGATCTTCTGTTCATCCATCATCACGGTGCAGCTGACGGGGTCCAGCGCCACGTTGCCGGCGCGCATGGGCGCCTGCGCGTGTTCCGGACTCTTGCGTCGCAACAGCGCCTTGGCGCGGGCCAGCAGCTCGCGCGGCGAGAACGGCTTGGTGACGTAATCGTCGGCCCCGCTGTTCAAGCCAGCCAGCTTGTCTTCTTCCATGCTCTTGGCGGTGAGCATGATGACGGGGATGGCGGCGAAATTGCGGTCGGCGCGGATGCGCGACAGCAGGCGCAAGCCCGTCTGGTCCGGCAGCATCCAGTCCAGCAGGATCAGATGCGGCGTGCGGTGCTGGATGAATTCCCAGGCATCGGCAACGTTTTGTACAGAACAGCAATTCCAGCCGGATTCGCGCAGCGAATAGGTCACCAGTTCAACGATGGCCGGCTCATCTTCAACAATCAATACCGTGGTTTTATCAGATGCCATAAAGCTTACTCAGGGAGCTCCTCGGAAATGGCGGGAGCAGCCACCTTGGTGTGGCGGATGTCCTTGCCTTCAACCACGTAAATCACGTATTCGGCGATGTTTTTCGCATGGTCGCCGATCCGTTCGATGGCCTTGGCCACCCACAGGGTATCGAGCGCCGCCGAAATCGTGCGCGGGTCTTCCATCATAAAGGTGATCAAGTTGCGCATGATAGACCGAAACTCATGGTCGATGATGGCATCTTGTGCAATTAACTGTAAGGCCTGCTTGCCATCGTTGCGCGCGAACGCGTCCAGCGCGTCGTGCAGCATGTCGGTGGCCGTGTTGGCAATGCCGCGCACCATCTCGTAATGGTTGACGACGCCGTTGCCGCGCTTGTGCAGATTCTTCGCCACGCGGGCGATCTTGGTGGCCTCGTCGCCTACGCGCTCGAGGTCGGTAATCACCTTGATGGTGGCCATGATGGTGCGCAAATCGTTGGCGGCCGGCTGGCGGCGCACGATCAGATGGCTGCAGGCATCGTCCAGCGACACTTCCAGCTGGTTGACGACGTCGTCTTCGCGCATCACGCGGTCGGCGCGTTCCGGATTGCCGATGCGAAAGCACGTCATCGCGTCGAGAAACTGGGTTTCAACGATGCCGCCCATCAGGAGCACTTTCGAGCGGATCGCTTCGAGTTCGTTGTCGTATTGCTTGGATGAATGTTCGCCTATCATGCTGTCTCTCCGTATTCAGTTGTCTTGTGTATGGCGATGCGCGGCGGATCAGCCGAAGCGGCCCGTGATGTAATCCTGGGTTTCCTTGCGGGCAGGATTCATGAAGATCTGGTCCGTTTCACCGAATTCCACCAGCTCGCCCAGATACATATACGCCGTGTAGTCGGAGCAGCGCGCCGCCTGCTGCATATTGTGCGTCACGATGGCGATCGTGTAATCCTGTTTCAGTTCGCTGATCAGCTCTTCCACTTTCGAGGTCGAGATCGGGTCCAGCGCCGAGGTCGGCTCATCGAGCAGCAAGACATCGGGCTTCACGGCCACGCCGCGCGCGATGCACAAACGCTGCTGCTGGCCGCCCGACAGCGACAGGCCGCTCTTGCTCAGCTTATCCTTGACTTCGCCCCACAGCGCCGCCTTTTTCAGGGCCCACTCGACGCGCTCGTCCATCTCGCCCTTCGACAGGTCTTCATACAGGCGCACGCCGAAGGCGATGTTGTCGTACACGGACATGGGGAACGGCGTCGGCTTCTGGAACACCATGCCGACCTTGGCGCGCAGCATGTTGACGTCCTGGTCGGCGTCGAGCACGTTGCGGCCGCGGTACAGGATCGAGCCTTCCGCGCGCTGGCCCGGGTACAGGTCGTACATGCGGTTCAGGGTGCGCAGCAGGGTCGACTTGCCGCAACCGGACGGGCCGATGAAAGCCGTGACTTTCTTTTCGTGGATGTCCAGGTTGACGTTATGCAGGCTTTGCGTTTTGCCGTAAAAAAAGTTCAGGCCCGAAATCTCGATGGTTTTTTTCTTTGGTGCCAGGTCTTGTGCTGGATTCATTTGCGTATTCATATGGGTTCGCTTCGCTCGGTATCTGTTTAATTAGGGACTTTTTGGCTGAACACGGTGCGCGACAGGATATTTAAGGCCAGCACGCTGAAGGTGATCAGCAGTGCGCCGCCCCAGGCCAGCGAGCGCCAGTTGTCGTACGGGCTCATCGCAAACGATGCGATGACGGACGGCAAGTTGGCCATCGGCGCATTCATGTTGAAGCTTTGGAACTGGTTATTCAGGGCCGTGAACAGCAGCGGTGCCGTTTCGCCGGCGATACGGGCCAATGCCAGCAGTACGCCGGTGATGACGCCCGCCTTGACGGCGCGCAAGCGCACCAGGGTGGCGACTTTCCAGCGCGGCGCGCCGAGGGCAAACGCGGCTTCCAGCAGGCTGTTCGGCACCAGACGCAGCATATTGTCCGTCGTGCGCACGACCACCGGCACGGCGATCAGCGACAGCGCAATGGCGCCGGCGTAACCGGAGAAGTGTTTCACGTGGGCCACGTACAGCGCATACACGAACAGGCCGATGACGATCGATGGTGCCGACAGCATGATGTCGGTGACGAAGCGCGTCACTTGCGCCAGCTTGTTTTCTTCGCCGTATTCGGCCAGGTAGATGCCGGCCAGGATGCCGATCGGCGTGCTGACGACGGTGGCCAGGCCGACCATCAGGGCGCTGCCGACGATGGCATTGATCAGGCCGCCGCCTTCGCTGCCGGGAGCCGGCGTCGTTTGCGTGAACAGGTCGACGGACAGGGCACCGAAGCCCTTGACCACCAGGGTGAACAGTATCCACACGAGCACGGCCAGGCCCAGGGCCATGGCGGCCACCGACAGGGCGATGCCGATGCGGTGCATCAGCAGGCGCTTGCGGTAGACGGGGTTCATGGCCGGCTTGGCCGGAACGTCGAGAGTGCTTACTTGGCTCATTTCGTGCCTTCCTTGCGGGACATGCCAGCCAGCATCAGCTTGGCGGCGGATAAGACGATAAAGGTGATGACAAACAGGATCAGGGCCAGCGAGAACAGCGAGGACACATGCAGCGCCGATTGCGCTTCGCCGAATTCATTCGCCAGCAGGGAGGTGATGCTGTTACCGGCGGCAAACAGCGACCACGACAGTTTATTCGCGTTGCCGATGACGAAGGTGACGGCCATGGTCTCGCCCAGCGCGCGGCCCAGGCCCAGCATGACGCCGCCGACAACGCCGGTCTTGGTGTAAGGCAAGACGATCTTGCGCACCACTTCCCAGCGCGTGCAGCCCAGGCCGTAAGCGGATTCCTTCAGCACGGCAGGCACGATCTCGAACACGTCGCGCATCACGGAAGCGATGAAGGGGATGATCATGATGGCCAGCACCAGGCCGGCCGTCAGCAAGCCGATGCCCATCATGGGGCCGCTGAACAGCTGGCCGATCACGGGCACATTGCCCAGCGTGGCTTTCAGCAGCGGCTGGACGTGGTCGGCAAACAGGGGGGCAAACACGAACAGGCCCCAGATGCCGTAGATGATCGATGGCACGCCAGCCAGCAGCTCGACGGCCGTGCCCAGCGGGCGACGCAGCCAGGCCGGGCAGATTTCCGTGAGGAACAAGGCGATGCCGAAGCTGACGGGAAAGGCGATCAGCAGCGCGATCACCGACGTCACCAGGGTGCCGATGATGGGAATCAGGGCGCCATACTGGTCATTGACGGGGTCCCACTCGGCCGAGACGATGAAATGCAGGCCGAAAGTCTGGAAGGCCGGTATCGATTCCATGATCAGCGAAATGATGATGCCGACCAGGACGATCAGCACCGACAGGGCGAACAGCATCGTCACCTTGTGGAACAGGAAGTCCTGGATGCGCTGCTTGCGCATGGTGGAAAGCATTTGCGCGTGACTGATGGAATCGGTCATGGTGCCGCCTGGCATGGGGATCGTGGAGGAGGTAGATTGTGCGCTCATATTGTGCCAGATGTGGGTGGTACTGCCGGTATTGCTGTTTTGAACTCTTGTTTTATCTTGCTTTTTTAGCCAGGACCGTCTGCAAGGGCTTGCGGGCGGTCCTGGCTAACTCCCTGCCCCGCCGTGTTGCTGGCGGGGACAAGGATGGGGACTTGGGTAGTCAGACTATCGGATTAGTAGATCGACTTGCCCGACGAATCTTTCAGGTTGGCTTTCCAGGACTCTTGCACCAGTTTGATGACCGATGCCGGCATCGGCACGTAGTCCAGTTCAACGGCAGCGGCGCCACCGTTCTTGTAGGCCCAGTCGAAGAATTTCAGGACTTCTTTTGCCTTGGCTGCATCAGGCTGGACTTTGTGCATCAGGATGAACGACACGCCGGTGATAGGCCAGCTGTTCTTGCCAGCCTGGTCGGTCAGGACCACGCCGAAGCCTGGGGTTTGCGTCCAAGGTGCCGAAGCGGCAGCTGCCTTGAAGTTTTCGTCGTCAGGCTGCAGGAAGTTGCCGTCCTTGTTTTGCAGCTGGGTGTGCGACATATTGTTTTTCTTGGCGTAAGCCCACTCGACGTAGCCGATCGAACCCTTGATGCGCTGTACGTTGGCTGCAACGCCTTCGTTACCCTTGCCGCCCACGCCCACGGCCCATTTCACAGCCGAGCCAGCGCCGATTTTCGATTTGAATTCCGGGTTGGTTTTCGACAGGAAGTCGGTGAACAGGAACGAGGTGCCCGAACCGTCGGCGCGGTGCACCACGGTGATTTCCGTGTCCGGCAGCTTGACGCCCGTGTTCAGAGCGGCGATTTCAGGCGCGCTCCACTTGGTGATCTTGCCCAGGTAGATATCGGCAACGACTTTGCCCGTCATCTTCAGCTGGCCTGGCTTGACGCCGTCCAGGTTGACGATGGTGACCACGCCGCCCATGATGGCAGGGAATTGCATCAGGCCGGCTTCTTCCAGCTCTTCCGCCTTCAAAGGCATGTCCGAAGCGCCGAATTCAACAGTCTTGGCCTTGATTTGCTTGATGCCAGCGCCGGAACCGACGGACTGGTAGTTCAGGCCGTTGCCCGTGTTGGCTTTGTACGTCTCAGCCCATTTGGCGTAGATAGGGTACGGGAAGGTTGCGCCAGCACCTGTCATATCTGCCGCCATGACGGAAGCGGAAGAAAATGCCATCGCTGCCGAAGCACCCACGACGATAAATTTGAACATTTGCTTCATTTGCATATCAAGTCCTCAGGGTTGTTAGGGCACAAAGTCCCGGTTGAATGCTGCGCAGTCTAGCAAGCGAATATGACAGCTTTATGACATGCGCCAAATTTCATGAAATATTTGCCTACGCCCCGGGAAATGCCATTTCCGGCGCGAAAAATGACAGGACGGGCGACGCTTTATGACAGCTTATGTCACGCTTACGTCATATTTCATGATTACACTCACAGCGCGTCATACATGATGAAATACGGCTAGAATTAACTATCTGCAAAGACAAAAGAATATGAAACCTGAACTGCACATGGAAGTGACCAAATCGGGCATCCTGCTTGACCGCGAACTGTCGCAACTGACTTTCAACCGGCGCGTGATGGCCCAGGCGGAAGATCCGAACATTCCGCTGCTCGAGCGCCTGCGCTACCTGTGCATCGTCAGCAGTAACATGGATGAATTCTTCGAGGTGCGCGTGGCCAGCCTGCTGGCGGCCGGCAGCATCGGCGGTTCGCTGGCCGGCCACCCTGCCCTGGCAGCCAACCTGGAACGCATCGGCAAGGAATGCCATGCGCTGGTGGAACGCCAGTATGAGATATTAAATAGCGAAGTCTTGCCGGCCCTGCGCGAAGCGGGCGTGCATTTGCTGCGCGACAGCGACCGCAACGAGGCGCAGCGCGCGTGGGTGAAGGAATATTTCGACCGCGAAGTGCGCCCCCTGCTGACGCCGATCGGCCTCGACCCGGCCCACCCGTTCCCGCAAGTCGTCAACAAGAGTCTCAATTTCATCGTCTCGCTGAGCGGCAAGGATGCGTTCGGGCGCGGCACGGCGATCGCCATCGTCAAGGCGCCCCGCGTCTTGCCACGCGTCATCAAGCTGCCGGACGAGATTTCCGGCGACGGCGTCTCCTTCTGTTTATTGTCGTCCGTCATCCATGCGCACATCTCGGACTTGTTCGCCGGGCGCGAAGTCATTGCCTATTCTCAATTCCGGGTCACGCGCGACAGCGACCTGTGGGTCGATGAAGACGAAGTCAAGAATTTGCGCCAGGCCTTGAAAGGCGAGCTGGTGGGTCGCCAGTTCGGCACCTCCGTGCGCCTGGAAGTGGCACGCAATTGTCCGCCAGAACTGTCGCAATTCCTGCTCGACCAGTTCAACCTCGATCAAAGCCGCCTGTACCGCGTCAACGGCCCCGTCAACCTGGTGCGCCTGTCGGAAATGATCGACCACGTCAAGCAGCCCGAGCTGCGCTTCCCCCCGTTCTTCCCGGGCCTGGCCCACAAAGCCATCGGCAACGACATCTTTGCCGCGCTGACCAGGCACGATATCCTGCTGCACCATCCCTACCAGTCGTTCCAGACGGTCATCGACTTCATCCGCAGCGCCGCCTACGATCCGTCCGTCGTCGCCATCAAGCAGACGATCTACCGCACGGGCATGAATTCGGACTTGATGGAGTCGCTGATCACGGCGGCGAAGATGGGCAAGGAAGTGACGGTCATCGTGGAATTGATGGCGCGTTTCGACGAAGAAGCCAATATCAACTGGGCCGACAAGCTGGAACAGGCGGGCGCGCAAGTCGTGTATGGCGTGGTGGGACTGAAAACGCACGCCAAGGTGGCCCTCGTCATCCGCCGCGAAGAAGGCTCCTTGCGCTTCTACGCCCACCTGGGCACCGGCAACTATCACCCCACGACCACCAAGCTGTACACGGACTTCGGCTTGCTGACGGCGAACCAGGATCTGGCCGTGGAAGTGAACGAAGTCTTCATCCACCTGACCAGCCTGACCAAGCCGCATAACCTGAACCACCTGTGGCTGGCGCCGTTCGGCCTGCAAAGCGAGATCATCAAGGCGATTCGTAACGAGGCGAAGATCGCCCGCTCGGGCCGGCGCGGGCGCATCATCGTGAAAGTCAACGCGCTGGTCGATGAATCCGTGATCCGCGCCCTGTATGCGGCCTCGACCGATGGCGTGAAGATCGACCTGATCGTGCGCGGCGCCTGCACCCTGAAGCCGGGCGTGCCTGGCCTGTCGGAAAACATCAAGGTGCGCTCCGTGATCGGCCGCTTCCTCGAACACAGCCGCATTTACTACTTCCGCAACGACCTGGCGCACGATGTCTACCTGGCCAGCGCCGACTGGATGAGCCGCAACCTGTTCCGCCGCGTGGAAGTGGCTTTCCCCGTGCTGGACCGGGCGCTGAAGCGGCGCGTGATCGCCGAGGGCCTGAATCCGTATTTGAAGGATAATACGAATGCATGGGAACTGGAGCCGACGGGCCACTACGCGCGCCGCAAGCCGCGCGGCAAGCAAACGCCATTCAGTGCCCAGCAGTATTTGATGCACGCACTGGGCACGCCGGGCGCGGAGGTCGGCGAATAGGCGGCTATCGACTTTCTACACAGAGGAGCACAGCATGGATCTCATCTTGTGGCGACACGCAGAAGCGGAGCCGGGCGTACCCGACCTCGAACGCGCCCTGACCGTCAAAGGCCAGAAACAGGCGCGCCGCATGGGCGAATGGCTCGCTTCGCAACTACCGGAAAATTGCCGCATCCTCGTCAGCCCCGCCCTGCGCACCCTGCAAACGGCCGAAGCGCTGGGGCGCAAGTTCAAGCTGATGCCCGAACTGGCGCCGGGCGCCGAGGCGGAAGATATCCTCAAGGCGGCCAACTGGCCCAGCGGCAAGGAAACCGTGCTCATCGTCGGCCACCAGCCCACCCTGGGCCAGGCGACCGCCCTGCTGCTGACGGGCGAGGAGCAGGAATGGGAAATGCGCAAGGCCAGCGCATGGTGGTTCTCGCAGCGCGAACCGGGCGACCCCATCAGCGTTTATCTGAAGGCGGTGATGGCACATGACCTTGTGGTGAAATAGAGAAAATGCGCAGGCCAACGCAAGGATGGACAGGTTCTCGCAGCGCGAACCGGGCGACCCCATCAGCGTTTATCTGAAGGCGGTGATGGCACATGACCTTGTGGTGAAATAAGGAAAATGCGCAAAAAGTGCGCTGGGACAAATACTGGCAGGAATTACAACAAGGCAGCCTTGTAAAGCGCTGCCGATCTGCTAGAGTTTAATTGCGTCAACTACGTGTTGGAGCGCTGCTCTGGCACATTGAGCAACCCAGCGGACAGCCGTCCAACGGCGGCTGAAAGACCATGTTAACCTTCCTCGTTTTTCTCTTCATCGCCATCTTCGCCGCCATCATCGGCTTTGTCGCCTTTGAACTGGTCGAAGAAATGCGCGGCAGTCACCACAAGCTGATGGACCGCTACCACGAGTAGCGTTCACCTCGGCAATATCGCATGGCGCCAGCGACGGCCTACAGGCCCGTCCCTCGCGCCATCCTTGTTTTTACACTCCCGTCTTGAACTTCGTATAGATGCGCGTCATCAGGCGGCGGATGTCGGCCGTGGTCGCTTCCGGAGCAGCCATGCGCTGCTTGTCGGCATCCGACAGGAAGATGGCCTTGTTCTCGCCGATATCCTTGCGTACATATTTGATGCTGGCCGGATTCGGATTCGCGTAGAACACCTTGTTGCTCAGGCTGGCATGCACTTGCGGACGCAAAATGTAGTTGATGAACAGGTGCGCATTGGTCGGATGCGGCGCGTCGGCGGGAATGGCCATGGTGTCGAACATCAGGGCGGCCGTCTTCGGCACCAGCACCTGGATCACATTGCCGTTCTTCGCATCGATGGCGCGCTGGCGCGCGATATTGATGTCGCCCGACCAGCCCAGCGCTACGCAGACGGAGCCGTTGGCCATGTCATTGATGTAGCCGGACGAACTGAACAGGGTTACGTAGGGACGGATCGCCTGCAGCACCTTGCCGGCTTCCTGGTAGTCGGCGGCCGCTTTCGAGTAGGCGGGCTTGCCCAGGTATTGCAGGGCGGCCGGCAGCACTTCCGACGGCGAATCGAGGAAGGACACGCCGCACGATTTCAGCTTCGCCGCATATTTGGGATCGAAGATCAGGTCCCACGCGTTGTCGGGCATGGGCATGCCGCCCAGCGCCGCCTTGACCTTGTTGACGTTGATGCCCACCGTCGTGTAGCCCCACAGCCAGTCGACCAGGTAATCGTTGTTCGGGTCGATCTTCGACAGCTTGGCCTGCAGGTTCTGGTCCAGATTGCCCAGATTTGTCAGCTTGCTCTTGTCGAGCTTGCGCAGCAGGCCCGCATCGATCTGCAGGCGCGCCCACTGGGCCGTCGGCACGACGATGTCGTAGCCGGACTTGCCCGCCACCAGTTTCGCATTGAGGATTTCGTTATTGTCGAAAACGTCGTAGCGTACCTTGATGCCCGTTTCCTTCTCAAAATTCTTGATCGTATCGTCGCCGATGTAGTCCGACCAGTTGTAGATGTTCAGGACTTTCTCTTCCTGGGCGTGCGCAGGCAATGCCAGCACGGCTGCCGCCAAGGTCAATCCCACTCCAATGCGCCGCCCTGCTTGCCATGTGTTTGCCATCGTACCGCCTCCGGAATTAGTCAGAAAATAGTGACGATGATAGCAAGAAGGGCGCGATCAGGTCTAGCCTGATCGCGCCCTTGCTAAGATTCAACCCAAAAGCAAAGACCGGGGTCGGACCCTCAGGGTCCGACCCCAGCCTTTCGCCGCTGGGGTCAACATTACACCTTGTCCAACCCCACCTGCGCCCCGGTAAACACCAGGTTGCCGTTCTGGGCGTCGATGCGGATCTCGTCTTTCGGGCCAAACTTGCCTTCCAGGATCAGCTTCGACAGCGGATTTTCGATCTGCTGCTGGATCGCCCGCTTCAAGGGACGGGCGCCATACACGGGATCGTAGCCCGCTTCGGCGATTTGCTGCAGTGCCGCGTCCGTCAGGCTCAGCTGCATGTCCATGCGCGCCAGGCGCTCTTCGAGTATCTTCAGCTGGATCTTCGCGATCGCGCCGATGTTTTTCTCGTCGAGGCCGTGGAACACGACGATTTCGTCGATACGGTTGACGAACTCGGGACGGAAGTGCGAACGCACCTCGGCCATCACGGCCAGCTTCACGACGCCGGGATCATCGCTTTCCATGGCCTGGATCTTGTGCGAACCCAGGTTCGAGGTCATGATGATGACGGTATTCTTGAAGTCCACCGTGCGGCCCTGGCCATCCGTCATGCGTCCATCGTCGAGCACTTGCAGCAGCACGTTGAAGACGTCGGCATGCGCCTTTTCCACTTCGTCGAGCAGGATCACGCTGTACGGCTTGCGGCGCACGGCTTCCGTCAGGTAGCCGCCCTCGTCGTAGCCCACGTAGCCCGGCGGCGCGCCGATCAGACGGGCCACGGAATGCTTCTCCATGAACTCGCTCATGTCGATGCGGATCATCGATTCTTCCGTATCGAACAGGAAGGTGGCCAGCGCCTTGCTCAGCTCGGTCTTGCCCACGCCCGTCGGTCCCAGGAACATGAAGGAACCATACGGACGGTTCGGATCGCTCAAGCCGGCGCGCGAGCGGCGGATGGCGTCAGCCACGGCCGTGATCGCCTCATCCTGTCCCACGACGCGCTCATGCAGCTTCTCTTCGATGTGCAGCAGCTTGTCGCGTTCGCCCTGCATCATGCGCGACACGGGGATACCCGTCGCGCGCGACACCACTTCGGCGATTTCCTCGGCGCCCACTTCCGTGCGCAGCAGCTTCGGCTGGTCGGGATCGAGTTTCGGGATGCCGCTGTCAGCCTGCTTGAGCTGGGCTTCCAGCTGTGGCAGCTTGCCATACTGCAATTCCGACACTTTCTGCCAGTTGCTCTCGCGCGTGGCCTGCTCCATCTGCAGCTTGACTTGCTCGATCTCTTCCTTGATGTGCGTGCTGCCTTGCACCACGGCTTTTTCCGCCTTCAGGATTTCCTCGAAGTCATTGTATTCGCGCTGCAGCTTGACGATCTCTTCCTCGATCAAGGCCAGGCGGCGCAACGACGCTTCGTCTTTTTCCTTCTTGACGGCTTCGCGCTCGATCTTCAGCTGGATCAAGCGGCGCTCCAGCTTGTCCATCACTTCCGGCTTGGAATCGATCTCGATCTTGATCTTCGCCGCCGCTTCATCGATCAAATCGATGGCCTTGTCGGGCAGGAAGCGGTCCGTGATGTAGCGATGCGACAATTCCGCCGCGGCGATGATGGCCGCGTCCGTGATTTCCACCTTGTGGTGCAGCGCGTATTTATCCTGCAAGCCGCGCAGGATGGCGATCGTCGCCTCCACGGTCGGCTCGTCGACGAGCACCTTCTGGAAACGCCGTTCCAGCGCGGCATCCTTCTCGATGTACTTGCGGTATTCGTCGAGGGTCGTCGCGCCCACGCAATGCAGCTCGCCGCGCGCCAGCGCCGGTTTCAGCATATTGCCGGCGTCCATCGCGCCTTCGGCCTTGCCCGCGCCCACCATGGTGTGCATCTCGTCGATGAAGACGATGGTTTGCCCTTCATCCATGGCCAGTTCCTTCAGCACGGATTTCAGGCGTTCCTCGAATTCGCCGCGGAATTTCGCGCCGGCCAGCAAGGCGGCCATGTCCAGCGACAGTACGCGCTTGCCTTTCAGGGACTCGGGCACCTCGCCATTGACGATGCGCTGCGCCAGGCCTTCGACGATGGCCGTCTTGCCCACGCCCGGTTCGCCGATCAGCACGGGATTGTTCTTGCTGCGGCGCTGCAGGATCTGGATGGTGCGGCGGATTTCATCGTCGCGCCCGATGACAGGGTCGAGCTTGCCCTTGCGCGCCCGCTCCGTCAGGTCCAGCGTGTATTTTTTCAGGGCTTCGCGCTGGCCTTCGGCCTCCTGCGAATCGACCTTGTTGCCGCCGCGCACGGCGTCGATGGCCGCTTCCAGGGCCTTGCGGGTCAGGCCGTTTTCGCGCGCCAGCTTGCCGCAGTCGGACTTGTCGTCCGTCATGGCCAGCAAGACCATTTCGCTGGACACGAACTGGTCGCCCGCCTTTTGCGATTCCTTGTCGGCCAGGTTCAGCAGGGCCACGAATTCGCGGCTGACCTGCACGTCGCCGCCCGTGCCGGATACCTTCGGCAAGCGTTCGATCGAGGCGCCCAGGGCCTTGGACAGACCGCCCACGTTGACGCCGGCCCGCTGCAGGAGCGAGCGGGCGCCGCCGTCGTCCTGGTTCAGCAGGGCCGTCAGCAAATGGACTGGTTCGATATAGGGGTTGTCGTTGCCCACGGCCAAGCTTTGCGCATCGGCCAGGGCTTCCTGTAATTTGGTAGTGAGTTTGTCTTGTCGCATGAAAAGCGCTCCCGGTTAATTAGTTGTTAACCAAATTGGGGTGAGGCAGTACTTTTCAAGCATACACAAAGCAGAAAACCGCTGCATTTGGGCAAATGCTAGCGTGCGCGGCAGACACGATTCAAATGGTGCTTGCTTTTGCCGTCCACTTGTCCAGGGCCGTCTCGTCGCTGTCGCGCGCATCGACCCAGCGCGCCCCTTCCGGCGTGTCTTCCTTCTTCCAGAACGGCGCTTCCGTCTTCAGGTAATCGATGATGAACTCGCAGGCGGCAAACGCCTCGCCCCGGTGGGCGGACGAGACCGCCACCAGCACGATCTGCTCCTGCGGCAGCAGCGGCCCCACGCGGTGGATCACCAGCGCGCCGGACAGGGGCCAGCGCTGCCGCGCCTGCTCGACGATGGCGACGATGGATTTTTCCGTCATGCCCGGATAATGCTCGAGCTCCATGGCGGCCACGTCCAGCCCCTCGTTCATGTCGCGCACCGTGCCGACAAAGGCGACGACGGCGCCCACCTTGGGGTTGCCTGCACGCAATTGTGCGATTTCTTGACTCAAGTCAAAATCGGCTTGCTGGACGCGGACGCTGGTACTCATTTGGCATGTCCTCCGATACGGCGCAGCAGGGTTTCGATGCGGCTGGCCGTGCGCGCATCGGTGACGGCGGCAATCGCGCACAGCTGCATCAGCTGCGACACTTGCGTGAGCGGCTTCTGGCCTGATTTCAGCGACGATTGCAGCACTTCCACCTGCATTTTCAGGCGGTCGCGGGCAAATTCGGCGCCGCTGTCGACACCGGCGACGATTTCCAGGCGCAGCACTTCCTCGAGCAAGCGGGCCTGGCTGGCCTGCAATTGCTGCACGTAGGCGGCAGCGCCCTCGCCCAGAGCGGCCTGGGCAGCGGCAAAGCGCTGCTGCAGGCTGCGTTCGTACTGGGTGTCGAGCGGCGGCAAGGCGCTCCAGCGTTCGGACCAGGCGGCCGCATCGACGCTGGCGTCGCCTTCGACCAGGGCCGTTTCCAGTGCCTGCGCCAGGCGCAGCTTGTCGCGCAAGGCATTCGCCTGGGCCGCGCCGGCCCGTTCGGCAATGGCGTCCGCCTGCGCTTGCACGCCGGCCACGGCCGCCTGGTAGCGCTGCTCGATCTTCGCTTCGCTGGCGCGCGGCACGGGGCCGGTGGCATTCCAGGCGGCGCGCGTGTCGCGCAGCAAGTGGTTGATGAAGGCGGTGCGGGACTTGTCGTCGCCCTCTGGCACGACGGCCGTTTCCAGCGCGGCGCACAGCGCTTCGCGCGCATGCAGGTGTTCGCGGCGCTCATGGTCGGCCGCATGGGCCGTTTCCTTGCGCTTGGCAAAGATATCGTCGCAGGCGGCGCGGAAACGCTGCCACAGCGCCTGTTCCGCGCGGCGCTCCAGCGGCAGGGCTTTCGCCAGTTCCTGCCACTTATCCTGCAAGGCTTTCAGCATGTCGACCGTGTTGCGCTCCGATGGCTTGAGCAAGCCCACTTCGACGATCAATTGTTCGCGGCGCGCCGTCTCGATCTGGCGCTGCGTATCGAGCGGCTTCGACAGGGCATCCAGCGCGGCGCCGAATTCCGTATCCAGGCGTTTCTTTTCCTTGCGGTCGATCGTGCCCAGGCGCGTCCAGGCCTGGCGCAAGCGCTGCGAGGCGGAGGCGACGTGTTTCCAGTCAGTACTCTCTTCGGCCGCCAGGGCCGCCGTTTCCGCGATCAGTTCCTGGGCCTTGGCCGCATTGCCGTGGCGCTCTTCGGCCAATTGCTTGAAATGCTGGGCCGCCGGCGCATACGCCACGCTGCAGGCCGCGTCGAAACGCTCCCACAGGGACTTGGGCGCCGGGCCGGACAAGGTGTCGAGCGACTTCCAGCGCTCGCGCAGGCTGCCCACCTTCTTGGCCAGCTCGGCCATTGGGAGTTCTTGCGCCGGCAATTCCTCGCCCGCCTTGACCAGCTCCTCGCGCGAGACGTTGCCGCCCCAGCGCGCCCAGTCGGCCAGGCGCTTGAACTCTCCGCGCACGTGGGCCAGGCGGTCCGCCTGCGCCGGCGTCAAACGGCCGTGCTTGCTATCGCGCAAGGTCTTGTCGTGCTCGGAAGCCACATGCAACAAGCCATCCTGCAGGGCCGCTTCCATGGCGTCGAGCGTCTTGAAGAACTGTTCCGTCGCTTCTTTCGAGACGGGCGCGTGTTCCTGGCGCGGCTTGCGCGCAGCAGGCTCGGCATGGGCCGTTGCGGCCTCTGGCGCCGCTGCCTGCACGGGCGCCGGCGCGCTGGCCAGCACGGCCGCAAATTGCTGCTGCAAGCTGTCGGATAAACTGGATTCGGGCAGGCGCGGCAAGGCTTGCCACGCGCGTTTCAAGGTATCGGCGTCGAGCGTGGCGGCGTCCTGCGCCTGCCATTCGGCCAGCGCGGCCTGGCGCGCATCGAACACGGCCTGGTGTTGCTGCAGCGCTTGCAAGGCGGACTGCGCCTGCTCGCGCGCCTGCGTGAAATCGCTTTCCAGGTGTTTCGGCAAGGAGCCACGCTCGGGCGATTGCGCATGCTGCGCATGGTCCGCATCCAGGCGGGCCAGCGCCTGCGCCAGCTCGCCGGCGGACTGGCCATTGCTGGCCAGCGCGCGCGCGGCGGCGACGGCGTCGATCACGGCGCGCTGCAGCAGCACTTGCGCTTCCAGGCGGGCGGCCAGGGCGGCACGCGCGGTGGCGAAGGCGGCCGCCAGTTCCGGCGTGGCCTTGATGACTTGCCATTGGCGATCCAGCTCCGCGACCTGGTTCGGGCTCAGCTTGTCATCGTTCAACAGGCGCTGGGCCGTGTCGATGCTGGCCTGGGCGCGTTGCGTCTCGGCGGCCTGATGACGGATCAGGTCGATGCGGCCCTGCATCAGCTTGGCCACGCGGCGGTCCGTGTTGCGCATGGCGTGGTGGACTTTTTCCAGCAGGGGCAAGGCATGGACGTGTTCGGCCGCGATCAGACGGGCATCGGCAAATTCGCTGGAGACGATGAATGCAAAGGCGGCGGCTTCGTCGCCAGCCACGGCATGAGCACGCGCAACCTGTTCGGCGCGGCGCGATGCGCTCTGCGCCGAGGCGGCGGCCTGTTCTGCCACGACAGGATCGGGGACGGCAGTCTTGCTGGCAGAACGCTTGAAGAGAAATTCGAACATGACGGGTTTCGCGTGGATCAAAACCACCATCATAACAAAGCCCGGGGTATTGCATCGGACAGGGCTGAACAAGTTATCAAATGAATAAAGCGAATCTTTTCCCTGGATTTTCCCCTATGACGGCGCGCCAGCCAGCATCACAAAAACGCCCCTCCGGCGAACGCCGCCCGGCGGGGTGTGCGCTCGCTACCCGTTCAAGCCTGCGCGCGCAGCGGCGGTGGCGGCACGGCCGGCGCGGACTGTGCGCCATCGGCTGCCGTTTCGGCGCTGCCGCCGGCTGCCGGCAAGGGTGTTGGCAAAGGCGCTGGCACAACAAAGGGCAGCACCTGCGCCCTGCCGCGGCGCGCCTCCTGTGCCCGCGCATCGTGGGCGAGGAACTGGTAGGCGATGGCAAACCAGGCTTCACCGACGATGACCTTGCGCGCCAGCGCGAACAGCTCGCGCTCTTCTTTTTCCAGGCGCTGCAGCAAGGCTGCGCAAAAGGCATCGATGGCCGCGCACAGCTGCTCGGCCTGCAATTCGGAATGCTCGATGGCGGCGCCGGCGCGCTGCTGCACGATATTGATGCTTTCCAGCGCCGCGTGGTTCAAGCCATTGATTTCATTCAACAGGCCATCGGCATGCGGCGCGGCCTGGCGGATGGCGGGAATCAGGTACATCTCCACCTTGCGCCAGTAACCGCCCTGGTACAGCCGGTCCAGCCAGTCGCCCGCGTACTGCAGCTGCGCCAGACTGAGCTGGCTCTGGTGGCGCAGCTGCACATGCATGTACTTCTGAAAAGCCAGCAGGCTCAAGCGGATGCTGGCCTGCTCCACCGACAGGGAAACCAATATATATGTTGCAGTAAGCATGCACTCACTCCCGAAAACGCGCTGGATAGGTCATTCTGGAAGTGAAAGTGTAAAGACTACCGACAGGGACGGGTTTGATCCTGCACAAACCCGCGGCTGGCCAGCCGCGCTTTCTTTTACGGCGCGCGCAGACCGATATGCAGATTGACGACGCCGGGCTCTTCCGACGGCGTGACTTCGCCGCCAAAGCTTTTCACCAGCCGCTGCATGCCCTTGTTGCGCGCCATCGCCTCGCCCACCAGCGCTTCCGTGCCGCGGCTGCGGAAGTAGTCGACCAGCTTCTCGAACAGGATGTGCCCCAGGCCCTTGCCTTTCAGGGCCGAGCGCACGGCGATGGCGAAATCGGCGTGGATATTGTCCGGGTCGGCCACGGCGCGCACCACGCCCAGGGTTTCCGGCTTGCCGTCCGGGCCCGTGTGCGTGGCGATGAAGGCCATGGCGCGGTCGTAATCGATCTGCGTCAGGCGCGCCAGCTGCGACACGGGCAGCTCGCGCATGGACGTGAAAAAGCGCAGGCGCACGTCGTCCGGGTCCAGCGCGTGGAACAGGTCCATGTGCTGCGGCGCGTCCTCGGGGCGGATGGGGCGCAGCAGGATCGGCTGGTCCATCCACGTCACCTGCTCTTCCAATTCCTGCGGATACGGGCGGATGGCCAGGCGGTCGCGCTGCTGGCCCGGCTGCAGGCGGATGCGCGCGTCGAGCGCGATCACGCCATCCGCATCGGCCACCAGCGGGTTGATGTCGAGTTCGGCCAACTCGCCGATGTCGGCCACCAGTTCGGCCACCTGGATCAGGGTGTAGCAGATGGCGTCGATGTCGGCCGGCGGCTGGTTGCGGTAACCGGCCAGCAGCTTCGACACGCGCGTGCGCGCCAGCATGTCGCGCGCCAGCACCATGTTCAGCGGCGGCAGGCCGATGGCGTGGTCCGCCGTCACTTCCACGGCGATGCCGCCCTGCCCCACCAGGATCACGGGGCCGAAGGCGGCATCCGTCGTCACGCCGACGATCAATTCATGCGATTGCGGCCGGCGCGCCATCTGCTGCACCGTGAAGCCGTCGATCAGCGCATCGGGACGCATGCGGCGCACGCGCTTGAGCATGGCGGCGGCCGCCGTGCGCAGGATGTCGGGCGTATCGAGGTCGAGCGCCACGCCGCCCACGTCGGATTTGTGGGCGATGTCGGGCGAGTGGATTTTCAGCGCGACGGGATAGCCGATGTCCGCCGCCACGGCCAGCGCCTCTTCCACATCGGCCGCCATGCGCGTGGTGGCGACGGGAATGCCGTAGGCGGCCAAAATCTCTTTCGAGCGGCATTCGCCGAGCACCGTCTGGCCGGCCGCCAGCGCGGCGGCGACGATTTCGCGCACCCTGGCGCGGCGCGGCGTGGCCGACATCGGCAGCTGCGCCGGCACCTGCATCAGGGTTTCCTGGTTGCGCCGGTACTGCACGATCTGCATGAAGCCGTGCACGGCCTTTTCCGGCGTGTCGTAGGTGGGAATGCCGGCCCGGTTGAAGACCTGGCGCGCGGGCGCCACGGTGGTGCCGCCCAGCAGGCACGACAGCACCGTGCGCGAAGTGGCCTTGATCAGCGGCGTGACGGCTTCGGCGATGTCGATCGACGACACCATGGCCGTCGGCGCGTGCAGCAGCAGCAAGGCGTCCGCCTGCGGCTCGTCGAGCAGCGGCTTGATGGCGTCGGCATAGCGCTGCACGGCCGCGTCGCCGGGCAAGCCCACGGGGTTGTCGTGCGACCAGCCGCGTGGCAGCGCCTTTTCCAGCGCGATGACGGTGTCCGGCGACAGCTCGGCCAGCTTGCCGCCGCTGCTCACCAGCGCATCCGTGGCCATCACGCCCAGGCCGCCGCCATTGCACAGGATCGCCAGGCGCTCGCCGCGCTGCGAACGGATATGCGTGAGGGTTTCCACGGCATCGAACAGCTCTTCGGCCGAATATACGCGCAGCATGCCGGCGCGGCGGATGGCCGCGTCGTACACGGCGTCGGAACCGGCCAGCGCGCCCGTATGCCAGGCCGCCATGGCCGCGCCTTCCGCCTCGCGCCCCGCTTTCAGGACGATGACGGGCTTGCTGCGCGCGGCCGCCCGCGCCGCCGACATGAATTTGCGCGCCGCCTGGATGTCTTCCATGTACAGCAGGATGGCGGCCGTGTCGATGTCGCCGGCCAGGTAGTCGAGCAGGTCGCCGAAATCGACGTCGTAGCTGGCGCCCAGCGAAATGAACTTGGAAAAGCCCACGCCGTGCGCGTTGGCCCAATCGAGCACGCCCGACACCAGCGCGCCCGATTGCGACACGAAGGCGATCTTGCCGCTGGTGGCGCCGACATGGGCGAAGCTGGCGTTCAAGCCCAGTTTCGGCACCAGCAGGCCCATGCTGTTGGGGCCCAGGATGCGCAGCAGGTGCGGCTTGGCCGTCTTCAGCATGGCCAGGCGCAGCGACTGCTCGCGCACGGGGTCGAGGCCGGCCGTCATGACGATGGCCGCGCGCGTGCCCAGCGCGCCCAGTTCGCGGATCAGGGCCGTGATGGTGGCGGGCGGCGTGCAGATGATGGCCAGGTCCGGCGCCTTGGGCAGCTGCGCCAGCTTGCGGTAGCATTTCAGGCCCATCAGCTCGTCGTACTTGGGGTTGACGGGCCAGATGTCTCCCTGATAGCCGCCGCCAAGCAGGTTGTACAGGGCGATGGCGCCCAGCTTGCGTTCGCGCGCCGTGGCGCCGATCAGGGCCACCGAGGCCGGCTTGAACAGCTTGTCGAGATTACGGATACTCATGTTCTGGCCTCATGGATTGCCGGAGCGGCTACGCGCCAGTGTAAGGGATGCGTTGCCAAAAAAATTTGACCTTGCGATGCATTTCACGAAAAATCCGCGCGCCCCTACCAGCGCGAGCGGTGGCTTTCCGTCACCCCGGCCAGCTGCGCCACGATGCGCTTGGGAGAGTCCGCGCTGGTGCGCACCCAGCCGCTGAAAGTGCCGATCGGCTGGATGTAGCGGCTGGCGGCGATCCACAGGTTTTTATCCTCGCGCCGCGCGCCCTCGGGCCTGAAGTGCAGGTCCAGCAGATCGTCGTCCGTCCACACATGCCACGGCGCCAGCGGGTTGTCGGGATTGAAGTCGAAATGCGCGCGGCCCAGCGGATACAGCTGGCCATCGAGCCACAGCGCGTTTTCATGCGCGCCGAAATAGCCTGCCTGCAGGTTGAAACCCAGGTCCAGGCTGTGCGCCGAGGCCCAGCGCCATTCCGTCTCGCGCGCCAGCAAGCCATTCGAATAATCGAAGCTGGCCACGCCATCGTCCAAGCTGTAGCCCATGGCGCCGCAACGCACGCTGCCCCACAAGGGCAGGCCGCCCGACTTTTGCGTGGCGTGCACGCTGCCGCCCTCGCCCACGGGCCCCACGGCCAGCAAGGTGGGCGCCACGGGCGGGCCAAATTCCGCATCGATGCCGAAATGGCCGCAATCGAGCAGCAATCGGTAGCGCTGCTGCGGCTGGGCCTCGATGGAGATCACGTGCGAGAGGAAGCGGAAGCGGCTGCTGGCACCCGCATGCGGCGCCACCGACGCGCACAGGCCGGGCACGCCATCCTGCGAAAAGGTCGCCACGATCTTGCCCTTGTGGCGGTCGAAGGCATACGCGAAGGCCGTGCTGGTCCAGCCCAGGTCGACGATGGCCACGCCGCAGAACAGGGCCGGCGTGGACAGGGCCACGTAATGCCAGCGCTTGTGGTGGAACAGGCGCCAGAGGGCGCCGCGCGCATGCGGCGGCGCCAGCGCGGCCCAGTCGAAGGCCGCCAGCTGCCCCGTGTAGCGGCCGAAGCATGGCTGGCCGTCGACGTCCAGCAGCTGGGAAGGAGCCGGTGGCAGCATCATGCGGCCTGCCTTGCGGCAGCGCCGCGGTCGTGCAGGGCATCGGCCAGCTGCCGGCCAAATGGCGCCGGCTGCGCTTGCGCAATATCAATATCGGGGCAGGCATGCCAGAGCGCCAGGCGCTGCACGGCGCCAGCCACGTCCTGCACCAGGCGGGAGCTGAGGCGCACGCCGTCTTCCAGCGCCAGCGACTTGATCTCGAAGCGCCCCTGCGCACGGTGCGCCTTGGCGTCCAGGCGCCCCACCAGCGCGCCGCGCCGCAAGATCGGCAAGGTGAAGTAGCCATACCGGCGCTTCTCGGCCGGCGTGTAGCATTCGAGCCGGTAGTCAAAGCCGAACAATTCCAGCGCGCGGCGCCGGTCCCAGACGACGGGATCGAAGGGCGACAGGATCGTCGTCAGGGTGGGTGCCAGCTTGCCCGCGGCCGCTGCGCGCAGCAAGTCCCCATGTTCGGCATGCACGTACACGGCGTCATCCCAGCCGGCTACCGTGCAGCGCAGCAGCGCGCCCTCGTCCACCAGCGCCTGCAGATCGTGCGCCAGGCTGGCGCGCGATTGCTTCGTGCGGAAGTAGTCGCTGATCCAGCCGGCCCGCGCCAGCCCCAGCGCCTTCACGCTGGCCAGCAGCAGGCGCCGGCGCACCTGATCTTCAGGCGGCAGCAAGCCGTCGTGCCAGCCCGGCAAAACGCGTTCGGCTAGGTCGTAATAGCGCTGGAAATTGTGGCGTTTGGCGATCATCAGCACGCCCGAGGTAAACAGCACTTCGAGCGAGCGCTTTTCCGGCTTCCAGCTCCACCAGCCTCCCGCCTGGCCATCCGTGCGCTCGAAATCGGCGGAGCGCGCGGCGCCGTTGGCGCGGATATGGGCGAGCACGGCAGCCACGGCGTCGCCCTGCTCGGCCATCCATTTGACCGAATACTTCCAGCCCATGGCGGCCGGGTCCAGCATGCGGTGGCGGTACAGGCCATAGTCTTCGATGGGCACGAAGCTGGCCTCGTGCGCCCAGTATTCGAACAGCGCGCCCTCGGCCAGCAGCTGCTCCAGCCACGGCTGCGGATAGTCGCCCAGGCGGCTCCACAGCACCAGATACGGACTGCGCGCCACCACGTGGATGGTATCGATCTGCAGCACGCCCATCTGGCGGATGGCTGCCAGCACGTCCGCCTTGGCGGCTTTCTTGCGGCGCGCCTGCAGCAATCCCTGCGCGGCCAGGTGCAACGCGCGCGCGGCGGCGAGGGACAGCGGTGCGGCGGAAGGTGTCGGCAAGGTCGGCAAGATCGGAGAGTCCTCTGCAAAAAGGGTGGCGCGCGCCGTCGGCAGGCATTTCAGGAAGATACCGCATTCCTGCCGCGCACCCGGGCTTTTTTCCTGAATTTTTTTCATCCTGTCGCGCATTTTTTTTCATGTTCCGCACCGCGATAGTGCAAAAAGCGGGGCCAACATGAACAGTTGATGACAACGGTATGCAAGCGCTTGACATGCGTCAAGCGCTTCTATAACTTAGGGAAAATATTGCCGCTCAGCAATTAAATATCCTCTCCCAGTCCCGGCTCCATTGCCCCGTCTTGCCGCCTTCCGGCCGCCAGGCGCCGCAGTGACGGCAGCGTGCATGCAGTGCGCGGCAGCGGTGGCGGGGAGGTGGAGACGGCCAGCCTGGCCAATCCCGCTCACTTATCTCGCTTAATCAATAAAAACAAGGAAGAGAACATGCACACATCCCTGCTTCGGCACCGGCCGCAACGGCCAGGTCTCACGCGTTTATCCAGACAGGGCCTGCCGCTGGCCCTGGCCATGCTGCTGGCGGCCTGCGGTGGCGGCGGCAGCAGCGGAGATACCGCCGGTACGCCGTCCATGGCGCAGCGCCTGCTGGCGCAGACATCGGCGGAAACGGCGCTGACGCCCGTCGCCGCTACGGCCAGCTCGGCGGAACGGGGCGACCTGTCGGCCAGCGCCGCGATCGACCGCAACGACAGCACGCGCTGGGGCAGCGGCTTTACCGACAATGAATACCTGACGCTCGATTTCGGCGCCACGCAAACCATCACGCGCGTGCACATCGCCTGGGAAAACGCGCACGCCAGCGCCTACCTGCTGCAGGTATCGGACGACAATGCGCACTGGACCACCGTCCAGCGCGTCGACGACAGCAAGGGCGGCATCGAGGACATCACGGGCTTTTCCGCGCAGGGGCGCTATCTGCGCATGCAGGGCGTCAAGCGTTCGGGCCAGTACGGCTATTCCATCTTTGAAATCCAGGCTTTCTCGGGCACACCCGTGCTGCCGCCCGAGACGCCGCCCGTCACCGATCCGCCTCCCGTGACCGCCGACCCGAGCCAGCCCGGCGTGGAGATCCGCCCCGTGGCCGCCACCTCGTCGCCAGTGGAAAACAACGGCATGTCGGCCGCCATGGCGATCGACGGCAAGACCGGCACGCGCTGGGCCAGCAAGTTCGAGGATGGCGCCTGGATCCAGTTCGACTTCGGCGCGAAGACGCCCGTCGGCTACATGAAGCTGCTGTGGGAAAACGCGTATGGCAAGCAGTACGCGCTGCAGGTGTCCGACGACGGCCAGCAATGGTCGCAGATCCGCTACGTGACGAATGGCCACGGCGGCACCGAGGAATTCTTCAACCTGGGCGCCAATGCCCGCTACATCCGCCTGCAGGGCGTGGCGCGCGCCACGCAGTACGGCTACTCGCTGCTGGAAGTGAGCTTCAAGACGCCGGGCAGCGACAACAGCCTGCCATCCAGCACCACCTCGGCGCTGAAATTCCCCGCCGATGGCACGGGCATGACGCCGCTGCCGGCCGCCGCGCAGCCGCTGGAAAGCCTGCAGTTCACCCTCGCCGACGGCACCCTGGTGACGCGCTTCGGCGCGCGCGGCCTGGCGCGCCACGGCCGCGAACGGGGCGAGGAATGGAATGAAATCGGCTACGGCCCAAATGAAACGGTCGATCCCGTCACCGGCCTGCCGCAGGACAAGGGCCCGGGCAACTACCTGACCTTCGTGCCGCAGTACTTCAAGAACCGCACCTGGGGCGTGGAAATCATTGACAACAGCAAGGTGCGCGGCGTCACCAAGCCCACGCTGATCGTCAACCAGTACACCACCGTCGATTTCCTCTCCGGCGGCGTGGCCTTCTTCCGCGGCTTCGACCGCCCCGGCGTGACGGGCTACGGCTGGATGTCGCCCGGCGAACTGGTGGACCGCAATGTCCCCGTCTGCAAGCCCATGGCCTACCCCGCGAACGACAGGCTGACGAACGCCAACGGCATCAACGGCGCCTGCACCCTGCTGATCAAGGAATATCCCGGCCATGGCGGCCTCGATGCGGCCGGCATGCCGAACGGCACCGACGTCAAGGCGCGCGCGCTGACGGCGGGCGACATCATCGAAGTGTCGCCATCGATGTTTTCCACCACCGCCTCGATGGCATCGAAGGGCGACGACGGCGGCATCCGCTACTACTCCTACGAATGGACGTACGTCGTGGGCGCGGGCCTGCGGCCGTGGTACGGCGTGCAGCCGCGCCTCAATTCCGTGCCGCTGCCGGAAGAAACGCTGTCCGGCGGCCTCGGTTCCGTGTCGTATAACTACTCGGACAACGCCCTGTTCATGTTCCAGCAGCCGCACAACCATATCGGCATGCAGAACATGCAGCGCTTCGTCGAAGGCCGGCGCCTGGTGCACACCAGTTTCACCACCGGCGAGCACAACGAAGGCGGCAACGACCGCTACGCGCCGGCCGTCGGCCTGCAGGGACAGCGCTATGGCCAGTCGGCCTGCATCGCCTGCCACGTCAACAATGGCCGCAGCCCCGCGCCCATGGCCCTGAACCAGCGCCTCGACACGATGGCCGTGCGCGTCGCCAGCATCAATGCGGCCGGCCAGCAGGTGCCGCACCCGCAGTACGGCACGGCGATCCAGATGAATGCCGTGTCGCCTTCCGGCGTGCCGCAAAACTGGGGCAACAGCGTCAGCGTGGGCGGTTTCACGACGAGCAAGACCACCCTGGCCGACGGCACGCAAGTCGAACTGCGCAAGCCGACGCTGGCCTTCGAAGGTCCCGTACCGGCCATCGTCTCGCTGCGCGCGGCGCCGCCGATGATCGGCACGGGCTTGCTGGAAGCCGTGCCCGAAGCCGACATCCTGGCGCGCGCCCGCAGCGCGCCGGATGCCGATGGCGTCAAGGGCCAGCCCAACTATGTGTATGACCCGGAAACGGGCGCCGTGCGCCTGGGCCGCTTCGGCTGGAAGGCGTCGAAAGCCACCTTGCGCCACCAGGCGGCCGACGCCCTGCTGCTGGACATGGCCGTCACCTCGCCCGTGTACCGCAACCGCGCCTGCATGGCCGGACCGGCGGCTTGCGCGGCGGGCGGCGCGCAGCCCGGCATCTCGGAAGCGGACCTGCAGTCGATCACGCAATACCTGGCCCTGGTGGCCGTGCCGGCCCAGCGCAGCGTCGCCAGCGGTTTCCCGAAAGGCGTGGCGCCGATCGATGAACTCAAGGTCGACCCGCAGCAGGTTGCCGCCGGCTCGAAACTGTTCCAGGGCATGCGCTGCGCCGCCTGCCACACGGCGGAAATGAAGACGGGCGCGGGCCACCTGTTTGCGGAATTGCGCAACCAGACCATCCGCCCGTACACCGACCTGCTGCTGCACGACATGGGTCCCGAGCTGGCCGACAAGTTCAGCGAAGGCCAGGCGCAAGGCCAGATGTGGCGCACGGCGCCCCTGTGGGGCATCGGCTACACGGAAAAAGTCATGGGCAATGGCGGCAAGGCCGGCTACCTGCACGACGGCCGCGCGCGCAGCCTGACGGAAGCGATCCTGTGGCACGGCGGCGAAGGGACGAAGGCGCGCCAGCGTTTCGAGACCCTGTCGAAGACGGACCGCGAAGCGCTGCTGGCTTTCCTGAAGTCGCTGTAGGCGCTTGACGCATTGGCGGTGCCGTCATGGAAAGATGACGGTCACCGCCAGTCCCCGGCCCTGCAGGCCGGTCCCCAGCACGATCTGCGCGCCATGCCGTTCGGCGATGCGGCGCACGATGGACAATCCCAGCCCGCTGCCGGGCAACTGTCCTCCGCCCAGGCGCACGAAGCGCTCGAACACGCGCTCGTGCAGTTCTTCCGCGATGCCCGGCCCCGTATCGGCCACGCGCAGGTAGCTGCGTCCCCCTTCCACGCCACAGCTGACGACCACACTGCCCGGCGCCGGCGTATAGCGCAGCGCATTGTCGACCAGGTTACGCAGCAGCATCTGCAGGCTGTCCGCATGCAGCGCGCACGGTGCCGGGGCAGTGTTTACCGCCAGCGACAGCTGGTACTGCGCAGCCAGCGCCTGCCACTGCGCGCCCTGCTGCGCCAGCAGCGGCGCCAGGTCGCCCGGCGCCAGCGCCGTCTCGGCCTGCGCCTGCGGGTCGAGCTGCGCCAGCGCCAGCAGCTGGTTGACGAGGCGCGTGGCGCGCTCCACGCTGGCGCCCAGGGCGGCGATGAATTCCTCGCGTTCGTCCGCGCTGCGGGCCCGCTGCAGCACCTGCAGATTGGTCTTGATGGCGGCCAGCGGCGTGCGCAGCTCGTGCGCCGCATCGGCCGTGAAGCGCTGCTCATTGTCGCGGCTGTGCCGCACGCGGCCGAACAGGCGGTTTATTTCCAGCAGCAGCGGATGCAGCTCGGCGGGCGCGCCAGCCAGCCTGACGTCGGCCAGTTCATCGGGCGTGCGCGCCGACACTTCATCGGCGGACGCCTGCAACACGCGAAACACGCGGTGGATGCTCCACCAGATGGCGATGGTGGCCAGCGCCACCAGCAGCAGGCCGAACAGCGCGATGCGGTAAAAGAAGCCGCGGCTGATGTCGTCGCGGTGGCTGGTCGGCTCGGCCACCAGCAATTGCATGCTGCGCTGCGGGTCCCACAGCGAAAACAGACGCCAGCGCTGGCCGCCGATGCTGGTCCAGGACAGGCCGTCCGGCGCGCTGCGCGACAGGGCGATGTCGGTCGCCGCATCATTGCGGTACAAGACGCGCTGCTGCGCGTCGCGCACCTTGAACAGCAGATAATGGTGGGGATTCGGATGGCCGCGCAGCGGCAGGTCGATGGGCCCCGTCAAGCCGTGTTCGCGCACGTCCTTTTCCACCAGCGACAGCAGCAGATGCCCCGTCTCGGTCAGCGACTGGTCGAACAATTCCTGGCTTTCGCGGCGCGCTTCCACGTACACGATGGCGGCGCTGCCCACCCACAGGAGCAGGGTCAGGCCCAGCAGGACGCCCAGCAGGGTGCGCCGCAAGGACCAGGTTTTCAAGGCAAGGCCGTTCATGCCGGCGTCAGGCAGGCGCCCGCTTGCAAGCCGGCTTCGGTGAGAACAATGTGCATGGGATGGTCGTGATCAGGAATTTTCATGGTGCCGCAGACTTGTTAAGAACCTCTTAAGAACTTCTGCGCAAGATCCGGAGCGAAATAGTTTTGGGAAGCCATGTCCGCAATTGTAAATGATTCTTATTTTCCCCATGATTCCCATTATCTCCTCAGCACAGACCACGCAGCACAGACCAATAATTCATCTACCATCAGGAGTTTGCATGTCCAACAGCACCCGCCGCGCGCGCCTGCCGCGTCCCACCACCCTGGCCCTGGCCTTGGCCGCCCTGTCCTGCCTGCCTGCGCACGCGCAAGTGGCAACGACCGCCAGCATGCCGGAAGTGGTGGTTTCCGCCTCCGGCTTCGAGCAGGATATCAGGCAGGCGCCCGCCTCGATCACCGTGCTGACGCGCCAGGAGCTGTCGAAGGAACGCTTCGGCAACCTGACGCAGGCGCTGGAAAGCGTGGAAGGCATCGACGTGGGCGCCGCGGGCGACAAGACGGGCGGCATGAACATCAGCATCCGCGGCATGCCCAGCGACTACACCCTGGTGCTGATCGACGGGCGCCGCCAGAACGCGGCCGGCAACGTCACGCCGAACGGCTTTGGCGGCACGCAGACGAGCTTCATGCCGCCGCTGGCCGCCATCGAGCGCATCGAGATCATCCGCGGCCCCATGTCGACCCTGTACGGCTCGGACGCCATGGGCGGCGTGATCAACATCATCACGCGCAAGGTGGGCAAGCAGTGGATGGGCTCCGTCTCGGCCGACTACACCTTGCAGGAAGAATCCGATTTCGGCGACGTGAAAAGCGGCCGCTTCTACCTGAGCGGCCCCATCGCCACCGACCTGCTGGGCCTGTCCCTGCGCGGCAGCAAGCAGCGCCGCGACGCGGCCGACATCCGCATCCCCAACGCGGCCGGCGCGCAAGTGCCCGCCAACATGGGCGCCAACCCCGTGCGCGCGGATATTGAAAACTTTGGCGCGCGCCTGGCCTTCACGCCGAACCGCTTCCACACCGTCATCCTCGACGCCGACGCGGGCCGCCAGACCTACGACAATTCGCGCGGTCAGCTGGGCACGCAGTCGGTGCAGGGCGGCTACGGCCCCGAGCAGAAATACAAGCGCGACCAGTGGACCCTGTCGCACACGGGCCGCTTCGGCTTCGGCACCCTGGATAGCAGCTACATGGTGAACAAGACGGAAACCCTGGGCCGCACGATCCCGCCGGGCACGCCGGGCGCCGTGGCCGGCAGCGCGCGCACCCTGGAAGTGGAAAGCCAGGTCTTCGACACCAAGCTGGTCCTGCCTCTGGGCAAGCACATGGCCACCGTCGGCGCGCAATGGTGGAAAGCGGAAATGACGGACGGCGTGGCGCCCAAGAAATTCGAGTTTACGCAAAAAGCCCTGTTCGTGGAAGACGAATGGCAAGTGCTGGACAAGCTCGCGCTGACCGTGGGCGCCCGCTATGACGACCACAGCATCTTCGGCGGCCAGACCAGCCCCCGCGCCTATGCCGTGTGGAACGCCACGCCAAGCTGGACCGTCAAGGGCGGCGTCAGCAAGGGTTACAAGACGCCGCGCGTGGAACAACTGTCGCCAGGCATCAACGGTTTCGGCGGCCAGGGCACGATACCCCTCGTCGGCAGCCCGGACCTGAAGCCTGAAACGAGCACGACGACAGAAATCGGCGCGTATTTCGACAACCAGGCCGGCTGGACCGCCAGCGGCTCGCTGTTCAACAATGAATTCAAGGACAAGATCACGACGGGCACGGGCCTCGTCAACTGCGACTACCGTCCCTCGTCGAACCGTCCCGGCTGCGTCAGCTTCGGCAACTGGCCCAACGTCGATGCGTTTGGCCAGTCGGTCAACGTGGATGAGGCCGTCACGCGCGGCGTCGAGCTGAACACCCGCTTCCCGCTGGGCAAGACCTTGTCGGCCAGCGCCAACTACACGTACACGGAAAGCGAACAGAAGAGCGGCAGCAACGCCGGCAAGCCGCTCAGCGACACGCCCAAGCACGCCGTCAACGCGCGCCTGAGCTGGGATATCTCGCGCGAATGGAACGGCTGGCTGCGCGCCGAGTACCGCAGCGAGCGTTTCCGCGATCCGGGCACCTCGGCTGCCACGCGCGCCGCCAAGGCCGCGCTGGGCGACTACAAGGGCTACACCATGCTGCACCTGGGCAGCAGCTACCAGCTGAACAAGCGCGTCACCCTGAACGCGGCCGTGTACAACCTGCTCAACAAGGACTTCATCGACTACCAGCCTTACCGCGCACCGACGCTGACCTACGCCAACCGCTATGTCAACAGCCTGGATGGCCGTCGCTTGTGGCTGTCGGCCACCGTCGACTTCTGATGCCGTAACGCGCCATCGGCGTCAACATCGAACGGGCTGCCGCAGGGTAGCCCGTTTTTGTGTCAAGCCGCCTTGGGCTTGTCGATGCAATAACCGATCGCATGCACGGTGCGTATCAAGTCCCGCCCCAGCTTCTTGCGCAGGTGGTGGATATGCACTTGCACGGCATTGCTTTCCACTTCGTCACCCCAGCTGTAGAGGTTTTTTTCCAGCTGTTCCCGGCTCAGCACCCGGCCGCCGTGTTCCAGCAGCAGTTGCAGGATGCGGAACTCCTTCACCGTCAAGGTCACGGGCAAGCCCCCTTGCGTCACCTGCCGGTCCGCGATATCGAGCACCAGCTCGCCATGCACGAGGTTTTCGCGCAGGCGCCCGGCCGCGCGGCGGCAGGCGCTGCGGATGCGCGCCGCCAGCTCGTCGAGGTCGAACGGTTTCACGATAAAGTCGTCGGCGCCCGCGTCGAGCCCGGCGATGCGCTCGCCCACCTGGTCGCGCGCCGTGACGACCAGCACGGCGCCGCTGTAGCCATTGTCGCGCAGCACGCCCAGCGCCTGCATGCCATCCTGCCCCGGCAAGCCCAGGTCGAGCAAAATGCAGCCATAGTCGTGCAGGCGCACGGCCGTGTGTGCGTGTTCGGCGCTCGTGACCCAGTCGACGGCATAGCCGCCCTGTTCCAGGCCGATCTGCGTGGCGCGGCCCAGCTGCGGGTCGTCTTCGGTCAGCAAGATGCGCATGGGTGGGAGCCGGACGGGCCGCTCAGTCCTTTTTCTTGATCAGGCCGGCCAGCGCGGCGAACGGATTGTGCGTGGCGGGCGCCACCTCGGCCGACAGCAGGCCGGCGCCACGGTCCGCTTCCAGGTAGCGCGAGTGCTCATTGTCGTGGCAATACAGGCACAGCAGTTCCCAGTTGCTGCCGTCCGGCGGATTGTTGTCGTGGTTGTGGTCGCGGTGATGCACCGTCAGTTGCTGCACGTTGGCACGCGTAAATTCGCGCATGCAGCGGCCGCACACCCACGGATACATCTTCAGCGAGCGTTCGCGGTAGCCGCTCTCGCGCTGGTCGGCGGCGCGGCGCGCTTCGGCCACGATCTTGTCCAGTCTTGCCGCGTCGGGCTTTTTAGTCTGCATGACAACTTTCGATATGGGAGGTAGAAGTGCCCATTTTAATGAGGATGGGGGCGCAATTGTACTTTTTCTGCCACGGCGCCGGCCCGTGTCGCCGCCGGCGTGCTTTTTTTAGCGTGCGCGGCACCACAGATAGTTGATTTAACGCAAAATAAGGCCAGCGACAGACCACGAACAGACGCTGGGGCAGCAGGCAGCGCGCAGGTCAGCATATTTCGGCTATGATGCGCGCCACGCCGCCCCTCCCTTTTCCATGACCCTAGCCAGCAAGCGCCCGTGATAGCGATAACAAGACCCCTGCAACGCCTTGCCCGCCGCCTGTACCGTCTCAGCCTGGTACCCCTGTTCGCGCTCATCCTGCTGCTGGCGCTGTGGGCGGCCGTCTTTTACCAGGTGGGCCAGGAGCGGGCCAGCGCCGTGCGCGACGCCGTGGCCGTCAGCCAGTCGCTGGCGCGTACCATGGCTGACCATACCAGTTTCACCCTGCGCCAGACGGACCATGCCACGCAATTGTTCAAACTCAAGTACGAGGAATCGGACGGCGGCCTGCGCCTGAATGAATTCACGCGCCGCCAAGGCCTGCTCGACAGCGTGCTGCCATCGAAGCTGGAACTGCCGATCGCCCTCATCGACGCGCAGGGCAATGTGCTCGACAGCGCCAACGCGTATCTGCCGGAAAACCTGGCCAGCCAGGCATTTTTCAAGGCCCTGGCCGCCAATGCGTCCGACACGGCCCTGGTCGACACGCCCATGCTCGATGCCGGCAGCAAGCACTGGACCATCCGCCTGGCGCGCCGCCTGAACGATGCGCAGGGGCGCTTTGCCGGCGCCATCATCATCCTCGTCGACCCCACGTACTTTGTCGACGACTACGACCGTTTGAACCTCGATGAGCAGGGCGCGCTGATGCTGGTGGCGCGCGACAGCGGCCTGACGGTGGGGCGTATCGGCGAACAGCTGATCCTCAGCGACCGCATCGACTTCCGCATGCCGGGACCGCCGCAGCACGCCCCTGAGGAATTGCTGATCGAGCCCCCCGTCGACGCGACGGCGCGCATCTACAGCTACCACGAGCTGCCGCGCTACCCGCTGCTGGCCGTGGTGGGCGTGAGCCGCGCCGTCGCCCTGACGCGCTTCGAACACCGCCGCCTCATGTATGTCGGCGCGCTGCTCGCCGCCAGCGTGCTCATTGCCGGCTTTACGGCCCTGCTGATGCGCCAGAGCGCGCGCCTGCGCCGCAGCATCCGCCAGGCCACGGAAACGCAAGCGCTGCTGCGCGCGGCGCACCAGGGCAGCCTCGATGCCGTGCTGCTGCTGAAAGCCTGGCGTCCCGCGCCGGGCAAGCCGGTGGAAGACTTCACCTTTGCCGACATCAACGAGCGGGCCGCCGACATGCTGGGCAAGCCGCGCTCCGAACTGCTGGGTCAGCGCGTTCTGCCGCGGGTGCCGCTGCTGCGCGGCGAGCGTTTCTTCAAGCGCTTCGTGCTGGTGATGGAGACGGGCCAGCCGCTGGAAGATGAATTCGAGCTGCCGCTGGCCTCTGGCGGCACGCGCTGGCTGCGTCACCAGGTGGTGCCGATTGCCGACGGCGTGGCCGTCACCTCGCGCGACATCAGCGCGCGCAAGCACGACGAATTGGCGCTGCAGGACAACCGCAGCTTCCTGCAGTCGCTGATCGACCATCTGCCCGTGCTGGTCTACGTGAAAAGCGCGCGCCCTGAAAATTTCGGCCAGATGGAAGTGTGGAACAAGGCGGCCGAGGACATCACCGGCCACCTGGCCGCCGACGTCATCGGCAAGACCGATTGCCAGGCCTTCCCGCCCGACTTCGGCCTGCACGACGCCGAGGACGACCGCGCCATCCTGGCCGAACGCGGCGTCATCGACCACACGGAAAAGCCGCTGCGCCTGCCTGATGGCAGCCTGCGCTACCTGCACGCCGTCTCCGTGCCCGTGTTCGACGAGCACCAGCAGATCGAACATATCCTCGGCATCGCCGAAGATATCTCGCAGCGCCGCCAGCAGGAACTGGAACTGCGCCAGAAACAGGCCGAGCTGGCCGCCGTCAACGATGCCTCGCCACTCGGGCTGGTGCGGCTGGACCGCCAGCGCCGCTGCACCTACGTCAACCGCACCTTCGAATCGATCACGGGCCTGCCGCGCGCCGCCGCCCTGGGTGCCGGCTGGACCAGCGCCCTGCACCCGGACGACTATCCGCTGATGCACGTGGCGCTCGAACAGCTCACGCGCAGCCACGCGCCGTTCCAGTCCACCCTGCGCTGCCTGCACCGCGACGGCAAGCTGGTATGGGTCTCCGTCAAGATTGCCCCCATCCTCATCGACGGCCAGATCGAGGGCTACGTGGGCAGCCTGGACGACATCACCACCCTGCGCGAATCGGAAGTGGCGCTGCTGGAAAGCGAGGCGCGCCTGCGCACCATCGCCGACACCCTGCCGGCCATGATCGCCTACATCGACGCCGACCAGGTGTACCGCTTCCTGAACATCGCCTATGAGCGCGAATTCGGCCTGACGGGACGCCATGTGCTGGGCCACAGCGTGCGCGACACCGTGGGCGAAGCGCGCTACCGCACGGTGGCGCCGTATATCGAAAGAGTGCTGGCCGGCGAAACCCTGAGCTTCGAGGAAGAAGACGACAAGGAAGGCATCGAGCGCTGCATGGAAGTGATCTACATCCCGCAGATCGGCGAAGACAAGCTGCAGGTAGTGGGCTTTCACGTGATGCGCCAGGATATCACCGTGCAAAAGCGCGAAAAACAGCGGCTGCTGAAGCTGGCACAGGTCGATGCGCTGACGGGACTGTCGAACCGCGCCGGCTTCCAGCAAAAACTCAGCGACGCCATGCACGCCAGCCGCCAGCAGCAGCACCTGATGGCCGTCATGTACATGGATATCGACCGTTTCAAGCCCGTCAACGACACGCACGGCCACGGCACCGGCGACGCCCTGCTGCGCGCCTTCGCCCAGCGCCTGACGCAGACCATGCGCGTCACCGACATCGTCGCCCGCCTGGGCGGCGATGAATTCACCATCATCATGGAGCAGATCGCCAAGCCCGACGACGCGGCCCTGCTGGCGGAAAAAATCGTCGCCGCCATGCAGCAGCCGTTCGAACTCGACGGCATCACCGTGCGCATTTCCGCCAGCATCGGCCTGGCCTTCTACCGCGACGAAGACATTTCCCCCGCCGTGCTGCTGCAGCGGGCCGACGTGCTGCTGTATCAGGCGAAGCAGGATGGGCGCAATACTTATCGCGCAGGCGTGCTGACGGCGTGAGACAGGCGCCATTCCTGCTATATTGGCGCCTGTCTTCCCTACCCTGGCCCCACCATGCGCCTGCTGCACACTTCCGACTGGCATCTGGGCCAGACCCTGCACAATTATGAACGGGGCTACGAACACCAGCGCTTCCTCGACTGGCTGCTCGACACGCTCGTGGCAGAACAAGTCGACGTGCTGCTGGTGGCGGGCGACGTGTTCGACAACGCCAACCCGTCCGCCGCCTCGCAAAAGCAGCTGTACGTCTTCCTGCAGCAGGCGCGCGCGCGCCTGCCCGCGCTGCAGCTGGTCGTCGTCGCCGGCAACCACGATTCGGCCGGCCGCCTGGAAGCACCCGCCCCCCTGCTGGCAGCGCACGGCACGCACGTGATCGGCCACCTGATGCGCGGCGAAGATGGCCAGATCGACCTGGAACGCCTGCTGCTGCCGCTCACCGGCTCCGATGGGCAAGTCCAGGCCTGGTGCCTGGCCGTGCCCTTTTTGCGCCCCGGCGACGTGCCGAAGCTGCCGGCCGGCGATACCCAGGATGCCTACCTGGGCGGCATCGCCCTGCTGTACCGCCAGCTGGCGGACCTGGCGCTGGCGCGCCGCCAGCCCGGACAAGCCATCCTTGCCATGGGCCACTGCCACATGGTGGGCGGCGAAATGTCGAACGATTCCGAACGCCGCATCGTCATCGGCGGCACGGAGATGCTGCCGTCGGGGATTTTTGACGCCGCCATCGCGTATGCGGCGCTGGGCCACCTGCACAAGGCGCAAGCCGTGGGCGGCCAGCAGCATATCCGCTACTGCGGCAGCCCGATTCCCCTGTCCTTCGCCGAAGTCAATTATCGCCACCAGGTGCTGTGCCTGGACATCGACGGCGAAACGCTGCAATCCGTGCGCGCCATCGAGGTGCCGCGTGCCGTGCCCCTCTTGCGCGTGCCCGCCACGCCGGCGCCGATAGACGAGGTGCTGGCGCAGCTGGCCGCCCTCGACGTGCCCGCAGCGCCACCGGAAGCGCAGCCCTTCCTGGAAGTGCGCGTGCGCCTCGATGCGCCGGAGCCGGGCCTGCGCACGCGCATCGAAACGGCGCTGGACGGCAAACCCGTGCGGCTGGCCAAGATCGAAACGTCGAGCGCCGCGCGCAGCAGCGCGCCCGAGAACATGACGCTCGACCAGTTGGGCCAGTTGCAGCCCGATGACATCTTCCGCCGCCTGTACCTGCAAAAATACGGCAAGGAAGCGCCACCCGAACAACTGTCGGCCCTGGCCGAACTGCTGCTGCCTGGCGCTTGAGCACACCTGAAGAACCATGAAAATACTGAAAATCAGCGGCAAGAACCTGGCCTCGCTGGCCGGCGAATTTGAAGTCGACTTCCAGCAGGAGCCGCTCGCGTCTTCCGGCCTGTTCGCCATCAGCGGCCCCACGGGCGCGGGCAAGAGCACCCTGCTCGACGCGCTGTGCCTGGCCCTGTATGACGCGACGCCGCGCCTGCTGAAGGTGCTGGGCCGGGGCAGCGCCCTGCCCGACGTGGGCAAGGAAACCGTCAACGCCCAGGATACGCGCACCCTGCTGCGGCGCGGCACGCCGGACGGCTACGCGCAAGTGGACTTCGTCGGCAACGACGGTGCCAGCTACCGCGCGCGCTGGAGCGTGCGCCGCTCGCGCACCAGGGCCGAAGGCGCGCTGCAGGCGACCGCCATGAGCTTGCACCAGTTGCCCGCGCTGCAGCCAATCGGCGGCACCAAGACGGAAGTCAAGGAAGAAATAGAGAAGCGCATCGGCCTGTCGTTCGACCAGTTTACGCGCGCCGTGCTGCTGGCGCAAAACGAGTTTTCCACCTTCCTTAAGACGGAAGACAATGAACGGGGAGAGTTGCTCGAAACCCTGACGGGCAGCAGCATCTATACCGACATTTCCATGCGCGCCTTCGAACGGGCGAAGAAAGAAAGGCAGGTTCTCGAACGCCTGGGCGAAAAACTGGCCGACCAGCGGCCCTTGTCGCCGGAAGAACGCGCCGAGACCGAGGCGCTGTGCAGCGCGGCCGAGACCACCCTGCATACCCTCGACCTGCGCAAGGCGGTGCTGGAACTGCAGCAGCGCTGGCACCAGGAGACGCACAAGCTGCAAAGCCAGGCGACGGCGGCGCAAGAGGCGCTCGATAGCGCGGATGCCGAACGGGCCGCTGCCGAAGAGCGCCGCGCGGCGCTGGCGCAGTGGGAATTGCTGCAGCCGGCGCGGCCCCTGATCGACGACGTGGCGCGCCTGGCCGGCGAGATCGCCAGCACCGGCGCCGCGCTGGAAACATCGCGCGCGCAGGCGGCGCAAGCACTGGCCGGCGAGGCGCAACTGGCTGCCAGCGTGCAGCAGGCGTCAGCGGCCTTGCTGGCCAGGGAAGCGGCGCAGCGCGACGCGGCACCGCAGCTCGATGCCGCCAAGGCGCTCGATGCCGGCATTGCCGCCCACTTGCCCGCGCACCAGCAGGCCAGGGAGGGTGCGCTGGCGGCAGACCAGGCCAACGAGACGGCGCGCGCCACCCTGCACGATCTGCAGCAGCACCAGCACGCCATGCAGGCGGAGCAGGAAACCGGCCGCCTGTGGCTGGCATCGCACCAGCACTGGCAGGCGCTGGCCACCTCGTGGCAATTGTCGGACCAGCTGTTCGCCCAGGCCGGCCAGGCTGCCGCGCAAGCGGATGCGGCCGAGGCCAAGGCGGCCGAAGCGGCGCAGCTGGTGCGCGCGGCAGGCAACGCGGGCCACGCGGCGCAAGCCGCGTTGACGGCGGCCGCCGCCACGCTTGCCGCGCACGATGCGCAGCGGCGCGAAGCGCTGGCCGCCGTGCAAGCCATCGACGGACAGCTGCTGCAGGCACGGCGCGGCCAGCTGGAAGAGCATGCGCGCCAGTTGAATGCGGCGGAAAAGACGTGGACGGAGCTGGCGCGCCAGCAGCAGGCGCTGGCGCACGGGCAAGCGAGGGCCGCCCAGCTGGCGCAGGCCGCGCAGACGGAAAACGCGGCGCTGGCCGCGGCAGCAGCACAAACGGCGCTGCTGGAAGCGAGCCTGGCGCAGGCGGAAAAATCCCTGAAAGGCGCGGAAGCGGCATGCGCGGCCAGCGTCGAGCAGCTGCGCGCCACCTTGCAGGACGACCAGCCCTGCCCCGTCTGCGGCGCCCTGGAACACCCGTACACCCACACCGACCATACCAACCATCCTTTGCAGGCGATGCTGGCCAGCTTGCAGGATGAAGTCCTGGCCTGCCGCGCACAGGCGCGCGGCAATCTGGAGCAACTCGCCACGCACAGGGCGGCGCTGGCCGCGACTGCGCGCGAACAGGCGCAGACGGATGCCGAACTGGAGACCCTGCCGCCCGCCATCGCCAGCCTGCACGCGCAATGGCAGCCGCATGCCGACACCCTGCAACTGCCGCCGGCACACCAGCGCGCGGACTGGTTCGCGCAGCAACTGGCAGCCAACGCGGCAGCCCTGCAAGCGCTGGCGCAGCAGGAGGAGGCGCTGCGCCAGGCCGGCGCGCGGCGCGAGCAGGCGCAGGCGGCGCACGAACTGGCCGGCGCCGAACACGCGCGCTGCACAAGCGCCGTCGCCGAAACGCAGACACGGCTGGCGCAGTTGCAGGCGCAGCAGGCGGCCAGCGTGGACAAGGCGGAAACGTCGCGCGGCACGCTTGACGGCTTGCTGGCGCAGCTCGATGCCGCGTTTGCCGACGTGGAAGGCGCCGAAGGCTGGAAGGACAACTGGCGCGCCGGCCCCGCCGCCTTCCGCGCGGCGCGCGAAACGGAAAGCCGGCAATGGCTGAAACAACAGGCAGACCAGGACCAGCGCGGCCACGCCCTGGCGACCCTGGCCGCGCAGCTGGAAGCGGCGCTGCTGGCCGCCGGCAAGGCACGGCACACGGCGCAGGAGACCCATGCCGCCTTTGCCGCCGCCGACAAACGGCGCACGACATTGCAAGCGGAGCGCAACGCGCTATGGCAGGGGCAGAGCGTTGCCGAAGTGGAACGCAGCCTGGCAGGCGCCACCGCGGCAGCCAAAGAGCTGCTGGCGCGGCAGCAAACGGCGGCGCAGTCGTCCAGCCAGCAGCGCGCGCGCCTCGACGAAGCATGCGCGCAGTTGTCGCAGCGCCTGGCCGCCCTGCATGAACAGGAACGCGGCGCCACCGCCGCCCTGCACGACTGGCTGCAGCAGTTCCGCCAGCTTCACTCCGGCCATGCGCCCGCCACGCTCGACGAGCTGCGCGCGCGCCTGGCCATCACGCCGGAAACCATGCGCGCCGAGCGCGACGCCCTGCAGATGATCGCCGACCGCCACACGACGGCGCTGTCCGTGCTGGCTGAACGCCGGCAGCGGCATGCGGACCACCTGGAGCGGCCACCGGAAGCGCTGGAAACGGACGAGGCCGCGCTGCAGGCGGCGCTCGACGCGCTGGGCGCCGAACGCCAGGCAGCCAACCAGGAAGCGACGCGCCTGCGCCTGGCCATCGCGCAGGACGATGCGCGGCGCCACAGCGCGCAATCGATGCTGGCGCAGATCGAGGCGCAAGCCGTCATCGAGCGGCGCTGGGCCAGCCTGAATGAATTGATCGGCTCGGCCGACGGCAAGAAATTCCGTAACTACGCGCAGCAGTTCACCCTGGAAGTACTGCTGGGCTACGCCAACGCACACCTGAACCACCTGGCGCGCCGCTATCAACTGGAACGCATCGACAACCCGAACAATCCGTCGCTGGGCCTGATGGTGCGCGACCAGGACATGGGCGGCGAACTGCGCTCCGTGCATTCGCTGTCGGGCGGCGAATCGTTCCTCGTCTCGCTGGCCCTGGCACTGGGCCTGGCCTCGCTGTCCTCGAACCGGGTGCGCGTGGAATCGCTGTTCATCGACGAGGGCTTCGGCAGCCTGGACACGGAAACCCTGCGCGTGGCCATGGATGCGCTCGACGGCCTGCAAGCCATGGGCCGCAAGGTGGGCGTCATCTCGCACGTACAGGAAATGACGGAGCGCATCGCCACCCGCATCCTCGTGCAGCCGGGCTCCGGCGGCAAGAGCGTGGTGACGGTGCGCTGAGTCGCTAGCGGCTGGCCGGCTCCCGGCACAACTTGAGCATGTCCCAGCCCAGTTCGCGGCGGATCTGCTCGGGGTCGGGCGGGGGCCGGCGTTGTGCCAGCTCCGCTTTCAGCCACTTCCTGACCAGCTCTTTGGCGGGCTGTACAGGCTTTTCCTTGTCATGCTTGTCCATGGTGCTACCTCTTCAATGGCGGTCAGACGACCTCCTATATACGCTCAACGTCACGGCACGGATTCAGTTGACGCGCGCGTGGCGCAGATGCAACAACGTGTAACGATGACGGGAGTGCGTTAAAATCGCCGCCTTCGCGTAGAGGAACTCTACGCCCCGCAACAGTTCAAGGAAACCCATGAAAGCCGCCCGCAGCCTCACCTTCAAGTGCGTAAAATGTCACAAATCCATGCAGGTCTACCTGCAAAAAGTCTCCGCCTGCTCGCATATCCAGCCATACCAGGGCATTTGCGCATGCGGCGAACTCAAGCGTCACGCCACGGGCCAGGCCGATGCCGTCAAGTCCTACCTGGAATCGGCAGACGGTAGCTGGTCGCACCACCACTAATGGTTAAAGAATGGGAAGATATTGCCGTTAATTCGCATATCTTCCCCATTTGAACCGACCATGTCCCAGCTTCCCGCTCTTGCCAGCCGTCAACCCGCCTCGAATACGCTGGCTGGCCAGCAGCCATCCCGCACGGGCAGCGGCGCCACGGGCCTGGCCGCTTCGCCCCTGATGCAGCGCACGGCGCAAGACGTGGTGGCGCTGTCGAAGAGTGGCCTGGACCTGTCGGCCAAAGGGCTGGAGCAGCGCACGGACGCGCTGGGCAACGCGACCGTCGACGTGGCGCAGGATTTTCTCTCCACCATGACGCGCAAGATGTTCGGCGACGGCGCCACGATCGCCTTCGACCAGGTCGACCTGCAGGCGGGAGCCAGCTTCAGCAGCGGCAGCGCCAGCGTCTCGGGCGCCAACGCCAGCAGCCGCGCGGCCGCCTTCAGCCTCGATGAAAACGCCCACTTCATCGGCAAGGGCAAGATCACCACGGCCGATGGGCAAACCTTCGATTTCGAAGTGGAAGTGGAATATCAATCGAACATCAGCGCCGGCGTCCTTGAGCAAACGCAAGAAGCCGACGAGGAAGCCAGCTCCGCCGATGAGACGGGCCTGCCCGACCAGGAATTGCCCGACACGCACTTCGGCGGCAATCTGCAGGACCTGTTCAAGCTGCTGGGCCAGCAACTGCAAAGCAGCATCTTCAATAACAACGTCAACAGCAACGCCGATAGCGCCAGCGGCAAGGATGGCGACCTGGCGGGCAGCCTGAGCTTGCGCTTGCTCAAGCTGGTACAGCCGGACGCAACGGTGAAAGCCGAGAAGAAAGCCGCGGAAACCACGCCGGAAGAGCAGGCGCGCGCCCGCGCGCTGGCACGCGCGTATGGCACCGACACGGCAAACAGCACGGCCAGCAACGTATAATGGAAGACGGCCTGCGCAGGCGACCATGCCGCGCGCCCCCTTCTATCGATTGAATCCCATGTCCGACACTTCTTCACCTACCGTTCATCCGCAGATCCACTGGAGCGAAAACGGCGCCGAGCATTCGGCCCGCTGGCGCTCGGAAAGCGGCATGCCGCCGCCCAAGCGCGTCGTCATCGCCGATGACCGCACGACGGCCGACCAGGCTTACCGCCTGGCCTGCGAAGGCACGGCCATGCTGTGGCGCGGCGACTTCCAGAACGCGCGCCAGCTGCTGCAGGCGCTGGCGCGGCGCGCCGACCACAAGAACGACAAGCCGAGCAAAAAGGCCAAGGCCGCCAAGCTGGCCCAGCCCGAGCCATCGGCCACGGAAGCCTTCCATTTGCACCGCCAGGCCCAGTCGCAGCGCGCCCGCACCCTGGCCATGCTGCTGCTGCCTTTCGATGCCGATTATACGATTCCGCTGCGCCGCGCGCCGGACGTGAAACTGGCGTGCAATGAAGCGTATGGCCGCGGCGAAGAACCGTTCATCGCCTCGCTGCGCGAATTGCTGGGCCTGATCGGCGCGCACGAATGGCGCCGCACGGGCGTGGAACTGCCGGCGCTGGGCCAGCGCATCCACCCGCATTACGGCGTGTTCGCGCCCATCCGCGGCGAATACGTGGGCCTGGTGGCGGAAGCGCCGCTGCCGGCGCGCGCCAGCCTGGCCTTCGATATCGGCACCGGCACGGGCGTGCTGGCCGCCGTGCTGGCGCAGCGCGGCGTCCAACGCATCGTCGCCACCGACCAGGACCCGCGCGCCCTGTCCTGCGCGCGCGAAAACCTGGCGCGCCTCGATCTGCTTGACAAGGTCGACGTGGTGCAGGCCGACCTGTTTCCTGCGGGCCGCGCGCCGCTCGTCGTGTGCAATCCGCCATGGCTGCCCGCGCGTCCAAGCTCGCCGATCGAATACGCCGTCTACGATCCGGACAGCCGCATGCTGCGCGGTTTCCTCGCCGGCCTGGCCGAACACCTGGAAGCAAACGGCGAAGGCTGGTTGATCCTATCCGACCTGGCCGAGCACCTGGGCCTGCGCCCGCGCCCGCAATTGCTCGAATGGATAGAACAGGCCGGCTTGAAAGTCATCGACCGCCTGGACGTGAAACCCACGCACCCGCGCGCGCAGGATGCCACCGACAGCCTGCACGCGGCCCGCTCGCAGGAAGTCACGTCGCTGTGGCGCCTCGCGGCGGCGTAATCCAGGGGCTGAAAGCCGGCCATTGCGCATTGCAGCAAACCCCGCTATAATTCGCCTGCGGGGTGGAGCAGTCTGGCAGCTCGTCGGGCTCATAACCCGAAGGTCACAGGTTCAAATCCTGTCCCCGCAACCAATACTTAAAAACCGCTGACTCCTGCAAGGGATTCAGCGGTTTTTTTATTCCACCGCGTGCCACTCAGCCATGTTAAATTGCCACTTTTCATTTGCAAGGGCGATACCTTGAAAGCATTCCACACCGCCTGCCTGCTTGCCACCGCGCTCTTTTCCGCCACGGCCCAAGCCCAGTCCCAAGCGCAGCGGGATGCGGAATATCTGCAAGCATTCATCGTCCCTTTTGCCAAAGTACAACTTGAGCAGCGTGGCCAATTCCTCCCGCTCGGCGCGGCCCTGAAACAGACGGACAACTTTGTTCTCATGCCTGTCAGCAGATCCGCACCCGGCCTGCTGCCGGCCGACATCATCCAACAGATACAGCAAGCCCTCGAGCAAGGCGCCGCCGACGGCGACTACAAAACAACCGCGCTCGTGTACGACGCCACCGTCCCCCTGCCCGCATCCGGCAAACCGTCCGATGCGATCGCCGTCGCGCTCGACCATCGCGATGGGTATTCGGTGATCACTTTCCTGCCGTACGAATTGCGCGGCAAGGAAGTACATATGGGCACGCCTTTTACGCGCCAGGGTACGTCCACGGTGTTCAGGCAAAAGTAAGCACCCAGGCAGGCCCGGCAAAGATCCTTCCCGCGATGCAACAAATTGGTATATAATTCGCCTGCGGGGTGGAGCAGTCTGGCAGCTCGTCGGGCTCATAACCCGAAGGTCACAGGTTCAAATCCTGTCCCCGCAACCAATACATAAAAACCGCTGACTCCTGCAAGGATTCAGCGGTTTTTTCATTCCAGGCCTGGCCGGCTCACGCGGTGACGCTGGCCCTGATCTGCCTGGCCGCCGCATGCAGGCTGGCCGCCCCCCGTTCCAGCTTGTCGGCGCCCGCCGTTTCCGCCAGCGCGGCAAAGGCGCTGATATGCAACGTGGCCACCATCGCCGGCGACACTTCGAGCTCCAGCGCCGTCTTGCTCAATTCCGTCGACGCCTCGAGATAAGGCTCGCTGCCCGCCTCGAACGCCTGCTTCGTTTCCAGCAGCTCCTGGCCGCCCTCCGCCTTGGCCAGGCAGGCATCGACCTTTTGCTGGAAGACCGGCAAGGTATCGCGCACGGGCCCCGCGTCCGGCGCCGCTTCGGGTTCCGGCTCCGCAGGCGCAGGCGCGGCGGGCGCAGGCTTGTCCGCCAGCGGCATGTCGCGCAAGGTCAGCCAGCGCTCGACGGCGAGAAAGTCGGCAAACGGCTCGGCCACCTTGGGATTCATCAGCCAGACCTCGCCCGTGCGCCAGTCGATCCGCGCGCCGCGCTCATTTCTCGCCAACAGGATATCCTTGCCGCCATCGGCATTCGACACCCGGCCGATGTCGAGCCAGTTCATCAATTCCGCCTGGCGCGACATCGCGTTGACCCGGTGAAAGTAGGCCAACCATAAGAATCTGGCGACCAGAAGAACCAGGGCACCGCCAACCATCCACATCATTTTTCGCTCCGCACCACATCGACAGCCCGCATTTTCTCACATGAAAGCTTGCGCCAAGGAAACTTTTACATCTGCCGTGCGCAGGCGCAAATCCACTGCCGCGCACGGCCCGGGAGCACAGTCGCATTTCAGCAACGCCGCGTTTTCCTGATTGCCTGGCGTGCGCCGCTGCGCTATTATGAGAACAATTCTCATTTAGATTAAGATATCCCATCCTGTCCGCATGCTGTCCGCTCCCTCCCCGCCGTCCGATTTCCAGGCCCTGTATGCCGAGCACCACTCCTGGCTGCTGCACTGGCTGAAGCGCCGCCTGCACGATGCGGGGCTGGCCGGCGACCTGGCGCAGGACACCTTCATCAAGATCTTCGTTGCGCGCAGCAGTGCCGGGATCGCACAGCCGCGCCCTTTCCTGGCCACCATCGCCAAGCGCCTGCTGGCCAATCACTGCCGGCGCGAAGAGCTCGAACGGGCCTACCTCGATGCCCTGCTGCACCAGCCGCATGCCTGCGCGCCATCGCCGGAAGCGATGTCCATCCTGCTCGAATCGCTGCAATTGATCGACCGCGCGCTGGACCGGCTTTCCGCCAAGGCCAAGGCCGCGTTCCTGCTGGCCCACCTGGACGGCATGACCTATGCCGAGATCGCCGCCGAACTGGGTACCACCACGCACTCCGTCAAAAAATACCTGAGCAAGGCCAATCTGCTGTGCTTTTTTGCCGTGCCTGATTTTGCCGCGCCCTGACATGCGCGGCGCCACCGTCTACGCCCAAGGCCAGCCCATCGACCTGGCCATCGCCATGCAGGCGGCCGAATGGCTGGCCACTCTGATGAGCGGCGCCACCACGCCGGCGGAAAAAACAGCCTGGCAGCAGTGGCGCCAGGCGCACCCCGACCATGAACGGGCCTGGAAACACATCGAAAGCGTCAGCGGCAGCCTGCGGCAACTCGATGCGCAGGCCAGCCGCAAGGCGCTGCTGCAAAGTCCCGCTTCGCGCTCGATCTCGCGCCGCAACAGCCTGCAACTGCTGGCGTGGGTGTCGACCATCGGCCTCACGGGCTGGTTCGGCGCGCGCTCGGAATATGCACCCGACATTGCCCGCGCGGCGCTGGCCGACCTATCCACGGGCGTGGGCGAGCGGCGCGAACTGACCCTGCCCGACGGCAGCCGTATGCACCTGAACAGCGGCAGCGCCGTCAACATCCGCTATACGGGCACGCAGCGCCTGCTGCAACTGGTGCAGGGGGAAGTCTTCATCGCCACCGCCCGGGAAACGGGCATGCCCTACCGCCCCTTCCTCGTCGAAACCGCGCATGGCCACGCGCAGGCGCTGGGCACGCGCTATTCGGTACGCCAGGCGGAAGGCAGCACCCTGGTCGCCGTCGAGGAAGGCGCCGTCCGGCTGATGCCGCGCCACGGCGATGGCAATCTGCTTATCCGCGCAGGCCAGGGCGGCGGCATGACGGCGCGGCAGCTCTTGCCCGCGCACGCCGTCTCGCCCGACATCTGGGCCTGGCGCCAGGGTTTGCTGCTGGCCGACGCCATGCCGCTGCGCGACTTCCTGCATGAACTGAGCCGCTACCGCCATGGCTTGCTGGGCTGCGACGACGCCGTCGCCGGCCTGCGCATTTCCGGCGTCTTCCCGCTGGCCGACCTGGATGCCGTGCTGCTGTCGCTGCCCGACTCCCTGCCCGTCGATATCCGCCTGCGCACGCGCTACTGGGTGCAGGTGGAGACGCGCCAGCAGCGCTGAGCATTTATTTTGAGGCCAAGAAAAAAAAAGGTACCCGCTTTCGATGCTCGCGTGACCTGTGTAGGCAACGTTCTTTTTGACGACTACACCACAAGGTAACCATGTCTCTTGCCATTCACTCCAAGCCGCGCATCAAACGCATGGCGCATGCCATCCAACTCGTCTTCATCGGTTCGGCCCTGCTGCTGAACGCCCAGGCGCCAGCCCTGGCGCAGGAAAGCGCGGCAGCGCCGGCGGCCAGCCTCGATTTCCAGGTGCCCGCCGGCGACCTGGCGGCGGCGCTGCGCCAGGTCGCCAGCCAGTCGCGGGTCATCCTCAGTTTTACCCCGGAACAAACGCGCGGCAAGACATCGGCGGGGCTCACGGGCCGCCACGAGGTGCTGGCCGCCCTGAACGGCGTGCTGCGCGGCACGGGCCTGAAGGCCGAGCGCAGCGCCAACGGCAGCTTTGTCCTGCGCCCGGCCGATGCGGCGGCGGGCGGCGAAGCGCTGTCGATGATGCCGGAAGTGTCCGTCAAGGCGCAGCAGGATGCGACGGAAGGCTCGGGCGCGTATGTCTCGCCCCTGCCGATCGCCACGGCCACGCCGCTGGGCCTATCGATCCGGGAAACGCCGCAGTCGGTCAGCGTCATCACGCAGCAGCGCATGCAGGACCAAGGCTTGAACACCATCGCGCAAGTGATGGCGCAAACGCCAGGCATCACCCTGTTCTCGCTGGGCAGCGAACGCTCCGGCTTTACCTCGCGCGGCTATGCGATCACCAATTACCAGCTCGATGGCGTCAACACGCACTCGGAAAACCTGGGCCTCAATGCGGTACCGTCGCAAAGCCTGGCCGACATGGCGCTGTACGACCGCATCGAAGTGCTGCGCGGCGCCTCGGGCCTGATGACGGGCGCGGGCGACGCCTCGGGCGCCATCAACATGGTGCGCAAGAAGCCGACGGCGCAGTTCCAGGCCTCGGTCGAAGGCGAACTGGCTTCCCGCGACGAGCGACGCGGCGTGGCGGACATTTCCGGCCCGCTGAACCAGGCAGGCAGCGTGCGCGGCCGCCTGGTCACGCTGTACGAGGAAGCCGACAGCATCATCGACAGTTATAGCCGCGACAAGAAAGTGGTGTATGGCGTGATCGAAGCGGACCTGTCGGCCGCGACGAAACTGACGGCCGGCGTGACGCACCAGCGCAACCGCTCGAAGGGGTCGCTGTCGTACCTGGGCTTCCCCCTGTTCTACAGCAATGGCGCAATGACGGACCTGCCCCGCTCCTTCAGCCCGGCCGCCAAATCGAACCGCTTCGGCAGCAATTCGACCGACGTCTTCGCCACCCTGGAACACGCGCTGGCAAACGACTGGAAGCTGAAAATCTCGGCCAACCGCGTGCAGTCGTCGCAGGAAGAGCGCGCCGTCTACATGAGCGTGAGCAGCGCCTTTCCCGACCAGGCCACGGGCGATGGCCTGATGCTGAACGGCGACTACCGCGATTACCGGCTCAAGGTCAACAGCGTGGACGTCAATGTGCGCGGTCCGTTCAGCGCCTTCGGCCGCCAGCACGAGCTGGTGCTGGGCATGGACTACAACGAATTCCAAAGCACGACGGATGGCCGCTTCGACAAGAATATCCAGCAGACCCCCGTCAACCTGTACAGCTGGAATCGCATCGCAGCACCCGTGTTTGGCGACACCTTCGTCACCTACGACAGCACGCGCCGCCAGGCCAGCGCCTATGCCGCTACGCGCCTGAACCTGTCCGAGCGCCTGAAACTGATCGCCGGCGCCAAGGTGCTGCGCTACAGCGAGAATTACATCTCGGATGCGCCTGCCGTGTCATTTTATGGCGAGTCCCCGGCATCGGAAAGCCGCGTCTTTACGCCATATGGCGGCCTGGTGTTCGACATCGACGCCACGCACAGCCTCTACGCCAGCTATTCATCCATCTACCAGCCGCAGGCCGCGCAAGACCGCTATGGCAAGCTGCTGGCGCCGCGCGCGGGCAAGACCTACGAAGCGGGCATCAAGAGCGGCTGGTTCGATGGCCGCCTGAACACCTCGGCCGCGCTGTACCAGATCCGCCAGAGCAATCTGTCCGAATCGGACCCTGGCTACACCGTTCCGGGCACGAACAATCCCGCCAACCGCACCATCAAGGGCGCCAGGACGCAGGGCGTGGACCTGGAAGCGACGGGCGCCCTTACGCCAGGCTGGAACGTGTCGGCATCGTGGTCGTACAGCCAGACGGAAGACAATACGGGCAAGGCGATCCAGACCACCTTCCCGCGCCACCTGGTGAAACTGTGGACCACTTACCGCCTGCCCGGCGAGCTGCATCGCCTGACGGTGGGCGGCGGCATGAACTGGCAAAGCCGCGTGTATTCGGACATCGATGCGTGGCAGATCGAGCGCACCCTGCACTGGGAACAGAAGGCGTACTCGGTGGCCAGCCTGATGGCGCGCTACGACGTCAGCGACAAGCTCTCTGCCACCGTCAACGTGGCCAACCTGTTCGACAAGCAGTACACGGCGTCGGTCTCGGACTGGTGGTACTCGGGCATGCATGGTCCCGCGCGCAAGGTGGCCTTGAGCGTGCGCTACCAGTTCTGATGCCCTGAATCGGCCAGGCAGGCGCGGGGCGAATATTTCACATTATCCAGGGGCCGGTGATACAATTTTCCGCTTCACGGGCAGCACCGTGGCCCGTGCCACAGAGACACCCAAGGAGAATGTGTGAAGGACCTCGCCCCCGCCCTGCCAGCCGATCCGGCCGATCAACCCGCCAATCCCTCGCGCCGGCGCATTTTCCAGGCCGCTTCCGCAGTCGGCCTGGCCGCCAGCCTGCCGGCGCTGGCCGACGCCGCGCCAGCCAAGAAGACCATCGCCAAAGGTTCGCTCGACGCGAAACTCAAGGCGCACGTCAAGAACGTGGTCGTGATCTACCTGGAAAACCGCAGCTTCAACAACCTGTTTGCCAACTTCCCCGGCACCAGCGCGCCCCTGTCCGCCGTCACGGCAGAACAGGCGCAGCAGCTGGACCGCGACGGCAAGCCGCTGGCCACCCTGCCGAAGATCTGGGGCGGCCTGGTGCCGAACCAGCAGAATATCGGCGGCATCGATTACCTGATCAAGGAAGACCAGATTTCCGGCCTGCCCAACGCGCCCTACAAATTGAGCGACGCGGCCGGCAAGCCCCTGCCCGAGAGCATCATCACGCGCGACCTGGTGCACCGCTTCTATAACAACCAGATGCAGATCAACGGCGGCAAGAACGACGGCTTTGCCGCGTGGGCCGACAGCGGCGGCCTGGTGATGGGCCATTACGGCGAAACGTCGAAAAACCTGAACCTGTGGCAGATCGCCGAACAGTACACCTTGTGCGACAATTTCTTCATGGCGGCCTTCGGCGGCTCCTACATGAACCATCAGTTCCTCGTCACGGGCCGCGCCAACGAATACTTCAACGCGGCCGAAACGGCGGCGAAGAAAAAGATCGCCGTGCTGTCAGACGGCCCGCAAGGCGTGCGCCTGGCGATCTCGCCCGACTGCCCCGCCTCCGCGCTGGACGGCAAGCCGAAATACGTCAATGACGGCGCCCTCACGCCGGACGGCTATGCCGTCAACACCATGGCGCCGCCATATCAACCGAGCTACATCCGCCCGGCCTTTGACGGCGACCCGCTGCATGCCGACCCGGCCGACGCGAATACCCTGCCGCCGCAAACCTACGACACCATCGGCGACCTGCTGTCGCGCAAGGGCGTCAGCTGGGCCTGGTATGGCGGCGGCTGGCAAGCGGCGCTCGACCACAAGGGCGGCGGCAGCAAGCCGAACTTCCAGTTCCACCACCAGCCGCTGAACTACTTCAAGCAGTTCGCCCCCGGCACGGCGGCGCGCGCCGAGCACCTGCGCGATGGAGGCACGGGCGACAGCCCGATCTCGAACAAATTCCTCGCCGCCGCCGTGGCGGGCAAGCTGCCGGCCGTGACCTTCTACAAGCCGCAGGGCAATCTGAACCTGCACGCCGGATATTCGGACATCGAGTCGGGCGACCAGCACGTGGCCAACATCATCCAGCATCTGAAGGAATCGCCGCAGTGGAAGGACATGATCGTGGTGATCACGTTTGACGAAAACGGCGGCTGGTGGGACCACGTGGCGCCGCCAAAAGGCGACCGCTGGGGCCCGGGCACGCGCATTCCCGCCATCGTCGTCTCGCCCTACGCGAAGAAAGGCGCCGTCGACCACAGCTTCTACGACACCACGTCGATCCTGCGCCTGATCACGCGCCTGCACGACCTGCCGCTGCTCGAAGGCCTGAAAGTGCGCAATGACGCCTTCGCGTCACGCGGCGCGCTGCCGCCAGGCGACCTGACGGGCGCCCTGAGCTTCCGCTGACAGGACAACAGCGCATCCCACAATGCGGCACGCCTGTGATACACTGCGTGCCGCACTTAAATCCGCAGGAGAAGTCTTCCTGCAGGTTGTCCCAACAATGAGCCCGACTCCAGTAGCCGGGCTTTTGTTTTGTGGATGAAGTTAAAGCGTATTGACATAGGCGGGCAGCACCTTGCCCGCCCCTTGGCTTTCGCAAGCCAAGGACAGAGGTTAGCAAATGAGAGATAAAAAAGACAACGCCACCATCGACTTGCCCGGTTTCGGCCCGCCGCCAGCGCACGAGGCGCCAGAGCCGGCGCCGGAGCCACAGCGCCGCGCGCGCGCGCGCAAGGTGGCCTTGAAGCAGGTGCAGCTCGAATTGCTGGAGCCGACCGATGCCACGGGCCTGCCCGTGTGGACACGCGACGCCGGCCTTGATCTCACCGGTTTGCCCATCTGGGCACCCGATAATTAGTACCTAACCTGGCAAGCAACGCCGGCGGCCGTTTGCCGCCAGCTTCCATCACCATCCGCACAAGGGCGTAGAACGCCTGTAGACTGTGCCCATCCACCGCTTTTTACCGGCTCCGCCCCTATGAACACCACCTCCGCCACCACTTCTTTTTCCAGCCTGCCGCTGACGCCCGCCTTCCTGGCCAACCTCGATTCGCTCGGCTACCACGAGATGACCACCATCCAGGCGCAAAGCCTGCCGGCGGTGCTCGATGGCCGCGACCTGATCGCCCAGGCGAAAACGGGCAGCGGCAAGACCGCCGCCTTCGGCATCGGCATCCTGCACAAGCTCAATCCGGCCTGGTTTGCCGTGCAAGGCCTGGTGCTGTGCCCCACGCGCGAACTGGCCGACCAGGTGGCCAATGAATTGCGCCGCCTGGCCCGCGCGGCCGGCAACATCAAGATCCTGACCCTGACGGGCGGCGCGCCGATGCGTCCGCAAATCGCCTCGCTGGAACACGGCGCCCACATCGTCGTCGGCACGCCGGGCCGCCTGCGCGACCACCTCGGCCGCGGCACCATCAACCTGAATCACGTGCAGACCCTCGTGCTCGATGAAGCGGACCGCATGACGGACATGGGCTTTTACGAGGAAATCGCCGGCATCGTCAGCGCCTGCCCTGCGCGCCGCCAGACCTTGCTGTTCTCGGCCACGTATCCGGACGACATCCGCCGCGCCACGGCCTCGTTCCTCGTCAACCCGCTGGAAGTGACGGTCGAGGCGCAGCACGACAACGACAAGATCGAACAGCGCTTCTATGAAATCGGCTTCGACGAGCGCAACAGCGCCGTCGGCAAGCTGCTGAAACACTTCAAGCCGGAATCGACCCTGGCCTTCTGCAACACCAAGGTGCATTGCCGCGAACTGGCCGAGGAACTGCGCCAGCAAGGCTTTTCCGCGCTGGCCCTGTACGGCGAGCTGGAACAGCGCGAGCGCGATGAAATCCTGGTGCTGTTCGCCAACCGCAGCTGCTCCGTGCTGGTGGCCACCGACGTTGCCGCGCGCGGCCTCGATATTTCCGACCTGGGCGCCGTGATCAACGTCGACGTGTCGAAAGACACGGAAGTGCACATCCACCGCATCGGCCGCACTGGCCGCGGCAGCAAGAAGGGCCTGGCCCTGTCGCTGTGCGCGCCGAACGAGAAAAAATGGGTCAAGCTGATCGAGCAGTACCAGAACAGCGCCGCCGAATGGCACGACCTGAAGGAACTGGCGGAAGATGACGGGATGGAGGCGCTGCCGGCGCCGATGGTCACCCTGTGCATCATGGGCGGCAAGAAGGACAAGCTGCGCCCGGGCGACTTGCTGGGCGCGCTGACGGGCGACGCTGGCCTCACCAAGGAGCAGGTGGGCAAGATCAACGTGTTCGAGTTCATGACCTACGTGGCGCTGGACCGCAAGGTGGCCGAAGCGGCCTTCAAGCGCCTGAACGCGGGCAACACCCTGGGCCGCGACTTCGGCAACATCAAGGGCCGCAGCTTCAAGATGCGCTTTATCGAGGCGTAAGCCGCTGTAATGCCCGCAGGGCCGCCATGGTCCTGCACCCCGGATAATCCTCCCACACGGGGTGCTGCGCGCGGTAGTAACAGCTCCAGTAACTGACGGCGCGCCGCTGCAGCGTATCCACATACGCGGGGTTCTCCCGCAGGTAGCGCGCCAGCGCCTGCGCATTCCAGGCCGGCAGCGCCGCCCCGATTCTCTCAACGATCTCCAGCACGTATTCACCGCACAGGTGCACGACGAACGGTACCGTCCACACCCGCTGCTGCAGCAACAGCTGTTTTAAACACGCTTCGCGCAGATGGCCATCGTGGTGGCGCGTGCCCAGGCACAGGGCGATCACGCCCGCGTCGCCGGGCAGCTGGGTACAGGCCAGCAATCGCTGGCGCTCGTAATACGTGCGCGTCGGGATCAGCAAGGCCTCGCCATCCTGGCATACGGCAAATGGCGGGTGTGCCTGGCTGCTCCCCAGCGCGGGCAGCAGCTGCGCCACGGTGCCGGCCAATGCCGCCGGAAAGGCGCCGGCTTCAAGCATCGCGCTCCTCCTGGCACACCTTGCGCACGCCCAGCGCAGGTTTATCCACCTTTTCAAAGATCACATTCGAGTACCATGCGGCCGGATCGCCTTCGGTGGGTTTGCCCAACGAGATGTAAAAGCCGCCGTGCGTGAACAGGGCCGTGGTTTCCTTGCCTGGCCTGGCGCCCTGCAGGAAGGCCGGCCAGGCCGCCTTGTCGACGGGCGCAAACCGCGTGGCCAGCAGCGCCAGCAGACGCGCATGCGTGGCCGGCGCATACGGGAACAGATACAGGTACTCGACCAGTTCGCCGCCGTCCGCCAGGCGCGTGACGGCGGATGTCGCCGCATCCACTTCACCGCCAAAACTGCACAGCACTCCGCCGCTGTAGGCGAAATCGATGACCGTCGCTGGCGCACACGCCTGCCGTTCGCGGTCGACGCCGACGGGCGGCAGTGCGCGCACTTGCGCCAGCAGCGCCTCGCTCGATGTAGCCAGCGCGGGAAAACCGGGGCAGGCGCTGGCCGCCTGGACGGAGTTCGACAAGGCAAGGCAAAAACTCAATAGCAGCAAACGACGCTTCACGGCATCTCCAGTTTCATCAGGCGGCCATTATGCAGCACATCTTCACAAAGGCCGCGCCTGTTGCCCCTGCGGCGTATCCTCGATCTCATAGCCGGCCGCGCGCGCCAGTGCGCGCAAGCGGTCCGCCTCGGCCCACTGGCGCTCCACGCGGGCGGCAGCGCGTTCCGCCATCCACGCCTGCACCTGCTGCGGCACTGCCACCTGCGCCGGCTGCCAGGCCAGCAGATCGAGCCCCAGGGCCGTATCGAAGCGGGTCATGGTGGCCTTTTTCACGGCGTCCGACAAACCGCTTTTCAGCAGTTCCCAGGCCACGGCCAGCGCGCGCGGAAAGTTCAGGTCATCGTTGACCTGCGCCGCAAAGCGCGCCAGCCATGCCGGGTCAGCATCGGCATCGCCTTGCGCCTCGCCAAGGCCATGCACGCCAGAGCGCAAGCGCGCCAGGCCGCTGGCAGCGGCGCGCAAGGCGTCGTCCGTGAAATTGAGGCTGCTGCGGTAGTGGGCGCCCAGGCACAGGTAGCGGTAGGCCAGCGGATCGACGCCCTGCTCCACCAGGCTTTGCAGACGTAGAAAGTCGCCCGACGATTTCGACATCTTCGCGTCCTGCGTTTTCAGGAAGGCACCATGCAGCCAGAAGTTGGCCAGGCGCGTGCCGTGGCGCGCTTCCGTTTGCGCGATCTCGTTGCTGTGGTGGACGGCCACGTGGTCTTCACCGCCGCAATGGATGTCGAAATACGCGCCCAGGTGTTTTTCCGCCATGGCCGAGCACTCGATATGCCAGCCAGGGAAACCCAGGCCCCAGGGACTGTCCCACTCCATTTGCCGCTGGCCCGGCACGCCGCTGAACTTCCACAGCGCGAAGTCGCAGATATCGCGCTTCTCGCCCAGGTCCACCCTCTTCCCCGCCTGCAGGCCGTCGCGGTTCAGGCGCGCCAGTTTCCCGTAGCTGTCCTGGCGCGTCGTATCGAAATAGATGCCGTCGTCCGTGCGGTAGGTATAGCCCTTCGCTTCCAGGTCGAGGATGAATGCGATCTGCTCCGTAATGTGGTCGGTGGCGCGGCACCAGACGGTGGGCGGCAGGATATTCAACTGGCGCAGATCGCCCTCGAACGCGCGGGTGAATTCGGCGGCGATATCCCAGGCGGACTTGCCGCTGCGGGCGCTGCGGGCCTCGATCTTGTCGTCGCCGCTGTCCGCATCCGACGTCAGATGGCCCACGTCCGTGATGTTCATCACGTGGCGCACCTGCAAACCGTTGAATTCGAGCGCGCGGCGCAAGCCGTCGACGAACAGATAGGTGCGCAGGTTGCCGATGTGCGCGTAGTCGTAGACGGTGGGACCGCAGGCGTACAACCCGGCCTGGCCGGCGGCGAGAGGGTCGAAGGGGCGCAGGCTGCGGCTATACGTGTCGTACAAATGAAGTGTCATGCTGGGCTTTCATGCGCGTTGCGGAAAAAGAAAATGGCCACAGGTTTTTCAACACTGTGGCCATCGGAATGAGGAGTAAAAGTTTAACGGCGCCGGGCCGCATCCTCACGAAGCCAGGTACACGGACACAGCGCAGCGGCGGCGCGGTATGCAAGGACTGGATGGAAGATGGAAGAAGTCATGAAGAGAATATCGCATGCGGGCCGGCTGGCCGTCAAGCCCGCCGGCGCCGCTGTCTTATTTTTTCGCCTGTTCGATATGCGGCAGCAGCACCGTCAATATGCCCAGCAGCGGCAGATAGGAGCAGATTTTATACACATAGGCGATGCCCGACACGTCGGCCAGGTTGCCCATGGCGGCGGCCGCGATGCCGGACACGCCGAACATCAGGCCAAAGAAGATCCCCGCGATCATGCCCACCTTGCCCGGCACCAGTTCCTGCGCGAAGACGACGATGGCGGAAAACGCGGATGAAATCACGAAACCGATGATCACCGTCAATACAGCCGTCCAGAACAGGTCGACATACGGCAGCAGCAGGGTAAATGGCGCGGCGCCCAGGATGGAAATCCAGATCACGCGCTTGCGGCCGATGCGGTCGCCGATGGGACCGCCCATGAAGGTGCCGGCCGCCACGGCGGCGAGGAACAGGAACAGGTACAGCTGGGCATCGCCGAGCGACAGGTGGAACTTGTCGATCAGGTAAAACGTGTAGTAGCTCGACAGGCTGGCCATGTAGATGTATTTGGAAAACACCAGCAAAGCCAGCACGCCCAGCGCACCGATCACCTTGTTGCGCGACAAGTTAGGTCCATGGCCGCCCGCCTTCGGCTTGAAGCTGGCCAGGTGGCCGCTATACCAGTGGCTGACCTTGTACAGCACGCCGATGGCCAGCACGGCAAGCAGGCCGAACCAGGCGATATTCCCGTGGCCACGGTTCACGATGACGGCCGCCGCCAGCAGCGGCCCCAGAGCGGAGCCGACGTTGCCGCCCACCTGGAACAGCGACTGGGCAAAGCCGTAGCGCCCGCCCGATGCCATGCGGGCCACGCGCGACGCTTCCGGGTGGAAGGTCGACGAGCCGACGCCGATCAGGCCGGAAGCGATCAGCAGGGTCGGGAAGGTCGAGACGATGGACAGCATCAGCACGCCCGCCAGGGTAAAACACATGCCGACAGGCAACAGGAATGGCAGCGGACGGCGGTCCGTGTACAAGCCGATCCAGGGCTGCAGCAAGGAGGCCGTGCACTGGAACGTCAGGGTTATAAGGCCGACCTGGGTAAAACTGAGTGAAAACTCGGCTTTCAGCATCGGATAAATCGATGGCAATAATGCCTGGATCAAGTCATTGAGCAAATGCACGAAGGCAACGGCGCCCAGGATGTGCATGGCCAGACCGGATTGTTGTTGAGAACTGTGAAGCGAGGGGGCCGCCGGCACGGACTTGGCCAATGCTGGGGCAGGTGTGGTTGTGTGCATGTGTCTTCCGCAATAATCGGGCACGGCGGGCGGCCCGGCAAAGAAGCCAGTATAGTATGGTCACTGAACTGACAACTTCCAATAATCGTCGCCCAAGTGACAAATCAGCGAGCCACATGTACACCCACCACCCCGCCCAGACCCATCCCGATGGCGTGCCGTTCAGCCGCAGCACCAGCTCGCACGATTACCAGCACGTGCCGCGCCCCGTGACGGCCATGTCCAGGCAATATGCGGCGGGCGACTACACGGCGCCGCACAGCCATGTGCGGGCACAGCTGCTGTATGCGACGGAAGGCGTGATGCGCGTCTCCACCGAACACGGCGTGTGGATATTGCCGCCGCGGCGCGCCCTGCTGATCCCCGTGGGGGTGGTGCATGAAGTCCACATCTTGAGCGAGCTGAGCATGCGCACCGTGTACATCGATGCGCAGGTGGCAGCGCCGTACGGCGCCGATTGCAAGGTGCTGGAAGTGAGCCGGCTGCTGCGCGAGCTGATCCTGGCCTTGCTGGCCGAACCGATCGAATATGCGCTGGCGGGGCGCGGCGACTGGCTGGCGCACCTGATCCTGTCGGAACTGGCGGCGGCCGATACCGTCCCCATCGCCATCCCTTGGCCGCGCGACCGCCGCCTGGTGGCAGTCTGCTCGGCCATCATGAGCGCGCCCGGCAGCCGGCGCAGCATCGAGGACTGGGCGCAGGATGCGGGCGCCAGCGCGCGCACACTGATTCGTTTATTCCCCAAGGAAACGGGCTTGCACTACAGGCAATGGCTGCAGCAAGTCCACCTGGCCGAGGCCTTTTGCCGCCTGGACCGGGGCGAAGGCGTGGCGGCCATCGCCTATGCGCTGGGCTACGCCAGCCCCAGCGCCTTCAGCGCCATGTTCCGCCGCATCCTGGGCCGCACGCCGCAGCACTACCTGAGCGAATGGCGTGCCGCCGATTAGATGAAAAAAGCAGCCCTCGGGCTGCTTTTTTACATATTGAAGCCTACTCTTTTTCGCCCGCAATCAGGCGGTAGGCCAGCGCGCCCAGCAGGGCGCCGATGATGGGGGCCAGCCAGAACAGCCACAGCTGGCTGGTCGCCCAGTCGCCCACGTACAGTGCCACGCCCGTGCTGCGGGCCGGGTTGACGGAGGTATTCGTGACGGGAATGCTGATCAGATGGATCAGGGTCAGCGCCAGGCCGATCGGCAGCGGGGCGAAACCGGCCGGCGCGCGCTTGTCGGTGGCGCCCAGGATGACGATCAGGAAGAACATCGTCAGCACGATTTCAATCACCAGCGCCGACAGCATCGAATAGCCGCCCGGCGAATGGGCGCCGAAGCCGTTCGAGGCAAAGCCCTTGCTGACATCGAAACCGGCCTGGCCGCTGGCGATCACGTACAGCACGCCGCCGGCCACGATGGCGCCCAGCACTTGCGCGATGATGTAAGGCAACAATTGATTGGCGGGAAAGCGGCCGCCGGCCCACAGGCCGATCGAGACGGCAGGATTCAGGTGGCAGCCCGAGATGTGACCGATGGCGTAGGCCATGGTCAGCACCGTCAGGCCAAACGCCAGCGCTACGCCGACAAAGCCGATGCCAAGGCCGGGAAAGGCGGCGGCCAGCACGGCGCTGCCGCAACCGCCCAGGACCAGCCAGAACGTGCCGAGAAATTCGGCGCCATATTGTTTCATGATGTATTCCTTTAAAGTGACGAGAAAACGTGCCAGGGACGACCAATCGGACCGCTCACCACCTTTGCCACGCCCAAGGGCGACGGCAAAGTACAGCACCAGCAACGCACTGCGATTGCTGCAGAGCGCGCATAATGACATGATGTCATTATCAATGCAACATTATTTAATACAATAATGTTAATAGTTCTCTTGACACTTAAAGGTTGTTTTGATAATTCTCAAGCCGCACGGCGGCGCATGTATTTGTGTGGCGCCTCCAGCGGCGCAAAACCAAAGCTTGCATACAGGCCATGCGCATCATCGGTTCCCAGCATCCAGGTGACATCGCGCACCCGCTCATCGCCGAGCACGGCGGCCACCATCTGCTTGCCATAGCCGCGCCCCTGGTATGGCGGCAGCACAAACACGTCGCGCAGGTAGGCAAAATCCGTATAATCGGTGATGACCCTGGCGAACGCCACTTGCTGCCCATCCACATAGCCGCCGAAACACAGCGCGTTGGCGATCCCCTTGCGCACCGTTTCCAGCGCCACGCCGCGCTTCCAGTACGACTGTTCGCTCAGGTAGCGGTGAACCATGGGCACGTCCAGCTCGCCGCGGTCGCTGGAAATGCGCAGTGGCGCGTGCATCAGTTCTTCAACAGCAAGTCGGCTTCGGCGATGCTGGGTTCGCCAAAATACACGGTGCGCGAGCCGCCCTTGCCATCGCTGCCCATATACACGCCCGTCATGCTACGCTCGGCCGGGTCGTACAGGATGGAGTAGCGGTGGCCGCAATTGTGCGGCTCGCAGACACTGCTCAGCAGGCGCGCCTTGCCATCGATCTCGACGGGCTTGAGCGGGCTGGCCACGCCATCCGGCACCCAGCGCTGCCGCTTCAGGCCCGCCTTTTTCAGGCCGATATTGAAGGCCTTGCGAAAGGCGTAGTCCGCCTTGTAGACGTCGGGGAAATACGGGCAGGTGTGACCGCCGTCGCAGCTTTGCGCCTGCTCGATCAGCGACAGCCTGGGCGTACGCGCGTGCGCCGGCAGCGCGGCCAGCGCCACGGCGGCACCGAGGACCAGGGGGAATAGCAAACGTGCGGACATGCGATCTCCTAAAAGCATAGTGTAATGCGGGCAGCATAGCAGAATGGCATGCCTGCGCAGCGACCTCAGGGAGAACAGCGGACGCCGACGACGCCGTTGACCTTGCCCTCCGGCCAGCCCGTCTCGCGCCAGCGGTAAACGCCGGGCGCGACGATGATCAATTGCCATTCCACCAGCTTGCCAGCGGCATTGAGGCGGGTTTCATTGTCATAGCGTAACGTCAGGCTACGCTCCGTTTCCGCCACCACCGTTGCGGCAAAGCGGTTGGTTTCGCCCAGCTTGCTTTTCCACGTCCGGTCGTTGAAGATCGCCAGCCGCTGATGATCGTCAGACAGCTGCATGCGCGTAAAGTGCCGCGCTTCTTCGCAAACACTGTTCGCATTGACGCTGTCGGACCAGCTGCCAGACAATTGCGCGGTGTCAAAAGGTAAGGAAACGGCAGTAACGCCCGCCATCAGCAGCAAGGTTGCAAGCATAGTTTATCGAAAGAAAACGAAAAGGAAAATCATGGCTGGCGCAGCGCCAGGGTAATGCTCGACGGCAGTGCGGGCGTGCGCCGGTGCAAAGTTGCCTGCTCATACGCATACGCCATCGCAATGAGCTGCATGTCGCCGTGCGCAGGGCCGATGAAAGAGAGGCCGACCGGCAAGCCCCCGGCCACGCCGGCCGGCACCGTGATATGCGGCAAGGCCGACGGCGCCTGCGATACGCCATGGCAGGTAGGCCCCACCAGCGCATCGAGCCCATGCGGGCCCAGCAACGCTTCCATACCTCCCGGCGCGGGCGCCGGCGGCATCTCGATCAATTCCGCGCCCTGTTCGCGCAACACCAGCAGCGCCTGCCCGATCACGGCATCGGCGCCGGCGCACAGGCCGAACAGGCTGCGCGCCACGCCGATGCGGCGTCCATGCAAGCCGGCAGCATCGAGCACCACGCCATCGGCCAGGCGCTCGCCCGTCAGGGCGGCGAGCAGCCAGGCCGCCTCGCGCACGCTGGGCGCCATCGGTCCGGCCGTGGCTGGCTCGCCGCCCTGCCCGCCAGCGCTCCTGCCCGTGGGCTTGATGGCGACCAGGCCGCAGTTTGAAGCAGGCGCGACGATGGAACCGTCCGCCGCGCTGTCGACTGCCAGGATGGTCAGCCCGGCCCAGCTGGCACTCGCATGCGGCACGCTGACGGCAGCCCACTGGCGCAAATTGCTCTTGCCGATGATGACGGCACCGGCCGCGCGCAAACGCGCCGCCACAAAGGAATCGCAGCTGGCATGCGTGGCCAGGGGCGCCTGCGTGCGCGTCTTCATGCGGTCGCCCGTGGCGATATTGTCGCGCAAGACGACAGGAATGCCGTGCAAGGGGCCGCGCACCTTGTGCACTTGCCGCTCGCGGTCCATTTCCAGAGCAATTTTCAGCGCATCGGGATTGATTTCAATGCCGGGATAGGCGCGCGCGCCGATGCTGCACAGGGAGCGGATGCGCCCCAGGTACTGCGACGTCAGCGCATGGGAGCTGAGTTTGCCTGCCTGCATCATCTGCTGTTGCGGCAAGACGCCAGCATCGAGCAGATGGGCCATGGGGCTGGCGGGCGCCGTGGCACGGGCCAGCACGGGACGCGCCACGCCCCGGGACGCGCCACTGCGTAACATCTGACTGCGCTGCATGCTATCTCCAGGAAACTTCAATGTTTCTACCGCAATAAGATTCTAGCCATAGCATAGCAGTCCCTGCAACACAATTGTTGATGGGAATTATTTTTTAAGCAAAAAAAACGCCGCCCTAGGGCAGCGTTTCTTGATGATCCAGCACTGGAGCAAACCGGACCGGCAGGTGCCGGGCCATGCGAGCGGCGCAGTGCAAGAATCTATCAGTTGCGTACGACACGCTTGTATTCGTTGGTACGGGTGTCGATTTCGATGACGTCGTCCTGTGCCACGAACAGCGGCACTTGCACGGTGTGGCGGTGTGCGTCGATGGCGTTTTCGATCTTGGCTTCTTTCAGGACGTTGCCCGACGTGTTGCCCTTGACCGCTGGCTCCGAGTACACCACTTGACGGGCGATGGTCGTAGGCAGTTCAACGGAGATCGCTTTGCCGTCGTAGAAAATGGCTTCGCATTCCATGCCATCTTTCAGGTAGTTCAGCGCTTCGCCCAGGTTTTCTTCTTCGATTTCGTACTGGTTGTACTCGGTGTCCATGAAAACGAACAGCGGGTCGGCGAAGTACGAATACGTCACTGGCTTTTTATCCAGAACAACAACGTCGAACTTGTCGTCGCCGCGGAACACGTTTTCCATCGGGGTGTTCGTCAGAAGATTTTTCATCTTCCATTTGTAGGTGAAGCCCGTGCGGCTCGAACCGTTGACATCAGAACGCAACACGATCATTGGCTTGCTGTCGACCATGATGATATTGCCAACACGAATTTCTTTTGCGGGTTTCATAGGAATGTACGTAAAAAGTGGGTTGCATGAAGACCATCTGCCGCCTGTGCGCCATCAGCGCCGCAAGCTTGCGTTTGATCGGTTAAAAATACGTTAGAAATAACCGGGCATTTTACCTTAATTTTTGGCAAGCGCCTATCTCGTCGCGCCGGCGAACGCCAGCAGCTTACTTGCCAGATCGCCATTGGCCTGCATCTGCATCTGCCAGGCTTGCGCGCGCGCCCTGATGCGCGGCAGATCGGCCTGCAATGCGGACCACAGCTGCGTCCACGGCAAGGCGTCCGCGCCGGCGCCATTCCAGGCCAGCGCCGCCTGCGCCAGACTCTCGATGGCGCCGTCCGCATCCGCCGCATAGCGCTGCAGGAAGGCGCGCAATTTCACGTGATGCAAGTTTTCATCCTGCAGATAGATATGCCAGAGAAACGGCTGGCCAGCCCATTGCGCGCGCACGAAGGAATCCTCGCCGCGCACGAAATTGACGTCGCAAGCCCACAGCAGGCGGTCGTAATCGTCCTGCGGCACGAAAGGCAGCACGCGCACGGTGAGCGCGCCGCGCGTGCGCGCCGCGCCGGCCACCGCCGCATCGTCGCCGATAAACGCCTGAACGGCATCGAACGCGACGCCTTCCGGCACCAGGCACGTCACCCGTTCGCCGCCAGCCTGCCAGGTCGCAAACAGTTCGGCGACGGGAGCGGACGGGTAGCAGAACAGCGATATTTTCAAGCCGCGCATGTCCGCCGCCGTCACGCCGAATCGACTCAGGAGTGCCGCCATGGCCTCCCCATCGGCCTGGAACTCCAGCCTTTGCTCCTCCAGCGCCGCTTCGCGCAGCAAGCCGCCCGTCTTGTTCGTGAAGCCGGGAAAGAAAAAATGCTTGATCATGCCATGGCGCGGCGACGTCAGCGCATGGCAGCCCTCGACCCACTCTTCCGCCGTCAAACCTTCCAGGTTCAGCCACACGGGATGCGGCGCGCACTGCGCCATGGCGCTGATATAGCCGGGCGGAATGTCGCAGGCAAAGAATTCGATGACGATGTCGGCCACGTCGCCGGGCACGAACTCTCCATCCTGGCCGCGCCAGTGGCGCACCGTGACGCCGGCGACGTGCTGCGCTTCGGCCGCCACGTCGATTTCAGGACAGATGCGCCGGAAACTCGGCAAATCATCGACCCACAGGGTGACGGCCACGCCGTGTTCGCCGCTCAGCTGCCGCGCGAGGCGCCAGCAAATGCCGATATCGCCGTAGTTGTCGACGACTTTGCAGAAGATGGCCAAGGTTGGCGCGCGATCGGTAGCTAATGGCATATTCAAAGGGGAAGAGAAAAACGTGGCATGGCAGCCCATAACAAAAAAGCCGCGCTGTTACCAGGCGGCTTTGTTGTTGGCTGATTCAGCCGGTCTGGCGTCCCCAAGGGGATTCGAACCCCTGTACTCACCGTGAAAGGGTGATGTCCTAGGCCTCTAGACGATGGGGACAGAAAATCTGTCCTGGATGCGCTGCTTTGCATCCTGACCTGTTACTACTTGCGAATCTGGCGTCCCCAAGGGGATTCGAACCCCTGTACTCACCGTGAAAGGGTGATGTCCTAGGCCTCTAGACGATGGGGACAGAAATCTGTCCTGAATGCACTACTTTGCATCCTGACCCGGTACTGCAGCAATGTGGCAGAAACAAAAAAAGCCTGACTTGTCAGGCCCATTCAGCACTGCACTCTTACTTTACAACTAAATCCTGGCGTCCCCAAGGGGATTCGAACCCCTGTACTCACCGTGAAAGGGTGATGTCCTAGGCCTCTAGACGATGGGGACCTGTGCTGGCTTTACTCTCAGCGGACTCTTCGTTGAAGGCTTTGCTTAGCCCCTCAAAAAAGCGTGCGCGAAGTTTAACACGAAGCGATTCACGAAATCAACTGCTGGCCTTCTTATTTTCCACCTTTTTGCTTCCTCCCTCCCTATGGAAACAAGATGATGGCAGGAAGATAGGCAAAGCAACGGCACACCAGGCATGCGGGAAAAACCGCGCCGACCTTCCGGCGCGGCAAAAGCATTCCTTAGCGCAAGATATCGTCCGTACTGGCGATGCGCACGTCATGCATCTGGTTCAGATACGCCTCCAGGTAGCCCTTGTGGGATGCGCCGACGATGACCAGCACGCGCATGCCCGGGCGCGCCGCCATGATTTCGCGGATATTCGACGCCATGCGCAAGTTGCGCACCTCCCAGGAGGCGACGTAGTTGCGGCCATAACGCTGCGGCGAAGGCTCTTCGAGCGCCGCGCCAAAATCGCTGCGGAAGGCCAGATCCGCCTCTGCGCGTCCGTTATAGGCGCGATAGATCGCCAGCACACCGGCCGGCGTCGTCAATTGCTCCTCAAACCCGGCATGGATGCGCTTGCGCTCGGCCGAAAAGGAATTACTCCAGGCCGCCCTGATCGCCTTGGCGTATGCCTTTGCATCGTCAACAGGCATATCGGACGTATGGTCATCCATGCCATACACCCGCTCGTGCCCGCCCTTCGCCGCCAGCACGGCAGCGATCTGATAGCTCTCGTTGCGCTGCCCCAGCAAGGAATTGAGGTTTGCGGCCAGGGGCTCGCTCACGCCGTCACCGGCGCGCCGCTCCTCGACAGGCAGGCGCAGCCATTGCACCAGCGCCGACGCACGCTCGCCACCGGCCAGGAACAGCGAGGCCAATGTACGCCGCTGCGCGGCAGACGGCGCCGCCGGCCAGGCGGCCAGCAACCCCTCCGCCTGCGCCGTGGCCGCGACCACATCCAGCCCCGTGGCGGCCTGCGCGACGGAAGTGTCATAGCAATACGCTTTCACCGTATCGCCATAGCGCTGCGGATAAGCGCGCAAGAAAGCACACTGCAAGCCGGAAAGGGCCTCGATCGCGATCGCATCCGGCCGCCAGCCCGCCAGGCGCTCGTTGAGCAAGCTCAATTGAGACGGATCAAACGATTTTGGCAATTGCGCCAAATGGGGCGAACCGAGCACCAGCACGTCATTGAACGGCCCCTTTTGCAACTTCAGCGCACCGGGATCGAATTTCGCCGCAGGCGGCGCCTCAGCGTGCGCGGGAACGTGCATAACGGCGGCAAGAAAAAAACTGGCAAATACGCGGTGCATCCTGTCTCCTCAATGTAATGGTCCATTTTTATCCGCAGGCTTGATGCAATCAAGCCGCCTGCTAAATGTAACCACTCCGCAAATCACTGTCAGTTATATCCATGCAACCAATAAGCACAAAAAAACCGCGCGGGGCGATGCTGAATATCTTCTGACTTAATGCTATTGGCGGAGGTTGACGGAAATGCGCCGGAAATAAAAAAAGCCGCCCAAGGCGACTTTGATTTATTCATTTCGATTGACTACCCGCTTCCGCACTGTTGATGGAGGTTTGCGGGAGCTAACCCTGACCTCTTGCAAAAAAATCGCTGACGCAAATAAAAAAAGCCGCTCGAGGCGACTTTGATTATCATGTGATTTCTGCGCTGTTGGTGGAGGTAAGCGGGATCGAACCGCTGACCTCTTGCATGCCATGCAAGCGCTCTCCCAGCTGAGCTATACCCCCCGGGCGCAGAAACACTGCTACTTCTTTACAACTACAACACCAGACTGAACTGGCGTCCCCAAGGGGATTCGAACCCCTGTACTCACCGTGAAAGGGTGATGTCCTAGGCCTCTAGACGATGGGGACCTCGGTACTACAGTTTTACCACCTTACTTCTGCGCTGTTGGTGGAGGTAAGCGGGATCGAACCGCTGACCTCTTGCATGCCATGCAAGCGCTCTCCCAGCTGAGCTATACCCCCCGGGCGCAGAAATAATAAAAGCCGCACTTGGCGACTTTGTTCCACTACTTGCTTTCCATCCAGATTCCGCTTTTTACGGGCCTGAACTTACAACAATCAGTACAAACAACTGCCACTACTATACCACAACTACCTGGCGTCCCCAAGGGGATTCGAACCCCTGTACTCACCGTGAAAGGGTGATGTCCTAGGCCTCTAGACGATGGGGACCGCGGAACTTCCAAACAACATCTGCACCACTTCAGCGACTAACAAAACCTGACTGCGATTTTGCTGCTGGTGGAGGTAAGCGGGATCGAACCGCTGACCTCTTGCATGCCATGCAAGCGCTCTCCCAGCTGAGCTATACCCCCGTTGGTGCAGAAACAAGAGTATAGCAAAGAAGTTTCACTCTGCAAATACCCTTTTTCGTCTATGAGCAACTTTTCATAGGGGCGGTTTCCGCACCGTATTTTTACGCGTATTTCATCACGGCGATTACAGCCACTTTGCCAGGCGCTCCAGCACGGTGTCGCGGCCGAACATCACCACCACCTGGTCGATGGCCGGGGTCTGCAGCTGGCCTGTCAGGATCAGGCGCAAAGGCATGGCCAGCAGCGGCATCTTGATGGTGTTCGCGGCCAGCACTTCCTTGATCATGGCGGCGACGGCTTCCTTGCTCCACTCCACCGTGGCGATGCGCTCGGCAAACTGCGCCAGCACGGGCTTGATGGCGTCCGTGATGTGCTGCGCTGCCAGTTCCGCTTCCGGCTGCGGCTCGCGGAAGAACAGCATCGAGGCGGCCGCCAGTTCATTGACGGTGTTGGCGCGCTCTTTCATCATGCCCAGCACTTGCGCCAGGTCAGGCGCGCCTTCGAAGACGGCGCCGGCGGCCAGCATTTGCGGGCGTGCCAGGTCGGCCAGACGCGTATTGTCGGACTGCTTGATATAGTGATTATTCAGCCAGGCCAGTTTTTCATTGTTGAACTGGGCCGCCGATTTCGACAGGTGGTTCAGGTTGAACCACTCGCAGAACTGCTCGGTCGAAAACACTTCATCGTCGCCATGGCTCCAGCCCAGGCGCGCCAGGTAGTTCAGCATCGCTTCCGGCAGGAAGCCCTGCGCCGGGTAATCCATCACGCTGACGGCGCCGTGGCGCTTCGACAGCTTCTCGCCGTCCGCGCCCAGGATCATCGGCAGGTGGCCGTACAGCGGCAGCGGTGCGCCGATGGCGCGCAGGATGTTGATCTGGCGCGGGGTGTTGTTGACATGGTCGTCGCCGCGGATCACGTGGGTGATCTGCATGTCCCAGTCATCGACGGCCACGCAGAAGTTGTACGTCGGCGTGCCGTCCGGGCGGGCGATCACCAGGTCGTCCAGTTCGCGGTTCGAAATCGTGATCGTGCCCTTGACCACGTCGTCCCAGGTCACGTCGCCATCAAGCGGGTTCTTGAAACGCACGACGGGCTTGCGGTCGGCAGGGATGGCCGGCAGGGTCTTGCCCGGCTCCGGGCGCCAGGTGCCGTCGTAGCGTGGCTTTTCGCCGGCGGCGCGCATGCGCTCGCGCATCGCCTCGACTTCTTCCGGCGACGAATAGCAGTGATACGCCGTGCCTTCGGCCAGCATCTGCGCCACCACTTCGCGGTAGCGGTCCATGCGCTGCATCTGGTAGAACGGGCCTTCGTCGTGGTCCAGGCCCAGCCACTTCATGCCTTCGATGATGGCTTGCACGGCTTCCGGCGTGGAACGCTCCACGTCCGTGTCTTCGATGCGCAGCACGAAGGTGCCGCCGAAGTGGCGGGCATACGCCCAGCTGTATAAAGCGGTGCGGGCGCCGCCCAGGTGCAGATAGCCGGTCGGGCTGGGAGCGAAACGGGTACGGACGGGAGTAGCAGTTGTGGTCATCGAAGTAATCAGGCTTGAATAAGTAAAACGCCATTTTACTCTGTTGACCGCCGCCGCTCCACAAGCGCCGTCACAGCCGCAGCAAGCGCCTTTTCACCTCGTCCGCCTGCGCATGCAACGCCTGCTCGAACAGGGCGACCAGTTGCGACAAGGGCCGGTGCAAAGGCTTCACGAGATTCACCGTGAACGGCAGGGACACGCCGAAGCGGCGGATCTGCAAACCCTGCCCCGCGTAGTCCAGCGCCGTGAGCGGATTGACGATGGCCAGGCCCACGCCTTCGCGCACCATGGCGCACACGGAGGCGGCGCTGTGCGTGTCGAGCGCCATGCGCCGCTCCACGCCCGCCTGCGCGAAGATGGCGTCGATCTGCTGGCGGTAGGGGTCGACGGCGGCCAGGCTGATGAAAGGCTGACCCGCGAAGTCCGCAGGCTGCAGCACGGCCTTGCCGGCCAGCGCATGGCCTTCGGGCAGCACGCATACTTCATCGACGGACATCAAGGTAACGAGCGCCGTGCCCGGCGGCGCATTGTCCACCTCCGTCAGGCCGATATCGTGGCGCTGCGCCGACAGCCACTCTTCCAGCAGCGGCGACTCCTGCGGCGTGATGCTGATGCTCACCTTGGGAAAATCGGCGACGAAGCGCTTGCACGCCTGCGGCAGCAAGGATTGGGAAAACACGGGCAGGCAGGCGATCGACAACTGCCCCTGGTCGAACTGGCGCAGGGCCGCCGCCGTGCTGGCGATGCGCTCCAGGCCGAAATACGCGCGCTGCACTTCCTCGAACAGCTGCAACGCCTGGGCCGTCGGGCGCAGCCGCCCCCGCTCGCGCTCGAACAGGATCAAGCCCGTCAAGTGCTCGAGGCGCGCCAGCTCGCGGCTGACGGTGGGCTGCGAGGTATGCAGCATGGCGGCGGCAGCCGTCACGCTGCCCGTCGTCATGATGGCGCGGAAGACCTCGATATGGCGCAGGGAGATAGTCATGCCCATATCATAAATGAATAAGGTAACCCCAAATAGATATTTTATAGTCGAAGCACAATCGGCCATCATGCGCTATCTCCTCATTCCACCGAAAGCACACGATGAAGCCCGTCACCGACCAGACCCTCGCCCAACTCGCCCAGCAACACGGCACGCCATTGTGGGTGTACGACGCAGCCACCATCCGCGCGCGCGTGGCCCAGCTGGCGCAGTTCGACACGGTACGCTTCGCGCAAAAGGCCAATTCGAACATCCATCTGCTGACCCTGATGCGCGAAGCGGGCGTGCACGTGGACGCCGTCTCGCTGGGCGAGATCGAGCGCGCGCTGCAGGCAGGCTTTACGCCGGCGCAAACGAATGGCGCCGCCGGCGTGGTCTTTACCTGCGACCTGTTCGACCGCGCCACCCTGGCGCGCGTGGCGGCGGCGAAGATCGAAGTCAATTGCGGTTCCGTCGACATGCTGCGCCAGCTGGGCCCCGTGTCGCCCGGCCACCGCGTCTGGCTGCGCATCAACCCCGGCTATGGCCATGGCCACAGCAACAAGACCAATACGGGCGGCGAAAACAGCAAGCACGGCATCTGGCACGAAGAGCTGCCGGAGGCGCTGGCCGTCATCCGCGCGCATGGCCTGCACCTGGTGGGCCTGCACATGCACATCGGCTCGGGCGTCGACTACAGCCACCTGGAAACCGTCTGCGGCACCATGGTCGACCTGGTCAAGAACATGGGCCACGACATCGAAGCCATTTCCACGGGCGGCGGCCTGTCCGTGCCCTACCGCGAAGGCGAGCAGCCCGTCGACACGGACCACTACTTCCAGCTGTGGGACGCGGCGCGCAAGCAGATCGAAGCGCACCTGGGCCATCCCGTGCACCTGGAAATCGAACCGGGCCGCTTCCTCGTCGCCGACGCGGGCCTGCTGGTGGCCGAAGTACGCGCCACCAAGCAAATGGGCGGCAACCACTTCACCCTGCTCGATACGGGCTTCAATGAACTGATGCGCCCCGCCATGTACGGCAGCTACCATGAAATGTCGGTGATCGCGCATGACGGCCGCGCGCTGGACACGCAGCGCGCCACCGTGGTCGGCGGCCCCCTGTGCGAATCGGGCGACGTGTTTACCCAGCGCGATGGCGGTGTGGTGGAAACCCGGCTGTTGCCGGCAGCGCAGGTGGGCGACTATGTCGTCTTCGAAGGCGCGGGCGCGTATGGCGCGTCGATGTCGTCGAACTACAACAGCCGCCCCCATGCGGCGGAATACCTGGTCGATGGCGCGCAATCCCGTTTGATCCGCCGCCGCCAGACGGTGGCCGAGCTGATCGCGCTGGAACAACTCTAAAACCGCGCCGCGTGCGGGCATGCGCATCTGCTAACATCGGGGCAACTCGATGAAAGCCCGCCATGCCCGCCCAAGCACTTCCCTTCCATAGCGCCACCCGGCTGCTGCTGCCACTGCTGCTGTCCGCCGTCCTCGCCGGCTGCGCTTCACTGCCTTCGCTGGAAGGCCGCACTCCCTCCAGCGTCATCACCGATACGGTACATACCCAGCTGGCCACGGCCATTGCGCCCATGGTGGCGCAGCATCCGGGCGTGTCCGGCATTTACCCGCTGGTCGACGGGCGCGACGCCTTCGCCGCGCGCGCCCTGCTGGCCGCCGCCGCCCAGCGCAGCCTGGACGTGCAGTACTACATCTGGCACAAGGACATCACGGGCACCCTGCTGTTCGACGCCCTGCGCCAGGCGGCCGAACGGGGCGTGCGCGTGCGCCTGCTGCTCGACGATAACAACACGGCGGGCCTGGACCAGACCTTGACGATGCTGGGCAAGCAGCAGAATATCGAAATCCGCCTGTTCAATCCCTTCGTGCCCCGCTCTCCGCGCGCACTGGCCTTTGCCACGGATTTTTCCCGCCTCAACCGGCGCATGCACAATAAATCGTTCACGGCCGATAACCAGGCCACCATCGTCGGCGGGCGCAATGTGGGCGATGAATATTTTGGCGCGGCCGGCGACGTGCTGTTCGCCGACCTTGACGTGCTGGCCGTCGGCCCCGTCGTCAACGACGTCTCGCAGGATTTCGACCGCTACTGGAACAGCGCCTCGGCCTACCCGGCCAGGCTGCTGCTGACCAGCCCGGTCGAGGGCGACGCGGCCACCATCGCCGCCGAGGCGGACCGCATCGACGACACCAAGGCAGCCGAGGAATACGTGCAGGCGCTGCGTACCTCGCCCTTCGTCAAGCAGATGATGGAGCGCACCCTGCCCTTCGAATGGGCGCAGACACGCATGGTCAGCGACGACCCGGCCAAGGTGCTGGACAAGGCCCGGCCAGGCACGGGCGTGGCGGACAACCTGCAGAACCTGCTGGGCGTGCCGGAAAAGGAAGTGGACCTGGTGTCGCCGTATTTCGTGCCTGGCAAATCGGGCACGCAGGCCTTTGCCGACCTGACAGGAAAAGGCGTGGGCGTGCGCATCCTGACGAATGCGCTGGAAGCGACCGACGTGGCGGCCGTGCATGCCGGCTATGCGAAGTGGAGAAAGCCGCTGCTGCAAGCGGGCGTGCTGCTGTACGAGTCGCGCCGCTCGTGGGAACGGGGCGATGCGCGCGAACAGCCGGGCCGCTTCGGCAGCTCCGCATCGAGCCTGCACGCGAAGACCTTTGCCGTCGACGACCGGCGCATCTTTGTCGGCTCGTTCAATTTCGACCCGCGCTCGATCGAATTGAACACGGAAATGGGCCTCGTCATCGACAGCCCCGCACTGGCCAGCCAGCTGGGAGAAGCCATGCGCACCACCATCCCGCAGCGCGCCTACCAGGTGCTGCTGGGCGACGACGGCGCGCTGTACTGGATCGCCCGCGACGCCAGCGGCACCGCCACGCGCTACGACACGGAGCCGGGCACCAGCGTGTGGAAGCGCATGGGGGTGGCGATTTTATCGGTGCTGCCGATCGACTGGCTGCTGTAATTTAACAGCCAACCCACCGGCAAATCCTGGGGGCGGCCCCTCAGGGTCCGACCCCGGCTTTTCGCATGGGGTGCCTTTACCGCACCGCTTCCGTCAACACCCGCCCTTCCGACGCCGACGGCTGGCGCACGCGCAGCAGATGGGCGAGCGTAGGCGCGATATCGACCACTTCCGCATACTCGCCATAGGCACCCGGCTTGATCCAGCGGGGGCCGTACACCATCAGCGGCACGTTGGTGTCATAGGTATAGGGCGTGCCGTGCGAAGTGCCGCCGCTGCCCTTGCCGAAGTACCAGGCCGGCTTCGTGACGACCATCAGGTCGCCCGACAGCTGGCGGTTCCAGGCGCGGCGCATCAGGGTGTCCATGCGCGTGGCGACGGCTCCCGTTTCCATCTGCGTGCGCGTGTAGACTTGCGCCAGGCCGTCCTGCTGCAGCAGGAAGCGGGCCGCCGCGTCTTCCAGGGCGGCGCGGTTGATGCCACGCTTCTCCGCCAGGGCGTAATCGAGGTAGATGTTCGGCAGCGACGACGTCGTCACCAGTTTATCGATGCCCAGGTTTGTCGCCAGGTGCTGGTTCAAGCCATCGACCAGTTTGGCGCCATCGATGCGTTTGGCGGAGAAGCCGCGCGTTTCGGCGAATTCCGGCACGTTGGCAAAGCCATGGTCGGCCGTCAGCACCACCAGCACGTTATCCATGCCGACCTTTTTATCCAGGTCGGCAAAGAAGCCGGCCAGCATGCGGTCCAGGCGCTGCAAGTGGTCGTGCGACATCTTACTTTCCGGGCCGTAGGCATGGTTCACGTAATCGTGCGCCGACAGGCTCACGCCCAGGATATCGGGCACGCCGGCCGGGTTGTGGCCCAGGTTCTCGCCATCGATGGCGGCGCGGGCGAATTCCAGGGTCAGTTCATCGAGGAAGGGGCCGGACTTCAAACGGCTGTAGTACTCGCCATCGAGCTTGCCGCTGTCGCTGTAGTAGGCGAACGGGAAGGTGTTGCGCGTGCCCGGCTTGGCGGCCACAAGATCATCACGGGCGTCGCGCGCGTAGGCCGCATCGGCCAGCAGCGGCGTCCAGCTCTTGCCATAGTAGCGGTCCTGCGGTTTGGCGGCCTGGTAGCGCTGCACCCATTGCGGATGCTGCTGCATGTAATAGGTGCTGCTGGCGAAGTTGCCCGTCTTTTCCATGTACATATACGCCGTGCCCGTTTTCCCGGCCAGCAGGATGGCGCCGCGGTCCTTGCCGGACACGGTGATGACCTTGGCCTGGTCGCCCGTGGAATAGCGCAGCTCGTCGCCCAGGGTGCTCACGCGCAGTTTCGTCGGCGCCGTGCCGTCGTCGGGCTGCGTGTCTTCGCCGATGTAGTGGAAATTGCCATCTTCGGTGCAGTACACGGATTTTTTCGTGACGGGATCGATCCAGTTATTGCCGATCACGCCATGCTGGTACGGGTAGGCGCCCGACAGCACGGCCGAGTGGCCGATGGCCGTGACCGTGATGCCATGCGCCTGGTGCGCATCGCTGAACCACGCGCCCTGCTCCAGCAGGCGGCGGAAACCGCCCTGGCCGAACTGGTCGCGGTAGCGCGTCACCTGCTCTTGCGGCAAGCCGTCCACCACCAGCACGACTACCAGCTTTGGTTGCGCCACGGCGGCGGAAGCGGCAGCAACGGCCTTGGCCGCATGCGCCTGGCACGCCGCCACGCCAGCAACCAGCAGCAGCGCCTGCGCCAGTTGCCGGGAAAGGGAGAAATGTTTCGTCATATCCGCTCGTTTATCAGAATTCATTGTAAGGATGCCATACGCTGGCCACCGGGCAGCATACGCAGACTATATGACGCAATGATGACAATAAGCAATACTATGAAAAAAACAAGGCCGGACTCCGCCATGGAGTCCGGCCCTGGCAGCCTGGCCCGGGAAACAGGCAGGCGGAAGACTACTTGACGGTGACCTTGATGCTTTTGCTCAACTCCGGCCCATACGACTGGTGCGCGCCGTTGGCGAACTGCATCGTCAGGGTGTACTGGCCCGGCGGCAAGGTGACGTCCGTTTCCGTCTGTCCTTTGCCGAAATGCAAATGCTTGTCATCCATGGGTATCATTTCGCCCGCCTTCATCGGCCCCATATTAATGAGCAGATGATGGTGGCCCGTCTTCGCCGTCATGTCGCCGGCCGGCTTGACGTCCATGCCCTTGACGGCGAACTTGACCTTGAACGGGCTGGTCACCGTCGCGCCATCGACGGGCTCGACGAACGAGACGGATTGCGCAAAGGCGCTGGCGGCCAGCAGGCTGCCGGCGATTACGGCTGCGGCCTGGCGCAGGAATACGGTGCTCAATTGCATGATGTCTCCTCTTGTTTAATAACAACACGGACTGCATGAAACCATATTCCTGCTGACACTGGCGCATGGGAGCGCCACATCCGACGTTTAATCGTTCTTGATGACGATCGATGGGAATTTACTTGTCATGTCCTTCGCCTTTTCCGCCACCTTGATGGCGATGGTGCGGGCGATCTGCTTGTAGATCACGGCGACGGGACCTTCCGGCTCGGCGACGACGGTCGGCGTGCCGGAATCCGTCTGCTGGCGAATCGCCATGGTCAGCGGCAAGGCGCCGAGGAATTCCACGCCGAAGTCCGCGCACATCTTCGCGCCGCCGCCGGCGCCGAAGATTTCTTCCGCATGGCCGCAGTTCGAGCAGATGTGCGTGCTCATGTTTTCCACCACGCCGAGGATCGGGATGCCGACCTTCTCGAACATTTTCAAGCCCTTGCGCGCGTCCAGCAGCGCGATGTCCTGCGGCGTCGTGACGATGACGGCGCCCGTGACGGGCACTTTCTGCGACAGGGTCAGCTGAATGTCGCCCGTGCCTGGCGGCATGTCGACGATCAGGTAATCGAGGTCGCGCCAGTTGGTCTGGTCCAGCAATTGCTGCAAGGCTTGCGTGACCATCGGGCCGCGCCACACCATCGGCTCGTCCGGATCGATCATGAAGCCGATCGACGACACTTGCAGGCCGTGGTTTTCCATCGGCTCCATGCTTTTGCCATCGAGGGTCTTCGGCTGGCCGCTGATGCCCAGCATCATCGGTTGCGATGGGCCATAGATATCGGCGTCCAGCATGCCGACGGTGGCGCCTTCGGCCGCCAGGGCCAGAGCCAGGTTGACGGCCGTGGTCGATTTGCCAACACCGCCCTTGCCGGAAGCGACGGCAATGATGTTTTTCACGTTGCTCATCGGCTTCAAGCCGCGCTGCACCGTGTGCGAAATGATTTTCGACGACACGCCCACGCTGACATTGCCCACACCCGGCAGCACGCGCAGGGCGGCCAGCACGGATTTGCGGATCAGGTCGATCTGGCTTTTCGCCGGATAGCCCAGCTCGATGTCGAGCGAAATATCATCGCCATCGACCTTCAGATTCTTGACGGTTTTGCTGGAAACGAAGTCTTTATGTGTATTTGGATCAATAACCTGGGCCAGCGCGGCCTTGACGTCTTCTACTGTGATGCTCATGTAAATCTCCGTGTGTACTACATATGTGCAATACGCGCAGTCTAGCGCAAAATCGCCAGGCGCGATGGCGGCAAAAGCATCACTTGCCAGCGCTGTATCTGCTCATATTGCCTTTCCGCTGTTAAAATGTCCTATTATCCATCCCAAAAGTGCATCAATCATGACTCGCAAGCTGTTCGTCACCACTGCCCTGCCTTACGCAAACGCCGCTTTTCACATTGGCCACATCATGGAATACATCCAGGCCGATATCTGGGTCCGGTTCCAGCGAATGCAACGCGATGGCGCAGCCGGCCGTGAAGTGCACTTTGTGGGCGCCGACGATACGCATGGCACGCCCATCATGATCGCCGCCGAAAAGGAAGGCATCACGCCGCAGCAATTCGTCGCCAACATCGCGGCCGGCCGCGCCCAGTACCTCGATGGCTTCCATATCGCCTTCGACAACTGGTATTCGACCGATTCGCCGGAAAACGTCGACCTGTCGCAATCGATCTACCGCAAGCTGCGCGATACGGGCCTGATCGTCACGAAAACCGTCGACCGCTTCTTCGACCCGGTGAAAGGCATGTTCCTGGCCGACCGCAACATCAAGGGCGAATGCCCGAAATGCGGCGCCAAGAACCAGTACGGCGACAATTGCGAAGTGTGCGGCGCCGCTTACCAGCCGACCGACCTGGTCAATCCGTTCTCCGTGTTTACCAACGCGACGCCCGTGATGAAGCCGTCGGAACAGTATTTCTTCAAGCTGTCCGACCCGCGCTGCTTCGAATTCCTCAAGGATTGGCTCAATACGCCAGGCCGCTTGCAGCCTGAAATGGTCAACAAGGTCAGCGAATGGCTGGGCGAAGCGGGTGAAAAACTGGCCGACTGGGATATCTCGCGCGACGCGCCCTATTTCGGCATCCCGATTCCCGATGCGCCAGGCAAGTTCTTCTATGTGTGGATGGATGCGCCCGTCGGCTACCTGGCCAGCCTGAAAAACTATTGCGACAAGAAAGGCCTCGATTTCGACGCCCTGCTGAACGATCCTGCGACGGAACAAATCCACTTCATCGGCAAGGATATCGTTTCCTTCCATTTGCTGTTCTGGCCCGCCATGCTGAAATTCGCCGGCCATCCGGTGATCGACAAACTGAAAGTCAATGTTCACGGCTTCCTGACGGTCAACAACGAAAAAATGTCGAAGTCGCGCGGCACGGGCATTTCGCCGCTGCGCTACCTGGACCTGGGCATGAACCCCGAGTGGCTGCGCTACTACATCGCCTTCAAGCTGAACTCGAAAGTGGAAGACCTGGACTTCAACGGCGAAGATTTTGTCGCCCGCGTGAACAGCGACCTGATCGGCAAGTACGTGAACATCGCCAGCCGCTGCGCCGGCTTCATCGCCAAGCGTTTCGACGGCAAGCTGGCGTCATCGCTGTCGGAAGGCGCGCAAAGCTGGATCAACCGCGCGCTGACGGTGGACGTCAACGGCGTCATCGTCGAGCGCCAGGCCAGCATCGCCGCGCACTTCGAGAACCGCGAATTCGGCAAGGCCTTGCGCGAGATCATGGAAATCGCCGACATCACCAACCAGTATGTCGATGAAAACAAGCCGTGGGTCCTGGCCAAGGATGCGGACAAAACGGCCGAGCTGCACGACGTGTGCACCACGGCCCTGATCCTGTTCCGCCAGCTGACGATCCTGCTGTCGCCGGTGCTGCCGGGCGTGGCGAAGAACGTGGCCTCGTTCCTCAACGACGCCGATTTTACCTGGGCCGATACGCAAGTGTTCGGCGACGCCGTCTCGAACAGCATGCTGGGCCGCACCATCGGCGCCTACAGCCACTTGATGACGCGCATGGATGCGAAGATGATCGAAGCGCTGTTTGACGCGCCGCAAGCTGCCGCTGCCATTGCCGCGCCCGCTGGCGACGCCGCGAACGACGCCGCAGCGGTCGCTGAAACACCGGCCTCCGCCATCGAGGACCTGGCGCCCGAGATCAAGATCGACGACTTCCTCAAGGTCGATCTGCGCATCGCCAAGATCGTCAACTGCGAGCTGGTCGACGGCTCGGACAAGCTGCTGCGCCTGACCCTCGACGCGGGCGAAGGCCGCTTGCGCAACGTGTTTTCGGGCATCCGCTCGGCTTATCAGCCGGAAGAACTGGTCGGCAAGCTGACGGTGCTGGTGGCCAATCTGGCGCCGCGCAAGATGAAGTTCGGCATTTCGGAAGGCATGGTCATGGCCGCCTCCGCCGCCGACGAGAAGGCGAATCCGGGCATCTACATCCTGAACCCGTGGCCGGGCGCCGAACCTGGCATGCGCATCCGCTAAGCCCGCACAAGGACCGATGATGAATATCGTGGTGCGCGAAGCAACGAATGCCGATGCACAACTGATGGCCGAGCTGACCCGCGCCGCGTGGGCCGGCAAGGTGGCAGCCTCGTCCAGTGGACACCACGAGACGGCGCAGCAGGTGGAAGAGCAATTGCGCCACGGCGGCGGTTTTCTGTTGCTGATCGACGACATTCCAGCCGGCTCGCTGCGCTGGATGCCGCTCGACAGCGACCCCGCCATCTGGAAGATTTCACGCATGGGCGTGCTGCCCGCCTACCGCGGCAGCCACGTCTCGCAGCACTTGCTAGAAGCCATCATTCATCACGGCCTGTCGTGCCAGGCGGAAGAACTGCGCCTGGCCGTGCGGCGCGACCAGCGCAAGCTGATCGATTTTTATGCGGCCTTCGAATTCGAGCTGGCCGAAGAACTGGAATATTCGCACGCCAACCCCGCCGAACCGGCGCCGATGGTGATGCGGCGTTTGTTGCGTTATTGATTTTTAGCAATTTCGCCCCTGGACTTGCCGATACAACAACCCGCCAAGCGGTATGGCGCGGTAAAATACGGCCGGCTGACCTTACCTATAAGACACTCAGAAGAGAATATGAAACTGCCCGCAAAACACACCAACTACGTATCCGACCACACCTTGTTCATCGCCGAACTGAAGGCCAAGAATCCTGGCATGGAAGCGGGCCAGCAAGCGGGCCGCGCCCTGCTGTGGGACAAGCCGGCCGTCAGCATCGATGAGCAGGAGCGCCAGCTGGCGTCGGCCGTCAAGCAACAGGCTTACGTTTACCAGAACAAGAACTAAGATCTGGAACCGGCACGATGTTGCCTGAAGAGTCTGCAGTCACGCCGGAAGCCGACGCTTCCGGCGCCGGCGCAGTCATCGAGTCGCCCGAACCCGCCGCTGGCGGCGACGGCAGCGGCGACCCTGCAGCATCCGCCACGGCAGTAACGGACGCGGCGCCCGCCGCCGACCCGCTGGGCATCGCCCGCCTGTATGGCGAGCCGATGATGCGCATGCCGACGGATCTGTACATTCCGCCGGACGCGCTGGAAATCTTCCTCGAAGCCTTCGAAGGCCCGCTCGACTTGCTGCTCTACCTGATCCGCAAGCAAAACTTCAACATTCTCGATATCCCGATGGCGCAGGTGACCCTGCAATATCTGAAATATGTGGACCAGATCCGCGTGCGCAACCTGGAACTGGCCGCCGAGTATCTGTTGATGGCGGCCATGTTGATCGAGATCAAGTCGCGCATGCTCTTGCCTTCGCGCAAGAGCGACGTCGAGGAAGATGGCGGCGACCCCCGTGCGGAACTGGTGCGCCGCCTGCTCGAGTACGAGCAGATCAAGCTGGCCGCCTACGACCTGAACGCCATCCCGCAGTTCGAGCGCGATTTCGTGCGCACGCAGATTTTCATCGAGCAAAGCCTGACGCCCACCTGGCCAGACGTGGAGCCGGTGGACTTGCAGCAGGCGTGGCTCGACGTGCTGAAACGCGCCAAGCTGACCCAGCATCACCGCATCAGCCGCCAGGAACTGTCCGTGCGCGAGCACATGTCGAGCATCCTGCGCCACTTGCAATCGTCGCGCTTTGTCGAGTTCAGCGAACTGTTCGACATTGCCGGCGGCGTGCCCGTGGTGGTGGTCAACTTCGTGGCCCTGCTGGAACTGGCCAAGGAAACCCTGATCGAAATCACGCAAGCAGAACCGTTTGCACCCATCTACGTCCGGCTGGCCTATTCGCCTGCCTGATATCCTCTCCCTTTGTCACTGACCACCGTACAACGGGGTTTTAGCGAAAGCAATCCATGAAAATTATTTCCGACATCGAAGAATTGCGCGACCAGCTCAGCGGACAGCTGCGCACGGCCTTCGTCCCCACCATGGGCAACCTGCACGAAGGCCATCTGTCACTGATGCGCCTGGCGCGCAAGCATGGCGACCCCGTCGTCGCCTCGATCTTCGTCAACCGCCTGCAATTCGGCCCGAACGAAGACTTCGAGAAATATCCGCGCACCATGGCGGCCGACATCGCCAAGCTGGAAAAGGAAGGCGTGTACGTGCTGTTCGCCCCGACGGAAAAGGAACTGTACCCGGAACCGCAGGAATACCGCGTGCGCCCGCCCGACGACCTGGGCAATACCCTGGAAGGCGAATTCCGCCCCGGCTTCTTCGAAGGCGTGTGCACGGTCGTCACCAAGCTGTTCTCGTGCGTGGGTCCGCGCGTGGCCGTATTCGGCAAGAAGGATTACCAGCAACTGATGATCATCCGCAACATGGCCCGCCAGTTCGCGCTGCCGACGGAAATCATCGCCGCCGAAACCTACCGGGCAGACGATGGCCTGGCCTTATCGTCGCGCAATATGTACTTGTCGGAAAGCGAACGCGCGGAAGCGCCGGAGCTGTTCAAGGGCCTCAATTTCGTCGCCGAGGAAGTGCGCAAGGGCAACTTGGCCGTCGCTGAACTGGAACAGGCCAGCATGCAGCTATTGAACAGCCGCGGCTGGAAATCGGACTATATCGCCGTGCGCAAGCGCGCCAACCTGCAAGCACCGACCGCCGCCGAACTGGCCGCCGGCGAACCGCTGGTGGTGCTGGCCGCCGCCAAGCTGGGCCAGACTCGCCTGATCGACAACCTGGAAATTTAAGCGCCATCTTCAAGCGTCACCGCGACGGGGCCATGCGGCCCCGTTTCTGTTTCTTTTCCTTACTTCTCCATCCCCACCAGCTTGAGTTCCGCAAACAGCGGCTTGTTGCTGCCGCGCGCCGCTTGCAACATGTCGTAGCTGGCTGCATCGAGCACGATTTCCTGTCCCGCCCACAGCTTGCGCTGGTTCGCAGGCAGCCTCAGGCTGCGCAGGATGGCCCGCGCCTGGGCTGGATCGGCCGCCAGCAAACGGATGGCGTGCGCATGGCGCTGCGTTCCCGTGAGTATCGGCAAGCCGCCCTGCGGGCCATGCTGGCTCAGGCTGACATAGTCATGGCCGCCCACGCGGTGCAGATAGGCATGCCGGCCATCCGCTTCGGCAGGCGCTTGCGCGGCCGGCTCCGGCATCTCGACCGAGGCGACGGGCGCCACGGCGGTTTGTTCAAGGCTCACGCCACAGGCCGCCAACAGGGCCGTGCTCAGTGCGAAAAATAATACGGGTGCTCGGCGCATCGTGCGCTCCTTCTTGTCGGGGTCGGGGACAGAGGTGGAATACTGCAGCGATCATGGGCCAAATTATTTGACGTGTAAAGTTAACTTTAGGAAATATTTAATTCCTTTGCGCAATTACTTGCCGGCAGCAAGATCTTGCCTGTCCGTGCCAGGCAAGCCGATGACAATTATTAATATAATTTGCACACTGAAATCATCAAATCCATCTTTATCCACGAATTAATAAAGGTCACAATGGCTGCACTGGCCCGCAGCGACAGCATGCGGGCCGCCCACCACGACAGGAGAATACCCATGAACACAGCAGCCATACCAGCCAAGGTCGCCATCGTCACTGGCGCCTCGCGCGGCATCGGCGCGGCCATCGCCCGCCGCCTGGCGCGCGACGGCGTGCAGGTCGTCATCAATTACGCCAGCGGCAAGGATGCGGCGGAAGAGCTGGTGGCGGCCATCGTGGCCGACGGCGGCGCCGCCATCGCCGTCAAGGCCAACGTGGCCGATGCGGGCGAGGTGCAAGCCCTGTTCGATGCGGCCGAGGCGGCCTACGGCGGCATCGACGTGCTGGTCAACAACGCTGGCATCATGCCGCCCGCGCTGCCTGCCCTGGCCGACACGGACGACGCCACCTTCGACAGCCTGTTCGCCATCAACGTCAAGGGCAGCTTCAACACCATGCGCCAGGCGGCGACGCGCTTGCGCCACGGCGGCAGCGTGGTCAACTTTTCCACCAGCGTGATTGGCCTGGCCCTGCCCGGCTACGCCGTCTACGGCGCCACCAAGGCAGCCATCGAGACGATGACGAATATCTTTGCCAAGGAATTGCGCGGCAAGAACATCACCGTCAACGCCGTCGCCCCCGGCCCCACGGCCACGGCCCTGTTCTTGAACGGCAAGACGGAAGACACGATACAGCGCATGGGCAAGATGGCGCCATTGGAACGGCTGGGCACGCCGGACGACATCGCCGCCGCCGTGGCTTTCCTAACAGGTCCGGACGGCCGCTGGGTGAATGGACAAACCTTGCGCGCGAATGGCGGCCTGGTATAGCATCAGCATCGACGATTTGCTTTCCGTCCACGCCGCGGGCTGGAGCTGAAGCAAGGGACAAAAAAAACGCTGCCAGTTCGCACTGGCAGCGTTTTTTTTGATAACGGTCAAACCTGAATTAAGCGCCGGCTTTTTCCAGCTTCTCGAAAATCTTGTTCAGCTTTTCATCGAGGGTCGCGGCCGTGAACGGCTTGACGACATAACCGCTGGCGCCAGCCTGGGCGGCGGCGATGATGTTTTCTTTTTTCGCTTCGGCGGTGACCATCAGCACGGGCAGCTTGGCCAGTGCGGGATCGGCGCGGATATGCTGCAGCATCGTCAGGCCATCCATGTTTGGCATGTTCCAGTCCGAGACGACGAAATCGTAGGATTCCGCGCGCAGCTTGGCCAGGCCCATCACGCCGTCTTCCGCCTCATCGACGTTGGCATAACCCAGTTCCTTCAACAGATTCCGGACAATGCGGCGCATCGTCGAAAAATCGTCAACGACTAAAAATTTCATCTTTGGATCAGCCATGAATAACTCCGTTGTTTCTGTAGCGGTTTGTTAATAATATCGACATGAATGCCGACATTATGGTCGACACTACGGCAGCAAGTTGTAGGATAGCATTTTCGTTGCTTTTAGGCGAACAAACTTGCCTCAGATCATATAAAACGTGGCTTACACGCGCAAAGCACGCATGCCATGCGCAGCCAGGTGCCCCAGCACCATGCCAGGCAGCGCCGTCAGAGCGCCAACCTCATGCGTGGCACCAACGGCGATCGCTTCGCGCGGCATGCCGAACACCACGCAACTGGCTTCATCCTGCGCAAAATTATACGCTCCTGCGGCCTTCATCTCCAACATGCCTTGCGCGCCATCCTTGCCCATGCCGGTGAGGATCACGCCGACGGCATTTTTACCGGCCGATTGCGCGGCCGAGCGGAACAGCACATCGACCGACGGGCGGTGGCGGTTCACCGGTTCGCCCTGGTCGATCTTGGTCATGTAGTTGGCGCCGCTGCGCGTCAGGGTCAGGTGCGAATGGCCGGGCGCGATGTAGGCGTGGCCGGGCAGTACCCGTTCGCCGCCTGCCGCTTCCTGCACCGAGATCTTGCACAGCGAATCGAGGCGGCGCGCGAACGAGCGCGTAAAGCCTTCCGGCATGTGCTGCGTGATCAGGATGCCGGGGCAATCGGACGGCATCTGCATGAGGAATTCGCGGATCGCTTCCGTGCCGCCCGTCGAGGCGCCCACGATGATCAGCTTTTCGCTCGACGTCAATGGACTGCGCAGCGCAGGCAGCGGTGCGGCCACCTTGTCGCCGGCCGACGGCAGGGTGCGCGCGCGGATGCGCGCCTTCGAGGCGGCGCGGATCTTGTCGGCGATCATGTCCGTGTACTCGCGCATCCCGCTCTGGATGGAGATCTTCGGCTTGGTGACGAAATCGACGGCGCCCAGTTCCAGCGCGCGCATGGTGATTTCCGAACCGCGCTCGGTCAGCGACGACACCATCAGCACCGGCATCGGGCGCAAGCGCATCAGTTTTTCCAGGAAGTCGAGGCCATCCATCTTCGGCATCTCGACATCGAGGGTCAGCACGTCAGGATTGGTCTGCTTGATCATCTCGCGCGCCACCAGCGGATCGGGCGCCGCGCCCACCACTTCCATGTCGGGCTGGCTGTTTACGATTTCCGTCATCACGCTGCGGATCAAGGCCGAATCATCCACGATCAATACTTTGATCTTCATAGTTCTCCTTCCAGGCCTTGCGGCCCTTATTCTTTATTAAATTAGTACACCGGACAAACCGCCGCAAGCCGCACAGCGCAACGCGCAGCAGGTTTGGTCTGGCGTTATCAGAACAGTTCGACCTCGCCGCCCACCGGCGCGACCTTGAGACGGCTGGCGTAATCGAGTTCGCGGCGCACCAGGGTATCGTTATGCGTCTGCATCAGCTTTTTCACCAGCACCTTGCCGCTGCGGGGGAAAAAGTACACCTTGCGCGGGTGGATGTCGTTCAGGTCTTCCGCCACCACGCGCATCTTTTCCGCCTTCAGGTAATTGATGACGAAGGCCGCATTGCGCTCGCCCACGTTGATCGCCGTGAAGCCGCGCAGCACGGCGCCGCCGCCGAACACTTTCGCTTCCATGTTCTCGCGCCGCGCGCCCGCCTTCAGCAAATCGTTGATCAGGATTTCCATGGCGTAGGTGCCATAGCGCATCGACGCGGAAATCGGGCTATTCGGGTCGCTGCCGCCATCGGGCAGCATGAAGTGGTTCATGCCGCCCAGGCCCGTGACGCGGTCGCGGATGCAGGCCGAGACGCAGGAGCCGAGCACGGTGACGATCAGCATGTCCTTGTTGGTAAAGTAATACTCACCAGGCAAGATCTTGGCGGCGTCACAATTGAACGTCCTGTCGTAATAGACGTTAGTGGCGAATTGCTCTTTGGATTCCAGGCTCATATTTCACTCTCATGTACGATGCGACGATGCCTTGGGCGCGGCGCCCCTAGGCTGATCGAGCTCATAGACTGTTTTACCGCGCAGCTTCAATGAATCCGACACGTACAGAAAATTCTCCGAATGACCCGCAAACAGCAGGGCATCCGGCTTCATCAATGGCACAAAGCGCGACAGGATCTTGCGCTGCGTCGCCTTGTCAAAATAAATCATCACGTTACGGCAAAAGATGACGTCGAACTGGCCCGTCAACGGCCAGCCGTCGGCCAGCAGGTTGAGCGGCTTGAAGGTGATCATCTGGCGCAGTTCCGGGCGCACCCGCACCTGCCCCTCGCGATCGCCCTTGCCGCGCAAGAAAAAGCGCCGCGCACGGTCGGCCGGCATCTTGTCGAGCCGGTCCAGGTTGTAGACGCCATTGGCGGCCGTGGCCAGCACGTTCGTGTCGATATCCGTGGCGATGATGGTGACGGGCGGCGTGAGCGTATTGAACGCCTCGCACACCGTCATGGCGATCGAATACGGCTCCTCGCCGGTGGAGCTGGCCGAACACCAGATGGTGATCGGCCCGCTCAGTTTTTTCACATGCTCGGCCAGCAGCGGGAAATGATGCGCCTCGCGGAAGAACGACGTCAGGTTGGTCGTCAGCGCATTCGTGAACGCTTCCCATTCGTCGCCCATGCGGCCCGCTTCCAGGTCGTCCAGGTAGCGGACGAACGAGGAGATGCCGGTCGCGCGCAGGCGCCGCGCCAGGCGGCTGTAGACCATCTCCTGCTTGCTGTCGGCCAGCGCGATGCCGGCCCGCTTGTAAATCATGGCGCGGACCCGTTCGAAGTCCTTGCCAGTGAAATCAAATTCCTTGACCGAATCCGTTTTAGTTTGCGGCATTTTGTTTTTACCTCTCTATGACTACTCTGACCAATGCCTTTGCAAGTATAACTAGCGGGACCGGGTTGGCGTCAGAACTCTTCCCAATCGTCGCCGCCGGCCGCCGCCAGCTTTTTCGCGGGCGGTGGCGTGCCGGCTTGCGCCGTCTTTGCCAACCGCCGTGCAGTTGCCGCCACGCCCGGCGCCGGCCGTGCCACCGCCTTGACTACTGGCGCGGGTACGGGCATGGCCACCTGCGCCGCGCTCTCGCCATCGAGCTTGAAGATACTGACGGCGTCGGCCAGCTTCTGCGCCTGGTCCTGCATGCTTTCGGCCGCCGCCGCCGCTTCCTCGACCAGCGCCGCGTTCTGCTGCGTCATCTGGTCCATCTGCGCGATGGCCTGGTTCACTTCCTCGATGCCGTGGCTCTGTTCCTGCGTTGCCGCCGTGATCTCGCCCATGATGTCGGCTACCTGCCGGATCGACGTGACGATCAGGCCCATGGTCTGCCCCGCCTCGTCCACCAGGCGGCTGCCGGCATCGACCTTGTCGACCGAGTCGCCGATCAGGCCCTTGATCTCTTTCGCCGCGCCAGCGGAGCGTTGCGCCAGATTGCGCACTTCCGACGCCACCACCGCAAAACCGCGTCCCTGCTCGCCTGCGCGCGCCGCTTCCACGGCCGCATTCAAAGCCAGGATGTTCGTCTGGAACGCGATGCCGTCGATGACGCCGATGATGTCGACGATCTTGCGCGAACTGTCCTTGATGGAACCCATGGTATCGACCACTTGCGCCACCACCTTGCCGCCCTGCTCCGCCACCGACGATGCCGACACGGCCAGCTGGTTGGCCTGGCGCGCGTTGTCCGCGTTCTGCTTCACGGTCGACGTCAGTTCTTCCATCGACGATGCCGTCTCTTCCAGCGAGCTGGCCTGCGTTTCCGTGCGCGCCGACAGGTCCGCATTGCCGCTGGCGATCTCGCGCGACGCCACGGTGATGGTGTCCGTTCCATTGCGCACGTCGCTGACCGTCTGCACCAGGCTCTCGTTCATGTCCTTGAGCGCCTGCTGCAAGGCGCTCGTTTCATCCTTGCCTTCAACCACCACGCGCGACGTCAGCTCGCCGGCAGCCACTTTCTGCGCCACGGCCAGGGCACCCGACAGCGGCACCGTGATCGAGCGCGTGATGAAGATGGCGCACCAGGCGCCGATCGCCACCGCCGCGCCGCCCAGGATGAACAATACCGTCATCAGGCGCGCATCGGCCGCCAGCGAGTCGTCCATGAAGCTTTGCTGCGCCACGTGCTGCAAGTCGAGCAGCTTGTTGATATCGGCCAGCGTCGTCTTGTTCAAGGGGTCGATACGGGTGGCAATCACCTTCGCCGCGCCCTCGCTGTTAAACGCCAGCACCTGCCCCATCGCTTCCTTGAAGGCGGCATCGACATCGCCGTCGACCTTGGCGATATTGGCCAGCAGCGCCTTCTCGCCCTCGGACAGGCCCAGGCTGGCCAGCTTGCCGCGCGCGCCGTCATACACCTTGCGCTGCTCGCGCACCTTGCCCTCTTCCACCTGCATCAGGCCCACATCGCCCTGCAGGCCGATATTGCGCATGGCGATGCCCGTTTCCAGCATCGCGCTTTTCATCAGCGACGCCTGCGTATTCTTTTCGCTTGCCAGCTCCAGCCCCGTGAGCAGCTGGGCCTTGTTACGGTAATTCAGTGCATTCGCCGAAACGATCACTACCACCAGGATGGCGAGGATGCTGCCAAAACCTATCGCCAGCCGGGTGCCTATCTTGAAATCGCGCAAACTCATTACAGTCTCCAATATTTATGTGAACGGCGCCCGTTCAACCGGACGGCGCCGTGTTGTGGCCTGGTCTCTGACGGACCTTGCAGCCTGCCGGCGCGCCTCTGCTCGCGCCGGTACATGCATATCTGTAGTGATTCTTTGCGTGCCAAAACGGCGGCGCGCCGGGCGCCGCCTTGCTGCCATGCGGCCGCTTACGCTGCCAGCTTGTCGATCAGGCCCATTTCGCTGCTCGACATCAGCTTGTCGATGTCGACCAGGATCAGCATGCGCTCGTCGATGGTGCCCAGGCCGATCATGTAGTCGGTCGAGAAGGCGGTGCCCATTTCCGGCGCCGGCTTGACCTGCTCCGGCGTCAGGGTGGTGACGTCGGAAACGCTGTCGACCACCATGCCGACGATGCGGCCGCCGATGTTCAGGATGATCACCACCGTGAACTGGTCGTACACGGGCGTGCCCAGGTTGAACTTGATGCGCATGTCGACCACGGGGATGATGATGCCGCGCAGGTTGATCACGCCCTTGATGAATTCAGGCGCGTTGGCGATGCGGGTGACCGCTTCGTAACCACGGATTTCCTGGACCTTCAGGATATCGATGCCGTACTCTTCGGAGCCCAGCGTGAAGGCCAGGAATTCACGGCCGGCGATGTCCTTGCCGTCGCCCGCATTGCTTCCGGATGTTTGTTGAGTATCTGACATGGTGCGTTTTCCTATCTTTATCTATCGGTATTACGAAAAAATGGACTCGTCGGCCAGCTGGCGAGAGGAACGGATCAGGGCGGCGACATCGAGAATCAGCGACACGCCGCCATCGCCCAGGATGGTGGCGCCGGAAATGCCCACCACCTTGCGGTAATTCGATTCGAGGTTTTTCACCACGACCTGCTGCTGTCCCACCAGGTCGTCGACAAACAGGGCCGCCTTGCGCCCTTCCGTCTCGAGGATCACGCAGATGCCTTCCGAAGGACTGGTAAAGCGCGGCGCGATGTCGAACATCTGGTACAGCGGGATCAAAGGCAGGTATTCGCCGCGCACCTTCACCACCTGGCCTTTACCGCTGATGTCCTTGATATCCTCAACGGCCGGCTGCAGGGATTCGATGACAAAGCCCAGCGGCAAAATATACACTTCGTCGCCGACGCGGATCGACATGCCGTCCAGGATGGCCAGGGTCAGCGGCAGCGAGATGGAAATCGTCGTGCCGAAACCCTTCGCCGAACGGATGTCGACGACGCCGCCCATGGCGCTGATATTGCGCTTGACGACATCCATGCCCACGCCGCGGCCCGACACGTCGGTGACCGCTTCGGCGGTGGAAAAGCCGGGCGCGAAGATCAGCTGCCACACTTCGGCGTCGCTCATCGTCTCCGACACATCCAGGCCCTGCTGCGCGGCCTTGGCCAGGATGCGTTCGCGGTTCAGTCCCGCGCCGTCATCGGATACTTCGATGATGATGTTGCCGCCCTGGTGGCTGGCCGAGAGGAACAAACGCCCCGCCTCGGTCTTGCCGGCAGCCACGCGGGCGGCCGGCATTTCCACACCATGGTCGATACTGTTGCGCACCAGGTGCGTGAGCGGATCGACGATGCGCTCGATGAGGCCCTTGTCCAGTTCCGTGGCGGCGCCATTCGTGATGAAATCGACCTTCTTGCCCAGTTTCGTCGCCAGGTCGCGCACCATGCGCGGGAAGCGCGAGAACACGAAATCCATCGGCATCATGCGGATCGACATCACCGCTTCCTGCAAGTCGCGCGTGTTGCGCGTCAGGTGGCTGACGCTGTCGAGCAGTTTTTCATGCAGCATCGGGTCGAGCGCGCCGGCGCGCTGCTCGATCATCGCCTGCGTGATCACCAGTTCGCCCACCAGGTTGATCAGCTGGTCGACCTTCTCGATCGAGACGCGGATCGACGACGACTCGGCGCCGGCCTTGTCGCCCTCTTTCTTGGCCGGTTTCTTTTCCTGCTCCGCTTCGGCCACGGCGCTCGTCACGACCGGCGTGGCGGTGGCGCTGGCGTTGCCCGCCTTGGCGGCATCGGCGCGGATCTGCTCCAGCGGCTGGAAGAAGCCGTAGCCCTGTTCGGCGTCGCTCTGCACGCCGGCGGCGGCGCGGATGTCCTCGAGCGGCTGGAAGAAGCCATAACCGGGATCGGCTTGACCCTGCGCGCCAGGCGCGCCTGGCAGCGGATCGAAGAAACCGTAGCCTTGCGCCTTTTCCTGCGCCGCGCGGGCCGCTTCCGCTTCGCCTGGCGCCAGTGGCGGCGCCTGCGTGATCACCATGTCGTCCGGGTTGAGCACGAACGAGCAGATGGCCAGGATATCGTCCAGGCTTTCATGCGTCGTCACTTCCAGCACCTTGCGCGCGTCCGGCAAGGCGGACACGGCGACGTCGCCCAGCAAGCCCAGTTCGGCCGCCAGCGCATCGACTTCGCGCGGCTCCATGCTAGGCAGTTCCAGGCGGATGCGATGGCCGCCGGCATGGCTGACGGCGGCCTTTTCCGCCGTATGGAAGGCCGGCGCGACGGGCGTGAGGGCGGCCACGGGCACATCCTGCGAAAACGACTGCAGCATCATGCGCACATTGGCCACGGCATCCTGGTCGACGGCGCTGCCCAGGCGGTGGCCGTCAAGCTGCATCTTGAGGATGTCCTTGGCCGCCAAAAAGGCGTCGACGTGTTCCGCCGTCAGGGCCATCTGGCCCTGGCGGATGCGGTCGAGCAGCGACTCGAGGATGTGCGTCACCTCGCTCATGTCGGAGAGGCCGAACGTCGATGCGCCGCCCTTGATCGAATGGGCGGTGCGGAAAATGGCATTCAGGTCTTCGGCGTCGGGCGCCGCAATATCAACGGCCAGCAGCAGCCGTTCTTTTTCAGCCAGCAGTTCTTCGGCCTCATCGAAAAAGACCTGAAAAAACTGGCTAATATCGATGGTCATAGGGTGACTCCGTCAATTGCATCGTTGTGCTGCGCGGCTGGCATCAGCCGATCACCTTCTTGACCACTTCGATCAGGCGTTGCGGATCGAACGGCTTGACCAGCCAGCCATTGGCGCCGGCGGCACGTCCCTTCGATTTCATCTCGTCCGACGACTCCGTCGTCAGCATCAGGATGGGCACCTTCTGGTAGGTCGGCAGTTCGCGCAGCAGCTTGATCAGCTCCAGGCCATCCATGCGCGGCATGTTCTGGTCCGTCAATACCAGGTCCACGGTTTGCAGCTTGGCTTTTTCCAGTCCGTCCTGGCCGTCGACGGCCTCCACCACCTGGTAACCGGCGGCTTTCAGACTGAACGCCACCATCTGGCGCAATGAGCTGGAATCGTCCACTGCAAGTATCGTTTTGGCCATCTTTGCTCCCACTTATTCCGGGCATCCTGCCCGAGTATTTGATTAATCAATCCATGCAACCACAAGCGTTCCGCACTGGCATGCTAGAACAGCTCGATGTCGCCACTTTCCAAATGCTGTTGACTGACAGCCTTGCGCAGCACGCTGCGCAACTCCAGGCTTTGAATCGCCAGCGCCATGCTGACCCGCCCCAGCAAGGCGACAATTTCTTCATTGTCGCTCTCCGGCAACATCTCCGCGCCATGCGAGCCCAAGGTACCGAGGAACTCGCGCAAGCCCGTCACGCGCTTCAAGGTGCGCTCGATCAGCTGGCTGGTCATGTCCTGGAACTGCAGGCTGGTGATGGCAGCATTCACGTAGCCCCCCACTTCCTCCTGCAATGCCAGCAGTTTTTCCCGCTGCTGCTCGGCTGGAATACCGCCGTCAAGCAGCAGGGCGATGGTATCTTGCTGCGCAGCGACGGCAGCGTGTATCGCCATGAAATTGAAGGACAGCTTCTCGATCGCCTCTTCCAGCAAGATGCCGGTCTGCACCAGGTCGGTTTCCACCTCCGTCAAGTGCTTGCGGCCATGGTCCGACACGCCAGACAGCAGGCGCTTTACATGCGAGCCAAGTATTTTCTTTCTTGTCATAAAGGTCTCATTGTTTCAATACACCACGCGTCGACAGCCTTGCGTGTTATTTTTTCGCCGCTACCGGGCTGGGGGCAGGTGCCGCCGCGGGCGGCGCCCCGGCCGCCAGCCCTGAAGCGACAGCGGCGGCAGCGGCATCGGTCACCGGCAGCTCGATCGCCGAGCCATCGCGCAAGACATTTTCTTCCGTGCGTTTGTTCATGACGATGATGCTGATGCGCCGGTTGATCGGATTGAAGGGGTCGAGCTTGTCCAGGTGGGCGGCCGAACCCAGTCCCACCACGCGCAATACTTTTTCTTCCTTCATGCCGCCGATGACCAGTTCGCGCCGCGACGCATTCGCGCGGTCGGCCGACAATTCCCAGTTGCTGTAACCGGCATCGCTCATGTAGGGTGTCGAATCCGTATGCCCGGACAAACCGATGCGGTTCGGCACTTCGTTCAGCACGGAGCCGATGGCGTGCAGGATTTCCTTGGTGTACGGCTGCAGGTTCGCATTGGCGAGCGCAAACATCGGACGGTTCTGCTCGTCGACGATCTGGATGCGCAAGCCTTCGCTGGTGATATCGAGCAGCAACTGGTTCTTGTATTTCTTCAGCAGGGGATTGGCGTCGATGGTCGCCTCGATGCGCGCCTTGAGCGCCTGCAGGCGCTTGCCTTCCTCGCGTTCGAGCGCGGCCTTGGCGGAATTGAGGTCGAACGACTTGCGCTGCTGCTCTTCCTGCGCCTTGCGCACTTGCCCATCCTGGCGCGACAAGTCCTGGCCGCCGCCCTGGATCACGGAATTGCTTTCGCCGCTGCCGGAACCGCCCGCCATCGCCACTTTCAGCGGCGTCTTGAAGAATTCGGAAATGCCGTTCAAGTCGCCCTTCGAGGTGGAGCCCAGCAGCCACATCAGCAGGAAGAAGGCCATCATGGCCGTGACAAAGTCGGCGTAGGCGATTTTCCACGCCCCGCCATGGTGTCCGCCAGCCGTTTTCTTGATACGCTTGACGATAATCGGGCGCATGCCTTCATCGGCCATGGCGTCCCCCTTCCGTGTGCTGCAAATGACTCATGGTATCCAGGCGTATATTCACTGCTTACTTCGTTTTCGATTTCTTGATGTGGTCTTCCAGCTCATTGAACGTCGGGCGCTCGGTCGAGAACAGCACCTTGCGGCCGAACTCCACGGCCAGCGCCGGCGCATAGCCGTTCAGGCTGGCCAGCAGGGTGACTTTCACGCACTGGAACATCTTGCTCGACTCTTCCAGCTTCTGCTCCAGCAGGCTGGCCAGCGGGCCGACGAAGCCATAGGCCAGCAAGATGCCGAGGAAGGTGCCGACCAGCGCGTGCGCGATCAGCATGCCCAGTTCGGCCGGCGGGATGCCCACCGATTCCATCGTGTGCACCACGCCCATCACGGCGGCGACGATACCGAAAGCGGGCAAGCCATCGCCCACCTTGGCAATCACGTGGGCCGGCACGGCGCCTTCGTGATGGTGCGTCTCGATTTCGTTATCCATCAGGTTTTCGATCTGGAACGCATCCATATTGCCCGATACCATCAGGCGCAGGTAATCGGTCATGAATTCGACGATATGGTGGTCGGCCAGCACGGCCGGATACTTGGAAAACAGCGGGCTTTCTTCAGGCTTGTCGATATCGCCTTCGATCGACATCAAGCCTTCCTTGCGCACCTTGCTGAGCACTTCGAACAGCAGCGACATCAGTTCCATGTACAGCTCTTTGGTATAGCGCGACCCCTTGAACAGGCTGGGCAAGGCGGCAATCGTCGCCTTGATGGCCTTGTTATTATTACCAACAAGGAAGGCGCCCAGGGCGGCGCCGCCGATCATCAGCAGCTCCAGCGGCTGGAACAGCGCCGCCAGATGGCCGCCGGCCAGCGCGAAGCCGCCAAAGACCGAGGCGCAGACGATGATGTATCCGATTATGACTAACAAGTGCCCTGACTCCCAATAATGGCCGGGACTGTATGCCCGGCATGTTCAAACCTGTTCCTGTCTTCTGGCGGCTGCGCCGCCGGCGGAGACAGCGGCAAAAAAAAGCAACCGGAAGTTAATTGAAATGCGCTGCTTTTCAATGCAATTCCGAGAAAATGCCGTGTGGAACTACAATAACGTGAGATTGCCCTACGGGCAAGCAAATAACGCAGACAATTGCTTAAAAGCACCATATGTAAAGTAAAGGGCCACCCTCTGTGGCGGCGATGGTCTTATCGGGCGCGCGTGCCGCAATCTGGAATTCGTAACTAAGAAGCATGCTACCGGGCAACATTTCCTTTTCCGCCTTGCACCACAGCGCCGCCATCGCCGCCGGCGACAGGTAGGCAAAGACGGCATCGTAGCGGCCGAAATCGAGCGCCTCGTAGTCGCCGCGCAGGAAGCGCGCGCGGCTGCCCGCCAGCCCCGCACGCAAGCGGCTGGCCAGCCACGGCAGCGGTGCCAGCTCGATGCCGGAAAACTGCCCATCTGGCCGGCGCCGCGCCAGGTCCAGCACCAGTCCGCCCAGGCCGCTGCCGATATCGACCAGCCGCACGCCGGGACGGTCCGAGATCAGCTCCGCCACCGCCTGCCACACCTTCGGTCCCGAAGGATAGAACGGCACTTGCGTGCGGAACGTAGACCAGTACAAGCTCAACAGGAAAACAAAGGCCGCCAGGAACACCGCCGGGGGCCAGTCCAGCCGGCTGGCCGCCAGCAAGGCGGGGGCAAACAGCAGGCCGATGACACGCCACCAGCGCGCCAGGCCAGCGCGCCACGTGATGAACGCCGCCAGCAGGCCCTGCACCAGCGCCACGGCCGGCAGCGACATGGCCACGCCAGCGCGCGCCAAGCCATATACCACCAGCAACATCAAGGGAAAGGCCAGCACCTGGATCAGCATGGCCTTGAGCGCGGGCGCGCGCAGGATTTGTTGCAGCATGGGACAGTCAGAGAAGGAAAACGCCAGTGTAAGCGAAAGCGCCATGAAAAAACCGGAGTCCGGTCTGGCGACCGCTCCGGTTTTCACTGAGACAATTATTGAGACAGTATCAGGCGGTGACACCGGGCGACGCGACAGCGGCCGCTTCATCGCGCGCCTTCTTGGTCTTGCCGGCACGCGAAGGCATGTGGCACAGGCCGCACACATAATCGGCGTTCAGGTCGAGGCAGTTGACGACGAACTTGCCGCCGCACTTGCCGCAGGGCGCCATGTCCAGCATCTTGCTGCTGAAAAAGCGCACCAGAGTCCAGGCCCGCGTCAGCGACAGCAGCGGCTCTTCGCCCGCTTCGGGCGGCATCTGCTCCAGATACAGCTTATATGCCTTCATCACGGCTTCGATGCCCGTGGCGCCGGCGTGGTCGACGAGGAATTTGTGGATATTAATGAACAGCGAGGAATGGATGTTCGGTTGCCAGGTGAGGAACCAGTCGGTGGAAAACGGCAGCATACCCTTGGGCGGCGAGACGCCCTTCAATTCCTTGTACAGATTCAGCAGGCGTTCGCGCGACAGCGAGACTTCGGTCTCCAGCAGTTGCAAACGGGCGCCCAGCTGTATCAATTCGATGGCCAGCTGGATTTCTTGCGCTTCCGATACGACACTTTTTTTGGCCATGCTGCTTGCTCCGCGACTGACTGATACTAACTAATAAGGTTGCCAGAAAAATGTTCAGGGCAAGGCGCGTCGCCGAAGGCAGTACGAATGTACGGCGAGGCAATGCAACGCCGCCATGGACGTTTTGACGGGAACCTTAAGCGATTTCTTCGACGCCCTGGCCAGCCATCAGGATGGCGGCATGCGACTGGGCCAGCGAACGGTCTTTATTATAGTTCGTCAACATGCCGAGGATGGCGCTGTCGTCAAAGCGGAAGCGGGCCAGCATCATGTTGCCGCCAGCCAGTTTCAGGATCTGCGCATTGCTCATGCCTTCGATCAGCTCAGCGATTTCGGCGGCAATGCCCAAACGGAAGATGGCAGTTACCTTGTCCGCACGAATCATTTGCTGGGCCAGCATCAGGTAGCTCAGGTTAGCGTCGCGAATCTCAGCCATCATGTCGTTAGCAGTCATTTCCATCTCCTCAATCCGTTGAATTCAGCTGGCGTTGTGTGTTGCCAGTGAGATACATTCTGCAGGAGCAACATTAAACGCAACAGAGGCGTAGCGCTGTATTTTTGGTCGGGGAATGGCGGATGAGATCGTAGGTGTTTGTCTGACAAACACTGCTCGATCATGGTCGCACGCCAGTAACGGCGCGGATGTGGGTGCTTGGCTCTGGGCCGGATTTAGCCAACTTTTGGCCTGTAAAAAATATCACTTTTTTACAACAACTTGATCGGAATCAAGCCTGTCTACCTAGATAACGGCGGCCTCGGCAGGAACTTTAGGGCTTTTTTAAAAAATATTTAAAAAAACTTTGCCGCTATTTTTCTGGTTTCACGCCGTTCATGTATCTGTTGACGGCGGCGTTTGGAAGAACTTTAGGGTTTTTTGAAAATATTTTTAAAAATCGTGATTTTTTCCGTTGACGCCCCACGAGCGGGGATTTTTTCGCCGTCTTTCCATGCCGGGAAGCGCGCTTTGCGGCATGGATTTGCTACACTGCCACTTCCGCGTGATACTTTAAGCCTCAAGCAATATCATGCCATCCAGACAAGTATCAATATGAAAGCCACCATGATTTCTCGACAAGACTGCAGCGCGCGCGACCTCGATGATCCCCTGGCGCCCCTGCGCCAGCAATTCGACTTGCCGCAAGGCGTGATTTACCTCGACGGCAATTCCCTGGGCGCGCGGCCGAAAGCGGCCCTGGCCCGCGCCCAGCACGTCATCGCGGCCGAATGGGGCACCGATCTGATCCGCAGCTGGAATACGGCCGGCTGGTTCGACCTGCCCAAGCGCCTGGGCGACCGCCTGGCTCCGCTGCTGGGCGCCGGCACGGGCGAAGTGGTCATCACCGACACCACCTCCGTCAACCTGTTCAAGGCCCTGGCCGCCGCGCTGCAGATGCAGGCCAGCGATCCCACGCAGGCCGCGCGCAGAATCATCGTCAGCGAACGCAGCAACTTCCCCACCGACCTGTACATGGCGCAAGGCCTGGCCGCCTGGCTCGACCGCGGCTACCAGCTGCGCCTGGTCGACAGCCCCGATGAACTGGCGCAAGCCATCGATGCCGATTGCGCCGTCGCCATGCTCACGCACGTCAACTACCGCACCGGCTACCAGCACGACATGGCCGCCATCAGCAGCCATTGCCATGCGCAGGGTGCGCTGGCGCTGTGGGACCTGGCCCATTCGGCCGGCGCCGTGCCGCTGGACCTGAACGGCGCCGGCGCCGACCTGGCCGTCGGCTGCACCTATAAATACCTGAATGGCGGCCCCGGCTCGCCCGCCTTCATCTGGGTGCCGGAAAAGCACCAGGCGCGCTTCCGCCAGCCCTTGTCCGGCTGGTGGGGTCACGCCACGCCGTTCGCCATGGACCCGGGCTTCGCGCCCGCCGACGGCATCGCCCGCGCCCTGTGCGGCACGCAGCCGATACTCTCGCTGGCCCTGGTCGAATGCGGCCTCGATATCTTTGCGCAAACCAGCATGGAAGCCATCCGCCGCAAGTCGCTGGCCCTGACGGACCTGTTCATCGCGCTGGTGGAACAGCGCTGCGCCAGCCATCCGCTGGGCCTCTTCACGCCGCGCGAGCATGCGCGGCGCGGCAGCCAGGTCAGCTTCACGCACCCGCACGGCTATGCCGTGATGCAGGCGCTGATCGCGCGCGGCGTCATCGGCGACTACCGCGAACCGGCCATCATGCGCTTCGGCTTCACGCCCCTGTACACGAGCTTTGCCGACGTGTGGGATGCCGTCGAAATCCTGCGCGACATCCTCGACACACTAGCCTACGACATCGCCGCCAAGCGCGATGCGGTCACCTGAACCATCCCATGAGCGACGACAAGAATATGAACAAGGAAAACACCAGCGGCTGCCCCATGCATGCGGGCGGCCAGGATGCGCAGTGGCATGGCGCGCAGATGGATTTCAGCGAATCGATGAGCTACGGGAATTACCTGGCGCTGGACCGCATCCTCACGGCCCAGCATCCGCTGTCGCCGAACCACAACGAAATGCTGTTCATCGTGCAGCACCAGACCAGCGAATTGTGGATGAAGCTGATGCTGCACGAAATGCACGCCGTGCGCGCCAACCTGCAAAGCGGCGAGCTGGCGCCCGCCTTCAAGATGCTGGCCCGCGTGGCGCGCATCATGGACCAGCTGGTTCACGCCTGGGACGTGCTGGCCACCATGACGCCACCCGAATACACGGCCATCCGCCCTTACCTGGGCGCCTCGTCCGGCTTCCAGTCTTACCAATACCGCGAGATCGAATTCATTTTGGGGAACAAGAACGCGGCCCTGCTCAACGTGCACACGACCGCACCCGACACCTATCAAGTGCTTGACGCGGCCCTGCGCGCCCCCTCCGTCTACGATGAAGCCATCCAGCTGCTGGCGCGCAGCGGCTTGCCCATCTCCGCCGAGCGGCTGAACGCCGACTGGACCCTGCCGACCAGCGCCGACGCCTCCGTAAAAGCGGCCTGGCTGGAAGTCTACCGCGACCCGTCGAAACACTGGGCGCTGTACGAACTGGCCGAAAAGCTGGTCGACCTGGAAACGGCCTTCCGCTTCTGGCGCTTCCGCCACGTGACGACGGTCGAGCGCATCATCGGCTTCAAGACGGGCACCGGCGGCACGGCGGGCGTGAGCTATTTGCGCAAGATGCTCGACGTGGTATTGTTCCCGGAGTTATTCGCCTTGCGTACCGAACTTTAAGGAGCATCGATGTCGCCTCTCGTCCTGACCCTGGCCGGCCTGTGGAATTCCGGGCCGCAGCACTGGCAAACCCATTGGGAAGCGCGCAACCCGCAATGGTCGCGCGTGCCGCATCGGGAATGGCAGACGCCGGACAAGGATGAATGGGTGGCGGAGCTTGACCGCGCCATCGCCGCCTGCGAGCGCCCTCCCGTGCTGGCCGCGCACAGCCTGGCCTGCACGCTGGTGGCCCACTGGGCGGCCAGCGGCTCGCCGCACAGGATCGCCGGCGCCTTTCTCGTCGCCCCCAGCGATGTGGACGCGCCGTCTTACCCGTCCGGCACGACGGGCTTTGCGCCGATGCCGTTGCAAGCCTTGCCGTTTCCCAGCCTGGTGGTCGCCAGCGGCGATGATCCCTACGTCAGCTTCGCGCGGGCGCGCGCGTTTGCCGCAGCCTGGGGCAGCGACTTCACCATGATCGGCGACGCCGGGCATATCAATGGCGACGCCGGCTACGGCGCCTGGCCGGAAGGCGAACAACTGCTGCTGGACTTCTGCGCCGCGCACCAGCCCTGAAGCGGCGCGCACGATAGACCGGTATTTGCCCACAAGGAAGAACGCAGGCAGAATCGTGGCCTTTCCATAGCGGCGCCCCGGCGCCAGCCACACGATGAAACGTCTGCTTCTGCCCTTGCTCCTCTGCTCCGCGCTGGCCCACGGCGCGCCCTTTTATGAAGGCAAGAACCTCGCCCATCCCGCCATCAGCGCATCCCAGGACAGCGGCCTCGATATCGCCTTCCTCACGGAAAAGGATGGCGTCAACGGCTATTACTGCGAGTGCAAGAGCGGCAGCGCGAAACCCATTTTGCTCGACCAGTTCGGCAACGCCGTCATCCGCTCCGTCTTCTACGCCTCGCTGGACAAGGAGACGGACGGCAGCGTGCAAACCATGCTGGTGCTGCTGCGCCAGGGCGACAAGAACGGCTTGCGCGCCTACCGCTACCACCGCAGCTCCGGCAAATACCGGCGACTGGAGGGCTTGCAGCCGGCCCTGAACCGCATCGTGGCGCAAGGCGCCGCGCCCAACGCTGGCCAGGTCAAGGCGGCACTGGCCAAGCTGGCGCCGATGGACTACAGCGTCGCCCGGGGCAAGAGCGGCAATGCGGACTTCGACGCCATCGACCATACGCAAGGCACCATCGTCGGCTACTACAGCGATGACGGCAAGCCGGTGGCAGCCGGCGGCAAGGACGCCATCACCTACAAGAAAACCTTCCAGAAAAAAGACGGACGTTTTCTCACCGCCAGCTACACCCTGTACAGCGACGCGGGGGCGGGCATCCTGCCCAACTACCGCCTGTGGCAGGTAACCTGGGAAACGGCGCCGCAGCAGTTCACGGGCAGCGCAGACGGCCCGTCCGTCATCTACAGCCTGGCCTGGGATGACGGCTCGGTGGTCGAACGCGGCCAGTACGTGAAAGGCAAGCGCCAGGGACTGTGGGTACGCGAGGGCATGCACGAAGGCAGCGAAAAGGGCAATTTCGTCAACGGCCTGCAGGAAGGCCTGTGGCGCTTCGATTATCCCAGGCAGAGCGAGAGCGGCATGTACCGCGCCGGCAAGCGCGAAGGCCGCTGGACCGTCGTCAACTATGCCGATGCAGAGGAAGTGACGGGCTTCGACACCTACGTGGCCGGCCAGCTGAATGGCCCGCATGAACGCAGCATGGGCGGCAAGCCGCAAACGCGCGGCAACTACGTCAACGGCACGCGCCATGGGCCGTGGATCACGGAAGATGGCGACGGCAACTTCATCGAGGGTTTGCGCGACGGGCCGTGGAAGCTCAAGCTCAAGAACAAGGCCACGCAAAGCGTCACTTTCGTGGCCGGCAAAAAACAGGGCGAGGCGCTGGACAGGGATGCGCAAGGCGCGCTGCGCGTGCGCGATCATTACCAGGCCGGCGTGCTCGAAGGCGCGCGCACGCGCTATCTGGGTGCGGCAGGCAAGGAATACGTCGTCTACACGGCCACCTTCCGCAATGGCCAGCTCGACGGGCGCGAACAGGCGTTCGACGACAGCGGCAAGATCCTGCGCCTCGATACGCTGTGGGACAACGGCAAGAAGCAGGGCCTCGATGCGCGCTACTACCCGAACGGCAAGCCGGAACGCCTGGCCGTCATCGACCAGGGCCGACTGCTCACGCACCTGCGCGAGTACTATGAAGACGGCCAGCTGCTCAACGACATCCACCGCTGCACCTTCAAGGAGTACGGCAGCACGCGCGACGACGTGTGCGAGTACCACCACATGTACTATCCTGACGGCAAGCCGCAGTATTACTACGCCTTCCAGTACGGCCAGCGCCAGGAAGGCTATTCGAACTACCCGAACGGCAAGCGCAAGGACGAACTGCTGGTCGACCGCGCCGCCGACACCTCCGTCGTCAACGCCTATTACGAAAGCGGCCAGCTCAAATGCACGGAGCCGCGCAGTGGCCACAGCACGCGCACGGTGAATGGCGAGACCATGATCAGCTATGGCTCGGCCGACCGCGACGGCGACAATATCTGCTACCACCCGAACGGCAAGGTGGCCAGCATCTACACCTTCCGCAAACGCGTGCTCGTCGATTGCGGCAAGCGCTACGATGACACGGGCAAGCAGACGTTCCCCGGGCCGGAAGGCTGCCCGCCCCCCAGGCAAGTGGACTATCCGATAGGACTATGACAATGACGCAAACAAGACGGTCGCAGTGCATCCAGAACCCCGAGCGCATCGATGCGGAGGCGATCCGCGCCGCCATCGCGAGCGGCCAGCAGGTGCTGGTGCAGTTCAATACCCTTGCCGAACCGGGGCCGCTGCTGGCCGACCTCGACGCCCTGGCCGCCACCTGCGGCACGGCGCTGACCATCCGCATCTACGGCTATGACCCGAGGGTGTTCGATGCCCGCATCCTGCGCGCGCTGCCGCATGTGGCCAGCCTGTCCATCGATTGCCACTGGCAAGCCATCCATCTGGAAGTGCTGGGCGAGCTGCGCCATCTCAAGCGCCTGAGCCTGGGCGTCTGCCAGCTGGCCGAGGGCGACATCCTGCAGCTGGATAATTTGCGCGGCCTCGAATACCTGAACCTGGGCGAGTCGGCCAGGAACAATATCGACCTGGCGCCCCTGCGCCACTATGCGCAGCTGGCCAGCCTGGTCCTCGAGGGCCACAGCAAGCATATCGACACCTTGGCCGGCCTGCCGGTGCTGCACGAGCTGTCGCTGTACCGCATCAAGAACAAGGTGCCGCTGGATTTCATCTCGGAGATGGACCGCCTGGACAGGCTGCTGTTGCAGCTGGGCGGCCGCGAATCGCTCGCCCACATCGAGGCGCCGCTGTTGAAGAAACTGGAAGTGATACGCGTGCGCGGCCTGGAAACGCTGGGCGACATCGGCCGCTTCCCGCTGCTGCAGGCGCTATGGGTGGAAGACCAGATCAAGCTGCGGCAGATCGCGCTGGGGGCCAATCCCGTGCTCGAACGCCTGAACCTGCATACCTGCAAGACGCTCGACAGCCTGCCCGGCCTCGCTACCTTGCCCGCCCTGCGCCAATTGTCGGCCTCCGAGACCATGCTCGACATCGACTCTTTGCTGGCGCATGGCCTGCCCGCGTCCCTGACGCATGCGCGCCTGCGCACCGGCAGGAAAACACGCGACGACGCCATCGCCGCGCAGCTGGTGCAACTGGGCTACGAACAGGCGCGCCCTGGCTGAAATCAGCGGCCGGCCGCCAGCTTGCGCTGCCACAGCGCCACGTCGATCATCACGCCGTCCGCACCCGTATTGCGGATGTAGACGCGGTAGCTGCCCTGGCCCATGTCGCCATCGAGGTAGGCCGTGCGCTCGTTGCGCTGCAGCCTGGCGCCCTTGGCCAGCTGGCGGTAGCGCTCCACCACCGTGTCGAAACTGGCATAGCTGCGCAGCGCCACTTCCAGGTCGCGCGGCGGGCGGCCTTCCGCATGGTCCAGCACATTGTTCTGTTTCTTGCCCTTCAAGGTGAGCGGAAAGGCAAACACACCGGCGCCAGCCGACGTCAGCACCGTGGATTTATCTAGCAGCAGCGGCAACAGCGCCGGCGGATAGGCGGGTGGCAGCTGGGCGCGGTTCCAGCCCGGCAGGGCCGGCTGCGCCAGCACATATTCGACGCTGGCGATCTTCTGCCCATCGGCGCCCGCTTCCTTGTCGCCCGCGATCAGCGCCAGCATGGGCGGCAATTGCCGGGCCCAGGCCAGCAAGGGCGCCGCCTCGCCGACCAGCATGCCCTTGCGGTGGAATACCGTCAGCACCGCATTCGGATCGGGATTGCAGACTTTCGCCAGCGGCTGCCCCTCCAGGTGGCAATGCCCGTTGACCAGGCCAAAGGCGATGATGGCGCCGCGCTTGTCGAGCAGCATGGCGCCCCGTTCGCGGCCCTGCTTGCGGTCATTCATCGACGCCAGCAACTGGCGGCCATCGGCCAGCACGCTGCGCGTGGCGTCGCGCTTTTCGCTGATCGCCTCGAGCGCCTGCGCCAGCAGCAGCTCATCGTCCTCCGTGTAGCTGCCGCGCGCGTAGCCGAAGAAATCGAACAGGGCCGCGCGCACTTGCGGGTCTTCGCTCAGGCGCGGCAAGGGGCCGCCGGCCAGCAGGGAAGACAGGCTTTTCCCGACCGGCGCCGAGGGTGCCGCCGTGGCGCGGGCAGGCTGGGAAAGGACGCAAGCGGCTGCCAGCAAAACGCCGCCCAGGGTGCGGTAATTCGAAAAAATGATATGCATGATTCTGTCTGTCGGGGATTTGACCGCGATTACGGCCACGCATGGCGCGCTGGCGATTCTAGCATGGCGCCAGCGCCCATGCGGTGCGGCTGGCGGACGGCGCATGTGCCGGCGCGGCTGCTATGATGGCCGCAATGACGATACCATCCCCCGCCTCGCCCCTGCTTGTCCTCCTGCCCGGCATGGATGGCACGGCACGGCTATTCCACCGTTTTGACGCCGCCCTGCGCGCGCAGGCCGCCATTGACACCTTGTCCATCGCCTATCCGGCCGCGCCACTCGCTTACGCGGCGCTGGAAGCGTTCGTGCGCGAGCGCTTGCCGCAGGACCGTCCCTTCGTCGTGCTGGCCGAATCGTTTTCCGGCCCGCTAGGCGCCGCCCTGCGCGCCGATCCGCCGCCCGGCATGCGCGCCCTGGTCCTGTGCTGTTCGTTCGTGCGCAATCCGCGCCCGATGCTGGCGCCGTTGCGCCACCTGCTGGGCCTTGTGCCCTTCGGCGTCATGCCCGGCTTTGCCCTGCGCCAGGCGCTGCTGGCCCCCTGCTCCACGCCACAGCTGCAGGACGAACTGGCAGCGGCGCTGGCGCAAGTGCCGCCCAGCGTGCTGCGCCTGCGCCTGCGCGCCGTGCTGGAAACGGATGCCTCGCGCAGCTTCGCGCGCGGCACCTTGCCGGTGCTGTATCTGCGCGCCCGCCACGACCACCTGGTGCCGCCGGCGAACGCCCTGCAGATACTGCGCCTGGCACCCGGCGCGCAACTGGCCGACATCGCCGCACCGCACATGCTGCTGCAGGCGGCGCCGGAAGCGGCCGCTGGCGCGGTCGCCGCCTTCGTCAACGGCCTGTCAGCTGCGCAGATACCCGCTTAGACGCGCGCTGGCCAGCACGGCCAGCCAGCTCAGGCCGCCCGACAGCACGCTGAAGTAAATGGCCCGCAGCGGATGCTGGGGCAGCAGATACGCGAGCACGGCCGCGCCCAGCAAGGCGCACAGCACAGGCTTCCACCTGCCGGGAGGCAGCAACGCCAGCAGCAGATTCGTGCCCGCATACAGGTAAAACACCAGCAGCAGGGCCAGGCCGCCGGCCACGCCGCGCGAGCCGAGGCTGCCGAAAAGCTGCGTGTACCAATAAAACCCCAGCCAGCTTAATGCGATAAACAGCAGGCAGCCCAGCGCATGCGCGCCCAGGCCCGCCATCAGGCGAATTTTCACGGTTGCCTGAGTACAGGAATGAAGCGGTGGCCGCAGGCATGGCACATGAAGGTACGCGCATACGTGTCCTGCAAGGCGGCGGCCTCCTTGTCCCAATTGGCGACGAAGGTCGTTTGCGACAAGGCGATGGAGGCGACGCCCCCTGCCACGAAGATCCAGAACAGGCCATTCGCGCCGGCCTGGTAAAAGACGACGGCGGCGATGATGAAAATGATCACGCCCAAGACGATCAGCCCTGCCTTCTGGTGGGTCTGCATCGTCGGCCCTGCGGCCTGGCGCGACAGCAAGGTCTGGCTGCGCGTATGCGCATGGCCATGGATGAAATCACCATCGATCCTGCCCGACATATGGGTCGATGTGCCGGAGATGCCGGAGGCATGCACCATGGAGAGGCGTTGAACGTTGGAACTGTCACATGCCGGGCAATGCGCCATTGCTTTTTCCATAAAATAAAATAATCGCGCACTGTAGCATAAAAAAAGCCGGCCCTTTCACGAGGAAAGGGCCGGCTTGCCGACGTTTGCGGTCAGCAGATTACTTCGCCGAATTGAGCAGCAATTCGTTGAGGCGTTTCACGAAGCTGGCCGGGTCGGCCAGCGAACCGCCTTCGGCCAGCATGGCCTGGTCGAACAGGATGTTGGCCCAGTCGCCGAACTTGCCGCCTTCGGCATCTTCGTATTTCAGGCGCGTCACCAGCGGGTGGTTCGGGTTGATTTCCAAAATCGGCTTCGACTCCGGCGCGCTCTGGCCCGCGGCTTTGAGCATGCGCAGCAGGTTGCCCGACAATTCGTTTTCATCGGCCACCAGGCAGGCTGGCGAATCGGTCAGGCGGAACGTGACGCGCACGTCCTTGGCCTTGTCGGCCAGCACGGTCTTCATCTTGCCCACCAGGTCGGCGTACGAGGTTTCCGTTTCTTCGTGCTCTTTCTTTTCCGCTTCGTCTTCCAGCGCGCCCAGGTCCAGGCCGCCTTTGGCGACGGAGACCAGTTCCTTGCCTTCGAAATCCTGCAGGAAGGACAGCATCCATTCATCGACGCGGTCCGTCAGCAGCAGCACTTCGACGCCCTTCTTGCGGAAGATTTCCAGGTGCGGGCTGTTCTTGGCGGCGGCGTAGTTGTCGGCCGTGACGTAGTAAATCTTGTCCTGGCCTTCCTTCATGCGCGCCACGTAGTCGGCGAACGAGGTGATTTGCTCGTCGCTGTCGTTGGCCGTCGAGGCAAAGCGCAGCAGCTTGGCCAGGCGTTCCTTGTTGGCCGCGTCTTCGCCGATGCCTTCTTTCAGCACCTGGCCGAATTCCTTCCAGAAGACGGCGTACTTGTCCTTCTTGTCCTGCTCGTCGGCGTTCGCCAGTTCTTCCAGCATGCCCAGCACGCGCTTGGTCGAGCCTTCGCGGATGACTTTCACGTCGCGCGATTCCTGCAGGATTTCACGCGACACGTTCAGCGGCAGGTCGGCCGAGTCGATCACCCCGCGCACGAAGCGCAGGTAGGTCGGCATCAGCTGCTCGGCATCGTCCATGATGAAGACGCGCTTGACGTACAGCTTGATGCCGCCGCGCTTGTTGCGGTCCCACATGTCGAACGGCGCCTTGGCCGGAATGTACAGCAGCTGCGTGTATTCGCTGCGGCCTTCGACGCGGTTGTGCGTGTGCGTCAGCGGCGACTGGAAGTCGTGCGACACGTGCTTGTAGAATTCGTCGTACTGTTCCGGCGTGATGTCGGCCTTGTTGCGGGCCCACAGGGCGCTGGCCTGGTTGACGGTTTCGAATTCGTCTTTCAGGACGGTTTCTTTTTTCTCGTCGTCCCACTCTTCCTTCTGCATCACGATCGGCAGCGAGATATGGTCCGAGTATTTGCGGATGATGGACTTGATCTTCCAGCTCGACAGCAATTCGTCCTCGCCTTCGCGCAGGTGCAGGATGATGTCCGTGCCGCGCGACGGCTTGTCGATCGATTCGATGCTGTAATCGCCTTCACCGGCCGATTCCCAGCGCACGCCTTCGGAGGCGTCCACGCCGGCGCGGCGCGTTTCGACGGTGATCTTGTCGGCGACGATGAAGCCCGAATAGAAGCCCACGCCGAACTGGCCGATCAGGGCCGCGTCCTGCTGCTGGTCGCCCGACAGCTTGCCGAAGAATTCCTTGGTGCCCGACTTGGCGATGGTGCCCAGGTGCGAGATCGCCTCGTCGCGGGTCATGCCGATGCCGTTGTCGGAAATGGTGATGGTGCGCGCATCCTTGTCGAAGCTGACCTTGATCTTCAATTCGTGATCGTTGCCGTACAGGGCGTCGTTATCGATCGCTTCGAAGCGCAACTTGTCGGCCGCGTCGGACGCATTCGAGATCAATTCGCGCAGGAAGATTTCCTTGTTCGAGTACAGGGAATGGATCATCAGGTGCAGCATTTGCTTCACTTCGGTCTGAAAACCCAGGGTTTGCTTTTCGGAGACAGCCATTTTTACCTCATAGTCTTGTGGATGGGACGGATTCTACGGAGTTGGGGATGGTACAAGCGATTTCAAGAGGCCCCGCCGAATGTCCTGGAAAGTCCTGTTTATCCCAGGGCGCGGGCCAGAAATGCCCAGATGCGTTCGTCCTGCACCGTGGCCAGGTTCAGGCGCATGCGGGTCGACGGCAGCTGGCGCGGCGAAAACAGGCTGCCCGGCGCCAGCACCAGCCCTTCGGCCAGCGCCTTCTCGGCCAATACATTCGTGTCGCAGCCCGCATCGGCCCACACGAACATGCCGGCCGGCGCGGGATCGAAGCGCAAGCCCGCCTGCTCGACCTTGCGGTACGTCCCCTCGCGCACCTTGTCGAGCCGCGCGCGCAGGCGCTCCGCATGCTTGCGGTACAGCCCCTGCGAAAGGATTTTATACACCACGCGCTCGCCGATGTCGCTGGTGGTCAAGGTGGCCAGCATCTTGCGGTCGGCCAGGCGCTGCGCCCGCTCCGCAGAAGTGGCGATGAAGCCCACGCGCAGGTTCGCCGCCAGGCTCTTGGAAAAGCCGCCCAGGTAAATCACGCGGCGCAGCTGGTCCAGCGCGGCCAGGCGGGTGGCCGGCTGCACCGCGCCGCCCGGGTGCATGTCGCAATAGATGTCATCCTCGACGATCAGGAAATCGTGCTGTTCGGCCAGGCGCAGCACCTGGAAAGCCTTGGCCGCCGACAGCGACGTCGAGCTGGGGTTGTGCAGCACCGAGTTGATCACGTACAGCCTGGGGCGGTGCAGCGCCGCCAGCTCGGTCAGCACGGCGATATCGGGGCCGTCCCCCAGGCGCGGGATGCCGATGACGTGCATGCCCATGGCCGCAAAGGCGCCGAACATCAGCCAGTACGCGGGATCGTCGACGAAAATGGTCTCGCCGGGACGGGCAAACTCGCGCGCCACCAGGTCCAGCGCCTGCATCACGCCCACGGTGGTGACGATCTGCTCGGGCGGACAGGCGATTTCCAGCCCCGCCAGCTTCAGCTGCAACTGCTGGCGCAGCGGCAAAAAACCCTGCGGCGCGCCATAGCCCAGCAGCAAACTGCCGGGCTGGCGGCTGACGTCGCGCAAGGCGCGCGCCACCAGGTCGCCATCGAGCCACTCGGCAGGCAGCATGCCGGTGCCGGGCGCGGGGATGGCCGGCGTCTGGCGGAACATGTTACGGATCAGCCACACCACGTCCATCGGCTGCGCCGCCGCATCCTGCGCGCCCGCTGCCGGCGCCGGCGTGTTCAGGGACGAGCGCTCGCGCACGAAAAAGCCGGCGCCGCGCCGCGATTCCAGGTAGCCGCGCGCCACCAGCTTGTCGTAGCTGGCCACCACCGTGGCGCACGACACGCCCAAGTTGGCGGCGCACTGGCGAATCGAGGGCATGCGCGCGCCGCCGCGCAGCAGCTTGTCGTCGATGCGCGCCGCCAGCGAGCGCGTGATCTGGTCGATCAGGGTTTCGCCCGAGGCGCGCGACAGCAAGGGGAGTGTATTGCTCATATGACCATGACAGTATGTGAAATTATGCGTTGAAGTGTATTTGTACTGTATTGCTATTAATCTCTAGGATAGCAGTAGCGGGCGCATTCATCCACATCTGCCCGTCCCTATTCCACACCACCCGCACCAGGACCGCCATGCCATCGCACGCCACCACCTCCCCCAGTTCCCTCCTGCGCCTCGGCGCCGACCGCACAGGCCTGTTGCTGGGCCTGATCGCCGTCGCCCTCTTCAGCCTGACCCTGCCCTTTACGCGGCTGGCCGTGGCCGAACTCGACCCCACCTTTGTCGCCCTGGGCCGCGCTCTCGTGGCCGCCTGCCTGGCCGGCCTGTGGCTGTGGCACCAGCGCGCGCCGCTGCCGCGCCGCGAACAATGGCTGCCGCTGGCGTTCGTGTCGCTGGGCTGCGTGCTGGGCTTTCCCTGGCTGACGTCGATCGCCATGCGCAGCCTGCCCGCCTCGCACGGCGCCGTGCTGGTGGGCATCCTACCGCTGGCCACCGCCGTGTTTGCCGTGCTGCGCGGCAAGGAGCGTCCATCGCCGGGATTCTGGCTGATGGCCTTGCTCGGCACGGCGTTGGTGGTGGCGTTCGCGCTGCGCCAGGGCGGCGGCAGCTTCCACCTGGCCGATTGGCTGATCTTTGCCGCCGTGCTGCTGGCTGCACTCGGCTATGCCGAAGGCGGGCGCCTGGCGCAAGCCATGCCGGGCCAGCACGTGATTTCCTGGGCGCTGCTGCTGGCCGTGCCCTTTGTCTTGCCCGTGGTGCTGTGGAACGCCTGGCCGCAGCGCGCGCTGATGGCGCAGGCCAGCGGCGCGGCCTGGCTGGGCTTTGCCTACATCTCCGTGTTTTCCATGTTTATCGGCTTCTTTTTCTGGTACCGGGGCATGGCGCTGGGCGGCGTGGCGCGCGTGGGACAGACGCAGCTGCTGCAGCCTTTCCTCACCCTGGTCGGCGCGGCCGTGCTGCTGAACGAGCCCTTGACGGGGGAAAGCCTGCTGTTTGCCGGCGCCGTGATCGCCGTGGTGGGGATCGGACGCAGGCTGAAGTAGCGCTCCCTGACGCCCATTTGCAACGCCGTTGCGCGTGCGGATGGGCACGGCGGCGCGCAAGCCGTACAATACCGCAGCACCATGGCGACGCCTATCCGGCGCCGCTTGCGAACGCACCGCCACAAGCGGGCCAACAAATCCAGCCGGCGCAGCTCGGCATCTTCCGTGAGACTCGTATGAAAATTGAAAATCCGAATCCGATCCAATGGCGCTTTGCCGAACGCGCGGAACAGCTGCAAAGCTCGTTCATCCGCGAAATCCTGAAGATCACGCAGCGTCCCGAGATCATCTCGTTTGCCGGCGGCCTGCCCTCGCCCGCCACCTTCCCCGTGGAAGAAATGAAGACCGCCTTCGACAAGGTCCTGTCGAACAATGGCAAGGTCGCCCTGCAATACGGCCCGACCGACGGCTACCTGCCGCTGCGCCAGTGGATCGCCGACTCGCTGTCCAGCAACGGCAGCACCATCTTGCCGGAACAGGTGCTGATGACGTCCGGCTCGCAGCAGGCGCTGGACTTGCTGGGCAAGGTCCTGATCGACGAAGGCAGCAAGGTATTGGTGGAAACTCCCAGCTATCTGGGCGCCCTGCAGGCATTTTCCGTCTACCGTCCCGAATTCGTTTCCGTCGATACCGATGACGAAGGGCTGGTGCCGTCGTCGATCAACCCCGTCGCCGATGGCGCGCGCCTGCTGTACGCGTTGCCGAACTTCCAGAACCCGACGGGCCGCAGCCTGTCCGTGGCGCGCCGCGTGGAGCTGGTGGAAACCTGCGCCCGCCATGGCCTGCCGCTGATCGAGGATGATCCGTACGGCGCCCTCAGCTACAGCGGCGAGCCGTATCCGAAGATGATCAACATGAATCCGGACGGCGTGATCTATATGGGTTCGTTCTCGAAAGTGCTCACGCCCGGCATCCGCCTCGGCTACGTGGTGGCGCCGATGCCGCTGGTGCGCCGCCTGGAACTGGCCAAGCAGGCGGCCGACCTGCACACGTCGCAACTGACGCAGATGGTCGTGCATGAAGTGATCAAGGATGGCTTCCTGGAGCGGCATATCCCCAGCATCCGCAGCCTGTACGGCAACCAGTGCCAGGCCATGCTGTCGGCGCTGGAAGAGCACTTCCCGGCCGGCGTCACGTGGACCAAACCGGAAGGCGGCATGTTCATCTGGGTCACCCTGCCGAAGCACATCGATGCGATGACACTGCTCGATGAAGCCATCGCCAACAAGGTCGCCTTCGTGCCGGGCGCGCCGTTCTACGCGAACACGCCGGAAACGCACACCCTGCGCCTGTCGTTCGTGACGGTGCCGCCGGAACGCATCCGCGAAGGCATCGCCATCCTCGGCAAACTGATCGCCGCAAAAATGTAATTCACCTCTTCACGCCCCGCCTGCCGCGGGGCGTGTCACCGCTGCCCCCGGCGCCAGGGGGCACGCGTCTTTTCCGCCCAAAAACCGCCTTCACGACGGCAACTGCGTGTATTTATTCTTAAAAGTAGCATAAAAATAATATTTCACCACCCCGCGCAGCATCGATTTTTCCACCTAAAAAATTGGCAAAGCGGTATGATTTGACCGCTGTAGCCGATTTGAACCCAGTCAGCATCACCACAAGTGCAGCATGCGCTGGCAACCAGAGTACATCGAGAAGGCCGGAAGCAATGAGTCCAGGCAGTATGGAGCATTCCCAGCGGCGCGACGCCGCCATTTTGATTGTCGACGATGCGCCGGCCAACCTTGAGCTGCTGCGCAAGCTGATGAGCGAACAAGGCTATCAAACCTATGTCGCCACGTCCGGCGAACGGGCGCTGGCGATTGCCCAGCGCGCCCATCCCGACCTGATCCTGCTCGACGTGCTGATGCCGGACATGGACGGCATCGAAACGTGCCGCCGCCTCAAGCAGCATCCGCTGACGCAGCGCATTCCCGTCATCTTCATGAGCGCCAAGACGGAAACGGAAGACGTGGTGGCCGGCTTCGACTGCGGCGCCGTCGATTACATCAGCAAGCCGCTGCGCATGGCCGAAGTGTGCGCGCGCGTGCGCGCCCAGCTGCAAATCCGCAGCAACAATGAAACCCAGCAGGAGCAGGCCGAGCGCCTGCGCACCATCGTCAACAACATGGCCGAGGGCTTGCTGATCATCGAAGCCGATGGCCGCATCCAGTACACCAACCCGGCCTGCGACCAGTACCTGGGCTACCGCGAAAACGAACTGGCCGGGCGTTCCATCGGCGAACTGCTCAGCCCCCTGGTGACGCAGGAATACCTCGATTACTTCGCCATGTACGCGGCCAATCCCGAGAAAGCGCACAAACACGGCACGCGCGAAGTGGCGATCCGCCACCGCAACGGCGAGACCCTGTGCATGGACCTGACCCTGACGCCCATGTATCTGCGCCAGCCCCTGTATATCGGCCTGCTGCACGACATCACGCACCACAAGCAGTCGGAAGACGCCTTGCAGCGCGCCGCCTATCTCGATCCGCTGACGAAGATTGCCAACCGCCGGCATTTCGACAGCTTCCTGGAAAAGGAATGGCAGCGCGCCGTGCGCGGCGGCGGCGCCCTGTCGCTGGTGGTGCTCGACGTCGACCACTTCAAGCTGTACAACGACAGCCTGGGCCATCCGGCTGGCGACAGCTGCCTGCAGCAGGTGGCGCAAGCCATCGCCTCGCACGCCGCCCGCCCGGGCGACCTGGCGGCCCGCTACGGCGGCGAGGAATTCGTCCTGCTGTTCGCCGACACGGATGCCGAAGGCGCCCTGCACCTGGCCGAAGCCATCCGCGCGCACATCGAGGCACTGCAATTGCCGCACCCCCGGTCCTGCACTTCGCCGTGGATCACCGTCAGCATCGGCGTGGCGACCATCCACCCGCACCAGCTGGATGACCGCAAGGTGCTGTTCGTCGCCGCCGACCGCGCCCTGTACGTGGCCAAGGAAGAGGGACGCAACCAGGTGCGCGTCACGCAGTCGGGCAGCACGGCCTGGGAAACGGTCAAGGCGATCGTGCTGCGTTGATGTTTTCGGTCCCGGGCCAAGCCTGATCAGAATTTTCTGGACACGCTCAGCTTCGCATTGCGTCCCACGCCCGTCACGGCCTCGCTCAGGTACGGCATGTAGTTGCGGTTGAAGATATTATCGACCGTCAGGCGCACTTCCGTGCCGCGCCACACGCCCTGCTTGCCATTCCACGAGGCGAACAGGGTGTGCAGCGCATAGCCTTTCGATGGCGGCAGGCGGTACACATTGCCCACAGGTAGGACGCGGTCCTGCTTCGCCACGAAGCGGCCCTGCCAGCCGATGCTGGCCCCAAGGTCGGGCATGCGCCAGCCCAGGCCGGCCATCAATTTATCCGGCGCGATGGTCGACACGGGTTCGTCCTGGCCCCACGGGTCGCGCTGGGATCCGGTGCGCGTGCCGCGCTGCTTCGACAGCGACGCGCTGGCAAACAGGCGCGGCGAGTTGTAGTAGGACTCGACCTCCACGCCCTGCGTGTGGAAACCGGCCAGGTTGCGGTAGGATGACAGGGCGGGCGGTACCTTACCCGATCCCGGCACATAGCCTTCGATCAGGATGCCCAGGCGCGGGCCGATATTGTCGCTGACCTTGTTGCGGTACGCCGTCAGGCGCAGCTGCACGTCGTCGCGCTCCATGAACACGTTCTGCCGGTGCAGCATGACGCCCGTGCGCACGGCCGTCACCCGTTCGACAGCCAGGTCGCGGCTGGTGCCCGGCGTCGATGAACCGAGCCTGGACGACACGTAGTATTCGTTCGAATACATCTCGTCGATCGTCGGCGCGCGCCAGGTGCGGCTCAAGTCGCCGAACAGCGCCACGCTGCCCGACGCCTTCCAGAACAGGCCCAGGCGGGGCGACCAGTCTTCGTGTGCCTTTGCGCTGAAGTCGTGGCCGGCCGCCGCCAGCGGGCTGTTGTAGCGCGACGCCTTGTTCGGCACGCCCTCGGAAACGACCCGGTCGTGGCGCAGGGCCGCCGTCAGCGTCAGGTCGCCGTAGGTCATCGCATCCTGCAGATACAGGCCCGTGGTTTCCTGGCGCCCGGCCGGCATGTAGTAGGGCTGGAAGTAGCCATAGTTGTAGCTGGGATCCTTCAGCGCCGTCGACGACGGGTAGTACATCAGGGTGTCGCGCACGTTCTTGTGCCATTGCAGGCCCGTCAGCAGCACGTGCGACACGGCGCCCGTCGTAAACACGCTTTCGTTGCGCACCTCCGCGATGCGGTCCACGTACGAAGCCCAGCTCTCGTTGCCCAGCGAGCCCAGGTAGGAGCCCAGCGAAGCGGACGGCAGGCGCTTGTCATGCTGGTCCGTGTGCGAATAGCCGGCGCTGGCCGTCAGCTTGATCCATGGATTGTCCTGCGGCGCGTACTGGTATTTCACGGAATAGGTGTCGTCGTTCTGGTCGCGGTACACGGCCTTGCGCTGCCACGCCTCTTCCAGTCCGTACTTGCGGATTTCCGCCTCGGTCGGCGTGGGCACGTCCTCGCCCATGGCGGCGAACGGGCCCCAGCCCGTGCTGCCGCTCTTCATGGCCGTCAGGGTCAGGAGCTGTTCCGGCGTCAAACGGATATTCAGCTTCGCCAGGCTCGATGGCGCATCGATGGCGGAAAAGCGGAATGGCTTGCCATCGGGTTTGCGCAGGTCGTCGGACTTGCGCTGCGTGGTAAACGCCATCGCATCGAAGCGGCCGTCTTCCGTGCGGCCGTACACGGCCACGGTGGCGTCGTTTTCCCCATTGTTCGAGTGGCGCGAGTACTTGAGCATGGCGCCGACTTTCTCGCCGCCTTCCAGCAAGTCCTGCGCATCCTTGGTCTCGACCGTGATGACGCCGCCGAAACCGCCATTGCCATACAAGCTCGTATGTGCGCCCTTGTTGACCTCGATCTGCTTGATCAGCTCCGGCTCGATGAAGATGGAACCCTGGCGGTATTTCTCGAAGCCCTTGGGCACGCCGTCGAGGATGACCTTCACGTCCTGCACTTTATTGAAACCCCAGATATTGAGACTCTGGCCGCTGGGACGGGCCGTGCCGGCCAGGTCCACGCCGGGCAAGGCGTCGAGCAAGGACGCGACATTATCGGCCTGCTGGCGTTCGATGTCGGCACTGTTGATGTACGAACGTCCGGCCGTGCCGGCGCTGATGGCGTCGCCAAATACGCTGATGGCGGGCATCTGCACGGCGTCAGCCTTGTCGGCCGCCGCCCATGCATGGCCGTGCGCGCCGCCCAATGCCAGCGCCAGCGCGGCGGCCAGCGGGGTCAATCCATTTTTGCTGCTCTTCATCGCTATCCTTGCTGCGGGAATGAAAAAATGCTGGGCAGAGGAAGGCTGTGCACGATCAAGCGGCGGCGTTGAAGGAAGCGTTGCGGCGGAACTCTGCCCGCGCGGACACGCCGCCGGCGCATGGCCGGCGGCGCACTGCAATCACCGGAATAAGTTGCCTTGGTGAAATGCGGAACACATCATATATCGAATGCGAATGATTCGCAATACGATTTAATGCGTAGTTATTCCGGATAGCCGGTGATGTCGGCGATCTCGCGGTACAGGGGCTGCAGCCGCGCATACATCTTGCGATACACGCGCCGGTACAGCTGTTCGTAGATTTTGCGGTGCTCGGGATGCGGCTGGAATACCTTGCCCTTGCGCGTCATCGCCTGCACGGCGGCGGGAAAGTCCGCATGCCAGCCCAGGCCCACGCTAGCGGCGATGGCCGCGCCCAGGCCCGAACTTTCATACACGTGGGCGCGCGCGGCGGGCAAACCGAAGATGTCGGCCGTCAGCTGCATGGCCGCGTCGCTTTGCGAGCCGCCGCCCGCGATGCGCAGCTCCGTGATGGCAATGCCGCTTCGCTGCTCGATGCGCTCCTTGCCTTCGCGCAGCGCATACGCGAGTCCTTCGAGAATGGCGCGGTAGATGTGCGCGCGCGTGTGCACGTCGCCAAAGCCGATCATGGCGCCCTTCGCTTCCGGGCCCGGCACCTTGATGCCGGGACTCCAGTACGGCTGCAGCATCAGGCCCATGGACCCGGGCGGCACGGCGTCGACCAGGCGGTCGAACAGCGCTTCGGCGGACAGGCCCGTGCCGTCTTCGGCGGCGGCAGCCCGTTCGCGGTCGCCGAACTGCTCCTTGAACCAGTTGACCATCCAGTAGCCGCGGAAGATCTGCACTTCCGTGCTGTAGGCGCCCGGCATGGCGGCCGGATACGGCGGAATGAAGCGCGTCACTTCCACGTACTCGCGGTTGGTCGTGTTGATGGTGGCCGTGGTGCCGTAGCTCAGGCACGCCACGTGCGGTTCGACGCAGCCGGCGCCCAGCACCTCGCAAGCCTTGTCGGCGGCCGCCGCCAGCAGGGGCGTGCCTTCCGGGATGCCCGTCGCCGCGGCGGCGGATGCCGTGATGGCGCCCATGCGCGTGCCCGGCGTCACCAGCTTGGGCAGCATGGCGGGCTTGACGGCAAGCGCCTGCCACTTCCAGTCGAAGCGCCCGGCCCAGGCGTGGCGCTTGTAGTCGAACGGGATGTACGCCACTTGCGATCCCGTCGAATCGACGTAGTTGCCGCACAGGCGGTGATTCAGAAAACCCGACAGCAGCAGGAATTTGTGCGTGCGGCGCCAGATGTCGGGCTGGTGCGCGCTGATCCAGTTGATCTCGGCCTCGCGGCGGAAATACGCAATCGTGCCATCGAGGCGCGTGGCGCGGAAGATGGCGCGCCACCATGGCGCCAGTTGCGGAATGTCGCGCGTGCTGCGCTGGTCCAGCCAGGTGATGGCGGGCCGTAATGGCTGCCCCTCTTCATCCACGTTGACCACCGTGCCGCGCTGCGTGGTGACGGCCACGCCGGCCACCGAAGACTTGGCGATGTCTGTACTGCGCCACAGCTGCTGGCACGCTTCGCACACGGCTTGCCAGTAGCCGTCGGCGTCGTGCTCGGCCCAGCCGGGGTGGTCGGAATAGTACGCTTCCAGGAACACTTGCGCCTTGGCCGCCAGCCTGCCGTTCCGGTCGAACAGCAGCGCGCGCACGCTTTGCGTGCCATTGTCGATGGAGAGGATATACGGGCCATCGCCCGCTGCGCAGACCATGGCCTATGCCACGCTGGCCAGCGCGGCGCGCAACGCCTGCAGCAGCGCCTGCGGATCCTTGTCCGGCTGCGCACTGAACACGGGCGCTTCCCAATCCTGTCCGCGCACGGCCACCACGCGCAAGCGCCCCTGCGCATGCCAGGCCGGATACCAGCCCACGTCGACGATGTCGCCATTCGCGCACGTGATCTGCAGCAGGTCTTCGCCCAGGTCGTCGAGCAGGACGTCCACGGGCTGGCGCAAGTCCAGCGGCGACAGGCTGTCGTAGGTGATGCGGGCGTCGCCCAGCGCCAGGGGCTGGCCAAACAGGGTGGTCTCGATGATGTTCTCCTCTTTTATAGTTTTTATCGTTGCTTCATGCGCCTTGCGGCACGCTGTAATGGCGGCGCCACAGGGCCAGGTAGCGCGCCTGTTCCGCATCCCAGCGTACACCATCCCAGCCCAGTTCCTCCTGGCAGATGGCGCGCAGGCGCGGCATGATAGCAAGCGCGCCGCCTGCCAGCTGCAAACCGAGGCGCGTGCGCCGCAGCAGCAGGTCGTCCAGGTGCCGCACGTCCTCGTTGCGCGCGCCCCAGCGCAGCTGCGCCCACAAAGTCTGCGTGCCGGGAATCGGCGCCAGTTCGCCGTCCTGCGCCGCATCGCACAGCGCCTGCGCGGCCGGGCCATGGCGGCCCAGCAGGCGTGCGCGCTGCTCGCCGTCGAGCGCCAGTGCCTTGCCCGACAAGGGAGGCGTGGGGTCGAAGATCGGCAAGGGGCGCAAGTCCGCCTGCCAGCCCGGCAGCAGCGGCGCGGCGCGGCGCAAGGCGTCGAGGGCGATCACGCGGAACGTCGTCAGCTTGCCGCCGGCCACCGTCAGCAAGCCGTTTTCCAGCCATAGCGCATGTTCGCGCGCTTCCTTCGACGGGTCAAGCTGGCCGCTGTCGATCACGGGGCGCACGCCGGCAAACGTGGCCAGCACATCGTCTTCGCCCAGCGCCAGCTGCGGAAACTGCCAGCGCAGCGCCGTCATCAGATAATCGAGTTCGCCGCGCGTGATGGCCGGCTCCAGGTCCAGGCTGGCGCCGTGGTCGACATCGGTCGTGCCCACCAGGGTCACGCCCTCCCACGGATACGCAAACACGGGACGGCCATCATGCGGATGCATCAGGCTGACGGCTTGCGCCAGCGGCAGACGCCAGGCCGGCAGCAGCAGATGGCTGCCGCGCAGGGGCCGCAGTTTCGGCTTTTCTCCCACCTGGCCGCGCAAGCCGTCGGCCCAGGCGCCCGTGGCGCTGATCACCAGGCGCGCGCGCACGGTGAATGCCGTGCCATCGAGCGCATCGTTCAAGGTGGCGCCGGCGACCTTGCCGTCGTCATGCAGCAGCGATGCCACGCCCAGGTAATTGACGGCCACGCCGCCATGGCGGCGCGCCTCCTGCAGCACGCGCAGCACCAGGCGCGCATCGTCCGTCTTGGCGTCCTGGTACAGCATGCCGCCCTGCAGGCCCTCGCGCCGGATATGCGGCGCCAGCATGGCAAAGTCGGACGCATCGACATAGCGGCGCGCGCGCCGCCCCGCCATCACGTCATAGATGGCCAGGCCCAGCATGAACTGGCGCCGCCCCGGCTTCCTGCCCGTGTAATCGCCAAAGGCAAAGCCCTGCGGCTCGACCAGCCCCGCCGCATCCGTCAGCAACGCTTGCCGCTCATGCACCGACTCGCGCGTCATGCCGAACTGGCCCTGCTTCAGGTAGCGCAAGCCGCCGTGCACCAGCTTCGACGAGCGGCTCGACGTGCCCCAGGCGAAATCGCGCTGCTCCACCAGCAGCGCCTTCAAGCCGCGCCGCGCCGCTTCCAGCAGGATGCCGGCGCCTGTGATGCCGCCGCCGACGATCAAGATATCCCACTCGCGCGCCAGGATGCCAGGCAGCTCCCCCCTGTTCACGATCCGCCTCCCGCCTCGGGCAGCAGCTTACCGGGATTCATCATCCCCTGCGGGTCGAACTGGCGCAGCAGCGCGCGCATGGCGGCGATGCCCAGCTCCCCCTTTTCCGCCGCCAGCCACGGCGCATGGTCCGTGCCCACGCCATGCTGGTGGCTGATGGTGCCGCCGTTGGCGACGATGGCGGCGCTGGCCGCGTCTTTCAACGTGCGCCAGCGCGCCATGTTGTCTTCAAAGGTCGGCGCCAGCCGGTACACATACGTGGTGTAGACGCTGGCGCCCTGCGCATACACGTGCGACAGGTGCGTGTATGCATGCACCTGCTCGCCATGCTGCGCCAGCGCTTTGGTGCCCGCCTGTTCCAGCGCCGCCATCATGGACGTGACGCGCGGCCAGTCGACGGCCGTTTCCACCGTGTCGATGACATAGCCGTGTTCCCAGGCGCCGTTGCGCAGGTAGACGTTGCGAAAGCGCCCCTGCTTCCACTTGTCGCCCATGTGGCGTCCCACGTGCACGCCCTTGTGGCGCCGCGCCAGCGCCAGGGCGCCGCGCAGGGCCGCGCGCGCCGTTTTTTCTTCTCCGCTGACGCCCAGCATCAGCATGCATTTGCCTTCGCCGCAGCCGCGCAGGGACAGGTAGCGCTCCAGCAAGCCCACCAGCTTCTTGTGCCCTGCCAGGGTCAGCATGGTCTGCGTTTCCAGCGCGTTCGACAGGCGCAGCATGCACAGGGGCAGGCGCGACTGGGCCAGCGCCCGCACGGCAGCCAGCGCCTGGCCCCAGTCGGCGAAAAACACGGCGTGGAATGCTTCATGCGGTGGCAGCGGCGAGATGCGCACCGTGGCCTGCGTCACGATGCCCAGCCGCCCCTCGGAACCGAGCACCATTTCGCGCAGGTCGATGCCGGCCGCCGAGGCGGGAAACGTGGGGATGCTCAGGGTACCGGCCGGCGTTTCCACTTCGCCGCCCGCGAACAGCTGCTCGATGCGACCATAGCGCAAGGATTGCTGGCCCGACGAGCGCGTAGCGATCCAGCCGCCCAGGGTCGAATACTCGAACGATTGCGGATAGTGGCCCAGGGTGTAGCCCTGCGCGCGCAGCTGCGCTTCCAGGTCGGGACCATACACGCCCGCGCCGAACGTGGCCAGCTGCGCTTCCCGGTCCAGGTGGCCCAGTGCGGATAAACGCTGGAGGCTCAGTGCCAGCACGGGACGCGGCCCCGCCGCCACCGTCAGGTGCCCGGCCACGCTGGTGCCGCCGCCGTGCGGGATGACGGCCACGCAGGCCTGGCGCGCATACGCGAGCAGCTGGCGCACCTGCAGCGCGCTGTCGGGAAAAGCCACCCCATCGGGCACGGCGCCGATGCGGCCATGGCGCAATTTAAACCAGTCGGGCAGGCTTTGACCGAGCGCATGGCGCACGCGCGTGGCAGGCGCGGTGTCGATCAGCGGATGCGGCGCCAGGCGCGACATGGGCACCTGCGCGCAAGCGTCGTCGAAGGTGGCATCGACGATGGCGCTGCCCGGCCCCAGACGCTCGCGCAGAAATGCCAGCGCGTCCTCGCTCAGCGCATACGTGATGCTGTCGTCTCCCCAGCCATTCCAGCGTTGCATCGATATCCCCTGTGTTTGGCCAGTTGCGCGCCACGGCGGCTTGCTATACTGTGCTTGTCTGATTTTCTTGCCAGATCAATAGCATATGCCGCCAGAGACGAAGGGTATTGGTTTTTCATGACAATCGCATTGTTCCATCATGACAAGCACTGACGGCCAGGTCGCCGGCGCCTATCTGCAGCCGCTGCTGGAAGCGGCCGGCGCGCACGGCATCGATAACGCCAGCCTGGCGCTATCGGCCGGCGTGGCGCCGCAGAGCCTGGAAGCTTCCGCGGCCAGCCTGGCCGCGCGCGACTACGTGCGCCTGCTCGACGCGGGCGCGCAGCTGGCGGGCGATGCGCATTTCGGCCTGCACGTGGGGCAGCGCGTGCGCATGGGCACCTACAGCGCGTATGGTTTGATTTTGCTCAGTTGCAGCAACGTGGGCCAGGCGCTGGAACAGACGGCCCGCTATGAACGGCTGGCGCACGACCTGGGCCGCTCGACCCTGCAGCGCGATGGCGCCGTCGCGCATTACCGCTGGGCAAGCAACTACCCGGGCGCCAGCCGGCACCTGGTCGACAGCGTCTTTGCCGGCATCCGCGTGTGCGGCGACTGGCTGGCCGGCATGCCGCTGCCGCCGGCCCGGCTGGCATTCACCCACGACGGCGGCGGCGACCTGCTGCGCCACGCGGCCCACCGCGACGAATACATACGCGTGCTGGGCAGCCTGCCCGCCTTCAACGCCCCCGCCAACAAGGCCACTTTCGACGCGCAACTGCTGGACTGGCCCGTGCCGAACGCCGACGTCAGCCTGTATCCCGTGCTGTGCCAGCATGCGGAACAATTGCTGGCGCAGCGCCAGGCCGCGGCGCAGGCCAGCGGCGGCGCCATCGACGCGCAAGTGCACGCGGCCATCGTCGCGGGCTTGCGCCAGGGTTCGGCACGGCTGGCTGCCGTTGCCGCCGCACTCGCTGTCACGCCGCGCACCTTGCAGCGCAAGCTGGCCGACGCGGGCACCAGCTTCCAGGCCCTGCTGGACCAGGCCAGGTACGGCCTGGCGCGCGACTATCTGCGCGCGCCGGATTTGTCGCTGGTCGACATCGCCTTCCTGCTCGGCTACCAGGAGCAGAGCGCCTTCAACCACGCGTTCCGCATATGGGCGGGCACCAATCCCGGCGCCTGGCGCCTGCAGGAAATACAGGCGAAGCAAGCCGGTTTGTAGGCGTGCGCGGGCCATGCCTGGCGCGTTTTCTCGCTATACTGGCATAGTCAGGTTTTCCACGATCACTCCAACCCGCAATGCAAAGGATTAATATGCAACTCAAAGACAAAGTCGCACTGATTACCGGCGCCGCCAGTGGTATCGGCAAGGAAATGGCCATTGAATACGCGAAACAAGGCGCCAAGGTCGTCATCGCCGACCTGGCACTGGAAGCGGCCAGCAAGACGGCCGAGGAAATCAAGCAGTCGGGCGGCCAGGCGTTTGCCGTTGCCATGGATGTTTCCAGCGAAGCACAAGTCGACCAGGGCGTGGCCGATGCGGCAGCCCACTTCGGCGGCATCGATATCCTGATCAGCAATGCGGGCATCCAGATCATCAGCCCCGTCGTCGATTACCCGTTCGAGCAATGGAAAAAGATGCTGGCCATTCACATGGACGGCGCCTTCCTCACCACGCGCGCCTGCATGCGCGAAATGATCAAGGCGGGCCGCGGCGGCGCCATCATCTACATGGGTTCCGTGCACTCGCACGAAGGCTCGCCGTTCAAGAGCGCCTATGTGGCCGCCAAGCACGGTTTGCTGGGCCTGGCCAAGGTGGTGGCCAAGGAAGGCGCGAAGGACGGCATCCGCGCCAACGTCATCTGCCCCGGCTTCGTGCGCACGCCGCTGGTCGACAAGCAAATCCCCGAACAGGCGGCCCAGCTGAACATCAGCGAAGAAGACGTGATCAAGAAAGTGATGCTGAAAGACACCATCGACGGCGAATTCACCACCACGCAGGACGTGGCGCAAACGGCCGTGTTCCTGGCGGCGTTCCCGTCGAACGCACTGAGCGGCCAGTCCATCGTCGTCAGCCACGGCTGGCATATGCAATAAACAGCTAATGTATCCGGCAGGCGGCGCCGTCCGCCTGCATCACCGCATCTGAAAGTTCCCAATTGCAAGACAACACTTACCGCCACCCGCGCGCGGGCTGGCCGGGGCGCCTGTTTGCCGCGCTCGCCAATTCCACGCGCTTTGCCAACCTGCGCCAGGCCGTCATGTCCCGCCTGCCCTTCCTGACCCTGCACAGCGACGTGCGCGACGTCGTCTACGTGAGCTGGCTGGTGGATGCCGCTGCCGCGCAGCAACTGCTGCCCGCCGGCGTGGCCTTGTGGCAACGCGACGGCAAGACGCCATTTACCGTGCTGACCTACCGCCACGGGCATTTCGGCCCGGCCCTGCCCGGTCCCCTGCGCCGGATGCTGCCGTCGCCCATGCAAAGCAACTGGCGCTTGTACCTGGACCGCACGCCACCAGGCGCGCCGGCCGTGCCTTGCGTGTATTTCTTGAAAAACATCATGGACAGCCTGCCGCATGCGCTGGGCACGCGGCTGTTCAGCGACATCTTGCCGACCCACCTGGCCGCCGGCATGACGCATGAGGTGACGGCCACGCAGGCGTGCTGCAGCATTGCGCCCGGCGCCGGCAGCGCACCCGCGCTCGATGTGCAGGCGGACCTCGCCAATAGCCAGACCCTCGACGGGGATTGGCAGCAGCTGTTCGGCAACTGGCGCGACGCCGTCGCCTTCCTCGCCTGCCAGGATGCGGCCATCGCTGCAGTGCCGCGCAACGGCAAGCTGGTCTTTGGCGAAATCGACCTGCCCGTTGATGTGGATCAAGTGCAAGCGCTGACGGCCTTGCGCGCCGATTGCGGCTTGCTGGGGCAGCTGCCGCCCGTCTCCAGGCCGTTTGCCTTTCTCGTGCCCAAGGTGGCCTTCAAGGCGCTGTCAGAGCGCTTGCTGTAGTCCGGCGGCGCTCGGGCGCACGCAAGGGCGCAGCCTGGCCGCCGCGCCGCCGTTCCAGCTTGAACAGGGCCATCGCCTGCTCCAGCTGCAAGGTCTGGTCCTGCAGCGAGGCGGAAGCGGCCGCCGATTCCTCCACCAGCGCCGCGTTCTGCTGCGTCACTTCATCCATCTGCGTGACGGCCATATTCACTTGACCGATGCCGTGGCTTTGCTCGCGCGAAGCCGAGGCGATCTCTTCCATGATGCCGTGCACGCCCTGCACCGCGCCCAGCATCTCGGCGCTGCTGGCGCCCGCCTGCTGCGCCAGCTTCGCGCCCGCCTGCACCTGCGCCAGCGACGCCGTGATCAATTGCTTGATTTCCGTGGCGGCCGCCGCGCTGCGATGGGCCAGGCTGCGCACTTCGCCCGCCACGACGGCAAAGCCGCGCCCCTGGTCGCCCGCGCGCGCCGCCTCGACGGCCGCGTTCAAGGCCAGGATATTCGTCTGGAAGGCGATGCCCTCGATAATGCCCGTAATGTCGCCGATCTTCTTCGATGAAGCGTCAATGTCCGCCATCATGCGCACCATCTGGCTGACGATTTCGCCGCCGCGCCCTGCCAGGCCGTGTACCTTGCCCGCCATGTCGCTGGCCTGCACGGCGTTGCCGCTGTTTTGCTGCACCGTGGCCGCCAGCTGCTCCATGCTCGACGCCGTCTGCTGCAGAGCCGACGCCTGCGCTTCCGTGCGGCCCGACAAGTCCATATTGCCGGCCGCGATTTCCTGGCTGGCCATGCTGATGCGCAGGAAATTGCCGCGCACGTCGCCGACGATGGAATGCAGGTTGACGCGCAACTGGCGCAGCGAGCGCAGCAACTGCCCCATCTCGTCGCGCCGCGTGGTGTCGAGCTCGCCCGTCAGGTCGCCGCCCGCCATCACGTCGCAGGCCTGGCGCGCTTGCTGCAGCGGCTGCAATACGGCGCGGTACAGGCTGTGCCAGAAATACAGGGTCGCCAGCACGGCCAACACGGACAGGCCCGTCAGCCAGCCGCCCGCGCCGGCCGGCAGCAGGCCCGTATTCCAGGCCAGTTGCAGCAGCAGGACGGCCGTCAGCAAGCCCAGGTTCCAGCCGATGCGCTTGCCCAGCGGCAAATCGCGCAAGCTGGCCAGCCGCGCAAGCCAGCCCGTGCGCACGGCCGCGCCCTGGCTGATGACGATGCCGTCGGCCTGCCCCGCCTTGATGCGCGCGTACAGGGCGGATGCCTGCGCCACTTGCTGGTGCGTGGGCTTGGTGCGCACGGACATGTAGCCGACGGCCACGCCATCCTCGACCACCGGCGTCACGTTCGCCAGCACCCAATAGTAATCGCCATTCTTGCAGCGGTTTTTCACCATGCCGCTCCACGAACGCCCCGAGCGGATGGTGGCCCAGAAATCGGCAAACGCTTCCACGGGCATGTCCGGATGGCGCAGGATGTTTTGCGGCGCGCCGATCAGTTCTTCCGCACTGTAGCCGCTGACGGCGATGAAATACGGGTTCGCATACGTGATATTGCCTTGCAAGTCGGTAGTCGAGACGATGGTCTCGGTATCGCTCAGGTTGATCTCGGTATCGCTGACGGGAAGATTGAGTCGCATGGTCGGATCCTTGGCTGTAGCCCGTGCAGGCACGGGGGAAAGGGCAAATGCGGGACGGCAGAAAGCCGGCGGCAGTCTGCACCGATACATTAATTTTAATATTTAATTATTAATTTAAATGGGCAATTTTTACTGGCAAAATTGCCTTGCGAATCTGCAAATATTGCAGGTGGCGGCGTGGCCGCTGGGGAATGGCGGGAGCGATGCCGGAACAGCGTGACTGTCCCGGCGGCAAACAGCGCGGCGTTTAGCGGGGCACGTAGCGCCAGCCGGTGCTTTCCAGCATGAAGGTCAGTTCCGTCTTGATGCCGTCAGGACGGCTCGGCACGCTCAACTCCGTATCGCACACCAGGTAGCCCGTCTTGCGCTGGACGTCGCACTCGTTGACGGCCTTCACTTGCATGGTGCTCTGCGCTTCCTGCATCTGCACATCCTTGGCCGCTTCCGGATTGCGCGCCACTTCATCCTTGGCCCAGGCGCGTATCATCGATTGCGCCTCGGCCGGCGACGGTCCCGCGAACTTGGCGTTCTTGCGCTCGACGCCCACCCAGGTACCGTTCTCGTTACGCAGCGGCAGCACCATGAAAGCATCGCGCATGCCGGCGCTCATGCCCACCAGGCACACCACTTCGCCTGGCACTTCCTGCGAATCCTGGCAGCCGGCCAGGCTGGTGACCTTGACGGCGATCGGTACCGGCATAGTCGATTGCATCTTGGCTTGGGTCTTGGCCACGCCCACCTGCACGGCGGCGTGGATTTGTTCGAGTGTCGGCATGGTGGCCGCCTGCGCGGGCAAGGTGGCGAACAGGGCGGCGGCGGTCAGGGCAAAGGCAGTCAGGCGCATGGGTATCGAGAGTCGTGGTCAAAGGCCGGCAGTCTAGCACTTTGCATCAAATCAGCTGTTTCTATAGGGAATTATCCACGGCATCGGGCGCGAGAAAGGCGCCGCCCGCATCCGCCTGCCCGCGCAGGCGCAGGCCGATGCCCCGCAGCATTTCGACCAGCTCGCGCAAGCGCAAGCCCTCGTCCGTCAGTTGGTACTCGACCTTGACGGGCACTTCCGCGTAAATCGTGCGCGTCAGCAAGCCCGCCTCTTCCAGCGCGCGCAAGTCCAGGGTCAACATGCGCTGGGAAATGTTCGGCACGGCGCGGCGGATTTCGCTGAAGCGCTTCGGCCCCGCCATCAGATAGCTGAGCAGCACGACCCGCCAGCGCCCGCCCAGCAGGCGCATGGCTTCTTCCACGGCGCAGCCGGAGACATTCTGTTTCATGATGGCGATCCGGTATAAAAAATGTACCTATACCACATTATTCTGCCTTCTTCCAAATAATAACCATAGCGGCTAGACTGCCCTTCCCTCAACCAACATGGAGTGTCGACTTGGAAACCACCCTGATTTACAGCGTGCCCTTCGGCTGCTCGTTTGCCGCCATCGCCGCCCTCGAATGGAGCGGCTTGCCGTATCGCCTGGCCCGCGTGGAAGCGCGCGACCCGGCCAGCAAGCAGCATCCCGCCTTTCTCGCCATCAATCCGCTGGGCCAGACGCCGGCCCTGCTCACGCACGCGGGCGCGCCGCTGCTGGAAAGCATGGCGATCCTGCTGCACCTTGCCGCCCGCGCACCCGCCAGCGGCCTGGGCTTTGCGCAGGGCACGCCGCAATACGACCGCCTGAACAGCGTGCTCTCTTTTCTGCACACGACGTTTCACGCGGCCTTCATGCCCGCCTTCCAGGCGTCGCGCGCGCCCGCCGGCGATGCGCGCGCGGCCGTCTGGCGCGAGATGGCCATCGACAAGGTCAACAAAAGCCTGGCGCACCTGGAACGCCTGCTCGATGGCCGCGCCTGGCTCGCCTCCGATGCCGCGCCGACCATCGCCGACGCCTACCTGGCCGCCACGGCGCGCTGGGCCGAACCGCTGCAGCTGGCCAGCCTGGCCGATTATCCGCACGTGGCGCGCCTGCTGGCGGCGCTGGAACAAGACCCCGGCATCCGCTTTGCCCATGCCATCGAAGATGGCGTGCCGGCGGCCAGTCAGGGCGGATTCCTGGGCCATGTGGCGCTCGACCAACTGGCACTGCCGGCCGGCTAACCGGCGGTCAACTCCCGCAGCAAGCGCGTCTTTATTGCTATGATGTCGGGCTGCCGGCGGTACAGCCGGCCACGTCAATACCATATCGATAACGTCGTCATAAGAATCGGGAGTTTGAATGAGTTTACGTCTGCTGCTCTTGGGAGCATTCAGTGCCGCCATGGCCGCCACCGCCGCCGTCGCTGCAGAACCGGCGCCGGCCGCGCCACGCGGTTTCACCGTGGAAGACATGGTGGCCATGGAACGTGTGGGCAGCCCCGCGCTGTCGCCGGATGCCACGCGCGTCGTCTACACGGTGCGCACCACCAACCTGGATAAAAACCGCGGCAACACGCAACTGTGGATGATCGACCTGCGCGCGCCTAACGCGGCGCCGCGCCAGCTCACGCGTGGCGATGCCAGCGCCAGCGACCCGCAATGGTCGCCGAATGGCGACGCCATCTACTTCCTGTCCGGCCGCTCCGGTTCCTCGCAAGTGTGGCAACTGCCCCTGAACGGCGGCGAAGCGGCCAGGGTCACCGACCTGGTGCTGGATGTCGACACCTACCGCTTGTCGCCGCAGGGCGACCGCCTGGCCTTCAGCATGGGCGTCTTCCTCGATTGCGCGGACCTCGCCTGCACCAAGAAGCGCCTCGATGAAAAAGCCAAGAACAAGGCCAGCGGCATGGTCTACGACCAGATGTTCGTGCGTCACTGGGATACCTGGGCCGATGGCCGCCGCAACGCGCTGTACTCGGCGCCGATCGACGCCACCGGCAAGGTCAGCGCCACGCCCGTCAGCCTGAGCGGCACCCTCGATGGCGACGCGCCATCGAAGCCCTTCGGCGACAACAGCGAATACCACTTCAGCCCCGACGGCAAGACGGTGGCCTTCTCCGTGCGCGTGGCCGGCCGCACGGAATCGTGGTCGACCAACTTCGACGTCTACACGATTCCTGCCGCCGGCGGCCAGGCGCCGCGCAACCTCACCGCCGACAATCCGGCCTGGGATGCCAAGGCCACCTACTCGCCCGATGGCCGCACCCTGGCCTATGTCGCCATGACCAAGCCCGGCTTCGAAGCGGACCGTTTTCATTTGGTGCTGATGGATGTCGCCACCGGCAAGAAGCGCACCCTGGCCGACGACTGGGACCGTTCCGTGGCCGACTTCCGCTGGACGCCGGACGGCAAGGCTTTCCTCGTCGCCGCCGATGACGTGGGCCAGCACCGCCTGTTCCACATCGACGCGGCCAGCGGCAAGGTCGCTGCGCTGACGGGCAAGGGCGCCGTGGGCGACTTCGACGTGCGCGGCAATACCATCGTGCTGGCGCAAGCGAATCTGGCCTCGGGCGCGCAGCTGTACACGCGCAAACTCGACGCCAAGTCCGAATCGGCACCGATGGTGCAGCTGACGAAGCAGAATGCGCAAACGCTGGCCAACGTGCGCTTTGGCGAATATGAACAGTTCTCGTTCGCCGGCGCGAATGGCGAAACCGTCTACGGCCACGTCATGAAACCGTGGAATGCCAAGGCCGGCGAAAAGTATCCGGTCGCCTTCCTGGTGCACGGCGGCCCGCAAGGCAGCTTTGGCAACAGCTGGAGCTACCGCTGGAATCCGCAAGTGTATGCGGGCGCCGGCTACGCCACCGTCTTCATCGACTTCCACGGCTCCACCGGCTATGGCCAGAAATTCACGGATTCCATCAGCGGCGACTGGGGCGGCAAGCCGCTGGTCGACCTGCAGAAAGGCCTGGAAGCGGCCACCAAGAAGTTCCCATGGCTGGACCGCGAGCGCAGCTGCGCGCTGGGCGCGTCGTACGGCGGCTACATGATGAACTGGATCGCCGGTAACTGGCCGGATGGCTTCAAATGCCTGGTCAACCACGACGGCGTGTTCGACAACCGCGGCATGGCTTACGCGACGGAAGAACTGTGGTTCACCGAGTGGGAAAACGGCGGCACCTACCACGACGCGCCGGCCAAGCACGAACAGTTCAACCCCGTCAACTTCGTGAAGAACTGGAAGACGCCGATGCTGGTGGTACAGGGCGACCTGGACTTCCGCATCCCCACCGCGCAAGGCCTGGGCACCTTCACGGCGCTGCAGCGCCAGGGCATCCCGAGCAAGCTGCTGGTCTTCCCGGACGAAAACCACTGGGTGCTGAAACCGGCCAATTCGCTGCTGTGGCATCACACGGTGCTGGATTGGCTCAATACCTACACCAAGAAGTAAGCAGGTGAATGTCGGATTACGGCCTTTGGCCTCGGCGGCCCCGCCTAATCCGACCTACGTTCGCTCTTCATAACAAAAAAGCCGCACGGTGCATCCCAGCACCGCGCGGCTTTTTCCATGCGTAGGTCGGATTAGCGGCGCGCGCGCCGCGTAATCCGACACACCCACCATCGTTCAATACGCAGTGAGCGCCTTGGCGAACTTCACGATCCACAGCCGGCTTGGGCGTTCGCGGTCGTCGCCGCGCGCCACGCGGATGGTGTTGCCCGCGGTGCAGCCGACAGCGCTGCTGGTGACGATGGCGCCGTTGGCGTCGACCGTGCACTTGGTCACGTCCGCGTCCGCCACTTCCACGCCAGCCGCATCAAAGATCTTGGTCTTCAGGCCGAAGTCATTGTCGTTGGCCAGCGCGATGGTGGAGTCGTCGACCAGGGTCAGGCCCTCCGCCTTTTCCGCCGCCCAGCCGATGGCGTTCAAGTCCAGCAGCAGGGTTTTCTTCAGCGGCGTGACGGCCGCCCAGTCGGCGCCATTGACGGCCGCGCCACCCATGCTGCTCTTCTCCAGGTCGGAACTGGTGGCGTTGTAGGCGGCGGCAGAAATATCCGTGGCGCCCTTCAATTCCACCAGCATCAGCTTGTTGAACACCTTACCCGACGGCGCGGCACCCTGCTCGATGACGAGGAACTTGCCGCCGCCCAGCGCCACCATGTCGCCCAGCTTGGCGTTGCCCGTGCGGCCATCCTGGTAGTCGGCGGCATTGAGCGGATACGCATACATCTTGCCGCTGCTGCCCGTCGTCGGGTCGAATTCGATCCAGCGCGTGAAGCGGGCGAAGCGCTCGACCTGCTCCGCCTTCTTCGTCACCGAATACATGGCCGTGCCGTCGGACAGGGGGCTTTGCAGGAAGGCGTACAGCTTGTCGTTGCTCGCATCTAAGGTCATGCCTTCCATGCCGCGGTTCGCGCGGCGCTTGGCGAACAGGGCCGGCAAGCCCTTGCCCGGCTCGTACTTGGCCTGAATGATACCGGTGGCCGCATCGATCTTGATGATGAAGGGGCCGTATTCATCGGACACCCACAGCGCGTTGCGCTTGGCGTCGACGACGATGGCTTCCGAATCGAGGCCGCCCGCATTGAAGACGGCCTTGCCGCTTGCGTCGAACTTCATCGCATCCATGACGGGAATCTCGGCCGAATTGCCGACGGCGCCCACGGGCACGGGCAAGCCCGAACTGTTGACGCTGGCCGACACCTTGATCGGCGTGCTCGATGCCAGCACGGCGCCGTTCTTGCCCACCGTGATCACGCCAAACGAGGGGGTAAAGCTGGGCGACGGGAATATCTTGCTGCCGATGGTGCCCTTGCCCGATGGATCGGGTACCAGCGGGCCGTCGCCGTTCGGGCCACGGTCCGTCAAGCCATAGAATTCCAGGTCGCCGGCCGCATTCTTGCCCTTGTAAGCCAGGCCCGAGCCGTACGAGGGCAGGAAGCCGTTCGGGAATTCGCCCTTGATCTTCGCGTTCGCGCCTTCGTACGGCACGTAGAATTTATCGGCTGCCTGGATCTGGTAGCGCGTCACGGTGACTTTCACTTCCCCCACCGGATTGGCTTGCGTCAGCGCCTCGTTGACGGGCGCGCCCGCTTTCGAGGCGAGCGTATCTTCAAAATGCTCGCGCACGAGGGCGCGGCGTTCCGCGTCCACCGTACGGCCGGCGAATTTCGCCCCCACCGCGGTCAGGTGCGCGGCCAGCGCCGTGTTGAAGACGGTCGGGGCGGCGGCAAAGTCCAGCGTCTTGCCGGCCAGCGCAGCCTTTACTTCGGCCGTCAGCTTGATGCCGTTCGACGGATCGCTGTCATCATCGAGCAGTTGCAGCGCCAGCAGGCGGTTGACGACCTTGTCGTCCGCTACGTTCGTGCTGGCGGCCAGCGCCAGCGGCGTGACGATGGCGCCGCATGGCGCCGAGCCCAGGGCCAGGCCGCCCACGCTGAAGGCCACCGTATCGCCGGGGTTGCACATGAATTCGCCCTTGGCATTGGTGCTGGCCTTGGCCGCGCTGCCGGCCACGTAATCGAGGCCTTCCACCGCGCCGTCCAGGAACACGCCCGTCTGCGCCACGGGCTTGGAAGGTTCCGCCGGCGGATTGTCGCTGCCGCCGCAAGCGGCCAGGGCCAGGCCGGCGGCGATGGCCAGCAGGGTCAGTTTCGGGATGGGCGTTACGGCAGTGTTCATGCATTCCTCGGCTAAGGTGGGTGGAGTCAGCCGGGAAGATTAACTGGACAAGGTGACAAGCCCGTGACAAGCCTCAAGCCTGTGGCATATCCGCCACGGGCCCGCCGATGCCGCCAAAACGGCCATCGGCCTGGCGCCGGAATTCCTTCGGCGTGACGCCCTTCACCTGCAAAAAGCGGCGGTTGAAGTTGGCCACGTTCTGGAAACCCACGTCGTAGCAGACGTTCGACACATAGTGATCCGTGTCCATCAGCAGCTGGCACGCCTTGTTGATGCGCAGCCGGCTGATGAAATCCGTGAAACTGTTGCCCGTCGCCTTGCGGAAGAAGCGTGAAAATTTACTCAGCGACATGCCCACCTGCTCGGCCAGCATTTCCGCCGAAATCGGCTCGCGGTAATTGTCCGTGATGTAGTTGAGGACGGAGTTGACCTTGGCCAGGGTGGCGTCATCGTCGTACGAGCGCAGGGAGGCGCTCGACAGCAGGCGATAGTTGGCCGTGCGCGCCAGCTTGCTCATCAGCTGGACGAATTCGGCGAAGCGCTCGGCGCCGTGCGTGGCGCGGATGCGCGCCAGGTGCTGTTCCGCTTCCGGTCCCATCTCGAAGAACTCCACGCCATAGCTGGAGCGCTCGAGCAGCGGCAGCAATTCGCGCAGTTCGGGGATGACGCGCGCGGCACCGGCCAGCGGCGCATGGGCGAATTGCACGATCATGTCGCGCAGGGCCACGCCGCCTTCCGGCATCACATTCGATATCCAGTTGTGCGGCAGGCGCGGGCCTGTCAGCACCAGGTGGCCGGGCGAAAATTCGCCGATATAGTCGCCCACGAACAATCGTCCGCTGGTGGCGACGATCAGGTGCAGCTCATATTCCTCGTGGCAGTGCCAGCGCACGCGCGAGCTGGGATAGCCGTGTTCCAGGTAATTGATGATGCCATCGTAGCTTTCGCGTTCCAGTTCGGGCGCCTTGCGCTCGCCATCCTTCTGCCACAGGTGTTCCATGCTCGTCTCTCCCAGGCTGTCCCCGCCTGTGCCATCCAATGTACCTCAAAAAGCCTCAGGCGCCAAAACGGCCCAGCGCCTGCTGGCGGAACTCCTTCGGCGTCATGCCCTTCAATTCGAGGAAGCGCCGGTTGAAATTGGCCACGTTATTAAAACCCGCTTCGTAGCAGATGTTGCTCACATAGCGCTCCGTTTCCATCAGCAGCTGGCACGCCTTGTTGATGCGCAGGCGGTTGACGAAGTCCGTGAAGCTGTTGCCCGTGGCGCTGCGGAAAAAACGCGAAAACGTCCGCTCCGGCATGTCCACCTGTTCGGCCAGCTGTTTCAGCGAAAACTGGCTGCTGTAATTATGCACGATGAAGTTGATGGCCGAACTGATGCGCGCCAGGGCCACGTCATCGTCGCTCGACTGCATCGGCACCGTCGACAGCAGCTGGTAGTCGCTGGTCTGCGCCAGTTCGCCCAGCAGAGTCAAGAATTCGATGAAACGCGGCAGGCCGTTGCTGTCACGGATGCGCCGGAAGCGCCGCAGCGACTGTTCGCTGACGCCAAAAAATTCCACGCCGTGCAGGGCGCGCTGCAGCAGCGGAAAAATATCCTTCAATTCGGGAATGGCGGTGGCCATCGAGGCCAGCGGCGCATGCGAAAACTGGATCACCATGTCGCGCAGCGCCACGCCTTCCGGTGGCGTGTCGAGCGAGACCCAGTTGTGCGGCACGCGCGGCCCCGTCAGCACCAGGTGGCCGGGCGTGAACTGGCCGATGTAGTCGCCGACAAACACCTTGCCGCTGCTTTCGACGATCAGGTGCAGTTCGTACTCGTCGTGGTAATGCCAGCGCACCAGCGAATTCGGAAAGCCGTGCTCCAGGTAGCGGATGAAGCCGAAACTGCCTTTCGGCTCGAAGCCGGGCGTGGCATCGCGCTGCTGTTCCAGCTCCATCTGCGGCAAGGAGGCATCGGCTTTGCGGATCATGGCGCGCCTCCCCTCAGTTGACGGCCTGTTCCAGCGCCGCGCGCGCGCCCAATCCATACAGGCTGGCCAGCGCCTGCCCCACCGCCTGCGTGAACGCCTGTGTGTCGCTCAAGTCGCCGAACAGTTCGCGCAAGGACAGCAGGGCTGCGGCATCCGCCCCGCCCTGCAGCGCCAGCGCGCGCAGGCGCGCCGCATGCGGGTCGTTCAGCGGCATCTCGCGCCCCTGCTCGTCGTGGCCTTCCAGGTAGCGGAACCAGCACGCCACGGTGAACGCCAGCAGCGTGATGGCGCCGCCCCGGGCCAGCGCTTCGCGCACGGATGGCAGCACGAATTTCGGAATGCGCGCCGAGCCTTCCGTGCCGATGCGCGCCAGCTGGTCGCGCACGGCCGGATTCGAGAAGCGCTCGATCAGGGTGGCCTTGTACTGCGCCAGGTCGATGCCGTCCACTTCGTCCAGCAGGGGCGTGACCTCGTCATCCATCATGCGCCGCACGAGGGCGCGGATACCCGGATCGCCCATCGCTTCATGCGCAAACGTGTAGCCGAGCTGCATGCCAATGTAGCACAGGGCCTGGTGGCTGGCATTGAGCAAGCGCAGCTTCATCTTTTCATACGGCAGCACGTCGCGCGTCATCTGCGCGCCCACCTTTTCCCAGGCCGGCCGGCCCTGCGGGAATTCGTCTTCGATGACCCACTGGCGGAACGGCTCGCAGACGACGGGCCAGGCATCGACGATGCCGAACGTCTCGCGCACCAGCGCCCGGTGTTCATCCGTGGTGGCCGGCGTGATGCGGTCGACCATGCTGTTGGGGAAGCTGCCATGCGTGGCCAGCCAGCGCGCCAGTTCCCCGTCGCGCAGGGCGACAAAGGCCAGCAGCATCTTGCGCGTCACGTCGCCATTGTTTTGCAAGTTATCGCAGGACATGATGGTAAACGGCGCCAGGCCCCGCCGGTGGCGCAGCGCCAGCGCGGCGGCCAGGTATCCGAACGAGCAGCGTGGCGCCTGCGGGTGCGCCAGTTCGTAAGCAATGTCGGCATGAGCGGCATCGAATTCGCCCGTGCCCTGGTTCACATAATAGCCACCCTCGGTGATGGTCAGCGCGACGATACGCGTGCCAGGGTCGGCCAGCTTGTCCAGCACGGCCTGCGGATCGTCGGGCGCATACAGGTATTCGCCGATACAGCCGACGATGCGCGCGCTGTCGCCGGCCGCGCTGCGCTCGACCACCGTGTACAGGCCGTCCTGCGCCAGCATGGCGTCGCGCATGGCCGCGTCATGCGCCAGCAAGCCCACGCCGCAATAGCCCCACTGCGCGTGCTCATGGCCCTGGCCCTGCAGCGCCAGCAAGTCGTCGAGGTACACGGCCTGGTGGGCGCGGAAAAAGCCGCCCACGCCGATATGCACGATGCTGGACACGAGCGCGCCGCGCGCATACGCGGGCACGGCAACATTGGCGGGCAGCCGCGCCAGGTTCGCCTGGTTCAGTGCGATGGCGTCCATTACAGCGCTCCTTTCGCTGCCGCATAGGTCTTGCCGGCGCGGTCGAAGTAATGGACGAAGCCCGGCTCGAACGTCAAATGCGTCTGCTGGCCCGGCTGCAGGCTGCTGCGCTCGGCGCCGCGCGAGACCACCTGCACATTGTTCGGCAGGCGCACGTAGGTCAGGGTTTCCACGCCCAAGGATTCCACCAGGTCGACGGTGACGGGCACGCTGCCCGGCTGCGCCGCGCCCAGGTGCACGTGTTCGGGGCGAATGCCGACGAAGCCGTCCACCTGCGCCGCGCTGCCCGCCTGCGCCAGCAGCTGCGGCGCCGCATCGGCCGGCACCACGTTCATGCTGGGCGTGCCGATGAACTGCGCAACGAAGCGGTTGGCGGGACGGTCATACAGTTCCAGCGGCGAGCCATGCTGCTCGATCTGCCCGTCGCGCAGCACCACCACCCTGTCGGCCAGGGTCATCGCTTCGACCTGGTCGTGCGTCACGTAAATCGTGGTGGCGCCCAGTTCGCGGTGCAGCTTGGCGATCTCGATGCGCGTCTGCACGCGCAGGGCCGCATCGAGGTTCGACAGCGGTTCATCGAACAGGAACACTTTCGGGTCGCGCACGATGGCGCGGCCGATGGCCACCCTCTGGCGCTGCCCGCCAGACAATTCTTTGGGCGTGCGTTCCAGGTAACGCCCAAGGTCGAGGATGGCGGCCGCCTTGTCGACTTTCTCGCGGATGATGGCGGGATCGACGCCGGCCAGTTTCAGCGCGAACGACATGTTCTGGAACACCGTCATGTGCGGGTACAGCGCATACGACTGGAATACCATCGCCAGGTCGCGCTTGGACGATGGCAGCGCCGTGATGTCGCGCCCGTCGAGCGACAGCTTGCCGCCGTCGATCGGTTCCAGGCCCGCGATCAGGCGCAGCAAGGTTGATTTTCCGCAACCCGACGGCCCCACGAAGACGACGAATTCGCCCTGCCGGATTTCCAGGTCGATGCCCTTGATGGCGCGGTGCTCGCCAAAGAATTTTTCGATATTGCTCAGTTGAAGGTAAGCCATGATGTGTGTCTCTATTCTGATTTATTTTCGATGCTTTCAGAAACCGTAGCGAGCGGTTCAAGTTCGGTTTGAGTAGCGGAGCTGTGCGGATGCACAGTGAGCAACGGAGAGCCGAAATTGGGCCGCGCAGTAGGTTTATGGAGGCATCATTTATTTGACTGCGCCGAAGGTCATGCCCTGCACCAGTTGTTTTTGGCAGAACCAGCCCAGCGCCATGATGGGCGCGATGGCCATCAGCGAAGCGGCCGACAATTTGGCCCAGAACAAGCCTTCCGGACTGGAATACGAGGCGATCAGCCAGGCCAGGGTGCCCGCGTTGGAAGCGCCCAGGTTCAGCGACCAGAACGACTCATTCCACGACCACACCATGCACACGAGCGCCGTGGAAGCGATGCCGCCCACGGACAGGGGCAGCACGACGTGACGGAATTCGTCCCACACGGTGGCGCCATCCATGCGCGACGCTTCGAGGATTTCGCGCGGCAACTCCTTCATGCTCGTGTACAGCAGCCAGATCATGATGGGCAAATTCATCAGCATGAACATGATGGTCAGGCCGATGCGCGTGTCGAGCAGGCCGAAGTACTGGTAGCAGATATAGATCGGCATCAGGGCGCCCACGCCGGGCATGTAGCGCGAACTGAGCATGAATTTCAGCAAGCCGATGGTGCCGCCCGTGGGAAAGAAAGCCATGGAATACGCGGCCGGGATGGCGATCAGGAGGCCGATGGCCGTCGAAAGCACGCTGGTAAACAGCGAGTTCCACGCGTAGCCGAAGTAATTGTCGCGCGCCAGCACTTCACGGAAGCTGTCGAGCGTTGGCGTGAAGAACAGCAATGGCGGCGTGGAAATAGCCTGTCCTTCCGTCTTGAAGGCCATCAGGCCCAGCCAGAAGATGGGAAAAAACAGCAGCAGCGCGCACAGCCAGGCGGCGGCCGTGCGGCCATATAAGTTGAGTTTGCTATGCATCAAGGTCTCCTTATTTCGACAGATTCTTGCCGATGACGCGCATCAGGAAGAAGGCGGCGATGTTGGCGATGAGCACGGCGAACAGGGCACCGGCCGAGGCCGCTCCCACGTCATAGGAAAGCAGTGCCTGCTGATAAATCATGAAGGTGATGGTGGTGGTGTCGAAGCCGGGACCGCCGCCCGTGGTGGTAAAGATTTCCGCAAAGATCGACAGCAAAAAGATCATCTCGATCATCAGCACCACCGAGACGGCGCGGCCCAGGTGGGGAATGTAGAGGTAGCGCAGCTGCTGCAGATACGTGGCGCCATCCATGCGCGCCGCTTCCAGCTGTTCCCGGTCCATCGATTGCAGGGCCGTCATGAAGATCAGGCAGGCGAACGGCAGCCATTGCCACGAGACCATCATGATGATGGAAAACAGGGGGTGGGCCGACAGCCAGTCGACGGGCGTGGCGCCAAAGAAAATGCTGATTTGCGCGAACAGGCCGTAGATCGGATTGAGCAGCATGTTTTTCCACATCAGGGCATTCACGGCCGGCATGACGAGAAACGGCGAGATCAGCAGCACGCGCACGACGGCGCGCCCCGGGAATGCTTCATTGATCAGCAAGCCCAGCGCCGTGCCCAGCACCACCGTGACCAGCATGACGGAAAACAGCAAGGTAAACGTGTTCTGCAATGCCGGTAGGAACGAGGCATCGGTAAAGAAAAAATGGAAATTGGCCAGCCCATGGAAAGGATGGCCGCTCGGATCGAGCATGGAATAGCGCACGAACGCGTAATACAGGGTGATCAATAACGGGATCACGGAAATGACGGAGACGGCGACCACGGCCGGCGTCAGCAAAGTCCGGGGGATAATGCGTTTCATAATGTTCTCTTGGGACAGGTGAACCGATAACCCGCAAAGCTAAAGTACCGGGGTCGGACCCTCAGGGTCCGACCCCAGATTTATGCCGTTGGGGTACGCAAACTATGCAGCAGGCTTACTTGTAGTACCCGCCCTTGCGCATCTCCCGCTCCGCCGTCTGCTGCGACAATTCCAGCGCCTGGTCCACCGTCACCTTGCCCAGCAGCGCTGCCGCCATCTGCTGGCCGGCTGCCACGCCGATCACCTGGAATTCGGGGATCGAGGCAAATTGCACGCCCACGTAAGGGGACGGCGGCAAGGTGCTTTGCACGGCGCGCGTGGTGGCCAGGGCCTTGCCTTCGGCGGCGGCAAATTTCGCCACTTTCTGGAATTCGGGGCTGGCATACGTCGACTTGCGCGTGCCGGTCGGCACGTTGGCCCAGCTGGTTTCCTTGGCAACCAGTTTCACGTAGTCGGGCGAGGTGGCCCAGTTGATGAAGCGCTGCGCTTCATTCGGGTGCCTGGAGCTCGCTGGAATGGCCAGCGACCAGATCCACAGCCAGTTGGCGCCCCGCTCCGTCACGCCGACGGGCGACTGGGCAAACGCTACCTTGTCGGCCACCTTGCTTTGCTTCGGGTCCGTGATGAAGGAGGCGGCAATCGTCGCGTCGATCCAGATGCCGCACTTGCCCTGGTTAAACAGCGCCAGGTTTTCATTGAAACTGTTGGCGGCCGCGCCCGGCGGGCCGTATTTCTTCATCAGGTCGACATACATGGTGACCGCGTCTTTCCACGGCTTGCTGGTAAATTGCGGCTTCCATTGCATGTCGAACAGCTGGCCGCCATAGGAATTGGCCATGGTGGTGATCAGCGCCATGTTGTCGCCCCAGCCCGGCTTGCCGCGCAGGCAGATGCCGTACACGCCGTTGGCCGGATCGTGCAGCTTGGCCGCCACGTCGCGCAACTGGTTCCAGCTTGGACGGTCTTCGATCGTCACGCCCGCCTTTTTGACCAGGTCGCTGCGGTACATGATCATCGAGCTTTCGCCATAGAACGGCGACGCGTACAGCTTGCCATCGCCGGAGAGCCCCTCGCGGATGGCCGGCAGCAAGTCGTCGATATCGTATTTGGCGTCCGGCTTGATGGGGATCAGCCAGTTTTTCTTGCCCCAGATGGGGGTTTCATACAGGCCGATGGTCATCACGTCGAACTGGCCCCCCTTGGTGGCGATATCGGTCGTCATGCGCTGGCGCAAGACGCCCTCTTCCAGGGTCACCCATTTGAGCTTGATGTCGGGATTGGCTTGCTCGAAAAACTTGCTGAGCTTTTGCATTTCGATCATGTGGCCGTTGTTGACGGTGGCGATGACCAGGTCGGTAGCGGCAAAAGCGGACGGGCTAAGGCAAAAGGCGCCGGCGCACAGCGCGGCAATGGCGGAACGTTTCATTGTGTGTCTCCAGTGTTTTTTGTCGTTGGCAATGCTCAGGTACTTAGCACCACGACCACAATGTATCACCGGACTTTGATACTTTCTGATACTCCAAAACCGCAATTCGATACTCTTTTGCAGGCCCGCTATGCGCCAGAGTATCGATATTGAGTAAAAACAACACATTGAAAGAAAGTATCGTCACTTGTTCGATTTGTATCAGGGTGGTTAAAAAAGCGCTGCTAGACTTGGTTTTCGGCATTAGACCGTGTGCGGTGCGCGCCTCCCCAAGGCGCCGCCGCTACCACCTACATTCTTCTGGAGACCGCATGAACCGCACTGCATTGAAAACTTTACCTGCCCTGCTCCTGGCCATCGCCAGCGCTTCCGCCCTTGCCGACCCGATGTACCCAAGCGATGCCGAAGGCTTCCATGGCTACCTGCGCGCTGGCGCCGGCAGCAATACTTCGGGCGACGGCGGCTCGCAAGGCTGCTTCGGCCTGGGTGGCAATACCATGAAATACCGTCTGGGCAATGAGTGCGACGCCTACACGGAATTCGGCTACACCAAGTCCGTTGCCCAGTCCGGCGGCGTGAACTACCTGGCCACCATCTGGGTCAACGCCTACGCGCCAAACTCGGATTTCGGCGACAACAAGCTGGGCATCGTCAAGGCCTATGTCGAAGCGCAGGGACTCGATTTCCTGAACGGCGGCACGGCCTGGATCGGCAAGCGCTTCTACTACCGTCCTGACATCCACATGCTGGACTTGCAATACATCAACATGAACGGCACGGGCGCCGGTCTGGACCGCATTCCAGCGGGTCCGGGTAAATTCTCATACGCCTTCTTCAAGGACAACGACATCAACACCGTGTCGCCGACCGGCGTCGTCAGCACCAAGTCCGCCGTGCGCCAGAACTTCATCTACGGCGAAATTCCCGTGAATGAAAACGGCACCCTGGACCTGGCCGCGACCTACATCATCGGCGAAGGCAAGGACAACGACGCTTTTGGTCAGAAGCACAATGGCTGGCAGCTGTCGGCATTCCACCGCCAGGCGAAAGTCTTCGGCGGCGGCAATACCTTCGGCGTACAGTACGGCGTCGGCCCTGGCACGGGCAAGGGCGCGCAGTTCGGCGCGTCGGGCGACACCAATTTCGGTTCCGACGTCAAGCGCACGCGCATCTTCAATGACATGGCGATCCAGCCGATGGCCAACTTCGGCATGGAATTCGTTGCCTTGTGGCAAAAAGACGAGTCGAATGCCACCGGTTCCTCGACCTGGACCTCGGTCGGCGTGCGCCCTGTGTATGCATTCACCAACAACTTCAAGCTGGTGGGCGAACTGGGCACGGACCGCGTGACGCAAGCGGGCGGCCTGCCGGCCAAGCGCCTGACCAAGCTGACCATCGCGCCGACGATCTCGGCCGGTCCTGGCCTGTGGTCGCGTCCCGAGCTGCGCGCTTTCGTGACGTACGGCAAATGGAACGATGCGGCCACCGCGTCGGTCAATGCGTCGAACAACGGCGGCCCGATCTACAACAACAATACCAGCGGCACGTCGTATGGTTTCCAGGTCGAAACGTGGTTTTAAGCTGAACCCAAAAGCACGCCGGGGTCGGCCCCTGAGGGTCCGACCCCGGTACTGGCATCCGGGGCAAAAAAAAGGGCGGAACCGCGGTTCCGCCCTTTTTACTTTACGACATCAGCAACCTTACGGCAGCGCCACCGGCAATTCCGGATACTCCTGCGTCAGCGCATACTTGGTGCCGCCCACCGTAACCGTGTAATTGGCCGGTCCCGAGATCGGCAGGCGGTAATTCAAGGTCAGCGCCACGGAGCCGCCCGGCGCCAGCGATTGCCAGGCGGGAATCGCAAAGCGGGCCCGGTTGTAGTTCTTCGTGAAGCCGCCGATATTGTTCGGCCCCGTGTAGCCGGCATTGATCACCGTCAAGCCGAAACCGGACTGGTCGCTCATGTCCGACGGCGCGGAAACAGGGTAATCAAACTCCACCACGGTGCCGCCCGGCAAGGTCGACGCCGTGTTGTTCTTCACCGTCATCACGGGATTGATGGGGAAGTTGTTGTCGCCCAGCTTCCAGCCGCCGAGGGTGATGCTGACGTTGGCCGCCGTGCCCGGCATGGCGATTTCGGCGCGCTTGTTGCCATACACGCCAGCAGTGCGGAAGGCCTGGTACAGCACGTCCGTCAGGGTGGTGCCCATGAAATACTCGCCCTTGCCGCCATTGCGCGTGGCATCCCAGGCATAATCGCCCGCCATTTCCCAGATCATCACGCCGCCAATGTTGTTGTTGACGATGTACTGGGCCTTGGCCGCGATCGACTGCGTGGTTTCCGTGGAAATGAACACTTTCTTGGTCGCATTCCACAGCCACGGCGCCACCATGGTGCTGCTGTAGTACGGCACATAGGTGCCCACCAGCGCCTTGTCCGTGACCTTATAGGCGTCCAGGTAGCTTGGAACGATGCCGTTTTGCAAGTTCAGTGCATGCCAGATGGGATTGCCGCCGCCGGGTGTCGGTTTGCCCTGCGAGTCCAGGTCGAACCACACGTTGTCGATGCCGGTAGCACCCGTGCCGCAGGTCTTGGTGCCGGCGCACGTGACCGTGGAACTGATCAACGGCGTCGTGCCCCACAGGCCATTGGTGCCGCCCGTCACATCCTTCCAGCCCCGCGTGTAGAACGGCACGCCGATATTGATGCGTCCCGCCTGCATGGCGCCCCGATAGTAGCGGTAGGCCCAGTCCGTATTCAGGTAGCCGATATTCTGGAACTGGTAGGCGTTACCGGCACGCAATTCACCGTCGTTGCCATCGTCAAACAGCGCCGCGTTCGGTCCCACATACTGGTTCCACGCGCCGTGCAAGTCGTAGCTCATCAGGCTGGCGTAATCGAGATATTTCAATCCCGACATATTCTCCTCGCCGCGCAAGACCCAGCCCGAGGCGGAACCGGCGATGGTCAACAGGTAATACTTGTTGTCCTGCACGGCCGCTTCGTCGAGCTTCTGGCGCAGCACTTTCAGCAGCACGTTGTAGCTCGTCATCAGGCCCGCCAGGCGCGGCTTCGAGACGGCGAAGTCGTTCGGATTGCCCGCCTCATTGTTGGTGGTCGGATGTTCGTAATCGACATCGACGCCATCGAAGAAGTTGTACTGGCGCACGAACGCCACCATGGAATCGGCCAGGGTGTTGATGCCGGCCGTGTTCACGCTGCCGTCCGCGTTCGTCGTGGCCGTGTAGAAGCCGCCGCTGCCGGCCCAGCCGCCCACGGAAATCATCAATTTCACGCCCGGATACTTCTTCTTGTATTGCGACAGCAGGTTGAAATGGCCCTTGTACGGCAAGGATGGATCCATGGCGGCCGCCGGCACGTTCGGCCACGTGAGGCCCGTATCGGGATTGGCCGCGCCGCTGCCGATGGCGATCTTCGACGTGGCCGCATCGACGGTGGCGAACGCATAGTTCAAGTGGGTGATCTTGTCCCATGGCAGGTTGTTCACCAGATAGGTGGGACTGCCGTCGACGCCCGTGCGCCAGCTGGCGAAATAGCCGACGATGCGCCGGTTCAAACCATTGCCCAGCACTTCGCGGCCATTCGCGTCGTACACCTTGCAATACGGCACATTCGGCACGGCCGAGATCAAGCCGTCCGGGCGGCAAGCCGTCGGTGTCGGTATCGGTGTCGGTATCGGTGTCGGTGTCGGTGTCGGTGTCGGTGTCGGTGTCGGCGTCGGTGTCGGCGTCGGCGTCGGGGTTGGCGTCGGTGTCGGGGTTGGCGTCGGCGTTGGTGTCGGCGTTGGGGTCGGTGTCGGGGTTGGCGTATCCGTTACCGCCCATGGTCCCCAGGTGTCGGTGGCGCTGGGAACATTGCCCTGCGTCCACCACTTGGCCTTGTAGGTGACGCCCTGGTAAGTCACGCACTGGCCGCCCGTGTAGACGGTGGCGGCGTCCCAGACGGCGCAAGCCTCGACGGTGGCGTGCAGGCTGTTCGGGGTGGCGGTCGTGCCTTCCTGGCCTCCGCCACAAGCGACGAGTACGCCGCTGAGCAGGGCCATCAATAATGCATTCGATTTCATGAGGTGTCTGTCTCCGTTATGGTTGTACGGGTTGTACATTGAGCTTGTTGCAGGCCCCTGAAGGGGCTCTTGTCAACTGTTATCCCTGGCCGGCTGTCCTGCAATTACTGCTACTGCAACTTCACATTCCAGTTGGCTTCCACGCATTTCACGTAGTTCCCGGCCAGCAAGGCGCTGTACGGGGTTTGATAGCTGACCAGCTGGCATTGGTTGTCGCCACCGGCGCTCCAGTTCTTTTCCCAATAGATGTTGTAGGAAGCGGAGCTGGCCGGGGTGAAGCGTTGCATATTGGCGCAAGACAATTGCTCACCGGAATAATCCCAGCCCATGTCGGCGGCAAACTGCTTGTAGTAATCGATGCGGTTCTGCGCGGCCTGCTTTTCCGTGCCCTGCCCGCATTCGGCATTGATGATCATGATGGTGGTGGCGAAATTATTGCCCGCGCCAGCCGTCGTATCGGCCGCGTTCGGTACCCACGTGCCGTCGAGCACGTGCAGCATCGACGGCTTCGGCGGTTGCGGATAGACAAAGAAGAACGTGGCCGAGGCCAGGTTCAGCCAGGTCGATGCCACCAGATCCGGATTTTTCAGCAGGATGGATTGATCGCCGTCATGCATGGCCTGGGAAAACGGACCATAGTTGTAGTTGTACGACAGCTGCTTGGCGCCGCGGCCGAAATACTTCTTGAAGCTGCCATCCGCGTTCTTGCCGCAAGTCCACACCTTGTTGAAGACGGGGTCGGCGCACTCGACGTTGTAGCCGCAGCCGGCGCCCGTCTCGTCGCAGCCCAGCTCGCGCAAAAACTTCAAGCCCTGGCGCCATTGCGGCAGCGGGCTGCTGGCGTTATGGTCGCCTGTTTCTTGCACGAAATGGGCAAACATGGTGCTCAGGCTGTGGCGGCAGATGGCATCCGCATTGCGTCCGTCGCTGTAGTCGTCGCACACGGCGGGGAACTTGGCCACGGCTTGCAGGAAGCGCTGGTAGGTATAGCTGGCGTCGCGCGCGGCAAAATAGTGATCCCACTTTGCCGCCGGCAGCAGGCGCTCGACCCGCTTGACGTTGAGCGGATTGCTGGCCAGTCCCGGCTGCACGGCTTCGACGGCCGTATTGCCCAGGGTGCGGATGGACGCCTTGACCTTGCGGAAGAAATCGTTGTTCGTCAGCGCCGCCTCGTTCGCTTCGGCCTGGGCCTTGGTGGGGATGCCTGGTGTTGGCGTCGGTGTGGGTGTCGGCGTCGGAGTGGGTGTCGGTGTCGGTGTCGGTGTTGGAGTGGGCGTAGGCGTGGTGCTGTCGAGGCTCCACGGTCCCCATTGGTCGTTGTTCGGCGCCGTGCCCTGCACCCACCATTTGGCCCGGTAGACCTTGCCGTCGTAGACGGCGCACTGGCCCGCCGTGTAGACGGCAGCGGCGCTCCAGGCCGCGCACTGATCGCTGGCTGCCGAGGCGGCCAGCAGGGCCGATGGGGGTTCGGTGGTGGAATTGCCGCCGCAAGCGAGCAGCGCGCTGCCCAGCAGGCCAGCCATCAAAGGCGAGGCCAGCCGGCTAATTTGCCGTGTCTTCACAATGTCTCCTGAACGTTATACGAAAACTATCGAAGTAGCTTTTTATGTTGTACGTAAAGAAAGCACAGCGAAGCATCGGCTTTCTGCACAGAGAATGCGACGCCCTAAATTGGTAGTCAAGTGGTTTTGTATAACGGTGTTTTTTACAATACCAGTGCATGCCATCGCCGCGTTGGCAAGCGATGCGGCGGCGAATAGGGAACATAAAAAAAAGCCCGCTGCATGATGGCAGCGGGCAATACCGCGCAGGATGGGTGGCGGCAAGTGGTATTACGGGTTGCCGCGCGTCCGGGATGAACTTATCTGTTCAGCACGTACTTCGCCAAGGCCGCCGCGTCGGCCGCGCTGAGCTGGCTGAAGGGCGGCATGGGCACGGGGCCCCATTTGCCGGTGCCGCCGCTGCGGATGTTGGCCGCCACGGCTGCAACGCCGTCCTTGCCCCTGTATCTGGCGGCCACGTCGGTAAAACCCGGGCCGACCACCTTCTGGTCGATGGCATGGCACGCCATGCAGCCGTTCGCCGCCAGCAAGGTTTTGACGTCCTTGCCGCTGGCGGCCGGGACAGCGGCGGCCACGGGTTTGGCGACGGCCGCCACAGGTGCGGCGGCACCCCGCTCCGCGCCATAGGTTTTCACCAGATAATCGACCATGGCCGGCATGTCCGCGTCGTCAAACTGGGCGCCGAACGGCTTTTTCATCTTCTTGACGGTGGCTTCCCAGTAGGCGCGCGGCGAGGCCGGCGGCTGGCTCGATGCATACTGGGCCGCGTGACACGTCATGCAGTTGCGCTGCACCAGCTGGTAGCCCGGCAATTCGCTGGCCTTGTACGTCGCCGTTTCCGGCGGCAAGTGGATGTCCAGCGCGCACGCGCCGCCCGCCGCCGACAGTGCCAGCGCGGCAAGTAATATCTTCATATGGTTCTCCTCAGACTGCCTGGATGCGCGTGGTCTCCACCACGTTGCGCATGTAACCCATGGGATTCCACAGGGCTTTCATGGGCTGGCTCTGGCCGATGCGGTTGACGGCGCGCACCATCAGCACGTGCTTGCCCTTGCGCGGCGCCTTCAGCAGCATCGTCCACTCGCGGAACGAGTAGCGCCCCAGGTCCTTGCCCAGGGTGGCTTGCTGCCACGTCTGCCCGCCGTCCACCGACACGCTCACTTCGCTGATGCCCTGTCCGCCATCAAACGCGATGCCGCGCAGGGGCAGGTCGCGCCCCGCTTTCACTTGCGCGCCATCCTGCACGCTGGTGATGAAGGAGCGCACGTTGAGGCGGCTGATCGGCGTCGTCTTGCCCACGGGCGCGCCCGGTTCGATGAAGCCGGAACCATTGTCGGGAATGCGGTAGCCCGTGCTCATCCAGAAGCCATCGAACGGCTTGTCCAGCACCGTGATATCGCTCAGGTGCTTGACCCAGTAGGTGCCGTAATACCCTGGCACGATCAGGCGCAGCGGATAGCCGTTGAGGAAAGGAATGTCCTCGCCATTCATGGCCCAGGCCAGCATGACGTCGCCGGCCATGATGTGTTCAACGGACAAGGCTTTCTGGAAATCGGGGCCGTCGCCCACGGGCGGCGTTTCCAGGCCATTGAAGGCCACTTGCACGGCGCCAGGCTGTATCCCCGCCTTTTCCAGCACGGTTTTCAAGGGGATGCCCGTCCAGCGGGCATTGCCCATGGCGCCATTGCCCAGCTGCCCGCCATTCGCGCGCGGGGCAAAGAAGCCGCGGCTGTTGCCCGAGCATTGCGTCACGGCCACCACGTCGACGGGCTCGGCCAGCTGTTTCAGTTCCGCCAGCGACAGCTCCAGCGGCGTTTTGACGAGGCCGGCGATGCGCAGGCGGTAGCTGCCGCCGTCTATGCTGGCAGGCAAGCCACTCCAGTGGTAGCGCACGAAGAACGCATCGTTGGGCGTGATCGCGCCTTCATTGAAGACGCTGAACGGCGTTTCCAACTGGGGCGGACGGCTGGTCAGCAGGATCAGCGGGCGCTTTTGCGGGAAGGCCGCCAATTCGCGCTCGCCATTTTCAAACGGCAAGGTAACGGACGCGCCGAGCGCCGGCCCCGCCACTGCGGCGGCACCCAGGGCGGCCGTCGTGCGCAGGAAACGGCGGCGGGCCGCAGGCAAGGTGGTGGCGTCAGACATGCTTGAGCTCCACCTTGGCTTCGTTGCCGCCGTTGCGGTCGTCGTTGACCAGTTTCTTGATGTAGTACATGACGCTCATGATGACCACGCTCAACAAGCCGAACCAGAACGACACGCGCTGTTCCGTATCGGACGACACGCTCATGGCACCGAGGATCACCAGCATGGCGATGATGGTGAAATACGTCAGGTAGGGGAATAGCCACATGCGCACCTTGATGCGTTCCGGGCATTCGCGTTCCAGGCGGCGGCGCAAACGCAATTGAGATATCGCAATGAGCAGGTAGACGAACAGGATCAGAATGCCGTAGGAATTGACGATGAAGGGGAAGACCAGGTCGGCCGACACATACGAAACGGCAATGGCGAAGTAGGCGAACAAGGTGCTGAACAGGATGGCGCGGATCGGCACGCCGTTCTTGCTCAATTTGACCAGGCCCGTCGGCGCATCGCCGCGGCGCGTCAGCGCAAAGATCATGCGCGACGACGCGTACAGGCTGGAATTCAAGGCCGACAGCACGGCCGTCAAAATGATGGCATTCATGATGTGCGCCGCGTACGGGATATTCATGACGGTCAGCGCGCTGACGAATGGCGTGGCGATGGCCGGCGAATCCCAGGGCACGATGCAGACGACGACAAACATGGAACCCACATAGAACATCAGCACGCGCGTGATGACGGAATTGGTGGCGCGGGCGATGGCCTTGGCCGGGTCCGATGTTTCGGCGGCGGCGATGGTGACGATTTCGGCGCCCGAATAAAAGGCCGTGGCGGCGACGGCGCCGCTGAGCACGGGTCCCCAGCCGTGGGGCATGAAGCCGCCGTTGCTGGTCAGGAAGCCCAGGGTCGGGATGCTGTTGGGCAAGCTGCCCGTGATGAACAGGGCGCCGACGAACAGGAAGACGATGATGGCGACCACCTTGATCGAGGCGAACCAGAACTCGAATTCGCCGAAGGCCTTGACCGAGAACAGGTTAAGCACGGTCATCGACACGAGCAGCACCAGGCTGATCGACCACGATGGCACGTCGGGCAGCCAGAAATTGACCAGCTTGGCGCCGGCGATGGCTTCCAGGGCCACGACGACGACCCAGAAATACCAGTACATCCAGCCGCTCATGAAGCCGAGGAATTTCGACACTTTCGGCTTGTCGTCGAAGGCCAGGCGCGCATATTCGTAGAAGGAGCCGACCACGGGCAGGGACGAAGCCAGCTCGCCCAGCATGCGCATGATCAGGACGACCAGGCCGCCCGTGAGCAGGAAGGAAAGGATGGCGGCCGGGCCGGCGGCCTTGGCGATGACGCCGCTGCCGACAAAGAGGCCGGCGCCGATCACGCCGCCGATGGCGATCATGCTCATGTGGCGTTGCTTCAGCGAGTGCTGCAAGCCTGTGTTGTTATGGTTGTCGCTAATCATGTGTGTCTCCTAGTAATATCTGAAGCTCGGTGCGCCCTGGCCTGCTGCGGCTTGCTTCTGCCGCGCGGCTTTGTTTTATTTAGGCAACACCGTCAAGCAGCATCGATACATCATCAAATCAGTCTGGTTGGCTGCATGCCATAAGTCAATCTGGAAATGCAGCGGCCCGGCGCGGCAGCCAGGGGGCAAGCGCGCTGGAGGTTAAGTACGGGTATGGCGAGTCAAAAAAATGGGAGCGGCGGCAACACTTGTGGCGTGCGCGCCACTCCCGGGAACGTCTTACACCTTGCCCTTCCATGGCACGAGGGTACGTTCGAGGTAGCGCATCATCAAATCAAACAGGAAAGCAAAGAAGCCGATCACGATAATGCCCATGATCACCACGTCACTGGCCAGGAACTCGGAAGCGCTGAGCACCATATAGCCGAGGCCGCGCGTGGCCGCCACCATTTCGCCCGCCACCAGGGTGGTCCAGCCCACGCCGATGCCGATGCGCATGCCGGTGAGGATTTCCGGAATCGCGGCACGCAAAATCACGTGCACGATGACCTGGAAACGGGTGGCGCCCATCGAGTACGCGGCGTGGATTTGCTCCAGTGACACGGAGCTGACGCCGGCGCGTGCCGCAATCGCCATCGGCGCGAAGATGGCCAGGAAGATCAGGTAGACCTTCGAAAACTCGCCGATGCCGAACCAGATGATGACCAGTGGCAAGTAAGCGAGCGGCGGCAACGGACGGTAGAACTCGATCAAGGGATCGAAGATGCCGCGCGCCACGCGGTTCACGCCCATCATCACGCCGATGGGAATGGCGAACAGGCAAGCCAGGCCAAAGGCGCCGAACACGCGCACCAGACTGGCGACGGTGTGTTCCCACAGGGTGGCGCCGCCGAAACCGGTGGTGGCCGCCATGATGAATTTCTCATATACGGCTTGCGGCGACGGCAGGAACAGCGGTTTGACCATGCCGCTGGCCGTCACGCCAAACCACAGCAGCAGCACGGCGATGACGGTGACGGTGGCGATGCGGCTGGAATTGCCCTGCCCCGGCGCGCCGAACGCTTCGCCGGGCATGGCGCAGCGGGGCGCGAACAGGCGCGAGAAAAAGCCGGCGCGCTTGGCGCTGGTGGGAGGAAATCCCACGACGGATGGGCTATGCATGGGACACCTCCAGCTCTTTATTGACGGCGCGTTCGTCGCCATAAATGATGTTGAGCACCGTTTCGCGCATCTTGATGAAGTCCGGGCTCGATTTCACGGCGCGCGCATCGCGGCACTCGAGGAAGCGCTTGTTGAAATCGAGTTCATACGTGTGCGTGATGCGGCCCGGACGGGGCGACATGACGATCAGCCGGTTCGCCAGGAACAGCGCCTCGTCGACGCTGTGGGTAATGAAGAAGAACATGGTGCTGGATTTGGCCCAGATATCGAGCAGCAATTCCTGGATGGTTTCGCGCGTCAGCGCATCGAGCGCCGCCATCGGTTCATCCATCAGCAGCATGGCGGGATTGCTGGTCAGGGCGCGGGCGATGCCGACGCGCTGCTGCATGCCGCCCGACAATTGATAGATCATATTGTCGTGAAAGTCCTTCAGGCCCACGAGCGCCAGGTTCTTGGCCGCCTGTTCGCGCCGCACGGCTTTCGGCACGCCTTGCAGCTTGAGGCCGAATTCCACGTTTTCCATCACGTTCAGCCATGGCAGCAAGGCATGTTTCTGGAATACGACGCCACGGTCGGCGCCCGGCCCCTCGACCTTGTTGTCCCCGAGCATGATTTCGCCCTTGGATGGGGCGATAAAGCCCGCCATCAGGCTCAGCAAGGTGGTCTTGCCGCAGCCCGAGGCGCCCAGCGCGACGACGAAGTCGCCGCTGTTAATCGTCAGATTGATATTGTTTAAGGCATGCACGCGTTCACCGGCAGTCTTGCCCGGATAAATCACGCTGACATCCTTGACGTAGAGATTTTCCATCGTGTGCCCCGCATAGGTGTAGTCACTTCAGTTCAACGCATTCTGTTCAGTCAGCGCGCCCGCAGGCGCGCCATCGCACAACGTTTACTTCAGCAGGCCGGCGGCCTGTGCATACCTGGGTGTCACATATTTGGCGTAATCGCTTGCCTGGGTATCGATCTTGCCTTCGCCCTTGAGGAATTGCGCCGTGGCCAGCAAGGCTTGCGCCACGCCGCCCTTTGCGCCGCCACCGAGCCAGGCCGGCGACGCCTGTTCCTGTAGCGAGGGATAGGCGTACAGGGCCACGGAAGCGGCCACGTCCTTGGCGGCCGCGCCCGAATGCTTGACGTTGGCTTTCACTTGCGGGGAATCGATGGTCCACGCTTTCGGATTGGCGCGGTAGTCGGCGTCGGCAGCGGCCATCACCTTGACGAACTTGGCCATGAAATCCGCATTCGCTTCGCCCCAGGCGCGCTCGACGGCCATGCCGTCAAACGTGGCCTTGCCCTTCTTGCTCAGTTCGCCGGAAGTGACGAGCACCTTGCCGTTTTGCTTGAGCTTGCTCAAGGCCGGATCCCACACGAAGGCGGCATCGATGTCGCCCCGTTCCCAGGCGGCGGCGATCTGGTTCGGCTGCATGTTGAGCAATTTCACTTCCGTGGGCTTGATGCCCCACGTTTCCAGCGCGAACATGGTGTGGAAGTGCGTGGTGGAAACGAAAGGCACGGCGATCTTCTTGCCGCGCAAGTCCGTCGGCTTGCTGATGCCGGCGCCATTGCGGGCCACCATCGCTTCGGCTTCATTGATGTCGTCGATGATCCAGAACAGCTGCAGGTCGACGCCGCGGCTGACGGCCGCCGTCAACGGGCTCGAACCGATGACGCCGATCTGCACGTCGCCGGACGCCATGCCGGTGGCTACCTTGGCGCCCGAGTCGAACTTGCGCCAGTTGATTTTATAGCCGGTGGTTTTTTCCACTTCGCCGCTGGCGATGGCCACCAGGAAGGGACCGTTGATTTCCTGATAGGCAATCGTCACTTCCTTGCCTTGCGCGAAGGCGGTACCGCTGGAGGCAAGGGCGACGCCCAGCACCAGGGTGCCGAGGACGGCGCGGCGCAGCGTTGAACATACCGTGTTTTTGCTCGTATTTGTGTTCATGTCTCACTCCAAGTTATTGTTATGTGTGAACGTGCGGGCAATCTCATCCCTTGCGGGAGGCGCCGCTGGTTGCTCTATGTCAACTCATGCGGCGGCTTAGTACGGCTACTGCTATTACTATTTAAAACACTTCATCCTTCAAGTGATACCAGCGGTACAGGAAACGCTGGCCCAGGCGGCGGAACGGCGCGAACGCTTGCGACTCGACCAGTTCCATCATGTTCGGGTACGGCAGTTTCGAATTGAAGATCGGCAAGCCCGTGTCGCTGGCCTTGCCGGCGATGCGCTCGGCCATGCGGCGGCCCGCCTGCGCCGAATACATGACGCCGTTGCCGCCGTAGCCGAGCGAATAGAAGATCGATTGCTTCGGGTCCGGTTGCACGATGCGCGGCATCATGTCGTGGCTGACGTCGACCCAGCCCCACCACGAATAATCGATGCCGATCCCGGTCAGCGCGGGGAACTTGCGGTGCAGATCGTTGATCAAAAACTGTTTGTACTTCTCGTCCGGCGCGTCGGCGCCCGTGATGGCGCTGCGGCTGCCGATCTGCACGCGGTTGTCCGGCATCAAACGGTAGTAGTGGCGCAGGATGCGCGTATCCGTGATCACCTGGTGGGTGCGGAAGTTGCACGCTTCGATTTCCGCCGGGGTCAGCGGACGCGTGACGAGCGAATTCGACAGAATCGGCAGCAAACGGTTCTTCACTTGCGGATGCAGATGGGGCGAGGTGTAGCCGCCCGTGGCCACGGCCACGGAACGGGCGCGCACCACGCCGCCCGGCGTTTGCAAATAATGCACGCCGTTGCGCGTTTCCCAGCCCATCACGGGGCTCGATGGGTGCACCTTGGCGCCCAGCGCGCGCGCCTTGCGCAGGTAGCCGAACGCCAGCTTGCCCGCGTGGATGCCGATGCCTTCCGGCTCATGCAGCGCGCCGGCCGCTTCCTTGTCGTCGACAAATTCGCGCTTGACGGTGTCGGCGTCGAGGATGCGCGCGTCGTACTTGAAGATCTCGCGCATCACCTTGGCTTCTTTTTCCAGCGCGGGCATGGCTTTCGCCTTGTGGGCGATGTACAGGTGGCCGCCCGGCTGCGGGTCGCAATCGATGTCGGCCGTGATCTTCTTGAACGTTTCCATCGCATCGCACACTTCCGCGTGCAGTTTCAGGGCCGTGTCCAGCCCATAGCGGTCTATCCACTGCGAGCGTTTCAGGCGGCCCGTCGTGCACTGGGCCTGGCCGCCGTTGCGCGTGCTGCAGCCCCAGCTGACCCGGTTCGCTTCCAGCACGGTGGCCTTGATGCCGTGTTCCTGGGCCAAAAAGATGGCGCAGGACAGGCCCGTGAAGCCGGAACCGATGATGGCCACGTCGACGTCGATGTCATGCGTGATGGGGCCGTCATCGGCGGGCGGCTCGCCCGCCGTGCCGATCCAGTAGGTGGGCGCGTAGGCATTGCCGTGGCCGGGGCGCTGGGCCACCAGCGGATCGAAGGCGGGATCGTAGGGCGTGCGGGCGGCGGTGCTGTTGCCCATTACGCCAGGCGGGGTGTCGACAGGTTTGTTCATGGTCATTCCTGGTGAACGTGCTGGCTCAGACTTTGACGACGGGTGGGCGATCCTTGCGGAAAGCATTCTTGACTGCGATCTTGCCGTCGCGGAAGGTGAAGATGTCGACCATGCGCGCTTCGATGCGCGTGCCGTCAGCCTTGGTGCCCGCAAACGTCGATTCCGTCACGCCGCGCTCGCCGCTGACGAAATGCACGGGGTTGAGCCAGGCGGCGTCGGGGAAGGTTTGCCAGGCCAGTTCGAAGCCGGCGCGCACGGCGTCGCGGCCGATGAAACTCTTGCCCAGAAGTTCCGGACCGGCAACGGCATGGAATTCGCAATCGTCGGCCATGGCGGCCATCAGGGCCTCGATATCGTGGCGGTTCCAGGCATCGCCGAATGCTTGCAGGAAATCGGTGGTGACGGCATCGGTGGGTACGCGTGTGTTCATTTTTGTCTCCGTAAGTCGAATTTGGTACTTTTCGTTCCGTTTTTTAGTATTTTTATTGAATTTAAGCCTAATACTGGTGCTTGTCAAATCAAATAATCCAAATACCGGGACGCTTTGTATTCTTTATTGAAATTGCGATACTGAAGTGACAATGTGTGAGAATTTCGTCACAGTGCGGGGTCGGATGGCGCCGGGCTGGCGCCAAATTCCGGGGTCAGACCTTGCAGGGGGCATGCCTCCCAGTGGGAGGCATGCCGATCGCAAAGCGACCGCCCCCAGTCCCCGCTTTGGGCTTACTTAAACATAGTCTTTGTACTTGTCCAGGTGACGGATAGGCTTGCTCAGCGCATCGCGGCGGAATGGGTCGCCCAGCTCGCGCGTGCACATGATTTCGATGATGGTGGTCTTGCCTTCATTCATCTGCATGTCGATCGCCTTTTTCAAGGCCGGGCCCACGTCTTCCAGCTTGTCGACCGTGATGCCTTCGGCGCCCATGGCGCGCGCAATCTCGGCAAAGCTCTGGTTGTCGAGTTCACCGGCCACGAAGCGGCGGTTGTAGAAATCGACCTGGTTTTTCTTTTCCGCGCCCCACTGGCGGTTGTGGAACACCACGGCCGTCACGGGAATGTTGTGGCGCACGCAAGTCATCGTTTCCATCAGGCTCATGCCCCAGGCGCCGTCACCCGCATACGACACGGCTGGACGGTGCGGCGCGGCAACCTTGGCGCCGATGATGGTCGGGAACGCATAGCCGCAGTTGCCAAAGCTCATCGCCGCAAAGAAGCTGCGCGGCTTTTCAAAGCGCAAGTAACTATTGGCCACCGAGTTGATGTTGCCGATGTCCGTCGACACCATCACGTCTTCCGGCATGGCTTTTTCCAGCTCGCGCAAGACCTGGCGCGGGTGCAGATAATTGCCCGGCTCCTTCTTCTGCTCTTCGATCATGTCCAGGCTGTACGCATCCTTTTCATGCGTCCAGTTCGTCAATTCCTCTTCCCATGCGGCCTTTTCCGCTTGCACGGTGGCATAGCGCTCGTCGCGCGTGGCGTCGCAATCGAGCGTCTTGCCGTCCAGGCGGGCAATCATCGCCTTGGCGGCCGCCTTGGCGTCGCCGCAGATGCCCACCGAAATTTTCTTGACCAGCCCGAGCATCTTGTTGTCCGCATCGATCTGGATGATCTTCGCGTTCTTCGGCCAGTAATCCATGCCGTGCTGCGGCAAGGTGCCGAACGGTCCCAGGCGCGAACCGAGGGCCACGACGACGTCGGCCTGGGCGATCAGTTTCATGGCTGCCTTCGATCCTTGATAGCCGAGCGGGCCGCACCACAGCGGGTGGCTGGCGGGGAAGGAATCGTTATGCAGATAGCTGTTGACGACGGGCGCGCCCAGGCGTTCGGCCAGCGCCTTGCATTCTTCGATCGCTTCGCCCATGACGACGCCGCCGCCCGAGATGATGACGGGGAACTTGGCCTTGGCCAGCAATTCCGCCGCATCGTTCAGGCTTTGTTCGCCGCCGGCGCCGCGGTCCAGGCGGTTCGGCTTCGGAATTTCCGCCTTGATTTCGCCGTAGAAATAGTCGCGCGGGATATTCAATTGCGTCGGGCCCATTTCCGACATGGCGCGGTCAAAGCAGCGGCCCGTGAACTCGGCCATGCGGGCCGGATTCGTGACGTGGCCTTGATATTTCGTAAATTCCTCGAACATCGGCAGCTGGTTCGCTTCCTGGAAGCCGCCCAGGCCCATGCTCATGGTGCCCGTCTCCGGCGTGATGATGACGACGGGCGTGTGCGCCCAGTAGGCGGCGGCGATGGCCGTCACGCAATTGCTGATGCCGGGGCCGTTCTGGCCGATGACGACGCCATGGCGGCCCGAGACGCGGGCATAGCCATCGGCCATGTGGCCGGCGCCCTGCTCGTGCACGACGGGGATCAGGCGGATGCCGGCCGGGGCGAAGATGTCCATCGGGTCCATGAAGGCCGAGCCCATGATGCCGAACATGTCGGTCACGCCATTGGCGGCCAGGGTTTCCACGAACGCTTCGGAAGGCGTCATCTTTTGCGGGCCAACGGGGGCGGCTGCGGTGGCCGCTGCGGCGGCGGCTTTTTGTTCGGTCATGTCATTCATGGGTGTCTCCTGGTCTGTGGTGATGAACTGCACTGAAATTATTAAAAATCGGTATATTTTGTTCCGAAATTTGATATACAATTCAATTTAAGCGTTCGACGTGCAAAAGTCAAACAGATTTTCAAGGAAACGGTACAATTTGAGTTCGAAAATGAAATAACACACCGACACCACACCGAGGCCACCATGGACATGATTTCATCCCCAAAACTTGAGCCAGAAAAACTGGAAGGCGACACGCCCACGATGCGTTTGTTTGCCTTGCTGGAAGTGATTGCCGAGAAAGACCAGTTGCTGTCGCTGCAAGCGCTGGTGGAAGAAACGGGCTTGCCGAAGCCCACCCTGCACCGCATGCTGCAACAGCTGGAAAGCGTGGGCGTGCTGCAGCGCGAAAGCGATGGCCGCCACTACAGCACGGGCGTGCGCCTGCGCCGTCTCGCGTCGAACCTGCTGATTAACAACACTTTCCATGGCGCCCGCCGCATGGTCTTGCGCCAGCTGGTCGAGGAAGTGGGCGAAAGCTGCAACCTGACGGCCTTCAGCGGCAGCGAAGTGGTGTACCTGGACCGCGTGGAAACGGCGGCCCCGCTGCGCTTCTATCTGCATCCCGGTTCGAGGGTGCCGGCCCACTGCTCGTCGAGCGGCAAGCTGTTCCTGGCACAGATGACGCCCGTGCAACGGCGCCGCCTGCTGGGCCACATGGAATTGACGCGCTTCACGGACAAGACGGAAACGGACCCCGTCAAGCTCGAGCGCGAACTGGAACTGGTGCGCCGCAACGGCTATGCGCTGGACGACGAGGAATTCCTGCCCGGCCTGCTGTGCGTGGCCGTGCTGGTGCCGAACCCGAACGGCCGCTCGAACCTGGCCGTGGCGATCCAGGCGCCCATCATCCGTTTGACGCACGACAAGGCTTTACATTTCTTGCCGGCATTGCAACGGGCCGCGCAAGCCCTGGCCGCCATCGAATCGGAAACCATGCCGACGACGGGCGGGAACGACGACGCATTGCAATCAAGTAACTCATAACCGCCGTAGCGCCCATGCTGCGGTTTCACAGGAGAACAAGGTGCCAGATTCACGCCAACATCCCCCCGCCGCAGCGGCGCAAACCTTGCAGTCCGTGCGCAGCCTGTTCCATATCGACAGCGACCTGCTCGTGCCCGTCTTCACGGAGCGCGACCCGCACGTGCCCGACATCGACCCCGCCTACCGCTTCAACAAGGACGTGACCCTGGCGATTCTGGCCGGCTTCACCCACAACCGCCGCGTGATGGTGCAAGGCTTGCACGGCACGGGCAAGTCCACGCATATCGAGCAGGTGGCGGCGCGCCTGAACTGGCCTTGCGTGCGGGTCAACCTGGACGGCCACATCAGCCGCCTGGACCTGGTCGGCAAGGACGCCATCGTGCTGCGCGAACAGCAGCAAGTGACGGAATTCCAGGAAGGCATCGTGCCCTGGTCGCTGCAGCGTCCCGTGGCCCTGATCTTCGACGAGTACGATGCGGGCCGCCCCGACGTGATGTTCGTCATCCAGCGCATTCTGGAACGCGACGGCAAGTTCACCCTGCTGGACCAGAACCGCGTCATCACGCCGCATCCCCACTTCCGCCTGTTCGCCACCTCGAACACGGTGGGACTCGGCAACTTGAACGGCATGTACCACGGCACGCAGGTACTCAATCACGCGCAGATCGACCGCTGGAACATTGTTGCCACCTTGAACTATTTGCCGCAGGCGGAAGAAACGGACATCGTGCTGGCCCGTGTCCCCGCCATGAACGACGAAGCGGGCCGCCAGCTGGCAGCCGCCATGGTGGCCGTGGCCAGCCTCACGCGCCACGGTTATGCGGCGGGCGACCTGGCCTGCCTGATGTCGCCGCGCACGGTGATTACCTGGGCCGAGAATTGCCAGATCTTCCGCGACCCGGCGCTGGCCTTCCGCCTGTCCTTCCTCAACAAATGCGACGAGGCCGAGCGGCCCATGGTGGCCGAGTACTACCAGCGCTGTTTCAATGAGGAATTGCTAGCGAGCCAGGCATGAACGCCGAAGCGACCGCGCCTGCCGCCTACACGCGAGCGCAGCAGGAAACGGATGAGTTGTGCGCGGGCGCCATCCGCGCGCTGAGCGGCGTTGCCGCCATCCGCTACCGTGGCCGGCGCCTGCACGATGGCCACCGCCCCCTGCCCATCCACGCCGCCCATCTGCAAGCCGATGCGGCGCTGCAGGATTTGCCCTCGCTGCGCGGCGCGGCCGACAGCGTGGCCCTGCGTTTGCTGCACACGGACGCCGCCCTGCACAAGTCCCTGTTCCCGGCCGAGCCCGTGGCGCGCCTCGTGTTCGAATTGCTGGAACAGTTAAGAGTGGAAACGCTTGCGCCCGATCAACATGCCGGTGTGATCGACAACCTGCGCCACCGTTTTACGGCATGGTCGCACGCGTTCTACGATTCCGGCCTGGCCGAAGGCGCGTCCGGCTTGCTCTTGTATACAGTGTTCCAGATGTGCTGGTCGCGCCTGACGGCCCGGCCCGTGCTGGAAAAGACGGAAGATTTCATCGAGGCGACGCGCTGGTCCGTCTCTTCGCAACTGAGCGGCGACCTGGCGGGCTTGCGCCGCCACCGCATGGACCAGGCCGCCTTTGCGCGCCACGCGCTGGCCATCGCCCATGCCGTCGACGCCATGCTGAAAGACGCGCAGACGGCGCGCGATGGCCAGCAGGACGAGGCCGGCGACGCCAAGGCACAGGCGGCCTTCAAGCTGCTGCTCGATTTCGACAGCGATAACGACCATCTGCCCGATGCCGCGCCGCTGGGCGAGAGCCGCGCCTTCAACGATGGCGATGGCGCCTACAAGGCTTACAGCACGGCATATGACCGCGAAGAAAAAGCGGGCGAGCTGGTGCGCCGCGCCCTGCTGCTCGAATACCGCGAACGCATGGATGCACGCATCGCCAGCCTGGGCATCAACACGGCCCGCCTGGCGCGGCGCTTCACGCAACTGCTGGCCGTGCAGCAACGCGACGGCTGGTCGTTCGGCGAGGAAGAGGGGTATATCGATGGCCGCCGTCTGGCGCAACTGATCAGCTCACCGTCGGAACGCCGGCTGTTCCGCAAGGAACAATTCCTGCCGCAGGCCGATTGCCTCGTCACCTTTCTCGTCGATTGCTCCGGCTCCATGAAGACGCATGCGGAATCCGTGGCCGTGCTGCTCGACATTCTGCTGCGCGCACTGGACCAGGCGGGGATCAGCACGGAGTTGCTGGGCTTTACGACGGGCGCGTGGAACGGGGGACGTGTCAGGCGCGACTGGATGCGCGCCCGCTCGCCCGCCAACCCGGGCCGTCTGAATGAACTCGTGCACATGGTCTTCAAGGATGGCGACACGAGCTGGCGCCGCGCGCGGCCCGACGTCGCGGCCCTGCTGAAAGCGGACCTGTACCGCGAAGGCGTCGATGGCGAAGCCGTGGACTGGGCGTGCAACCGCATGCTGGCGCGCCCGGAACGGCGGCGCATCCTGCTCGTCGTGTCCGACGGCTGCCCGATGGATACCGCCACGAATCTGGCCAACGACGAGTTTTATCTGGCGCAACATCTGAAACAGGTGGTGGCGCGCCGAGAAGCACACGGCGCCATTGAGATTTGCGGGCTGGGCCTGGGGCTGGACCTGGGCGCCTACTATAGCCGCAGCCTGGCCACCACCCTGCCCGCCTCGCTGAACAATGAACTGTTCAGCGAGATCGCGCAGTTGCTCGGTGGACGCAAAAAGTAGCCGCTATGCAGGCGGAAGCACCGGCGCCAGCAACTGGCGGCGATGCGCCTGCAAAAACGCCTGCACGGGCGATGCCTGCCGGCCCGTCAGCGCGCGATAGTCGTCACTGACGATGTGCATCGCATCGGTGGCCAGCCAGCGCTCGATACCCGCCAGCATCTGCGCCATCGGCGCCGGCATGCCGCCGGCAATGAAATGGCGCGCGCTCCTGCGCATCGAGAGACACGACCTCGACAGGCTTGCCAGACAGCCGGGCGGCGATGGCGGCCAGCGCCTGCGCATCGGGGGCGGCGGGCCCCGTGATGTCGAGGATGCGGCTGCCAAGATGGCCATCCGATAGCGCCACCGCCGCCGCATGCGCGCAATCCTCGCGCGCCACGTACGACACATGGCCTTGCCCCATGGCCGTTTGCAGCCGGCCATCCACGGCGACAGTACCGAGCACCACGAGCAGCAAATCCTGGTAAAACGCGTTGCGCAAGATCGTATGGGCCATGCCGCTGTCCGCCAGCAGCGCTTCCGTGGCCCGGTGGTCATCGTTCAGCAGCGAGCGCTTGCCCTCCTCCGGCTGCAGGAACGAGGTGTAGACGAGATGCGCCACGCCCGCCTGGCGCGCCGCCTCGATGGCATGGCGGTGCTGTGCGACGCGGCGGCCCGTGCCATCGATGGTATTCGTGCTGATCAACAACAGGCGCTCGACGCCGTGGAAGGCGACGGCCAGGCCTTGCGGCTGGTCAAAGTCGCCGAAGCGCACATCGATACCCTGCGCCTGCCACGCGGCATGGCGCTCCGGCGTGCGGGTGATGGCCGTGAGCGTCATGCCGGGATGGCCGGCAAACTGGCTGGCAAGCTCATTGACGACGAGGGAGCCCAGCTGGCCGGAAGCGCCGGCGACGGCGAGATGCATTGTTTTCATGTTCTTTTCCTTGTGGCGAGCGCAGGCGCACCCCGGATGGGGCGGCATCGCTCGCAGATGATGTGGGGAGATCAAAATGGGCCATGCGGCGGCCCGCCCCCTGCGGGGCGGACGTACGGCTGGCTTACAGGAAAGAAGGGAAAACAAGGGTCATGCGCCCAGCATGGCGCGTGGCGCCCGCCCGGTCAAGCGCTTTCGATGGCGCTTGACCGGCGGCAAACCTAGTCGACGCAGTAGCGCACGGCATGCGCTTCCATCGGCAGCGGGATTTCCCAGTTCCACAGCATCGCTTGCAGCTTCTTGTTGCTGAGCGACGTGTCGCGCTGGCCGTTGCGCCGCAGCAGCTCCTTGCGCGGCTGTTCCAGGTACACGAGTTCCACCTGCGCATGGTATTTGTACAGCAGGTTGAGCGTCTTTTCGCGCATCAGCCTGGACAGATGCGTAGCGTTCCACACGAACGGTTCGCCCTTGCGCAACAGTTCGCGCGCCCGCTCTTCCGCATAGTCGCCCACCTGCCCTTCATTCTTGCCGTGCTTCAGGCCCAGGGCCGTCCGCGCGTCGTCGAAGGAGACGACGGGCAGGCGCGGATGGTGCTTGTCCACCCACGTATTCTTGCCCGAAGCAGGCAAGCCCGACATGACGATCACGTGCGAGCCCGGCTCCTGGAACAGGGGGTAGTCGGGATGCGCCTCGGCGCCGCGGAAATACTTGACGCGCGTGTGATCGTCGACAAACAGCCGCCGCTGGCCATAGCAGCCTTCCTCGCGCGCCAGTTCGCGGAACAGCTCGATGGCATCTAAAATGCGCTGCGGATCGGGACAGATCCTGCCGCGAATGTCGGCCTCGGCCAGCATGGCCAGCAAGTGGATATCGACCTGCCACGACAGCTCGCGCACGGTGAACTCGGGCGTGACGCCGCGACGCGAGGTTTCCAGCGCGAAGAACGGCACCTGATGTACGTTAATCAGACGGCAGATTTCCTCGCGCACGGCAAACGGCACGTCAGCATCCCACAGCGCGATGCGCGCATCGAGGGCGCCCTTGCGCGAATGGCCGGGCTGGCCGATGGCGCCCGTGACGGGGTCGATCACGGTGGTGCTGCACTTGGCCACGTCGTGCAGCAAGGCGGCCAGGAACACGATTTCCTGCTGCGCCCGCGTGGCTTGCTGGTAGTCAGGCATGGCCAGCAGGGATTCCACCACCATCATGGTATGCGTCCAGACATCGCCTTCCGCGTGGTACACGGGGTTTTGCGGCGTGGTCTTGGCCAGTTCCAGCTGCGGGAAGGCGGCCAGGCAGGCGTTGAAATCGGGCGACCGGCCCGCTGGCGGCACCAGTTGTTGCAGGGTTTTCCAGTTCATCATTTTGTGCTCCTTGAGAAGGCGGCCAGTTCATCGAGCGACTGGCAGGTGTGCAAGCCCAGGCTTTCCCACGTGACCAGCGGCTGCGGCGCGTACAGGTCCACGCCGTCGGCCAGCTGGTTAGGGATCAAGGGCCGCGTGCTGTGGTGCGAGCCGCTGTCGAGGATGGTTTGCGTAAAGTCATGGCGCACCAGCTTGTAGCGGGCCAGCACTTGCCCGTCGTCTTCCACTTTCAGGTACAGGCCTTCCGCGTGGTCGGACTTGTCCGTCTGCTTCCAGCACAGGTCCAGCGGCAGGCGTTCACGCGCCACGGCGGTTTCAAAAGCGTCGCGCCACAGGCGGGACTTGGCCAGCGAATGGCGCAGCAGCTGCCACAGCTGCCTGGGCGAAGTCGGCATCAATCCCGCGTACAGCACGGGCACGGACAGCACGGGCGAGCCGGCCAGCATGGCGTGGCGGCGCGCCGTCGACAAAAAGGTCTGCGTGCGGCGGCAGTACACGTCGAACTCGTTGAAATAATGGGGCAAGCGGTCGTAAAACACGGAATGCTTGCTGTACGACCATTCGCCGAACAGCACATACTGGTCTTCCAGCAGATGCAGCAAGGCGTGTTCGTGCGCATGCGCCCACGGTTTCAACAGGTTGAACTGGCGTTCGCTGCCGCCGCCTGCCAGGTAGTGGCCGCGCGACTGCAGCAGCACCTCGCCCGCATCGCTGAACGAGACGGCAGAGTTGGCGCCATCGATTTTTTCCTCGATGACGACGTACCGGCCGGCCAGCTTTTTCAGGGGCATCTGGTCGGAACCGTCATCGCCGTCCTGCAGGCGCGAGCCTTCCAGGTGCGGCGTGCGCGGGTATTTGAATAAGGGTAAAGATTGTAAAAACATAGCGTCCCACGCCGCGTTCACCGGGGCGTGTCCATACAGGGTCAGGGGTGCTGACGACGTGTTCGGGCGTGGACGATCAGGACGGTGGTCCTGGATACGTGTGCGGAGGGAGCAAAAACAGTGCCGCAGCAATCGGGGGCGTCAACGCGCCGAACGATGCTGCAGAGAGCATTTCGTCAGCGTTAGCAGGTGATGGCGAAGAAGCGAGGCACTTTTGGCTCCAATAAGGAAGAGGTTCGAGAAAGAACCGCGAATATAAAGGCTGTTTGATTATTTTGCAAGTGGCTCCGCGTATCGTGCGCACGCTTGTGCGCCCCCTCGCTTTGCAATCCGCACAAAGTTTGCTAAGCTGGCGGCACTTCCTGTCGCTGCTGCGTGGAAAACAAACATGGCCCTTGCAAAAGGGCCGTGCATTCGTTATTTCCGGAGCAGAATCGTGTTTCCCCTATCCAGATTACAAAAAGCCCTGCGCCGCCAGGGCATCGCTGTCGCCTATGCCGACGGTATTTATACGCTCAGCAATCCGCACGCCCAGGCGTCCGTGCTGCTGCCCCACAACTTTCCGCTCGAGGAAAAAGCCGTGCGCCAGCTGATGGAGTTTGCCGCCGTCGCCGTGCCCGGCCAGGATGGCCATGTGTGCAAGGCCTGCGCCACGCCCGATTTCCACCCGGGCAGCATCGCCCCCGTGGGCAGCATCGTTGCCACCAGCCCCGACATGGTGATTCCCGCCATCCCCGGCACGGACATCGCCTGCGGCATGCGCCTGATCACGACGGGCTTGAGCCTGGCGCAGTTCGAGGCGCGCAAGCCGCAGCTGCTCGGCAAGCTCAAGCACGTGTTGCTGGAAGACGGCCGCAACGTGCCGCTGCGCTCGAAAGCGTTTGCCGCCCTGTTCGACGTGGGGCCGGAAGCGTTCATCGACAGCCTGCACAATGAGGGCTTGTGGCCCCGCGTCGACAAGCAGCGCCTGCTGCGCGAGCTCGACGATTGCATCGCCCTGCGCGAACTGGGCGGCGGCTTGCGCCACGCGCCCGAAGCGCTGGTCGGCACGCGCGAAGTGATACGCGACCCCAGCCTGGGCACCACGGGATCGGGCAACCACTTCGTGGAAATCCAGGTGGTCGATGCCGTCATGGACCGTCATGCCGCGTACCGGCACGGGCTGGTGCCCGGCGAAGTGGTCGTCATGATCCACAGCGGCAGCCGCGACGTGGGTTTTTTTGTGGGCAGCCGCTGGATGGACCGCGCCAAAGAGGCCTGGCCGAAAGGCGTGCGCCACCCGCAGTCCGGCCTGTACGGCTTGACGGGCGAACTGGCCGGCGACTACATGGACGCCATGGGCGTGGCGTCGCGCTACGCCTGGGTCAACCGCATGGTCCTGGCCGAGCTGGTGCGCGACAGCCTGGCGCAGGTGTATGCGCACGATACCTCTCGCCTGGTGGTGGACGTGCCGCACAACGTCATCCTGCGCGAGCACGGCATGAACATCCACCGCAAGGGCGCCACGCCGGCGCGCGAAGGCGACCTGGCGCTGATCCCCGGCTCCATGGGCGATTACTCCTATGTGGCCACGGGCATGGGCAATCCCGACTGGCTGTGGTCGTGCTCGCATGGCGCGGGGCGCAGCATCCGCCGCCAGGCCATGCGCGCCATGCGGCCCACGGTGGGCGGCGACGAGATGGCGTTCCAGTGCGTGACCCTGCGCGAGGAACGCCGCGTCGAGGAAGCGCCGATGGCCTATAAAAAGATCGGTCCCGTCATCGCCGCGCAGGAGGAAGCGGGCTTGCTGCAATCGGTGGCGCGACTGAAACCTTTATTGACGTTCAAGGCCTAGGCCAGCAATTGCGGCACGGCAGCCGCCATCAGCGAAAGGCCGATGGCGGTCAGCACAGCAAACGCGATGCGGCGCATGCCGCGCTGGGCGATCGGCGGCGGATAGCGCTTGCCGGCCATGGTGGCCAGCACGCCCACGGGCAAGGCCAGCATGCACAGCAGCAAGACTTTCGCGTCGAGCTGGCCCTGGCTGCCCGCCATCAGCGAACGCCCGCCCGCGCTGATGGCGAACAGGAAAATCAGGCTGTAGCGGATGGTTTTCAAGCTCATTTCCTGGCGATAAAACTGGTACACGAGCGGCGGGCCAGCCAGCGAAAACAGGCCCGAAAACAGGCCGCCGCACACGCCGCTAATAAAAAAGCTGCGCTTGTCCGCCGCGCCCGGTCCAGGCGGCGCCTGCAGCAGGATGCTGACGCCGCCATACACGATGGCCGCGCCCAATAACAGTCTCAGGACGGGCGCATACGCCTGGTCCAGGTATCCCAACAACAAGACGCCAGCCGCCATGGCTGGCAGCAAGCCGATGCTGGCGGCGCGGATGGCGCGCCAGTCCAGGTGGTGCAAGGCGCCCGGCAAGGCCACGAGGCAATTGGCCAGCGACAACAAACTGACGAGGGCCGCCAGCGCGGGCACGGGCGCCAGGCCCAGGCCGCTGGCCACGCCCATGACGATCATGCCCAGGCCAAAACCCGTGACGGTCTGGAAATACGTGCCTGCCGCCACCACGCCCAGCAGCGCCAGCACGGGCAGGCTGAACAACTCAGCGCCCACCCTGGGCCTGCACGGACGTGACGGCAATCACGTTATACACGTCGTCGGCGCTGCAACCGCGCGACAGGTCGTTGGCCGGTTTCTTCAAGCCTTGCAGCAAGGGGCCGATGGCGACGGCGCCGCCCATGCGCTCGGCCAGTTTATAGCCGATATTGCCCGCGTCCAGGTTGGGGAACACCAGCACGTTGGCGCGGCCATTCACCACGGAATCCTTGACTTTTCTTTGCGAAATCTCGGCCACGATGGCCGCATCGAGCTGCACGTCGCCATCGATGGCCAGCAGCGGACGCTGGGCCTTGACCCGGTCCGTGGCCGCATGCACCTTGTCGACGGCCGCGTGGTGGGCGCTGCCGCTGGTGGAAAACGACAGCATGGCCACGCGCGGCTCTTCCATCAGCAACGCTTGCGCGCTGTCGGCGGCGGCCAGGGCGATGTCGGCTAGTTCTTCCGCTTTCGGGTCGACCACCAGGGCGCAGTCGGAAAAGATGAAGCCGCCCTTGAGGCTGTGGAAAGGTTCGCACAGCATCATCAGGAAAAAGCTGGAGACCAGCTTGAAGGCCGGATCGACGCCGATGATCTGGATGGCGCTGCGCACCACGTCGGCCGTCGTGTGCACGGCCCCCGCCACGCAACCGTCCGCGTCGCCCAGGCGTACCATCAGGTTGGCGTAGCACAGCGGCTCTTGCACGGCGATCCTCGCCTGCTCCACCGTCATGCCCTTGGCTTGACGCAGCACAAACAATTGCTGGGCATAGTGTTCCGACTCGTCGGAAATTGCCGGGTCGATCAGGCGCACGCTATCCAGGTCCAGCGCATGTTCGCGCGCCAGGGCCAGGATGGCGGCCGGCTTGCCGACGATGGTGATGTGCGCCAGGCCTTCGCTTGCCGCCCGCGCGGCCGCCTGCAGCACGCGCGCATCGCCGCCCTCGCACAAGACGATGTTTTTCGGCACGGCGCGGGCTTGCGCGATGATGCGGTGCAGGGCTTTCATGGGTACTCCAATTCGGTAAAAAAATGCCGGAACCATGGAAGCATGAAACATGGTTCCGGCACATAAAACCCGGCGCGATTGCCGGGGTCATACAAGGATCGGGCAGACTGATTACACGTAGTCTTTGTACTTGTCCAGGTGACGGATCGGTTTGCTCAGCGCATCGCGGCGGAACGGGTCGCCCAGCTCGCGCGTGCACATGATTTCGATGATGGTGGTCTTGCCCTCATTCATCTGCATGTCGATCGCCTTTTTCAGGGCCGGCCCCACGTCTTCCAGCTTGTCGACCGTGATGCCTTCGGCGCCCATGGCGCGCGCAATCTCGGCAAAGCTCTGGTTGTCCAGCTCGCCGGCGACGAAGCGGCGGTTGTAGAAATCCACCTGGTTTTTCTTTTCCGCGCCCCACTGGCGGTTGTGGAACACCACGGCCGTCACGGGAATGTTGTGGCGCACGCAGGTCATCGTTTCCATCAGGCTCATGCCCCAGGCGCCGTCGCCCGCATACGATACGGCCGGACGGTGCGGCGCGGCCACTTTCGCGCCGATGATGGTCGGGAACGCATAGCCGCAGTTGCCAAAGCTCATCGCCGCAAAGAAGCTGCGCGGCTTTTCAAAGCGCAAGTAACTGTTCGCCACCGAGTTGATGTTGCCGATGTCGGTCGACACCATCACGTCTTCCGGCATGGCTTTTTCCAGCTCGCGCAAGACCTGGCGCGGGTGCAGGTAGTTGCCCGGCTCCTTCTTCTGCTCTTCGATCATGTCCAGGCTGTACGCATCCTTCTCGTGCGTCCAGTTCGTCAATTCCTCTTCCCATGCGGCCTTTTCCGCCTGCACGGTGGCGTAGCGCTCCTCGCGCGTGGCGTCGCAATCGAGCGTCTTGCCGTCCAGGCGTGCAATAATCGCCTTGGCGGCCGCCTTGGCGTCGCCGCAGATGCCCACCGAAATTTTCTTGACCAGCCCGAGCATCTTGTTGTCCGCATCGATCTGGATGATCTTCGCGTTCTTCGGCCAGTAATCCATGCCGTGCTGCGGCAGGGTGCCGAACGGTCCCAGGCGCGAGCCGAGGGCCACGACGACGTCGGCCTGCGCGATCAGTTTCATGGCTGCCTTGGAACCCTGGTAGCCGAGCGGGCCGCACCACAGCGGGTGGCTGGCGGGAAACGAGTCGTTATGCAGGTAGCTGTTGACGACGGGCGCACCGAGGCGTTCGGCCAGCGCCTTGCATTCCTCGATCGCTTCGCCCATGACGACGCCGCCGCCCGAGATAATCACGGGGAACTTGGCCTTGGCCAGGAGCTCCGCCGCATCGTTCAAGCTTTGTTCGCCGCCGGCGCCGCGGTCCAGGCGGTTCGGTTTCGGGATTTCCGCCTTGATTTCGCCGTAGAAATAGTCGCGCGGGATATTCAATTGCGTCGGGCCCATTTCCGACATGGCGCGGTCAAAACAACGGCCCGTGAACTCGGCCATGCGGGCCGGATTCGTGACGTGGCCTTGATATTTCGTAAATTCCTCGAACATCGGCAGCTGGTTCGCTTCCTGGAAACCACCCAGGCCCATGCTCATGGTGCCCGTTTCCGGCGTGATGATCACGACGGGCGTGTGCGCCCAGTAGGCGGCGGCGATGGCCGTCACGCAATTGCTGATGCCGGGGCCGTTCTGCCCGATGACGACGCCATGGCGGCCCGAGACGCGGGCGTAACCGTCGGCCATGTGGCCGGCGCCCTGCTCGTGCACGACGGGGATCAGGCGGATGCCGGCGGGAGCAAAGATATCCATCGGGTCCATGAAGGCCGAGCCCATGATGCCGAACATGTCGGTCACGCCATTGGCGGCCAAGGTTTCCACGAACGCTTCGGAAGGCGTCATCTTTTGCGGGCCCACAGGTATCGCTGCGGCGGCGGCTTTTTGGTCGGACAAATCGGTCATGGCTCAGTCTCCTTACGGTTTTATGAAAAATCGGTATATTTTGTTCCGATATTTGAAATACGTATTCAATTTAACGGTTGCGAAATGCGCTGTCAATGAAAATTCACGAAAAATCGGACTGTTTCATTCCTGAATCCGGAATCCGCCACCAAGGTCCATTCCTGAAACAACAATGGCGGCTTATCCGCAACAGACAAGCCGCCATCGTTCTCCTTCTGCGCCGCGCTTAGAACTTCAGGCGCATGCCGGCCGTGAAGGCGCTCGAGTTATGCCCAGGCAAGGGCACGCTGCCGCCGCTCGAGGCGTCGCCTACGAAATTGGTGCCCGCACCATCGTTGTTGATGCGGCCGTACGAGGTGTACAGATTCGTGCGCTTGGACAAGGCATAGGTGTAGCCGATGGCCAGCTGGCGCCCGCCGCGGCGCGCATTCGTGCGGTCATCCTTCTTGATGTACGAAGCCATCACGCTGCCCGCCGCGCCCACGGGGGCCGACACGCCCAGCATGACGTTGCGGAAATCCGTGCCCGCATCGTCCTTGTCCGTCTCATACGCGGCATGCAGCTTGGCGGGGCCGAAGTCGTAGGTGCCGCCCAGCAAGGTCACTTTCGCCGTGTTCAGCGGCGTGTCCTTGCGGTTGTCGTGCGCCAGGGTCAGCACCAGCGGTCCGTTGGCGTAATCGATGGAAAAGTCGATGGTGCGGCCCAGGGTGTTGCTGTCCGGCTTTTCGCCGAGGCCATACATGACGGCGGCCGACAGGCCGTTCACCTTTGGCGTCTCGTACATGATGGAATTTTTTGTGCGCAGGCTGGCCACGCTCATCAGGTTGATCGAGGCACCCGTCATGCCCGTCTCGAACGGGTCGATATTGTCCAGCGCGGTAAACAGCGGGTTGTGCTGCAAGCCCAGGTTCACGGCGCCGAAGCCGCCCGACAGGCCGACGTAGGCCTTGCGCCCGAACAAGGCGCCCTGGCGGTTGGCGCCCGTGTCCACGTCGAGGCCGTTTTCCAGCAAGAAGTTGGCCTTTAAATTATTGCCCAGGTCTTCCGTGCCCTTGAAACCGATGCGGCTGCCCGACTGCACGCCGGTGGCCAGCTTGGTGACGGAACCGTCCGCGCCGCCGTGTTCGGACGTCAGGCCCGCGTCGAGCAAGCCGTACACGGTGACGGACGATTGGGCGCTGGCGCTGCCGGCGAAGAAGGAGGCCAGGATGGCTGCCGCTACGAGTGTGTGTTTCATGTCATCTCCAGGTATTGTGGTTTTTATAAACGCTTGAAACGATAATCAACTACGGTGCTGCAAACTTGGCTCAAGCGATCAGCCCGGCCATTGGCGACGACGGCGAGGCGCGCATGGCGCCAGGCTGCGTCATACTCTTCGGCATGCGTCCGGCCAGGTAAGCCTCGCGTCCGCCCTGCACTGCCAGTTTCATGGCGCGCGCCATGCGTATCGGTTCGCGCGCCGCCGCGATGGCGGTATTCATCAAAATGCCGTCGCAGCCGAGTTCCATGGCGATGGCCGCGTCCGATGCCGTGCCCACGCCCGCATCGACCAGCACGGGCACGCGGGCTTGCTCGATGATCAGCGACAGATTCCACGGATTCAGAATGCCCATGCCCGAGCCAATCAAGGACGCCAGCGGCATGACGGCGATGCAGCCGAGGTCTTCCAGCATGCGCGCCTGGATGGGATCATCGCTGCAATACACCATCACCTGGAAACCGTCACGCACCAGCTCCCCGGCCGCCTTCAAGGTTTCCGGCATGTTCGGGAACAGGGTCTTTTCATCACCGAGCACTTCCAGCTTGCACAGCGGGTGCCCGCCCAGCAGCTCGCGCGCCAGCTGCAAGGTGTAGACGGCGTCACGCGCGTTGTAGCAGCCGCCCGTGTTGGGCAGAATCGTGTATTTCGATGGCGGGATGAAATCGAGCAGGTTCGGCTCGCCCTTTTCCTGGCCGATATTCACGCGGCGTATCGTCACGGTGACGATCTCGGCGCCGCTCTCTTCGATGGCCAGGCGCGTTTCCTCGAAATCCTTGTACTTGCCGGTGCCCACCAGCAGGCGCGACTGGTAGGTGGTGCCGGCCAGGGTCAGGCCGCTGGGTGGCTGGCTGGGTGGGGCGTCGTCTCTCATCTTGATCTCCTGTGCAATTTATTTAAACCAGAAGCAAAATCCGGGGTCGGACCCTGAGGGTCCGACCCCAGCCTTTTTCCTTGGGTTTCCCCGCAAAACGCAAAATCGACTTCGGGCCGGCGTCCCGACACGAGGTCGGCGATCGCCCTGCCCGCGCCGCAGCCCATGGTCCAGCCCAGGGTGCCGTGGCCCGTGTTGAGGAAGAGCTGGCGGTAGCGCGTGGCGCCGATGTAGGGCACGTTCGACGGGGTCAGGGGGCGCAAGCCGGCCCAGTAGACAGGGTCGCTGTAATCGCAGGCGTGGGGAAACAGCGCCTGCACGCGGCGCGTGATGGCGGCGCAGCGCACGGGATTGAGTTCGCGCGTGTAGCCGTTCAGTTCGCACGTGCCCGCCACGCGCAGGCGCTCGCCCAGGCGCGAAAACACCAGTTTGTGGCCATCGTCCGTCAGCGATACGGTCGGTGCGGCGGATGGGTCAAGAATCGGATAGGTGGCCGAATAGCCCTTGCCCGGATACAGCATCAAGCGGATGCCCAGCGGCTGCAGCAGGGGCGCGGAAAAGCTGCCCATGGCCACCACCACGGCATCCGCGTGTTCCAGGCGGTGGCGCCCCCGCGCATCGATGCATTCCACGCCGGTAACTCTTTCGCCGTCCAGAAGCAGCCGCGTCACCGTCGTGCCGTACTGAAAATCCACGCCGGCCGCGGCGGCCCGGGCCGCCAGCGCCGTGGTAAACAGATGCACGTCGCCCGACTCGTCGCTGGCCGTAAAGTCGCCGCCGACGATGTGCGGGCGGGCATGGGCCAGGGCCGGTTCCAGCCGTATCACGTCATCGGCGCTGACCGTATTGCGCGGGCAGCCCAGCTCGCGCAAGAGGGCGGCGCCCGCTTGCGATTTATCAAACTCCTGCTGGTCCGTATAGAAATGCAGGATGCCCCGCTCGAGGTGGTCGTAGGCGATGCCCGTTTCGCGCCGCAAGGCTTGCAGGCTCTGCCGGCTGTACTCGGCCAGGGCGACGATCTGGCGCATATTGCGCGCCACCCGCGACGGCAGGCATTCGCGCAGATAGTGCAAGGCCCATTGCCATTGCAGCGTATCGAGGCGGGGCCGGAACAGCAGCGGCGCATCGTCCTTGCCCAACCATTTCACGACCTTGCGCAGGGTGGCGGGATTGGCCCACGGTTCCGCATGCGAGACGGATATCTGCCCGCCATTGCCGAAGCTGGTTTCCTGCGCCGCGCCCGCCTGACGCTCGAGCACGCGCACGTCGTGGCCCGCCTGGCGCAAGTACCAGGCCGATGCCGTGCCGACCACGCCGGCGCCGAGGACTAGGATCTTCATGGCGGGCCCGGCTCGCTTAGCGCGTCAGCAGCACGGCGATGGCGACGAAGGCGGCGATCCATACGGTTTCCATCACCAGCATGATCACGGGACGCCAGCCCAGCGAGGCCAGCGACTGGAACGAGGTTTTCACGCCCAGCGCGGCGATGGCGATGACGAGGCAGGCGCGCGAAGCATTGTTGATCCAGCCATTCACTTCCTGCGGGATCAGGCCCAGGCTGTTGGTAATGACGAGCCAGACAAAGCCGATCAGGAAAAACGGCACCAGCGGCGGCGCATCGACTTCGCTCTTGCCGTCCTTGCGCTTGAACATGATCGACAGGCCCAGCACGACAGGCACGAGGCACGCGACGCGCGTCAGCTTGACGAAGGTGGCCACGTCGCCCGTGTGGTTGCTGACCAGGTAGCCGGCGCCCACGACTTGCGCCACGTCATGGATGGTGCCGCCGATGAACACGCCCGCTTCCGTCGGATCAAAGCCCAGCAGCTTGACCAGCAGCGGGTAGACGATCATGGCCAGGGTTGACAGCGACGTCACGCCCACCACCGTCAGCAAGGTGAATTTCTCGTTTTCCTTGGTTTGCGGCAGCACGGCCGAGATGGCCAGCGCGGCCGAGGCGCCGCAGATGGCCACGGAGCCACCGGACAAAATCCCTTCCGTGATGGGGCGTTTCAGCCACCTGGCCAGCAGATAGCCGAAACCCAGGGTGGCGATCAGCCCGCCGACGACGATCAATAACGGCGTCACGCCCACGGAAGCGATCTGGTTGAAAGTGATGCGCGCGCCCAGCAGGGCCACGCCCGTGCGCAGCAGCACCTTGCTGCAAAACTCGATGCCGGGCTTGCAGGTGGGATCGGACGCGAGGAAGTGGAAGGCCAGGCCGAAGAACAGCGCATACAGCAGCTGGGGGCCGCCGTAATTGCTGGAAATAAAGGTGGCCGACAGGGCGATCACCAGCGCGATGGCCACGCCGGGCCAGCTGCGCAGCACGGCCCGGGGACGCCAGATGGCGACGGCGGATGACAGGTAGGGAATGTTCTTGTCGACAACGCGTGTTATCGCTGAGGAGTTGGTTTTCATGCGGGTCCGCTCATAATGTTTTAAAAATTGGGACATTTCATCTCGTTTTTTAATAATACACGATGAGCTAGCGAAGTCCATGCTTTTCCATGAAAATCGAAACCGGATGTTCCGGAAACTGACGTTTTAATGATGCCGGCGCCGTAAACGACAAGCGGCGCGGCCCTTTGCAGGGACGCGCCGCCGTTGCTGGTGCTTGAAAGATTACTTTTTGTTCAGACGGGTAATCAGGCTGGACGTATCAAAACGGTTGCCGCCCGCCTGCTGCACTTCGCCATAGAACTGGTCCGTCAAGGTCGTCACGGGCAAGTCGCTGCCGTTGCGCTTGGCTTCGGCGAGGCAGATGCCCAGGTCCTTGCGCATCAGGTCGACGGCGAAGCCGAAATCGAACTTGCGCTCTATCATGGTCTTGCCGCGGTTTTCCAGCTGCCACGATTGCGCCGCTCCCTTCGAGATCACGTCCACCACCAGGGCCGCGTCGAGGCCCGCGTTTTCCGCAAAGGCGATGCCTTCGCTCAAGGCTTGCACCAGGCCCGCGATGCAGATCTGGTTGACCATCTTCGTCAGCTGGCCGGAACCGGATGGCCCCATATAGGTGACGGCGCGCGAGAACAGCGCGATGACGGGCTCGGCGCGGGCGTACGCCTCGGCATCGCCGCCCACCATCACCGTCAGCTTGCCGTTTTCCGCGCCCGCCTGGCCGCCGGACACGGGCGCGTCGAGGAAGAACACGCCCCGCTCTTTCGCCGCCGCGTGGATGGTGCGCGCCGCTTCGGCCGAGGCCGTCGTATGGTCGATCAGGATGCTGCCCGGCGCCATGGCGGACAGCAAGCCGCCCTCTTCCAGGATGACCTGGTACAGGTCGTTATCGTTGCCGATGCAGGTGAAGACGAACTCGGCGCCCGCAGCGGCCGCCGCCGGCGTGGCGGCACTGCTGCCCTTGTGCTGCTCCAGCCAGGCGGCCGCGCGGGCCGGATTGCGGTTGTACACGGTGACGTCGTGCCCGCCCGCCGCCAGGTGACCTGCCATGGGGAAACCCATGACGCCCAAACCGATGAATGCCACTTTTGCCATATTGTCCGTCCTGTCGATGAATGAATCCGATTATTGTTGCACAAACAGTCGCCGCCGGCAGCATCAAGGCGCGGGGGCGCGCCGATAATACAGGTCGAACTCTTCCTCGCCATCGGGCACGAAGCCGTGACGCACATAGAAGCGGTTCGCCTCGCTGCCGCGCAAGGCGCCCACGCGCACGCTCTTGCGGGCCGCATCGGCCTCGGCAAACACGCGCGCCAGCACGGCCGCGCCCATGCCTTGCCGCTGGCAGCCGGGCGCTAGGTAGAGGTGGTCGAGCAGCAAATAGTCCGCTTGCGGACGCAACACATAGAAGCCGGCCAGCGCGCCGCCGTGGCGCAACTGCCAGGTGCAATCGGGGTCGTAGGTGGCAAGGAAACGCTGACGCGCCCGCTGCGGATCATAGCGGCCGATGCGCTCCAGGCTTTCTCGCATGGCAGCCACGCGCAGGCTGGCCAGCGCCTCGCCATCGGCCAGGCTGGCAGGCAAGAAGGTCAGCATGGCGTCACAGCAATTCGCGCAGGGCCGCCAGCAAGGCGGCGCATTCGCCCACGTTGCCGATGCTGATGCGCAAATACTGGCTGATGCGCGGCGCATTGAAATGGCGCACGATCACGGAACGGGCGCGCAAGCCGGCCGCCAGTTGCGCCGCGTCATGCCGCGCGTGGCGGGCGAAGACGAAGTTGGCCACCGACGGCAGCACTTCGAAACCCAGCGCCGTCAAGTCCGCCGTCAGCTGCTCGCGGCTGGCGATCACGGCCTGGCGCGTCTGCTGGAAATACGCTTCGTCGCGCAGCGACGCGACGGCGCCGGCCAAGGCCAGCCGGTCCAGCGGATACGAATTGAAACTGTTCTTCACTCTTTCCAGCGCCTCGACCAAGTCCGGATGCCCGAAGGCGCACCCCACGCGCAAGCCGGCCAGCGAGCGCGATTTCGAGAACGTCTGCACCACCAGCAAGTTCGGATACCGCTCGACCAGGGCCACGGCGCTGTCGCCGCCGAAATCCACGTACGCTTCATCGACCACCACCACGGCATCGGGATGGTCGCGCAACAGGGTTTCCACGCCGGCCAGCGGCAAGTCCACGCCCGTGGGGGCGTTGGGATTCGGAAAGATGATCGCGCCGCACGGCCCCCGGTAATCTTCCGGGCGGATGCGCATGGATTCGTCGAGCGCGACCGTGCGGTAATCGATACCGTACAGCTTGCAATACACGGGATAGAAGCTGTAGCTGATGTCCGGGAACAGCAGCGGCGCATCGTGCTTGAGCAAGGCCATGAAAGCCAGCGCCAGCACTTCGTCGGAACCATTGCCGACGAAGACTTGCGCGCTGCTCAGTCCGTGGTAGTCGGCCAGGGTTTGCTTCAGTTCGCTGGCAGAAGGATCCGGGTACAGGCGCAGGCTGTCGTTGGCCGCTTCACGCAGCGCGGCCAGCACCTGCGGCGACGGGCCGTAGGGATTTTCGTTGGTGTTGAGTTTGACCAGGTCGGGCAGTTTCGGTTGCTCGCCCGGAATGTAGGGGGTCAGCTCGCTGACGATGTTGCTCCAGAATCGGCTCATTGCTTTGGCATGTGGGGTCAAGATGGGAGGGGTTAGATTACCATGGACTGATGGGGGGGTTGTTTGCGTCGGCGGAGGCGCTGGGCGTTAAAGCTTGAATGGAGGAAAAAACGCCTTGCGCTGCGCGCTTTGGGCGGTTTTTCTACCTGGGTTGATGCGCTGGTGGCTGGCATCTGTTGCGGGCATAAAAAAAGCTCCCTTGCGGGAGCTTCTCTTATGTATTCTGGCGGAGAGGGTGGGATTCGAACCCACGGTACGATTTAACGTACGCTTGATTTCGAGTCAAGTACATTCGACCACTCTGCCACCTCTCCGTTTACTGCGGTCTATTCATTCAAACTGGCGTGCCTGTTTGAACGAGGCGCTATTTTAGCATGGGCATTGTTCAGTTGGGTAGGGGTTTTATTGGTGATTTGCAACTGAGGGCTGGTAGCCAAACCAAAAAACCAATTGGACGATTCGGGGAGCCTCGCGCGAATACGCGCTCGTCTTCGAATCCCACGCGCAAGGCGCGCAGGCGCCTTGCTCCTCTTCGCCGCCACAAATAAAAAAAGCTCCCTTGCGGGAGCTTTTTTTATTTGTTCTGGCGGAGAGGGTGGGATTCGAACCCACGGTACGATTTAACGTACGCTTGATTTCGAGTCAAGTACATTCGACCACTCTGCCACCTCTCCATTTGCTGCGGTCTTTCCCGCATTGCTGCGAGAAGGCAAGATTATAGCAGCAGCTTGAAAAAATGGAAGGACTATTTTAAGCCTTCCATTCACCGGGCTGCCTGAACCTTTCAGGCCTTCAGATGCGTCAAGCCGCCCATGTACGGGCGCAGCACGGCCGGGATCTCGACGCTGCCGTCTGCCTGCTGGTAATTTTCCAGCACGGCGACCAGGGTACGGCCCACTGCCAGGCCGGAGCCGTTCAGGGTGTGCGCCAGTTCCGGCTTGCCGGCGGCGTTGCGGAAACGCGCCTGCATGCGGCGGGCCTGGAAGGCTTCGCAATTCGACAGGGACGAAATCTCGCGGTAGGTGTTCTGCGCCGGCAGCCACACTTCCAGGTCGAAGGTCTTGGTGGCGCCGAAACCCATGTCGCCCGTGCACAGGGACATCACGCGGTACGGCAGGCCCAGGCGTTGCAAAATCGTTTCCGCATGGCCAACCATTTCATCGAGCACCTGGTACGACGTGTCAGGGTGCACCACTTGCACCATTTCCACCTTGTCGAACTGGTGCTGGCGGATCATGCCGCGCGTGTCGCGGCCGTAGCTGCCCGCTTCCGAGCGGAAGCATGGCGTGTGGGCCGTCATTTTCAGGGGCAGTTGATCGAGCGCCAGGATTTCATCGCGCGCGATGTTGGTCAGCGACACTTCCGACGTCGGGATCAGGTAGAAGGTCTCGCCCTCGCCTTCCGCGCCGCCTTTTTTCACCGAGAACAGATCGGCTTCGAATTTCGGCAACTGGCCCGTGCCGCGCAGCGAATCGGCATTGACCATGTACGGCGTATAGCATTCCGTGTAGCCGTGCTCGTCCACGTGGGTGTTGAGCATGAATTGCGCCAGTGCGCGGTGCAGGCGGGCGATGCCGCCTTTCATGACGGAGAAGCGCGAACCGGTCAGCTTGGTGGCCACTTCGAAGTCGAGGCCCAGCGGGGCGCCCACGTCGACGTGATCCTTGACCTCGAAATCAAAAGTGCGCGGCGTGCCGACCTTGCGCACTTCCACGTTGCCCGACTCGTCCGTGCCCAGGGGCGACGACTCGTGCGGCAAATTCGGCACGGCCATGATGAAATCGCTCAGCTTGGCTTGCACCAGGGTCAGGGCCGCTTCATCGGCTTTCAGCTCATCGCCCAGGCCGGCCACCTGCGCCATCACGGCCGAGGTGTCTTCCCCCTTGCCTTTCAACATGCCGATTTGCTTGGACAGCGCGTTGCGCTTGCCCTGCAGCTCTTCGGTGCGCGTCTGGATCGCCTTGCGTTCGGCTTCGAGGGCGGTAAAACCTGCCACATCGAGCTGGAATTTACGCGTCGCCAGGCGTTCTGCGACGGTGGCGATGTCTTTACGGAGAAGTTGGATATCTATCATGGGTGGATGGCGGTGCCGATGTATCGAAAGCACTCATTGTACCAAGACCCTGTTCACTTCGATGAGTTTTGCGCAAGGTCAACCATCGTCATGGCGGCCTGGCCGGGCACTCGCTCCCGCTTGACAAGCAGTGTTCAGATAAAGGCGGCTTTTTCGGCAGCGGTCAGGCGGCGGGCGTTGACGGTAACGACAGGCATCGTGCTGTCTGCAGCCTGGGCGATCACGCTGCTGCTGGCACTCACTTCCACCGTGTTCGCGCCGGCGGTGGCGAAGCTGGCGCCGATGGCGATGATGGCGGCGGCAACAAAGGTGATTTCCATGTTTTTCAGTGCGTTCATGATGTGACTCCCGGTTGGTTTGTTCGTTTGACTGCGCTTGGTATGGTGGTACTTTAGCCAACGCGCAGGCAAGCCTGCCACCGGCTTGCGACCAGCGGCGAAAAACAGGGAGCGAACGGTGAAAAACGGGGACTGAAGCGCGGAGAATGGTTACAAGGCGTCCTTGACGAGATGGCCCAGGCGGCCGATCGCCTGCTCGATGCGCGGCGTCCATGCATTGCCGCAATTGAGGCGCAGGTAATTGCCGAACTTGCCCGAGGCCGAGAACAGCTGGCCCGGCATATACGCCACGCCTTCCGCGATGGCCTGGCCATGCAGGGCCAGCGCATCGACTTGCGGCGGCATCTGCACCCACAGCACGAAACCGCCCTGCGGCTCGGACAGCATGCAATCGGCCGGAAAACTGGCGGCCACGGCATCGGACATGCGCGCGATGCGCTGCACCAGGGTGCGCCGCATCTTGCGCAGCTGCTGGTCGTAGCTGCTGCCTTCCAAAAAATCGGCCAGCACGGCCTGGAAGAAATGGCTGGTGGCGCCGCTCGACACGGTTTTCAGCAGGGCCACTTCCTGCGCGAAACGCCCGGCCAGCACGTAGCCGACGCGCGAAGCGGGCGTGATGGCCTTGGAAAACGAGGAGCACAGCAGCACGTTGCCGCTCGTGTCGTAAGCCTTCACGGGCCACGGCCGCTGCGGTGCAAAGCACAGGTCGCCATACACGTCGTCTTCCACCAGCGGAATATTGAATTCCGACAGCAGCCCCGCCAGCCGCTTCTTGTTTTCTTCCGGCATGACGCAGCCGAGCGGGTTGTTCGCATTCGGCACGAACAGACACGCTTGCACGAGGCCGGCACGCAGGGCCAGTTCCAGCGCGTCGAGCGATGGCCCCGTCTTCGGGTCGGTGGGAATTTCCAGCGCCTTCATGCCCAGGCTTTCGATCATCTGCAGCAGCACGAAATACGTGGCCGACTCGATGGCGATGGTGTCGCCGGGCTTGGCGACGGCGCGCAGGCACAGGCTGATCGCTTCCGTGCAGGAATTCGTCACGACGATTTCCTGCGGGTCAAGCTTGCCCCAGTCCAGCGCCCGGCGCGCCACCTGGCGCAGGAAATTGCCCTCGCTGATGTCGTAGCAGCTGACTTTGGAAAGCAGGACGGGATCGCGCCGCGCCACGGCGCTGATGGTGCGCTGCATGCGCTTGATGGGCAAGATCTCGTCGGGCGGCCAGGCCGTGCCCAGTTGCACGATATTCGTCGTCTCGTTTTCCTTCAGCACGCGCATCAGCAGGTTATTGATGCCGACAAAGGCCGGCTCCTTCAAGTGCTGGGCGTCGGCGCTGCAGGGCCGGCGCGGTGCGCGGTGGCGCACGAAATAGCCGGACTGGGGCCGCGCATCGACTTGTCCCCTGTCTTCCATCAGGCGCAAGGCTTGCATCACGGTACTGATGGAAATGCGCTTTTGCTGCGCCAGGTGGCGGATCGACGGCAGGCGGTCGCCGGGCGCGAACACGCGCGAGTCGATCAAGGCGCCCAGCTCGTTGGCCAGGTGCTCGTACAGATTCAAATGCGCGCTCATGTTCATCCCTTCAGTATGCGGCTGCCGCGCAGGGCCGGCACAGATACAGTTGCCCGATTTTTTGATAAGCACAGTCTACGGCGAAGTGTACTGTATTCATCACAATTTCGTTTTCCTGCATCTGTCATGGTTCACGGCAAGGGCCTAAGCTGTTCCTGTCAGCACAACAGGAGCGATGCCATGCATACCGACCACGAATTACGCAGCGAACGGCCTCTGCGCCTGGAAAAAGCGCACGCCAAGGTCATCGAATGCCTGTCCGGCACGGCGTGGATCACGGCCTACGCCCAGTTCGAGGATTGCGTGCTGCGCAGCGGCGAACGCTATACGATACCGAATGACGGCCTGGTACTGGTCGAAGCCGTGGGTAGCGGACACATCCGCGTCCATGGCACGGCCGCACCCCGCCCCGCCCTGCTGCGCTGGCTGAACCTGGCATTGCCTCACACCTTGCATATTAGGAATACATGACTCAATCATCACCACTGCGCGTCCTCGTCACGGGCGCCGCCGGCGTCATCGGCACCGTTTTCTGGAAGAGCCGGCACGGGGAATTCTCCCTGCGCCTGGCCGACCTGCATACAGGCAAGCTGGCCGAAGCGCCCTGCCCGTTCATCCAGCTCGACGTGAGCGACCAGGCCGCCTGCCTGGCCGCCTGCGCCGACATCGACGTCGTGCTGCACCTTGCCGGCGTGCCGCACGCCAGCGCCGATTTCGATGCGCAACTGCTGCAACCGAACATCATCGGCACGCACAACATCTTCCGCGCGGCACAGGCGCAGGGAGTGAAAAGAGTTGTGTTCGCCAGCAGCGCACAAGCCATCGAAGGCTATCCGCTCGACGCACAGGTGCATGAGCACATGCCGGCGCGCCCGGCGAACATGTATGGCGCCAGCAAGGCCTTTGGCGAAGGCGTGGCCTCGGCCTTCGCCCACCAGCATGGCATGACGGCGATCGCCGTGCGCATCGCCAACGTGGCGCAGTTCGAGAAAGGTCAACAACACAGCGCGCGCGACATCGCCGCCTTCATCAGCGAACGGGACGTGGTGCAATTGCTGGCCCGCTGCGTGGCGGCGGACGTGCCGGCCGGCTACCACGTCGTGCATGGCGTGTCGGACAACCGTTATAAACGCTTGTCCATCACGGCGACGCGCCAGCTGGTCGGCTACGCGCCGCAGGATGACGGTTTCAGCCTGCTGGGCTTGTAGCGTCAGCCCTTGCCGGCGGGTTTTCCTGCTTTCCTGTCCAGCTCGCGCAGCCAAGCCAGCTTGTCGGCAATCTTGCTCTCCAGGCCGCGCGGCACGGGCTGGTACCAGCCCGGTTCCGCCATGCCATCCGGGAAATAGGTTTCACCGGCCGCATACGCATCGGGCTCATCATGCGCATAGCGGTAGGCGTGGCCGTAGCCCAGTTCCTTCATCAGCTTCGTCGGCGCATTGCGCAAATGCACGGGCACTTCCTTCGACTTGTCTTTCTTGACGAATGCCATGGCCGTGTTGAACGCGTTGTAGCCGGCGTTGCTCTTCGCGGCAATCGCCAGGTAGATGACGGCCTGCCCCAAGGCCAGCTCGCCTTCGGGCGAACCGAGGCGTTCATACGTTTCCGCCGCATCATTGACCATGGTCAAGGCACGGGGGTCGGCCAGGCCGATGTCTTCCCAGGCCATGCGCACGATGCGCCGCGACAAATAACGGGGATCGGCGCCGCCATCGATCATGCGGCAAAACCAGTACAGGGCCGCGTCCGGGTTCGAACCGCGCACGGACTTGTGCAGGGCGGAAATCTGATCATAGAAATTGTCGCCACCCTTGTCGAAGCGGCGTGAATTGAGGGTCAGCGCATTGTCGACAAAGGCCGCGTCGATCTTCGTCGTGCCCGTCGAGCTGGCGGCCGTCTCGGCCTGCTCCAGCAAGTTCAAAAAGCGGCGCGCATCGCCATCCGCGTAGCCGATCAGGGTATCGGCGGCCGCCTCGTCGAACGTCAGGTGCGTCAGCGCAGAACTTTGCGCCTTGGCCAGCAACTGCTTCATCTCGTCTTCGTTGAGCGATTTCAACACATATACTTGCGCGCGCGACAACAGCGCCGAATTGACTTCGAAGCTGGGGTTTTCCGTCGTCGCGCCGATGAACGTCACCAGGCCCGATTCGACGAAGGGCAGCAAGGCATCCTGCTGCGACTTGTTAAACCTGTGGATCTCGTCGACGAACAGCAGGGTGTGCTTGCCGAACTGGTCCAGGCTGTGGCGCGCCTGGTCCATGGCGGCGCGGATATCCTTGACGCCCGCAAACACGGCCGACAGGGCGATGAATTCGCTGTCGAAGGCGTTCGCCGTCAGGCGCGCCAGGGTGGTCTTGCCCACGCCGGGCGGCCCCCACAAAATCATCGAATGGGCCTTGCCCGCCTCGAACGCGAGGCGCAGCGGCTTGCCCGCGCCCAGCAGGTGCGTCTGGCCGATAACTTCGTTCAGGGTCGCCGGCCGCAAGGCTTCGGCCAGCGGCTGGCGCGGTGCGGTGGAAAAGAGATCCGCCATAATATTTACCGGGTAAGAATGCAAAGGCCTCGCATAGTGCGAGGCCGGTCAATGACAGTATGCGAAAAATTAATTATTAATCACATCCGCGCCCTTGGGCATGACAAATTTAAAGTGATCGGCGGACAAGGCCGGATTTTTCTGGAAGTTCTTGAACGCCAGCACCGACGTCTGTCCGAACGAATCGCGCAATTCCATCGCTTCCGGCACGCCGTTGCGCAGGCCGATGGTGATTTCGTCGAAAGTCGTGTCCTTGGCTTTCGGCGTCGCTTTCAGCCATTCCAGGCCATCGCGCGTGCCCGCTTCGGCCAGGGTGAAATTCTTTTCCAGGTCATTGCTGCCGAACAAGATGGCCGCCGGCGAGGAACCCAGCGCGTCGCCCAGTTTCTTGACCGTCACCTGGCTCAAGTCCTTGTCGTAGATATACAGCTTGTCGCCGTCCGCTTGCAGCAACTGCTCGTACGGTTTCAGATACGTCCAGATGAACTTGCCTGGACGGGCAAACTCGAACGTGCCGCTGGCCGGTGTCGACACTTTCGCCTTGCCGCTGGCGTCCGCCTTCTTGACTTGCCGCTGCACGAACTCGCCCTTGGCCGACTTGGTGCCGGCTGCAAAGCTCTTGAATTGCTCGAGCGCGCTGGCCGAGGCGCTGGCCGCGAACAGCAGGCTGCAGGCCACGCTGGCCGCGCCGATCGTCATTTTTGCTGCGAAAGTCGTGTTCTTCATCTGTTTACCCTTGTTCACTACTGGCCGCCGGCACCAGGATTTCCCGGTTGCCATTGGATTGCATGGTTGATACCACCCCGCTCTGCTCCATCTGCTCGAGCAGACGGGCGGCGCGGTTGTAGCCGATGCGCAAATGACGCTGCACCAGCGAAATCGAAGCGCGGCGGTTTTTCAGCACCACCGCCACCGCCTGGTCGTACAGGGCATCGGCCTCGCCGCCGCCCTCGCCCGGCGCGCCGCCTTCGGCGCCATCGCCTTCCAGGGTGCCGCCTTCGAGGATGCCCTCGATGTAATTCGGTTCGCCCTGCAGCTTGAGATGGCTGACAACGCGGTGGACTTCCTCATCGGACACAAACGCGCCGTGCACGCGCATCGGCAAACCGGTGCCGGGCGGCATGTACAGCATGTCGCCCATGCCCAGCAAGGTTTCCGCGCCCATCTGGTCGAGAATGGTGCGCGAGTCGATCTTCGACGAGACCTGGAAGGCGATACGCGTGGGAATGTTCGCCTTGATCAAACCCGTAATCACGTCTACAGATGGGCGCTGCGTGGCGAGAATCAAGTGCAGGCCGGCGGCGCGCGCCTTTTGCGCGATACGCGCGATCAATTCCTCGACTTTTTTGCCCACCACCATCATCAGATCGGCCAGCTCGTCGATGATGATGACGATGGTCGGCAGTTTTTCCAGCGGTTCCGGCGAATCCGGCGTCAGGCTGAACGGATTCGGAATGTGTTCTTCGCGCTTTTTCGCGTCGGCAATCTTCGCGTTATAGCCGGCCAGGTTACGCACGCCCATCTTGCTCATCAGCTTGTAGCGGCGTTCCATCTCGTTCACGGCCCAGTTCAGCGCATGGCCGGCCTGGCGCATGTCGGTGACCACGGGCGCCAGCAAGTGCGGGATGCCTTCATACACGGACATTTCCAGCATCTTCGGATCGATCAGGATCAGGCGCACGTCGAGCGGGTCGGATTTGTACAGCAGCGACAGAATCGTCGCATTGATGCCCACGGACTTACCGGAACCGGTGGTACCGGCCACCAGCAAGTGGGGCATCTTGGCCAGGTCCGCCACGACGGGCTTGCCGGCAATATCCTTGCCCAGCGCAATCGTCAGGCTGGACACGCCATCGTTGTAGACCTTGGAGCCGAGGATTTCCGTCAGGCGCACGATCTGGCGCTTGCTGTTCGGCAGTTCCAGTGCCATGTAATTCTTGCCGGGAATGGTTTCCACGACACGGATCGACGTCAGCGACAGCGAACGGGCCAGGTCGCGCGCCAGGCCGACGATCTGGCTGCCTTTGACACCCGTGGCCGGCTCGATTTCATAGCGCGTGACTACGGGGCCGGGGTAAGCGGCCACTACCTTGGCATCCACGCCAAAGTCGGACAATTTCTTTTCGATCAGGCGGCTCGTGAATTCCAGGGTTTCCACGGAGACCGTTTCCACCACGGGCGGCGCTTCATCGAGCAGCGACAGCGGCGGCAGCTTGCCATCGCCCAAGTTCTCGAACAGATGGGCCTGGCGTTCCTTTTCCACGCGCTCGGATTTCACCACCGTCACAACCTGCGGTTCGATCTTCACGGGCGGCGCGGCCACATGTTTCTCCACATGCTTGGCCCGTTCGATGACCACCACCTCGTCGCGGCGCACGGCGGCCACTTCGCCCTGGCGGCGGTCTTCGCGGTCCTGGTAGCGCAGCACGAACCAGTTGACGGCGTCTTCGATGGCGCCGCCGATGCGTTCGGCCACTTGCAGCCACGACACATGGAAGAACAGGGAAAAGCCCAGGCCAAACAGCAGCAACAGCAGCAAGGTGGCACCCGTAAAGCCAAAGGCCACGTGGGCCGAGTGGCCCACCAGCTGGCCCAGCACGCCACCGGGGTCGCGCGGCAGCTGCACGTGCAGGCTTTTCGCCATGCGCAGGTATTCGAGGCCCATGCTGCCGATCAGCATGATGGAGAAGCCGACGATGCGGATCAGCATCTCGACATGGTGCTCGCGCTCCACCTCCTCTTCTTCCAGCAGGAAGCGCTTACTCAGGCGGCGATAGCCATGCCACACCGTGCGCAGCAGCCACACGCACCACCACCAGGCGGAAAAACCGAAGATATACAGCAACAGATCGGAAAAGGTCGCGCCCAGCTTGCCGCCCAGGTTGGCCACCTTGTCGACATTGGTGGCGTGCGACCAGCCCGGGTCGAGCTTGTTGAAGCTGGCCAGGATCAGCACGAAATACAGGGCAAACGCGGCCAGCGCGAACCAGCGCGCCTCGGACAACAGCCGCACCAGCCGGTTGGGCAAGGGCCGGCGTTCGACCGGTTTTCGGGTGTAGCTATTTTGATTGGCCTGGGCTGGTTTAGTCATTCTGGGAAGCGCTGCAAGGTGAAAAATGTTTCTGAAAGGGAATTTCCCATAATAAGGAAGTATTCTAAGCCATATATGCCCCGGACGGCCCCACGATTCGTCGCTACAGGCGGCTTGGTCTATAATCGTGGATTGCTTGCGCAAGCGCAATACGCCCTTGTTCTTCGCGCGTATGCCCCCAATTCGGATAGACCCCACTCATAGAGAAGCCTCATTATGACCACTACCAAACACGCCCGCGTTTTGATCCTCGGCTCCGGCCCAGCCGGCTACAGCGCCGCCGTCTATGCCGCCCGCGCCAACCTGAACCCGATGCTGGTGACCGGCGTGGAACAAGGCGGTCAGTTGATGACCACCACCGACGTGGAAAACTGGCCCGGCGACCCGATGGGCGTGCAAGGTCCGGACCTGATGCAGCGCCTGCTGCAGCACGCCGAGCGTTTCAATACGGAAATCGTGTTTGACCACATCCACACCACTTTCCTCAATGAAAAGCCGATCCGCCTGAAGGGCGACAGCCACGAATACACGTGCGATACGCTGATCATCGCCACGGGCGCGTCCGCGCAATACCTGGGCCTGCCATCGGAAGCGGAATTCATGGGCAAGGGCGTGTCCGCCTGCGCCACCTGCGATGGTTTCTTCTACCGCAACCAGGAAGTGGCCGTCGTCGGCGGCGGCAATACGGCCGTCGAAGAAGCGCTGTACCTGTCGAACATCGCCAACAAGGTCACTCTGATCCACCGCCGCGACAAGTTCCGCGCGGAAGCGATCCTGATCGACCGCCTGAACGCCAAGGTTGCCGAAGGCAAGATCGTGTTGAAATATAACCACACTCTGGACGAAGTGACGGGCAACGAAGGCGGCGTGACGGGCCTGAACATCAAGTCGACCATCGACGGCAAGGTCGAAGCGCTGAGCGTGCATGGCGTGTTCATCGCCATCGGCCACAAACCGAACACGGGCATCTTCGAAGGCCAGCTGGAAATGCACAACGGCTACATCAAGACCAAGCCGGGCCTGGAAGGCATGGCGACGGCCACCAGCGCGCCGGGCGTGTTTGCCGCCGGCGACGTGCAAGACCATATCTACCGCCAGGCCATCACCAGCGCCGGTACGGGTTGCATGGCAGCACTGGACGCCCAGCGCTACCTGGAAGGCCAGGAGTAAGCGGCGCATGGCGTCGATGAAAGACTTTGCCGACCTGAAAGCGGTCAGCAAGCAGCTCAAGGAGCAGGCGGACGCGCGCGCGCAAGCTGCGGCGGAGCGCGCCCAGCAAGCCAAGGTGCAGGCCGTGGAGAGCAATCTGTTCAAGGCCAGCATCGGCGGCGTCAAGCGCCTGCCCGAGTCGGACCGCTACGTGCCCAGCCTGCCCAAGGCGGGCGCCATGGCGGCCCAGCAGCCGGCGCGCAAGCTGTCGCCGGAAGAGGACGATGCGGCCGTGCTGCGCGAATCGCTGTCGGACTTGTTCGAAGTCGACCATTACCTGGAAAACGATCCGGCCCTGAACTACGCCCGCCCCGGCGTGGGACCGGACGTCGTGAAAAAGATGCGCAAGGGCCACTGGCCCGTGCAGGATGAGCTGGACTTGCACGGCTTGCGCCGCGACGATGCCCGCGACGGCATCGGCGCTTTTTTGAACCAAGCCACGCGGCGCAAGCTGCGCTGCGTGCGCGTGATCCACGGCAAGGGTTTTGGCTCGAAAGGCCAGGAACCGGTCTTGAAATCGATGGTGCACAGCTGGCTCGTGCAAAAGGATGAAGTTGTGGCCTTTTGCCAGGCGCGCCGCTCCGAAGGGGGCGATGGCGCACTGGTGGTATTGCTTTCTTCCGCACTGCAGCCCATCCGCTAGGCTTGACAGCAAGCAATTACAATTCAGTCACCAGTTCCGCACTGCACACGGCCCCGTTTGTCACCATTCGGGGCCGTGTCATGTTAACCTGTGACAATTATTTCCTGCTCAAGCGCTCCACCCATGATGCCACCCCAATTGCCGCCTGGCTCGCTGATCAAGATCATTGAGGTCATCGCCATCCTGGTGGGCGCGTTTTCCGGCTTCATCGAGGCACGGCGCAAGCGCATGGACCTGGTCGGCGTGTTCGTCGTGGCGTTCATCACGGCATTCGGCGGCGGCACCCTGCGCGACATTCTGCTCGACAAGCGGCCCCTGTTCTGGGTCTCGCACCAGGAATACGCGATTCTCATCTTCGTGCTGGCCCTGACGGCCGCGCCCCTGATCCAGCATTTGCGCCAGATCGTCTCGGAACGTCTGATCGTCATCGCCGACGCCATCGGCCTGGGCATGTTCGCCATCGCGGGCGTGGCCGAAGCCATGCGCGCCGGCATGCCGATCTTTATTGCCTCGATGATGGGGGTGATTACGGGGATTTTCGGCGGCGTGATGCGCGACATCGTCTGCAACGAAGTGCCGATGGTGTTTCGCGACGGCAAACCGTATGCGATCTGCGCGTTTTTCGGCTGCTGGGCTTATTTATTGCAGATGCACTTCGGCGCCGAGCACGACTTCGCGCTGTGGACCAGCGCCAGCGGCATCACGATTCTGCGCCTGATCTGCTGGAAATTCGACATGCGGCTGGGGCGCTGACGGCTAGCCTGATAGGATTCGGCTATGCTTGGGGCGCTGAAGGTCAGCGGCCCAAGCTGAAACACTTACACCGCGTCGGGACCTGTCTCACCCGTGCGGATGCGGATAACCTGCTCCACGTCGCGCACGAAGATCTTGCCGTCGCCGATCTTGCCCGTGCGGGCTGCCTTGATGATGGCGTCGACCACCAGTTCCGACACGCTGTCGTCCACCACCACTTCGACTTTGACTTTCGGCAAGAAATCGACCACGTACTCGGCGCCACGGTACAGCTCGGTATGCCCCTTCTGGCGGCCAAAGCCCTTCACTTCCGTCACGGTCAAGCCCGTCACGTTCACATCGGCCAGGGCCTCGCGTACTTCGTCGAGCTTGAATGGTTTGATGATGGCGGTAATCTGTTTCATGGCTACTCCTTAAAATTGTTGGATTGTGGACAGATGGCTGCTTATTCGTAAAACTTCGACGTGATGGGGTACCGCCAGTCGCGGCCGAAGCCACGGTGCGTGACGCGGATGCCCACCGGCGACTGGCGCCGCTTGTATTCATTGATCTTGATCAGGCGCGTGATTTTCGCCACATCGGCCGGCGGGTAGCCAGCCTCGACAATCTCGGCGATCGGCCGGTTTTCTTCCATGTACAGCTGCATGATGCCGTCGAGTATTTCATACGGCGGCAAGGAATCCTGGTCCAGCTGGTCGGCGCGCAGTTCGGCCGATGGTCCGCGCGTCAGGATACGCTCGGGTATCACGTCCGATACGCTGTTGCGGTACGCACACAGGCGGTACACGAGGGTCTTGGCGATATCCTTGATCACGGCAAAGCCGCCCGCCATGTCGCCGTACAGGGTGCAATAGCCGACCGCCATCTCGCTCTTGTTACCCGTTGTCAACACGATGCTGCCATGCTTGTTCGACAGGGCCATCAGCAAGGTGCCGCGGATGCGCGCCTGGATATTCTCTTCCGTCGCGTCTTCCGCCAGTCCGGCGAACTCGTCAGCCAGGGTGGCGCGGAAAGCGTCGAAGGTTTGCTTGATCGAAATTTCATCGTAGCGCACATTGAGGCGTTTTACCATGTCGCGCGAGTCGATCCACGAGATATCGGCCGTAAATTGCGACGGCATCATCACGGCGCGCACCTTGTCGGCGCCCAGCGCATCGACGGCAATGGCCAGGGTCAGGGCGGAATCGACGCCGCCCGACATGCCGATCAGCACGCCAGGGAAACCGTTCTTGCCGATATAGTCGCGCACGCCCAGCACCAGCGCCTGGTACACCTGCGCTTCCGTCGTCAATGGCGCGGCCAGCGCCTGCGGCACGGGCGTGGCGCCGTCGAAGTCGACGATCTGCAAGTCTTCCTCGAAATGGCGCAGCTGCGCGCACATCGTGCCGGCCGCATCCATGACGAAGGAGTCGCCGTCGAAAATCAGCTCATCCTGGCCACCGACCAGGTTGGCATACACGAGGGCCATGCCTTGCGCGCTGACGTTCTTGCGCATGGTTTCATAGCGCAGATGCTGCTTGTTCATGTGGTACGGCGAACCGTTCGGCACCAGCAGCACTTGCGCGCCAGCCGCGCGGGCGCGCATCGGCGCATGCTCGAACCACGTGTCTTCGCAGATATTGATGCCGAAACGCACGCCTTTCACGCCAAACACGAAAGCCTGGTCCGACGACGTAAAGTAACGCTTTTCATCGAACACGGTCGTATTCGGCAAGTCGTGCTTGCGGTAGGTGCCCAGCACTTCGCCATTGAGCAGCACGGAGGCCGCATTGTGGCGCACGCCCTTCTCGTCCTGCAGGGGCAAGCCCACCACCACGTGCAAATCCTTGAACTGGGCCAGGTCGGCAGCCAGTCCCGCAAACGCTTCCTGCGTTTTTGCGTAGAATGCATTGCGCAGCAATAAGTCCTCGGGTGGATAGCCGACCAGCGACAGTTCCGGCGTGAGCACGATATCGGCGCCCGCTTCAAATGCGCGGCGGGAAAGGTCGAAGATCTTGGCACGGTTGCCGGCCAGATCGCCGACCGTACTATTCATTTGAGCAATTGCGACTTTGACTGTCATGATGATGATGGATATTTCGTTCTATTAAACAAGACAGGGACGCGCAGGCCGATGGCGGCGCCCCGAGAGTGATGAATGCACACTACAACAATGAATTATCGCACGGCTATCGTCACTACCCTGGCTGAAATTGGCGAAGCGGCCTGGTCTGAACTGCTGGCAAGCCAGGCGGATGCCAATCCCTTCCTTTCCTACGCCTTTTTGCACGCGCTGCACGAGTCCGGCTGCGCCAGCGCGGACACGGGCTGGCAGCCGAATTACCTGGTGCTGTGGCAAGGCGATGTGCTGGCCGCCGCCCTGCCCCTGTACCTGAAGCTGCACTCGTATGGCGAATACGTGTTCGACTGGGCCTGGGCCGATGCATATCAGCAACATGGTCTCGAATATTACCCGAAACTGCTGTCCGCCATCCCGTTTACGCCCGTCAGCGGCACGCGCTTGCTGGCCCGCGATGGCGAGGCGCGCGCCGCCCTGCTGGCCTTCCTGCAGGCGCAGCAGCAAGCCAGCGAGGTATCGTCCTGCCACATCCTGTTCCCGCCGGAAAGCGAAGCGCGCCAGCTGGAGGAAGCCGGCTACCTGATGCGTAGTGGCGTGCAGTTTCACTGGCTCAATCCCGGCTACACGGATTTCGAGCAATTCCTCGCCACCCTGGAACACAGGAAGCGCAAGAATATCCGCGCCGAACGGCGCAAGGTGCGGGAAGCGGGCGTCACCATGCGCCAGGTGCGGGGCGTGGATGCTGTTGAGGCCGACTGGAAGCTGTTCCACCGCTGCTACAGCAATACCTATGCGGAACACCGCTCCTCGCCTTACCTGAGCCTGGACTTCTTCCGGCGCATAGGCGCCAGCATGCCGGAAAACATACTCCTGGTGATCGCCGAGCGCGACGGCCGGGCCATTGCCGCGTCGCTGCTGATCCACACGGCCGACACCCTGTATGGCCGCTACTGGGGCGCGCTCGAGCACGTGCCCTGCCTGCATTTCGAGACGGCCTACTACCAGCCGCTGGAGTTCTGCATCGCCAACGGCATCGCCACCTTCGAAGGGGGCGCCCAGGGCGAGCACAAGATGGCGCGCGGCTTCCTGCCGCAAAAGACCTGGTCCGCCCACTGGCTGGCGCACCCGGCCTTTGCGGACGCCGTGCAGCGCTTCCTCGAGCGCGAACGGGGCGGCATCGACGCCTACCTCGATGAATTGAACGAGCACAGCCCGTTTCGCGCGGCACCGGCGCCCTGAAAGCAAAAGCGCTCCCGGCCGGCTGGCGGGGAGCGCTCGTCATCACGGGTACGCAGGCGGGGTCAGGCGGCCGAGCGCCCCGAACTGCGGCCTAAGGCGCCATCCTTCTTCAGCTTGTAGGCGCGCCATGCCAAGGTCAGCAGCAAGATGCCCGTCAGCAAGGCGTACACGCCGATCATCCACACGAGGGCGAAGGTGCCGGCGGCCGGAAACATGAGTATCAGGATGCCGAAGGCGATGGAAATGAGGGCATTGAGCACCAGCAGCCATTCGCCCTGGATGACCTTGCGCAGGCGAATCGCCAGCACGATATCGAACACACCCGAGACCAGCGCATTGACGCCGATCATGACGATCAAGGCAAACGTCGTCAACAGCGGGTTAATGATGGTCAAGATCCCCACGGCCAGGCCGCAGATGCCCAGCAGCAGCAAAGCCCACCAGTCGCCGCCATGCTTGCGGTTGCTGAAAGCGCCGACGACGGAAGCGCCGCCACCCAGGAGCGCATACACGGCAAACACGGTCAGCAACGACAATACCGTCACGCCGGGCCATGCCAGGGTAATCGCGCCAAAGGCGATCGCCGCCGCGCCGCGCAGGGCCAACACCCACCATGAGCGCATCAATAAATGCTCAGAATACATACCACCTCCTGGCTATCATTAACGATTAACTTTTCGATAATATTTTAGACGTGAGAAAACCATCACTTCCATCGGAAAGAGTTATGTTGTGGCAATAAAAAAGCGCACCCGGCCATCATAGCAGGGTGCGCTTTTTACTCGCACACGACAGAAAACCGGCGGCAAGCCGCGATTGTCCGCGCAGCGTTTTAATCAGGAAGCGGCTTTTTCAGCATCGGCCTTGTAGGCGGCAACGCCGCCGAGGATTTCTTCCTTGGCCACTTCTGGACCATACCAGCCGTCGATCTTGACCCATTTGCCTTTTTCCAGATCCTTGTAGTGCTCAAAGAAATGCTGGATCTGGCGCAGGCGCAGTTCGTTCAGATCTTCCGGCTTTTGCCAGTGGCTGTAGATCGACAGGACCTTGTCGACTGGCACGGCCAGCACTTTCGCGTCTTCGCCCGACTCGTCGGTCATTTTCAGCACGCCGATAGGACGGCAGCGCACGACCACGCCCGGGATCAGCGGGAACGGGGTGATGACCAGCACGTCGACCGGGTCGCCGTCCGGCGACAGGGTGTTCGGCACGTAGCCGTAGTTGCACGGGTAATGCATGGCGGTACCCATGAAGCGATCGACGAAAATCGCGCCGCTTTCCTTGTCGACTTCGTACTTGATCGGATCGGCGTTCATCGGGATTTCGATGACGACGTTGAAATCGTTCGGCAGGTCGCGGCCGGAAGAGACGTTATTCAAACTCATGGGGTTCCTCATTAGCGGATGGTGTTTTAACCGCGTAATTATAGCGAAGTACAGGCAGCTTGTGCGATGCAGCAGCGGCCCGCCGGCATTTTGCACGTCACGCCAGCAACAGTGGCGCGCATGCTCCGCTGGCGCGCGCAGGCTGCCAGCGAAAGAATAAACGGGCTGCCGCATACAATAAGTAGAAACACTTAAGCATTACTACCGTCAACCCCGAGTTAATACCGGAAATATCTTCATATTTTCATTTCAATATCGCCACACCATGAACATGGTTATTATAAGTATGCTTGCGTTTCTTGCAGCCACTTATAACAACTATTTCTTCCTTATTCTCCCAGCGATGCAGGCACATGATGGCGCGGCCGCCTCAATATGCTACGCCAATCACACTCCCAGCCCGTACACTCCATCTTTTCAGCATAATATTTGCGCTTATTTGAAGCATTTATTTATTCAAATGGCGGCTCTGCCAAAAAATGGCGCAACCAGAAGACAATCATCAATTCTGATAAACTGTCACATTCTGGTGTTTCCAAAACTTCGCATACTCTGCAAACAAAGCCTTCGCTAGATTCAATATGGCGCATCCATGCGCCACCGATAAATCCTTGCAAAAAGGAATATGATGATTCCCTCCTTCCGGCCCGGTCCTTTATTAAAGGTCACCGGCGTTATTTTCATTCTGTTCGGCCTCGCCCTGCTGGGCGGCGGCATCTGGCTGGCCACGCTCGGCGGCTCCTGGTACTACTTGCTGGCCGGCATAGGCATGCTCGTTGCCGGCGCCCTGGTGTTCCAGGGCAAGCGCAGCGCGCAGCCGTTCATGGCCTTCCTGCTGCTCGCCACCCTCATCTGGTCCGTCATTGAAGTGAAATTCGACTGGTGGCAATTGCTGCCGCGCCTCGATATCTGGTTTGCCGCCGCCGTCTGGCTGCTGCTGCCCTTCGTCAGCCGCCGCCTGGCGCCACCGGCCGCAGCAAAACAGGGGCAGGCGGGCAGGACGGCCCTGTCCGCCGCCGTGGCCCTGACCGTCATCGCTGGCGTCATCGCCCTGTTCCAGGACTACCATGACCTGCATGGCGACGTGCCGGCCGAAAACATGGCCGCCACCGCCACCGGCGACCTGGCCCCTGGCGTCGAGCACAACGACTGGTCCGCGTATGGCCGCTCCGGCTATGGCGACCGCTATGCCCCGGCCGCGCAGATTACGCCGGCCAATATTTCCGGCTTGAAAGAAGCCTGGACTTACCACACGGGCGACTTCAAGGGACCGAACGACCCGGGCGAGATCGCCAACGAAGTCACGCCGCTGAAGGTCAATGACATGCTGTACCTGTGCACGCCGCACAATATCGTCATCGCCCTGAACCCGGACACGGGCAAGGAAATCTGGCGCCACGATCCGAAGATCAACCGCGACGCGGCCAGCTACCAGCACATGATCTGCCGCGGCGTCGCCTACTGGGACGTGAACGCGGGCCGCGCGAAGAACAATCCCGCCCCAGAAGCTGCCGGCATGGAATGCCCGCGCCGCATCCTGGCGCCGACCATGGACGGCACCATGATCGCCGTCAACGCCGATACGGGCGAGTCGTGCAAGAGCTTTGGCAACAACGGCGTCGTCAACCTGTACAAGAACATGGCCATGATCAAGCGCGGTTTCCTGATGCCGACGTCGCCGCCGGCCGTCTCGCAGAAAATGGCCGTGATCGCCGCCAGCGTGACGGACAACCATTCGACGGAAGAGCCATCGGGCGTGGTCCGCGGCTACGATCCCGTCACCGGCAAGCTGATGTGGAACTGGGACCCGGCCACGCCGGAAGACACGGCGCCCTTCCCCGAAGGCAAGAACTACACCAACAATTCGCCCAATTCGTGGGGCGTGGCCAGCATCGATGAAAAGCTGGGCATGGTCTACATCCCGATGGGCAATGAAACGCCCGACACCTGGGGCGGCAACCGCAACAAAAATGGCGAGAAATTCAACAGCGCCATCGTCGCGCTGGACCTGGCGACGGGTAAAGTGCGCTGGGTCTACCAGACCGTGCACCACGATATCTGGGACATGGACATCGGCGGCCAGCCGTCGCTGGTCGACATCGACACGCCGAAAGGCAAGGTGCCTTCCGTGGTGGCCACGACAAAACGGGGCGACATCTACGTGATCGACCGCCGCGACGGCAGCCTGGTCGTGCCGGCGCCGGAAAAACCCGTGCCGACGAGCAATCCTGCCGCCGGCGACACCCTGTCGCCCACGCAGCCGTTCTCGGCCCTGACCTTCTTGCCAGAACGCAATATCAGCGAAGCGGACATGTGGGGCACCACGCCGTTCGACCAGCTGGCCTGCCGCATCATCTTCAAGGAACGCCGCTATGAAGGCCCGTTCACACCGCAAACGGCCGGCAAGGGCGCCGTCATCTCGCCGGGTCCGCTCGGCATCTTCGAATGGGGCGGCGCGGCCATCGACCCCGTGCGCCAGTTGTTGATCGTCAACCCTGACTACATGGGCTTCCTGGAAAAACTCGTGCCGCGCGCGGAAACGACGGCCAAGGGCGGCACCGGCGGCGAAATGGGCTTGCAGCCGCAGACGGGCGTGCCGTTCGCCGTGGAAATCAAGGCCTTCCTCTCGCCGCTGGGCTTCCCATGCCAGGCACCGCCGTGGGGCTATGTGGCCGCCGTCGACTTGCGCACCATGAAAAAAGTGTGGATGCACAAGAACGGCACCACGCGCGACAGCGGTCCCGTGCCGATTCCCCTGCCACTGGGCGTGCCCAGCCTGGGCGGCATGGTCACCACGGGTGGTGGCGTGACCTTCCTCAGCAGCACGCTCGACTACTACATCCGCGGCTACGACGTCAGCAACGGTAAAGTGATCTGGAAAGCCCGCTTGCCAGCCGGCGGCCAGGCTACGCCGATGAGCTATGTGTCGAACAAGTCGGGACGCCAGTTCGTCGTCGTCATGGCCGGCGGCCACGGTTCGCTGGGCACGAAGATGAGCGACACCCTGATCGCGTATGCCTTGCCGGAAGGCACTGCCGCAACGAAGAAGTAAAGGTCGAAGAAGTAAAGCAGCAGCGCACTCCGCCATGGGGTGCGTAAAAAAAAGCCGTTCAGTCTGCACTGAACGGCTTTTTTACGTCTGAAGAAACAATTACAGGATGGTCGCCAGCGCGCACTGCCGGTAATGGGCGGCGGCCTGCTCCGTCTGCTGCAGAGCGTCGTGCATCTGCGCCAGCTTCAGGTGGGCGTCGCGCACCATCTGCGGCTCGTTTGCATCGGACAAGGCCTGCTCCAGGTGGCGCTGGGCCTTGCCCCACAGTTTTTGCTTGAGGCACAGTGTGCCCAGGGTCAGCGCCAGTTCCGCATCCAGCGGACGCTGTTTCATCCATTGCTCGCAATGCTCGATCTGCAGCAGCAGGGCCGGCGTGCCGCTTGGCGCCGCCGCTTCGCGGTAGGCGCGCACGACGCGCTCGTCCCAGTCGGCGGCCAGCGACTCTTCGCACACGAGGCGCGCTTCATCGTGCAGGCCGCGCGCATTCAGGGCCGTGGCGGCGCGGCAGGCGATATACGGCTTGACCCGGTCCGCGCTCGGCACGGTGGACCACACGCGCATCAGCGATTCGGCGTCATGCGACGGGTCGGACAGCAAGTGGTCGTAAGCCAGTTCGCGCAGGCGCGACGACAGGGCTGGATGCAGGGCGCGGTGCTTGTCGAGCGAACGCACGAGGCGCAGCACTTCCGGCCAGTTCTTCGCCTGCTGCTCGGCTTTCAGCGACCACTGCAGCGCGTGGATATGGCGCGTGCCGCTGGCATTGAGTTCGCGTACGGCGGCCAGGGCCGCTTCCGGCTGGTGGTCGTCGACCAGCAATTCCGTCACCGTCATCAAACGGGCCGTCTTCAGGCTGGCATCGCCTTCGACGCGGGCCAGCCAGCTGTCGCGGCGTTCGGACTGGCGCATGCGGTGCGCGGCGCGCGCGCCGATCAGCGCGGCCAGGCCGGCGTTTTCATCGAGTTCGGCGGCGCGCAAGGCGGCCTTCTCGGCATGGCCGAAACGGCCTTCGAACAGGGCTTTCAAGGCTTCGCGCAAGCCCTTGTTGCCATCGCGCTCACGCTTGCGCTGGCGGTAGGCCGCCACTTGCGCCGGCATGCGCACGGTGGCGCGCACGGCGCGCACCAGCAGGTACAGCAGCACGAACAGCACGACCTGCAGCAGCAGGAAGAAGTTCAGCGACAAATCGATGCGGTATGGCGGATAGAACAGCACCACGTTGCCGGGGTTGAAACGGGCCGTCACGGCGATACCGATCGCCGCGGCCATCAGGGCGAGTAACCAGAGAAATAGACGCATGGGCTCAGGACTTCGCTTTGTAGTTGCGCACAGCCGTCAGGCTGTCGGACAAGGTTGGCATCTCGATGGCCAGGTTGCTGCCCTGCACCTGGCGCAGCAGGGCTTGCGCCGTCTGCGTGCTCTTGGCGCGGGTGTCGAAATACTTGGCCAGCGCATCCTGCGCCGCGATCAAGTCGTTGCGGAACGCCGTTTCATTGCGCGACAACAAGGCCATGCGGGCATTCAGCAGGCGCAGCTTGACGTTTTCACGCAAGAAATACGATTGCGTCGGCGACAGCATCAGCGCTTCCGGCGTATCGACGCGGCGGATGCGGATCAACTGGCGCACGTCGTTCCACATGTCGCCGCTCCAGGTATTCCAGCCATCGCGTACTTTTTGCAGCAGCGGTTCAGGCTCCGGCGGTCCCACCAGCTTGCCGCCAGCATCGCGCGCGGGCTTGGCCTTCGCCTTGCCCGGCTTTTCCGGCGCGGCCGGCAAGGCCGGCGTTTCGTCGGACAGCATCGGCAGGGAGTCGACCTGGGCGATCACGGCGTCGAGGCGCAGGGCCACGCCCGTCGAGTCGACGCTGGGCAGGGCCTTGAGTTTTTCCATGTCGCGGCCGATGGCGCGGCGGATGGTGATGAATTGCGGCTTGTCGGAACGCGACAGGCTGCGGTCCGCGTTTTGCAGGGCGATCAGCGCGCCGGGCACGTTGCCGGCCAGTTGCAGCTGCTGGCTGGCCGTCGACAGCACTTGCTCGATTTCCGTCAGCGCCCATTCGTCGCGGTTCTTCGACAGGTCGTTATACAGTTGTTCCAGGGCCAGCTGCTGGCTTTGCGTTTCGCTCTGGCGGTTTTCCAGCGCGCCCACCTTGATTTGCAGCTCTTTCGTGCCTTCTTGCACGTTGCGCGCCAGCACGCCCGTTTCGGCATTGCTGACATCGCCCTTTTGCAGGCGCTTGGCCACTTCTTCGCGCAGGTTGCGGATCTGCTTGCTGGTCGACCAGCTTTGCGCAGCCAGCAGCACGGCCAGCACGATGACGGCGATGCTCATGGGCTTTTGCAGCTGTTCGAGCAGGCTCGGCGCGCGGCCAGCGGGTTGGTCGGCCGCCTGCGGCGCCGTCTTCACGGCGCTGCCAGGCGTTGCATTCGGTTCGGAGAGTGTAGGCATTTCGTTCATGGTCGTGATTGTAACGCGGCGAGCACTCCTGCGTCGCCTGATCCTGTCAAGGTGACACGGGCAAAACCCAGGGCCGCCGCCGTTTGTGCAATGCGGGCGTGCGGCACGATCAGATGCTGCTGTTGCATTTTCACAACAGCTATCTTTTTGCCATCCAATTCCTCGAGCAGCGCCAGCAAACCGCGCAGCGCTTCCGAGCTGGTGATGATCCAGTCATTATTATGCTGCAACAGGTTTTCCAGGGTCGCCCGCAAGTCCGGCGTCAGCTTCGGCACCTTGCGGCGGTAGGCAGTGACGAACTCGACTTCGGCACCGGCGGCGCGCAAGCCATCGGCCAGGTAATCGCGTCCGCCATCGCCGCGCACGATCAGCACGCGCTTGCTGCGCAGGGCCGGCAAGTCCAGCGCCAGCAGCAAATGCTCGGAATCGCTGCGCGCCGTATCGAGCGGACTCGTGATGCTGGCATTCGCGTCCGTGACGCCGTGCGCGGCCAGCGCCAGGCGGCTGCCCTCGCCCACCACGGCCAGCGGCAGGCCGGATGGCCAGGCGGACAAGTGCGCAAAGACGCAGTCGATGGCGTTGGGCGAGACGAACGCCACCAGGTCATAGTCGTGCAGGCGGGCCAGCACGGCTTGCAGCTGCGCGCATTCCTCGGCGCCGTCAAGCGCGTGGATTTCCAGCAACGGCAATCGCGTCACCGGCCAGCCCAGCGCCGCGATTTTGGCGGCCAGCGGCCCCGCTTGCGCCGCGGGCCGCGTGATCACCACGGTGTCAGGCATGCGGCGCCAGGCCTTCATGGTTGTCGGGCGTGACGGCGCACGAGGCGAGGATGCCGGCGGCATCTTGCCCGCGCAGCAGTTCGGCCACCTGCTCGCCCAGCCGTTCCGGCGCATCGGCAGCACCGCTGACATCGGCGCTGGCCATGCGCGCGCCATCGGGCGTGGCGACCATGGCGCGCAAGCGCATCTGTTCGCCCTCGACGGTGGCGAACGCGGCCAGCGGAATCTGGCAGCTGCCGCCGAAGATCTTCGACACCTTGCGCTCGGCCGTGACGGCTTGCTCCGTGGCCGTGTGGTTCAGCGGCGCCAGCAGGCGCACCAGGTCGGCGCCGTCCGCGCGTCCGCTGCGGATCTCGATCGCCATGGCGCCCTGGCCGGCAGCCGGCAGGCTGTCTTCCGGCGCCAGCACGGCGCGGATGCGCGATGCCAGGCCCAGGCGTTTCAAGCCGGCCGCGGCCAGGATGATGGCGGCGTAATCGCCACGGTCCAGCTTGCCCAAACGCGTATCGAGGTTGCCGCGCAGGGGCAGAATCGTCAGGTGCGGATAGCGCGCGGCGATCAGCGACTGGCGGCGCAGGCTGCTGGTGCCGACCACGGCGCCGTGCGGCAAGTCGGCCAGGCTGGCGTAATCGTTCGAGACGAACGCATCGCGCGGGTCTTCGCGCTCGAGGATGGCGGCCAGGGCAAAGCCTTCCGGCAACTCCATCGGCACGTCTTTCAGCGAATGCACGGCCAGGTCGGCGCGGCCTTCTTCCATCGCCACTTCCAGTTCCTTGACGAACAGGCCCTTGCCGCCTACCTTGGACAGGGCGCGGTCCAGAATCTGGTCGCCGCGTGTGGTCATGCCGAGAATTTCAACGCTACACTGCGGATACAGGGCGGCCAGGCGCGCGCGCACGTGTTCAGCTTGCCACATGGCAAGGCGGCTCTCGCGCGTGGCGATCACCAGTCGGGAAGGGATATTCGGGGTCAATTCGGATGCTTTCAAAACAAGTTCTTTCGCTGTGGCTGTCGTTGTCGTTGCCAATTCGCCCGTCCGATATCAATTTGTATCGAAAGGGCGCCTGGCCTCGCTATAATCGTTATCCCTTAGCCTAGAAGGCCAAGTCAGGCTAGCGTCCATGTTGAAGACCATAAATTTTATCATGCGCCCCCTCCCCTCTGCGGCCAAACGCCCGGTGCGATCCACATTCCCTTGCTTTTACACTTACTTTGGTTCTTTATTATGCTCAATGACGCAGTAGCACCAGAAATAGTTCCAGCGGCCGGCTCCGACAAGGACGCTCCGCTGAAAGAAGACATCCGCCTGCTGGGCCGCCTGCTGGGCGACGTGCTGCGCGAACAGGAAGGCGACGCCGTCTTCAATGTGGTGGAAACCATACGCCAGACGTCCGTGCGTTTCCGCCGTGAAGCGGACGCGGGCGCCGCGCTGGAACTCGACGCCATGCTCAAGGAACTGAGCCGCGAACAGACGATTTCCGTCGTGCGCGCCTTTTCCTACTTTTCGCACCTGGCCAACATCGCGGAAGACCAGCACCACATCCGCCGCCGCCGCGCCCACCTGCTGGCCGGCTCGCCGGCGCAAAAGGGCAGCGTCAGCTTCGCGCTGAAAAAACTGCGCATGGCCGGCGTGCCGCGCAAGACCGTCGACACCTTCTTCCAGGATGCCCTGATCGCCCCCGTGCTGACGGCCCACCCGACGGAAGTGCAGCGCAAGAGCATCCTCGACGCCGAACACGACATCGCCCGCCTGCTGGCCGAGCGCGACCTGCCGCAGACGCCGAAAGAGCGGCACGCCAACATGCAGCTGCTGCGCTCGCGCGTGGCCACCCTGTGGCAGACGCGCATGCTGCGCTACTCGAAGCTGACGGTGGCCGACGAAATCGAAAACGCCCTGTCCTACTACCGCATCACCTTCCTGCGCGAACTGCCGGGCCTGTATGACGACATCGAGGACGACATCGCCGCCGAGTACCCGAACGGCGACGGCACGATCGAGCCCATCAACGCCGCCTACGTGCAGATGGGCAGCTGGATCGGCGGCGACCGCGACGGCAATCCGAACGTCAACGCGGGCACCATGCAGCACGCGCTGGCGCGCCACGCCACCACCATCCTCGACTTCTACCTCGACGAAGTGCACGCGCTGGGCGCGGAACTGTCCGTCTCGACCCTGATGGTGGGCGTGAGCGCGCAACTGCAGGCGCTGGCCGACCAGTCGCCGGACGCCTCGCCGCACCGCAGCGACGAACCGTACCGCCGCGCCCTGATCGGCATCTATGCGCGCCTGGCCGCCACGGCCCGCGCCCTGGGCGCCACCAACATCCTGCGCAAGGAAGTGGGCGCCGCGGCGGCCTACCCTGACGCGGCCGCCTTTGTGGCCGACCTGCGCACCATCGTCGCCTCGCTCGAATCGCACCACGGCGCCGCCCTCGTGCGCCCGCGCCTGGCCACTTTGGCGCGCGCGGCCGACATCTTCGGCTTCCACCTGGCGTCGCTCGACATGCGCCAGACCTCGGACGTGCACGAGCGCGTGCTGGCCGACCTGTTCGCCAAGAGCGGCGTGGCGGCCGATTACGCGGCCCTGTCCGAGGAAGATAAGCAGGCGCTGCTGCTGAACGAACTGGCCCAGCCGCGCCTGCTGTACTCGCCCTACATCGCTTACGCCACGGAAACGGATTCCGAGCTGGCGATCTTGCGCGCGGCGCGCGACATCCGCCAGCGCTACGGCGCGCGGGCCATCCGCAACTACATCATTTCGCACACGGAAACCGTGTCCGACTTGCTGGAAGTGTTGCTGCTGCAAAAGGAAACGGGCTTGCTGCGCAGCGACTGGAAAGCCGGAGGCGAAGGCGACAGCACCTGCGAGCTGATGGTCATCCCCCTGTTCGAAACGATCCCCGACCTGCAACGCGCGGCCGGCATCATGAGCCAGGTCATGGCCTTGCCCTTGGTCAAACAATTGATCGCCAAACAGGGACAGTTGCAGGAAGTCATGCTCGGCTATTCCGATTCGAACAAGGATGGCGGCTTCCTCACCTCGAACTGGGAACTGTACAAGGCGGAACTGGCACTGGTGGCCGACTTCCAGAAGGCCGGCGTCAAGCTGCGCCTGTTCCATGGCCGCGGCGGCACGGTGGGCCGTGGCGGCGGACCCAGCTATGAAGCCATCCTGGCCCAGCCGCCGGGCACCGTGAATGGCCAGATCCGCCTGACGGAACAGGGCGAGATCATCGCCTCCAAGTTTTCCAACGCGGAAATCGGCCGGCGCAACCTGGAATTGCTGGTGGCCGCCACCCTGGAAGCGAGCCTGGCGCCGCAGGAAGCCAATCCGGCCCGCACCAGCCAGCTGGCGCAGTTCGAGGCCGTGATGGCGCAGCTGTCGGACCTCGCCTATCACGCCTACCGCCACCTCGTGTATGAAACGCCGGGGTTTACGGAGTATTTCTTCTCGGCCACGCCGATTGCGGAAATCGCCGAGCTGAACCTCGGCTCGCGCCCCGCCTCGCGCAAGGCCAACCAGCGCATCGAAGATCTGCGCGCCATTCCCTGGGGCTTTTCCTGGGGCCAGTGCCGCTTGCTGCTGCCGGGCTGGTTCGGCTTCGGCAGCGCCATCGAAGCCTGGATCAGGCAGGCCGACGGCGCCGCGCAGGATGACAGGATCGCCACCCTGCGCGCCATGTATGCCGAATGGCCATTCTTTGCCACCCTGCTGTCGAACATGGACATGGTGCTGGCCAAGACGGACCTGGCGATCGCCTCGCGCTATGCGGAACTGGTGGCGGACCAGGACTTGCGCGAACGCATCTACAAGCGCATCACGGACGAGCATGGCAACACCCTGCGCTGCCTGGAACTGATCACCGGCAATACCGAGCGCCTGGCGGGCAATCCGCTGCTGGCCCGCTCGATCCAGAACCGCTTCGCCTATCTCGATCCGCTGAACCATTTGCAAGTGGAATTGATCAAGCGCAACCGCGCCCTGTCGGCGGAAAGCCGGATCGATGAAAGGGTGCACCGCGGCATCCAGCTGTCGATCAATGGCGTGGCGGCGGGCTTGCGCAACACGGGCTGATCGCGTCAAACTGCCATCGTCAGGCAGGGGCCGGCGCCGCAAGGGCCGGCCCTTTTGCTTGCCCAATGGAAAAATATTCTCAAGAAAGCAACATTTGGTATTACACTAGCGTCGAATACTTTTCCCACTCCGGCGCCACGCGCACCGCAGCGGCCAACCATGACGCCAGGGACGCGGATGAGCAAATGGTCGATTGAAACGCTGAGTACGGCATGCGCCGCCCTCATCCTGATCATGCTGGGCTGGCTGGCAGGCGCGGCCTGGCAGGATCTCGACTTCCGGGAACACGTCGGGCTGTCGCTGCTGTTGCTGGCCGCCGCCGTCATGGTTCTCTGGCTGATGCGCAAACTGCGCAGCCACCTCGCCATGACGCTCGCACAACTGGACGATAGCCTGCTGCGCTACCGGCACCTGAGCGAAACGGCGCACGACGGCATGTGGCAAACGGATGCCCAGGGCCGCATCCTGCACGTCAACCAGCGCCTGTGCGACATGCTGGGCATTCCCGCCGACCAGCTGATTGACCATTCCATGGAAGAATTCCATGACGAAGCCACCTTGCTGCGCCTGTGTCCGCTGCGCCAGACGGCGACGGATAGTTGCATGGGGGAGCTGCAGTACCTGCATGGCGATGGCACGGAACGGTGGGCCATGCTCAGCGGCCGCCGCCTGTACGACCAGCGCGGCACCTTGATGGGCGCAATGGTCATGGCCAGCGACATTACCGAACACAAGCGGGCTGAACACGCGTTGAGCGTCGCCCATGCGGAGCTGGAAAGCCGCGTGGCCCTGCGCACGGCGCAGTTGCTCGACGTCAATCTCCAGCTCTCCGCGGAAATCGCCATGCGCGCGCAAACGGAAGCGGCCCTGGCACGCAGCGAAGAGCGGCTGCAGGACATCATTTCCATGATGCCCCTGTCGCTGTTCCTGAAAGATGCCGATTCGCACATGCTGCTGATGAACCAGGCCTGCGAGCAGCAATGGGGCGTGCGATTCCAGGATATCGCCGAGGGACGCGACGTGCAGCACTTTCCCGCGGACCAGACCCAGGCATTCCACACGGCGGACCAGGAAGCGTTTGCCAGCCGCCAGGTGGTGATCCGCGAAGAACTCGTGTGGAATGCACGGCTGCAGGAAAACCGCCTGCTGCAGACGCATAAAAAGCCCATCTTCGACGCGCAAGGCCGGCCGCAGATGATCATCGCCATGGGCATCGACATCACGGAAAGCAAGCGCAACGAGGAGAACCTGCAGCGCACCCTGGCCCAGCTGCGCGAACTGACCGACCACCAGCAGACCATCAAGGAAGAGGAAAGGCGCCGCATCGCGCTCGACATTCACGACGACCTGGGCCAGAACCTGATGGTGCTGCGCATCGACGTGTCGCTGCTGCACGCGCGCACGGCCAAGGCGCACCCGCGCCTGCACCGCCACGCCCAGCGCGTGCTCGACACCATCGATGCCACCATCCGCTCGGTGCGCACCATCATCAATGACTTGCATCCCAGCACCCTGGAGCTGGGGCTGGGGCCGGCAGCCGAATGGCTGATACGCCAGATGGAAGGCCGCGGCGCCATCCGCTACCAGCTCTCGCTCGACAGCGAGGCGCCCGACCTGGGCCTGGACCAGCGCCAGACGTCGGCCATCTTCCGCGTACTGCAGGAATCGCTGTCGAACATCGTGCGCCATGCCCAGGCCAGCGAAGTGGAAGTGGCGCTGGCGCAAGATACGGATGCCATCGTGCTGCGCATCAGCGACAACGGCATCGGCATGCAGCCGGATGACCACGGCAAGAAGGCCGCTTTCGGCCTGAAAAGCATACGCGAACGCGTGCACGCGCTGGGCGGCGAACTGCGCATCGACAGCCAGGCGGGCCGGGGCACGGTGCTGGCCATCCACCTGCCGCAGGCGAGGAAGGGCACGCCATCAAAGCATGAGGAAATGCAAAAATTAGCAAAAATAGTAGCAAATTAAGTATGCATTTCCAACATAAAAAAGTATAGTAAGTTTTTTCTTTGAGGAAACTATCATGCCGCCACGGTTCTCCCGCTTCCATGCCCCACTGCTCGGCCTGTGCCTGCTGGCCGCCATCCCCACCGCCAGCGCCGCCATCTATGCCGAACGCGGCTTTGGTGAACGGGATGGCAACGGCAGCATCGCGTCCGACCTGAACCCGGCGGGCCTGGTGGCCGGCATCATCATGGAGGAAGAAGGACGGCGCCGCGCCGTGACGTATCAGCATGGCCGCGTCCGCGAACTGGGCACCCTGGGCGGCAATGAAGGTTTCACCAAGGCCATCAATACCCATGGCGTCGTGGTCGGTTCGGCACAGACGGCCAGCGGCGCCTGGCATGCCTTCCGCTACGCCGCAGCGGAAGGCATGCGCGACCTGGGCACCCTGGGCGGCACCAGCAGCTATGCCACGGCCATCACGCGCGACGGCACGATTGCCGGCTATGCCGACACCAGCGCCGGCGACTTCCACGCCTTTGTCACGAAAGCCGACCACAGCCTGCAAGACCTGGGCACCCTGGGCGGCGCCAGCAGCTATGCCAGCGGCCTGAACACGCATGGCGTGGTGGTGGGCACGGCGCAGCGCGGCGACGGCTTCCGCCGCGCCTTCGTCTACCGCCCCGGCACGGGCATGCAGGAAATCGGCACCCTGCCCGGCGGACGCATCAGCTCGGCCACCGCCATCAATGACGCGGGCCTGATCGTGGGCGCTTCGGAAACGGAGAAGCGCCGCTGGCACGCCTTTGCCTGGGACGGCAAGCGCATGCTCGACCTGGGCGCCATGATAGGCCAGGGCGACAGCTACGCCACGGCAGTCAACGCGGCAGGACACGTCGTCGGCAGCGTCAACATCAACGGTTTTGAACCGATGACCTTTGTCTACAAGGAAGGCGTGATGACGGTGCGCCGCCGCGACGACGGCCTGTACCTGACCAACAAGATCACGGACGCGGGCCTGGTGGTCGGCGCCATCTACACGGGGCACAAATTTCAGGCCTTCGCCGTGCCGTCGCAAGCGTCGCCAGCGCCGCCGCCGCGCCGCACCCCGCTGGACTGGCTGGTCATCACCTTCATCCTCGGCGCCAGCGGCGTGGCGCTGTACCAGCTGCAGCGCCATCGCCGCGCCGGCGTGACGGGCCAGCGCATGCATTTCCTGTAAGGCCGCGCGCGGCACGGGCGTAAAAAAAGGAGGCTCACGCCTCCTTTTTTATTGCCTGTTGACTACTTAATTTTGAGTCAAGAAGGTTTTCAGCTTGTCCGAACGCGAAGGCTGGCGCAGCTTGCTCATGGCTTTCGCTTCGATCTGGCGGATGCGCTCGCGCGTCACGTCGAACTGCTTGCCCACTTCTTCCAGGGTGTGGTCGTTCGACATTTCCACGCCGTAACGCATGCGCAGCACTTTCGCTTCGCGCGGCGTCAGCGAGTCCAGCACTTCCTTGATCACGTTGCGCATCGACGCGTGCAGCGCGGCGTCCAGCGGCGCCAGTGTCGTGTTGTCTTCGATGAAGTCGCCCAGTTGCGAATCGCCATCTTCGCCCATCGGCGTTTCCATGGAAATCGGCTCTTTCGCGATCTTCATGATTTCGCGCACCTTGTTTTCCGGCATTTCCATCTTGACGGCCAGGGTCGCCAGGTCCGGCTCGCTGCCCGTTTCCTGCATGATCTGGCGCGAGATGCGGTTCATCTTGTTGATCGTTTCGATCATGTGCACCGGCACGCGGATGGTGCGGGCCATGTCGGCGATCGAACGCGTGATGGCCTGGCGGATCCACCAGGTGGCGTAGGTCGAGAACTTGTAGCCGCGACGGTACTCGAATTTATCGACAGCCTTCAGCAGACCGATGTTGCCTTCCTGGATCAGGTCGAGGAATTGCAAGCCGCGGTTGATGTATTTCTTGGCGATCGAAATGACCAGGCGCAAGTTGGCCACCGTCATTTCGCGTTTCGCGTGACGGGCGCGCTTTTCACCGGCAGCCATCTGCTTGTTGATCTTGCGCAAGTCCGCCAGTGGCAGGGCCACGCGCGCTTGCAGGTCGATCATCTTCTTTTGCAGTTCTTTCACGGCTGGCACGTTGCGGCTGAGGATGGCGCTGTACGGATACTTGCAATCGACTTCGCGGTCGACCCATTCCAGGTCGCACTCATTGCCCGGGAACACCTTGATGAAGTGGGCGCGCGGCATGCCGCATTTGTTCACGCACAGTTCCAGCACGGCGCGCTCGATGTGGCGCACTTCTTCCATCTGGCCGCGCAGGGTGTCGCACAGCTTTTCCACCACCTTGGCCGTGAAGCGGATGCCCAGCAATTCCTGCGAAATGGCTTCCTGCGCCTTGACGTAGGCTTTCGAGTTGTAACCCTCGGGCGCTTTGCGCATCTTGTCGTACTGCGTCGAGATGACGTTGAATTTCTCCAACGCATTCTTTTTCAGCTGCGCCAATTGCTCGCTGGAGAAGCCGGCCGCGCCGCCATTGGCGTCGCCGTCTTCTTCCTCGGCTTCTTCTTCCTCTTCCTCGTCGTCACCGCTGGCGGCGGCTGGCGCGGCGGCAGCTGCCGGCGCCGGGGCATTGCTTTCGTTCAAATCGACAAAGCCGTCGACCACTTCATCGACCTTGATTTCATCGCGCGCGATTTTTTGCGACAGGGCAACGATTTCGCCGATGGTGGTCGGGCAGGCGGAAATCGCCTGGATCATGTCCTTCAGGCCGCCTTCGATGCGCTTGGCGATCTCGATCTCGCCTTCGCGCGTCAGCAGCGCCACGGCGCCCATTTCACGCATGTACATGCGCACGGGGTCGGTGGTGCGGCCGAAGTCTGAGTCGACGGTCGACAGGGCGGTCGCGGCAGCCGCTTCCACTTCATCGTCGCTGGTGACGGTGGCGACGTTGTCAGTCAACAACAGGCTTTCCGCATCGGGGGCGCGCTCGTAGACGGCGATGCCCATGTCGTTGAAGGTGGCGATGATGCCTTCGATCGCTTCCGGATCGATGATGTTTTCCGGCAATTGGTCATTGATCTCGGCATAGGTCAGGAAACCGCGTTCCTTGCCCATATTGATCAAGCCCGTGATCTGCTTGCGGCGGCGTTCCAGGTCCGCTGCCGAGGCTTCCGGATCGCCCAGTGCGTCCGCCAGGCCGCCCTTGGCCTTGCGGTCGCGCGCTTTCGACACGGCCTTCAGTTCGGCGCGTTCGACGGCGTTGAGTGCTGCCACTTCATCGTTTTCCGGCGTGAATTCGCTCGGTTTGCGGCCACGGCGGCCTGGTACCTTGACGGTTGGCAGGAAGTAATTCGAGGTATCGATGGCGGCCAGGGCATCGGCGTCCGTGGTCTTGCTGACCACTTGCGCGCCGGTGATGATGGTCACGGGCGCCGCTTCTGGCTTGGCGCGCACGACTTTCGAACGGGCTGCCGTCACCACTTTATTCGTGGCGGCGCTTTCGCTGACCTTGCGCGGCGCGGCCGGGGCCTTGGCGCCGGGGGCGATCTTCACGCTGGGCGTTTTCGCCGGTGCGGCTTCGGCAACCTCGGCCACGTCGGCAACAGCCTCGGCGGCTGGCGCGCTGACGGCCGCTTCCGCAGCCGTGTCGGCCGGTGGCACGGCGGCCAGGCGCGAGCGGCTTTTCTTCACCACGGTGACGACGGTCGGCGCCGTCGTGACGGTGGCTTCCGGATTCGCTTGCGCATTATCGATGAAGTAAGATAAAGTCGTTTTGGGTACGGCAAGTGGCGCCGCGGCTGGGCGTGGCGCCTTGGCGGACAACGTTAAAGTTTTTGGCGTATTCTTCATGAGATATCTCTTAATGCGAGACCAGATGGTGTCGGCGCGAAGTGAATGATTCCACCTAAGCCTGCGAAACCGGACTCGATGGAGCGTATTGTTGCGGCTGCCGTGTTAACGGCAGCGGCGCCTGTCTATCGGAGCGTTCAAAGCCCGCGCATCCGTCATGGGGAGCGGCGGGGCCGAAGCCGGGTCAGATAAATTAGCGATGTACATTGCGGAATGAAAAAAAGCCCGTACCAGAACGGGCTTGAATCTATTGTTGTTCAGTGAAGACACAGCGGAGAGCAAGATTATGCACGACGGCCAGTTATCTGGATAATTGATAAGCGAAATATCCGATATCAAAAATACTAATAATTGCGACCCTGTACCGCACTGCTCCTATCCCCTGCACACCTGAGCCAGACCGTCAAAAACGGGGTCCAGTCATCAGCGCAAGCCGACATTATACACATTTCCCGCATTTCGCGCTGCGTCCGCTGTAGCGCGGACCCGCCTATCGCAGCGCAAGTTCAGCGCAAGTTGCCAAAAAAGACAATGCACTTGCCTGTGGCGCGTGCTATGCTCCCCTTTTATAGCCCAACCAATGATGTCGATGACCAGCTCCACGCCAGACCAGCAAGCCACCACTCCTGACACGCCAGTCGATGCAGCCCCAGCGGCGGCACCGGCCGCAGCGACCACGCCGGCACCTGCCGGCCTGACCGCGCGCGCGCTGCTGAAGCAGTTCCAGGAGCAATTCCCGCCATTCCGCGATTGCCTGCCCTTGTCGATCGGTATCGACAAGCAGATCCTGGCGCGCCTGCCGGACCTGGACCGCAAGCTGATGCGCACGGCGCTGGGCATCCACACGGGTTCGCTGCGCTACCTGCGCGTGATGGAAAAAGCCAAGGTACGCTACGACCTCGACGGCACAGCCGGCGCGGAAGTGACGCAAACCCACCGCGATCACGCCACGCAAGTGTTGCAGCAACGCTTCAAGAAGGAAGCCGAGCGCAAGAAAGCCGAACGCGACGCCGCCGCCGCCGAGGAAGCGAACCGCCTGCGCCTGGAAAAACTGAATCAGCTGACCGCGAAATTCTCGCGCAAAGGCTGATCCGGTTTCATGGACACAGCTGCCGCACCGCCATTGCCCCCCTATCAAGGCATTGCACTCGACCACGTCAAGCTGGTACGCACCAGCGATGATGCAAAAGCGGCCATGGCCGCGCTGCTGGCAGCGGACGCCATCGGCTTCGATACGGAATCGAAGCCGACGTTCGTCAAGGGCGAGTCTTCCACGGGCCCCCATCTGATCCAGCTGGCCACCGACGACATCGCCTACCTGTTCCAGGTGGGCAGCACGCCGGCGCCGGCCCTGGCCGAACTCAAAGCCATCCTCGAATCGACCACCACCCTGAAAGTGGGCTTCGGCCTGTCCGACGACGTCAAGCGCCTGCGCAACAAGCTGGGCATCGCGCCGGCCCAGGTGCTCGACCTGTCCGTCGCCCTGCGCGGCGGCCAGCGCAACGACCTGGGCGCGAAGACGGCCGTGGCGAAGTTCTTCGGCCTGCACCTGCAGAAATCGAAAAAGATCTCCACCACCAACTGGGCCACGTCGCGCCTGACGGAAAAGCAGATCCTGTACGCGGCCGACGATGCGCAAGTGGCCCTGCGCGTGTACCGCCGCTGGATCGCCGACGGCGGCAAGGTCGCGCCGCAAAAAGCCCCGCGCGCCAGCACGCCACCGGCTACGCCACCTACCCCGCCGCCTGTCGCCGCCTGAGCCGGCGCGGCATCCTGCAACATGAGCAAGAGCAAGTCCATCGGCACCACGCCGGACGCGATCGCCGCCGCCGAACAGGCGCTGGGGCGCGAACTGCCCGCGTCCCATGTGCAATGGTTATTGGTAAACAATGGCCGCGCGCTGGGCGCCTTGACCGTATTTCCCGTCTACGACGCGGCCTGTGCGCGCAAGACGTGGGCATCGATCGACCGCCATTACGGCGAAGGCTGGCAAGAATGGCTGGAGAATGTGGGTGGCGGCAACGCGGCGCTTGCCCTGCTGCCCTTCGCCCAGTTCGGCACGGGCGATTACTACTGTTTTGACTATGCGCAAACGGGGCCATCGGGCGAGCCCGTGGTCGTGCTGTGGTCGCACGAAACAGGCGCCACCACCGCTGTGGCGCCCGACTTTGCGTCATTCCTGACACTGCCCGGCCGGCCGGGCTGAAACCCGGCGGCCGGCGCAGCCTTATTTGACGAGGCGCAAGGTCAAGGGATAGCGGTAAGTGACGCCATTGCTGGCCTTGACGGCAGCGACGATCGAGCACACCAGGTTGGCCAGCGCCACGATCCAGAACAGGAACAGGCCGATCAGCACGAACGACAGGACGAAGCAGGCGAAATACCAGATGATCAGGGTGATCTGGAAATTCAACGCTTCGCGGGCATTCTCGGCCGAGAATTTATCCGCATCATCTTTCTTGATCAAATAAATGATCAGCGGCGCCACCCAGCTGGTGAACAGGCCGCCAACGTGGGACAGAATGGCGATCGTCGTATCTTGCGTACGACCCACTTCCGGCTGCGTGTTATCCATTATCATTCCCATCATTAGTTATAGATACATCAATATAACAGCAATATTTCTTTTTGGAATGAAACACTTGCTGTCGCAAGGGACTTTTTTTCATGCATCCCTATGCCGCCGCCAGCGCCAGCCGTCCCAGGGTGGCGATGGCCTCTTCCAGCTGCGGGCTCCACGGGTGGCCGTAATTGAGGCGGATGCAGTGGCGAAACGCGCGCGTGGCGGAAAAAATGGGACCGGGCGCGATGCTGATGCCGGCCGCCAGCGCGCTGCGGTGCAAGGCCAGCGCATCGATACCGGCCGGCATCTCGACCCAGACGAAATAGCCGCCCTGCGGCCGCGTCACGCGCGTGCCAGGCGGAAAATGCACGGCAATGGCTTGCAGCATGGTATGTTGCTGCGCCGCCAGGGTCAGCCGCAGCTGGCGCAAATGGCGGTCGTAGCCGCCCTGCGCCAGATACTCGGCCAGCGCCATCTGCAGCGGGATGGGCGCCGACAGGCTGGTGGTCAGTTTCAAGCGCTCGACCTGGCGCGCATAGCGGCCCGCCACGGCCCAGCCCAGCCGGAAGCCGGGCGCCAGGGTCTTGGAAAACGAGCTGCAATGCATGACGAGGCCCGCGCTGTCATGGCTCTTCGTCAGGCCCGGGCGCTGCTTGCCGAAGTACAGCTCGCCATACACGTCATCCTCGATCAGCGGCACGCCATGGCGCGCCAGCAGTTCGGCCAGCGCGCGCTTCTTTTCCGGCGGCATCAGACTGCCCAGGGGATTCTGGAAGCTCGTCATCAGCCAGCACGCCTTGGGCCGGTGGCGCTGCAACAATTCTTCCAATGCCGCCAGGTCCACGCCATCGCGCGGACTGGTGGCAATTTCCACGGCCTTCAGTTCCAGCCGCTCCAGCGCCTGCAGGCAGGCATAGAAGCTGGGCGACTCGATCAGCACCGTGTCGCCGGGCCGCGTGACGGCTTGCAGGCACAGGTTCAGCGCTTCCAGCGCGCCATTCGTGATGACGATGTCGTCGCTGGACACCAGCACCCCGTCGAGCTGGTAGCGCAGGGCGATCTGGCGGCGCAGCTCCGCATTGCCCAAGGACAGGTCCGTGACGGTGCTCCACGGGTCCAGGCGACGCATGCTGGCCGACACGGCCCGCGCCAGCCGTTCCATCGGGAACAGATGCGGGCTGGGAAACGCCGAGCCGAACGGCACGATATCGCGCGCGCCGACGGCGCCCAGCACTTCGAACACGAGGTCGCTGACATCGACGGTGGTGCTGGCGTCGAGCGGGTGCGAGCTGTCCGGCTCGGGGGCCAGCGCGGCGCGCTGCGGCGCCACGTAATAGCCGGAGCGGGGACGCGAGACGATCATGCCGCGCGCTTCGAGCAAATAGTAGGCCTGGAACACCGTCGACGGACTCACGCCCCGGCGCGCATGCTGCTGGCGCACGGAGGGCAACTTGTCACCTGGCAGCAACAGCTGCGTGCTGATCATGGCGGCGACTTCTTCCGCCAATTCCTCGTATCGTTTCAATCCTGCTCCTCAAACTGATCCGTAGTTTTATTGCACAACTGATCCTGTCACAGTGACAGCACCCGGTATATGCTAGGGTAACAACATCCGGGCGGCAACACCGGCACGCGATTCCAACCGACGAGACAGCTTATTTTCCATGCATCTACCCATGCGACTTTCCCTGCAACTGCATTCCCTCGCCGTCCTGGCCCTGGCCCTCGCCCTGCCCGGCATGGCGCCGGCCGCGCCCGCCGTCATCTCCGCCAGCCACGACAGCCTGGAGCAGCGCATCAAGGCGTGCACGGCCTGTCATGCGCAGCAGGAAAAGCACGACGCCTTCTTTCCCCGCATCGCCGGCAAGCCGGCCGGCTACCTGTACCACCAGCTGCTGAACTTTCGCGAGGGACGGCGCCAGTATCCGATGATGAACTATATGGTGGAACACTTGCCCGACGATTACCTGCGCGAAATTGCCGATTATTTTGCGGCACAGCACCCGGCCCCGCCGCCGGCCCAGCCCAGCGGCGCCGGCACGACGGCCCTGGCGCGCGGCAAACAATTGGTGCTGCACGGCGATGCCGGCAAAAAAATTCCCGCCTGTATCGCCTGCCACGGCCAGCAGCTGGCCGGCGTGGCGCCCGCCATCCCCGGCTTGCTGGGCTTGCCGCGCGACTATATCAATGCCCAGCTGGGCGCCTGGAAAAACGGCATCCGCCGCGCCCATGCGCCCGACTGCATGGCGCAGGTGGCGCAGCGCCTGTCGGACGCGGACGTGGGCGCCGTCTCGGCCTGGCTGGGCACGCAAGTGGCCAGCGCCGACGCGCGCCCCGCCAGCAGCATCGCCCTGCCCTTGCCGCTGCAGTGCGGCGGCGTGCCGGGCTCTGGCGCGCAGGTGGCGCCATGAAGAAATGGATGATCGCGGCCGCCATCGCGGCCATCGGCGCGGCCGGCGCCACATTCCTGCTATACCCGCGCGACGACCTGGGCCCGCCCGCCGTGGCCAGCCCCCTGAGCCAGGAACAGCTGGTCGCGCGCGGCGCCTACCTGGCCAAGGCGGGCGACTGCATGGCCTGCCACACGGCGCGCGGCGGCGTGCCCTACGCGGGTGGACGGGCCTTGCAGACGCCGTTCGGCAAGGTGCTCTCGCCCAACATCACGGCGGACAGGGCAACGGGCATCGGCAGCTGGACGGCCGACGATTTCTGGCGCGCCATCCACAACGGCAAGTCGAAGGATGGCCGGCTGCTGTATCCGGCCTTTCCCTACACCAGCTACACCAAGGTAAAGCGCGAGGATAGCGACGCCCTGTACGCGTATTTCCAGAGCGTGAAGCCGCACACGCAGGCGAACGCGCCGCACGCGCTGCGCTTCCCCTACAACCAGCAGCTCGCGCTGGCCGCCTGGCGCGCCCTGTATTTCAAGCCGGGCGTGTACCAGCCGCTAACGGACAAAAGCATGGAATGGAACCGCGGCGCCTACCTGGTACAGGGCCTGGGCCACTGCAGCGCCTGCCATAGCAGCCGCACGACATTGGGCGGCAGCGAGGACGGCCTGTCTGGCGGCCTGATCCCCGTGCTGGGCTGGTACGCGCCTTCGCTGACGTCGGACGCGGAAGCGGGCCTGGGCGACTGGGATACGGCGCATATCGTGGAATTGCTGCAAACGGGCGTCTCGCCGCGCGCCACCGTCTTCGGTCCCATGGCCGAGGTGGTGCGGCAAAGCTTGCAGCACATGAGCACGGCCGACGTGCAGGCGATGGCCGTGTACCTGAAAAGCCTGCCCGGTCCCGCGCAAGCGGTCAAACGGGCGGCGCGCGACACGTCGGAGCAAGCCCGGCAGCAACTGGCGCTGGGCGCCAAGCTGTACCAGGCGCAATGCGCAAGCTGCCACCAGGACGACGGCAAGGGCGTGCCGCCCGGCTACCCGCCGCTGGCCGGCAACCGCGCGCTGACGACGGAGTCGGCCGTGAACGCCATCCGCCTCGTGCTCAACGGCGGCTTTGCGCCCGGGACCCGCGGCAACCCGCGCCCCTACGGCATGCCGCCGTTCGGCCCCGTCATGGATGACGCCGAAGTGGCCGCCGTGGTCACGTATCTGCGCGCGTCGTGGGGCAATGATGCGCCGGCGGTTTCTGCGCTGGAAGTGAACAAGTACCGCAGCGTGCCGCTGGAGTAAGGCGCCTGAACAACGTCCATGGCCGATTGCCGCGCTTGCCCTGGACGTTGTGCCGGCGCGCATACGAAAAAAAACCGGCCAGCGCCGGTTTTTTTCATCGCAAACAGCAATCCTTAACGGAACTTGCTCTTGTGCCCCGTCTTCAGGTCCAGCGCATAGCGCACGCCATTGTCCGTCAGCATGACTTCATCGGGCGGTTCCTCGCCGGCCAGGGCGCCGTCGATCAGGGGCAAGCCTTCGCCCTTGCGCATCAGGTCGTCGCAGCGCTCGTACACATTGGCACAGCCCGTGGACGCCATCAGCGATTGCACGATGGCCACTTTCCACGCATCGACGCCGCCGGCGTTGAATTCGCAGATCAGGTAGCCTTGCACGCCGCCGAACAGCTGCACCACCAGGCCCGGCAAGCCCTCGTCTTCGCCCTTGATCAGGGTCAGCAGCTGGTTTTCGCCCGCCTTCTTGATGGCAGTTAATTTTTTCTCGATGGCGGCCTTGACGCGGCGCTTGATCAGCGCGTGGTCGACCGGTTCGTCTTCCTTGAAGCTCCAGATGCGCGCGCGGATCTGCGACTTCGAATTGTAGGCGGCGCGGGCGATGAACTGCTTCGACGAGCTTTGCACGATGGCCGTCGAGCCCGGCTTCATTTTTTCCTGCGGCTTGCCCTCGACTTTTTCAATCGCGGACGCGTAGATCCACGATTGGCCCAGCAAGCTCTTTTCCTTGCCCTGTTTGATGGTGATGATCAGCATGTAATTCCAGTAGTGTGACCGGCGCATGCCGGTCGTCGTATGTCCAATACCGGCATGATACCTCATGCCATCCTGTCGCATCCTTCTGCATTCCATGCCGCTGCCGGTGCAGTCTGTCGCAGCGCGGTACGCAAGCCTGGCCGGCTGGCATACCATGCATGCAGACCAATTCAAAACAGGGAGCAAGAATGACACCGACATCTTTCCACCGCCGCCACGCTGGCGCCGCAACCGCCCTGCTGCTGGCCGCCTGCGCCATTGCCATCCCGGCCGCGCCGGCGCTGGCATCGCCGCTCGACTGGATTTCCGGCAACAGCATCCAGGGCAGCGGCAAGCTGCAAAAACAGACGCGCGATGTGGGCAGTTTCCATGCCGTGGCGCTGAATGTGCCAGGCACGGTCGAATTGCGCATCGGCAACACGGACAGCGTCAGCATCGAGGCCGACGACAATATCCTGCCGCTGATCGAGACGGCCGTGGAAAACGGCACCCTGCGCATCCGGCCCGCCAAGCGCAACGCCAACTTCCGCCAGAGCAGCCTGACCATCGTCATCCAGGCGCGCCAGGTGGAACGCATCAGCGTGGGCGGTTCGGGCAACGTCACGGCGACGGGCTTGCGCGCCGAGAATCTGCGCTTCGACGTGGGCGGTTCCGGCTCCATCCATGTGCGCGACCTCGACAGCCGCCAAGTCTCCATCGCCATCGGCGGCAGCGGCAACTTCAAGGCCAGCGGCAAGACGGAGCAGCTGACGGCATCGATCGGGGGCTCGGGCAATATCCAGGCGGGCAAGCTGGCCGCGCGCGACGTGCAGGTGAGCATCGGCGGCTCGGGCGAGGCGGAAGTGTGGGCCAAGGACGACTTGACCATCAGCATCGGCGGCTCGGGCGAAGTGAGCTACTACGGCGACCCGCGCATCAGCCGCAGCATGCAGCGTTCGAGCAGCATCCGCCGCCTGGGCAGCGCGCCGAATTAAGCGCCCGCCATGACAAAAGCCCGGATCGCTCCGGGCTTTTTGCGTTTCAGACAGTCGCTATCAGCGCGCCGGCTTCACCGGTTCGCGGTCGATCAGCACCGTGTTGACGCTGTCCGTCAGCCAGATCTGGCCATCCTGGATCGTGCATTGCAGCTGCATGCTGCGCTGCGCCAGCTTGCTCATGTCTTGCGCCGCCTCGGATGGCAGGTTGATCACGGTCAGGTTCTTCGCCCGTTCCAGCTTGTTCGCGATCTGCTTCCACCAGATGTGGCTGGTTGCGCCATAGCTGTAGACGATGACCTGTTCCGAGCGGCCGCAGGCCTTCAGGATGCGCTTTTCATCGGGCTGGCCCACTTCGATCCACAGCTGGATGGCGCCCGTCAGGTCTTTCTGCCACAGGTCCGGTTCTTCCGTGTCGAACAGGCCCTTGGTGAAGGTCAGCGCCTCGTCGGCGTGGATGGCGAATGCCAGCAGGCGCACCATCATGCGCTCGTCCGTTTCGGACGGGTGGCGCGCCAGGGTCAGCGCGTGATCCTGGTAGTAATTGCGGTCCATGTCGGCGATCTGCAGATCGGCTTTGAAAATTGTTGCTTTGAGGGCCATCGTGTTTCTGTCTCGGTAAAGTGAATAGTGAAGTCGGTATCAGCGGAAAACCACGGTCTTGTCGCCATTTTTCAGGATGCGGTGCTCGACGAACCATTTCACGGCGCGCGCCAGCACCACGCACTCGACGTCGCGGCCGATGGCCGTCAGGGTCTCGGCATCCATCGCATGGTCGACGCGCTCGACGTCCTGCTCGATGATCGGGCCTTCATCCAGGTCGCCCGTGACGAAATGGGCCGTCGCGCCGATCAGCTTGACGCCGCGGTGATGCGCCTGCGCATACGGCTTGGCGCCCTTGAAGCTGGGCAGGAAGGAATGGTGGATATTGATGGCGCGGCCATCAAGCGCCTGGCACAGGCCGGGCGACAGGATCTGCATGTAGCGCGCCAGCACCACCAGGTCGATCTTGTGCGTGTCCATCAAGTCGATGATCTTCGCTTCCTGCGCCAGCTTGGCCGCTTCCGGCGCACCCGCCGCCAGCGGCAGGTGGTGGAAGGGAATGTTGTAGCTGGCCGCCAGCTGGTAGAACTCCATGTGGTTCGACACGATGGCGGGAATTTCCACGTTCAGCAAGCCGCTCTTGTAGCGGAACAGCAAATCGTTCAGGCAATGGCCGATCTTCGACACCATCAGCATCACGCGCGGCTTGACGCGCGCATCGTGCAACTGGCCGTGGAAGGGGCCATTCAACTGCATGGCTTGCGACAGGTCGGCGAAGTCGCTGCGCAGCTGCGCGTCGCTGACGGCGCCGTCTTCCAGCGCGAAATGCACGCGCATGAAGAACAGCTGCGATTCCTGGTCGCCGAACTGGGCGGAATCGAGGATGTTGCAGCCGCGTTCGGCCAGGAAGCCGGACACGCGGTGCACGATGCCGCGCTGGTCCAGGCAGGACAGGGTCAGGATGTATTCGGGATGCGTCATGGTCGCGGAATAAGGCAAAAAAAATAGGGCTATGCTCGGCTCAGCCACGCGCGCCGGCCATCGGCTGCGCTGCCGCGAGCCGGCTATTGTCGCACGGCCGGGCTTGTAAACCTGCATTTTCCACACAAGCGGCATGGCTGCCGGCGCCGGCAAGCCAATTCACATTCATTTGATCTAGCACAAAGTCATCGCATTTTTCCGTCTGCCAGGCCCCATTCTCGCGCCAAACGGGCTTCTGGCGAGGAACCTGGCGCGCCATCCAGCGTCTATCCCTTTGCTTGCTTCACCATACGCCGCATCCGGTATGCCGGGTGTTTTCTGGATCCGTTTCTCATTGAGGTAGAACATGTTCACAAACAGTATGCCCCCCAGTTTCAGCCCCGCCCTGAAGTCCCACCTGGAAGCCCAATGCAATTTCGCCACGGAACTATCGCGCAAGATGTTCGATACGGCGCAGCAACTGAGCGAGCTGCACCTGCGGCTGGCGCAAGACCTGCTGCAGGAATGGAGCAGCGCCAGCCAGCAACTGCTGTGCGCGCGCGACACGGGCGAATTCCTGTCGCTGGCCGCGGCCCAGTTGCAGCCGGGCAGCAACAAGCTGCGCCAGTACCAGCAGCAGCTGGGCAACCTCGTCGCCAGCGCCAATGTCGAAATGAACCGCACGGCAGAGAATCACCTGCCCGAAACGAGCCGCACGGCCATGGCCTTCGCCGACGAAGTGGTGCGCAAGACGGCCGAGGAAACGGAAAAAGCCACGCAGCGCCAGCGTGAAATGATCGAAAAGATGCACGTCACGGGCCTCAGCGATGGCGCGGGCCATCGCCGCGATGCCAGCAGGCAAGCCGATCAGGCGCATTGAGCACGTGAGTTGAATACTGGACCCCCACTCGACAGCAAGGAGAGCGACATGGCTAACAATCAAGGTAATGAGCAGGGCAAAGGCGCTGGCAGCAGCCAGAAAGCCAGCGAATCGGGCAGCGCCAAAGGCACGGGCAAACGCGGCTTTGCCGCCATGAACGAGGAGCAGCAACGCGAAATCGCCAGCAAGGGCGGCCAGGCAGCCCATCAGAAGGGCACGGCGCATGAGTTCGACTCGGAAGAAGCGCGCCGGGCCGGGCAGAAAGGCGGCGAAGCCGTCAGCCGCAACCGCGAACACATGGCGGAAATCGGCCGCAAGGGCGGTGAAAGCCGGCAATCGGCCCAGCGCGCCAATGAAAACCGCAACAGCACGGCGCCGCGCAGCGGCGGCACTGGCCGGCAGGGCAGCAAGGACGAGGACGACAAGGGCTGAGCGGACTGGGCCGGCAGCGCGCGGCTTGACGACGGCACGGGGTGGCCCTGGCGGCCCCGTGCCGGGACTGGCGCAGCGCGGGGCGCGGCGGTATGGTACATTCTCGCCTTACCGACACCTCCGCGCCCCGCCCCGCCCTTCCCCGCATGCAGCCATCCCTGAAATACCTGAGCGCCTATTCCGAACAAACGCAAGCACAAGTGCAGCAGCTGATCGCGCAGGACAAGCTGGGCGAAGTCCTGTTGAAACGCTATCCGAACGCGCACGATGTACGCAACGACAAGTCCTTGTACCAGTATGTGCAGGACTTGAAGAATGAATTCCTGCGCAATGCCGAGCCCATCAACAAGGTAGCGTTCGACAGCAAGATCCACGTGATCCAGCACGCGCTGGGCTTGCATACCTCGATCTCGCGCGTGCAGGGAGGCAAGCTCAAGGCCAAGCATGAAATCCGCGTGGCCACCATGTTCAAGGAAGTGCCGCTGGAATTCCTGCGCATGATCGCCGTGCACGAACTGGCGCATGTGAAAGAAAAGCAGCATGACAAGGCGTTTTACAAGCTGTGCACGTATATGGAACCGCAATACCACCAGTACGAATTCGACGTGCGCCTGTACCTGACCCAGCTCGACCTGTCAGGGCAGCGCCTGTGGTCATGACGCACGGTGCATGAAGTCCACGTAACAAAGCCGCCCGGGGCATCCACCGGGCGGCTTTTTTTTACGCATGCGCCGGCGTGGCCGGCACCAGCCTCAGACTCAGGCGGCGTTCTTGCGGCGGCGCAGGAAGGCCAGCAAGCCCAGTCCGCCCAGCATCATGCCGTAGGTGGCCGGCTCCGGCACGGCGCTCACGCTGGCGGCGATATTATCGACCTGGAAGGTGTGCAAGGCGCCTTCATTCCACGATGCCGACAGCAGGTTGTTGAAGCCCGTGAACGTGTAATCGCTGAAATTATGGCTGCCATCGAGGCTGAAGGTCTGGGTCACCGTGCCGCCGCCCACCTTGTTGCCGACGAACGTCACGTCGTAGGGGCCAGGCAAGCTCACGAAGTCAGCCAGGCTGATCGAGCTCAGCGAGAAGGCTGCGCCATCGGTACGGCTCAATGTTGTCGTCGTCAGGACCGTGGCGCCAAGGCCGGCCGAGCCTGCATAGGCAAAGTTGCTTTGATGGGCGGAGCTCAACAGACCCAGGAAGCTGCTGTCGAAATCGTAGCCGCCTTCGGAATACGAGTTGAAGACGGATCCGAGGATGCCGGGGTGTTCCAGCGCATCGAAGCCGATGATGGTGGTTTGTGCGTGGGCGCCGCCAGCGGCGAGGATGGCAGCGACGGCGGTCGCGCGCAGGAGAGTCATTGGTTTCACAATAGCATCCTTTCAAGATGATGAAGTAGCGAGGTTGTGGCAACTTGCAATACCTAGGCGTCGTAGCGGGAAACGGGAGGCGCCTCGCTGGGTGTCCGACATGCCTGTCTTTTGAACAATGCCAGTAGAACACATTAATGCATAAAAAGCATCTTGATTTTCAAAAAAACATGCCTTTACAGAAACATTATGGTCATATTTTTATTAATTGAATTATTGAGCTCAATCAATTTTCCCGTGCAGAAATAAAAAAAGCCATGCACTTTCCAGGGCATGGCTGTCTCGCATCACCTCGGCGACACTAGGGCGCGCACTCCTTCAGGCGCTGCACCAGCGCGGCAGGATCGGCGTCGGCGTTCAGGAACCCCGCGTGCTGCGGGCGGATGAAGCCCTGCTCCTTGCCGTTTTGCACGAAAGCAATCAAGCCATCATAGAAACGGTCGACATTGAGCAAGCCGATGGGCTTGGCGTGCAAACCCAGCTGGGCCCACGTGAGCATCTCGAACAGCTCTTCCAGGGTGCCATAGCCGCCGGGCATGGCGATGAAGGCGTCGGACAGGCTGGCCATCATCGCCTTGCGCTCATGCATGTCCTTCACGATGAACTGGCGCGTCAAGCCCATGTGGCCCACTTCGCGCTCGACCAGCTGGGTGGGAATCACGCCCGTGACTTCGCCGCCCAGGCGCAGCACTTCATCGGCGATCACGCCCATCAGGCCCACCTTGCCGCCGCCATACACGAGCGAGATATTCTCCGCCACCAGCACGCGCGCCAGTTCGCGCGCCGCCACGGCATAGTCCGGCGAGACGCCCGCATTGGCGCCACAGTACACACATAAAGCCTTGATCACAGTAATCCCTACCCTTTCAATTCATCGATCGCCGCCTCGACCTCGAGGCGCTCCTTGGCGTCCAGTGCCTCGCACTCGGCCGCCTTTTCATACAGGGCCAGCGCTTCCGCCAGCTTTTTCTTTCCGTCGAGCATGTTCAAGGCGCGCGCATATTCGCTGTGCGCCAGTGCCGAATAGGGCGTCAGGGCCAGCGCCGTCTTGAAGTGCTGATAGCCGTCTTCCTTGTTGGCGCCGTAAGTCAGGCCGCCTATCATGGCGCCGACCTTGTCGATAATTTCCGTATGATAAATCCCAAACGCGATATGCGCTTCCGCATGCATGGGCGCCACCGTCATCGTGCGGTCCAGGCTGTTGCGCACGCGCGCGCCCATGCCTTGCGCCAGGGCCTTGACGACGGACGTGCCCAGCGCATAGCGGCCCAGGCTGTACGCATGCCAGTAATAGCCGGCCGGATTATCGGGCTGCTCGCTCTGCTGGCGCTCGCAGCGCTCCGCCACTTCTTCGTACATGTCGAGTTTCCGGCTGTCGTCCATTTCCAGGTGGGTGGCATAGATGCAGGTCGCCTTGTGCGCCACCGCATAGCCGGGCACGCCGACGGCCAGGCCCAGCTTCACGGCGCGCTCGAAGTCGCCCGCATGGAAGGCCAGCCAGGCTTGCAGCAGCGCCGCGTGCGTGGGAAAGGGCTCCACGTCGCCCGCATGCAGGCGCGGCCAGGCCGCTTCCAGGGTCTGCGGCGTGTAGACATATGCTTCGTCCGGATAGGGGAATTGTTTCCAAGCCATATATCTCTCCTGTAAATGACGACGTGGCGCCAGCAGCCGCGTCAGTCGTTCTTGAGTTTGGTCACATACTCTTCCGACAGTTTGCGAAACAGCAAATGCGTTTCATTGCGCAAATACGGCCCGATCAGGGACAGCACCTGGTAGCAGCCGCGCGCCAGCGCATCGGACATCGATTGCTGCTCGCTGTACTTGCGCGGGTTGCGCACATATTCGTACGACAGCCAGTAGGTGGCAACGACCACCATATTCGTCGCCATCGCGGCCACTTCCATGTCCGACGCTTCCAGCGATTGTTCGCTGCGCAAGTCTTCGCACAGCTGCGTGGCGACCTTGATCTTGTGCGCGAGGATCAGCTTGAAGTGCAGTTCCAGCTTGCGATTGCGCGACAGCAAATCATTGAGGTCGCGATAGAAAAAGCGGTAGCGCCAGATCAGTTCGAACATCAGGTGCAAATACAGCCAGACATCCTCGATGTTCGAGCGGCGACCGTCGGGCACGGTCAGGATGCGTTCGATTTCCGCCTCGAACTGGACGAAGATCGAATTGACGATGTCGTCCTTGTTGCGGAAGTGGTAATACAGGTTGCCGGGCGAGATATTCATCTCTTCCGCAATCACGGTCGTCGTGATATTCGGCTCACCAAACTCGTTGAACAGGCGCAGCGACAACTCCAGGATGCGTTCGCGGGTACGGCGTGGTGCTTTTTGTAGCATGGCGGGCAATCTCTCTGTGTTCTGCCTCAAGCATACCACCTAAGATAGCCGTAATGAAACACTACGCCCGCTGGCGGCGGCGAAAAGCCCGGGGCTAAAAAAAGCCTGCGCGAGCAGGCTGGAGGAATGCGGCGCCAGCTCAGGCGGCCGGCGCTTTTTTCTTCGCCGCCGGTCTCGCCGCCGGTTTGCTCAGCGGCTTACTCACCGGTTTGGCTGCGGCGCGCGGCGCGGCCCTGGCTGCAGGCTTGGCCGGGGCCTTCGCGACGGCCGCTTTCGGCGCGGTTTTCGGCGCCGCCTTCACGGCGGGTTTGGCCGCAGCCCTGGGCTTGGAGGCCGGCGCGGCCTTGGCCGACAGCGCCGCCACTTGCCGGCTCAAGGCATCGATCTGCGCGTGCAGCACGGAAATGTCCTGTTGCGTGGGCACGCCGATGGTGGCCAGGGCGCGCGCGACGCGCTCCTCGAACACCTGCTCCAGCTTATCCCAGGAGCCGCTGGCCTGCTTGCCCACGCCATCGGCCAGTTTGCTGACGCTGTCGCTGACATCGGCCACCTTGTCTTCGGCGCGCTTCTGGAACTCCGTGCCTTCCTTCACCAGCTTGGAAAACACGCGCCCGCCCTCTTCCTGCGCCTTGGCGAAAGCGCCCAGGCCCGCTTGCCAGATCTGCTGCGCGGACGAGCGCACGGCGTTCGCCAATTCCTTGTCTTCCGCCAATTCCTTCAATTTCTTCACCATCGCCAGCTCCCGTCATATGAAAGGCCATGCCACTTCATGGATGCTTTTTATTCTAGTGAGCAAAACTAGAGACGGGAGTCTAATCCGATAGAAAGCTGCTTCTAAACGTGCGCCAGCGCACGCAGTGGCCTCTGCCTAGGCCGCCGCTTTCACCTGGCCATGCAGCAGCTTGTGCAGGCGGAAGCCTTCGCGGATATTTTCGCGCAGCACGGCGCCTTTCCACGGCTTGGTATAGAAGCGGTCGACGGCGCCGCGGTTGATGGCCGCCATGATGGGCGTCAGGTCGGCAAAGGCCGACAGCATGATGCGGAAGGTGTCGGGACACAGGTGCTTGACCCGCTCCATGAATTCGGTGCCGCTCATGAGCGGCATGCACTGGTCGCACAGGATCACCTGCACCTTGTGGCGCGCCAGGATGTCGAAGCCTTCGGCGGCCGTCTGCGCCGTCAGGATGCGGTAGCCGTCCTGCGCCAGGAAGTCGCTGAGCACGTCGAGCATGAAGACATCGTCGTCGACGATCAGCAAGGTTTGCTGCTCTTCGCCACCGGCATCTTCCGGCGTCTGCAGCAGCTTGCCGCCCATCAGCATCTGCTCGAACTCCTCGTGCGGCACGGGGCGGCTGAAATAATAGCCCTGCATCTCGTCGCAGCCGTGGCGCCGCAGATACGCCAGCTGCGCATCGTTTTCCACGCCTTCGGCGATCACTTCCAGCTTCATGCTGTGCGCCATGCTGATGATGGCCAGCACGATGGCCGCGTCGTCCGGGTTGCTGGTGACTTCGCGCACGAAGGCGATGTCGATCTTCAGCTTGTCGATGGGGAAGCGCTTCAGATAGGCCAGGCTGGAATAGCCGGTGCCGAAATCGTCGATGGAAATCTGGATGCCCAGCGCCTTCAGGTTGCGCAGCACGGCGATGGTTTCCTCGGCGTTCGACATGAGCGAGCTTTCCGTCAGCTCCAGCTCCAGCAGCTCGGGGGCGATCTCGTACTTGCGGATCGCCTTGAGCACTTCCTCTTCCAGGCCGCCGACGAAGAACTGGATGCCCGACACGTTGACCGACAGGTGCACGGGCCCGATGCTGCTGGCGCCCCACTCGCTGATTTTCCGGCAGGCTTCGTCGAGCACCCAGTTACCGACGCGCACGATCAGCCCCGTTTCTTCCAGCAGGGGGATGAACAGGGCCGGCGAGACCATGCCGTGACCGGGGCGGCGCCAGCGTATCAGCGCTTCGGCGCCGCTGATGCGCCCCGAGATGATGTTCACCTTGGGCTGGAAGAACAGCACGAATTCCTCGTTGTCGATGGCGCGCCGCAGGGCATTTTCCATGTCCAGGCGCGCCATCGACTGCGCATTCATTTCCGCCGTGAAGAAGCGGAAGGCGTCGCGGCCCGCATCCTTGGCGCGGTACATGGCCGTGTCGGCATACTGGATCAGGGTATCCGCATCGACGCCATCGTCGGGGTACACGGAAATGCCGATGCTGACCGTCAGCGTCACCTCGTGCCCCTGCAATTCGAAGGGCTTGCGCATCGCCTCGCGGATCTTGTCGACCACGCCCACGGCATGCTGGGCGCCTTCGGGCAGCACCAGGATGGTGGCAAATTCATCGCCGCCAAAGCGGCCGATGGTGTCGCGCACGCGCAGGCAGTCGACCAGGCGGCTGGAAAACTGGCGCAGCAGGTCGTCGCCGATGGTGTGGCCCAGGGTATCGTTGACATTCTTGAAGCGGTCGATATCCATGAACAGCACGGCCACGGCCCACTGGTGTTCGGCCGCCTGGGCCAGCGAATGGGTCAGCGAGGCGTAGAACTGGCTGCGGTTCGGCAAGCCCGTCAAGGTATCGAAATGGGCCAGCTTCATCAGGCGCTGCTCGGCATCCTTGCGCTCCGTGATGTCGCGCGCCACGGCCACCAGGATCCAGCTCTGCCCCGAGCGCAGGGTGCGCCGCTGCACTTCCACCGACAATGGCGAGCCATCCTTGCACTGCAGCTGCAATTCCGTCATCGGCCCGCCCTGATCGCCGGCCAGCAGCTTGTTGTACAACTCTTCCAGCTGGGCTTCGCCCTCGTGCGCGCGGCCCGGCCCCACGCGCAGGAAGTCCTCGCGTTCAAAGCCCAGCATGCGGCAAGCCGTCTGGTTGACGTCGACAAAGCACATGCCGGCGCGGTCGACGAGGAAAATCGCGTCGGCCGTGGCGTCCATCGCCAGGCGGAAGCGGCGCAAGTCTTCATCGAGGCGGATGCGCGCCGCCATGTCCAGGGTCAGCTGCTCGTGGTGGCGCTTGATCTCGTCGTACAGCAGCAGGTTGTCGTAGGCGACGGCGATCTGCGCCGCCACCGTGGCGGCGACCCGCTCGTCGACTTCGGAAAATTCATTCGCCCCCAGCTTGTCGACCAGATACAGCCAGCCGTGGCTGCGCTCGCGCGAAGCGATGGCCACGCCCAGGAAGGAATGCACGGGCGGATGCGTGTCGGGCAGGCCCAGCGCGCCGGGGTCGCCCTTCAAGCCATTGACCCGGTAGGGCTGGCGCTGTTCCAGCAAGCGGTTCAGGATGCCCGTGCGCGGCGCGCTGGCGATGCGCTCGAGGTTTTTCTCGGCGCCGCAGGAGGAAAAATAACTGAGCTTTTCGGCGCCCTCTTCCAGTACGCCGATGCAGGCGTACTTGGAGACGCAGATATTCTGCGCCACCTTGCAGCCCGCCTCGATCAGGGCGCGCGGATCGCGTTCGGCGCCCAGTTCGATGCCCAGCTCGATCAGGGCCGTCAGGCGCAGGCTGACCGCCTGCAGGCTCGACAGCGAGCGCGACAGGCGCTCCGTCATGATGCCCAGGTCTTCGGGGATGACGGCCTGGCCCTCGCGCTGGCTGGCCAGCTGCGAAATCTGCAGGCTGCTCGATTCGAGTTCGTCGAGATAGCCGCTGACCTGGTGCTCGATGCCGGCCAGCTTGCCCGTGGCGGGAGGCGCCGCGGCACCGCTGGCCTCCGGCGCTGCCGGCACCTGCGGCCCTGCCGGCATCAGTCCCAGCGCCTCGTTGACGGTGCGCACGATGATTTCGGGGTCGGACGGTTTCGGCAGCACCCAGCGCACGCCGCACGCCTGCGCCAGCAAGATCGCTTCCTGCTCGCGGTAGGTGGCCGTATAAAAGATGATGGGCACGTCGGTCAGCGCGGGATCGGCGCGCACGCGCGTGACGAATTCGTAGCCGTCCATGTTCGGCATGAGGATGTCGGAAATGATCAGGTCAGGCCGCTCGGTGCGCAGTATTTCCAGCGCGTCGGCGCCATTCGCCGCCTCCAGCAGGCGGTGGCCGCCGTAACCGAGCAATGCGGTCAGGAACTCGCGGTTCAGCACATGATCATCGACGATCAGGATGGTGGCTATGTCGTTTTTAACTGGCGTCGACGGCGCCCCGGGTAAAAAAGATTCCAGCTCCGCGACGAACAGGTCGGGCTCGATCGGCTTGCCGATGTAGCCATTGAAACCCGCCTCGAGCAGGCGTTCGCGGTCGCCCACCATGGCCAGCGCCGTCACGGCCAGGGCCGGGATCTTGCGCAGCTGCGGATCTTTCTTCAGCTCCGCCACCACGCCATAGCCATCGAGCTTGGGCAAATGCACGTCGCAAATGATCAAGTCCGGCAATTCGCTGCGCGCCATGCGCACGCCCTCTTCGCCGTCATAGGCGGCCAGCGGCGTGTACCCGAAGGCGCGCAGCAAATACACCATCAATTCCATATTGGTGGCGTTATCTTCAATAATCAGGATACGTGCGGACAATTAGCGCCCCCAATAAAAACTGCATGGACTCATTTTCTGCCTGCGTTCAAGTTTCCGCTTGCGCGGTCTACATAACAATCCTATAACATCTTGCCATATATCCAGAAAAATATCTGGCCGCGGGATGCCTGCGGAACGGCGCAAGCGACCTCGGGAACAAATTTTTCCCGGCGGTCTTCTGACGTTAGCTTAATACAGTACGCCAGTGGAAAACAGCATTATCTGCCCCTGACGTTGTTAAACAGGGGCAACAGCAGAGTCAAAACAGACAGTCTTGCCATGCCGATAAAACACAACAGGATTCAGGAAAAATGGGGGCAAGACGGGGGCTGGACGACTTCGTACTTGATAGTGATTTCCGCTAACAGCTGACGCAGCACGCGCGCATCGCCGGCCAGCGCAACGTGGCCGATGCCGCCGAAGGCGAGATTGCGCGCGCCGGGCAAGTGCGCGGACGACTGCGGCGCGACGATATTGTCGTGATGCGAATACATCGACGTGATCAGGGCGCGCGTTGCCGGCGTCTCGCCGGCGGCCAGCTGCGCCAGCCAGGCGTGCGGCGCGCCATCGATACGGCTCATCTGGCGCGCATTGGCGCCCGCCGCCAGGTTGGCCAGCGCTGTGCCGTGATGCGGCGTGCCGATGGTGATGATGCGCGCCACGCGGGCCGCGCCATGCCGGCGCAGCCAGGCGCGCGCCACCAGGCCGCCCATGCTGTGGGCGACGAGAATCACGCGGCCGCTGCCCGTGCGGGCGCACAGCGCGGTGATGGCTTGCTCCACTTGGGGCACAAATTGCTCGATATCGGCGCCGATGGGCTCCAGGTCGACGCCATCGTGCGCGATGCCTGCCCGCGCCAATTGGCGGCTCAGCTGCGCCCAGTAGCCGCGGTTGCATACATAGCCGTGTATCAGCAGCACGGGCATGCCCTGGCCAGCGATGGTGTCGGCCGCATGCAGGCGCGGACGCAGCATGCCCCACGACGAGGTCCACAAGGTGGCGCGCAGTTCGCCGAAAAACAGGCGCGCGGCGCCCATGGCGCCCAGCTGATACTCGGGCGGCACGGGGCTGCCCAGACGCCGGCTCGCCCGGAAATTGCGCGCCACGACCAGCGCCCGCACGGCCAGCAGCATGGACAGCGCCAGCAGCACGGCCATGGCGGGCGACGCGACGCCCCACGCCTGCATGGCCAGGCAGGCCACGCCCAGCACGGCCAGCACCTGCAGCAGCATCAGCCACGCAAGGATGCGGGCGATCATGCTGTCGCCGGCACGGGCACGGGTGCCGGCTTGCCCGTCACCGCTTGCGCCAGGCCGCTGGCCAGGCGCGCGGCCAGCGCATACAGCGTCAGTTGCGGATTGGCGCCTATCGACGTGGGCAGCAGCGAGCCGTCGTGCACGGACAGGTTGCGCACGCCGTGGTAGCGGCCATCGGCGCCCGTCACGCCCAGGCGCGCATCGTCCGACATGGCGCAGCCGCCCATCACGTGGGCCGACACCACCCGCGCCAGCAAGGCCTGCATCGGCAAAGCGCCGATGGCCTGCTTTGCCTGCGCCCAGCTGGTGTAGTGGCTGGCCATTTCATGCACGGGATACACGCTCCGCGCGCCGGCGGCGAACTGGATTTCCGCCATCGACAGCAGCGCGCGCCGCACGCCATCCCACAGGAACGGCGTCAATGGATAGTCGAGCACGGGCGCGCCAAAGCTGTCGATGGATACCGTGCCGCCCGTCGCCTCATGGTGAAAGCCGTCGCGCAGCAGCGCCAGCAGGGCATGCGCATGGGGGAATTCGCGCATGGTGCGCGCATGTTCGTCGCCGAAGCCGCCCATGGTGGTGGCCATCAGCAGCGGATGCAGCGGCGGCGCTTCAAGCTTGTAGCCGATGGGACCATCGATGGGCGCCGTGTGCAGGAAGTGGTCGGAGTAGATCGTCTGCGGCGCGCCCGCATAGGCGTCGACACGCTGCGTGAACAGGCCCGCCGAGATCACCGTCGGATGCAAGAAGGTGCGCCGCCCCAGCAAGCCGTGCGGGTCGGGCGCCTGCGAGCGCAGCAGCAGCGCGGGCGAGTTGATGGCCCCGCCGGCCAGCACGAAGTGCCTGGCGCGCAAGGTGAGGCGCACGCCCGTGGGCGCCTGGCCGGCCGCGTCCAGCGCCGTCACCTGCAGGCTGTCGATGCGCTCGCCCTTGAAGCTGAAACGCTCGGCACGCGCATGCACGAGCAGGCCCGCGCCCAGCGCCAGCGCCGAAGGGATCGTCGTCACCAGCATCGATTGCTTGGCGTTGGTGGGGCAGCCCATGCCGCAGTAGCCGAGGTTCCAGCAGCCATTCACGTTGCGCCGGATGGCGGCCGTGGGGATGCCCAGCGCCGCGGCGCCGCGGCGCAACAAGTCGTTGTTTTCATTGGGCGGCGCGGCCCAGTCGCTCACGTGCAGGCGCTTTTCCATCATGGCGAACCACGGCGCCATGGCGTCCACCGAATAGCCGGACAAGCCAAAATGCTTGCGCCAGTATTCCAGGGTGCCGGGCGGCGTGCGGAAACTCGAGGTCCAGTTGACGGTGGTCGAACCGCCGACGGTGCGTCCCTGCAGGATATTGATCGCCTTGTCGCGCGTCTTGCGCGCGGCCGATTCCTGGTACAGCGCGGGATAGGCGTCCGCTTCGCGCATCTTGAAGTCTTGCGAGGACTTCAAGCCGCCCTCTTCGACGATCAGCACTTTCAGGCCGGCCAGCGCGAGGATTTCCGCCGTCACGCCGCCGCCGGCGCCGCTGCCGATGACGACGACATCCGCCTCGAAGCTGCGGTCGGCGCCTAGGATGCTGGCGTCGGTGACGTTCCAGCCGGCGGCCACGCCGATGGCGATGGGGTCAAGAATGGGAGAGGTGCTCATGGATGCCTTATGCGCTCAGTTCGGGCAGCGGTCCCGGATAGCCGATGGCGGCCCAGTGGGCGGCATCGGCATACCAGGCGCCGAGGATCAGATCGTGCAGGGCCAGGTAGGCCGTCTGCAGGGTGGCCAGGCGGTGCGTGCGCCACGACTGCAGAAAGGCGGCCACCTGGGCCGGGTCGGCGTCAAGCCAGCCGCCATGCACGCGGGCGACGAAACGCCGCGCGGGCGCCAGCGCCAGCAGGCCAAACAGGTCCTGCACTTCCTGCTGCGCCGCCAGCGGCAAGCCACGGATGGCAGTATCCACGCCGGCGATGGCGCCATCGAGCGCCGCGGCCCGCGCAGCCGCTTGCGGCGGCGGCAAGGCCTCGCCCAGCATGGCCGGCACGATGGCCGCCAGCGCCGCGCGCGCCGCGCCATCGAGCACGAAGCGGCCGGGCGGCGCCGGTCCGCGCACCAGGCGATAGGCCGCCCCTCCGGCGGCCAGCGCACAGGCGCCGAGCACGCCCAGTTTCAGAAACGATCTGCGTTGCATATCCCCTATCCCCTTGTTTTATACCGCCTTTTGCAGGCCAGTGTACGCCAAAGGCAGCGGGCGCCTGAATGCAAAAACTAGAGCGGCGCATCTAGTTTTGGCGACTGAAACCACAGCAGCAGCATGGCCAGCAGCGCCGCCAGCGCGCCGCCGATGGCGATGCCGGGCAAGCCAACGGCGACGATCAGCGCACCGCCCAGCGCGCCGCCAGCGGCCGTGCCCGCATTGAAGGCGGCGATATTCAAGCCCGCCGCCACGGCGTCGCTGCCGGGGCTATACTGCTGTGCCAGGCGGAGCAGGCGCATGGTCGACAGGGTCACGAGGGCAAAGAACAGCAAGCCCAGGGTGCCGCACAGGGCAAGCATGGCGACGGGCTGGGCGCGCAGCAGATAAAACCCCAGCAGATTGAGCGCCAGCGCGGCCAGGGCCAGCATGGTGGCACGCAGCGCACGGGGGCGATCCGCGCACCAGCCACCCAGCAGGTTGCCGCCGATGGCGCACACGCCAAAGCACAGCATGGCGGCGCCCAGCCAACCCGCATCGAGCCCGCCCAGCTGCAGCAGGAAGGGCGAGACATACGTGAAAAAGCTGAAGGTGGCCACGCTGACCAGCGCCGCCACGCCGGCCGCCAGCAGCAGCGGCGGTTGCAGGATGGCGCGCAGGCTGGCCAGCGCCGATGCGGCGGCGGCCTGCTGGCGCGCGGCCGGCATGGCGAAGCGCAAGCCCGCGCCGCCGCACAGGGCCAGCACGCCGATGGCGGCGAATACCCAGCGCCATGACGAGACGGCGCCCAGCCACGTCCCCAGCGGCACGCCGCCCGCCAGCGCCAGGGTCAGGCCCAGCCAGACGACGGACAGCGCCCGTCCCGCGCGGGACGGGTCGACCAGGCTGGTGGCCGCATGCGAGGCGACGGCCATGAACACGCCATGCGCGAGGCCGACGGCAAAGCGCACGCACAGCAGCGCGCCCAGTGCCGGCGCGGCCGCCATCGCCACGCTGCCGGCCGCCAGCACGAGCATGGTGGCCACCAGCACCTGGCGCACGGGCCGGCGCGCCAGCATGGCCGTCAGGATGGGCGCGCCGATGGCCGCGCCCAGCGCATACGCGGCAATGGCGCCGCCGGCCGCCGCCACGCTGGCGTGCAGGTCGCGCGCCATGGGCGACAGCAAGCCGGCGGCGATGAATTCGCACAAGCCGAAGGCAAAGCTGCACAGGGAGAGCAGATAAATGGAGAGTGGCAGCGTGGCGGACGGCAGCACAGTGCGCGAAGACATGGTGGACATGGCAGTTCCTGACGATCAAAACGCCATGCTGGCCCCTGGGCCATCATCTGTAAAATATCTTATTTATCTTGAAACGAGACTCTGAAAGTCTCACTGCGCGGAAGAGTGCCGCAATTGCGCCAGCAGGCGCTCGCGCACGGGAGACGTGCGCCGCGGGTCCCACGCCATGTACAGGTCGAGCTGGCGCAGCGGCGCGGGCGCATCGCTGTGCAGCGGCAGCATGACGACGCCGGCAGGCCGGGACGCCGCCAGGCTGGCCGGCAGCAGCGCCACGCCAAAACCGGCCGCCACCAGTCCCAGCACCGTTTGCAGGCGGCGCGCCTGCTGCGCCACGCGCGGCACGAAGCCCGCGTGCAGGCACAGGCTGGCCAGCTGGTCGTGGAAACCCTGGCCCAGGTCGCGCGGCGAAGCGACGAAATCGTCGCCGGCCAGGTCCGCCAAGGCCACCCGCGCCTGGCCCGCGCAGCGGTGGTTTGACGGCAGCGCGATCACGATGTCTTCGCCGGACAGGCGCTCGAAGCGCAAGCCCGGTGTGCTGCGACCGGGCGCGCGCAGCAGCGCGACATCGACCTCGCCTTTTTCCAGCCACTCGACCTGCTGCTGCGTCGACGCTTCGCGCAAGGTGAATTGCACGGCGGGCGAAGCGGCGCGGAAGGCGCGCAAGGCGTCGAGCACGTGGGCATACGGTGTGATGTGGATGAAACTGAGGCGCAAATGGCCTTCGATGCCCTGCGCCACGCGGCGCGTGGCCGCCACGCCCTCTTCCAGGCTGGCCAGCACCTGGCGCGCCGTGGCCAGGAAAGCCGTGCCGGCCGGCGTCAGGCTGACCTTGCGGTTCGTGCGCTCGAATACGGGGTAGCCGAGCGCTTCTTCCAGCCGCAGGATGGCCTGCGACAACGGCGGCTGCGCCATGTGCAGCCGTTCGGCCGCGCGGCGGAAATTGAGTTCCTCGGCGACGGCGATGAACTGGCGCAGCAGCCGGGTTTCTATCATGGGCCTTTTTTCGCCACCGCAAGGATATGCCGCGCGATGCCGCGCAGGATATTGACTTCTTCCGTTTCCAGCCCCGTGCGCGAAAACAGACGTTTCAGCCTTGGCATGAGTTTTTTCGGATTGTCGGCGTCGAGGAAATCGATGGCCACCAGCGCCTGCTCCAGATGCGCATACATGCCGTCGACCTGCGCCAGGCTGGCCGCGTCGCCGTGGAAACCGACGGGACTGGCGATTTGCCCATCGCCGAGGGCCGCCACGCGGCATTCATAGGCGACCACCTGCGCCGCCTGCGACAGGTTCAGCGAGGAATACTCGGGATTGGCGGGAATGTTGATCAGCACATTGCACTGCTCGACGATCTCGTTGGGCAAGCCGAAGCGCTCGTTGCCGAAGATGACGGCCGCGTGCAGCTCTTCGCCGGCGGCCAGCTGGGCCGCGATGGCGCGCGGCGCCGTGACGGGCGGCGAGAATTCGCGCAACCTGGCCGACACGGCCGCCGCGTAATTGCAGCCTTCGAGCGCCTCGGCGATGGAGCCGACGATGCGCGCGCCCGCCAGGATATCCTGCGCGCCGCTGGCGAAAGCCACCGCTTCCGCATCCGTCAAGGCGTCGGGAAAGCGGGGGTTGACCAGCACCAGATCGGAAAAACCCATCGTTTTCATGGCGCGCGCGACGGCGCCAATGTTGCCAGAGCGACTAGTTTCGACAAGAATAAATCGCAGGCGTTTGAAAAGAGACGTGTTGATTTCGGGCAGATTCATTTAAAATAGCGCTATTGCGCGGTATCGATACAGGAAATTTCGGGAAAAGGAGTCACAAAACGCTGACTCCAGGCCGGGATTTTAACCACTTCGGCACCGCTCCGCTCTTTAATTCATTCTTGCACTCTATCGTACCGGCGCCGAAAGGCGACGCTGGGCGATCGCGTGCTTTTAACGGAAGCTCACATGCACCCAATGCTCAACACGGCGATCAAAGCCGCCCGCCGCGGCGCCGCCGTCATCAATCGCGCCTCTTTTGACCTCGACCGCGTCGTCGTCACGGAAAAACAACATAACGATTTCGTCACCGACGTCGACCAGGCGGCCGAACAAGCCATCATCGAGGTGCTGTCCAAAGCCTACCCGGACCATGCGTTCCTGGCTGAGGAATCGGGAGCTTCCGCCAACTCGCACGACGAGAATGAATATCAGTGGATCATCGACCCGATCGATGGCACCACCAACTTCATCCACGGCTTCCCGCAATACTGCATCTCGATCGCCCTCGCGCATCGCGGCGTCGTCACGCAAGCCGTCATCTACGATCCGGTACGCAACGACCTGTTCACGGCCACCAAGGGCGCCGGCGCCTACCTGAACGAAAAACGCATCCGCGTCACCAAGCTGGACCGCATCTCGAACGCCCTGCTGGGCACCGGCTACGTGGCCGGCAGCGCCCGCGCGCTGGACGAATACCTGAAGATGTACGCGATCATGGGCGAACGCAGCCAGGGCGTGCGCCGCGCCGGCTCGGCCGCGCTGGACCTGGCCTACGTCGCTTGCGGCCGCCTGGACGGCTTCTACGAAAAAGGCTTGAAGCCTTGGGATATCGCCGCCGGCGCCCTGATGATCACGGAATCGGGCGGCATCGTCGGTGAATTCTCCGGCGAATCGGACTACCTGTACAAGGGCGACGTCATCGCCGCCAGCCCGAAGATCTTTGGCCAGATGATCACCCTGCTGACGCCATTCGCCTGATTGCCAGGCAAGGGCTGATGTAACAAAAGCTGCCGGAGGCGACTCCGGCAGCTTTTTTTTCGGCCCGGCCAATCTTCAGCTGCCGCGCATGGCCGGCAGCAGCACGCGGTAAATCTGCAGGAACGCCGGCCCCATCAGCACGACCATCAGCGAGGGGAAGATGAAAAAGATCAGCGGAAACAGCAGCTTGAGGGCGATCCTTGCCGCCGTTTCCTCGGCGCGCTGGCGCCGCTTGGTGCGCAGCTGGTCGGACTGCACGCGCAGCGACGCGGCGATGCTCGTGCCGAAGCGCTCGGCCTGGATCAGCAGGGTCACCAGCGCATCCACGTCCTCCACTCCCGTGCGCAGGGCCAGGTTGCGCAAGGCCTTGTCCTTGGCGCTGCCGGCGCGCAGCTCCAGGGTCACCAGCTGCAGCTCTTCGGCCAGGACCGCGCTTTTCAGGCCGATTTCCTGCGCCACGCGCGCCAGCGCCGCATCCATCGCCAGCCCCGCTTCGACGCACACCGTCATCAGGTCCAGCGCATCGGGAAAGGTCTCGAACACTTCGCGCTGGCGCTGTTTCAGGCAATGCGACAGCCAGACATTGGGCAGGTAATAACCGAGGGCGGCCGCGGCGACCAGCCACAACAGCAGATTATGTTCGCCCCGGCGCAGCAGAAAATATGCCAGCAGCGGCAAGCCCACGAACAAGCCTGTCTTGGCCGCGTAAAACAGCGCGGGCGCGGCCTGGCTGCGCCAGCCGGCATGGACGAAGCGGCTGCGGATGGGCGAACTTTCCCAGCCCTCTTCCGGCAGCGACAGCCTGGCCAGCGGACGCGTCAGGCTGACGGCGTGCGCCAGCCAGCGCCGCCTGGCATGGCGCCCGCCATCGCCGGCGGCGCCCCCATCGCCCAGCGCCTGCAGCCGCTCCTGCACGGCGCTGCCCGCGCACAGGCGCAGTACCAGCAAGGCCAGCGCGAAAACGATCAGGAACAGCAGACCCAGCAAAGCCAGTTGCGCCGCACTCATACTGCTCATCGTATGTTTTCTTTCATCTTACACCCGGATATTGATAATTTTTCTGATGCAGATCACGCCCAGCATCAGCAAGCCCAGCGATACGCCGACCATCTTGCGCCCGCCCGCATCCGTGTACAGCACGGCAATAAACTGCGGATTCATCCAATACATCATCAGCGCCGCGCCAAACGGCAGCAAGCCCAGTACCCAGGCCGACATGCGCCCTTCGGCCGACAGCACGCGCACCTGTCCCAGCAATTTCAAACGGTCGCGGATGATGGCGCTGATGCTGCCCAGCAATTCGGTCAGGTTGCCGCCCGTTTCGCGCTGGATCAGCACGGCGATGACGAAATAGCGCAGGTCCGTGCTGGGCACGCGCGCGGCCAGGTTGCCCAGCGCATCGGCCATCGCGACGCCGAAACTGACTTCGTCGAACACGGCGCGGAACTCGTCGGCCAGCGGCCCCGTCATCTCCTCGCCCACCATCTTCAGCGCGGTGGGAAAGGCATGGCCGGCGCGCATGGCGCGGCCCATCAGGTCGAGCGCGTCCGGCAGTTGCTGCTCGATGCGCACCATCCGCCTGCCCCTGGCGCGGCGCACCAGCAGATAGGGCAGCGCGGCGCCGCCCACGCCCATGCCCAGGCGCACATACCATGGCAGGGGCAGCGCGCCAGCCGCCAGCAAGCCCGCCGTCCAGCCCAGCATGCAATAGCCGAGGAAGGTGGCCACACGCCAGCGCATGCCCGCCTGCAGCAGCAGCCGATCGAGGCCACGCGCGCCGGGCAAGCCTTCCAGCACGCCTTGCAGGAAGGCATGGGCGCTCAGCGGGCGCTGCTTGGTGATCGACAGCGCCTGTTCGCCGCCGCTGGCCGTATACATGGCTTGCAGGCGCCGCGCCACCCGCGCCGCGCCTGGCCCGCGCGCCGCTTGCCACGCCAGCCAGGCACCGGCCACCAGCAGCAGGACGGCGAGGAAGAGGAACACATAGACAAGGTAGGAAAGCATCTGTGTCAGCGCCCCACCGATGCGGGCTCGAACAGGGCGGCCGACACGCCGATGCCAAAGCTGTTCAAGCGCTCCAGAAAGCGCGGGCGGATGCCGCTGGCCGAAAAATGCCCGACCACCGCCCCGCCCTCGGTCACGCCGGTCTGCCTGAAGCTGAAGATTTCCTGCATCGTGATGACCTCCCCTTCCATGCCCGTGATTTCCTGGATCGACGTCACCTTGCGCTTGCCGTCGATCAGGCGCGACACTTGCACCACCACCGACACGGCCGAGCTGATCTGCTGGCGGATGGCCTTGCTGGGTAAATTGGCGGCCGCCATGCTGATCATGTTTTCCAGCCGCGTGATGGCGTCGCGCGGCGTGTTGGCGTGGATGGTCGCCATCGAGCCTTCATGGCCCGTGTTCATCGCGCCCAGCATGTCGAGCGCCTCCGCGCCGCGCACCTCGCCCAGGATGATGCGGTCCGGGCGCATGCGCAGCGCATTGCGCACCAGCGCGCGCTGGCTTACTTCCCCCTTGCCTTCGATATTCGGCGGGCGCGTTTCCAGGCGCACCACGTGCGGCTGCTGCAATTGCAGCTCGGCCGCGTCTTCCACCGTGACGATGCGCTCGGTCTGGCCGATAAAGCCGGACAGCACGTTGAGCATGGTGGTCTTGCCGCTGCCCGTGCCGCCGGAAATGAGGATGTTCACCTTCGCCTTGCCCAGGCCCTGCAGCACCTCGGCCATCTCGGCCGTCATGCTGTGGCAGGCCACCAGGTCGGTCAGGCGCAGCGGATCGACGGAAAAGCGCCGGATCGACATCACCGGGCCGTCGATCGCCAGCGGCGGAATGATGGCGTTGACGCGCGACCCATCGGGCAGGCGCGCATCGACCATGGGGCTCGACTCATCGATGCGCCGTCCCACGCGCGAGACGATCTTGTCGATGATTTTCATCAGATGGGCATCGTCGTCGAAGCTGACGTCGGTCAGCTCCAGGCGGCCGCCGCGCTCCACATACACCTGCTTGCAGCCGTTGACCAGGATGTCCGACACCGTGGCATCCGACAGCAGCGTTTCGAGCGGCCCGAAGCCCAGCATCTCGTGCTGGATGTCGCGCGTCAGGCTCTTGCGCTCGGCGTCGTTGATGACCACCGCTTCTTCGTCCAGCAAGTGTTCGACCAGGCCGCGCAATTCTTCGCGGATGCGCTCCTGCGACAGGCGCTGCATGCTTTCCAGGTCGACCCGTTCGAGCAGCAGGCCGTGGATGCGCCGCTTGAGGTCGCGGTAACCGTGGTTGTCGATGGCCGCCGTGCGCGGCGGCGCGAGCGCGGCGATCTTGGCGCTGCCGAGCCGTTCGCGGATGGACAAGGCGGCGATGGGGGAACTAGCCATGAAATGCTCCTGTTCTGAGACCTGGATCAAGCGCGCCGCAGGACGCGGCCCAGCCAGCCCTGGCGCGCCGTGCTGGCCGCGCCGCCGGCCAGGCTGGCGGCAAACTCCTGCAGCGAGCGGGTGATCGGGCTGGCCTTGTCGAGCTGTAAAATCGGCACGCCCTGGTTGACCGAGGCCGCCGCCGAGGCGTAGTGATTCGGCACGGTGCGGTAAATCGCCGTGCCATATGCCGCTTCCAGGTCGCGCAGGCGGATTTCGCCGCCCTTGTCGTGGCGGTTGACGATGATATGCACCTTGTCCTTCGCATATTCGAGCGAACGGAACATGCCCAGCAGGCGCTTGCCATCGCGGATATACGGCAAGGTCGTCTGCAGGACGGGAAAGATCATGTCGGCATGGTCGAGCGCGCGCACGCTGACGGCATCGAGGTTGCGGCCCACGTCGAGCACGATGAAATCGTACTGGCGCCTGGCTTGCCGGATGATGGCGTCGATGTGTTCGGGCGCCACTTCGCTGGCGTGGGCCGGGTCCTCGGGCGCTGCCAGCACGCTGTAGTTGGGCAGGATGTGCAGCATGCTCGATGCCAGGAACGAAGGGTCGAGCCGGTGGATGTCGCGCGTGACGTCGGACAGCGTGGCCAGCGGCTTGTTCTCGGACACGAAGAGCGAGGCGTCGCCAAAATGCAGGTTCATGTCGATCAGGGCAACGCGCTGCTGGCCGCCGGCGGCCAGCGCATAACCGAGGTTGCTGGCGATGAAGGTGGCGCCGCTGCCGCCCTTGCAGGAGATGAAGGCCAGCACCTTGCCGTTGCCATGCTCGCGCCGCTCCAGCTTTTCCTCGATGCGTTCGAGCGCCGCATACAGGCTGGCCGGCGTGGCGGGAAACGCCAGCACGTCGCGCACGCCGGCGCGCATGGCCTGCAGCAGGAATTCGGGCGCCTGCTGATGGCACAGCACGATAAACGCCATGCGCGGATGCAGGTTGCTGAGGCGCTCGATGGCCGCCAGGTCGGCGCCGTCGTTCGACGGGCGGTCGAAGATCAGCACGTCGGGCAGGGTCTGCGCCGCCTGCAGCGGTTCCAGCGTTTCGCCGCCCGCCTCGATCTCGTCGAGCCGGTTGCGGCTGCGCAGCAGCTGGCCCAGTTCGGACAGCGTTTTTTGATCCCGGGAATGGATGGCGATTTTCACGATATGCCTTGCTGGTTCTGTGGTGACGATGCCAGGCTCACGGGCGCGCCCCGACGCCGATGGTCAGGGCGGCCCCTTGCGGCGCGGGCGCGGCAAAACTTTTCTGATACGCCGCGTAGGCGGCCTGGGCAGCCTTGCCGTCCAGGCCGGCCACCGGGTCGCGGTTCGCGCCGGCCTGCGGCGACAGCACTTGCCGCGCGCGCAGTTGCTGGACGCTGGCGCCGAACTGGCGGTCCAGGTTCGGCGTGGCGGCGCAGCCGCTGGCGACCAGGGCGGCCAGCAGCACGGGGAAGAAAAGGGGATGCTGCATGGTGTGCTCCTAGTGAGTGTCCGGGCCGGACGGCGGGGTCTGCGCGGCCGCTTCCTGGCGTGGCCGCGGCGCCGCGGCGCCTTCCATTTTTCCCTGCAAGAAGAACTCGCCGCGGCTGGGCGCCACATAGGCGTCGGTCGGCAGCGCGATACCGCCGTCGAGCGTGCCGTCGAGCGGCTTGACCAGGTGCGGCGTGATGATGAACACCAGCTCCGTGCGGTCGGTCTGGAAATCGCTGCTGCGGAACAGGGCGCCCAGCACGGGAATCTCGCCCAGGAAAGGCAAGGCCTTGATATTGGTCGTCACATTGTTCTTGATCAAGCCGCCCACGGCAAAGCTCTGGCCATCGAACAGCTGCACCGTGGTGGTGGTGCGCCGCGTGGTAAAGGCCGGCAGCACGGCATTGGCGGTGCCGCCCCCGCCGGTACTGATGCCGATGCCTTCGCGGTTCAGCTCCGACACTTCCGGCGCCACTTTCAGGTTGATGCGTCCGCCTTCCAGCACGGTGGGCGTGAACTTGACGGCAATGCCGAATTCCTTTTCCTCCAGCGTGATCTTGTTGGTGGTGCTGTCTTGCGCGACCGGAATGAAAATCTTGCCACCCGCCAGGAAACTGGCTTCCTGGCCACTGATGGCCATGATGTTCGGTTCGGCCAGCACCTTCACCAGGCCATCGCGCTTTTGCGCGTCGAGCGTCAGACCGTTGCCATTCTTGCCGTGCACGGCGCCCACCTGGCTGGGGTTGCCGCTAAGCAGGTTCGACAGCAGGCCGTAGCTCCAGTTGCCGCGCGTGCCGCTGATGCCCACGCTGGCGCCCAGCTGGTCCACCAGGGTCTTCGACACTTCGGCGATTTTCACTTCCAGCATGACCTGCTGCGGCGCCGCGATCGTCAGCATATTGATGACCTTGACGCCGCCGGCCGCGCTGGCGGCGCCTTCGGCCGGCGCGGCAGCTTCAGCGGCGCCGCGCTGCGCATAGGCCTGCGCCATCTCGAGGATCTGGCTGGCCTTGACGCTGTCGCTCACCTGCCCCGACAGCACGATGCTGCCGCCGGCCGCGCCGGCCTTGACGGCGCCCTCGCCAGGGAAGACATAGGCCAGCTGCGCCTGCAAGCCCTCGACATCGACCTCGACTTCGATATCGACGATCACGGGGCGCTGCTGCCGGTCCCACAGGATCAGGTTGGTGCTGCCCGGGGCCAGGCCCCAGACGAACAGCTGGCTGGACGAGCCCAGCATCCTGGCGCCGGCCACCCGGGGATCGTTGACGGCGATCTGCGACACCGGCAGGCTCAGGTTGCGCAAGGTGGACTTGCCCACGGCGATGCGCACGGGCGCGCCCAGGCGGGCGATATCGGCGCCCAGCGACATGGCGGGCGCCGCGACGGGCGAGATGACGGCCGGCCTGGCCGGCGCCGCCGCGCTGGCGCCGCCCGGCCAGGCCAGGCTTGCCGCCACGCCGCCCAGTACCAGGGCCCGGCGCACGCCGGCACCCGGGGCGTGCTTACGAAATTTGTTCATCGATCATCCTTGCTTGCCTGCTGATTTAAAATTGCTGGACGCTCGTATCCATGCCCTTGATGACGGTGATGCTATCGCGCGCGGGAGCGCGTGCCGGGGCCGCCTGGCGCCGCGCCGCGCGCACCGGCGCGGCCGCCGGCGCCTTCAGTTCCAGCAGCGACTCCTTGGTGGCGCCGCCCGTGGTGACGGGCGCCGGATCGACCTGGTTGCGCAGCACCAGCGACAAACTGCCCACGCTGCGCGCCAGGTCCAGCTTTTCCACCTGCTCCGGCGTCAGCTCCAGGGTCACGGCATTGACCACCTTGGGCTTGTTGTCGTCGCGGCCGGACTCCTGCGCCACGGCCAGCACCAGTATGCGTTCCAGCACGATCTTGGAAATGGCCAGCGGCCCGCCGCCCGCCGGCCTGGCGCGGTCATCCTGCGTATGCACGAGAATGTCGACGAAATTGCCCGGCAGGGCGAAGCCGGCCACGCCTACCACGTCATTGACGCGCACGGTCATGGCGCGCTTGCCGGCAGCGACGATGGCCGACAGGCCGCCGGTGGCGCCGGGCGGCGCGAGCTTGCTTTCCAGCACAGGCTCGCCCATGCTGACGGCCGTGCGCGTGATGCGCCCGTCCAGCGCACCGGCCTCGCCAAACGCCCCGGGCGGCAAGGCGCCAGCGGGCCAGTCCATGCCGCGCAGCATGGCCGGCGTCACCTTCGCGCCCACGCCGATGTCGACCAGCGCGACCATCACCGTCTGGCTGGCCGGCGCGCCCTGCCCTGTCATCCAGCGCGCCGCCGCCAGCACGGCGGCGCCCGCCATCAGCAGCGCCAGCAGCAGCACGATCGCAACGCGGCTATTTCTCATGATTTTTCCTCTTGGTAAAACTTGGGTTTCCGGACGGGTACGTCATGCATAGCCGCCGGCCGCCAGGGCCAGCCAGATGGCGGTGCCGGCGGCAATGGCGATCGCGTACGGCAAGCTGCCGCCGGGCGCGGCGGGCGCATCGACCCGCGGTACGTCGCCTGCCGCGGCGCGCAGCCAGCCTTGCAGCAGCAATTGCCGGGCATTCGCCAGCGCCTGGCGCAGCGTGCCCTGGCACAGGGCGACGGCCAGGGCCAGCACGCCGCCGGCGAGCAGGCTGCACAGCACGGCAAACACGGCGGGGCGCGGCCCAAGAAAGGCGCCCACCATCGCCATCAGCTTGACGTCGCCCGCGCCCAGCGCCTTCATCGCATACATGGGCAGCAGCAAGCCCAGGCCGACGGCCATGCCGCCCAGCGCCAGCCACGGCCCGGTCGGCGTCACGCCAGGCAGCGCCAGGCTGTTGAGCAGCACGCCAAGCACGGCGCCGGAAAACACCAGCCGGTTGGGAATGCGCCGGCGGCGCACGTCATGCCAGACAGCGGCGGCAAGCAGCCCCCACAAGACCATGGCGGGACTGAGCGTCCAGAAAGAATGAGGGTCCATCGTGTACCTGATGCAAGCCGAGCGCATGACGGCATGCGCATCGTTGGGCGGGAGGCCGACAGGCCGGTCCCGGTGGGAAGCCGGGCCTGTCGTGGTGCAGCGCGGTGGGCAGGCGCCTTAAATCGCCGCGCCCGTCAGTTTGGTGCCGATCGCCTTGAAGGCGCCATCGAGCCCGGTGGTGAAATAGCCGACGGCCGTGACCAGCGCCGCGGCAACCAGCGCAGCGATCAGCGCATATTCGATGGCCGTCACGCCATCTTCTTCGGCGATAAAGTTTTTAATGAAATTCATATTATTCCCTTTCAGGTCAAGTTTTAAACATGATAAAAACTGAAAATACAGTCTGAAAATAAAAACATTATTCTTGTTTTTATTTGCCATTTTCTGATGCGTGTATTTTATATAAACAGACATTAAATCGAATCAGAGAAAAGTCATTTTGTGCGCAGTACAAACCATCTTAATTTTTTGTCTATAATCAGGACATATGTACTGTCATTCCGCATGGATGGGCTCGGCCAGGCGGTTGCGGGTGGCGTACACATATAATTCCAGGCGGTTGGTGACATCGAGCTTGCTGTAGATCGATGTCAGATGATTACGCAAGGTTTGCTCCGAGATAAAAGCGCGCTGGGCTATCGCCCGGTTCAGCGCGCCATTTCCTTCCACCATCATGGCCACGATCTTGCGCTCCTTCAGCGTCAGCCTGGCGATCCGCTGCTCTTCCGGGTCGGGCGCCGCTTCCGGCTTGTTCAGCACGCCCAGCATGCTGTCGAGCAGCGCCGGATCGAGGCACAACTCGCCTTGATGCAGGCGGACAATGGCGTCGACCAGTTGCTTGACGGGCGTTTCCTTGCCCACCACCGCGCGCGCGCCGCTGCGCACGGCCCGCCCGCACGCCGCCTGGTCCTGCGTGCCGCTGAACAGCAGCACCCGCGAGACGCCATTGCCCAGCAGCTGCGGCAGATAATCGATGGCGCAGGCGCCGCCGCAGCCAAGATCGGCGTCGAGCACGATGACGTCGGGACACAGGGTGCGCGCCAGCAGCAGCGCGCCGTCCATCTCGGTGCAGCTGGCCACCACCTGCATCGCCGGCTGCGCGCTGGCGAGCAACTGCTCCAGGCCCCACAGCCAGGTCTTGTGGTCCGACACCAGCATGACGCGTATGACATTGTTTGTTGACATGCTTTACCTCTTTACTTGTAGCCCACTCCCTTCGGGGGAAGGTGGTTGATCCGAATCGGGTTGCCTGCCTCGGCCGCGCGCGCCTTCTGCTGCCGCGCACGGGGAAAAGAAGTCATGGGGGCACGAAGGAAGAGGCCTTGGGCCGGCATGCGCCAACGCGGTGCGTACCCCACGGCAGCGGTCGCCGCATGCCGGGCGTGTGCCGATGGATGGGCAGCGTGGCCAGGGCGGACGCGCCGCCGGCGCGCCATCGCTGCTGCCACCGCTGCCGTTGCTTACATTGCAGCATGTTTGTAGAGTCACCTTGCAAAACAAGTCCTTGCCTGCACGCAGGACAATCCTGACACCAGGCCTGTTTTCATACCCGCGCATATTACTCCCGGCCCTGTAGCGACGGGGCCGGCACGTTTGAAATAACGCAGTTAATTGCGATTATCTTGACCTGTAATAATTTAAATTGCGGACACGCCCTTGAAAATCGATATAGAATAATTGCCAGTCAAATGGCGCAATGCCATCCGCCCGGCATTCATCATCGCGCAACTTAACCGGATTATTCCCATGCGTTTAAAACAGGTCCATTTCCCCATATTCCGCAAGCACAGCGGACAGGGCGGCTCCACCCTGGTCGAATTGGCCCTGATAACACCGGTCTTTCTCATGCTGATAATCGGCATCATCGAATTGAGCATGGCTTATTTTGCCAATATGACCATGCAGCACGCCGTGCGCGAAGGCGCGCGCTATGCCGTCACGGGGGCCAAGGATCTCGATCCCGACAGCGCCAACCAGCAGCGCTACCTGGCCGTGATGCGAAAGATACGCGACAGTTCCATGGGCATGTATGACAAGGTCAGCCCCGTGATTTCCGTCAACGGCAGCGATGCGGTGGGCGCCGCCATGTTCGGCCAGGCCGGCGATATCGTCGTCATTTCCGTCGATTGCCGCTGGGCGTTTGCCACGCCCATGATCCGTGCCCTGTTCCGCGACGGTCAGGCGCATTTCGTGGTGGCCGCCACCATGCGCAATGAAAGCTTTGGCGGCCTGTGATGCGCGCGCCAGCCCGCCGTTTTCCGCGCCGCGCCGCGCGCGGCATTGCCGCCGTGGAATTTGCCATCGTGCTGCCACTGCTGGCGCTGCTGCTATTCATGCTGGCCGACCTGTCGCGCGCCATCCAGGCCAAGCTCATCCTGCTCAACATCAGCCGCGAAGGCGCCAACCTGGCCTCGCGCTCCACGGCCGACCTGAGCGGCTCGAGCCAGGCCATCATGAATGCGCTGGCCGCCAGCACGCCGCCGCTGGACATGAACAAGCGCGGCATGATCTACGTCACCAAGATCATGGGCTACACGGCGAAGGGCGGCTTGCGCAATATCGTGCTGGAACAATACCGCTGGGATGCCGGCGCGAAGGCCAGCGGCTACCTGCCCGCCAGCCAGGTGTGGCAATGCGGCAGCTGGAGCAATGGCACGTGCAGCGGCATCGCCAGGGACGAGCAAGCCCCCACGGTGCCATTGATGCAGAACCAGCTGGCCGATGGCGAACTGATCTACGCCGTGGAAACTTTCTACAATTTCGACATGCTGTTCGGCACCTTGAAATTTGGCAACAGCACGACGCCCGTGCTGGGACCCGACCTCACTTCGATGACGATATTCTGATGCGCACTCCACACCAGCGGCAAGGCGGGCAAGTGCTGATCATGGTGGCGCTGTCGGCCGTCGTCCTGATCGCCTCCGTGGGCCTGGCCATCGACTCCGCCCTCGGCTACTTCGTCAAGGCCAAGCTCAACGCGGCCGTCGATTCAGCCAGCCTGGCGGCGGCGCGCGGCGTTACCGCGGGCAACTCGGAAGAGGAGCAGCGTGCGAATGCGCGCCAGTCGGCAAAGGAATTTTTTGACATCAATTATCCTGACAACTTCCTGCTGTCGACGCCCACCCTGCATCCGGTCAGCGTCACGTTCGACAGCGGCAGCGTCACCATCGACGTCTCCGCCAGCGCCTCCCTGCCCGTCTCGCTGATGGGCATACTCGGCTTCAAGACCCTGGACGTGGCCGCCAGCGCGCAAACCATCCGCAAGGACCTGGACATGCTGCTGGTGATGGATACCTCGGGTTCGCTGGAAAACAATGCGGACGCCGTGCGGGCGGCGGGCAAGTCCTTCCTGAACAAGTTCAACTCCACGGTCGACCGGGTCGGCTTGCTGCACTTCGCTTCGGAGGCGCAAATCGACGTCCCGATCAGGCAGGTCGAGCGCGGTTTCGACCGCAACGGCATGACCATGAAAGGTGGAAAGATCGATCAATTCGCCTTTGTCGGCGGCACCAATTCTTCCGCCGGCATGTTCCAGGCGCGCAAACAGCTGAACGATATCGCGCAGGTCAACCGCTCCAGCCTGCGCGTCATCGTGTTTTTCTCCGATGGTTCGCCGGCGGCATTTTCCTCGTACTTTCCCAATGCCGGCGGCAAATGCAGGACGGCGGGCGGGCTCGCCACCTATACGGCTCTGCGCAGCCCGGCACTGGTGGGCCTGTACCGGATGAAAGTGAGCGACACGCTCCAGTACGGCGATTGCGCCGCCAATCAGATTACCGCGCTTCCCGCATGGTATAACGCGAATAATGAGGCCGCCCAGGCCAACGACGCGGCGCTGCGGGAGTTTCCCATCGTCACCAACTCGCCCCGCGTCGTGACCACGTCCGTCGCCTCGGCGCAGGCGCAATGGACGAATGTGCACCGCGCCTCGCGCAATCTGGTCGAGGCGATGGCGGCAAAGGCGCGCCAGGAAGGCATTTACGTCTTTACCCTGGGCATGGGCGCTTCGCTGAAGACCATGGAAGGGCCGGACAAGGAACTGGGCGAAGACTTGCTGCGCTGCCTGGCCAACACCACCGATGCGAAAACCAGTTGCCGCAAGCCGGCCGAACCCGTGGGCCTGTACTGCTATGCGGCCACCGAAAGCGACCTGAGTCCCTGTTTCACGCGGCTTGCCTCGGCCATCCTGCGCCTGTCCAAGTAGCGCAGGGCCACCGGCTAGAAGGCGAAGCAGCTGCAGCCCAAGGAGCCCCAGAAGCCGGAAAAGTCGGCCACCGGCACGGCCGACTTGCGCGCCCGGTCATGGGCATGCGCATGCACGCCGCAGGCGCCCGCGCACTGGTGCGGCAACATGGCTTGCGCTTGCGCCGGCCTGGCCGCGGGCCGGTAGTGTCCCGGCACCGTACGCACGGGCGACCACTCGGGCAGCACGGGGATCGGCGGCGGCGCCAATGTCGTGAATTCCGCCTGGCCGTAGACGACCTTGCCGCCCACCATGGTCAGCACGGATTCGATGGACTTGATCGCCTCTTCCGGTACCGTGAAATAATCGGCCGACAGCACGCACAGGTCGGCCAGCATGCCCTCGCGGATGCGTCCCTTCTTGCCTTGCTCGCTGGAAAACCAGGCGCTGCCCGCCGTCCACAGTTCCAGCGCCGTGTCGCGCGACAGCCTGCCCGCCGCATCCGTCAGGGCCAGGCCGCCCACGGTGCGCCCCGAGACCAGCCAGTACAGCGCCGTCCACGGGTTGTAGCTGGCCACCCGCGTGGCATCCGTGCCGCCGCCGACGGGCACGCCCGCGTCCAGCATGCGCTGCACGGGCGGCGTGGCTTTCGCCGCTTCCGCGCCATAGCGCTCGACAAAGTACTCGCCCTGGAAGGCCATGCGGTGCTGGATGGCCAGGCCGCCGCCCAGCGCCCTGACCCGGTCGATATTGCGGGGGCTGATGGTTTCCGCATGGTCGAACAGCCAGTGCAGGCCGCCGAACGGCGTGTCGCGGTTGACCTTTTCGAACACGTCGAGCATGCGGCCGATCGATTCGTCATAGGTGGCGTGCAGGCGGAACGGCCAGCGCTGCTCGACCAGGTGGCGCACGACCTTTTCCAGCTCGTCTTCCATGCCGGCCGCCAGCTCGGGGCGCGGTTCGAGGAAATCCTCGAAGTCGGCGGCGGAAAACACCAGCATTTCGCCGGCGCCGTTGTGGCGGTAAAAATCCGTGCCGTCGCCCGGCTTGACCATGCCGGTCCACTTCTGGAAATCCTGCAATTCGGCGCCCTTGTTTTGCGTGAACAGGTTGTAGGCAATGCGGATGGTCAGCTGCTCTTTCTGCGCCAGCTCGTCGACGACGGCGTAATCCTCGGGATAATTCTGGAAGCCGCCGCCCGCATCGATGGCGCTGGTGATGCCCAGCCGGTTCAACTCGCGCATGAACTGGCGCGTGGAGTTCACCTGCAATTCCAGCGGCAGCCTGGGGCCTTGCGCCAGGGTCGCATACAGGATCATGGCGTTCGGCCGGGCGATCAGCAAGCCAGTGGGGTTGCCGGCAGCGTCGCGCACGATTTCGCCGCCGGGCGGATTCGGCGTGTTCCTGTCGTAGCCGACGGCGCGCAGGGCGGCGCGGTTCAGCAGGGCGCGGTCATACAGGTGCAGGATGAAGACGGGCGTGTCGGGCGCGGCCGCGTTGATTTCATCGAGCGTGGGCATGCGCTTTTCCGCGAACTGGAATTCCGTCCAGCCGCCCACCACGCGCACCCACTGCGGGTTCGGCGTGCGCAAGGCCTGTTCTTTCAACATGCGCAAGGCGTCGGCCAGCGAAGGCACGCCTTCCCAGCGCAACTCCAGGTTGTAGTTCAAGCCGCCGCGGATCAGGTGCAGATGCGAGTCGTTCAGGCCGGGAATCACGGTGCGGCCAGCCAGGTCGATCACCTGCGTGGCGGGGCCGCGAAGGCGCATCACGTCCTCAAGCTCGCCCACGGCGAGGAATTTGCCATCGGCGATGGCGACGGCGGACGCCAGCGGCTGCGCCCTGTCGACCGTGTGGAAACGGCCATTGAGCAAGATCGTGTGTGCGTGCATGGGAACTCCCGAATCAGGTGAAAACACGGCCGCGCCGGCGGGCGGCGGAGCCGGAGTCAATGAACAATCAATGGCCTTCGCTGGCGTTGAACATGGATTTGGCGTAGATCAAGCCCAGGCCATAGCCGCCGCCGTGCGCCACGGCAGTCGCCACCGTCTCGTTGTAGGTCTCGCCGCGGGCCCAGTCGCGCTGCAGTTCCAGCAAGTATTGCACGGACGTCATCGGCTGCGCGCCCGCCTGTATCATGCGCTGCATGGCCATCGCATGCGCTTCGTCGGAGACGTCGCCGCTGGCGTCGGCGATCACGTACACCTCGAAACCCTGCTCCAGGGCCGACAGGGCTGGCCCGACGATGCAGACGGAGGTCCACAGGCCGGCCAGCACGATCTTGCCCTTGCCGTAGCCATTCACCTTGTCGGCGATGCGCGCATCTTCCCAGGTGTTCATGCTGGTGCGGTCGATCGGCGCCTGTTCGGGGAAGACGGACTGGATTTCGTCAAAAATAGGGCCGGAGAACGATTTGGCTGCCACCGTCGTGAGGATCGTCGGCACCTTGAATTCCGCTGCCGCCTTGGCCACCAGGGCCGCATTGTTGCGCAGCAAGGCCAGGTCGATGGAGCGGGTGGCGAACGCCATCTGCGACTGGTGGTCGATCATGATCAGGGTATGATCGTTCGGGGTCAGCAGTTTTTGTGCGGCTTGGGCGGTAGCGATAGGCATGATGTTTTCCTCAGTGAAAATAATTGAATATAAAAAAGAGATGTCGTTATACGGTGTTTCAGCGCCTGCCCTTGCGTCACGCTGTGTGTGCCGGGCCAGTGCTATGCAGTATGGACGAGATACTTTGAAAACAAAAACGGAAAGAATTCGACGTTATATTCGATTTTTTCGATAATGAAAAATAACCGCGGCAGCGGCCTGCAAATCAAGGAGGAAACATGGGATTTGAATTCAGGATCACGGCCAGCCTGACGCCGGAACAGCGCCAGCACGTCGAGCGGCTGCTGGCGGCACGGCCGCCGGCGTCAGGCGCCATGCCCGACACGGACGCCAGGCTGACGGATGCCGGCCTGTATATATGTCAGTACCTGCGCCCCGATCCCTGGCACGGCCTGGATGCCGTGCGCGCCTGGCTCGATGCGCAGGGCGTGCGCTACGCCATCGGCGAGATCGACGACTAGGCGCTGCTTTTCTTTACTTGCGGCATTGCAAAGCTGAAACAAAACAGGCGCGTTTTTGCCATGCTGTTATACTTCGCGTGTGCGGCACATATGACCAGTCCCCTTGCCGCTGTCTTTCGACCCCTAATCTGATTGCCTGCGACTGGCGCCCCACGATGGCGACAGGCCGATCTCACAATAAAGTTACCATGTCCTTTTCCTCCCTCGGATTGTCCGACGCTATCGTACGTGCCGTTACCGAACACGGCTACACCGTGCCGACCCCGATCCAGTCGCAGGCGATTCCCGCCGTGCTGGCTGGCGGCGACTTGCTGGCCGGTGCACAAACCGGTACCGGCAAGACGGCCGGCTTCACCCTGCCCGTGCTGCACCGCCTGTCGACGGACGCGAATGGCGCGTCCATCACCAGCAACACCTCGACGCGCCCGATCCGCGCCCTGATCCTGGCCCCGACGCGCGAACTCGCCGCGCAGGTCGAGGAAAGCGTGCGCGCCTACAGCAAGTACACCAAATTGAACTCGACCGTGATCTTCGGCGGCGTCGGCATCAACCCGCAAATCAAGCAGCTCAAGCACGGCGTCGACATCCTCGTCGCCACGCCGGGCCGCCTGCTGGACCACATGGGCCAGGGCACGGTTGACCTGTCGAAAGTGGAAATCCTGATCCTCGACGAAGCCGACCGCATGCTCGACATGGGTTTCATCCGCGACATCAAGAAAGTGCTGGCCGTACTGCCGCCAAAACGCCAGAACCTGCTGTTCTCGGCCACGTTCTCGGAAGAGATCAAGGCCCTGGCCGACGGCCTGCTGAACAAGCCGGCCATGATTGAAGTGGCGCGCCGCAACTCCACCGTGGAAGTGATCAAGCAAAAGATCCATCCGGTCGACCGCGACAAGAAGCACCCGATGCTGTCCTACCTGATCAAATCGAACAACTGGACGCAAGTACTGGTATTTACGCGCACCAAGCATGGCGCGAATAAACTGGTCGAGCAGCTGGGCGCGGACGGCATCGGCGCCCTGGCCATCCACGGCAACAAGAGCCAGTCGGCGCGCACGCGCGCGCTGTCCGAGTTCAAGGATGGCACCCTGCAAGTGCTGGTCGCCACCGACATCGCCGCGCGCGGTATCGATATCGACCAGTTGCCGCACGTCGTCAACTACGACTTGCCGAACATTCCGGAAGACTATGTGCACCGTATCGGCCGCACGGGCCGTGCCGGCGCCAAGGGCGAGGCCGTGTCGCTGGTCTGCGTGGATGAGCACGAAATGTTGAAAGACATCGAAAAGCTGATCAAGCAAACCCTGCCGCGCGAAGTCATCCCGGGCTTCGAGCCGGACCTGAATGCCCGCGCCCAGCCTGTGCAATTGCGCAGCGGCACCGGCGGCCACCGCAACAACAGCCGCGCGCCAGCCGGCGCCGTGGTGCGCGTGAAGACCGGCGGCAGCGGCGCCAAGCCACGCAGCGCCGGCCCATCGGGCGGCGGTGGCGGCGGCAACCGTTCGGGCAATGCGCCGCGTTCGGCAGCGAATCACCGTTCCGGCGGCCGCGGCCGTTAATACACGGTTGCAAACCTACTGCGCGGGGCGCTATCGATTCTCCGTTGCGCGCCGTACTTCAGTACGGCTGTGCTACTCGAACCGATATCACTCCCGCTCGCTACGGTTTTCAACCATGTATTGAAAACAACGCTAAAAACCGTTCCAGGACTTGCTTCCGGAACGGTTTTTTCATGCACGCCACCATTTGCCGATTTGGGCTAGGATGGTAGCCATCGTCCTCACCTGCGTGCCGCCATGCCGAACTTCGCTGCCAACCTCAGCATGATGTTTACCGAACTGCCCTTCCTGGAGCGCTTTGCCGCCGCCAGGGAAGCGGGCTTCGATGCCGTCGAATTTCTGTTCCCCTATGCCGTCGAGGCGCGGCAGATCGCCATGCGGCTGGAACGCCACCACCTGCAGCTGGCCGTCTTCAACTTCCCGCCCGGCGACTGGGAACATGGCGAACGTGGCATCGCCTGCGATCCGCGCCGGGGCGAGGAATTCCGCGGCAACGTGCAACTGGCGCTCAACTACGCGCTGGCGCTCGGAGCAAAACAGCTGCACTGCATGGCCGGCATCGTGCCGCCCGGCATGAGCCTGGAACGGGCGCGGCAAAGCCTGATCGGCAACCTGCAATTTGCGGCCGACGCCTGCCGTCCGCACGGCATCCACGTGCTGATCGAGCCGATCAACCGCTACGACATGCCCGGATACTTCCTGAACCATAGCCAGCAGGCGGCCGACATCATCGCCGACTGCCAGCGCAACAATATCTTCCTGCAATACGACATCTATCACATGCAGCGCATGGAGGGCGAGCTGAGCAACACCATCCGCGCCATGCTGCCCCTGATCCGCCACATCCAGATCGCCGACACGCCGGGCCGCCACGAACCGGGCACGGGCGAGATCAATTACCGCCATGTGTTCAAGCTGCTGGACCAGATCGGCTACGCAGGCTGGGTCGGCTGCGAATACCGCCCCGCCAGCGACACCGTTTCCGGACTGGGCTGGCGCGAGCAATTGACGGATACGGCGGCCATGCGCGCCACGGACGCCTGATCGCAGCGCGCTTGCGCCCGCACAAGGCGGCCGGTGCAGGCCGGCACGACAATACCTTTCCATACAGTATTTCCTGTCGAGAGGTGACGTGTCCACCCTGCCCGCCCGCCATCGCCGCGCCCTTTGCATCAACGTCTGCCTGCGCCTCTGCCTGGCCATCATGCTGTGCGGCTGCGCCACTGCGCGTCCCGAGCTGGCGCAAGTGCGCGCCCTGGCCGCCGGCACCGATGCCTTGACCGCCTTCGGCGAACTGGCGCAGCGCCACATCGACAGCTACCAGCGCGCCCGCCCCTATCTGTCGCCGGCCGAAGACGCGCGCGAACGCTTGCTCGATGCGCAGCGCCGTGCCGCGCAGGCCGATGTCGCGCGCCTGGCGCAAGCCGTGCGCCTGTACCTGCAGGCGCTGGGCCGGCTGGCCGATGCCGACGCGTATGACGTGCGGCCGGAACTGGCCAGCGCCGGCGCCGCCATCCGCGCCTGGCCCGGCAGCGGCATCGACGACCGCCATGTCAGCGCCTATACCTTGCTGCTGCAGCAACTGTCGCGCTTGGGCGGCGGCGCCCGCCAGCAGGCACACCTGGCGCAAGTGCTGCACCAGGGCGACGCACCGCTGCAAGCCCTGCTGGCCGCGCTCGACAACTTGCTGGCGCTGTACGACAAGAGCGGCGATAACGAGCGCGACATGGTGCTCGGCTTGCTCGACGTGGAAATCGCCTATGCGGACACGCCGCAGCAGCGCCTGCTGGCCGTGCTGGCGAAAAACATGCAGCAAAGCAAAACCGAAGAGTACCGCCTGGCTGGCCTGCGCCATACCCTGACGCGCCGGCAACTGGCGGCACTGGGGCGCGCGCACGCCCAGCTCGCGGCCACCCTCACCACCACGGAGGCAAGATGGACGGATCCCTAGGCAGCAGCGAACGCCGCGAAGCCGCTCTCAGCAGCGCCATGCGCGTCGAGCAACTGGCCGACAGCCTGTCGCAGGCGGCCGTCACCCTGCACGGCGCCGTCATGCGCGCCATCCGCAAGCGCGCCAGCCAGGGCGCCAACGGCATCAGCCACAGCCAGGCGCAAGCCGTCTTCGCCCTGGAAGTGGCCTTGCGCCAGCAAGCCAACCAGCTGTATGCCGATGCGGCCGGGCACACCGTGGCCGGCCTGGAAACGGCGCAGCGCCAGCTCAGCGGCCTGCTCGACACGGTACGCCTGCGCATCGCCCGCAACGACGACGTGCGGCACTGGATCAGCCTGGCGACGAGCTTGTTGCACCTGGGCAGCGCCGTCCTCGCCGGCAATCCCGAGCGCATCCTGGACACCCTGGGCAAGGTGCATGAGCGGCTGCAAGAGATGGCGCCGGACTGATTGAAATCGGCCGGCAAGCGCCTATACTGGGACGTCCCCGCCTGGCAATCGTGCCTGCGGGCTTACCAGAGGAGACCAACATGCGTATCGAACCGTATTTGCAATTCGATGGAAATTGCGCGCAAGCGCTGGAATACTACCGCCAGCACCTGCAGGGCACGGACCTGTGCCTGATGCCGTACCGGGGCACGCCGATGCAGGAGCAAGTCAAGGAAGACTGGTATGACAAGATCATGCACGGCTCCGTGCAGCTGGGGCCCACCATGCTGATGGGCTCGGACGGCGGCTGCGCCGAAGATGGCGCCAAGGGCATGAGCGGCAGCTCGATCTGCCTGACCGTCGATACGCCGGAGGAAGCGGAACGGGTCTTCGACGCGCTGGCGCGCGACGGCCAGGTCCAGATGCCCCTGGCGGAAACGTTCTGGGCCAAGCGCTTCGGCATGCTGAAAGACCAGTTCGGCGTCGCCTGGATGGTCAACTGCCTGAAAGAACCAGCATAGAACGGCCCCTGCCCGCCTGCGCCGCGTCAAACGCGACGCGGGTAGTAGCGCAAGCAGAGTCGCCCATCCTGGACTACCATATAGGAGAGACGCCTATCGGGGACAGCCATGAATGGATTGCCGCAAGACCAGCTGCAGCGCCTGCAGGGCGTGCTGGAGCAACGCAAGCTGGCGTTGCTGGAACAGATCGAGAACGAAGCGGCCGAAGCGGATGCGCGCGCCTCGCTGCTCAATGAAATCGAAGCCTCGCCGGCCGACAACGCCAGCGTGCGCACCTTGAACGCCCTCGTCAGCGAAGCGGCCGAGCACAACCTGGCGCAGCTGGCCATCATCAAGCACGCGCTGGCCAAATTTGCCGACGGCAGCTACGGCCTGTGCGACAACTGTGGCGAAGCCATCGGCCTGTCGCGCCTGAATGCGCGCCCGGAAGCGCGCCTGTGCATCGATTGCCAGACGCGGCTGGAAAAAGCCCAGCGCTGATTAGCGCGACGGTGCCATGACGGCTGCGCCACGACAAAGGGCAAGGCATCGCTGCCCTGCCCCCTGTTTTCCAGCGTGACGACCATGCTGCCAGCCGTCCGCCGCCAGCGTCTGCGCGCCGGCTGGATGGACGGGTCTCCTCTACTGCCATTGCCCTGCTTCAAGTATCCAGCTGCCGGCCGGATCAACTCATGTGCTGTCCGCCATTGATGGCGATATTCGCGCCCGTGACGAACGCCGCCTCGTCCGACGCCAGGTAAGCGACCAGGGCCGCCACCTCGTCCGGCTCGCCCAGGCGGCCCAGGGGAATCTGCGGCAGAATCTTCGTTTCCAGAATGTCCGCCGGCACGGCCGTCACCATCTGCGTGCGCAGGTAGCCGGGCGAGACCGTATTGACGGTGATGCCGTGGCGCGCCACTTCCAGCGCCAGCGCCTTGCTGAAGCCATGCACGCCCGCCTTGGCTGCCGCGTAGTTGCACTGGCCAAATGCGCCCTTCTGGCCATTCACGGACGAGATATTGATGATGCGGCCCCAGCGGTTAGCCAGCATCGGTTCGAGCACCTGCTTGCTCATGTTGAACAGGCTGTCGAGATTGGTGCGCATGACCTCGGCCCAGTGCGGCAATTCCATCTTGCGCATGCTCTGGTCGCGCGTGATGCCGGCATTGTTGACCAGCACGTCGACTCTGCCGAACTGCGCCAGCACGCTTGCCACGGCCTCGCGGCAGGCATCGAAATCGCTCACGTCGAGGGCCAGCGGATGAAAATAATAACCTTGCCCATGCTGTTCGCCGAGCCAGCTTTCCACCTTCGCATTGCCCGGCGTATGCGCCGCCACGACGGCAAAGCCCGCCGCATGCAGGCGGCGGCACAAGGCCGTGCCCAGGCCGCCCATGCCACCCGTGACCAGCGCTACCTTTTGTTCCTTCATTGCTGTCTCTCCCCGCTTGTTATGGTTGTTGTGCGTGGGATCAAGTGTAGGTGGCACTATCGAAAGCGACATTGCGCCAGATCAAAGGCTCAGCCCGCATAAGGCAAGCACTTCCTGCGCTGCATCCATGCAAGGGAAATTGTCAAAATTATACTCCAGGAAGAGGTGATGGCACCTCGGCCCGCAAGCCGTGCAAACCTTGCATGGCGGCATGAACCACAGGGAGAACGCGATGGAAATCCAGGACGACACAGCAGCATTGAGGGACTTGTTCAACGACATCAATCCCGGCATGAGCGACGTGGAATCCGTGCATCAGGCGGAACTCGATCCACAGCATGCGCTGGCCCTGATGGCCAATCCGAAGGCGGCGCTGAAGGCCATGGGCATCCCCGTCAGCGATGCTTCGCAAGTGCAGGTGACGATGAAAAACCGCGCCAGCCGCAGCATGCCGGACGTGGCGCAAAAGGCGGCGCAATTGCGGCGCATCATCGTCATCGTGATTCATTACCGCAACTGCGACGCCGACATCATCATCATCGCCATGAGCTGAAGCGGCAAGCGCCGGCTGCAGTCGTGCGCGGCCGGCACCCCGGACTGTGCCAGAATGGCCATTACTGCACAGCGAGAGGCCAGGCCATGACGTACAAGACCGTATTGCTCCACATCGACGACAGCGCCGGGCGCACCGCCCGCATCGAAGCGGCCGCCAGCATCGCCCAGGCGTGCGGCGGCCACCTGACGGGCGTGGCCCTGACGGGCGTGTCGCGCCTGCTGTACCAGAACCAGCCCGACCTCGATGCGGATCCGAACCTGAGCTTGCATTTGAACTTCCTGCGGGAACGCGCGACGCGCGCCCTCGACGGTTTCGAGGCGCAGGTGCGCGCGGCCGGCGTCGCTTCGTTCGAACAGCGGGTGCTCGACGACGAGGCGGCGGGCGGCATCAGCCTGCTGGCCCGCTATGCGGACCTGGTCGTCATCAGCCAATACAATGCCAAGGATAAATCGCCGTCCGTGATGCGCGACTTTCCCGCCTATGTGCTGCTGCACTCGGGCCGTCCCGTGCTGATCGTGCCGTATGCGCCGCCGCTGCCGCTGCTGGCGCCGCCGGCCGCTGCGGGCAATGTACTCATTTCCTGGAATGCCAGCAAGGAAGCGAGCCGCGCCGTGAGCGCCGCCCTGCCCCTGCTGCAGCGCGCCGGACAAGTCCACGTGGCCATCTTCGACGCCCAGGTGCATGCCGCCGAGCACGGCGAACAGCCGGGCGCCGAACTGACGCAATACCTGGCGCGCCACGGCGTGGAAGCGCGGCTGCATTTGCTCGATGGCGGTGGCGTGCGGCGCGGCGACATCGGCGAAGCGCTGCTGTCGCAGGCAGCCGACCTGTCGGCCGACTTGCTGGTGATGGGGGCGTACGGCCATTCGCGCCTGCGCGAAACCATCCTGGGTGGCGTCACGCGCACGATTCTGCAGAGCATGACGATCCCCGTCCTGATGGCGCACTGAAGCGGTTGAAAGCGGCGGCCGGACTAGCCGCCCTGCCAGGGCTGGCTGCGGATCTTCGCCACCTGGCGCTGCGCCAGCCACTGCCATAGCTGCAGGGCATCGTCTTGCGGCAGGGCCGACATGTGGCGCGGACTGGCCAGGGCGATTTCACAATCGCGGTCCGACCATTCCTCGAAAGTGACTTCGCCTCCGCTAGCGACTTCGACCTGATACATCAAGCCATCGTCGTAGCCAAAGCGCAACAGGACGGCGGCCGGGCTGCCGTCCGGCGTGACGGCGCCGCCGCGGTACACCTCGGCCAGCGCATCGGCCAGCTGTGCCGGCGAGGGCGCGCAGATGTCGCGCCCATCGGCCCGTGTCAGAATGAACCATGCCTGTGTCATGACGCGCCCTCCTATCCATACTCGTTAGCATGCGAGGCAAGTACTACGGGCAGTCACCTTGGTCCAGTGTCACTTCGGGCGCGCGGAAACTATCCCTGTCGGCATTGTTTACCAATAATTACCAATACTAACAAGGATCATACCTAAATTTCATGCAGTGCGGAATTTATGCATATGGCGCCACGGCGGCGCCGATTCACGCCACCAGCACGGGAATGCTGAGCGGATCGAAGTCATGCCAGTCGCCATTGGCAATCGTGCCTTCCGCTTCCTCGATATGCTCGGCGCCCAGCCGGTGCAGCGCCTCGAGCGCCCGTTCGCGCTCGTCGAGGCCGCCCAGCGCCACGGCGATCAGCATGCCGGGATGGCGTGGCTGGCGGCGGTTTTCACCATTCCGGCCGCCATTTTCCTCCGCCTCGCCCGCCTCCTTCATTTTATTGAAACTGTAGAGCGAACCCACGTGGGCGCCCACCAGCGCACCCACCACGGGACCCAGCGGCCCCGTCGCCAGGGTGGTGGCCGCGCCGATGCCCGCGCCCACGGCGGCCCCCACGGCCACGCCCTCCACCACGCCCTCCGGCGTCTCTTTTGCGCCCGGCGACACGTCGCGGTCGCCGCCGAGCGCGTGCAAGTCGTGCTGGCCCGGCTGGTTGACAAAGAAGGCGCTGATGCGGCTGTCGGAAAAACCCGCCTGGTTCAGCGCGGCGCGCGCGGCGTCGATCTGCTCCTGCAACTGAAAATGACCTGCGATGATGCGTGACATGATACGGCCCTCCTGGTCGGCTGCGGGCGCACCATGCGCCACCTCGATAGCGTGCGCCGGACGGCGCCACGATACCGTTCGCTTACGCACACAGCTGCGTACACGGCCCGCACATCCTCAGGCCGGCACTCCATATGGGCTGCGGATATCGGACAGGAACTGTTGTGCGCGCGCATGTTGCGGCCGCGCAAAAAAATCCTCGGGCGTGGCCCGTTCCAGCACGTGACCGTGGTCCATGAACCAGATGCGGTCCGCCACTTCGCGCGCGAAACCCATTTCATGCGTCACGCACACCATCGTCATGCCGCCCTGCGCCAGGTCGCGCATCACTTGCAGCACCTCGCCCACCATTTCCGGGTCCAGCGCGCTGGTCGGTTCGTCAAACAGCATCAGCGGCGGCTGCATGGCCAGCGCGCGGGCAATGGCCACGCGCTGCTGTTGCCCACCCGACAGGGCCGCCGGCATGGCGCGCGCCTTGTGCGCCAGCCCCACGCGTTCCAGCAGGGCCAGTGCCCGCTCCTCCGCCTCGCGCCGCGTGAGGCCGCGCAAGCGCTGCGGCGCCAGCGTGCAATTGTCCAGCACGGAAAGGTGCGGAAACAGGTTGAATTGCTGGAAGACAAAACCGATGTGCGAGCGGAAGGCATTCACGTCCAGCCCCGGCGCGTAAATATCCTGGCCGGCCACCGTGATGCGGCCCGAAGCGATCGCCTCGAGGCGGTTGATGGTGCGGATCAGGGTCGACTTGCCGGAACCGGACGGCCCGCACACGACCAGCACCTCGCCCTTGGCGACGTGTTCATTGATGCCGCTCAAGGCGTGATACTCGCCATAGTATTTGTTGACGTTGTCAAAGGTAATCATGCAGCCGCTTTCAAGAGTCGCGCCTGGCGTCGCTCGAGCCAGAAGGCGGCACGCGACAGGCTGAAACACAAAACAAAATACGTCATGCCCAGCAGGAAATACACTTGCACGGGCTTCGTCAGCACCAGGCCGTTCACTTGCGACGCGATGAACGACACTTCGGCCAGGCCGATGATGGTGCCGAGCGAGGTTTCCTTGATGGTCGAGACGAACTGGTTGACCAGCGAAGGCAGCATGTGGCGCAGCGCCTGCGGCAGCACGACCTGGCGCATGCTGTCCAGATAGGTCAGGCCCAGCGAACGGGCCGCTTCCACCTGCCCCTTGGGCACGGCTTGCACGCCGGCGCGCACGATTTCCGCCAGATAAATGCCGTCGAAGATGACGAGGGCCGCCAGCATGGTGCCGAATTGCCCGCTTTCATGGCCGGTGATGCTGGGCAGGAAAAAATACGCCCAGAAAATGACGAGCAGCAAGGGAATCCCCCGCACCACGTGGATCAGCGCGGCGACGGGCCAGCGCAGCAGGCGCCAGGGACTCAGGCGCGCCAGGCCCAGCAGCAAGCCGAACGGCAGGCTCAGCACCAGCGCCAGGCTGGCCAGCAGCACCGTCAGCGCCAGGCCGCCCAGCGGTCCTTCCGGATAGCGGCCGACGAGGAAATACAGCCAGTAATCGTGGATCAGTTCCAGCATCAGGCCACCTTCCTTTGCAACCAGGCCGCCAGGCCCGCGATCGCAAGCGAAACGGCCAGGTAGGCCACGCTGGCGAAGACGAACGCCTCCACGCTGCGGAACGAAGCCGCTTCCACGCGCTGCGTCTGGTACATCAGCTCGGCCACGCCGATGACGGTGGCGATGCTGGTGTTTTGCCACAGGTTCAGGGTTTGCGACAGCAGCGGCGGCGCGGCCAGCCGCAGCGCCTGCGGCACGATGCACAGGCGCATGGTGGCGAGAAAACTCAAGCCCAGCGCCCGGCCCGCCTCGAATTGCTGGGCTGGTATGGCGCGGATGCCGCTGCGGATGTCTTCCGCCATGTAGGCGGCCGTGTACAAGGTCAGGGCCGTGACGGCGCTGACGGCTTCGATATTGCCGGCATACAAGCGCTCCTTCCACGCATCGGGCAGCAGCTCGGGCGCGCCAAAATACCAGAACAGGAAATGGGCCAGCAAGGGCACGTTGCGGATCAGCTCGACATACGCGGCGCCCAGCCCGTTGAGCAGGCGCGACGGCGCCAGGCGCAGCATGGCCACGCCACACGCCAGCGGCAGGGACAACAGCAAGGTGATGCCCATCAGTTGCAGCGACAACAGCAGGCCGGAGAGCAACCAGTCGCGGTAGTCGCCGGCCAGCAAAAAGTTCAGATCAAACATGCGGAAGAGTCAGGCAAGGTTCAGGCGTCGATCTTGTCCGACTCGATCTTGAAGGTGCGTTTCTGGAATTTCACATTGCTCGTCGGGCCATACCATTTGAAAAACAGTTTTTCTGCCTCGCCCGACTTTTCCAGGCCCCGTAGCACCTGGTCGACGGCCGTTTTCACGCCCGTCTCGCCCTTGCGGATGCCGAAGGCAAACACTTCCTGGCTGATGTTTTGCGGCAGCACAATATAGTCCTTTTGCGCGGCGCCCAGCTTGGCGTAGTTGTTCAACAGCGAGACTTCATCGTCGACATAGCCGACGCCTTTGCCTTGCTGCAAGCCCAGATAGGCCTGGCCCGCCGTCTCGAACGTCACCACGTCCACGCCGGGCACGGCCTTGCGGATATTCGGTTCCTGCGTGCCACCCTTGACGGTCAGCACTTTCTTGCCGGCCAGGCCAGCGACCGTCGTGATATTGCTGCTTTTTTTGACCAGCACGCGCTGGCCCGTGTAAAACGTCGACAGGGAAAAGTCGATCAGCGCTTCGCGTTCCTTGTTGTGCGTCAAGGATGCCGTCAGGATATCGATGCGGCCCTGCTGCAATTCGGGAATGCGGGCGGCCACGGCCAGCTGCTTGATCACCGGTTTGACGCCCAGGCCCTGGGCGATGGCGCGGCACAGGTCCACTTCATAGCCGACCAGCTGGCGCGACTTGGCATCGATAAAACTGTTCGGCTCATCCGTGCCCAGGGTCCCGCAGACCAGCTCGCCCTTCGCCTTGATGGCGGCCAGCTGGTCCGCTTGCGCCACCTGGGTGAAGGCGATGGAGGTGAAAAGAAGCGCGGCGAAATGAAGACGGGTCTGCATGAGATTCCTCTGGTGGACAATGAATGCCGCCATTAGACCGCAGCGCTCTTATTTCCAAAAAGGAATCTTTTCACCCTTGTTTATGCAGAATTCATCTAAGGCGCCAGCACCTTCGTCTCGCCGCCGAGGCGGATGATCGCCGCCTTGGCCCCCACGGCGCCCGGATAGCGGGGATCGAGCTGCAGCGCCTGGCGATAGGCGGCCACCGCCTGCGGGCGCAAGCCTTGCTCCACATAAAACTCGGCCAGGCTGTCCTGCAGATTCGCGTCGCGCGGATGCAGGCTGACGGCCGCCTGCAGCACGGCCATGCCTTGCGCCACGGCGCCGCTGCTTTTCAGGCGGTACGCTTCCCCGTTCAGCGCCGCCGGACTGGCCGCGCCCAGCGGGTCGCGCTCCAGCGCCAGGCGCAGGGCGGTGACGGCGGGTTCCATCTTGCCGGCGCGCAGCAAGGTCAAGCCTTGCAGCGCATGCGCGCGGTCGCTGAGCGGATACAGCTCCACGGCCAGGCGGCTGGCCGCCAGCGCCGCCTCCGTCTCGCCGCGCGCGGCCGACGCTTGCGCCAGCTCCTGCAGCTCGGGCACGAAATCGGGATAGGCGCGCTGGCCGCGGAAGGCCGCGCGCAGCTGGCCATCGCGCGCGGCGATGGAGACGGACGCGGCCGGCCAGGCGATGGCGGCCGTGCGGTCCCAGCTGGCCGCCAGGGCCACGATGGCCTGTTCGAAGGCGGCATCGAAACGGGGCAAGGTGCCGGCCTGTGCGCCTTGCGACAACAGGATATAGTCGCGCGCAAACGCCAGCGCGCCGCCGCGCGAGTATTTGCTCAGGTCGACGCCCGCCTCGCGCAATGCCCCGGCCATGCTGGCGCCGGCCGCGAGAAACACGCGGCCGCCTGCGGGATGGCGGGCCGCATCGATGTAGGCGCGCGCCGCCTGCGCATCCGGCGCCAGCGCCTGGCGGTTGATTTGCAGGAAGGCTGCGCGCGTGGCGGCCGCATCGGCGTACGCTTCACTCGTGCGCTCGGCATGCGCCCGGCCCTCCTCGAACAGGCCTTGCGCCACCTGGTAATCGCGCTGCGCGCCCGCATCGGCGATATACGTATTCAGCTGCCACGGTTCGCCCGTGACCACTTCGAACAGGCGCTGCACGAAGGCCTCGGGATTGATGCGCTCGAGATTGGCGGCGACGGCAATGGTGAGCTTGCGCGAGGGAAAGCTGTACAGGTAGGTGACGGTTTCCGGCTGCTGGCCGCTGTGGGCGATGGCGTAGCGCCCGCCTGTCGGCAGGATTTCCCAGCCCATGCCATAGTTCGTCATGCGGCCCGCGCGCGTGGCCATCGGCTGCACCATGGCGGCCACGCTGGCCGCCGACAGGATCTTGCCTGCGTGAACACCCCGGCCGAAGGCCAGCATGTCGGGCACGCTGGCGCGCGTGCCGCCGGCGGAAAAGCGGCTGCTGATGTCGACGAATTCGGAATTCTTCAACTCCTTGCCGGCCAGCCGGTAGCCGCGCACGCGATGGGCGATCACGGCGTCGGGGTCGTCCAGCGCGGTGGCATCCATGCCCAGCGGCCCCCACACGTGGCGCCGCATGTAACCGCCATAGCTTTCGCCCGACGCGCCCTCGATGACGGCGCCCAGCAAGTTGTAGCCATAGCTGGTGTAACGGAAGCGCGTGCCCGGTTCCGCGATCAGGTCGAACTGCTCGAAGACGGCGATGGACTGGCGCGTATCCTTGTGCTCCTTGAAATGCTGCTCCACCCTGCTGTCGCGGTAGGCATCGATGCCGCCCAGGTGGCCCAGCAGCTGGCGCACCGTCACGGGAAACGGCTTGACGGGGAAGTACGGCACATAGGTTTGCACGGGCGCATCCAGGTCGATCTTGCCCTGTTCGACCAGTTGCAAAACTGCCACCGCCGTCATGGGCTTGGTGACGGACGCCAGCCGGTAGCTGGACTGGGCCGTGGCCGGCACGCGGTTTTCCAGGTCCGCATAGCCGTAGCCTTGCACCCATTCCACGTCGCCCTGGCTGAAACCGACGGTCACGCCCGGGATGCGCTCCGCGCCCATGCGCCGGGCTGCCCAGCCGTCGAAATCGGCCAGGCGCGCGGCCAGCGCGGCGGAGGGCGCCGCGGGTGAAACAGAGGAAGGGGAGGCGGCCTGCGCCACGCCGCAGAACAGCGCCAGCGCGCCGGCGAAACCGTAGTATTTGCTGCTTTGCATAGTCATGCTTCCATGGTGAGGGCCGTGTGCACAGCACGGCGCTGATGCATGGTAAATGTCTTTCACACACCGTTGGCGGGCCGTGCACGAAATGCACGCAGCCCGCACGAACGGCACCGGCGTCGATGAAAATGTTGCAAAGAAGTAGTAAATGAGCAGCTACAATGCCCGCCATGCCCTCCCTCTTCCGCTACCTGTTGCTGTGCTCCCTGGCCTTGCCCTCTTTCGCCTGCGCCATGCATCCGCTGTCGCTGGACGAAGGCTGGCGCACCTGCGGCAATCCGCCTTCCGCGCCCGCCGCTTCGCTGCAGCAGCTGGTGCGGCCGGGCCTGTTGCTATGCGTCGAACGCGACCTCACCCTGGCGGCCACGCCGCCGTCGACGCAGTTGCTGGTGCTGTCGGCGCTGGCTTCCAGCGAACTGTGGCTCGATGGTGTCTTGATCGGCAGCAATGGCCAGCCGGCCCGCCAGGCAAGCGGGGAGCGCGCGGGCGACGTCGATTTCGCCATCCACCTGACGCCACAGCAGTTGACCATGGGCAAGCACCACCTGCGCCTGCTGCTGTCGACGCAGCAGGCGCCGGCGCACCTGGCATCGCCATTCTATGCGCTGTACCTGGTCGACCGGCACGACTATCGCGCGGCGCTGGCGTGGTACCGGTTGCCGCCCCTGCTGCTGGCCGGGGCGCTGGGCGCCGTGTCCCTGCTGTTCCTGGCCCTCACGGCCCTGTACCAGCGGCAGCGGCACTGGGCCATGTTTGCCGCGCTGTGCCTGGTGGCGGCGCTGCTGCTGGTGGCGGAACTGTGGCGCAGCTTTGCCGGCTATGCCTATCCCTGGCACTTGCCGCGCCTGTACGCCGTCAACGCCCTGACCTGGCTGTTTTCCGCCTTGCTGCCCCTGTATTTTTATACGGCCTGGCGCCTGCCGCGCTGGCCGCTGGCGGCGGCGGTGCTGCTGGCATGCATCGCGCTGGCCGGCGCGCTGCCCGCGCATTTCGATGCGCGCTGCTGGCTGATGTTTTTGACGGGCCTGGCGGCGAGCCTGGCGCTCAACCTGGTCGCCCTATGGCGCCGCCTGCCTGGCAGCCGCGGCGGCACCTTGATCGCGCTGGCCTCGTGCGCGCTGTTCCTGCTGACGGGCAGCCAGTTTGCCGAAGGCGGCTTCGCCCTCGTCGTGTGCTTCCTGCTGCTGCCGGTATGCGCGCAATTGCTGGCGCAGCTATTGCGCGAGCGCAACACGGCGGCGCGCGCCCAGAAACTGGAAAACCAGCTCTTGCGCAAAAGCATGCAACCACATTTCCTGATGAATTCCCTCAGCCTGATCAGCGAACTCAATGCGCAATCGCCGCAGGCGGCCGAAACCTTCATCGAGGCACTGGGCGCCGAGTTGCGCATGCTCAACGAATTCGCGCAGCAGCCCAGCATTGCCCTGACGCAGGAACTGGCCCTGTGCGAGAATTACCTGTGCATCATGGCTACGCGGCTGCAACAGCCGTGCCGCCTGCAGCTCGATGGCGAAGCGGCCGGCATCACCGTGCCGCCCGCCATCCTGCTGACGGCGCTGGAAAATGCGTTCAGCCACAACCGCTACCGCCACGGCGCGGCCTTTATCCTGCGCATCGCACAACATGCGCAAACGCGCGTGCTCACCCTGCTCTTGCCCGAAGGCGAGATACGCCCGCATGCGGGCGGCGGCGTGGGCGAACAATACATCCGCGCCAGCCTGCACGCCGTGTTCGGCGATATGGCCCGCTATGCGAGCGAACAGCAGCCAACGGGCTGGCGCCTCACCTTTACCTTGCCGGCGGCGCCATGAATGTCTTGATACTGGAAGATGAACCGCTGATCGCGCAAGGCCTCGAACGCGAGGTGCGCGCGCATTTCGGCGCGCGCCTCCGCAATCTCGTGCTGCATGACAATGTCCCGCAAGCGCTGGCCGCCCTGGCCCGGGAAAAGGTGGATTTGCTGCTGCTGGATCTGAACCTGCATGGCGCGGACGGCTATGACTTGCTGCGCCTGGCCGCCGATGCACGCTTCCAGACCATCATCGTCTCGGCCCACGCGGAGCGCTCGATCACGGCGTTCGAGTTTGGCGTGCTCGACTTCGTTGCCAAGCCGTTCAGCCGCGAACGGCTGCACAAGGCGCTGCAACGCTACACGGGGCGGCACACGGAAGCGGCCTCGCTGGCCGTCAAGAAACGGGGCGCGCTGGAATGGATCGCCATGGCCGACATCGACCACGTGCAAGCCGATGGCCATTACAGCAATATCGTGCTGCGCAACGGCGAGCAATGCTTTCACGACTTGCCTATCGACAAGCTCATGGCCTTGCTGCCGCCCCACTTCCTGCGCGTGCACCGCTCCTACATCGTCAACAGCCTGGGTTTCAAGCGGCTGCAGATCGCCGCAGGCGGCAAATACGCGCTCGACACGCAGACCAGCACGGGCATCCCCGTGTCGCGCAGCAGCTATCCCGCGCTGAAACAGCGGCTGCTGGGCTGATATTGTCGAGTTAAAGCCAGACTTACCAGTGCGGCGCGTAGTTGGGGAATGGCGAAGTCATGTGCTCGGGTTCCACGGGCGGCGCCATCCAGTCGCGCGGGTCGACCTTGTAGTACTGCAAGAATTGCGCGTACAGCTCCTCGTGGTGCTCGGCCATCTGGTACGGCTTTTCAAAGAAGGTTTCCGTGGCCACGGCAAAGAATTCGGCGGGATTCGTGGCGCCGTAATGGTCCATCACGCTTTGCTGCTGATACATGGCGTCGTGGCGCAGGTTGTCGAAGTCGCGCGACAGCACCGTGGCCCAGCTGCGGTAGCTCGACACGCTGGGCAGGTAGGGCGCGCCATTCGCGGCGCCCGATTCGCTGTCGAGCTGGTGGGCAAATTCATGCAGCACGACATTGTGGCCATCGCTCCAGTCGGCCGCGCCGCGCTGCACGTGGTCCCAGGCCAGCACCACGCGGCCATCGCCCCAGGATTCGCCCAATAGTCCGTTCGCAGAAGGCGTCACCACGCCGCCCGGCCCCACTTCATTGCGCGTGACGATGAATTCCGTGGGATACACGAGGATGGTGTCGAGTTCCGGATACACCTGCGTCTGGCGATTCAGCAACAGCAAACAAGCCTGGCCGGCGATGGTGTAGCGCATCTCGTCCGTGATCTCCAGGCCGCCGCAGCCGACGAATTTCTTCTGATACAGGAATTGCACGACGAGGCGGCGCAGCTGCTCCTGCAGCGGCGCCGGCATGCGCTTATACACGGGGATATTCTTTTCCAGCACGGTCAGGCCGGCGGCCGGCAAGGGTTTCGCCAGGGCCCGCTTCAAGCGCCAGCGGGGAAACCATAGCGAAAAGACGATGGCGGCCGTGACGAGGGCGATCCACAGCAGCGGGTTCATGCGGCGGCCCGTTTCAGGACAAGGAGAGCGATGCGGGAGAACACGGCGTAGGCAGACAAGGACAAGCTCCTTCAAGTGAACCCGCACGGCGCGGGCAGCAGTCCAGCCCACATGGGGGTGCTTGCAGTCTTTTCAATCAGACCACGTTCAATCGACTCACCTCGGATGGTTCGGCACAACGCCAAAAGCCGGGTCGCAACCCGGCTTTCGACATGCGTCTGATAATAAGAACCACAAGCAACGCCCGCCAGCCGCCAGGCGGCCATTCAGTCACCGTATATATTACTCGGCAGCTTTCTGCTGCGGCGCACCGAACAACGCGGCAACCAGGGGATCGCGCGTCACGGGACCGCGGTTGACGCGGATGGCGTAATGCGTGTCATCGGCCAGGATGTGGAAGTGACGGCCGCTGCCTGCCATGCTTTGCTCGCGCAGGCCGGGACGGTCCTTGCGCGGTGGCGCGCCTTCGCGTTTTGGCTGGACGATGGCGGCCAGGAAGGCGCGCACGCGCTCGGGATCTGGCGTCAGCTGGTACACTGCCTTGCCCAGGTAGGTGGCGGTGCCTTCGATGTAGCGGGCCAGTTCGATCACGCCCGCTTCGCGCAGGTCGCGTATGTATTTGCGGGCGCCCGATGGCGAAAACTTGAGGAACCAGGCGATTTCATCGGCCAGCATCTCGTGCAGCGACAATTCGCCGATCAGTTTTTGCATGTTTTCGATGCGGCGCAGGGTGGCAGACGTCGAACGCACGCGCTCGATCGGTGCCATGGAAATGGGATTCATGCGTTCCGGGGGGATGGGTGCTGCGCGTTCTACCATTTGCGAGCCTTTTTCGGGGCTACGAAGTTCCTGGTGCGCTGCCTTTAATTCGCTCTTCACGTGAGACTGAGTCATTGCATGCATTTGAATACTCCTTTTAACGATTGCCGGTAGCCCGGATTGTTAAGTTCTTGGCAATTTTTATACCAGAACGCAACGAATCCTGAGCGTCTGGACACAGAATGCCTGTGTCGGCGGCTGCGGTCTGTGCGTTAACGAACATTAGAAGCAAGAAAGTGAAAAATATTGCCCTGCTGAATTATTTCTCTCGTGGCATCTCAAAAAAACATCTGCAAACGCCGCACGCCACTCCGTGCTCCCATTCGTGGCGCAAAGTGAAATAGCGAACAGAAGCGGAACCATCATTGCAATAAATTCAAGCTTCGCGCGCGGCGCACGCCGCCCGCATCGCGATCCTTCGACTCTTGCAAAGGAAACATCATGAAAATGTCCGCCCTGCCTGCCCTGTTGGCCGCCGCCGTGCTCGTCACCCTGTCCGCCTGTAAAAAGCCGGCCGAAGCGCCGCTGCCGGAAACGGCACCCAACCCTAGTTCCGCCCCGCAAGTAATGCCCGCGCCCGTCACGCCAGCCATGCCGGAAACGGGTCCCGGCAGCACGACGCCGCCTGCGCCGCTGACCGATCCCGCCACCGCGCCCGCCCTGCCGCCGGCCACGGCGCCGAAATAAAGCCTACAGTCGAGGCCGGCACACGGCCTGCGACGGGCGCCCGCGCGGCGCCATCCCTACTCCACGGGGGAGTTACGCGTTGCCAGCCTGTTTGCAACGCGTTTTTTTACGATTGGAGTCGGCCACGCCATTTAGGTTCACCGGCATGCAGCCCCCAAAACCGGCATCGGACCCGCCACCGGAAATGCGGCAATCCGCACAGCCTTTCCCTTCGCCGTGCGGAAAGACGGAATCTCGCCATTTCCCGTTTTTAATAGATTCAAATTAAACCTTTATAAACAATCACTTGCAATAAACGCCAAAATGCGCTCCACTGGCACGGAAGATGCTTTTATATTTTCATAACCGCCGACAGAGCGGCAGCCTGACCCACTATATAAAACCATCTACCTTTTGGAGACAACAGCATGGCACGCACCTTCCGCATCGCATCCTTCCTGAACACCAAGGCACTGGCCGTGGCCGTCGCACTGGCCGCGCAATTCCCGCTGGCCGTCCACGCGGCCGATACCGTCCGCCTGGGCAACCTGAAATTCGCCCATTACGGCGCCGTCGCCTACATGAAGGAAATCGCGCCGAAATACGACCTGAAAATTGAAGAGCGCATCTTCGCCAAGGGCCTCGACATCGTGCCGGCCATGATCGCCGGCGAAATCGACGTATCCGCCAGCGCGCTGGAAGCGGCCATCACGGGCCGCGCCACGGGCTTGCCCGTGTACCTGGTGGGCGGCTTCGCCAAGGGCGGCGTGCAGATCGTCGGCCGTCCCGACCTGAACATCAAGGGCATTGCCGACCTGAAAGGCAAGAAAGTCGGCGTCACGCGCGGCGGCCCGCAGGAAATCCTGCTGTTTGCCGAACTGACCAAGGCCAAGCTGACCTGGTCCGACAAGCCGGGCAAGGACGTGCAGATCCTGTACATGGGCTACCCGGACTTGAACCAGGCCCTGCTGACCAAGGATATCGACGTCATGAGCCAGTCCGAGCCGTACTCGACCCAGGCGATCCACAAGAAATACGGCGCGGCCATCATCAAGCCTTACGACACCCCGCTGGGCGAACCCGTGCGCGCCCTCGTGATGACGGAAAAGATGTACAAAGAGAAACCTGCCGTGGCCCAGCGCTTCATGGATTGCTTCGTCGCTGCCACGCGCGCCTTCCTGGCCGACCCGAAACTGGCGGAAAAATACGTGCGCGAATCGATGTTCAAGAACCAGATCACCACCGAGGATTACCGCGACGCCATCGACAACGCCATCTTCACGGAAGACATCACGCAGAGCCACGTACAGCTGACCACCGACTACATGGTGAAATTCGGCGTGGGCCGCATGGCCAAGCCGCCTGCGGCACAGGATTGGGTCAAGCTGGACCTGCTGGAAAAAGCCAAGAAATCCTACGCACCACGCTAATCTGAAAGTATCACGATGAATATTCAAATGATGAAACGCTTCGCGCACGGTGCCGCCGTGCCCGTCGCCGTGCTGCTGCTGTGGCAAGCCATGTCGACGTTTGGCTGGATCAACCCGCAAATCCTGCCCTCGCCCGTGGCCGTGCTGGTGAAGTGGTATGAATACCTGGTGCCGATGGAAGCGTACACGCCCGAAACGGGCAATTACCTGGTGTGGATGTTCTCCGGCGAACTGCCGCATGACGCCTGGGCCAGCCTGTCGCGCGTGCTGGGCGGCTTTGCCATCGGCGCCGGCCTGGCCTTGCCGCTGGGCTTGCTGATGGGCACCAACAAGACCATCTATAAACTGTTCGACCCGCTGGTGCAGGTGCTGCGCCCGATTCCGCCGATCGCCTACATTCCGCTGGCCATTTTGTGGTTCGGCCTGGGCAACCCGCCCGCCTTCTTCCTGATCAGCATCGGCTCCTTCTTCCCCGTGCTGATGAATACCATCGCCGGCGTGCGCCAGGTCGACGGCATCTATATCCGCGCCGCGCGCAACCTGGGCGCCAGCCAGATGACCATGTTCCGCCGCGTCATCCTGCCGGCGGCCACGCCCTACATCCTGGCCGGTGCCCGCATCGGCATGGGCACGGCCTTCATCGTCGTGATCGTGGCGGAAATGATCGCCGTGAATAGCGGCCTCGGCTTCCGCATCCTGGAAGCGCGTGAATACTTCTGGTCCGACAAGATTATCGCCGGCATGTTCACCATCGGCCTGTTCGGCCTGGCCATCGACATGGCCATGAATGCCCTGAATAATCATTTGCTGCAGTGGCACCGCGGCCTGGAACACTGAGAGGAACGGCCATGACCACGATCAATATCAATGCAGTCAATAAAATCTTCACCACGGGCGGCGCGGACGTCATCGCCCTGAAGGACATCAACCTGGAAATCGCCAGCGGCGAGTTCATCTGCCTGCTGGGGCCATCCGGCTGCGGCAAGTCGACCCTGCTGAACGCCATCGCCGGCTTTTCGCAGCCGACCTCGGGCCAGATCCTGGCCGGCGGCAAGCTGATCACCGAGCCCGGTCCCGACCGCGGCATGGTGTTCCAGGAATACGCGCTGTTCCCCTGGATGACCATCGAAAGCAACATCGCTTTCGGCCTGGAAATCGCCGGCAAGACGCCGGCCGAAATCAAGGAACGGGTCGACATGCTGCTGAGCATGCTGGGTTTGACGGAATTCCGTGCCCGCTACCCGAAAGACTTGTCGGGCGGCATGCGCCAGCGCGTTGCGATTGCCCGCGTGCTGGCCCTCGATTCGCCCATCATGCTGATGGATGAACCGTTCGGCGCGCTGGATGCCCTGACGCGGCGCAACCTGCAAGATGAATTGCTGAAAATCTGGAAAGTCTTCGGCACCACCATCGTCTTCGTCACGCACTCGATCGAGGAATCGATCTACCTGGCCGACCGCACCATCGTCATGACCTACCGTCCCGGCACCATCAAGCGCGACGTGGCCATCGAACTGCCCCGCCCGCGCGACCCGAGCGACCCGGAGTTCAACCGTCTGAAACGCATGCTGGGCGAGATGGTGATGGAAGAGCAGCAAAGGCACCATAACGCCGAGACCATGGCAAGTACGGCAGATTAGTCGTCGTGCGGCCAAACCCGAAAGCAAGTGCCGGGGTCGGACCTTAAGGTCCGACCCCAGTCCTCGACTTGCGGGTTTCAGCTTCGGTTTTGTCAGATACTGCAACTTTGCATGTCAGTCGTAAATCAGGATTCACCCATTCGGGTGAATCCCGCCGTACACTACCATTCCTTCTTTGCGGCACACGCAAGCTTAACCCGACACACGGAGCACCATGGCATTCGGCAAATGGACCCTGAGACCCGCGCTCGGCCCCCTGCTGGCCGTGGGTTCGCTGGTCGTGCTGACGTGGGCATCGTATGCCTGGGTCAAGCAGCGCCAGCTCGATGAATTGCACCGCACCCTCGATTCGCGCGCGGAACTGTATGCGGCGTCCATCGGCGGCGCCCTCAACAAGTACGAATTCCTGCCCCTGGCCGTGGCCCAGAGCGATGCCGTGGCGCAGTTGCTGGAGCAGCCCAGCGCCGACAAGGTCACGCAGATCAACGCCTACCTGGTCGACATGAACCGCCGCGCGGGCGCCTTTGCCGTCTACGTGCTCGACGACAAGGGTACGACCCTGGCGTCCAGCAACTGGCAAGACCGCAGCTCCTACGTGGGCGTCAACTATGGTTTCCGGCCCTACTTCAAGGATGCCATCGCGGGCGGCATCGGCCGCTTCTACGGCATCGGCGCCTCCACGTTCGAGGCCGGCTACTTCATTTCGCAACCCGTGCAGCGCAACGGGCGCATCATCGGCATCGTCGCCGCCAAGGTCAACCTGGACTGGATCGAGCAATCGTGGCGCACGCCCGGCGCGGGCGAACAGATCTGGGTCAAGGATGCGAATGGCGTGCTGATCCTGGCCACCACGCCGGCCTTCAAGTTCAAGACCCTGGCGCCCCTGTCGCCGGCCGCGAAGAACGATATCAGCGCGCAACGCCAGTTCCTGCAGGAAAATCTCCCCATCTTGCCGCACCGGTTGCGGCGCCAGTTTGCCGACGGCGCCAGCGTGATGACGCTGGAACGTCCGCAGACGGGCGACACGCCCGCCCTGTCCGGCAGCGCCGACTACCTGGCCGTGAACCGCGCGCTGGGCCCGCTGCAATGGCAGATCACGGTGCTGGCCGAACTCGACCAGGTTGATGAAGCGGCGCGCAACGCGGCCATCGCCGCCGCGCTGGGCTGGGCACTGCTGCTGCTGGCCCTGATGTATGCGCGCCAGCGCCGGCGCCGCATCGCCGACAAGCTCAACGCGCAGCAAACCCTGGCGCGCGCCTATGAACAGCTGGAAATCAAGGTCGAGCAGCGCACGGCCGACCTGGTCCATGCGAATGGCCGCCTGCAGGCCGAGGTGGCCGAGCGCGAGCGCGCCGAACAGACCTTGCGCTATGCCCAGGCGGAACTGGTGCAAAGCGGCAAGCTGGCGGCCATCGGCCAGATGGCGGCCGGCGTCACGCATGAGCTGAACCAGCCGCTGGCCGCCCTGCAGACGTTTTCCGACAATGCCAAGGTGTTCCTGGCGCGCGGGCGCATCGACGATGCGCTCGATAACCTGTCGACCATTTCCGACCTCGTCAAGCGTCTCGGCTATGTGACGTCGCAACTGAAAGGCTTTGCGCGGCGCAGCGACGATGCGCGCAAACCCGTCAGCGTGCGCCAGGCGTTTGCGCAAACCATGCTGCAAATCCGCACGCGCAAGCATTCGCAGCGCCTGACCCTGCATGAAAGCTGGCTGGAGGACGACATCATCGTGCTGTGCAACGCCATCGGCCTGGAACAGGTGTTTACCAACCTGATCACGAACGCCATGGATGCCGTGCCGGAAAACGAGCCCGTGCACATCTGGTTCCAGGTGCGCCGCGAAGGCGACCTCGCCGTGCTGCATATCACCGATAATGGCCCCGGCATCCCGCTCGCTTCGCTCGACAAGATCTTCGACCCCTTCTATACCACCAAGGAACACGGGCTGGGCTTGGGATTGTCGATCAGCGCTGGCATACTGCGCGCGGCCGGCAGCGCGCTGGCCGTGCGCAACCGCAGCGCACAGGAAGGGGGCGGCGCGCAATTTACCATCACCCTGAGCTGCGCCCCGGGGGAAAAGAATAAAGAGACAGAGGAAACACCCGATGCACGAGAATAATTTTGAAGGCATGCAAGTGCTGCTGGTGGAAGACGATGCCGTCGTGCGCAAGGGCGCCCGGCAATCGCTGGAACTGGCCGGCTTGCAAGTGACGGCCGTCGCCACGGCCGAGGAAGCGCTGCCTTACCTGGTGCCCGAATTTGCCGGCATTTTATTGAGCGATATCAAGCTGCCCGGCATGGATGGCTTGAAACTGCTCGATATCGCCGTGGCGCAGGATGCCAGCCTGCCCGTCATCCTCGTCACGGGCCACGGCGACGTGTCGATGGCCGTGGGCGCCATGCGCCGTGGCGCCTACGATTTCATCGAAAAACCGTTTTCCGCCGACTTGCTGGTGGAAGTGTGCCGCCGCGCGCTCGACAAGCGCCACCTGGTGCTGGAAAACATGAACTTGCGCCGCCAGCTCGAGCAGCGCGTCGGCATCGAGGCGCGCATCGTGGGCCGCAGCGCGGCCATGGCCAAGGTGCGCCAGCTGGTGCTGAACCTGGCGCCGAAATCGGCCGACATCATCATCCTCGGCGAAACGGGAACCGGCAAGGAACTCATCGCCCGTTGCCTGCACGACTTCAGCGAGCGGCGCGACCACCCATTCGTCGCCATCAACTGCGGCGCCCTGCCCGAATCGATCTTCGAATCGGAGCTGTTCGGCCATGAGGAAGGGGCGTTTACGGGCGCGCAGCGCCAGCGCATCGGCAAGATCGAGTACGCGAACGGCGGCACCCTGTTCCTGGACGAAATCGAAAGCATGCCGCTGGCCCTGCAAGTGAAACTGCTGCGCGTGCTGCAGGAACGCCAGGTGGAACGGCTCGGTTCCAACAAATTGATTTCCGTCAATTTCCGCGTCATCGCCGCCGCCAAGGAGGATTTGAATGTGCTGGCGGAACAGGGCAAGTTCCGGCCCGACCTGTATTACCGCCTGAACGTGGCCAGCCTGACCCTGCCCGCGCTGCGCAACCGGCGCGAGGATATCCCGCTGCTGTTCGAGTTCTTCGTGCTGCAGGCCGCCTTGCGCTACGGCCAGCCGGCCGCCCTCGTCAGCGGCGAACTGATCGCCTCGCTGATGGCGCAGCGCTGGGCCGGCAATGTGCGCGAGCTGCACAACGTGGCTGACCGCTTCGTGCTGGGCCTGCTCGACGACACCCTGAGCCCGGCCGGCTGCCGCGAAGCCTCGCTGGCCGAGCAAGTCGACACGTTCGAGATTTCCATCATCGAAGAAGCCTTGCGCCGCCACAACGGCAACGTCATCGACGCGGCCGCCAGCCTGAATATTCCAAAGAAGACCCTGTACGACAAGCTCAAGCGCTTCGATATCTCGACGGAGCAATTCCGATAAGCTGAGCAACCAGCCGACACAACCATGCGGCGGCGTCCTACCCGTGCCAGCGTCATCCTGTGTGAGAATGCAAGCTCCAACTCATCTCTGCACAGGACACTGCCATGAAAACCGCCGCTCTCTTGCTGGCCGCCACCCTGATGACCGTCGGCGGCGCCTGGGTGCAAGCCCAGTCGACGACAAATGTGAACCAGACGGGCAACCACACCAACAATCCCAACGATCCAGGCCAGAAATCGGACCAGTCCGACAAACTGGACAACAAGGGCAAGCTGATCCACGACGGCAAGCCCGGCAAAATCCGCACGGACAAGCGCACGCGGCGCGGGAAGCCCACGGCGAATGCCGGGGACAATCCACATAGCGGGAAGCCCCCGGCGAATGCCGGGGACAATCCACATAGTGGCGCGGCCACGGCGCCGCCGGCGTCCACTCCGGCGGTGCCCAGCATCCCCGTCGCCCCTGCGAAATAGGCTCAGCGCTGCGCCACGTTGCTTCCAGGCACGCTATCATCGCGCCTTTACAAGATAGCCAGGAAAACAATGAAAGCAGCATGGCAAACGATGGTGGCGGCAGGCGTATTGGCCGCCGCAAGCGTACAGGCGGCACCCACGGTGGGCGAGTGCCTGGAATTGACGACGGGCATCAAGTTCAGCAAGAACAATGGCGATGCGCAAGTCAACGTCGAAGAACCGTTCGAAGGCAGGAAACAGAAGGGCACGCAGCTGATCCTCGACGGCGGCGTCTTGCTGGCCACGTCTTACCAGGACATCCGCGACGGCCAGGTATTCCTGACGGGCGCCATCCATTACAACGAAGACGGCACCGTGCGCAGCAAGAACGTCTACACGCCGCAGTCCGCCATCCCCGCCACCATGCGCCCCGGCCAGGAAGTGCGCGTGCAGTTCACGGACACGCAAACGAACACCCACTACCCGCTGGCGGGCCTGTCCGACAAGATCACCACTTCCACGCGCACCGATGAACGCAACTTTTCCATCACATTCCTGGGCTGGGAACGCCTGGAACTGGGCGGCCGCCGCTTCCCCGACGCCTGCAAGTTCGAACTGCGCGACGTCGGTGGCAAGAGCCGTGGCAAGAGCGGCGAATACGTGTGGTACGCGCAGGGCTACGGCGTGATCATGACGGACAAGCTGGACAAGGATGGCGACGTGCAGCCGGCGTACCGCATCGCGCTGACGAAAATCATCAGCGCGCCGTAAGGCCGCCTTCTTTTCCGCAATGCTTGCGTAAACGCAATTAATCAGTCATCCCGCCCCTCTACACTGACCTGTCTGGTCAGCCTGGAGCGGCGATGGCGTATCCCAAACTTCCGTATATCAGCGGCAAGAGCACCGCCCTGCTGCACTGCGACCGCACGCAGGAAGCCATCGTGCGCATCCGCCCCGAACTGCCGGGCAACGTCATCGTCATCCATGGCGTCAATGACGTGGGCACGAGTTTCAGTGCCGTGGAAAAGGGGCTGTGCCAGGGACTCTACGCGCGCATGTACGGCGGCGGCCACGTTTTCACCCCAGCCGCCTACCGCCTGCCGCAGGAGGCCGACAAGCGTGAAACCATCGCCGACCCGGACGATGTGTATTTCAAGCGCACGCCGGATGAGGCGACGTACAGCCCCGTCATCCCGTTTTACTGGGGCTTTCGCGAACGCGGCAACGCCAGCAAGGTGGTCAACGGCCAGAATACGGACCGCTATGGCAACCGCCTGGACAAGGACATGTCGAAGAACGGCGGTCCGTTCGGCAATGCCACCAACACCCTGCCCGACATGTGGAACAAGGGATTATTCTCTCCATACGACGTGGGCGGCGACCCCGTGCGTCCGCTGATGACAGCGCCGGGCCGCATGTACATGGTGCTGGCCGCCAAGCGCCTTGCCGCGCTGATCGCCATGATCCGCGACTACGACAGCAATGACGTGGTTTCCATCGTCGCGCACAGCCAGGGCTGTCTGATCTCGCTGCTGGCACAGGCCTTTCTGCTCGACGAAGGCAAGCGTCCCGCCGACACGCTGATCCTTACGCATCCGCCCTACAGCCTGGTGGAAGACACGACGATGTTTTTCGGCGCGGCGGAAACCAGCCGCATCTTTGGCGGCGGCCGGGATGCGGCGATGGAAGACCAGTACGACGCCATCAGCAATCGCCAGACCCTGCATGCGCGCCTGCAAACGCTGGTGAAGATCGTGCAGGGCGTGGTGGCAAAAAAGCACGCCACGCCCGCCTTTGCGCACATCAAGGATCACACCGTCTGCCATGGCATGGCGGGCGCGGCATGGCGCGCGGAAGCGGACCGCGACAACCGGGGCAAGGTCTACCTGTACTTTTGCCCCGAAGACATGACGGTGGCGCTGGATAATATGCAGGGCATAGGCTGGCAAGGCATACCCGACCACATCGATGGCCATGGCCTGTCCAAAACCAAGGGCAAGACGGACAAAAGCATCTGGGGTGATGGTCCCACCTACTGGGTAAAGGAATTCCAGCGCCACCAGCCGCTGACGGAACTGGGCAAAGGGTTTTACCAGCGCGTCTTTACCAACAAGCAACGCCTGAATGCCACTGGCAAGAACAGCGGACCGGTGCTGGTGGGCCTGCCGCCGCACGATTTCGCCCTGCGCGTGGAAGGCGAGGATGACCATGCACATGTGGCGGGCGCTAACCGGGGTCATCGGGGCAACCATGCCGAGACACAATGGCCGCCCGTCAAACCCGCAAAATGGAATATCTTTTCAACGGAAGCGGGACGGCGCGAAGGCTTACGCACGATCAATGGCGAAGCGCTGCGCGTGCCCACGAAGGCCGTGCTGGACGGCGGCGACATCCTCCCTGGGCAATTCCCGAAGGATTCCGACCAGGCCAGGCTGCCGCGCGACCAGCAAGGACCGTGCGAGGAGGTCGACCCGATCGATGCGGCCATCGCGGTGACCAGCAAGCAAGGTTTGCGCATGCGCAGGCAGGAAATCATCGCCGATCCGCGGCCGCTCAAGCATCGCATTCCCGGATACGGCGTCGGCATGTTTGGCGCGGGCGAGCGCGAGCAAGTGGAAAAGGCCCTGAACGTGGGCAAGGAAGCGGGCGACCAATGCAAGCTCGACCGCGTCTCGCGCCACCCGGGCGGCGGCGACAGGCTACGCGTGGACCGCGAAGAAACCCCGAACGAGGCCCGCCAGCGCTGGCAGAACGAGGTCAGCCCCAAATCCTTCCACGGCGCCATCATCGGCAACGCGGAAAACCACCGCAACGTGACGGCGTATGACGTGGCCATCGGCGGGGGCAAGGCCAGCAGCGATCCGAGGTTTTATGAATATTTGTGCGCCGTTGCCGACTGGCGCTTGCAGAACGACCTACGTAGTCCAGTAAGAAAATCTATCCTCAGATGGAATGATTTCATGAAAAAATTTGCTGTCTACTTGGCTGCAGAACCAGCGCAGCGCAGGCAAATTATCGAAGGCAATGCCGACTACTACAGCTCGGGAGTGTTACCGGCCTTCGTGCCGGCCTTGCCAGCTGGCCTACCCTCCACCGTCGTGTGTGAAACAGTCAACGGCAGGCGCACCGAATCGATCGTCACGCCATTCGTCCACAAGCCAAGCGACGATATCCCAAAATGAAAAGCCCATTTCCACGCTTGCGATATCCGCTCGGTGCAGCCCTCATCGCGCTGGCACTGCTTGGATCCTTGTTGATCAGCCCATCACCCTTCCTACTGGAGCCTACGATGAGCAGCAAAATATGGCGGCACCTGCAGTGGCTATTGCTCATCCCACCCATCGTGGCGGCTACATTGCTCGGTTCGCGCTGGCTGCATTCATCCAAGCCTGTGGCCGTCGCTAAGCCGCAAGTGCAGCAGGTGGTGCCCACAGAGCAGGACAAACGCGAGTATGTGCTGGAAGTTATCGGTCTCGGCGTCACCCTGGACAAATACCGGCAGGGAAAATTGTGGGAAGCACTGCAGAAGGGAAACGCCTATGCCAGCATCCGCGAACAGGACAAGGAAAAATACGCCTGGAGTGCCATGGAGCGAGCGGGAATGGCAGGTGGCCGTGGTGGCGACACACTAGAAAATGGGGCGAGGGATATTCCCATGTATTTCGGCGTCCCCGTTTTCAATGCTGAACCACCGATCTATAATTCGAGCATGCTGGACAGTCCCGACTCGCCGGCCATAGGCCTGGCCGGTGGAGCCGCACCCTCCGGCCTGCACTGGCATCTGTTCGCCAGCGGTCCGCGCCTCCTGAGCGAACATCCGGACCGCATTTTGGAAGAGGTGTTCGCCTTTTTCGATGCCAATCCCGATGTACCCTACATCGTGCTCAATTCAGAAGACAGCATGCCCACGCGCGACCTGTACAGCCCAGACAACTCGCCACCGCTCACACAAGACGGCCGCTACATCCCCGAAATGCCCGACGCCTCCGCCCTCTTCGTGCTGGCGCGCCGTGAACGCATCGATGCCGTGCGGAAGTTCGCCTATGACGATGCCCCACCCGAGGACAGCGTCGATGACTTGAATACCTACGGTGTGGCGCGGCGCCTGTATCTGGCGTATGACGAATTGATGCGGGCCGTGCCGCACCCGCGCAAAAAGGAAGACCCCACTGCCTTCACCCAGCGCCAGCCCTCAATCGCCGAATGGCTCCCCGTCGCCGCACAATTCGCCCGGCGTCCCGACATCCGTGACACGGGCAGCTTCAGCATGCTCGACAAGCTCCAGCACAAGACCTATCACCCGCCGAAAGAATGGCAGCCCACGCCCTGGTTTCCTGTGCCCTTCAACAAGGAACAGTTGGCGCAACTGGACCGCCTGCCGACCTTCGGCTTCATCCACAGGCCCACGTTCGTCAGGATGACGGATGAACACGGCAAGCCGCTCACGCGCCGCGACCAGCGCGAACAAGCCTTGCAGGCGGGCTGGCAGGAGGCCCTGCGCAGCTTGCCGGAAAGCGAACGTCCCGCCGCGCCGGCGCGCCTGGTCGCCGCCACGGGCGGCAATCAGGCACAGTTGGTGGCGCTGCACAAGACCTTGCTCAAGCATGCGGAAGATGGCGGCACGGAACTCGACAGCGGCAAGCCGCAGCAGTGGATCGATACGGACCAGCGCCTGGGCAACACGGGCGCGGCCACCCTGTTCGTGCAAATGGCCATCGGCGTGATGGGCAGCTATCGCGACGGCGGAGTCAGCGCGGTGGTGAATCTGCGCAATCCGGAAGAAGCGACCATCGTGCTGGTCAGCCCTCCATCGGACGAAAAACGCCGCACGCAAAAACACCCGCACGGCGGCGACGTATTGCGGCATTACGTCACGCCAGCCATCGACCCGGCGAATTATCCATCGAACTGATTATTTGCCCTGTGCGGCAAGCTGCGCCAGCGCATTTCCCCGCACCTGGAACGCCACCTTCGCCACCGTCTTGCCAGCATCATCGACGAGGGCCAGCGCATGCTTGCCCGGCACGGGGCGCCAGCTGATGCTGTCAAGCGCCGCGCCCAGGTCCTTGCCGTCGAGCACCCAGCGCAAGGCGTGGCTGCCCTGGGCCTGGAAGAACACGCGCTGCAGGGCGGGCGGGATGTCGGGATCGATGGCGAGGATGCTGTCGTCGGCCGGATACACGATGGCGGGCGGCTTCACGGTGTCGCCCAGCACGGCGATGACGGGGCTTTCCGTGCCCGCGATAAACCATTCGCGGCGCGGCGCTTCCAGCGCGGGCTGGTACGCCACCATCTGCTGCAACACGCCGGGCGGCGCCTTCGGGGCATGGCTGGGCACGTTCTTGTGCAGATAATCCATCACGTCGCGCCACACGGGCGCGGCGCCCGTCACGCCCGACACGTCCCACATGGGCTTGCCGTCGAAGTTGCCCACCCAGACGCCCACCGTGTAGCGCGCCGAGTAGCCCATGCACCAGTTGTCGCGCATGTCCTTGCTCGTGCCCGTCTTGACGGCGCTCCAGAAATTCGTCCCCAGCTCGTTGCGCAAGCCGAAGGTCATGCTGCGCGCGGCACGGTCGGCCAGGATGTCGCCCACGATGAAGGCCGCGCCCGGCTCCATCACGCGGCGCCGGTCCTTGCCCGCCTGCCCCGGCTGCAGGCTGGCCGTGCTGTACAGCCCTCCATTCGCCAGCGCGCGGTAGGCGTTGGCCAGTTCCAGCAGGGTCACTTCGGATGAACCCAGCGCCAGCGAAGGGCCGTAGTATTCGGCCGGTTCCGTCAGGCTGGCCAGGCCCACGTCCTTCAGGCGGTTATAGAAGCCGTCCTGCCCCGTCAGCAACACCGTGCGCACGGCGGGAATGTTGAGCGAGCTGGCCAGGCTGGTGCGGGCGCTGACGTAACCCTTGAAATTGCGGTCGTAGTTTTGCGGCGCATACATGCCGGACGCCGTGGCGACGTCGAGCGGCGAGTCATCCATGACGGATGCGGCCGTCATCAGCCGGCGCTCGATGGCCAGTTCATACAAGAACGGTTTCAAGGTGGAGCCGGCCTGGCGCAGGGCCGCCACGCCATCGACGTGGCTGCCGCCCGCATTGCCGACATAGGCAAGGATTTCTCCGCTGCGGTTGTCGAGCACGATGATGGCGCCATCGTTGACATTGCGCTCGCGCAAGGACGCCAGTTGCTGGCGCAGGTTTTCCTGCGCGAAACGCTGCAAGCGACCATCGAGAGTGCTGGCGACCTGCGCGCCCGGCTGCTTCAGCAGTTGCTGCGCCACTTGCGGCGCCGGCGCCAGCTCCGCATACAGGGCGTTGCGCTGCAAGGCCGTCTGCACGCGCTGGCCGATCAGCTGGCAGCTGCTGTCCATGCGCCACTCTTTTGCCAGCGCGCAGGCGCGCCGCGTGACGGTGGCCGGCGGCGCATTCGGCGCCCGCACGAGGCTGGCCAAAATGATGGCGTCCGTCTGGTTCAAGCCCGACGGCGCCTTGCCGAACAGGCTGTACGAGGCGGAGGCGATGCCTTGCAGTTCGCCGCGGAACGACACGAGGTTCAGATACGCTTCGAAAATCTGCGCCTTGCTCCAGCTGTCTTCAATGGCCTGGGCGGCACGCATCTGGTCCCATTTCTGGCGCAGGCTGCGTCCGCTCGAGGATGCCTGCAAGTCAGCGTCCAGCTGGCCTGCCAGCTGCATGGTGATGGTCGATGCGCCCCGGGGCTTTTTTGAGAACAGATTGTCCCAGGCGGCCGTGGCCAGCGCGGACACATCCACGCCGCCGTGGCGCATGAAGCGCTGGTCTTCCGCCAGCAGCACGGCCTGCTGCACGGCCGGGGAAATATCGGCCAGCGGCACCCATGGCAGGCGCCGCACTTTCATGTCCACGCGCAAGGATTGCAGCGGTGCGCCGCTGCGGTCCAGCAATTGCGCTTCCGAGCTGCGGTAGGCGGCCTGCACCTGGGCCGGCGTCAATACCGCTTGCGCCAGCGCAAGGTTGCAGGCCAGCGCGCCAGACATGAGGGCAATCAGCTTGACATTCACTGCCCCACCCTCACATTCGCGTTCGGCGACTCGCCAAACATTTCCGGCGAATACATCGCTTCGATGCGCGTGGCGGGCAGGCTGAAGTCGCCCGCATTGTTCAGGCGCACCGTGTATTCCACGCTCCAGTTACCCTTCGGCACGAAGGCGTAATACGCGCGGAAGGCGTCGAAGGCCCGCTCCTCGAACGTGGGCCAGACCCAGCCCGCGGATTTTTCGCCGGCCGCCAGCAGCTGCGAATCGCGGCCCAGGCCATTGCCCAGCACCGTGGCGCTGGCGGGGATCGGGTCGTCGACCACCACCCAGCTCATGTCCGCCTGCGCCGACAGGTCCAGGCGCACGCGGTAGACGTCGCCGCGCGACCACGCGCCCGCCGTCTTCTGTTCCACCGGCGTCACGGTTTTCCTGATCGTATAGCCGCTGGACACGGGCGCCTTGAGCGGAATGGCGGCCAGGCTTTGCACGGTGGCCCACGGCTTGCCCGTGCCGCTGTGCGCCAGGCCCAGGGTATCCGTGCCCTTCGGCCACGCCTGCAGCACGGGGCCCACTTTCGCCGCGCCATTCCACACGAGCGCTTGCGTATCGCCGCCCAGCTTGACGGCGCTGGCGCCCGTCACCGGCGTCGATTCGAACTTGGCCGAGAACTTGGCGATGGCCAGGGTGCCCCAGGCGTTGGCCACCGTCGTATCCCAGCGGCCCTTCTTCTGGCGCCCCATGCTGCCGCGCACCAGGCGGCCGATGTCGTCCTTCCACGCCGGGTCGTCCAGCACGGCCAGCAGCAGGCGGTTGGCATTGACGTCGCCGGAGACCATCAGCCACCACCAGTTGTCCTTGCGCTCGGTGGAAAAGCCCATCGTCGTGCCCTGGAAGTTCAGGCGCGAACGCAGGATCTGTTGCGCCTCGGCCAGCAGCACATCGCGGCGCGCCAGGCTTAGCGTGCGTTGCAGCAACAAGCTCCAGTCGATGACGGCGGACGTCGGCCACAGGTTCGGATTGATGCTGATGCTTTCCAGCGCATCGGGCGGCACCTTGTTCGAACGCGACAAGGCTTCCAGCGCGGCCAGCTTGCGCACGGCCAGGTCGGTCGTGTCCAGCGCGGAACGGCGCACGATGCGGCCCTGCACGAAGGCCGTCAAGGCTGCTTCCATGCGGTTCTTCGTCTGTTCGGGAATCGCATAGCCCGCCTCTTTCGTTGCCGACAGTACGTACGCCGTCAGGCTGTCGCTGCCCTGCTCCATGATGGGGAAATATTTCAGCATGCCGTCGCTGTCCAGGTAGGCGGGCAAGCTGGCGGCCAGCTTGTTCCACGCATCCTGGTCTTGCAGGGCGATGGCCTTCGACGTGTTTTGCTCGAAGCACGTGTACGGATACGCGGCCATGTACTCGCGCACGCCGGCCAGCTCGCCACCGAGCCTGGCGGCAAAGCTGGTCTGGATGCCGCCCCGGCCCGGCAAGGCGCCAGCCGGCATTTGCACGGACATGTTGACGGGCTTGTCGATCTGCTGCAAGGTGGCTTGATACGTGCGCACGGGCGTGGCCTGGCCTACCTTTTGCGTGATTTTGAGTTTATCCGTATGGCTACCCGCCTTGGCGCTAATGTCCCACACGACCGTTTGCGCGCCCAGTGGCACCTGGTAATCCCAGCCCGTTTCGCGCGCTTCGCCCGCCGCCAGGGTCAAGCTCTGGCGCGGCAAGGCCTTGCCGGCCGCGCTGGCGTTGAGGTCCACGCTCAAGGATGCGGCCGAGGTGTTGCGCACGGTGAATCCCGCGCGCAACTGGTCGCCTTCGCGCACGAGGGTCGGCAAGCCCGACATCAGGATCAAGTCTTGCGAACTGCGGATATCCGTGCTGCCCGTGCCAAACAATTCCTTGCCGGCGCTGGCGATGGCGACGATGCGAAACGCCGTCAGCGAATCGTTGAGCGGCACTTGCACCGTCGCTTCGCCCTTGGCGTCGAGCTTGACGGTGCCCTTCCAGAACAGCAGGGTGTCGAACAGTTCGCGGCTGGCGCCCTTGCCGCCGCCACCGCCGGCCGGGAAGGCCTTGCGGCCGAAGTGGCGCTTGCCGATCACCTGCATCTGCGCCGTCGCCGTTTCCACCTGCAGGCTGCGCTGCGCCATCATGGTGTCGAGCAGCTTCCAGCTATCGTTGGGCATCAGTTCCAGCAAGCCCGTGTCGACGGCCGCCAGCGCCACTTCGGCGCCGGCCGGCAACGGCTTGCCATCGGCGCGGCGCACGCGCACGGACACCTCCGCCTTGTCGCGCGTCTTATACACTTCCTTGTCGGACACGACCATCACGTTCAGCTCATGCGCCTGCCAACCCACGTTCAGGGGCGCGATGCCCATCTTGTAGGCGGGCTTGCCCAGGTCGACCAGGGCCGTCGGCTGCACGCCATCGACCCGGCCCCGCACGACAAACACGGACACATACACATTCGGCGCGTAATTCGGTTTGACCGGGATAGTCACCACCGGTTCCCGGCCATTGAGCTGGCGCACATAGGTGTCGAGGATGCCTTCGCGCTCGACCGTAATCAGGGCCGTACCCGAGCGGAACGGCATGCGCACCTGCAGGCTCGCTTCCTGGCCCGGTTCATAGCGTTTCTTTTCCGGCAAGACGTCGATGCGGTCATTGTCGCTGGCGTTGAACCACCAGTCGCCGCTGCCGGCCACCCAGGTTTCGCGGTTGGCGACGGCCGCATTGCCGGCACCATCCTGCGTGCGGGCGCGCAGGATCAGATTGCCGCTGGCGGGCGCCTTCACGTCGCAGATCAACAGGCCCTTGCCGTCCGTCTTGCCCGAGCACGCGGGGCCCAATTTGAGCACTTCGCTGCTGTTTTCATATGCATAGAAGCCGCCGATCAGGCGCCGGCGGTGCGAATAGCTGTTGCGCTGGAAGAAATCGACGGCAACCGGGGCGTTCGCCACGGGCTTGCCATTCGTGCCCAGCACGGCCACCGTGAACTTGAAGGCATCCTTGCTCAGTGCCCAGGCGTCGGGCTTGATGCCGATCACGACGTTCGATGGCCACAGTGGCACTCTTGTCGCCACGGAGGCCGTCTCGCCATTCGCATCCTGGAAAGCCATTTCCGCCACCAGGTCGCGCGGCGTGGACAGCTGCGGCAGCTGGTCGATGACGATGCGCGCGCCGCCCGCCTTGTCCAGGCTCAGGCTTTGCGTGCGCGCGGCCGTGGCGCCGGGGCCGGCACGCCCGCCATTGCCCTCGTCCTGCCACTCGCCCTCATCGTCGTCGTAACCGGTGCCCTGCTTGACGAGCCCCTCCTTCACGTCGCCATTGCTGAAGCTATAGTCGGGATAGTCGGCAAAGGTCACGCTCTTGTCCTGCAGCACCGTGCGCAGCTTGACGGGCGCGTTGGTGGCGGCGCCGCCGGCCAGATACGTGATTTGCGCATCGAGGGCCAGCTGTTTCGCCTGCACGGCGGGCGCCTTCGGCCCCTGCAGCACGGCTTTCATGGTCGGCACGCGGAACGCTTCCACGCGGAAACTGCCGGACGGGCGGCCCGCCATCGTCACGCTGTATTCGCCCTGCTTGGCATCGGCGGGGATGACCCAGTCGCTTTCCGCCGTGCCGCTGGCGGACCAGCGCAGGGGCAGCTGGTAGTTCTGGTCGCTGCCCTGGTGCGTGATGACGACGGAGGTGGCGCTGCCGGGACCGTTGTTCTTGTCGACCAGGCTCATGCCCTCGCCCGTGTGCTTGCGGATGAAATGCTTCATGTGCACGGTTTCGCCGGCGCGCAGCAGGGTGCGGTCAAAAACGGTGGCCAGCAGGGTGTTGTCGGCGCGCGTGTCGTCCGTGGGCAAATTGAAACGCCAGGCTTCGATGCCGCCCACCCAGTCCGACAGGGTGAACGTCATGTCGCCGCCGCTGCGCGCACTGATAAAGTAGCGGCCATTGTTCTTGCAGCTGGAATTGGCCAGCTCGCCGGGGATGTGCGCCACGCCGTCCGCGCCCGTGGCGCCTTGCCACAGCAGTTTGCCGGCGCAGTCGCGCACGGCCACTTGCGCTTTCGCAACAGGCGCGCCCTTGTCGAGCGACGTCACCCACACGAGCGACGATTGCGCGCCATGCTTGAAGTGGGCCGCCAGATTCGTCACCAGCGCGGCCGTGCGGATGTAGGCCGTCGTCGGTTTGCCCAGCAGTGCCTTGCCGAGGATGGGACTGGCCAGCTCGACCACATAAAAGCCCGGTTTCAGCAAAGGGATGCCGATCACCTCAAAGGTTTTCTTGCCATCGGGACGGGGCAGGCTGATGGGACGAGTTCCCGCTGCGTCCGCCAGCACGGATTTGCTCATGTTGCCCGCGTACTGGGCGTACGGCTGCCAGTATTCGCCCCCGTCGCCATTGCCGGCCAGGCGCCGCATCCACTCGATGATGAACTTGTCGTCATTGTCGGGCACGCGCAAGGTGGCGCCCGTGGCGGCAGCGGATGGCTGCGCGACTTCCTTGCCCGACAGCACGGGCTCGATGTTGCGCACGGTGACGGGCAGCAAGCCGTCGCCCTTGGCTTCGATGATGCCGAACGGGGCCGGGAACTTCAGCAGCGGCGGCTGTTCGCCCGTGCGCACCGTCATGGGGAAGCGCGCGCGGTTGAGCAAGGCGCGGCCCGCGTCATCCGTCAGTTTCGGCGGCAAATTCAACACGAAACTGGCTTGCACGGGGAAGGGACCATTGAAGGTGGCGCCATACAGGAATTCCGCCTTCTCTTCCTCTTTTGCAATCGTCGGCGCATACGTCTTGCCGCCGCCCTTCAGGGTCATGGCGCGCACCTGCGCCGCGCTCACGGGCGCGGAAAACTGCACGCGCATGGGCAGGAAGGGAATGCACTGCTCCTTCGGGTTGCTGCGCTCGCAGCTGAACTTGGCCGTGAAATCGGGCCGCGTCTTGAACTGCAGGGTTTGCGCCTTGTCCGTGGCGATGCCGCTGGCGCTGGCGATGCCTTCCCCCCACACGAGCGATACCTTGGCGTTGGCGGGAAAACTGCGCTTGCATTGCAGCACGGTGACGGGCAGCGGCGGCGCGCCCTTGCTGGCGACGGGCATGCCCACTTTCCACAGCGTGCCCCGCTTCTTGAAGTACACGGTCAGGTAGCGGTCGAGAAAACTCTTGCGCAGGGTCAATACCTGTTCCAGTTCCTTGCCCACCAGCTGCCGCACTGGGATCTTTTCATTGATGCCATCGGCGCGGCAATACGCGTTCGCGGCCACGCTGGCGTCGTTCGGCACGGCGTCGAGGCCCAGCACGAAGATCTGGTTTTCATCGATGTACGGCTGGCCGTCATATGGTACGGCCTCGACGATGGCCGGGCCGCCCGTGCTGAAACGGTAGGACGACGTCCCCTGCAAGGCCTGGCCCGCCAGGTCCTTCAGCCCCGCTTTCAAGCTAAAGCTGCACGCCACGCCGGCCGGCAAGTCGCGCTCGAAATCGTAGTTCCAGTTGCGCTCGTCGGCCCAGCGCCCCGCGCCCGCCACGACGGCAGGCTCGGCCTTGCCGCAATCGATGGCGAACGGCGCAGCCAGGCCCATGTCGCCGAACGGCACCATCGGCGTGGCGAACTGGGCCCGCACCTGGCGCACGGCCTTGACCGTTCCGCTAGGTGAAAACTGGGACACGCCGCTCCCGGCCCAGGCCGGCGTCGTCATGCCCGGTGACAGCAGCAGGCACAGCAGACCCAGCGGGCCCAGTTTGCCGGACAGCGGGGAAGAAAAAACACGGGACAGGTCAGGCACGGGTGACTCCTTGATGAAAAGTGGCGGAGCTGGCTGCGGCGCGCAATAGTTGCCTCAAAGAAGCCCGGTATGGCAACAGAACGCGGCAGGAATACAACATCAATGTAATATTAGTTATCAAGCTCATCATTGTTGCTAATATACAGTGGCACGCTGGTAACAAGTCGTACGATTGCCTCTGGTCGCGGCGCCAGGATGTGACCGTGATTGCAAAAGTTTCTCGAGGCGAATTAGTTTTTTTCAACACCGAAGTCTTTGTCGTGAATCTGCAACACCATTGATATACAACAATGCTTTGTGCGCCAACGCACCGACCGCTTGAACCTGCAACCGTATTCTCTAGTCCAACAGCAGTGCATTTATCGCAAGAAAGCGCACCTGGAATTGTTGTCTATCTCTAGCAATAGCCTGTCTGGCAGTTGTCGCATTGATGCAGTAGAGAAAATCTCTTATCAACGTTGGGAGTTACTTGTGAATAATCTAAAAAAAATCGCCGTTGCCGCCGCAGTACTGTGTTCCGCCCTCGGCGCACAGGCCCAGGAAATCAATCCTTCCTGGTACATTCAACCTAGCCTCAACGCACTCAAGCCAGATTCCGACTTCGCTACGGATAAAACCGGCTATGGCGCAGGCTTGCGTTTCGGTAAACCTGTTTCCCAGGACTGGGATATCCAACTGGGCACCACGTATGCCCGCTCCAAGGATGGCCAACAGCGCTACCAGCAAAATACGCTGGGCGTAGACGGTCTGTACATGTTCTCGCGCAAAGCCTTCCGCCCCTTCCTGCTGGTCGGTGCCGGCATGCAGCGCGACAAGGACACCAGCTTCGCTTTCGGCGAACGCAGCAAGAGCTCGCCTTACGCCAGCGTCGGTCTGGGCTTCCAGTCCACGATCAACGATCAATTGTCGTTCCAGGCCGACGTGCGCAATGTGCACGGTTTCCTGCGTGGCAATACGTTCGACCCGAGCAGCAAGGCCAACAACTACTACGTCACCGTGGGCCTGAACTTCGCGTTCGACAAACCACCTGCACCGCCGCCACCACCGCCACCACCGCCAGTGCGTGAAGAAGTCGTCGTGGTCGTGCCGCCACCACCGCCGCCACCGCCAGCACGCTTTGAAAAAGTGACGCTGGCGGCAACGGAACTGTTCGCGTTCGACAGCGCCAAGCTGGGTCCGACACAGACCAAGCTCGACGAAATCGCCCGCGTGCTGAACGCAGCGCCGGACGTCAACAACGTCGTCATCAGTGGTTATGCCGACCGCATCGGTTCGGCCAAGTACAACCTGAAACTGTCGCAGCAGCGCGCTGATGCAGTCAAGGAATACCTGGTCGCTCATGGTGTCGCCGCCAACCGCCTGACGGCCGAAGGCAAGGGCTCCACCAATCCTGTCGTCACCTGCGATAACAAGAAACGTGCCGACCTGATCAAGTGCCTGGAACCAAACCGCCGCGTTGAAGTGGAACAGATCACCATCGAACGCCGCGTGCAGTAAGCTCGACAGTGGTACGCCACTTGTGAATAAAAAAAGGGGCTCGCGCCCCTTTTTTGCATTGAAAGCCATCATGAATATTTCTACCCGCTATCCCAGACTGGCCGGCCTGGCGCCGTTCAGCAAGCAGATGCGCAGCGTCATCGTCTGTTCCGTCACCGAATGGCTGGAGCACCGCGCCTCGAGCAAGGGTGCCGCCCTCGCCTATTACACCCTGTTTTCCATCGCCCCCATCCTCGTGCTGGTGATCGCCATCGCCGGCTTTTTCTATGGCCCGGCCGCCGCGCGCGGCGAGCTGATGGGACAATTGCAGGGCTTGCTGGGCACGCAGGGCGCCGAAGCCATCCAGCTGGTGCTGGCCGGCGCGAAGAACCATGAACAGGGGCGCATCGCCACCCTCATCGCCAGCGCCCTGCTGCTGTTTGGCGCCACCAGCGTGTTTGCCGAGCTCAAAGCCAGCCTCGATGAAATCTGGCAAGTGCCGCCGCTGAAGGAAGCGGGCGCCTGGGACATGCTGCGCACGCGTCTGCTGTCCTTCGGCCTGGTGCTGGTGCTGGCCTTCCTGCTGATGGTGTCGCTGGTGGTCAACGCAGCCATGGCCATCCTCGCCAACTTCTGGGAAGGAGTGTGGAAAGACACGGCCGTGCTGTTTACCATCCTGTCTAACCTGATCGGCTTTGCCGTCATCGCCAGCCTGTTTGCCGTCATCTATAAAATGCTGCCGCGCGTGCGCCTGTCCTGGCGTGACGTGCTGATCGGCGCCATCGGCACGGCTTTCATGTTTTCACTGGGGAAATATGCGATTGGCGTGTATATCGGCAATAGCGGCGTGGCCAGCAGCTATGGCGCGGCCGGTTCGCTGGTGGCCCTGCTGCTGTGGGTGTATTACTCGGCGCAAATCTTCTTCCTGGGCGCCGAATTCACGCGCCAGTTCGCGCTGCAGCTGGGCAGTATGAAGGATATGCCGAAGACGGACGATGGGGACGTGCAAGTGAAGATATTGAAGCGCCACCAGTCCTGAGCCGGCTGCGACAGGTCAAAACGGCGCCCGCGGGCGCCGTTTTTCTTGAGTTACCGCAAACAAGCTATTCGCCCAGCAGCTCGGCCACCACTTCCATGCCCTGCACGCGCTCGGCCACGACCTTCACGATGACGATGATGGGCACGCCCAGCAGCAAGCCCCAGACGCCCCACAGCCAGCCCCAGAACAGCAGGCTGATGAACACGGCCGTGGGATTCATGCGCGCGATGCGCCCCGTCATCCAGGTGGTGACAAAAGTACCGACCAGGGTGGCGATGGCCATCGACGTGCCCGTCACCAGCAAGACCATTTCCAGCGATTCGAACTGCAAAAAGGCGACCAGGCCCGTGGCGATGGTGATGAGCAAGGGGCCGAAATACGGCATGATGTGCAGCAAGCCGGCCACGATGGCCCAGGCGCCCGCGTTTTCCAGGCCGATCACGCGCAGGGCAATCCACATCAGGACGGCCAGCAAGCCATTCGTGACGAGCAGCATGAACATATAGTTCTGGATCGAGGTATTGATGTCTTCCAGGATGTGCACGGTGACCTTCTTGCGGCTCAGCGACGGTCCCGTCAGCTTGACGAGCTTGCGCTTGAAGGTATCGCCCGACAGCAGCAGGAAAAACACGAGGAAGATGACCATGGTGGCCTGGCTGAGGAAGCCCACCAGGCCCAGCGAACCGGCCCAGACCCAGTCCATGATCTTGAAGTTGGGCGCCTCGGCGGCGGCAGCGCGGCGGTTGTTGCGGCGCGCCTCGGCGCCGGCGGCCACTTGCTCGATTTCATTGGCCACGGCCTGCATCTTCTGGAAGGTGCTGTTCTTGCCGCCCGTACTGGCGGCGATCAGGCGCGACAGCTTGTGCGTGGCGGCCGGCAACTCTTCAACGATGGATTCGAATTCGCCCTGCACGCGCTCGACGACGACGATGGAGCCGAACAGGATCAGGGCCGTGACGGCCGTGGCGCCGATGGCGCGCGGCAGGCGCAGCTTTTCCAGCCAGGCGACGACGGGATTGAGCGTGTAAGCAATGAAAATGCCGAAAATGACGGGGATGAGGAATTTCTGTGCCCACTGCAGCGCATAGATGAAGCTGACGGTGGCGATGATGCCCAGCGCCATGCCGCGCGCATGGACATGCAGCGGCAAACGCAGGGATGCGTCCGGGTGCTCCACGGGCGCGCCGGGAGGTGGCCCGGCAGGCTCGGTGGAGGCGGCCGCCACCGGTTCGGGCGGGGTATCTGTAGGCTGGATATGCATGCGATTCCCGCGACGGTCGGTGGAGGGCCGCAGGGCCAGCCACAAGGCTGGCCGCTGCGGCAGGTCATGCCATTACTTCACGCGGATGTCGTTTTTGACCGACTTCACGCCTTTGACGCCACGGGTGATTTCGCCCGCTTTGGCGGCATCCGACGGCTGGGCCACGAAGCCGCTCAGCTGAACCACGCCCTTGAAGGTTTCAACGTTGATTTCCGTCGATTTCAGGGTAGGCTCGTTGAAGATGCTGGCTTTCACCTTGGTGGTGATGGCCGCGTCGTCGATGTACTCGCCCGTGCCTTCCTTGGTTGGGGTGGACGCGCAGCCTGCAACGGCGAACAGGGAAGCGACGAAAAGGCCAGTAGCGATAGATTTGGTGAATTTCATGGTGGTTTCCTTAGGAGTGGTCAATCAATGTGCTCACAATGAGCTTCTTATACCAGTGTGGTGACTGCGTGCCGGAGGGCGCTCAGTAGCCAAACTGGGTTTTTGCAGCCTTGATACAGTCATCCTTGGCTGCGCCGGCTAATGCATCGCATTTTTCTGTCGCGACCTTGTACTCGGCTTTTCTTTTTGCTTCACGCGCATCGCTGCGCGCTTCGATGACCTTCTTGTCCGCCTTGGCATCGGCCAGGGCCGCCACCTTGGTGGACTTGGCCAGCTTGACGCAGACATCCTTGTCGTTGCCCGTCAGCGCATTGCAGCGCGCCAGGTCGACGTCGTAGTTGGCATCGGCAATCTTGATGCGCGCCTTGGTGTAGGCACGCAGGGTATTCGTGTATTGCGCCTGGGCCACCGCTTCATCGTAGGCGCGCACGGCCTTCGCTTCGGCGATGCAGACATCCTTCGGGTTGCCGGTGATTTTTTCGCATTCGGCATGCGCCAGCTTGTAGTTCAGGCCCGCCTGCTCATTGGCCGCCTTGTAGGCTGCTTTCGCTTCCGGCGTGGCAGCCATTGCCTGGCCGCCCCAGGCGGCGCATGCCAGGCTGACGACGATGGCGGTGAAAAGCTTATTCTTGTTCATGTATTTCTCCCTGGTGGTGACAAGCATGTCTGCTTGGCATGACTACCGTTTTACGTGGATCGTCGCCACTCTTCTGTACGCTGCCGTACACAAGTAATTTATTTTGAAAGCGGAAGGCAGACAGGGAGAAATAACAACGTTTTGCCGGATCGCGTCAGACAAAAAAGCTTATTTGAGCAGCAAATAGGTACGTGCGGCAGCGTACAGACCGGAAACAGGGGCCTGACTAAGATGGCACCACACCCTCACCTCGTCAGGAGAATAAAATGAAAACCAACGCCACCTTGGCTGCACTGATGCTCGCCGCCACCGCCGCACTCAGCGGTTGTGCCACCGGCCCTTCCCAGTCACAACAATACTACCCGGCCAACCAGCCTGAATCGGCCATGTACGGCACCGTCGACTCCATCCAGATCGTGCAGGGTGGCGGACAAACCAGCGGCGCCGGCGCCGTGGTCGGCGGCATCGCCGGCGCCCTGCTGGGCAATACCATCGGCTCGGGCGGCGGACGCACGGCCGCCACCGTGGCCGGCGCCGTCGCCGGCGGCGTCGTGGGCAACCAGGTCGAGGGCCGCAGGCAGCAGGCGCAGGCCTACCAGATCAGCGTGCGCCTCGACAACGGCGAATACCGCACCGTGGTACAGGACAACGCGAATGATCTGCGCCCGGGCAACCGCGTGCGCGTCGTTGACGGCCGCGTCTACCGCTATTAATTTTCGGCGGAGCTTGCCAACAGGCAGCCGCCATCCCGCATGAGTCATACGATAACAAGGAGTTGCCATGGGCACCATCATTCTGATCATCTTGATCCTGGCCCTGGTCGGCGTCCTGCCTACCTGGCCGCATAGCCGCAACTGGGGTTACGGCCCCAGCGGCATCGCCGGCCTGGTCGTAGTGATACTGATCCTGCTATTACTGACGGGCAGGTTGTAAAAAAAGGCGCCACGGCGCCTTTTTTATTTCAAGGAGGAAATATCATGACTATCCACAACACACTCTGCGCCACCCTGCTCGCCTGCAGCCTGGCCCCGCTGGCGCTGGCCCAGACGGCCACGCCGCAGCCGGGCGACCCGCAACGCTGGTACCAGGAAGACAGCACGGCGCAAGCCCAGCTGCACACCCTGCGCAAGGAAATCGCCGCCGCCCTGGCCGAGGCCAAGAAAGCCTGCCGTTCGGAACCATCCGCCGCGCGCGCCACCTGCCTGAAGGACGCGCAGGACACGTATCGGCAAGACATGGCCAACGCGGAAAAACTGCGCGAAGCGGCCCATCCGCAGTAGTGAAGCGTACTCTTGCGACTCGGCCTGATCAGGCGGCGTCGCGCTCGTAAGGGGGTAATTCGTGCACCACGAGTGGCGTGTCTTCCGTGACGAAGGCGAGCCAGCCGGCTGCCTTGATCGCGCGCAAGCCATCCTGGTAGCCTTGCTCCCAGCGCCACTCGATGGAGCCCCTGGAGAAATTGATATCCTTGGCCGCCATGTGCCAGTCGCGCCCCGCATACGGCAGGCGCACGATGTGCATGGTGCTGTCGCAACCTAGCGCTACCAGCTCTTCCGTCTGCTGGCGGTTGTGCTTGGTATCGGGCAAGCCCGCGTACAGTTCGCGCAATTTGCGCTGCAAGGTATGCGTACTGACATAATCGGCGATATGCCGCTTCGAGCGCGACGCAAATGTCACATCTTTTTGCCGCGTCTGCACTTCGTCCAGGGTGGTCGGTTCCGGCCCTTCCGAGCTCCACAGGTCCACCATGAAGACGAGGGTGTCGACGTGGGGGGTGTCGTCAAGCACGGTTTCCAGCGGGGTGTTCGAGTACAGGCCGCCATCCCAGTATAAATCGCCATCGACGCGCACGCCGGCAAAGCCGGGCGGCAAGGCGCCGCTGGCGCGGATATGGTCCGCCGTGAGGGGCTGCTGCTGGCTGTCGAAACTGGTGAGGCTGCCGCATTTGACGCGCAGGGCGTTGACCGTCAGGCGCATGCCGCCAGGCTGGTTCAGGTAATCGAAATCGACCAGTTCCTCGAGGGTGCTGGCCAGCTCGCTGGTGTCATAAAAACTGGCCTCTTCCGGCTTGACGGCGATTCCGGCGGAAAACAGGCTGAAGGCGCGCGGCTTGAAGAAGCCGGGCACGCCGCGCAGCACCGTATCGAGCGTGGCCAGCCAGATGTTCGAGCGGCGCTGCTGGTCGGAGACCAGGTTCATGTCGATGCTGTCGCGGTGCGCCACGCGCTGCCAGAACTCTTTCAGACGCACGAGCCGGTCTTCGTGCTTGTTGCCGGCCAGAATGGCGGCATTGATGGCGCCGATCGAGGTACCCACCACCCAGTCGGGCGCCAGGCCATGTTCGTGCAGCGCGTGGTAGACGCCAGCCTGGTAGGCGCCCAGTGCGCCGCCGCCCTGCAGCACCAGCACGATGCGCAGGCGCGAGGGATTTAACTGATTGATCGGTGTCTTCGAATTCGTCATCAAGATGGCCCCTCTGTGCGCCGCGAGGGTGCGGCGTGAATCATTGTAAGGGATTGCGCCTGTCTGCGCCGGACGGTGGGTACGGGCAAAAAAAAACGCCGTCGATGACGGCGTTCAGGGCAATTCCAGCTTCAGCGCTTGCGGCGCAGCCAGCTGGCGGCAACGGCGGCCACGGCCACGAGGACCAGGGCCGGCTTGACCAGCTTCTTGCGTCCGATAAACGATAACGCCGTCAGCACGTAGGGCATGGCGCCTTGCAGGCGCATGCCGCCCGGCGCCAGCAGGGATTCGACGCGGTGGCCGGCAAAGCCGACCGCCGTTTCGACGACGCCCTGCAGCATCGATTCGGGGCGCAGCGCATAGCCCACGTTGGCGCGCGCATGCACAATGCCGACACGGTACATTTCACCCTGGGCGATCAGCAGGCGCTTGCGGGCGGCTTGCGCCGCCAGTTTGTCGTTGTCCGACATGAATTCTCCTCGTAATGCAGCTTACATCAGCATGTCGCGGTCAGCCTTCAATTCCGCCATGGTGGCCGGCATGGACAGCTTTCCTTGACGCAGCATGGCGCGCGCATACATGACCAGGGCGATGGCCAGCAGTACGAACACGACCGTCATGATCGCCAGGATCTTCCAGCCCAGGCTATCCCAGGCCAGGAAGACGATCAGCACGCTGCCGTAAGCGATGGCAAACAAGCCCGCCACGGTCGCCAGCGCGAAAATGACAATCAGCTGCAGCATGTGATTGCGCACTTCCGACAGTTCGATGGTGGCCAGTTCCAGCCGCGACAACATCAGTCCGACGGCGTTTTTGGCCAGGCCGGCGACCGAGCCGATCAATCCCGGCCCCTGGTGAGACGAAGCAGACTTGTCCATATCGCTCCTGACGGTGGATTACTTGCGGCCCAGGATGAAGCCGACCAGCACGCCGACGCCAGCGGCGACGGCCACCGTGCGCCATGGGTTTTCCTTGACATAACCGTCTGCCTGGGCAGCCATCTGCTTGGTGGCAACGATGGCCGACGCCTGCGCTTCATGCGCCTTGGCCAGCGCGGCATCGAGGGTTTTCATGCCCTTGACGCGCACTTCGTCGGCTTTTTCGCCGGTCAGGGCAGCAGCGGCGCTGAACAGGGCTTGCGCATCCTTGACCAAGGTTTTGACATCGTTATTGACGGTGGTGATATTGTTTTCCAACATGGTTTAGCTCCTTAGCTGTGGATGAATGTAGTTACTATACCTACTTTACTCAAAAACACTATTCCATTAGATCGCGCATATCATCGGCGTGCTCTTCCTCAACAGCCATGATCTTGATCAACAAATGGCGTGTGGTCGGGTCTTTGTCGCCGATTTTTACGATCATCTGGCGATACGACTCGATCGCTACCCGTTCCGCGATCAGATTGGCACGCACCATGCTCTGCACGTCTTCGGAGTCATCATACTCGGCATGGCTACGCGCAAGCAATGTTGCAGGATTAAAATCTGGCTTGCCATTCAGCTGCACGATGCGTTCGGCCAGCCAGTCGGCGTGCTCCTGCTCCTGCTGCGCATGTTCAAGGAACTCGGCCTTGATGGTGCCGTTATCGCGTCCGCTCACCGTGTAGTAATGGCGTTTATAGCGCGCAATACACACCAGTTCGGTGGCCAGCGCCCCATTCAACAGGGTGATCAGCTCCTGGCGGTCGCCCTGGTAGCCGGCCGTCACGGCGCCGTCGTCCAGGTTTTTGGCGGCAGCGCGGATGGCCGCCGTATCGATACCAGCTGGAATCTCAACAGATGTTTGGGTCATGATGTTTCCTTTCAAGTCTTGCATGGGTATCCACCGGCCAAGGTTCGGCCGGTGCTGCCTACTAACAAATCAAACACTATGCAAAACCGTAGCGAGCGGCAGTGAATTGTGGCCGAGAAGCGGAGCTGTGCCAGAGCACAGCGAGCATCGGAGGCCGCAAGTCGCGACGCGCAGCAGGTCTGGCCTGGTGTTTTAGCGGCGGGCGGGAATCGCCGTATTATCTTCCGACAAGACGATTTCCACCCGGCGATTCAGCTGGCGGTTCGACGCCGTATCGTTGCCGGCGGCCGGATAGGCGGCGCCATAGCCCTTGGTGGCGATGCGGTCGCGGCTGATGCCTTGTTCCAGCAGCGCATTGCGCACGGATTCGGCGCGGCGTTGCGACAATTCCAGGTTGTGCGCGGAACCGCCCGTGCTATCCGTAAAACCTTCGATCAGCACGGTGCGCTGCGGGTTGTTTTTCAGCACGTCGGCCAGCTTGCGCGCCGTATTCGCGCCATCGGCCGTCAGGTTCGCCTTGTCCGTGCCGAACAGCACGTCACCCAGGGTGATCACCATGCCGCGTTCGGTTTTCTTGGCGGCCAGGTCGGCCAGCTGCGCTTCGAGTCCGGCGGCGCGGGCTTGCGCATCGCGGGCCGATGCTTCGGCAGCTTGCGCCTGGGCCTTGGCCGCTTCCGCATCGGCTTGCGCCGACTGGGCGCGGGCCGTGGCCTGGTCAGCCTGCTGCGTGCGCGCATCGAGGCGCAACTGGTCGCGCTGCTTGCCGGCGTTGGCGATATCGGCTTCCGCAGCCTTCTGCTTGGCGACTTCTTGCGCCGTGGCTATCTTTTGCTTGGCCAGGTAGGCCAGCTTGTCGACTTTTTCGCTGTCTTCCTGGCGCGTGGCGGCCGCGTTTGCCGCTTCCAGGGCGGCGCTTGCTTCGCGGAATTCGCGTGGTGCATACGTCGACACGATCGGGTTCGATTGCGCCGCCATGTAGTCGCCGCGCGTCTGGTCGAGCAGGCTGGTGGTGGTCGGTGCGGAGCTGCAGGCGGCAACAAAGGCGGCCATGGCCAGCAGGCCGGGAATGGTGGTGTAGGTAGCTTTTTTCATGATGGGGTCCTGTTGTCAGTTATTGTTGTTAGTTATTGTTTTGGCGCTTGCTGGTTGGCACGGTCGAGCTCTTCGCGCATGACGCGGATGTTCTCGTTGATTTCATCGGCGGCGCTGGTGGCCTTGGCCGAGTTGGCCTTGCTTTGCGCCAGCTTGGCATCGGCTTGCGCCTGGTCGGCCAGGTCGCGCGCCGTCTTGTAGTCGCGGTCTTTCAAGGCCTGGTTAGCCATGCGCATTTTTTCGCGGGCCGAACGCATTTCATCAGGAGCCAGGTCGGCGGCGCCGGCGCTGGCGGCGTTATCGACGGCGGCGCGCGACACGGCGACGTCGGCCGTGGCAGGCGTTTTCAGGCTGGAGCAGCCCGTCATCAGGACGACGGCGGTGGCGCAGGCGGCCAAGGCGGCCAGTGGGGAAATCTTGAAATCTCGGTTTGTCATTTTTCTTCTCCTGGAGAATGTGAAGGGCAGATGTCGGTACATCGGGAATCAGGAACTGCGTTTGATGTATGACGTTATAGGCTCCGGTCCCCCGCGTATCCGTTCGGTGCCGCACATAGGGTAAGAAATCGACAATACTTGCGCGGGCAACGTGCGCCAGCGCACGTGTCCGCCAGCAAAACCTGAAACAGGCCCGGCGCGGGAGCGATTCCTGTAGCATCTGACTACTTGTCCAGAAAGAATCAGCTTATGCCGCTCTCCCGCCGTCAGAAAATCGCCCTCGCCAGCACCGCAGTGCTGATCGCCCTGCCCGTCACCGCCGCCGTCGTCCTGCTGAACATGGACTGGAACCGCGCCAAGCCCTGGCTCAATGCGCGCGCCAGCGATGCGCTGGGAAGGCCGTTTGCCATCGAGGGCGACCTGGCGCTGACATGGCAGCAGCCCGCCGGCACCGCGGGGCAAAAAACCTGGCGCGACTATCTGCCCTGGCCGCACCTGCAAGCCAAGGACGTGCGCCTGGGCAACCCGAGCGCCATGGCCGACACGGATGGCCAGGCGCAGCTGGCCAGCGTGAGCCAGCTGGCGTTCTCGCTCAATCCGCTGGCCCTGCTGGACAAGAAAATCATCATCCCGCAATTGCGCTTCGACACGCCGCAGGTGCGCTTGCTGCGCAACAAGGATGGCAAGAGCAACTGGACCTTCGACAAGCAGGAGCAGCCATCGCCATGGCAGCTGGAATTGCAAAGCGTGGTCTTCAGCAAGGGCACCGTGTACCTGGACGATGGCGTCAGCAAAACGGCGATGCGCGCCGATGTCGACACCATCGCCGACGATGCGCGCTACGGCATCGCCTGGACGCTGTCCGGCACCTACCGTGGCGAAAGCGTCAAGGGTGGCGGCAAGGCGGGCGGCGTGCTGTCGCTGCAGCGGCAAGGCACGCCCTTCCCCATCCAGGCCGACATGCGCGCGAGCGGCAGCAGCGTGGCCATCGAAGGCACCCTGACGCGCCCGGCAGACCTGGCCGCGCTCGACGTGCGCCTGAAGCTATCCGGACCCAGCATGGCGCGCCTGTATCCATTGACGGGTGTGCTGCTGCCGGAGACGCCGCACTTCAGCACGGAAGGCCATTTGACGGGCACCCTGGCGCCCCGCGGCGGCGAATGGGTGTACGACAAGTTCAGCGGCAAGGTGGGATCGAGCGACATCAGCGGCAAGCTGGCCTTTTCCGCCAGCACGCCGCGCAAGCGCCTGACGGGTGAAGTCCACTCGCGCCTGCTGCAGTTTTCCGATCTGGGCCCGCTGGTGGGCGCCGATTCCAGCGCCAGCAAGAAGGAACGGGGCGTGCCGTCGACGCAGCCGGCCGGCCGCGTGCTGCCGGTGGAAACCTTCAAGACGGAGCGCTGGACCAGCCTGGACGCCGACGTGCGCTACACGGCCGACAAGATCACGCGCGATGCGGAGCTGCCAATCAGCAAGCTCGACACGCATGTGGTGCTGACGGACGGCGTGCTGTCCTTGACGCCGCTCAACTTCAACGTGGCGGGCGGCACCCTGACGTCGCAGATCAGGCTCGACGGCAGCGGCAAGGTCATCGCCAACGGCATCGCGGCCGAGCTCAAGGCCAGCGCCCGCCATCTGCACATCCAGCAGCTGTTCCCCCGCCTGCCGGCCCTGCAGGCGAGCGTGGGCGAAATCAATGGCGACGCCTCGCTGTCGGCCACGGGCAATTCCGTCGCCACCCTGCTGGGCAGCTCGAACGGCGAAGTGCGCGCGCTGATCAACCGGGGCAGCATCAGCAAGCTGCTGCTGGAAGAGATGGGATTGAATATCGGCAGTGTCGTGCTGGCCAAGCTGGCAGGCGACAAGCAGGTCAAGCTGAACTGCATGGCCGCCGACTTCGCCGTCACCAGGGGATTGATGCGCACGCGCCAGTTCATCGTCGACACGGATGACGCCGTCCTGAATATCGATGGCACGGTGAACCTGGCCGATGAACGGCTGGACCTGACCTTGCGGCCGGACAGCAAGGGCTTGCGCATCTTTTCGCTGCGCTCGCCCCTGTATGTGCATGGCACCTTCAGCAAACCCGACGTGAGCGTCGACAAGGGCGTGCTGGCCCTGCGCGCCGGAGGCGCCCTGGCGCTGGCCGTGGTGGCGCCCGTGGCGGCGTTGCTGCCGCTGGTCAATACCGGCCCGGTCGAGGATAGCGAATGCGCGGCACTGCTGGCCAAGGCGCGCGTGAAGCCGGTGGCGCCCAAGCCGGGCAAAGCCGTGCGCAAGGCGCGCTGACCGCGGACATAGGCACCTTTACAATTGTTACACCCCTATGTGCGTTGCCGAACAGACCCTGCCTTGCCACAATCCTATTCTCTAATCGTGCCTGAAACACCCAAGACGTGGCGATACGAAGTCCCACCGGCCCATACCATGCCGGCGCCACGAGGTCCGAATTTATAGGAGAACTATCATGCAAATCATTAAAAAACTCGCCGCTACCACTTCCGTTGCCGCACTGCTGCTGAGCCTGACGGCTTGCGCCAACATGTCCGGCCAGGATAAAAACACGGCCATCGGCGCCGGCGTCGGCGCCGTTGCCGGCTCCGTGCTGACCGGCGGCAGCGCCGTCGGTGCAGTCGGTGGCGCCGCAGTCGGTGGCGTGATCGGTAACCAGGTCAAGCCGAAGTAATTGCTGATCGAAAAAGCGGGGTGGGTGCCCAGGCGCCCGCCCCGCTTTTTTGCGTCTGCGGCAGAAGGATGAACGCTGGCGGGAAGAATCAGACGAAGACGTTGGCCATGCCGATGGCACCGCTATCCTTGACCAGCTCGTAACAGCGGCAGGAAACGGCTTCCAGGCCGGCGGAATCGAGGATTTCGATATTGCCGCGGCTGTAGGTGATGAGTTTTTGCTGTTGCAGCGCGCTGGCCGCCTTGGTCACGCCGACCCGCCGCACACCGAGGGTGTGGGCGAGGAATTCATGCGTGAGGTGAAATTTTTCCGACTGCAGGCGGTCGCGCGTGATCAGCAGCGAACGGGCCAGGCGCGCCTCGAGCACGTGGAAGCGGCTGCACACGGCAATCTGGATGGCTTGCGCCAGCAGGGTGTCCGTGTAGCGGTACAGCAAGCGCTGCAGGGATTCGAGCTGGGCGAACTCGGCGCAGAACTCGGCCCGCGCGATGCGGCTGGCCGTGCCAGAACGTTGCACCACGGCACGCACTTGCGCCAGGTCATGCCCCAGCGCGACGGACGCGCCCAGCACGCCTTCGCGGCCGACGGAGCCCACTTCCAGGGTCATCCGGCCTTCCGCCACGGCCAGCAGCGAGATCAGGCAGTCGCCGGGGAAATAGATATGGGCGATAGGCTGGCCCGGTTCGTACAGCACCTCGCCCACCTCGACCGTGACGGTATCGAACAGCGCCGTCAGGTGCCGCAAGTCGTGCTCGGGCAGGCTGGCCAGCAAGCGGTTGCCGGCGTCAAGCGCGCCCGCGGGCGATCCCAGGCCGGATCGGCCTGCGTCGCGGGACAGGGTCATGCTGGCAGTCGTAGGTGGCATTGCTTTTCCTTGGCGTCGTTACAACTCGACATAATTTTTACTTAGCCTACGGTGCAGTACCGGCCCTGTATGTACGGTGACGCACGGAAGCGGAGCAAGCGGCGCAGCACACTGGCAATACACGCACAGAACAAGCATCAACCAACAGAACACGCAGCACCCTTTATTTAAAATAACCAAGGAGCCTTCCATGACTACCACCACCAAATCCCTCCATCCGCTGGTGCTTGCCGCCGCCGTCGCCGTCCTGCTGTTTTGCGGCGTCGGCACGGCTGCCCTGATGGGCTGGCTGCCTTCGTCCCAGGGCGATAGCCAGCCGCTGGCGGCCAGCACCTCGGCCGAACAGCTGGCCAGCCTGCAGGCGAACCAGCCGCAAACGAACTTACCGCCGGCCGGCGCGCAGCCGCTGGCAGCGCTGCCGCCGCAGCAGCAGCAATTGCAAGCACAACAGCAACCACAGCAGCAGCCAGTGCGCCAGCCGCAACCGCAGCAGCAATACGCGGCCGCCCCGGCACCGCAGGTATGCAGCAATTGCGGCGTGGTCGAAGCCATCCATGAAGTCAATACGCGCGCCGAGGGCAGCGGCGTGGGCGCGGCCGGCGGCGCCGTCGTCGGCGGCTTGCTGGGCAACCAGGTGGGCGGCGGCCACGGCAGGCAGCTGGCCACCGTGCTGGGCGCCGTCGGCGGCGCCGTGGCCGGCAACCAGATCGAAGGCAGCGTGCGCGCCACGCGCAGCTACAACATCGTCGTGCGCCTCGATAACGGCAAGACGCGCACCGTGCACCAGAGCGCGGCGCCAAGCTGGCGCCAGGGCGACCGCGTGCGCGTCGTCAACGGCGGCTTGCGCGCCATGGGCTAAGGCATGGGCTGCAGCAGCAATGCTGCCGCCACTGCAATAAGTTGCAAATTCAACACACGCCCGGCCTGTCCGGGCGTTTTCTTTTTAGCAATGTTCGTTGGCGTACAGATGAGCTAGCCGTCCCGCGAGATGATGCATTCAGGAAAGTTCAACAGAGTGTCATCATCAAGGAGTAGCCATGCAAGACGACAAAGCAGGCAGCAACAGGATCTGGCTGGGCTTTATTGGCGGCGGTTTGCTGGCCACCGCGCTGGGCTTTTGCGCGCTGGACCTGGCGCCGCAAGCGGGCGGTCCCGTGTTCGGCGTCATGCTGCTGCTGACGGGCGGCATGGTCAGCTGCCTGGCCGGCGCCGTCGGCATGGCCGGCATGCTGGCCTGGGTGCCCGGCATGTCCGATGAACACGCCGACCGCTCCCGATAGTTGAGCCTTGTGTACGACAGCGTACAGAACGCAAGGGAAACAAAGTAGACACTTAGTCATGGCATCAGCGTTCAGCGACCCGGTCGCCGCGCAATGACAAGAACCGATGACGGCGCCACGCGCCAGCGCCTGCAAGGCCAAGGCAGTCGCCGTCATCCACACATTACTCTCGGAGGACACATCATGCTGTATACAATCGCCGTCGTACTCATCATTCTTTGGCTGCTGGGCCTGGTAACTTCCTATACCATTGGCGGCTTCATCCACATCCTGCTGGTGGTCGCCGTCATCATGATCCTGCTGCGCCTGATCAGCGGGCGCGGTTTATAGCCCAGGCCGTTAGCCTGATCTGACAAGAGCGGCGCGCGTGCAAACGGGCGCCGCCCTTTTGCGTACGGTGCGCGCACTGGCACGCCGCGCCATTTTGCAGTAACGTGTGCAGGTAATTCCTGGGTATGTCCCAATAACAAAACAAGGAGAAAATCCATGAAAGAAGCATTCAAAAAAGGCCCTGGCGCCAAGTCCCTGATCGGCATGCTGGTAATCGCATTGGCCGCCAGCGGCTGCGCGGACATGTCCGCCACGCAACGTGGCACGGCCACGGGCGCCGGCGTCGGCGCGGGTCTGGGCGCCTTGATCGGCGGCACCACCGGTGGCGGCAGCAGCGGCCGCACGGCCGGCGGCGCCCTGATCGGCGCGGCCGCGGGCGCCGTGATCGGCAATATCTGGTCGAACCGCATGGAAAACCAGAAGCGCGCGATGGAACAGGCGACACAGGGTACTGGTGTGCAAGTGACGCAGACGGCCGATAACCGCCTGAAAATGGAAATTCCCAGCGATATTTCCTTCGACACCAACCGCGCCGACATCAAGGGCAACTTCCGCCCCATCCTCGACCGCTTTGCTGCCACCCTGAACGAAAACCCGAACACCACGGTCAGCATCATCGGCCATACGGACAGCACGGGCAGCGCCTCGATCAACGAACCGCTGTCGGTGGAACGCGCGGCCCACACGCGCGACTACCTGTCCATGCGCGGCGTCTCGCCGACGCGCGTCGTCACGGAAGGCCGCGGCGCCCGCGAGCCGATCGCCTCGAATGCGGATGCGTCGGGACGCGCACGCAACCGCCGCGTGGAAATCTACGTAGCCGAAATGGCTCCACGGGGGTAACACCGAACCAAACCTACTGCGCGTCGGTATAGGCGGCTTGCGATGCTCACCGTACTTTAGTACGGTTGCGCTTCTCGGCCACCTCTCCCTTCCGCTCGCTACGGTTTTGTTCGGTGTCGGGACGTTGACATCAAAATCAAGATCGTAAAAAAACCCGCTGGCAAGGTCACTTGCCAACGGGTTTTTTCCATTTAAAGCAGCTTATTTTGAAGCAGCTTACTTCGACGTCGTTGCCTTGGCGCCGCTTTCGCCCTCCTTCGCCACCTTGGCGAAGTCGCCCGCCGTCACGATCGACACGGCCGCTGGCTTCAGGTATTCGCGCAGGCTCTGGTTCACTTGCGCCAGGGTCAAGGCTGCCACCTTCGCTTCCAGGTCCTTGTCGTACGCCATGGTGCGATCTTGCGCCAGGTAGCCGGCCAGTTCGCGCGCCAGGCCCGCGTCCTGCGTGCGGCCTACTTCTTCCGATTGCAGCCAGCCTTTCTTGGCTTCCGTCAATTCCTCTTGCGTGAAGCCGTCGGCCAGCACCTTGGCGATTTCCTCACGCAGGGCCGCTTCCACCTTGACCGTGTTTTGCGGCGCGCTGATGGCATACGCCATCCAGTAACCGGCCGGTTCGCGCGACGGCACCGTCACTTGCGAGCCGACGCCGTACGACAAGCCTTCCTTCTGGCGGATGCGGTCGGCCAGGCGGCTGCGCAAGGCGCCGCCACCGAGCATGTGATTGGCCATCAGCAAGGCGGGATAGCTGGCGGCATCATCCTTGAGGGGAATCGGCTGGATGGCGAACAGCACGCTATTCGCCTTGTCCGGCGTTTCCAGGGTGACTTTCTCGCCGCTGACCGGCTTGACGGCATCGGGAATGCGCACGTAGGGCTGCTGCGCCTTCCAGCCGCCGTACAGGCTGGCCACTTGCGCCTTCAGCGCGGCCGGGTCGAAGTCGCCCACGGCGGCAAAGGTGGCGTTCGACGCGCCATAATAGGCGCCATGGAAGGCTTTCACGTCGGCTACCTGGATGGCTTTCCATTGCGCCAGCTCGGCCGGCAGGGTGGCCACATGGCGCACATGGCCTTCCGGCGTGGCGTCGAGCAGGCGGCGGAAGGCGTTCACGGCCAGCGGCTGCGGTTCAGGCAATTCCTGCTCCGCGCGGCCGACGCGCTCGCGCTGCAATTCCAGGAATTCCGTTTCATTCAAGGCGGGCTTTTGCAGCACTTGCGCCAGCAAGTCCATGGCGGCCGGCAAGTTGTCGCGCTTGCCCGTCAACATGGCGGTGACGCCCTCGGCGCCGCCCGTGATGGCCACTTGCATGCCCAGTTGGTCGAACTTGTCCTTCACTTCCTGGCGCGACAGTTTATCCGTGCCGCGCGACAACAAATTGGCCGTGTAGCTGCCCACTTGCCCCTTGCCGCGCAAGCTTTCTTCACTGCCGATCTGCAATTTCAACACGACGCTGACGGTGCTGCCCTTGGTTTTCTTCGGCAACAGGGCGCCCTTCAAGCCATTCGGCAAGGTGAAGCGCTGCGTGCGCGCCTCGATATTGTCGGGGCTCGGATCGAACGCTTCGCCCTGCGCCACGACGGCGCGGCCCGTGTAGCCGGCCAGTTGCGGCGCCACGTCGGCGTAGGCAGGCACGACGGTGCGATCCGGCGCATCGGTGGGAATGAAGCGGCCTAGGGTGCGGTTCGAGCTCTTCAGGTATTTCTCGGCCGCCGCCTGCACCTGCGCCGTCGTCAATTTGTCGAGCTGGTCGCGCTGCAGGAAGAACAAACGCCAGTCGCCGGCCGCCAGCGATTCCGTCAGGGCAATCGTCATGCGCGCCGTGTTCGAGGTGATCAGCTCCACCTGCTTGTTCAGCTGCTGTTTCACGCGCGCCACTTCCGCATCCGTGATGGGCTGCGATTTCAGCTCTTCCAGCACTTTCAGCATGGCCGCTTGCGCCGCGTCGAGGTTGCCATCGACGGGCACCAGCGCGCCGAACAGGTTGTAGCCCGGCTCCAGGTTGCTCACGGAGTTGTATTCGATCTTGCTGGCCAGTTTGGTTTCCACCAGCGCCTTGTGCAGGCGGCCGGCCGGCGCATCCGTCAGCACGTGACCCAGCACCTCGATGGCGACGGCGTCCGGGTTGCCGGACGGCGCCACGTGGTAGCCGGCGCCGACGAACTGCGTGCCGCCGCTGCGGCGCACCGTCACGGCGCGCTCGCCATCTTGCACGGGCTCGGCCGTGTAGGTCGGTTCGATCACGCGCGTCGGTTTCGGGATCTTGCCGAACAGCTCATTGATCTGCTGCAAGACCTTGGCTTCATCGAAGCGGCCCGCCACCATCAGCACGGCGTTATCCGGTTGATAATATTTATGATAGAACGCGCGCAGGCGGGGAATGTTCACCTGCTCGATATCGGAACGGGCGCCGATGGTCGACTTGCCATAGTTGTGCCAGTCGTAGGCGATGGCCTGGATGCGTTCGCTCGTCACGCCGATCGGATCGCTCTCGCCCATCTCGAACTCGTTGCGCACGACCGTCATTTCCCCTTTTTGCGTCTTCGGGTTCCACAGGTCGTTCTGGTCGATGGCCGCGTTGACCATGCGGTCCGCTTCCATGGCCAGCATCTGGCGCAGATTGTCGTCGTTGGCGGGGAAGGTGGCGTAGTAATTGGTGCGGTCGTACCAGGTGGTGCCGTTGAACTGCGCGCCCGTCGAGTTCAGGATCTCGACCGGGGTTTTCGTGCCCTTCCTGACGCCGAAGTTGGCGCTGGGCTTGAACAGCAGGTGCTCGAGCAAGTGGGCCATGCCCGTTTCGCCATAGTTTTCATGGCGCGAACCGACCAGGTAGACGATGTTGGTGGTCAGGGTAGGCTTGCTGGCATCGGGAAACAGCAGCACGCGCAAGCCATTGGCCAGGCGGTATTCGGTGATGCCTTCGACGGACGTGACTTTGACGGCGGCGGCGCGGTTGGGCGCAGCCTTGCCGGCTTTCTGGATCGGTGCCGCTGCTACCGGGGTGGCGGCAAGGATGAACGAAGGCGAGAGGATGCCGGCGGCAAGCAGGAGGGCGGTAATGGGTTTCAAGGCAGAGTCCTGGTAACACTACGTTTAGACAAGCGCACAAGCGGCGCCATGGAAGACAAACGCAAGAATTGCCATGGGCCCGCGCTGCGTCTTCACCGCCCAGGGAAATCATTGCTCTCGCAATTTACGTCATGCTTGTCACTTACGCAAGTCCTGTCATCGAGCGGTTATCTGCCCGTGTTATACTCCGCAGTTCCAGAACTATCTGCCTGTATATGAGACGAGCTCTCGTCCTGCTCTGCCTTTTTGTTTTCATCGCGTTACCCCAGGCGTTCGCCAGCATGGCTTACGCCAGCCCTTCCCCATTCCAGCATGCAATTGCGGCCGGCGCTGCCGCCACGCCCGCTTTCAGCATCGATTGTGCCGACGCCAGCCTCCATGCGGGCCTGCCTGGCGACAGCTGCGATACTGAAGAATGCGACAACGATCCCATCACGCTGTACCCGAGCTCGCGCCAGGGCGCGCCGTTTTGCGCCATCATTTGGCAAGCGGGACCGGGCGCACTTGCCGAAGCGGACGTGCGGCTGGCCACCCGGCCGCCGCGCGTCCGCCCCTGAAGACATGCATGCAGCACCCACACGCCCGGGGCTTTAGCCGCCAGGCACGCTTTACACTGATCGACTTTACAAGGTTACACACATGGAATGGTTATTTGACCCGACAATCTGGGTCGGCCTGCTGACGCTGGTCGTACTGGAAATCGTACTGGGTATCGACAACCTGATTTTCATCGCCATCCTGGCCGAGAAACTGCCGCCGCACCAGCGCGACAAGGCCAGAGTGCTGGGCCTGACCCTGGCCCTCGTCATGCGCCTGGGCCTGCTCTCGCTGATTTCCTGGCTGGTGACACTGACCACGCCGCTGTTTTTTGTCTGGCAATTCTCGTTTTCCGGGCGCGACCTGATCCTGCTCGTCGGCGGCCTGTTCCTGCTGTTCAAGGCCACCACCGAGCTGCACGAGCGCCTCGAAGGCGTCACGCATGCCCAGACGGGGCCGAAAGTCTACGCCGGCTTTGGCCTCGTGGTGGCGCAGATCGTCGTGCTCGACGCCGTGTTTTCGCTCGACGCCGTCATCACGGCCGTCGGCATGGTGGAAAACCTGTACGTGATGATGGCTGCCGTCGTCATTTCCATCGTCGTCATGATGCTGGCCTCGAAGGTGCTGACGCGCTTCGTCAACGCCCACCCCACCGTCGTCGTGCTGTGCCTGAGCTTCCTGCTGATGATCGGCCTGTCGCTGGTGGCCGAAGGCCTGGGTTTCCACATCCCGAAAGGCTATCTGTACGCCGCTATCGGTTTCTCGATCGTCATCGAGTTCTTCAATCAGCTGGCGCGCCGCAACTTTCTCAAGCTGCAGTCGAACGCCCCGCTGCGCGACCGCACGGCGCAAGCCGTGCTGAGCCTGCTGGGCGGACGCAAGGGCCGCGAAGCCGTGGAAGAGCACGAAGTCAAGGAAATGCCCGACGTTTCCGCCTTCGGCGTGGAAGAGCGCAACATGGTCAGCGGCGTGCTGACCCTGGCCGAGCGCTCGATCCGCTCCGTCATGACGCCGCGCGGCGACGTGTCGTGGGTCAACCTGAACGACAGCAGCGAGAAGATGCTGCAATTGCTGCGCGAAACGCCGCACAGCATGATTCCTGTCTGCAATGATGACCTCGATAACGTGGTCGGCATCGCGCGCAGCAAGGACCTCATCGAGGACCTGGTCTCGCGCGGCAAGATCGACCCGGACAGCATGCGCGAAGCCGTCGTCGTGCCGGAAGCGGCCGGCGTGCTGAAAGCCATGGAAACGTTAAAACGTTCGCGCGGCCAGCTGGTGCTGGTGGTCGACGAGTTCGGCACCGTGCAAGGCGTGCTCACGCCGATCGACATCCTGGAAGCCATCGCCGGCGAATTCCCCGACGAGGACGAGCAGCCGGACGTGGAAGTGCTGGGTCCCGGCCACTGGCGCATCGACGGCGCGACGGACCTGCATTACCTGGAGCAAGTGTTCGAGACGGAAACCTTGGTCAGCGAAGATGGCGAGTACAACTCGCTGGCCGGCTTCCTGCTGGCGCATTTCGAAAACATGCCGGCCGTGGGCGAAGTGCTGGAACTCGATGACTTGCGCTATGAAATCGTCGAAGCGGACGAGCGCCGCATCGCCTGCGTGGACGTGCGCCGCATCGAGCCCGATCACAGTTTGTAACACAATGGCAAGCGTGCCCCGCTTGCCATGCCGTATGCTGGGGTCTGCCTTTTCTGGAGACGCCAACATGAAACATTCTTTGCTACGCCTGAGCCTGCTGGCCTGTGCCGCCCTCGGCGGCCACGCCAGTGTCATGGCCGCCTCGCAGTCCGCCACCATCAAACCGGGCCTGTGGCAAGTCGACAGCAAGATGGCGTCGCCGGACGCCGCCACCGACAACGCCATGTCCATGGTGCTGCAGCAGCTGGGCAACCTTCCTCCCGATCAACGCAAGCAGCTGGAAAGCATGGCGGCCAGCCGCGGCATGGCCATGCCCACCGTGGGTGCCGACGGCGCCGTGCGCGTGACGGCCTGCGTGACGCCGGACATGGCGGCGCGCAAGCAAATACCCACGGGCCAGCCCGGCGATTGCAAGTCGAAGAATACGGACATCGCGGGCGGCATGCAGGTGTCGTTCACTTGCGCCAATCCGCAATCGAGCGGCGAAGGCAAGGTCATGTTCACGGGCGACCAGGCGTTCAGCATGCAGCTGGCGGTGACCACCAGCGCGCGCGGCGCGCCGGAACAGGTGAACGTGACGAGCAGCGGCAAGTGGCTGGGGGCCAGCTGCCCTGCCCAGGTGCGGAACGCTCAGAAGCCGTGACGGCATCCCGGATGGAAGGCGCGCAGTCATCCTGCACCGGCCGCCTGGCGGGCGCGGCCGCTCAGAAGCCGTGACGGAAACCCAGATTGAACGCGGCGTCGCCGCGCCCCGCGTCGCTGGCATTGCCCACCGTGTAGCGGGCGCCGTTCTTGTTGTGGATCTTCGCGTAGGACGCGTAGAAATCGCTGCGCCTTGACAGGGAATACGTGAGGCCGACGGCCATCTGGCTGGCGTCGCGGTTGGCCAGGTCGCGGTCATCCTTGCGCACCCAGGACGCCAGCAGCTTGAAGCCGCCCACGGGTACGGACACGCCGAGCAAGGTGTCGCGGCTGTCCGAGGACGACATCGACAGGGCCAGCGCGCTGTAGGCGTTGTTCGGGTCCCATGGCGAACTGCCATAGCCCTTGTTGATGCCGATGGCGGCAAAGGCGGTGGCCACTTTCAGGTCGATATTCGCCGCGATCAGCGTGTTGCGGGCCGACATGTCGATGGCAGGCAGGGTGCCGGAAGCGAGGATGAGGTTATTCTTGCGCTGGTGTGACACGCTGACATTCACGGCGCCGGCCGAATAGCCGAGGGTGGCGCCATACGCGCGGTTGCTGGCATTGCTGTACGGCGACTCGCCAAAGCTGTAGATGGCGCTGGCAGTCACGCCGCGCAAGGCGGGCGTCACGTATTTGACGGTATTGTCGTAGCGTTTCACACTGTAGCCGGCCAGGTTGCTGGCGCTGCCGGCCATGCCGCCCTTGAACGGGTCGGCCACGTCGGTCAGGGCCAGGTAGTGCGGATTGTACTGGCGCCCCAGGGTCAGCGCGCCCAGGCGGCTGTCGAGGCCCACATAGGCCTGGCGGCCGAACAAACGGCCCTCTTCCGACTGGCCCGTGTCGTTCTGGACGCCCGCTTCCAGGGTAAATACGGCGGACACGTCATTGCCCAGGGCTTCGCGGCCCTGCACGCCCAGGCGTGAGCCGGACGCAACGCCGCCGGACACCTTGGCGCCGGCGCAATTGGCGGCACAGCCGCGCTCGGCCACGATGCCCGCGTCGAGCACGCCGTACACGGCAACATTACTGGATGCGGCACTGCCTGCGCCATCGGCAGCCTGGGCCGGTGCAAAGAGCACCCACGGCCCCATCCCTATCACAGCAAGCGCAAAATACGAGGTCTGCATGATAAATATCTCGGTAACGTGAATTGAAACTTCCCGGTATTGATCAGGACATGCGCTGTGTGTCTGATCTTAGTGTTACCTTATCCTCGCTTTTTGTCCAGCCATCCGTGCGTTGTACAACAGAAACTTCAGCTTAGGCCCCGAATGCGCGTCGCGTACTGACAACACGCAAGAGTGACCATGATTCAGGCAATTTGCGGCAAAATGGCGTTAAATGCAGGCCCTGCCGTAAAGCAATGTTCGGTGGCGAACGTTGCGTGATTTGACGCAGGCGGTACACTACTGGTTTTACCGACAGCGGCTCGCCCGTTTTTTCTGCATGCTAGCTATCCTCGAACGCATAGACCCCAACTCCAGCAATATCGACTTGCTGGTGGAATTATTCAACTCTCTGCGTCCCAAGCGCCCCCACGACAGCGCTACCGCGATTGCCAACGTGCGCACCCTGCGCCAGCTTCTCAAAGGTAACCCCGCGCAAGCGCGCGCCCTGCACGAATACGTGCTGCGCGTGCTGGCCGCGCGCCGCCACGCCAGCCTGTACACCGATATCGGCGTACTGTCGAACAGCGGTTTCTTCACGGAATTGAAACGCCGCATCGCCTACCGCATGCTGCCACCCGCCCTCGGCGACGAGTACCTGAACGACGCGCTCGACCAGGTGCTGTACCTGAAAACCGATTATTTGTGGATCAGCAATGTGCCCGCCACGGACTGGCTGGAACTGTTCGACGTGCTCACCAGCGACGACATCGAACTGGCCGTCGGCGATGGCAATATCATGCTGCCGGGCATGCTCGACGCCATCCGCACCCTGTCCTACCGCGTCTGCGCCATGGGCCTGGAGCCGGAACTGACGCGTTTCCACAGCGAAATCGAAGTATTCCAGTCGCCGTTCATGGTGCAGAACACGGAAGTGAACGCCTACCTGGACGCCTACACGAATTTGCTGCACGGCGATCTCGAGCACATCGAGGATGCGCGCCACCTGCTGGTGATGCTGGACCAGTGCGATGCCGTCATCGCCAAGATCCGCAAGAAGGCGCTGTACCAGGGCACCAGCATCCCCCTGACCTACCTGCTGGTGGCGCTGGCGCAAAGCATCGACCGGCTGCGCAAGCTGCTGTTCCTGGTCGACACGAGCGGCGAACTGCCCAGCTCGGCCAACGTGGACATCGCCGCCATCACGGTCGATGCCACGCCGGACCTGCACGATGCGCAGCCCGTCAGCCGCCGGCGCGCGGGCGCCGTCGCGCTGGCGCTGGAACTGATACGCGCACATAACCACAAGTACAAGGTCAGCGACCTGTTCTCCGACAATATCAACTTGCTGGCACGCAATGTGACGGAAAACGCCAGCCGCACGGGTGAGCACTACATCGCGGAAAGCCGGCGCGAAATGGGCGCCATGTTCCTTTCGTCCGCGGGCGCGGGCGTGATCATCGGCTTCATGGCCCTGTTCAAGATACTGATGTCGTATCTGCGCTCGGCGCCGCTGGTCGAAGCGTTCATGTTCAGCATGAATTACTCGATCGGCTTCATGTTCATCCACTTGCTGCACTTCACGGTGGCCACCAAGCAGCCGGCCATGACGGCCTCGCGCATCGCCGCCGGCCTGCACAGCAAGGATGGCCGGAATATCGACCTCGACAGCATGGCGGAACTGATCAACAAGGTCTTCCGCACGCAAAACATGGCCGTGCTGGGCAACCTGGCGACAGCCATCCCCACGGCCTGGCTGATCGCGCTGGGCTACAAGGCGATTACCGGGCACAACCTGGTGACGCCCGAAAAGGCCATGCATTTGCTGCACGATATCGACCCCATCGGCAGTCCCGCCGTCTTCTATGCCATGATTGCCGGCGTGTGCCTGTTCGTGGCCGGCCTGATTTCCGGCTACTATGACAACCAGGCCCTGTACACGCGCTGGGCGCAGCGCATCGCGCAATTGCGCGGCCTGGGCCGCGTGATCGGCCAGGAACGCCTGCAGCGGCTGGGCCTGTATCTGGAAAACAACCTGGGCGGTCTGATGGGTAACTTCTATTTCGGTATCCTGCTCGGTTCCATCGGCACCCTGGGTTTCCTGATCGGCTTGCCCATCGATATCCGCCACATCACCTTCTCGGCCGCCAACTTCGCCACGGCCCTGGTGGGCCTCGACCACAACATGAGCTGGCAACTGGCCGTCAAGTCGCTGTCGGGCATCTTCGCCATCGGCACGGCCAATTTGCTGGTCAGCTTCGGCCTGGCCCTGTGGGTGGCCCTGCGTTCGCGCCAGGTGCGCTTCAAGCACGGCATGCAATTGCTGAAGATACTGGGCAAGCGCTTCCTGAAGTCGCCCATCGTCTTCTTCTTTGGTTCAAAAAACCCGCCGCCACTGGCACTGGCCGATGATTCGGCAAACCTGTCACCCACCACCAAGGCTCAAAAATGACCGCTCGGCGCATGCGACCCTGCCTCACCGCCCTACTGCTGTGCTGGACCCTGGCTGCATGCGCCTCGCTGCCCAATGTCAAGAACCTCAACACCACCCTGGAGCCGGTGGCCAAGCCCAAGGTGATCACCGGCAAGGGTGCCGTGCTGAACGTCAACAGCCGCGCCGCCCTGCTCAACAAGCGCTGGGCCAAGTCCGGCATGGACTTGAAGACCCAGGCCGCGCTGGAAGAGGCGGCCACGGGCGTGCCTTTGATCAAGGGCAACAAGGTGACCCTGCTGTTTGACGGTCCGCAAACCATGGCCGCCATGTTCCAGGCCATCAGCGAAGCGAAGACCAGCATCAACCTGGAAACGTATATCTTCGACCAGGACCCGCTGGGCCTGAAGTTTGCCGACATGCTCATCGAAAAGCAGCAATCGGGCGTGACGGTCAACGTCATCTACGACAGCGTGGGCACCCTCGGCGTGCCGCAGGCGTTCTTCGACCGCATGCGCGCGGCCGGCATCCACCTGGTGGCCTTCAACCCCGTCAACCCGGCCAAGCTCAAGGGCGATGACTGGAAGATCAACAACCGCGACCACCGCAAGGTGCTGATCGTCGACGGCAAGACGGCATTTACGGGTGGCATCAATATCAGCGACACCTACGCGAAAAGCTCGCTGTTCCGCTCGAAATCGAAGCCCACCGACAAGAAGGACGTGGGCTGGCGCGATACCCACGTGAAAGTGGAAGGCCCGGCCGTGGCCGCCTTCCAGTGGCTGTTCATCCGCACCTGGGCCCAGCAAGACCAGGCCGACTTGCCGGACGCCAATTATTTTCCGACCCTGTCGGAAGTGGGCGACAAGCTGGTGCGCGTGGTGGCCAGCGAACCGGACGGCGGCTTTGAAATCTACAAGGCGTACATCCTGGCCATCCAGGAAGCCAAGAAATCCATCCACATCACGTCCGCCTATTTCGTGCCCGACCAGCAGACGGTCGACGCCCTGATCGCGGCCGCGAAACGGGGCGTCGACGTCACCGTGGTGTTGCCCGGCGTGTCCGACAGCGGCCTCGTGTTCCATGCGGGACACGCGCTGTACGACCAGTTGCTGGCCGGCGGCATCCGCATCTTCCACTTGAAACTGGCCGTGCTGCACGCCAAGACGGCCGTCATCGACGGCGCCTGGTCGACCGTTGGCTCGACCAACATCGACATGCGCAGCTTCCTGCATAACAGCGAACTGAACGTGATCGTGCTGGGCGACAGCTTCGGGCGCGAAATGGAAAACGCTTTCCAGGAAGACTTGCGCGACTCGGAAGAAATCACCAGGGCGAAATGGGAAACGCGGCCCATCTCGGACCGCATGAAGGAGTGGGCGGCCCGCTTCATGAACTACTGGCTATAACGAAGTAGCCATCAAAAAGTCCAGGGCGTTGTTGCATTGCCTCGCCGTACTATTCGTACTGTCTTCGGCAACGCGCCTAGCCCTGGCCATTTTGCCGGCCACTCCGACGACAGGTGCAGGTCGGTGCAGGTCGGTGCAGGTCGGTGTAGGTCGGCGTAGGTCGGCGTAGGTCGGATTAGCGCAGCGTAATCCGACATCACCACAGACATCACCACAGCTATTACCAAAGCCAACAATAGCGTCGGATTACGCGCGGCCTTGCCCCGCTCATCCGACCTACAGCGGCCGCAAGCTGGCCCATACGCCGCCCTGGCGCTCGAACGCTTCCGTGCTGACTTTTTCAAAGTCCGCACTCGCCTCATCCCAGCTGTAGCGCTCGACTCGGATGCAGCTGTTTTCCACGCGCAGCACGTTGAAGGAGTTCGACTCGCCCCGGCCCCGCGTGGACGTGGCCGTGCCCGCCTGCACCATCAGGGCAGCGTAGCCGGCGATCTTGTAGCGTTCGGCCGTGTTGCCCGCCACGCTGGCATGCAAGTGCCCGGCCAGCAACAGATCCACGCCGCATTCGGAAAACATTTGCAGCGCCTGCGGGGCGCGGTCGACCAGATCATCCTCGTCGAAGTGCTCGGGCAAGTCAAATGGATGGTGCGTGACGATGATGCGCGTCAAACCGGGCGGCAAACGGCCCAGGCGTTCACGCAGGAAATCGATCTGCTCGTGGCTGATGCGGCCATCCTTGAAGGTCAGCGAGCGGGCCGTATTGATGCCCAGCACGGCGATTTCCTCGTCCACATATTCGGGCGACAAATCGTCCGTCACATGGCGCCGGTACTTCACCAGCGGCGTCAGGAAGCGGGAAACGACGTTGTACAGCGGCACGTCATGGTTGCCCGGCACCACGATCTGCGGCCCCGGCAAGCTGTCGAGAAAGTGCCGCGCCTGCTGGAATTCGGCGCTGCGCGCCCGTTGCGTGAGGTCGCCCGAGACCACCACCACATCCGGCTCCAGGCGCTCGACCAGCGCGCGCAAGGGCGCCAGCAGGTCGGCATCGACCCTGCCAAAATGCAAGTCGGATACATGCACGATGGTACGCATGGCGTTCTCCTAGCTGGCCGCGGGCACGGGCGCCGGCACGATCACGTCGAGCGCGGCCGTGCGGATGCGGTAATGCAGCGGCGTATTCATGACCGTGACTTCGCCATCCGTGGCCACGCGCAGACGGCGGTGTTGCGTGGCGATTTCCAGGTCGGTGGCCGTCAACACGTCGAAATCCTTGGCCTGCGACAACTTGCCGAACAGCGCGTGCAAGGCCAGCTTCAGCAAGCCCAGGCGGCCCGGGCGCTGCGCCACATACAGGCTCAGCTGGCCACCATCGAGCCGCTCGCGCTCGCCGATATTCAAGCCTTCCATCAGGTATTCATTATTGCCGATGAAGACGAAAGGCGTGCGCCGCGCATGCACGGCATCGTTGAGCTTTAATTGCACGCTGAGGAAGGGATAGCGGCGCAGCGCAGCCAGCAAGGCCCAGCTGAAGGCCAGCCACTTGCCCCGCCCCAGCCGGCGCTGCTGCTTTTCGCGGTCGCGCACGATATCGGGATACAGGCCCAGGCTGGAATTGTTCAGGAAGATGCGGCCGTTCACTTCGCCCACGTCGACCTGATGCCGCACGCCCCGCGCCACGTTGGCAATCGCCGCATCGAGCTCGAGCGGGATATTCAAATCCTTGGCGAAATGGTTCAGGGTGCCCAGTGGCAAGACGCCAAACGGCGTGCCGCTGCCGACAACGACGGACGCGACGGCATTGATGGTGCCATCGCCGCCGCCGGCCACGACGATGGGCGCGCCATCGCGCAAGGCTTGCTCGGCCGTGGCGATCATGTCGGCGCCGCTTTGCGCCAGGGTGATGGCAGCGTCGAGCCCCACGGCGGCAAAACCCGCTTCGAGCTGCTGCGCCCAGTCGGGCGCGTAGCCGCAACCGGCGCCCGCATTGATGATGACTGCAATCTTGCTCAGGATTATTCCCCTTATCTGGTTTGCCGGATATGCCGGCGGCGGCGCAGGGTGGACACGCCGGCGATGCAGATGGCCAGCCAGCCATAGCTTTCCGCCATGGCCGCCAGCACATCGCTCAGGTAATGTGCGCCCAGGTAGATGCGGCTGAAGCCCACCAGCGCCGCCATCAGGAAAGCCGCTAGCGCGATGGCGATGCGCTTGCCCCACGCGCCCGGCGCCGTCTGGCAAATCAGGTAGGCGGCCAGCAAGCCGTACAGTGCCGTCGAGGTGGCAGTATGGCCACTGGGAAAGCTGTAGGTGCTCAGGGCCGTCTGCAGGATGGGCTCGTCAAAGCTGGGCCGCGCGCGGACAAAGATGTACTTTAGCAGCAGGTTCAAAAACATGACGCCCGGCATGGTGATGACCAGGGTGAACAGCCAGTACGTGGCGCCCTTGCGGTGCAGATACCAGCCCAGCAAGACGGCCAGGGTGATGGCGCCGATCACGCCATGCATGTGCGTGACGACCAACAGGCAGCTGGTGATCCATGGCACGGCATGCTGGTTGAACCACTGCGCCACCTGCAGGTCGATCACCGTGATCCGGGCCATGCCCATGACGGCTTCTGCGATCTCGTGGAACACGACGATGGCCACCAGCATCAGCGCCACGCCGACCGTCATATGTAGGCCCAGCTCGCCTTCGGGCGACAGGCGCGCCTCGACGAAGCGGCGCAGTTTCGTGGTCCAGCCCGTGGTCATGCCCATGTCATTTTTCTCTTGCAAACTCATCTCTCTTTCATGTCCCTGGTACTGATCAAAAAAACCACACCAGTAAAAAAATACTGTTTATTCATACAGTAGCTGTGTATTCATACAGTACTTATGCTATTCTGATGACTCGTTCAACACATCTCCCTCAAAGGAATTGTCATGGCAACATTGAATAGCGGTTTTGGCTCACGGTTCGGCCTGGAATACGCCCCAAGCTCTTTCCTCGTCCGCATGGGCAAGCGCGAAATCCTCGTCTGCCGCGACTTCCGCAAGCGCTACTACACCGTCAATCCCTTGATCGAGTGCGGTACGGGCATCGAGCCGGGCTATGTTGAAGTGCTGCTGATGCGCCGTTGGCTCCTCATTTTATCCAAGGCGCATTAAGAATGACTTTAAAACATGGTGCTTGCACCCTGTTTTAAAGTCAGCTCGCCCGGCCACGCCGGGAACGTCCCGGTACCGGCCAGCGGCAGCTGGCCGACCCCTCACTACCGTGTGCGTTCCGGCGCGGCCGGGCTGGCAGGTGTCTCAGCCACTGCGCCGGCAAGCGCGTTCGCAGCTACGTTGGCAGGGGGCACGCGGTCAGTCACATTCGCTTCATACCACAGCGTGACGAACAGCACCATCACGACGGGGCCGATGAACAGGCCCACGAGACCCAGGGTTTCCACGCCGCCCAGAATGCCGAACAGCACGGCCAGGAAGGGCAAGCGGGTGGCGTTGCCGATCATGCCGGGGCGCACGAAGTGGTCGGCAACGAACAGCACGATGGTGCCCCACACGGCCACGCCGATGGCGGCGCCCACATTGCCCTGGAAGACCAGCAAGGCAGCCGCGCAACCATATGCGAGCGGCGCGCCGAATGGAATGATGGCCAGGATGCCCGTGGCAAAGGCCCACAGGGCCGGTGACGGCAAGCCGGCGATGGCGTAGGCGATGCCGATCAGCACGCCTTCGGCCAGGCCCACCAGCACCAGGCCATTGACGGTCGCGCGTATGGCCGTGGGAATCTTTTGCGCATAGCGGCCCCACCGTTCGGGACGCAAAAAATGGCTGCCGACGGCCGTGATCTGGCGCGTCAGCGCTTCGCCATCCTTGTAAAAGAAAAACAGGCACAAAAACGCCAGGCCGAAGTCGACCAGGCGGTGGAACACGTCCGCGCCGAGGATTTTCAGCATGTCGCGCGCGGAATGAAAACCGCCCACGGCACTGCCCGCAAAGAAGTGGCCAAGGCCGTGGGGCTGGCTCAGGGTGGCTTGCCACCAGTCGCGGATGGCGTCGCCGGCCAGCGGTATGTGTGCTGTCCAGTCCGGCACGGGCAAGCCATTGCTATTCGCATTGACGATAAAATTGGCCAGCACGGGCACTTCGCGCGCCGCCTGCGCCACGCCGAACAGTACGGGAATGATGAAGATGCAGGCAAATGCCAGGGTCAGCACGGCTGCCGAGACGATGGTGCGCTGACCCAGCGCCGCGCGCACGCGCAGGTACAAGGGCCAGGTGGCCACGCACAGGATGCCGGCCCACACGAGCGGCAAAAAGAAACGCTGCATGACGAATGCCGTCACGGCGATCAAGGCCAGGGAAAAGCCTGCGCTGACAATATCGCGCTGGGTATCGTTCATGCTGCTCCATTCGTGCCCGGCGCCACCAGCCGCCGGTTTTCGCTATGCGCCAGTTGCGCAGACGTAGCGTAACACGGAGGTTCGCCGCATTACACGAGACCCAGCTCCGCCGGTTTCACGCCGGCAAACACGTGGTCGAGCTGCGCCGAGGTCAAGCCGAACGTGCGGCGCAGCAAGCCGCCCAGCACGGCGCGGTATTCATTGAGCACAGGCATGTCGCGGTTCTGGAACAGGTTCGCCTGCGCAATCGCCACTTGCTCGCCCGCCACTTGTTTGCCCTTGATGCCGCCGCCCAGCACCCAGAACACGCTGCCGTGGCCATGGTCCGTGCCGCGGTTGCCGTTTTCGCGGAAGGTACGGCCAAATTCGCTGACCACCACCACCACGGTATTGCGCCAGGCGCTGCCCATTTCCTGCGAAAACGCGGCCAGGCCCCGACCCAGCTCATCGAAGCGCCCGGCCAGATAGCCATTCGCGCCGCCCTGGCCCACGTGCGTATCCCAGCCGCCCACGTCGACGAAACCGATGTTGTATTTATCTTTCATCAAACGGGCGATGCGCTGCGCTTCCAGTTCAAAGCCCTTGGTACTGATGGCATTGCGGTTGGCCGCCTGCATCTCGCCCGTCAACTCTTTCGTCACGTCATCGCGCACGACAAAGCCCGCGCTGACGGGTTGCTGCAAGGGCGTGCCCCGGTACATGGCGGCGATGATCTGGCTTTGACGCGCATCAATGCCCGGCTTGCCCACCGAGCGCAACGCCATGTTCGGCACTTGCACGCCGCCCTGGAAGATCAGCGGCAACTGGTCCGTGAAGGCGATGGCGGGAGTGGCCGGATTGGCCTTGCTGCCATTCAAGGTCTGTACCAGGCGGTTCAGGAAGCCCGAACGGAAGTCGCGGCGCGTGTTGATCTCTTGCCCCAACTCGATCGTATCCTGCGTCTCGAAATGGCTGCGCGTCAAATCCGTCGTGCCGGCAAATGGAATGAAGGCCGCCTCGCCGCTATGGAACATGGGGTGGATGGTCTCGCGCAAGGCCGGATGCAAGGCCCAGTCGGCGGTCAGGGCCAGCGCGCCGTTTTCCGCACCCGGTTTTGCGATGGCGATATTCGGCCGCGATGCATAGTAAAAATCGCTGCCGACCGGCACCAGCAAATTGTTCGCGTCATAGCCGCCCCGCAAGAATACGAACAGCAGCTTCGCATCCGTGGCCGGTGCGGCCAGCAGCCTGCCCGCGTGGGTGAGCAAGGGCGCGGCGGCCAGGGCTTTCAGCAAGTCACGACGGTTCATGGCAATCCTCCGATTTCAACTTAACGGTGCATCATTTCTGGAGACGAGAGCAAGAAGGTATTCCACTCCTGCGGCGAAGCGGCCTGCTCCAGGGCCTGGCGCGTGGCCGGACTCAAACCTGGCTGCAGCGACTGGTAATACAGGGCGCTGGCCAGTTGCGGGAACGCGACTTTTTCCTGCGGCTGCGGACCATCCGTCTTGAACAGGCCGGCGCTGCCCGAGCCGATGGTGCGGGCGATATCGAAACGCGTCGTCATCTGGCCGGGACTGGCCCAGGAGGCGTCCGTCAAGGGATAGCCGTCCGGCGTCTGGTGTCCGTACAGGGGCTGGCCCATGCGCGACAGCCAGTTCAGCATGGGGCCCGCGTTCAGGATGGGCTTGTCGTCATAGCTGAGGCGCACGGCCGACACCACATAATGCATGGGGTCCTTGAATTTCTTGCCCAGCGATTGCCGGAACTCCGGGCTCTGGAACATGGTTTGCAGCACGTCGGCAATCATGCCATCGCTCTGCTGGAAGGTGGCGGCCATGCGCGCCACCAGGGGCGCGGGCGGATTGTCGCCGACGAAATACTGGGCCAGCTTGCCGCTGATAAAGTGCGCGGTGGCGGGACTGCGGCTGAGGCGGTCCAGCGCTTCATCGAGCTCGGCCAGCCCCCTGCCCTTCACCGTTTGTCCCAGGAATTGTTTATCGCCGTAATCGTGGCGGTTCGGATTGAACTCGAACAAGCCCCGGCGCACGTATTGCGATTGCAGCGCCGGTTTCACCTTCGGCGTGTCCGTGCCCAAATTCACGCCCACGCCCGTCAGGATGCGCGCCAGTTCCTGCACATCGGCCTGGCTGTAGCCGCCGTTCACGCCCAGGGTGTGCAGCTCCATCAGCTCGCGCGCATAGTTTTCATTGATGCGCTTGGCGGCGTTGGCTTCATTGTCCAGGTAGCGCAGCATGGCCGGATGGTGGACGGTGGCGCCCAGCAAGTCGCGAAATTTCCCCAGCGCGTGCGGCGCGATGGCGTTCGCCTCGTAATCACCGACCATGGCGCGCAAGTTGTGCTTGCCCTGGTGCACGCTGAAATGGTTGAGCCAGAACCAGCTCAGCTGCTGCTGCAACTGGTTGGGCGAATACACGTCCAGCAACAGGGAACGCGTGGCCGCTTCGCGCGCCAGGCGGTTCAGTTCCTGCTGGTAATCCTTTTGCGCCTGCTGCTTCGCCATGTCATCCATGACGCCGGCCGACTCCTTGCGCTTTTGCTCCATAGAAACCACCAATTGATCGAGCGGCACCTGGCTGATGGTCATGGCATCGATTTGCGCGGCGATGGCTGGCGGCAAGGCCGCTTTTCCTGGATGCAACTGCGCCTGCAGCCAGGCGTGCCAGCCTTGCGCCTGCACCTGGCGCACGCTGCCTCCGTTCACGCCCCAGCTGACCCGCTCCAGCATGGCGACGTCCTGTGCGGGACTGGTTTGCGCAGGATGATCGGTCTGGACGCCAGCTCCGGTTGCGGCGCAGCCGGCCAGCAAGAGCAGGGAAATCAAGGTCGTCGGCAATAGTCGGTGCGGGGTCATGGCGGTCCTTCAAGCGGTTTCATGCAGAATGCTTGAGGGTACGCCCAGGTTGACCTGCGCATGATTGCCATTTGCAACGAGTTGTAATCAAGCACGATGGTTCACCAGCCCAGCCCTCGCCGGTATGGGAACATGATGATGAATCATCTCGGATAAAATGTTATCGGGAGAATTGCGCATTGCAATGGCAAATGCGTATTTTCTCCCGCACCAGACATTATCCATACAATACGTCCACATTAAAAAGAAATGAAAATATTATTTATCGCTGCATTAGGAACGTTATCGCTGATTCAAGCACCGTCAGCCTTGGCGGAGAATCTGAATGGGAAAACGCTGTATGTCCAGAGATGTGCCGTGTGCCATGGCGCGGAGATCAAGGGCACGGGGCCATTGGCGAATAAAAGCAATCCACCCACGCCCGACCTGACCACCGCCGCATTCAAAAAACGCCTGAAGGATTATCCGGGTGTGATCGTATCCTCGGTCATCCTGCGTCCGAATGGCGATCTGATTCCAAAGACCTTGAAAGAGAATGGCGTCAAGATCGCGCCATATGCCTGGCGGGTAAAGGATTTTCGCGATTTGAATCAATATATGAGCGATGTGATTTTCAAAAATCGCTGATATCGGAATCAGCGGCGGGCGCGCCGCGAATGAGCCATTTCCGCCCGACGATGTTTTTATACAGCCGCAGACTTGTCGCGCAGGAAATCGCGCAATTGCAGCACCAGCGGCGTGACCTGCGCCCGGTGCGTGCAGACCAGGTGCAAGGGCGTGGCTTCGCCCGCCACGCCGGGCAACAACGCTTGCAGGCGGCCGGCGGCCAGGTCGCCAGCCACGTCGAGCCGCGACTTATAGGCGATGCCCAGGCCCGCCACGGCCCAGCGGCGCACCAGGTCGGCGTCATCGGCGCTGCGGTTGCCGCTCACGGACACCGTCACTTGCTCGCGCTGGGGCAGGCGGTAAAAGGTCCAGCGGTCGTGCAAGCCGTCTTCCAGCGAGAAGCGCAGGCAATTGCGCTGCGACAAATCTTCCAGCGCCAGCAGGGGGCCATGTTCGCGCAGGTAGGCGGGCGACGCCACCAGCACCCGGTCGTTGGCGGGCGCAATCGGCATGGCGATCATGCTCGAATCGTCTTGCTGGCCATAGCGGATGGCCACGTCGACTTGCTGGCGCACCATGTCGGCCACCCGGTCGCTGACGCTGAGCTGGTAATGCAGTGTCGGATGGCGCAGCTGGAATTCATCCAGCCAGCCCAGCATCAGGTTGCGGCCCAGGTCGGAGGGCATGGCAATTTTCAAGGTTCCACCGAAACTGTCCTTGCCAGCCAGCAGCGCATCGTGGCCTGCGCGCAGCAGGCGCAAGGCTTCGCGCGCGTGTTCCAGGTATTGCGTGCCTTCCGGCGTCAGGCTCAGCGAACGGGTCGTGCGGGCCAGCAGGCGCAAGCCCAGCTCCCCTTCCAGGCGCTTGACGGCGGCGCTGGCCAGCGCGGGCGAGATGCCGATCTCGCGCGCGGCCGCCGACAAACTGCCGCGGTCGGCCGTGCGCACAAACACCTGCAAGTCATCGAGTCGCAGCAATTTTCAGCATTCCTTTGAAAGTGTTTCGGTACGCGCCCCCTGTTTCCAGGGCGGCATTGCCACCATCATACGGTATCCACCCAACGAGGAAGCACATGAAAGCCATCGCCTACCACCACAGCCTGCCCATCACGGATGCCAACGCCCTGCTCGACATCGAGCTGCCCGTGCCCGTCGCCACGGGGCGCGACCTGCTCGTCGCCGTGCACGCCATCTCCGTCAATCCCGTCGACACCAAGGTGCGCAAGAACCGCGCGCCGAAAGCGGGCCAGCCGGAAGTGCTGGGCTGGGATGCGGCCGGCGTCGTCACCGCCGTCGGCCCCGACGCCACCCTGTTCCGGGTGGGCGACAAGGTCTGGTACGCGGGCGCCATCAACCGTCCCGGCAGCAACAGCGAATTCCAGCTGGTCGACGAGCGCATCGTCGGGCACATGCCGGCCAGCCTCGACTTTGCTCCGGCGGCCGCCCTGCCGCTGACGGCGATTACGGCCTGGGAATTGCTGTTCGACCGCCTGCAGCTCAGCCGCGACAAGAGTCTGACGGGCAAGTCGCTTCTCGTGATCGGCGCGGCTGGCGGCGTCGGCTCCGTGCTGCTGCAACTGGCGCGGCAATTGACAGGCGTCACCATCATCGGCACGGCATCGCGCGCGGAAACGGCGGACTGGGTGAAGGAACTGGGCGCCCACCACGTGATCGACCACAGCCTGCCGCTGGCGGGGGAAATCACGCGCCTGGGCTTGCCGCCCGTCGATTATGTGATCAGCCTGAACCAGACCGACCAGCACTTCGAGCAGATCGTGGAACTGATCGCGCCGCAGGGCAAGTTCGCCCTGATCGACGACCCCGAGCACATCGACGTGCGCAAGTTCAAGGGCAAGAGCGTGTCGCTGCACTGGGAACTGATGTTTACCCGTTCGCTGTTCCAGACGGCCGACATGGTCAAGCAGCATGATCTACTGGAAGAGCTGGCGCAGCTGGTGGATGCGGGCACCATCAAGACCACGCTGGCCGAGCGCTTCGGCACGATCAATGCGGCGAATTTGAAGCGCGCGCATGCCCTGCTGGAAAGCAATACTGCCAGAGGCAAGATCGTACTCGAGGGTTTCTAGACTCAGGTAATCAAAATGGCCCGGAAATCATTGACGTTCGTCAATGTCGGACCCGTGACCACGCTGTCTCCCAGCGCCTGGAAGAAGCCGTGGCCATCGTTGTTGTCCAGGCTGTCGCGGGGCTTGATGCCCTGGGCCCAGGCCCGCTGCAGGGTGTCCGGTGCCAGCACCGCGCCGGCGATGTCTTCCTGGCCGTCGACGCCATCCGTGTCGCCGGCCAGCGCGTGGATGCCCTCGCGCCCATCGAGCGCGATGCCCAGCGCCAGCAGGAATTCCACGTTGCGCCCGCCGCGCCCGTTGCCGCGCACGGTGACCGTCGTTTCGCCGCCCGACAGCAGCACGCACGGGGCGGAAAACGGCTGGCCCCGCTGCGCCGTCTGCAGCGCGATGCCGGCCATGACTTTCCCCACGTCCCGCGCCTCGCCTTCCAGGCTGTCGCCTAATATATACGGCGTGACGCCGGCCGCGCGCGCCACCTGCGCCGCCGCCTCCAGCGCCATCTGCGGCGTGGCGATCAGGGTCGTGTGCGTGCGCGCCAGGCGCGGATCATCGGGTTTCACGGATTCGCCGCGCCCGCTTTCCAACGCGGCGCGTATGCTGTCCGGCAAGTCCATGCCATAGCGGCGCACGATGGCCAGCGCATCCTCGCAGGTCGTCGCGTCGCCCACCGTGGGGCCGGAAGCGATATCGCCCAGCTTGTCGCCGGGCACGTCGGAAATCGCCAAAGTGATGACTTGCGCCGGATGGCAGGCGGCCGCCAGGCGCCCGCCCTTGATGGCGGACAAATGGCGGCGCACGCAATTCATTTCGCCGATGGTGGCGCCGGACGCCAGCAGCGCGCGGTTCAAGGCTTGCTTGTCGGCCAGGGTGATGCTGTCCAGCGGCAAGGCCAGCAGGGACGAGCCGCCGCCCGAAATCAGGCACAGCACGGTGTCGTCCGCCTGCAGGTTGCCGACCAGTTCCAGCATGCGGCGCGCCGCGTCCATGCCGGCCTGGTCCGGCACGGGATGCGACGCTTCGACGATCTCGATGCGTTCGCACGGCACGGCATAGCCGTAGCGCGTGACGACCAGCCCGGACAACGGCCCCGGCCAATGCCGTTCCACGGCTTGCGCCATGGCGGCCGACGCCTTGCCGGCGCCGATGACGATCAGGCGGCCCTTGGGCGCCGGCGGCAGATGGGGCGGTATGCAGTGCGATGGCTGGGCCGCTTCGATGGCGGCCTGGAACATGGCTTGCAGCAAGGCGCGCGGCGCCGGGGTGGTCGTCATTCTCAATTCCTCCGGTTCGATGGCAGCTTCGTTCAACGGTTCACGATGCGCGCGGGCACGCGCAGCACCAGTATGGCGCCCAGCAGCATGACTGCGGAAAGAATATACAGGGCCACGTCGGTGCCGCCCGTCGCATCCTTGATCCAGCCGACGAGGAAGGGACTGACGAAACCCGCCACCTGGCCCAGCGAATTGATCAGCGCCAGGCCGCCGGCCGCCGCCGCGCTGCCGAGAAACGCCGTCGGCAGGGGCCAGAACATGGGCAGGCCGGACAGCGCGCCCATGGTCGCCAGCGACAGGCCGATCAGGGCGACGACCACGTTGCCGTGCGCCTGGGTGGCCAGCAGCAAGCCGCACAGCGCCATCAGCAGGGGGCCGCTCAAATGCCAGCGGCGTTCCTTGTGCTTGTCGGCCGAACGGCCCACCCAGATCATGAAGATGCTGGCGCACAGGTAGGGAATGGCGCTGATCCAGCCCACGGCCACGGGGCTGGCGAAACCCAGCGACTTGACGATGGTGGGCAGCCAGAAGTTGATCGCATATACGCCCATCTGGATGCAGAAATACACGAGGCCCAGCATCCACACGTGCTTGTTGCGCAGCACGCTGGCAAAGGTGTCGGCCGTATTCGCGCTGTTGCGGCGCTGGCGTTCGTCCTCGTCGAGGTCGGCGCGCAGCAGCTGCTTTTCTTGCGCATTCAGCCACTTCGCCTGGGCGATGCCGTCATTCAGCAGCACGTACACGAGAAAGCCCAGCAGCACGGTGGGAATGCCTTGCAACAGGAACATCCATTGCCAGCCGGCCAGGCCGCCATGGCCCGCGAACGATTGCATCATCCAGCCCGACAGGGGGCTGCCCAGCAAGCCGGAAATGGGAATGGCCGACATGAACAGGCCCATGATGCGGCCACGGCGCGAAGCGGGATACCAGTTCGTAAAGTACAGCACGATGCCGGGGAAGAAGCCCGCCTCGAACACGCCCGTGATGAAGCGCAGCGAGTAGAACGCGGCTGGCGTGGTGACGAACATCAGGCAGGCCGAGGCGATGCCCCAGGCGATCATCAGGGTGCCGATGACCTTGCGCGCGCCCAGGCGGTGCAAGAGCAGATTGCTGGGCACGCCGCTGGCCACGTAGCCGATGAAGAAAATGCCCGCGCCCAGGCCGTACACGCTCTCGCTCCATTGCAGCGCATCGAGCATTTGCAGCTTGGCAAAGCCGACATTGACACGGTCCAGGTAATTGAACAGGTAGCAGATGAAGATGAAGGGGATCAGATGCAAGGTGACCTTGCGGTAGGCGCCTTCGCGCACGCGGTCCTGCGCGGACGCGCCGGCGGACAGGCTGGCGCCTGGATGGGTGGTCATGGGTGTCTCCTGACTATTTTTTTATGGGATATGGCCAGTCCATCGTACAATCGCCAACAGAAACAGTCATCGTGCGGATGCATGAAGAAATTGGACTTCCTATACGATGATTCCATGCAAATGCACAAGAGCATAAGGCGGACACCCATGCCGAACATCGACCTTCCCCTGGCGCAAGACATCGTCCAGCGCACCATGCACATCATTCCCTTCAGCGTGAACGTCATCGATGCGCGCGGCGTGATCCTGGCCAGCGGCGACCCGCAGCGCGTGGGCGACCTGCATCCGGGCGCGCAACTGGCACTGGCGCGGCGCGCCAGCGTGGAAATCGGCGCGGCCGACATGGCCAGGCTGCCCGGCACGCGGGCCGGCATCAACCTGCCCCTGGCGGTGCGCGGCGAGATTTGCGGCGTGCTGGGCCTGACGGGCGAGCCGGATGCCGTACGCCAGTTCGGCGAACTGGTGCGCGCCATGGCGGAAATGATGCTGGAGCAGGCGCGGCTGGTCAGCGAGCTGCAGCACGAAAAGCGCTACCGCGAGGAATTCGTGTTCCAGCTCGTCTACCGCACGGGCATTTCAGATGCCAGCATGCAGGCGTGGGCGGCGCGTCTGGCGCTGGACTTGCGCGTGCCGCGCGCCATGTTCGTGCTGGAAATACCCGCTGCGGGCGAAGGCCCGGGCGAGCGGCTGGACCAGGTGCTGACGCAGCTGCAGCAGGTGCAGTCCGACCTGTCCGCGCGCTGGCCTGCCCTGCTGACGGCCGTCGTCTCGCCGGGCGAACTGGTGCTGCTCGACGCCTTTCCCGCCAGCGGCCCGCAGCAGGCGCGCGCGGCGCAGGCCAGGCAGCGCCTGCTCGAACTGCACCAGGTGGCGCAGCAGGCGCTCACGCCGCCCGCCACCCTGGCCATGGGCGTCGCCTTGCCGGGCCTCGATGGGGCGACGGCGTCGTATGAATCGGCGAAGCAGACGGCGCGCGTGGGGCGCGCCCGCGATGGCGCGCATGCCACTTTTTCCTATCTGGAACTAAGCCTGCCCGTGCTGCTGTCCGGCCTGCAAGCCGGTTGGCAGGCCGAGCAATTGCGCCAGACCCTGGCGCGCCTGCAGGCGCACGACCGCAAGTCGGGCACCCTGATGCGCACGCTGGCCGCCTGGTTCCGCCACCACAGCCACCCGATGGCCACGGCCAGGGCCCTGCACATCCACCGCAACACGCTCGATTACCGGCTGCAAAAGATCGCCGAACTGACGGGGCGGGACCTGGACGACACGGATGACCGCCTGCTGCTGTATGTTGCCCTGCAGCTCAATGACGGCACGCCCGTCTACAATGACGGCTCGACTATAAAAACAGGAATGCAATGAACGACGCCATCGAATGGACTGGACTGGCCCGCACCTTCGGGCTGTTTACCGTCACGGCCGTGGCCGAACTGCTGGGCTGCTATTTGCCCATGCTATGGCTGAGCAACAAGGGCAGCGCCTGGCTGCTGTTGCCGGCCGCCGTCAGCCTCCTGATCTTCGTGTGGCTGCTGACCTTGCATCCAGCCGCCAGCGGCCGGGTGTACGCCACGTATGGCGCCATCTATATCGCCACGGCGCTGGGATGGCTGTGGCTGGTGGATGGCGTCACGCCGGCCTGGACGGACATCGCCGGCGTGGGCCTGGCCCTGGCCGGCGCCGCCGTCATTGCCATGGGGCACAAGACGGCTTGACGTGCATCAGGCGGCGTGCGCGCGGAAATTCGTTTCCGCCGACCATGCCGCGCTGGCGCGGGCCAGCAGGACGGCTTCGCCATCGGCCAGCCAGTCGTCCGCATCGGCGATCTTCCACATGGCTTGCAGCAGTTTGCGGCGCAAGTCCGGGTCATCGATTTCATCGAGCAAGCTGTCGATCACGCCATTGGCCAGTTGCACGGCGCCATGCACGGTCGAGGTCAGCATGTCGTCGCACAAGTCTTGCAGCAGTTGCTGGAAGGCCACCGGTTCCAGCTCGATATGCTCGAGGATCTTGCTGCGGTGCATGGCTTGCAGCTCGGCGCTGGCCAGGTTGCCATCGACCACCATCATCAGGGCCAGGATACGTCCCGCTGCCTGGGGACTATTCACTTCGTACGTACGCATGATTTTTCTTCCATTGTGAGGTTAAAGAGCGCGCCACCGCCACGCGGGGCGCGCCGTACTGCTGTTTTACTTTTTGTCGCTGCGGGTGATGAACACGCTGGCCACGCAGCTCGACACGATCAGGACTGCCACCACCAGCAACGACGCTTCCACCGGCACGTGGTACCACGGCATGATCAGCATCTTGGCGCCGATAAACACCAGCACCATCGCCAGGCCGTACTTGAGCATGTGGAAGCGGTCAGCCACGTCCACCAGCAGGAAGTACAGGGCGCGCAAGCCCATGATGGCGAACAGGTTCGACGTGAAGACGATGAACGGGTCCGTCGTGATGGCGAAAATCGCCGGGATCGAATCGACCGCAAACACCAGATCCGTCACCTCGATCAGGATCAGCACCAGGAACAAGGGCGTGACATAACGCAAGCCACCCTTTGCCACGAAGAAACGTTCGCCGTGGTCGCCGTCGGCCACCCGCAGGTGGCGGCGGGCAAAACGCAGCACCGGGTTGTTCGCCACGTCCGGCTCCGCATCGGCCGCCACCAGCATGCGCATGCCGGTAATCAACAGGAAGGCGCCGAACAGGTACAGCACCCAGCTGAACTCGCTCACCACCCATGCGCCGGCCATGATCATCACGGCGCGCATGACGATTGCGCCCAGCACGCCATAGATCAGCACGCGGCGCTGGTACTGGATCGGCACCTGGAAGGCGCTGAAGATCAGCAGGAAGACGAACACGTTATCGACCGACAGGGCTTTCTCGATCAGGTAGCCGGAAAAGAATTCCAGCGCCTTCTGGTTGGCGATCTCGGGACCGGCCGTGCCGTTCAGGTACCACCACAGTCCGCCGTTGAACAGCAGGGCCAGGCTGACCCACACGAGCGACCACGTCGCCGCTTCCTTGACGCCCACCTTGTGCGCCTTGTTGCCGCCGAAGACGAACAAGTCCAGCGCCAGCATCACCAGGACAAAGGCGATGAAACCGGCCCACATGGGTGCCGTTGCAATACTTTCCAGGCCGTTCATCGGCGGCCTCCGCAATGCTCTATTTGTATCCTGAAGTCCATGGCACTCTCCTTGCATGAATTGAGCAGCCATCATAGTCTGATTATAAACATCGAACAAATCGAATATAATTTAAGAATACATCGAAAAATTCGATGCATTTATTTTCCGGGAAACACCATGTCGACACTCAACTTCAAGCACCTGCGCTATTTCTGGATGGTGGCCAAGACGGGCAGCATCGCGCGCGCGGCCGAGCAGCTGCACCTGACGCCGCAATCGATCTCGGGCCAGCTCAGCGAGTTTGCCGACACCCTGGGCGTGGAACTGTTCCGCCGCAGCGGGCGCCAGCTGGAATTGACGGATACGGGCCGGCGCATCCTCAGCCATGCCGAAAGCATCTTCAGCACGGGCGATGAATTGCTGGAAATCGTGCGCGACCAGTCGCGCACCACGACGACGACCTTCCGCGTGGGCTGCGCCGATTCCGTCTCGAAACTGATCGCCTGCCGCCTGGTCGCGCCAGCGCTGGGACTGGCCGAGCCGCTGCGCATCATTTGCCGCGAAGGCCGGCTGGCCAGCCTGCTGGCGGACCTGGCCGTGCACCGGCTCGACCTGATCATGGCGGACCGCCCCATGCCGGCCCACTTGAGCGTGCGCGGCTTTAACCATTTGCTGGGCGAAAGCGGCATGACCCTGTTCGGCACGCCAGAACTGGCCGCCACCCTGACGGGGAGCTTCCCGCAATGCCTCAATGGCGCGCCGCTGCTGCTGCCCGGCGAAGACTTCGCCATCTACGGACGCTTGCTACAATGGCTGGGCGACAACAAGCTGCACCCGCGCATCGTCGGCGAGTTCGACGACAGCGCCATGATGAAGGCCTTCGGCCAGTCCGGCGCCGGCCTGTTCTTTGCGCCCACCGTGATCGCGCCCCAGGTCTGCGAACAGTACGCCGTGGTGGCGCTGGGCCGGGTCGACAGCCTCGTCGAGCAAGTGTATGCGATCACCACGGAACGGCGCCTGAGCCACCCGGCCACCATCGCCATCAGCCAGAGCGCGCGGCACGAGCTGTTCGTGTAAGCCGGTCGTGCAAGCCAGACTCAATCGCCGACGACGATCTTGCCCGGCTGCCCGCCCCGCTCCAGCAGCGCATGCGCGCGCAACACGGTGGCCGCGTCCATCGGCGACAAACGCTGCCGCAGCGTATGGCGCAGCACGCCATCGTCCAGCAGCCGCGCCACCCGCTGCAAAATCCGCTGCTGTTCCAGCATGTCGTCGGTGGCGTACAACGGCCGCGTAAACACCATCTCCCAGTGCAGCGACACGCTCTTGCCCTTCAGCGGCGCCGCGTCGAACACCTCGTGGTCGTCGATGACGGCCAGCTTGCCGTGCGGCGCGATCAGCGCCACCAGTTCCATGACATGCTGCGCCGTGTGCGACAGGGCGGCGATATGGCGCACCGGCGACACGTGCAATGCCGCCACCTGCGCCGCCAGCGGCAGCGTGTGGTCGATCACGTGATGGGCGCCCATGGCGCGGCACCAGTCCGCACTGTCGCCGCGCGAAGCCGTGGCGATCACGATAAAACCCGTCAACCGGCGCGCCAGCTGGACCAGCATGGAACCGACGCCGCCGGCGCCGCCCAGCACCAGCAGGCTGCCGCGCGGCTGCATGTCGCCAGGATCGATGGCAAAGCGCTCGAACAGCAATTGCCACGCCGTCAGCGCCGCCAGCGGCACGCTGGCCGCCTGCGCAAAGTCCAGGGTCGCCGGCATGGCCCCCGCGATGCGCTCGTCGACCAGGTGATACTCGGCGTTGGCGCCCGCGCGGTCGAACGAGCCCGCGTAATACACGGCTTGCCCCGGCGCAAACAGGGTGACTTCGCTGCCCACCGCATGCACGGTGCCGGCCGCATCCCAGCCCAGGCTGACAACATTGTCCGGCACTGTGACCAGCCCGGCGCGCACCTTGGTGTCGAGCGGGTTGACGCCCACGGCGCGCACCCGCACCAGCACGTCGCGCGGGCCGGGCACGGGCATCGGCCCTTGCATGTCGAACAAGCCGCCTGGCTCGTCCACACTGCGGCCCTTGTTGAATCCGATCATCTGCATTGCTTGCTCCCACAGCTTAAAACCCAATGGTAAGCAGCCACGCGAGAAAGAAAAATATGCTTCAATGCGTTTCACACCTGACCAAACTGTCATGAATCATGCAAAAGCAAGACATCGATAACCTCTCCGGCGTGGCCCTGTTCGTGCAACTGGCCCAGGCCGGCAGTTTTATTGCCGCCGCGCGCCAGGCCGGCATTTCGCCCTCGGCCGTCAGCAAGAGCCTGGCCCGGCTGGAGCAGCGGCTGGGCGCGCGCCTGTTCCAGCGCAGCACGCGCCAGCTGAGCCTGACGGCGGAGGGCAAGCTGTTCCTCGCGCGCAGCGAACGCATCCTGGCGGAAATGCAGGCGGCGCAGGAGGAGCTGGCGGGCAATCTGGCGCCGCGCGGGCGTCTGCGCCTGGGCTTGCCGGAACTGGGCGGCCTGTTCCTGCCCGCGCTGGCCGATTTCGCCGCGCAGCATCCCGCCATCGCGCTGGAGCTGGACTTTTCCGACGCGCTGGCCGACGTCGTCGGCGACGGTTTCGACGCCGTCATCCGCATCGGCGCGCCGCGCGATTCGCGCCTGGCCGCGCGCAAGCTGGGCCAGTTCCGCTCCTGCCTCGTGGCTTCCCCCGCCTATCTGGCGCGCCACGGCACGCCGCATCACCCCCTTGAGCTGCAACAACATGCTTGCCTGCACTACCGCTTCCGCCACAGCGGTAAGGTGGAACAGTGGCGCTTGCGCCAGGACGATGGCGAGGCTGCACCGGACTTGCCTTTGTCCATGGTCTGCAACAACGTCGAAGGGCGGCTGCACTTCGCGCGGCAAGGCCTGGGCATCGCCTGGCTGCCCGACTTTCATGTGCGCGGCGCCATCGATGACGGCAGCCTGGTCGAAGTGCTGAGGGACTACGCGGTCGCCGGCCATCCGGCCCACGGCTGCTGGCTGCTGTGGCCGTCCGGGCCGCACCTGGCGCCGAAAGTGCGGGCCCTCGTCGATTTCCTGGCCGAGGCGAAGCTGTTGTCGCCTCTTGCCCACAAATAAGGCACAGCAAATACATTTGAACAAATACATCTATATAATGGCAAGTCTTCCCGACGCCCTGCGCGCCCCTTCCTGGACTTGCCGCAATGAAGCACTTGCACGATATTCCCTCTGCCTTCAAGCATGAATTTGCCAACCCGCGCCTGTGGTGGTCGCGTGCCGTCGTCGTCGGCATGGCCGCCATCGCGGGCCTCGTCGTCGTGGGCTTTACGTGGCTGGCGGAGGAAGCGCTGGACCTGTTCCTGTTCTTTAATGGCAAGGCCTGGTGGTTTGCCCTGCTGTGGACACCTGTCTGCGCCGCCCTGCTGGTCTGGCTGACGCGCCGCTACGCCATGGGCGCGGCCGGCTCCGGCATCCCGCAGGTGATGGCCACCCTGGATCCTGCCGTGGCGCCCGAGCAGCGCTCCTTGTTTGTCTCGTTGAAACTCAGTGCCGCGAAAATCTGCCTGACGGCGGGCGGCTTGCTGGGGGGATTGTCCCTGGGGCGCGAAGGGCCGTCCGTGCAGATCGCCGCCGGCGTGATGCTGGCCGCGCGCCGCTGGCTGCCCCGCCACTCGCAGGTGAGCGCCCATTCCCTGCTGGTGGCCGGTGGCGCGGCCGGCATCGCGGCCGCCTTCAACACGCCGCTGGCCGGCGTCATGTTTGCCATCGAGGAACTGTCGCGCTCGCCGGAGCAGCGCAACAGCGGCCTCATCGTCGCCGGCATCGTACTGGCCGGCATGATGGCCGTCTCCATCCACGGCAATGCCACCCACTTCGGCATCATCCATCCCGGCCCCATCGGCCTGGCGCTGGCCTTGCCGGGCTTGCTCGTGACCCTGGTCGCGGGCGTGGCCGGCGGCCTGTTTGCGCGGCTGCTGCTGGCGTCCGCCCGCGGCAACCCGCTGGGCAAACTATCCGCGTGGAGAAACGGCCGTCCCGTGCTGTTCGCCGCCGTCTGCGGCGTGCTGGTGGCGGCCATCGGCATCGCCAGCCACGGCGCCACGTTCGGCAGCGGCACCGTGGCCACGCGCGCCATGCTGGAAGGCTCGTCCGACGTGGCACCCGCCTTTGTCGCCTTCAAATATGTGGCGACGTGGCTGACCGTCTGGTCAGGCGTGCCGGCCGGCATCTTCGCGCCGTCGCTGGCCATCGGCGCCGGCATCGGCCACGATATCGCCGTGCTGCTGCACTACCCGCACGCGCCCGCCCTGATCGCGCTGGGCATGGTGGGCTTCCTGGCCGCCGCCACGCAGGCGCCGCTGACAGCCTTCATCATTGTCATGGAAATGGTCGACGGCCACGGCATGGTGCTGAGCCTGATGGCCTGCGCCGTCGTGGCCAGCACGGTGTCGCGCGTGCTCAGCGAACCGCTGTACGGGGCGCTGGCGCAACTGCAATTGCAACGGTTGCCAGCGACAATAAGCTAGAAATTGCGGCAGGCACGCAGCAAGCGGCCATCCTGCCATTCGCAGATGGTGCGCGTGCCGTCGCCGGCCCAGGCCCGTTCCAGGCCCTGCTTGCGCCCATGCACGTAATCCACGGCATGGCGGGGTGAGCCGTCCGCATGCCACTCCCGCCAGGCGCCATGCGGCACGTCATCATGGTAGGAAACGAGCCGGGCCAGCTTGCCGTTCGCATGCCATTGCCTGTCCTCGCCCTGCGCGCGGCCCTGCTCATCCTGCTGGCGCTGGCGCAGCGGCGTGCCATCGTCGCGCCAGCTTTGCGTGCTCAGCATGACGCCATCCTCGAACAGGTTTTTCTGGTCCAGCTGGCCATTCGCGAAATACAGCAGCGACCAGCCCTGCGGCTTGCCATGCAGGAAATTGAGGCGCGACATTTCACGCCCGTCCGGCCACCAGGCCTGGTGCAGGCCGTTGCGCTGGCCGTCCAGATACGGTCCCCGCTCGGCCAGCCTGCCATCCGGATGAAACGCCGTCACTTCACCGGTCAGCACGCCATCGACGAAATGCGCGCGGTTGCTGACCTGGCCATGCTCGTCAAAGCTCAGGTATTCGCCATCGGCGGGCTGGCCCGCGTGATACAGCAATGCATGCCTCAGCTGGCCATTCGCATGATAGTGGCTATGCAAGCCTTCGTACTCGCCTTCGCGGTACGCCTTGCGGCTTTTCACCGCGCCGTCCGCATAGTACGCGACGGTCACGCCATCGAAGTCTCCCTTGCCATTGCGCTCTTCCAGCAAGCCCAGCTGGCCATCGGCGAAATACACGCTGCGCTGGTAGACGTAACCGGGCGACTCCAGGTCCGTGCTGCGCAGCCAGGCATCCATGTGCAGCTTGCCTGGCGGCTGCGCGAAATGCAGCTGCCAGTGCCAGGCCTGGCGGGCCGCATCGTGATGCAACGGTGTGCGCTGCTCGTACATGGCTGCAGCGGGCGCAGCGGGCTGGTAATCCGCGTCGAAATAGAGGGAGGCCGGCAATTGCCCGGAAGGCAAAGCCGGGATGGCCAACGCATTGGCCATGCACATGGTGGAAGAACCGGCCAGGACGGCGGTCAGCAAAACGGACGTGAATATCTTCAATGCATGCTTTCATCAACGGTGCGACAGCGCCGATGATAATGGCAAGCGCGGCGGTCCAGCCGCACGCTTGCCAGTGATTACATGGTGAACGGAAACGGTTGCATGCCCGCCTGCCTGTCATCGGGAGCGACGACGGCCAGCAAGGCGCTCAAGCCCTGGTTCAGGTGCGCCAGACTGTCGGGGTCCAGCTGGGCCAGCGCGCTGGGCAGCAAGCCGCGCGCCGGCTGCGGCGCGCCGGCGATCACGGCCTGGCCTTCGGCCGTCAGGGTCAGGGTGACCACGCGCTGGTCGGGCTGGTCGCGCGCCTTGCGCACATAGGCTTTCTTGACCAGCGCCTCGACCAGGTTGCTGGCCGTCGTCTGGTGGATGGACATCTTGCCGGCCAGTTCGCCCATGCGCAGGCCCGGCCGCTCCAGCAATTCCTGCATCACCCACAATTGCGCGCCCGACACGCCGCATTGTTTCTCGATCTGCGCCGAATGGCGCTGCGCCGCGCGCATGACGACGCGCATGCTTTGCAAGGCCATGCCTTGCGCCCTGGCCATCGCCGATCCTTCCGCTTCCACCACCATTGCCTCCAGTTATCCTGCCGGCTTCGCGCCTGCTGGCGGGCCGGAATCCCTGCATGATACCTGCAAAGGAAGCGCGCGACTAACTGCTTGTTACAGGCTGCCCATCGCGCCACGCCTGCTCCAGCACCAGCTTGCCGGCCTTGTCCCAGTGGCGCTCGATGCCGTGCTTCTTGCCGTGTTCGTACGGCACGATCTGCCGCAGGCTGCCGTCGCTGTACCAGGTTTGCAGCAAGCCATGGCGCTGGCCTTCGACAAACGGCGTCACGCTGGCGCGCACGCCGTTGGCATGCCAATCCGTCGTATCGCCGTGGTCGCGCCCCTGCGCGTCTTTCTGCCATGCAAAATTGGGCCGGCCATTCGGCCCCCACGTTTGCAAGCTGAGCACGGCACCTTTCCGGTACAGGGTCTTGTTCGACACGACGCCATTGTCATGGCTTTCAAACGACCAGCCGTCGGGCTGGTCATGCACCCACACGGTCCTGGCCAGCACCTTGCCGTCGTGGGCATACCGGACAAACTCGCCCTCACGCTTGCCATCGACGAAGCGTCCCCGCCGGTGCAGCTTGCCATCGGCATAAAACAATTCCTCCACGCCATCCATCTGGCCATTGCGTCGATACGAGCGGCTGCTGACGGCCCCGTTCGCGCCATACGACACTTGCTCGCCATCGGCCATCTCGTCGCCGTGATACAGCGTCCTGTGCGCCAGCTGGCCATTCTCATGGTAACTTTCTGAGATGCTGTCGCGCCCGTTCGGCAGCGGCGTGACCTTTTGCTGGACCTGGCCATTTTCAAAGTACACTGAGCCGCCAAGCAACTCTTCGCCCTGGGCATTGAAATAGGTTTCGCGCAACAGCTGGCCATTTTCGAAGTAATACTTGCGAAAACGCACGAACTTGACCTGGCTCAAGTCTAGGTCCGTGGCATAGGTTTCAAAGGCCAGCACGCCTGGCGTGTCGGGAAATTCGAGCCGCACATGCCAGGCGCCCAGCGCCTCGTCGCGCACGGGCGGCGTGCGCAACGCATACACGGCGCGGCGCTCGTTGCTGGGCATGAAATTTTCATCCAGGTACATCGTGTGGTCTTCCTCCTGTCGCGTCGACGTTGGCGTTTTCTCCGCCGGCTGTGCCTGGGCCGCCAGCGGCAAGGCCAGGGCCATGCCCAGCAGGGCTGCCAGTGCCGCGCGCGTCGTCTGTGGTGTGTGCATTGTGTTCCGTTGCAATATTATTGTGCGGCCGCCATCATAATGGAAAGCAACGTTTTCCCCCGTCACGAAAGAAATCCATGCACTTGCCCGCCGCCCCCAGCGACACCCAGATACTGGACATCATCGATGCCTGGATCGCCGACCTGGCGCGCGGCGATTACGCGCTCGCCCATGCGCGCACGGCGCACGACGCGTATTACGGCTGGACGCCGGCGCTGCTGCGCGCCGTGATCGAAGGGTATGGTTCGCCGGAGCCGTATGCGGATGGCAGCGTGTATCGCGTCACGCCGGCCGCGCAAGCCAGCGGCGCGCCGCAAGAACGCTGCGTCGAGCGTCCGGCCGGTCAGGATGGCAGCGCGGCGCTTGCCGAAGCGCGCCATTCCCTGCCCCTGAACGGCGCCTGGTCCGACCTCACCGCCACGTTCCGCGTGGAAGGCACGGCGCAAGGCGCCACGCTAGTCTTACAGGAAATTCACGTATTCTAAGGTTCTAGGCCGCGCCATCCTTGACGGGAGACAGCTGGCTCGCATGCAGGCGCGCATACGCGCCGCCCTGCTGCAGCAAGTGCGCATGGCTGCCCGATTCCACCAGGCGCCCGCCCTGCATGACGACGATGCGGTCCGCGCTTTCGATGGTCGACAGGCGGTGGGCGATGACGATGGTGGTGCGGTTGCGCATCAGCACTTCCAGCGCCGCCTGCACGGAACGCTCCGACTCCGTGTCCAGCGCGCTGGTCGCTTCGTCGAGCAAGAGGATGGGCGCGTCCTTGTACAGGGCGCGCGCGATGGCCAGGCGCTGGCGTTGCCCGCCCGACAGGCGCGAACCGTTCTGCCCCGCCTGCGTCTCATAACCTTGCGGCAGTTGCATGATGAAATCGTGGGCGTAGGCGGCGCGCGCCGACGCTTCGATGCGGGCCTGGTCCGGGGCCGGGTCGCCATACGCGATATTCGCCGCCATCGTGTCGTTGAATAAAATCACATCCTGGCTGACGAGGGCAAACTGGCGCCGCAGGGCCAGCAGCGCGTAGTCGCGCAAGTCCACGCCGTCGAGCAGGATCTGGCCGCCGCTGACGTCGTAGAAGCGCGGCAGCAAGCCCAGCAAGGTTGTCTTGCCGCCGCCGGAGCCGCCCACCAGGGCCACCGTTTCACCGGCGCGGATGTCGAGCGTGATATCGCTCAAGGCCGTGGGCGCATCGGGATCGTCGCTGTTGTAGCGGAAGTTGACGTTCTGCAGGGACAAATTGCCCTGCACCGTGACCGGCGCGATGGTGCCCGGGTCCGGTTCCAGCGGCGTGTCGATCAAGCCGAAGACGGACTCGGCCGCCGCCAGGCCCCGCTGCAGCGGTTCATTGATCTTGGTCAAGTTCTTGATCGGCGACTGCATCGCCATCAGCGCGCCCATGAAGGCAACGAAGGCGCCCGGCGTGATGGCGCCGCTCTGCGCGCGCAGCATGGCGAAATAGATCACGGATGACAGGGTAATGCCGACGAGCATCATGATGAAGCCGGAATTCATGGCCGAGGTGGCTGCATGCTTGACGGCCAGCTGGCGGTTGCGCTTGACGACGTTGACGAAGCGCGCCTGCTCATAATCCTGGCCGCCGAAGATTTTCACGACGCGCTGGCCGCCGATGCTTTCGTCCAGCACGGACGTCAGCTCGCCCACGGCTTGCTGCGAACTCTTGCTCAGATGGCGCATGCGGCGTCCCGCCAGGGTCACGACGATGGCCACGATGGGCATCGACGCCATGCAGAACAGGGCCAGCTTCACGTCGATGCTGAACAGCAGGATCAGGTAGCCGACGGTGGCGACGGAATCGCGCACCATCACGTTGAGCACGTTCAAGCCTGCCTGCGACACCTGGCTCGCATCGAAGGCCACGCGCGACTGCGTCAGACTGGTGGTGGTGGTATCGAAAAAGCGGCTGGGCAGGCGCATGATGGTGGCGAACATCTTTTCGCGCAAGTCCGCCTGCACGCGGCTCGATAGCCAGACGGAACCGTAATCACCGGCAAAGCTCGACACCATGCGCAGCACGGCCAGGCCCAGGATGGTGGCGGGAATCACCCACAGGTCCACCTGCCCCGCCTGTGCCGGCAAGAATCGGTCGACCCAGCCCTGCAGCATGCCCATCACGCCGGACGCGGGCGCGACCTGCGTGCTGGCCGTCGCGCGCATGGCGTCGACGACGTTTTGCAACTGGCGGATTAACAACACATCGGTGGCGGACGCCACGCCCACGGCCAGCAAGGTGGCGGCAACGATGGCGCCATAGCGGCGAAACTGGCCGGCCAGGCGGAAGAACAGGAGGCGACTTTGCTGCATGCAGGTGAGAAAAGTGAGGGTAAAGCGTGATTCTAACCGCTGCAACACTTACTTATGAGAAAGTCGCACCTTGCCGGTGCAGAACCGGCAAGGGAAATGCACGGGCAATCAGCTCTTCGCCACTTTCCACGCGGCCGCGCCTGCCTTGCAGACCTTCAGCTTGAGGGTCTGTTCCTGACCCTTGGCGCTCAGGCCCACCTGCACCTTGCGGCAGGTTTGCGCATCCGTCGTTTGCGTGTCGCTGGCCGTGATGTCGGCGGAGATGCGCACGGAGTTGCGCAAGCCTTCATTGCTCCATTGCACGGTTTCGCCATCCTTCTTGTCATTGAGCACGTCGGTGACGGCCTTGACGAAGACGGGCTTGTCGTTCTTGTTCAGGTAGGCCATCGGCGTATCGGCCAGAAAACCCAGGCCGACGGCGGAAGCGGAAGCGCTGAAGACGACGCTGCCGAAGATCAGGGCGGACAGCAGTGTGGCGGGACGGATACGCATGGAAAACTCCTAGTAAAGTAATAATAAAGATCGGGAACCGGCAACCGCCGGGGCGGCCCTCAGCCGGGATCCGCCGGCGAAATCCCCGCGGCCAGCAAGGCATCGATGCTGGGCACAAAATAGATCGCCGACGACAGCGCCGTGGAAAAATCCAGCAGCCTGTCCGTCTTGGTCACGCCATCATAGCCTACGCCGTACATTTGCCGCAGCATGCCCATGGTCACCGTGATGTCCTTGCAGAAACCGACAAACATGACGCCCGCCTCGCTGGCATTGGCGTAATTGGCGTTGCGGCGCACGATGTCGACTTCCTCGCCATCGCGGATGAACTGGTTGCGGCCCACGTGGGAATCGACGGGCAGCGGCGACAGTTCATGGCTGCCGGCCTTGGTGCGGCCCCACACCTGCTCCGCCGCGTGCACGGGCAAGGCGCGCAGGCGCTCGACGTCCATGCGCCACTTCTGCAGCAGCACGGTGGAGCCGCCCGCGCCCGCTTCACCGTCCGGAATGATGGCCACGCCGTGGGCGCGGAACGGATTCGGGTTGGCGACGCCGTCGGCAAAGCCGTCGAAGGTCACGTTATTGTGATACGGAAAACACACCTGCTCGCTGGCCAGCTCGGCGAAAGGGCTCAGCAAGGTGAGCGTCGTGCGCATGCTGTCGTACAGGGTGGCCGCGTTCGACTGCGTGATCCAGACCCAGAAATCGTGCTGGGTGGCCGGCGCCGTCTTGCCGTTGGCGCCCACCAGGTCTGGCCCGAACGATGCCATGTTGCCCGGCACGCAGCCGGGACAAGCGGTGCGCCACAGCTCGGGACGAAATCCCAGCACCACATTGGCCGTGCCGCCCGTCAGTTGATGGTGGCGGTTCAAGGTGGGATCGAGGATGCCCGTGATCCCGGATTCCCACAGCTTGCTCAGCTGCCTGAACAACTGCCGCATATCGACGCCGGCCTTCACATTGAACTGCAAATGCACTTCGTCGCGCGCGACGACAGACAGCATACTTTGTGGAATTGCCATGACCAATGTTCCTTTTTTCGTTTTCTATGTGGATGGTAAACCAGAAGTGCGCGATGGTAGTTTCATTTCGACAACATGGGCTCACCGCAACCATACCGCCGCCATGAATTGGACGATAATGCAATGACGTAGAGCAAGAATCAAAGAATGGATACCATTGCATGAAATTGTATGAAAAGCTCGTCAGCGACATCGAGCAACTGGTGGCCAAGGGCGTGCTCTTGCCCGGCGAACGCATTCCCTCCGTGCGCCAGACCAGCCAGCAGCACAAGCTGAGCATCACCACGGTGCTGCGCGCCTACGTCAAGCTGGAAAGCATGGGCGTGATCGAAAGCCGGCCCCAGTCCGGCTACTTCGTGCGCCCGAGGTCCAGCGACGCGGCCACGCCGTCCCTGTGCATGCAGGCGTCGCACCCCAGCCCCGTGCCGGCGGAAGTGCACGTCAGCCGCCTGGTGCTGTCGACCCTGCGCTCGATCGGCTTGCACGACGCCATCCCGCTGGGCTCGCCCTACCCCGACCCGTCGCGCTTTCCCTGGGAACGCATCAACCAGTATGCGGGCGCCGTGGCGCGCCGCAACCGCGCGTGGAGCGTGACGGACGACCTGCCGCCGGGCAACCCGCAACTGATACGCGAAATCGCCCGCCGCTACCTGGAAAACGGCCTGGCCGTCGATCCCGACGAAATCATCGTCACCGTGGGCGCCACGGAAGCGATCAACCTGTGCCTGCAAGCCGTGGCCAAGCCGGGCGACACCATCGCCGTCGAGTCGCCCACCTTCTATGCCATGCTGATGGCCGTCGAACGCCTGGGCATGAGGGTGGTGGAAGTATCCACCGATCCGTATGAAGGCATCAGCATCGAGGCGCTGGCCGACATCATGGCGCGCCAGCCCATCGCCGCCGTCATGGTGATGCCGAACTTCCAGAATCCGCTGGGATTCCAGATGTCCGACCAGCGCAAGCGGGCCCTGTACCAGTTGCTGGAGCAGCACGACGTGCCCGCCATCGAAAACGGCGTCTACAACGAACTGTATTACGGCGACGCCCACCCATCCTCGCTCAAGTCCTGCGACCGCAAGGGCCTGGTGCTGCACTGCTCCTCGTTTTCCAAGAGCCTCAGTTCCGCCCAGCGCGTGGGCTGGGCCCTGGCCGGACGCTACCGGGGCAAGGTGGAAGAACTCAAATTCCTCAATACCCTGGCCACCTCTTCGTTTCCCCAGCTGTCCATCGCCGAATACCTGCAAAACGATGGCTACGAGCAGCATCTGCGCCGTACCCGCAAGGCGTATGCCCAGCAGGCGCGCATCATGGCGGCCGCCGTGCTGCGCTTCTTTCCTGCCGGCACAAAAATCTCGCACCCGCAGGGCGGCTACGTGCTGTGGGTGGAATTGCCCGGCGACATAGATTCCATGCAGCTGTACCGGCGCGCGCTGGAATGCAAGATCACGGTGGGCCCGGGGCGCATGTTTTCCGTCAGCCAGGCCTACAAGCATTGCATCCGCCTCAACTACAGCTATCCGTGGAGCATGGACACGGAACAGGCGATCATCCTGCTGGGTAAGCTCATCACCGAATTCCTGTAGGCATTTCACGCAGTCCCGTCACCCTCCCACCAGCGACATGCGCACGGTGGGATACTGCTTGCGCCCGCCCACCTGGGCCAGGGCGCCGCGCACTTCCGAGTAGCGGTCGCCACGGCGCTGCCAGTGCTGGCGCAGCAAAGCTTCCAGCCCTTGCGCCGAGTCGAGCCGGGGCCGCAGGTCGAGGCCGTCGTGGGCGAACAGGCAGGTAAACAGCTTGCCGTCCGACGACACGCGCACGCGGCTGCAGTCGCCGCAGAACGGCTGCGACACGCTGGAAATGAAGCCCACTTCGCCGCCGCCATCGAGATAGCGGTAGCGGCTGGCCGTTTCGTGCAGGACAGGCTTGCCTTCGCCCAGAGATACGAGGGGGAATTCGGCGGCGATCAGCGCGCGCGCCGCCTCGGACGTGACGACGTGCGTGCGCGACCAGGCGCCGATGCCGCCCACGTCCATGAATTCGATCAGGCGCAGGATCACGCCCGTGTGGCGGAAATGGCGCGCCAGCGGCACGATCTGGCTATCGTTGACGCCTTTCTGCACGACCATGTTGACCTTCACGGGAGTCAAGCCCACGGCTTGCGCTACCTCAATGCCGTGCAGCACTTTCTCGACGGGAAAATCGACGCCATTCATGCGCTGGAAAATGCCGCTATCCAGACTGTCGAGGCTGACGGTGACCCGCTCCAGGCCCGCATCCTTCAGCGAGCGCGCCTTGGCCGCCAGCAAGCTGCCATTCGTCGTCAGCGCGATGCTCACGGCGCGCCCGTCCGGCGTGGTGAGCCGCGCCAGCGCTTCGATCAATTGCTCCAGGTTCTTGCGCAGCAGGGGCTCGCCGCCCGTGATGCGGATCTTGTCCACGCCGAGGCGCACGAAGGCGCGCGCCATGGTTTCGATCTGCGCGAAGGACAGGCGCTCGCTGGAGGGAAGAAACGGGTAATCGCTGGGGTACAGTTCGGCCGGCATGCAATAGGTGCAGCGGAAATTGCACTGGTCGATGACGGAAATGCGCAAGTCCGTCAGGGGGCGGCCCAGCATGTCCACGCACGGTTCACTATAGTCTGGCTGCCGGAGCGCTGGCTGCGGATACATGATGGTGTTCACTTGGCTTCCCCTTGATGTGCATTCGTCAGGGCCCAGCATAAGCCCGAAGGGAAGCGGCAAGGAGGTACAGTCCGGCGCCCGCCGATAGAGTACAGACGCGCGGGACCGTACTCCTACTGCGCTGGCGGTGGCGGCGGCGCAAACACCGTGGCGCACAAGTCCGCGCCCGCCGCGCTGAGCAGCGCGCTGCCGCCGCCGCTCTCCGCCGTGGTCACCAGCACCAGTCCCGCGCTGGACAGCGCATTGAGCTGGCGCAGCAAAGTGCTCATCTGTACTCCTGCCCGCTTGGCCAGCTTGGCCAGCGACCACGGTTTCACCGGCGCCTCCTGGCGCGCTTCCCACAGCAGCGCCAGCAGCGCGATCAGCGCCGCGTCGATGCCGTCTTCCTTGTCTTCCTTGTGCATGTTTTTTCTCCTTGCCCACATCATAAATCACGGCCGGCGCCGGCGCGACCGGCATCGCCATCTTGCCATCTGTACCCTGTTTTTTTGTCCGGAACTGTGCGCCTACGGGGCAGGCCGCCGCCCCTACCATGTGATTGTCCCATCGCATATCACCAGGAGAGTCATCATGAGCAAGCCAAAGTCCGACGCGCGCATCGCGCCCTACACCCATGCCGCGGCCGGTTGGGGTGCCCTCAAGTATGTGGCCATCAACCTGTTCAAGGAAAAAGTCAGCGCGGGCAATTACCGCTCGCTGTTCGAGCAAAACCAGCCCGACGGCTTCGACTGCCCCGGCTGCGCCTGGCCCGACCGCGAACACGCGTCGACGTTTGAATTCTGCGAAAACGGCGTGAAGGCCGTGGCGGCCGAATCGACGAGCAAGCGCGTGCGTCCCGAGTTTTTCCAGGAACACACCGTCACCGCACTGATGGAGCAGTCGGACTATGATCTGGAACAACATGGCCGCCTGACGGACCCCATGGTGTACGACGCGGCCAGCGACAAATACCAGGCCATTTCCTGGGACGACGCGTTCGCCCTCGTGGCGCACCACCTGCACGCGCTGGACGACCCGGACCAGGCCGCCTTCTACACGTCGGGCCGCGCCAGCAACGAAGCGGCCTTCCTGTACCAACTGTTCGTGCGCGCCTACGGCACGAACAATTTCCCCGACTGTTCCAACCTGTGCCACGAAGCGACGAGCCGGGGCTTGCCGGAAACCGTGGGCATCGGCAAGGGCACGGTGCTGCTGGACGACTTCGAGCATGCGGACACCCTGTTGCTGTTCGGCCAGAACCCTGCCACCAACCACCCGCGCATGCTGGGCGAATTGCGCGAAGCGTCGCGCCGCGGCGCCACCATCGTTTCCATCAACCCGCTGCACGAACGGGGCCTGGAACGCTTCACCAGCCCCCAGCATCCGCTGGAAATGCTGACGGGCGGCAGCACGAACATCTGTTCGCTGTTCATCTGCCCCACCCTGGGCGGCGACTTTGCGCTGATCAAGGCCATGGCCAAGCGCGTCGTCGAGCTCGATGACGATGCCATCGCCCACGGCCAGGAAAGAGTAATCGACTGCGATTTCATCAGCGAACACACGGCGGGCTATGACGCCTTCGCGGCCGACCTGCGCGCGGGAAGCTGGGACTTGCTGCTGGCCGAATCGGGCGTGGCGCGCGACAAGATCGAGGAACTCACGCAGATCTACGTCAAGGGCAAGGCCGTCATCGCCACCTGGGGCATGGGCGTGACGCAACACAAGAATTCGCTGGCCACCGTGCAAATCCTGTCGAACTTGATGATGATGCGCGGCAATATCGGCAAGCGGGGCGCGGGACTGTGCCCCGTGCGCGGCCATTCGAACGTGCAGGGCGACCGCACCATGGGCATCGAGGAACAGCCGACCAAGGAATTCCTCGACCGCCTGGGCCTCGTGTTCGGTTTCGAGCCGCCGCGCCACCACGGCTACGACGCCGTCGGCACCATCGAAGCGATGCTGGAGAAAAAGGTGAAAGTGTTCGTTGCGCTCGGCGGCAACTTCTCCATGGCCACGCCGGACACGCCGCGCACCTGGGACGCGCTGCGCTCGTGCGACCTGACCGTGCATATCGCTACCAAGCTCAACCGCAGCCATTTGGTGCATGGCAAGGATGCGCTGATCCTGCCCACCCTGGGCCGCACGGAAATCGACGTGCAGGCGGGCGTGGCGCAAGGCGTGACGGTGGAGGATTCCATGAGCATGGTGCACATCTCGTTCGGCATGAACCAGCCCGCCTCACCCAATCTGCGCTCGGAAATCGCCATCGTGGCCGGCATGGCGCAATCGACCCTGGGCAGCGAGAAGATCGACTGGCTGCGCTATTCCGGCAACTATGCGCTGTTGCGCGATTCCATCGAGCAAGTGTTCGATGACTTTTTCGACTACAACTTGCGCGTGGCCAAGCCGGGTGGTTTCCACCTGGAAATCGCCTCGCGCGAACGCGTGTGGAAGACGGCCAGCGGCAAGGCGCAATTCCTCGTCAACGCCGTGGAACTGGACACGCCGATCCACCGTGCGCGCCAGCAATATGGCGAGCGCCTGATGGTGTTGATGACCACGCGTTCGCACGACCAGTACAACACGACGATCTACGCCATGGACGACCGCTACCGTGGCGTGTTCGGCCAGCGCCGCGTCGTCTTCATCAACAAGGATGACCTGGCCATGCTGGGCTTTGCAGCCGGCGACTGGGTCGACCTGATCGGCGTGTGGCATGACGGCATCGAGCGCCGCGCCGACCGCTTCCTGCTGGTCGAGTACGACATTCCGCGCGGCTGCATCGGCGCCTACTACCCGGAAACCAACCCGCTGGTACCGCTCGACAGCGTCGGCTACGGTTCGCGCACGCCGACTTTCAAATCCATCCCCGTGCTGCTGGCGCCTTCCGCCGCAGCCAGCTGAGCAGGAGAACGCCATGTTCGGTTTCGATACCCTGGACCTGTCGCGCGCGCAATTTGCGATGACGGCCATCTTCCACATCCTGTGGCCCATCCTGACGATCAGCCTGTCGCTGTTCCTGTTCGTCGTCGAGGCGCTGTGGCTGCGCACGCGCGACCCCGTCTACTACCGTCACGCGCGCTTCTGGAGCAAGCTGCTGGTACTCAACTTTGCCGTCGGCGTCGTCAGCGGGATTCCCCTGGAATTCCAGTTCGGCACCAACTGGGCGCCGTTCTCGCACCATTCCGGCCAGTTCATCGGCAACATCCTCGGCTTCGAGGGCGCCATGGCCTTCATGCTCGAGGCGGGCTTCATCGGCGTCATGATGTTCGGCTGGGGCCGCGTCCCGAAGGGCGTGCACCTGTTTGCCACCGGCATGGTGGCGCTCGGTTCCAGCATTTCCTCGTTCTGGATCATGGTCGCCAATTCCTGGATGCAGACGCCGGCCGGCGTGCGCGTGGTCGACGGCAAGATCATCGTCACCGATTACGTGGCCGCCATCTTCAATCCCGACATGGCCTGGGCCGTGGGCCACATGTGGGTGGCGGCCGTGGAAACGGGCTTGTTCGTCATCGCCGGTATTTCCGCCTGGTATATGTTCAAGCGCCGCGAACCGGCCTTTTTCGCCCGCTCATTCAAGCTGGCCCTGATGTTGCTGCTCGTCATTGCACCGCTGCAAGTGTGGCTCGGCGATTCGAGCGGCGTCGACGTCTTCAAGACCCAGCCCGCCAAGGGCGCGGCCATCGAAGGCCACTGGCACACGAACCGCGATGGCGAAGGCGCGGCCTGGTCCCTGCTGGCCTGGCCCAACCAGGCGGAGCAAAAGAATGACTGGTCCATCGAAGTGCCCGGCATGCTCAGCGTGATCGCCACGCATAGCGCCACGGGCAAGATCACGGGCCTGGCCGACATCGCCCGTGAAGACCAGCCGCCCATGCTGCCGCTGCTGTACTACGCCTTCCGCGCCATGGCCGGCATCGGCATGTGGTTCGTGCTGCTGTCGTTCTGGACCTTCATGGCCTGGCGCAAGGTGGGTGGGCGGGTGCAGGAGTTCGTGCGCAAGCGCAAGCTGCTGCTGGCCTGGGTGCTAACGATTCCGCTGCCCTACATCGCCGTCGAGTGCGGCTGGATCGTGCGCGAAGTGGGGCGCCAGCCGTGGGTCGTGTACGGCTTGCTGCGCACGCACGACGCCGTGTCCGACGTGGCCGCCCATGCCGTGGCCGGCAGCATGCTGATGTTCTGCGTGTTTTACATCGTGCTGTTCGTCACTTTCTTTGTGTTCGCCAAGAAATGGCTGCGCAATGGCCCGGACGTGACGCTGCTGCCGCCGGATGCCAGCCAGCCCATGGGTGCCCTGCTGAAAGCCCCGCACTGAGATGCGCCTCTACCTGACTAGGAGTTTGTAATGGATATTAATTCGCATGCCATGCTGGGCAATGCCTGGTTCGGCCTGATCGGCCTGATGCTGATCTTTTACGTGGTCACGGACGGCTTCGACCTGGGCGTGGGCATCCTCAGCCTGTTCACCCGCCGCGAGCAGGAACGCAACCTGATCTTTCAATCGATCGAACACGTGTGGGACGCCAATGAAACCTGGCTGGTGGTGGTGGGCGGCGCCCTGTTCGGCGCGTTTCCCAGCGCCTATGCCACCTTGCTGGAACAGCTGTATCTTCCCATCATGCTGCTGATCGCCAGCCTGATCATGCGCGGCGCATCGATCGAGTTCCGCCATGCGGCCGGCAACAAGCGCCTGTGGGACCTGATCTTCGGCGTGGGCAGCCTGCTGGCCGCCGTGGCGCAGGGCGTGGTGCTGGGCAAAATCATCACGGGCTTGCAGCCGGGCTGGCTGAGCGGCACATTCACGGCGTGCACGGCGCTGGGCGTGGTGGCCGGCTATTGCCTGCTGGGCAGCACTTACCTGATCAAGAAGACGGGCGGCCAGCTGGAAGCGGCGGCGCGCCGCTACGCCATGGCCAGCGTGCTGGCGACGGTGGCGGCCGCCATTGTGCTGTCGGCCGGCACCATGGTCTTCAGCGCCATCGGCCACGACCGCTGGGCGCAGCCGGGCGTGTTCGGCGTGCTGCTGGCCCTGGCCGCCATCGCCGCCAGCGCCTTCATCTACATCCTGTGGGCCGTGCATGTGAACGGCGTGCGCGGCCCCTTCCGCGGCGCCATCGTGCTGTTCCTGGCGTCGTTCGCGGGCCTGGCCATCAGCTTCTTCCCGGATCTCGTGCCGGGCAAGCTGAGCATCGCGGCGGCCGCATCGGATGAACCGACCCTGATCTTCATGCTGATCGGCATGGGCACGATGCAGCCGATCATGATCGGCTACAACCTGTTCCAATACTACGTCTTCGAGGGCAAAGTCGTGCCTCGCAAGCATTGAGCGAAATCAAATATGATCATTCGGCCTACCACCAACTGGTTCCGCATGCTGTTTGTCTGGGATGGCTCGGTGCTGCAAGCCATCATCCCGCAATTGCTGCTGATGCTGGTCGTCAGTTCGCTGGCCTTGCTGACGGATGGCCGTATCTTCGGCGTCAAGATTCCGCTCGATACGGCGCCGTTTCCCATGGTCGGCATCAGCCTGGCGATCTTTCTCGGCTTTCGCAACAATGCCAGCTATGCGCGCTTCGTCGAGGCGCGGCATATCTGGGGGCAATTGCTGATCGCCGCGCGAGCCCTGGCCTCGCAGGCGCTCACGTATCTGCCACGGGAAACGAGCGGCCTGGACCGCGAACTGCTGCTGCGCCGCCTGATCGCCTTCGTCTACGCGCTCAAGCACCAGCTGCGCCAGACGGACCCTCAGGAAGACCTGGCGCGCTACCTGCCGGCCGAGGAAGTGCAGCGCTTGCAGGGCATCGCCTTCAAGCCCGTCGCCGTGCTGCACACGGTGCGCGCCATGCTGCACGACGCCGTGCAGCGCCAGCCGGGCCAGGCGCAGCTGCTGTGGATGCTCGACACCCAGCTCAACGACCTGGCCGCCACCGTGGCCGGTTGCGAGCGCATCAAGAACACGCCGATACCGTATCCGTACGGCGTGCTGGTGCACCGCACCGTCTACATGTACTGTTTTTTATTGCCGCTGGGCCTGGTGGACGCCATCGGCGTGGCCACGCCCCTCATTTCCGTCTTTGTCGCCTACACCCTGTTTGCGCTGGAAGCCATCGCGCAGCAGATCGCCGAACCGTTCGGCCTGGCGCCCAACTGCCTGGCCCTGACCGCCATGACGCGGGAAACGGAACGCTCGCTGCTGGAATTGCATGGCGACCCGCTGCCGCCCTCGATCCGGCCCTGCCCGCGCTATCAGATCGATTAACCGGAGGAAAAATCATGGAATGCGATATCGGCATCACCACCATCGAGCGCGACGGCTACCTGGACGTGCCCATGGTGCGCCACCAGGGGGGCGTGGCCACGGCGGGCCGCGACATGGTGGCCGAAGAGTATCCCGTGGCCCTCGTCTACAACGGCATCGCGCACGCCGTGATGATGGCCACGCCGCGCGACCTCGAGGAATTCGCCGTCGGCTTTACCTTGACCGAAGGCATCGTCGGCAGCGTGCGCGACATCTACGACCTCGACGTGTGTTGCGGCGAGGATAGCGCGGAAGTGCGGCTGACCATCGCGCAGCCGGATATGCTGCGCCTCAAGGGCCGCCGCCGCGCGCTGTCCGGGCGCACCGGTTGCGGCGTGTGCGGCATCGAAAGCCTGGCCCTGCTGGACCTGGTGCCGGAAAAGATCACGCGCCCGCTGCCGCCGCTGGTGGCCAGCAGCGCCATTCTCGGCCGCGCCGCGCGCGAGCTGCTGCCCTACCAGGAACTGATGCACAAGACGGGCGGCGTGCATGCGGCCGCCTGGTGCACGGCCGAGGGCGCCGTCGTGAAAGTGTTCGAGGATGTGGGCAGGCACAATGGCCTGGACAAGCTGATCGGCTACCTGGCGCTGCACCGCATCGCCATGCACGACGGCTTCGTCTTCCTGTCCAGCCGCGCCAGCTATGAACTGGTGCGCAAATCGGCGCGCATGCATATCGGGCTCGTCGCCACCATCTCGGCGCCCACCTCGCTGGCCATCCGCATCGCGCGCCAGGCCGGCATGCAGCTGGCCAGCTTTTGCCGCCGCGACGGCTTTGTCGATTACACGGCGGGCGACGGGGAAGATAACGGCCAGCATGCACCTTAGCAGTACCTTTAACGGCAGATGCTGCATTCTTTGCTGTAAAGCAAGTGCACGCTTGACTTGCCATCGCTTCGGGCTTTCAATGGTCGTAGTTTCTAATTATCAACTTTGACTGCGGCAGCCATGCTGGCGCGGCAACGATGAAAGGATGGCGGCGATGGCCCTGGCACAACATCTGGCGGACACCTGGCAGACGGGCGGCTTGAAGCCGCGCGCCTGCGACTGCGGCGGCACCATCTTCACCATCCTGCACCAGCGGGTGATGGCGGACATGCGGCGCCGGCAGTTTCTCGGCGGCGCGGCCGCCATGCTGGCACCCTTCGTCGGCCTCGGCCTGTCCACCGGCAACGCCCAGCAGCCGCAAACGCCCCAGCGCCCCCTGCTGCTGACCAATCTGCGCCTGTTCGACGGCACGGGCAAGGCGCCCCGCTCCGGCATCCACGTGCTGGTGACAGGCCCGACCATTACCGCCCTGTTGCCGGCCGGCGAGAAGGTCGACGGCGCGCAAGTGATCGATTGCCAGGGCAAGCTGGTGATGCCGGGCCTGATCGACGCCCACTGGCACACCATGCTGGCCGCCATCAACCAGGTGACGGCCATGACGTCCGATGTCGGCTATCTGTACCTGGTGGCGGCGCAGGAAGCGCAGCGCACCTTGCTGCGGGGATTTACCTCCGTGCGCGATCCGGGCGGTCCCGCCTTTGCGTTACAGCGCGCCATCGATGAAGGCATCGTCGACGGCCCGCGCATCTTCCCGTCCGGCGCCATGATTTCGCAAACCTCGGGCCACGGCGACTTCCGTTTGCGCTCGGACATCCCCCGTGCGGCGAATGCCCCGCTGGGCATGGCGGAAACGGCGGGCATGGCCATGATCGCCGATGGCGAGGCGGAAGTACTGCGCCGCGTGCGCGAGCAATTGATGCTGGGCGCGACGCAAATCAAGATGATGGCCGGCGGCGGCGTCGCGTCCATGTACGACCCGCTCGACAGCACGCAGTATTCGGAACGCGAACTGCGCGCCGGCGTGGAAGCGGCCGCCGACTGGGGCACGTATGTCATGACCCATGTCTACACGCCGAAAGGCATACAGCGGGCCATCCGCGCAGGCGTGCGCAGCATCGAACACGGCCAGCTGGCGGACGAGGAATCCGCGCGCCTGATGCGCGACACGGGCACGTGGTGGAGCCTGCAACCGTTCCTGCAGGATGAGGATGCGAATGTCTACCCTGATGCGGCGCGCAAGGCCAGCCAGAGGATCGTATCCGAAGGCACGGTGAGGGCATATGCGCTGGCGCAAAAGTACGGCATCAGGACGGGCTGGGGCACGGACATCCTGTTCAACGCGAAAAACACGCCCACCCAGGGCCGCCAGTTGGCGAAACTCACGCGCTTTTACGACCCGTTGACCCTGCTGGCGCAGGCGACGGGGCAAAATGGCGAACTGCTGGCCCTGTCCGGCCAGCGCTCGCCCTACCCGGGCACCCTGGGCCGCCTGGCCGCGGGCGCGCTGGCCGACTTGCTGGTGGCCGATGGCAACCCCGCGAAAAACCTCGATTTCCTCGCCCAGCCGGAAGAAAACCTGCTGCTGATCATGAAGAACGGGCGTATCTACAAGGATAAATTGCGCGCGCCATTGGCAAGCTGAAGGCGCGCGCGTTGGCAACAACGGTGGCTTGCCGCATAATGCGCGCATGTTCAAACTGACTTTTCTCGGCACGTCTTCCGGCGTGCCCACGCGCCACCGCAACGTAACGTCGCTGGCCCTGCAAACCACGCACAACCGCGACTGGTGGATGATCGATTGCGGCGAAGCCACGCAGCACCGGCTGCAGCGCCTGCCCCTGTCCGTGCACGACCTGGTGGGCATCTGCATCACCCACGTGCATGGCGACCACAGCTATGGGCTGCCGGGCCTGCTGGCCAGCGCCTCGATGACGGGGCGCAAGAAGCCCCTGCTGCTGATCGCCCCTGCCGCCATCAAGGCCTGGATCGACGCCACCTTGCTGCACACGGAACTGTTCCTGACCTATCCATTGATTCATATCGACGTGGACAGCGCGCCAGTGGTGTACGAGGAAGCGGGCTTGACCGTCTCGCGCCACGCGCTGTCGCACCGCGCCCCGAGCGTCGGCTATCGTTTCGCACTGGAAACGAGCCGGTGGAAACTGGACAAGGCAGCCCTGCAGGCAGCAGGCGTGCCGCCCGGTCCCGCCTGGGGACTCTTGCAGGCGGGCCAGGATACGGTCCTGGACGACGGCACGGTATTGAACGCCGCCGCTTTCCGCCAGGTGGAAACGCAGCGCGCCACCGTGGTGATCGGCGGCGACAACGACACGCCAGCGTTGCTGGCGGATGCCTGTGCCGACGCGCAACTGCTCGTGCATGAAGCCACCTACACGGAAGCCATGCTGCAAAAGGTGGGTCCCGGCCCCACGCACAGTTCCGTACAGCGCGTGGCGCAGTTCGCCGAAGCGGTCCACTTGCCGAACCTGATCCTCACCCACTTCAGCGCCCGCTACCACCATGCGGAAGGCATGGCCGAGCTGGAAGCGGAAGCCCGGCTGCATTACTCGGGCGAACTATTCCTCGCGCGCGATTTCGACAGCTATGAACTCGACGCGGCGGGTGTGCTGACCAAACTACCTGGGAAATCCCAATAACAACGCCTAACAAAACCGTAGCGAGCGGAAGTAAGTTGTGGTTGAGAAGCGCAACTGTACGAAGGTACGGGGGCGCCGAGCCAGTGAGCATCGCAGACCGCAAATTACGACGCGCAGTAGGTTTTGTTAGGTGTTACTTTAGTGGGGATTGACGCCATACTGCGCCGCATACTCTGCAGCCAGCGCGCGCGCTGCCTGCTGCTGTGACGGCGTAAGGATTTCCAGCAACTGGTCGCGGTTCTTGATCGATTGCGCGCTGCCCGCCTCGGCCGGCATGGCGATCCACGCATACGCCTGCACGTAATCGAGCTCCACGCCCTGCCCTTGCGCATACAGCAAGCCATATTCATTCTGCGCCGACAGGGAGCCGGCTTCGGCCGCCTGCTTGTACCAGAATGCCGCTTCGGCATAGTCTTGCGGTACGCCATCGCCCTTGCGGTAAGCCTGCGCCAGGTTGAATTGCGACTGGCCATCACCCGCCTCGGCCGCCTGGCGCCCATACGCGAGCGATCGCGCCACGTCTTGCGCGACGCCATCACCGCTCGCATACATCAGGGCCAGATTGGCCAGCGACGGCGGAAAGCCCGCTTGCGCGGCCGCCGTGAACAGCTCCACCGCTTTCGGCAAGTCTTGCGTCACGCCATGGCCCTGGTAATACAGGCTGGCCAATAAATGCTGGCCGGCCGGATCGCCGGTACGCGCCGCCGCGTCGAATTGCTTGAACGCCTCGGCGTGATTATCGTCGTTATAAGCGAGGATGCCCGCTTCATTCAAAGATTCGGGAGAGGATGTCATAAAGATTCCTTGTTCGGGGATTTTTTGGCATTGTACACAGCACCGTTCCGCGCAGAATGCACGATAGGAAATGGTGTGGCGCATTGCCCAAATCATGCGTTATGATCATTCCCCGCCCAATGCAATCGGGTTATTGTGGCCCAATACCCGCCCAAGAATATCGCCATGAAATTGATTGTTCTGCTTTTATCCCTGATTTCCACCTCGGCTTATGCCGGCACCTTGCATCTGGAGAAAGCCGTGACAGGCAAGGTGCAACAAGCGGCAGATATCCGCTATGCGAATCACGATGAAAAACAGACGTACCGGCTGAAAATCGGAAAGCAGTGGATCAAAGGCAGTTGCAGCAGCAGCGGCACGGGCAATTTGCACGCGCTGCTGCTGGACATGGATTTTGACGGCCATGCCGACCTGTGGGTCACGGGCTACACGGATAGCCAGGGGCGCATCCGCTGTTCCGATGTATGGCTGTGGGATGCGCCAGCGCAGCAATACCGTTTCAACAAACCATTATCAGCCATTCCGAATCTGAATATCAGCATAGCCGATCAAGGAATCGAAGGCGGCATCCCCAATTGCGGCTGCGCAGCGCAATGCTTTTATGAAGACCGCTATGCCTGGCGGTCTGACAAATTAATTACCGTCGCCCGGCGCGAACAGGATTGCGAGCGCTACCGGGAATATCGCTTGAATGAAAAAAATGACTTGATCGTCGTCAAGGATGAAATCATCGATAGCGGCAAGCCCGGCCAGCAGGCAATCGACAATACCAAAGTCTTTGACTGGCAGCGCCACGCGCAAATCATGCGCAAACCCTGGGAATGATATTGATCCCGCCATTGACACGACACTACCGAGCAAATACATGACGACACACCCAGCATCGATCACCTTCCATGCCGCCACGGCGGAAGACACACCAGCCTTCATCGACTTGCGCGGCAAGACGCGGCAAAACGCCATTCCTGCGGAACGCCTGGCGGAAGTGGGCATCACGGCCGACTCCTGGGCCGAAATGATGCGCTCGGGCAGCCTGCCTGGCCACGTCTGCCATCACGCCGGCCAGCTGGCCGGCTACTGCTTCGGCGCGCGCGACACGGGCGAAATCGTCGTCCTGGCCCTGCTGCCCGAATTCGAAGGCTTAGGTATCGGCAAGACCTTGCTGGAACGGGTGATGGCGGAACTGCGCGCGCAGGGCCACCAGCGGCTGTTCCTCGGCTGCTCGAATGACCCCGCCTCGCGCTCCTACGGCTTTTACCGCTACCTGGGCTGGACTTCCACGGGGGAGACGGACAAGTATGGCGACGATGTGCTGGAGTTTCGCTTTACGGCCTAGCCTCTAGCCCGCCACGCGGTTGGCATCCCACACGCGCAGGATTTGCGTGATGGCAGAGTCAAACACGGCGTAGCCCACGCCATCGCGGGCCTGGATAGCCACGCCCGACAGAAAACTGTCGAAGACGGCTGCCAGCGCCCCTGCATCCATGCCCGCGGACAATTCGCCGCTGGCCATGCCCCGCTCGACGCAATGCGCGAAACCGGCGCGGGTGCGACTGCGCGAAGCCGTCAGCGGTGCAGCCACGGCGGCATGCTCGGCCGTCGGCGCGCTCATGCAACCGAGCGCCACCATGCAGCCGGGCGGATGCCCCGGCTCGGACTGCATGCTGGCCGACTGGCGCAAGGCCAGCTCGATGGCCGCGCGCGGCGCCAGGCCATCGTCCCACAAACACTCCGTCACGCGCGCAAACGTGTCCAGATAGCATTGCGCCGCTTCGCGGAACAGCGCTTCCTTCGAACCGAACGCCGCATAAAAGCTGGGCGCGGAAATACCGCCGCCCAGGCTCGCCTTGAGCTGGCTCAAGGACGTCGATTCATACCCCTGCTGCCAGAATAAAAACATGGCCTGCTCGACCGCAGCCTGCCGGTCGAACGTGCGCGGCCGTCCCATTTGCGCCATTCATCGCTCCTTCTCATCTACTCACTGCCACTTACATACTACTCGATACAGAAGTCGTTGACAACGCGGCACGCCATCGCCTATATTTATACCGATCGATATATATGTACCGTAACGACGGTCAGGAGCACTCCTGCGCCCGATCACTTTACAAGGATGTTTGCGGTGAATCACGCCACACTCACCACCGGAGCCAGCCCCGCGCTGGCCGACCGCCTCCCCGTCGCCGGCCTGCTGGCCCTGGCCATGACGGGTTTTATCTGCATCGTCACGGAAACATTGCCCGCCGGCCTGTTGCCGCAAATCAGCGCGGGACTCGGCATCAGCGCCGCGCTGGCCGGCCAGATGGTCACGGCCTATGCGCTCGGCTCCCTGCTGGCAGCCATTCCGCTCACCATCGCCACGCGCGGCTGGCGCCGCCGCAACGTGCTGTTGCTGACCATCATCGGCTTTCTCGTGTTCAATACCATCACGGCGCTGTCGTCGCACTACTGGCTGACCCTGGCGGCCCGCTTCTTTGCCGGCATGGCGGCCGGACTGGCGTGGAGCTTGCTGGCCGGCTACGCGCGGCGCATGGTGGCGCCGCATCAGCAAGGCCGCGCCCTGGCGCTGGCCATGGTGGGTGCACCGGTCGCCCTGTCCCTGGGGGTGCCGCTGGGAACCTTGCTCGGTTCGCTCGTCGGCTGGCGCGCCGCGTTCTGGATCATTTCCGCCCTGACATTGATCCTGATCGCCTGGGTGCTGGCGAAGGTGCCGGACTACCCGGGACTATCCGTGCATGAACGCCTGCCCCTGCGCCGCGTCTTCACGACGCCGGGCGTGCGCCCCGTGCTCGCTGTCGTCATCGCCTGGATGCTGGCGCACAACATTCTCTACACCTACATCGCCCCATTCGTGGCGCCGGCCGGATTGACGGAGCGGGTCGATCTGGTCCTGCTCGTCTTCGGCGCCGCCGCCATGGCCGGCATCTGGATCACGGGCAAGCTGGTCGAGCGCCACTTGCGCAGCACGGTGCTGGCCAGCCTGGCCGTGTTCGCCGCGACTGCCTTCGTGCTGGGCGTCGCAGCGCACGTCCCCTTTGTGATCTACCTGGGCATGGCCGTCTGGGGCTTGTCCTTCGGCGGCGCGGCAACGCTCTTGCAGACGGCGCTGGCCGACACGGCCGGCAGCGGCGCCGACGTGGCCTTGTCAATGAATGTGGTGGCGTGGAATGGCGCGATTGCGGCCGCGGGCGTGGTGGGCGGCACCTTGCTGGAAACCTGGGGCGCGGGCGCCTTCCCGTGGGCGATGGTCAGCTTGCTGGTGCTGGCCTTTGCGATCGCCTGGTCGGCCCGCGTGCACGGCTTCCGGCCGGGACGGCGCAGCGGCGGCGCCCCCGTGGCCGGGCATTGAGCAGACGCCATGCATGAGCCGCCGGCGCCGTCAGGATGCAAGGCACATCTTGCATGGTGCCCCTCGGCTCGGACGAAGGGGCGATGAGGAGATTGTCGCGGCGCAACGCGCCGTGCGCTGGCCGTCAAGGCGTGTTCTCGCCCTCTTCCTTGTCGGCCGCCGCCAGCCCCCAGTCATTCCAGCCCTCGCCAAACAGCTCGATCGGATGCTGCGTGCGCTCGGAACCATTGCCGCAGCGCATGGCGTCTGGCGGACAATACTTGTCGCAGCCCCAACAGATGCGTTCGGGGTTCTTGGGATTCAAGGGGAAAGGCTTGGCCATGGGAGGTGATCGTGGTCCGTTGAAGGTGCTTGCTTGACTCTAGACCTGGCGCGGGGAGCGGTCAAACCAATTTCAGCTAGAAACTTGTCCAATATCAAGCTTGTGCAGATAGGGGAGCATCGGCATGGCGCCGCCCCCTACTCTGTATCTTTTCCGACGGAGATGGCCACTTCCAGCACGGTTCGCGCGTACTGGATGCTGCCGTCGGCGGCTGGCTGTGCCTTGAGCTCATCCAGCACGTAGACCATCGTCACCATGGCGCCAGGCATGAACAGCCTGATATCTTGCTTGTGGTTTATGTAGATGCTTTCGTCCACTGTCGCGCCATCCGCCAGGCGCAAGGTGAAGCTGTTGACCTGATCGCCACGGCGGCTGTCCTGGCCCGCGAAATACGTTCGTTCGATGCTGCCAGTCAAGGTTTGCGTCTGGAGGCGCCTGGCCTCGATGCTTTTCCACCAGGCTTCGGAAGCGAACAGGCCCTCGCTGCCTTTCAAGCCCATGTGGGGCCTGGAACTGTCGAGGGTGAGGGATTGGATTTTGGCGACGCGGCCGGGGTCTTTTGCCAGGGCTTCGGCAAGGGTATACACGCATTTCATTGAACTGTATTTTTCCGAGGACGAGAATTGACGTAGCTTATACAAGGTTGAAAATATCGGCTGCATGAATGGCGCTCCGGATATGTCAGCACCTTATAATACTGCCAAGTATAACAAGCCCCCATATCGACCAACTCCCTTCACTGATCAAATAACCATGTCTTCAAAAATATTGGCTGGCCTGCTCTTGCGTTCGAAAACCTTGCGCGCACTGGCACTGCTTTCCTTCACCCTCGCCTGCACCGCAGTCTCGGCCGAAGGCTTTCAAAACATCACCGCCGGACAAACCCTGGGCAGCATCAAGGCACAATTTCCTGCTGCAACCATTGAATCCGTGGAAGCCGCATGGGTAACGGAGTCAGACGGTTTCTATCGGCTTTCAGGTCCGGGGTTTCCCGGCAAGCTATATCTGGTCTTTTCCGACATGCGCCCTTTTCAACGAAAAATGCTTGAGAAGATAAGCGAGAAAATCGAAGCCTCCCCCGAAGGCACGATCACGAGAAAGGATGTATTCACTTTCGAGTACTGGACAAAACTGGCCAATGAAACCACCGATAACAGTTTAAAAATAAGCAACATGCGCTGGGTACCGGACGCATCCATCCCGCTGCAGCGCTATATTGCCAAGTATGGCATACCCGACGCATCGGGTTTCAGCGACGCTGACATGAAGCCCTATGCCGTGTGGAAAAAACGCGGCATTTATCTCAATTTATCGGATGATCAAAAACAGGTTCAATCCGTTGAATTTTCTTTCACAAAAGAAGAAGAACGCGCCGAGTGCCGCAAGAAGTATCAAAAAGCCGATTGGGCCAAGGAGTGTGCTTAAGACAGCACGCGCGCCGGATGACATAATATTGCGCATATGCCGGGGGTTGGCGTAAATGGGGCCGTCAAACAGGGAGAGGCAATCCTGCCAGCAAACGAACAAGCCGCGGCAGCCTGTGTGACAATGCTCAAACTGGAAATGTGGAACCTTCCATATCCCTATCTGATAGTAAACAGACTTGGCAAGGATTATCAATATGTGGGTACCGTTACGATCAAATAAACGCATGTACGCCTCCCTGGTCGCCGCCCTTTTTCTTGCTGCTGGTGCTTCTACGGCACTTGCCAGCTCCCTTGACGACGACCGGACACGCGGCGACATCCATGGCTTGTTTGAGATCAGGGATGCCGCAGTGCAGTTCATCGCGGCAGAAAACTCCAAAAATGGAACAAGCTGGCAAGTCCTGGAGCCGAACCGGAAGATTCTGGTAACGAAATGCGCGGCCGCGTTGCGTGTGAAATGGGTTCCGAAGAGCCATGGCCTGTCTGGAGCGAATGTTGCCGTGAGTTGCGCCAGGACGGTCAAGCCCGCGATACAAGATAAATGGGAAGTGTTCGTGCCGATCGCCAAGGAGCCACGACGGGGAGCACAACGCGCTGCAGCTATTCCGGTAAATTCCTGAGTGCCCCTTTATTTTGAGCCGTAAACGCAAATAAAATAGCCAAAAATAATTATTGACAATAATGCCATCGCTGGATAATATCGATTTTCACTTTTTGAAAATTACATAATTCATCACGACTTCATTTCCCGCTGGAACATTAACCGCATTAATTTAAAAGGGTTGAAAATGCCATTTAAAAAGCCGATTTTTGCAGCGTTCTCCGTAGGATTATTAGCCTTTTCAGCCTATGCTTACGCGGCAGCTGCATACTCCATTTCGTACGCATACTATTCCGATTCCAGCTATAGCGAACAAGTGGGTGAAGGACAATTCAATTGCAATGGCAGGACCACCGTTATCTGGGGGCAATCGACCTCCTATAAATTGGAGCAAACGCGCGAAGCTTGCCGCTCGGGCGATCCCTATACCGACCCGTGGGGCAATTAAAGTCTTTCTGCCTGGCCAGGATATTCTCTCTGCTGACTGCATCACCGAATGTCTGAGCACTAGCACCGTACAGGTCGAAGGCATGGCAGGAGCATCAGTCTGAGAGGGGCCATCCTGACAGTAAACGGCCATCGAAACTCTTCGGAATGGCAAGCATGCGATAAAAAGCCAGTCAAATGACTGGCTTTTTTATTATGTCGGACTTTCTTGAAACTGTTTGGCATCGTCACAAATTTCATACCATGCAGGCTTGCAGCCAACATAGACATGAAATTGTATTCTTGCCTCCGGGTCATCATCCAGGCAATTAAGCGATATTGGAAATGAATCACTCTCTGAGCCGATTTCCCCCAAAGAAGTCCCGCATTTTTTGCAAAAAGTTCTTGCATATTTAAACGGAGGCTCAGGCTCATATCGTTGTATGAATTCCCGCCCCTGCAGCAGGGTAAATGAATTTTTATCAACGAAGGCCAAGGCACTCGCTCCGGCCTTCCGGCAACGAGAACAGTGGCACATACCCATCATGCCCGGGGGAGATGCCAATTCAAACTTTACTGCACCACAGCAGCAACTGCCCTTGATCATGAGGTGTCCTTTTGAAGGTTGATACTGTATTTTTACACAGTACTTCTGGACAAACAAGACCCACAGGGAAGAGTTTTTCAGCACCGACGCGAGGGGCTATTCCGCCATTCAGACGCGCACTGATGCCTTGGATGGCGTGAACGCGAGCTCAGTAGAAAAGCGAAGCACGACCGCGGGGCGCGGGGCCGCCCACTAGCCGCATCGGGAAATTGCTGCCGCATCACTGGATAACGGCCGATTATTCTTTACCATCAGGGCAAGGTCATGTCCAAACCGACCGTCTTGACGACGATGAAGGTGACGATCCCCAAGGCCAGGAGCAACAGCACGAAGATTGCGACCACCTTGCCGCTCGCGCGTAGCACCGCGCGATTCTGCTTCGCCTTATCCTTGTCCTTCTTCCCTTGATCGTAATGCCACTTGATGGCGTAGAACATCCCCGTGCCGAGCACGAGAGCCTTGAACGTCACGAAGACTACAGGGGTCCAATCCAAATCCGTCATTTTGAGTATTTCCAGTCTATTACTTGACACTATCTATCGTGAGGAACAGCACCTCAAAACGCTGCTTCAGCAGCTTCTGTTCAAACCATCCCCCAGGCATCCTGTTTGACTCTTTCATTATATCTAGCCATGAAATAACGATGGCATCGGCGCAGCGATTTGCCGAATGCGGATGAGAGAGGAGAAAACGCCAGCGACTGCCATGCAAGGATGGTGTTGCTGCATGTTCTGTTGCCATACTACTTTAAAACAATTTCCATACATTGAGACAAAATGTCCCAGTTGAAAACCATGCAAGATTGACGCAAGGGTCAGGACGCGAGAGTCAGGCGTGTCATGCAGGTACGGACTGATGCGATGGCTGCGGTGAAAACCCCATCGGTACGCGGGGCTGCCGCGCACCGGCAGCGGCGGGAGGATTCGCACAACAGCCCACTACAATACCTGCAAGCAGACACCGCCACAAAAAAACCATCAAAGGTCACTGCGCTGTTGGAGCTGAATCAGCAAGCAGTCGGCTGCTCAAACTGATTACCGTTTTTGCCAGTATTTACTTGAACATACAGGCGCCTTGTTGCACAATCAGCCATTTTCCTGGTGGGAGAGATGCACGATGAGTGACCTGAAAGCGGTCGGCGCCCTGGCGATGGCAGGTGTGGCGGCCAGCGGGATCGAGGACGGTAAAACCTCGCAGCCGCCCCATGCCGCAGCCGTTGCGAACTGCGCCAACTGCCAGGCGCCGCTGGGCGGCGCGTTTTGCCAGGCGTGCGGCCAGTCGGCCCACATCCACCATTCGCTGCTGCACCTGGCCGAAGAAGTCGTGCACGGCATCCTGCACTTCGACGCCAAGGCTTGGAAGACGATACCGCTGCTGGTGGCCTTTCCTGGCCGCCTGACGCGCCGCTACATCGACGGCCAGCGCAAGAACTATGTTTCGCCGCTGGCGCTGTTCCTGTTCATGGTGTTCCTGACCTTCTTCGTCACCTCGTTCGGCGGCGGCCAGCTTCTCAGCCGCGACGCCAATATCGCCTCGCTGACCAACCACGCCGCGTCTGCCAAGCTCCGGGTCGAGCGCAATGAGCTTGCGCTGGATGAGGCCCGCAAGGCCAATACCGGGGTCGCTGGCGTCGAAAAGGCGCTGGCCGTGTCGCGCAAGCTGCAACACGAAGCCGTGCAACGCCTGCTGTACGTCGCGTCGCCCGAAAAAATGAACAGTGAGGAGGCCATTGAACTGAGAGAGCCCGGCTGGTTCGACAAGACTGTCTCCAGGATCGCGTCCAGCCCACCCAATCCCGACGCCACTTTTCCGGAGCTGGAAAAAACCTTTCGTCATGCCGCCGAGAATCCCGAGTTGGCGTTTTACAAGCTCAAGAACACGATCTACAAGTTCTCGTTCCTGCTGATCCCGATCTCGCTGCCCTTCGTGTGGCTGATGTTTTTCTGGAAGCCTGGCGTGACCATGTACGACCATGCGGTGTTCGTGCTGTACTCGCTGTGCTTCATGTCCTTGCTGTTTACCGTGCTGATACCGCTAGCGATACTCAACCAGGGCTGGCTGATCACGTTGCTGGTGTGCCTGGCGCCGCCGCTGCACATGTTTCTGCAGCTACGCGGCACCTATAACCTGGGCAAATGGGGCGCGCTGTGGCGTACCTGCATGCTGCTGGTATTCGCCAACATCGTGCTGTGCGTGTTCCTCATGCTGGTGTTGATGAAGAGCGTGCATTAGAGTCACAAAAACAGGGGAACGGTCAGTGCTGCACGGTGGCTGGGGCACCTCCGGCTTGACGGGAGTGTCGCGGAACTCGGCCCCGCCGACCATGGCGGCGTGGCGCACCGGCGAAGAATCGGGAACCAGTAATGACCATCCCTCGATAACACCCCCCTCACAGACAGCGATATTCCCTGAGACACCCGATGAAAAAGATGACGGCGGCAGAAAAGAAGGCGATTACTCAAGACTGGAAAGTAGCGATTGGCGCGTATGAAATATATAAGCCACTTCACTTATTGAAGCGTAACGGCCCCCTGCTGACTGGCATTTATCTAAAACCCGTATATGGCGGGGAACATTATGTTCCCGTGTTCCACACGCACTCACTGATGACGCCATTTCCTGTGGTTTCGCTGGCCATGCCGAGTCCTTTATTGAATGATAAAGGTGTCGATGAATCGATAAGCCCCTTGCGCCACTCGACCAGGTTCGATGAGCTGGTTGAACGGTTTCGCTTGCAGTGCCCTATGGCATTTCTCGACACACTCTCCTGCGCCACGCTCGATACCCTGTATCAAAATGCCGTAGCAAGTGCGCATAACTTCCCGATACAAGCCATGACCGACAATATCTTGTTACTTGCTTGGTGCAAGAAGGAGGCAAGCGTCGCCGAGCGTATTGAGTCTTACAAACGCATCTTGCAGGGATGGCCGGAAAGTGTGACCCAGCACGTAGAAGGAGCTACGGGTTGGGAGCGTGAACTCAAGACGTTATTGGATCCCCAACGCCTTGTAGAGTCCGTCACACAAGAATTGAAAAAATTCAAGTTGAGTCATTTCCCGGATCATTCACTGGCATGTGATTAATCGTAAGCGTAACGCCAGCACCGTCTTGAACTTGGCGTTGATTTGCCAGATGATGCCATCACACCGCTGGGAAGCGACGTATGTTTAAAACCAAGTGGAGCCGCGTACCGCTGGCGGCCTGTGACCAGATGAAGCGGCCACGTTCAAGCCGTTTGCCCGCCTTTGCCTCTGTGTCCAAGGTGGTTCACATCAAAAAAGTGACCTGAATACCTTGGCGCATGCGTACGTTTAAAGATAGACGGCAATGAAAAGAGGCTACTCCTGCGCGGCCGGCACGCAGTGCGCTGCCAGCTGGTCGTCGCGCGTCACGCTCTTGATATTGAAAAACTCGAATTTGGCGGCCACGTCCGACACTGGCAGCACGCGAGGCTCAGGTGCACCATTCAAACACGGACTGATGCGATGGGTGCGGTGAAGGCTGGGTCAGTTGAAAAGCGGATTGGGGCCACGAACGCGCGCCCACGACGCGCGGGGCTGCCGCGCAGCGGCAGCGGTTGGAGGATTCGGGGCGGGCTGGGCCGGTAGGCCCAGCCCTTCGAATCTCACACGCAGGGCGCGTAGGCGCCCTCCTCGCTTCAGACAGGCAATAAAAAACCGCCCGAAGGCGGTTTCTTGTAATGCGAATGACTATGCTTGATGCGGCTTCTAGATGCCAAGCGATAACCGTACCTACTAAACTGCCTACACCCGAATTCTGCTCGTCACAACGACACACGGAGTTCAACTGGAATATTTATCATCGGTTTCATTGAATAGTCCGGCTTGCGATCCAGGAAACAAGCAACGTCGGGAACTGGAAGGGTCTGTACAAATGTTCCTAGCTTTGCCTTCTGTTCGATCGCATTGAGCAACACGGCATTCGCATGGGATAGGGCATTGATGTCATCGCAGGCACGATCGAGTGTCTCGTATCGCGCATAGTAATCGCCCGGCTGATTGGCCCAGTAGATGCCAAACGCTGTGGCAAATTCACACTTTGAATGCGCTATGACCTGTTTTAGAAGCCATATCCCATTATGATAATTTTGATGCTGAGCGATGGCATGAAGCTGATATCCAGACAATGCCGAGAGGTCGCTTTCCACTTCTTTTTTGAACGCTTGAATACCTATCTCTCTCTGCCGAGCATAGAAGCGATAGAAATCTTCCTCATCATCGCCTTCCATGGCGCTGTCAAAAACCGACTGATCCATGTCGTGGTAATAAGTATCGCCGGCACATTTTCCTTTCAGGGCCAGGATTAAGATATCTTGCTCAGCATCCGAGCCGTTCGGCTGCTTAATTCCCAGCGCTTTTGCCAGTTTTGTTAACATTTGCATTCCTTGGATGAGACGGCTTGATAAAAATTCAGGATGAGTGAATGCGAGACGTGGAAAGAAAAAGTCGCTCTGCATGCAATCTGTACAATATTGTCATCTACATTTAGCTGGCGCGCCCCGCACTGCAGCAAGCCGACAATATAAAAGAGGTAACGGAAAACATCAATTGTAAAGGCATCCCACGGAAGGGATGAGGGTCAGGTCTGCCATTCAGACACAGACTGATGCGTCGGGTGCTGTGAAAGCTGGCTCAGTTGAATAGCTATTGGAACCACGAACGCGCGCCTGCGGCGCGCGAAGCTGCCCCGCAGCGGCAACAGGTGGAGTATTCGGGGCTGGCTGAGCCGATAGGCCTGGTCCTTCGACTCTCGCGAACAATTTAATCCGTTGCCATTTTTCAAGTCTTCGAAATACTTCATATAATTCAGATGCTTACGCGTAATTTCGTTCCGCACGCAATGTTTTTCTACCACCTTGCAACGTACTGTTTTCACTGCCCTACACGGACGATGCGGAAAGGATTTCCTATGAAAGGTAAGGTGTGACATGCACACATATACGCGACGATGACATGTTGCCAGTGGTGCTAGTGGCGACATTATTTTTTTCTTGCAAAATATGCTAAAGTTCGGCAAACGTCTTAAACTAGAGAAAAAATGACAATCAACGCAGCCGATTTCGAAAAAACCGAAGATGAATTACTCCTTGAACTTGCTAAGCAACTGGTTGACATGGGCGAAATTCGTCACAGCGTGCCCGTGGACGACGAAAGCAGAAAAGACCGTGCTAGACGTTGGATGGCCGGTGTTCTAACGTCCCTTAAGGGGGCTATCTGCGGTGATTCACGAGTGATCGCTTACTTGCACGATCCCGCTACCCAAAACAAGTACGATATTGCAGGTGTTGTAGTCGACATTTTAACCGCGACGAATCTCAATTTGCCAGTTGGTACGTTGGCGCTTCTGATTGTCAAAGGCCGACTAGGTAAATTGTGCGGGTAAAACAATGACGTTGGATCGCCTTCAGGAGGATTACTTGACTTTGCTCGGCGAAGATGGTGCTCGCCTTATTATCGGAACAAAGCGATCAGTGGAGGTTAAGAACGAGCTTGACGTTTACGCGCTAGAAAAAGGTATCAAAACCCCGTGCAACTATTTGCTTTCTAATTTTTTTGACGATTGCGGTATGCAGAGTGCGAACCGTGGCAGCTTCGCGCCAGTAGTCGTCGATGTCATGGAGCGCTCGATACATGCGGCCAAAGCTGCGAGTGCTTTCACAACTGATGCCTCTGTCGCACTGGCCTTATCGCCATATAAGGCGTTCGGTGCGGAAGTTATGCGGACCAAACATGGTTTTCTCGTGCTTATTAGTCCAGTAACGTTCTCAATCTGCTTCCTCTATGCAATTCTGGCGGTCACCTCGTCGCAGGCGACCGGGCTCATGCAGCAAGGCCGTGTTCTTCATGGGCCAAAAGGCACGCCTTCTATTGATCCATTCGACTGGGCATACGCTAGTCATCGTGCTTTGATGTCGATGATCAAGGAGTTTGTTAGAACTGGAAGCGTCGATAATCCATTATGCAAAGTGAGAGAGGCTCGCTTCGATTTACTACCGTGGCATTACGTTTATCGCGTGCAGGCCACCTATGAACATATGTTAGATTTTCTCGTGCTGCATGAACTGGGCCATATCTGTCTCGGTCATATGGACCAGATGGAGCAAGTGCGCCGCGTCGTTCCATGTACGTCGATTTCGTATGAAGTTTCATCGCCGTTGCCCGCTCAGGAAGAAGCTGCTGACGAGTTCGCCATTAACTGCCTGGTCGGTCGGGGCCACGGTGAAGAATTATTGGGGCTATTTCAGTTGATCCAGGAAGGCAAGGGGCAATCGCGTGAACTAGACAAGCTCTGGACAGGTGACACATCGCTTGGTCGCTACACATCTGCGCTGCAACTACTAAAATTCTTCGACGTTTTAAATACTGAGCAATGCGAGAAAAATGCAGGCATCCAGTTTACGAACCTTTGTGAACTGAATGGTACTCATCCGTCTGGACAGCATCGTTTTATCAAAAACTTGGCGAATCAGCATGTACTCGAACTGCCAGTAGACCACCAATTCAACCCTAGATTAATTCTCGATTGGCAGAATTATCTGAGTCTCGATGCGGCTACCCGTTCGCAGGAACAAATACGAGCATTGTGGCCCCAATGAGTGGAAGCATGCGCCCCAATTGAAATTGGTGATCGATCTCCACCATTTTTCGCAGATCTCCGCTTAAGTGTCAGCTTGCCATTTATGACAGACACCATTTATGACAGACATTAAAAAATACCTTGCTGAATTCAAAGCATCATTGCGCCAAGAGGTGCAATTAGGCGAACTCTATGCGAGAAACCATACAGTGCATAAATGGAAGGGACCTTTCCGCACGTTAATTCTCCGTGAGTCTCTTGCATGGCGCATGCAGGACTTACTTGAACAGTCTTTTCAATTGTCCTCATCCGGCGGTCTGTTGGGCGCGCGAATACTGCTGCGGTCTGCGTTTGAAACCGTTGCAGTTTTAGTCTACTTGAACAAGGCCATGCGTAGCGTAGTGGCCGGAACACTCAGCTACCACGATTTCTGCACAAAAACGTCACGTCTGCTTGTCGGCTCTAGGGACAAAACAACATCTATCGAATCAATCAATGTCATGAGCATGCTTCTGAGCGCCGATAAGCGTTATCCTGGATTGAATGCTTGGTACGCAGAACTGTCAGAAAGTGCACATCCCAATTACGAAGGCGTAGTTGTTGGATACACGACGACCGATCACGACAATAAAACAACAATATTCGAAAACCGCTGGCATGCCATGTACGGTGGCACTCATGATTCCGCGCTTGTTGCTTGTATGAAAGTGTTTGTGGCTGAATATAATGAAGAGTGGTCAGACGCCTTTGATTCCCTAGAAGCTTGGATCGAGGCGCATGACGAAGAACTTGAAGCGAGCAAAAAAATACGGGAAACGCTTCTGGAAAAATGATGCGTAAATCTTAATAGATACGACAAATAGCGACGCGAGGGTCAGGTCCGCCATTCAGATACGGACTAAGGCGTTGATGCTGTGAAAACTGGCTCAGTCTAAAAGCTAATTGGAACCACTAACGCGCGCCCTGCTCGCTTCCGCTAGGCAATAAAAACCCACCCTCATGCGATTTCTTTATTGCCTGGCGGAGGCAGTGTAATGCACGTACCTAGCATCCATAAGCCTTACATGAGCAGCCACTACTAAAGTACCTACTTTTGTACCATCAATTGATAAAAATCCAGATTTTTCCAGCCCTCTGACTTTGCTTTTTCAAGATTGTGCTTACTGGCCTTTGTGTGGGAATGTGTGATTTTTCAGCGACTAAAATTTTTTATCGTTATTATTTTTTAGCACGAGGAAGCACATACACAGTGGCCACAGACAAGGTGGAGAACGTTCGACCTCACTGCGATAATGGGTAAATCCCCCATAGAAAAACCTGCCAGTACGCGCTGACCTCCTCATAGAATCTATGGTTTATCAGCGGAATTTAGAATAAATTCGGAGCTTCGGAATTTCCTCCACCTTTTTTAATTTCCTGGATTCAGGAATATTTATCAATAATACATATTAGAGTTATCTATGCCAATCTTCATAAGCTATTCACATAAAGATAAAAAATTTGTCGATCAACTTGCGATGCAACTAGTTCATCAAAATGTTCATATTTGGCTAGACAGATGGGAGCTATCGGTGGGTGACTCTATTATCGATAAAATCCAAGAGGCAGCCGATGGCGCAAGTGCGCTTCTAGTTATTCTCTCTAAGGCCTCTGTCGAGTCGGAGTGGTGTAAGAAAGAACTTTCAGCGGGATTCCTTCGTGAACTCGAAGAAAAGCGAGTGGTTGTACTGCCTATTATGCTGGAAGATTGTGCTGTTCCGTTGTTTGCTCGGGGGAAAATGTACGCTGACTTCCGTAGCGATTTTGACGAAGGGCTTACTGCTGTCGTTGATGGGATTGCCAAGGTTACATCCCCCTCACTGGGACGTTTCAAAGAACCTGAATACCATACTGATTGGTCGATTGATTATGGAGATGTGGATGGCCGGGTCGCAATAGTTTTAAATTACGTCCAGATCCCATTAAATCAACCATACACCTGTCTAACGCGAATAGATATATTTGGAAGCGTGGTAGCTAGTAGTATTTTTGAGAAAGAGAAACAGGCTTCTGGAGTAGATCGCGCTAAACTTTATGTTCTTGGACTCCTTAGTGATACTCTAATTGCCAAGGGAGGACTTAAACCTCGATTAGCCGACGAGCGGGAGCAAGTCTACCAATTTGAGATAAAAGGCTCTTCGAGTGGAGAAGAATATTCTGTGCGAATAGGTGCGCGCCGAATAGGTGAGAATACTGGTCGCGACGTGCTCGTTAACACGAGTGGAATTATCTCTGAAACGTATCGACATATGAAAGAAGTATTGAAGACTCCGAAATCAGCACGATAAGAATAAAACCTGATTTTCATACGGTCGGTGACTTGACAGCCCTATTTGCAAGGCCGCCCAGGCCCGTCAACGTGTAGCCATTGAAAATGTATCCGACAAGGTAGAAAGTGGCTGAAAATCGCGTCAAAATGCGTCAAATTTGACTCGCCATGTTTGCCCCGCCGCGCCAGTCCTCATGCGCCTTCGGCCATGGCGCAAATTTGAGTCAAAAGAGCCCTATATAGCGGGCAGGTGTGGAGGGGGGACAACTGCGCGCGCCGGGCCGAAATGGGGGTTTTTCTTGCCTCCATGGCAATATCATTCGTCGGGACGTGAAAAAGCCGCCTCCTGGGCGGCTTGTGCGGTGGCTGGGGTGCTCCGGCGCGCTGGGCTGTCGCGGCCCTGCCCTGCCGGCTAGCGCGGCATGACGGTCATCCTGGGCGGCCGGCGCGCGCCTTGGCCGCCTGCTCCTTGTCGTAGTCGTCGCGGCAGTCCGCATTGCAGAACAGCAGCGCGGGCGCTAGCGCCTCGTCGCAGTAGTGGCAGCAGCCATGCGCCACCAGGGCGGGCCGGCCACGCACCGCGGCCAGGCCGCGCGCCACCTCGGCGAAGATGATCTTGTCGGTGTTGTCGATGTGGTCGCTCATTGCGCACCCTCCCCGCCCGTGGCCAGGTCATACGGGGCGAAGCGCACCACTTCCACGCCCGCCCATTCGTTGATCGCTTCGAACTGCGCCTGCAGCGGCACCAGCTCGTTACGCGCGAAGACGCGCGCGGCAGGTTCGACGGCGCCGAAGCCGCCGGCGTTGTTCGGCAGGATGCCCATCAGCTGCGGCGGCACGCGGTGCGCGGCCAGTTGGTCATCGCGCGTGACGCTCTTGATGTTGAAAAACTCATCCTTGGCGGCCACGTCCGACACCGGCAGGATCTGGATGCCGTCCTTCTTGCCGTTCGGCGCGTACATGAACAGGTTGCGGAAGTTGCCCGGCCCCTTGCTGTCGCGCATGGCCTGGCGCAGGTTGTCCACGTCCTGGGTGTTGGCCGCGGCGTCCGTCATGTAGAACACGAAACCGGCGTGCGAGCCGTTCTTGTAATACTTGCGGCGGAACAGGGTCGCCGCCTCGTTGAGCCAGGCCGATTGCAACGCGCTCAGGTACTGCGGCACGCCGTACAGCTCCTGGTTCACGTCCGGCTCCATCAGGTGGAACACGCGGCCCTTGTCGAACTCGTGCACGGCCTGGTAGCCGTTAACGAAGAAATACGTGTCCAGATCGACGCCGCGCCGCATGTACTTGGCCAGCGCATGCTGGTAAGAGCACAGGCTACAAACTTCCACCGCGCATGCTGCGGCGCGTGCGCAAGCTGAAATCGGGCGAAACATGGACCGGCTACTACTACAACGGCCGGGACGATGCCGGGAACAGGAAGGAATACCCGCTGGGCACGGATTTGGTCGAGGCCAAACGCCTGTGGGCGGAATATGAGTGCAAGCCCGTGCCAACCGACGCCACGCTCATGGAATACGTGTTTGCGCAATACGTCCGTGACATCCTGCCGAGCAAGGCGCCAAGCACGCAACGCGAGAACTCCAGCTCGTTGAGCCAGCTGCGCCCGGTCTTCGACAGCGCGCCTATCGACGCCATCACGCCGCAGGATATTGCCCGCTACCGCGATGCGCGCAGCGCAAAGGTGCGCGCCAACCGCGAAATCGCGTTGCTGTCGCACGTGTTCAATATGGCAAGGGAATGGGGCTACACCAAGCGCGAGAACCCATGCAGGGGCGTGCGCAAGAACAAAGAAGTGCCACGCGACTTCTATGCCGACAAGGCCGTGTGGGATGGAGTACGGAACGCAGGCTGTGAAGAATTGCAGGACGCCATGGACCTGAACTACCTGACCGGCCAGCGGCCTGCGGACGTGCTCAAGATGCGCGACGGCGATTTGAAGGATGGCGCGCTGCAGGTGCGCCAGGGCAAAAGCAACAAGCTGCTGCGCATCGTGCTCGAGCACGACGGCGTCAAGTCCGAACTGGCCAAGGTCATCGAGCGCATCCACGCGCGCCCGCACCGGCCGCGCACCACCTTCATTGTCGCGCTGCCGAATGGTTGCCAGGTGAAGAAGTGGCATTTGCGCCTGCGCTTCGATGGCGCCCGGAAAGCTGCAGCGGAACTGGCGCTAAAAGCTGGCGACGAGGAGCTGGCCAGCCGCATCAAGGCCTTCCAGTTCCGCGATATACGCGCGCGCTCCGCCAGCGACATTGCCGACCTGGGCGCCGCCAGTTCCCTACTGGGACATAGTGAAAAAGTCATCACGGAAAAGGTCTATCGGCGCATTGGTCAGGCTGTCCGCCCTACCCGCTAGCGGGGGAGTTGCGGAAACCATTTCCGTAAATTAGCACTAAGTTGGAACTGAATTCCTACATCAAGGATTTTGCAGGGGACGGAACAAAAATATAAGTTCTTGATAATCAAGGACTTATATTCATAGTTCTAGCGGAAGCGGTGAGATATTCTGCAATATCGCCCGATTCATTATAAACCCTTGATTTTATTGGCTTTCATCTTCAGCTTGGCTGAATGCCTGTCCCAAAAAAGTGTCACACAGTAGGGTGTTGTGCCCAGTTGTACGATAGTAGAAATCCCCTCCCAGCTTAACTTCTTGCTTACACCTACCGAAAGTTCATTTTATGCAATAAAATGGACTTGGCTAAAGGTGTGGAAAATGCAGATTTCCACGGTCCAGAACTTAGGAGAAATCACGTGAAAAAAAACGAAGTAATCATACCACCCGCACCCGTTGCTGTTACTCGTGAGAACAAGGCAAAAGCAGGAGTTCCAAGCTCGACAATGGCACCGCGCCCCCCAAAAATCACTCCTCCGCCGACCACAGGGAGCAAAAATAAGTGAGTGAAGAAAACGACAAAGAGGAAGAAAGAGTCAAAAAAGAACTCGAAGAATACAAGAAAGCTGTTGAGAAAAGACAAGACGACATCAATAAACTCTATGCCGCTTTCAAAGCTGAAATAGAAAAACGACAAGTCTCAAGTTCGGAAAATTTCGACAAGTCAATTCTTACTTATTCCAGTTGGGCTCTTGGTATATCGATTACTTTCATTAAAGATTTCATACCTATTACGGTAGCAAAAAATCCCTGCTATCTTTACTGGTCTTGGTATCTTTTTGCTGCCGCAATTGCAATAACAACAATTTCTTTTTTGGTAAGCTACAAGGGATTGGAACTATCGCAGAAACATGGTGAAAAATATTTTTTAGAGGAGGACGACGCCTATCTAAACAGAGATAATATTTTCAATATCATAGTAAAAAAATCAAACGTTTTATGTGCGGTAATTTTTTTGCTTGCGTTACTTTTCACAATAGTATTTGTTGCGTCAAATCTAGAGCCTGCCGCAATATTAAAAGCGAAAGAAAAAGAGAACATGACTAAAGATACAAAAAAACCTCAAGTGATTTCGGGTATCGCAATGGACGGACTACCAAGCGTATTTATGCAAACCCGTCCAGCAAAACCTGTTGCACCGGTTCAAGCAAAACCTGCTGGTAGCCCTCCGCAGCCGCCAACACCGCCAGCAAATGGAAATGGTAGCAACTAAATGTTGATCTTCACTAGAGCCTCATTCGTGAGGCTTTTTTTTCGGCAATTCATAAAGAAAACTTTATGCCTAAATTGCTCCCTGCTTTAGCGCGAAATATACTGAAATATCACTTCTTTCAGATACTCTTGGCTAAAATCCCTGCCGTGGCTTGGGCAAAAACAAGGAGGTGCCGCACAACTTCTTTGCCGACAAGGCCGTGTGGGATGCGGTGCGAAACGCCGGCTGTGAAGAATTGCAGGACGCCATGGACCTGAACTACCTGACCGGCCAGAGGCCTGCGGACGTGCTCAAGATGCGCGACGGCGATTTGAAGGATGGCGCGTTGCAGGTGCGCCAGGGCAAGAGCAACAAGCTGCTGCGCATCGTGCTCGAGCATGACGGCATCAAGTCCGAACTGGCGAAGGTCATCGAGCGCATCCACGCGCGCCCGCACCGGCCGCGCACCACCTTCATCGTCGCGCTACCGAATGGTGGCCAGGTCAAGAAGTGGCATTTGCGCCTGCGCTTCGATGGCGCCCGGAAAGCTGCTGCGGAACTGGCGCTAAAGGCTGGCGACGAGGAGCTGGCCAGCCGCATCAAGGCCTTCCAGTTCCGCGATATCCGGGCGCGCTCCGCCAGCGACATTGCCGACCTGGGCGCCGCCAGCTCCCTGCTGGGGCATAGTGAAAAAGTCATCACGGAAAAGATCTATCGGCGCATTGGTCAGGCTGTCCGCCCTACCCGCTAGCGGCGAGTTGCGGAAACCATTTCCGCAAATTGGCGCTAAGTTGAAACTGAAGTTTTACATCAGGGATTTTGCAGGCGACAGCACAAAAAAAATAAGCCCTTGATAATCAAGGGCTTATTTTCATATTTCTGGCGGAAGCGGTGAGATTCGAACTCACGAACAGTGTAACCCGTCGCTAGTTTTCAAGACTAGTGCCTTCAACCACTCGGCCACGCTTCCAGATGGCAGCATTATACATAAAGGTCCGTGGCTTACCAATGACTAGAACTGTCGCGGCTCTTTTCCCTCATAGCAAGGAGGCGGCTCGCCTGGGCTACACGCCCCAGTTTTCCCGCAGCGCCTTCTCGAACTCCGCTGCCGGCAGCGGCCGCGAGAACAGGTAGCCCTGCACCTCGTCGCAGCCCGAGCTCTTCAGGAAGGCCAGCTGTTCCGTCGTTTCCACGCCTTCCGCGATCACTTTATGATGCAGCTGCTGGGCAATGCTGATGATGGTGCTGGCGATGGCGCAGTCGCTGGCGTCGGTGGGAATGCCGGTGGTGAACGAGCGGTCGATCTTTAATGTGTCGATGGGGAAACGCTTGAGGTAAGACAAGCTTGAGTAACCAGTGCCGAAATCGTCCAGCGACAGGGCCACGCCCAGTGCCGTGATGCGGTCCATGATGCCGATCACGCGCTCGATGTTGTGCATCAGGGTGCTTTCCGTGATTTCCAGTTCCAGCCAGGCCGCTTCCAGGCCGTAGCGGGCCAGGGTCGCTGCCACCCTGGCGGGCAAGGCTGCCGTGAATTCGCGGGCGGACACGTTCACGGCCAGGCGGATCGGCGGCAGGCCGGCCAGTTTCCAGGCTTGCGCCTGGGCGCAGGCCGCTTCCAGCACCCATTCGCCCACTTGCACCACCAGGCCCGTCGATTCGGCCAGGGGGATGAATTCGGCGGGCGGGATCATGCCGTGCTGCGGGTGGTGCCAGCGCACCAGCGCTTCGGCGCCGATGATACGCCCGCTGCCCAAGGCGTATTTCGGCTGGTAGTGCAGCAACAGTTGCTGTTCCGACAGGGCCTGGCGCAAGCCCGTTTCCAGGCGCATGCGTGCCTGCATGCCCAGGTTCATGTCCTGGCTGTAGAAAGCCACGCTTTCCGCTTCGCCGCCGCTGTCCTGCTTGGCGCGGTACATGGCGATGTCGGCCAGGCGCAGCAGGGTTTCCGCGTCCTGTCCGTCTTGCGGATACACGCTGATGCCGATGCTGGCGCCCACGCGCAAGTCGTGGCCTTCGATCAAAAACGGTTCCACCAGGGAAGCGAGCAGCTTTTGCGCCACCATGCTGGCCTCGAAATGCTGGCCGATGTCGAACAGGCCAACGGCGAACTCGTCGCCGCCCAGGCGGGCGACCAGGTCCTGGTCGCGCAAAGCATGGCGGAAACGCAGCGAGACTTGCCGCAGCAGTTCGTCGCCGATGCGCCGGCCCAGGGTATCGTTGATCAGTTTGAAGCGGTTCAGGTCGATGAACAGCACGCAGCCGAGCATCTTGCTGCGCTGCGCCACGGAGAGGGCCTGGTCGACCAGCTTGGCCAGCAAGGTGCGGTTAGGCAGGCTGGTCAGGGGATCGTAATACGCCAGGTGGTGCAGGCGCTCTTCGGCCAGCTTGCGCTCCGTGATGTCCGTCAGGTAGGCGATGAGTCCGATGGGCTTGTCGTCCAGGTCTTGCAGCGGCGACAGGGACAGGCTGGCCCAGAAGATCTCGCCTGACTTCTTTCGGCGGCGCACCTCCATCAGGCGTCCTCCCTGCTCCAGGAAGGCGTCGTGGAAACCCGTGTCTTCGTCATCGTACAGGAACAGGATGTTGCGTCCCACGGCTTCCACCGAGGTGTAGCCGAACAGGCGCTCGGCGCCCTTGTTCCAGCTGGTGATGTAGCCGGTCAAGTCCATCGTCAGCACGGATTCGTGCAACTGGTCGAGGATTTGCGTCTGCTGCGCCAGCAGGGCTTCGACTTGCGCATAGGCATGGGTCGAGCGTTGCGCCAGCGAATGCACTTGCAGCACGCCGGCCGTCAGCGATGCCAGGCTGGCCAGGTGGCGGCGGTCGGCGTCGTTATACAGCGGCCGGCCGGCCACCGCGTAATGGCCGAAGCAGTGCCCATCAAAACTGATTTCCTGCAACAAGCCAGGCGTATCGCGGGGAAACAGCGCGGGCGGCGCGGCGGACGCGGCGGCATCGGCGCTGGCTGCGGGCAAGAACTGGCCATGCGGGCTGGCCGTCACGGCGCTGGCGATACGGCCCAGCTCAGCCACCAGCGCGGGGCCGCGCAAACGCACGACGGCGTCGCACAGGGCGGCGCTGTCACCAAGGAAATCCGACACCGGAAACAGGGTCATGCTAGAGGTTCCGGCTGACCTGGATGGCCCATTGGTAGGCCTGCAGCAGGCTGCGCCAATAGGTTTCTCCATCGATGCCAGCACGGCGCAAGCCCTCGGGCGGCGGCGTGGCGCTTTCGACCAGCGCCAGCAAGGTGCCCAGGTCGCCATTGCGTTCGAGCAAGGCGGCGCTCACTTCCGGCGCCAGGTTCAGGGTAGCGATGATCTCTTCCATCGGCATGCCCAGCAGGACGTCGAGCAGCGAAAACACGCCCGCCATGAAGGCCAGGTCTTGCGCATCGCGGTCGCCGCCGCGTAGCTGGCACAGCGCTTCCATCTGCGCCGCGCGCACGGCCGCCAGCGGCAGCAGCGCGTGGATCTTGCCGTCGTCCTGTTGCCGCGCATACAGCAGCAGTTGCAGCCAGCGCTGCAGCTGGCGCCGGCCCAGCAGGGTGATGGCCTGGCTGAAGCTGGTAATCGGCGCCGTGAAGCCGAAGGCGGCAGAATTGACCAGTTTCAATAAATGATAGCTGAGCGATGGATCTTGCTTGAGCGGCACTTCCAGCTCGTGCGCGTCGGCATCGCGGGCCAGCAAGCCCAGCAGCGCCAGCAGACGGCGCCGCGAGGTGGCGTCTTCCGGCTCGCTTTGCTGGCGCGCATGCTGCAGGGCGTAATCGCCGGCAAACCAGCTCACGCCGATTTCTTGCAATGCGGCAAGCTGCCCGGCGTCGCCGATGTTGTAGGCCAGGTGCGGTCCCGCCAAAGGCAGCAACTGGTGCAGGGCCGGGCGCGCACCGGCCGCGTCAAAGCTCAGCGCGCGCGCGTCGACCTGCGCCGCCGTCACGGGACTGGCGTCGGCGCCATCGAGGAGGAGGCGGTAGCCGGCGTCGCGCCATTGCTGGCATTTTTTCTGGATCTGCTTGTCGCCGGCAAGGTGGGCCGGCAAACGGAAGATGGTGCGTTGCGGCGACAGTTGCGCCAGCACGGCCTCGTCCACGCCATGCGGGTCGGCCAGGGGAATGATGCAGTCGAGCGGCGCCAGGAAGGCATACGCATCGGCAGCGGCCAGCGCTGCCAGCAGCGGCGCCGTCGAGGCCTGCGGTACATGCAAGGTGACAGCGACCCACTCGTTATGAGCATTGGCCACTGCTTGTAATCCCACCAACGGAAACAGGTTTGATTCAGACGCTGACATCGGTATCTCAGTGTGGGTAGGGCGCCATAGTAAATAAACTGACCAGCATTGGCAACCCTGGCCCGACAGGGATGCCATTTCGACAGCGAGAATCATTCTATCCGAATCTCACCCATGAAACAGTTTAATTTTGGCAATAAATATTCAAAAAGAACATTCCCCCGCGAGACCCGCCTGCCATGCGGGCTGCACTCAAACACACCGTAACGTCCGGATGCCGTTCAGGCGCTGCCACCATCGAATTGCGCGTGCTCGACCGCATATTTGATCAGCTCGGCCTGCCCTTCGATACCGAGCTTGCGCTTGATGTTCAACCGGTGCGTCTCCACCGTGCGCACGCTCAGGTCGAGCACGCGGGCGATCTGCTTGTTCGACTGGCCCGCCGCGATGTGCTGCAGCACTTGCTGCTCGCGCGTGGTGAGGAAGGAATCGTGCACTTGCGGGCGCGACAGTTGCCGCGCCAGCGCCGCGCTGTAATAAATGCCGCCGGACATCACCGTCTCGATGGCGAAGACGATATCTTTACCGGGAGCATCTTTGAGCACGTAGCCGCGCGCGCCGGCGGCAATGGCTTGCGACACATATTCGAGCTTGTCGTGCATGGACAGGATCAGCACGGCAATCTGCGGAAACGCCTGCTTGAACAGCGCCGTCGCTTCAATGCCATTCGTGCCGCGCATATTGATATCCATCAACACGAGGTCCACCTGGTGCGCGCGCGCCTGATGCAACGCTTCATCGGCACCGCCCGCCTCGGCCACCACGTCGAAATGCGCCACCGCTTCCAGGCGCGCGCGCAAGCCGTCGCGCACGAGGGGGTGGTCGTCCACCAGCAGGATGTTGATCTTCTCGGTCATGTGTATCTATCAGTGTGAGGGTGGAAGGCCGAGCCGCGCCAGCACCAGGGTGCCGGCCGGGGACGAGGTGATGTGCAGGCTGCCGCCGATGGCTTCCATGCGTTCCGTCATGTTGCGCAGGCCGATGCCGCGCTGCGGATGCAGGGCGATGCCGTCGAAATCGAAGCCGCCGCCATTATCCTGGATGCGCAACTCGACGGCCTTGCCCGCCTCGTGCAGGCTCACTTCCACGCCGCGGGCGTGGGCATGGCGCTCGCAATTGGTCAGCGCTTCCTGGGCGATGCGGAACAGCACGGTATTCACCATGTCGGGCAAGCCCTCGCCCGCCGCCGCCGGACTGGCCGTGAAACTGGCTTGCGCGCTGCTGCTGTCGTTAAATTCATGCACCAGGTGGTCGAGCGCGGCGGCCAGGCCCAGGTCGTCGAGGATGGCCGGGCGCAGGTTGTGCGAAATGCGCCGCACCTCGCCCAGCACCTTGTTGAGCTGCTCGGCGGCCCGCTCGAAGGTGGCGGGCGCCTTGTCTTTCTGTTCTGCATTGCCAGCCAGGCGCGCGATGCCCGCCTCGATCTGCAGCTTGATGGAAACGAGCCACTGGCTGATGCCGTCATGCAAGTCGCGTGACAGCCGCGCCCGCTCTTCTTCCTGCGATTCCACCACGCGCTGCGCCAGCACTTTCAGCTTGGCGTCGGCCACGCGCAATTCACGCAAGTTCAGCACCAGGCCGCAGGCGGCCACCAGCAGGGAGGCGAGGATGGCGATGGCGGCGATGAGTTCCATGGTCGAGCGGATATTGCGCGACTGCTGGGCGTCGACCTTGGCCAGCGCCTGGTCCACGTCATCCATATAAATGCCCGTGCCCATCATCCAGCCCCATTCCGGCATCAGGATCACATAGCCGAGCTTGGGCGCGGACTTGTTGCTCGACGGCTTGATCCAGTTGTAGCGCTCGAAACCGCCGCCGCTCTTCGCCCGCTGCATCAGGCGCTGGATGGTGAGATTGCCCTCGGCGTCGCGCAATTGCCACAGATTCTGCCCCACCAATTCCGGCTGGCGCGGATGCATCAGCGACTTGCCCTGCAGATCATAGATGAAGAAATAGCCATCGTCGCCATAGCTAAGGGCGGACAGGATGCGCTTGGCCTCCTCTTGCGTGGCCTCATCCTTGCGCCCCGACTGATACAGCGAAGCGATGGAATGGCTGGCCAGGGTCACGTAATGCTTGAGTTCGGCTTCCTTGCTGGCCAGATACGCCTGCTGGATGGTGGCGCGCTGCTGCTCCGCCAGGGTGATGGCCTGGTGCCGCACGGCAAATGCGATCGCGCACAGGGCGAGGATGAGCGGCGTGATGGCCAGGAAGATGACTTTCTGTCTGAGTTTCATGGCCTGGCGCTCCGGCGGCGTCGATGCTGGTGGGAATGCGTGATTTTACGTCGCGGCACGGCGATCGGTCTGCGTAGTAATACTGAGCGTTACTGCGTAGTCGTGCGCTTGCGGCAATTATACGATTCCTGAATACTCGCCATAAGCTGCAGATACACCCATTTCACACCAAACTGGCAACGACCAGGCTCGGCAGCACACATCATCGCACGGCACAGCGCCCGTCAATCTCTGGAGGAAGCATGAACCGCATTTTCAAACAACTGGGCTGGGCAGCGCTTGCGCTGGCAGGCGCCGGGTCCCTGGGCGTCGTCGCCCTGCAACGTGGCGAACCGATCAGCGCGATCTGGATCGTCATCGCCGCCGTCTGCGTCTACCTGATCGCCTACCGTTTCTACAGCCTGTTCATCGCCGACAAGGTGCTGGGCCTGGACGCGCGCCGCATGACGCCGGCCTTCAAGCACAACGATGGCCTCGACCACGTGCCGACGAATAAATATGTGCTGTTCGGCCACCATTTCGCGGCGATTGCCGGCGCCGGTCCGCTGGTCGGCCCCGTGCTGGCCGCGCAGATGGGCTATCTGCCCGGCATGCTGTGGATCCTGGCGGGCGTGGTGTTTGCGGGCGCCGTGCAGGATTTCATCGTGCTGTTCATTTCCATGCGCCGCGACGGCCGCTCGCTGGGCGACCTGATCAAGGCTGAACTGGGCGAAATTCCCGGCATGATTGCGCTGCTGGGCTGCTTCATGATCATGGTCATCATCCTGGCCGTGCTGGCATTGATCGTCGTCAAGGCGCTGACGGGTTCCCCATGGGGCAGCTTCACCGTCATGGCGACGATCCCCATCGCCCTGTTCATGGGCGTGTATTCGCGCTTCATCCGCGTCGGCCGCATCGGCGAGATTTCCATCATCGGCTTCGTGCTGCTGATGCTGGCCATCATCGGCGGCCAGTACGTGCAGGAACACGCGGTGCTGGGCCCGATGTTCACGTTTACCGGCACGGAACTGACGTGGATGCTGATCGGCTACGGCTTCATCGCTTCCGTGCTGCCCGTGTGGCTGCTGCTGGCGCCGCGCGACTACCTGTCTACTTTTCTCAAAATCGGCACCATCCTGGGCCTGGCCATCGGCATCATCGTCGTCGCGCCGTACCTGAAAATGCCGGCCATGACCAAGTTCATCGATGGCTCCGGCCCCGTCTGGTCGGGCAACCTGTTCCCCTTCCTGTTCATCACGATTGCCTGCGGCGCCGTGTCCGGCTTCCACGCCTTGATTTCCTCGGGCACCACGCCGAAGATGATTGAAAACGAAAGCCACGCCCGCTTCATCGGCTATGGCGCCATGCTGATGGAATCGTTCGTTGCCATCATGGCCCTGGTGGCCGCATCGACCATCGAGCCGGGCATCTATTTCGCCATGAACAGCCCGGCCGCCCTGATCGGCACGACGGCGGAATCGGCAGCACAAGCCATCTCGCAATGGGGCTTCTATGTCACGCCGGAAATGCTGACGCAAACGGCCAAGGACGTGGGCGAGCACAGCATCATCTCGCGCGCCGGCGGCGCACCGACCCTGGCCGTCGGCATGGCGCAGATCCTGTCCGGCGCCATCGGCGGCAAGGCCATGATGGCCTTCTGGTACCACTTCGCCATCCTGTTCGAAGCGCTGTTCATCCTGACGGCCGTCGATGCGGGCACGCGTGCCGGCCGCTTCATGCTGCAGGACTTGCTGGGCAGCTTCGTGCCAGCGTTGAAACAGACGGAAAACGTCATCGCCAACCTGCTGGCCACGGGCCTGTGCGTGGCGGCCTGGGGCTACTTCCTGTACCAGGGCGTGGTCGATCCGCTGGGCGGCATCAACACCCTGTGGCCGCTGTTCGGCATCGCCAACCAGATGCTGGCCGCCATCGCGCTGATCCTCGGCACCTGCGTGCTGTTCAAGATGAAGCGCGGCCAGTATGCGTGGGTCACCATCACGCCGACGATCTGGCTGCTGCTGTGCACCCTGACCGCGGGCTGGCAAAAGATTTTCGACGCCAATCCGCGCGTCGGCTTCCTCGCGCACGCCAAGAAATACTCGGCGGCACTCGATGAAGGCACCTTGCTGGCGCCGGCCAAGTCGGTGGCGCAGATGCAGCAGATCATCTTCAACGATTACCTGGACGCCGGCCTAGCCGCCTTCTTCGTCATCGTCGTGATCAGCGTGCTGTTCTTCGGCATCCGCACCATCATGAAGGCGCGCGCCGACAGCAAGCCTAGCACCAAGGAAACGCCGTTCCAGGCCATGCCCACGGTGCAATGATGATCGACGAAATCATCAAGGCGGGTCGGTATCTGGGGCAAAGCATGCGACTCATGTGCGGCTTGCCCGAGTACGACACCTATGTGGCCCACCGGGAAGTCACCCATCCCGGCGAGCCGATGATGACGTATGAAGAGTTTTTCCGCGAACGGCAGGAAGCCCGCTATGGCGGCGCGGGCAAGCGCGGCGGTTGCTGTTAGTCGCGGGGTCAGACCCTTCGGGTCTGACCCCAGCTTTTCACCGGGTTTGATTTTATGAACCCCAAAAGCAACAACTGGGGTCAGACCCGACAGGGTCCGACCCCGGAGTTCCCCTCCCCTTTCTTCCATTAGACCCACATCAACATCGGGGTGGGTCTTCGCGTCTATATTTTTCCAATAGGAATTAAATAACAGTCAACGGACGACCGGGGAAGCCGCGAATTCATGTTCAATTTCCAACGCTCCAGCATCAGCCAGAAGCTGACCATGATTTCGGTACTGTCGTCGGGCTGCGCGCTGCTGCTGGTGTTCGTGGCGTTTGCGCTGACGTCCGTGCTCAGCCACAAGAATGACGAGGGCAAGCAACTGCTGTCGCTGGCGGGCGTGATCGGCGCGGCCAGCGCTGCACCGTTGCTGGTGGGCAAATCGGCCCAGCCGCAGGCGGAACAGGTGCTGGCCGCGCTGGCCGCGCGCGACGAGGTGGCCCAGGCGGCCCTGTTCGACAAGGGCGGGCGCCTGTTCGCCCTGTACCGCGCGCCGCAGCATGCGGATGGCCTGCCGGCGCCGGAAGACATGGACCCGGCCTTGCTGGCCGACATGGCCGTACAGCCCGTCACGCAAGGCTCGGGCACAACCCTGGCGCCCGCCATGCGCTTGTACCGCCCCGTCTACCGGCCAGGCGAGCCGCAACAGATCATCGGCGCCGTGCTGATCGAGGCCGACCTGAACCACATGTGGCGCGACATCGGCCGCCACGTGGGCGCCATCGGCGGCGCCACCGTGCTGTCCTTCCTGATCGCCGTGTTCCTGGCGCGGCGCTTCAAGAGCGTGATCGCCGAACCCATCACCAAGCTGATCGATACGGCGCAGAAGGTATCGACCAGCCAGACCTACAGCCACCGCATCGCGCACCAGCGCAGCGACGAGCTGGGCGTGCTGATCGACAGTTTCAACGACATGCTGGCGCAGATCGACAGCCGCGACAGCACCCTGGCCAATTACCGCGACCAGCTGGAACGCCAGGTGGGCGTGCGCACGGCCCAGCTGGAAAAGGCCAAGGATGCGGCCGAGGCGGCCAGCCAGGCAAAAAGCGCGTTCCTCGCCACCATGAGCCATGAAATCCGCACGCCGATGAATGGCGTGCTGGGCATGACGGAATTGCTGCTGGCCAGCCCTTTGAGCCCGCAGCAGCGCCACTACACGAGCATGGTGCAGCGCTCGGGACAAAATCTGCTGGTGATCATCAACGACATCCTCGACTTTTCCAAGATCGAGGCGGGCAAGCTGAGCGTGGAATACATCCGCTTCAATTTCCGTGAATTGCTCGACGACATAGAACACGTGTTCGCGCCGCAAGCGGAAGCGAAAAACATCAGCCTGGAATTCGATATCGCCTACGACATTCCCATCGCCATCTGCGGCGACCCGAACCGTTTGCGCCAGATCATCGTCAACCTGCTGGGCAATGCCATCAAGTTCACGGAAACGGGCAAGGTCACCGTGAAAGTGGCCGTGTGCAGCGAGGACGCGCCCAGCGTGGGCTTGCGTTTCGAGGTGCACGACACGGGCATCGGCGTGTCGAGCGAGGCGCAGACGCGCATCTTCGAATCGTTCTCGCAGGCGGACGGCTCGACCACGCGCAAGCACGGCGGCACGGGCCTGGGGCTGACGATCTCGAAACAGCTGGTGGAACTGATGGGCGGCACTATCGGCGTTGATAATGCTTTAACGCAAGGATCGATCTTCTGGTTCGAAGTAAATTTCGATAAGCGGCGGGTCGACAGCGACGACCCGTCCTTCAACCTGAAAACCACGCGAGGGTTACGCGCCTTGATCGTCGACCACACACCTGCCACGCGCGCCGTGCTGGAGCGGCAACTGGTCAGCTGGCACATCGTCAGCGACAGTGCCGGCACGGCCAGCGACTGCCTTGGCAAGCTGCGCGCGGCTGCCCAGGCCGGCACGCCGTATGCCGTGGCCCTGCTCGACATGGAATTGCCGCGCACCAGCGGCCTGGCCCTGGCCGCCAACATCAAGAGCGACCCGCTGCTGGCCGACCTCAAGCTGCTGCTGCTGAGCACTGAGCAGGCGGCGGCCGACCCCGTGCAGCGGCGCGAGGCGGGCGTGGCCTACCAGCTGATCAAGCCGGCCCGCGAATGCGACCTGTTCGACTGCATCGTCACGCCGCCGCGCGCCAGCGACAGCCTGCGCATCCACCCGCCGCACACGGCGCGCCAGGTGGGCCGGCGCCAGCGCCGCCGCGTGCTGCTGGCCGAGGACAATGCCGTCAACGTGGAAGTGGCGCTGGCCATGCTCGACAGCCTGGGCCTGGACGTCGTCTGCGCGCGCAACGGCGAAGAAGCCTTGCAGGCGGCGCAGGCCGAGGATTTCGACTTGATCTTGATGGATTGCCAGATGCCCGTGATGGATGGCTTTGCCGCCACGGCGGAAATCCGCCGCCATGAACAGCAGTGCGGCCACGCGCGCGTGCTGCCCATCGTCGCCATCACGGCCAATGCGCTGCAGGGCGACCGCGAAGCGTGCCTGGCGGCCGGCATGGACGATTACCTGAGCAAGCCGTTCACCCAACAGGACCTGGGCCACACGATCGCGCGCTGGATCACCCTGCCGCGCGCCGCCACCGTGCACCACAGCGAAGCGCCGCAGGCGCACGCACCGCAGGAAGCGCCTGCCGAGCCGCCGCCCGTGGCAACGCCGCCCTCCGCCGCCGCGCCCGCCGGACAGCCGCTGAACCGGCAGGCGCTGGAAAACATCCGCGCCCTGTCCGGCACGGAGGGCGATGCGCTGCTCGAACGGGTCATCCTCGCCTTTACCGGCGAGACGCCGCGCCAGCTGGCCGCCATGCGCGAAGCGATTGCCGGCGCCGATGCGGAAGCGCTGCGCAAGGTGGCGCACAGCCTCAAGTCGGGCAGCGCCAACGTGGGCGCCGACGGCCTGGCGCAACTGTGCAAGGAGATGGAAAAACTGGGCCGCGCCGGCAGCACCGAGGGCGCGGCTACCCTGCTGCAACAGATGCAGCAAGCCTTCCTGGCCGTACGCGAATCGCTGAACGCCATCCTCGTGAAGGAACACTGACATGACGGCGCCCCTCTCCCCTCCCCGCGGCCTGGTGCTGGTGGCCGACGACGATCCCGTGATGCGCTTGCTGATGCGGCAAATGCTCACGCAGGTGGGCCTGGACGTGATCGAGGCCGAAGACGGCGTGCAGGCCCTGGCCAGCTACAAGCACAGCGGGCCGGACCTGGTCATGCTCGACGTCGACATGCCGGCCATGGACGGCTTTGCCGTGTGCCGCGAAATCCGCCACCAGGAAGTGGGCGGCACGGTGCCCATCATCATGGTCACGGGCGGCGACGAACTGGAAGCCGTCACGCGCGCCTACGAAGTGGGCGCCACGGATTTCATTTCCAAGCCCATCAACTGGCCCATCCTCGGACACCGCGTGCTGTACGTGCTGCGCGCCAGCGACGCCATCGCCCGCCTGCGCATCGCCGACGCGCACAACCGCGCCGTGCTGGCCGCCATCCCCGACACCTTCTTCCGCCTGAACCGCGAAGGCTTTTATCTCGACTACGAACAGGGCCACGACGCCAGCGCCGGCTTTTCCCTCAGCGACTGCGTGGGCAGCCATATCCGCGACGTGCTGCCGCCCGAAATCGCCGCGCGCCTGCTCGACCAGGCGCACGCCGTGCTGGCCACGCAGCATATCGGCTCGGTCGACTACACGCTCACGCACGAAGACAGCACGCGCCATTTCGAGGCGCGCCTGGTGGCGACGGGAAGCGATGAAGTGCTGGGCCTGGTGCGCGACATCAGCGAACGCAAGCGCACGGAAGAACAGATCCGCCGCCTCGCCTACTGCGACAGCCTGACGGGCATCCCCAACCGGCAAGCGTTCCTGGAAACGCTGGAACGCGAACTGGCGCGCTCGAAGGAACACGACAAGAAATTCGCCGTGCTGTTCATGGACCTCGACGCCTTCAAGCGCATCAACGATACCCTGGGCCACGACGTGGGCGACCATTTGCTCAAGGTGGTGTCCGAGCGCCTGCGCGAAACCATCCGTCCCAGCGACCTGGTGCTGCGCGCCGAACACGAATTTGAAGCCCCCTCCGGCGGCAGCAACCTGGCGCGCCTGGGCGGCGACGAATTCACGATCCTGATTCCCGACCTGGAGCGGGTGGAAGACGCGCTCAACGTGGCGCATCGCGTCAAGGAAGCCATGCGCCGCCCCTTCATGATCGAGGGACACGAGATTTTCGTTACGGCCAGCATCGGCATCTCGCTGTATCCGGAAGATGGCGAGGATTGCAACTCGCTGCTCAAATATGCGGACACGGCCATGTACCACGCGAAGAACTGCGGCAAGAACAACGCCAAGCTGTACAGCTCTTCGCTGACGATGGAAATCATGAGCCACGTCAAGATGGAAGTAGGCTTGAGGAAAGCCTTGCAGAACAACGAGCTGTACCTGCTGTACCAGCCGCAGATCGACGTGCCCAGCACGCAGATCGTCGGCGTGGAAGCGCTGATCCGCTGGCGCCACCCCGAGCGGGGAATCATCTCGCCCACGGAATTCATCCCGCTGGCCGAGGAGACGGGACTCATCGTGCCCATCGGCGAATGGGTGCTGCGCACGGCGTGCAACCAGGCCAAGGCGTGGCAAAGCGATGGCGGACGGGCCATCCGCATGGCCGTGAACCTGTCGGCCAAGCAATTCAAGGATGAAAACCTGATGCAGATCGTGCTGTCGGCGCTGGCCGACACGGGCCTCGACGCGCGCCTGCTGGAACTGGAATTGACGGAAGGGACATTGATGGACGATGCGCGCGCCACCATGGTGACCCTGGAGCAATTGCGCGGCATCGGCGTGTATCTGTCCATCGACGACTTCGGCACGGGATATTCGTCAATGAATTACTTGAAACGCTTCGACGTGCGGGCCTTGAAAATCGACAAGAGTTTTATCGCCGGCTTGCCGCAGGATACGGAAAACGCGGCCATCACGCGCGCCATCATCGCCATGGCGCATGGCTTGAAGATGGTGGTGGTGGCCGAGGGCGTGGAAACGGACGAGCAACTGCTGATGCTGGAAGAATACGGCTGCGACATGGCGCAGGGATACTTCCTGGGCCACCCGTCGCCGCACGACACGATCACGGCCATGCTGGCCAGGCAGGCGGGCCAGCTGGTCAGCCTGGAAACTAGAGCACTTCGAAGGCAAGGATTTGCGTGACTTGCTGGGCGTTGAAATTATCGTCGGAAATCATCACCAGGCTGCGGCGGCCGTTTTCCAGGCGCGGGCCCCAGCTGATGCCTTCGATATTGTCGACTCTTTCGAGACCGATCTTTTCCAGATCCAGCAGCAGGCGCTTGCGCGCCGGCACGTAAGCCGCGCCCGCCAGCGCCGGAATGGCCTGGATATCGGTGGCGCCCTGCGTATCCATCTCGTAGATGCGCACGTGATTCGTGTAGATGCCGTCGGCGTGTTCCACGCCGGCCCGCTCCACCACCAGCAGCTGGTGATCGCTGACGGCGAGGATTTCCGACACGCCATTGTCCGCTTCCTTCCCCGGCGCCGGCCGCGACGCCACGGGCTCGATCGGATAGGCGTACTGGCCCAGCACGGTGCCGGCGCGGTCCAGGCGCGTGATGCGCACCACGGAGCCCATGTCGGGCGTGGCCAGGGGGCCATCCTGGTACAGCGCCGCTTCCATGCCCAGCCACAGGCTCTTGCCGTCGCTGGCAAACGACAGCGCTTCAAAGCTCATGTTGTTGCGCGAGCCCGTTTCTTCCGTCGAGACCTTGAACATGGCGGGCGTGGGCAAGGTGGCCAGGTAGCGGCCGCCGCTATCGGCATGGCGCACGAACGGGTCCAATCCCACCTTGCGGTTGCCTTCGCTGCCGTACCACAGGCTGCCATCGCGCGGATCGACGCGGATGGTTTCGATGTCGGGCACCTGGTCGCCCTGCTCCAGCCTGGCATGCGCCAGGTTCGGATAGCGGCTGCCGTCCGGCTGCGTGAAGAAATGCACGCTGGCCAGGGTCACGCCCGTAAACGCCTTGCTGTCGTAGTGCAGCGCGGCGCGGTAGAAGCGGGCCGGATTGATTTCCGAACGGTCATCGCTTTCCATCACCCAGCTGTTGTTGGCCGCATCGTAATCGATGCCGGACAGGCCGCCCACGCTGGTGCCCTCGAAAGGCTGCTTGAGCGCGATGCGCTGCTCGCCGATCAGGCGCAGGCCCGTGACCGGCGCGTCGTGGGGAAAGCTGGCACAGGCGGAAAGGAGGATGGAGATGGCCAGCGCGGGGATCAGACGCGCACGCGGGGCGCGGAGGGACGACTGCTTCACGATATTCCTTAATAAAACCCAAAGGACAGAATCCGGGGTCGGACCCTGAGGGTCCGACCCCAGCCCTTGTCTGGGGTCAAGATGATTTACCAAGCTAAACCTACACCACCCCATCGGCCTTCAGCCGCGCAATGGCGGCCGCGTCAAACCCCAGCGACGCCAGCACCTCGTCGTTGTGCTGGCCCAGGGTCGGCCCCAGCCACTGGGTCTTGCCCGGCGTGGCGGACAGTTTCGGGCTGATGGCGGGCAATTTGACGGGCGTGCCGTCGGCAAACTGGTGTTGTTCGAACATGTCGCGGGCGAGGAATTGCGGGTCGCTCATCATGTCCCGCACGGAATAGATTTTGCCGGCGGGCACATCGGCCGCCTTCAGCACGGCCAGCGCGCTGTCTATCGTGTGCGTGGCGCACCAGGCGCCGATGGCGTCGTCGATCTCCTGCGTGCGCGCCACCCTGCCATCGTTGCGCGCCAGCTGCGGGTCGCCCGCCATGTCGATGCGGCCCATGGCCAGCATCAAGCGCTTGAAGATGGCGTCGCCGTTGCCGGCAATCACGATGTTTTCGCCGTCGCCCGTCGTGTAGGTATTCGAGGGCACGATGCCGGGCAAGGAACCGCCCGTGCGCTCGCGCACCACGCCCGCCTGGTCGTATTCGGGCACCAGCGATTCCATCAGGTTGAACACGGATTCGTACAGGGCCACGTCGACCATCTGCCCTTCCCCGTGCTCGCGCCCACCCGTCACGTCGCGGTGGCGCAGGGCCATCATGGCGCCGATCACGCCGTGCAGGGCCGCCACGGAGTCGCCGATCGACACGCCCACGCGCACGGGCGGACGGTCGGCAAAGCCGGATACATAGCGCAAGCCGCCCATGGATTCGCCGATGGCGCCGAAACCGGGCAAGTCCTTCATCGGCCCCGTCTGGCCAAAGCCGGACAGGCGCACCATGATGAGCGACGGTTTCTCTTTCTTGAGCTGCTCGTAGCCGAGGTCCCACTTTTCCAGCACGCCGGGGCGGTAGTTCTCGATGATGATGTCCGCTTCCAGCGCCAGCTGGCGCGCGATGGCGCGCCCTTCCGGCGACTTCAGGTTCAAGGTGACGCTTTTCTTGTTGCGCGCCTGCACCGACCACCACAGCGAAGTGCCATCCTTCAGCACGCGCCAGGTACGGATGGGATCGCCGCCATCGGGCGACTCGATCTTGATCACGTCGGCGCCGAATTCGGCCAGCATGCGGGCGCAGAACGGCCCCGCGATCAGGGTGCCCAGTTCCAGGACTTTGATGCCCGTCAAGGGACCAGTGTTCGCGGAGGATGCTGTCATGTCGTGTTCAGGTTGCCCTGCGGTCGAGCATCGCGCGGGCAATCGTGCCCGCGTCGACGTATTCCAGTTCGCCGCCCACGGGCACGCCGCGGGCCAGGCGGCTCACGCGCAAGCCGCGCGCCTTCAGCATTTCGCTGATGTAATGGGCGGTGGCTTCGCCTTCATTCGTGAAGTTGGTGGCCAGCACCACTTCGCCGACCACGCCATCGTTGGCGCGGTTCAGCAATTTTTCGAGGTGGATATCCTTCGGGCCGATGCCGTCGAGCGGAGACAGCCGCCCCATGAGGACGAAATACAGGCCCTTGTAGGTCAAGGTCTGCTCGATCATCAGCTGGTCGGCGGGCGTTTCCACCACGCACAGCAAGCGCTTGTCGCGCTCTTCGTCGAGACAGGTCTCGCACACCTCATGTTCGGTAAAAGTGTTGCACAGGCCGCAGTGATGCACGGCATCGACGGCCTGGAACAGGGCGCGCGACAGCATGGCCGCGCCTTCCCTATCGTGCTGCAACAAATGAAACGCCATCCGCTGCGCCGACTTGGGGCCGACGCCAGGCAGGCGCCGCAGCGCCTCGGTCAGGAATTCAAGCGACTTGGACATGGATCAACCTTGCCCCGTGCCATGGATCGAGCGCATGCGGCAGTGCATCAGAATGGCATTTTGAAGCCGGCTGGCAAGTTCATGCCACCGGTCAAGCCTGCCATTTTTTCAGCGGACGTCGCTTCCGCCTTGCGCACGGCGTCGTTGAAGGCGGCAGCCACCAGGTCTTCCAGCATGTCCTTGTCGTCGGCCAGCAGCGACGGGTCGATGGAGACGCGCTTGACGTCGTTCTTGCACGTCATGACGATTTTCACGAGGCCGGCGCCGGACTGGCCTTCCACTTCCACCAGCGCCAGTTGTTCCTGGGCCTTTTTCATGTTGTCTTGCATTGCTTGCGCCTGCTTCATCAGGCCAGCCAGTTGATTTTTCATCATGAGAATGCTCCGTTCAATTCAGTTTGTGAGTGTGTTAATCATCAATGCAGGGTCGGCGCGGCGGAGCCGGCCGGTGCAGGGGTAATGGTTCCCGGCACGACAAAAGCGTCGAATGCACGCTTCATGTCGAGCACGAAGGGATCGCTGGCGATGGTTGCTTCCGCTTGCAGCTGGCACGCCTCGCGGTGGGCTTGCGCTTCCGCGCTGGCCGTGTACCAGACGGCGCCCAGTTCCGTATCGACATTGACCTTGCGGCCGAAGCGCTCGGACAGCACGGCCGCCAGTTTTTCCACGTTGGCCGGACTGCGCCACGTGTCGATCGGCACGCGCAGGCGGAACGTGGTGCTGTGGCCGTCGTGCAGGCATTCGATCAGCTCGGCCTGCACGGCCAATTGCTGGGCTATGCCGCGCAGGGGCAGCACGGCCGCGACGGCCGGCCAGTTGCCGTCCCAGTCCAGGCCCGGCACGGGCGTGATCACATACGGTCCGCTGGGCGCGGCTTGCTTGGCGGCGCGCTGCGGCATGATGACGGCCGGCTGCTCGCTGCCTTGCGCGGCGGGCGCCGACACGGCGATGGAGGCGCTGTCGTCGGAAAATTCGGTGACCCACGGCGGCAAATCGTCGTCGGCGGGCGCCTGCTGTGGCGGTGGCGCGGCAGGACGCGCCTGCTGCACGGGTGCCGCAGCGGCCACCGGCGCTTCCATCACGGCCACGGGGGGCGCGTCGTCCCACGGCGCCGGCGCTTTCGCGGCGGCGGGCGGTGGCGGTGGTGCGGCCTGGGCGGGTGCGGCCGCGGCAGGCGCCACTGGCGCGGCGGCGGCAGGTTCCGCTGCCGGTGCCGGTGCGGCCGGCTTGGGCGCCGACGATGGCGCCGACGGCGCGCTGCCCGGACGGCCTTTCGAGGCGGCGCGGGCCGCTTCCAGCGCCGCATTGATGGCGGCGCGGGCGGAACTGATCGGGGCGCCCGATGCTGCCGGGGTAGCCGCGGCCGGAGGCGCCGCCGCGGGTACCGGTGCCGGTGCCGGGGCAGCGGCGGCGGGTGCAGGAGCGGGAGCGGCCGCGCGTGGCGGCGGCGCTTCGCTGCGCGCCATGCTGGCGGCTGCGGCGGCGACCACGGCGGGCGGTGTCACTGCGGCGTGGCTGGCCACGCTGTTCGTGGCGGCGCGGGCGGGCGGTGCGGATGCGCCTGCCGCGGCGCGCGCGGCGGCAACGGCGGCCGGACGGTTGCCCGTGGCAGCGGCCGGTGCAGCCGGCACGCCATCGGCGCCGCCTATGCCGGGCCGAAAGGCCAGCATGCGCAGCAGGGTCATGGTAAAGCCCGCGTATTCATCGGGCGCCAGGCCCAGTTCATTGCGGCCATGCACGGCGATCTGGTAAAACAGCTGCACTTCTTCCGCGTCAAACGCGGCGGCCAGGCGCACGATGTCCGCGTATTCGGGCAAGTCCTGCGGCAGGGCAGCGGGCACGGTTTGCGCCAGCGCAATGCGGTGCAGCAAGGTGCCCAGATCCTGCAGGGCGCCGTTGTAGGACAGGCTGCGCGAGGCCATCTCGTCGGCCACGGCCAGGAGATCGGCGCCATCCTGCTGCGCCAGTGCGTCGAGCAGGCGCACCAGATACGACTGGTCGAGCGCGCCCAGCATGCCTTGCACGGCGTCCAGCGTAACTTCGCCAGCCGCATACGCGATGGCCTGGTCGGTCAGGGACAGCGCATCGCGCATGGAGCCGTGGGCGCCCTGGGCCAGCAGGCGCAAGGCCGGCTGTTCGAAGGCGATGCCTTCCTGCCCCAGGATATTGTCCAGATGGCTGATGATGTGGCCGGGCGGCATCTGCTTGAGGTTGAACTGCAGGCAGCGCGACAGCACGGTGACGGGTATCTTTTGCGGGTCCGTCGTGGCCAGGATGAACTTGACGTGCTCGGGCGGCTCTTCCAAGGTTTTCAGCATGGAATTGAACGCATGGTTCGTCAGCATGTGCACCTCATCGATCATATAGACCTTGAAGCGCGCATTGCTTGGCGCATACACGGCTTGCTCGAGCAGCTGTGCCATTTCATCGACGCCGCGGTTCGATGCCGCATCCATCTCTATATAGTCGACAAAGCGTCCCGCGTCGATCGCCGTGCACGCTTCGCACACGCCGCAAGGCTGGGCCGTGATGCCGCCCGTGCCATCGGGGCCGATGCAATTGAGCGACTTGGCCAGGATGCGCGACAGGGTCGTCTTGCCGACGCCGCGCGTGCCCGTGAACAGGTAGGCGTGATGCAATCGGCCGCTGTGCAAGGCATGCGTGAGCGCGCGCACGACGTGCTCCTGGCCGACGAGCGTCTCGAAATTCTTGGGGCGGTATTTACGGGCGAGGACTTGATAGGACATGCTGAGATTTTACCATGCGATTTTGCGGGTGATCCTGCGCGGCGGGCGCAAGCCTCATGGCCGGGCCAGGTCAAACTTGGCAAACGCGGCAAAGCAGCAATTGTATAACATGGCCCGGCAGAAACAGGGAAAACACGGCAAGTCCGGCAATGCTGCGGCTCGGCAAGAAAAAGGGGCCGCAAAAGCAAAAAAGCTGCCCATGGCAGCTTGATTGTTGATCCTGATAAAACATTCCCGAAGGAGGCGAGCCTGATCTGCGGCACTCATGGTTAATAGCCGTGGCTGCTTCGTTCCCGACCTGACCAGGTTAGCCATGCCACGATGCGCAGGGGCCCGCCGGGGACAATTATACCCGACCTGGGCGGGATTGGGAAATTGCTGTACGGCCAAGCCAAACCCGGAAGCAGAATCCGGGGTCGTACCCTCAGGGTACGACCCCAGCATCTGCACTTGGGTTGACCTTACAGCCCCAGCTCCTGCCAGATGCCATCCACCTTGGCCTTCACTTCCGGCGTCATGGCAATCACCGTGCCCCACTCGCGCGTGGTTTCGCCCGGCCATTTATTCGTGGCATCGATACCCATCTTGCTGCCCAGGCCGCTGACCGGCGAAGCGAAGTCCAGGTAATCGATGGGCGTGTTGTCGACCAAGGTGGTGTCGCGGATGGGGTCGACGCGCGTCGTGATGGCCCAGATGACTTCCTTCCAGTCGCGGATATTCACGTCTTCGTCGACCACCACGATGAACTTGGTATACATGAACTGGCGCAGGAAGCTCCAGACGCCGAACATCACGCGCTTGGCGTGGCCCGCGTACTGTTTCTTGATCTGCACCACGGCCATGCGGTAGCTGCAGCCTTCGGGCGGCAGATAGAAGTCCGTGATTTCGCTGAACTGCTTTTGCAGCAGCGGCACGAACACTTCGTTCAGGGCCAGGCCCAGCACGGCCGGCTCGTCCGGCGGCTTGCCTGTATACGTGGAGTGGTAGATCGGGTCGCGGCGCATGGTGATGCGGTCGATGGTGAACACGGGGAAACTGTCCTGCTCATTATAGTAGCCCGTGTGGTCGCCATATGGCCCTTCCAGCGCGTGCTCGTAGCCGCTCGGATGGTTTTCATCCGGGTAGATATGGCCCTCAAGCACGATCTCGGCCGACGCGGGCACGCGCAGCTCGCTGCCGATGGCTTTCACCAGCTCCGTGCGGCTGCCGCGCAGCAAGCCGGCGAACTGGTATTCGGACAGGCTGTCCGGCACCGGCGTGACGGCCCCTAATATAGTAGCGGGATCGGCGCCGAGCGCGACGGCGATCGGATACGGCTTGCCCTTGCTCTGGATCGCGTGCTCGCGGAAGTCCAGCGCCCCGCCCCGGTGCGCCAGCCAGCGCATGATGACCTTGTTGCGCCCCAATACCTGCTGGCGGTAGATGCCCAGGTTTTGCCGCTTCTTGTTCGGGCCCTTGGTGATCACCAGGCCCCAGGTAATCAAAGGGGCGACGTCGCCAGGCCAGCAATGCTGGATCGGCAGGCGCGCCAGGTCGACGTCATTGCCTTCCCAGACGATTTCCTGGCACTTCGCGCCGCGCAACTCTTTCGGCGACATGTCCCACACGGATTTCACCAGGGAACCGAGGCCCAGCAGATCCTTGAAATCCTTCGGCGGCTCCGGTTCCTTCAGGCGCGCTAGCACATGGCCGATCTTGCGCAACTCGCTGACATCTTCCGCGCCCATGCCCAGCGCAACGCGGCGCGTGGTGCCGAACAGATTGCCCAGCACCGGCATGTCGTATCCCGTCGGATTGTTGAACAGCAAGGCCGGTCCACCCGCGCGCAAGGTGCGGTCGCAGACTTCCGTCATCTCCAAAATCGGTGAAATGGGGGTCGAAATGGGCTTAAGTTCACCCATTTGTTGCAGTTGAGAAATAAAATCTCGCAAATCTGAATATTTCATGTGTTTTTAATTTTTTTTGACGTCGGACGCCGTTGCTGAAGGATCTATGCCAAGTAATTGATTTTATTGGCTTTTGGCACAATGCAAGACAAAAAATAAGACATAAAAGTAATAAAGAAACGATTCGTTAGTATTGACTTGATATAAAACGGCTTCTACAATTCGCCCAACTTGAAAGAGCACGCCGGCCCAGAGCTTGATTTTAGCGTTTCTCTTTCATTCACGGAGTCGGGGCTCCACATGACATTTTAAGGAGTGTTTTCAAAAGGCGTCTGCCTTACCCCCGGTAAAAGTTGTATTGCGACTGATCCAATACCAGCATGGGACCGATCAGCTCAAGCAAGCAATGACGGCGTTTCTCGCACGCATCCATACGCGGCGGAAACGATGATATTTCTGATGCACGGCATTGGCAGTACCCACAACACCGCGAGACCGCGGAGGGGCTGCCTGTTGACGCGACATTTCGGGGAACTCTATGACTCATCGTAGCACTGAAGCAGCATTGCCTGCTTCAACCGTGGCTGGCCAGCCAGCGTTGGCGCGTTTGCGCGCCCGCGCACAGGCCATTTCAGCACGTGGCGTATTGACCACGGCGCAACACACACTGACAGTCTTCGGCATTTCCGCCCTGGCACTGATCGCCCTGCTGATGTTCCGCCCCGACCTGGGCAAGCAACTGACGCACAGCCTGTTCCCGCTGCCAATGGCAGAGGCGCAGGCCGTTGAAGCACCGGCCCTGTCGGCACTGATGGAAGCGCCTGCTTCCGTGCAGACGGCCGCCAGCGACGCACCGCTGAGCAAGGAAGAAAAAGCCTTGCTGGGCACGCAAAAGCAGCAGCAATGGGTCACCAACTGGCTTTCCAAGCGCTACCGCGTGGCCAACGATGCCACCAATATGCTCGTCTCGACGGCCTACCTGACAGCCCGCGAAATCAAGCTGGACCCGCTGCTGATCCTGGCCGTGATGGCCATCGAATCGGGCTTGAACCCGTTCGCGGAAAGCCCGGTCGGCGCGCAAGGCTTGATGCAGGTCATGTCGAAAGTGCACCATGAGCGCTTCCAGGAAATGGGCGGCGTGCAAGCAGCGCTGAATCCGGTCGCCAACATCCGCGTCGGCTCGCTGATCCTGAAAGACTACGTCACGCGTGGCGGTTCCGTCGAAGCAGGCTTGAAAACCTATGTCGGCGCCGCCAACTTCGCCACCGACTCGGGCTATGGCTCGCGCGTGCTGGCCGAATACCGCCGCCTGAAACAAGTGTCCGCCGGCCAGCGCGTGCCGACCACGACGCCGGTGATGGCATCGAACACGCCAGCGCCAGCCAAGGCGCCGGCAGCGGAAAGCGGCATCACCATCAAAGTGCTGCCGCACAACGAGATCGCCGGCCTGTGACCCTTTAAAAGCCCTCACAGGGGCATCCAAAAAGCAGCACCCAGTAAAAAAGCCACCGCACGCAAGTGCCGGTGGCTTTTTTATTGCCCTGCGGCACTGGCCGCAGGAACTGCTCTATATTACTTGCGCTTGTTGGCGCCCACTTCTTCCTCGCGGAATTTCACTGCGAGCTTGTCGAGCACGCCGTTCACATACTTGTGGCCATCGATACCGCCAAACGACTTGGCCAGCTCGACCGCTTCGTTGATGACGACGCGGTACGGGATTTCCATGTTGTTCTTCAGCTCGAAAGCGCCGATCAGCAGGATGCCGTGCTCGATCGGCGACAGTTCCGCGATATTGCGGTCGATCAAGGGTGCCATGCTTTCGCGCAGCGCCAGCGAATCCTTGATGGTGCCGTACAGCAGCACCGTGAAATGATCGCCATCGGCCTTGTCGAAACCATGCGCCGCGCGAATATTGTTCACGACGGTGGTCGCGTCTTCATTGTTCAGCAGCCACTGGTACAAGCCCTGCAGCGCAAACTCGCGCGCGCGGTGACGCGGCGTGCGGTTTTTGCTGGGATTGGCGAGCAAATTTTTCTCAGTCATGATTGTTACCTGTTCTTAAATACGTGTTCACTACAAATTCCGGCGAGACACTACGGCGCGCTTTTAGGCAGCGCAGCCGCAATTCAAGCGTGCGTGAGAAGGATGTCAGGGCAAGGCGCAAGGCCGAAGACAGTACGAAAGTACGGCGAGGCCTTGCAACGCAGCCATGGCATTCTTATCACACGCGCTTAGTCTTCGTCGGTGTCTTGCAACTCTTCCAGCGCTTGCGCCAGATTGGCCATTTCCACTGCCACGCGTGCCGCTTCGGCTCCCTTGACCAGCATGCGCACTTCCGCCTGCTCGTCGTTTTCGGTCGTCAACACTGCGTTGGCGATCGGGATGCCGTAATCGAGACCGACGCGCGTGATGCCCGCGCCCGATTCGTTCGATACCAGCTCGAAGTGGTAGGTTTCACCGCGAATCACGGCGCCCAGTGCGATCAGGGCGTCGAATTGCTCGGTTTCCGCCATTTTTTGCAGAATCAGTGGGATTTCCAGGGCGCCCGGCACGGTCACGTGCAGGATATCTTCATCGGCCACGCCCAGCTTGCTCAACTCTTCCAGGCATGCCGACAGCAAGCCACCACCGACGATTTCATTGAATCGTGCCTGGACGATACCGACGCGCAAACCTTCGCCGGCAAAATTGGTTTCGTATGTTCCTACGGTCATCATATGCCTCTTTAATCTGGTGGTTCAGGGCGACATGCACGTGTCGCCATCGTTTACTCTACATCGACGCATGACAAAATCGTAGCGAGCGGCAGCGAGTTGTGGTCGAGAAGCGCAACTGTAGGAAGGTACAGTGAGCATCACAGGCCGCAAATCGCGACGCGCAGTGGATTTAGTCAGGCGTCCTGGCCTGGATGGCACTGAAAACCCGTAACTTCCAGGTCGAACCCGGCCATCGACGGCATCTTGCGGGGGCTGGCCAGCAATTGCATCTTGCTCACGCCCAGGTCGCGCAGGATTTGCGCGCCGATGCCGTAGCTGCGCAAGTCCATGCTGGCGGCGCGGCCTTTCGGCTTCGCTTGCGGCGTATCGAGCGCGGCGAACTGGGCAAACAGCTCGCTCGAGGTCTCGCCGCAGTTCAGCAAGACCATCACGCCCCGCTCGGCCTGCTTGATGGCGGCCATCGAGGCAGCCACCGTCCACGAGTGGGTGGTCGCTTCGCTTTCCAGCACGTCCAGCAGGGAAACGGGCTGGTGCACGCGCACCAGCGCTTCCAGGCCGGGGGCCAGATCGCCATGCACGAGGGCCAGATGGGCCGACGCGCTGGGCTTGTCGCGGAAAGCGATCAGGCGGAATTCGCCATGCGCCGTGTGCAGGGTACGCTCGGCAACGCGCTCGACCAGGGACTCCGTCTGGCTGCGGTAATGGATCAGGTCGGCAATCGTGCCGATCTTCAGGCCATGTTGCTCGGCAAACACCAGCAAGTCCGGCAGGCGCGCCATGGTGCCGTCTTCCTTCATGATTTCACAAATCACGGAAGCGGGCGTCAAGCCGGCCATGGCCGTCAGGTCGCAACCGGCTTCCGTATGGCCTGCGCGCATCAGCACGCCGCCTTTTTGCGCTTTCAGCGGGAAGATATGGCCAGGCTGGACGATATCGCTGGGCTGCGTGCCCTTGGCCACGGCCACCTGGATGGTCTTGGCGCGGTCGGCGGCGGAAATACCCGTCGTCACGCCTTCGGCCGCTTCGATGGACACGGTAAAGTTGGTGCCGTAGGCGGTGCCGTTGCGCGAGGTCATCATCGACAGGTTCAGCTCGTCGCAACGCTCTTCCGTCAGGGTCAGGCAGACCAGGCCACGCGCATGCGTGATCATGAAATTGATGGCTTCAGGCGTGACGAAATCGGCGGCAAGCACCAGATCGCCTTCATTTTCCCGGTCTTCTTCATCGACCAGTATCACCATGCGGCCGGCGCGCAATTCAGCGACGATCTCTTCGGTGCTGGATATAGACATTGTTCATCCTCGTATGACGCCTGGCAAAACCTGCTGCGCGTCGGTATAGGCGGCTTGCGATGCTCACCGTAGCATCGTACGGTTGCGCTTCTCAGCCACCTCTTCCTTCCGCTCGCGACGGTTTTGCCGGGCGTTGTTAGTGAAACTAAAAACTGAAACCGAACTGAAACATCGACTGCGAATATTCCTCAGATTTCCGGGAATTTTCTTATAACCTGCTATTTTAAAGGATTTAGCGCTTGCAGACCTGAAATAAGACAGCTTTGCGGCACGGATACCACCGCCTGCCCCGCAAAGCGCCCATTCCCTGATCCAGCGCATACGGCGGCGACAAGACGCGCGCCGCCGGCCTTGCAAAGAGCATAAGATCAGCCAGTCACCGCCACGGCGCTGACGCCCCATTCGCAGCGACACCCCACACAGGAGCGGCACTATGAAAACCAACGGATCGGCCATCTGGTCAGGCGGCATCAAGGATGGCAAGGGCGCCATCAGCACGCGCAGCGGCGCCTTGCAGGAATATCCCTACGGCTTTGCCAGCCGCTTCGAAGGCAAGCCCGGCACGAATCCCGAGGAACTGATCGGCGCCGCCCATGCGGGCTGCTTCACCATGGCCCTGTCGCTGATCCTTGGCGAAGCGGGCCTGACGGCGGAAAAGATGGAGACGACGGCCGAAGTGACCCTCGACAAGGTCGACGACGGTTTCGCCATCACGGCCGTCCACCTGATCCTGAAAGCGAAAATTCCCGGTGCCGACCAGGCGAAGTTTGAAGAATTGACGGGCAAGGCCAAGGCCGGCTGCCCCGTGTCGAAGCTGCTTAAAGCCAACATTACCCTGGATGCGACCCTGCAGCCCTAGATTTTCGTCACGGGCTTGACGGGTTCCACGGGGGCCACCGGCGCCACCAGCGGCAGGCGCGAGTCGCTGGCCGGCAATGGCCGGTTCATCAAGCCGGGATTCAGGGCAGCATTGTTCAGGTTATACGCGGCGATGGCCGCCGCCACGGACGGGTCTTGCGATGAAGGCAAGGGCACGACCATGCCCGCGTTTTGCGCGGCCTGCTCTTGCGCCTGCGCATTTTGCTGGGCCAGCTGGGCTTGCGCCGTCGCCAGGCCCGCGTCGGCTTGTCCCTGCGCTGCGCGCGCCAGCGACTGCGCCCGGTCGGATGCTGCCTGGGCCGCCATCTGCGCGTCGCTGGCGGCCAGCTGCGCCCGCGCCGCATCGTCCGCCGCGGCTTGCGCCTGCTGCTGCAATCCCTGCTGCTGCACTTGCCCTTGGCGCAACTCGTCCATCCGTGCCGCTTCCTGCTGCTGCGCCTGCTGATCGATATTGATGCGTTCGCTGTCCAGGCGCTCGGCATCCACGCGCTGGCTGTCGGTGCGCTGGCTGTCGGTGCGCTGCGTCTGCTGCAGTGGCGCCGCATCGGCGGCTGCTTGCGCCGGGGGCTGGGGCCGCAGCTCCTGCAAGTCGAGGTTCAGCTCTTCCGCTTCCAGTTGCTGCTGCAGTTCCAGTTGCCGCTGCGCAATGGCGGCCGTCTGCGGCGGCGCCGCGTCGATGGGCTGCTGCGCGGCCTGCGACGCCTGTACGGCGCCGGACGGCGGTGTTTCTCCCGTCAAATCCGCTTCGACCACGGCCGCCAGCGGCGCGCCCTGCTGCTGGGCCAGCACGGCGCCCACCTGCGCCAGCACCTCCGTTCCCTGTTGCAAGGCATTCAGGGTGGCATTGCTGTCGGCCGCATACGCGGCTTGCAAAGTTATCGGGTTGACATCTTCGTTGCGCAAGTCGATGCCGATGCGGGCAAGTTGCGCTTGCGTGAGCAAGCTGCCGTCCTGCGCCAGCGCCGTGGCCGCATCCGTCGTGCCATCGCCCGACAGCAAATCGTAGCGCTGCGCCAGGCTGCCCGGCGTGTCGCCGGCCGTCGCCAGCTGGCTGGCATCGATGCCGCTCGTTTGCAGCTGGGCAAACGATTCCGTCAGTTGCCGTGCCAGCGCCAGCAAGTCGTCATTGACGTTGACGGGGGTATTCGCCGCCCTCGCCTCTTCCGTGGCGCCCTGCAAGGCCAGCAGTTGCCGGCGCGACAAGGCCACGCCGGACAGGAACTGGCCCAGCGGGGAGATATCGACCTGGGTCGATGACAGGATGGCAAGGGCCGCCGCCGCGCCGGACGGCGGCACGGGCAGTGCAGGCGGCAGCGGCGCCGTTGCGCCCACGCGGGACGTGGCCGGGATGGTATTGGGCACGGTTGCGCGCGAAATCGGGTCCATGGCTAGCCTCCACTGCGGAAAGCTTCATAGTATGCGCGTCTGCAAGAAAAGCAACACACGCTTGGCAGGGCCACGGACGCGGCAGCTGTGTGTTGCCTTGATCTGCGGTGTTAAGCGGCAGCCTTGTCCAGCGACAGCATGCGCTCGACGTAGCGGGCGATCAGGTCGATTTCCAGGTTGACCTTGCCATCGACCGTCAAGTGTTTCAGGGTCGTCATGGCGATCGTGTGCGGGATCAGGTTGATCGAGAAGCGGCAACCGTTGACGGCGCCCGCGCCCAGGTCTTCCACGCGGTTGACGGTCAGGGACACGCCATTGACGACGACGGAACCTTTGAAGGCCAGGTATTTCGCCAGCTCGTGCGGCGCCTCGATCACCAGTTCCCACGATTCGCCCACGGCTTCGAACTTGCGCACGATGCCCAGGCCGTCGACGTGGCCGGACACCAGGTGGCCGCCCAGGCGCTCGGCCAGGGTCAGGGCTTTTTCCAGATTCACTTCCGTGGTGGTATCGAGGCCCACGGTGCAATTGAGGCTTTCGCGCGAAACATCGACGGCAAAGCCCGTGTCCGACTTTTCCACCACCGTCATGCAGGCGCCATTGATGGCGATCGAATCGCCCAGGGCCACGTCGGCCAGCGGCAAGCCGCCCGCATGGATGTTCAGGCGCACGCCTGCATCGAGGCCGCCGTCGAGCGGTTGCACGGTTTCAATCTTGCCGATGGCGGCAACAATTCCTGTAAACATGGAGCTAACCCTATAAAAAGTGTAAATCTATTAAGTACGCTGGGCGAATCTTGCAAGGATACGCAAATCTTCGCCCACTTGCTGAACCTGGTGAAATTGCAAAGTGCGCTGCTGCTTGATATCCGTCAATGCGGGCAAGGCAAACATGCCTTGCGCATCGCCCAGCAAGGTGGGCGCCAGGTAGACCAGCAGCTCGTCGACGCAGCCTTCGCGGATCAGGGAGCCATTCAGTTTGGAGCCGGCCTCGACGTGGACTTCATTGATTTGCCGGCGTCCCAGTTCCAGCATCAGCGCGGCCAGGTCGACCTTGCCGGCCGCGTTCGGCAACAGAATGACTTCCGCGCCCAGGGCACGCAGCTGCGCCTCCTTTTCCGGATTGGCCACGGCCGCCACGATCCACGTGCCGCCGCCCTGCAGGATGCGCGCGTCGGGGCTGATGTCGAGCCGGCTGTCGACGACGATGCGGCGCGGCTGGCGCGGCGTCTCGACGGCGCGCACGTTCAATTGCGGGTCGTCCGCCTTGACCGTGCCGATGCCCGTCAGGATGGCGCAGGCCCGCGCGCGCCAGGCGTGGCCGTCGGCGCGCGCTTCGGGACCCGTGATCCACTGGCTTTGCCCGTTGTGCAAGGCCGTCATGCCGTCCAGGCTGGCAGCCGTTTTCATGCGCACCCACGGCTTGCCGCGCTGCATGCGCGAAAAGAAGCCGATATTCATTTCATGCGCCTCGTCGGCCAGCACGTCCGTGGTGACGGCGATGCCGGCCGCTTGCAGCTTGGCCAGTCCCTGCCCCGCCACCAGCGGATTCGGGTCCGTCATGGCGGCCACGACGCGGCCCAGCCCCGCGCGCACGAGCGCATCGGAGCATGGCGGCGTGCGGCCATGGTGGTTGCACGGTTCCAGGGTGACATAAGCGGTGGCGCCGCGCACATCGTTGCCGCGCGCCGCCGCATTGGCCAGCGCTTGCACTTCGGCATGATCCTGCCCGGCCGCCTGCGTCACGCCGGCGCCGATCACCTGGCCATCCCTGACGATCACGCAGCCGATGCGGGGATTGGGCGAGGTCGTATACAAACCGCGCGCCGCCCATTCCAGCGCCAGGCGCATGCCATCGATATCGTTGAGTATTTCCACGGGCTTCTTTGCTAGTGAGTGAGAGTGAATCGGGTTACGAACTGTCGGCCACGGCGCTGCAATTGGCCGCCTGCTGCTGCGGATCGCACACGCGCACCCTGCCCAGCATATTGATTTTAATATGGCGCACCTGCTTTCCCAAAACCAGGGACATGGTGCCCCAGCGCGCCGCCAGGCTATTGGTCGCGCTGCAACTGCGTCCCGCGCCATTGTAGGCGATATAAAACGGCGCCGTGGCCGACGAAAACGCGAACTGCGCCGTGATGCCGGCCGCCAGCGGTCCCTGGCGGAACAGCAATTCGTCATCGCCATCGAACGCCAGGTTGGCGTTGCGGTCGATGAATACCAGCCAGCCCGTGCGCCAGTCCGTGCCACCGGGCCCGGCCGGCATCAGCAGCACGCGTTGTCCGCGCGCCATCGCCTGTGCCCGCGTCAATTCGATGGCCGAGAACAAGTCCGTGGCCGCCGCGCGCACCTGCTGGCGCGCCAGCACCTGCTGCAGGCTGGGCATGGCAGCGGCCGCCAGCAGCGCGGCAATCGCCAGCACGGCCAGCAATTCGAGCAGGGTGTACCCGATGCTGTGTCCCGTCCACGGTGGCCGCATGCGCATGGCCATGGCCTAGGGCCAGCAATGGCTGGCCGGGCCGCTGCTGCCGCGCTGGCCCGTGCTGTTGAACGACAGGACACCGCAATCGGCATCCTGGAACTGCGCGTCGACCTTGGACGTGCCCGGCATGGCGCGCAACAGCACGCATTGCCCGATCGTCAGGCCGGGACAGGCCAGCGCCTCGATTTCATACGCGCTGCCGGCCGCGCCCCCTTCGCCGGACCACCATGGAAACGCTTGCGCCTGCGGCGCCGGCGACGCCGAGGAAAATGCCAGATAGCGGTTATTTTGCGAATAATAGCGCTCCTGCTGCTGCATCAGCCGCAGCAGGGCCGCCTGCCCCTGCACCCGCTTGGCGCGCACGACATGGCCGTGATAGGCGGGCACGGCCAGCGCCAGCAGCAGGCTCATGATCGCCAATGCGGACAGCAATTCAATCAGGCTGAAACCCAGGGTGGCGGCAGAAGCGGCAGGGGCAACACGGGCGGCAGCAGCGGCGCCGGCAAGCGGGCGCGGCGCCACCGTACAGGCACTTGCAGCCGGCCCATCATTCCACCTTGCCACCATGCAACCTCCGTACGCAAAGATATGCCAGCCGCAACGAGACGCCAAGCCGCGCCGCGAAGTTCATTCCTTCACCCGCTTTCGCTTCCTCAACTTTCGATACGCGAGCCTTGCCGGGTCTATTTTTTCTTGGCCGCCTCGTGCAATTCCCGCCAGTTCGCCACTTCGCGCCAGCTCAGGCGCCGGGCCGGCAGCGGCGCGCTGATGACCTTGAGCACTGCCCCGCTGGCAGCACCGGGCAAGCCAGGCTGCAGCACGGCCAGTTCCTTGCGCCCTTCCGCCCGCCCTGCCGCCGTCGCGGCACCCACCGTGCTGTTCAGTTCCAGCGCCAGCGGCGGCGCACGCGCCAGGCCGTCGAACAGGCGCCCCGTCTGCGCGCCCGCCTGCACGACACCGGCGCCATCGGCGGCAAAGCCGCTCAGCACATCAAGCACGTACAGGCGCGTGGCCGGCTTGGCGCAAGGGTCGCGCCCCGGCAGGACAGTATTGAACAGCACCTTGCCGGCGGCCAGCACGGGACTGCTGATGCTGCGCTCGCCCGTTTGCCCGGTATTGAGAAAATCGAGGTACCAGCCGCGCATGGCGTCGCTGCCCGTATAGCGCAGCTCGGCGCCATCGACGCGCACGCCGCCCACCGCTTCGCCCAGGCTGCGCTTTTCCAGGTCGGTCCGGCTGCGCGTGGGAGACGACTCCCGCAAATCGTCGTGCACGGCATAAAACGATTGCGACAAAAAGGCGGAGGGCCAGGCATCGGCCGCCTCGACCAGCTCGCCCGTGCCGAACAGCAGCACATAGCCGCCAGCGGGCGCGTATGCCACGCTCGGTTGCTGCGTCACGGGCTGGCGCCGGCCCTGCGCATCGCGCGCAACAAAGACGAGCTTGCGTCCCTGGCCCTCCTTCCACGGCGGCCCGCCAGCCAAGTCGAGGCGCCAGATATTGCCCTGCAAATCGCCCGCATACAGATAAGCCAGCGCGCCGTCACTGCCCGGCACCACGGCGGGCGGACCCAGCGCGTGGGGGACGGCATCGGCGCCCGCATCAGTATCATGCCCGCCATCGCCCCCATCACCGCTGGCCACAGGCACCTTGAGGCGGAAGTAATTACTTCCCAACACCCATGGCGTGCCGGGCGTCTTGTCCAGCGCCAGCAGGAAGATGGCGGCGGCCGATGCGGGCGCCGTCGTGTCCTTGCCATCGTTCACATGGTTGTTATAGCCGCTGGCGACGATGGCAAAGTCGCGGTAAGCCGGCGCGCCCTCCTTGCCACCCATGTTGATGCGGGCAAAGGAAGGCGGCGCGCGCACGTTGCCCATCAGCTTGTCGTCGCGGTCCGTAAATTCCCACAGCGCTCCGTCTTGCGCGAAGCGGGCCGGGTCGGTGATGTCGAGCGCAAACACGCCTTGCGCCCCGCCGCCCATGCCCGATACCAGCACCGTCTTCCAATGCCCCAGCGCCAGCACTTCCGCCGTGGCCGCCGCGCCGTCGAGCAGCGGGCCGGGGCTGTAGTGAGTGCTCGCAGCGGCTGGCGCAAGGTGCAGCAGCGCTTGCGGCAGATAGGCAAACAATTCGCTGCCAGTGCGCGCATCGAACGCATGCAGCAAGCCATCGTTGGCGCCCAGGTACAGCATTTTTCGCCGCAGCAACAGCGCCTTGCGGTGCCAGCCATAGCCGGCGCCCGGCATGCCCAGCCCCGGCGCTCCCACGTACAGCAGCTTGCCGTATGGCGCCGCGCCCAGGCTGCCTGAGCGGCGCCGCAGGAAGCCGCCCGGCTGGCCCACCTCGTGCGTGCGCTGGCCCAGCAGGTACGCCAGGCGCGCTTCCCCCCGGCCATCGCCGCCGTCGAATGCGCCGCGCTGCTCCGCATCCAGCCGCTTCCAGGCCAGCGGCATCAAGGCGCCCTTGGCGTCGAGCGTGTAGACAGGACGCAAGGCCGCTGGCGTTCCATCTGGCGCGACCTGCTCCTGCCCGCCCGTGCGCCACCATGGCTTGCCGGGAAGCAGCGCGCCATCGGCCCCCACGGCCAATGCGGTGCGCGACAAGGTCATGCTGCCATCGGCCAGGCGCATCTGCGTCTGGAACCAGTATGCCTCTTCCGTGCCGCTGGCCAGCGCCATCAGGGCCGGCCCGGCTAGCGTCGCCGGCAAGGTAGCCTTGTCGGCAGCCGCAAAGGCTGCGCGCAGTCCCGCGATCAGGGCGGCCGGATCGCTGCCGGGCAGGTAATGGTCGGGCCAGCGGCCGTCCAGGCTCCACTCGTCCAGCGCGCCGCCCGTCGCGCTCTTGAAGGGATTGGCGTCGCCGTTCGCGTCGAGAAAGCCGCCATACTTGGCCGCCAATAACAAGGGGGTAGGAAGGGGTGTAGCGCCGGGCACGCCGGCCCGGTCGCCCTGGCGCAAGTCGCCCGCATAGTGCTCGACCTTTGCCACACCGTCGCTCTTGCCGCCGGGACGCAGGGCCTGCACGTGCGACCAGTAGGCCAGGCCCGCCGCATGGTAGCTGGCGCCGCCCGCCCCGTCGGCCAGCAATTCGAGCGCCGCCAGTTCCGGCCGTGGCGCGGGATTGCCCTGCGCGCCGCCGCTTTCCAGGCTGCCCACCGCATGCGTCCAGGCCATGGCATCGAACGGCGGCGGTGCAAAACTGTCCGGCGCACGGGCGCGTTCGCCGGGTGCGGCAGGAGGGACCGGGAGATTGCCGGGAACGTAACGGTCGCCCGCCATGCCCGCATCGCCGAGGCTGACGACGACGTGACGCTGGCAACTGGCCATTTGCGGGTCGCTCCATTGGGTCACGACCGGCATGCCCTCGTCGATGGCGGGCAGGGCCGTAGCAGGCGGCACCACGGCGCTCGCTTGCCGTCCCTGCAGGTAGCGCAGCGATTCGTACAGCAATTCAGCCAGCGGCGCCGCCCCCGCGTACGCGCCGGGATGCCCGGCGTTGCCGCGGCCCAGGCCATTGATGTAAGCGGTCACCCCGCCGCCAGGGCCCGCAGCTTGAGACGTAGCTTGAGCCGCATACACGCCGGTGGAGGGATGCCACTCGGCGCCGGCATTGTCTTGTGGCAAAAAGTCGGGCGCCGTCCAGCGCTGCTGTCCCACGTGGGCCAGCGGCGCGCGCAGCACGCCGCCATACACGGCGCCGGCGCTGGCGGGTACGCCGTTCAAATGGCCAAACACGCCCACGCGCACCCGGCCGCCATGGCGTTGCACGGCGCCCACCGGCTTGTAGTTCTTGCCATATGCCAGGCACAAATCGTCGCGCAGCGGTCCTTCTTCAGCGTCGCACACGCGCACGCGCACGAGGAATACGCCGTGCGTGGCAGCAGGGCCGGGCGCGTCGCACGAGCCGCCCGCAGGCTGGCTGAGGCTGGCATCGCCGAACAGCAGGCGATTACGGCAGGAAACGATGGCCAGTTGCGCCAGCGCAAACGGGGTCGCCGCCGCCACGCCGGCTTGCAAGACCTTGCGCGGGAAAAAGACAGGGTGCGCAAAGAAGTCGATGGGGCTGTCCGCATCGGGCAGGTAGGCGCGCTGCAGCACCGTCTTGCGCATCTCGTCGATGACGCGGTCGCCGCCCGTCAGCGCATAACGGACGATGTCGAGCATGCTGGTGCTGGCCCAGTTGAGAAAGTTGCCGCTGAAACTATCGCCGCCGCAGCCATGCAGCGCATCAGCCGGTTTCAGCACGGAGAAGTAAGCGGTCGCTACGCGCAAGTCCGGCAGCATGACGCCGTCCTTGCTGCGGTACGGATAGCTGTAGCACATGCGCGCATGGAAGTAACCGAGGTACTCGCGCTGCGGCGCATAGTCGCCGCCATATGCGGCAGCGGCCGCCGCGTGCGTGAGGGACAGGTTGAGCAGCAGATTCGGCGGCACCCTGGCGCCGTGCAAGCCCGCGTCGGCCCGCGCCAGCGCCACCGGGGGAGCGGCGGCGGCCGCAACGGGGCCGCAGGCAAGGCAGGCCAAGCCGGCAAGCAGCATCACCAACAGCAGCCAGACGCGGACGGCGCACCGCCAGGCGGACGATGAAGCGGACCACAAAGCAGCGGACCATACGGCAGACCATGCAGCGGGCGACCAGGCCTTCATGGTCCCGCTCCAGCCGCCTGCTTGCGGTAGTAGCTTTGCAGCACGACTTGCGTGCTTTCCTGCGCGCCAAAACCGATGGCCGTGATGCGGTACACATAGCTTTCCGTAGCCAGGCCGCCTGCCACTGCCGTGGCCTGCGCGCCAGGCAAATGAAACGGCAGCAATTCGATCAGGTAACGGGGCAGGCGCGACGGCAGGAAGCCCTGCCCCGTCTGCATGATGGCGCCCGTGAACTGGCCATACGGCACCGCATGGCTGCTCCCTTCGGCGCCATCGAGGTCCGTACTCAGCCAGAGCGCCGGCGCCTGCGGGGGCGCGGGCAGGCACAGGCCCAGTGCGCCGCCCTCACCACAGCCCTCCGCAAACCCGGCCGCACTGCCTGGCGCGAAGAGGCTGCTGCGTCCCGGCGCGCCGGGCAAGCCTTCGATATCGTTTTGCGCATCCATCAATGCCTCCTCCGCCGCCTGGAACGCGATCTGCCGGTCGCGCTCGCCGCGTGCCGCCTTTTCCCCCTGCAAGGCCATCTGCGCCGCCGATATGCCCAACAACAAGATGATCACCAGCAAACACAGCACATACACGAGGGTGGCGCCACGTTCCTTCGCGCCAGCAGCACAGCTGGGCAGGCAAGCGCGGGCGCCCATGCCGGCCATCGCGCCGCCCGCCTAGGCCGGCCCGTTGCGCAGCATGATGCTCGTCTGCACCAGTTGCCGCAGCCGCGAGCGCGTTGCGGCGGGCAAGGACGCGCGCGCAATGCGCACGCCCGTGTCGCCGGTGCCATGCGCCTCGGCATACGCCTTGCCGAACAGGTCGAACTGCGCCGGCCCCAGTTCCGCCATCTTGTCCGCCTGGCCCGCCTCGCCATGCAGCAGCAGGGCCACGCGCACGCTGGCCACGCGCTTCCAGTGCGTGCGCCGGTGAAAATCGCGCTGGCGCGCCGCCTCGTCCGCTCCCGCCAGCACCAGCGCCGCATCGTCGGCGTCGAGCGCGCTGGCGTTGACATAGCGGTTCGCCACGCCATCGGGCGGCGTATCCGTGTCGAGGCCATACAGCACCTGGAAGCCGTCGACGCCACGGATGATGGCATCCGCGCCCCAGCCGTTCGCGCCACGGTATTTGCAGCGCAGTTCGCCGTCGCCATCGGCGCCTTGCGCGACATAGAAAATGCTCCAGCCCCGCTGCGCCTGCGTTTGCGCGGCGGCCACGCCAAAACCGGCGCAATTGAGGACGGAACCGTCGCCGCCCTCTTCCTTGCCGGCGCCGTAATAGCGCAGGGCCAGCACATCGCTGCCATGCAGGGCGTCGGGCAGGGCCTGGCTGATGCCCTCGCTATTCTTGCCCAGGCTGCGCGCGTCGAGTCCGGCCACATTGGCGCTGTCGTCATCGGCATGGGCGACGGGCGCGGCGCTGCTATCCCAGTTCACATACGCCGTCTGGCGCACGGCACGGGCGATGGTGTCGAGCGCATAGCGGCCGTTGTCGTCCAGCCGCGCGCTGGCGGACTGGTCGCCATAGCTGCCGCTGGCGGCCAGCAACACGCTACTGGCCGCCAACATCAACAGCGCACCCAGCGACAGGGCCACCAGCAATTCCACCAGGCTCATGCCACGATGCCCGCGGTTCATGTGCCGCCTCCACCCAGCTGGAATGCCAGCCTGGGCAGCGACTCGCCTGCCGCATTCACGGCGGGCGATCCATCGGGCTGGCGGGCGCGCCAGCCCAGCTTGATGACGATGGGCGCCCCCTTGCCGCCGCTGCACGCCCAGTGCAAGCCCTGGGCGGCGGCATCCCACGCGGGAGCATCGCGGCAGATGTGCAGGCGTGCGCCGGGCAAGGCCGCATGCAGCCGTTGCTTCCATTCGGCGATGTCGAATTGCGCCAGTTCGGCCGCGCTGCAGGCGGCAGCGCCAAAACAGTCCGGCGCGCCGCCTCCAGCGTCGGCGTCGTCCGCCGCCGCGTAGGCCACGTTCAGGTAGGGGTTGCCCGCATCGGGTCCATTCATGAGCACGCTGTTCGCGCGCATGCGCTCGGCCATGCCGGCGGCCAGTTGCACGCCAGCCGACAACAGCGCCGACTCATGGCGCGCGCGCACGGAGCTCAGCTGCAGGATGCTGGCGCCCAGCAGGCCCAGCGCCAACAGCAGCAGCGACACCAGCACCTCGACGAGGCTGCTGCCACCCGCAGGAAACATAGTGCGACCGCCATTGCGCATGCGCTACTCCCTTCCGCAGAAAGAGTCGCAAGAACAGGCGGCCCAGCTACAAGATAGGCGCGCGCAAAAAACCGGATCTGCGCTAGCGCAAACAGGACAGCGATAAGGTGAGGAGAACAGCGTTGAATTGATCAGGCCGCTTGTCAGGCGAACGCTGGCGTGGTGAAAACGGGGCGCATGAGCGGCCCCGTCTTCAACAAGGCAAACAGCAGAGCGAGCGTCAGGACTTGCGCGCCTGCCCCACTTCGGCAATCGCATCCTGGAACTCGGCCAGGTCTTCGAAATTCTTGTAGACGGAAGCGAAGCGGATGTAGGCGATCTTGTCGAGGCGCTTCAATTCTTGCATGACGAGTTCGCCGATATAGCCGGAATCTACTTCACGCAAGCCGCTGGTGAGCAGTTTTTCCTGGATGGACGCGATGGCCGTATCCACAGAGGCGGCCGCGACGGGACGCTTGCGCAAGGCCAGCATCAAACTGCCGCGCAACTTATCCGCAGCGAACTCCGTCCGGCTGCCATTCTTTTTGACGACGGCCGGCATGATAAGTTCAATGCGCTCGTACGTGGTAAAACGCTTGTCGCATTTGCCGCAGCGGCGGCGGCGCCGAATGGCATCCCCTTCCTCCGATACGCGCGTATCGAGAACCTGGGTGTCGCCGTGCTGGCAAAATGGACATTTCATGGGCTGGCTACAACTTTATAGTAATAATTACGGGAAATCGCCGCCCTTGTACAAAGGGCGCCCGAATCACTCCGGGCGCCCTTGGGCACGACTGGAATGTGTCATACAGAATCTTACTCCGTATGACACATTCTGGACAAATAATTATGCTGCGTATACCGGGTGCGCGTCGGCCAGCACTTTGACGGCCGCTTTCACGCGCTCGATGGTGGCGGCGTCATGCGGATTGTCCAGCACATCGGCGATCAGGTTGCCCACTTCTTCCGCTTGCGCTTCCTTGAAACCGCGCGTCGTCATCGCCGGGCTGCCCAGGCGGATGCCCGAGGTGACGAATGGCTTTTGCGGGTCGTTCGGGATGCCGTTCTTGTTGCAGGTGATGTGCGCGGAACCGAGGATGGCTTCGGCTTCCTTGCCCGTCAGATTCTTGGCGCGCAGGTCGACCAGCATGACGTGCGATTCGGTGCCGCCGGACACGATGCGCAGGCCGCGCTTGATCAGGGTTTTTGCCAGCACGTCGGCGTTCTTGATCACTTGCTTCTGGTATTCGACGAACTCAGGGCTCAGCGCTTCCTTGAAGGCGACGGCCTTGCCGGCGATCACGTGCATCAGCGGGCCGCCCTGGATGCCAGGGAAGATGGCCGAATTGATGGCTTTTTCGTGTTCGGCCTTCATCAGGATGATGCCGCCGCGCGGGCCGCGCAGGGATTTGTGCGTGGTCGAGGTGACGAAGTCGGCGAACGGCACCGGGTTCGGGTACAGGCCGGCAGCGATCAGGCCGGCGTAGTGGGCCATGTCGACCATGAAATAGGCGCCAACTTCCTTGGCGATCTTGCCGAAGCGTTCGAAGTCGATCTTTTTCGAGAACGCGGACGCGCCGGCGATGATCAGTTTCGGCTTGCGTTCGCGGGCCAGGCGCTCCATCGCCTCGTAGTCGATGTCTTCTTCCGCCGTCAAGCCATACGACACGACGTCAAACCATTTGCCGGACATGTTCAGCGGCATGCCGTGGGTCAGGTGGCCGCCTTCGGCCAGCGACATACCCATGATCAGGTCGCCTGGTTTCAACATGGCAAAGAACACGCCCTGGTTCGCCTGCGAGCCGGAGTTCGGCTGCACGTTCGCGCATTCGGCGCCGAACAGCTGTTTCACGCGGTCGATGGCCAGTTGCTCGGCCACGTCGACGTATTCGCAGCCGCCGTAGTAACGCTTGCCTGGGTAGCCTTCGGCATATTTATTCGTCAGCTGCGAGCCTTGCGCTTCCATTACGGCTGGCGACGTGTAGTTCTCCGACGCGATCAGTTCGATGTGGTCGTGCTGGCGCGTGTTCTCTTTTTGAATGACGGCGAACAATTCAGGATCGACGTTGGCGAGGTTGTGATCTTTTGCAAACATGTAAAAACTCCAAGTATGAGGGTGCTTGTACTGGCAGGTTGGATCGAATGAGGGGAGCCGGCGTTAAGTGAATAACAACATTGGACAGGCAGCCTCTTCGTGCTTTTCCATAGTGGCTACCCAGGCGAACGGCTGATGAAAAATCTCACGTTTCCCGGTGGATGCCCACCTTTCGCCGGTTTGCCGATCGCCATTCATGGAGATCGCCCGACTTTTCGCCAGTCACGTGAGACGTAATGGAAGCCAAATTGTAAGTTAAGTGCCCAAATTGAGCAAGGAATGCAACCGTGCGGCTATAATCGCCGCGCGCCACCGCAGCCCGGGCAAGGCCACAGGCCGTCCCCGGGCATGGCTGCGGCTTTTAAGCTGGGCTTAAACCTGGCCATGGCATGTAAGCGTATGTTACGAAGCTTGCCATTGCACACGCCAGATTTACAATGCTGCGGTGCAACTTATATGCAGCTTTTGCATGGCTTTCCAGCAAGCGCCCACAGTCACAAGAAGAAAAATCGCGTAAAATGTTGCTCAATCTCACTACTGGCGCAATAAACATGCCTTCAGTCTTTACCTGGAACGTACGTGTCTACTATGAAGACACCGACGCCGGCGGCATCGTCTATTACGCAAACTACCTGAAATTCTTCGAACGCGCGCGTACCGAATGGCTGCGCGCCATCGACGTGGGCCAGCAGGCATTGCTGGAACAGCACGACGCAATGTTCGTTGTCAAAAGCGTCAACGCCGACTATCATGCGCCAGCCAGGCTCGATGACACGGTAAGATTAACCTTAAGCATAGAAAAAATGGGGCGCGCCTCCATCGTTTTCCTGCAACAAGCCTGGTGCGGCGACCGCCTGCTCAACACGGCCCGCGTCAAGATCGGCTGCGTCGACTCGGCACTGCGCCCGCGCGCCGTGCCTGATGCCGTCGCGGCCCGCATGCGCGCCGCCTGAGCCCTACCCGCCACCTCCGGACAATTCACCCAACAGACTGCCAGCCAATGAACGTTACACAAGATCTTTCTTTCCTCGCGCTCATCACCAATGCCCATCTGATCGTGCAACTGATCATGGCGCTGCTGCTGCTGATTTCCCTGACCAGCTGGACCTACATTTTCCGCAAGATGTTTGCCGTGCGCCAGGCGCGCAAGCAAACCATCGAATTCGAACGCAGCTTCTGGGCCGGCGGCAACCTGCATGCGCTGCACCAGAACGCCAGCGGCAACCGCGACCAGAGCGGCGCGCTGGCCCGCATCTTCGACGCCGGCATGGGCGAATTCATCAAGGGCAAGGCTTCCTACGGTTCGCGCGAAGCGCTGGACGTAGGCGCCGTGCTCGACGGCGCGCGCCGCGCCATGCGCGCCGCCTTCCAGCGTGAAATGGACGTGCTCGAATCGCACCTGGCCTTCCTCGCTTCCGTCGGCTCCGTCTCGCCATACATCGGCCTGCTCGGCACCGTGTGGGGCATCATGAACGCCTTCCGCGGCCTGGCCAACGTGCAGCAAGCCACCCTGGCCGCCGTCGCGCCCGGCATTGCCGAAGCGCTGATCGCCACCGCCATCGGCCTGTTCGCCGCGATTCCCGCCGTCGTTGCCTACAACCGTTTTTCGCATGACATCGACCGCCTGGCGATCCGCTTCGAGAGCTTCGTCGAGGAATTCTCCAACATCCTGCAGCGCCAGTCGCGCTAAGAGGGAGCAGCGTCCATGGGTTCCTCATTCAATAGCGGCGGCATGCGCGGCGGCCGTGGCCGCAAGTTCAAGTCCGAGATCAACGTCGTGCCGTACATCGACGTGATGCTGGTGCTGCTGATCATTTTCATGGTGATGCCGTCGTCAAACAATCCCAGCGTGGTGAACTTGCCCAACGCGGAAAAGTCGGCCAAACCGCCCGATGACTATATTCAGATCGTGCTGAAGCCAAATGGTTCGCTGTCGATCGGCGTCATCGGCAAGGAACAGCTGTCGCCGGAAACGGAACCGAACCGCGACGCCTTGCTGCGCAAGCTGCGCGGTTTGCACGAAAGCAATCCTGACTTTCCCGTGATGATCGCGGGCGACAAGGAAAGCAAGTACGACGATGTGATCCAGCTCATTTCGGAAGCGAAAAAGATGGGCATTACCCGCGTCGGCCTGGCCACCAAGTAAGCGCAGCACCCTGTTTCCAGACTTGACCGTTTTTAGATAGACTAGACTTTGCAGACCAAACAAATCGACCATGTACTCGGCAAGCCCTACAGCGTGCCGCGCGAACGCAGCCGCTGGCCCTCGCTGGGCCTGGCGCTGGCGATGCACCTTGGGCTGCTGTTTTTCCTGTGGGTGGGCGTACACTGGCAAAATACGGAACCTGTCGCCGTCGAAGCGGAAGTGTGGGACCTGAAAGTGCAGACGGCCGCGCCGCCGCCCGTCGTGGCGACGGAACCGGAGCCGACACCGGCGCCGCCGGAACCGCAAGTGGAACAGCCGGCCCCGCCGCCACCGCCGCCGGTGGCAGCGCCCGAGCCGAAGGTCGACCTGCGCGAGGCGGAAATCGCCCTCGAGCGCAAGAAGGCCAAGCTGAAGGAAGAAAAAGACAAAGCGGCAGCGGAAGAACGCCGCAAGCAGGAATTGAAGGAACGCGAGGAAGAAAAGCGCGAACTGGAAAAACAGAAGCAGAAAGAAAAAGACAAGGCTGAAAAGCTGGAAAAAGAAAAGGCCGACAAGCTGGAGAAAGCCAAGGAAGCCAAAGAGAAAGCGGCGGAAGAAAAAGCCGAGAAAGAACTGTCCGAGAAAAAAGCGGCGGCGGAAAAAGCTGCCAAGGCGAAAAAAGCGGCGGAAGAGAAAAAAGCCGCCGACAAGGCGCGCGCCGCGGAAATGAGCCGCATCACGGGCGCGGCGGGCGCCGGCACGACGGGCACGGCCGCGAAAGCGACCGCGCCACGCAAGGACAGCGGCTATGTCGCTGCCCTGACGAGCAAGATCAAGAGCAATATCGCGTACAGCGGTAGCACGGACGTGCCGGGCAACCCGCGCGCCGTGTTCAAGATCGAGCAACTGCCAACTGGGGAAATTATTTCGGTCCGAAAGATTAAAAGTAGCGGCCTGCCGGCGTATGACAGCTCGGTGGAAAACGCCATTAATAAATCGTCGCCACTGCCGAAGAAAAAAGACGGCACCGTGGAACGCGAGATTGAACTCATATTCGAGATGAAGGATTTGCCTAAATGATGACCATGAAAAAAATGAGCTATGTCGTGCTCTGTGCCGGCCTGATGCTGGGGGCGTCAAGCGCCCAGGCGCAGCTGCGCGTGGAGATTACAGGGATCGGCAGCAACCAGATCCCGGTGGCTGTCGCCAGCTTCGTCAATGAATCGGCGGCGCCGCAATCGCTGTCGGGCATTATCAAGGCCGACCTGGCGCGCAGCGGCGTGTTCAAGCTGATCGACGCCGATGCGCCCGTATCGGAAACGGCGCCCGTCAGCTACGAGCAGTGGAAGTCGCGCGGCGCCGATGCGCTGGCGGCCGGCACCGTGCAAAGCATGGCCGATGGCCGCCTGGACGTGCGCTACAAGCTGTTCGACACCATCAAGGGCGCCCAGATCTCCAGCATGAACAATGCGGCCGCGCCGCAGTTCAACCGCTTGCTGGCGCACAAGATCGCCGATGACATCTATGAAAAGTTGACGGGTGTCAAAGGCGCGTTCGCCACGCGCATCGCCTACGTCACGCAATCGGGCCGCGAATACCGCCTGGAAGTGGCCGACGCCGATGGCGAAGGCATCCAGGTCGCCCTGCGCTCGAACGAACCGATCATTTCGCCGTCGTGGTCGCCTGACGGCACCAAGGTGGCGTATGTTTCGTTTGAAAAGAAAAAGCCCATCGTTTACGTGCAAAACCTGGTGACGCGCCAGCGCACCATCGTATCGAATGAAAAAGGCAGCAATTCGGCGCCTAGCTGGAGCCCGGACGGCTCGCGCCTGGCCGTGGCCCTGTCGCGCGATGGCCATACCCAGGTCTACACCGTCAATGCCGACGGCAGCGGCTTGCGTCGCGTCAGCAACAGCAGCGGCATCGATACGGAACCCCAATTCTCGGCCGATGGCCAAAGCATTTACTTCACCAGCGATCGCAGCGGCGGACCACAAATCTACCGCATGTCGACCAGCGGCGGCGAAGCCAAGCGCGTGACGTTTGGCGGCTCCTACAACATCAGCCCTCGGATTTCCTCCGACGGGAAGACACTCGCTTATATTTCCCGTCGCGACGGCAATTTCCAGCTCTACGCGCTCGACCTGGCTAGTGGCCAGGAACTGCGCCTGTCGGACACCGCCAACGACGAATCACCGAGCTTTTCGCCCAACGGGAAATATATTATGTACGCGACCGAATCCGGACGACGCAAGTCGCTGGCAGTGGTATCGGTGGATGGCCGCGTCAAACAGCGTTTGACTACGCAAGCTGGCAATATCAAGGAGCCCACCTGGGGTCCTTTTATGAAGTAAATGCTGTACAGTTTCACCTTTAACCATGACCCGGAGAATAAAAATGAGTAACTTTAAAAGTTTGGCTTTCATCGCCGCTACCGCAGCCCTGCTGTCCGCCTGCAGCACCCCAGTCAAAGTAGCAGAAACCCCAGTGGTTGAGCGCGCTCCTGAAAAAGTTGTCGCACCAGTTGATACCCGTCAAGTTCAGCCAGTGACGACCGCATCGGTCGATCCACTGGACGATCCAAAAGGCGTGCTGGCTAACCGCAGCATCTACTTCGACTTCGACAAATACGTCGTGCGCGAAGCGGACACCCCAGTCGTGCAAAACCACGCTGGCTACCTGGTGAAAACGCCTAGCCGCAAGATCCTGATCCAAGGTAACACCGATGAACGCGGTGGCGCTGAGTACAACCTGGCCCTGGGCCAGAAACGTGCTGAAGCCGTGCGCAAGTCGATGGCCGCCCTGGGCGTGCCAGAAGGCCAAATGGAAGCCGTGTCGCTGGGCAAAGAAAAGCCTAAAGCTCAAGGCAGCAACGAAGCAGCATGGGCAGAAAACCGCCGCGCTGACATCGTTTATTGATGTTTACGGGTGAGCGCCGCAGCATTGACGCTTACCTAACTGGCCAGTCATAGGCATAATAATGGGGCGCAGCGCGGTGATTCACCGCCCGGCGCCCCGTTTGCATGTTTTGCGTAACCTTTGAAAGCCCGACCCATGATGACATTCTCGAAAGCCGGCGTCGCCGCCGCCTTGATGGCCGCGTTTGCCTACCTGCCCCTGCACGCCAACGCCGCCCTGTTCGACGACGACGAAGCGCGCAAGGCCATCCTGGAGCTGCGCGCCAAGGTCGACGCAATGGCGCGCGACCTGAACAGCCGCCTCGACACCAAGGCGGACAAGACCAGCACCTTGAGCCTGATCAACCAGCACGACCAGACCATGCAAGAGATCGCCCGCCTGCGCGGCCAGATCGAAGTGCTGGGCAACGACCTGGCGACCACGCAAAAACGCCAGAAGGATTTCTACACCGATATCGACGCGCGCCTGCGCAAGCTCGAACCGCGCCAGGTCACCATCGACGGCCAGGAAGCGGCCGTGGGCGTATCCGAGCAAAGCTCGTACGAATCCGCGTTTGGCCTGTTCAAGTCGGGCGACTACAAGGGCGCCGTCACGGCACTGGACGCCTTCGTGAAGCGCTATCCGGAATCGGCCTACGCGGCCAACGCGCAATACTGGCTGGGCAACGCGTATTACGCCCAACGCGACTGCAAGAGCGCCATCACGGCCCAGCAGGCAGTGCTGAAGAACTACCCGGACAGTCCGAAGGCGGCCGACGCCATGCTCAACATCGCCAGCTGCTACACGGAGCTGAAAGACAAGCCGAACGCCACCAAGACCCTGAACGCGCTGATCTCGCGCTACCCGGACTCCAGTGCGGCGCAAGCGGCCAAGGAACGGGCCGGTAAAAAGTAAAACCGGGGAAAAAGTTGCCCGTTAGGTTTGACAGAATCCCGGGCACCCCCTATAATCTTTCTTCTTCGGGTCGTTAGCTCAGCTGGTAGAGCAGCGGACTTTTAATCCGTTGGTCGCAGGTTCGAATCCCGCACGGCCTACCACGAATACGCAGTACTGATCTGCTTGCGAGTTGTTATAGCAAGCATTTTTTTACGGCACAGTGTTACCGAAGTTGTTGTAAAAAGTTTTTGGGTCGTTAGCTCAGCTGGTAGAGCAGCGGACTTTTAATCCGTTGGTCGCAGGTTCGAATCCCGCACGGCCTACCAAATACTATGAAGAAGCCAACCGTTCGCGGTTGGCTTTTTTGTTTTTCAGCACAATACCCCTCCCCTACACACACACAACAAATCCACCACACTCCAACTTGTTGAGTTGCATATTTTAAAAATATATTTGACAATATAATTTCCCTAAATTAATATTGCAGCACAGGACAAAATGTTCTGCTGCCGTGTTTTCGCTCTTTAAAAAGTATACGAGTATTGCTGAGATTGACTTGGTGTCCAAGTTGAGTCCTTATTTCCGGGATTCAACGATATCACTTGATATCTCTACCGGGACGTTGGCCTGCATGCGACGCGCATCGCGCGCCGCATGTGGCACAAATTCCCGGCGCCTTATAACAACAGTAGTAAGACGATAAAAGTGACGGAGTTCGCCCCAACCAGGTTACACCTCACCATTAGTCAAAAATAGATTCTGAAGGCTAGGCGACCTATCCACTTCTGGATAGGCTCAACCCCTGAAAGGAAATTTCCGTGAATCTATTAATCACAAAACTCAAGCAATCTCGTATTAACCGCATTGTTTGGCCGGAAGCCAAACAATTTGCGTGGCAGGCGTGGTTGGGGCTTAAAAAAACAGTAGGTGAAGACCTATTACGACTGTTCTTTCGTTTAATAGTCAATGCTCTAATCAGAGAAAGTCTAGATTTTTTGATGAATCTGCTTAGTAATTTGTCTTAACAACACTCCGTCAACTTTAATTATGAATATTAGCTACTCACATCCACCGATAGGAAGCATTTCTAAATTGGCAAAAATGCTTGATGTATCTGAGGCATATTTATATCAAGTTGCAAAAAATCCAGAGAATTTTTACGCACTCTCAGAAATCCCCAAAAAAAATGGTGACTTTCGAACAATATCCGATCCAGTCAAAGAACTTAAGATAGTTCAACGTAGAATTATACGTAGAATTTTCTGCAATTGCATTTTCCCAACGTATTTATTTGGATCAATTAAAGATATAGAAAATCCACGTGACTTTGTAAGAAATGCACAATTTCATTCAAATGCAAACGAAGTAATGGCTTTCGATATTGATTCATTTTTTCCATCAATACAAGCAAAGTATGTGAAACTTGTATTTAAATACTTATTAAACTTTCCAAATGACGTTTCTGATCTACTGGTAAAGCTAACAACTTTAAATGGCAGCATTCCTCAAGGTGCGCCAACAAGTCCTTATATTGCCAATTTGGTTTTCTATGATCAAGAACCAAAGCTGGTAAAATTATTTACGGACAAAAAACTGCGCTATTCTCGTCTGGTTGACGATATAACAATTAGCTCAGAGAAACCAATAAGCTCCGGAAACAAAACCTTTATATACGAGCAGGTAAAAAAATTACTTGACTCGAAAAGTTTAAAAATAAACAAAAAGAAATATCAAGTAACAAATACATCCAATTCTGGGAAGAAAACGATTGTTACCGGATTGATCATCGAAAACAATATAGTCAAGCTTCCTAAGGAAACTATAAAATCGATTGGCCGGCAAGTTTACACACTCAATAGAATGGCAGATGTTGCGACTACAGACGTTAAATACCACAAAGCACATGGATCAACTTCTGGATTAGTCGCATTATATAGCCGGTTAAACAAAGAGAAATCCGATATCCACCGACTATCACTTAGAGGAATAAAACCCACGTATAGTCCCGCAAGATTGAAAAAAATAGCTTCCCTTTGTCGACGATTCATTAAGTACGGTGAATCACACACAAAAAAACACGGGGATGAGGACTACGCTAAAAAATATTATAAGTACAAGCATAAAATTAGCATAATTCGAAGAACCGATAAAAAAACTGCGTACAGATTAGATTTAGCACTAAAACCGATAAAACCTTTACATCTATTATCCAGCTATCATGAATGAAGGCAGAATAAAAAATTTTGACATACTAAAGGGCTTTGGGTTCATCACACGACCAAAAGGTAAAGAACTTTTTTTCCATTGGACAGATGTTAAATCTCACCATCAAGGCGCAGCAGTTTTAGTTGGCGCTCTCGTTAATTTTGAAATTAGCGAAGAAAAACCTAATCGAGCAAAAAATGTTATTTTAGTAACATGATATAAGAAAATTTGAAAATCTATTGCGGATAGTTCTGCTTTTCCTCTGTCTGTAAAATACTACGGGGCAGTCAAGCAAAATACTAGTATGGTCAGTATTTATTGTCTGCGACTAACGCTCATTTCCGTCACGATCTCCGATACCAGCTACACAGCCATCTTTATGGCAGTGGACTGCGCCACCCAATTATAGGAAATGCAGGGGTAGCCCCACCTTTCGCAGACGATCTCAACCTAGGCTAGCCCAGACAATAGGTCACTTCACCCGCCGAGCCCGCAGCCACTCCTTCAACGCATCATTCATGCGCGTTTGCCACCCATCGCAGGTGGCCTTGAATGCATCGAGAATTTCGGCATCGAAGCGTATGGTCGTGCTGACCTTGCCGCCAGTGCCAGTAGGCGTGCCGCGGCGCCGTACTAGGTCCTGTCGCGCCTCGGGACGGGAAACAGGCTTGTCGCCAGCTTGCCAGACGCCCTGCTCAAAAAAACCGTCCGTAAGCTCAGGCGCATCGTCTGAATCACCCCAGGCTTTGCTTGTATTTGTCAATTTCGCGTTCATTTGCCTTCGTCAACTTAGCGGCATTAAAAGTGATTCTAATTATTTATTGTAGTAACAAATAATAGAAACAGCCGGCCCCATTTTTAAGCCAAAGGCAGTACCGGAACAGCTAGATCGCCGATCTTAACGCGACATCAACGCCGGCCTCCCGGCCAGATGCGCCACTACACTGCCCATCACCCGCCCCAGCGGCACCTCCACCCAGCGGTAAAACGCGGCGCCGGCCGCCAGGCTGGCAGCCCAGGCCGTCAGCATGCCCAGCGCCTGCCATTCCGGCTCGAGCGGCACATACGTGATGAACAAGGCATTCACCAGCAGGCTGACGGGGAAGTGGACGAGAAACACGGCATACGAGATGCGCCCCAGCGCATTGATGATGTTCCAGGCGCCGCCCTGGGACGGCGTGCGGGCGCGGCCGAACAGGAACAGGCCGCAGGCGACGATCAGGGCCAGGGCGATGCGGCTGCGGTAGTCGATGGCCAGGGCCAGCAGCACGGGCACGGCGGCCATCGCCATGAGCATGGTCATGGCGCCGGGTTTGCGGGCCGGATCGCTGGCCCACCAGGCCAGCATGCCCAGGCCATAGCTGCCGAAGAAATACGGCGCCCAATTGTCCCAGCCAGAGTCGAGATTGAAATACAGCAGGGAAAAGGTGATGCCGACGGTGACGGCCAGCGGCATCAGCCAGGACCCGCGCCGCTGGCCCGCCAGGCGGCCGCCCAGCCACAGCAGCGAGACCGTCAGCAGGTACAGCTGGAAATCGATGGCCACGTACCAGGCGCCGGCGGACAGCGACTCGTAGCCCAGCACGCCGTGCAGCAGCAAGGCATGGGCACTCAGCTGCCCCAGGGTGACGGCGGCCGACATGGAGTCGTGCAGCATCCAGATGCCGGCCACGGGCGTGATGACGGCGGCGAGCAAGGTGGCGGCCAGGAAAGGCGGCGCCAGCTTGGCATAGCGGCGCCAGATCGCCTGTAGCGGCGTGGCGATGCCGGGGTGGCCGGCGGGCGACAGAGATTTGGCGACCAGAAAGCCGCCGATGACGAGGAATACTTGCACGGCGATGCGCGCGCTGCCGCCCAGCCAGGCCAGCAACTCGGGCCACAGGGGCTGCACGTAGTCGGACATGGGCCCGTAAAACGCCAGGTGGTGCAACACGATCAACTGCGCCGCACCCGCCTTCAAACCATTGATCCAGCCAAACTGCGGACGATGTGCCAGGTCCGCCTGTGATACCGTTGCTGCTGCCGTCATTCCCATCCCTTGCCGTGCCAGGTAGTGTCGCCAGCCGCCCGCGCAACAGGCGCGCGGCTGAGGATTTACCGAAAGGCCGATATCATAGCCGAGCCTGGCACTTCGGTGACGCGCAGCAGATGAGCAATATCAATCCTTGCGCGACAAATCGGCCCGCAGCATCGTCTGGATCACGCTGCCGCCCTGCCCGTTCGCGCGCACCGCGACCGCCATGGACGGCATGACGAACAGCACGCCATCCCGCTCGTCCCATGTGTCGAGCAGCTGCTCCAGCTCGCGCCCCTGCGACTCCGGCCGCCCGATCTGCCGGGCCAGCTGCGCCGCGCACTTGCCCTCATTGCCGATGCGGCGCGGGCACTCGTCGGTGCGCACGAACGGCGTCTTGCTCTCGCGCAAGCGTGCCGACAATTGCACGGCCACCGCCGCCGGCGCGCCATCCAGGTACAGGTGGTAGGACGGCACGCGACAGCATTTCCCTGACAACAACAGCAAGCCTACCCTGGCGCCGAAAGCGGCCGTGGCAGCTACCGGCACGTAGGCAAACGGCGGCGCGGCGCCATTGCCTGAAAAGGTCTGGCCCAATTCGGCGGCGTTGGCCCCACGCCAGCCCGGCGCGCAGGCCGCATTGGCGGCGGCAAAACAGGTCCGGTAGCCGATCTGATCGCTGATAAACAATTGCTCGACCGCATTGCGCATACCACCGGCTGCCGGCGCGATGCCGTCCGGCCGCACCTCCCAGCCGCCCGCGCCGCTCCTGTGCCATGCCAGCGCCGTGCGCGACCAGGCCCAGAGCCGCTCGTATGGGTTGAATTGGTAAATGGGTGCGTCCGACAGGTACATTCTCGGCAGCGGGATCGGGTCGCGCCGCTTGCCGTCCGCATCGACCACCAGCACCACGGATGGCGCATATTCACTGTCGACATAGGCAAATGCCTGCCCATCGGGCGAAACGGCCGCCAGGACATGGGCGTGCAGGCCGTCGTCGCCTTCAGGCGGGCTGGGCAGCACGGTGGTTTTCACCGGCAAGCCGCGCAACAGGAAACCGGGACGCTGCTCGCCGGGAAAATAGCGCACGCCGGGGGACAGGGGAAAGCCATGCGCGTACGTCTCGTTAGCCCGGTAACCGTCTTTCGACGCCGCGATCTTCTCGAGCACGGCCTTGCCCGCGTGTTCGCGCACCAGCGCCAGCACGCCGTCATCCTCGGGCAGCCTGACGAAATACACGGGCTGGGCGAATTCGGTCCAGCGCTCGATGCCATCGGTGGCCTTGACGACGATTTTATCGTTATAGATCAGCCGCATGGAGTGGTTCTCGCCGGAAAACAGGGAGCCGCCGCCCTGACGGTACTCGACCGACAATGCGGCAAAGCGCCCGTAGGTGTCGGCCTTGGTCACCTTTTCGCCGCGCTGCAGCACGGCGGCATATTCGCCCGTGGCCGGCTCCGTGTAAGGCCAGCAGCCAGTCAGCAGTACGAAAGCGGTAGCGCACCACCAGCGATGCCGTGCAGAAATCTTCATGCGGGGTCAACCCTTCAGGTCAGGATTGCACATGCGCGCTGCAAATTCGGCAATCTTGCAGGCATTCTACGGCAGATTCAGGGCTGATTCGCTTGCGGCTGGGCCAGGATAGCGTCCAGCAAGCCGGGAAAGCGGCTCTCGATATCGGCGCGGCGCAAGGTGTTCATGTGCGTCGTGCCCGCGTTTTCCGTGTAGACGAGGCCCGCTTCGCGCAAGACCTTGAAATGGTGGGAAACGGTCGACTTTGGCCGTCCGCCGTCGAGGTCGCCGCAGGCGGCCGCGTCCACGCGGGCCAGGTGGCGCACGATGTCGAGGCGAATCGAGTCGCTCAAGGCGTACAGCACGCGCTCGAGGACGAATTCGCTGGCGGGAGGATGTTTGTGTGGGCGCATGAGCAGAATCATACAGCATGCGCTATACTAATTCCATTCTTCGAATATTTACGAACTACCGAATCAGCATTCCCCAATACCTTCACCAACAACACAAAGGCCACCATGTCCGCCCTCTTCCAGCCCTACACCCTCAAAGACATCACCCTGCGCAACCGCATCGCCGTGCCGCCGATGTGCCAATACATGGCCGTCGATGGCCAGGCCAACGACTGGCATCTGTCGCACTACGCGGGCATGGCCCGTGGCGGCGCCGGCCTGGTGATCGTCGAAGCGACGGCCGTGGCGCCCGAAGGCCGCATCACGCCAGGCTGCACGGGCATCTGGAACGATGACCTGGCGCAAGCCTTCGTGCCGGTGGTAAAGGCCATCAAGGCGGCCGGCTCCGTGCCCGGCATCCAGATCGCCCACGCGGGCCGCAAGGCCAGCGCCAACCGCCCATGGGAAGGCGACGACCATATCGCGCAAGGCGATGCGCGCGGCTGGCAAACCATCGCCCCGTCCGCCATCGCCTTTGGCGGCGGCCTGCCGAAAGTGCCGCGCGCCATGGACCTCGACGATATTGCCCGCGTGAAACAGAACTTCGTCGACGCGGCAGTGCGCGCCCGCGAAGTGGGCTTCGAATGGCTGGAACTGCACTTCGCCCACGGCTACCTGGCGCAAAGCTTCTTTTCCGCCCACTCGAACCAGCGCGACGACATCTATGGCGGCAGCCTGGAAAACCGCAGCCGCTTCCTGCTGGAAACATTGAAAGCCGTACGCGCAGTGTGGCCCGAGCACCTGCCGCTGACGATCCGCTTTGGCGTGCTGGAATTCGATGGCCGCGACGAGCAAACCCTGCTTGAATCGATCGGCCTCGTGCGCCAGTTCAAGGATGCGGGCATGGATATGCTCAGCGTCAGCATGGGCTTCACGATTCCCGACGTGTCGATTCCATGGGGTCCCGCCTTCATGGGGCCGATTGCCGAGCGCGTGCGCCGCGAAGCGGGCGTACCCGTCTCGTCCGCCTGGGGCTTCGGCACGCCGGCCATTGCCGAGCGCGTCGTCAAGGAAGAGCAGCTGGACGTGGTGATGGTGGGCAAGGCGCACCTGGCCAATCCGCACTGGGCCTACTTTGCCGCCAAGGAACTCGGCGTCGAGCGCGCCTCGTGGACCCTGCCGGCGCCCTACGCGCACTGGCTGGAACGCTACTGATCGTCCTTCACCGTTGCCGGATGCCCCTCCAGGGGCAATTCCGGCAGGAACAGCAGGAAGACCAGCCCCACCAGCAGCAACACAGCGCCGGCGCCAAACACGCTGGCGATCGCATGGCGGTAGACGTCCACCGTCTGTGCCGCCGCATGCGCGCCCAGCGCCGACACGGCTTCCACGCCGTGTTTGTGCAGCTGGTGCGCGAGGATGGCGCCGGACGCCGTCACGCCCAGCAAGCCGCCCAGCGAGCGGAAAAACGCCAGCATGGCCGTGCCCACGCCGCGCCGTGCCAGCGGCAAGGCATTTTGCACGGCAATCGTCATGTTCGGCATCACCAGTCCCAGCCCCGTGCCGAGGAAGAAGATGGCCGGCTCGATGATCCAGTAACCGCGCGACGTTGCCATGGCCCAGGCCAGCACGGCAAACGCCAGCAGCGCCACGGCCAGTCCCGCCACTTGCACCATCTTGTACTTGCCCGAGCGCGACAGCACGCGGCCGTTGAACATCGACGACGCCACCAGCCCCACCATCATCGCCACCGTCATCACGCCGGACTCCGCCGGGCTGGTGCCCATCACCAGCTGGAAAAACAGCGGGAAGAACACGCTGGCGCCCATCAGGCCCATGAAAGTCACGGCCATCACCAGGCTGGCGATATTGAAGGTGCGGTTTTCGAACAGGTCGGGCGGCAGCACGGGTTCATCCACCCTGCCCACGTGAAACGCCAGCCAGATACCCAGCAGCACGGCGATGCCGCCGCACACCTTGATGGCCAGCGCGTCCCACGGCCACTCCGTGCCGCCCAGCGCCAGCACCAGCAGGGCCGCCGTGATGGCCCCCGTCAGCAAGGCAGAGCCCAGATAGTCGATCTTGTGCGCATGCGTGCGCACGGGTTTGCGCATGGCGCGCGCGATGATGACAAAGGCGGCCGCGCCGATGGGCAGGTTGACATAGAAAATCCAGTGCCACGACAGGGCATCCGTGATCACGCCGCCCAGCACGGGGCCCAGCACGCTGGTGACGGCAAACACGATGGGCACCATGCCCTGCCGCTTGCCCCGCTCGGCGGGCAGCACGATATCGCCGATGATGATTTGCGCCAGCGGCATGAAACCGCCCGCACCGAGTCCCTGGATGGCGCGGAAGATGATCAGCTCCGTCATGTTCTGCGCCAGCCCGCACAGCACCGAACCGAGCAGGAAGGTCAGCAAGGCAGTGAAGATCATGGGGCGGCGGCCGTACTGGTCGGCCAGCTTGCCATACAGGGGCATGGTGGCCGTCGAGGCCAGCACATACGCCGTGACCACCCACGACAGGTGCGCCATGCCGCCCAGGTCGTCGACGATGCGCGGCAAGGCCGTGGCGACGATGCTCTGGTCCAGCGCGCCGAGGCCCAGCACGGCCATCAGGCCCAGGTAGATGGCGCGCACTTCGCGCTCGGTGACGGGCCTGGCCGCGTCTTTTTGTGCGCCTGCGGCGCGATCGTGGCCGCTCATGCCTGGCCAATCTCAAGAAGAGGCTGCATGGCGGCGGCCAGCGCATCGACCTGCTGCGGCGTCAGGCGGGCGATGCGCCGCGCCAGCGCATCGCGGCGCCGCGCGCGCAGGGTCTCTAGGATGGCCAGGCCTTGCGCGGATACCTGCAGGCCGGAACGGCGCCGGTCCTGCGGATCGGGCGCGCTGCGCTCGACGAGACCCGCTTCTTCGAGCGACTTGACCTGCGCGCTGACGGTGGGCCCGCGCACGTTCTGCAGGCGCGCCAAGGCGGCCACGCCGATGCCGGGCTGCTCGTGGATCAGCGCCAGCAGCATGTACTGCATCATCGACACACCGCCTTCCAGCTCGCCTCCTTCGCGCTGCATGGAGCGCAGCAGACGCTTGAACGCCGTGCGCAATTCATCGGACAGCGCCAGCGCGCGTTCGGGGATGGGAAGGTCTTCGGTAGTGGGCATGGGAATATATGAATAGGTAGGCTATCTACCTATATTAGACCGTGCATGAGGGCCATGCAAGGCTTTTTTCCGCCCACACGCCACCCAGCCCTTCCCAAAACCGCCGTTGGCCGTCATAATAGCCGCCCTTGGGTCGTTAGCTCAGCTGGTAGAGCAGCGGACTTTTAATCCGTTGGTCGCAGGTTCGAATCCCGCACGGCCTACCAAGATTCAGTCGTCAGCATGGCAAGCATGTTGATACGGCACAGCGTTACCGCAGTACGTAGTCAAAGTTTTTGGGTCGTTAGCTCAGCTGGTAGAGCAGCGGACTTTTAATCCGTTGGTCGCAGGTTCGAATCCCGCACGGCCTACCAAATACTTCAGAGAAGCCAACCGTTCGCGGTTGGCTTTTTTGTTTTGCTCCATTTCGGGTCCTGAACATCAAGAAATGCCAAATCCACACTCAAACAAGCGGATGGCTGCTCTTTTTGTCGCAAGTTCGAACGCCGCATAGTCTACCAATGTTCGCAGAAAGCCAGTCTCGGACTGGCTTTTTTTGGGGGGTACCCCTATCATGGCGCCACTTTGATCGTGCGCACGTTGGGTGCGCTTCGCGGCTTATTCGCCTGCGCCATGTACTAGACGCTAAGGGAAATATGAAAGTGCTTCTATCAATAAAGCCCGAGTTTGCTGAAAAAATACTCTCGGGGGAAAAGAAGTATGAATTTCGAAAGATTCTCCCCAAAGCACAGAACATCAAAACTATCGTCATTTACGCCTCTCGACCAACTGGCAAGGTTGTTGGTGAATTCGAAATTGCCCAAATTATTTCCGATACCCCAAAAAAAATTTGGAGCCAAACCAAAGAAAGTGCAGGGATTAGCCGACGCTATTTTGATGAGTATTTTTCCGGAAAAGCACTCGCACATGCCATCCAGATAAAGGCCGTGAAACGGTATGCTCGACCTCGCGCGCTCGATACCATACTACCAAGTGGGATCGCTCCGCAATCTTTTTGCTACATAAAAAAATAGCAAATCATTATCACTATACTCACCAGAATTTCCAATAATCAACGGTGGTGCACTATAATTATCATGGATCAACTTCCAGGATAAAGCTGTGAGCAACGACCTGTCTTTCCATATCTTAACTTCCTATTCGGAAGTATCCACGCATCTTCCTGCGGTCGTGGCGGCAGCCGACAATAATAAGCATGCTTTAGGCTTTTTCCCAAAAAGCGTCTTTACGGATTTCGCTCGCCGCGAACTGTTATTCGTAATTGCGACAAGGGATGGACAATCAGATGAGTACGCGGGTCACTTGCTCTTCGATGTGACATTTCCCAAGGCGCATGTCAGACAGATTTATGTCAGAAACATATACCGAGGCCATGGACTTGGGCGACTCATATTGGATGCTCTCAAAGCTCAGCTAACGTCACTGCAATACATTTCCATCCAAGCCCGGGTAGCTGAGGATCTACAAGATGCTAACGCGTTTTGGGAGGCACAAGGGTTCTACCCTCAACGTGTATCCACTGGAGGGCAGACCAAGAAGCGAATGATTGTGGTCAGAGCCCATGAACTGGAAACGCCTCAACTCTTCCAGCCGAGTGGCATTTCAGTAACCAATCCATTAGGGTTTGAAAATAAGCTAGAAGACATTCGACCATTGCTGCTTCTTGATTTGAACGTACTGTTCGATCTTGGCCCACGCCGCACACGGCATGAGCAGGCGATAGCTGTATTCCGGGCTGAGAGAGGTCAAACCTGCAGTCTTGCAATTAGTTCAGAAATAGATGCCGAGCTTAAGCGCACAGCTCATAAGGGAAAAACTGATCCAATGCAAGCCCTTGCACGTGCATTGCCAAGATTTCCAATTCCCCCTGTTGAATACACTGATGTGTTGTGCCCGCAATTGGCGAAAATTGTATTTCCCGAACGAGCGACGGCAAACTCACTAACAGCTAACGATATATCGGATCTCCGCCATTTAGCCACTTCCATCTTCCATGGTTTACATGGTCTCATAACATCGGACTCATCCATACTTAATTGTTCTGCGCAACTTCGTAAGGAATTTTCCATTGAGGTAATTTCCCCGGAGTCCTTTCAAAATGACACTGCCGAACGCAGGCCTGTCGAAAGCCAACCTTCTACTGCAGAGGATACCCTTACCCTTTTGACGGCCCAACCTGACGATGAGCCAAGCATCCGTGTCATTCTAAATGCACTCGATGTGACACCTGCGGCAATGGCTAGCCAATGGGCGGCCTTCGATGGTGGAGGACATCCTTCACAGCGAGTGGTCGTACGCGCGGGAACCGATGTAACCGGATATTTGGTTCTCGCAAAGACTCTTTTAAAGAATACGCTGATCGGCAGCATCGCGGTTTCAGAGAGCAGTGCGGCGGCGTCTGACACCGCTCGCCTCTTGCTTAATTTTGTAGACGAACAGAATGATTTTTCAGCAGTCAATCGAATAAGATTGCACTCGCCTTCCAAGCAAGCGTTAGTACGAGAAATTGCCGCAGGCTATGGTTACAGTCGTCAGTTGGCCAATAACGAGCTGCAGAAAGTACGCATCGGCGACGTAATTACAGTAAAAAATTGGGGCATCGTTCGAAGAAAACTCATTGAATGTTGTGATATCACGCTGCCGTCATCACCAGTACAATTTAGCCATATTGACCAGCAAATCTCCGTAGGACGCGCAGATGGTGAGCTTGCACTTCTAAGCATCTTTCGGCTCGAAAGCTTATTCAGTCCCGGACTATTTGGCCTGCAAGGCCGTAAAGGTGTCTTAGTACCCGTGCAACCTCAATATGCGGAGCCACTTCTAAATCATTCGCCTCAATTATCATTGCTTCCGAGGTCTCGTGCTCAACTATCTCGTCAGCGTCATTATATTGGTGGGCCAGCCACAATTCGGTCATTCACTCGTGGCGACATAATCTTCTTCTATGAGTCAGGACGGCATTCCGCTCAAGTTGTGGCGCTAGCTCGCGTAGCGGGTGCATATCAACGGGATATGAACCTAATCGACCACGAAGACTTAGCCCCATCCGTTCTCGAGGAAAAACTTCTGACGGAAATAGGAAAGGCAAAATTTAAAACGATCGTAATTTTTGAAAATATAATCAGATTTCGGCGTCCAGTGCCAATGGAAACTTTGCAAAAGCTAAAATGTGGGGAACCCCATCAACTCTTGACCGCCCAACGTTTATCAGCAGAGCAAGTACAAGGCATTCTCCAACTCGGATTCAACGTCTAACAAGTCTTCATGTAGAACCAGCAAAGAAAATGATCGTTCACGGTTATCCCTCAGCAGAGATCGCTGATCGTTTAAGTGTATATTGACGGCATTCGGCGAACCGATTAAACATCTGACTGTAATAGATCCGGGCTTTCTTCTGGTCGCCGGGCGCGGATTTTTAATCCGTTTGTCGCAGGTTCGAATCCCGTACGTCTTACCAAATACTTCAGAGAAGCCAAGCGTTCGCGGTTGGTTTTTTTGTTTTGCGCGCCAGTTATGTCATCCCTTCCCCATACCTGCCCGGCGTCACCCCCATCACCCGCTTGAACATGGCGATGAAGGCGCTGACGGTCTCGTAACCAAGGTCGAGTGCAATCGTCGTGACGGGCTGGCCGGCGGCCAGCAATTCCAGGGCGCGCAGGATGCGGGCGCGCTGGCGCCAGGCGGACGGAGTAAAACCGGTCTCCAGCGTGAAACGGCGAGCCAGCGTGCGCGGCGACACGCCGGCCCAGGCGGCCAGCGCTTCCACGCCCCGCTCGTCGGCCAGGTCATCGAGCACGGCGCGCACCACGCGCAGCAGGCGCGGGTCCGTCGGCAAGGGCAAGCCGAAGGCCTCGTGCGGCGAAGCGGCGATCTCGTCGAGGATCACGCCCGCCACCCGGGCCTGCCGCGCGTCCAGCGCGTCGTCGTTCCAGGCGCAGGCGCGGCCCACCGCTTCGCGCAGCAAGCCCGAGACGCGCATCACGCAAGGCGCGGCGGGCAAGCCGCCGCAACTGGCCTCGTCCACATACACGCTCCAGCCCGCAAACGGACCATGCGAACGCAGCCCATGCACGTGATGGGGCGGCATCCACACGCAATGGCTGGCCGGCACCACCCATTGCCCGCTGTCGGCGGCAACGGAGAGCAAGCCCCGCATGGCGCCGAACAGCTGGCCGCTGGCATGGCGGTGCGCCGCCGTCACCCGTTCCCGCGACTGGGACATGCGCATGGCGCGCAGCGGCGCCAGCAGCATCGGCGGCAAGATTGGCGGATTTAACGTATCGATAGTCATAAACAACGCAGGCAAGACAATCCGCCCATCATACAGTGGAATCTTTCCAACATTGAGGAGTGCACCATGCGAGCAGAAGACGTATTGCCGGATCAACAAAACCAGGGCCAGTTCAATGGCGTCACCGTGCGCAAGGGAACGGTGGGCGCCTTCCTGGCCAATGCCCGGCTATGGCTGGACGAGACCAGCAGCGACGCCGACCGGAGCAGCGCCGAGCGCGACATCCGCGACGCCTTGCCCGCCCTGCACGCGCTGGGACTGTTCGACATCCTGCAAGTGCGCGATGCCGCGCTGCGCGAACTGGTATCGCCATCGGCCACGTAGGCGGCACTGGCTCGTCGCGGGCGCGCATTTCCTCTATCATGCTGCTTTACCCGCCCTCGCACCCGCCATGCCGTTTACCATTGCCGCCCCCGTCCACAGCGAACTGATCATCAAGAAAAGCCGTTTCATCGGCTGCGTGCAGCCGATGACGGACCGCGCCAGCGCGCAGCAAGTGGTCAACGATTTAAAAGCGCAGCATCCGGGCGCCTGCCATGTGTGCTGGGCACTGCTGGCGGGCGGGCAATCGGCGGCCGTCGATGATGGCGAGCCGAGCGGCACGGCCGGGCGGCCCATGCTCGACGTGCTGCGCCACCAGGACCTGGAAGGCGTGCTGGCGACGGTGGTGCGCTACTTTGGCGGCATCAAGCTGGGTGCGGGCGGCCTGGTGCGCGCCTACACGGACAGCGTGGCGCAAGCATTGTTGCAGGCGGAAAAGACAGCCATCGTGCGCCAGCGTACCCTGCGCTGCATGGTGCCGTATGCCATGGAAGGCATGCTGCGCCGCGAACTCGATGGCGCCGGCGCCACCTTGCTGAGCGTGGAACACGGCGAGCACGTGCTGTTCGACTTCAGCCTGGCGGAAGCGGCCGCCACCGCCCTGCTGGCCCACCTGCATGAGGCGGGCAATGGGCGGATACAGTGGCTGGACGCGCAGGATGGCGAGGACCAGTCATAATCAACCGATGCAGTCCGCCAGACCTGATGGAAGGCGATAAGCGCCCCATGGAAAACATATCTGCTTGTGCAGGAATACGCTGATCCACCACCACGGCGAAATCGCCTTCATTCCCGGGCATATAATTTCCGCAGTCCGGACAGATGCCCGCAGCGGCATGCCCGCTCGTCCACGCTGCATTGGCGTCCACCGCATCCGTCCCAGAATAATATTGATGCGACCTGTATTTTTTTATGGCCTTGCCTTGAAAATCGCCATCGTCATGGATAGCGCTGCTCCTGATATCCATTCGAAAACACGTGAAGAATATTGGCCATCTGTCCGTCCACATAGCCGAACAGAATCTCATATCCGGCAGGGTTTTCCTGGCCATGCTCTCTCTGCCGGACCATGATGGAATGGAGGCGATCATCCTCATACAGATAATCGTAACTCCCTTCGCCAAATTTCCCGAAATTAATGTCTTGCGCGATGCGTGCCCCGTCAAGAAAACTGAGCATGACATTCCTCAAGCTCCCTCCCGCATTGAAATGCACGCTTTTCAGTTCGCCGCGCTCATGAAAATAGAAGCTCCTGTTGATGATGGCAGCAGATCCGCCATAGTTTTCCACCAGAATGACCCTGCCTTCCCCATCGAAATAGTAGACATGAGTATCTTTCAGCGCCGCGGGCAGCGACTTCAGCTCTTTTCCCGGCTTGAAGCCGGCCCTTTGGGCTTCGAATGGCCTGACGTTACATAACGGCCCTTTGCTGATCAGCGTTCGCGCCACGCGCAGTTTGACGGCATCCAAATACGCCGCCATGAAAGAGTCGGATTTCGACGCTATCGCGTGGAATTGCTCGCCCAGTTTTTGGATTTCACTCATGCTATATCGCTCCCGCTACGGCCCTTTCAGCAATCAAGCCTTGCGCGGGCGCTTGATCTGCAGCAAGATGAAATGCGTCCACGCCAGCGCCGGCAGCACCATCAACAGCAGCATCAGTCCGGCCGGCATGTCCGGCACGAAACGCGCGAAGCAGCCGAGAAAACCGGCGATGGCCAGCCAGAAGCGCCAGTTGAACGCATACGCCTTGCGCGCCACGGTTGCCAGGGCGATGCGCCAGAATTCCAGCAAGGCCCACAAGCCGCCCGTCAGCAGCAGCGCGGCCAGCGCATTGGCGCCGGGGGCGTCGGCCCAGGTGCGCACCAGGTTGTACAGCAGCACGGGATAGCCGGCCGTGATGGCCAGGGTGGCCGGGCCGGCGGCGATGACAGCTTCCAGCAGCTGTCCTTTGGAACGATGATCCACTAACTCTTGCTCCTCAAGCCACGACGCCGGAATGGGCGGCGATCACTTGCAGCGCGCCGGCCGCATCCTGCGCCCAGACGCGCGTAAAACGGAAGTCGCCATGCGTTTCCACCTCGTGATAGCTGCCCGTCAAGTGCATGCGCACGGAAACGATGGCCACGTTGCCATTGATGCGCACATGGCGCTCGGAAGCGCGCAAGTCCGTGATGGCCAGCAGGCGCTGCTCATGCGCTGCCAGGTCCGCATGCTTGCTCAGCAAGTGGCCCAGGTGATTGGTAAACAACAGTTCATCGGCCAGCAACTGATTCAGTACAGCCACGTCGGAGGCCATCATGGCCAGGCGCAAGCGCTCTTCCGCATCGAGTACCTGCACTTCCGTTAAAGCATTCATCTTTTTCCTTGAAAAAATTGGCACGACATTAATAAATAGGCAAAACATGCTGGCATGAAATCGGGTTTTTCACAATCCACCGGAAGACTTATGCCTGTGGAGCATATTCATATAGCGTAATATTCGCAGCGGTATTGCGCAAAACGCCACCATAGTACTGTACAGTGCTTGCCCTTTCGCCCGGGGCAAGAGCGAAAGTTACTGGCAGCAAAGTTCCACGTGCTCTCCGCAGTCTCGAATAAAACCAAGATAAGGCCCACTTATGGCAATTAACATCATTCTGAACCTGCTTGTTGCGCTGATCGTCTTCGCCTTCATGTTCCACCAGCAACGCAAACACGCGACGTTTACCGTGCGCGTCTTCACGGGCCTGGGCCTGGGCGTGCTGCTCGGTGCGGCCGTGCAGTGGCTGTACGGCGCCGGCTCGCCCATCATCGTCGGCACCAATGAATACATCGACATCGTCGGCAGCGGCTACGTAAAACTATTGCAAATGATCATCATGCCGCTGATCATGGTCTCCATCATTTCCGCCATCCTGAAACTCAAGGACGCGAGTTCCCTGGGCAAGATCAGCGCGCTGACCATCGGCACCCTGCTCATCACCACGACCATCGCCGCGGCGCTGGGCATCCTGATGGCCAAGCTGTTCGGCCTGACGGCTGTCGGCCTGACGTCGAGCGCCGCCGAAGTGGCGCGCGGCGTGCAGCTGCAAGGCTCGCTGGAAACGGCGAAGGCCCTGTCCTTGCCGAAACTGCTGGTCAGCTTCGTGCCGACCAACCCCTTCCTCGACATGACGGGCGCACGCAAGACGTCGACCATCGCCGTGGTGGTGTTCTCCATCTTCATCGGCATCTCGGCCACGGGCATTGCCGCCAAGAAGCCGGAAATCTTCGCTTCTTTCGAAAACTTCATGAAAGTGGCGCACGCCATCGTCATGCGCATGGTCACCCTGGTGCTGCGCCTGACGCCGTACGGCGTGTTCGCGCTGATGTTTGAAGTGGTGGCCTCGTCCAGCTACACGGACATCTTGAAATTGATCAACTTCGTCGTCGCCTCGTACAGCGCGCTGATATTGATGTTCCTCGTGCACCTGGCCATCATCGCCGGCGTGGGCCTGAACCCGCTGCGCTTCGTGAAAAAAGTCTTCCCCGTGCTGGCCTTCGCGTTCACCTCGCGCACCAGCGCCGGTTCGATCCCGATGAGCGTGCAGACGCAAACCCAGCGCCTGGGCACGCCGGAAGGCATCGCCAACTTCGCCGCCTCGTTCGGTTCGACCATCGGCCAGAACGGCTGCGCCGGCATCTATCCGGCCATGCTGGCCGTCATGATCGCCCCCACCGTCGGCGTCGATCCCTTCACGATCAGCTTCTTGCTGCCCTTGCTGGCCATCATCACCATCGGTTCCGTCGGCGTGGCCGGCGTGGGCGGCGGCGCCACGTTTGCCGCCCTGATTGTGCTGTCGGCGATGGACTTGCCCGTCGCACTGGCCGGCTTGCTGATCTCCGTCGAACCGCTGATCGACATGGGCCGCACGGCCCTGAACGTCAGCGGCTCGATTACGGCAGGCACCGTCACCAGCCGGGTCATGGGCGAGACCGACCTGGCCGTCTACAACAGCGACGACGCGCCCGACCTAGACGAAGCGGAACATACCGCCTAGAACGCATAACCAAACCTACTGCGCGTCGCGGGTCGCGGTTTCCGATGCTCACTGGCTCGGCGCCCCCGTACATTCGCACAGTTCCGCTTCTCAAGCCAACGGGGGCGCCGAGCCTCGCTTCCGCTCGCTACGGTTTTGTTAGGCGTTCTTAAGCGCGCCCAGCCACACCAGCGGCGCGCCGCGCCTTGCCGCTTTCGTCTATATTTATTGGCAATAAATACGGAGGAAGGCGCAAGGCGATGGAACAGAAATGGCCGCAGCAAATCTGGATCGTGCGTCACGGCCAAAGTGCCGGCAACGTGGCGCGCGATACCGCCGAAGCAGAAAAACAGTTACTGATCGCCATCGCCGAGCGCGATGTCGATGTGCCCCTCTCCGAGCTGGGCGCGCGCCAGGCGCAAGCCCTGGGCGACTGGTTCGCCACCCTTCCCCCTGAGCAACAACCGACCGTCGTGCTGTATTCGCCGTATGTGCGGGCCCGGCAGACGGCGCAAGCCGTGCTGGCGCGGCTCGATGCGGACGGCCTGCTGCCCGTGGTGGCCGACGAGCGCTTGCGCGAAAAGGAATTCGGCATCCTCGACCGCCTGACCGTGCACGGCATCGCCAGCAAATACCCGGAACTGCACGAGCAGCGCCAGCATGTGGGCAAGTTTTACTTTCGCCCACCGGGCGGCGAAAGCTGGTGCGACGTCATCCTGCGCCTGCGCAGCGTGCTCGACACCATCACCCGCGAATACCGGGGAGAACGGGTGCTGATCGTCGGCCACCAGGTCATCGTCAACTGCTTCCGCTACCTGCTGGAACGCTGCGACGAGCACGCCATCCTGGCCATCGACAAGGCGGCCGACGTGCCCAACTGCGGCGTCACCTCGTACGCCTTCAACCCCGTCCTGGGCAGTCGCGGCAAGCTGCAGCTGGACCTGTGCAACTTCGTCGCGCCGCTGGAAGCGGCCGGCACCCCCGTCACGGCCCAGCCCGACATGCCGGCCGCGCCCAAATCCTAGCTCTGCGGAGGCATGCATGGACACCACCGACATCACGCCTTCCCTGCTGCGCTCCTGGCCCCTGCCCATGCCGCAGCCCGACGGCGACAAGGAAGTGCGCGGCCACCTGCTGATCGTCGCCGGCTCGACGGAAATGCCGGGCGCCATTGTGCTGGCGGCCACGGCCGCCCTGCGCGCGGGTGCGGGCAAGCTGACCCTGGCGACGGGCGCGTCGGTGGCCGCGCAAGTGGCCATCGCCATGCCCGAGGCACGGGTCATCGGCCTGGACGAAACGGCACTGGGCGGCTTTCGCCACGAGGCACAACACCAGCTGGCGCCGCTGGCTGGCAAGGTGGACGCCGTCCTCGTGGGGCCAGGCATGTGCGACACGGCCGCCAGCTGCGAGCTGATGCGCCACCTGCTGCCCCTGTTTGCCGGCAGCCGCCTCATTCTTGACGCCTGCGCCATGCAAGTGGTGCGCAAGCCCGAGCACTTCCGCTTTGACCAGGCGGTCCTGCTGACGCCGCACGCGGGCGAGCTGGCCCAGCTGATGGGCCTGTCGAAAGACGCCGTGCTGGCCGACCCGCGCGCCTGCGCCATGGACGCGGCGCGGCGCTGGAATGCCATCGTCGCCCTGAAAGGCGCGCTGACCGTCCTCGCCATGCCCGACGGCACCAGCTGGACGCACGGGATGTACGCAGGCGGCAATATCGGCCTGGCCATTTCCGGTTCCGGCGACACCCTGGCCGGCATCATCGCGGGCCTGGCCGCCCGCGGCGCGCCATTGGAGCAAGCGTGCGCCTGGGGCATCGCCCTGCATGCACTGGCGGGCGATCAACTGGCCTTGCGCTTCGGCAGCCTCGGCTACCTGGCACGCGAAATCCCGGCCGAGATTCCCGCCCTGCTGCGCCACCTGGCGGCATAAAAACAACAGCATAAGCATATCCAGAAAGAATCGTTAGCGCCGGCGGGCACCTCCCTTAAGCTCATTGCAACTGTTTCCATACGAACACTAATCGAGCCCAAAGGACACCGCCTTGCATCCGCGCCATTTCTCCGCACCATCAGTCCTTCCCGCCACGCCCCTGCGCGCCATCGTGCTGGCCTGCGCCATGCTGGGCGCATCATCCGCCTGGGCCCAGGACGCGCAAGCCACCACCGTCACAGGCGCTGTCGCCTCCACCGAAACGGCCGGCGCCGGCATCGACCAGGTCACCGTCGTCGGCTCGCGCGCGCGCAACCGCACCGTCTTCGACAGCAGCGTGCCCATCGACCGTTTCGGCGCGCGCGAAGTGAGCAATGCGCTGGCCACGGGCGACGTGGGCGCGGCCCTGCAAAACCTGTCGCCGTCGATCAACTTCCCCCGCATCGAGTCGAGCGGCGCATCGGACTCCGTGCGCGGCATCCAGTTGCGGGGACTGGCGCCAGACCAGGTGCTGGTGCTGATCAACGGCAAGCGCCGCCACACGAGCGCCGTGCTCGACACGGAAAGCAGCTTTGCCGGCACGGTGCCGGTCGACATCAACGCCATTCCACCGAATGCCATCGACCACATCGAAATCCTGCGCGACGGTGCCGGCGCCCAATACGGCAGCGATGCCGTCGCGGGCGTCATCAACATCGTGCTGAAGAAAGCCCGCACGGGCGGCGCCGCGTCCGTCAGCTATGGCGCCAACCACACGCATTTCGACCCGACCGACCAGACCCTGACGGATGGCCAGACCGTCATCGTCAACGCCGACTATGGCGTGCCGCTGGGCGAGGCGGGCTTCTTCCGCTTCGGCGCAGAAACGCGGCGCCGCTCGCCCACGGAACGGGCCGGCCCCAGCGACGCGGGCTGGACTTCCTACAACTTCACGCCGGCCGACCAGGCGCTCGACGGCAAGGTGGTGTTCAAGTCGGGCGACTCGCGCCAGCGCAACCACTATTTGTTCTACAACACCCAGCTCACCCTGGACAGCGGCCTGGACCTGTACTCGTTTGCCACCCTCAACGAACGCACATCGGACGGCAGCGCCTACTTCCGCTATCCGGGCGACCCGTCGAACGTAGCGGCCCTGTATCCGAACGGCTACCGCCCCGTCACCAACGGCGACAAGCGCGACCTCAGCATCGTGGCCGGCGTGCGCGGCAGCGCGGGCGAGTGGAACTGGGACGCCAGCGCGCGCCACGGCAGCGACCGCTTTGACTACGGCGTGAGCCACTCCGTCAACGCTTCGCTGGGCGCGGCCAGCCCCACGCGTTTCAACCTGGCCGGCTTCGACTTCCGCCAGAATGCCTTGAACCTCGACGCCACGCGCAGCATCGACATCGGCTTACCCGCGCCATTGAGCCTGGCCGTGGGCGCCGAATGGATGCGCGAAACCTACACCAGCTCGGCTGGCGACCCTGCCTCGTATGCGGCCGGCAGCTTTACGGATGCACCACCCGGCGCCCAGGCAGGGCCAGGCTTGCGTCCGTCGGACGCCTATGACGGCAGCCGGCAGATCCACTCCGTGTATGCGGACGTGGAAAGCGACCTCACGCCGCGCCTGCTGGTGGGCGCCGCCGCCCGCTATTCCCACTACAGCGACTTCGGCAGCGCCAGCACGGGCAAGCTGTCGAGCCGCTATAAAGTAACGGACAATTTCCTCGTGCGCGGCTCGCTGTCGAACAGCTTCCGCGCGCCAGCCCTCGTGCAGACGGGTTTCCGCTTTGCCACATTAAACTTCAACGCCGATGGCACTGCCCTGCAAACGGCGGCCCTGCTGCCGGCCAGCGACCCGCTGGCGCGCAGCTTCGGCGCGCAACAGCTGAAACCGGAAAAGTCGACCAACGTCTCGCTGGGCCTGGCCTGGAAACCGGCCGCCGCCACCAGCGTGACGGTGGATACCTACGTGATCCGCATCCGCGACCGCATCACGCGCTCGAGCGACTTGCAAAGCGACGCCGTCACGGCCTACCTGGCCGCCAATGGCCGCAGCGATATCCAGTCCGTCGCCTATCTGGCCAACCTGCTCGACACGCGCACAAAAGGCCTGGACGTGGTGCTGAACCATGACCTGGCGTTCACGTCAGGCAAACTGAACCTGAACGCGGCGCTGAACCTGAACAAGACCAGCCTCGACAAGGTAAGCCAGAGTTCCGCGGCGCTGGCCAATATCGATCCGAGTTTGACCCTGCTGACGGAGACGAGTTTGTTCCGTATCAAACATGCGTCACCCGCCAGCAAATTGATCCTCGGCGCCGACTGGCAGGCGGCCGGGTGGGGCGTGCAGGCGCGCGCCACGCGCTTTGGCGAGCTGAAAGATTTTTCGTACGACAGCGATGCGCCCTTGATCGACGGCATCCCGGCCCAGCGCTTCGGCGCCGTCTGGTCGCTGGACCTGGAAGGCCAATTGAAACTGAGCAAGCAGCTGACCTTGAGCGTGGGCGGCAACAACATCCTCGACCGCTATCCGCAGCGCGTGCGTGAAACGAATAACGCCACGTATGGCGGCGCCCTGCCCTACAATTTCATCAACCCCATCGGCGTCAATGGCGCGTACTTCTACGCCAAGCTGAACTACACCTTCTAATGCCACGGAAAGAACCCATGATCGTCAAGAAAATCTCCCACCTCGTCGCCGGCGCCTGCCTGGGCGCCCTCCTGCTGTCGTCCGCCCAGGCTGCCGCGCCGCTGGTGCTGATGACGGACTTCGGCACGGCCGATGGCGCCGTGTCGGCCATGCATGGCGTCGCCTATGGCGTCGATCCCCAGCTGACCATTTCGGACCTGACGCACCAGATTCCCGACTACGACATCTGGCTGGGCGCCTATCGTCTGTACCAGACGGCCAATTACTGGCCGCAAGGCACGGTGTTCGTGTCCGTGATCGACCCGGGCGTGGGCACCAACCGCAAGTCGGTGGTGCTGAAAACCAAGGGCGGACGCTACTTCGTGGGGCCGGACAATGGCCTGTTTACCCTGATCGCCGAACGCGACGGCGTGGCGGAACTGCGCGAAATCGATGAAAAGGTCAACCGCCTGGCGGGATCAGGCGAGTCGTACACCTTCCACGGCCGCGACGTGTACGCGTATGTCGGCGCGCGCCTGGCGTCGGGCGCCATCACGTATGAACAGGTGGGTCCGCAATTGCCGAGCGAATCCGTGGTCAAAATCGCGTATCAAAAGCCTGTCCGCAATGGCAATACCATCCGCGGCATCGTGCCCGTGCTGGACGTCAAGTATGGCAATGTGTGGACGAATATCCCGAAATCCCTGCTCGATGAATTGCAGGTGAAACTGCACGATCCGCTGCAAGTGCGCATCTTGCACAAGGGTAAGCAAGTGGCCAAGGTCACGGCGCCGTTCGAGCACACGTTTGGCGGCGTCGCCAAGGGCAAGCCCCTCGTCTACCTGAACAGCCTGCTCGACGTGGCCGTCGCCATCAGCCAGGGTGACTTTGCCGCCAAGCACCATGTCGAATCGGGCGTGGATTGGGAAGTGGAAATCAGCAAGGCGCCTGCCGCCAAATAAACGCTCCTTACGCGGCCGGGGCATCCTGTCCTGGCTCAACGATCATATCCCTTGCAGGTTTGCGCTGCGTCAAACGCAGCGCGCTCCCCGCCCCCGCCAGCACGGCGCTTGTACAAGTCCGGTGAACCTGTGCCGGCCCGCCTACTCTAAACCTTGCAAGCGATGCCAGCCTTGTTCCAGATACACAATCTGGCAAGGCATGCGTTTCCACGACAGTCTTACACTGAAAAGGAACAATCATGACGGCTCCACTCCTGACTACCAGCAAGCTCGTCCTCGGCAGCGCCATCGTCTGTGCGCTGCTGGGCGGTTGCAACAAACGCAATGACACCAGCACCACCGCCACGCCCGCCGCCACCGGACCGGCAACGCCACCCGCCACCAGCGGCACGTCCGGCACCACGGGCACGACCAACCCGGACGCCACCACGCCGGCCGCCACGCCTGGCATGACACCGGGCACCACCACCAACCCCGATGGCACGACCACGCCGCCATCCACCACGCCGCCTAACAATGGCACGACACCGGGAACAGGCACGGGCACAGGGACCACGCCGCCACGCAACAGCTAGTCCCGCGCTGGCCAGCCGGACAGGCAAAAAAAAAGAGCCTTCCACGGAAGGCTCTTGAAATACCACGGCGCAGCGCAAGCTGCGCCTTGGCCCGGTATTACTTTTGCAGGCTGACCGACGTCGCCTTCGGCGTACGGCGTCCCATCAGGAACAGCACGGCCTTTTTCAGCATGCGGTAGACGAAACGCAGCAGCAGCAGGGTCAGCACGCACTCGACCAGGGTCAGTACCATGGCCACGGCCACGGGCATGAGCGCGGCGCGGCGATGGAACTTGGCCACGGCGCCATCGCGGGCGATTTCGATGCTGTCATAGAAGGTCGGCACGACCAGCAGGGTCAGAATCGTCGAGGTGATGGTGCCGCCGATGATGGCGATCGCCAGTGGACGGTAGAACTCGCCGCCCTCGCCCAGGCCCAGCGCCACAGGGAACATGCCGGCAATCAGCGCAAACGTCGTCATCAGGATGGGGCGCAAACGCATGCGGCCCGCATACATCAGCGCGTCTTCGCGGCCATGGCCCTCTTCTTCGCGCTTGCGCGCCGCGTCCAGCAGCAGGATGGCATTCTTGGCGACCAGGCCCATCAGCATGATGATGCCGATAAAGCTCATCAGGTTGAGGGTGTTGTTCGTGATCACCAGCGCCACCACCACGCCGATCAAACTCAGCGGCAAGGACATCATCACGGCCACCGGCGCGGTAAATGAACCAAACTGCATCACCAGGATCAAATACATCAGGCCGATACCCATCACCAGCGCGATCAGCATTTCCGTGAACAGCTCTTGCTGGTCCTGGCCAGCGCCGCCCAGCGCCAGGCCATAGCCGGGCGGGAAGTCGATGGAGTTGGCCAGTTTCATGGCGTCGGTCGTCACTTCGCCATTCGAGCGGCCCTGCGCATTGGCCGATACGGTAATCGTGCGCTTGCCATTCTTGTGCTCGATACCGGACGGGCCCTTGCCCATGGTGATGGTGGCGATCTGGTCGAGCGGTACCATCTGCGACGTGCCCGTCACGCTGATCGGCAGGCGCTCGATGTTTTCCGACGCCACGCGGTCATCGGGGTGCAGGCGCACGGCCACGTCACGCGTTTCGCCCGTCGGATCGACCCAGTCGCCCACTTCCACGCCGGCGAAGGCCACGCGCAACGATTGTGCCGCGTCATTGACGGAAATGCCCATCGAGTTGGCCAGGCCGCGGTTCAGCTCGATCTGCAGCTCGTTCTTCGGATCCTGCTCGGACAGCCCCACGTCGACGGCGCCGGGAATGGTACGCAGCTTGTCCATATAGGCATTCGTGATTTCCATCAGTTTGCGCGAATCCGGCCCCGTGAATTCCACCTGGATCGGCTTTTGCGAACCGTTGCTCAAGTCATCCTGCACCACGTATTCGGCGCCCACTAGGCGCGACATCTTCTCGCGCAGCTCGACCGCGATTTCCTTGGCCGAACGCTTGCGGGTGTTGCGCTTGCCGATGTCGACATATACGCGTCCGCCGCCCGCATTGATGGAGCTGTTGGTATCCTTGGTTTCAGGCAAGGTGCGCGCCAGTACGGCTGCAGCTTCCAGTTTCAAACGCGAGTATTCGATGCTGCTCGACGATGGCGTGCGTACATTGATCATCAGATTGCCCGAATCGGATGCCGGCAGGAAACTCGTACCGCCATGCGTAGCATGCAGGGCAATGGCGCCCACCAGGCTGCCGAAGGCGATGACGGCCATCCAGCGGCGGTGATGCAGCGCCCAGGCGATCACGCGGCCATAGCGGTCGGCCTGATGGTCGAACCAATGATTGAATTTCTCCAGCACGCGGCCGATGCCTTTTTTCGGCGCCGAGTGTTCCTCGACCGGGTCGCCCCAGTAGGCCGACAGCATCGGGTCGAGCGTAAACGAAATGCCCAGGCTGACGAGCACCGAGCACGTCACCGTCAAGGCAAACGGACGGAACCATTCACCGGAGATACCCGGCATGAAGGCCACGGGGATGAAGACGGCGATGATGGAGAAGGTCGTGGCAGCCACGGCCATGCCGATCTCGGCCGTGCCTTCCAGCGCGGCCGTGCGGCGGTCCTTGCCCATCTGCATGTGGCGCACGATGTTTTCGCGCACCACGATGGCATCATCGATCAGCACGCCAATGGCCAGCGACAGGCCCAGCAAGGTCATGAAGTTCAGGGTAAAGCCGCACAGCCACACGGCAATGAAGGCGGCGATCACGGACGTAGGCAGGCTCAGCGCCGTGATCAGGGTCGAACGCCACGAGTTCAGGAAGGCGTAGACGACGAAAATCGTCAGCACGGCGCCCAGCACCAGCGATTCGATCACATTGTTCAGGCTATGCTGGGCGTTTTCGCCGCCGTCGCGCGTCACTTGCAGGATCGTGCCTTTCGGCAAGGTCTTGTTGATTTCCGCCACCATGTCGCGGATCTTGTTGGCCACGCTGACGGTCGAGGCGTCGCGCACGCGGGTGATGGAAATGCCCACGTTGGGCTTGCCGCTGCGCATGCTCAGGCTGTTGACTTCGGCAAAGCCATCCTCGATGGTGGCCACCTGCGCCAGGCGCACGATTTCCTCGCCGCGGCGCTTGATCACCACTTTTTCGAAATCGGCCGGCGATTCGATGCGGCCCACCAGGCGGATGCTCTTCTCGTCCAGGGTGCCGCGCACCTTGCCCACGGGCGCATTCGTGTTCTGGTTGCGCAAGGCCGTGACGACGTCGCTGACGGAAACATTGTATTCACGTAACTTTTCCGCCCGCAGTAGCACGGACAGTTCGCGCTTCAGCGAACCGCCCACGTTGACCAGCGCGACGCCATCGACGGTGCGGAAGCGGTCCGACAGCACGTCCTCGGCCAGGCGCGAAATTTCCGCATGGCTTTGCGTATTCGACGACAGCGCCAGTTGCATGATCGGTTCGGCAGCCGGATCGATGCGCTGCAGGATAGGTTCGCGCATTTCCGTCGGCAACTTGTAGCGCACGGCGGCAATCGCATTGCGGATATTGTCGGACGCTTCGATCAGATTGGTATTGAACGAGAACTTCAGGAAGATGCTGGCGGCCCCTTCGTTGGAATCGCTGTTGACTTCGGTCACGCCGGAAATGCTTTGCAGCGACTTTTCCAGGCGGTTCACCACTTCGCGCTCGACCGTATCGGGCGAGGCGCCAGGATAAGGAATGCTGACGACGATGAAGGGCACTTCCACGTCCGGGTTCTGGTTGACGCGCAGTTTCTTGAGCGCCAGCAAACCGACGCACATCATGGCCAGGATCAGGACGATGGTGGCGGTGGGCCGCTTGATACTGAAATCGGAAAGGAACATGGCTTAGTTTCCTTTACCGGCAACGGCGGTGCTGCTGCTGGCCACGGCGGCGGCTGGCACGGCCTTGGCGGCCGTCAATTCCACTTTCTGTCCATCCTTGAAGGTCGAACCCGGCGTGCGCAGCACGGTGTCGCCGCTGGCCAGGCCACTCTGCACTTCCCACTGGCCCGTGCGCACGTCGCGCGCGCCGATGTGCAAGCTGACTTTATGCAAGGCCTTGTCCTTGACTTTCCACGTGTACGTGACGTCGCCCGCCTTCACCAGGGCCGAGTCGGGTATCATCAGCGCGCTGACGGTTTCCGTTTCGATGCGCCCTTCCGCATACAGGCCGGCCACGCGAGGTTGTTCCTTGTCATTGAAATCGACGAGCACGGCCACCTGGCGCGTGACGGCATTGGCGGCAGGATCGACGCGGCGCACCTTGCCCGCGAAATCCTGGCCCGGGTAACCATTGATGCGGAACAGCACGGGCTGGCCCACCTTGACGACGCCGATCTTGTCAGCCGACACCAGGCCTTCGAGGCGCATGCTGGTTGGATCGATGACCTTGATCAATTCCTTGCCAATTTGCGCCGTATCGCCATTCGATACCTTGCGCTCGCTCACGATGCCGTCGAACGGCGCGCGCACGAGGGTGCGCTGCATCTGCTGGCGCGCCTGGGCGGCGCGGCTCTTCGCGGCGGACAGATCGCTTTGCGCATTGTTGCGGCGGATTTCCGCGTCTTCCAGCGCCTGCGTCGACGTCATGCCCGACGCGCGCAGGGTTTTCATGCGCTGGAACATGCGTTCGGACTGCTCCAGCACCTGGCTGGCGGCGCGGCTGGCTTCCTCGGCCGAATTGAGGCTGTCGCGGATGGACGTTTCGTCCAGGCGCACCAGCACGTCGCCCCGCTTGACGATTTCGCCGTTTTCCTTCATGACCTGGATCACCACGGCCGACACTTCGGCGCGCAGGTCCGCGTTGCGCTCAGGCTGCACGGAACCGGTGATGACAGGCCCCGACGCCAGCGCATTGCTCTGGATGGTCAGCAAGTCTTCCGGGGATACCAGCAAATTGACGGCAGCGCCCGCCTGTTCCTTGCCCCCCTTGCCAGCACCCTTGCCAGGATCTTTGGACTCTTTGCCGCAGGCGGCCAGGGCAGAAGCGATTGCCAGAACAAACAGGGTTTTGCGCAACATGGGTAATTCTCCGGATAGATAGCACCACTACCGTTCCTGCGGCCCGGATAGGGCTGCAAGCGATAGCATGCATAATATTTTTATTAAAACCACAAGCGCCAAAGTATCCATGAGCGCGTCTGGGCATGTCAATCGGCGGTTTCCTGTAATGCTTTAATCAATGGACGAAACGTAGTTTTTACGCCCTGAAACGCAAAACCCCGCCTTCAGGCGGGGTTTTGCGTTTCAGGGGAAGCGAACTTAGCGGCCGAAAATGGTGTTGATCAGGAAACCGATCGCCACGCCCGTGCACAGGCCGCCGGCGATTTCCACCAGGGTATGGCCCATGCGCTCGCGCAAGGTCTTGTGCCCGGCACTGCCCGCTTCGCCGGCCAGGCGGTTGATGGCCGCCGCCTGCTTGCCCACGTGCTGGCGCAGGCTGTTGGCGTCGATGATGACGATGAAGGCCAACGTCACGGCCACGCCGAAGGCGGGGTGGCCGATGCCTTCGCGCAAGGCGATCAGGGTGGCCATGCTGGAAACGACGGCGCTATGGTTGCTGGGAAAGCCGCCATTGCCGACCAGGCCGAACGCCCATTGCCGCGTACGGACACTGTTGATCAGGAATTTGATCGGTCCGACCAGGATCCAGGTGATCAGGGGCGTGACGAGGTAAGCGATATCCACGGGTATTCCTTCTTATATATATGTAGAGAGTGTGTCAGGGGCTGCGGCAGCCAGACAGGCGCGCCGCAATTATCGCAGATCGGCCGCGCCAGCAGAACTGTCTATCGCCGACCTATAAAACGCCGCCCCGGGCGGCAACTAATATAAAATCATGGCATATACAACAATTGACGTATATCAACACTGAGTGCGGCGCGCACAGCGGCGCGGATAATCAAACGTCTTTCACACTTGCAACGGGGTCCTCATGCGGCATTTCAGAATTTCCTTTTTAGTCACTTTTATCCTGATGGCAGTGTCAGGCTGGTGGGGTTACAGCCATGGCGGCATGGCCGGCATGATCCAGGCGCTGTGGATCACGGGCGTGCTGGGCATCATGGAAGTGTCGCTGTCGTTCGACAATGCCGTGGTGAATGCCTCGGTCTTGCGTCACTGGAATGAATTCTGGCAAAAACTGTTCCTGACAGTGGGTATCCTCGTGGCCGTCTTCGGCATGCGGCTGCTGTTTCCACTGGTCATCGTTTCCGTCGCCACGGGCCTGGGCCTGGTCGATGTGTGGACCATGGCCACCACGACGCCGGACGTGTATGCCAAGCACCTGACGGACAACCATGCGCAAGTGGCAGCCTTCGGCGGCGCCTTTTTGCTGCTGGTGTTCCTGAACTTCCTGTTCGACGATGAGAAAGAATTGCACTGGCTGGGTTGGGCAGAGGAAAAAGTCAACGCGCTGGGCACGGAAAGCCTGGCCGTGCTGATCACCATGGGCGCCGTAGCGGGCTGCGTGGCGATGGGCCCGGCGGATGAAAAATACAGCGTGCTCGCTTCGGGCATCGTCGGCATCGCCGTCTACATCGGCGTGAACTGGATCAGCGGCTTGCTGGAGGAAGGCGAACCGGACTTGCAGGATGATGCGGAAGAAGGCGCCGCGCCAGCCAAAAACGGCAATGGCGACCTGGTAAAGACGGTGGCGCGCGGCAGTATCGGCGGCTTCCTGTACCTGGAAGTGCTGGATGCCTCCTTCAGCTTTGACGGCGTGATCGGCGCCTTCGCCATCACCAACGACGTCGTCATCATCATGCTGGGCCTGGCGATCGGCGCCATGTTCGTGCGCTCGATGACGGTCTTCCTGGTGCACAAGGGCACCCTGGACGAATTCGTCTACCTCGAGCACGGCGCCCACTATGCGATCGGCATCCTCGCCCTGATCATGCTGGCGTCCGTCAAATACCATATTCCGGAGTGGTTCACGGGCCTCTCGGGCGTGGCCTTCATCCTGGTCTCGCTGTGGTCATCCTTGCGCTATCGCAAACGGCACGCGGCACAAGCTTGAAATCGGGGGTTCCGCCCCCAATTGAGAGAGTAATGGCACGAGCGCCTTGCGCTCATCCCATGAAAGCATGACAACCGGCCAGCCAGGCAAAACACGCCACCGGCCGGTTATTTAAGCTAAATCACTAAAAGGAGCACCACATGGCAATCAGTTTGCAAAAAGGCGGCAACGTCAACCTGAGCAAGGAAGCACCGAACCTGAAGAAGATCATCGTCGGCCTCGGCTGGGATCCTCGTTCGACGGACGGCGCCACCTTCGACCTTGACGGCAGCGCTTTCCTCCTGAAAAACGACGGCAAAGTCCGTGGCGACTCTGACTTCATCTTCTACAACAACCTGAAGTCGACCGACGGTTCCGTCGTCCACACGGGCGACAACACCACGGGCGAAGGCGAAGGCGACGATGAGCGCATCGAAATCGACCTGACCCGCGTGCCGGCCGATATCGACCGCATCAGCATCACCGTCACCATTCACGACGCCGACGCGCGCCGCCAGAACTTCGGCATGGTCTCGAAAGCCTTCATCCGCTGCCTGAACGCGGAAGGCGAAAAAGAAATCGCCCGCTACGACCTGTCCGAAGACAGCTCGACGGAAACGGCGATGATCTTTGGCGAAATCTACCGCTACAACGGCGAGTGGAAGTTCAAGGCCATCGGCCAGGGCTTCAACGGCGGCCTGGGCCCGCTGGCCCGCTCGTTCGGCGTCAACGCCTAATTCACGCTCGTTAAACCTACTGCGCCGCTCACTTTCGGGCCTGTGTTGCTCGCTGTACCTCCGTACAGCTGTGCTACTCGACCCGAAATCGAGCTTGCTCGCTACGGTTTTCCGAGGTGAATTATCTTAATGTCATATCATTGCTGCCGCCTGCACAGTTCAGGCGGCTTTTTTTTGGAGATTTATCATGCCAGTATTTAGTGTCACGGGCGACGTCGATCCTTTCCTCCACGTCAGCATGAAACAGGGCGAAACCATCTATTGCGAATCCGATGCGATGGTGATGATGGAAACGGCGCTGGACTTGAAAGGCAAGATGACGGGCGGCCTGGGCAGCGCCATCATGCGCCGCTTCGCCAACGGCGAATCGTTCTTCCAGCAGCATATCGAAGCGGTGCGCGGCAGCGGCGACTGCCTGCTTTCGCCCACCCTGCCGGGCGCCATCGAAGTGGTCGACGTGGGCGCGCGCCAGTACCTGCTCAACGACGGCGCCTTTGTCGCCGCCACCTCGGGCACGGAAATGAAGGTGCGCACGCAAAGCATCGGCAACGCCCTGTTCGCGCAGTCGGGCGGCTTCTTCGTCATGGAGACGGCCGGCACGGGGCAAGTGGTGGTATCGGGCTTCGGCTCCATGTTCCAGCTCGACGTCGAGCCGGGCAAGGATGTCGTGATCGACAATTCCCACGTGGTCTGCTGGGACAACAGCCTGAAATACGAGATTTCCGTGACCACGGGCGGCGGCGCCAGCGGCGGCGGCATCGGCGGCTTCCTCGGCAATATCGTCAACAGCGTCACCAGCGGCGAAGGCATCGTGCTGCGCTTTTCCGGCTCGGGCAAGGTGTTCATCTGCTCGCGCAACCGCGACGCGTTCCTGAAATGGACTGCCTCCGGCAAAGCTGGCTAAGTTCTCGTGAGCATACCTGCCATGCGCAGGTACCAAAAGCGCTGCTAGTTTGTTGTTCAACATTGTAGTTCAAAAAAATTCTAAGGCCAGGTTAAGTCTGGCTGGTTAGACTCCCCGCGCGCGCACCTGCGCGCGGCTTTCCCTTTCTTTACCCGGTCCCCGTACATGCAAAGAGTCTGGTTCAACAAAACATTTTCCTCGGTCGGCACGGCCATGCGCCTGATCCGCGAGGCTGACATGGCCGCGACTGGCGGCGCGCCGCGCTACCACATCGTGTGCAGCAATACGAACGCGCACGCGGCCGCCTTTTTGTCGGCCCACGAATACGCGGTCGAACCGTCGGGACTGACGGGCCTCAATTATGTCGAGTGGTGCCTGGAATTTTGCCGCGAGCGGGGCATCACGATTTTCTGGCCCGGCAAGGAAGCGGGCCTGATCGGCAGCGCCAGCGCGCGCTTCGCCGCCATCGGCACGCGCGTGCTCAGCGTGGCAAGCGAAGACACCCTGAATTTGATGCATGACAAGGCGCGCTTCTGCGACGGCCTCGATCTGCCGATGGCGCGTCCGGCCGACTACCGCGCCGTCACCACCATCGCAGAATACGACGCCGCCTACGCCGAATTGCGCCCGCTGCATCGCAAGCTGTGCATCAAGCCGTCCGAATCCGTGTATGCCCTGGGCTTTGCCATTCTCGATGAGGAGCGCACCAGCGCCCAGCTGTTGCTGGCCGGCGCCGCCTACCAGATCAATGCGCAAGAGCTGCGCAGCGGCCTGGCGCAGATGGCATCGTTCAAGACCCTGCTGCTGATGGAATACCTCGATGGCCACGAATACAGCGCCGATTGCGTCGCCGACCAGGGCAAGCTCGTTTGCGCCGTGCCGCGCAAGAAGCTGCACGGGGGCGGCAGCGGCCAGCTGATCGAGCTGCGCGCCGACTTGCTGGCCGCCTGCGACAAACTGGCGCGCGACTACCGCCTGAATGGCGTCTTCAACATCCAGTTCCGCGAAGGCGCGAATGGGCTGGCGCTGCTGGAGATCAACCCGCGCATGTCGGGCGGCATCGGCATGGCGTGCGCAGCCGGCCCCAACCTGCCCTATCTGGCGCTGGCCGGTTTCGACCAGGGCTACGACAAGCTCACCGTGCCCGCCATCCGCGAAGGCATGCGCGTGGGCGAAGCCGCCTACGCCGTGGAGCTGCCATGAACCTCGTCAAGCAGCAGATGCCCACGGGCGAGCTGACCCTGAAGGTGGACGAGGCGCGCTTTCCGCTGGACTGGCTGATCGGCTTTGCCGCGCGCGCCAACGCCAAGCGGGGCTTTTTGTTCCTGTCCAAGGTGCTGGGCAAGCACTGGCCCGTCACGCCGCGCGCCATGCAAGCCATCCACGACGACCTGGCCGCGCAGATTCCCCCCAGCCTGCCCGGCCCCGTGGTCTTCATCGCCATGGCGGAAACGGCCGTCGGCCTGGGCCAGGGCGTGTTCGAGGCGTGGCTGCGCGCCAATCCGCATGGCAAGGCCCTGTTTTTGCACAGCTCGCGCTACCGCGTGGGCACGGTGCCCTTCTTCGAATTCGAGGAATCGCACAGCCACGCGCCGCGCCAGTTCCTGCACCTGTCGGACGCGGCCAGCGCGCTGTTTTCCACGGCCCGCAGCCTGGTGCTGATCGACGATGAAGCGTCGACCGGCAACACCTTCGCCAATCTGGTGCAAGTGTGCCGCGCGCGCTATCCGCAGCTGGAAAAGCTGCACCTGGGCGTGATCACCAATTTCATGGGCCAGGCCGCCAACGCGGGCTTGAGCGAGCGTTTCGGCCTGCCCACCAGCATCGGCGCGGCGCTCTCCGGCCACTACGCCTTCCAGGCCGGCGATGCGCCTGCTCCGGTGGCGGCCAGCGCGCAGCGCTTCGAGGCGAATGCGGAACGGGGCGCCAGCCCCGCGTTCGGCCGCATCGGCGTGGGCCGCGCCCTGGCGCCGCCGCAAGGCCTGGCGGTGCAGCTGGCGCAGGAAATCGGCGCCGGCGACTCCGTGCTGGTGCTGGGCACGGGCGAATTCATGCATCCGTCGTTCCTGCTGGCGCGCGAACTCGAAGCGCTGGGCAAGAACGTGGTGGTGCAATCGACCACCCGCTCGCCGATCCTGTCGTGGGGCTCCGTCGGCCATATCGTCAACTGCGACGACAACTACGGCGAAGGCATCGCCAATTACCTGTACAACGTGGCGCCTGGCCAGTACCAGCACGTTTTCATCTGCCATGAAACCCCGGCCAGCCCGGCCCTCATGCAACTCGCCGGCCAGTTGAATGGCCGCCTGTTCCACTTTCAGTCAGAGACCAAAATTGAAGAAATTCCTGTTTGTTGATCTGGACGACACACTGTTCCAGACCCCGAAAAAATGTGTTGGCGAATCCGACCTGCAGCCGGCCGCCTATCTGAAAAATGGCGACGCCTGCTCGTTTACGACGGCGCGCCAGCGCGCCTTCTTTGACTTTGCGCAAAGCGGCATGACCCTGATTCCCGCCACGGCGAGAAATGGCGACGCGTTCCGCCGGGTCGACCTGCCGTTTACCAGCTACAGCGTGCTCGATTACGGCGGCATCGTGCTGCAGCCGGGCGGCGCGCTCGACGCGGGCTGGCTGGCCCTGATGCAGAACGACATGCAGACGGCATTGCCCGGCCTGCGGGACGCCATGCGCATCATCGACGATTTCCAGGCCAGGACGGGCATGCCGTCGCGCGCGCGCCTGATCGAGGACTACAACACGCCGTTCTACATCGTCGTCAAGGACCACGAAGCGCGCGGCGAACGCCTGGCCGACATCGAAGAGCAGGTGCTGCAGCAGTGGATCGCCACCGAAGGCGCCGACTACTTCATCCACCGCAACGGCAACAACCTGGCCGTGCTGCCGAAGACCTTGAACAAGGCGCGCGCCGTGGCCTACCTGCGCGCGGAGCTGGAAGCCGAACATGGCCCCATCGTCAGCTTCGGCATGGGCGACAGCCGTTCGGACGCGCGCTTCATGGCCGCCTGCGACTACGCCATCATCCCCAACGGCACCCAGCTGGCGGCTCTCACGGTGGCGGCGCTATGACCGACGGCACGCAGCATTTCAGCGGCAGCTACCGGCAGGAAGACGTGGAGTTTCTGCTCACGCCGATGGCGCTCGAACCGATCCTCGACCTGGCCGAAAAAGAGCGCTTGATCCAGTCGGGCCAGCGCCATTACAGCGAAATGCTGTCGCCGGAATCCCTGCCATCGCCCGCCTACCTGGCCCTGTTCCAGAGCGCGTTCGCGGCCAACCGCCTGCAGATGGCGCGCGACTGCCTGCGCCTGGCGGCCCTGATCGCGGCGCGCCGCACCGGCCCCATCACGCTGGTCTCGCTGGCGCGCGCCGGCACGCCCGTGGGCGTCATCCTGGGACACTTGCTGCGCCAGGTGTTCCAGCGCGAATGCAGCCATTATTCCGTCTCCATCATCCGCGACCGCGGCATCGATGCGAACGCCCTGCAGCATATCCTGGCGCAGGGCCATGCGGCCGACTCCCTCGTCTTCGTCGACGGCTGGACGGGCAAGGGCGTGATTTCGCGCGAACTGCGCCAGACGGTGAACGACTTCAACGCGGCGCATGGCACGGCGATCGACGGCGGCCTGTTCGTGCTGTCCGACCTGGCCGGCACGGCCGCCTGCGCCGCCTCGGCTGGCGACTACCTGATCCCGTCGAGCATTCTGAACGCCACCGTCTCGGGCCTGGTCAGCCGCTCCGTGCTCAATGAAGCCATCGGTCCGGACGACTTCCACGGCTGCGTGTACTACGCGCAGTTCGAGCAGCACGACCAGTCGCGCGCTTTCGCCGACGGCCTGGTGGCAGACGCCATGGCGATTGCCACCAGCAGCGGCATCCCGCTGGCCGAAGCGAGCGATGCGCCAGCCATGGCGGCCCGCTCGCAAGCCTACATGGCCGCCGCGCAGCAGCAGTACGGCATCAGCGACATCAACCTGATCAAGCCAGGCATCGGCGAAGCGACGCGCGTGCTGCTGCGCCGCGTGCCGGAACGCCTGATCGTGCGCGACACGAATGCGCCGGACGTGGCACATTTGCTGCTTCTGGCGCAGGAAAAAGCCATACCCGTCACAGTAGAACCGGCGCTGCCCTACCAGGCGGTTGCCCTTATCAGGAGCGCAGTCGATGGATAACAACTCCCTACACCCGCAAAGCGAGCATAAAGCGGCGCTGGGCGCCTCCATGTATGTGCCGACCACGCACAAGGATTTGCTGGCGATCGCCAATGGCGACAAATTCAGCCATTTGCGTTCGGTCATACTTTGCACCGAAGACGCCATCGCCGAACGTGACCTCAGTTACGCGCTGTTCAATTTGTCGCTGGCGCTGCAAAACATGTGCGACGAATCGGATACCCTGCGCTTCGTGCGCGTGCGCAACCTCGACGTGCTGGCACGCGTGCTGGCCATGCCCGGCGCCGACAAATTGAGCGGCTTCGTGCTGCCGAAATCCACGCGCCACAATTTCGCCGCCTACTTCGAGCTGGTGCGCCACACGCATCACTTGCTGATGCCGACCCTGGAAACGGCGGAAGTGTTCGACGACGAGGAAATGAAGCAGTTCCGCATCCTCCTGTCGGCGCCGGAAGTGCGGCGCCGCATCCTGGCCCTGCGCATCGGCGGCAACGATCTGCTGGCATTGCTCGGCTTGCGCCGCCCCACCAGCGGCACCATTTATTCAACGCCGCTGGGCCAGGTCATCGGCCGCCTGGTCACCATCTTCAAGCCGCACGGCTTCCAGCTGACGGCGCCCGTCTTCGAGCACCTGTCGCAGGGCAGCTGGCTGGACGCCGAAGTGGCGCAGGACATGGCGCACGGCATGATCGCCAAGACGGCCATCCACCCGGACCAGGTGCCGCAGATCGAGCGCCACTACCAGGTGGCGCAGTCGGACATCGAGCTGGCGCTGCGCATCATCGATCCGGACAGCCCGGCCGTGTTCCGCATGCAGGAATCGATGTGCGAAGTGGCCACGCATAGCAGCTGGGCGCTGCGCATCATCGAGCAGGCGCGCCTGTTCGGCATCCGCCATGCGGCCGACGCGGCGCCGGCGCACCTGCCAACGACCTCATTGACTCAACTCTCAAGCGACGAAGGGATTGCACGACCATGACCAATTTCACACGCGGACAAAAAGGCAAACTGGCTGACCTGGGCTTGAATGGCCCGTTTGCCGTCACGCTCGATATCGTTTCGGGCTCGATGGAAGTGGACGTCAGCTGCTTCGGCGTCGATGCGGCCGGCAAGCTGTCGGACGACCGCTACATGGTGTTCTTCAACCAGAAAAGCGCGCCGGACAACGCCATCACGGTAGACTTGAACGGCCCCCGCTCCACCTTCCAGGTCGACCTCTCCCGCCTGCCCGCCTCGATCGACAAGCTGGTATTCACGGCGGCGACGGAACAGGGCAGCATGCGCGCGCTGGGCAACTCCAGCATGGCGCTGGGCCAGGCAGCCACGTTTGCCTTCACGGGCAATGACTTCCAGGACGAGAAAGCCGTCATCATCGGCGAACTGTATCGCCGCGACGGCAGCTGGCGCTTCGGCGCCGTGGGCCAGGGTTTCGCCGGTGGCCTGGCGGCGCTGCTGAAGCACTTCGGCGGCAGCGAGGCGGCGCAATCCTCGCCGGTGCCGGCGCCGGCTTCCGTGCCTGCGCCAGCGGCGCCACCAGCGGCGAATAAAATCTCGCTGTCGAAGATCCGCCTGGAAAAGCGCGGCGACAAGATTTCGCTCGACAAGCGCGACAGCGGCGGCTATGGCCGCATCCGCGTCAACCTGAACTGGAACCAGAACGCGTCGCAAGGCCAGGCGCCAGCGTCGAAACTGGACACGGGCTTCCTCGGCAAGCTGTTCAACAAGCCGGCCGGCCGCGCGGGCGGCATCGACCTCGATATCGGCTGCCTGTTCGAGATGAGCAACGGCGCCAAGAGCGCCGTGCAGGCGCTGGGCAACAGCTGGGGCGCCTACGACCGTCCGCCGTACATCCACCTGGAAGGCGACGACCGCACGGGCAGCGTCAGCAGCGGCGAAAACATCTTCATCAACGGCACCCATTTCGACCAGATCAAGCGCGTGCTCGTGTACGCCTTCATCTACGAAGGCGTGCCGAACTGGGCCGCCACGGATGGCGTCGTGACGATCGAGATTCCCGGCCAGCCCACGGTGGAAGTACGCCTCGACAGCGACAGCCAGCACGCCATGTGCGCCATCGCCATGCTGGAAAACCACGGCGGCAACCTGCAGGTGACAAAATTGGTGGAATACTTCGGCGGCCAAGGTAAAATCACGGCGCACCAGGCCATGGACGAGCGCTACAGCTTTGGCCTGAACTGGAAAGCCGGACGGAAAGACTAACTCTTTCTCCAACTCAACAACTCCCCTACCATGACCCCTACGACCAAAAAAGTCACCTTCGCCTTCGCCATCTTCCTCGTGGCCGGCTTCCTGCTGCTGGCCGCCTACACGTGGATGGCCCTCAGCTTCTCGTACTCGGAAGGCGAACGGGCGGGCTACCTGCAAAAGTTCTCCAAGCGGGGCTGGATCTGCAAGACATGGGAGGGCGAGCTGCTGCTGACGGCATTGCCGGGGACCATCCCGGAAAAATTCCAGTTCAGCGTGCGCGATGAAGAAGTGGCGAAGCAATTGTCGGCCGCTGCCGGCAAGCGCATCCTCGTCACCTACAGCCAGCACAAGGGCGTGCCCACGCAATGCTTCGGCGAGACGGAATATTTTGCCGATAAAGTCGTGCTGAGCCAGTAATAGAAGCCGCAACACTGCAAGTCCAGCAGTTTCGCGCCGGCCATTCCCGCGCCGGCGCCCTCCCCTCCCGCCACCGATCCAGTTCCAGTTCCAGTTCCAGCAGGAAATGCATCGACGCCTGGCGCGCCTCACACATTCTCACTTTCTTATACACTATCGCATTTAGTTCTGACTGGAACATTCTACTAATGTAGTAAATGCGGAAGATACTTGCACGATCGCATGCCGCCCAGCCAGCCTTCAAGGTGCATCCCACTACCGGACACTCCATGCGCATACGCCTTTCCGCCCTGGCCCTGCTGGCCGCCTCGCTCCCCCTGTCCTCCCAGGCGCAGGACTTGTCCGGCATGGCCGGCGCCCTGAAAGTCAGCTCGACCAATGAGCGCACCTTTGTCGCCGCCGTCAGCTACACGCAGCCCGTGGGCGACTACAACGCCGCCAGCCTGTCCTACATCAACGAAGGCCATCCGGAAGACCATCACCGCGACGGCATGGCGGGCCAGTTCTGGCTACGCACGAAAAAAGTGGAGCAAGGCCTGATGCTGGGCGCCGGCGCGGGCCGCTACTTCTTCTTCGACACGGCCAGGACCGACGACGGCCTGCATAACTTCGACAATGACCACGGCTGGGGCTCCATCGTCAGCCTGCAGGCGCGCTGGCAATTCGCCAGCCGCTGGTATGCGCAAGCGCAAATCAACCGCATCAAGCCCGATGGCAAGGACAACACCACGCACCTGCTGATCGGCGCCGGCTACCGCTATGACGGCGTGCCGGGCGCCAAGCTGCACTTGCAGAACTGGGCGCACGACGACACCTTGACCTTGTCGACGGGCCACACCATCGTCAACAGCTTGCGCTCCGAGTCCTCGCGCCCATTCACGCTGGAATACCGGCGCGCGGCGGGAAAATACGTGGACTGGACGGTCACCGCCCTCGATGAAGGCAATACTGACCTGGCGCACCGGCGCGGCGTGGCCGCCCAGCTATGGCTGGTCCGCTCGCTCAATGAAAAGGTGGAATTCGGCATGGGCGGCGGCCCCTACCTGGCGTGGGATGGGCGCGATACCCAAGGCCACAGCACGCGCCTGACAGGCTTGCTGTCGGCCGTGGTCCGCTACCACCTCGACCGCCGCTGGGTGGCGCAAGTGGCGTGGAACCGGGTCGTGACCGATTATCACCGCGATGCGGATGTGATTTTGCTGGGGGTGGGACGCAAGTTTTGATGGAAATACAGACGCACCCCAAACCTGGGACTGGGGTCGGTCGCCGCGCGATTGGAACGCAGTCCATTGGACTGCGTTTCCCCATTAAGGTCCGATCCCGGGTGTTATCGGGTTTTCAAACCCTCAACGCGAACGCCAAACGGCACCGGCTGATTCATTCGGCTGCGTCAGGCGCTCGATCACTTCGCGCGTCAAACTGGCCGAGCTGACTTGTTCCGCTTTCGCGCGGGCGGCGCTCAAGGAGCTGGAAAAGACGGTTTTCGGTTGCTCCAGGCTGGCGCGCAGGGCGGCCAGCTCATGCTCTTGCTGCTGCGCGCGCGCCGTTTCCAGCTCCAGCAATTGCTGCTTGGCCGCAGCCATCGCGCGCGTCGTGTCGGCCGCCTTGCGCTGCAGGGCTGCATGGGCCTGCGCGCTGGCCAGCAAGGCTTGCTGGGCTGCGAGTTTTTCGCTGGCGGCTTGCTGAGCGGCCAGTTCCAGCTGCTCGCGCTGGCGCATGGCGTCGAGCGCCTGCTGTTCCATGGCAGCGCGCGTTTCCGCTGCCGCCGTCGCCTGTTTTTCCGCTTCCAGGCGGCCGGCGATGGCTTGCGATGCGCGTTCTTCGGCGCTGCTGGTCTGGCGCTGCTGCACCAGTTTTTGCGCGATCAGGGCCAGCGACTCGCGTTCGGCCGCGACGAAATCGCGTTCGGACGCCAGCAGCGCATCGGCAGCTTGCGCCTTGTCTTCTTCCACGCGGGCACGCTCGCTATGCACTTGTCCCAGTTCCACGGCCAGGCGCGCCTGCGCCTGCACGGCTTGGGCGGCGGCGGCTTTCTGCTCGCCTTCGACCAGCGCCTGGTCCATCAGGATGCGGATGGCATCGGCTTCTTTTTGCGCCGCCTGCTGCAAGGCCAGTTCGGCCGCCTGCTGGCCGCGCAGCAGTTCCGCTTGCGCGCCTTCGGCGGCGATGCGTTCCTGCGCCGCGTTGAACGCCAGCGCTTCCGCTTCCAGTTTTTCTTTCAAGGCGGCGATGGCGGCTTGTTCGGCGGCCAGGCGCTCCTGCTCCGCCTGCAGCAGCCGCTCTGCCTGCCGGGCCTTTTCCTGCGCCAGTTGCGACGCTTGCGCCTGCGCGGCCAATGTGGCCTGGCCGGCATCGACCTCGGCCTGCTCGGCTTCGTTCTGGCTGGCGGCCAGTTCCGCCGCCTGGCGCGCCAGTTCGGCGCGTTCGTGCGCCAGGCTGGCGGCGCGCTGCTGCTCTTCCAGTTCGCGGGCTGCCGCCACGGCGGCGGCCTGCTCGGCCGCTTCGCGTGCCTTGGTCTGTTCCAGTGCGGCCGTTTCCGCTTCCAGCTTGGCATGGCCGGCGATTTCCGCATCCTGTTCCGCGGTCACGCGGGCCAGCGCCACGGCGCGCAGCTGGCGGTCCACCTCGATGCGCGCTTCGGTGGCGGCCAGGATGCGCACGTCGGCATCGCGGCGTGCCTGCGCACTGGCCACGGCGACCATTTCCAGGCGCTCGCGGTGGATGGCCGCGTCGCGCAATTCCTTTTCCGTCTGCAGGCGCAAACGCAGGGACTGCGCCGCATGGCGTTCCGATTCCGCCTGCGCCAGCGCGATGGCTTCGCGTTCCTGCTCCAGGTGCGCCAGCGCGCGTGCTTCTTCCAGGGCGCGCACTTCGGCGGCGGCGCGGTTGAAGGCCGATTCCAGCGCGATCTGGTCGGCGCGCTCGCGCTGCACCGTCAAGTCCAGCGCTTCGCTTTCCGCTTCGGCCAGCATCTGCGCCGTCTGGCGCGCGCCATGCGCATGGCGCTCGCGTTCACGGGCCAGCACGGCGACTCTTGCATCGGCCGAGGCGATGCCCACCATTTCTTCCTTGGCCGCCTGCACGGCGGCGACGCGCTCGACGGCCTGCAGGCGCGCCTGCTCCGTCTGCACCTGCAATTCCTCGGCGGCGCGAGCGGCCTGTTCGGCCAGTTCCGACTGCACGGCCACCTGCTCGCTGGCGCGCAAGCGGCTTTCCTGTTCCGCGCGCGAACGCTGTTCGGCGGCCAGGCGGATTTCATTGTCCGACTCCACGCGGGCGCGCAGTTCGGCCGTTTCCTGCTTGACCGCTTCCAGGCGGGCCACGCTGGCTTGCGCGGCGGCGCGCATGGTATCGAGACGTTCGCGGTTGGCGGCGATCGCTTCCTCGGCTGCCTGCGCATTCTGCTGCGCGGCGGCGGCGGCGGCGGCGTCGATGGCGGCGCGGTCCTCGGCCAGCGAGCGCACGCGCGCCTCGGCCAGGGCCCGGCTTTCGGCGGCGCAGGTGGCCTTCGCTTCCGCTTCCACGCGGGCGATCGCTTCGTGGATGGCTTTCAATTCCATTTTCTGGCGTTCGGCGGCGGGCGCCTTGCCATCAACTTCGGCTGCCGGCTCGGCTTGCGGCTCGGGCATCGCGGCGACGGGAGCGGCAGGGGCAGGGGCAGGCGCTGGCGCATCGGCCTTGCGCTCCAGGTCCTTGAAATCATGCAGCGAGACCATGCTGTCCTGGTCGAACTCGTCGTCGGCGGAATACGCGACGGTGAGGGAGGCGGCCTGGCGCTGATTTTGCTGTGCTTGCATGATTTCTCGCTTATTCGGGTTAATTCCGTTGCTTATGGGAATTTATTACCACCATTATCGAGCAGGCATGCACAAATCAGCGCCGCAAGAAGAGCCTGTTTTACCGCTCTTTTCGGGATTTGCCAGGGATTTAAGCGTCCGAGAAACTGCTCAGGGCAAGACGCATTGCCGAAGGCAGTACGAAGAGTACGCCTAGGCAATGCAACGCCGCCATGGGCGTTTTATCGCGCGCTTAAATTGGCCATAAGGGAGCTTCATCCATCAAGGCCACCTGTTCGCGCAACTCCAGGATGCGGTCCTGCCAGTAGCGCTGCGTGTTAAACCACGGGAAGGCGACGGGGAAGGCGGGATCGTCCCAGCGGCGCGCCAGCCAGGCCGAATAATGGATCAGGCGCAGGGTGCGCAGCGCTTCGACCAGATACAGCTGGCGCGGATCGAAGTCGCAAAAGTCTTCATAGCCGGCCAGGATGTCGCTCATCTGGCGCACCATGTCGCCCCGCTCGCCCGACAGCATCATCCACAGGTCCTGGATGGCCGGTCCCATGCGGCTGTCGTCGAAATCGACGAAATGGGGGCCGGCATCCGTCCACAGCACGTTGCCGCCATGACAGTCGCCATGCGTGCGCAGCAGGGCCACGTCGCCCGCGCGGTCATAGCAGCGCTTGACGCCGTCGAGCGCCTGCTGCGCCACGCTGGAATACGCGGCCAGCAGTTCCGGCGGCAGGAAATTTCCCTCCAGCAAGAACTCGCGCGGCTCGACGCCGAACGTCTGGTGGTCGAGCGCCGGCCGTTCCTTGTAGGTGGACAGCGCGCCGACGGCGTGGATGCGGCCGATGAAGCGCCCTGTCCATTCCAGGGTGGCCGGGTCGTCCAGCTCGGGCGCGCGGCCGCCGTGGCGGGGAAAGACGGCAAAGCGGAAGCCCTGGTACTGGTGCAGGGTGCTGCCGTTGATTTCCAGCGCCGGCACCACCTGGATTTCGCGCTCGACCAGCTCGGACACGAACGCGTGCTCTTCCAGGATGGCCGTATCGCTCCAGCGCGCGGGACGGTAGAACTTGGCCACCAGCGGCGCGCTGTCTTCGATACCGACCTGGTAGACGCGGTTTTCATAGCTGTTGAGCGCCAGCAGGCGGCCATCCCCGCGCAGCCCCACGCTATCGAGGGCGTCGAGCACGCAATCGGGGCTCAGGGCGGAAAAGGGATGGACGGGCCGGTCGTCCTCGTGCGGCTGGTTTTCATTGTGCATAAGCGACATTGTAAGGCGCGCGCAGGCCGCCGGTGCAAACACTTCGGTGATGAAGCGCCGCAAGGCGTATACTGGCGGCTTATATTCAATACAAAGAGCAAGCCATGCAACTCGAACAGCCATTATCAGAAAAAGAATTTGACGAATTAGACCAATTCCTGTTGTCGGACCGGTGCTCCGAAGACGCGATGACCATGGATATGCTGCACGGCTATCTGACGGCCGTCGCCATCGGTCCTGAACCGATCATGCCGGCCGAATGGTTGCCGCGCGTGTGGGGCGAAGATGCCGAAGATGCGCCGAAATTCAAGAACAGCAAGGAAGAAGAGCGCATCGTCAACCTGATCATGCGCTTCATGAACGAAGTGCTGGTGACGTTTGAAGTGGCGCCGAAGGAGTTCGAAGCCCTGTTCGTCGAACACGACTACGAAGGCCAGACCCTGATCGACGCCGAAGCCTGGTGCTGGGGCTTCTGGGACGGCATGGAACTGCGTCCTGGCTCGTGGAACGAGATCTGGGATTCGGAAGTGGCCGAGCTGATGCAGCCGATCTACCTGCTGGGCGCCGACGAAATCAAGGAAGAAGAGCTGAAACTGGTGGAAGACCCGGTCAAGGCGCACAAGCTGGCGCAGGAACTGGAAGCGAACCTGCCGGCCATCCACCGTTTCTGGGTACCGCGCCGCAAGGCTCCCGTGCAAACCATGAAGCGCGAAGAGCCGAAAGTGGGCCGCAACGACGACTGCCCTTGCGGCAGCGGCAAGAAGTTCAAGAAATGCTGCGGCGCCGAGCCGGCAGCCGAGTAATCCCGCAGTAGCATCACTGTCTGCGCCGGCGTCCTGCCGGCGCAGCGCTGGCACTGGCCCCCGGGCTATAATCGCCGCATGAAACTCCCCGACCTGAACCTGCTCGTCGCCCTCGACATCCTGCTCGAGGAAGGCAGCGCCGTGGCCGCCGCGCGGCGCATGCATTTGAGCGCACCGGCCATGAGCCGCACCCTGGCGCGCATCCGCGACGCCATCGGCGACCCCGTCTTCGTGCGCTCCGGGCGCGGCCTGACGCCCACCCCGCGCGCGCTGGAATTGCGCGAGCAGGTGCGCGGCGTGGTGGAGCAGGCGCACGCCATCTTCACTTCCGGCCGCGAGGTGGACTTGCGCACCCTGGAACGCACCTTCAGCCTGTGCGCCAACGACGTGTTTGTCGGCGCCTACGGCGGCAAGCTGCGCGACCTGCTGGCCAGCCATGCGCCGCACACGGTGCTGCGCTTCGTGCCAGAAGGCGATGGCGCCACGGAAAACGACGCCCTGCACGCGGGCCGCGTCGACCTGTACATCAGCGCGCGGCGCGCCTTTGCGCCCGACATCAAGCTGCAGCATCTGTTTACCACCGGCTTTGTCGGCATCGCCCGCAGCGACCACCCGATCTTCGACGGCCCCATCAACCTCGACAGCTTTACCGAGTACGAACATATCAGCGTCTCGCGGCGCGGCCTGGCGCGCGGTCCCTTCGACACCATCCTGGCGGAGCGGGGCTACACGCGCCGGGTCTCGCTGATCAGCCCCAACTTCCAGTCGGCCATCTTTGCCGTGGCCGATTCGCGCCTGCTGCTGCCGCTGATGCCCACGCCCCTGCTGGCCATCGTCGAGCGCCTGGGCTTGAAGCTGCGTACATTCACGCTCCCCATTCCCGTCGACAGCGTGGAAGTCTTCCAGGCCTGGCACCCGCGCCTGGACCACGACCATGCGCACCGCTGGCTGCGCCGCATGATCAAGGAGCTGTGCGGCAGCACGCCGCCGGACGCTTAGGTCTGAGCACACAATCATTGCACCAGACGCAATTCAGACTTCACTAATTATCAATTTTCACAAGATTAACGGCTACCTATACTGCGTGGACTGATCCTCATCCACGGAGTTCCCTGTGTCTGCTTTACCCCTTCCCGGCGCCGCCCCCGCGGCCGCGCCGCCCGCACCTCCCATCTTCGGTCTGCGTCTGGCCACGGGCCTGGCCGGCGTGCTGCTGGCCGTGCTGGTGTCCGGCCTGAATGAAAACATCACCAAGGTGGCGCTGGCCGACATCCGCGGCGCCATGGGCATCGCGCGCGACGACGCCAGCTGGCTCGTCGCCCTGTATGCGGCCGCCTCGGTCTCGGCCATGGCGTTCGCGCCGTGGTGCTCCGTCACCTTTTCGCTGCGCCGGCTGACGGCCACCGCCATCATCGTCTGCATGGCCGCCGGCGTGCTGTGCCCGTTCGCGCCGAACCTGTCCGTGCTGATGGTCCTGCGCGTGGTGCAGGGCGCGGCCGGCGGCGCCCTGCCGCCCATGCTGATGACGGTGGCGCTGCGCTTCCTGCCGCCGAACATCAAGCTGTATGGCTTGGGCGGCTATGCGCTGAGCGCCACCTTTGGCCCCAGCCTGGGCACGCCGCTGGCCGCCTTCTGGACCGAGTACCTGGGCTGGCAATGGGCCTTCTGGCAAGTCATCCCGGGCAGCATCGTCGCCCTGCTGATGGTGTCCTGGGGCTTGCCGCAGGACCCGCTGCGCCTCGAGCGCTTGCGCCAGTTCGACTGGCGCGGCCTGCTGCTTGGCCTGCCCGCCATCAGCATGCTGGTGGTGGGCTTGCTGCAGGGCGAGCGCCTGGCGTGGTTTGCCTCGCCGCTGATCTGCGTGCTGCTGGGCGGCGGTCTGTTGCTGCTGGTGCTGTTCTTCATCAACGAGTGGTCGCATCCGCTGCCATTTTTCAAGCTGCAGCTGCTGTCGCGGCGCAATCTCAGCCACGCCCTGCTGACCCTGGGCGGCGTGCTGTTCGTGCTGCTGGCCGTGATCCTGATTCCCTCCTCCTACCTGGCGCAGGTGCACGGCTACCGCCCGCTGCAAACGGCGCCCGTGATGCTGATGGTGGCGCTGCCGCAGCTGATCGCCCTGCCGCTGGTGGCCGCCCTGTGCAACATCCGCGCCGTCGACTGCCGCTGGGTGCTGGCCATCGGCCTGGCCCTGCTGGCCCTGTCCTGCGTGCTGGGCGCGCGCATGTCGCCGGACTGGATCCGCACGCATTTCTACCTGCTGCAGGCGGTGCAGATCTTTGCGCAACCGATGGCCGTGATTCCCTTGCTGCTGCTGGCCACCACGGGCCTGGCGCCGCAGGATGGCCCGTTCGCGTCGGCCTGGTTCAACACCATCAAGGGCATGTCGGCCGTCGTCGCCACCGGCGTGCTCGATGCGCTGATCACGCGCCGCAACCATTTTCATTCGACGGTGCTCAGCGAACGCCTGGGCAACCTGCCGGCCGGCGTGGACATGGCGGGAATTGCGCAGCGCATGCATGCGCAAGTCGTCACCCTGACCTCGTCCGACCTGTACCTCACGGTGGCCGCCATCGCGCTGGCCATGATTGTGATCATTCCCATCCTGCCGACGCGCGTATTCCCTCCGCGCGCCGCCTGATTTCCATTTTGACGAAAGAGCTTCACCATGCAAACACCCATACTGCGCTCGCGCGCCTTTCTTCTCGGCCTGGCCCTGCTGGCCTGCGCCCTCGCATTTTGCGCCTGGCAACTGCTGTTCGCCCGTGGCGACGAACAAAGCACCGACGATGCCTTCGTCAGCGCCGACTACACCGTGCTCTCCCCCAAGGTGGGCGGCATCGTGCGCGAGGTGCTGGTGGAAGACAACCAGACTGTCAAGGCGGGTCAGCTGCTGGCGCGCATCGACGACCGCGACTACCAGGCCGCCGCCGCCTCGGCCCGCGCCGAGGTAGCCGGCGCCGAAGCGCAACTGGCCAACGCCCGCGCCACCTTGCAGCGCCAGCAATCGGTGATCGACCAGGCCAGCACCCTGGTCGACGCCAACCAGGCGGAAGACAAACTGGCGCAGCAGGAGCTGGCCCGCTCGCAGCACCTGGCCGGCCAGGGCGCGGGCAGCGTGCAGAATGCGCAGCAGGCGCAATCGCGCTTCGACGTGAGCCGCGCGCGCCTGGCGCAAAACCGCGCCGCCCTGGTCTCCACGCGCAAGCAGACGGAAATTCTGCAAGCGCAGCAAGGCGCGGCCGAAGCGGCCCTGCTGCGCGCCCGCGCCAGCCTGCAACGGGCCGAACTTGACCTGTCGCATACGCAGCTGCGCGCCCCCATCGACGGCATCGTCGGACGCCGCGCCGTGCGCGTCGGCGCCCTGGTGGCGCCCGGCGCCAGCCTGATGGCCGTGGTGCCACTGAACCGCAGCTTCGTCGTCGCCAACCTGCAGGAAACCCAGCTGACCCACGTGCGCCAGGGCCAGCGCGCCAGCATCGCCGTCGATGCCTATCCGGGCGTGCTCCTGCACGGCACGGTGCACAGCATCGCGCCCGCCACAGGTGTGACGTTTGCCGCCATCGCGCCGGAAAACGCCACCGGCAATTTCACCAAGGTGGTGCAGCGCATCCCCGTCAGGATCGCGCTCGATCCCGGCCAGGATGGCGACAGCCGCCTGCGCGTGGGCATGTCGGCCGAAGTGCGCATCGATACGGCCATGCGCCGTCAACAGCTGCAACAGGTGAGCGCGCGATGAAAGCACTGATACTCTTCACGGCCCTGGGCCTGGCCGGCTGCGGCAGCGTCGGCACCGATTTCCAGCGCCCGCGCCATGATCTGGGACAGCAATGGCGCCAGGCGCAGGATGCCCGTTTCGCCGCACAGCAGGATGGCGCCATCGAACAGCGCTGGTGGGACAGTTTTGGCGACGCGACCCTGTCGTCCCTGCTGCAGCGCGCCGCCGGCGCCAACCTCGACGTGCTGGCGGCGGCGAGCCGGCTGGAGCAAAGCCGCGCCGCGCGCGCAGTCATCGGTGCCGCGCAGGGCCCGTCCCTCGGTGCAAATGGCGGTGTCAGCCGCGCGCGCAACAGCGAGCAGGGCTTGAGCGACCCGTCGCGCAACAACGGCCAGTCCGCCTACAACCTGTGGCAGACCAATCTCGATGCGGCCTGGGAACTGGACCTGTGGGGCCGCGTGCGGCGCGAAGTGGAAGCGGCCGACGCGCGCGTCGACGCGGCCGTGGAAACGCAGCGCGGCGTGCTGCTGGCCGTGCTGGCCGAGACGGCGCGCGACTACATCGAGCTGCGCGGCGCGCAGCAGACGCTGGCCATCACGCAGCAGCTGCTCGATATCGCCCGCCATACCCTGGACCTGACCCGCATCCGCCTGCGCGAAGGCGCGGCGACGCAGCTCGACGAAGCCGAGGCGGCGGCCCACGTGGCCACCATCGAAGCGCGCCTGCCGCCGCTGCAGCAGCGCGCAGCGCGCCTGGGCAATGCCCTCGCCCTCCTGCTGGCGCTGCCGCCGCAAGCCTTGCGGGCGGAGCTGGCGGCGGCCAAGGACATTCCCGCCATGGCCATGCAGGTGCAGCTGGGCGTGCCGAGCAGCCTGGCCGAGCGCCGTCCCGACATCCGCCGCGCCGAAGCGCAGCTGCACGCGGCCACGGCCGCCATCGGCGTGGCGCAAGGCGATTTTTATCCGCGCATTACGCTGTCGGGCAGCATCGGCCTGCAAGCGATGCAGCTGTCCGACATCGGCTGGGACGCCAAGCGCTTTGCCTTCGGCCCCGGTTTCAGCGTGCCCCTGTTCGATGGCGGCCGCCTGCGCGGCAATCTGCAATTGCGCGAGGCGCAGCAGCAGGAAGCGGCCATCGCCTACCGCCAGACGGTGCTGGCCGCCTGGCACGAGGTGGAAGACGCACTCTCGGGCTACCAGGCCAACGCGCGCCGCCAGGCCAGCCTCGATGAAGCCGTCAAACAGGGACGGCGGGCGCTGGGCAACGCGGAACTGCAGTACCGCCAGGGCGGCACGGACCTGATCAACGTGCTGCATGTGCAAAACACGCTCTTGAACAACGAAGCGGCGCTGGTCGACAGCCGCGCCACCGCGTCGCTGTCGCTGGTCCACGTCTACAAGGCGCTGGGCGGCGGCTGGCAAGCATTTTCAACCACCTCGCAAGGAAGCACGCCATGAAACCGAATCCCGCACATTTCTCCGTCCACGACGTCAGCGACTTTCCCATCGTGCGCTTTCGCCCTGAAACGGCCGTCACCGGCTATGCCCCGCTGTGGGAAAACGACATGGACGCCCTGCTGCGCCATGGCGAACCATTCGTCATGCTGTTCGAAGAGGAACGCAGCGATGAAGCGCACATCGACCGCAAGCGGCGCGGCCTGTGGCTCAAGCACAACAAGGCAGCGCTGGCCGGCATTTGCCGGGGCCTCGTATCGGTCGAAGCGGACGCGGAACAGCGCGCGCGCCTGCAGGCGATGGCGGCCGGCGCCATGAAAGCGTTCGGCATCCTGCAGGAGGTGGCGGCCTCGCGCGAACAGGCCGAGGCCCTGATGGTGTGGCTGCTCGGTAGCGGCCAGATGGCGCGGCCGCGCGCGGCGGACGTCTGGTGATTGAACGGGTCAGGCGGCCCTGCGCACGGCGTTTCTGGCAGGGATGACGCACACGTCGCCATCGCTGCTGGTCGCCGTCGTCAGGGCAATGCCGTACAGTGCGGCCAAGGCGGGCACGGCGCCGGCATCGCTGGCGATATCGGCGGTCAGTTGGCCGGAGCGCACCAGCAGCAGCCGGTCAAAACCCAGCAAGGCGTGATTGATGTCGTGCAGGATGGCGACGACGGCGTGGCCGCGCGCGGCGCAGAACTGCTGCAGGCTGTCGAGCAAATCGAACTGCAGGCCGGGATCGAGCGCCGCCAGCGGTTCGTCGACGAGTATCAAGCCATCCCGTACGTCCCACATCTGCGCGAAGATGCGCGCCAGTTGCACCCTGGCCTGCTCGCCGCCGGACAGCGTGTCCAGGCGCCGGCCCAGTAAATGCCCGGCGTGCGCCAGGTCGGCCGCGTCCCGCACGATCTGTCCCAATTGCGGGTCGGCCAGGCGCGCCACCCGCCCCAGGCCGATCACCAGTTCGCACTGCAGTCCGAAGGCCACGTTCGAGCCTTGCGGCAGGACGGCGCGGCGCAAAGCCAGTTCGGCCAGCGGCCACTGCGCCAGCGGGCGGCCCGCGAACGCCACGTGGCCCGCCTGCGGAGGCAGTTCGCGCGCCATCAGTTTGAGCAGGGTCGACTTGCCCGCGCCGCTGGGACCGAGGATGGCGACGCGCTCGCCCGGCGCTACCCGCACATTGAAGGGGCCGAAATACTGCTGGCCCAGTTGCGTGGTGGCGAAGGAGAGTTCCAGCAGGGGCGTCATGTGCATCCTTTCAGGCAGTGCCGTGGCGGAAGCGCCGCAACAGCATCAGGAAAAATGGCCCGCCCAGCAAGGCCGTAAAAATGCCGACGGGGACTTCCGCGGGAATGGCGACCGTGCGCGCCAGGGTGTCGGCCAACAGCAGCAACAAGCCGCCCATCAGCATCGCCAGCGGCAGTACCTTGCGCTGGTCGGCCCCCTGCCAGGTGCGTACCAGGTGCGGCGCGATCAGGCCGATGAAGCCGATGCCGCCGCACCACGCCACGGCAAAGCCCGTCAACACGGCCACCAGCACGATCACCTGCGTACGCAGCCGGCCCACGTCGATGCCCACGTGCAGCGCCTGCGCCTCGCCCAGCGCCAGCGCGTTCAAGGAGCGCATCAGGAAGCGCGTGGCCCACAGCGCGCCGGCCAGCACCAGCAGCAAGGCCGCCACCTGGCGCCAGCTGCCGGCCGACAGCGAGCCGAGGGTCCAGAAAGTCAGGGTGCGCAACTGGTCGTCGCTGGCCAGGTAGATGCACAGGCCCATGACGGCCACCGTGATGGCGTTCAGCGCCACGCCCGTCAGCAACAGGCCGACGATGGAGCCGGGCGTGGCCCAGCGGGCGACCCGGTCGAGCAGCACGCAGATCAGCATGGCGCCGGCAAACGCGGCGGCCGGCAACAGCCACACGCGCAGCTCGGGCGCCACGTGCAGGCCGGCGGCGAAGACGATGGTGGCCGCGCCCGCGCAGGCGGCGCCGCTGCTCACGCCCAGCAGACCCGGGTCGGCCAGCGGATTGCGGAACAGCCCTTGCGTCAGGCCGCCGGCCAGCGCCAGCGCGGCGCCGATCAGGGCGGCGAACAGGGCGCGCGGCAAGCGGATATGCCACAGCACGTACGCGCCGCCGGACAGCGCCTCGTCGCCGGATTGCAATGGCGCCAGCCAGTCGGCCAGCGTCACCGGCACGGCGCCCGCCTGCACGGCGATGACCAGGCCGGCAAACAGCGCCACGGCCAGCAGCCCGCCGGCACCCCAGCGCGGCCAGCGCCAGGGGGCGACGGATACCAGGGACGCCACGTTCATGCGGCCATGGCTTTGGCAAACGCGGCGTCGAGTTCGGCCAGCGCCTGCGGCATGCGCGGGCCAAAGCCCAGCAGCAGCATGGCTTCCAGCGAGACGATGCGGTGCCTGCGCCCGGCCGGCGTCTGCGCCAGGCCAGGCAGCTTCAAGATGCCGTCCACGCCACCCGAGGCCTTCAAGCCCTGGTCCGTGACGAGCACGAGGTCGGGTCGCGCGGCGATCACGGCTTCCGGCGTGAGCGGCTTGTAGCCGGCAAATCCGCCCTGCCCGCCCATCACGTTGACGGCGCCCGCATACGCGAGCATGGCGTCGGCGCCCGTCTCGCGCCCGCCCACCATCACCTGGTTGGGCGCATGCGCGAGGATGAACAGCACGCGCACTGGTGCGTGGCTGCGCTGGCGCACCTTGCCCAGGGCACCGTCCCACTGCTGCTGCAAGGCTTGCGCCAGGCGCGCGGCGGGATCGGCGCGTCCCGTGATCTGGCCCACCTGCCGGACCCGTTCGAGCAAGCCTTCGAATCTGTTGTTCGCGTTCAGTACCGCCACCGGCACGCCGGCGTCGCGCACCTGGCGCAGCACCGCTTGCGGGCCCGCCTCCTCGGTGGCGATCAGCTGCGTGGGCGCCAGCGACAGCACGCCCTCGGCCGACAGGGTGCGCGCGTAACCGACCTGCGGCAGCTGTTGCGCCACGGCCGGATACAGCGAAGTCGTATCGACGCCCACCAGTTCGCCCTGCGCCTCGAGCGCATAGACGATTTCCGTCAGGGCCCCGCCCACGCTGACGATGCGCCGCGCCTTGACAACCGGCTTGGCCGCGTCGCTGACGGCGGCCAGCACCTGCATCGGCGCGGCCAGCGCCAGCGCACCCGCCCCCATTTTCTTCAGCGCGATGCGGCGCGCCACGCTGGCGGCGATCATGCGGCGCATAGTTCGCCCTCCTGCAGCACGCGCTCGACGACGTTGCGCCATTCGCACAATTCATGCACGCCCGGCTTGCGCTCGCCGAAGAACATGACGATGGTGTCGCCCTTGGCGTCGAACAGTTCCACCGACGTCACCAGGCCATCGACGGTCGGTTTTTTCACCACCCAGGCGCTGGCGATATGGTCTTCGCGCAAATGCAGGTTGAAGCGCGTGTCGAGGACATTGATCCACGGCCCCATCACGGCGATCTTGTGCACGGGTCCCGAATGGATCTGGATCATGCCGGCATTGCCGACGAAGGCCATGATGGCCACCTTTTCAAGCACGGCGCTATTGAGCAGGTCGAGCACGCAGGATTTGTCGAGCTGCTGCACGAAGCGCGCCTCGGCCAGGCGCAGGCCTTGCAGGCGCGAGACCGAATATTTTTTCAGCACGGTGAAAAATTCATGCGTGTCGCGCAAGTCGGCCCAGGCGGCGCGAAAGCCTGCCACGTCGATCTGCGCATCGGGCAGTTCCGCCGGCGCAGCGGCCGGCGCCGTCACGGCGATGCCGGCCGCCTGGTCCGCATCGGCGAAGCGCGTCACCAGCGCGTCATACGCGGCCAGGTCGCTTTGCGGCTTCATGAAGATCTTGTGCACGGCGTGGCCGGCAGCATCGAAAAATTGCAGGCTGCGCTGCACTTCCTTCTCGCCCATCTCGCGCACGGCAAAGCCATGTGCCCACTGGCGGTAGAACACGCGCAGGTCGATGTCGCCACCGAGCACCAGGCCCACGTGGTTGTTGTGACTGGCTTTTCGATAGACGCCCGTCTTTTCATGCACGCACGAGGCGTTGCGCGTCAGCGCCATGACTTCGCCCAGCGGTTCCAGGGCGGCGATGATGGCGGGCCAGTCGGCCTGCAGGCGTTCGGCGCCCAGCAAGGCGCCATCGGCCAGCGACAGGCCCGCATGCGCGGCAATCAGCTCGCCTTCGGCAATGCCCAGTTCCTCGGCGATGTCGCGGTGGCGGGCTTTCTTTTCGCGGCGCAGGCGGGCAAATTCGCCGGCGATCATCTCGGTATTGCAAATAGGGGGCATGCTCGTCACGGTGTCTCCTTTCAAGGCGAACACTGGCTGGCATGGGCTGGCTGGTGGTGGGGGAATCTTGAAATCAATTATAAATGAGAATCATTCGCAATCAAGAGTTATTTGTGCGCGGCCCAAAAAAAGCGCCGCGGCAGGAAACCCGTCGCGGCGCAAAGGAGACCGATCGGTATTGCCGATCAGTTCAGGAAAAAAGTTCAGGCGCTCGCTTGCGCTCCCGGCATGGCGGCAGATTGCGCCGCCGATTCGGCCGCTTGCTTGGGACTGGAACGCTGCGCCAGCAGGATCACGGCCGTCAGCACCATGGCGCCGCCCAGCAATTGCGTGCCGCTGACGGATTCTTTCAGCAAGGTCACGCCGAACGCCATCGTGATGACGGGTTCAAACGTGGAAATGATGGAAGCCTTGGCGGCGCCGATTTGCGCCACGCCGGCAAAGAAGGCGGCAATCGCGATGGCCGTCGAGAACAGGGCAATGGCGCTGACGGCCAGCCAGCCCGTCGCCGTGCCCGGCAAGGACACGCCTTGCCACAAGGCAATCGCGCTGTTCGACAGGCCGGCCGTGCCCAGGATCACCACGCAGGCGGCCAATGGGTGAATATTCTCGCGGCTTTTCGACAGGCTGTTGCCAAACAGAATGTACACGGCATACACGCCGGCGGCCATCAATGCCAGCGCGATGCCGATGGGCTGGCCCTGCAGTTTGCCGCCCAGGGTGATGGCCATGCCGGCAATCGCCAGCGCCATCAGCACCAGCATGCGGCGGTCCAGCTTTTCCCAGCCCAGCGCCAGCGCCAATATCGTCACCAGCACGGGATACACGTACAGCAGCATGCCGCACAGGCCGCTGCTGGCATACATGAGCGCATTGAAATAGCCCTGCGACTGGGCCGTGTACATCAGGCCCATCAGCATGTAGCCGGCCAGCAGGCGGCCGCGCGGCAAGCGCCAGCCGCCCAGCCACACGAGCGGCAGCAACAGCATGGCGGCGATGACGAAACGCAAGGCCAGCATGGTCGACGGGTTGACCCCGGACGCATATGCCGCCTTGGCAAACACTGCGGAACTGCCGAATCCGGCGGCCGACAGCAACACCAGCGCAACAGCGCGGCGATCAGACATGACTAAACCTCTTTGAGTACGCCAGGGCAAACCTGCTGCGCGTCGCGCTTTGCGGCCTGCGATGCTCACCGTACTGAAGTACGGTTGCGCTTCTCAGCCACAAATCACTGCCGCTCGCGACGGTTTTCCCAGGCGTTGTAAATATTAATGCCAAGCAAGGCTGGAAGGTGATGCGTGCGTGAAATGCATGCGTGAATCCTATTGCGGGTCGCTTCACGCATAGCCGGCATCATATTCGCTTGCGCAAAATGAAACAAACCAATATTCTTCACGGATAGGCCAAATAATACTGAGGCTCAATTCTCCTGAGAATGCCATGTCACGACCCTTGCCCCCACTCGCCGCCCTGCATGCCTTCGAGGCGGCCGCCCGCCATGAAGGCTTCCAGCGCGCGGGCGAAGAATTGCACGTCTCGGCCGGCGCCATCGGCCACCACGTGAAACAGCTGGAAGCGTGGCTGGGCATCGTGCTGTTCCAGCGCCTGCCGCGCGGCGTGGTGCTCACCAGCGCCGGCCAGCGCTATGCGGCCTCGCTGGGACCGATACTCAACCAGCTGGCCGACGTCTCCGAGCAGGCGCGGCGCCAGGGCGATGACAAGGTGGTGACGGTAACGGCCACCAGCTCGCTCGTCTCGCGCTGGCTGATGCCGCGCCTGGGACGCCTGCGCGACCGCTACCCGCAGATCGAACTGCGCGTGCTGGCCTCGATGCACCCGGTCGACCTGGCGCGCGATGGCGTGGATGTGGCCATCCGCCTGGGACCTGGCCGCTATCCGGGCCTGAAAGTGGATTTATTGATGGAGGAATGGTTTTCCGCCGTCTGCAGCCCCGGCTTTCGCGCCAACGCGGCCAGCCTGCGCCAGCCCGCCGACCTGCTGCGCTACCCGCTGCTGCACGACGAGCCGGAAGTGCACCTGCCCGGCGAAATCGACTGGACGCGCTGGCTGCACAGCTGCGGCGTGCATTACAGCGGCAATAGCGGCAACAGCGGCGCGCGCTTTTCGCATACCTATCTGTGCCTGGACGCGGCCGCCAGCGGCCAGGGCGTGGCCATCGCCGCCAGCCCCCTGATCGGCGACGACCTGCGCTCGGGCCGCCTGGTGCGCGTGTTCGAACACGCCGTGCGCGGGCCCCACTGCTATTATCTGCTGCGCTCGCCCCAGGCGGAAACGCGGCCCCTCGTGCACACGTTCTGCGAATGGCTGATCGCCGAGGCGCGCGCCGACCAGGAAACCGTCTGGCCCACCGTGGAGACCGCATGACAAGCAAGGAATTGGCGCGCAGCGCGCATTACGTCGTCACGCACGACTACGAACATGCCAGGGTGACGGCGGCCGATGGCCGGCAAGCCAGTCTGGGCGAATTCTATGGCGACCCGGCCGTGGCCCTGATCGATATCAATGAGCAATGGTGCGCCGTGGCGGGCGAGGGATTGGTGCTGTGCCGGCTGGAGCAACCGTTCGGCCAGTGCATGGCGTACTTCCGCGAACCCGGAGCAACCGTCTGGATCACGGGCTTGCGGCAAACGGGACCGTTTACACTGGAGTGGCAGGATGAAGACGGCGTTTGGCACACCCTCGATTTTGACTTTGATACAATGTAACAGAACCTTCGCGACGCCTCACAAAACCGTAGCGAGCGGAAGGGAGAGGTGGCTGAGAAGCGCCCCCGTACTCAGTACGGGGGCGCCGAGCCGGTGAGCATCGCAGGCCGCCTATACCGACGCGCAGCAGGTTTTGTGAGGCGTTTTCAACTTACAATTTGATGAAGTGCTCGCGGTAGTACTTCAGCTCTTCGATCGACTCGAGGATATCGGCCAGGGCCGTGTGCTTCTGGTGTTTCTTAAAACCGGTGGCGATTTCCGGCTTCCAGCGCTTGCACAGCTCTTTCAATGTCGACACGTCAACATTGCGATAGTGGAAGAACGCTTCCAGCTTCGGCATGCCGCGCACCATGAAGCGGCGGTCCTGGCCGATGGTGTTGCCGCACATGGGCGACTTGCCTGCCGGTACGTATTTCTTCAGGAACGCGATCAGTTCCGCTTCCGCCTGCGCTTCCGTCACGGTCGACGCTTTCACCTTGTCGATCAGGCCCGAGCGGCCATGCGTGCCCTTGTTCCAGGCATCCATCTTGTTCAGGGTTTCATCCGACTGGTGGATCACGAACACGGGGCCTTCGGCCAGCAGGTTCAGGTGCATGTCCGTCACCACCACCGCCACTTCGATGATGCGGTCGGTATCGGGCTCCAGGCCCGTCATTTCCATGTCGACCCAGACCAGGTTCATCTCGTTTGGACGTGCCGGCACGACGGGTGCGGGGGGGGATGCTGTTAAGTCGGTCGCTTGTGACATAATTCTCTCTTGGCCTAATCAAACTAAATAATCAGCCATTTTCTCACAGGCACAGAATGTATTCACTCGCGTTTTCGATTTTGTTTGTATCCGTCCTCGTTTTGACCCTGGCCGTGCGCTTCTGGCTCGCTTCGCGGCAGATCCGCCACGTGCTGGCGCACCGCGCCGTTGTCCCGCCCGAATTCGCGGAAAAAATCCCGCTGGCCGCACACCAGAAGGCGGCCGACTACACGGTGGCAAAGACCAAGTTCGGCTTGCTGACCCTGCTGGTCAACTATGCCGTGCTGATCGGTTTTACCTTGCTGGGCGGCCTGCAATGGCTGGCGCTGCACCTGAATGAATGGATGGGTCCCGGCTCGCCCATGCTGTACCAGATCGGCCTGATCGCCGCCTTTGCCGCCATTTCCGGCCTGATCGACCTGCCCTTCGACTATTACCGCCAGTTCGTGCTGGAGCAGCGCTTCGGCTTCAACACCATGGCGCGCAAGCTGTTCTTCACGGACATGCTCAAGGGCGTGGCCCTGGGCGCCGTCATCGGCCTGCCGCTGATCTGGGTCGTGCTGACCCTGATGGCCAAGTCGGGCGGCCTGTGGTGGCTGTACGCGTGGTTCGTCTGGAGCGGCTTCCAGTTGCTGATGATGGTGCTGTTCCCGACCGTCATCGCCCCGCTGTTCAACAAATTCACGCCGCTGGCCGACGAAGCGCTGAAAAGCCGCATCGAAGGCTTGATGCAGCGCGTCGGCTTCGCCTCGAAAGGTCTGTTCGTCATGGATGGCTCGAAGCGCAGCGCGCACGGCAATGCCTATTTTTCGGGTTTCGGCGCCAACAAGCGCATCGTTTTCTTCGATACCCTGCTGTCGCGCCTGGCGCCGCAGGAAATCGAAGCCGTGCTGGCGCATGAACTGGGCCATTTCAAGCTCAAGCACATCGTCAAGCGCATCGCCATGATGTTTGTCATCTCGCTGGGTTTCCTGGCGCTGCTGGGCTTCCTGAAGACGCAGCCGTGGTTTTACGCGGGCCTGGGCGTCGACCCTGTCGCCCTGGCCTTGACGGGCCAGCCGACGGATGCGCTGGCCCTGCTGCTGTTCATGCTGGCCTTGCCCGTCTTCACTTTCCTGCTGGGACCGTTGACGTCGCTCAGCTCGCGCAAGCATGAATTCGAAGCCGACGCCTTTGCCGCCACGCACACGCAGGCGGACGACCTGGTCTCGGCCCTCGTCAAAATGTATGAAGACAATGCGTCGACGCTGACGCCCGACCCGCTGCACTCGGCCTTCTACGATAGCCACCCGCCGGCCAGCGTGCGCATCCGCCACCTGAAAGGGGCTCCCGCATGAATACGCCATCGACTTCGCACGACCTGGCCCAACTGAGCTGCACGCCGCGCCAGCAGGCGCTGGGCGACACCGATATCGCCACCCTGCACGCCCTGCTGCCGCAGTGGACGGTGCAAAACGGCAAGCTGTGCCGCGATTTCGGCTTCAAGAATTACTACCAGACCCTGGCGTTCGTGAACGCCCTGGCCTATATGACCCATACGCAAGACCACCATCCGGAGCTCATCATTACTTATAAAACCTGCGCCGTGCGCTACGACACGCACTCGGTCAACCAGGGCGCCGGCGGCCTGTCCGAAAACGACTTCATCTGCGCCGCCAAGGCAGACCTCATCTACCAGAGCAGCCAGGTGGCCCCATGAGCGAAGGCAAATTGACGGGCGTCATCATCGCCGCCCACGGCCGCCACTACCTGGCCGACGTGGATGGCGCCAAGCTGCAATGCGTGACGCGCGGCAAGAAAACCAATGTGGCCGTGGGCGACATCGTGCACCTGACGCGCACGTCCAACGACCAGGCCGTCATCGACCGCATCGAGGAACGCAAGACCCTGCTGTACCGCTCCGACCAGTACAAATCGAAATTGCTGGCCGCTAACCTGACGCAGCTGTTCATCGTCGTGGCGACGGAACCGGGCTTTGCCGACGACCTGATCTCGCGCTCGCTGGTGGCGGCCGACGCGGCCGGCATCGAAGCGCGCATCATCCTCAACAAAACGGACGTGACGGCTTCGCTGGAACGCGCGCGCGAACGCCTGCTGCCGTATTCCTCGATGGGCTATCCCGTCGATGAAGTGTCGGCGCGCGCCGAACCCGAGCACGCCGTGGCCACCCTGGCGCCGCTGCTGGCGGGCCAGTCGTCGATCCTCATCGGCCAGTCGGGCATGGGCAAGTCGTCCTTGATCAACCTGCTGGTGCCGGATGCCGACATCGCCGTGCGCGAAATCTCGGCCGCGCTCGACACGGGCAAGCACACGACGACCTTTACGCGCCTGTACAAGCTCGACGAACTGGGCGCGAACAGCTCCATCATCGATTCGCCCGGCTTCCAGGAATTCGGCCTGTATCACCTGTCCGAAGGCATGCTGGAGCGGGCCTTCCGCGAATTCCAGCCCTACCTGGGCGGCTGCAAGTTCTACAACTGCCGCCACCTGATCGAGCCGCAGTGCGCCATCCTGCAAGCCTTGTCCGAAGGCAAGATCGCCAAGATGCGCCATACCCTGTACGGCCAGCTGCTGCACGAATCGGCGCAAACGCTGTATTGACCGCGCCTGGCGCCCGCCATCGCGGGTGGGCGCCAAAACCGACAAAAAGTTTACCACCATGAATTAAACAGAATTAAATTCTGCTGTTCAGCTCGATTTATCCCATTCATTCCAAAACCATCCATCGTCCGATTTCGCGTTTCAGCGCCGGATTCATGCGTTTCATCGCTTTGCGCTGGCATGCCGCCGGCCCACTTGCTACCTTGGCATTGTCCCCGCCAGCGAACCTGCTGGAGACAACACTGGTCTAACTCCAATATCTCGATCACAAGGTGAAATCATGAAAGCATCGTTCTCGCGTACCCTCGCCCTCGGTAGCGTCGCCCTCGTCCTCGGCCTGTCTTGCCTCAGCGCCAGCGCGCTGGAAATCGGCGAGCAGGACAAGGTTCAGGTCTCCGGCAAGGTGTATAAACTGGCCCCGCAGGAATTCAGCCAGTACGGCAACCGCTACCAGCTCGACACGGGCGATACCTTGCTGCTGCGCCAGCAAGTCAACCGCTATTTCACGCAAATCAAGGGGCAGCCCGAAGTCGAGCTGTTCGGCCGCGCACCGGGCGTCTTTGAAACGGCCAGCGGTACCCGCATGGAATTTCGCAACGATGGCGACGTCATCGCCATTACCGGCATGAACAATATTCCTGGCGCCATCGCCAAGGCCGGCGAAACGGCCGGCACCGTGCACTTCGCCGGCCGCTAGAACAAGCGGCACGGCACAAGCGGCATGGCGACCGGCTGGCAAGCCATCGCCAGGCTGTCCACGGGGCATGCATCAGCCGGCAGGGGCTGGTGACATGCCCCGTCTTCTTTGCGCAGCCTGAAATGGCGCGCGCACAAAATACTGTCGAGTCAGCCAAACAACTGCATCCGAATGCAGCTTACAATGCGATCCAATAAGGTGTCACTGGCCGCGGGCCAACACCATCGCCTTGCGGGAGATTTCGGATGGAAATGTTCGCACTCGAACATGACATTGCACAGTGGGAAGACACATTGCGGCCATTGCGGGCCCTGGAGCGCCTGCCCTTGCTGATGCAGCTGGCATGGCACTTGCGCCAGCGCAACTGCGCACAGGCGCTGCACCATGCGGCAGAAGCGGCGGCCTTGCTGCCCCAGGCCCAGCTGCCGGCCCACGCCCTGGCCATCGCGCAGGCGCGCCTGCAACTGGTGCAGGCGGAAGTGGCCTGGCTGCAAGGTGCGCTCGATACAGCCGAAAGCCTGGCCATGGCGGCGCACGCCATCCTGTGCGCGCACGGCGACGGCGCCGCCTGCGCCGACGCGCACTGGCTGCTGTCCTCGATTGCCGTCGACCGGGGCGACCATGCCCGCTGCGATGCCGAACTCCTGGCCGCTGCCGGACAGGCGCGCAGCGCCGGCGATACGATGCGCGCCAGCCTGGCCGACGCGGCCATGGCGCGCTGGGCCGTGTTGCGCGATGCGCCGGCCGCGCAAGCGCGCTGGGGCAGTCAATTCCAGGCCGACAGCGCCAGCGGCAAGCTGCCCGCGCCACTCGCCACCTGGGTACATGACTTCCGCGGCTTGCTGGCGCACACTTCGCGCGACCTGGGTACGGCCGCCGGCCACTACATGCAAAGTTACGAGGCGGCGCTGGAAAGCGGCCAGCTGCGCGGCGCGATCACGGCCGCCATCAATATCGGCGACTGTTTCGCCAGCCTCAACGACAACGAATCGGCGCTCGAATGGATGCAGTGCGCGCTGGATCTGGCGCGTCCCACCGGCTGGCCGCGCAGCATCGGCGCCTGCCAGACGCATACGGCCGAAACCATGCGCAAGCTGGGGCGCCTGGCCGCGGCCGAAGACTTGCTGCGCGAAGCCCTGCTCATCCTGGCCCCCGTGGCGGGTGCGCGCACCTATGCCAACGCCCTGTTCCACCTGGGCGAACTGAGCCTGGACAAGGGCGACTACGACACGGCGCTCGATGCCTTCAGCCGCCTGGCGCAGCGCGCCGAAGCGCTGGGCCAGGCCGATTTCCGCAGCATGGCCCAGCGCGGCAGCGCGCACGCGCTGTCCTACCTGGACCGTCCCGATGAAGCGCTGCAGGCGGCCGAACGGGCTTGCCAGCTGGCCACCGCGCAGGGCGACGCCATGCACCAGGTGGCGGCGCTGCGCGTCCTGTCGATGTTGCATGCGCGCCATGAGCTGCCACCGCCCGCAGGCATGCTGGAACGCAATCCCGCCCTGCATTTCCTACACCAGGCGCTGCAGGTGGCCGCCTCCATCGAAGGCTATTCGCCGCCCGGCGAACTGCTCGATGCGCTGGCGCGCGAATACGCGCATGCGGGCGACTATGCGCGCGCCTACGATATCGCCCTCGATGCGGGCATGGCGCGCGAAAAAAGCCACACCCAGCAGGCGAGCAACCGCGCCACCGCCATGCAGATCTACCACCAGACCGAGCATGCGCGCTCGGAAGGCTATCACCACCGCGAGCTGGCCGCCTCGGAAGCACGGCGCGCCGAAGTGCTGCAACAGACCAGCGACACCCTGGAACGGCTGTCGGCCATCGGCCAGGAAATCACCACCCATCTCGACGCCAGCGCCGTGTTCCAGGTGCTCGACCGCCACGTGCATGCCTTGCTGCCAGTCAATACCTTTGCCGTCTACATGCTCGACGCGGCCGGCACGGCGCTGCGCCGCGCGCACGGCATGGAAGCGGGCCGGCCCCTGTCCGACAATGCCATTCCACTGAGCAATCCACGCGCCTATTCCGTGCGCTGCCTGCTGGGCCGGCGCGAAGTGTATATCGACCAGGTACCGCCGCGGCGCCATGCCTACACGGTACCGGGCACCCTGCATAACCAGAGCGTGCTGTACGTGCCGCTGATGGTGGGCGAACGCGTGCTGGGCGTGATGACGGTGCAAGCCTGCCATGCCAATGCGTATGGCGAACGCGAGCGGCTGATCTTCCGCACCCTGTGCGCGTATGGCGCCATCGCGCTCGACAACGCCAGCGCCTACCGGCAATTGCAAGATGCCCAGGCGCAACTGGTATCGCAGGAAAAACTGGCGGCCCTCGGCTCGCTAATGGCCGGCGTGGCGCATGAACTGAATACCCCGATTGGCAACAGTTTATTAATCGCCAGCACCATGCAACAAAAGACGGAGGACGTGGAACGCCTGATGAACGGTCCCGGCCTGCGCCGCTCGGACCTGGCCGCCTTCATCGACGATGCCGGCAAGGCGTCGGCGCTGGTGATGCGCGGCCTGCGCAGCGCGGCCGACCTGGTCAACAGCTTCAAGCAGGTGGCCGTCGACCGCACCACCGAACAGCGGCGCCAGTTTGATTTGCAACAAGTGAGCAATGAAATCATCGCTACCGTCATGAACCGCATCCGCAGTTCGGGCCACCGCATCGAAGTGGAGATAGCCTTCGGCATCGCCATGGACAGCTATCCTGGCCCGTTCGGCCAGGTGATCACCAATCTGATCAACAATGCCCTGCTGCACGCCTTCGCCCCCGTGCCCAACGATGGCGGCGCGGGCGCGGGCTGCATGCGCCTGTCCGCCACGATGGAGGCGGCGCGCGTGCAGATCGTCTTCGAGGACAATGGCGGCGGCATCGCCGAACAGCATTTGTCGCGCATCTTCGACCCCTTCTTTACTACCAAGCTGGGCCAGGGTGGCAGCGGCCTGGGCTTGTCGATCAGCTACAACATCGTCACGGCCCTGCTGGGCGGCACCATCCAGGTGGCCAGCAGCCCCGCCGGCACGCGCTTCACCCTCGACCTGCCCCTGGTGGCGCCCCAGCTGGACGGCGCTGCGCCCGCCAGCATCTATTAATCCACGGCCCTTTGCCCGGGCGCAGGCTTGCCTATACAAGTACGCGCCCGGCCAGTCTTTCCAATCTAAAAGCAAAACCCTTATAATTGAACGGCTGAAGTACTTGCCATTGCATTATTTTCAACTTGGCAAACCGCATCGTACCGCGCGACAGGCGTCGCGCTGGCACCGATCAACACAGCAGCGCGCCGGGCGAGGCAGTCATCAGACGAGATGTTGTACGCTGATGCAACCCGGCGGGAAAGGCACGCCGCCGGCGGCCTGCGCATCTTCAAGTGGTCATTATGTCGACAAAAAAACCGATCAAGCACTACCTCCAGTTCTCCGATTTCACGTTGGAAGAGTACGAATATGTGATCGAACGCGCCCATCTGATCAAGCGCAAGTTCAAGAACTACGAAATCTACCATCCCCTGATCGACCGCACCCTGGTGATGGTCTTTGAAAAGAACTCGACCCGCACGCGATTGTCGTTCGAAGCCGGCATGCACCAGCTGGGCGGCGCCGCCATCTACCTGAACACGCGCGATTCCCAACTGGGTCGCGGCGAGCCGGTGGAAGACGCGGGCCAGGTCATGTCGCGCATGTGCGACATCATCATGGTGCGCACCTTCGGCCAGGAAATCATCGAGCGTTTCGCCGCCAATTCGCGCGTGCCGGTGATCAATGGCCTGACCAATGAACACCACCCGTGCCAGGTCTTTGCCGACATCTTCACCTACATCGAACACCGCGGCTCGATCGCCGGCAAGGTCGTCGCCTGGATCGGCGACGCCAACAACATGCTGTACTCGTGGCTGCAGGCGGCCGAAGTATTCGGCTTCCACGTCAATGTATCGACGCCGAAGGGCTACGACATCGACTTGTCGCAGGTCAAGACAGAGCGCTACACCTTCTTTGCCAACCCATCGGACGCCTGCGAAGGCGCGCACCTGGTCAACACGGACGTGTGGACCAGCATGGGCTACGAAGCGGAAAACGCGGCCCGCATCGCCGCCTTCGACGGCTGGATCGTCGATGGCGCGAAGATGGCCCGCGCCGCGCCCGACGCGCTGTTCATGCACTGCCTGCCCGCCCACCGCGGCGAGGAAGTGGCCGCCGAAGTGATCGACGGCCCGCAATCGGTGGTGTGGGATGAGGCGGAAAACCGTTTGCACGTGCAAAAAGCGCTGATCGAATACCTGTTACTGGGTAAAATCCAATAATTCGCCTGGAACTGCAGAACTCCCGGCAGCATCGCAACACATACATCGACAACGACAACTGGAAGCAATATGAGCGACATTAAAAAAGTAGTCCTGGCCTATTCCGGCGGACTCGACACCTCCGTCATCCTGAAGTGGCTGCAAGATAACTACCAGTGCGAAATCGTCACCTTCACGGCCGACCTGGGCCAGGGCGAAGAACTGGAGCCGGCGCGCGCCAAGGCCATCAAGTTCGGCATCAAGCCGGAAAACATCCATATCGAAGACGTACGCGAAGAATTCGTGCGCGATTTCGTCTTCCCGATGTTCCGCGCCAACACCGTGTATGAAGGCGAATACCTGCTGGGCACCTCGATCGCCCGTCCTTTGATCGCCAAGCGCCTGATCGAAATCGCCAACGCCACGGGCGCCGATGCCATCTCGCACGGCGCGACCGGCAAGGGCAACGACCAGGTGCGTTTCGAACTGGGCGCCTACGCGCTGAAACCGGGCGTGAAGATCATCGCCCCATGGCGCGAGTGGGATCTGCTGTCGCGCGAAAAACTGCTGAAGTACGCGGAAGATGCCGGCATCGAAATCGACATGAAGCACAAGAACGGCGGCGCGCCGTACTCGATGGACGCCAACTTGCTGCACATCAGCTTTGAAGGCCGCCACCTGGAAAACCCGAGCGCCGAAGCGGAAGAAACCATGTGGCGCTGGACCGTCAGCCCTGAAAACGCGCCGGACGAAGCGGAATACCTGGACATCGAATACGAAAAAGGCGACATCGTCGCCATCAACGGCGTGCGCATGTCACCCGCCACCGTGCTGGCCGAGCTGAACAAGATTGGCGGCAAGCATGGCGTGGGCCGCCTGGACCTGGTGGAAAACCGCTACGTCGGCATGAAATCGCGCGGCTGCTATGAAACCCCGGGCGGCACTATCATGCTGAAAGCCCACCGCGCCATCGAATCGATCACCCTGGACCGCGAAGTGGCCCACCTGAAAGATGACCTGATGCCGCGCTACGCGTCGATGATCTACAACGGCTACTGGTGGGCGCCCGAGCGCGTTGCCCTGCAAACCCTGATCGACCACACGCAGGAAACCGTGAACGGCTGGGTACGCATCAAGCTGTACAAGGGCAATGTGATCGTCGTCTCGCGCGATTCGAAGACGGATTCGCTGTTCGACATGAACATCGCCACCTTCGACGAAGACGGCGGCGCCTACAACCAAGCCGACGCCGGCGGCTTCATCAAGCTGAACGCCTTGCGCATGCGCATCGCCGCCATCGCCCGCGAAAAGCGCGGCCAGAAGTAATTAGTTGCCGGGAGGCACTGCCTCCCGCACCTGACTGAGCCGCCCACGGGCGGCTTTTTTGCGTCTGGAGCGCACTCTGCCGCAAATTACGCCCCGCCACGTCCCGAGATCGCCCCCATTTTGCTGTCCGCATGGCAAAATGCTACAGTGCAATTGTGCTGACCTTCCCGCTTCCGGAGCCCTCCCATGTTCAAAGACCTGAGTATCAAGAATAAACTGTACCTGGGCTTCGGCTCCATCGTGGCCATCATCCTGATCTTGCTGGCCATGGCCTACAACAGCTTTTCGCGCCTGTCGGAAGCCAATGCATGGGACCGCCACACGATGGAAGTGCTGGTCGAGATCGACAGGATTCACAACTCCATCCTGCAAATCCAGGTGGAAGCGCGCGGTTTCATCCTCACAGGCAACGAAGTCTCGCTGACGCCGGAAACCGATGAGTCAAGCGTATTAAGCCAGCATACGCAAAAAGCCATCGCCATGACGATCGACAACAAGGTGCAGTCGGAACGCTTCCGCAAGATCGACCAGCTGAGCAGTACCTGGGTCAAGGAGTGGATCACGCCCCTGATCGAAAAACGCCGGGCGCTGGGCAATGCGCCGGGCGCGACGGAAACGGTGGCGCGCCTCCTGCCGCCGGGCGGCTCGCCCGGCATCGTGCAAGCCAACAAACTGCTCGACGAAGCTGCCGCCGAAGAAAACCGCCTGCTGGCCGAGCGTACGTCCACTTCAAGCCGCCTGCAGGAAACCATGCTGTTGACCCTGGCCCTGGGCGGCCTGCTGTGCGTGGTGCTGGCGCTGGGCATTTCCTACCTGCTCGGCCGTTCCATCCTCGGTCCGCTGAACAACCTGACGGATGCCGTCGGGCGCATCGCCGGCGGCGAGCAGGGCGCGCGCGCCGCCATCGTCTCCGGTGACGAACTGGGCAAGGTGACGGAAGAATTCAACCGCATGGCGCAAACCATCCAGGACAACCAGGCCAACGAACTGGCCGCGACGAACAGCTTGCGGGCCAAGGTCGATTCCCTGCTGGAAGTGGTGTCCAAGGCGGCCTCGGGCGACCTGACGGGCAAGGTCAGCATCACGGGCAGCGATGCCATCGGCCAGCTGGGCAACGGCCTGGCGAAGATGTTCGAAAACCTGCGCAGCCTGCTTAACAATGTACAGAAGGCCGGCATCCAGGTGACGACGTCCGCCACGGAAATCGCCGCCTCGGCACGCCAGCAGGAAGCCACGGGTATTGAGCAGGCGCAAACCAGCGTGGAAATTCTCAGCACCACCAAGGAAATCTCGGCCAACACGAGCCAGTTGCTGAAAACCATGGAAGACGCCACCGCCGTGGCCGACTACACGACGAATGCCACGGCCGAGGCGCAAAACAACCTCAAGCGCATGGATTCGACCATGCAGCACATGGTCTCGGCCACCGATTCCATCAATGCCAAGCTGGCCGCCCTGTCGGAAAAGGCCAGCAATATCAATAGCGTGCTGATCACCATCACCAAGGTAGCCGACCAGACCAACATCCTCTCGCTGAACGCCGCCATCGAGGCGGAAAAAGCGGGCGAAGCGGGCCGCGGCTTTTCCGTCGTGGCGACGGAAATCCGCCGCCTGGCCGACCAGACGTCCGTCTCCACGTGGGATATCGAGCAAATGCTCAAGGAAATGCAGTCGGCCGTCTCGGCCAGCGTGATGGGCATGGATAAATTCTCGGAAGAAATTCGCCGCAGCGTGGGCGAAGTGCGGCAAGTGGCCGAGCAACTGTCGTCAGTGATGGACCAGGTGCAGAAACTCACGCCGCAATTTGATGCCGTGTTGCAAGGCATGCAGTCGCAGGCCATCGGCGCCTCGCAGATTTCCGACACCATGATGCAGCTCAACGATGCCACCCAGCAAACGGTGGAGTCCTTGAAGGCCACCAGCGAAGCGGTGCACCAGCTGCAATATGCGGCGGGCGACCTGCAGTCGAGCGTATCGACCTTCGCCGTCACCATCTGATCCCATGAAAGTGCTGCTCTTTCACATCGGACGCGACCGCTATGGCCTGCCCCTGGCCGGCATCGTGCGCGTCTTGCCGCTGCTGGAGCTGAAACAGTTGCCGCTCACGCCAGACTACGTGGCCGGCCTGATGGACTTGCACGGCACGCCCGTGCCCGTGATCGACCTGTCGCGCCTGGCCGGGCTGCCAGCCGCCGCTGCGCAATTCGACACGCGCATCGTCATCGTCGACTACCGCGCGCCCGATGGCGCCACGCATGCGCTGGGGCTGATGGCTGCGCAGGTGCGCGGCATCGCCGACATCTCGGCGGAAAAGCTCGAGGATAGCGGCGTGGCCACGGCGCCCTTCCTGGGCCAGGTGGCCAGCGACGCCGACGGCATCGTGCAACTGGTGGAACTCGAACACCTGCTGCCGCCGGACGTGCGCGCGCTGCTGTTTCAAGATGCGGGCGCGGCATGACGGCACAAGCCCTGCTGCGCCGCGCGACCGGCCTGTCCGTTTCCAAATCCGTGGCCGAACGGGCCGTCGGCCAGCGCATGGAACAAACGGGCTTTGCCGATAGCGAAGCCTACCTGCAGGCCCTCACGCCGGCAGAAATGACGCAATTGATCGAACTGGTGGTGGTGCCGGAATCGTGGCTGTTCCGCGACCCGCAGGCGTTCTACGCCACCGTCGAACTGGTGCAGGAACGCTGGGCGCGGGGGCGCGCCACGCGCATCCTGTCGATCCCGTGCGCGGGCGGCGAGGAACCGTATTCGATGGCCATGGCGCTGCGCGACGGCGGCGTGCCGAAACAGGCGTTCAGCATCGACGCCTACGACCTGAGCCCCGGCTGCATCGAGCGGGCGCAGGCGGGCGTGTATGGCCGCAACGCCTTCCGCGCGCAGGACGTCGCCTTCCGCGAGCGCTATTTCACGCACGTGGCCGACGACGCCTACCGCATCATCGACTCCTTGCGCGAACAGGTGACCTTCAGGCAGGGCAATTTGCTGCAGTTCGACACCGCCACCTACAGCCGCCATTACGACGTCATCTTTTGCCGCAACCTGCTGATCTATTTTGACAAGCCGACCACGCGGGCGGCCATCCATAATCTGTCCGCGCTGCTGGCCGACGACGGCATGCTGCTGGCCGGCTATGCGGAAGTGCCGTCGTTCTGCCAGAACGGCTTTGCGCCGCTGCAGTTCCGCCAGGCCTTCGCCCTGAAGAAGGAAACGGCTGCGCCAGCGGCAGCCCTCCAGGCGGCGCCGCTGCCGGCCTTGCGCACCTTGCGCAGCGTGCCGCCCGCGCCAAAGCGCGCTGCCGCCCCCGCAGCTTCGATCGCAGCGGCGGCCTCGCGCACGCGCCCCACGGCCGTGCCAGCGCCGCCACCGCCCCCGGCGCCGGCCGCGCAAGCCGATTTGCTGGCCGAGGCGCGCCTGCTGGCCGACCGTGGCCAGCTGCGCGAAGCCGGTGAAAAATGCCATGCCCACCTGGCCCGCACGCCCGAGGCGGCGGAAGCGTATTTCATGCTGGGCATTATCAATGAACTGGCCGGCAAAATGGACCTGGCCGACGATTACTGGCGCCGCTGCATCTACCTGCAGCCCGACCATTACGAGGCGCTGTGCCACCTGTCGCTGCTGGCCGAACGCAATGGCAACCACACGGCCGCCGCCACCCTGAAGGCGCGCGCGGCGCGCATCTACCAGCGCCGCCAGGCGTCCAACTAAGGGGCATGCATGACCAACCTCATCGCCACCGAGTCTCCCGCCAGCATCGACGACTGCTGGAACCATATCGGCGTGGTCGGCGACCAAAGCTGCCCCAAGCTGCCGGCCAACGTACATTGCCGCAACTGCGACGTATATGCGGGCGCCGCCCAGCGCAACCTGCAGCGGCCCGTGGACGAACACTACCAGCGCGACTGGGCCAGCCACTTCCGCCAGCTGGGCGCGGGCGGTGAAGTGCGCGACAGCTCGGCGCTGGTGTTTCGCATCGGCCGCGAATGGCTGGCGCTGCCCACGCAGGTGTTCGACTCCGTGGCGCCGCAGGCCAAGCCGCACGTGCTGCCGCACCGCAGCGGGCGCGGCCTGGCTGGCATCGTCAATATCGGCGGCAAGCTGTATCCGTGCATGTCGCTGGCCAGTTTGCTGGGCATCGACGAACAGGGCGCGCCGCCTGCCAAGGGCCGCCACACGTTCGCGCGCCTGCTGCTGATGCGCTGGGAAGAACAGGCCTATGCCCTGCCCGTGGCCGACCTGCACGGCATCGTGCGCTATGCGTCCGGCGCCGTGCAGGCGCCGGCGGCCACCATCAACAAGGGCCTGTCGCGCTATCTGTCTTGCGTCATCACCGAGGGCGACATGCGCATCGGCTGCCTCGACACGGCGTTGATCGGCTTTCAACTTGCGAGACTATTACGATGAGCCAGGACCAGCACGGCGACCTGAGTGCCTTTTCCATGCTGGACCTGTTCCGCATGGAGGCGGACAGCCAGACCCAGATTCTCACCGACGGCTTGCTGGCCATGGAGCGCCATGCGGGCGACGCGGCGGCCGTCGAGGCGATGATGCGCGCGGCGCACTCGATCAAGGGCGCCGCCGCCATCGTCGGCCTGCAAGTGGTGGTGCAGCTGGCGCACGGCATGGAAGACAGCTTTGTCGCCGCCCAGCACGGGCGCTTGAAACTCACGCCGGAGCGGGTCGACGTGCTGCTGTCGGGCGTCGACCTGATCGTGCAGCTGTCGCGCCTGGACGATGCGGGCGCCGAAGCGTGGCTGGCCGCGAATGCGGCGCAGATCGACCAGACCCTGAACGCCATCGCCGGCATCGCCGAACTGCCCGAATTGCCGGCCCTGCCCCAGGCGCCGGCGCCCACGTCCGCCCCGCTGCCGGCAGCGGCGCCCTTGCCGCCGGCAGCGGACGATCCGGCCGGACTGCAAGCGCCCGTGGCCAGCGGCCTGGCGGGAGATGAGCCGGAAACGGCCGCCCCCGCGCCGCGTGCGGGTGCGGCTTCCGCCAAGGCAGTGGCGCAAAACTTCGACAAATTGCTGTCGCTGGCCAGCGAATCGCGCATCAATGCGCACCAGATGCACCCCTTCATCGGCGCGCTGCAGCGCTTCAAGCGCAACCAGAGCAGCCTGTTTTCCGCCATCGAGCACCTGCACGAAGCCATTGCCCGCTCGGGCGACGCGGGCCTGATGGAAAAGTCCCTGCTGGCGCTGCAAAAGACGCAGCCCCTGAAGCAGTTCATGCTCGAGCACATCGCCGACATCGAAACCTATGAGCGGCGCCTGCTGGCCGTCTCGCAAGGCATGGTCGATGAAGTGCTGGCCCTGCGCATGCGCCCTTTCCGTGACGGCATCCATGCGTTTCCGCGCATGGTGCGCGACCTGGCGCGCAGCCTGGGCAAGGAAGTGCAGCTGGAGATCGAAGGCGAGGACACCCTGGTCGACCGCGACATCCTGGCGAAGATCGAAAGCCCGCTGAACCATATGCTGCGCAATGCCATCGACCATGGCATGGAAGGCCCGTACGAGCGCATCGACGCGGGCAAGGAGGCGCTGGGCACGATACGCATGGAGGCGCGCCACCGCGCCGGCATGCTGAGCATCGAGATCAGCGACGACGGGCGCGGCGTCGACCTGGAAAAAATCCGCCAGTCCGTCATCGAGCGCAAGATGGCCAGCCCCGCCATGGCCGCCGCGCTGTCGCCGGGCGAGCTGCTGGAGTTTTTGTTCCTGCCTGCCTTCAGCCTGAAGGAAAAGGCGAACCAATTGTCCGGGCGCGGCGTGGGCCTCGATATCGTGCACGAGACGATACGCCAGCAAAACGGCACGGTGCGCCTGGAATCGGAGCCGGGCCGCGGTTTCCGCGCCCTGATTACCCTGCCGCTGACGCAATCGATCGTGCGCGCGCTGGTGATCGACGTGCATGGCGAAGCCTACGCCATCCCCATCGTCAAGGTGGAAAGCGTGGTGCGCGTGCCGCAAGCGGCCATCCATACCCTGGAAAACAAGCAGTTCTTTGAACTCAAGGGAGAGCATCTGGGCCTGGTGTCGGCGGCGCAGGTGCTGGAACTGGGCGAGGCGGCCAGCAGCGCCGACGATTTGCCGGTGGTGGTGATCGGGCGCGGCAAGCAAAGCTATGCGCTGGTGGTGGATGCCATCCGCGGCGAGCAAAGCCTGGCGGTGCAGGCCATCGACCCGATTTTCGGCAAGATGCGCGACATTTCCGCCGCCGCCCTGCTGGACGACGGCGAGCCGGTGCTGATCCTCGACGTGCCCGATTTGCTGCTGTCGATCGACAAGCTGCTGCACGAGGGCGGCCTGCACCAGCTGGCGCAGGCGGGCCACGCACAGCAGCGCCGCGCCAAGCGCATCCTGGTGGTCGACGATTCGCTGACGGTGCGCGAGATGGAGCGCAAGCTGCTGCTGGCGCGCGGCTTCGAGGTCGACGTGGCCATCGACGGCATCGACGGCTGGAACGTGGTGCGCAGCGGCGAGTACGACCTGGTGATCACCGACGTAGACATGCCGCGCATGGATGGCATCGAACTGGTCTCGCTGATCAAGAAGGACCTGCACCTGCACAAGCTGCCGGTGATGATCGTCTCGTACAAGGACCGCCCGGAAGACCGTGCGCGCGGCCTGTCCGCCGGCGCCGACTATTATCTGACCAAAGGCAGCTTCCACGACGAGACCTTGCTCGACGCGGTGGCCGACCTGATAGGAGATGCCCGCTTATGAGTTGTCCTTCATGAAAATTGCCATTGCCAACGATGTCCCCATGGCCGCCGAGGCCCTGCGCCGCGTGGTGGCCAGCACGCAGGAACACCAGGTGCTGTGGATTGCCCGCACCGGGCTCGAAGCCGTGCGCATGTGCGAAGGCAACCGCCCCGACCTGATCCTGATGGATCTGAACATGCCGGAGATGGATGGCGTCGAGGCGACGCGCCTGATCATGGAGCAAAGCCCGTGCGCCATCCTCGTCGTCACGGGACGCCCGCAAGACAATGTCAACCAGGTCTTCCGCGCGCTGGGCGCCGGTGCGCTCGACGTCACCGCCACGCCCGTGCTGCAGGGACAAGTAGGGGGCGACAGCGAACTGCTGGCCAAGATCAAGACCATCGGCAAGCTGATACGCCACAGCGCCGAAACGCCGCCGCCGCGCCCGCTGCCGGCCAGCGGCGAACGCGGCGACGGGCAAGTCACCACGCTGGTGGCCATCGGCGCCTCGACGGGCGGCCCCTCGGCCGTGGCCAAGGTGCTGGCCGGCTGGACGGCGCCGCCCGGCTGCGCCATCGTGGTGGTGCAGCATATCGATGAAACCTTTGCCTCGCACTTCGCCAAATGGCTCGACGACCAGCTCAGCATGCCCGTGCGCGTGATTGTCGAAGGGGACGAACTGGTGTCCGGCACGGTCCTGATCGCCAAGACCAACGATCACCTGCTGCTAGATCAAAATTATCGTTTGGGTTACGATGCAGCACCGCGCGAGTATGTTTACCGTCCTTCCGTCGATGTCTTCTTCAATTGCGTGGCGCAGCACTGGCGCGGCGAGGCCATCGGTGTATTGCTCACCGGCATGGGGCGCGATGGCGGTGATGGCTTGCTGGCCATGCGCCGTGCCGGCAAGACGACGATCGCGCAAGACCAGGCCAGCAGTGCCGTGTATGGCATGCCGCGCGCGGCGGCCGAACTCGACGCTGCGCAGCACATCCTGCCCTTGGACAGAATCGGCGCCAGCCTGCGCAGCCGCCTGGGAGCAAAACTCAACAATGGGTGGGAGCCCTCCCCTAACATCTGAAAAGAATGCAATGCCAGAATTCTCCTCCAGTTTCACCCAGCATGAGCCCGCATTGACCGAATTCAAGGTCAGCGTGCTGCTGGTGGATGACCAGTTGATCATTGCCGAGGCAATCCGGCGCATGCTGAGCGACCAGCAGGACATTGAATTTCATTACGTGACCGATGCCACCCAGGCGCTGGACACGGCGCTGCGTTTGCAACCGACCGTCATCCTGCAAGACCTGGTGCTGCCGAGCATCGATGGCTTCGCCTTGATCAAGCTGTACCGTGAAAACGAGGCGCTGGCGCATGTGCCGGTGATCGTGATGTCGGCCAAGGATGACCCGAAACTGAAGGCGCACAGCTTTGCCGTCGGCGCCAACGATTATGTGGTGAAACTGCCAGACCGCCTGGAGTTGCTGGCGCGCATACGCTACCATTCCAACGCGCACATCAGCCGCTTGCAGCGCGACCAGGCTTTTCGTTTCCTGCGCGAAAGCCAAAAAAACCTGGCCGACGCGAATATCGAGTTGCAGAAACTGGCCGCGCTCGATGGTTTGACGGGCATTGCCAACCGCCGCCGCTTCGATGAAACCCTGCAGTTCGAATGGCAGCGGGGCCAGCGTGACAAAACACCGCTGAGCTTGCTGTTCTGCGATATCGACCATTTCAAAAGCTATAACGATCACTTTGGCCACCTGGCGGGCGACCTGTGCCTGAAAAAGGTCGCCGCCGTGCTGACGGAACATTTGAAACGCCCGGCCGACCTGGCCGCCCGCTACGGCGGCGAGGAATTCGCCCTGATCCTGCCCGAAACGGACCCGGCCGGCGCGCTGCTGATCGCCGAAGCATGCCGGCGCCATCTGGAAGGCTTGCAGATCGAGAACCCGGCAGCCAGCACGGGCATCGTCACCATCTCGATCGGCGTGGCCACCATCGTGCCCTCGCCGGACTCGACGGTCGAGCAATTGATCAACCGCGCCGACCAGGCCTTGTACGCGGCCAAGCGCGGCGGACGCAACAGCGTGCTGAGCGCCGCTGACGTCCAGGACTGATTTTTAACAGCAAGGAAAGTGAAGCATGAGCACACAACTGGACAATGTCAGCGTCGTCAAGAAGTCGAATATCTACTTTGATGGCAAATGCGTGTCGCACAACGTCATCCTGGCCGACGGCACGAAAAAAAGCGTGGGCGTGATTTTCGCGTCATCATTGCGCTTCAACACGGGCGCGCCGGAAATCATGGAAATCGTCAGCGGCCTGTGCAAGGTACGCCTGGCCGATGCGACAGAGTGGAACAGCTATGGCGCGGGCCAGGAATTCAAGGTCCCGGGCAATAGCCATTTTGATATTGAAACCGTCGAGACCGTCGATTACGTCTGCCACTTCGGTTAATCCACGCAGAAAAAACGTCCATGGCTGCGTTGCACTGCCTCGCCGTGCTATGCGTACTGTCTTCGGCAATGCGCCTTGCCCTGAGCATTTTTTCAAGCGCGGATCGACTATTTAGACAAACACAGGCTCGGGCGACAGGCGCACGCCATATTTCGCCTCTACATCATCCTGTATCGCTTCCGCCAGCCGGGTAATGTCCGCGCCACGAGCGCCGCCATTATTCACCAGAACCAGTGCCTGCTTGGGATACACTCCCGCGGGCCCCAGGTTTTTCCCCTTCCAGCCACACTGATCGATCAGCCAGCCGGCCGCCAGCTTTTCCGTACCATCAGGCTGCGCATGGTGCACGAGGGTCGGAAAACGTTCCAGCAAGGCAAGACATTGCTCCCGTGATACCACCGGATTCTTGAAGAAGCTGCCCGCATTGCCGATGACGGCCGGATCCGGCAACTTTCTCCGACGGATCGCCATCACGGTTTCCGCCACCTGTTGCGCTGTCGGTTCGGCAAGATTGCGCTCGGCCACGGCCTGTGCCAGTTCCGCATAGCGCAGGTTCGGCTGCCACTGGGCCGGCAAGGCAAACGTGACTTCCAGCACGATCAGCTCGCGCCCGTCCGCCTGCTTGAAGATGCTGTCGCGGTAAGCGAAACGGCAAGCGTCGCGGTCCATGTCGAAGACGATGCCGCTGGCGCTGTGCATCACGCTCACGCTATGCAGATAATCCTTGATTTCAACGCCATACGCGCCAATATTCTGGATAGGCGCCGCGCCCACCGTGCCGGGGATCAGGGACAGGTTTTCCAGCCCGCCCACGCCCTGCGCCAGGGTCCACTGCACGAAGTCGTGCCAGTTTTCGCCGGCCGCGGCCGTGACGAGTATCGTCTCGAAATCCGCCTGCGCCAGGCGCATGCCGCGCGTGGCCATGTGCAGCACGGCGCCGGGAAAGTCGCCCGTCAGCACGATGTTGCTGCCGCCGCCCAGTATCAGGCGCGGCATGGCGGAGAGCAAGGGATCTTGCAGCGCGGCGTGCAATTCGGCCTGCGAAGTGATGCGTACGTAGGCAGCCGCATTGGCCGTGATGCCGAAGGTATTCAGGCGCTGGAGGGAGTAATTGTGTTCGATGGTGAGCTCTGCAGACATGGGATAGGGAAATTTTGCTCGATTATAGAGCGAAAGCGACAAAAAACCACCTCAGGACAAGGGCGACCTGCCCGTTGTCCGTTAAAATGTCGCATCTTTAACAGGGCCGTCCCATGGCGTAGAATCAGCCGCCAAGGCCCAGCGCGCCGAGCGTGCGCTCGCTTTAACAAGAAAAGGAACAGACCATGCCGTCATTTGATGTAGTCTCCGAAGCCGATATGATCGAAGTCAAGAATGCAGTCGAGCAATCCAACAAGGAAATCACGACCCGCTTCGACTTCAAGGGCAGCGACGCCCGCGTCGAACACAAGGAAAACGAATTGACCGCGTTTGCGGATTCGGAATTCCAGCTCAGCCAGGTGCGCGACGTGCTGACCAACAAATTGACCAAACGCAAGGTCGATGTGCGCTTCCTCGACGAAGGTGACATCAAGAAGATCGGTGGCGACAAGGTCAAGCAGATCATCAAGATCAAGAATGGCATCGAATCGGATGATGCAAAGAAAATCGTGCGCGTCATCAAGGACAGCAAGATGAAGGTGCAAGCGAGCATCCAGGGTGAAGCCGTGCGCGTCACGGGCGCCAAGCGCGATGACCTGCAGGCGGCCATGGCCATGCTGCGCAAGGACGTACCCGACATGCCGCTGGAATTTAACAATTTCCGCGATTAATTTCGATGATGCGCACGCTCCGGCCTGCGCTTGCACCGGCATGGCGGCAAGCTGCCTCGGAGCGCCTGCCCGCTTGGGGTAGAATTGAAGCTGCGCACAGCTACATGCGCCCGCGCGCCCGACCGGCGGCGGGCTTGACCGTACATCTGGCTCAGTGATAACCACGGTAGTCTAAGGATAGCAATGAAACGTGTTGATGATTTCCGCCTGCGATTTGGCAAAAAAGAATATGTGCCCATCATGATAGGCGGAATGGGTGTGGATATTTCCACGTCGGAGCTGGCCCTGGAAGCGGCCCGGCTGAACGGTATCGGCCATATCTCCGATGCCATGGTGGAAGACGTGTCGGATCGCCGTTTCGACACCACCTTCGTCAAAGACAAGACGAAACTGTACAAGTTCAACATCAATAACAGCGACAAGGCCGTGGTGCAGTTCGACCTGGGCCGCCTGGCGGAAGCGCAGCGCCTGCATATCGGCCGCACCATGGAAGCCAAAAAAGGCGATGGTTTGATCTTCGTCAATTGCATGGAAAAGCTGACCATGAATGGCCCGCGCGAAACCTTGCGCGTGCGCCTGAATGCGGCGCTGGACGCAGGCATCGACGGCATCACCCTGTCCGCCGGCTTGCACTTCGGTTCGTTCGCCCTGATGGCCGACCATCCGCGTTTCCGTGACGCCAAGCTGGGCATCATCGTCTCGTCCGTGCGCGCCCTGCAGATTTTCCTGCGCAAGAACGCCAAGCTGGACCGCTTGCCCGACTTTATCATCGTCGAGGGACCGCTGGCCGGCGGCCACCTGGGTTTCGGCATGGACTGGGCCAATTACGACCTGCACACGATCACGGCGGAACTGCTGGCCTACCTGAAGGCCGAACAGCTGGACATCCCGCTGATCGCCGCCGGCGGCATCTTCACGGGCAGCGATGCCGTCTCCTTCCTGGAAGCGGGTGCGGCCGGCGTGCAAGTGGCGACGCGCTTTACCGTCACCAATGAATGCGGCCTGCCACACAAGGTCAAGCAGGAATACTACAAGGCATCGGAAGAAGACATCATCGTCAATGGCGTCTCGCCGACGGGCTACCCGATGCGCATGCTGAAAAACACGCCCGCCATCGGCGCCGGCATCCGTCCAGGCTGCGAATCGTATGGCTATCTGCTCGACGCGACAGGCAACTGTGCCTACATCAACTCGTACAACCGCGAAGTGGCGGCCCATCCGGAGCAAAAAACCGTCGTCGTGATGGACAAGACGTGCCTGTGTACCCACATGCGCAACTTCAACTGCTGGACCTGCGGCCATTACACGTATCGCCTGAAGGACACGACGCACAAGCTGGAGAATGGCGAATACCAGATCCTGACGGCCGAACACGTCTTCAAGGACTACCAGTTCAGCGTCGACAACCAGATCGCCCTGCCGGAAAAAGAAATCCTGGTAGCAAGCTGAATCTTGCCGCCCTGAAGTAGAAATGGCGCAGCCTGCGAAGGCTGCGCCATTTTTTTATGCGGGGCACATGTCCCGCAATGCCAGTTCGATCGCATCGAACCTTGGGCGCCGCAATATTTCTTCCTGCAGGCAAGTTTCTTGCAAGGCATGCAAGGCGGGCACAGGCGCCGCACAATGGGCGATCAACTCGCCCAGCAGCACACCAAAGGCGCGCGCCTCCAGGCCCTGCAACAAGTCCCCTTGCGGCGAGCCCGGCGCAAACATGGACGCCGCGCCAAAGTCGCCCAGCAGGCAGGCGCCGGCGTCCGCATGCAGGATATTGTGTGCATATAAGTCGCCATGCACGATGCCGCGCGCGTGCAGCTGGCACACGGCCGAGGCGATGCCATGGGCAATGGCCAGCGCTTGCGGAATATCAAAGCGCACACCATCGGCATACACGTCGCGCGTGCACGATTCCAGGCTCGGCGGGCCGGCCAGGTTGCGGTAGGCGGCGTCGATGAGCGGCATGACGAGCCCCGGCGCCCCTTGCGGATGCCCATCGAGCGTCCCGAGGATGGGAATCAGGCCCGGATGGGGGCCGGCGCCGACACAGGCGGCCATCTCGCTGCGCGGCAAGCCGTCGCTGGTCATCGCCCCCTTGAACACTTTGACGGCGACATCATCCACGCCATCCATGCGGGCACGGTAAATCACGCCCGACGCGCCCTCGCCCAGCTGTTGCGCCAGTTCCAGGCGCTGCCATGCCACGCCCGCCGCAGCCGTACCGGCCAGGGCCGCCAGTTCCCGCACCTGGGTAAAGGGATTGCCCGCATACGCGAACCAGCTCAGGCGCGGCAAGGAGAGCAGGCAGTCGGGCAAGGCCGTGAAACGGTTGGCGGCGATGCGCACCAGTTCCAGTCGGCGGCAGTTCGCCAAGGAAGCCGGCAAGCTGTCCAGGCAATTTCCCGCCAGCATGAGTTTCTGCAATTCATTGCAGTTACCCAGCTCGTCCGGCAAGGCCTCGATGGCATTGTCGGTCAGGGTCAGCCAGCGCAGCCTGGCGGGCAAGGCGGCAGCAGGCACGTGGCGGATCTGGTTCGCCTTGAAACCGATCATGCTCAGCTCTTCGCAGCTCCCCAGTACGACAGGCAAGGTGGTGAACAGGTTATCCGAGCAAAAAATGATGCGCAGCTTGTGCAGGCGCGGCAAGTCGTCGGGCAGCGTGGACAGCGCATTGCCGGACAGGTCGAGGATTTCCAGGCTGTCGGCCAGGTCGAAAATCTCGCGGGGAAAGTCGGTCAAGCCGCAGGACAGCTTCAGGCGGCGCAGGCCGGCCAGTTGGCCTGCGCGTAATTGCTCCAGTGTGTGCACAGCAGACAAGATCTTCCTTTCAAAAGTCCGGCAAGCGCTGGTGCAGTTAAAACCAGCGGACGTAAAAAAACCCCAACCGGATCACCGGAAGGGGTTTTTTCGAATAACAAGCCTGACGATAACCTACTTTCACACTGGTTGCAGCACTATCATCGGCGCAAAGTTGTTTCACGGTCCTGTTCGGGATGGGAAGGGGTGGGACCAACTTGCTATGGTCATCAGGCATA